>VYLZ01000001.1_pt1 | contig 1489170 bp, 1390 predicted proteins | sample 5115361 | NCBI WGS metagenome assembly VYLZ01 (sample SAMN12291805, study PRJNA351875) | freshwater metagenome | isolation source: freshwater lake | place: USA: Michigan, Sixteen Lake | collected 2013-08-07 | reverse complement strand
CATGCCGCCGCCCATGCCGCCCATGCCGCCGCCCATGCCGCCCATGCCGCCGCCCATGCCGCCGCCCATCATGCCGCCGCCCATTCTAGAGAGACTCATTGGCTCTGGGCTACCAAGCCAAGCTTGACCCGTTTGACCGATCAGCATCGCCATGAGCATTGGGTCCATGGACCTGATGAAGATCTTTCGAGTGATCTTAGGTGGAGCTACTGGTTGCGTTGTGTTTTGATCATCAGGAGGCAATCCAGTGTTCTCCGCTGGTCGGGGAACAATCACGAACACGCCAGCTTCGTAGCGGAACGTCGCATTGACCTGATTCAGCAGATTCTGAAGGACAAGCTCGAATCGCGCGTTCTTCAGGTTGATCGTCACAGTTCCCTGGACCTCTGGAAGAATGCTATAGTTCGCGTCCACCTGCCGGAAGAGTGTTTTCAGCGCCTCACGAATGTCGGCCTGCTGATATTCAGCAGAGGCGATCACCTTGTCGAGGATGTTGTCTTGCGCATGTGCGCTAGACACTCCACCAATTGTCATTGCTGCAATTGCAGCGATCATCATCATGTTCCTCATTCGGGTTTTCATGTTTTCCTCAGTTTTATGGACGTTCCTAATCTTGATTCGATATCGTTTTGTTAGTTATTTGTCGGCACCAGCTGCACCACCGCCACCAGGCAAGTTACTAGGTCTTCCGCCAGTAGGCCCACCTCCGCCAGGTACTCCCCCACCGGATGGAGCTCCACCCATTCCGGGAGGGGCGACTTCGAGTCTGACAATAACTTCGTTCGGTTGAATGTTACCGCTTCTTCGGAGCGTGACCCCATCTCGGTCAATAGCGACGACAACCCAGTTTGTATCTGGAATCGTTGTTCCTGGACGAATAATGGTTGAACGACCATTTTCTTCCAGGATGGCGTACACAGCGTCGCCGATAACGATACCGGAAATTCTGCGGTACGGCTGCTCCTCTTGAGCAACGAATACATCATCCTTGTCCTCCGGTAGCTCAAATGAATTTGGAAAGTGACCAGATTCCGAAAGAAACCTCTCGGAAGCCTGCAATTCATCAAATCTAATTTCTTCACCGGACAAAGCAAATGGATTACCTCTCGCTCCAAACCGGGCAGTCGATGCGATAAGCCCTTTCATCCGATCAGGACTCATGGACTTGGATACATCTTTATCTACTCCAGCGAGGGCATTTGGCTTCACTTCCTGAACCTTTTTGATGGTGGTCGGCTTTGGATCTTCAAGATTAGCCGTAAGGTCAGCACAACCGGCTATACCCACCGCTAAACTTAGTACCAATCCGAACTGGAGAGATACGACTGAATTTTTTTCTCTCATTATTTATCTCCTCCTGCGGCACCGCTTGAAGCGCCGCTCGCAGCAAATGCCGGGGCAGCCGGGGCACCTCCGCTCGGACCCCCGAATGGAGATCCCCCTCCGGCAGCGGGTGCCGAGGCCCCACCACCGTCTGGCACTGGACCATAAATGCCGTCGTAGCGAATGTAGCCTACTAGGGATAGGTCATAAGTTCCCGTAAGCCTAGGAGCTGTTCCGCTCAGAGCCAAATTGTGGGCGACTGCCAAGTAACGTGGCATTCCTGCCCAAGATCGAACGTTGAGAAGTATTTCCTCATACGTGCCTTGAACCGTCACCTGCCCTAGATCATAGATCACTACTGGGAACGGAGCAGACGGATAGTTGAAGTAGCTTGCCAAAACGCCGTTCGGCGCATCTTGATCCGTCACACCAGGAATTCGAGGTCCACTGATGACTTTCACGCCACCCTTCTTCAACTGCGTGTTCAGAGCAGTTTGAACACTATCCCTAAATTTCTTCGTGTCTAAAAGCAACTGGTACTGATTGACATTTAAGTTAATGCCACCCTGAGCAACACCTTCAAGCGGAGTTTTTGTCTCTACGTAGGGGAGCCAGCCAGCTTGTGCGACCTGGATCGCCTTTGCTGCATTTTCTTTCTTCTTCACTGCAGCGGTGACCTTATTGGTCTCAGTGACATATGCGTTGTAGACCGTCACCCTGTTTTGAATCGTTTCCTGATTAGGCGCCCAGAAACGGAAGTAACCAGCAGCTAACACAATAAACGAGAAGGACAAGAACATCAACCAAATTGTTCGAGCATAAAGTGATTTAAGCATGATTAATCCTGACCTCCTGGCAATGGCTGACCGCCCTGGGCCGCCCCAGGAGCTACCGCCGCACCTGCCGCAGTGACCCCCGTCGCTCCCCCGAGCGTCGTAATGGTGGCCCGAGGATTCGGCACTCGCAGATCCTTAGGAACCGTCACAACCACAGAAATGAGCGACTCACCCGGTCGAATCGTCTTAACCGTCCCTGGCTCAGTAACCCCAAAGTTACCGGAGTTCAAGTATCCAGTTGGAAGTGACTGATCGGTGAAGTACTGAAGTCGATCAAGCGGATCATCTGGAATCGGCGCTTCGGACTCCTTTCGTGCCTTGCCAACTTGATCAATCTCGCTGAGAGCTGGAACCACCACATCCTCAGCTTGGAAGCCGGCTCTTGAGACTGAGGTAGAACCTGGGATTCGGAGCAATGCCAACATCAAATCGGCATATTCCTGAGCATTGCGAACAGTTCCCGTCAAACTCAGTGTTGCCGTTTTATCGTCAACCGCCGAAGCAGACATCTGAGTGATACGGAAGAAGGCTGGAATGTAGCCTTTAACTCCGTCATAAAAATCAGGGTACACGCGGCTAGACGCAAGCATTGATTTCGCGAGCGCCGTGTTCACCACGACTTGCCGAACCTGCGGTGCCGACATCATCGTATCAGCCTCAGTAGCAACTGCCACAACCTTGGTGTAGTTAGGCTTGATTTCCTCAATCTTTTCGGTGACCTTGGTCAGCTGATCTCCAGAAATTTTCGCCATTGCGAAGGCCGCTAACAGCGAGCCTATGAAAACCAGCGATCCACCGAACAAGGCGAATTTCGCCCTTCCTGACGTGTCGACTGTCTTTGGTAAAAGATTAAGCTTCACTGATTCCCCTTAATAAGCAATATGCAGTCCGTTTCCAATCGCAACCGCGAGCTCCTGGCGGTGCTCGTTCAGGTAGTCCATGCCAACTTTCTTGGAGGCGAACCCGAGACCGTTGAAAGCGTCGTACATTTCAACCGGAGTGTTGAGCGATCTGCTCAAGTAGCCAGATAAGCCTCGCAACTTGGAACCACCACCACACAACACAACTCGGGATACATTACCCCCTCGACTTGCATAATAGTCGATAGAACGCTGAAGTTCTCCGACTAAATCTTCGAGAATTCCTTGCACCGCACCAAAGTCTTCATCGGAAGAGTGCGCAGCGACTGGCATCATCAAGTTGTCAGAGACAAATGCTGGCTCAGGCGCAGGGCTTGAAGAAAAGGGATCATTCGCGTAAGTTGGCGCAGTCGACTCAGCTGGCTGATCTATTGGCAATCCGGTAATCGGGTCAATTGCCAGCTCATCCATCGGACTCATGGACGCGGTCGCATTGGAAACTGGATCTGTAGCCGAATAGGCATCCACCGCAAAACCACCGTCAAACGATTGAGTGGCATTTCCAAATGGATTACCAAACCCTTGGTTGGCCGCCATTTCCTCGGAGATCGCAAACCGACCAACTTTATAGTCTTCAGCTTCTTGGATTCCGATTTGTTTTGCATCAGCAATCGCTCTCGTCACCATCTCCCCTCCACCGGGAACTGGTCGAGGCAACACCAAATTGCCTTGGTCGTAAATGTTGATCGACGTCGTTGAGTGACCGATGTCGACGATACAGACCCCGTTTTCACCTGCCCATTGCGGGTAGCTACTCTTCATGGAGCGCGCAAGTCCCAACGGCTCGACATCAATCGCGTATGGCTTCTTTCCTGCCTTCTTAATGCAGTCAACAATCGTATCAATCGCCGACTGAGGCGCCATTGCCATCACAACGTCCATTTCTGCGGAGTTTGGATCGCCGCCCTCAACAACTTTGTAGTCCGACTGGATTGTCGTTTCTGCAAACGGAATGTTTTTGCTAATCTCCCATTCCATGTGCGATTGAAGCTCTTTGTCAACATCCATTCTTGGGACGGGGATTACCCGAACAAGCACGGACTGCTGACCAGCGATCGTTACAACAGCCGACGTGCTTGATGCACCAGATGCCTTGAGGACTTCTGCTAGGGCTTTGCCGACCTCGTCACTGTTGTAGACGCCGCTATAGTCAACGGCCCCTTCTGGAGTCGCTACGACGCCGATTGCGGTCACGGTCGCACTGTTGCCCGAAGTCTTAACTTCCGCAACTTTGATGCTGTGACTTCCGATGTCGATTCCAAGCACGCTACTGAGCTTTTTTGCCATAAACTAGCACCTACCACTACGGGGGCGGTTCATCTTATCACCCTGATGCCAGAGTTGTCAACGACCTTTCGATCCCTTATTCATTTGATTGTACATGGACGTGGGCAAGTTACAGCAAAACGCCCTCAGATTTCATGAAATCTGAGGGCGTTTATTTGGATTTGGGGTCAGTTTGGCAGGTGAGGAGTGATCTTTCTTGCCATGGTTTGGAAGAACAGACTTGGAGCTCCCTTGCGCATGCTTGACCAAATCATCCATATCATTTCTCGTCGATTGGCGGTATCTCCGACCGGATCCAAGAACAGAGCCATGTTTGCTTCATTGAGCGCGTTCTCCATCGGAACGAACTCTTCCACTGTCTCACCGATCAGTGTGACTGGACGGATGATGTCTATTCCGCTTGGACCAGAACCAACTCGAATCCTCACTAGACGGTTGTCGTCCAGGTGAGTGAAGTAGATCCTGCCCGCGGCTGGATCGATCTGATAGGCACCCGCGATGTTTCCGTTTGTGACTGCGTCGGTGACCGTCACAGCCTCGTTGAAGGAGCCGTTCGCGTTGACGGATACGGAGCGTCCCAGACGGATCCCGTAGCGGAAGCTTGACATGATCGGCCTTGAGGTTTGGCCGCCGGAGACCGCACCCCGCACCGCCGTGAGGAGAAGGCGATCTGCGAGCGTGTTCGTACTGTTGGAGGGCTCTAGGGCTCCACTCGGTGTGAACCATAGGGCTGGAGTTACCGCGGTATTGCTCGGCGCCAATCGACCATCGAAGAGAGTCGAAGGCGCGCTGTATCCCGACGCGCTTCCTCCCGTCAACCTTAGCTGACGCGGAACGTAGGTCAAGACCAGTTGGAGCGACTTTGGCAGTTGAGTGCTAGTGAACCGAATCAGACCGGGGCCTGGATCAATCGTCACCCTGCCGCCAAAGATGGTTGGATAGCTTTGCAACCCAGTTTCGCGATCCACGGTCTGAACAGGGGTGTCGGTTGGGTTACCCAGTGCATCCGCGAAGACGGAAACTCCTGTCGAACTCCTGAGTAAGAACGTCCCAGCCCAGTTCGTTCCTCTAGCTCTGAACCCGTTGAACTTGGAGTCGTAAGTGATTGTCTCCACTTGGCCTCCATTTGCCGTGTTTGGCTGACCGAAGTAAGTCTCGGTGTTCAGAATTTCAAGTGTCGTCGGATCGACGAGGTACTTCGTCGTGAAGACTTCGGAGTTCGAGCTACCTCGGAGGCGACCACTGAAGGTCAGGATGACCTCGGCACGGTTCTGCGCATCCAAATGCAAGACTGCGCTTGGGTCGCTCACTGATTCGAAGCCGGTGCCAAACCGGAGCTGAACAGGAACCGAGAAGTTCCCACCAAGAGTGTAGAGCACTTGGTAGATGTTCGAGGTTCCGTTGATTGACCCGGCGTAGAACACACTTGCGACGTTGCCGTTCTGCACGACCGATGGTCGTCCTTTACGCATCATCGGATCAGCATCGAGAACGGCTACCGGTCCGAGAACCGAAATATTTGAGACGTAGGACATCATCAAGCGGCTATCCGTCACGAGCCCGGACGCGGTCCTTCGCTTCGTCTCTCCGACCATTGCAAGGGCGAGATCGCCCATAGGCGCACCGAACAGATTCTTATCTCCACCCGTTGGGAGGGTTGGGTAAGACAGCCGGTTTGGTCCGTTGACTGTACCTCCGATGAAAGCTCCTCCTGCTGGCACTCCTCGGGTGAGGAAGCGCGGGAAGGTGACATCGGTAATGTAAGAAGCTGGTATAGATCCTCGGAAGGCAGTCCAGCGACGATCAGCAGGGTCCGACGGTACGAACTTGTTAAGATCACGAAGCCATGAATCTTCACCCCGCGCATCTGGAGCCCCCAGAACGTTGCCTTCGAGGTGAGAAACAAAGATTCCATACGAATCATCGTTAGGATTCGGATTACCGATGGTGGGATAGGTTGTAATTCGGTTGGAGGCGAATGCCATTGTCATTCCCCCGGTGAATCGACGAACTCCAGTTGGCTGGATATCCGACCATTGCGCTGGCGCGGCGGCATTGACCGGCGTGGCGCCGCTGATCAGCGTATCCGTGAACTTACTCGATCCTCCCGTGAGTTGCGTCTCCTTGATGGTGAAACTGACCTGGAACGTAGGATCGCTGTAGGCTTCGAACAAGTTCATGCTTCCGGAGGCAGTGTAGCCAAGGGAAATGCTTTCATCGTTAAAGCCACCGATACCACTTTGCCCAAGGTCTTCAATCAACCGCATCGTCTGCGAGTATCGCCCCACAGGTGTTCCGATGGGAGGCGTCACGCCGATGCGTGCGTCTCTGCTCAGAGTTCCGAGCATCGGCTGAAGCAGTCCACCTGATCCGGGAAGGTTCGGGTTGATGCGCGAACTTGGATTCACCTTGAGTTCTCGACCACGCTTGTCACCAACTCGCGGCTTTTGAACAACAACATAGTTGAGACCACTTGCGCCAAGCTGAGGAGCAAAGCGAGTGTCGAGATCACTGTGAACATCAGTTGCGGAGTCGAGCCACACTTGGTCGTTATTGCCGAGTGAAAGGAGCTGCCATGGCCAGTATTGGATGTTTCCAAGACCTGCGACCTCAGCAGTACCCTTAGCAAGGCGAACGTTGAGCAAGTTCACATTCCCTTCGTTGTAGGCAACGAAAGGTTTGAACATGTCTGTATATTCGACCGCTGAAGGATTGAACACAGAGGCAAGGTTGAGGGTCCGGTACGGCGCAATAGGTCCGTAGGCTAGCCGCGTGTCGTAACCTGCTCCCGCTGCCAACGATCCAAGTTCAACGTTCGGCGTACCGATGACGATCTTGGTGTCTGGCGCAACGGCCGTGGCGAGATTGAATGACCGGTTCGCCTCCCTTGATGATCCTCCAAACTGGTTGTTATTGTCACTATCGATGAAGACAGTGAATCGACCGGCGTACCCGGCAGACCAACTTGTGGTGTTGCCATACTGGTTTGCCAAGGAGTTTCCGCCGAGGTTCGTCGGTTGATACTTCGGAACTTCTACTTGGAATTCGAATACGGTTGGGATCAAGTTTCGTGCCGAGGCAGTCGATTCGTCGACCGGGTTACCAGAGACATCTCTCGGCCCTCGGAGCGTGACTCCGTTGAACACGGGATTCTCCACGTTTCCGTTAGGATCCTTTCGGACCCGAACGTTTTCGCGCCGGACATCAGGATAGTCAAGGCTATCATTGGGGAACTTGATGGGTAGATCTTCGAAATTAGCGAAGAGCCCGACGATTGATGCAGGCATCGAGCCAAACGGTTTTAGCACCGATCCAGAGCCACCTTGCCATCGAAGGTCTCTTCGATCAACTCGTACTCCGTCGATACCCCGTCCTTCACCGCGCTGCAACGTGATAAGGCTGCGGTCGGTAACTTCAATACTGACCTTTTTAGAACCACCGTGGGATGCGATTCCGACTGAAGAGCCAAACTGAGCTCCGTTCACCAATCCGATGCCAGTAACGTTAAGGTTCCTTGAACCGTTGGCCAAAGCATCTTCGCGAGTCGGGTCAATCGTGTAACCAAGTTGGTCAAAGTTTGTTGAAGCGACGCGAATAGCAAGTGGATTCGCAACTTGGTAGTCCAAGTTGGTGACCGCCGGGTTGAGGCTGATCGCCTGCATCGTTCCATTTCGGTTCGTCGCACTTGTTCTCAGTTGGATACGAATTGAACCCGGCCCCGGAACTTGGGACGTGTTACCACCAGCTGTGAGCGGGATTTGGTAAATCGCATAACCACCGTCACCGTCAAGTTCCGTTTTGTCAGCGAACAGCCTTGCTTCCGCGGCAATTGGTCGACCTGGGCGACCTTCGGAGGTCACGGTCGCTTCAACGATTGGAGGCGGGACGTCATTTCCGTTGGTATCTTGGGTTCTGACTGGGAAGTTGTAGACGACCAAGTAGATTGTCTCGCCCCACTCAAATGCTTCACCGTGCGTGCTTCGGAACGGCGGCAACACTTTGCCATAAGGCTTCGTGTAAGGCGCGGCCGTATCGATCACGGTCGCAAAATTTTCGACGCCCTTTGCTCCACCAGGAATTGACTTTCGCAGCCGGATATAGCCTTCCCGACTCAAGAACGCGCACTCTGCATTTCTATAATCCTCATAGAGCGGATCGCGATTATTATCCGGTACGAATTCGGAGCCTGGAGGAATGAATCCGATTGGGAGTGTTCCACCCGGGTTGACGAAGTCAGACCAGGCAAAGAGGAATCCGTTAGCGGACGCTCCAAAGAGCCACTTGTTGGAAACTGTCATCGATGAATGAACTGCGTCATTCATGTTGTAGCCCCATGCGCTACGGTTTCCGAACCGCGTTTCCTCACCGAGTCTACAGAAGAGAGCTGAGAATCGCCCGCCAGCAGTTGGTACGAAGATCACCGGGAAGTCAGCAAGTGCACCCGCTCCCGCATCCTCGGTTCTAATGTTTGAATAGATAATGGAACCGACGCCTCCCGATTGGAGTTCATTAGTGCGCCATTGAACCGCACCGGTATCTGCATTGATTCCGTAAACGTAGCCATTTTCGTTCATGGCGAAAAGCATGCTTGGAGTCGTGAGTGCAGTCACCGACCCAGGAAGGCTTGTGATTTCGGCTTGGGAGACATAGGCCATTCCCGAGTACCAATCAAGTCGATTCGGGACAGTGGCTGTCACCGTATCTGTACCGTTCACCCAGTTAGGTAGACCGGTATCAACATTCATCGAAACTAAGGTGCCAGGGTTGTCATCCAGCATCTCCGTTCCGAAGAACAGCCGATTGTTAGCGGCATCATAAACCGGCGCGCCAGAGATGGCACCGAGGGTTTCTGATGTCGCTGACGGATACTGCCAAAGCACAGTGGTCTTCAGCTCATTGTTTCCTGCGTAGTTAAAGTCACCCGCAGCATCAAGGCAGTACATACGCCCCTGCTCGGTTCCAACAAATACAACCGGACGAACTACTCCACCAACGGTGGCGGTGGCCTGAACCACGGAGGTGATTGCTCCGAGTCGAGTTGATTGCTCAACGGCAGCCGGGAAAGTCTCAGGGTAAGTCCAACTTCGGAAGGTCGTGCCGTGAACGTTTGAAGCGTTGTTAAAGTCACCTCGGCCCTCCATAGCAATGCTGAACACTCGTCCGTTGGTGCTGCCGATGACCAGGAAGTCTCGCTGCACCACGGTCGGAAGAGGCAATGTCGGTTGCGTCACGTTGAGTCGATGGACAACCGCGGTGCTCAGATCAAAGTTTGCCGGCATGGCTGCGCTGAGCGTGTCGGCTTCGCCATCAAACTTTTGGAAGGTTCCAGAAATGTTTGGATCCGTAGCATCTTGACCTTGCTCAAGGTTTGGATCAAGTGCTGTGGTTCTTTCGCTCGGATAGGTCCAGTAGCACGTGGTGGTTCCGTCTCCGTTTCCTGCCGCATTGAGACAGTGAATCCTTCCCTGCTCATCGGTAGCAATGACAACGTTGGTCTCAACCGGTGCTCCAGCAGGTGTGAGTCGCACAAATGCTCTGGTGTGAACGGGGGTCGACTTGAATTCAGAAGTTGCAGAGCCTACGAATCGGAATTGGTCAACATAGACGCGCTTACCCGCATCTCCAGCCAAATCAGATCGGTTCTCCATCACGACGGTGATGGGAAGTGCCGTGGAATGGGCATATCGTTTATCGCCAATTCTTACCCAACCGGCAGGTCCAGCCAGGTTGATCGGGAAACGACCTTGCGAGACACCACCGATGAAGACTTCGTACTGGGCTTGCTGGGCATAGGCAATCGGAGGAGCGACAACATCTCCACCAACGTACATCTGAATCTCATAAGATCCGTCAGGAATATCGGTTGCCGGGGCGACTGTTACTGCGTCCGTGGAACTTCCAATATTCGCCGTCGTACTGAGATAGTTTCCGCCTCGAGCGTTAGGATTATCCGCAAGGCTTGCGTAACCTGCCGTTGAAGTGAAATTTGTTGCAGTGTCGTCAAATGCAATGGTCCTTGAACTGGTCTCAAGAGGGCTGTATTTCCACCTAACGTTTCCGGTGTTAAAGTCGTAGCTTGTCAGAACTCCCTTTGCAACGGTAAAAGGCTTTACCTTGTACTGTCCAACGGCAGGGATCGTCGTAGGATCAACCAGCCGTTCGTTTCGGGCTCCGGTGACACGAATATCTGCGGTTCCAAAACCGGCAGATGTTGGGGTTGCCATGTAGCCATCGGTTTCAGCGGAGAACAGAGCAGCGTCCGCAAGAACTGCAAAGCGGTTATCCGGCTTTGCGAGCGTCACTTCTTCCATCAACTGATCAACATCGTTCCGCGGGATCGTGTTGTACAGAGTAATGCTGATTGGATTGAGGACCAGTGGCGCCAACGGGTTAACGCCGAGATATGGGAAGACCTGATTGGTCGGACCGCCTCCATTTCCGAGACGCACCCAGCCAGCGCCAGATCTCCATGTGTCAACAACATCAACGTACTTCTGGCCGAAACCGTAAGTGATTTCATAAACCTGGTACCGAGCTTGAAAAACGTTAACGCCGGCACCGTTCTTGACCGGACCTTGAGGAATCCAGACATAGAGAGCGTAATCCTTCGGAGTAAGGTTGTTAGCCGGAACGAACAAAGGTCCAACTTGTGTGCTTGTCATCGGTTGGAACGTCCAAGTCCAAGTACGGAGGTTTCCGGGTACTGCTGCAATCCTTGGGTCTCCACCAACGCCGGCGGCAGACGAAGTCGTACTCTGCCAAACGTGGGATGGGAAGCGCTGGGTGTAGTTTCGTTGTTGGAAGCCAGGTGCGTTCGCCGTGTTAACATTGCGCCGAACGTAGAGGTCTTGGGTGAACTGCGCTTCTCGATCCGAGTCTGGCGTATTCCACACCCCAAGTGACGTCACAACGCCGTTTGGAAGCGGGTCATACGGCCCGACATTGTTTCCTGTTTCATCAAGGTTGACTGCGGCGGGAAGTCCAGCTCCAACCGCATCGGTGTTATCGATCCGAGTTCGGAATGGATTGATTTCGTTGAGGCGTAGCGAATCAACTTCCCGAGCAGATTGGAATGGAGCAAACCAGCGAAGCGCCGATGGGAGGCGTCCGCCCATGCCATCAACGCCTTCGACGCGCAGATATCCGGGACCGGAGTTAAGGACATCGCCATTGACACCTGTCCTGGCGTTTCCACCTTTCAAGTTGGGGTGATCCGTGGTGGATTGCCCAAAACTGCTCACCACCAGGGTGAGTCCGATTACGCTTAGTAGTCCTTTCATTGTTTGCATGCTTTGCCTCAAGCTGCTGGTTCTTTATCGTCGATCTGCAAAAACAGGGAGTGAGAGTCCTCGGGTGCCCTCTACCGGGCCAAACAGGAGCTTGATACTCTTGAAGTTGAAGCCCAAGTTGTGCGCGAAGAGAGAGAATCCGGGTTTGTCAATGTCCGCAAGAACGCCGGTTCCGAAGGCTCCGTCGACTTGTACGACTTCACCATCGAATGCCGAGTTCCCGAGAGTAACTCCGTTGTAGCCGTTGACAACCATGACGTTGTCATCATCAATGCGTCGAGCATAGGTTGGGAAGAACTTGAGTGGGTTATTTGCACTGACCACCCCAGCGGCAGCGGCTGGTCTTCTCATGCTCTGATATGCCCATGAAGGAAGCATCCATCGAGTGTTGAGCGCGACAGGATTTGCCGAATCAGCGAGAACCTCGTAGACTCCAGTTGCGTCTGCAATCATGATCGTGTAGAGCGGAGCACCGATGCCTTGAATCAAGGACGCTGTGACCGATTGGAGATTGACCATAGGTCTCTCCCTCGCCAAAATGTCTGCCGCCGCATTTGTTGACCAAGTCCCCGTCGTGAAGTCCCAACGCATGGTGTGGTTCACCGCGGGAGTGTTGAACGTGCTGAATACGCGATAGCCGCCTGCAATAGTCGGGTCAAAAATCACGATCCCGCCGTTTCCAGTTTGATCCGTTCTGCTATTGGTCGGTGCTAGATCACCAACTCCGGAGCCGCCCTCGCCTGAATCTCTGCGGGTTGGCGCCTTGCCACCGAGACCAGCAATGACAACAAAGCGATTTCCGACTTGCAACCGCGTAAAGCTGTTGTATCCCCATCCTGCGCCACTGACTTCGGAAGGCGAATGCCAAAGCAACGTTCCTTCGCTCAGTCGGCTTGTGATTCGGCCTGTAGCCGCGTCTTGAGCATATCGATCAACAAGCTCAATAAGTCGCCCGTTCCCCTGATCGGCGACCAAGTAGTGAACCCAGTACTCTTGAGCCTGAGCGCCCGAGAACCGGTTGTTTCCACCGCTTCCAACTGGCGTCTCTTGCGATACCCAAGTCCACGCGTCTCGTGGGTTTGAGAACTCAAGCGACTCGTTAGACTTGTAACCCGTTGGTACAAACGCTGAATCAATCGTCATTTCGGAGACAACTCTTCCGACCACCCCAGAAGGATTCATTCGGAACACCCGACCCTTGTCACTATCGACGACGAGCACGTCGCTTGATCCTGGGATCGGATAGATTCGGGTCGGTCGCCCGAGTTGTCGAAGGTTAACGGCTGCCGTGCTGCCACCTGTCGATCCCGAGATGACGGCCTTGCTTGAATCAAAGAGCGGGTTGCCACTTGGATCTAGAAGAGCTATTCGACCTTCGTCAGCAACCCAGGTGTTTGCTCGTCGGAATCCGTACACACGCTCGTTGTTCCAAGCGGCAAGCAATCCATCTCCAGCAACAACGCCGAAACTACTAGGTGTGAACCCTAATCCCGTCGTTCCCGAGGTTTTGAGGACGCACTGGTTAATGCGAACCACGAAGTCCTCAAAAGACAACTGACCAAAGTCAGTCGAGTTCCGCGGGGACTGAGGCCAAATATAGGCTTGGCTCGGGCGGATTCGATTGATGGAGAGTTCAGTAGCCGTGAACGAATTCGCCGCACGAACGTAGTCCATTGAGATGACTTGTCGCAAGTAAGGACGAGCCTGGTCTGCAACGATTTCAAGTGGCTGGAAGTTGGCGGGATTCGTCGTGAACGCGCCAGCATCGTTAGGTCGCTTTGCCTGACCTGGATCAATATTGGTATTGAGGGCCATGACAATTGCTTCCTCCCGGAAGTTCGGATCACCAGGGAATACACCGTTGAGAATCGGAGGTAAGAACGACTTGCCGCTGACAAAAACTGTGTTTCCAGTTCCAAGCGCAGTGCTACTCAACTGAGTTCCGTGCAGGATCGTGTACCACTTGAGCGGGTTCCAGCGATCGCCCTGTTGCGAAGGATCAATAACAATGTCTTGGAGACCGTCCTGTCGAATAATGACCGGCTGGCTCACGCTAATTGAATCAGTGATCTGCCCTCTCTGAGCGGTGAATAGGTTATCAAGTCGGATGATTCCGCCAACTTGCCCCTCTTCTTTTTCGACTCGAACTCGATCCGGCGGCAGCGCCGAGAATGTGGTCGGGTTCGTTGGGTCAGAAGATCGAGCCATGTCCGGTTGGACAATGATCGCGTTCTGCCCGAGTCTTCGTCCAACGCGAATTTCTCGAGTGGAAGCATCGTCGGAGAAGCAAAGAAGAGCCCCCGCTGGGACACTGAATCCACCAAGATTTCGCTTCGCGCCGCTAACAGCAACGTAGACCTCACCATTCCTGATGACCGGAGCGCCTTGGAAGGTGGCTAGGCGATATCCGCCACCGAGAACAAAGTTCAAGTTGATCGAGCCAGCTCCAACTGGAACCGTCAGGTTTTGCACCGGATCATTGTCGGCCAGAACTGCTTGAACCGTTGTAGATGTCCCGTTGTTGGCGAAGCTGTGCTGAGGGTAAAGATCCCACTTCCACGGGCATCGGAACTGGCCTCGACCTTCTTCGCGGATCGCGAAAAGCGAGCCGTTATAGTCATTGACGTTGAACGCGGCTGGGTTGGCGTTTTGGGTGCTGACCGTCGCGTAGATGGTGCCCGTTGGTGAGAGAGCAATACCACCGATCACCGTTCTTTGGAGACCTGTTGGCGATGGGAAGTTAAGTCTTCCGCGCTCGATGCCTGCGGTGAGGCTTGGAAAAGCCGCGCCCCAATCAATCGTGTAGTCAACTCGTACGCCGTTATCTGGATCCACGCCTACCGGTGGCCAGACGGCCATCGGACTGAGGGTCAGCGAAACCGTGCCGTTGCTTTGGGTGACGGCTCCGGTGAAGAGCGAGGCCATCTGAGCAGCGGTAAAGAGGGTGCCATCATTGCGCAGAATTGAAATGCGGAATCCCAGCGGATCGCCTGCGCTGGCACTCAGGTAAATCGGAAGACCACCCTGGGTTGCGGCACGAGTCGTGATTGCAACGACCCCACCGGATTCTGCAACAGACGTTGGCCTTTCGCCCTTTACACCCGCCCAAATCGACATGACACCGGCGTTAGCCTGAGGAGACGGTTGCTCCTTGAGTGGCGCGTACACCACCTTGTCGAGCCCGCCAGAGTTGTCCATGATCGGGATGTATCCGACTGTCGGAGAACCTGAAATTCGCTGGATTGCGGCAGCAGTGCCTCCGAACACAAAGTTGTTACCGGAGATCGGGCTTTGAACGACGCTGAGAGTTCGAAGATCAACCTGCCACATGCGCCCAACGTCCTGACCGGAAGAGTTCACCGTATCGGCAACATAAGCAATTCCTTCGTGAACCGTGGGTGCAACTGGCCATTCGCCAGCAACCAAAGATGCGGCTCCGCCGGCGCCTGGAGTAAGCAGGGCATCCGGTGCAAGGGCTAGTCCAGCGCGCAATCGACGATTATTGTCGAACAGGGAGAAAATTGCGAGCTGACCGTTTTCGGTGGTAACCAAAACCAGATCCCGTAGCGCCAGAGTGGCTGCTGACGGCACCTCAACGCACACTGCACTTGAAATTCTTCCTGGGAAAATGTTGCTCGCCCAGATGAGATCGCGATCCTCGCCAAGGCTGAGATCGGTACTGCCATCGTCCTGATTTCCGTCTCCGTCGGCGTCGCTACGAGGATCCCCGTCGAGGACGACGACTCGATTGTCAGCGACTGCGACGGTTAGCCCTTTGTAGATAACCGGTGCTCGACCATTGCGCTCAGTAGCTGTGTAGATCGAACCAGTGCCATAAGCAGCGTTCCATGTCTGGAGTAGCGGGGCACCGACGTCAATGAACGAACCAAAGTTTCTTCGGCTTCCCGAGCCGTTCTGAGCCGACTCTGCTGCGAGCGAAATGACGTTAACGGCAAACTTAATAGCGGCCGAGGCTTCTACAGAAGCAGCCCCCGATCGTCCGAGTTGGCCGTTCGGATCCGCCGCGAAAAACCTTCGATTCGTCGAAGCACTCGTCCGATTCGCCATTTCAGAAGTGCCGCGCGAAGTTACAACAACATAGCCGTCGCCAACCCTTCCATACATTGCGGTTGGGCTTCCCGCAGCCGCGGTAACGGGCTTGAGATGGCTAAACGAGCCGGTCACTCCAACAATACTGTTCAGGAGAGGAGCCACGGATGCCGCACCCTCAACCGAGAGGTCAACCGGATTGATATTGCCTCGGAAAATCGCCTCCGTTCCATAGGTCGGCCCGATTGCTAGAGTCTGAATTTCGTTATTCGTCAGTGTGTTCGGATAGCGAAGCAGCGGACTCTGTAGATCCCACTGCGGGTTTGCGTTTGGAGTACCTGGATAAGTGAGCCGGAAGGGGAAAACACTACCGTTCGCTTGATCGAAGGAACCAAATGCCAGGTCAACCCATAGGACACCACCCTTGTCCACAAAACGTCGCAGTCGTTCTCGGTCTCCTGGAGAGACCTGCAAGTTTGGCGTCGTGACCTGAAGCAATCCAACATCGAGTTGCCCCATCTCTTCGTCATTCAATCCGGCAACGTCAAGCCACCAGTAGCCAGCCATTCGCTTGGTTTGCTCAACTCCCGGACCTGGTGTATCTGCATAAATTGAAGAAAAGAAGGTTGCGGATTGAGCAGTAAGAACTCCCGCAGCAAGAGGGTTGAAAACGTTCCACCCTGCCGGCTTGAGAGCAACATTGGAGTCCACGTTGAACCAAACGTGAGGTGCAGTCGCGGAGTAGCCTGGACCGGCCGGAAGGTGGTCGCCATTCAGGTGGAAGTAAGCGGCCCGAATGTCCGTTTTTCGCATTGCATAGCTCTGTTGAGCCGCAGAAGCCCCAGCGATTGCTAGGGCACCAAGGGCGAGGGTTATTCGAGTAATCACTTTACTTCTCCAAAGAATGCAAGGGTTGGGCTGACGGGTAGCCTCGGCATCGGCGGTAGCTGATGCGTCACTCCGTTCAGAGTTGTTGTTCGAATCGCAGGGTTAACCGGGTCGTTCAGCGGGGTGTTGGTCGAGAATCCGTTGGCACGTCCGGTAGCGAGCATCGGATCATAGCTGACAATTAAGTTCTCCGTAAAGGGTCTTCCGGCTGGGTTAGCCTTCGTCCAATCACTCACGTGACTGACAGGGATGAAACGGCTAGCACCTGTCGCAGGATTAAAGACTCCCGCTTGCTTGGTCGGAATCCAGCCCCACTTCTTTTGCCACTCAGCTTGCTGAGCAATTGGCGGAGCCATGTTCTCGGCGATCGAACCAACGATGTTGATCTTGATGTCGGCAGGCTCAGCATAGAATGGCGCATAGGGCGTCGTTCCGAAATTCTCCAGGCGCTCTTGAGCCGCTTGGTTTCGAGCGGCAGCGGTTCCACCGAGGGCGGTGACCCGTTGCTCAAAGACGTCTCGTCGGTCATTCGGATTCGTGTTGAACCAATCGCCAGGGATGACGAAGAAGGAACCTTCCTCGGCGAAGATCGAAGCTTCGATGCGCACGTCCATCGGAACTGCAGCCGATCGCGCAAGCATGTAGTTGCCACTTGCCTGGGTTCCGAACTGGGTCAGGCCGAGCTCCAGGTAGTTCGTATTCTGCATCAACAGTTCAAAGTTATTGCTGTTGAACGTGTTCAAGAACCGGTTGTTAACCAAATCAAGCGTCGTAGCCGCCGGGTTGATCAAAGGGATTTGAACGGTTTCGAACTTGGGCGACTGCTGCCAAGCTTCGCTACCAAGTCCATAGATAGGTGCGAACGCTGGTGCTGGCGCCGGATTGTTGATTGATGCCCAGATGATCTGTGCCGTGTTCGTTTGCGAACCAAGAGTTTCGAACTGATACGGTGCCAGACCGGCCATCTGATTACCGGCGTTAACCTGCATATTGAAGAAGGCATTTGCTGGACCCGGGTTGGTGAACTCAAGCGCATGGGTTAACAACAGATTCGTGTTTTCACGAGCACTGGTTCCGGTCGGATTATTCGGTGCAGCCGGATTCCATTCGTAGTAACCGAGCGACGATGGCACTCGGCTCTCGAACGGCAGAACCGTTGCGCCATCTGCAGGGCTGAGCGGCGACAGTGGCAGATCAACTTGAAGTGTCATCGCACCATCCGGAGCTCCGAGCTTGACGGGGCTATATCCACCAAGTCCACTTGATGCGAGAGTGACACTTGCATTGCGCTCGCTAGAAGGACCGGTGAACATCGTCGGGTTGAGTGCGACGTAGTCCTTTGCCATCAGCATAAGTGCCGACTTCGACGCTCGGTTGAGGCGTCCGTTGGTCAACACAGCCGGGGTAGCCGACGTGACATCATTTGCCTGAACGCCCTTCAAAAGACTTCCCTCGATATAAATCGTGCGACCCGAGACAAGGCTGATTTGGACATCCGTCGGGATAACCCCGCGAACTCGGACGTTGCCTTCGAAATACATCACGCCGTTGAACACGGAGCCGTTCATGTAGTCGGCAGGAGTCAAAACTCCGTTGATCGCGACCCCGACGCCCGGGGTTGCCTGGTTTACGATGTGAATCTGACCGTCAGTTCCATAGCCAATTCGATAGCGAATTGCAGTGAGTCCGGTGTCGGATCCATCTGGGTTGCGCCAGGTGCGCTCGTTCACGTTTTGGTCAGGGAAGGCGTTGCGACTGACGATGAAGCCATCCTTGTCAAAGTGGACCATCGCACCAACCGGGATGTAAAACGGTCCGTGCCAACCTGATCGGAAGGTGACACCGTCCCCGTAAGGATTAAGCCAGTCTTGAACCAACGAAGCAGATCCACCAGCATTTCGGCGACCTTCTTCATCGACGGGAGTTTGGTAATCAGAGAAGTTGTCGACGTAGACTCCTTCGCCATGGCCAAATTGTCCGCTGTAAGAAGCTCCACCCTGGATTCGGCCAGAATCGCGAGTCATTTTGACGTAGCGGCTGATCGCTGACGCCTCTCCACCTTCGCCTGTACCGAGGATGGAAGGTGAGGTCAAATATCCAACATTTCTGGCGTCTTGATTCGCATCAGTTCCGGGGAGACCGTCGCGAATGATGCCTCCGAGCGTTGAGAACAGATCGCTATAGCTGTCCATGAGCGGAGCCGTAGTTGTGTTCAGCCAAGAACTGGTGATTGGGTTCCACTCTGACCTGCGAATAGAAACTTGCGCACCATTCTCAGTTGCAACTGCACCTGAAGCAAAGATTCCTTCACCGAGCGACTTGTTAAGGCTGAACTCAGTGTTTCCAACGAACTTCACATCAGTGTTCGCCCTGAGCGAACCTCCAAAGAAGACGGTTGAGGCTGTCGCAGATGGACCACCCGGGCCAAAATCAGGAACACTGGCCAGGCCACCGTGACCCATCGGGGAGTTGACCGCGAGACCTTCCGGAATACCGGCGATATTCTCACGGTATCGAGCACCCGAGTCAATTGACATTCCAAGCTCAAGGGGCTGGGCGATCCGGTTCTTGTTGGTAACAAATCGAGCGTAGTCAATAATCCCAATCTGCGCAAAAGCGATGAGCTTTCGGCCCGTGATCTCTTTGGAGTCGTACTCGCGCATTCTTGCAATCTCGGTCACCATGACCGCTTGCGATGCGAAGCCGATATATTGCACAGCTCCACGATTACCTGCTAGGGATGGATCGTTCGGATTAACGTCGCCTTGACGTCCAACTGACTCGATCACGAGGAAGTTATGCGCCATTCCTGGAGTCTTGAGATAACCCTCAGGTTGTGCACTGAAGTTGCTTTCGTCTCCAGCGGCGTAGCGAACTCGGATCAGTGCACGACCGCCACGATAAAGAACTCGGAAGTACGGACCGAGACCATCTGGCCCACCTTTGTCGGCTCGGTTGGTGCCTGGTGTGAGGAACACAGGTGAGGCTGGGCGAAGGTAGTAGATGTCCGGATCACGCGTGAAATTGACAGCGGTTTCAACGATCACTTCCGGCTGGCCCCGCCAGTCGGCTCCAAGTTCGCTGTTCACGAGCTGAGAGTGGGCGTAGCGAACGCCAGATTCGGCGAAGTCATTACTCTGTCCCCGAGTCTTGCTTAGCTGGGTTCCTTTGATCGTTCGGCTAAGGATTCCCGCGAAGACCGCGCCTAGAATCAGCAGCACACCAAGGATGAGCAACGCAATGATCAGCGTTTGCCCTTGTTGTGATCGGCGATTTCTTTGCATCAGTTTCATGGCGGTCTTTAGCGGATAAAGTTTTTGACGTTGGCGGTTGCCTTCATCGTGACGGTCTGTGGGTTAGGCACGTTCGATTGCGGATAGTTGCGAATCGTTACCAGAATCTGCACCAGCTGCCTCGTGTCGTAGTCGACTCGGACGGTGTCGGTTGCATTTGTGAACTGGAATCGATACGCCACACGGATTCGACCAGGAACGTCGAAAGTTGTTCCCGCAGCGGCCCCACGAATTCGCATTGTTGCGGGAATCGGGACTTCTGGATTAGAACACAGTTGAACATAGCCGACTTTGTAACGAGGTTGAACGATCGCGCTCACAAAGCTTGCCGGGGTGTAATTGGGAGGAGGTACGGGAAGTCCTAGTGCAGTGTAACCTGCAACTGAAGGCTCAGGAAGATTCGTGTAGTTGATCCTGTACTCGTTCGGCCCAGGCTCCTTGTTCACCCGTCGATAGCGAACTTCATAACCGTAGTTCGCGCCCGGATTCTGATCTGGACCCCAAACTTCTTCTGAACTTGGAACGATCGAGGCATTTGGATACAGGCTGAGTGGGCTAGTGGTTCGGTCACCTTGGGGAACAAGTCGGAGATCAATGAAGCGATGTGCCCCACCTATCTCTCCGAACTGTGCAGGCACGCCGTTTCGCCCGGCCTGGGCATCTGCCCAAATCTTATTGAAAACACGATTAATGTTGAACCGGCTGAACGCAGCGTCGTAAAACGGACCTACATCGAATGTCCCCGCGGCAACGGAAGGATCTGTTGTTGGAGTGAGCTCTGGCTCGTTTAATATCCAACCACTCGCCGTGTTGCCCTGCGCGGCAATTTGAGGGAGGTTGTTTGGATTGAAATCGTTAGCTGCGAAGATATTGGCGTTAGCGCTCGGATCTTGCCCAACGGTTCCGTGATCGCCGATCGCAAAGCTGGCACTGATACGACCTTTCTCCTGATTCACTGAGAACGGTTTAAATGCGAGATTGTTTACTGCTGCAGGAGTAGTCGCTTGAGAGAACGGATACCTTGCAGTTGGATCAGCAAACGTGTACTTCCGCTTTTGGAAATCCTGATACGCAGTTACATCGAAAAGCAATGTACCTTTCGTTTCATCAGTATCTGGAACGTTCGTTGGGACTGCAGCCGGGTCAAACTCGAAAATTTGCAGATGACGAATGGGCGGATTCGCAACAGGTAGCAGAGTCTGATTTCTCGCAATCTGATATGGCTGAGGCGGCGCGTAGGTACCTGGGTACGAGCGAACGGTGAGGCTACTCCAGGCTCCGTACTTACCAACGTACGTTTCTGAACCAAGCTGAGCTGCACCCTCGGTTTCTGTACCCAACGGCATTGTCATTGCCGCGTCGGAACTGTCACCTTCAACATGGGAAGGCCGAAACTGGATGAGAGGAGTGATTCGGGGCGAATAGACTCCGCCGTTATCATTCAGCTTGACCAGACGCCTGGTCTTGTCGATGACCGGCTGAATCATATCGTAGCGGCTCAGCTCAGTAACGATTTGAGCTTTGCTCAGCCAGTTGCGAATCCGATCCGCTTTCGCGTCATTGTTAACTGGTGCGCCTGCGGCGGCACCCGTTGCGAGAAAGAAGTTAGGGTCGTTGTAGTTTGGTGTCCGCCCTGTCCCATCGGCCGGGTCCGCGTCGAAAAATGCTGCATTGACGGTGGGGTTACCGGCGACTCGAACCACTGGTTCAACTTCGGCCATGTATAAGACGAAAAGATTATCTCGCCCGCCGGATTGTGGCGTCAGGATGCCTTCGAAAGGGTTCGTGTAATTCGTGAACGGGTCGCGCAGACCGATCCAATAGCGTCGAATCGTTGTTCCTGGTGCAAGAGGAAGCTGAACTTGCCCCTTTGGAGCTCGAAGTGTAGGATCCTCCTTTCCGGTGTTCGGATCGATGAAGCCACCGCCAATGCCTCGATTTCCGACTTTGGCCGGCAGCACGATGTCGAGCTTAGAATAGTTCATCCCGACCGTGACCCACGGTGGCGTACTGCCGGGTGGGATCGCTGTGTCCGGAACCACGGTGCCATTCTCCAAAACTCCACTTCGAGGCGTTTGAATAACGATACTGACGCGACCGCCAATTCCCTCAACATCCTTGACACCAACCGACTCACTGATCTCGCGAGTCAACCTCTCGGTCAACAAACGAGCCTTATCCTGAGCATCGGCAAATGCTTGCGCCGTGCGAGTTGCCCGGAAACTCTCAAACATCGGGACAACGATGATGCTGAGCAAGATCGTCGAGATCGCCATCACGGTGATCAGCTCGATCAAGGTAAAGCCGCGGTTACGTTGGGTTTGTCTCATCGGGCAGATTCTCCTTGATGTAGGTAGGTTTCTTTCGTCGTGATGTTCCATTGCTGGGACCATTGGTTAAATCCTGAAGTAAGGTTCGCGGCAGTGTTCGTTGTCAGGTTGAACTTTGCATTGTTAAAGAACACCTTGACGAGAACCGACACGCCCTGAACGTTGCTCACCGAGTACGGAAGCGAGGTCGGACCTTGGTCTGCCACGATTCCAGTAGCTCCCGGAATGAGGTCGCGAATATCGATGGAAGGCATCGGCGTTGCAATTGTGTCAGCTCCAGGTCTCTGCAGAACGCTAAACTCAGCCCCCTCGAGGATCGCTGGCTGACCACCTAGGATGTAACGAATTCGCCCGACGGAGACTTTTCGGTTCGTATCCATTCTTGGGAAATAAATACGAGTTGGAATTCCGGCCAAAGTTGCATCGGAGCCACCAACATAGAACTGACCTGCGCCCGGCACTCCAAGTGTCGAAGTGTAGTTCGACGGATTTCGGGTGACCTGCACCGCCCACTCGTCTTTACCCATAAAGTAGCAACGAATGACTCGACCCGTGAGGTTGGTTGGAACCACCGTTCCGTCGAGCATGACGATGTTCTGAGTCAAACCATTCGCGACGTTGTTGTCGATGTCAAAGAAGGTGACAGTTCCCGAGGACTTATCAACCCTGAGTGATGGAACTCCAGCAACGCTCTCCATGACCTGACCGCCCGTGGCAACGTCAATCGCAAGGAAGTTGTCGGCGACGTCAGTATTGGTATTCGCAACTGTTGTGTTGTCAGCAACAAAGACGTCTTCCATGCTGTCGTTAGGGATATCGCTTCCACCGATGACTGCGGCGTGGGAAAGTCCTTGTCGTCCGTCTGCACCCGCGACTGTATTTGTTTTGAGGGAAGATATTGGAAGCCGAATCGTCTTTGCAAGACCAGCCGGCGAGCTTTGCGAGATTCGGAAATCCTCGTGCAAGATTCTCCAATCGCGGACATCGTAATCAACGCGGGCAACGTATGGTCGTCGAGACTGTCCCGCTCGCTCTTCATACCGACCAGCAAGAACTGGATTCAGCAGTAACATGCCGATGCGGTCGTTCAGCAATTTGTAGGTGAATGGATTATTGGCAGTGAATGCCATCGCTCCTATGTCAACGAACCGCCTGGCAATCCGGATTGAAGTCAGCTCAACGTTGATGAGTGTTGCTCCTCCAGCAAGAACCCCAGTAATTGAGCTCACTGGAACTGCCACATAACCTGGATTTGGAGTCGCTGGGATCGAGACCGTCTCCCGGAAAATTTGTCTTCGAACGAGATTTCCAGTCAGATTTACCGCTACAGTAAAGGAGACACGGTACTGCCCAGCCGTCTGGGCCGGAAAGATGATCTCAGCAGCACCAGAATTCGGATTGTTCACCAAATACTCGTGCTCGCGAATCCCAGTGTAGTCGCTTGCTTCGCGCACAAGCCGGGATGACATGTCTCGACCGTACACTTGAAGTGAGCGATTGAGGAGCGGGACTCCAATATCCCGAGCAATCGGTCCGCGCTCAACGAGAATCAGCGAACCAAAAGGAGCCGTGCCAGAAGTAGGATCTGTCGTTAAAGCTCGTGGCGAGGGGATAACGTGAGTTTCGCCAATAATGCGGCGGTACGAGTTGGCACCCGAAATCAGCTGCCAATCTCGTCCAGCTTCTGGAACTTGACCAGTGGCCGAGATTGCAGTGCCGGAGGGAGCATACGCGTTGATCAACTTCGTTGGATCCGTCTGCGGATCAAAGAATCCGGCGTTGACGTAGGTTACAGGAAGAACGGCTTCTGGAACCAAACCCGGGTTCGACTTGAGAGACTCGATTTCTGCACGAGCTAAAGCCTGCGCCATCGAAACGTTCCGAGTTCTCGCGAGAATCTTGATACCACCCGGAAAAATCTGGGCGATCGCAAGAATGCCGATCAAAAACACCACGATCACAACGAGCACTTCGACAAGTGTTGTGCCACGGCGGAATCGACGAAAAGCGGGAGGGTTATGCATCAGAAGCCTCAAATCGAAATCAGAAAGTGAATCGCCAAGATCGCTCAGACATTAGCTTGGAGTCAACCGGTCGAGCGGCCCCGCCGAGTTGAAGAACCATGTCCTTGCTTCCGCCGCTTGTCAGCGCGCCGTTGTTGTAGTCGCGGAAGAACGAGTTCCAAGTAACGACAGTCGTCTCAGGCGGCTCGGTATAACCAAGCTGGCGGGGGTCATCGTTAACACTGCCGGTCGTCGTTCCAAGAAGGGTCCAGAACGGGGTGTAGTGAACTTCGTAGTAGATTTGCCCGCCGATTCGAACCTGAGCAACGTCGTAACCACTCAGCGCATAGAATCGACCAACATCCGTGGTTGCGCTAGCTGCATTGGCGCCGATCGAAGGCGTTATGGTCCTATCCTGGTAGTAATACTGAACTGTTGCCGCGCTGTAGCTTGAACCAAATGCCTGTCGGGCGTTAGGAATGTCATCAGCGTTGTTAATTACCCCATCTCCGTTGGTGTCAACAATTGGAGCAGAACCCGTTGGTCGGTTATCAACCTGAGGCCAGATTCCTGGAACCATCAGATCTCGAGCAACACGATTCTGGGAAGGACGTAACGTCTCAAGAGAGTCAATTCTCTTGGGAAAGAGCGCGCCACGCACCTGATCTGCCGGAACCACGGTGACGCCCCCTGCATACTCGTAAGGCGAGATGTAGCCGAGCAGTGCAGGCGGATACCCACCTTGATCATCTCGGTAGAGTTGCAGTGCATTGCGAATCGAGTTCATCGCAGACATATCGCCACTCTTATAAGCGTTCAGTTTGACTCGAGCAAAGACCGGGAAGATGATTCCCGCAAGGATCGCAATGATTGCGATCACTACCAATAGCTCAATGAGTGTGAATGCGCGTTTTCGATTCATAGCACTACTTCCAATTTCCCCTTCCGATTCGACTGCCATATCGTCTGACGTGTTCCCCGGTTTCGGTGAACAACTTTCGATGAGGCAATAGTCCCAAACAGATGCCTCCTGATTATGGCGCGTCGAACACCCGTTTATGGCAAGAAAGCGGGTCCTTGCATTGTTCTTAGGTATTCCGTCCACTTATCCAGAAGATCAGTCTTGAATAGGATACAGACTAATGCCCCAATTGCCAAGTAGGGTCCGAATGGAATCGTGCTTAAACTAGGTTCCCAATCATCATCTTCAACGCTAAAGTCTTCGACGGGATATCCAAACTTGGTGTAAACCTGCGGAAACCAGATGGCGAGGATATCAATGCAGAAAAGATAACTGATTCCCAAAATAAAGAGATCCTTGATGGATTCTGGTTTGTAATCTACTTCTTCAATTGCTCCTGTTGCTTCGTCGACCTCACTCTGGGCAGCCTTGCCCTTCCGAGCAGCAATCGCCATGAAGAGAAGGCCGAAGACTAGACCTGCAACGACAGCTATACCAACACTAAAAACTGTCAGGACTCCGCCAATCAGCGCGCCAACACCACGCATCATCTTGATGTCGCCATGCCCCATCGCGTCCTTCCCGAAGGCAACCCGGCCTAAAAATGCAATTCCGAAGATGATTCCCCAGCCGACGAGGTACCCAACGAAGCAGTCGCGCATGGTGCCCTGGATGAGATGGAAGACGACGCCGACAAGTAGCAAGAAAGCGTTAATCTCATCAGGGATGATGTAATGCTCGCCATCGATGAAGATAATCGAGACAAGTGCAGCCGTCCCAATTGCGTAGGCACAGCCATACTTCCAGGCTTCGTTGCCGCCCTCATAGCAGAAGTAGCGATACCAGATCGCCGCCCACAGACAACCCGTGACGAGCTCGACCCAAAAATATCTACTCGGTACCGCGATGCCGCAATGACGACACTTACCTTTAGATGTCAGCCAGCTGAAGAGGGGAATGAGATCGGGTCCGCCAAGCTGATTCTTGCAGTTGGGGCAAAAGCTGTTTCGGGGATTTCCCAAAGACATCCGCCTCGGAAGGCGATAGATTACGACGTTAAGGAAAGACCCGATGGTGGCACCCACCATTAGCCCGACAATCCATGTCCATTCAGGAAAAATCCCGGCACCCATAACAGTTGCCGGGATGGTACCTGTTTAGAGCCGCTGACTATTCTTCTGCGCCGCCCGAAGAAAGCGAGGAAATGACTTTGACTAGAGGAAGAAACATCGAGATAACGATGAATCCGACCATAAATCCGAGACCGACAATCATGATTGGCTCAAGAGCCGCAGTGAGGGATGCGAGGGCGGCTTCAACTTCGTCCTCGTAAAAGTCGGCGATCTTCTGAAGCATGAAGTCGAGAGATCCAGACTCCTCACCAATTCCGATCATGTGAACGACCATGGGTGGGAACAACTTGGATTCTTCGAGCGGATCTCCGATTCGATCTCCTTCACGAATTCGGGCGCGAGCTTCGAGAAGCGCGTCCGACATGATCGTGTTGCCAACCGTTCCCGCAACCGTCTCCATAGCCTGAAGAATTGGAACACCCGAGGTAAGAAGGGTTCCCATCGTTCGGCTGAAACGAGCCATGCAGATCTTGTGGTGAAGCTTTCCAAAAACAGGAACCTTCAACCGAACCCGGTCCATAACACGTCGCCCAAAGCGGGTGCTAGTGAACAGCTTGTTTGCGAAGAAAAGTATGACCAGAGAGATCGCAACGATATATCCCTTGTTAACAAGGATGTCCGAAACATCGATCAGGAACTTTGTGGGAGCCGGAAGGTCGTCAGCCTTGAGTCCAAGGTCAACAAGAATCGCCGCCCATTGAGGAACGAACCAGTAGACGAGGAAGCCCGTAATGCCGAGCGACATGACAAGAACCAGAACTGGGTAGGTCAGAGCCGACTTAACCTTTCGGCGAAGTTCGACATCTTTTTCAAGGAAGTGGCTGAGTCGCTGGAGGGATTCCTCCAAGACACCACCGATTTCACCAGCTTTGATAAGTCCAATAAACAGTGAACTGAACGCCTTCGGGTGCCGCTGCATGGCACGGCTAAGAGATTCACCACCTTCAACGCGGGTTCCAAGATCGGTAATGATCTTCTTGAGTCTAGGGTTCTGGGTTTGACGACCAAGAACGTCCAAACAGCGAACCAACGAAACACCAGCATCAACCATTGTTGAGAACTGACGGCACCAGACAGATAGGTCCGTGAGCTTGACTTTTCCAGGCGATTTTGACTTCGGGCTTTTCGCCTTGATCATCGTCAATTCGGTAATCACGAACCCTTGTTCGGTAAACCTCGACCGTAGAAGCTCTTCGCTTTCTGCGTCGGCCGTGCCTTTTTGGATGGAGCCCATGGCGTCCTTGAATGTGTAGCTGAAGATTGGCATTTTCGCTCCCTTATCTCGTTCTTGTTTCTATTATCGTCGAATTTGTTGGGTTGTTGGACTCGTTCCGGGACCCTGTGCCGTTGCGAGCATCTTTTTGAGCTCTTCAACGTTGCTACAGCGAGCCATCACGTCCTCAAGTTTGACCCAGCCCTTCATGTAAAGATCACGCAAGCACTGATCCATCGTAAACATTCCCATTTGGGCACTTGTCTGGATCATTGAAGTTATCTGGTGCGACTTTGCTTCCCGGATAAGGTTCCGGATTGCTGAAGATGCGATCATGACTTCGTTCGCGGGAACCCGGCCCTTGCCGCTTGCGTGGGGTAGCAACTGTTGCGAAATGATGGCAATGAGGTTATTGGAGAGCTGAACTCGAATCTGCTCTTGTTGCCCCGGAGGGAAAACGTCGACCATTCGGTCAACCGACTCGGCAGCAGAGTTAGTGTGAAGCGTTGCGAAGACCAAGTGACCGGTTTCCGCCGCGGTAACCGCGAGCGAAATCGTTTCCACGTCGCGCATTTCACCGACGAGCAGAATGTCCGGATCCTCACGAAGACTTGCGCGAAGGGCGTTGTTGAAGCTCTTGGTGTCCATGCCAAGCTCACGCTGGTTGATGACGCATAGCTTGTGCTCATGCAAATACTCGATCGGATCTTCGATCGTAATAATGTGATGTGCATGATTCATGTTGATGTGGTTAATCATCGCCGCGAGCGACGTTGATTTTCCAGAACCCGTAGGGCCCGTGACCAAGATGAGGCCTCGAGGCTTTTCGACCAAGGTCTTCAGAATGACCGGGAGTCGCAACTCTTCAACCGTTGGAATCTTGGACGCGATTAATCGAAATGCAGCTGCAACCGCGCCGCGATCCTTGTACATGTTGACCCGGAATCGAGCTCGAGCCGTCGGACCGTCCGGAACTCGTTGACTGAATGGAATCGGCAGCGAGTAGGAGAAGTCGAGTTCATGAATCGTTTCAAATTTCTGAATATTGTCGTCAGAGATGATTTCGTACAGCATTCGCTGAATGATTTCAGGGCTAAATTTATCGTAATTCAGCCTCTTCAGTCCACCGTCGTGTCTGACGACCGGGGGGCTCGCCGCACAGATGTGAAGGTCCGACGAGTTGAGATCAACAACGATGTTGAGGAGCTCGTCGATGTGCAGATCATCTACAGGCTGACGAGGACCAAGCGGCTTGTCATCGCCCAAGATTCCCGAGATGGTCTGAACGCGTTCGCGCCAAGCTTCTGGGTCTTGCTGATTCATGTTGCCCTGCGCCATTGGGTTCAAGCGCTGAGGGGGCATGCCGGGTTGATTCTGTCGAGTCGGATCGTTCTGCATTTTCTCTCTTGTCGTTTGTGTAAATCTTAGTAGCCTGCGGTGAAGACAACTCGCATAACTTCTTCAGGAGTTGTGATTCCGCTAAGAACCTTGACGAGCCCATCCTCGCGAAGTTCCTTCATTCCGTTCGCTTTAGCAGCCTCTTTAAGGTCGTTCAACGGAGCACGGCGAACAACAAGCTCAGCAAGCTCGGAGTTCATCGTCATCAGCTCGTGGAATCCAGTTCGCCCCTTGTAACCGGTCATTCGGTTATTCTCCGCCGGAATTCCTCGGTACAAAGTAACCAGAGCCTCCGGATCGGTGACATTAAAGCCGAATCGGCGCAGGTCCATCTGAGTAACGTCGTAAGGCTCCTTGTTCGCCGAGTCAATTCGGCGGCCTAGTCGCTGGGCAAGAACACCAACGATCGTCGCAGCGATCAAGTAAGGCTCAACACCCATGTCGATCATACGAAGAGTAGCGGAAGGAGCATCGTTCGTGTGAAGCGTGGAAAGAACCATGTGACCCGTCAGAGACGACTCAATCGCGATTTCTGCCGTTTCAAGGTCTCGCATCTCACCGACCATGATGATGTCGGGGTCTTGTCGAAGGTAAGCGCGAAGCGCAGTTGCAAACGTCAGACCTGCCTTTCGGTTCATCTGAACCTGAGCAATACCGTTGAGCTGGTATTCAATCGGGTCTTCAGCAGTGATGATGTTGACGCCGACCGTATTGAGGATGTTGAGAACCGAATACTGCGTGGTGGTCTTCCCCGATCCCGTAGGACCCGTACAGAGGAACATACCGTTCGGCTGACTGACAAGCTCCTCAATCTTAAGCTGGTTCTCCTCCGTAAATCCAATGCTATCCAGACCGAGCAAGACGCTGCTCTTATCCAGAATACGCATAACGATCTTTTCGCCGAACGGCGTTGGGATCGAGCTAACACGAAGGTCGATTTCTTTGACTCCGTGGCGAACCTCGATACGACCATCTTGAGGAATACGTCGCTCAGCGATGTTCATGTCCGCCATGATCTTGTAGCGGCTGATCAGCGGAGCCATCAGGTTCTTTGGAACCGTCATCGCTTCCATCAAAACACCGTCAATTCGATATCTGACGCGAATTGCTCGGCTACCTGGCTCAACGTGGATGTCCGAAGCCCGATCGGTAATCGCCTGCTGAATAATCGCACTGGCAAGTTTGATGATAGGCGCGGCGTCTGCGGCGGCTTCATCTTCTCGGTTCCCGATGTCCTCGAAATCGGATCCTTGCTTAACGCCCGCTTCGGCCATGATCTGGGCAAAGTTTCGGCTCGCTGGAGCGTTCGCGGCAGCAGCGGCGGCGGCGGGAGTGTTGTCTACCGGAGTCGACGACGAAGCAGCGTAATACTTCTTAATCGCATCTTCAATTGCCCCAGGAACGGCAAGAACCGGAACAACTCGGCAACCCGAAGCGAGACGCAGATCATCGATCGCTGCGATGTTGCTAGAGTTCTTCATCGCAACATAAAGCGTTTGACCGTCTTTTCGAACTGGAATAGCGGAGTGGTTTTTGACGATCCGCTCAGGCACAACGTTTAGTGCACTGGAATCGATGCTCATTCGATCAAGGTCGGCAAAGCCAAGCCCCATCTCCTGCGCCTTCCCTTGAAGCACCTCTCGTTCACCAGCAAACCCTAACTGAACGATGACCTTATCAATCGGCGAGTTGGTTTGCTGCGACATCTTGGTCGCCTCATTAGCTTGATCCGCGGACATGAAGCCCTTCGAAATCAACCACTGTAACATCGGAACGCGTTGCGCAGCCATATTTGAACTCTCAAGCAGACTCTCTCTCTCCCAGAGCGAGTCAGGGGATTGTAACCCAGATCAGTCCGTCACCGATATAGGTTTCAGCGTTCGTTTGCACAATTTGACGACAATTTATCCACCAGCCGGGAACTTTGAACCGAGGGCGTATCCAAGCGCGCAGACCAGCACCCCTCCGATAACCTGAATTGCTAGATTCAAGATGGCTAAAACCGGCTGATTAGACCGGAGTTGTTCGAGTACTTCAAGCGAGAATGTTGAGAAGGTCGTGTAGCCTCCCAAAAAACCAATTCCGAGCAGAAGGCGCAAAGGATGATCCTTCGCCCAAACCGCGGCGACAATACCCAGAAGGAAACTTCCAGAGAGATTGATTAGAATCGTCGCCCAAGGAAATTCAGACTTGGCAAGGAGCTTCCCAATTCCGTATCGAGACACTCCACCGAAAAAGGCTCCGAGCCCAACCAAAAGTGCATCCATGCCACTAGTTTACGGAACCCTCAGACCAATATCGTTGTTCAGAGTCGCATGATCGCCTCCCTTGTGTTTGCTACCCACGCCGCAAAACTCGTCGCGTCCGCTCGAGACCAACTCACCTGGGGCACCCGGTACGATGCCCGATACATAAAACTGAACTATCCCGGTGGCGACGTCGCAAAAACTCGTGGAGTCTGCATCGACGTCATTATCCGCGCCTATCGAAGCGTCGGACTCGATCTGCAAAAACTGATCTTTGAAGATAAAAAGAGGTCGCCCTCAGCCTATCCTGCCGCAAAACTTGACCCGAACATCGATCATCGCAGGGTGCCCAACATGGTGGCTTTTCTCCGCCGAAAAGGCACGTCCTTGTCTCTTTCCAGAGATTGGCAAGCCGGAGACATCGTTTGGTGGAAGCTAGACACTGGCCTTAACCACATCGGTCTTGTAACTGATCGCCGGGGGCCTTCCGGAGACCTCATGGTAATCCACAACCTCAGCACTCCGAAAGAGGAAGATTGTCTCAAAACGTGGAAGATCTACGGCCACTACCGGTGGTAACGACTCGACCTCTGATGCAGGGTGATGTGAACTCACTCGTTAAACTCAAGCGCATCGATAAGGCTATTCCTTACTGATTTCAACCAAAGCCAGGTAGCAGCGTCCGCACATTCGCCGATCGTGATACTCGGTTCCGGTAGCCCGAAACGCGTGCGAGTGTCCACCATGATCACCAAGGACGCAAAGGGTTTCCAGACACACTTCGCAGTGATCGTGGCACGGCACGGGTTCAAAAGACCACTTGTAGTCGCGCACGAGTTCCAGCCACCATGCAAGATCCCCCCCTTTGTCACTTAGGAACCATTGTCGGCGTCGCTCTGCTTGCCTCTCCCGACCAACCTCACATTCAAAATCGATGAACTTGATCCCGTCCGAGCATTTGTCCCACGTCTTTCCGAGAACAGTCCACACGACACGACAGGAGTCTCGAATTTCGGCTCTCTTGAAAAACTCCATGCTCTGGTCGGAGACCTCGATTCGGATGATGTGAGCTAAGAAGTCGTATTCCGGCGAGTCCGCCACAATATCCTCCGTTTCCGCAATTGCGCCGGTCAGAGTCTCCATCATCCAGAACGACTTATAATCGTTTTCAGGCCTTGGAATCGCGCACTTCTCTTGGCTCTCAGAAGTCATCCTTGCCCACTCGGTAGGGGAGACTGCGGTGTAGAACAATCCCATGCGAAAAGTTTGACAGGCGGTAGCCATCCAAACTGCACTCTCTGTGGTTGACAAACTCCTAACTTCTTCGCCTAGAGAGTGATGCAGCTTAATTCTGAATTCGTTCTGCCAATAGCAGACATGCCTAGCGAAGAGTTTTTACCCCTCTTTACCCCGTTTGACCCAATTTCAAACGGCCCGTTGAGCCTGAATTACCCCATTTACCCACCCCCCTTCTCAACAGGCCTATTGGGTAACTCACCCCAATCCAGCAACGCGAAGCCCAAGAAACACTCACTTGCGCCAATAACGCCAACACACATTCGGCTAGTGCAAAACTATCAAAAAAAACACTGAACTCCTTTGTCAACTTTGCGTTTGGGCGGGGTAGCGGAGTCTATTTGACATGAAATTTGCTCGAAACCTAATCGTAATCTCTCTTCTCGCAGTAACTTCCCTCGCACTCGCCCAAGGCGGAGGCGGTCAGGGACGTGGACAAGGCCGCGGTGGCTTCGGCCAAGGTCGTGGCGGCGGAATGACCCCGATGACCCTTCTGATGCGCGCTGACGTTCGAAAGGACCTGGATCTGTCAGAGGAGCAAATCTCAAAGGTCGAAGCCCTTCAGCCACAGCGCGGTCAAGGTGGCGCAGGCGGAGGTCAGCGTGGTCAAGGCGGCGGTCAGCGACAAGGTGGCGGCCAAGGAGGTCAAATGACCGACGAGCAGCGAGCAGCAATGCAAGAAGCAGCTCGAAAGCGTGCCGAAGAGCAAAAGGCAGCCATCGCAGCAATCCTCAAACCGGAGCAGGTCACCCGACTCAGCGAGATCGGCTACCAACTTCAGGGCAACATGGCACTCATGCAAGCCGATACCCAAAAGGCACTCGGCCTCGATGAAAAGCAAATCGCCTCTATCAAGGACCTGCAGACCAAGCAGCAAGAGGCGATGCAAGCACTCATGCAGAAAATGCGCGACCAAGAGCTCACCCGAGAAGAGCTTCAAGAAAAGATGACCAAGAACACGGACATCATGAAAGCCGAACTCGGCAAGATCCTCAAGGCTGACCAAGCTGCCAAACTGAAAGCCATGGGCGGCACCAAGCCGTTCGTCGCTGATCCAGCCTAAGTTGCAGCGATGATAAAAAGAAGCTGGAGATTCAACTTCTCCAGCTCCTTTTTTGCTACCTAGTAAAGCAGATTAGACATTGAATAGGAATTCCATGACGTCGCCTTCAGCGACAACGTAAGCCTTCCCTTCCGCTCTCAAAACGCCCTTATCACGTGCCGCGGCTTTGGAACCGCATTCCACCATGTCGTGATATGCAATGGTCTCCGCGCGAATGAAGCCTCGCTCAAAGTCGGAGTGAATGACTCCCGCAGCCTGAGGAGCGGTCATCCCCTTGGTAATCGTCCAAGCACGAGTCTCTTTAGGACCGCACGTGAAGTAAGTCTGAAGACCAAGCAAGTCGTACGTCGTCCGAATCAGGCTCTGAAGCCCGCCTTCCTGAACTCCGAGGGATTCAAGAAACTCTTGACGATCTTCGTCTGAAAGTTCGATCAGCTCTGACTCAACTTGGGCAGAGATGACGATCACCTCAGCGCCTTCGTCCTTAGCAATCTTTCGGACCGACTCGACGTAGGCATTGCCGGTCGCAAGGTCGTCTTCGTTTACATTGGCCGCAAAGATGATTGGCTTTCGCGAAAGCAACCCAAGAGGCTTGATCGAAGCAGCTTCATCTTCGGTCAAAGAAACACTCCGAGCCGGCAGGCCCGCTTGGAGCGCAGGAACAATTTTCTCGAGGGCATCAACTTCAATCTGAGCTTCCTTCTTGAACCGCACGTCTTTTCGCGCTCTGTCAAGCCGCCGCTCAGCTTGAGCCATGTCAGCAAGAATGAGCTCCATATTGATGATCTCGATATCGCGAACAGGATCGATTGATCCTGCTACGTGGATGATGTCGTCATTGTCAAAACAGCGGACGACGTGGATAATCGCATCAACTTCACGGATGTTGGCAAGGAACTGATTGCCAAGTCCTTCACCCTGCGAAGCACCCTTGACGAGTCCTGCAATATCAACGATCTCCAGGCGAGCCGGAAGAATATTTTCAGACCCAGCGATCTTGGCAAGAACCTCAAGCCGAGGATCAGGCACCGAGACCAACCCAACGTTTGGCTCGATCGTGCAGAACGGAAAGTTCGCGGCTTGCGCCTTGCTATTGGCGACGACCGCGTTGAACAGCGTCGACTTTCCGACGTTTGGCAAACCTACATTTCCGGCTCTGAGCATATTGGACACATAGCAAGACCGTCCGAGCGATTCCTGCGAAACACAAGTTTACCGTTTACGGCCAATTCCTTCGGTAGCCAACTGTTTTGCTCGAGATTCAGCATAAGCACCCTACCCAGCGGACCGAAAGCCGCCACAATGGAGTACAGGTAATTGCGATGGGAATTCCTTACGTCATCGAACAAACAGCACGCGGCGAGCGAAGTTACGACATCTGGTCGAGGCTTCTCAAAGACCGAATCATCTTCTTGGGAACCGAGGTTGACGACTACATCGCCAATCTCTTGGTCGCCCAACTCCTGTTCCTCGAAAAGGAAGATCCGGACAAGGATATTGATTTCTACATCAACTCCCCCGGCGGATCAGTCACGGCTGGCTTGGCCATCTATGACTGTATGCAGCACATCAAGTGCGATGTCGCGACGATTTGCGTTGGTTCGGCAGCTTCAATGGGAGCAGTTTTGCTCGCAGGTGGCGCGGCTGGCAAGCGATATGCATTAAAGCATTCGCGCATCATGATCCACCAGGTTTCGGCTGGCTTCCGAGGAACTGCAGCAGACATCAATGTTCAAGCAGCGGAGATCAACCGGATGATGGATTCCCTTATGGGAATTCTTAGTCACCATACCGGTAAATCTGAGGAGCAGGTGCGGAAGGATTGTGACCGAGACTACTTTATGTCGAGTCCGCTAGCCGTTGAATACGGTTTGATCGACAAGGTCTTGGAACGAGCTCCGTAAACCGATATAGTTAAAGAAGGCACCTGAATGGCGAAAATTCCCGAACGAAGAGATCAATGTTGCCTCTGCGGTAAGCAGAAAGAGCAAGTACGAAAACTAATCGTCGGACTGCATGGCGCGGTCTGTATCGATTGTATCGATCTTTGCAACGACATCCTTCACACGGATACGGAGCCTCGCGTTTCAGGTGCCAAAGCCGCCGCTGCGGCCGCGGCAGCTCCAGTAGCCCAGCCGATGGCACCAGTTCGGTCGCACTCAGGGGTTCCGAAGCCCCGAGAGATTGTTAGTTATCTCGACTCGTACGTCGTTGGACAAAGCCACGCCAAGAGGGCTCTGTCGGTTGCGGTGTACAACCACTTTAAACGGGTCAACGAAAAAGGGAAAGGGCAAAACGATGTCGAGCTTCAGAAGAGCAACATCTTGATGGTTGGACCGACTGGCTCGGGCAAAACGCTTTTGGCGCAGACCCTTGCGAAAATGCTAAACGTCCCTTTCGCAATTGCCGATGCAACTGCACTCACCGAAGCTGGATATGTTGGCGAGGACGTCGAGAACATTCTCCTCAAGCTCTGGCAAGCCGCCGACGCAATGGACCCCAACAACACAAAAGAGCTTTGTGAGCGAGGGATCATCTACGTCGACGAAATTGACAAGATTGGTCGCAAGAGTGACAACCCATCGATCACCCGAGATGTCTCTGGAGAAGGTGTTCAGCAGGCGCTCCTCAAGATTCTCGAAGGCACCACAGCTAATGTCCCACCTGGTGGAGGTCGAAAGCACCCTCAGCAGGAGTACATGCAAATCGACACCTCGAACATTTTGTTCATCTGCGCCGGAGCCTTTGAAGGCATAGAAGATTTGATCCGTCGCCGAATGAAGGAGAACACGATGGGCTTCCGTTCTAACCCAACGGGCAAGAAGGAAGAAGTCACCGATGTCCTGCAAGGACTTCTCCCAGAGGACTTGCTCAAGTTTGGCCTTATTCCCGAGTTCATCGGCCGACTCCCAGTCATCGCAACTTTGGATATTCTTGATGAGGATGCGCTCGTCAAGATTCTCAGCGAGCCCAGAAACGCGATTTTGAAGCAATACACCCGCTTCTTCGAACTTGATGGTGTTGACCTGGTTGTTGAGCCTGCAGCGTTGCGAGAAGTCGCTCGAGAAGCCATTAAGCGTAAGACAGGAGCCAGAGCACTACGCGCAATCATTGAAGGTGTGATGATGGACGTGATGTACGAAGTTCCCTCGAACGAGGACATCAAACGGGTCATCCTTCCGGCAGGAATCATCGATCACAATGTCCATCCGATTCTGTTGAGCGAGTCGGATTTGCTGAAGGCCAGCTGAGGACTGTTTCGCCATGTCGCAGCCAGCACAAGCCATTGATGCTGCGGGAAGAGCCTCAGCGTTTTGCCCGCAGCTGACATCCGCTAGATTCTTTGCGGCGGCAGTAGTGGTTTTGTACCACTATCACAATGAGGTTGCGCCGCTGGGACCCAATGGGGAGACCACGATTTTCAGGAATCTTGTAGATCATGGATTCCTCGGCGTGACGTTTTTCTTTATCCTTTCGGGATACATACTTTCGCTTAACTATCTCGAGAGATTCCGCACTGGAGCGGTCTCCATTCTGTCGTTTTTCGTCGCTCGATTTGCGCGGATTTACCCGCTATACCTTTGTTCGGTTCTAGTTTGTCTGCCGTACGTATTTCTAGATCCGGCCAAGTTTCCGCACGGGGAGAACATTCTTGCAATGCGACAAGCCCCCCTGAGTGCGGCGGCTATGTACCTCTTGGGCGCGGAGTCTCACTGGGCAGCGGCCGTAGGCAAGATTGAGGTACTGCCGACTTGGTCGATCAGCACTGAGTTTTTCTGGTATCTCCTGTTTCCTGCGTTTGCACTCTTGATCTGCAGGTTCACGAGATCCCAAGCAAAGGTTGGAATGGTAATTGTGGGGGCCTGGGCGTTTCTCAATGCAGTTGTATTCCACTTTTGCAGTTTGGCCGACATTCTTTTCTTCCTCCCCCCCGAAACCGCAGCAATCATCAACGACTTCTATTTTCAGAAAGCGCACGAGGGCATTCACATGAATTGGCCTTTGTTTGCCTTCGGTATGTTGACGTTCAAAGGATTTGAAGGCGGTCTCTCCGAAGATGTGAAGCGATACTTGCCTTGGACGATCGGGATTCTCACAATCATCAACTGCGCCTGGTACGCCATTCAACCGATAGAGTATCGTGAAGGACTCTTTCTGCTCACAAAAAACTTCGAGGGTCTAGCACTGTTCGGAGCGCTGATCATGTGGCTCCACAAAGGCACTGGCAAGTTGCACTCGCTGCTCGGTCACCCGAAACTCGTCCTTCTTGGGGAGATCAGTTTTGCTCTCTATCTTGTACATTCGCCTTTGCGTCTAGCTAGTCGATTTTTTATCGCAAGACCTCTCGGCATCTCCGAGTCCTCTCCATTTTTCTACGTCCCGCTCTGGGCACTATCCTTAGTCATCTCTTGGTTGGCTTGGAAGTACATTGAGGTACCGGCTCGAGGTGCGATTCTCTCATCCTGGAAGCGGCGCCAGACCGCAAAGCAACCAGCATCGGTATAATATGGTCTCGCATTGCCCATTCGTCTAATGGCAGGACGACGGTTTCTGGTACCGTTAATCGTGGTTCGAATCCACGATGGGCAGCCATTTTAGGTACACCCACCCGCTGCAAACTTGTTGACTTCGGGACTGTTCCCAAACCGACTGAGGCAAACAAGGTGAATATCTGATCAACCAGTAGGTCGTTTGCAATTGTGCTTCACATATTCATAATGTGAGCACGCTGATCTAAAACCAGTTGTTCTTCCCGTCGCCACCCAGGCCCTGAATGACGTTTAGCTGTCCATTATGGTAATTGGTATGGATCGCCACAAACTGGGCGACCCAGTAGGCTGGTTTTTCACCGAAGAAGGACTGCCGAGGCGCAAGCATATCTTCGTCAGACATACCGTTCACAATCTCACGCACTTCCGCGATGGATGCCTTGAAAGCTACCAGAACTTCCTGATGAGTCAACGACGAGGGAGCGATGACGAACTTGTTTTCATCTTGTTGTTGCTCGCTAAACAACGGATTTGGGTCTTCGCCGCGCAGTTGGCAGGCGATTCCCCGATTCACAACTGTCACTTCGTGCACATAATCGATCGGCCTTCGCGCCGCGCCGCCAGGAGAGTACATCACCTGTTCCTCAGAGAGGAGTTCAAGATCCTGTGCAAAAAAGCCGCCCATGGAGTCGAGTAGCTGTAAAGTGCACTGTTTAATCGATGTAGACAAGCCGGGAAGGGTATCACATTGATAGAGTCAATCGATGAAGATTAGAAAGCTGCTAGTTGCAAACCGAGGAGAGATTGCGGTTCGGGTGTTTCGCACAGCGCGGGCAATGGGAATCCCGACTGTAGCGGTGTACTCCGAGGCAGATAAAGACGCGATTCATGTGACCCTAGCAGATGAGGCAATCTTTATCGGAGGTTCAGCACCGTCCGAAAGTTATCTTCGAATTGATGCGATTTTGGATGCCTGCGCGCAAACCGGAGCTGACGCAGTTCACCCCGGCTACGGCTTTCTTTCCGAGCGAGACGAATTCAGTGAAGCTTGTGAAGCGGCAGGAGTCAGATTCCTTGGTCCGCCCGCAATAGCGATGCGACGCCTTGGCGGAAAAATTGAGGCAAAAACTCTTGCCGTTGAAAGTGGAGTACCGATTACGCCGGGTTTCTTTGAACCTGGCGCTTCAGATTTTGCTCTCCGTGAGGCGGCAGAGCAGATTGGCTATCCAGTGATGCTAAAGGCGTCGGCGGGCGGTGGGGGACGAGGAATGAGAATTGTCCGGTCGCCTGAAGAGTTTGCGGACGCGCTCGCCCTTGCCAAGGATGAGGCCGCCAAAGGATTTGGCGACGACGCGATGATGGTGGAAAAGCTCGTCGTCGATCCTCGACACATTGAAGTCCAGTTCGTCGCCGATTCACACGGACAGGTGGCCTGCTTATTCGAACGAGAATGCTCCATCCAAAGGCGTCATCAAAAGTTGATCGAAGAGGCTCCATCAGCTCTTCCTCTCAATCAACCGAAGAGTTTTGACTGGGAGGGAATGCAATCCTCTGTTCGCCGCCTCGCCCTTGCCGCAGGCTATATCGGAGCCGGAACTGCCGAGTTCATGGTAGATCGAGAAACGGGAGAGTTTTATTTCCTTGAGGTCAACGCCCGGCTACAGGTCGAGCATCCGGTCACAGAAGCAATCACGGGCCTGGATTTGGTAGAGCTTCAAATCAGGGTTGCCCAAGGTGAAAAGCTGGAAATCGACCCGAGGCTCATCGAAGGTAACCGCACCGCGATGAACGGGCACTCGATTGAAGTGCGAATCGTCGCTGAAGATCCAGCGGCGGGATTTATGCCTTCAATCGGAAGAATTATTGGTTGGGCCGAACCTCGTCATCCGGGTATCCGATTCGATACCGGGTTCGCGGCCGGAAAGGAAGTCACTCGCTTTTACGACTCCATGATTGCCAAGGTGATCGCGCATGGTCCATCTCGCGAGGTAGCGAGGAAACGACTGGTCGCGGCACTGCTCGATTTCCATGTGCTTGGAGTCAAGACCAATGTCGGATATCTCATTGATGTGCTTACTCACCAAGAGTTTATCGATGGCACGATTGATACCGGATTTCTAGCCCGGGAGTTTGCTGACTGGACTCCTCCGCAGCCACCTCAAGAGCTACCCGCTATTGCCGCAAAATCGACCGTACAATCTCGCGCGAAAAGTGAAACAAAACAGCCTAAAGACGTATGGGGCCAAACTGACGGATGGCGCGTTTTCGCGCTAAAGTAGAAACATGCGAGTTTTCATTTGGGGAGTTGGGATGGCTGCTCTGAGCGCCGGGCTATGCCTCCCATTGGGAGCCCAAACTGCTACCCAGAAAAAGTGGCCGAATTACACCGAAAACATTGCCCCGGTGATGAAGACTAACTGTCTGAGTTGTCACACCGGCAAAGACTCAAGTGCTGGTTTGGATTTGACCAAACCAGAAGTCGTCAAATCCAAAGTTGCACTACTGATTCAAAGAATGCGGGGAGAAGGCGGAAAGCCGATGATGCCCTTGGGATTCAAGGCGGTGCCAAAAGAACAGATTGCCAAGATTGAAGAGTGGGCAAAGTATGGGGCGCCGATTGGCGGGCCAAAGCGGACGCACTGGGCATACGTCGCGCCAATCAAACCTAAGCCGATTGCCCTAAAGGGTTGGGGTACGAATCCGATTGACGGATTTGTTCTTGAGAGACTGAAGAAGGCCGGACTGTCGCCAAGCAAACCCGCTAGCCGCGAAACGTTGCTCCGAAGAGTCTATCTTGACCTCATCGGGATACCGCCAACTGTCGAACAGATGGATGCATTCCTGTCCGACTCCAGACCCGATGCTTACGAACGAGTTGTAGACCAACTCTTGAAAAGTCCCCACTACGGCGAACGACAAGCTCGATTTTGGCTTGATTTGGCTCGCTATGCAGATTCAAACGGATACGAAAAAGACCTGAACCGGGTGGCGTTTCCCTACCGTGATTGGGTGATCGAAGCGTTCAACAAGAATCAACCCTTTGATCAGTTTACAATTGATCAAATTGCTGGAGATCTTGTACCAAACGCGACACTATCGCAAAAAATCGCTACTGGATTTAACCGCAATTCGATGGTAAATGAGGAGGGAGGCGTTGACCCCGCCGAGGCACACTTCCTTACAATCATAGACCGGATTTCTACAACATCCACGGTTTGGATGGGAACAACACTCGGATGCGCCCGGTGTCATGATCACAAGTTTGATCCGATCAGCCAGAAGGACTTTTATAAGACTTACGCGGTTTTCTCCAACGTCGACTTTAGGCGTGATGGCGACTACGAAAAGAACCATCACGAGGTTTGGCGAGAGCCAGCAATCAAAGTCATCACGCCGGAAGTTGAGAAACGTCGAGCGCTCCTAGCGGCCAATACCAAGCTCGCAGAAGCAAATTTAAAGGCAGAGTTTGACTCTCATCAAGAGGAATTCGACCGCTGGAAGTCGGCTCTTGCGACTGGCGATAAAGCAAGTCCTGTTCGGCTACTCAATCCCCGGAGCAACTCTGGGGCAGTTCTGTCAGTTCGGCCCGATGGATCCGTCGTCCCAAGTGGTCAAAATCCTGCACAGGACACCTATGAAGTCGAGTTCGCCATCACCAATGAAGGTGGAAAGGCGCTTAGGCTTGATGTCCTTCCCCTCGACAACCAGCCTGTCGGACGTTCCCCAGGGGGCAACTTCGTCTTGACAGGGTTAGACTTGGTTGTCAACGGCGTACGCCAAGAGGCCGAGATCGCCAAAGCAGATTTCACTCAGGAGCTCTTTGATCCTCAAAGTCTGGTCGGAGGATCAGGAAAACCAGGCTGGGCGGTTTTTCCTCAGTCCAGCAAGCCGCACACCCTGATCGTTTCCTATAAGTCTCCTCTGCCCTCCGGACAAGCAAAGCTGACCCTCCGGTGCAACAGCGTTTACGCCCAACATAACCTCGGGGCATTCCGTGTGTCCCTGGTCAGTGGCGAGTACACGTTCATCGGTCTGGTTCCAGAAGCCACAAAGAAGAACCCCGAGCTGACCATGGTGGAGTTCGCTCAGTCCTCGCCTGAGCTTGCCAAAGTTGCAAAGGCGGCACAAGCTGCTCGAATGGCCCAAGCGAACTACGAGCGAGAAATCCCAAGTGCCTTGGTTACGGCAGAGAAGCCCGCAAAGGGGATTCTCAAGGCAGCCGTTCATCATCGTGGTGAGTTCTTGAGCCCAGGCGAATTGGTGAACGCCGGGGTACCAAGCATCTTCCCTCAGCCAGCGGAATCGATGAACCGACTCAGCTATGCGAAGTGGCTCGTTTCACCCAAAAATCCAATGACCGCCCGGGTGCAGGTAAACCGTTTTTGGGCCCAGTATTTCGGGCGCGGCATTGTCGAGACCGATGAAGACTTGGGAACTCAAGGGTCAGTTCCGACTCACCCCAAACTCCTTGATTGGCTTGCCACTGAGTTCATGGACCGCAAGTGGAATATGAAGGCGATGCACCGGCTGATCGTAACAAGTGCAACCTATCGACAGTCGTCGGTCTCGAGTCCAAAGCTCCAAGAAAGAGACCCCGAAAACCTACTGTTCGCCAGAGGTCCGCGAGTTCGGATGGATGCCGAGATGATTCGCGATAACGCCCTTGCGGCAGGAGGAATCTTGAACCCAAAGATCGGTGGACCAAGTGTCATGCCGTTCCAGCCGGACGGCGTATGGGCGATGTTGTACTCCAGCGAAGCTTGGATGACGGCAAGAGACGCCGAACGCAACCGACGCGGTATCTATGTGTTCCTCAAGCGCACTGCTCCCTATCCGAGCTTTATGACGTTTGACGCGACACCTCGAGAAGTTTGTACAACCCGACGATCGAGAACCAACACACCTCTGCAAGCCCTTACGCTCCTCAATGACAAAGCGTATCTTGAACCGGCGAGTGCGCTTGGCGTCGTGATGTCAAGCAAGGGTGTGGCATATGGCTTCCGTTCTGCCACGGGTCGCAAGCCAAGTGCGAAAGAACTGGTTGTGTTGAACAGAGCACTCAGCAGCTTCAAGGCGAAGTACTCCGCCAAACCAGAGCTCGCCCAGCCGCTCGGCGGAAGTGCAACCACCGCCGCTTATACAATGCTGGGGAACGTCATCCTCAACCTCGACGAAACTATTACAAAGGAATAACATGAACGAGCGAGACTTTCTTCAAGAAATCACCCGACGAACCCTATTCAAAAAGGTCGGTTACGGGCTCGGGAATGTTGCTTTGGCGACAATGCTTGCGGACCCCGCCTTTGCGTCTCTCGTGACGCAGCAGAAGAAACGGCAGGATCCCATGGCTCCCAAGAGGCCGCACCACAAGCCGAAAGCTAAGTCAATTATCTACTTGTTCATGGCAGGTGCGCCCTCAACCCTCGATCTGTTTGACTTTAAGCCAGTTCTCAACAAGTTCGATGGCGACTACTGTCCAGAGGAGTATCTCAAAGGTGAGCGCTTTGCGTTCATTCGCGGCAAGCCACGGCTACTCGGCTCGCCCCACAAATTTGCTCAACACGGCAAGTCCGGACAGTGGATTTCGGAGCTTCTGCCCCACCTGGCAGGAGTTGCGGATGACATCAGCGTCATCCGAACGATGAAGACAGAGCAGTTCAACCATGCGCCTGCCCAACTCTTCGCCAACACCGGTTTCCAAATTCCTGGCCGACCGTCGCTTGGCTCATGGCTTACTTATGGTCTCGGCACTGAAAACGCCGACCTTCCTGGCTTCGTCGTCTTAATGAGTGGTGCAGGAAATCCAGATGGTGGAAAGTCATGCTACGGTAGTGGATTCGTGCCTTCGGTTTATCAAGGAGTTGAATTCCGGTCGCAAGGCGAGCCGGTACTTTTTGTTCAGAATCCCGACGGTGTCTCGTCGCAGATTAGACGAGACTCTCTGGACGCAATTCGAGACCTTAACTCAATGCGATCCAAGGAGGTTCTTGATCCGGAAATTGAGACTCGAATCGCTCAATATGAGCTTGCCTACCGCATGCAAACAAGTGTTCCTGAACTGATGGACATCAGCGACGAGTCGAAAACGACTCAAGAGCTGTACGGCGTTGAGCCAGGCAAAAAATCGTTCGCGAACAACTGCCTTCTTGCCAGAAGAATGGTTGAGCGAGGCGTTCGATGTGTCCAACTGTACCATCGAGGCTGGGATCACCATGGGGACAGCGAAGGCACGGACCTAACCCACGGTCTTCCTGAGCTATGCCGCCAAGTGGACAGAGCTGCAGCTGCCCTGATAACCGACCTCAAACAGCGCGGAATGCTTGATGAGACCATCGTCGTTTGGGGCGGTGAGTTTGGCCGCACGCCAATGATTGAAGCTCGTAACGGAGTGAAATTCCCTGGTCGCGACCACCATCCAAAGGCGTACTCGATGTTTGTTGCCGGTGGCGGCTTCAAGCCCGGAGTTTCGTATGGCAAGACCGACGACCTCGGTTACAACCCTGTGGAAAACGAGGTTTCAGTCCATGATCTCAACGCCACACTCCTGCACTTGATGGGACTGGAGCACACTCAGTTGACCTACAAGTATCAAGGCAGGAACTTCCGCCTGACGGATGTCAGCGGGGATATTCTGACGAAGCTGATTGCCTAACTAGCGGCGAGGATGCTGGCGCCAAGTCGGATGCCTAGCTTCTCGCCTGCTTCGGTACCGTTGAAGTTCTCGTCCTCTAGCTCGATGCTTATCGCACCCTGGTAGCCAGCCTTCTCCAGCTCACTGAAGATCAGGGGCCAGTTCGATTCACCGTAGCCAGGGATGGTATAGCGCCAGACGGCGGTTCCGAAGTCGTGGCTCTTTGCACTGGTTGCAGGTTGTTCCCAGCCGTACTCCTGTAGGGCCTCGCGGTCAATGAAACAGTCTTTCCCGTGCACATGGTAAACGCGATCGGCGAACTCTGCGAGGAAGCGGTGCGGATCAATCCCCATTCGAATCATATGGCTCGGGTCGAAATTGATGCCGATGCATTTTGGCGTTGCCGAGAGTACTTGGCGATAGCTCTCAGGGGTACAGCAGAGGGCACCCTGGCCCGGCCAGCCTTCAATCACCAGCTTTCCGGCATGCTCGTCAAGGATCACGGCTAGCTGATTGAGTGCTGGAATGAGCAAATCAAGATTCTCTTGCCGTGGCTTGGACGGATCGGCGGGAAGCATGACGGCAAAGAAGTTCTTCGCGCCGTGCCGACAACAGTCGGCAATGTAGGTGGCATTGAGGTCCAAGGTCTTCTGGAGATCATCTGGCGTTTTCGCCATGAGACCCTGCCATGCTTGAAGATCAACCGAGCCGACTCGGAATCCCTCGCCAACGACCTGTGACAAGTGTGGACGAGCATCGCCACCGAGGTCTACGACACCCAGATTCTCACTCTTTGCGAACGCGAGCATCCCGGAGAGGTCTTTGAACCATTCCGTCCATCCTTGTCGAAAGCCAATGGGAAATCCGCCGGTGCGCGTTGTGAGCATCAGCGGATAATTTACCTACTTTGGCTCAACAAACCGGACGTTCTTAATCAAAGGCGGCTTCACCGGTCGATCATCTTTTGGACCAATCTCAACCGCCGCGATTTTCTTCAAGACGTCCTGTCCACGTACCGTTTCGGCAAAGGTCGTATAGCGTCCGTCGAGATGCTGGGTCGCTTCGCGGCTGAGGCCGAAGTAGAACTGGGCGCTTCCGGTGTTTGGGTCGGTAGAGCGCGCCATCCCGACGATTCCGAAGTTGTGAGGCAACGATGACTTCTCAAGCGGGATGCTGTAACCGGGAGACCCCATGCCAGTCCCTGTCGGGTCACCTCCTTGGGCGACGAATAATCCACCGTTACGACCCTTCTGGACGATGCGGTGAAAGATCACATCCCGGTAGAAACCACCCGAAACAAGACCAACGAAGTTAAAAACCGTGTTGGGTGCGACGTCTGGGCGCATCTTAATTTCGATCTCTCCTTCGCTGGTGTCAAGAATCGCGTTCTGATTGGACCAGGCGCGCACCCCGGCGTAAATGTCGTCCTCATCTGGGTCCCACTTAGGGTTCTTCGTGGTGGGGTCAAGCGTGGCGACGGGAGGATTCGTCATCGGTTGAAGGACGAGAGGACTTCCCTTCGGCTTTCCATCGGCCGTAAGCTGCGCGAAAAGCACCTTTCGTCGCTTCTCTTTAAATAGGCTGGGGAGTAGCTTCCCAAGGTCGTTCTTCCCTCGCTTCGCGGCGCCTTCTTCAAGCACTTTGTTATCGGTTGGATCAACAAGTTGCAGTGTCAACTTCCCTTTTGCCTCAATGCTGATTGGGAACGGGCGATCGATTCCGTTATAAACAAACTCGGCAGTCAGGGCGGGGCGAGCGGCGAGAGCGACGGCGGTTGCGAGGACGGCTAGGCTCATATGAAAATACGTTACCCGCCGGAGGCTAGGTAACGTATTTTTCGTCCCGAACGACTTAGTCTAGCTCTTGCCAGCTGTCCTTAACGGTGTCCTTTGCCCGGCGTCGAACCTGGCCGTAGGATCGTCCGCCTTCGGAGACGTTTGCCTGCGCTCGGGGAACGGACTGAGGTGCGTGGTTGAACTGAGCGGATCGAGCCATTTCGGCCCTTGCGAGACCGACGAGGCCCGCCTTCTCACCCTTCTTATCAACAATCGACTTATCCCAGAGATAGAGGATCGGCGATGCGTTGTAGATTGACGAGTAGGTTCCGGAGACGATACCGATGAGCATCGTCACAACGAAGAACTTTAGGTCTGGGGTCGGAGTTCCGAACAGAACCAAGATCAGCAAGGTGACAATAACCGTTCCCGATGTATTGATCGATCGTGAGAAGGTCTGCGTGATCGACCGGTTCATCAGGTGCGCGATGTCTTCGCCCGCTTCTTGGTGACGCAAGTTTTCTCGAATTCGGTCGAACACGATGATCGTGTCGTGGACAGAGAATCCGATGATCGTCAGCATCGCGGTAAGGAACAGCGATGAGATGTCCCATTTGAAGAAGTAGCCGAAGAGAGCCGCCATGAACACCACGACAAGAATGTCATGGAACAGAGCACCAATTGCGGATAGACCAAATTTCAGACCTTCCTTGAATCCGCCGACGGAGAAGCCGAAACGGAGCGCAAGGTACGCAATGATAAGCAAGATCGAGATTCCAACACCGGTAGCAGCACCAACTTGAACTTCTCTTTGCAGAGTTGGACCAACGGTCGTACTCCCGGCGTCAGTAGCGTTCTGGAGCCCTGATGCAGCGAGGACAGCCTGAGTTCGCTTGCCTGGATCCTTCTCACCTTTGAAGGCGTCGTCAGGTACCGAAATGATTGCAAGCTTATTGCCGTCTTTTCCTTCACCAAACTTGACGGTCGAGCCCTTAAAGCCTGCCTTCTCAAGTCCTTCGCCGATTGAAGCGGTCGTGTTATCACCCTTGAAGAGGAATTGAGCTTCGGTTCCGCCTTGGAGTTCAACATTGAATTTAAATCCACCAAGTGGAACGAACACGAGTCCGATCAGAACAGTTGCGACCGAGATAGCGAACCACTTCTTCCACTTCTGAAGGATCGGCAGAATCTCGTGACCAAGGGTGTACTTCTTGAACCAGTCGCGATCCACCGCGTACCACTTCGGATCGTTTCCGATTCCGGAGCCGACCAAGAAGATCAGGAGCGAGCGGGTGACCGTGACGGCGGTGAAGAGCGAGATCGCAACACCGATGATCAGTGTCGTGGCAAAGCCTTTGACCGGCCCAGTTCCGATATTCGCCAAGACGAGCGAGGTGAGGATCGTACAGGCGTTCGAGTCAATGATCGCGGGGAGGGCTCGTTTGAATCCGATCTCCATCGCCGACATCAACGGACGGCCGTTTCGCATCTCTTCCTTGAATCGCTCGAAAACAAGGATGTTCGCGTCAACCGCCATTCCAACGGAAAGGATGAAGCCAGCGATTGCGGCGAGCGAGAAGGTTGCTCCGATGAACTTCAGCGCGGTGAGCGTGAAGAGCGTGTAGAGGCAGAGAGCGCAGAGAGCTACGACACCAGGGAAGGCGTAGTAGCCAATCAGATAGAGGCTAATGATGCCGAAGGCGATGGCGCCAGCAGTAACCATTTTGCCGTAAGCCGCATCGCCAATGGTCGGGCTAACCGCCGAGGAGCTGAGCTCTTCAAGCTCGGCAGGTAGTGAGCCACCGTTAAGGAGAGAGACCAACGAGGTCACGTACTTGGTTGAGAACTCGCCGCTGATGAAAGCATTGCTCGTGATGCGAGCATCCCTCATAACCGGGGAGACGCTGAGGACTCGACCGTCCATGACGAAGGCAATTGGCTCTTCTTTACCGTAGTAGCGATCCATCCACTGGGACATCTTGCGAGTTCCGTCGTTGTTGAACTCCATCGCTGGTTGGTAGGAGTTTTGTCCGGCGGGCTGCGCTGTAGCGGCGGCAAGATCAGTTCCAGCGAGGATCAGGTACCAGCCTTGGATGACCGACTTGTACTCGGCGGTGCCGGGTTCGATGAGCTTTCCGTCGCCTCGTTTGCGGAACTTGACCACCGGGGTGTTGGGGTCGTCTGATCGAACTTCGTCGTAGGCACGATTTGTATCCTGAGCCGAATTAAGGTTACGGGCATGATACAGTTCAATCCGGGCACTAGAGCCGATGACTTCCCGGGCGGCATTGATATCGCTGATGCCGGGGAGTTCGACGACGACTTGATCTTCGCCTTTGGCAACGACTACTGGCTCAGCGGCCATTCCGCTCGCGCGGTTCAGCAGAACCGAGATGATCTGTGAACGAGCTTTGGGCAGTGCGATCTTGCCCTGTTGGTCTTTGAGGAGCTTGACCTGATAGGTTAAGCGGGTTCCCCCCTTGATGTCGAGACCGTAAACGGTCTTAAACTTGGTGAATCCCACGGCGGCCAGAGCGCCCATGGCAATCACGAAAAGAAGGAAATAATAGCTACGTCGCTGCAAAACTAGGGTCGCCTCCAGGCGGTTTTGAACTCAGCAGTGTACCCGCTTAACTCAACCGCCCGATCAGCCCCAGATGAGGTCTTCGCGGACGATGATCGTCTCCGCACGATCTGGCCCAATGGATACAATCGCGACTGGAGTCTTGGTGTACTCCGCCATGAAGTCCAGATAAGCCCGCGCGTTCTCGGGAAGATCAGACATCTTGCGACACACCCGAAGGTCGCCAGTCCAACCGGGAAGCTCATGATAGACGGGCTTTACCCTTGCGAGTACATCCACGTCTCCCGGAAGATAGCTGATCTGCTCGCCGTCCAGTTCGTATCCGACGCATACCTGAATCGTTTCGAACTCAGAGAGGATATCGAGCCGAGTCACGACCAGACCGGAGAGTGAGTTGAGTCGGCAAGCGTGTCGCAAAGCCACAAGATCGAGCCAGCCGATTCGGCGTCCACGTCCGGTTGTGGTTCCAAACTCTTTCCCGATGGTGCGGATATGGTCGCCAAGTTCATTGTCAAGCTCGGTTGGGAATGGCCCGCTGCCCACCCGGGTTGTATAGGTCTTGCAGACGCCCAAAACCGAATCAATATGCCGAGGTCCGATGCCGGTTCCTAGGCAGGCTCCGCCTGCGACGGGGTGGGAGGAGGTGACGTAAGGATAGGTTCCCGAATCGAGGTCAAGGAATGTACCTTGCGCGCCTTCGAGAAGAACTCGCTCGCCCGCCTCAACTGCTTCGGCCACCATGGGTTCGATGTCTCGAACGTAAGGACGTAGCCGCTCGGCGTAGGCGGAGTACTCGGCAAGAACTTCTTCGAACACCAAGGGAGCTTGACCGAACCGAACAAGCATCTCGTTCTTGGCCTCGAGAACTGCATTAAGACGCACCGAGAAACGAGTGGGATCGACAAATTCGCCCATCCGAATGCCGATTCTTGCGACCTTATCCTGATACGCCGGACCGATTCCACGTGAGGTCGTCCCGATCTTATTGGAACCACGAGCCGTCTCTTCTAGCGAGTCGAGCATGCGGTGATACGGGAAAACGACGTGGGCAGCGGACGAGATGATCAGTTCGCCAAGATCCTTTTTCTGAAGAAGTGTTCTGTCCCACTCATCAAGCAGACCTTTCGGGCAGACAACCATGCCAGATCCAACAATCGCACGGGTACCGGGGTGCAGGATTCCGGCTGGAATGAGGTGGAATTTGTACTCCTGACCGTCGGCGATCACGGTATGACCGGCGTTATTGCCACCGGCATATCGAACAACGAGGGAAGCCTGGCTTCCGAGGACATCAACGAGCTTCCCTTTCGCTTCGTCGCCCCACTGGGCACCGACAATTACAAGTGTTGGCATGGTTCACAAACTCCTTTGTACGTGACCTTCGACATAGAAGAAGGCCAGCGCACCCTGCTGAGGATCCGCCGGCCTTTTAAGAACCGTTGAGCCTTCTCCCAACGGTATAGAAGTATAGCTTATACTGCACCCATGCGTTTCGTTGTCGCAATTCTTGCCTTGGTCGCCCTCATCGGTTGTGCTCGAACTTCCTCTACAACCGTGGTTGATGCGAACGGAGATTGGCATCGTACGGTCAAGCTAACGATCTCAAAAGGAACAGGGATGAGCGATCCTTCCGCCTCCGCTGACGAGTGGCCCAACCCGTTCAAGTTTCCGAGTGGCGCCGAGTGGACCAAGTCGGAAAGTGTCAAAGACAGCGAGAAGACGATCACTCTTTCGCGAGACGTTAAAGCGGGTGATACTCAACTGACCGACGTCATCGCACAAGACGAGAAGAGCAAGAAGACCACTCTCAAAAACTTCGTTCATGTGAAAGAGATCGAACCGGGGGTTTACGAGTACTACGAGAAAATTGTCAACCCCAACCCAGAGCCGTTTTCAACCAATACCGACGCCATCAAGTTCAAAGAAAGTCTTACGAAAGCTCTCCCCGAGGGTATCACGCTGGACGATGAAACGATGATTTTGATGACCAAACAGATGGTCATCAGCATTTCCCGCATCATGTTCGGGCCAGACGATCACATTTTTGGCTCGCTCATCACAAACCCCGAAGGGGCTGGACGTCGAATGAAGGTCCAGCTTGGGAAAGTTCTGGACACTGCCTTCAAGACCCACCTTTCAGCGAAGCTCAATGATGAACAACGCAAAGCCGTTATCACAAAGCTCATGGCCGAGGTGGACGGCGAGTCGATCAAGAACTCCAAGAAGTCAGAAACATCTCCCGATAAAGCCAGCGAGGGGTCCTTCATCGGAATGTCTGTCTGCGTAAAGTTTCCAGGCGAAGTTATCTCTTCAAACGGCGAGATCGACCCTTATACGGGCGAAGTGTTCTGGGACTTTCTTTCCGCGACTGCGGAACTCGAACCGCTTGAACTTCGCGTCAAGTTCCGCGTCAAGAAGTAGAGGAACTTAGGTCTGCCCGAGGCGTCCATAATAACTGTATGCGCCGCCTCGCTTTGCTTCTTTCTTTCGCCCCATGCACCTTGCTCGCCTGGAGCGCAGATGGGCACAGGCAAGTTGCGGACATCGCCTGGACAAAGTTGACTCCCGCCGTCCAAGCCAAGCTAGGCAAAATCCTTGCCGCCGGGGAGCCGACTTTCACTCCAATAAACAACGATGTCAGAGAGTCATTCCGGCAGGCATCCACATGGAGTGATTTCATCAAGGGCACCAAACCAAGCATCTTCGACGATATGATCAAGGCGAACAACACTCGCTTTGAGCCGAACATTGAGAGCACGCCGGGCAACGAGGGTGTGAGGTGCAAGACTTGGCACTACTATGACGTGCCGATTCGCTATCGAGGTGCGGAACCAGCCGTTCGACCTAGCAACGCTTTGGTCGCTCTTACGTTTTCCATCAACCAAACCGATCGCCTCAACAAGTTGCCTGATGCAAGTTTGAAAGAGCAAGCCTTCTGGGTTTATTGGATCAACCACGTCGTGGGTGACCTCCATCAGCCGCTCCATTGCACCAGTAACCACGAGCACGAAGAGGCCGGTGATGATGGAGGAAACAAGTTCATGATCACCGCTCCCGACAATGATCGATCCATTCGACTTCACGGATTCTGGGACGGCGCGGTCGGAAAGGCCATCGCCAAAGACCGAGAAGCGGGCCTCAATGCGAGTGTCGAGGCTGTCACCGAGCGCTGGTCCTCTGATCCAACGCTTCAGCCGACGGCCGCCCAAGTCAAGAACCTCGACATCATGTCCTGGCTCAAAACTGGTGCTGCCCTCGCCGACAAGTTCACCTATGACGGTCTCAAGCCAAACGACAAACCGAATGCCGAGTACATGGAAGCCATGATCACCCTGAGCAAGAAGCAGGTGGTGCTTGCCGGCTACCGGATGGCGGCGATTTTGAATAAAGCTCTGGGTTAATTCCTCAGCTTATATTCTTGGTAACTGGGCAGCAAATGGCGTAAAGTAGAGGCATGAGCCTCGTTGCTATCGCCGCGTCCATTCTTCTGTCTCAGGGTGGTCAAAAGCCGAAAACTAATCCGCCTAAGCCTTCGCAAACGGCGCCTACCCTCGGCACAGTCCAGCTTCCGGGAGACAATGGGAAGGTCGGCGTTACCTATCAGCTGGGCGCGAAGGGTCGAGAGCTGCACTTCACTCTTGACTCTGCTACAGTCGGGATGAATTTTTCGGCTCCTGAGGATTCGTTGGTCGCAGGCGAAAACCAACGCATTTTGATTCTAAATTTCACGGTGCAGAACCCGCAGAAAGAAGAAATGGGGCTCAGCGCAACGACGTTCGGGTTCACCGCGGTGTCACCAGACGACGAGAACTTCAAGTTCAGCGGCTATGTGCTTGGGCTTCCGAAGAAGGGGAAAATCAGCCAATCTCTCAAACCCGCACAAAAGGTCAAGTGCGTTGTCGCTTTTCCAATCTACGCAACCGGTCCGGTCACCAAAGTAATGGTGAGCAAAGGCGACGCAACTCCGATCCTTCGCTACGACCTAAGTGGAAAGCTCGTCAAGATGGAATCGGCCTTCTCGAAGGATGGAATCGATCTCGACCAGACCACCAAATTCCCCATGCTCGGCAAAGGAGAATCCCTCGACATGGGAGAGTTCGGTGTGACCTACAACGGCTGGGAGTTTACGACCGAGAAGATCAAAGGATACGCACCATCAAAAGGCTATAAGTATCTCGTCATAAAGACCAGCTACAAGAACCTCGTCGCCAAGGACGCTTTTCTCAGCTTTGCTTACTTCGACTGGACCGTGAGCGATGCCGCTGGCCAGAAACTTCCTTGGAACAAGGACATTCTTTTTGACGGTACCGATACTCCGATTTACCAGAAGCTTGTCTTTGGGGAGGACGAGATCAAGGGACGCGTTTATTATCAAGTTCCGGAAACCATGGAGTCCTTCGCGGCAACCCTTACCCATGTTGCTTCAAAGAGAAAGGTGAAACTCCAAACTAACTAGTCAAACATCCCTTACAATGAACTTATGGCTCTGACCCAACGCGAAAAGATTGCCCACCTCTACCGAAGGTTTTCGTTCGGTGGAACGGTGGCGGAAATAGAGGAAGGGACCAGTGCGGGCTTAGAGGCCACAATCAAAAAGTTGATCGACTATGATACTGTGCCCCAAAACGTCACCGCTCACCCGTACGAGTTTGCGTTCAAGGAGAAGGAAGAAGCTGAGTTCGGGATCTGGCGTTTCCGTCTCTGGTGGGTCCTCCACATGGCGGCAACCAAGCGACCCGCTCAAGAAAAGCTCTCCCTCTTTTGGCATAGCCATTTTGCGGTCAGCGATGCGAAAGTCGAACACGCCGGCCTAACGCTCGAATATCTTCAAGTCCTTCGGAAGGGTGCGAATGGCAAGTTTGGTGAGCTTCTAAAGAATGTCGCCAAGAGCCCGGCGATGATGAAATACCTCGATATGGACCGAGCATTTAAGGGCCATCCAAACGAGAACTTCGCTCGTGAAGTGATGGAGCTATTCACGATGGGAATCGGAAACTACACCGAGAAAGATGTCCAGGAACTCTCCCGCGCTCTCACCGGCTGGGGTTACATCGATACTTTTTGGGGCGGCGGCAAGGACAACACGGAGCGATTGATGACAATCTATCGCGATAAGCGTCCGTCGGGAGCCTTCTGCTACTTCCCTGCTATGCGAGATACCGATCCTAAAACGATCCTCGGCCAAACCAAGGATTTCGATGGTGACACCGCACTTGATATGCTGGCCACTCGCCCAGAAACCGCGAAGTACATGAGCACGAAGCTTTGGGAGTTCTATGCTTACAAGAATCCTGAGCCGGTTGTTGTGGATCGGCTGGCGGCAACTTGGACAAAGACTGGCGGAGACATCAAGCAGGTCTTACTCGCGATTGCCCGAAGCCCAGAATTCTTTAGCGACAAGTGCGTGATGAAGCACTATAAAAGCCCGGCTGACTATGTACTTGGAACGGTCCGCCAAATGGGTCTGGGTGACGCTATCCTCGCTATGCGCCCTAAGGACGCCAATCCAACCACCCCGATCAAGCAAGAAATCATCGACCAGTTGGGCTACATCCAATATCACATGTTCAAGATGGGACTTGACCTCTGCTATCCCAACGATGTCAACGGTTGGAAATGGGGCGAGGAGTGGGTATCAACTAGCATGATGACCTACCGGATGCAATACCACGGCATGATGATTTGGAACGACAAGGGCCCTTATGTTGCCGCCCGGAACACCCAGGCGCTCATGCAAGCCAAAGCTCCGAAAACGGCGATCGAGTCGAAACAACGATTCTTCGAGATTTTTGACCTCCGACTATCGCCCAGCGCGGATGCCGTGATCCAGAAAATCTTTGAAGCTAATCCGACAAGCTATACGGATACCGGCGCGTGGGCTGGCACGTTGTACGCTTGTCTGAAGCTGCTCTCAGCTTGCCCCGACATGCACGTCTGTTGATCCATGTTTGGTTGAACCGGAGTTTTCCGGTTCAACCAAACCAGCCTAGTTACTTCACAGGAACGATTCGAACGATCTTATCCGGACCGTTGAGGGCAACGTAGATAACGCCGTCTGGTGCGGTTGAGATATCGCGAACTCGCCCCATTCCGATCACAAGACCCTCTCTCTCAACAAACTTGCCGTCTTTTGTTCGGATTCGATCCACTGAACTACCGCTCAGCCCGCCAGCAATGAGGTCGCCTTTCCAGTTAGGGAAGGCAGAACCTTTGACCACATCAAGTCCTGAAGCTCCTATCGAAGGGATCCATCGGAAGATTGGCATCTTGTACTTTTCACCCGGGGCGTTAAAGGGCACCCAGTCTGGTGAGTCGTTGTAGTTGATGCTGAACGCAACCTTGCTCCAACCGAAGTTGTCGCCTTTGGTGCATTCGTTGAGTTCGTCTCCGCCCCGTGGGCCGTGCTCGGTGTCCCAAATCCGTCCGTCCAGTCCGATCGTCAGACCTTGCGGGTTTCGGTGACCGTAGGTCCAAACCTTTTCTGCGATCACTCCCTTACCAACAAACGGATTATCCTTTGGTACTGACCCGTCCTCGTTGAGTCGATAAACCTTTCCGTTGGGGATGTTGAGGTCTTGGGCAGTGTTTCCGCCGCCTCGCTCGCCCTGCGAGATGAAGATATGCCCTTTGCCATCAAAGGCTAGTTTGCAACCGTAGTGGACTCCAGAGCCGTTGTAGTGCTCCTGACCAACCTGGTAAATCGTTTGCTGCGAGCCCCATTGGGCGTTGTCACCGTTCCAGGACAGCTTGCCACGGACGACCTTTGTCATCGCAGCCCTTCCTCCGTCGGCCTTGGGCTCCGAGTAACTGATGTACACCCAGCCGTTTGAGGCGTACTGTGGGTGAACCGCTACTTCCATTTGACCACCCTGGCCAAGTTCAAGGACTTGAGGAAGCCCCATGATCTCTCCTACTCGCTGTCCTCCACGGAAGATATTGATTCCACCAGGACGATTCGAGACCAGCATTTTGCCGTCGGGAAGCCAGTCAATTGACCAAGGCACCTTCAGGCCTTGCCCCTGCTCAACGACAGTTTCAACTTTGTAGTTGTGCAGCTTGGAGTTGAAGACAGCACCAGTCTTTTTGGGCTGCCCCAGACTCCATCGCAGCGCTTTGCCTTGTAGCTCGCGAATATGGACAACCAACCCCCAGACTTCCTGATCTGAAAGAGTCTCTCCCATCGACTCCATTCCCGTGCCGGGAACGCCGTTTCGGGTTGCGTCGAAGAATGCGCGATCGTACTTCTGATCAAATTTCTCCGCAGTCAGAAGACTCTTAGTCCCGCCACCGCCACCTTCACCATTCTCGCCGTGGCACTTACCGCAGTAGTCGTTGTACAACTTAGTTACATTTGTCCGTCTCTGTTGGGGCCCCTTTTTGTTCGGCTCATATGCTGGAGCCGCTTTTGTGCCTCCGGCAATTGTGGTGCACCCAACGATAAGTCCAGACGATGCTAACGCTAGTTGAAAGAGTTTTGTCATACGGTGGTTTTACCTAGCTCGACGCGTAAGGACAACCAAAACATCGGAAGTTATGTTGTCAAATTTGATCTTGCCACCCTTAATAGTGGTGGTTGTCTTGAACTCTCGATCACCGCTCAGGTCGAGGATTTTGGTGTCGTAGGCGCCATCCTTCCATTTCGCGTTGGAGATTGGGCAACTCGCGAGCTTTCCGTTTTCGACAGATGAGAGGATTCTGATGACACTTCTGTCGCCTGCTGAGCTCATTATCGCCGAACTTACCGGCATGATCCCTGGGATATCGATACTTCGCACCCGGAACCAATCCGGACCGTTGTTTTCGATGCGCAAGGTGTGCTTTCCGGCGGGAAACTTGACGTTTACAGTCTCTGGCTTGTTTCCCGAGCCTTTCCATTCTTTTGTGAAGACTCGACTGCCATCTAGAAAGACTTCGGCCTTTGAACCACCGGCTGAGAACTCGGCGAGGTTGATTTTTACCTCCCCCGAGTTTTCGGAAGCGAACGTCAGTGACACTGGTTCTGGTTGCATCTCTCGGTGCCCAGTGCCTTGGAAGAAGCCTGACAGCTGCCCAACCTTTTCGGCATCGGCAGGGAGGTTGAACGCCATCAAGTCGCTCTTTTCCCATCCTCGCCCGGGGATTAGCTTTAGGGTTGCTCCTTTTGGCGAATCCGTTGTTATCGGTTGCCGTTTGAATGTGGACACGCTCCCAAGGCTCTTGAGAACATCGATCGAGCGCTTGTACTCTCCGTACATTCCAGGCTTGTTCATCTGGTCCCAGTACCAGAACTGGGCGGCACCGGAGTGCCCGGCGAAGAATGCGCCCCAGATGCCGTCCCGTATCGCCAGTCGGTCCGAATTGCCTTGATCACCCCAGCCAATTTCGCCATAAAAGAGTGGGATCTCGGCATCCGGTGCCGTACCCATGACGAGCCCAAGAACGCTCGAGGGATACCCGTGCCCCTGCTTGAAATCCATCTTCGACCAGATTGGCTGGCCGAGCTCGCTACTTGTGGTAATCAGGTGGCGATACGGATCTAGCGAGCGGATGTAGGCACCCATGTCATCGTGCCATTTCGCTACTGTCATCCAATCGGCTCCCTTTCGAATAGCCTCGACAAACTGAACCTCGTTGAACAGCTCCCAGGCCATGATCGAAGGTGACGAGCCCCACCGAGCAATGGCGTATCGGATGAAATTTTTCTCCCGCTTGATCGCTTCTGGGTTGGTGAAAAACTCGGTTGCAGTGTTGAGGAACCCACCATTCTTCTTGTTCCAAGGATGGTCACTCCAGTTGGGATTCACGTCAGTGCTCACTTGCCCGTGGTGAAAGAAGACGAACTGGAACTTGAGGCCCGTTGCTTCCGCACCGGCCACTGTCTCATCCAGCCGCTTGAGAACTTCTGGTGAAAACTCACCGTCTTTTGGCTTCGGAAAGCTCGTTGGCCAGTAAGGATTACGGTTATCCCAGTGGCAAGCCCAAATTCGGGTCCAGTTGAGGCCGTTCGCCTTCATCAAATCCATTTGTTCTCGGAACTTGTACTCACCGCCTTGCCAGGCAAGGTTGTGTCCAACCGGCCAGTAGGGCTGACCTTGCTTTCCGTCTGTGAGTCGGAACTCTTTGCCTTGTTTGTAAACGAAACCAGTCGAAGGCTTAATTCCGTTAACTACAATCTCGGCACCGTGCCGAGTACCGTTCCGGTAAAAGAATCCCTTGAAACTTCCAGCCTTGGGAAACAGGGGCTTCGCCTTCCAACTCCCTGCATCGTAGTAGGCAGGGAATGAGATTGATTTGCCTTGCACCGATACAACAAAGGCAACAGAATTGAGAGTTGAGTCGTATGGATTTCCCGTTACCGGGACGCTATTCCCAACGACCAATGCGGAGGAGTAGACAACCTGAGGTGGCGCGATATAACCGTCTATCAGCATGACTACTCCTATCTTATCTCAGCTCTAGTGCCAAGCGGCAGGAATATCCACCCATTTATGATTCTGCGCGCCCTCGTAGATTGCCGCCATCACTACGTCACGATTGGTCGCCTCTCTTGGGGTTACCAAGTCAGCTGGCTTGCCCTCAAGGTAATCAAGCCAGCCTGAAAATCCTGCGGGTTTGGCTGGTTCAAGCTTTTCAAAAACGTTCAGCTTGCCATCTTCGCCGGCCACTTTGAGTTCGTTGCCGACAGTCGCATACCCCTTAGTTCCCATCACCATCAATCGGTACGGATCCGCGACATCATCCCAACCGGCCGCCATTGTTCCGATCACGCCATTCGAAAATTTGAGCATTGCTTCTCCCAACTCTTCACAGCCGTCATATCGGGCGGTTCCATTAGCGAAAGCTCCTGTGACTGATTGGATGGAACCGAACATCCAGAGCACGAGATCGAGCACGTGGGTTCCGAGGTCACCGAAGGCGCCGACTCCAGCGCGCGATTTATCCGCCATCCATCGCCAGTCGGTATCGAACCAACCGCCCAGAGCTCCGGAGTGACAGTTACTCGCTCGAATCCGGGTGATCTGACCAAAATGGTTGTCGTCAACTAGCTTCTTCAGGGTCTGCATTCCTTCGGAGCCGCGCATGAAGTAGCCAGTCGAAAACACATTGTTGTTCTCTGTTAGCATTTTTAACAAGGCCACGGATTGCTCAGCACTAAAGCCTACAGGCTTCTCCACGAAGATCGGCTTTCCGCTTTTTGCGAGCGCAGAAACGATTTCAAGATGGTGTACGGTTTCGCTCGTGACGACGTAGGCTGTGGCGTCTGCGTTTTCTGCAAGCTCGTTCAGGGATTGAACTGACCCCTTCAGATTCTCCGCGTTCTTCTTCGCTCGCTCGGAATCGTGGTCATAGACCCCAGCGCACTGAATTCCGCGCTTCAGAACCTCTCCCGAAAACCCTGGAGTGTGAATATGGCCCACTCCCGCCCAGCCTAGATTGATACCCATCGCGGGGAAGTTTATCCGGTACCGACTCCTCTCCCATCAGCAAGGTGGGAGAAGAGTGTTAAGGTTAGAAGTTGTCCGGATTTAATCCCTTCAGCTCATCCAGCACGAACAGCCCATCCTTCCGAATCAGCACGTCGTCGAACCATATCTCGCCGCCGCCGTACTCGGGACGTTGGATGCAGACGATGTCCCAATGGATCGAGCTCTTGTTACCGTTTCCTCCGGGTGGGTCGTATGCGTTGCCGGGAGTGAGGTGGAATGAGCCGGCGATTTTCTCATCGAAGAGGGTGTCCTTCATTGGCTCAAGCACGTACGGGTTAAAGCCGATTGCCCACTCGCCGAAGTAGCGCGCACCTTCGTCAGTGTCGAGAATCTCGTTGAGTTTCTCGGTGTTTGCTCCCGCAGTCGCTTCCACGATCTTTCCGTTCTCGACTCGGAAGAAGATGTCCTTGAACTCGGTTCCCTGGTACAGCGAGACGGTGTTGTATTGGACGGTGCCGTTCATCGAATCGCGAACTGGAGCGGTGAAACACTCGCCATCAGGGATATTTGCTTCGCCAGCGCAACCAACGGCGCCGATGCCCTTAATGCTAAACGAGAGATCGGTTCCCGGGCCCGTAATCCGCACTCTATCAGTGCGAGCCATTAAGTCTTCTAGTGGCTTCGTCGCCGCGGCCATCTTTGCATAGTCGAGGGTGCAGACATCGAAGTAGAACTTCTCGAATGCTGGCGTACTCATGCTCGCTTGCTGAGCCATTCCCGGAGTTGGCCAGCGAAGTGCGACCCACTTGGTCTTCGGCACTCGGACACCAAACACAACTGGAGTCGTGTACTCCTTCTGCCACATCTTCATAATGTCGCCCGGAACATCTGAGGTTTCCGCGTAGTTGTGCGTTCCGCGCAGTGCAATATAGGCGGTCATCTGCTCCATCTCGTACTTCTCGATGGCGGCGATGGTTTTGGCGTTCGCCTCGGTCATGCCGTGTAGGAGCTGGCGCTTGACGAGGTTGCTTTCGAGCCTGACAGCGACCTTGGCTCCGCGAGACTGGGCGACTCGCACGATCTCTGCGACGGCTTCTTCGGGGATATCGAAGGCGTGGACCAGGACTGCGTCCTCGGAATTGAGCCTTGTTGAGTGGTCGCAAAGCAACTCTGCTAAGCGAGTAATGCGCGGGTCAAGCATGGTTCTAGGTTACCGCGCACACAAAATGCCCCGGTTCTGACTGACCAGAAACCGGGGCAGAAGTGGTTACTTCTTGTCGGCTTCCGCAGGCGCGTCAGCTGCCGGAGGGGTTGCTTCCGGGGTGGTTGACTCAGGCTTTGTTCCCTCTGGGGTTGAAGCGGACGGAGGGGTGTTGGTGTCGGTATTGCCTTCGGCGGGCGATCCGCAGCCGGTGACGAGAGCGCCAACCATAAGGCTAGCGGTGATTAGTAGCATGTACTTTTTCATGTTTCTCCTGGATTTTCTTTGTTTGGAACTGGGGCTCTTGAACCCAGTACCAGGAGTAACAACGGTCCCGACCCACAAAGGGTTTCCGTTATTTTTAGCCGCCACCAAATCCGCTGAACATGTCAAGCGCACTTACATCTACGCGAACATCTGAAATCCGCCACGCCTTCTTCGGGAACACCAGATACTCATAGCTATCCTCGCGCTTCAGAGTGATGGTGACATTTTTGAGCTCGACACTTTGGTTCATTCCGAGCATGCTGACCGACATTGTCGCGGGAGTTTCGATGCGGGCCTCGTCACCAAAGACTTGGGGTTCAAGCGACTTAAACTCGACATCAGGTTTGAGCCGCTTGATGTAGTCCGCTATTTGGCTTTTCGCACCAGGAGTACCCTCTCCATTCACAGTGAGGCTCGCACTGAGCTTTTCCAAAACTCCTCCCGGGCGACCCTCTTTGCTCGCCTTAAGACCGTCCTTCACAGCTTCGACGATGAGAGTTTTGTCGTCAACTTTTGTAAGAAGTCCTAAAGCGATCTTAACGCCAACCAGTGCAGCAACGACGCCGCAAGTCACCGCAATAATCTTTCCGCCCCGAGCCATGACTTAGGTTACGCCAAAAGTGCTTGAACTGATTCGACGTCCTTCGCCATTTGCACTTTCAGAGCTTCAAGGGATGGGAAATCGAGTTCAGGACGCAAGAAATGCTCGAGACGAAGCCGGACGTGCTTGCCATACAGTGACCCGCCGGGATAGTCAAGCAGGTATGCCTCGATCGAACGGGGTCCGCCACCAGCCGCAGGTCGAGTTCCGATGGCAAGGGCCGAGTTGTAGCTCTGCCCCTCAAAAAGGAATCTACAAGCGTAAACCCCATCCGCAGGAAGCACTTGATCGAATGACCTCGCAATGTTGGCGGTGGGGAAACCAAGCGTGCGACCCAGCTTCTGCCCGTGATCAACGAACCCCTGAATCTCGAATCCCCTCCCAAGCATCGCGTTTGCTTTCGCTAAATCTCCCGAAGAAACCGCTGCTCGAATCAAAGAAGATGAAACGCGTTCATTTTCGACCGAAAAAGCTGGAACGACGTCAGTTTCAATTCGGCCGGAGAGCCATTCCAGTGTTCCTTCACGCCCGTTGCCCATCGCAAAGTCGTGACCCACAACGACGGTTGAAGCTCGCAGTTTTTCGACCAGAATCGTTCTGAAAAACTCATCGGCACTCATTCGGCTCAGCCATGCGTTAAAGGGCAAAACGACCGTCAACCCAACGCCAAGATTCTGAAAATGCTCGAGATTCATCTTGAGCGAGGCGATCGCCTTCGGGGCCTGGGAAGGGTTGAGTACCACTGCCGGATGACGGTCAAATGTCACCACAATCGATGGCAATTCCTCACGCCCGGCCCGCGCCACCGCCTCCGAGATAACGGCCTGGTGGCCGAGGTGGACTCCGTCAAATGTTCCGACGCAAACCACCGCCCGTGTCCACTCAGGCTTTAGAAGCTCAATTCCGAAGTGAACCTGCATTACTCCTTTTTCCTAAACGCAATCGGAATCGTCAGCAACCCAAACTGGGCAAGTCCGACCGGCAGAAACGTCCCAACCTCAGTCCAGTTTGCAACGACTGCCAGCACTGGCGGAACTCGTGAAGTCGAAGACTCCGCCGTTGTCAAGGCTGAGGCTATCAACCAATTCATTAGCCCCCACACGATCGGAATCGTCACATTGAGTGGAGCACGCAAGCGCGAAAAAGGGACAAATGAAGGCACCAAGGCCGCCAAGAGCGCAACCGCGCCGCAAGCCGCCACTGGGCTGCAGAGTGAGACGAGGCGAGGCAACAATCCATCTTCAACCGGGATTCGGCGCACTGCCCAAACGAGCGCGACGAGCAGACAAATGACACAGCAACCCAAGGTCAGCATGACCCGGTCGGTGAAGTCAGCTTGGGAGGTCTTCGGGTCGGACATCGGCAGCGCCGCGATTCTCCTCTGCGATTTGCTCGAAAATTTCTTTCCGATGGACAGTGACGTCTCGGGGCGCTCGGATACCGAGCCGTACTTGCTCGCCGCGCACTTCGAGGACGACGACCTCGATTCCATCTCCGATGACGATTGTCTGATTTACTTTTCTGGTGAGGACCAGCATCTGTCTGCCCTCCTTGGCATCCTCGTTCTCGGCAAACTACGCCGCCAGCTTCTGTACAGGCGCAGACTGCTCCGAAAAGATCGGATGTCGCATAGTATACGCTTCATTGTCCAAAACGACTTGTTTTCCACGCTTTGTGTCGAGATTGATGAGGATCGGAGCGGCTAAATTGGCCGTTGCCTTTCGAGGTTCGCCTACCGGAATCGCGGATGTCACGAAGATTCCGAAGTCTGCTCCGCTTGTGAGACCCAATTGAGCTGCGTCGTGATCCGAGATCTCCGGGTCATAGTCCTCAAAGAAGGCCGCAGGGTCTGTTGTCAAAAAAGCTAACGAAGGGTCCTGAGCAGATTGGAGCCAGCTAAACGGACTTCCAGGCTTGCTTGGAACCATCAAGAACTCAGTAGAGTCCCCAAAGCCGATCAGACCTCCTTCGAAGGTGATAATGTCTTCTGCGGTGAATTCGATATTGCCGAAACGAGTGTGGGTAAGGATCATGGTGATTATTTGATGTAGTTCAACAAGCTGAGCCCAAATCCTTGGCTCATAACTTGAAGCGATGCCTGATAGGCAGTTTCGGCGCTCTTATATTCCATGATCGCCTGAGAAAGATCAACATCTTCAAGGTTGGAGATGCTGCCCGTGAGTTCTTCGATGCGACGCGAATGGTCGTTTTGGAAGGACTCGACACTTTTTGCTCGCGTTCCGACGTCACCTCGGATGTTGTTGAGCAGGGAGATGCCGTCTTGAACGGCCTTGATGCTCACATCGCTTATCGTTATCGTACTTCCACCTTCAAGGTTGGTTTTGAGTTGGTCAAGCGTTGCGTAGATCGTCGTAAAAAGTTGCTGTGCGTCAGTATTGATCGTGACTGCGTCGTTTGCATTCGCTTCGACCTTCATCGTTCCGGAGTTGCCTTGGAATGCGATGCCAGTCGTCGTGATATTGAACGGCTGCTTGTCCGTCGCGGTGCCAGCGAAGAGGTATCCGCCAGTGGGACCCTTGCTATTGGCAAGGCTAAAAACCTGGTCTCGAATCGTCTGCACTTCAACGGCCATCGCCCTTCTGGAGTCCATCGACGTCGTGGCGCTGGCGCCTGAGATCGCAAGAGAATTCGCCCGATTCAGCAAATTTCCAACTTCGCTCAGCGAACTCTCGCTTGTTTTGAGCCAAGTCGACGCCCGATCAAGGTTGGTCTTGTATTGTTCAATCGACGCCTTCACTCCGCGCATTGTGAGCACATCGCTGAGACCTCTTGGATCGTCACTTAAGGAGTTGATGCGCTTTCCTGAGCTGACACGCTGCTGGGCCACACGATAGTTATCGCCCGCCGTATTCATCTTGCTGCGCATTGTTTCAAATTGGTAGTTGGTGCTAACTCGCATTTGCAATCCTCCTATTCAGAATCATCGGTAAATTCACTGGGTAATCCTTAGTGGTTTCATCGCTTTACCATATTGATCAGATCGCCCAACATCTCATCCATCATGCTGAGCACCTTGGCCGATGCCTGATAGCTACGCTGAAATTGCTGAAGGTTGGCGAGTTCATCGTCGAGATTGACTCCACTGACATCCTGAATCTGCGATTCCACTTGCTCTCCAAGCGCGTACGCGGTGTCTCGGTCGTTTTGAGCAGTCGCAATGTCTCGTCCAACAGTTGAAAGCAAGGTTGAGAAGTAACTTCGGGTTGTCTGACCCCCGAGCCCAGCGACCGACTGGTCGCGTAGCTTCGACATGGCGGTAGCAATGGTTCCATCTCCCACCGCGCTGGTTGTTCCGGTTACGAGAAGTGCGGGATTTGCGTCAAGATTCGAATCTACGAAGAGATTCGCCGCACCGAGAATCGGGGTTGTAACATTGTCGGAGAAGAAGAATCCACCGACAGCTCCCGAGTTTGTGACACCGCTTGTGTGGAGGCTATTCACCTGGGAGCGAAGCGTGTTCGCAAGATTGTCTAATTGGGTCATATAGGTGGCTATATCACCAAGACCATCGAACTGACCTTTCAGATATCCGCCGGAGATGGGCCAATTGATTGAGCCCCCGTCATTGACGGTGCTTGTGGCGGTATCAAAAGTTGTCGGAAAAGGCCGAGAACCGACCTGATCCACGAGTGGCAAACTGCCTACGAAGACGGACAGGCTGTTATCGCTTCCAAGATTGGTGTCAATGTTGACGAGCTTTGAAAGCTCTGCTACGGCCTGGTCCCGCTGATCCATCAGATCATTCGGCAATCCTCCGCCAGCCATGTTGGCTCTGATATCGGCGTTGAGTTTTCCGATTTGGTCCGCGTAGCTTTGAATCTGACCAATGGTGTCACTCACACCTTTCGTTTGAGAATCTGACACCGACTTCAGGTCAGAGTATGCAGTCCTGACTTTGGTCGAGAGGTCCCTGGCAGCGGCAAGCACTTGCTGACGGTTCGTCATTGAAGAAGGATCGTTTGCAAGTGAGGACCAGGAGTTGTAAAAGGAGTCAAGTGCAGAGCTGATTCCTTTGCCAGAGACGTCGAGGAAGGACGATTGAACCCTCTCTAACAAACTCAGCCCAGCTTCTGAACGACCCTGATCGCCGTTGACATCTTGCCGGCGCGATTCCAAAAATGTGTCTCGGGCGCGGCTGATCTGAACCAGGTTGACACCGGAGCCGATGTTGATATTGCGCCCGGCAACGTAAGTATTGGGCGCGCCTACGGCGAGGTCTGCACGCTGTCGCGAAAACCCCTTTGTATTGACATTCGCAATGTTGTGACCCGTCGTATCGAGCGAGCGCTGGAAAGCATTCAGCGCCCGCCTTGACGTTTCGATCCCCTGAAATGGACTTGGCATGAGTTCGTTTCTCCTTTTTTAAGCCGCTGCATCGACCAAGATCGACTTCGATCCCGATGGTCGCCCTCGGTATGGTCCAGATCCCTCGTTAGCTGACCGAGCGATAAGCGTTAGCGTGCCGTTGATGTAAGTCATTTCGCTATCGATTAATTTCCGGTTCTTTGCCATCACATCTTGGATCTTCTGCGCACCGACGAGAACCTTGTTCGCAGTGGCTTGGATGATTGCCGCCTCGTCCTTGTCAAGAACGGCGACGAGACCTCGAAGGCTAGGCGTTGGTGCGCCAAGCTCTTCGGCCAGCCTCTTTGCCTCATCCATTGCCTTGGTGTCAATGCTCCGAACGATCGAGAGTTGGGTCTCCAACTCGGGACGAATTCGCTCGACTCGCATGACGTCTCGCAATGTCACAGCGACGGTTTGTTCGTGCAGGGTGAGCAGAAGCGTTTCTGACGCTTTAAGCCACTCGGCCCACATGGTTTGAAGAGGTTTTGTTCTCATGCTTTCTTCTCTAGTTTTGATTCAGGGGTCTGGTGATAGCGGGCGCTTTTGATGGCTTGTTGGGCCGCCATGGGTGCCACACTGCGATAAATTGTCTTGCTGATTCCGAGCTGTCCGCTTTGTGAAAGCAGGTCGGAGAGGTTCTGTTCGAACATGTCCTTGTACACACCTGCTCCCGGGACGTCGCTTCCGAAGAGGCCCTTCTTACCGCCCATCTGCTGGATGAGCGACTTGAACATAAAGGCCTCTAGCCCATCAGATGCCTTCTTCAGCTTTGCCAGATCCTTGTGGGCAAGAACGGCCGGCTTCAACGCATTCGTGATTTCCAGATTCATTGGATGATCAACCTCGCTTTGAGAGCTCCCTGCTGGCGCAGGAGCTGCAGGATATTGATGATGTCGTTTGCCTTGAGTCGCAACTCTTGGAAGATTCGGGCAAGATCCGCTACGGTAGTGTTTGGTGCCAGGACAGCTACATCAGCTTCACCTTGGTTGGCATTGACCCTCTGGTTTGCCACCACAGCCGTTTCGCCTTTGGAAAATGGGTTCGGCTGGCTCACGCTGACCTGCTCCTGAATCTCGACACTGATCGAGCCGACTGCAATCACGCTGGGGGCGATCCTTACGTTCCCACCGATGGTGATGGCTCCTGATTTCTCGTTGATGATCACAACTGCAGCATTATCCACGTTGACATTCAGCTCCTCGAGCTTCGCCATCGTACTGATCGGGTTGATTCCCTTTGGGGCGCTAACGGAAATCGTCTGACCGTTCTCCGCTACCGCATTGAGTTCTGGATACTTCTTGTTGATCATGTCCTGGATCCGACTGGCAGTCGTAAGATCCGAGTCCATAAGCTCTAGATACATCTTCCCATCGTAAACAAGCTTTGTTGGAGCGCCTTCTTCAACAATGCCACCATTAGGTACACGACCGACCGTCATAAACCCGGTCGAGCTTTGGTTTCCACCTGCGGCGGCTCCGAAGCCGCTGATGCTGATAGCCCCTTGGGCAATGGAGTAAGCCTTTTCGTTGTTTCCAACCGCATAGAGTTCAGTTCGCAACAAAGTTCCACCGCGAAGGCTCTGAGCGTCGCCAGCAGATGAGACCGTCACATCGATGAGTTGACCATTGGTGGTGAACGCAGGAAGTTCTGCCGTCACAACCACCCATGCAGCGTTCTTTGGCTCCATGTTTGAAAGCTGTGCATCCATGTTGATGCTCTTCAAATAGTTCGAAAGAGCAGCAGCGGCCTGTGGATTTCGACGAGTATCCCCCGTTCCAGCCAGACCGATTACGAGACCAAAGCCCATGAGCGTGTTGGCACGAATTCCTCGGAATCGCGAGATGTCCTTCAAACGCACGGAGACACCGTTCTTCTCGTCTGAGTTCATCGCCTTAAGCCGTCGTTCAAGCTCGCCCTGCGGCGTCTTTGAGCTTTTCGAATCGTCTGGCTTCTCCGTAGGTTTCACGAATGGGCCACCCTGGGCCGCGCTGAGCCCAACCAAGAGCAGTGCCGAAAGTGTTGAGAGGAGCTTCATTAGAACAACCAATCCATTAGCTTCGTAACAAAGCCACGTCGTTGCCGCTGATAGATCATTCCGATTCCTTCGGATTTGATCTCAGCATTGGCAAGGTTCTCGCTCAACAGAGTGTTATCGAGCCGAATATCGTCGAGTCGACACATTCCGGTTAGAGTCATTTGCTGGGTATCCCTATTGATCTTCACCGCTCGGGTGCCTTCAACAACAAACACTCCGTTAGGCATGATCTGCTTGATCGTTACGGACATTCGGGCTGAGAGCCGATTGGTCTGAGTCGATGTTCCTTGGGACTGCATCTGGCTATCCGCCGAGGTGTTCCCGCCCGACAGCAGCGAGTTAACTAAGCCGACGCCGAGCCAGTTCGCAAGCGGAATCTCGTTTGGACCCACCTTGTTCGAGTCCTTTTTCGTATTCTGCATGTTCGCCTGGTACTGCCCGTTCGACGCTTCGCTGATGATAACGGTCAGAATGTCTCCAACCTTCCGAGCGTTCCGAGTTTGAAAAAGAGGCTTGTACGATTTGGGAGTGAGAGAACCAAACGTCTCATCAGTAGATGTCGATTGTTGGGCGTTGGTCGCGAATGGGAGCAACGCAAGGAGTAGGAGAGTTCTTTTCATAATCGCACCTCTACGGTGTTGTTCGCAAGCAAAATGCCGGTCTGGAGTGCGCCGGTGTCCGTCTTCACCGTCACTTTCTGCCCAAGATACGCGGTGCCTTGGGCTTTGCCTTTGACGACCACTGTCGCCGCTGAAGAGATCATCTTCAGCTTTACTTCATCGCCGAGCTTCACCTGCGGAATGTTGCCAGTTCCGTACATCAGGTTCAGCGTTGTGGAGAGCTTCTTGTTGACGATGATATCGACGGTAACTGCGAGTTGGTTATCACGAATCTGAAGATTCGATGCTTCGACACTTGCCTCACCGATCGGAGCTGGGACCGCAAATTGCCGAGTCCGAAGTTCGAGATCAACGTCGATTCCGAACTTCTTCTTAAAGGCGTCGGAGACCGTTTGGTTGATCGATTCAATCGAAACCGATTGACTTTTCCTCGCCACTTTAGCTCCACCCGGAACCGAAATCTGGACCGTGCGAATGTCCACCTGGGCCGCCGCGATATTCGCCCGAATGCTTGCGACGGTGATGAAACGGGGTGTCCCAAAATATGGTGCGCGTCCAAGGTCGATCCCTTTCAGGGTTTTCACAAGTGAAGGATCACCGCTGATGTCGGCAATGGATTCCAGCGAGATGTTCTCACCTTCGACCAAGCTATCGGGGCGAACCGAGACTTCGGCTGCTGGTGTGTAGAAGGCATTCCCCGCTGTACTACTCGTCTTGGGCTTGATGGGAGACTTCACCGCAGCTCTACTTGCAACTCGTTCAGGACGGATGACTCCTGCCAGTCCTTCGCCAGGATTCCGCAAAAATGCCTTGGAAAGAGTCGAGAGCATCGAATCAAAGCTGACGAAGCTCGGCTTATCGCTGAAGACCGCGAGAACAATTCTTCCAATCGATTGTGAAGTTGCGCCGACCTGCGCCGAGATTTCGCCATCCAGAGTGCAAGACAGCGATGAAGTTCCTGCTGGAGCATAAACTCTGGGGGCAAGAACTGATCCATCGGCAGCGACCAAACCTTTCGGTGAGGACACCAAGACTGCGGAGCGAGCGTAGAGAACGTTTGTTCCACGAGTGAAGCGCAGATACCCTTCGCCATCGACTTTGATCGACAGGGATGGCACTGGAGCCACACAGATTGCAGTGAGTAGAGCTGAGATCATCAATTACCTCTTGAGCGTGTTAAGGGTCTGAAGCATGTCGTCGGATGTCTGAATTGCCTTAGAATTGATCTCATAAGCTCGCTGAGCCGAGATCATTCGAACCATTTCTTCGACGACGGACACGTTGGATCCTTCCAGGTATCCCGCCATTAAGCCTCCGGCACCTTGGGTTTCGGGAGGAACGATGGTTGCGGTTCCCGAAGCAGTGCTCTCAACCCACATGTTCCCGCCGACGCGGCTGAGTCCGGCCGGATTGGGGAAGAGGGCGAGAGTGATCTGGCCAATGTTGACAGGCACGCTGCTATCAGAGGTTATGGCTTCAACATTTCCAGCTTTGCCGATGCTGATAGAGGTCGCATTTGCTGGGACGACAATCTCTGGCTGAAGTCTGTATCCTCCACTTGTGACGAGTGCTCCGGTTGCGTCTTTCTTGAAACTGCCGTCGCGAGTGTAAGCGAAGGTGCCATCTGGCTTAAGAACTTGGAAGAATCCTTCGCCGACCACCATCACGTCGGTTGAGTTGTTGGTATTAAGCGCGGCACCCTGAGCGAAGTCGTTCGCCGTTGCCGAGTTGGTGGCTCCTAGACCGTACTGAACGCCGCCTGGAGTGATCTGATTATTGCCAATAGAAGTTCCACCGGCTTGTACCGTTTGGTAAATCAGATCTTGGAATTCAGCGCGCTGATGTTTAAAGCCTGTAGTATTCGCGTTAGCAAGGTTGTTCGAGATAACGTCGAGGTTCAGTTGCTGGGCAACCATTCCGGTGGCGGAGGTATTGAGTGATCTTAACATGATGTCTTCGGGTCATTCTTTGCCTTCCTTTGCTTTGTTTGGCCTCGCATCCTGCTCGGCACTGTTTCGTATCGTTTTGGGTCGTCACCTATTGGCTACTAGCGTTTCAAAATTTCAAAGAGCTTTGCCGTCATGTCGTCCTGGGTATGGATCGATTTTTGGCTCATCTCAAAATGTCGGTTGATCTTGATGAGGTCAACCATTGTTGCGACAGCGTCAACGTTGCTCCCCTCAAGACTGGCGGTGGCAAGATCAGGATCGTTGACACGGGTCGGTTGCGGAGCGGACCAAAGGTTGTTCCCTTCTTTCGTAAATGTTCCGGTATAGACCCCCAACTTGGCGATTTCCTGGGTGCCTTGGATTACTTCGCCATTGGGTGAGATCTGCACGATTCCCTCCTTGCCCACCTTGATCGGCTGACCTCGGTCGTCTAAGACTTGAAAGCCTCGCTGAGTCACCAGGAACATATCAGGACTGACTTTAAGAGCTCCATCACGGGTGTATTGGGTCTTTCCATCTGCGTTGATCGCCAACATCTCTTTCGGGTTTTGAAGAGCGATATCGAGTGGGTTTCCAGTTGAGCGCACAGGACCGAGCTTCATATCAGTGCTTTCAACAACCGCATCTGGACCGTTCCCAACGCTTCCCAAGAACTTGCCCGAGCCACCGTTGGCGTACATGTTTTTGACCAGGACGTCCGCAAATGCGATAGTGTCGGTCTTATAGCCGTCCGTCGATGCGTTCGCCAGGTTGTTCGAGATTACGTCCATCCACTGGGTCGTAGTCTGCATCGCCTTCGCGCTTGAATAAATGCCTCGGTTCATCCCGATATTGAGCATCGGCACGTATTCCTAACAGGTTAGGGTTAGAACCTGACAATCTACTTCAGATTCTGGAATCTGTAAAGAAAACAAGGGCACAGCGCTTCCGCTGTGCCCTCATCAAAGCTAGCTACCTACTCTAGGACAGACTAACTTCTTTCAGTTCGCTCGACACCGAGAACTTTGCGGCTGTCTTGGCCTTCACTTCGTCGAGCGTTACACTCGGCGCAAGTTCAAGCAGAGTCATCCCCACACCCCGTTCGACGGAGAAGACTGCCAGATCGGTGATCACCAAATCCACACAAGCTCGACCGGTGAGCGGCAGAGTACAGGTCGGTAGAACCTTGGAATCGCCCGCCTTGTTAGTGTGTTCCATCACCACGACAACGCGCTTGACGCCAGCCACCAGATCCATTGCGCCGCCCATTCCCTTGACCATTTTCCCGGGGATCATCCAATTGGCAAGGTCGCCGGTCTCGGAGACTTCCATCGCACCGAGAATCGATAGATCAATGTGCCCGCCCCGAATCATCGCGAATGAATCTGCAGACGAGAAGTAAGAGGAACCTGGGATCTCGGTTACGGTCTGCTTGCCAGCGTTGATCAAGTCTGGGTCTTCTTCGCCTTCGAATGGAAATGGTCCGAGCCCTAGCATTCCGTTCTCGGATTGAAGCGCAACCTCCATCCCGTCGGGAATGTAGTTCGCGACCAGGGTCGGAATGCCAATGCCAAGGTTCACATAGAACCCATCTCGCAGCTCTTGCGCTGCCCGTTGTGCCAACTGATCTCGATTAAGCGCCATTGCTCCTCAACTTGTGCGGAAGTAGCATCCGCTGGGAAAAGCTTACCGAAAGCGAAATGCCTGAGACATTCATTCTAAGTGCCCCCTCTGATGAGCGATAACGCCCACTTACTCGTTCGACCACAAACCGATAGGGCTTGACCACTGAGAGCTTGTCCGATTCCGCCAAATCTGCTCGTATGGTCGCAGTGTCTCGATCGTAGCTTTCCAAAACGTAGGTCACTTTGACATCTCCGATTTCTGGATTCGGAACGAAGGATGAGTCCCACTTCTCTCCAACGCCAACTTCAGTGGATGGTAGTACAAGGTCCACAGTTGAAGCACCGAGACCGCTCATTCCCATCAACGAAATGGTCTTGCCGGTGAAATCAGACTCACGCTGAAACTTGAGTCCTCGCATGTCTTCAAACGTTGGTACCGCGGCGGCTAAGGCTCCCTCGCCGACGACCGTCAGACCAGGCACGAACATCGATGACTTGATGGACCGATCCGACACCGAAAGGATTCGTTCGGCGAAATACATCGTTCCTGTGAGTGAGCCGTTCTCTCCGCCATCGATCACCATTTTGATTTGGTGCTCAAACCGTTCTTCTGGCCGAACGTTCCAGCGCAGAGTAATCTTTTCCTCCGCCGCGAAAGCTCCTGCTGAGAGTAGGAAAAGGGCACCAAATGCATGAGCGCGAAGGTTCATCTACTTATGATAGCAACTGCCACCATTGTCCTCGCTTGCTCCCAACCCCAAAACAGAACGATGCAAGAACTGTTTCACACATATCCCCCGAAGACCCTCTTCATCCGAGCTTTTAAGCAAGAAAGGGAACTCGAAATCTGGGCAGGGACCCGCAAGCTTCGCCTCATCAAGACCTATCCGATTCTTGCCGCCAGCGGCACCCTTGGACCAAAGCTCCAACGCGGCGACCGACAAGTCCCTGAAGGTTGGTATCACATCAACCGCTTCAACCCTCGGAGTCGATTCCACCTCTCCCTCGGCCTCAACTATCCGAATGAGGCTGACCTGATCCGATCCGCTGGTCGGGATCCTGGCGATGACATTTTCATTCATGGTAGCAACAAGAGCATTGGCTGCCTAGCGATGGGCGATCCGGCAATTGAGGAAATTTACGGACTGGCCCGTGACATGAAGTCGCGGATTCAGGTTCTGATCCTGCCGTCGCGGGAGATCAAGGCGAAAACGATTCTTGACTCACAACTGAACTTGATCAACGCCGCGTTTGAGGCTAAGCACTTTCTGCCCAAAGTCAGAATCAACGCCAAGGGAGACTACGAAGTCACTCCTTAGGACGCGTCGTTCGTCGCTCAATTCTCTTCTCAAAGCTCTCGCCCACCACGATTCGGTTGACGTAGATCGACGGGGTGTGAATCTGGTCCGCGTCCAGTTCGCCCACTTCAACCAGTTCCTCAACCTCGGCGATGCAAACCTTGCCCGCCGTTGCCATCATCGGGTTGAAGTTTCGCGCAGTCTTGCGATAGATGAGGTTCCCAGAGCGGTCAGCCTTCCAGGCTTTTACAATCGATAGATCCGCCACCAGCCCAGTTTCCATCACGAAATCCTCGCCACCAAATTGCCGAGTCTCCTTCCCTTCGGCAACCAGGGTTCCGAAGCCGGTCTTGGTATAAAACGCCGGAATCCCGGCTCCGCCGGCGCGGATTCGCTCGGCAAGGGTCCCCTGCGGATTGAACTCAAGCTCAAGCTCGCCCGATAGGTACTGTCGCTCGAATTCGGCGTTTTCGCCGACGTAGCTGGAGACCATCTTTTTGATCTGCTTGGTTTGTAGAAGCAACCCCAGACCAAAGTCGTCCACGCCGCAGTTGTTGCTGATGACCATGATGTCCTTCACCCCTGAATCGCGAAGGGCCACGATGAGGTGCTCTGCAATTCCGCAGAGGCCGAAGCCACCGGACATCACCGTCATTCCGTCAAAAACCAAGCCCTCAAGAGCTTTCTCGGCACTGGGAAAAACCTTGTTCATCGTGTCCCAAGTGTACGCCATATGGAGTGCGGCAACTCGATGCCGCTTTACGTTGCGAAGGGCTCTGCCCGAGCTAAACTTGCAACCAGATGAAAAGCTGGCCTCATGCCCCAGCCCGAGCCTGGATTGGACACGGCTCCTACATGATCACAGGCGGAACGTACCAGCGGAAGCGACTCTTCGATACCCCCGCAAAACTGGAGCTACTGCAGGATATCGCGTTCGAAACTTGCCTGAGATACCAGTTTGAACTCCAGGCATGGGCATTTCTAGCGAATCATTACCATCTGGTCGGTCACTACACAGGCCAAAGTGACAGTTTCAAACAGATGATGAAAGCTCTTCATGGTAAATCAAGCATTGAACTCAATCGGCTTGATCGTGAGTCTGGTCGAAAGGTCTGGTACCAGTATTGGGACTCCCACATCACGTTCGAACGATCCTACTTGGCAAGAATTGCTTATGTTCACCGCAACCCACTCAAGCACGGTCTGGTCTCGGTGCCTCAGGATTATGAGTTCTGCAGTGCCGCTTGGTTTGAACGAACCGCTGACCGGCCCTGGTACGAGACGATCATGAGTTTCGACACGAGCGAAGTGAACGTCTTCGACGACTTTTAGCTCGGGCAGAGCCCGTCGCAATCTAAAGCGGAAATGAATTTCCGCACTCCAAAAAGAAAGGAGCCAGTCCTCGGGGGTGAGGTGGCTCCCAATAGCATTGCAGTTTGTGGATAAGGACTCCTTGCGGAGTTCCATTGGGTGAGACGCAATTTCCGCAGCTCTGTTCCGGGCGAGGGACTTTGGACCCGGCAGGTGCGGGAATCTTGCCCGTGCACCCCGCATTCTTACCGGACTGCTTGCTTTATCCAAACCTTAACCAAAACCCTCTAGACCTGAAGTGATATGTGAGGTTTAATAGGAGAGTCGTGGGGCAAGATGGCTTTGCGTATGGCTGGTAATCGCATGAAAAAATTTCTTACACTTTCTTTGATGGGGCTTGCTTCTGCAGGTGCCTTCGCACAGTTCTTCCCATTGGATTCGCTCATCGTCTCGCGATACAACGGTTTTGACGGCACGGCAACTACGATTGACCTTGTCGGTCTCAGCTACAGTGGTACCGCAAACGGTAAGGTGTTTGCGCTCTCCGGAGCGGGCACAGCAGGCATCCGAGGTAGCGGATCAGCGACTTCGGAAGGTGCTATGAACGCATCTGCCGGCTTCATCGGATTTGCTGGTTATGTGGCGACCACAGGCACAGCTTCCGTTTCTAGCACATCTGGCATTGTGCGACGCGTTGCGGCCTTCAATAACGCAGGTGCTGGATCAGTAACTTACACCGATGTTCCTTCAGGGGTCTACACCACCAACAATATTAGGTCTGCTTACACCTCAGACGGTTCAAACTTCTTGCTCGGAGGAGCTGGTAGCTCAAGCTCTGGTGGAACCAGAACCTTTGATGGAACTACAGTTGGTGCGGCGTTTAGCGGAGTGACCAACAGCCGTGTCACCAAAGTTATCAACGGCGTGAGCTATTTCAGCAACCAGTCAACAACGGGCGGCAACACTGCATCTCTTCTTGACGGAGCTGGAAACAAGATCATTGACGGTATCACCGGTAAGAGTTTCTACGACTTTGAGCAAGTTACCCAGGGCACAAACAATTACTGGCTGGTTGCAGATGATTCCCTTGGTCTCCAGGTCTGGCAGACTGGTGGTACTTCGGCACTAAGGACAATCGCTCTACCGAGTTCTGCTACTGGCTTGCGAAGCCTTGCAGTACGAAACTGGGATGTCAATGGCGTGCAAAAGACGACGATTTTCGGAATTGGAGGAGCTTCGGCAACCACCGCATCCGCGCTCGGAACTCAAGTCTTTGCTATGACCTTCGACAGTGGCACCTTGCTCACGACATCATCAACGTTCTCGTCAATTGCTCAAGCTCCAGCTGGCACCAACTTCCGAGGAATCGAAGTTGTTCCTGAGCCTGCATCCATGGCGGTTCTCGGACTCGGACTTCTTGGTCTGGCTCGACGACGACGCAACAAGTAAGGTCTCTCCTCACTTGCAAGAACGCCCCGAAGATTCTTCGGGGCGTTTTTGTTTTAGGGGTTTACAGTGAGTCTTCGGAGGAAGATTATCTGACTTCCAGAACGGGATTACCGAGGACTTCCCTTTTGGGTTCGATTCCGAGTCCCGGCTTAATGGAGGCTCGCATTTTGCCATTATCACGCTGAGGAGCGCCGTCGGCGATGCTGACGGTGACGTAGCTGTTGAAGTCGGTGGAAGTGAACCGGCTCTCGTGGGGGCAGCTGTGGGCGAGGTGGGCGATGGCGGCGGTGACGATGTCGCCGCCCCAACTATCTTCGATGGTGAGGGCGATACCGAGGGTGACGCACATATCGCGCACCTGGCGGGCTTTGGTGATTCCGCCGAGCTTGCTGATTTTTATGTTCACCACGTCCATCGCCAGGTCGCGCTGGGCGTGGAGGAGCATTTCGAGCGAGTTGATGTTTTCGTCGAGGATGAACGGATGGTTGGTGTGTCTTCGGATCGCGAGGCACTCTTCGTAAGAGCGGCAGGGCTGCTCGATATAGACGTCGACATCCCGGACTGCGAGGACGACGCGCATGGCTTCGTGCTGGGTCCAGCCGGTGTTGGCGTCGGCAACGAGGCGGTCGCCGGATTGGAGTTTGGCAGCGACGGCTTTGATGCGCTGGATATCCACGTCAGGATCTCCGCCAACTTTGAGCTGGAATCGGCGATAGCCTTCGGCGCGGTACTTGGCGACTTTGCCCGCCATTTCTTCGGGTGATTCTTGCGAGATGGCTCGGTAGAGGGTGATGTCATCGCCCGACCGGCCACCGAGCAACGTACAAACGGGAAGGCCAGCGGTCTTTCCAAGAATGTCCCAGCACGCCATATCGATTCCGGATTTGACGTAGGGATGGCCTTGGAGGGCTGAGTCCATTCGGTCGTTCAGGACTCCGATTTCGCAGGCGTCGTAGCCGAGAAGGTGGGGACCGAGTTCCTTGATTCCAGCGCGGACTCCGGCCGCGTAGGCGGGAAGGTAGAACGGCCCAAGGGGGCAGACTTCGCCCCAGCCAGTGACACCTTCATCGGTTTCGACTTCGACGATGGTGCTGTCGAAGACGGAGACAGACTTTCCGCCTGACCACTTGTAAGTTCCTTCGAAGAGCGGAAGGTCGACTTGGTACGCTCGAATCGCTTTGATTCCCATCGTGTCGGTAGTTTAGCCCATGCAGTTCCGGCTGAGTCTATCAATTTGAATCTGAAGAAGGACCCCGAGTGACGGCGAGTCTGCTATGTTTCCCCGCCGAGCAATTCATACTTTTTCCTGAACAAAAGCCCTATAACCGCAACGGGCAACGTTGCTTGTTCGTTTAAATTTACGAACATGACAACCACACTGCTTGCCTTCGCTTTCCTTTCCCAAAGTCAAGCTGCCGCCGCTCCGACGGTGGCCTTCATTCCCGGTCTGAATCTCTCGGGCGAAAAGAACAAAGACTTGATGCAGCGTCAAACCGAGAAGGTTTCGAAGTTTCTGACCCGGGAGTTTTCGAAGAAGGGCTACAACGTCGTCTCCGAAGCGGCGGTGATGGAGGCGATCAAGTCGCTCAAGATTGACCTGACCGACGAGGAAGAGTATCGCAAGGCGAACTTCTTCGCGATTGCGAAGCAGGTCAAGGCGGACTACATCTACGTTCCGGTGATCGTTAACTCGGAGCAGAAGCAGCAAGATCGCGATCTTTACACCGACCGAGAGGGACGGACCGACGTAAAGGCTTGGTTCCTTGATGTGAAAGAGGAGAAGGCGGTTTTTAGCGGCAAGATTTTCATCGGACGCTCCGGCGGTTTGCGGTTGACGCTTCGGCCAAGCGACCGTCAGGTTCAGGCGGCAGAGAATGCGGTCAGCGAGTCGCTGAAAGAAGCCTGGAAGGCGCTGGGCGTTCGGTAACGGGCGCTCTGTCCTTTACTTTTGGTTAACCTAACCCAGGTAAAACCACTGGTGATGTTGACATCCTTGATCGCAGTTGCCGTGTTGGTTCAGGCCAAGCCACAACTTGAGTGGACTCCAGAGACACCGGTTCGGATTTTGCTCAACATCACCCAAGATGCCTCGAAATCGGCGAAGGTGACTTGGCGAACCGCAAAGACCTCGGAGAAGCCGATCGGGCAGATTGCAAAGGCATCAGCGGACCCCAGATTTACGAAGGATGCTCTTTCGGTGGGTGCCAAGGTCACTGCGGTTGAGTTGCCGGCGGGTGATCAGGCGACTTACTATGAAGTCGAGTTCACGGGTCTTCAGCCGGAGACGGCTTACTCTTATCGAGTTGGTTCCGAGGGGAATTTTAGCGAGTGGATCGACTTTAGGACGGCTGCGGCTACTCCCAAGGATTTCTCGTTTGTCTATTTTGGCGATGCACAGAACGATGTGAAGTCGATGTGGTCGCGAGTAATTCGCAAATCCTACAAAGAGCAACCCAATGCGGCGTTTATGCTCCACGCGGGGGATCTGATCAACCGGGCTAATGCTGACAACGAGTGGGGCGAATGGTTTTATGCCGGGGGCTGGATTCACGGCTCGATTCCAACCGTAGCAACTCCGGGGAACCACGAGTACGAGGCGAATAAGGAAAAGCAGATTGAGATCTCGCGGTTCTGGAGTCCGCAATTTGCGATGCCGGAGAACGGAATTGCCGGGCTGGAGAGAAGCAACTACTTCTTTGATTATCAAGGCGCTCGCTTTATCTCGATGAACTCGAATGTGAGGATTGAAGACCAGACGGCTTGGCTCGAGAAGACACTGAAGTCGAATCCACACAAGTGGGCATTTATGACTCAGCACCATCCGATTTTCAGCACGGCGGGCGAGCGGGACAATCCGAAGATTCGAGACGCCTGGGAGGCGATCATCCGAAAGTACAACGTGGCGATTGTTCTTCAGGGGCACGACCACACTTATGCTCGCTACAACGTTCCGACTGGGATGCAGGGGCACGATAAGAAGAGTGGAACGGTCTACACAGTGTCGGTTTCGGGACCGAAAATGTACCGACTCGGAAATGCGAAGACATTCATGAATCGTCTTGGCGAATTCACTCAGCTGTATCAGATCATCAAGGTTTCTCAGAAGAAGGTTCGGTACGAGGCGTTCACGGCAACGGGTGAACTTTACGATGCGTTTGAACTTACGAAGAATACGAACGGGACGAACAAGTTTATCGACATCAAAGTGAAATCGAAGCAGCGGCTTGAAGAAGAGCAGAAGGCGAAAGCCGCGATGCGAGCCGGGGCGAAGGCAGTCCACTCGCACGGGTCGACCAAACATCGACACAACTGAGCGGTGTTGTTGGGTTACTTTCGCTGAGGGAGTTTTGTGGGAGTGGGAGACTACTCCCTGGAAAACAGGGTTCCGGTCTCTCGGAAGTGGCGGGCAGGCGCGTTTATCAGTGCCAACCTGGCTAGAAGTCCTTACCCGGCTCACGAAGGTGTCTCGTAGGCTTGAACTCCGAAATGGATCACGTCTTACCCTGCAAGTTGAACTGCGAGATGGCCCGTAGAATTGCTGGTATTCGAACCTTAGAACCTTCTTTAACGTTATGATAACGAGCGGCTGGTAAAAATTACTGGTCATGAAAGGGCAAGTTGCGATTGCAGTGTTTGGTGTCTTGGGTTTGGTGTCGGGAGCAGGCGCTCAAGTGCGAATCACCGAGTTTATGAGTGAGGGCCAAGGGTTAACCGGGCAGGGCTCGGGAGCCAACCGACAGCGTGAGTTTTTTGAACTCACTAACCTTTCTAGCCTCGCTATCGACATCTCTAACTACAGCTACAACGACAACAACACAAATGACCCGCACCTCTTTGGGTCTTCGTTCGGAAGCCTACAACCCTACGAGTCAGTGATTCTCACCCAGATGGCAGTTGCCGACTTTCGCTCCTACTGGGGTCTGTCCACATCTGTTCGAGTCTTCAGCTATGCGCAGTTGTCGAACTTGGGGAACGCAGATACAATCAACATTTACAACAGTTCGACTCAGGACAGCAGTACGCTAGTGGATTCTCTCACCTACACTTCTGACGCACGCGGCAGCGGTGTCTCACGGAACCGTCCAAACCCAGGGACGACAGGTCAGTTCCCAAACTCGGCTTGGATTGATTCGGTATTGAACGACTCGTACCAGTCGCGATTTGCTCCAAACCCAGTGTTCCCTGCCGGCCCGGAATACATTGACCTGGCCAACCCAGGCTTCTACCCGGTGCCAGAACCCGCTTCTATGGTTGCTTTAGCGATCGGTGGAATTGGCTTGCTGAGACGAAAGAAGCGGTAAGTTTCTCAGAAAGTTTTCGCCTGCATGCGGTCTGGCGAGCAGGCGAAGGTAGCTCCCGATTGAAGCCAACAATCAGCCCACGGTCAACGGAATCAACGGCCTCTTCGACTCCCGCTTGATTTCTTCGTACAGGGAGTCTCTCTCAATCGGGATTCGATCTACTTCTTCGATGAGTTTGACCATGTTGGAGCGGGTGAGAACCTGCTTTTTGTTGCCGAAGTCGCCTTCGTTGTAGGTGATCTCGTATTCGTGGACGAAGCCGTCGGCGTCGTCGGCGCCGTACCAGAGGGCTTGTTGGGTGATGGGGGCGGTGTTCATGATCCAGAAGCTCTTGACGTGCTCGAAGTTGTCGAGCATGAGCCGGGTAACCGCGATTCCTCGGAGGTCCATGTCCCCCGTGGGGGTGGCGATGTGCTCCAGCTCGGTCTTCTCAGGGTGGAAGGCGAGCGGGGTCATGGTGAGGAAGTTTTGGGTTTCGTCTTGCAGCTCGCGGAGCTGGATAAGGTGCGAGACGCGCTCTTCCAGGGTTTCGATGTGGCCGTAGAGCATGGTGGCGTACTGCCTTAGGCCGAGCTTTGCGGCGGCGCGAGCGACTTCTTTCCATTCGTCACCGTTGAGCTTTTTGCCAAAGAGCTCTTGGTGGACGCGGTCGGAGAGGATCTCGATTCCGCCGCCGGGGAGCGAGTCGAGGCCGGCTTCAATGAGGTCGGCGAGGGCATGCTCAATGCTGCACTTACCTTGGCGGGCGATTTCGGTGATTTCGACGGCGGTGAATGCCTTGACATGGACGCCGGGGCGAACTTCTTTGACGGTTTTGACGAGGTCGAGATAGTACTGATAAGGGAGACGGGGGTTGATTCCGCCGACCATGTGGACCTCGGTGATGTCGACGTCGCGGTGCCACATCAGGCGCTCCTTGACGGTTTCAAGGGTCATCTCGTACGGCTCGGGACCGCCCTTCTTTGCGTAAAACGAGCAGAATTTGCAGAACTTGTTGCAGATGTTGGTGTAGTTGATGTGCTGGTTGGCGACGAAGTAGGTTTTCTTGCCGTGCCTTCGCTCACGCACGATGTTTGCCATGTAGCCGACGCCAGTGAGATTCGGCGTTTGGTAGAGGCGCATGCCGTCCTCGAAGCTGAGGCGCGTTCCCTCATCGACCTTTCGGTAGATGTCCATGAGGTTTTGGCCAACGATTCTCTCGGGTGCGAGTGGCATATCTTTTCCTGCGTACAGTTTACCGCCAAAGTTTCAGTTTTCCTTGAAAACTGTGTCTACTTCGGTGGATCGATACGGAAGGGGACGGCAGGGAGGCCTTCTTTGTTGTAGAGCGGCGCGTTGGGATCTTCGTCCCAAGCGTAGCGGAGGTACATCGGGGCGATGACTCCTTTTGCGCCAACGACGACGGTTGCGCCTTCGATTCGGGCGTCGGCCCAAGTCCATTTTCCGGTTGAACCCATGATGGCGAAGCACTTGTCGAGGCTTCCCTTTGCCATGAGTCCACTACCGACGTTGTCGAATTTGACGATGATCTCGTTGCCTTTTAGGTCGATACCTTTGACCGTTGGCCCGCTCGAGACGAGTTTTTTGCCGTAGGCGATTCGTTCAGCTTGGAGGCCGAGGCGCAGACCGACGTCTTGCTTGTTGGTCGGGTGGATATCTTTGGCCATTCCGATGTCGACTGTGCAGGCAAGGGCGGCGTTTTTGACTCGGGTGACGGCGGTGGCTTGGGCTTCTTGGAGTTCGCTCCAGCCGCTTTCGCTTGGTTCAGCGTGCTTACGGCCGTAGTTGGCGAGTTGGACAACAAGGAATGGGAAGTCGCCTTGGGCGAAGCCTTTGCGCCAATCGGTGATGAGGGCGGGGAGGAGACGGGAGTACTGCTCGCCTCGGCCGACGTTGGTTTCGCCTTGGTACCAGAGCGCGCCTTTGATCGCCATAGGCTGGAATGGCTTGAGCATCGCGTTGTGGAGGACGGTCGGCCAGTTGGGGTTGCCCTCGATCATTGGCGGGAATTTCTCAAGTTTGTCTAGTTCTGCACCTGGGTAGATCTCCCACTGACCGCCGAGTTCGACGCGGCTTCCGCCGCCGAAGTCCATGTTAAATTGGGGATTGGTGAACCCGCCGTTGCCGTTGAGATCGACGAGTCGGAACCAGAGGTCGTTTGCGCCTTCTTTGAGGACTCCGGCGGGCATTTGGGCGGCTTGCCACATCAGGATGCTGTTGCCAGCCATCACTCGTTTACCGTTAATGTAGAGGGCGTCGGCACCTTCGACGGAGCCGACGGTGAGCCAGGGCTGACCGAGTTGGTCTTTGGTGAGGTTAAGGGTTCGATGGAACCAATAGACTCGGCGTTTGCCGTCTTGACCCATTTGGCGGGTGGTGCCGGGGAGTTTGACAGTCTTGTTTCCGGCTCCCGCTGGCATTGGTGAGTTCTTAGTCACCCACTGTTCGATCAGATCGTTCGTTGAGGATGCGGAACCGATTGATTGAATTCGCGCTTGGGCGACTTGGTTGTCGAAGTCTTTGACGGGAGCTAGCCCGGATGCGCTCGTCCATGCCTCGGCGGCTGAACCACCCCATGCGGTTTGGATCAGTCCGATTGGCACGCCCACCTTGGCCCGAAGATGGCGACCGAAGTAGTAGCCAACGGCGGAGAATCCGCCCCAGCCGCCCTTTGCTACGGTTTCGGGGGAGCAGACTGCCCAGGACCCTTCGTTCGTCAAGGCGGGCTTAAGAGAAGTGGTTTTGGTGCCCATAAAAAGCCGGATTTGGGAGTCGGTGGCGTCGGCGATCGCTGCTTTGGCATTATCTGCCATGCCGATTCCCTGCTCCATGTTCGACTGACCGGAGCAGATCCAGACATCGCCGACGAGAATATCGTCGAGTTCTACTTTGTGGAGACCTTCGATGGTGAGTTTGTAGGGTCCGCCAACCTTCGGCGGTTTGATTTGAACCATCCATTTGCCGCTTTCATCGGCAGTCGCTGTTGCGCGAGAGTTTGCAATCGAGACGCGAACTTGCGAGCCCGGCGTGCTCCAACCCCAGATATTGTTCGGCTTGTCGCGCTGAAGCACCATGTGGGAGCTGAAGCAGGGAGCGACGAACGGGAGTTGAATTGGCAAAAGAAGCGCGGAAAAAATCATTGTTGGAACCCGGTTGGCTAATGATCTAAGGATACATCGTTGAAGCCATATGCTGTCAGCCATCGGCATTCAGCTTCGGAAGTAAACTCTGACGTAGAAGTACAGGCATGATCGTCAAGGCAACAGGTGATTTTCGGTGGGAGGGCGTGGACGTTCTGCCCTACAAGGAAGACGGGAACATGTTCCGCGACGTCACCCGACAGGTGATGCTTGAGGGGCAAGGCGATCTTCCGGTTGAGTTCCGGTATTTCGAGGTTGGTCCGGGTGGGCACTCGACGCTAGAACGGCATGAACACCAGCACGCGGTCATGGTGATCCGGGGTCGAGGACGGGTTTTAGTTCGTGATACGGTTTCGGAGATTGAGTGCCAGGATATCGTTCATATTCCGCCCATGACTTGGCACCAGTTCCGGGCTTCCGAGGATTCGCCGCTGGGATTTCTTTGTGTTGTGGCGTGCCAGAGGGATCGTCCGCAGCGACCTGGGGAGAAGGAGTTGGAGTACTTGCAGTCAAATGACGCGGTGCGGGAGTTTATTCAGATATGAGTCGTCAGTTTGGTTTTGAAACGAAGATGCTCCACGCCGGGCAGGTACCGGATCCTTTTGTCGGGGCTCGGGCGGTGCCGATTCACCAGACGACGAGTTATGTTTTTAAGGATGCTGATGAAGCGGCTCACCTGTTTGAGCTGAAGCAGTACGGCAATATTTACTCCCGGATCAGTAATCCGACAACGGCGGTTTTTGAGGAGCGAGTTGCTTCTCTGGAAGGCGCGACGGGCGCGGTTGCGACCGCCAGCGGAATGGCGGCGGAGTTTGGGGTGGTGATGACCCTTTGTTCGCCGGGCGATCACATCGTTGCTTCGAACCAGCTGTATGGCGGGACGATGACGATGTTTGCTCACACGCTGAAGAAGCTGTGCATCGACGTCACGTTTGTTGATCCGGATCGCGTTTCGGACTGGGAAGAAGCGGTCACTCCTAAGACTCGGATGCTGTTTGTCGAGACGATTGGTAACCCGATCAACTCGGTTCCTGATCTGGCGGCGCTGGCGGCTTTGGGCGATTCCAAGGGGATTCCTTTGGTGGTTGACTCGACCTTTGCGACGCCTTATCTTTGTCGACCGATCGAGCATGGTGCGACGATTGTTTTGCACTCGGCGACGAAGTTTATCGGTGGTCACGGGACGTCGATCGGTGGCGTGGTGACCGACTCGGGCAACTTCGATTTCTCGGGCTTCCCAAGCATCGCTGATGCTTCGCCGAGCTACCACGGAATGCGGTTCTTTGATACGTTTGGTCACTATGCGTTCCTGATGAAGCTTCGGGCGGAGACGATTCGGGACACCGGAGCTTGTATCTCGCCGACGAATGCGTTTAATTTGCTGCAGGGTTTGGAGACGCTGTCCCTCCGGATGGAGCGGCATGTCTCTAATGCTTTGGCGGTTGCCAAGTTCCTCGAGGCTCATCCGAAGGTGGGCCGGGTTTATTACGCTGGACTTCCCTCTCACCCGCATCATGATCGGGTTCAGAAGTATCTGCCGAAGGGCGCAGGCGCGGTGTTTGCTTTTGAGATTTCTGGTTCGGATGCTCGAAACTCGGGCAAGCGGTTTATCGAGTCGTTGCAGTTGTTCTCGCACCTTGCCAACGTTGGTGATGCGAAGAGCTTGGTGATTCATCCGGCTTCAACGACGCACCAGCAGATGTCGGACGCTGAACTTGAAGCGGCGCGAATTACGCCGGGGATGATTCGGTTGTCGGTTGGTCTGGAGACTGTGGACGACTTGATTTGGGACCTAGAGCAGGCTTTGGAGAAGGCATGAGTATCGCTTGCAGTATTAACCTGAACACGACTTTGACCCCGGAGCAGCGGGAGCGGTATCAGAACGGCGACCAGATTCAGAAGCTGCTTGCTTCGATGCGGAAGGTTGCGATTATTGGGCTTTCGACCGAATCGACCAAGGCTTCGAATATGGTTGCTTCCTATCTTCTTGATGAAGGGTTTGAGGTGATTCCTGTTCATCCGAAAGCAGATGTCATTCTGGGGCAGAAGGTTTATCGGTCGTTGGCAGAAGTCCCGTTTGCGGTGGATGTCGTCAACGTTTTTCGGCCGGGGCATGAGATGTGGGACATTACCGACCAGGCGATCGCCAATGGCGCGAAGGCGGTTTGGTCGCAGCTGCGGATTATCAACTTTGACGCGGGGTCTCGGGCGATTGACGCAGGACTGTTGGCGGTGCAGGATAAGTGCATCAAGATGGAGCACGGTCGTTACGGCGGGATGCTGCACTGGGCGGGAATGAATACCGAGATCATCTCGGCGAAGCGGCGTGTTGTTGGTTGATTCTTTGATCCCTCGGGTCTGGATCATTGTTTGACGCAAGCAAAGTGCACGCGGTCTGACTTCTCTCTCGGCGGGTTGAGGGTGTAGGATTCGAAGACTCTGATGTCTCGGAAGCCTGCTTCGTCGAGGAGGTCGACGACTTCTTCGATTTCGTAGGCGCGTTGGGTGTGGGTTTCGGTGAGGTGTTGATCTCCGACCCAGAATTGCATGTAGACTTCGATGATTCGGGTTCGGGGGTCGTAGTCGCCTCGCCAGCGGTAGCGGACTTTGCTGGATTTGCTCATGTCTTGCTGGTTGAACATTTTTTGTTCGAAGGCGTAGGCGAGGTTGAGGTCGAAGATGAATGATCCGCCGGAGGGGAGGTGGGCGGCGATTCTTTGGAACGCCTTGAGCAGGTCTTGGGGGTCGGTGATGTTGTTGAAGCTATCGAAGAAGCAGAGGGCGGCATCGTATTGGCGGCCCATATCGACGGTGCAGGCGTTGGCGACTTCGAAGCGGAGGGGCATTTTGCGTCGCTCGGCTTTGAGCCGAGCTTGGCGGATCATGGGCTCGCTGAGGTCGAAGCCTTCGACTTCGAGCCCTTCGTGGGTGAGCATATGGGTGAGGGTTCCGGTTCCGCAGCATGCGTCGAGGACGCTTTTGGGCTTCTGCCCCTGCATGGAGAGGAGGAGAAGGTAGTAGCTGGACCACATTCGGTAGGGCACGGGCTTCATGAGGTCGTCGTAGAATTCGGCGATCTCGGTGAAGCTGGTGACCTCGGGGTGGGACATGCGCTGTTATTGTACTTTCGCAGGCACGTTGGGGTACGGAACCACCCGGAAGACGGCTTTACTTCGAGAGTTCGTCGAGCTTGTCTTCGGCGCGTTTAACTGCTTTCTCCGTCCGAAGGAGCATCAGGCAGACGCCGAACCACAGGAGCATTGACGTCAGAGCGGCGAGGACTTTCCAGAGATCCATAGTTGTTTTCCAGTTTGTGTGCGATGAGCAAAGAGCGGGTTCGAAGTTTGTAGACCCAGGCGGTGAGGATCCAGACGAGGATCATCAGTTCGACGGTGACAAGTGCGTAGCCGCCTTTCAGGCGACCTTTCATGATGGTCTCACTGGGGTGGAACGATTCGACTTGGGGGAGGCGAGGGAAGACGAAGGTAAGGAAGAGGAACGGCAGGAAGGCCGCGAGGGCATAGCCGGCGGCGTTTTGGGCGCGTTTGTCGGGGTCGGGGAACGCGCTTCGGAGGACGAAGTAGGCGATGTAGACCGTGCTAACGAGAAGGAAGCTGACTTGGCGGGGGTCGTTTTGCCACCAGGCGCCCCATTGGACTTTGCTGAAGAAGACTCCGCTAGCGAGGGTGAGCAGGATGAAGAGCATCGCGTACTCGTGGGCGCTTTGGCTGCGGATGTCCCAGGCTTGGTCGCGGGTTTTCAGGTATTTCCAGCTGAACCAGAGTCCGGCGGAGACGAGTCCGGTTGCCATGATTGGGAACGGGAAGTGCCAGAAGAAGATACGGGCGAACTCGGGGTTCATGAACCCGGCGGCGTCGCCGACGAGGTAGCTGTGCCAGATGGCGAGCGGCATTCCAATGAATAGCACTGGCCGCGTCAGCTTTTCCATATCTTTGAGTAAACCACAGGGCCGAGGGTGGTTGTGGCGATTGCATACGCAATCATTCCTATGACACCATTTTCGCCACTTTTGAGGCCCTCGCCGAGGGCAGTGGCGGTTCCGGTGATCCCGAGATTGATAAGGAAGATGAGGAGGGGAACGGATATCGCGGTGCTGAGAGCAGCGCGGTTGCTTGCGGGGGCAGAGATTGCTCCGGCAAGGGTGGAGGTGCTGGCGATGGCAACGGCTCCGGCGAGTCCATTGAGGGTGAACGCGAGGGGGTTCTGGAGCTTGACGGGGAGCATGATGAGGAACATGACGCTCATGAGGACGGTGGCGATCAGCATCTGGGTGATGTTGAACAGGGCTTTGCCCCAGAAGACAGCTTCGGGGGTGGCGAAGAGGCGCCAGAAGTCGGCGGTGCCTTGCTCTTCTTCTTGAAGGAAGGTGCGCGGGAGGCTGATGGCGGCGCTAAAGGTGAGGACCATCCAATACATTCCGGCGGCAACGAGGGGGTTGAGCTTGGTGGTGAAGGTGATTGCGTTGAGAATGACGACGCTGACGAAGCAGATGAGCCCGGTGGTGGTGATTCCGCTGAGGGTGCGGCTTTCGGTCAGCCACTCTTTTCGGAAGACGGCGAAGATGGGTTTATAGCTCGAGGGCATGGGTGCCGAACCTCCTTTCTTCCGGGTCGTTGGTGGCAAGGATCAGGGCTCCGCGTTGGGTTTGTTCTTTGACGACTTTAGCGACGAGTTCGCGGCCGGCCTCGTCGAGGGCGACACCGGGTTCATCCCAGATCAGGAGTTTGGGTTGGGACTGGATGGCGAGCGCAATTTTCAGGCGGCTTCGGAGACCGCTGGAGAGGTGCTGTGCTTGGTGGTTTTGGTGGTCTTGGAGACCGACTTGAGTCAGGAGTTCGGAGTGTGGAGTTGGGGATTGGGAACGAAGTTGGGCGGCTAGCTCAAGGTGTTCGGTGACGGTGAGGGCCGGGAAGACGGCTTGGTCGAGGGCGCAGTAAGAGCGGTTGGATTGCTCGTTGTCGAAACCGTTTTGGAGAGTGCCTTCAGTTGGTCGTTCGAGGCCGGCGAGGAGCTTAAGGAGGGTGGATTTTCCTGAGCCGTTTTTGCCGGTGACAATGAGGCAATCACCCGCTTCCAGATCAATATCGAGACCTCGGAAAAGCCAGCGCGGTCCGAACCGCTTGCTTATTCCGCGTACCTGGAGGATCACGTCTTCATTATGGACGGGGTACATTCTTTATCGCGCCCTAAATGTGCCGGGGTGGCGGAATGGTAGACGCGGCGGTCTCAAACACCGCTGATGCAAGTCGTGTGGGTTCGAGTCCCATCCCCGGTACCAACTGTTGACTTCAATCTTGCGGGTCTAGCACCCTCCAACTTCAGACTTTTTCCCCCGATAATTGCTGGGTGAGGAGTTTGCGCCGTCAGAGGGGGACTACGCTTGCTGAGGTTTTGGTCGCGGCGGCATTTCTCGGCGTCTGCTCGGCAGCGCTGACGGACACGGCTCAACAGGCAGTTGCGAATATTGCTCGAACGGAGCGGCGAGCGGTAGCCTTGGCGGCTTTACAGAATCGGTTAGAGGTGCAGACTCAGGTGGCGCAGGGCACAAGTACCTTGCCGAACGTAATCCTCACGAGTATCACTCTGCCCGGGAAGGCGCTTTGCTCACTCAAAACAACACCCTCGTGGTCAGCGTATAGCGGAGTTGCCAAGATTGTTGGAACGGCAACTTGGATTGAGAATAAGGGAGCTCGATTCTACACAGAAAAAATTACGATCGAGACATATGTGAGGTGCCCAGATGTCGACTAGGCGCGGGTCAACGTTGATCGAACTGACTTTGGCAATGGTGCTGACGGCATTGATCGTTGGTTCAGCGACGACGCTTTATTCGTTCATTGCCATACGGACGGCGGATGCAGTCTCACGGTTTAGCACGTTGCAGTCCTGTACGACCCTCGCTTCCGCCATACGTACAGCGACCATGACGGCAGTGAAGGTGGAATCGAGATTCTTGGGCGGCAACCAAGCCCTGGTGTGCACGATTCCAAAGGTAGGAGTTGATGTCGATCAGGATGGAGTCCAAGACTATCCACAATCGAATCGGACTGACAAATTGTTACGCGAGGTTTACCAGCGTGAGCAGCGGCTGTGGTTTTACTCTGCAAATGCGACAGGGACACCGGGGACGACCGGGAACTTTTGGTTTCTGGCGATTCGGACGGATGATTCGAATCCCGTTTTTGCTGACATCAACCGAGACTGGTCATTCTTCCGATCTGGGGTGCCAAAAGTTTCGATTCCGGGGACGGTCACATTTTCAGTCATTGCCTCCGAACGACTTGCGACGGTTAGGATTCAAACGACGGGAGAAGAAGTCGAAAACGGCGGGCTGACGAATTCGCGCCGTCCGGCTCGTTTGGATCTTCGGCATCGGTTCTACTGGCGGGGTGCGAAGTGAAGAACATTCGTAAGCGCGGTTCCGTGCTGATTTTTTGTGTTGTTCTGATGGCGTCGGTTTCGACGATCTTGATGAGTACAGCGGATGTAGGGCAGTTCACGACGTTACGTCAGTATCGGACCGAGGATGATGTTCGGTTTGACTACACGGAGGATAGTATTCGGGTGATTTATGCGCAACAAGCACTTGAAAACTCACTCATATTGCCCAGTAACGAGACATTGACGATCAATGGCTTCAATGTTTCGGTACGTGCTGAGGCAGGCACGGGTGCTCGAATCCGGATGGTCGAGCTAGATACGACGATGGCTGGAAGGACGGCAACTAGGAGACGGCAACTTTGTATTGGGAGGCGGGGTCCCGTGTCACCTATGTGGTTCGCCTTCGGATCTGACTCCACCTTCTCGCCGGTCGGTAATGTGCAGATCAATGGAGATGCTTATTTTGGCGGGGATCACATCTCCACAGGGAAGACCATCCTGGTGACCGAGGACCTATATGGAAACGCTAAGGCTCTCACGAATCTGGTGACAGTGGAGGGAACGACCAACCTCGGTCGACGTCTTGTTTCTCCCTCACTGGATGCGGACTTGTACATGTCAGCTGCGTCGCAGAAGACCAGTGGAAACCAAGACTGTAACCTTCTAGATTTCCTTCCCGACGGGGCTTATGAGACCCTTTGGTTTCACAGTGGTGATATCACTTTTGATGTCAATTACACGGGAAGAGGGACAGTCTATGTCAGAGGGAATGCGATCATCAAACATTTTAGTCGCACACTACCCAAAGATCAAGGGTTGATTATTGTTGATGGGAATGTTGAGTTTCAGACGAACAGATTCGAAGGATTCCTGATCTGTAACGGCTTGGTTCGCCAGACAATGGGTGGGAATTTCCTCTCACAGGGCACCCTCTGGGCGAATTCTTTTGACTTCGGAAGCGGAAACCTGATGGTGGACTTCGACCCTTTCTTTTGGGACAACCCCGACTTTGACAAGAGAATGCGCGTTCCTGGCATGTGGTAGAGCTTTTTTAGCCACCAAACCTAAAGAGAACCCGTAAGTTCACCGATTGACCTAACGGTACAACCATGTATTTCGACCAGGTAATCAGCGAGGTGACAGTTTGAAGCGGGAGTTGCAGATTTCCTATGCAGCGGACCGGCTTTGGCTGAAGGCTCGTTGGGCGCTCATGCTCATCTGGACGGTCGTTGCTTGGGACAGCGCGGATGAGCAGTGGCTTTTGGCCGGCTGCTTGTTTGGCGCGGTGTCTGGCATTGTGATCCAGCTGATCACTAGGACCCCGGATGGATACCGAAAGCTTGGACAAAAAGTTGTTTCTCACTCTCGCTTTGTTGATATCATGCTTCCGATTGCCGCCACTATTTACGGCCCTCAGGACATGGCCAATGTCTGGATGATCAGCATTCCAGGAATTATCTTCGAGGCACTCAGCACCCGTAATGCACGGCGAGTGACACTTGTTTCAATCGTTGCCACGGTAATCACTCTTTATGGAGTCATTCTTCACGAAGATCTGAGGACCCTCATCGCTTCAGGATTCGGAATCGTCTTCTCTGGATTTGTCGGTCTCACCTTGGCCCGCTTCCAAGCTAAAGATCAGATTCTTCGAGACCGCGATCGGCGGCTTTCGACGCTCATGAATACGTCGTCAAACGTCGCGGCTTCTGGCGACCTTCGCCAACTGATTCAAGGAACGTTGAAAAGTGCTATTCAGGATATCGGGGCAACCGCGGGCATGGTCGTTTTGACTTCAGATGAGGACCCTGGTCTGCTCATTACTGAAGCTGCATACTCCCAGGCAGGCGACTTCTTCTTCCCGATGGTGGTCGCGATGGGCGATGGAATCTCAGGCTACGTTGCTAAAGAGGGTCAACCGATTACATTGACCGCCAAAGAAGGCGAGACGGTTGAATGCGACGGAATTGGGCTGGCGATCAAAAGTGCGGTTTCAGTTCCCCTTCTTAACCGTGAGTTCCGTGGCGTCGGCATGGCGATCAATGAGCAGATTATCGGAGCGATGACAATTGTCAACACGGAAGGAGCCGAAGCGTTGGAGGCGGAGGAGCTCGACCTTCTTCAGTCGCTCTCTTCGTTGCTTGCGAATGCCATTCACAACGCACGAATGGAAGAGCGTAACCGAGCGACATTTCTTCGAACTCTTGAGTCTCTCGCGACGGCACTTGAAGCTCGCGACGACTATACGAGGGGTCACTCTCAGCGTGTTTGCGATCTTTCGGTCATGATTGGATCGAAACTGGGATTGACTCCGGACGCACTCGAGGAACTACGAATCGGAACGATTCTGCACGATATCGGAAAGATTGGTGTCCCAGATGCGATTCTGAATAAGCCAGGTCGATTGACTGAAGATGAGTTCAATTTCATGCGAACGCACCCGGTCATTGGATACGAAATCTGTCGCCCGCTGATGCTGAGCGATGGCGTCTTGATGATTATTCGCAACCACCACGAGAAGCTGGACGGTTCAGGCTATCCGGATGGATTGAAGGGTGGGGAGCTTCCGCTTTCGCTGCGAATCGTTTGCGTGGCTGACGCGTTTGACGCAATGAGCAGCCGTCGCCCCTATCGTGGCGTCATGGACATGAGTCATGTGATGGGCGAACTATCGAAGGGTGCAGGCATTCAATTTGACTCCGTCGTGGTTGAGGCACTTAAGGAGTTGCTGACCGCGGGCGAGCTTGATGACCTTTACTCAGCGTATTGGGGTCCGAAGTTTGAAGCGCTCCAGGCGAAACTGGAGGATAAGGCCGCCTAATGCTTTTTGAGCGAGCGAGCGTGGTTCACGATCATACGATGTCGATGGGTGTCGATTTTGGCACGCGCTCGACGAAAATCTTGATGCTGAACCAAGTAGGAGCGCGCACCGATATCGGTGCCGCTGGCTCGTTCGTTCCTCCGACGGGATCGATCAAAAATGGGTTGATCGAGGAGCCAAAAGAGTTTGGTCGAAACTTCGGTAAGTACCTTCGGGAAAACCAAGTTCCCTGTCCGACCGCAGTCTTTGATATCCCTTCAAATCTGGCGGTTTTGAGATGGGTGACTCTTCCGCTGATGGAAGAATCAGAGATTCGGGATGCAGCGAAGTTTAAGGTTCGAAAGCACCTTCCGTTTCCGCTGGACTCGGCCTATGTCGAGGCAGCTACTGCTAAGATTCATGGCGATGAAATTTCCGCGCTTGTGGTCGCGACACCACGCAACATCGTTGATTCGCGTTCGGAAGCGTTGCTATACGCAGGGCTCGAGCCCATTCGGGCGGAGTTGGAAGCTCAAGCGATTCTGAGGGTTGTAGAACGCCGACTGAATCGACGCTCCGCGCTTTGGCGAGATGCTTCCTTGACGATCATCGATTTGGGTTCAAGTAACACCCACATGTACGTTGTGCAGAACCAGCAACTTCAGTTCATTCGGGGTGTTAAGTTTGGTTCCAGTATGTTCCACACTGCGGTTCGCGAGGCACTCAATCTCTCGCCCGAGATTGCGGATACCGTGATGCACGACCCTCGAACGAGCCTTTCGACAAAGGGCGTTTTGAACGTTCCCTTGGGGGACGACTACGGAATCGTGGATATCTCTGAACCACTCGAGAAGCTGACCCGCGAGGTCATGCGTCTGATGCGATACTTCAGATCGTTGCACCCCGAGCGCAGTTATGCGGGAATTTTGGATCAGGCAATTCTCTGTGGAGGACTGGTGAGTTTGCCAGGTCTTGCCGACTATTTACAGAAGCAGCTAGGACTACGGATCGAGTTCGCTCGCCCCATTTCGGGGATGATGACTCGATTCAACCGTGAGACCTTCGCGTCGGTATCGCACCGGCAGGAGGCCTACACAATCGTCATGGGACTCGCCCTTGGGGGACTGAGTCAGACCACACAAAACAGGAGCCAACAAGATGGTGGACGCGAATTTAACTGGATTAGGGTCGGCTAAGACTCGATCTATCAACGTCGAAGTCAATCTTCTCAACGAGTGGTCAGCTTCTCGTGCGTCGATGCAGGTGGAGATTCAGCGCCAAATACTCGTTCTTGTCGGGGTGTGTTTAGGTGGGTTCGTAATTCTGCCCCTGCTCAATGTCTGGCGGGGGAACACGGTCGAGCGGTCCAACGCGGTTGTCAGAGAGAAATCAAACGAGCTTGCGAAAAAGGAAGCGTTGGCCAAGGTCGTTGCTGAGGTGACTCCCTCGATTGACTTTGCGGAAATGCGTGAAAACTGCAACAAGTTCCGAAACTCTCTGTTCAGAGAAACTCACAAGTTTCTTGAGGCGACGCCGGAAACGGTTCGATTTGACTCTTTGAAAATCGAGGCGAGCGGTGGCTATCTGAACTTTAAGGTTGTGGCGAACGCCCGCACGGCGGCAGATGGGCGACGATTTGTCGACGCTGCACGGCGGGGTCGCAATGTATTGGCCTCAAATCAAACCGCGGTTCGGCAAAGCCAAGTGATGGGTGCCGACGGCGTGGTCTTCGACTACTCGAAAAAAGTAAAGGTGACTCCATGATTCCGAGCACTCTCGCAACCACTAAGCTGTCGAAAAATCTTCGGCGATGGACCATTGGAATCTGTGCCTTCTTTGCAACAGCTTGCCTGCTAGTGTCTGGTTCCGCAATCGCTTCAATGGTGAGTGCGGCACGTGCCAAGACTCAGCTCGTTGGCTTGAGCAAGGAAATCTCTGGTATGGAATCGACGATTGAACGGTCTAAGCGTCTCACAGTGCGAATGCCCAAACGAAAGAATGCGGACCGGATTCAAGCTGTCATTGATGATGCAGCGATGTTAAATGGATGTCGGCTCGTTGAGTTTCAAACCGCTCAAGATGTCCAGCCGTATGCATCACGTTACGATACCAAGGAAGTGAAGGGGTGGACGCAGGTCACCGTGCAGTTTCAGCTCGACGGACCTTTCACTGGCGTGTTTGAGGTGATCCGCATCCTTTGTTCTGCCCCAGATCCCGTTGAAATTGATTCGATCGACATTAGTCAGGGACGCACCAAGACAGCAGAGGTCAACGCGAAAGTGACCCTAAGAGTCCTCACATTGGAGGTTATCAAGTGAAAACTGGAGATCCCAAACAAGCAGCAATCCTCGGCGTCGTGGCCATCGGTGCCCTCGGATTCTTAGGCTCCAGCCTATTTTCGTCGTTTGCCGGTGGCTCAACGCCGGTCCCAGTCGCGAATTCTCAAAGCGCAGCTCAGCCAGCTGAATCCACCCCCGGTTCCGGTGCAACTTCCCCCGAGAAGCTGCCGGACAGAGAACCATTGGACATTGGCGATGAGGCAGAGGATAACGGTTTTCCGGCAAAGATCGAGAAGACACCTTTTGGCAAACCGACGGTCAAGCAACCTGGTGCGGTGACGAACAGCAAGGGCCTGCAAAAAACCGGACGACAGAGTAAATTCGGCTCAAAAGGAGAGCAAGACACCGCCCCACTCGATCCGACTTCAGGAGATCAGGCATCGCTACCTGTCATCGACGGAATGACTCCAGGGGGCGGCGACGACGTTGCTTCGGATAAGCCCAAACCCATCATGATTCGATTTGAAGGGTACGTTGACGCCGGAAATCCGGTGGCGATTATCCGCATTGGCGAAAGCCAATTCACTGCAGACCAAGGCGAAGGATTGCCGTACGGTATTCGCGTGTTAGCGATTACCTCCGAGAAACTCACTCTCTCCATTCGGGGCCGACAAAAGTCGGTTTGGATTGGACGGGAGGTCCAACTATGATTGATACCCTCGCACTCGCCGTTGTTTTGACCTCAAACTCCGGAGGAGTTTGCAAACACTTCACTGCTTCATACAAGATTGCAGCAACTCCGATCGTCTCGTTTCGGGGTATCGGACCGAAGCGTCTAGCGGTCAGCGTATCGGATACTTTGCTCAGCCAAGGGCTCGGCGGAGCGGTTCTCAGCAGTCGCATTCAGATGAGTTTGCGTTCCCCACTCTCGCGTGGATTAGCAACATCGAACCCATCTTCGACCAAGCCTCGTAAATTTGACTCAGCCCTCCTGAGTCGCACTATGGATCGCCCAGTTGCCGCTCATGTGACGGAGTCAAGCCAACCGCCTTTGTTCTCCTCGGTCCTCGGAGCCCTCTCAGTTGGGCAGCTGTTGCCGATTGTCAGTGCTTCTGGCACCCGCCATGTTCACGAGTTCTCTGCACCACAAACCGTTCTTGTCGCTCCGGGTGGGGTTGAACCCACGGCACCGAATGTCCAAACTCCTGCGCAAAAGAATGCCGCTACGAACAAGTTTTATGAGCCACAGCCGGTCGCCCCGATGGAAAAGCGAGTCTCGGTAGCTTTGTCTGCGACGCCTTTGGAAACCGTGGTTGGTTTGCTCAGCAAGCAGACTGGGATCAACATTGTTCTCATTTCGAAATCGGATCAGAAGTTGACTCTGAACATCAAGGAGATGCCGTTGAGCGAGGCGATGAAACATATTTCGGCTTTGGCGGGAATGCGGACGTTGAAGGTTCGCAACACGCTGGTCATGGCGGAAGATGCTGTTCTCAAAATCGCGTATCCCGAGGAGTACGCATCTGAGACGCCTGACAAAGTTGCAACTTCGGCTCCAACTTCTAATCCCTCGGTTCCACCTGTAGCCCCGGCGTCAAAGGCGGACGATGTCTTCAAAGTCATTGCCCTCAAGCATTTGGGAGCGGTGACTCTCGTGAATGCTCTCAAAGACGCGGTCTCAAAACTGGGAGTCTCGGTTGTCGCGATGCCAAACTCGCTCGTGCCTCGGCTCAACATCGCCGCTGCGGCAGGCGCGGCGGCGCTCCCAGTTGTGGATCAAACGGTTGATAACTCACGAACGATTCTCATCAGTGGTCCCGCAGCGGCGGTAGCCCAACTTGAGGCCGTTATCAATTCAACTGATATAGCTCGACGCCAGGTACAGATCACGGTGACGATTCATGATGTCTCCGATTCTGCTCTGAACGAACAGGGTATTCAGTGGGTGCCTGGACAGTTCAATGTTTCGGAGATCACCAACTCCTCTCCAAATTTGGGCACGTTGCAGCGTAGTGGGGTGTCATTCTCTGCCACTTTAAAGGCACTTGAGCAAAATGACAAGGCTCGTCTACTTTCCAGCCCGAACCTAAACGTCATGGATGGAGAATCTTCCTCGATTCTGATCGGTGAGAAGAGACAGTTCCCAATCGTCGCTAGCTTTAACGCCAACGGCCAGCCGGTGTTTTCGGTTCAAGAACTCAAAATCGGCATTCAGCTTGACGTAAGTGCGCAGATTACGGCCGACGGCAGCATCACTCTTGCGGTTCGACCTGAAGTCTCTTCGATCATCGAGTTCCTCAATGTGAACGGAGGGACTTACCCTCAGATTGCGACTCGCAGCAGCGAGAATCGATTGACGATGCGCGACGGCGATACGATGGTCATCGGTGGCCTTGTGAAAGAAGAAGACATCAAGAACTATCAACGACTGCCGCTGCTGAGCAATATTCCATTCTTTGGCGAGTTGTTCAAGAGTCGCCGAATCGAGAAGCGAAAGTCTCAGCTGATCATCAGCATCACTCCCAACATCATCAAACAATGAACATTGACCGCCCGCTAAGCGAGATTTTTGTCGAAGAAGGACTCATCTCTCGCACAGAACTGATGGAGATTCTCGCGAAACGCGAGGATACTCGCGAGTCAGTTGGGGACCTTCTTGTCAGGCTCAAAAGAATCTCTGAGAAGCAGAATCTGGCAGCGGTCGGCCTTCAGATGGGTGTTCCTTTCATTGATCTTGCGAAGACTGATTTAGACTTCGACCATGCGAAGGTAATTCCCCATTCCGTAGCGGTCCGCTTGTTGGCGGTTCCGATTGAGGTCACCGATGTTTCGGCAACGATGGCAATGGTGGATCCGCTGGATCTAACCGCTCTTGACGAGTTGTCAAACCTCACGGGTCGCGATATTGATCCGTTGCTCGCAACGGAGACAGATGTCCGGGATGCGATTTTCCGCACCTTTGGCGCTTACGACGATCTGGGCGAGATTGTCGGGGATGCGGTTCGGGGCATTGACACTGACTCGGTCACTCTACAGGCTCAGGAAGATGAGGATAGTGGATCTGCGACCGTTGTCGAACTTCGGGAAGTCGGCGAGGGCGCTCCGGTTGTCAAGTTGGTCAACGCCGTATTGATCCGGGCGATTGCCATGCGATCCTCGGACATTCATATTGAGCCCCACCAACGTCGCGTTAGAATTCGTGTGCGTATTGATGGTCTTCTGCAAGAGGTCATGGTGGTTCCGAAGGACCTTCAGATGCCGCTCACCTCGCGCATCAAACTCATGGCAGGGCTGGATATTGCCGAGCGGCGTGCCCCGCAGGATGGTCGCTGCACCTTGCTAGCCCCGCAGGGTGAGTTTGATTTCCGCGTTTCGACTTACCCGAGCGTTTTTGGCGAGACGATTGTCATCCGAATTCTGGATAAGAATGCGGCGATGATCGACATCAATAAGCTTGGGATGCACCCAAGTGGGTTCAAGGCTCTGACCACAAAACTGCAGGAGCCTCAGGGGATGATCTTGGTCACGGGTCCGACCGGGTCTGGAAAGACAACCACGCTTTATGCTGGCTTGCACCACCTGAACGCAATCTATCGAAACATTATCACCATTGAGGATCCAGTTGAATACCAATTGGATGGCATCACTCAGGCGAACGTTAATCCGCGGGCAGGAATCACGTTTGCAACTGGGCTTCGCTCGATGCTCCGTCAGGACCCGGACGTAATTCTCGTCGGCGAAATCCGCGATCAGGAAACCGCTTCTATCGCCACCGAAGCGGCTTTAACAGGTCACCTTGTGCTGAGTTCGTTGCACGCCAATGACGCTGCATCTGCGATCACCCGTCTGGTGGATATGGGTATCGAGCCGTTTCTTCTGGGCGGTTCAGTTTCATGCTCTGTCGCACAGCGCCTGGTTCGTGTGAACTGTCCCAAATGTCTGGAGCAGTACAAGCCCGATCCCGAGAACATCCGGCGGCTGGGACTAGATCCAGCCGCGTTGTTTGTTCGCGGCAAGGGTTGCGAGCACTGCTCTAACACGGGATACCGCGGGAGAATGGGGGTCTATGAGGTCTTGGAAATGACCTCTGAGTTGCGGCGAATGATTCTTGCGGGAAAGAACGCCAGTGAAATTCAGCAGACAGCTATCAACAGCGGCATGCTTACCCTGCGTCAGGACGCCTCGGACAAGGTTTTGGAAGGCAAAACAACTATTGAGGAGGTCGTGCGGGTTACCGCCGAACAAGGCTGATGGTCTCGTACGCCTACAAGGGAATCGATGGGAAGGGGGTTCGCGTTGAGGGAGCGATTTCCGCAAACTCAATCGAAGATGCAGAGAACCGGCTGAGCAAGCAGGATATCAGCGTCTTAGCCCTACGCCGCTCTGGCGAAAAGGTTCAGAAGAATGAGCAGACCTCGGTGCTTCCAGAGGCGGCACGACATAAGATTTCGCCTCAAGATGCGGCGGGGGTTCTCCGGAACCTTGCAGTCATGGCAGAGACAGGCGTTCCGTTCATCGAGGCGATTGATGCCGTGATCGGCAGTGCTCGAACCCCGAGGATTGAGGCAGCATTGCGGCTCGTCAAAGAAGGTGTTGTCGGTGGCCAGGGAATTTCGGGAGCACTAAGGCTGGCCCCGAACATGTTTGCGCCGATTATCGTTGACATGATCCGCGTCGCAGAAACCGGGGGACGACTTGACCAGGCCCTGGATAACGGTGCGGCGTACATGGAGCGTGCGGCGGACCTGAAGCGAAAAATTGTGAACGCGATGCTCTATCCCTCCGTGATGCTGGGGGTCTCGAGCAGCACAATTCTGGTGCTCATCATCTTTGTTATGCCCCGGTTTGCGGTGGTTTTTAAGCAAATGAAAGCAGAGCTTCCGTTGACGACTCAAGTGATGCTTAAGTCGGGCGACTTCATTCGCAGTCAGCCACTGATGTCGGCGGTGGGATTGGTCGCCTTCATTGTCGGACTGACGATTGCCTTGAAAAACCCTGTCTCTCAGCGAATGCTTTCTGGTGTCGCAGCCCGCATGCCCCTCCTCGGCGAACTCATGAAACGTCTGGCTCTGGCTCGATCGTTGCAGTCCATTTCTACATTGGTGGCCTCCAACGTGCCGTTGCTAGCCGCGATTGAGGCAGGTGCTCGGGTTGCGGGGCACGCTCAACTGGAGAAGGCTCTTTATGCTGCAAAGGACGACATCGAGCGTGGAAGCTCAATGTCTGAAGCTCTTGGAAAGCACGCTGTTTTCCCTAAACAGGTCATCCAGCTTGTCGCGGTCGGCGAGCGGACGGGGCGATTACCCCAGCTGCTGAGCACGGTTTGCAAGTCAATGGAAACTGAAGTAGATGGTCGGCTCAAAGCGCTGGTGAGCGTCATAGAGCCACTTATGATCGTCGGAATGGGTCTGATTGTCGGCTCGATTACGATGTCGATTATTGGTCCAATTTACAGCGCAGTCGAAAATATTCGATAAATCAGGGTGAGCTTCTAAAGATCGCTACCTAGAAAGCCAACAACTATAACACAGAGGAAATATGCGACAAACTTCGCTACGAAATCGCCAGAACGCCTTCACGCTTGTGGAGCTCCTGATCGTCATCATCATCATCGCTGTGCTTGCTGCAATCGCGATCCCCAAGTTTTCGAACTCAACGACTCGAAGCAAGGAATCAGCTCTCCGAAGCAACCTCAAGTTGGTGCGGAATGCGGTTGACCTTTTCCGGGCTGACACGGGACTATTCCCAAACAACCTTGCTGCCCTGGCCGCAACTTCGGCTCCTGCACAAGGATATGACTCGTCGGCCACTCTAGCATCCATCACTGCTTCAGATTGGCGCGGACCATATCTGCAAGCCGTTCCAAAGGACTTTGACGGTTCGAGCGAACTCACCTACACAACAACTCTCGCTGGTTTAGGGACCGTCAAATCTAGCATAGCTGCTTACAGTTCTTGGTAATCCAAAACAATTCTTGAGCGAAGCTACGACCGAGTCGCTATCGACTCGGTCGTTTCATTTGCGGTATTCTCTAATGATAACCCATGGTTTACATTACAGTCCAACCCAACGAATCCATCGACAGCGCACTTAAGAAGTTCAACATGAAGCTCCAACAAGCCGGAGTTCTTCGAGAGCTCAAAGAGCACAGCGCCTACGAAAAGCCTAGCGAGAAGCGACGACGCCAAGCACGACGCCGCGTTTCGCAGAGATAATTCGGTAGAAAGTTTTCTGGGGAGTTCTGATTAGAACTCCCCATTTGTATGTATGGGACCCCATTTTTCGGTTGAGAACGCAACGGAATCCGCTTTGGATACTGAGCCCCTTCGGGGTGCGCTTGCGAAAGTTTGCGAGATTGAAAACATTACGCAGTCAGTGACGGTTCTTCTTAGCTCCGATGAGTACATTCGAAATCTCAACTCGCGTTTCCGGAACGTCGATTCTACGACCGATGTGCTAACGTTTCCCTCAGGCCAACCTTCGCCTTTTCCGCTCGGGGATATTGCGATCTCGACTCCCTACGCTGAGCGCCAGGCTCAGCTACGCGGCGTGCCGATTGAGAACGAACATATTGCCTTGATCGTTCACGGCGTCTTGCACCTTTTAGGTTATGACGATGAGACTGAAGCTGACAAACTGAGAATGCAACATAGGATGAATGAGATTGGCGAGATGATTGGAACGCCGATTGATGCCTCTTGGACGTCTGTACTGCATCAGGACGGAGAAGAAGACGGGGAATGAGCGAACGCAGAAACGTCTTTGAGCCTTTTCGCGTTGCGATTCGCGGGATCGTTTTCACCTTTCAAACTCAGCGACACATGAGGTTCCACCTCTATGTAGTCTTTGTCGTTATCCTGCTAGGCATCTTTGTAAACTTGCCGCTGCGTGAAATGCTCGTTCTGCTTTTCACGATCTCGTTGGTTGTTGTTGCCGAAATGTTCAACTCAGCGATTGAGGCCGTGGTGGATCTTGTGAGTCCGAACTACAATCCTATGGCGAAGTTCGCCAAAGATATCGCGGCGGGGGCAGTTTTAATCACGACGATCATCGCGATCGTTGTCGGTGCTCTGCTGGTCTTGGGTGAAAATCGATGGGAGACGTTGAAAATCTCGCTCGGAGCCGAGGCACCAGAGATTGGAGTTGTCCCGCGCATCATCATTGGCGTCTTCCTTTGTATCGTGGCGGTAATTATCGGAAAAGGTCTTGGGAAACGGGGTCAAGTATTGCAGGGTGGGCTCGTTTCAGGTCATGCTGCGCTTGGGTTCTTCTTTGCGACGTGGGCGGTTTTATTGACGACTAACGCAGTGGTTGCGGCAATTGCACTTACCCTTGCTGCCGTCATTGCCCAAAGCCGCTATGAGGCTAAGTTCCACACGATTAGTGAACTCGTTTTGGGAGCTGCCGTCGGCATCGGTATTGGTCTCCTTCTTTACGCAACTTTGCCAAAGTGATACAGTTAAGTAGCAAGCAACATCCATGATCGACCAATCATCCAACGGCGACAAAGCTCCGCAGAGCGGTGCGAGCCGAGTGCTTCGCCCACTCTTTTTCGCTATCGCCGGACTTTTCGTCTCGATTGCTCAGGTTTTCGCCCGGGCAGCAGGAGGCGGGGTCTCTCTTCGACGTTCAAACACGATGGAGAACGAGATTCGATCCCTCGTCGAGTCCGGAGGCGAATCAGGAGAGTTTGAGGAAGAAGAGACCGAACTGATCCATTCGGTTTTTGAGTTCAAGGAGACGATCGCTCGCGAGGTCATGACCCCGCGCATTGACGTCGACTCGGCGAGTATCGATATCAACCCGTACGACCTGGTTGAGCTCATCCAGACCTCAGGGCACTCGCGAATTCCGATGTTTGAGGGGACGGACGATGAGATCGTTGGCATCATTCACGCCAAGGACTTGTTAGTTACGATGCTTCGCGGGAAGCCGGTCAATCTGCGCTCCTTAATGCGCCCAGCTTTGTATGTGACGGAGAACAAGTCGATTCACGACTTGCTTGCCGACATGCGGCATTTCCGCACTCAGCTCGCAGTCGTCAAGGATGAGTACGGGGGAACCTCGGGGATCGTCACGATTGAGGACATCATCGAGGAGCTCGTTGGTGAGATTCAGGACGAGTACGACAACGAAGATCCAACCGTCTCCGAGACCTTAAACGGGTTTATCGTGGAGGGTAAGACTCACGTTGACGACGTCAATGAAGAGATCGGCTCAAACTTTGAGAGCGAAGATTTCGACACGATTGGCGGCTATGTCTTCGGGCTCTTTGGCCGTCAGCCCAAGCAGGGCGAGTGGATTGATGACGGGACGTATCAGTTCACAGTGACTGAGACAGATGGCAAGCGGATCATCAAGGTTCGCATTGAGAAACTGGACGAGTCATTCGGTGGGAACACGGAGTAGGAACGCGAAGATGAGCGCTTCTCAGGTTCTTGCTCCAGATCGACGGTTGTGGGTTCTTCGTAACTTCGATTTGTTCAAATCCTTGAGTGCGGAAGAGCTCACCATGCTTGCCCATGATAGTCGTCTCGTTGAGTTTGGACGTAACAATCACATCTGCATGAGCGGGGTCAAACACACCCATGCGTATCTGATTAAAGAGGGGAACGTTCGGATCGTCTCGACCAATGCTCAAGGGAAACGGCTCACGGTTGGAATCCTCAAACCTGGCGAGCTGATTGGCGATATTGACCTCTTTGAGAATGAGCTTGCCTTTGGGGAGAGTGCAGAAGCGATTGGCAATTGCGTCCTCTACGCCGTTCCTTTGGAGACCCTCAAGAAGCTGATCTTAAGCAAGCCGGAGATGGTGTTTGCGGTGAGCAAGTTGGTAGGAGAGAGACGATCACAGATTATCAATCAGATGCAGGATGTATTGTTCCTCACCGTTCCGCAGAGGTTGGCGAAGCTGGTGCAACGTCTGGCGAAAGAGTTTCCTGGGGAGACGAAGAGTGGACGGCAGTTTGTGAATATCAAGCTCACCCATGCTGAGCTTGCGGACCTGATCGGCTCGAACCGCGAAGCAGTGAGTGCAACGATTGCCAAGTGGAAAACGAACGGTGGGCCGATTGACGTCGTGAAGGGTTTTATCGTGATCAAAGACTCGGCGGGTTTAACCGAGTTCGCGGCAGCATAATTCGAGAATCTGTATTTACGAATACAGTCACGAAGCACTGCACGGCGTAAAATCGCCTGAGCTATGAAAGCCATCGCATCCATTTCCATTCTCGGCATTCTCTCGGCTGGCGCGTTCGCGCAGGCAAAGACCTTCACCTTCGGTCCTGGCCTCGCTCCTCAGCAAGTTGTCACCGTTGAGAGCAACACGGCATTTGAAGACTTCGTCGGTCGAACCACTAAGGTCAGCGGAGCCGTCACCGTCGATCTGGCGAAGAAGACCGGCTCAGGCAAAATCATCGTAGACCTGGCTTCCCTGTCGACTGGACTCGACCTGCGAGATGAGCACATGCGCAGCGAAGGCTGGCTGAACGTTGCGAAGTTCCCCACTGCCGTTTTCGAGGCGACTTCGATCAAGAACACCGGGGGCAAGAACTTCCTCGTCACCGGAAACTTCACTTTGCATGGCGTGACAAAGACCTTCAGTGTAAAGGCGACTGCTAACTACGTTGCAGAAAGCGAGAAGACCAAGGCGAACCGATTCAACGGCGACGTTCTGCAGATCAAGACCAAGTTCACGATCAAGGCCAGCGACTACGGAATCAAGATTCCGGCGATGGCGGCTGACAAGGTTTCGAACTCGCTGACCATCGGTATCAGCGTGATTGGAACGACCAAGTAATCCTCGGAGAACGGTGAGGGGTGAGCGGCGAACTGTTCACACCTCGCCGTTCACTGCTCACCCACCATGTTTAAAAAACTGTGCCTTCTCGTTGCTATCCTCAGCGCGGTCGTTTTGATCGCAACGATTCCGGCGTACAACTCTTTCGCCGGGAAGGCGAAGATGATTCAGCGGGTTCAGAAGAACTCGAGCGATGCGCTTTTCGGTGAGGAAGGGACTCCGGTGGGGGAGCCGACTCTAACAATCATCGAGGATCCCAAAGCGTTTATCGGCGAACCCGCGGATGGCGTTCACAAAGTTGATCAGGGTTACCTCGATCAGAACAAGATTTATCCGACTCAGTTGAAAACGGTTCAGTTCTGGATCGAGTCGATTAGACTTGGAGCTGGGGTTGCCGGACTGCTAGGGGTCGTTCTTGGCCTGTGGAAGCGCAAGCCAAAAGCCGCCTAGATTGGTTCGAGACCAGCTTTGATATTGTCTCCGGCGAGGAGGTTGTTGGCTTTTCTCACGCTGGCTTTGACCGGTAGTAAGTAGCTGCCGAATTCCTTGGCCGGAAAGAGCGAAGTCTCGAAGGTTGACTTCCCTATTGTCACCCTTACCTTGACGGAGCCGAAGCCCTTGCGAGGGATTCCTTCGATTTCGGCTTTGACCGCATCTCTCGCGGCTTCGGGGAGGGTGACGAAGTGCCAGGCAGTTCCGCCGTCGGAGTGCCAGGTCCAGAGTTCGGATTCGAAGTGGATCACGGCTTCGGGTGGTCTTGGAAGAACTTCCAGATCTCGTCCCAAGCGAGGATTCCGCTCTTGGATTCTCGGCCTGCACCGTACCAGCCGCCGAAGATCTCGTGGGTTCCGTTGAACGAAGCGATCAAGGTGACTTCGGCGCCTTTGTCGGATTTGCCGAACTGTCGGATTGCAGCCGCATCTTTTTTGTATTCGATTGCCTCGACCTTAACGGGCAGACCGAAATGGTTTGCCCACCATTCTGCGCTTTCGTCGGCGCCCATGCTTTGAAGCATCGCTTTCATGCCGCGCTTGTAAACTACGACGTTGTCCTGTTTTCCGTGCAGGAGGAGTACGGAGACTTGGGATTTGGGCACGGGGATGGTGTCGAGTCCGCCATTTGCTGGAAGTCCGACCGATCCGGAGATTCCGGCGACGGCGGCAAGACGGTCGCCCATGACCGAGCCGAGGTAGTAGCTCATCATTGCTCCGTTGGAGTGGCCAAAGACGTATTCGCGCTTTTTGTCGATATTGAACTCGCCTTCAAGGCGGTCGAGGATCGTCTTCATGAAATCGACGTCGGCCTTGTCACCGGCCATTTTGAAGAAGCCGGCGTTCCAACCTCGGAAGCTCTCGGGAAGGCCGTTGGGGATCGCGACAATGAATCCGCCTTTGTCAGACTCTTCGCCGAGCTTGAGGACGGCTTCGAACTGGGCGGCGTTGCTGGTGAGGCCGTGGAGGGCGACGACGACGGGGGTGGGCTTGGTGTGGTCGTAGCCTTTGGGGACGTGGAGGATGAAGTCGCGGGACTTTTCGGCAACGGTCAGCTTTTCGATATAGCGTCCGGGGGTGCGGGGCTCGGAGTGGGAGCAGGCCGCCATCATTAGCGCCGCGAGCACGATCAAACTTCGATTCATTTGCCTATTCTATACCGATTTTCGGGCAGAAAAAAGCGACCGCATGTTTGGCTAAAGTGCGGCCGCCGAGGGATTGGGAGGTTCTTGCTATGTCGGTCTCTCTTACTTGGAGGCCTATGTAGTTTGTAACGCACTTGAGGTTTCAGGGGTTCCAAGATTTTTTGAGATCAGTTAATTCAAGCCTATTGGGATTACAATAGTTGGGGATGAATGTACCGCCTAGCTATCAGATGCCGCCGCCGAGTGATGCTCCGGCTCCTCAGCCGAAGAGCGGGGTTCCGGGGTGGGCTAAGTGGGCGATTGGATGCGGAGCGATGGTGATGTGCTGTTGCCCGGTTGGGGGCGGGATTCTGTTTCCGGTGTTTAGTCAGGCGAGGGTGGCGGCTCAGTCAACTCAGTCGATGTACAAGATGAAGAGCTTGGCGATTGCTTGGAATCTTTACTCGGCCGACTCGGATGACCGTGCTTGTCCATTTCCAGGGTGGAATGGAAGTTTACGGAAGTATACGGTGGCCTCCGAAATCGAGCCGCCGTCGGATCCTTTGGTTGACCCCCTTTTGGCTCAGAAAACAAACCAACTGGGTTACGGGATGAATCGAGAGGTTGCGCTCAAGGAGGCGATCACTTTTGAAGATCCGGCTAAGGTGGTCGTACTAGCCATTACCGATACTCCCGGAAAGGACGCGGCGGTGACCAAAGAGACACTTCGCAAGGCCTCGCAGGGACCGTTCCGAACGATTTGGGCGACGGCGGACGGGGCGGTGAAGAAGGCATTGATTGACGAGGCTCAGAGGTTGCAGTGGAAACCGGTTCTGATGAAGAAGTAGCGTTTGGAGTGCGGTAACTCGTTACCGCTTTGGGACAGTGCGAGCTTTGCTCTGCGTTTATTTAGTGGAAGTCTTGTAAGGTCGCTGACGCGCCCAGAGCCGGACTGTGGCGTCCGGGTTCCAGGAGGATGCAGGACGGTAATCTTTGTGGTGATGGAGTTCGATTTCTCACCTTGTCAACGGGATGATATTCCTCGGCTGACCGAGATGTTTGACGAGGCGGCGGCTTTTCAGGAGCGGATTTCGGAGCAGAAGTGGCTGGGTTTTGAGATTGAACGACTCGAGTCGGAGATTGAGCGGCGGCAGATTTGGAAGCTGGTTAATGGGGACCAGATTGCCTGCGTCTTTGTGTGGGTGACGAGCGACGAGCAGATCTGGGAAAACTCGGAGAATGATCGGGCGATCTATCTTCATCGGATCGCGGTGACCGAGCGGTATCGGGGGAAGGGGTGCATGCCGGCGATTCTGGAATGGTCCAAAGCTCTGTGCATTGAGCGGGGCTGGGATTGCATTCGGGTTGATACTTGGGCTCGGAACGAGAAGTTGGTCGGCTACTACGTTCAATGCGGATTCCGGTACGTCCGTGAGATCGATCCGACCGATATCGAGGGGTTACCGGCGCATTACGGGCAGCCGTTGGCATTGTTACAGTTAGATGTCGAGGTGACTAGTCGCTAAAGCGCCCGGAGCCGGACGGGGGCGTCCGGGTTCCAGGGGAGTTGCGGCATCTGTCACAATCTTTGGGTGAGCAGCAACTACGGGATCACCCCTCAGGGAGAGAATTTTAGCGAGTGGTACAATGAGCTTGTCGTCAAGGCAGAGCTCGCGGATCACTCCGCCGTGCGCGGTTGCATGGTCATCAAGCCTCATGGCTATGCCATTTGGGAGCTGATGCAGCGCGCGCTCGACGACATGTTCAAGGAGACTGGACACGTCAACGCCTACTTCCCTCTGCTCATTCCGAAATCGTTTTTCGAGAAGGAGGCCGACCACGTGGACGGCTTTGCGAAAGAGTGCGCGGTTGTGACTCACCACCGGCTGAAGGCGACTCCGGACGGAAAAGGGTTGATGCCGGACCCAGACGCTAAGTTGACGGAGGAGTACATCATTCGTCCGACCAGCGAGACGATTATTTGGAACACCTATAAGAACTGGATTCAGTCTTACCGCGATTTACCGCTGCTGATTAACCAGTGGGCGAACGTGATGCGCTGGGAGATGCGGACTCGGATGTTCTTGCGTACCGCTGAGTTCCTTTGGCAGGAGGGGCATACGGCTCACGCCACCTATGAGGAAGCCGAGACAGAGTCTTTGACGATTTTGCACGAGTGCTACGGGAAGTTTGCCGAGGAGTGGATGGCGGTTCCGGTCATCAAGGGTGTGAAGAGCGAAGGCGAGAAGTTCGCGGGCGCGGATCACACGTATACGATTGAGGCGATGACGCAGGACCTCCGGGCGATTCAGGCGGGGACTTCGCACCACCTTGGGCAGTCGTTTGCTAAGGCGTTTGATGTGACCTTCCAGTCGGCTGAAGGCAAGTTGGAGCACGTTTATGCGACCTCATGGGGCGTTTCGACGCGGTTGATCGGGACGCTGATCATGGCTCATTCGGACGACAAGGGTCTGGTTTGCCCGCCGAAGCTGGCGCCGGTTCAGGTGGTGTTTATTCCGATGGGCCGCGGCGAGGTTTGGGATGTGACGGTTGCTAAGGCTAAAGAGCTTGCGGCGGAACTGAAGGCTCGAGGCGTTCGGGTTAAGGTTGATGACCGGACGAAGGAAGGGCCGGGCTTCAAGGCGAAGGATTGGGACCTGAAGGGAGCTTGTGTTCGGGTTGATGTTGGCGGACGCGAGCTTGAGGCCGGGGAGTTGGGCGTTGCTCGGCGGGACTCGGAGGAGAAGCTTTTGGTTCCGGTTGACCAGATCGTCTCGCGCTGTGTGAGTTTGCTTGATGAGATTCAGGCGAATCTTTATGCGAAAGCTTTGGCATTCCGCGAGGCAAACACGGTTCGGGTGGATACTTGGGACGAGTTCTTGGCTCGCTTTGACGGCGAGGGTGGCGGCGGATTTGTTCTGGCTCACTGGGATGGAACTCAGGAGACTGAGGACAAGATTAGCGAGGCGACGAAGGCGACGATTCGATGTATTCCGCTCGAGCCCTTGCATCCGGATGATGTTGTAGAGGGTACTTGTGTGTTCTCGGGCAAGCCGAGCAAGCAGCGGGTTATTTTTGCGAAGGCTTATTGATCGGTCTTGAGTCTTGAGTCGTCAGTCTTTTGCCGATAATAAGGCGAGAGACTGAGGGATCATGCCATGCGTCTCTTCTTTAGACCTCGCTCATGGAACAAGACGCTCAGAAGACTAGAGACGACGCTAACATCTGGCTGGCGCGGTTGTCGCCGCTGCTTTCGCCGAAGCCAGGGCTGAGTCAGGACGAGGTAGAGAAGAATATCAACACCTTGCGGTCGCTGCAATCTGAGGCTTCGGATTTACAGTATCGGCTGGGATCGCTTTGGGAGCCGGGGGATATGGAGCTCTCAAATACGTTTGGGAATGCGGTGACGCAGTTGCCTTCGATTGAGGCAGATTTTCGAACTCGATTGGCTACACAGCGGGTTCCGGGGCCACGGGTGGATTTAGATTCGATTCAGGAGCGGCTTGCCGAGCGTGAGGCTCAGCAGGAGCTGGGGATTCCGACATCGGTACACAATGCACTTTCGCTGAAGATGCAGACCTCGCCGCGTAACATTGGGGCGGCAATCGGGGTTGGGATTTTTGCCTTGGGTTGGAATGCCTTCACCCTAATGCACGCCGTGCTGATGATCGGCGGGATGTGGAAGGCAATGGGGCCGGTTGCGCTGTTTCTGTTGCTGTTCTACGCGATCTTCTTTGGGGCAGGATTTGCGATGACTTGGGCGACGATTGAAGCGCTTTCGGTTGAGGAAATCGAACTGACTGGTCGCTCACTTGTGATCAAGAAGACAATTGGGAAGTGGGTTCGGACGAAGGTGATTGAACTTGATCCAGAGACTCGGGCGGTTGTCGGTGTTGCTCAGACGGGGATTCGGTCAGAAAACAAGAATGTTCCTCAACGGGCAGTTCTGATGACGGACGCGAAGGGGAAAGAGGTTGCGTTTGGGGCAGGTTCGACGCAGGAGATGAAGACTCGGATTGCTCGGCAGGTGAACGAGTATTTGGGCGCGCGGGTCTAGCGCGAGCAGGAAAAAGGAAGTAGGAGGCTAGGGCCGAGAGTGCTTTCCGCTCTGTGCTAGACCCTTGCGATCACAACATCTTCCACCAATCCCGCCGGTTGGGTTTTCCAGTCTTCGGTGGGGGTTAGGAATCTTGCGATTTCGACACCTTGGGTGTAGGCGTTCCGGAGGGTTTTGAGTTGGAGTTGGGTGAGGGCGGGGCCGCCACCGGCCAGGAGGGCGATTCGGTCTTGGGTTTGGATGAAGGCTTGGGCGGCGACAACTTGGGCGTCTTGCTCTAGCCAGGAGACGAAGGCGTCACCTTCTTCGGCGAGGAGTTCGAGTTGGGAGGAGAAGGAGGGTGTGAGGTCGGGGACAAAACGACGAAGCATTGCGATCGCGTCACCGAGTTCATCGAAGCTAGAGTGCTTGAGTTCCGCATTGGCGAACGTTCGAGCCCAGGCGACAGCTTTTGGCGTTAGGAATTGGTCAATGGGTTTCGTCAGGACCAATGCGGAGCCAGTTGGCCGAACTTTGCGAAGGATTTTTGTGGAGGCGTAGTCGGTGACATAGGCTCCGGCGGCGAGGTGAGTTGACGCTCGGCGCAAGACGATTGCCTCGAACCGACTCTGGGCGATGTACTCGCGCAGTTGGAGTTCGACAGCGGCCCAGGTTGCCTTGGGCTCGGACGCAATGACGGATATTCCGAACTCGGTTGAATCGTAGCCGAGCATCTTCATACTCTTTTTGCCTCTGAACGGCTTTCGCTTGGGTTCAAGCAGGGGAACGATTGCCGATAGCTCTCCGCCAACGAAACTGGTGACGATCAGGGGCGTGAAATCGCGGCGCTGGCGCTCAAATTCGATCTGAGCCAACTGCCAAACTGACTGCGGGTCACCGCCCCGGGTCTTCTCAAACAGGCATCGCCAATGGGGTTCGGTTGCAGTGTATCCATCCCAGCCACGAACGATTCGGGTGGTGATCTTCTGAACCATTGGTTCAGAACCGGTCTGAGGGGGGTTGAGGACAGACATGTTGCCAACGAATCCAGGTGCAATTCTCGTGCCAACCAGGGCGGTTGACGTCGGAATTTTCGTGAGGTATTATCTATGGGTTCCGGGCTAATAGCTCAGTTGGTTAGAGCACACCCCTGATAAGGGTGAGGTCGCAGGTTCGAGTCCCGCTTGGCCCACCAGTCCACCTCCCGGAACCTCTTCCCCTCCCTTCGGCATTGTCGGAAGTCAATCGTTTGATTTGTCGATGCCTCAGCGCGGAGCGGTAACATTCTCGGCAAGATGCACGATATGCCACGTCGAGACTTTCTTGCCGCCGCCGGAGCCGCTGGGATCGCAGCCACCGGACTAGCCACTCAATCCACACCTCGCCGAAAGGCCGGGGCGAAGTCCGTTGCCAATCTCGCAGTGAAGCTTGACCGCGTTCGCGCCGCGTTTATCGGAGTTGGTGCTCGCGGATCGGGACACGTCAGCCAGATGTGCCTTATCGACGGGGTCGACATTGTCGCGATTTGTGACAACCATCTGCCCACTCTGGAGCGCTCAATCAACAATGTGGTGAATCGCCACAAGCGTCCGGCGCCAGCGGCTTATGGACGGGGCGATGACGACTACAAGCGAATGCTTGAGCGGAAGGACATCGATATCGTAATCATTGCGACTCCTTGGGAGCTTCATGCACCCATGGCGATCGCCGCAATGGAGGCGGGCAAGCACGCCTTTGTTGAGGTGCCGGTGGCAACCACGATTGACCACATGTGGAAGCTGGTAGACACGTCAGAACGAACCCAGAAGATCTGCATGATGATGGAGAACGTTTGCTATGGACGAGAAGAGCTTCTTGTTCTGAACATGGCGAGGCACGGGGTTTTTGGCGACTTGCTTCACGGTGAGGCATCTTATATCCATGATCTTCGCGGGCAAATGTTTGAAGTCGAGCATGGCACGGGGTCTTGGCGAACTTACGCCTACGCTCAACACAATGGCAACCTGTATCCGACTCACGGGCTTGGTCCGGTGGCGCAGTATATGGATGTTAACCGAGGGGATGCTTTCGATTACATGGTTTCGATTAGTTCGCCTTCGATGATGCGCGCGAACTATGCAAAGGACAAGTTCCCGCCGGATCATAAGTGGAACAAGACGAAGTTCATCTGCGGGGACATCAATACGTCGATCATCAAGACGAAGCTGGGACGAACGATCATGCTGCAGTGGGACGAGCAACTTCCACGGCCGTACACACGGCACAACTTCTTACAAGGTACCAAGGGTGCTTGGGCAGGATTCCCGGATAGAATGTCGCACGAAACTCATGCGGGTGGACCGGATGAGTGGAAGGAAGGTAAGGACCTTGAGCCTTGGTTCGAGAAGTACGAACACCCTCTCTTTAAGCGGATGGGAGAGGAGTCGAAGAAGAACGGAGGCCACGGTGGTATGGACTTTATGATGCTGTGGCGCATCGTTTACTGCCTGCGAAACGGAATCCCGGTTGACCAGGATGTTTACGATGCGGTCGCTTGGTCAGCACCATTCCCGCTCAGTGAGACCTCAGTGGCGAACCGAGGTAGAACGATGGACTTCCCCGACTTCACTCGTGGAGAGTGGAAGACGAGAAAGCCCCTCGATAACATGTCGAACGCTTAGTTCTTGGTGAAGATGATGGTCACCGAAGGGGTTTTCATCCCTTTCGGTGCACCGCCCTTGGCGGCCTGATCCTTGGCTTGCTTAGAGACATCAAAAGTGATCGTCTTGCCGTTCGGGCTGAGGGTTCCGACAAGAGTCTTCGGCCCCGCGGTGGCCTTCTTTCCGGTGAGCGTCACTTTATTGCCTTTCACGACCCAGGTTCCTTCTTCAGCCTGTGGCTTTTGGGCTCCTGGACCACCAGTGGTGGTCATGGTGTACTTGCCACCCTTTTCAACGACGACGTTCATGCGAATGTTTGCGACCATGGACATGCCCATCGCCATTTGCTGATCCATCATTTTGACTTGCTCTGGGGTCATGCTCTTACCCTGTGATTTCGCAGCAGACATCGCGGCGGCCTTGGCTTCCTTCATGTCCATGTTGATCTTGCCGGTCCATTTTCCGGTGATATCGGCGGCGTACGCACTAAGGCTGAGCGCGAGCGCGCTAACTGCGAGGACGGTTCGAGTGAAATTCATATCTTCCTTTGTTCCTTACGGCAAGAACTACGAGTATTGTGAACGATAGGTTACGATTGATGGTTCCCATCCGCTCAAATCCGCTGTTCGACGAGTTAGTTCAGCAACAGGCAAGACCCCCTAAAGACCCAGTCATGCGGCAGTCTTGGGAGAGGCTATTCTTTGCCCATGCGCGGTGTGATGCGGATCTGCTTGCGGCGTCGTTGCCGGCGGGCTTGGAACTCCAGACGTTTGATGGAGATGCCTGGCTGGGGTTCGTGCCGTTTGCAATGCGGTCGCTGCGGTTCTCCACGCTCCCTTGGCCGGACTTCTTTGAGACAAACCTTCGGACCTATGTCAATCACCCGGTTCATGGGCCCGGGGTTTGGTTTTACTCCTTGGATGCAAGCGGATACTTGCCATGTTTGGCAGCAAGGAACAGCTTTAATCTGCCCTATTGCTACGCGGGGTTGGACCTGGTCGAACGAGGGAGTAAGTTGAATTACTTTGGAACTCGAGCTGATCGGCAGCGGTTACCGACCGTTTTTGAGCACCCATCCCGTGACTTCCGCTACACCGCCGAACTGAGAGTGGAAGGTGCTCCTCTGCCTGCAGAACCTGATTCTTTCGACTTCTGGCTACTTGAGAGGTACCGGCTCTACTCTGCGGATCGAAAGCGGCGTCTGCTCACGGCGCGGGTTTGGCATGAGCCTTACCAGGTTGTCGAGCCCAAGGTGTTAAGCCTAAACGTCGAATCGGGGGATCTCAGGTTCAATTCGCTCAGTTTCGAGCACTTTAGGTACTGCTCGGGTGTGAAAGTCGAGTGTTTCAAACCCGAGTGGGTTTAGCCGCTTCTGGCTTCTTGGCAGGTACGGGCGCTGGAACTCTTGCAAACACAAGCTTCGTTGCAGGAAGACCCGGTTTACTCGCGATGACGACTAGCCACCTCTTGCCGCTGTCATCCAACTTTGCGGTCATCCTCCGAGAAACCTTTGCTCCGTTCTCGCTGGTCGTGATGAGGGTCAGGATGCCACTTTTTAGTTTCCAAGTTCCGAAGCTCTTTCGTTTCTCAATATCTGCTCCGTTGACGATGGCGGTAAAGGTTCCGTCACCTTTCAGTTCAACCTCATAGCGCAGGCTTTTGAGGAACGCCTTACTCATTTGGAGCTTGAGGAGCGCATCGGAATCCATCGTTTGGGCGATCTTGCTGGGGCCCAGCATGGCGATTCCGATCCACTTTCCGGTCACGTCTGCCCGAGCCGCGGACGCGGAGAGAAACAGAACCAGTCCGAGCAGATGGCGCATAACCCATCATTATTATGGGTCAAACCGCTAAACTAATGACCGTGAAAGCGCAGTTGCTTTTGGTCATCGCCCTGACCTTGGTGGGTTGCGGAAGTGGCTCCTCTGAAGGGGGCGGATTCTCTTCGCGCAAGAACGAGGCATCTGCGACGACCTTCCGTTACGCGCTTGCCAATAATCCAACCACGCTCGATCCGGCAAAGGTTCAGGACGTGGACACCATGGACCTGCTCGGCAACATCTACGAACCGCTGGTCCGGTACGGCGAGGATAACAAGGTTGAGGGCGTTTTGGCGGAGTCATGGAGCGTTTCTCCCGACGGCACTGCCTACACATTTAAACTTCGTGACGCGAAGTTCCAAGATGGTTCCTCGGTTACAGCATCCGACGTCAAAGCATCCTTAGAAAGAGCGTTGAGCAAGGAGCTTGCTTCTCCAACTGCTCAGACCTATCTTGGAGACATCGTTGGTTCTCAAGAGGTTTTGGCAGGATCAGCCAAAGAACTGAGCGGCGTAAAAGTCATTGACCCCAAGACCGTGGAGATCTCCATTGACAAACCACGACCCTATTTCCTTGGCAAGCTCAGCTATGCTTGCGGCTCAGTGGTCCCGGCAAAGCAAGGTAAAGCGGAGATAAGGGAGGTCAAGGCTTCCATCGGCTCGGGTCCATTTGCTCTGGACTCTTTCTCGCCTGAGCAGCAAGTGAGCCTCAAGGCGTTTGCCGACTACTACGGGGAAAAGCCCGCTATCACCGGCATTGAGCGGCGAATCATCAAGGATGCGTCCACGCGACTTGCGCTGTTCAAGAGCGGAGAGACTGACATGACCACGCTGGAAAAGCAGGACTGGGCGGCGGTGAAGGGCGACTCGAAGCTCAAAGATGAACTCAAGTTCATTAACCGACCTGCCGTGTTCTATCTCCTTCTCTCAGCTAAAGCTCAGCCAGCGTTTAAGGATGTCCATCTCCGTCGGGCGATCATGATGGCGATTGATCGTGACCGGATTACTCAGCAAATTCTTGCCGGAGTTCCTACGGCAACTCGTTGGTTACCAGACGGGATTAACTCAAAGCCCCCTGCGTCGACGGCTTTTGCGTTTGATCCGGCGAAGGCGAAGGCGGAACTGGCTTTGTCTGAGTTCAAGACAGGTGATAAGGTTCCGCCAATCGAAATCACATTTAGGGCTGAAAATACCGATGCCAAGGCGGTTATCGAGGCGATTGGAGGGGACTTGCGACGGAATCTTGGTCTCACAGTTCAACCTCGCTCGCTCGAGTGGGGGGCGATACTCAAAGCTCGCAACCGCGGCGAGTTGCCTTGCGCTTTTCTGAGTTGGTATGGCGACTACATCGACCCTCAGAACTTCCTTTCGATGTTGCTGACCACAGATGCGTCCGCGAACTTTGACAAGTGGTCGAATCGCGAGTTTGACGCTCTATGCGCTACCGCGGACGTCGAACCAGACCCCGAACGCCGAGCCGAACTCTATGCAAAAGCAGAAACCATTGTCCTCACCGAAGTCCCTCGCATCCCGCTCTATCACCAGATTGATGGTGTGCTCGTGAATCCTCGAGTTCAGGGACTTCGTTACAACCTTTTGGGTTCGCTACCGCACAACAAGGTGGTGCTCAAGTGAGAGTTGTTGCTGTTTATCCGGGCACCTTTGATCCGCCTACGAACGGACATGCGGACATCATTGAACGGGCTTCAAAGTTGTTTGACAACGTGATTGTTGCAGTGGGAAAGAACTCCCACAAGACCCCGCTTCTCACCGTGGATGAACGCCTTGAAGCACTTACTGAGATTTCCAAGCCTTACAAAAACGTTACTGTCGAATCATTCGAGGGTCTACTCGTTGACTACGCAAAAGACAAGGGCGCAAAGTCGATTGTTCGCGGACTCCGAGCGGTTGCCGACTTTGACTACGAGTTCCAGATCGCGATGGTGAACCGAAAACTAGAGCCAGAAGTAGACAGCGTCTTTCTGATGACACGTTGGGAGTACAGCTTCTTAAGCTCGTCGGTGGTCCGCGAAGTCGCACTTCTTGACGGCGACGTGAGCACCATGGTCCCGGACCCGGTGCTCACTATATTGAAGCAAGCCGTTGCTCGGCGACTTAAGGGTTAACGAACTCCGGCATCGGTAGATCGAGTCCTTTGATCTGCTCAAGAATCGCCTTCTTGTCGCCAACCAGGACGATCAGCGAATTCGAGCGATTGTACATTCGTTTCCCGACTGCGTTGAGTTGGGCTGCGGTGAGCTTGGAAATGGCCACCAGCTTGGCATCCTGCTTGGCTTGAGTCGTTCCCATTCCCTCGAGCCCGAGGACCGTTCCGACGATCTCATTCAGCGAACCGTAACCGGTGACGATGTTGGTTCGGATCAGTTTTCCGGCCTTGCTCGCTTCACTCTCGGTCAGATCCATGGCCTGAAGTCGATCTAGCTCCTTGATGAATTCGGTGATCGACGCTCCGGTGACGTCGGTGCGGACTGACGAACTGAGGCGGAGATACCCTAGGCTTGCGTTAGCCGTCATTGATGCCCCTGCGCCGTAGGTGTAACCCTTGTCTTCTCGCAGATTCTGGTTCAGACGACTCGTGAACGAGCCGCCGAGGATTGTTGTGACCGCGTCGAGCGGTGTTGCGTCGGCGTCACTTTCTTTCAGTCCGGGGAAGTAAAGGCTGATAACGGTCTGAACCGCATTGGGTCTATCGACGATGACGAGTCGTGGCTTTCCGACGCGCGGGGCGGTAAAGCTCTGATAGCTCGCGGGCTTGGTGCCTTTAAGCTTTGCCAGCTTCGCCCCGAGCAGTGTCTTGGCCTGGGCGACCGACATTCCTCCGGAGGCGAGAATCGAGTTTCCGCTTGTGCGAACCTGTGTAACAACCGCCTTTACATCTTTAAGTGTGATGGCTTTGAGGCTGGCTTCAGTCCCGCTCGCAGGACGAGCGTAAGGGTGGGCAGCCCCGAAGAACTCACGCATGGCAACCTTTCGCGCGACCGCGTTGGCGTTGTCATTCTCCTGCTTCACCTGAGCCAGGACTTCGTCCTTCAGATCGTTGAAGTCTGACTGAGCAAGGGTCGGCGAGAGGATTGAATCCACCATCAAGTCAAGCGCGGCGGACGCATTTGAGAGAGGAGCGGTCAGGCTGAACGTCGTTCCGGAAGTCCCGGTACCAACCCTCAGGTCGGCGCCGAGGGCATCCAAAAGCGCCGAGGTATCGCTCGCTGACTTTCCCTTAGCCCCGCGCACCATCATCTCAGTTGCGAGGTTCACAAGACCCTCCTTGCCTTTCGGATCGGCAAACGTTCCTTGGGAGTATTGAACGCTGACGGTTACCTGTGGGACACCAGCGCGGCTCCAGTAGCGAATTCCGCCAATGTCAGTCGGCTTCGGCGACTTGAATGTGCCTGCCGCATCAACCGTAGGCTGGGTATCGCGGGGGTTCTGCTCGGCGGAGGTCGTTTCGGGAACGACCCGAAGGGTTAGCCTTGGTTTTCCAAGCAGGGAGTTTGAAACAGCCTGCTTTACTGCCATCGGGGTGAGAGCTTTGTAGGCATCAATCTCCTTTTGGAAGTAGTCCGGAGTTCCGTAGTAGAACTCGTATTCATTCATCTTGTCGGCCTTTTGATCGAGGCTTTGGAGGGTTCGCGCCGTTCCGCTTTCGCGGCTGGCGACGACCCGTTTGAGTTCATTGGCGGTTGGTCCGGTTTTGGCGAGTCCGGCGATGACTCGGTCAATTGCACGCTCCATCTCGACTTGCGATTTACCCTCAGCGACTGTCGCGGCAATATAGAACACCGAACCGACGTAGCTGGAATCTTGATAGGCGGACACGTCCGAGGCAAGCGCCAGCTTGCTCACGACCTCTTGTTGCAAGCGGCTTGCCAGTCCTCCGGCGAGAATCGTGCCGGTCGCTTTCATGGCGAGGTCACCTGGCTTTCCATACGCCGGGGTGTGGTAGCAAAGGAACGACTTAGGAGCAGAGACCGCATCGACCATCGTCACCGTTCTGCTTTCAAACTTGAACGGCTGGACCAGCTTACGCCCGATGTCGTTCTTGCGCGGCAATGTGCCGAACAGCTTGGCGATCACCGGCTTTATCTTTGCAGGTTCGAAGTCTCCGGCCACGATCAATGACGCATTGTTAGGCACGTAGAACTGGTTAAAGAAGTCCTTGACGTCCTGTACCGAGGCGGCAGTGAGGTCTTCGTGCGAACCAATCACCGAGGTGCTGTAAGGGTGCCCCTTGGGATAAAGCAGACCTGGCATCGCCTCTTGAGCCTTGCCATAAGGCTCGTTCTCGACATTCTGGCGACGCTCATTTTTCACGACATCGCGCTGAAGATCGACCTTTTTCTCGGTCATGTTTTCGGCCAACGCCTCAAGGCGATCAGCATCCAGCCACAGCAGGGTCGGAAGGATATTGGAAGGGCCAAAAGAGTAGTAGTTTGTGCGATCCGTGGAGGTTGAAGCGTTGTTGTAGCCGCCAGCTTTTTCCATGATTTGGTCAAACTCGCCGTTGGGGACCCGCTTGGTGCCCATGAACATCAGGTGTTCGAAGAGGTGGGCGAATCCGCTTCGTTTTTCTGGCTCATCCTTACTTGCAACGTAGAACCAAGTGTTGATTGTTGCCACGGGCAACGTCTTATCTACGTGGAGAATCACCTTCATCCCGTTCGGCAGCGTGTACTTCTCGAAGGGGACTTTGATTCCGCCGCTGGACTGACCAGCGAGGACCGTTGAGAGCGCAACTGCAGCGAGAATCGGCATACGGCATAGTGTATCGCGTTTGACCCCATACTGGTTCCGGCTAAACTATTCGAACGCTATGATCCTGGTTATCGACAACTACGACTCGTTTACTTACAATTTGGTCCAGTACTTGGGGCAGTGTGGGGCGGAGGTTGTGGTTTATCGGAACGATCAGATCACACTTGAGGAGATCGTTGCTCTTCGTCCTGCTGGGATCTTGCTGAGTCCGGGTCCCTGCACACCTAATGAGTCGGGCATCTGCGTTGATATCCTGCGCCAGGCCCTCGCCTCGGTTCCGGGTTTTGATGTTCCGGTTTTCGGAGTTTGCTTGGGGCACCAGGCGATTGGGTTCGTGACAGGAGCAACGGTTAACAGAGCCCATAAGACGATGCACGGCAAGGCTTCGATGGTCTCCCACGATGGCCTCGGATTGTTCGAGGGGATGCCAAATCCGTTCTCCGCGATCCGTTACCACTCGCTGGTCGTGGATCGTTCGACCGTCCCGGCGGGATTTGTGGTTACTGCCCGCTCGACTGATGATGACGAGATTATGGGACTACGACACGAGAGCCTTCCCATTGAGGGAGTACAGTTTCACCCAGAATCCGTTCTGACTGAACAGGGGTTCCGAATGGTGGAGAACTTTGCGAAGAGAGTTGCTCACCGCAGCTGATTCAGGATCGCTTGCCGGACCCGTTTGCGCGCGACGTGCCTTGGTTCCGAGGTGACGCTAAGAAGTTTTGGCGTTTCGGTTTCGTTGCTGACTCGAAAGATATAGGTGCCTTCGCCTTTTTCGAATTGGCAGTAGGCATAGTAGCTGAACTCGTTCTTCCCGCTCGTCATGTCACCGATGTCTGCCTTGCCCATGATGTTGATGATATCCCTGAACTTGCCAAGTGCTCCTTCTAGTTTCTTGGCATGCTGGATGACCTCCCGCGAGCCCTGTTGCTCTTTGTGAGCAGAAATGAGTTCCTTGCGGATGAAGTCTTTGTCCCTCCCGACAAGTGCCATGAAACCTTTACCTATCGTAGCTCCGACAAGGGCTAAGAGAAAGATTAGAAGACCGAAAACGGCCAGTATCGTGGTGAGGACTCGTCGTTTCGATTGCTTCGCCATCGGCGACTTTCAACCGGCGCAGCTACTTCTTGGTTCCCTCAGTTGCCTTTTTCAGCCGCTCCTTAGCTTCATTAAGACCAGAATCCGTCATTTCCATCAGTTCGTTCGAATTGAGCGCGATGGCGAAGATTTTGGGTTTTGGACCGTCGTTGCGAACGGTGACTTTGAACTTCCCTTTTCCTTTTTCGAAGACGCCATCTGCGGTGAACGTGAGATAGAAGCCTCGATCCTTCTCACCCGACTTCGTCACTAAGCTCTGGGGAACGTCTTCGACTTTTCCGAGCGACTTGAGCTTGCCGAGCTTTTTGTTGAAGATCGCAAACCGCTTCTTCGTCCCGTCTCGCCCTTCAGGTGTTAGGAAGGCGGAGTCGGCAACTTCGGCAAAGACAGACTCGTCCCAGCTCTTGCCAGTTTTTTCGAGGGTCGTCGCGACAAAGTTGCGATTCTGCTGAATCGTTTCTTTCACCCGTTCAAGAGTGGTCCGGGTGAGATAGAAAACGCCGCCGCAGCACAGCACCAACACTCCGATAACGGAAGCGAGAATGATGCCGGTCTTCTTGTTCATCGTTCGACCTTACTGGTTTGCGGCCTTGGCTTCGTCGATATCAATATCGGTTGGGATTCTAAACATGAAGTCCGATCCTACTCCGACTTCGGACTCGCACCAGATTTTGCCCATGTGGACTTGCTCAACAAGGTGCTTGACCAAGAAGAGACCCAGACCCGTACCGTAGATCTTGCGGTTGTCATCGTTGTTAACGCGATGGAATTTTTCGAAAACTTTTCCTAGATGATCCTTTGGAATTCCGAGTCCCTGATCCTTGACTCCAATCAGAAGCGTCTTTCCTTCGTTGCGAGCGTGGATGACCACATCTCCGCCATTGGGCGAATACTTGATGGCATTGTTCATCAGATTCGTGAGAATCTGATCCATCTTGTCTTGGTCACCAACGATGAGCTTCGGAAGCGGATTTTCGATTTCCACCTTAATGGTGTGCTTATTAGTTGCCTGCCTCTGAACCATTGCCACCTTGTGAATGAGGTCAGTCAAATCGACTTGACCATAGTTCGGGCTTAGCGACTCACCAGCTTCGATGCGGCTGGTGTTGAGCAGGTCGTCGATCAGGCGGCGGAGTCGATCGCACTCGCCAACGACAATCCCGAGGAATTCGCGCTGATCTTCTTTGGTGTACATCTCGTCATCGAGACCTTCCAGAAGGGTTGATGAGAAGCCTTTGATGGCAGTAAGCGGAGTGCGGAGTTCGTGGGAAGCCATTGCAACGAATGAGGACTTCATTCGGTCGATACTTCTAATTTCGGTGACATCCGCGAGGATGGCGACGACGCCGATGCTCTTGCCGTCCTGCCCAGTGACACTGGCGAATTGCGATTCGTAGATACGTTCGCTGTTACCAAGAACAACATAAGTCTCGACTTTGCCGGGATCAGTGCCATCAATCAGTTTCTGAATGGCGTCAACAACTGCGCCATCCTTAATGACTTCGTTCATATGCTTTCCAAGCGCGTCCAGTGGGGCTTGGAAGACAGCTCTTGCGGTTGCGTTGATTTGGTTGAGACGACCCTCGGTCGAAACCAGAACAAGCCCCGAAGTCAATGATTCAAAGGTCTGCGCCAACTCTTCCTTCTCTTCAACCACCTCTCGGTACATCTGAAGGTTAGCGATGATTGAGCCGACATTTCGAGCCATTCGCTCAAGGAGCCGGACGTCTTCCTCGTTGAAGTCTTCGCCATGTCGCTTGTTGAATGCGTGAAGGACGCCAATTGTCGACTTTTCGACAACTCGGTTTTCTTCGTCTCGCTTTTCAATGACAAGGGGGACGCACACTCCGTTGGAGACGTGAAGCAGTCCGAAGGACTCTTCTCGTGCCTCGGCTTGAGCCTCGATGTCGTGGTAAATGAGTGCTTCGCCCTCGCGGAATACTTTGCCGGAAACCCCATGGGTTGCTCGCACCTTGAATGCAGCCAAATGCACCTCATCAAGCCCGAATGCTGGCGGAATTCCCTTCAGTTCGCCAATCTCGCGATCGTGGAACATAATAACGATCTTCTCGGCTTGGAGAATCATTGCGATTCGCTGAACCAGCCGGCGCAATGTGATGTCAGCTTGATCAATCGGGGTGACATCAACGGTTTGCTCAGACCGTTGGGAAACGGGCAAATTCTTGTCGGTCTCCAACTCGCTGATTCGGCGATTGAGACGATCAACTTCTGCTTGGAGCTCGTTAATCCGCAGTTGACTGTTCGACAGTTCTTCAGGCATCTTGAAAATATCCTTTGTGGCGGCAACCAAAAAACCGCGCCACCTAAAATGACACGTCTAGTATGACCGTTTGTAGCGTATAAAAGACAGTAAGTGATGAGCGAAGAACATCCGGAAATCCCGATCTTTCCGTTGCACGCCGTGCTGTTCCCTCATTCACGCCTGCAACTCCACATTTTTGAGCCTAGGTACCGACAAATGGTCTCAAATTGCATTGCGAGTGGTGGGTATTTCGGCGTGGCCCTTATTCGCTTAGGCGAAGAGAGCGGAGAACATGCGGAGCCGTATTTGGTCGGGACGCTTGTACGAATTGTGGACGTCCACTCGTACACGGATGGCAGGTTCGACATCAATGTCTTAGGGGTTAGCCGATTCAGAATCCGAAAGCTTGACGAAACCATGCCCTACATGACGGCGCAGATTGAGACGCTTGAGGAGCTACCAGCACAGAACGAGGACGAGGTGGAGATTCTGGCAAAAGAGTGTCGCCAGCTGTGTGAGAACTTGATTCGACATCAACTCAGGGTTGCGGAAATGGACATTGATGTTCGTTTTCCGGATGGTCCCGAGGGGCTTTCTTATTCGATCGCAAATCTCCTTGACTTCACGTTGCTCCAGAAGCAAGCTTTCTTAGAGATGACCGATACTGCAGTTCGACTCGACGCCATGCACGAGTACTTGTCCGACCTTAACATCCCCAATGAGAGCGAGCCAAAACGCTTGAGAGCCGTGGATCTCCGAGACTGGGTTTCCGTTAATTAGTTATTTTCGATAATGTGAAGAATTTAATTAGTCTTTTTTGACTATCAACAAATTATTCTAAGTCAAAATGGAATAATTGACTTATGATTGCAAGGTCTAATGATCCTGGGACAAGACTGAATGCTGACCGAATGCAGCACCATTCCGGGCATGTCAATGCGCCTATTTCTGACTCGGCGATGTTTGCCTTCTCCACGGGAGCTGAAATGACCGAGATGTTCGAAGTCGGCATTGCTGGACGTTTCCTCTACTCACGTCACGCCAACCCGAGTTGCGCCGCCCTTGCTGCAAAGCTAGCAGCGATGGAGGCCACCGAGGCCGCCATCGTCACCGCGTCGGGGATGTCCGCAATCGCTTGCGCAATCCTCCAGGTCTGCTCTGCTGGCGACCATATCGTCGCGAGTCGAACCGTTTACGGCGGCACTTATGCGCTACTCGAAAACTTCCTTCCTCGGTTTGGCATTTCGACTTCGTTCATAGACATCAACGACCAAACCGCTATCACTGAGGCACTCAAGCCTAATACCAAAATGGTGTTCGCCGAGACGATGAGCAATCCTCTATTAGCAGTTTGCGACATCCCCAGCCTGAGCGCATTTGCTCACTCAAATGGGCTCACACTGATGATCGACAACACCTTCGCCCCGCTCATTTGCTCCCCAGCAAAGCATGGTGCGGATATTGTCATCCACAGCCTCACAAAGTACATCAACGGCATGGGTGACCACCTGGGTGGAGTCATCTGTGGCACAGAAAGTCTTATTCAATCCTTAATGGATGTGAACTCGGGGGCTACGATGCTTCTCGGCCCCTCAATGGACGCAGGAGTCGCATCAGATATTCGCAAGAATCTTCAGTCACTACCCGTCCGAGTGCGACAGCATTCGGCAAATGCACTAAAAGTCGGTTTGAGGCTCCAGGCGTCTGGATTCAGAGTTGTTTACCCTGGGCTAGAAACTCACCCTGACCACATGCGTTTACTGACACTCTCCAACGAGGGATACGGCGCTGGTGCGGTGTTGACCTTGGATTGCGGAACTCGGGAACGTGCAGATAGTCTGATGCAACACCTAAAAGACGCAGGTCTCGGATTCCTCGCCGTCTCGCTCGGCTACGTCCACACCCTCTTTTCGATGCCCGCCTGCTCTACTTCCAGCGAGATTCCAGCGGCAGAAAGAGAGCGCATGGGACTGAGCGAAGGATTCGTCCGATTTTCGATCGGGATTGATGCCGACGGTGATTGGCTGGCTTCCGAGATTGCAACGATTGCCACCAAAGTTCTCTTGTAGAATACGTCTGTGATTCTTGCGGCACTCGCACTTGCCCCTAACTACTATCGAGGGGTGGATGCCTCTTTCATCCCGGAGTACCGAGATCTCAAAACGGAGTTCTTTGTTGGCGAAAACAAGATCGAACCGCTCAAAGCGTTTGCCGACTCCGGTATCAATTTGCTTCGCCTTCGGGTCTGGGTGAACCCTCTGAAGGGTTACTGCAATCTAGCTCGCACTTTGCAGATGGCTCAAGAAGCACAGAAGTTGGGAATGGACACCCTGATCGATTTCCACTACTCTGATGATTGGGCGGATCCTCAGCATCAGATCACGCCGTTAGCGTGGCAGAAAATGAACTTGAAGGAGCTCTGCGAAGCGACGAGGGCGCATACGAAGGAAGTTCTTGATGCCCTGATCAAACAGGGAACTCCGCCCAAACTCGTTGCAATCGGTAATGAAATTCGCAACGGGATGATGTGGCCGTTGGGCAAACTGCCCGACGGTGGCTACGATAACCTGTCAGCTCTGTTGAAGGCCGGACTGCTGGGTGCGGCGCAGGCCGAGGGTAAGAAGGATTTGTATAAGACGCAAATCCACCATGACTCGGGAGGCGACGCCAAAGTTTGCAAGGTCTTCTTTGACAACCTTCGGTCGCGCGGAGTGAAGTACGACAACATTGGCCTAAGCTATTACCCCTGGTGGCATGGCACTTTTGACCAGCTCCGCGAAAACCTGGCTATGCTCGCCGAACGGTATCGGAAGCCGATCTTTGTTGCCGAAACGGCTTACCCGTTTAGTTTTAAGTGGGCGGATAACACGGGCAACTTCGTTTGGGAGAAGACGGATCTCAAGTCAACGATTCCTGCGACCCCTGAGGGTCAGGCGCAATTTCTGCGCGAGTTACACCAAGTCTTGAGGGCAACCCCAAGGGGGCTTGGCGCGGGAGTGATCTACTGGGCACCGGAGTACGTCGCTCAGCCGGGAATGCAGACTCCGTATGAAAATTTGGCGCTGTTTGACTTTGAGCATAAACTTCTGCCTGGAGCCAGAGCGCTCGGCGAGAAGTAAACACTTTTGGGAGTGCGCCGAGCTTTGTTCTGCGCACTCGAAGAATCAAATGTACAAGTTCCAGCCTTTTACTTCGCTTGGCGAGTGAGTCGTTTCGTGGGTGATGTACTTGATCTGGTGGGCGGGCACGAAGTAGTTCATGCCGTCAACGGCGTGGATTTCGATGAAGTCGCCAAAGACTTTGACGGATGGGGTGTAGCCCATATCGGGAACTCCTTCGCCGATGAGCTTGAACTCAACAGTGTGGTGCTGTTCATGTTCGCGACGGATAATGCGAGCAATATAGTCGGAGGTGGGGTGCACAGTTGACATCTCTTAATCCTAGCACCGAGGCGGATATAGCGCAAGTCGAATGACTCAACCGAGCAAACCCGCTATAATCCCCTCACTTATGGACGACGCACAGAAGCGTGAACTGACCAACCGACTGATCAAGCGGCAACTGAACCTAAGCTTTCGCATTGCGGCGATATTTGTACTCATCCTCATTGGTCTCCCGCTCGTCAACCTGTATTTGCCCGAACTGGCGGCGACCAACATTGGTGGTTTCAGCGCGACTTGGTTAGTTCTCGGAGTGTTGTTTTATCCGCTGACTTGGGTGCTCAGTAGTTGGTTTGTAAAGGGGTCTGAGAAGCTCGAAGCCGATATTGTGGCGGAGGAGTCGAAGTGAAAGCCACCGAGCTGATTCCGTTGCTTTGGGTGATTTTGGTTACCGGTGCCACCATCCTGCTGGGAGTTTGGGCGACTAAGAAATCGTCTTCGGCCAGCGACTTCTTCGTCGCGGGACGGTCGGTGAACGTGTTCTGGAACGCGTCGGCGATTTCGGGTGAGTACCTCTCGGCGGCGTCATTTATGGGCGTTGCCGGGCTGGTCATGAAAAACGGATACGACGCGCTTTGGTATCCGGTTGGGTATGCGGCCGGGTATCTGTTCTTGCTGCTGTTCATTGCGGGGCCCTTGCGTCGTTTTGGGGCGTACACGATTCCGGATTTTGCCGAGGGACGGTTCCATTCGCCGGCTTTCCGTAAGGTCGCGGTTTCGTTCGTATTGTTTATTGGATTCTTCTATACGCTGCCGCAGATGAAAGGAGCGGGCGTCACGATGGCGGGGATCATGGGATGGCCCTACTTCGTTGGGATCCTGGTCGTCGGTTCGGTCATTACGTTTAACGTCGCGATCGGTGGGATGAAAGGGATCACCCTGGTCCAGGCCGCCCAGTACTGGATGAAGGTCTTCGCGATCTCGATTCCGCTATTCGTTGTGATGTCGGTTGTAGGCTTCTACAACAAACCTTTGGAAGTCGCTCGGGTGGATGCGAAAGGGATTCCCTCAATTCCGGGCGACGTGATCAAGATGAAGGGGAAGGCGGCGGCTCCGAACAATGCCCTGGCTTTATCAGCGGCTCGAGTTTCGCTTGTGAAGTTTGAGACGGATACTCGGCTGGTTGCCGTCTCGGTGAATCCGAAGCCGAAAACAGGCGATGTTTTTGATGCTTCGGACGCTTTGAATGCGATTGGTTCGACTTTGGAGATTTCGTCTTCGAGCAAAGATTTGGCGGTTCCGAAGGACACTTTGGTCCAGGTGACGCCGTTTGACGTGACTTCAGCGGACGGGAAGGCGGGCAAGGCTTCGATCAAATTCGAGTTCGCCGAGAAGGCGGAGATTCGGGTGACGGCTCCGGAGAATCAGCCAGCAGCGGCACCGAATGCGCCTGCGAACGGGAAGTGGCTGAATCCGTTTGGTCCGCTTACCAGCAAGAACGGGTATCCGCTTCTCTACACCTACTCACTGATTATCGCTTTGGTATGTGGAACAGCCGGATTGCCGCATATTCTTGTACGTTTCTACACGAATCCGGATGGAAAGTCGGCGAAGCGGACGACGCTTTGGGTGATGGTGATGCTCGGGGCGTTTTATGTGTTCACTCCAATCTGGGGTTCACTCGGCCGGCTGTCGATGCCAATCTTGTATGCCTCGAACAGCACTGACTCGGCGGTGATCAAGCTACCGATGATGGTGGATGGCGGCGGGGTTTGGGGCGCGATGCTGAGCGGGATTACTTCGGCGGGTGCGTTTGCCGCGTTTATGTCGACGTTCTCTGGGTTGCTCGTCTCCATGTCGGGTGCGTTTGCTCATGACATCTATGGCAAGATCCTCAGGCCATCGGCCGCACCAGAAGACAAGATGAGAATGTTCAAATATGCCGCAGTTGGTATCGGCGCAGTCTCGATGATGCTCGGTCTTCTGGTCGAGAGCTTTGATATCGCGATGATGGTCGGGTGGGCGTTTGCGATTGGCGCGGCTTCCTACTTCCCTCTGCTCTTGCTGGGAGCATGGTGGCGCGGGCTGACTGCGAAAGGCGCGGCTACGGGAATGTTGGTCGGTGGATTGACTTCACTGACGGCGATCATCACGACGATGCTTGTGGATAAGAAGGTGCTCACTGTCGAGTTATCACCTTTGGTTCGGTCCCTGATGGAGCAACCAGCAATCTGGGCGGTTCCGTTGTCGCTACTGCTGATGATTTTTGTGAGCAAGGCGACGGCAAAGGAAGTTCCCGCTGACGCGGATACGATCATGCTTCGACTTCACGCTCCGGAGGAGCTAGGGCACTCGAAGGATTACATCAGCTAAAAGACTCTTTAGCGGCAGCATAGTAGCTTTCGCTTACTGGACCAGTCGGCCTTCTGTGTATGCAATAGGCTCCACTGCTCGTTTCAGTTGCGTATTGACTTGTACAGACAGTTTGTAGCCCATTAAAAAGCTCAAGAGTTGGATCAGAAAGTATACGACGGTAAACATGAGTCCGTCAGTGTTGAATAGCTTGGCCGTGAAAGATAAGTAGGGCATCACAACCAAGAAACACTGAGTACAGAGCACGTAGCAAAACCAGGTCACACTTCGGTCTTGCGAGGCGACTGAGAATGCGTTCATGGTAGGCAATTCATTCGATCGGGAACGAATGACGAGGAAATCCATGATGTATATCAGAGCGACCAGGTTAATCACCGGAACAATACTTAGGCTGGCTGCACCGATTGCCGAAATCTGGGGATCAATATCTCTTAATCTCACCGTTGCCTCCCAGGCGAGATGGACCCACTTGAATATCTGAACGGCAAAAAGCACGCTGAAGATCACAAGAAAGAGCGCTGCCATCGACACCGCACCGGCAGCGGCACCTTGCTCCCCCCAATTCAGATCAGTTGAGATGTTCTGCTCAAATCCCAAGAAGATGGCAAAACCAAATGTCATGAACGACCCCCAGATCAAGCCCAGCCGAACATGTTTCGCCAACTGCTCGCTGGGCACCTCTTTGCCGACAACATCTCCCGCGCGAGGATAGTTAGAGTAGGACATTCGTAGCTATTATAGTTCGGGGGTCGGACGGATGCACATCTGCGGAAGATTGGCGCTTGGTGCGGAATGGTACTAAACAGATTCCAAACAAGTCGGGCGTACAATGCCTCCCAATGAAGCAATTAGCTATTATCGTCGTTGGAGTCCTGGTTGCAACTTTCACCATTGCGCACCAGCAACGACCGGCCCAAAACCCAATCAAGCCTGCGGTGACCGACACAATCAAGGCAAATATTTATGCAGACAACTGGTTCATGCTGTACATCAACGGAAAGCCGGTTGCGGTAGATCCGATCGACTTCCTCCCGCATAACGTGGTTTCCATTGACATTCTTCCCGAGTATCCGATGACGATCGCGGTGCTGGCGAAGGACAATGCAGATCCGAAGACGGGGTGTGAGTACGGCGATCACATTGGGGATGCGGGCTTCATTCTGCGGTTCGCGGATGGGACGACCTCGAATGCAACCTGGAAGGCAAAGAGCTTCTTTAGTGGTCCGATCAACGGCGACGTACAGAATCCAAAAGTCAACCGCCAACCCCTGCCGGCTAACTGGTTTGCGAAAGATTTTGACGACTCGACATGGAAGACAGCCAAGGAGTATTCCGAGCAAGAAGTCGGTCCGAAAAAGACATTTTACGATTTCGATTTTAGCGGCGCAAAGTTCATTTGGACCGATGATATTGCCTTGGACAATACCGTGATCCTCCGGGCGAAAGTTGAGAAGCCGGTTTGGCGGGCGCGATGGACAACTAAGCCCGACTTGGATGTTTCAAAGTCTCCGATTGAGTAGTTGAATTGGGTTGACAAATTGGGATGCGGATGGAACTTGGTAACCTACCAACCATGAACCTTCTCGAAATCCGACACGACCTTCACGCTCACCCTCAAGTGAGGTTTGAGGAAACCTATGCATGCGAGTTGATCCAGCGAGAGCTGACCGCATTGGGCATTGAGTTCAAGGCGGGGTTGGCTAAGGGGACCGGGGTGCTGGGTTACTTGCCAGCGACTTCGAATCCTGAGAGTGCCCCGACGATCGCATTGCGCGCCGATATTGATGCGTTGCCAATTCACGAAGAGACGGGCAAGCCGTACGCAAGCACGATTCCTGGGCGGATGCATGCTTGCGGACATGACGGACACACGACGATTCTGCTCGGAGTTGCTCATGCTTTGGTCAACACCGCCGAGAGACCAAACAACGTCCTGATGGTTTTTCAGCCTGCTGAAGAAGGCGGCGCGGGCGGAGATTTGATGGTCAAGGATGGCTGCCTTAACGGAACGTTGCTCGGCAACAAGGCGGACATGATGTTCGGCTTGCACGGTTGGACGACGGTCAAAATCGGTCACGTTGCGACTAAAGTTGGAGCGATGATGGCTTCGACAGATGAGTTCTTTGTTGAGATGGTCGGTCAAGGCGGCCATGCGGCAGCTCCCGAGAGCACCCGCGATCCGATTGTTGCGATTGCTTCGTTCATCACGACGGTACAGCAGATCTCTTCGCGGAATACAGAGGCGTTCGACAACATTGTTGTGACAGTTGGTCAGGTCCATGGCGGAACTGCCAACAACATCATTCCGATGTCGGCGATGGTTCATGGGACGATCCGGACGATGAGCGCGAAGACTCGAATTATGGCGAAGAAGCGGCTTGAGCAGGTTGCCCATGGTGTAGCGTCGGCGCACGACGTTGAGGCCAAGGTGACGATCAACGAGGGATATCCGGTGGTTGTAAACCATGAGGTTGCAGTTGCACGATTTTTGGCAGTTGCTCAGAGTGTTCTCGGTGAGGATAAGGTCAGTGACAAGGCCGAGCCGACGATGGGTGGCGAAGACTTCGCCTACTACTCCTCGGATTGCCCTTGCTGCTTCTACCAACTGGGCTTAATTCCGGACGGAGTGGATGAAATTCCTAGCGTGCATACTCCACACTTTGACTTCAACGATGATGCGTTGGAGATTGGAGTGAAGGTGATGACAGCTCTCGCATTGTCATAACCCAGGCTAAGGCTCCGGGGGTACAATCAGGTTCCCGCATGGATCAATCGCGCATCCGCAATTTCTGCATCATCGCGCATATCGACCACGGCAAGTCCACCCTTGCTGACCGCCTCATCGAACGATGTGGTGCGATTCGAGGCACAGCTCAGGAGCAAATGTTGGACTCGATGGATATCGAGCGCGAGCGCGGGATTACGATCAAGATGGCGGCAGTTCGGCTGCTCTATATCGCGAAAGATGGGCTCGAGTACGAGCTGAACTTGATCGATACCCCGGGGCACGTCGACTTTACTTATGAAGTATCGCGAGCTCTTGCGGCTTGCGAAGGAGCGCTTCTGGTCGTAGATGCAAGCCAGGGTGTTGAGGCTCAGACGATTGCCAACGCAAATATGGCGATGAACCAGAACTTGGAGATTGTTCCGGTTATCAATAAGATCGACCTCCCTCATGCCGATGTCGAGCGAGCACGCGAGGAGATTGAGATGGCGGTTGCGGTTGATGCGACCGATGCGATCCCTTGCTCTGCCAAAGCCGGGATTGGGATTGATGAGATTTTAGAGGCGATCGTTGCCAAGATTCCGCCTCCAGTCGGTCGTGACGACAAGCCGCTCCGGGCTTTGATTTACGATTCTCACTTCGACGCCTACCAGGGTGCGGTTGCCTACGTTCGCGTTCGCGACGGATCGGTGAAGAAGGGTGACGTCATCAAGATGATGAACACAGGGTCGACTTTTGTTGTCGATTCAACTGGTCACTTTGGACCGGGTTTGCAAGTCAACGACGGAATCAACACGGGCGAAGTTGGCTACATCACCGCCGCGATGAAGTCGATTGGCGATGCCCAGGTCGGAGATACCGTCACGACCCGCGATGAGGGTGCATCGGAAGCTCTTCCTGGCTATCGAAAGGCACTATCGATGGTCTTCTGTGGCTTGTATCCATCGGACGGCGATCAATACGAAGACCTTCGGGATGCGATTGCTAAACTGCAGCTGAACGATGCGAGCCTTCAGTTTGAGCCAGAGACTTCGGCGGCACTAGGATTTGGATTCCGATGTGGCTTCCTTGGGTTGCTCCACATGGACATCGCTCGCGAGCGGTTAGAGCGAGAATTCAACCTTGATCTGATTCTGACCGCGCCGAGTGTGGACTACATCGTTCACAAGAAGAACGGCGATGTGGAGCACATTTCTAACCCAAGTGAGTTCCCGGACGCGAACGAGATCATGACGATTGAGGAACCGACGGTCAAGGCGACGATCATGGTTCCAAACGAGTACGTCGGTGCGGTCATGACGCTGTGCCAAGAGCGGCGGGGGATTTACACCAAGACCGAGTACCCCACCCCCCAGCGTGTCATCCTTTACTACACTCTTCCCATGGGTGAAATCCTCATGGACTTCTTCGATAAGTTGAAGTCAAACACTCGAGGCTACGCTTCGTTCGATTACGATCCAGACGTCTATACCGCGTCCGATCTCGTCAAGCTCGATATCTTGCTGAACGGCGATATTGTTGACGCGCTCAGCTTCATTGTTCACAAGTCGTTTTCGTATAACCGGGGACGCGGGGTGGTTGAGCAGCTACGGAAAGTTGTCCCAAGACAGCAGTTCGAGGTCCGGGTTCAGGCCGCTATTGGATCAAAGGTTATTGCCGCCGATACGATCAAGCCGTTCCGAAAGAACGTCATTGCCAAATGCTACGGCGGAGATATTTCGCGAAAGCGCAAGCTACTTGAGAAGCAGAAAGAAGGTAAGAAGCGCATGAAGCAGATCGGTTCGGTTGAGCTTCCGCAGGAAGCCTTCCTTAGCGTTCTGAAGGTTGCGGAATAGCGAACCTTGTTTGGGTTGTTTCCCAACTTTGGATTCCGCTAACGGCGTCGGCGGCTTCACAACAGCAGGCACCAACGGCGCAGGCGATTTTCATGCTTTCTTCGATGGTATAGCCGTTGGTCATTCCGTAGATGAAGCCTGCGATGGTGGCGTCGCCGGAGCCGGTTGTGCCGACGATTTCGACCGGGAAAACTGGCTGATGAAGCGCGGTGGTTCCATCGGTCCAACGCAGTCCGTCGTCTCCGCATTTGAGAACGACGTTTTTTGCTCCCCATTCTAGAGCCCTTTGGGCAGGTTCGTTCGAGCCAGTTACGAGGGCTGCTTCCTCTTCGCTCGGCATGAAGAAATCGACATACGGAAGCACCTTGGCCAGGATCTGCGGCCATGGAGCGCGACCGGATTCACCTGCAGAATCGGGCAGACTCATGTCTAAAGAGGTTGATAAACCGTTCTGTTTGGCGCGGGAGAAAATGTCTGCCAACTCGTCACCGCCGTCGGAAAACATTCGCCGCATGAGCGGGGGGTAGCCGAAGTGAAACCAATCGGATGATGGGAGTTTGTTGAAGTCCACGTCCTCGGTGCCGAAGAAGTGATTACAGCCAGGGTGGTGCAAGAAGGTCCGGTCTCTACCGGGTTGGCTGATGACGATGGAGTAGGAGGTCTGAGCCGCATTTGTTCGGCTTAGGTGGGCGTCTAGCCCGTCGCCATATCCGCGGACGAACCGTCCAATGGCATCTCCGAAGGCGTCTTCGCCAATTTTTGCCACGAGGGCAACACCCACGCCTAGCTTCTTCAGTGCTAGTCCGACGTTGGACACGGCGCCGCCGGTCGAGAGAATCGAAGGACCAGTATCGACCAGTTGTCCTGGTTCGATGGGGGTCGACGTCAATATTTCTGGAATGATGTCCAGGCACAGGTGTCCGGCAATAATGACTCGACTCATGCGATGGTGACCGTTTGTCCCGTGCGCTGAGACTCTAGGGCGGCAGTGAAGAGGTGGTGACTCGCTAGGGCTTCTTCCGGCGTCGCGCATTGGAACTTAGGTTTGTTACCGCTCAGTTCATCGATGAAGGATGCCCACATTTGGAGGATTGCGTCAGAGAATCCGAACTCGAAGATGTGTCCAGTAATGGTTGGGTAGGCGGTTTGGTAGCCAAGATCCTCTTCTTGCCAAGCCTGCTTTCCGCCGGGTTGATAGGGCATTAATCGGAGGGTTTTGGGGTGCTTGGTGCTGAACTCGGCACTGTTCTCGGTGCCGAAGATATTGATGTACCAGGAGTCAGTGTCTCCAGGGGAGATGCGCTTAGTTTCGAGGATCATCGGGAATCCCTGTGCGCTCTCGCAGCAGAGGATGGCGTTGTCCCACGTGTCGCAGTTTTCTGGGTTTCCAGCCGAGTTAGGGCGAGTCGAGAAGATGTTGCTGAGAAGAGCGCGAACATTTTTGGGGTGGAAGCCGAAGCGGAGGGGGAGGTGGAGGACGTGAAGACCCAGGTCACCCATACAGCCGTATTCGCCGTTCGTTTCGGCTCGACGTTTCCAGTTAATCGGCTTGTTCGGGTCTAGGTCGCTGCTGTGGCAGAATCCGGCTTTGAGTTCAATGATTTGACCGAAGGCACCGTCAGTGACCATTTGTGCGATTCGCTGGGCGGCGGGAAAAAATGGAAATTCGCTGGAGCAACGGACGATCACGCGGGGGGTTTGGTTGACCGCTTCTACGATGTTTTGGGCGGCTGGAAGGTCGATTCCGAAAGGCTTTTCGGCAAAGAGGTGCTTCCCTGCCCGAATGCAGTCGACGTAGATTTGCTCGTGCAGGTTATGGGGAACCGCGCAGTAGATGGCCTCAATATTCGGATCAGCCAAGAGATCTTGGTAGTTGGTTGTTGTTGTTATCCCCGGGTGATGGGTGGCGAACCACTCCATAGCGCTTGAGTTCACATCTGAAACGCCAACAATGACTGGCTTTGCGGGCATGTCGAGAAGATGCATCCAGCGCGCCGCTGCGCTGGCAAACTCTCGGCCCATCAGACCGCAGCCGATGACGCCAAACTTGATCTCTCTCATCGGCTTAGCTCTTCGGCGGCTCGTTCGGGGGTCCAATCTTGGTGGACGATTCCCATCAGCGCGCGGGTCATACCGGCAGGGTTGGGGTGCTGGATGACGTTGCGTCCGTAGACGATTCCCATCGCACCTTGATCCATCAGGTTCTTGGTTCTCTGCAAGATCTCTTCGTCGCTTGCGCGACCACCACCTCTGACCAGAACGGGGATTCCGGAGGCGACTTCGATGACTTTGTGGTACTCGCTGACATCGTCGGCGGGGTCGGCTTTGATAATGTCGGCACCGAGTTCGACCGCCTGGCGGACAAGGGGGCGGATTTTGTTGATGTCACCGTCGACCATGTATCCGCCAACTTTTTCGTTGGCTTGCATCACGAGGGGCTCAACCATCAGTGGCATCCCTGCCTTGTCAGCTTGAGATTTCAGTTGATTGACGTTTCGGACGCAGTCTCGATGGAGCTCAGGCTGGTCGGGTAGGAGGAGCAGATTGACGACCACGCAGGCGGCGTCAAGGCAGACGGCTTGCTCAACGGCATCTGCAATGATCTCACTCATCAGGGTTCTGGGCAGGGCGCTACCGTAGACGTTTGCAACGTCGGTGCGAAGGACGAGTGCGGGTTTTTGGCCCATGATGTTTTGAAGGATGGGCGCCGTTCCGGTAGGGAGTTGCACTGCGTCGGGGGCGGCGGCTACCACGGTTTCGATTGCCTTGCGAATATCTTCAATCCCACTCAGGAAGGAGAGTTCATTGAAAAAGCCGTGGTCAATCGCCACGTCGAAGCACTTTCCGTCGGCGGCGAAGAGTCGGTTGAGGCGGGACTTTGACATCGCTCCGTGGATGTTACTCTGTGTGGCACCAAGGTTCAGCCGTTGTTAAACTTCACTCCAGCTTAATGTGAAGATTGACAAACCGTTAGCGGAATGTGTCTTAATATCTGCGCGATGCTTGTAATCCGCCGAAGCCTGTCCTTCTCGTAAGAGAACCTCCTTGAGCGCAAACGCTCAATTGCTTCGACGTGAACTTCAACTACAAAACAAGCACATATGCGACTTCCCAAAGACCTTTTTTCGGAGGCACTGACCCTCCCTGATTTGGCGATGGTGTACGAGCTCGGCGAACGAGTTTGCACTGCCGCCCACGACTTGGCGATCTTGAAAACTCAAGACTACGCCTTCAATCCAGCAGAATATGCCGCATCCGGCGGCTGTGAGCTCCGCGTTCGCGGAGATGCAGCCGGCTTGTGGCTCGCTCACTGGGATGAACATCACGTTCGGTTGAGTCCCAAACACGCTGCGTTCGACGTTGTGTGGCGGGGGCAACACTTGACGTTGGTGAGCATTGATCCTGACTGCGACCCGAGGTTTTGGATTGTTGCGGGGGAATCGCTTGCGCTTTGCGAGCGGTTCTTCGCGACAGTCTGCAACTGGTACTCTGCTTCAAGTGATGCGATCTCGGTGTTCGATAATGGCGGATTCGTCCGCGATGAAGAATTGCGAGAGGAGATTTCTAGTCGCACACTCGATTCGCTTTGCCTTTCTGACTCAATTCGCCAGGCGTTGCAAACTGGCGTCCTTGACTTCTTCGCTTCGATGGAGATTTATGCTCGACATGGGATTCCATGGAAGCGCGGAGTGATCCTTCATGGGCCACCAGGCAACGGCAAAACGCAGACGATTCAGGCGTTGGTTAACCAGCTCAAGCTCCCCACGATCTATGTTCGTTCGTTGCATGCCCGATGGGATTCACCTGAGGACTGTATTCGGCACATCTATCGGCGGGCTCGGCAGGCTAGTCCGGCGATCGTGGTGTTGGAAGACATTGATTCGCTGATCACGCCAGGGAACCGCTCCTACTTTCTCAATGAACTCGACGGCTTTAGGAAGCTGAACGGTCTCATGACGATTGCGACGACGAACCACCTTGAGAACCTCGATGTGGCAATCCGGGATCGTCCGAGCCGGTTTGACGAGAAGATTCTTTTTGATAACCCCGATCTTGAAACGCGCAAGCGTTACTTGTCTGGGGTTATTGATAAGTGGCAACTCGCTGTTTCACCTGAGCAACTTGATAAGGTCAGTAATGAGACCAACGGGTTCTCGTTCGCGGGGTTACAAGAGCTAACGCGTTCAGCGTTGATGAACTCGTTGAGAAACTCGCAAGACCCCTTCTCAGGACTCATCAAAGTGCCAGACGAGCAGTCTGAGAAAAAGAAGAAGAGAAAGAAAAAGAGCTCCTAACGGAGCTCTTTGAAATTCTTAGTGGTGAGCATGGTGGCCGCTTTGCGGCTCGTACCACTCGCTCTCAATGTCCCTGGCAACAGTCTTGCTGTAGAAGAACCAGATGTAGACATTGATGAGGAATGCGATGATGAGGCCAATTCCCATTCCTTTCAGTCCGCCGTCGACTGAGTATAGTGCGAGGTCGCCCTTGAGGGTTTTGGTGAAAATGGTTCCGATCGCAAAACCGAAGACGGAGAACACGATGAAGAGCACTCTTCCTAGGGTGCGGGCAATCTGAGCGTCTTGCTCGAGTGCGGGTCGTGCTTCGTGGTTGTCAGCCATATCACTTAGATTATATCTACTTGAGGAAGCGATTAAGGGTGGTTCGCACCTCTTGTGCCTTTTCTTCGGGACTCATTTGATGCTCGGGACCTTCGCCGAAGACGCAGTCTTCGATGTGGTGGGTGAGCAAAAGGAGCCCAAGTTGGTCCAGCGCGGCGCGAAGGGCGGACACTTGGGTGAGAACATCGACGCAATAGCGCTCTTCGTCGATCATCTTCTGGATTCCGCCGACCTGTCCAGAAATTCGGGCGAGACGCTTCTTAGCGTCAGCATAGATGTCGTGACTCACTGAACAATTATCACAGGTTTTGCGTTGTAAAAGAAGCTACGCTACCCCCCTACTGTACACTCAATGATATGAGACGCGGCTTTACTCTTATCGAACTACTCGTTGTGATTGCGATCATTGCAATTCTTGCGGCGATTCTCTTTCCAGTTTTTGCCCAGGCGAAGGCGGCGGCCAAAAAGACTGCAGATCTCAGCAATATGAACCAGATCGGCAAGTCGATTTACATGTATGCAAGCGACAATGATGATCGCACGATGTATGTGGACCATGGCAATGAGTACGACTGGTACGAGCCTTTGATTAGCTACGTGAAGAGTGGTGATGTTTTCAGGACCCCGGCTTACCGACGCATAGCGGTTACTGATCATCACGGCGACGTCGAGGAGCCCGAGAGTGATTATTCGATCAACGGAATCTTCTCACATGGCGAGTCGATGACAACTTCTTCGACTCCAGCTCAACAGATCATTATAGCGGTACGCAACCTAAATATTGCAGATGCTGACTACCACCCTTGGCCAGAGAGTGCAGCGACTAATCCCGCCACCACCGACTGGAACGACCTCTCTCTTTACACCGGTCCCGAAGAGCCAGGCGAGCCGTTTGAAGACTGGTTCCAAGCCCGACTCGAGCTACGCCCATGGAATCAAAAGGGATCGAATTTCACGTTCCTCGATGGGCACGCTAAGTACCACCCGTGGGAGCAAACTACGATACTGAACGGTCTGTTGCCAGGGATGCACAATCCAGACCGAATGATCGGGAAAATTCTCTAATTTATACCCATGGGGGGTAGAGTGTGATACACTACCCCCCATGGGTAATCGAAAAGCTTTCACTTTGATCGAGCTTTTGGTCGTGATTGCGATCATCGCCATCCTTGCGGCGATTCTGTTCCCCGTATTCGCCCAGGCTAAGGAAGCAGCCAAGAAGACTCAATGTAGCTCCAACATGCGGCAGCTGGGTATTGGGATGGCGCTATATGCGGGAGATTGGGATGGTGGACTACCTCGCACCATGCACAACGCTCGAAACGACCGTACATTAGCTTGGGTTTTCAATTTGGCACCATACATCAAAGCCGATCAAGTGCGAGTTTGTCCGGCGGATCCAAAGGCGCAGGCTCGCATCAAAGCGAATGGCACGAGCTACGTTATGAATGGTTACCTTGCTGATGAGTACGAGGAGGATGTCCCGAATGCCTATCGTCATAGATACGACACCTTGCCACGTGCCAGCGAGACCATAGCACTTTTCATTTGTTCTGACCGGACGCCGACGAATACTTACAACGACCACGTTCACAGCTATTCATGGTTTAACGGGTCTACGGGCCAGTTGCGGTGGACCTCAATCCTCAACGAGGTTCAAGTTGATCGATACAACGGTTCAAGTTCAAATCGGGCGCAAGGGAACTCTAATTACCTGTATGCCGACACGCATATGAAATCGCTCCCTGCCGCAAGAATCAGAGGCTGGGCCTTCGAGAACTACGATTTTGCAAAGCCTCCTGAGTGAAGCTTTGCGGAGAAAAAACATGAAGAAACTATCACTTGCATTGATTGCTTCGGGGCTTGTATCGGGGTCCTTTGCCCAGAGCCTCTTCACGGAGGGTCACGGAGACATCGGGATCGGGCACGATGGGACTAACTGGGACATGCATATTCACTCCGATCAGTGGGGGGAATCAGAAGCCGTCGAGCAAATCGTTGTTGCACCGCTGTCTTCTCTCTTTACACGAAGCGCCTCATCGGCTTTCAACTTCATTGGTGTGGGTGCAGGGCAGCAGTTCTACCGGCTGCGAGAAACTAGCGTCGCAGGGCAACCATTTCTTGGTATCAGCACCGAAGAGTTTGCTGGCCCAGCAGCATCCTATACGGAAACCAACACGAATTTGTCGAGAATGGTCGGAAGCATGACCGATGCCTGGATTTCTTTGGAATTGGTGAGCGTTGTGGCCCCCAGTGGAGGAGTTTTCTCACTTTATAGCAACGATCCTGGCGATTCGCTAGGACCTGTCGCGTGGATGTCAACGATCGACGGCATTTCCTCTAACGACAAGTTCATTCTCGCTGATGATGTTCACGCACATGCGAACTGGGCGTTTAGTAAGGCCGGAACCTACGAGGTGACATTCAGAGGAAAATTCTGGGATGGTAGCGCTTTCCAGACGAGTCCGGACACGACTTACAAATTTCAAGCGGTTCCAGAACCAGCCTCGATGGCGGCACTCGGCCTTGGTTTGGCTGGACTTCTCCGGCGACGCAACAAGAAGAGCGCTTAACCGCTCTTCTTACCGGAACCAGGCTTCGGGGCGGCTTTCTTGGTCGCCCTTTTCTTTGCCTCAGCAAGGAACTCCTTCATCATGGCCTTGTCAAGTCCACCAACAGTCATCAAAACGGTCTTGCCACTGGCGTTGATCACGTGGAGGGTGGGGTAGGCGGTGACTTTGTACTTTTGTGAACTCGCGGTTCCCTCTTTCTCACAGTCTTGCTTCACAACAATGAAGTCCTTGAAAATTGTCTTTGCGTCGCTAGCTTGGAAGACCTCTTTGTCCATCTGCTTGCAGGGACCGCACCAGGTGGTGTAAAAGTCAACAAGGATCAGCTTGCCGGTTTTGGCGGCTTCCTTTTTTGCCTTTTCGAGGTCGTGGCTGTATTCTCCTCCCGCAGTTGCAAAAGAGCTGAGGAGCAGGCCAGAAAGCAGAACGACAAGGGATCGTTTCATACCTGTTATGATGCACCAAGTAAACTAGCGTTTCCCTTATGAGTGAGAAGCAATTTCGCCTTTATGATTCGCTCACGCGGTCAGTCAAGCCGTTGACGACGCTGGAGCCGGGCCATCTTCGCTTCTACTCTTGTGGACCGACGGTTTACTCTTACGCGCACATCGGAAACTTCCGATCGTTTATCACGGCGGACTTGGTGGTGCGAACGGCCCTTTCGTTGGGTTGGAAGGTCACCTGGGTTTCCAATATTACGGATGTTGGGCACCTCACGGAGGATGACGTTGCCGACGCTCAGGGCGAGGACAAGATGGAGAAAGCTCTTCGGTCTAAGGAGGGAGAGCAGTTTCACAATGTTTGGGAGCTTGCCGAATTTTACGAAGACGCTTACCGAGAAGATTGGAAGCAGCTGAATCTTTTGGAGCCAGATGTTCGGCCAAAGGCGACTCAGCACGTTCGGGAGCAGATACTTGCCGCAGAAGAGCTGATTTCAAAAGGCTACGCTTACGAGACGGACAGCGGGATTTACTTCTCGGTCGAAAAGTTTGCTGGGTACGGGAAGCTGAGCGGTAACACGCAGGAGAATTTGCGAAAGGCCGTTCGGGACGTGGTTCTGGATGAGGAGAAAAAGGATCAAAGCGACTTTGCGATCTGGAAGAAAGACGATAAGCATCTGATGCAGTGGTTTTCGCCCTACGGTTGGGGATTTCCGGGTTGGCACATTGAGTGCTCGGTCATGGCGCGGGCTTATCTCGGAGACACAATTGACTTGCACAGCGGCGGGGAGGACAACAAATTTCCGCACCATGAGTGCGAAATTGCGCAGAGCGAAGCTCTCACAGGGAAGCCATTTAGTAACCACTGGACGCATACTGCGTTCCTTCAGGTGAACGGTCAGAAGATGGCGAAGAGCGCGGGGAATTTTTACACCGTTCGGGGATTGGTGGCGGATGGAGCAGATCCTTTGGCGATTCGATTCGCGCTCATTGGTGGGGTTTATCGCAAGCCGTTTAACTTTACGGATCAGGGGTTGAATGATGCTGCGACGAATCTGGAGCGATTCCGACGCGCGGTTGAAGTTACTTTGGCGGCTTCGGGAGAAGGCGAAGATAAGCTTGGTGAGGAACTAGCCGGGCTATTTGATGATGCTCTTGAGGCAATGTGCTCTGACCTGAACACGCCGGTCGCGATCGCGAAGGCGCTTGAGGGGGCGCGTTTGATTACTCGAGAGGGCAATCTCAATGCTTCGACTGGCCGGTCTGCGAAGACGTTTTTGGAACGCGTTGAGTTACTTTTGGGAATCATCGGCCCACTTGAAACTGCTCCAGAACCTGTTCAGTCACTACCAGCAGTTGACGAAATCCGAATTCTTGGACAGATCGAGGCAAGAAAGGCGGCGAAGGCGGCGAAAAACTGGGGTCAGGCAGATGACATCCGAAAGGTATTGCTAGCGGAAGGAATTGTATTGACGGACAATCCGGACGGGACGGTTACCTGGTCCCGCGCATAAATCGGCATCAATCTTGCATCATTGAGAATAACTAAACCGCTTGGACAACGCTGTCCGAGCATGTAGGAGTTTCACAAAGCCGTGAGCATCAATCCGAAAAGCCCCCACCTCGACTTTCTGCGCGTCACCGAACGCGCCGCACTCCTGGCCGCCCGATGGGTCGGCAAAGGCAAGAAGCATGAGGCGGATGACGCCGCATGTCAAGGCATGCGATCGGCTCTTAACGAGCTCAACATCGCTGGAACCATTGTCATTGGTGAAGGGGAGATGGACGAGGCCCCGATGCTGTACATCGGAGAATCTGTGGGTACTGGGAACGGCCCCGAAGTCGAAATTGCGGTTGACCCCTTGGAAGGCACCAACCTGTGCGCCAACGGGATGCCAAATGCGATTGCAGTTTTGGCGGGCACAATCAGGGGAGAAGGACATCTGCTTCACGCACCAGATTGCTACATGGACAAGCTCGTCGTTGGTCAGGAGTGCAAGGGAATTGTTGATATCACCGTTCCCGCCAAGGTGAATATTCGGTTAATGAGCAAAGCCCTCGGAAAGAGTGTTGAAGAGGTCACCATTGGGATTCTGGATCGTGACCGGCACCGCGCACTGATTGAAGAGATTCGGGACACCGGAGCGCGGGTGCACCTGATTTCGGATGGTGACCTTTCTGTCGCGTTGGCAGCGCTTGATCCAGATTCCGGAGTTGATGCACTGATGGGTTCCGGTGGAGCCCCAGAGGGCGTCATCTCGGCCGCGGCCGCCCTCTGCTACGGTGGCGAGATGCAAGCAAAATTCTTGTGGTCCTCCGCCGCAGAGCGAGAGCGAGCGGTGGGGATGATCCCTGGCGATGTTGATCGGGTGATGACCACCACCGACTTGGCGAGTGGTCATGTACAGTTCTGCGCGACGGGAATCACCTCTGGCGATATGCTCAAAGGTGTGCGGTATCGCCGAGACTATGCTCTCACCGAGAGCATTCTGATGCGAAGTAAGACCGGAACGATTCGGCGCATCCAGACGATGCACCGAAACATCAAGCGTCGGGATGATATCCCTGGCAGCTACTAGTTGAAGTCGTAACGATAGATGTCCTCGACTACGCTGTCTTTGTCCATCTTGACGAGTTCTTTAATCAGACCCGTACGAATGTCGTAGACCCAGCCGTGAAGTACGGGAGCCCCCTCCTCGTGCCAACTTTGCTGAACGATACTCGTGTCGGCCAAGTTTCGGACTTGCTCAATCACATTGAGTTCAACTAGGCGGTCGAATCGCTCACGAGGGTCTTCGATCACTTTGAGTTCTCTCTCGTGGAAGCGGTACACGTCTTTGATGTGTAGCAACCACTTGTTGATGAGTCCAAGACTCTTATGTCCCAGCGCGTTTTGAACACCGCCGCAGTTGTAATGTCCGCAGACGATCACGTGCTTCACCTTAAGGACTTGAACCGCGTACTGGAGCACCGAGAGCATGTTAAAGTCGGTGTGAACGACCATATTGGCCACGTTTCGGTGGACAAAAAGTTGACCGGGTTGGGTTCCGGTGATTTCTTCTGCGGGAACACGGCTGTCCGCACAGCCTATCCAGAGGTACTCCGGCTCCTGGCCGCGAGCAAGATGCTCGAAAAAGTCCGGAGCGGCGCTGAGCTTATCTTGCACCCAAGCTTTGTTGGCGAGCAGAAGTTTTTTGTGGCTATCCATTGTTGATGTCCTTGAGATACTGTCGGTGCTTTCGCATATTGATGAACCAGGTCTTGTCTTCGACATCGGTCATTTCGACCGCAATGCCGCGATACTTGCCGCTTTCTGCGAAGTCCTTGACCATCTCGAGGATGTCGTGATCAACGAAGTCGGCTTTGGTGCCATTGATGACTAGTGTGACGTTGTCGGGGATTTGATCCAGAGTGTTCCTGAGACCTACTTTGTTGGTGAACGTGATGTCCTTATTGAACCGAAGAAGCCATAGCTTTCCTTCGTGTACGAGTGTAAACGACTTGTGATGATTCGCCTTCACCACGTACACCAGGCCGGCAAGAAGTCCGAAGACGACACCTTTAAGAAGGTCCGTAAACACAACACCTAGCAAGGTGATGATGAAAGGGATGAATTGATCAAGACCGTCGGCATAGACCTTTTTGATAACGGACGGCTTGGTGAGCTTCCAGCCAACCATGATGAGAACGGAGGCAAGCACCGCCAACGGAATTGTGTTGAGAAGCGAGGGTATCGAAATCGCGGCAACTGCCAGCAAAACTCCATGGAAGATTGCCGACTTCTTCGTCTTTCCGCCTGAGTACGCGTTTGCCGAGGTTCGCACGACGACCGAGGTGAGCGGCAGACCTCCCAACAGTCCACTCACTCCGTTTCCGATCCCTTGGGCGACAAGTTCGCGGTTGGTCGGGGTTGCTCGCCGCTGATCATCAAGTTTGTCAGCTGCATCGATTGAAAGAAGCGTTTCAAGCGAGGCGACTACGGCGAGAATGCCTGCCGTGATCCAAACCGTGGGCATGCTGACCGCAGTCCAGTCAGGAAAGGTCAGTGCAGATGTCAACTCACTAGTTCCCGGCAGCGTTACCAAGTGAAGATCCTCCGCCTTCAGCGCCATCGAAGGCTGACTGCCAGCTAAGACTGTGTTGATAATCGCGCCGACAATCACCGCTACCAGCGGACCAGGAACGAATTTTGTCCAGGCCTGCGACTTCATCGGCTTGGTGTCCCAGAAGTAGATAATCGCCACGCCAATCAAAAAGATCGCAAACGCGGTGGGGGTGATGGACATCACGGCTTTTGCAATATCGGTGAAAGTGTTTCCGAACTTACTGACAAAGCCGAAATCGCCCTCATACTCCTTGTCCCAACCTAGGGCATGAGGAATCTGTTTGAGAATGATGACCACTCCGATTCCAGCGAGCATGCCTTTGATAACCGAATTCGGAACAAAATTTGCGATTGCGCCCAATCGTAAAAGTCCCATGAGGATCTGGAGAGCTCCAGCAATGATCAAAGCGACTTGGAACGCCTGATATGGATGCGCGGCTCCTTTCAGTCCCTCAAGGGCGGTAAGAACAATTGCGACTAGCCCGGCAGCGGGTCCTGAGACTGACAATGGAGACTTCGAAATTGCACCAACAAGGATTCCTCCAAGTGCTCCCGCGATGATTCCAGCTAACGGAGTTGCCCCACTGGCAGTCGCGATGCCAAGACAAAGTGGCAATGCAACCAGAAAAACGACCAAGCCTGCTGGCAGATCGCTTCCCCATGTTGATTCGGTTTTCCGAGACCCCGTCATAGACCCAAATTCTGACACTATTCAATAGTGTTAACTGATTTCCGTGAAACATATGGCTTGGTTAATTAAAAACACTTAATCATTTACGGTACAAGTGTGCAAGATTCAGTCTTCGAAGGCTAACATAGTCGGGTGCCTCGAGAGATTGCGGAGTGGAACGAATCAACGCAGCGAATGGTTGGCGACCGACTGCGCCGAGCGCGACTAGGGCATCACTTTTCGGTCCGACAAATGGCGACGATGGCAGGACTGAGTAAGACCTCCGTTGTGCAGGCTGAGGCAGGTCGGACATCGCGACGCTCTACTTACGAGAAGCTGGGGCTTGCACTGCAGCTCCGGATGGAGTCGCTTCTCTCCATCACGCAGAGCACGACCGATCCGTTCTCAGTTCACCGACAGGCAGATGACCGCTGGTACCGACTTGCGGCGTTCAATGAAGGACCTATGCCAGACCAATCGGAAGAGGGGCGAAAGCAGGCTGTAGCGGCGGGGGCAACTCCTTTTTGCTTCCTCTCCTCGCGACTTCATGGCGGGGCCATTAAGCCGAACATCCTAGAGGTTCATGCTCAATCGGAAAAGCGCTCTCACCCCGGTGAAGAGTTCGCCTTCGTGATGTCCGGGCGCGCCCTATTGGAGATTGGAGAATCAGTCATTGAGCTTTCGGAAGGAGAGAGTGTGACGTTTTGGAGCGGCGAACCACATTCGTATGGTCCTGCGCCCGATTCGACCTTACCGGTGAGAATATTAAGCGTTCGGGTTGATCCATGACAATCTCAGATGCGGTGGAGATCTTTGTCGAAGCGTTTTCTCAGGAGAAGAGTCGCACCTACCCGTATGTCTCTACCCAACTAGAGCCTTGGCTTTGGGTGATGCAAGATACTCCGGATCGCAAGAAGGCTCGGAAACGGGAAGTCATTTCGATTTCTGGAGACCCGGTTCGAACGGTTGAGCGGGTCGCACGAGAAGGGATCGGCTGGCATTTTGTCTGCGAAATCCATACCCCTGATGTTGAATTCGCCCAGATTCGCGAGGAGTACAAGCGGCTGGGTTACCGCGCGATCTCTACTGAGTGGCTTTTTGTTCATCCGCTTGCTGATCTGCCGCCCCGGGTTCAGGGGATTGATGTTATCAAGATCGAGTCGCAGGAGGTGATGATGGGGATTCCCCAGACCGCATCCCAAAAGCGTCAGCTCATGGAGGGAACGACAAAGTTTGCGATTCATGACGGTAGCCAGGATTTGGGTTGGGTCACCCATATCCCGATGCGGGGTGCAGACTGGGTTTCGAGTCTCTGGGTACGACCTGAGCACAGGGGGCAGGGGTTGGGCCGAGCCCTGATGACCGAACTGCTTCATCACGCAAAGGATCAGGGCGACAAAGCGAGTGTCTTACTAGCAACATCAGATGGCGCACGGCTGTACCCAAAGATTGGGTATCAGCAGATGGCTGTGCTCCAGATGTTCTGCCCGATGAAACGCTAACTATTTCAGAGCGGCTTTCTGCTTGCTTTCGAGGGCCGCCTTGACAAGCCCTTGGAACAACGGATGCGCCCGGTTTGGGCGGCTCTTGAACTCTGGGTGGGCTTGGGTAGCGACGAAGAAAGGATGGGCCGGGACTTCGACCATTTCGACCAGACGGTAGTCAGGTGAGACGCCTGAAATGATCATCCCTTGCTCTTGGAGTTTCTCGCGGAAGTCGTTGTTGACTTCGTACCGGTGGCGGTGTCGCTCGGTGATCCTGGTCGCTCCGTAGAGTTTGGCGCTGAGGGTGTCGTGAACCAAGTTGCAGGGATACGAGCCGAGGCGCATTGACGCGCCCTTATCCGTAACTTCTTTCTGCTCCGGCAGAAGGTGGATAACGGGGTATGGCGGGTGCTGAACCATTTCCTCGGAGTTCGCTCCGGCTAGTCCGCAGATGTTTCGGGCGTATTCGATGACCGCCATTTGCATTCCAAGACAGATTCCAAAAAACGGCATTTCACTCTCGCGAGCGATTCGGATTGCTTCGATTTTGCCTTCGATACCTCGACCTCCAAATCCAGGACCGACGACGAGTCCGTCGATATCCTTCAGCGCATCTTCTGGTGAAAGCTCACCCTCAAGGGTGTCGCTCTCAATCCATTTGACGCTGACTTTGCAGTCGTTCGGAATTCCGGCGTGAACCAAGGCTTCGGCGATGGATTTGTACGCATCGCCGTTCGACGTGTACTTCCCTACCACCGCGATGGTGACTTCGTTGGAAGGATTCTTGAGGGTGTGAACCAGCTTGCGCCACTCTTCCATTTGATCGGGGCGGTGCTCAAGGCCAAGTCGTTTGGAGACGAAGTCGCCAAGGCCGAGGTCTTCGTACATCAGCGGAACTTCGTAGACGGTGTCGAGATTTTGCGACTGAATAACCGCTTCCTTCGGCACACCGCAGAAGAGGCTGATCTTCTCGATCACCTCGGTCTCCATAACCACTTCGCAGCGGCAAACCAATACGTCAGGAGCGATGCCAATTTCTCTCAGCTTATAGACCGAGTGCTGGGTGGGCTTGGTTTTGACTTCGTGCCAGGGACCAACGGTTGGAACCATCGTCACATGGACGTACATCGTGTTCTCATAACCGAGGTCGGTTCGCATTTGGCGAATGGCTTCGAGGAAGGGCAGCGACTCGATGTCGCCTACTGTTCCGCCAATCTCCGCGATGACGACGTCGGCTTCTTGCTCGATGGCGACTTTTTGGACCAGTGCCTTGATCTCGTTTGTGACGTGGGGGATGACCTGGACGGTTCCGCCGAGGTAGTCGCCGCGTCGCTCGGCTTCGATGACGTTTTTGTAAACTTTTCCGGCGGTGACGCTGCTACCTTTGGAGCAGTTAACGTCCATAAATCGCTCGTAGTGGCCCAGGTCGAGGTCCGTTTCGGCACCGTCTTCGGTAACGAAGACTTCACCATGCTGGAACGGGTTCATCGTTCCGGCATCGACGTTGATGTAGGGGTCCAGCTTGATAGGGGCGACGGTGAAGCCACGGTTTCGGAGAAGCCTTCCGAGGCTCGCGGTTGCGACTCCTTTGCCAATCCCGCTCACAACTCCGCCCGTCACAAAGATATATTTCGTCGCCATTTTTGCCTTTGAAAACCCCTCATAAAGAGGACGCCAAAGAACGCCGCAAAAGATCGCCAAATGGTGGTGGGGTTTTTCCTAGTATACGGTAAGCGTGGTTTTCAGTGCCCCGGTATTTCGTGATAACCTTGGCTTGTGATCGCAGGAATCGTTGGAGCAATTGTGATGGGGCCGGGGATGGGACAGTGGACGACCGACGAGGCAAACAAGTGGCAGGCGAAGCACCCTTGGGTTGTGGGGGCGAACTTCTTACCTTCTTCGGCGATCAACCAATTGGAGATGTGGCAGGCGGAGAGTTGGGATCCGGCGACGATTGATCGGGAGTTGGGTTGGGCCGAAGGGATTGGGATGAATACGGTTCGGGTTTATCTACATGATCTTGCTTATCAGGCTGACCCGAAAGGGTTCAAGAAGCGTATGTCGTCGTTTTTGCAGATTGCTTCGAAGCACAAGATTCGTCCGTTGTTTGTTTTCTTCGATGACTGCTGGAATCCGAATCCTACGATTGGAACTCAGCCAGCGCCGACGAAGGGGGTTCATAACAGCGGGTGGGTTAGATCGCCGGGGGATTCTGCTCGGGCAGAATCTGAGTTTCCAAGGTTGAAGGTTTACGTTCAGGACATCCTTCGAACTTTTAGCAAAGACAAGCGGGTTTATCTTTGGGACCTTTATAACGAGCCGGGGAACTCGGGTTATGAACTCAAATCAGTGCCGTTGCTGAACGCAGTTTTTGATTGGGCGCAGGAGGTTCGGCCTTCTCAGCCGTTGTCGGTTGGAGTTTGGTATGGCAACGAGACTCTGAACAAGATTCAGCTGGATCGGAGCGATGTGGTGACGTTTCATAACTACAACGATGCGGCTTCCCTTTCTGGGCAGATTGCTTCGCTGAAGGCGTTGGGTCGGCCGGTGGTTTGTACCGAGTGGATGGCTCGGACGAACAATTCGCGGGTGTTGACTCATCTGGCTTTGTTCAAGGAAGCCGGAGTAGCGGCGATTAACTGGGGGCTGGTTTCTGGCAAGTCGAACACGATTTTTCCTTGGGGGTCGAAGGAAGGTGGCTAGGAGCCGAAGGTCTGGTTCCACGATTTGTTCCGGCAAGACGGGACGCCGTTTGATGCGGCGGAGATTGCGGAGTTTCGGCGGGTGACTGGTCGAATCTATAAGTAGTTCATTGCGTCGGGATCAAGGATTCCGAAGCATCAGTCCTTAACCAGTGGCGTGAATTCCAGCGGTGTCTCGCCTTCTCGATCCACATCGAACGCTCCTGCCCTCTCTCGATCAGTAACCACCTTATGGAATTCCTCGTCGATAAAGTGAACTGCCGCCCCATCGGTGGCGGCATACCCGGGGGCGATGGTTTGTTCTCGGAGCATTTGGCGCAGGAGGGGTTTGCGTTCGGGTTCGGAGTCGTAGTGGGGGGTGAAGCTGCCGGGGAGCCAGCCTAGGCAGGACATGACCTGGATTCCGGGGCCGAGGGAATCGGTGGTGCATTGCTCGAACCAGATGTTGGCTCCGGCGGAGATTCCGGCGAGGATGGTGCCTTGGTCGTAGGCTTTGCGTAGGATGGCGTCGATTCCCCAGGCTTGCCAGAGGAGCATCATGTTCATGGTGCTGCCTCCGCCGACGAAGATGAGGTCTTGATCGAGGAGCATTTCTTCGGGGGTTCCGGTCCAGGTTTGGGAGCGGAAGAGTTGGAAGACGCCGGTTTGGGCGTTGAGGCTTTGGTATGCGGATTCGAACTTGGCGATGTAGTCGAGCGAGTCTCCGCTAGCGGTGGGGATGAAGCAGACTTTGGGTCGGCTGGCGGCGCAGAGGGAGAGGAGGTACTCGTCGAGCTTTAGGTTTTCGAGGCTGGACCCGAAGCCTCCGCCGCCGAGGGCGATGATCTGGCGCATTTGCTGGTTGGGGGTTTGGAGTTGGGGGTGGGGATTTGACCCACCCCGACTTGGGTTACTGAGCTTCTCCGGTCGATTCGTCGGCCGGGGCAGAGTTGCCTAGGAAATTGTCGAGCATTCCGTCGATCGCGCTGCCTTCGGGAGCGAATTTGCTTTTGAGTTGATCGAGCATGTCGCCGTGGATGGCGTCGTCGATTTGGCCCTCGATGCTGTCGGGGATTTGATCTCGGAACTTGTCGAGGACGTCTCCGGCTTTGCCTTCGAGTTCTTCTTGAGTCATGCCGAATTTGGATGCGATTTGATTGAGGAATTCGCTCATTTCGCGTTCATTGTACAGCTTCATGCTGTCGATATTCCTAGCCTGGGTTTTGCTTGCGGATGCGCTGGCTGCTCTGCTTCGGAGTGAGCTTCCCGTTATCGCTAACCGGGGCTTGGTTGGGGTTAGGGGCTTCGCCTCGGAGCTTGTCGAGCGCGGCTTTGATGTCTTTTTTTGATGGACGGGACATTGTGGGTTTCCTTAAAGAAAAAGCGACGAACCGTGTGGCTCGTCGCTTGGAGTCGATCTGGGGTGATGGAATTAGGAAGTTTTGAGCTTTGCAGAACCCTTCTTGAGCATGCGGTTTCGCTTCTTAACTTTCTTGACGCTTGCTTGCATCTTCACTTTAACGAGAGACTTTGCCATATCTTCTAGTTATACCCTAAGCCAAAACCGCAAGTAACTGCTCGACTTCTAGCATTGCGGTATTCAGAGCAGCAATGGCGTGGTCGACTTGCTCGGCGTTGATGATGAGGGGCGGTTCCCAGCGGAGGACTCGGGGGTTGTTGAGAGCGTAGGCAACGCAGACGCCTTCTTTCATGAGGGTTGCGACGGCGACTTCGCCGACTTCGTCTTCGGTGAACTCGATTCCGATCATGAGACCGCGACCCCGGACATCACCTAGAATGGCTGGGTAGCGGGATTGAATCTCTTTGAATCCATTCAGCATTCGCTCGCCCATCTTTTGCGAATTCTCGATCAGCTCAGGGGTGAGTTGCGAGAGAGCGGCAAGACCGGCGGCGCAGGCGAGTGGGTTTCCACCGAAGGTGGAGGTGTGGATCATCGGGTTGTCGCCGTAGACCTTCTCGTAAATCTCCGACGTGTAGACGGTGACGCCGAGGGGCATGACTCCGCCGCCGATGGCTTTGGCGAGGGTCATGATGTCGGGGGTGACGCCTTCATGGTTGCAGGCGAAGGCGTAGCCAGTTCGGCCGAGACCGGACTGGACCTCGTCGAGGATAAGCAGCGCGCCGTACTTGTCGCACGCCTCGCGGGCGGCTCTTAGGTAGCCGTCGGGCGGGACGATGATTCCACCTTCACCCTGGACGGGTTCGAGGATGACGCAGGCGGTTTGATCGTCGACGGCATTGACGAGGGCTTCGATGTCTCCGTAGTTGACGAACTCGACTCCGGGCATGAGGGGGAGGAACTTCTTGCGGTACTTCTCACGGCCGGTTGTGGCGAGGGCACCAAGGGTCTTGCCATGGTAGCTGCCGTTCGTGGAGACGATTTTGGATCGACCGGTTGCGCCTTTGGCAAGCTTGAGGGCGGCTTCGACAGCCTCCGCCCCGGAGTTGCAGAAGAAAGAGAATTGGAGATTGCCGGGGGTGATTTCGGCGAGCTTTTCCGCGAGGTCAGCTTGCTGTTTGGTGAAAAACGCCTTTCCGCTGAGGGCAATTTGGTCGAGCTGGGCTTTGACGGCTTCGATGACGATGGGGTTGCGGTGGCCGAAGGTGAAGGTTCCGTATCCGCCGAGGCAGTCGAGGAATTGGCGACCCTCGTGGTCGTAGATGTAGCACCCTTCCGCCCGCATTTCGACCCCGAATCCGGCGAAGCCCATGAGCTTGGCGAGATTTGGGTTGATGTACTTCGTGTACTTTTCGTAAACGTCGGTGTAGAGGGCGTCGGCACTCATATTGTGAGTATACGGGCTTCCGGGCCTGAGGGATTCCGCAATCTCCTTGGATGGGTCCATCCACAGCGGCACCAGAATTGTGAGAAAAAGCGAAACCTCAGATTGGCACGAGAAATAAATAATATAGAACTTTTGCTAACTTCTAATTTTTCTCGCACCATTTTCACAACTTTACTGTAAGATGTGCATTAGGAGTTCGCAGAACGACTTCGGACCGAAAAAAGCTTTCTGGGTCAGGTATTTGGATGGTAGAAAAAATGGACAGGGATTACAAGAGACTACAAATAACACATTTCATTCATTCTCTTTGAACAAGACAGGTCTTTTGGGGATTGAACCTTGTTTGAGGATTTCGCTGGGTATCGTTTCTGTATCAACTGCCGTCCTGAAAATACAGTCTATCGCTCAATTGCAAGATTCGATAGTATCAATGCGTTTGTTTCCGAGAGACATGACTGGCGCAATCAGCTACGGAGTGATTTTGTTCGAACTCATTGTTGGCACCGCCCTCTTGGTCCCAAGATTAACAAACACGGCGTATCGACTTTTGGTGATCTGGTTCTCGCTTCTTATCGCGTACAACCTGGTTCGTGGTTTCTTTGACATTGCCGTCCCGTGTGCATGCTTTGGCGCGCTTCTAAAGTCTTCTCCGATCGCTTCGTATATCGCTGCCCTGGTCCTCTGTGGATTGTCTATCATGGGAAAAGTGGCACATGGCCTCAAGACAAAACCATGAAAACACTCATACTCGGAATTGCGACCTTAGCGGTCGTGTCGTCAATCAGCCTGTCCCCAACGCTTGGGTTCGCGGCAGTTAGAAAAGTGATCAACGTGGAGGGAACGGTTGGCACAATGGCTGGCATGAAGTGCACGAAAGCCCAATGCAACAACGGAAACGGTTGCTCTTGGGCCTCCAATCAATACACTTGGTGGGAGAACACCACGGGATGTGAAACGGACAACAGTCCGGGGGGGCAAAACAGCACCTGCGAGCAGGTCATCAAGAAGTGTCGTGAAGACAAAACTTACTCGAACTCCAACTGTACGGGCACCGTACTGTCTTGGACCGAAACGTGGACCAGCGCGTGCTGAGCAAGCACGCATTGATAGCCATAGTAGTGTGCGCCTCCTCGGGGGCGCACGCTAATGATCTTGACAACGTGTTCAAAGAGTCGCTGGCAGTCTTTCAGACACAGCCATGCTCTTCCTACTTGATCACTGGAGTGAGCAAAGTTGCAGGGCAGAAGGAAAGGGCAGAACTTCCAACCAAGTTTTCGGCCAGTTCCTGGCCTGCTGGCAACACGATGAGAGAGTTTAGGTGGTTCCAATGTAAGGACAAACTAAGAATGGAGTGGTCAGAACCTACCCCAAATGAAGGCATGAAACAACGACGTGTGCAAGTGTATGACGGAAGCACACTGAAATCCCAAGTTCAGTACGTTAGAAACGGTAAGTGGAGCGGGAGCGATACAAGAGGTGTCTTTGAGGAAGCCAGAGGTTGGATTTCAGTTCCGACGATCATGGCATACAATCCCCTATCAATAATGGGTAGAAACAAACTCGAAGTCTCGGTGACCAGTGCTCGCTCGATAGACGACGACAAGTTTGGACCCGCCACAATGGTTACGGCCGAGTCGCAGGGAAACAACATCTCGGCCAAGTTCGCACAGAAGTACGGAAACATGTGCGTGTCTTGGAAGTTGTCTGGTAGTCACGGCTCCCAAGAATTTGAAGTAGTCGAAGTGTTAAGAGGCCCGAACGGGAGCTTCTATCCCAGCAAATCATCAGAGAAGATAACGGCAGGAGAAGAACTTTTGATCGACTGGACGATCAAACCCATAACGGGCATAAAGTATGATGATCGCTTATTTGATATTGTATGGGAAGAACGTTCAACAGTCTCTGACTCAGACACAAACAACATCTACCTAGTCCAAAATGGCAAGCTTGTGCCACATCCAGTGTTTGGAAGATCCTATCTCGCAAATATCGAATGGACTCACTTGCTGTTTTTCGTCTGTTCATTCGGAATTGTCGTGTGGGTTTGTCACTTTGCAGCAAAGGCACTCAAGGCCAAAGTTCAATCTTAGCAAGCACGTGAAGCAGGGTGGGCAGTTTCCTTCGTTTGGCACGGTGTTCGAACGGGATTGAGTTTAGCCTCTGGATGTAGGTTAGTCAAATTATTCGATCCCCTAGATACTCTCCGGCAGCGAATCGCTGGAAGTTCTCGACGAAGTGATCGAGGAGGGTTTGGGCTTCGTTTTGGAGCCCGCCGGCGATGTGGGGGGTGATCCAGCAGTTGGGGGCAGTCCAGAGGGGGTGGCCATCGGGAAGGGGTTCGGGGGAAACGACGTCGAGGAGGGCGGCGGCGAGGTCTATGTTGAGGGCTTGGATAAGGGCGGTTTGGTCGACGGTGTCGCCGCGGCCGATGTTAGTGAAGGTTGCGCCGGGCTTCATGGCGTTGAACTCCTTCTCGCCGAAAATGAGTTCGGTGGAGGCGTTTAGCGGGAGGATGTTGACAACGTGGTCGGCCCAGCCGAGTTGCTCTTTGAGTTCGGAGATTCGATAGCACGGGACTCGCTCGGTGCCTCGGGGTTCCCTTCTGAGGCCGCGAACGGTGCAGCGGAATGGCTGGAGGAGTTCGGCGAGGCGCTCGCCGATGGCTCCGTAACCGACGATGAGGACGGTTTGGCCTTCGAGGATTCTGGTTTGGGGCCTTAGCTCGGTGTACGTCCAGGTTTTGGCGCTGAGAGAAGGGGCGAGGCGGCGGTTGTGGGCGAGGATGAAGGCGAGAGCGTGCTCGGCACAAGGGGAATCGTAGACGCTGCTGGAGTTGGTGAAGGCGGTTCCGTTGTCCTTGAGGTGTGAGAGGATTTCGGAGGTGTCGTAGCGGGTGTATCCGGCACTTGTGATGTGCATCCACTTTTTGGTTGTGCTGTTCAGGAGGTCTTCGACGGCAGGTTGGCCGAAGAGAATCTCGGCTTCTTGGGCGCGTGGATCGCCGGCTCCGGCGGTGAGGTTATTGACTCCGCTGGCGTCAATGACGAGCTCGTAGGGGGCGATTTTCTCGCGTAGCCAGGCTTCTTCGGAGACGGAGAGCACGACGTTTGTCCAGACGGTTGGCACAGCTTGATTCTACTGCCTATCGAGGCAGGTACATTCACATCATGACCGCACGAGAACTCATCGAAAAACAACTTGAAGAATCTGGCTACCAGTTCAACGCTTGCCTAAAGGACCTGACTGAGGAGAATTTTGAGGCGAAGCCGGTGGCGGCGATGATGTCGCTCAAGGAGATTGTCGAGCACTGTATGGAGGCTTGCCAGGCCGTAATCACCGGAGTTGCGGGCGGGAAGCATGATTGGGGGACTTTCCAAACCCCGGCCCTGCCGATGACTCAATTGATTGAGCATTTCAACATCCTTCGAGGACAAGCCGTTTCGGCTGGACTATCGAAGTTTGATGACGGGGCGCACTGGCTAAGCGACTACTTGGTGCTCCACGAGACTTACCACGTTGGTCAGATGGTCGCGATCCGCCTCACGCTCGACGAGAGTTGGAACTTCTACTCAATCTATCGCCACTAGGCAGTCACCGCAAACTGCTCGACGTGTTTGAGGCAGCAGGCTCGGACCCGGGCTCGAATGCGATTGATGTATTTTGCTCGCTCGGTGACGCTGACGGCGCCACGGGCGTCGAGGAGGTTGAAGACGTGGGAGCACTTGAGCGCGAGGTCGAGCGCTGGGTAGACCAATGCCTTTGGACCGGCTCCGGCGGGTGGGGTGCCTTCGGCTTGGGCGGCGGTGAGGATTCCCTGTTTCTCGTCCCAGAAGACTTCAGTTTCGATGACTCGCTTGGACTCTTCCTCGTACATGTCGAACATCTTGAAGAGCATGTCGGTGGAGGCGACTTCGAAGTTATAGACGTTGTCTTGGAGTTCCAACTGGTAATCGACATCCTTATAGGAGAGATCGTCGCTCCATTGGAGGTCCTTCCAGAACGACTGCTGGTTGTTGAGCATCAGGCAGAGGCGCTCGGGGCCGTAGGTGATTTCGGCGCAGACCGGGTTGCACTCGATTCCGCCCATTTGCTGGAAGAAGGTGAACTGGGTGACTTCGGCGCCATTGATCCAGACTTCCCAGCCGACTCCGCTGGCTCCGGCGGCTTGGCTCTCCCAGTCGTCTTCAACGAAGCGAATGTCGTTTTTGGAGGTATCGATTCCGATGGCATCGAGCGAGCCGAGGTAGAGGTCAACAATGTTCTCCGGCGACGGCTTCATGATGACCTGGTACTGGTAGTACCGCTGGCTTCGCTGGGGGTTAAGGGTGTAGCGACCGTCGGCGGGGCGTCGCGAAGGTTGGATGTAGGCCACGTTCCATGCCTCGGGTCCGAGGACGCGGAGAGTGGTCGCGGGGTGCATGGTTCCGGCTCCGACTTCGACGTCGTAAGGCTGGAGGATGGCGCATCCTTGGGCTGACCAGTATTCGTTGAGGCGTCGGATCAGCTCCTGGAAAGTCATGCGTAGATTATGACAGGCTCCTAGCCTCGGTTATGCAGAGCCAATCGGCTGGATAATGAGCTCTGCTCGTAAGAATGCCTCGACGACTTCTGGATTCCATTCTCTGCCCGCGTTACGCTCGATTTCTTCGAGGGCGATTTCTCGCATGACGGGGTTTTTCCAGGATGCGCCGTGGAGCATGACATCGAAGGCCTCGCAGAGGCCGATGATTTGGGCGGCGAGGGGGATTTCTTCGGCGACGAGGCCGTCCGGGTAGCCAGCGCCGTTCCATCGTTCGTGGTGGTAGCGAATTCCGGGGATGGCGGGGGTGAGCCAGTCGTAGGACTCGACGAGGCGAACCGAGAATTCGGCGTGGCGGCGAATGACGTCAAGCTCGGCGTCGGTAAGAGAGCCAACTTTTGCAAGGACCGTTGCGTCGAGCTTGGTCTTGCCGACGTCGTGCAACAAAGCCGAGTAGCGGAGACGGAGAAGTTCGGCTTCGGAGAGACCGAGTTCGGCACCGGTGCCCACGGAGTAGACCGCAACCCGCTCGGCGTGATCTCGCTCACCGGGGGCGTTGAGGTCGAGAGCGACCAGAAGGGCCCGGATTGTTTCGTTACGCTGACGCCGTTCTTCGTTCGAAATTTCCATCGTGATTCCGTTTCTGGGACGTTTGCACCCCTTCCGCAACCGGAGAGATGTTGGTACAGTAAACCTTAATCAACATGCAAACGCCTCCTCCTTTCAACCGTCCGCCAGAAGGTCAATACTACCAACAGCAACAGAAGCCGAAGAAGAGTCCACTGCTCATTGTTTTTGCCGTTTTAGGAGTTCTGACTTTGTGCTGCGGCGCTCCGCTCGGTGCTTTGGTGTTCTACGGAAAGAAGTTTGTTGATGCCGGGATGGGAGTTGGCGAGTGCGCGATCAACGTCGAGATGATGTCTCAGGCGCTTCGAAGCTATCAGGCTGCCAACGGAGGAAAGATGCCGAAGGCAGAGACCTGGCAAACCGATATCGCAAAGTATTGGAAGGTTGACAATGACCTCAAGGACATGAAGGACTCGCCTGTGAAATTCAACATTTGGACCGCGGGCGGGGAGTGGAGTTGCGGAAGCACGGTCAAGACAGGTTTTGCTTTCAACGACGCATTCTCAGGGAAGACAGTTGCGGAAGCAACAAAGATCTCAGCGACCGACCCTGCGATCTTTGAGACGAAGAAGGTTGCCTATAATCAGCATTCGAAGTACGTGGCGCTACCGGAAAGCGAGAGCCCTCTCGTCATCGAGAGCATTACCGACTCTCACCGGGGCTGGTTCCTGATCACGCCCGATGGCGACGTCAAAGGGATGAAGGGCAAAAAGTCCAAGAGCGGCGGTTCAGTCGACTTCAATTTCGATACTTCGTCCGATGAGTCGAAGCCTGGCAAGGATTCGGCGAACTCGGAGTAGTACACTACGTTAAGGCAACTATGACTACCTTTTCTCTCGCAGTAATGGGGCTCCCTGCTGGCTCTGAACTTTGGATCATCGGCGGCGTTGTTCTTCTCTTGTTCGGCGGTGCCAAGATTCCGCAGCTGATGCGTGGTCTCGGTCGCGGCGTTGGCGAACTCAAGGTCGGGCTCGAGGAAGGTAAGAAGGCCTTCAGCGAAGCTGGTAGCGAAGAGAAGAAAGAAGACGATAAGAAAGGCGAGTGATGCTGGCTGTTTTTGGGACCCCGGGACCCGCGGAACTGTTCATCCTGGCTTTCATCCTGATCAAGCTCGTATTGATCGTCGCAATCATCGCATTTGTCGCTCGGAAGTTTCCCGCATTGATGCGCGGCGTCGGCCGTGGTGTCGGCGCTTTTCAACGCGGCGTTGATGAAGGACGCAGGGGTCAATAATGCCTGGACTACCTGGCGGTTCTGAGTGGATTCTCATCGGACTGGTTGTCCTGCTCCTTTTTGGTGGCGAAAAGCTTCCCTCTCTGATGCGTGGGATTGGCAAGGGTGTCGGCGAACTCAAGGCTGGGCTTGAGGACGGTAAGCGAAAGCTCCAAGATGCGATGGAAGAAGCCGCCGACAAGAAAGGCGAGTAGCCTCGCTTTGGCGCACATCCTCGGTTCTTGACATATCCTTAACCATCTTCTGGCGGTTATCGGCCAACAGGTAAACTGCCTCCGAAAAGTTGTGTGCTCGCCGATGATGCCGGGCGTTTGCAATGTAATTCGGAGAAATAGATTCACCTTATGAGTAACAAGCGCGTCTGGCTGTTTCGTGAGGGTAACGCAACTCTGCGTGACCTCCTCGGTGGTAAGGGTGCAAACCTTGCCGAGATGACCAACATTGGTCTTCCTGTCCCTCCCGGTTTTACCATCACAACCGAAGTCTGCACCGAATACTACGCCACTGGGCGTGAGCTTCCATCGGGCTTGATGGAAGAGATGAAGACGGCTCTCGCCGATGTCGAAAATGACCTTGGCAAGAAGTTCGGCGATGCCTCCAATCCGCTTCTTCTCTCGGTTCGATCCGGTGCTAAGTTCTCGATGCCGGGAATGATGGACACGGTTCTTAACCTTGGTCTCACTGACGAAATCGTTGACGCACTTTGTAAGGTCTCCGATCCTCGATTTGTTTACGACAGCTACCGCCGCCTCATCATGATGCTGTCGGACGTTGCGTACTCCGACAAGTACGAGCACATCACCAAGCACGACTTCGAGCACCTGTTCGCTGACCTGAAGAAGGAACTCGGCGTTAAGGAAGACCTCGAAGTGGACGCAGAAGGCCTCAAGAAGCTCTGCGAGCAGTACAAGGCTCACGTCCTCAAGGTCACCGGAAAAGACTTCCCACAAGATCCGTTCGTTCAGATGAAGGAAGCCGTCGAGGCTGTCTTCCGCTCGTGGAACAACGACCGAGCAATCGTTTACCGACGCAAGGAGAAGATTCCAGACGAGATCGGAACTGCGGTTAACATCCAGGCCATGGTCTTCGGAAACCGCGGCGACGATTGCGGAACCGGCGTTGCTTTCACTCGAAATGCTTCCACCGGCGAGAACGTCGTCTTCGGCGAGTACCTCATGAACGCCCAGGGCGAGGACGTCGTTGCCGGCGTTCGAACTCCGCTTGAGATTGCTGACTTGCAGCGCGCAAATCCTGCGATTTACCAAGAGTTCGATGACACTTGTAAGAAGCTCGAAGCTCACTACAAGGACATGCAGGACATCGAGTTCACCATCGAGCATGGCAAGCTGTTCATCCTTCAGTGCCGATCCGGTAAGCGAACTGGACCAGCCGCGATCAAGATCGCCGTTGACCAGGTTAACGAAGGCCTTATCACCAAAGACCAGGCACTTCTCCGCGTCGATCCTGAGCTGTTGAACCACTGCCTGCTTCCGGTTATCGCTCCGGGAACCAAGTACGCAACCATCGCCAAGGGTCTTCCCGCTGGCCCTGGTGCGGCTACTGGAATCGCCATCTTCGACTCCGAACGAGCGGCTGAGCTTGGAAAGGGCGGACTTGGTCAGAACGTGATCTTAGTTCGCGCCGAGACCTCCCCAGACGATCTTAAGGGAATGCTCGCCGCACAAGGCGTTCTCACCGAAAAGGGTGGAATGACATCGCACGCAGCACTCGTTGCTCGTGGATTTGGTATCCCAACCGTTGCTGGCTGTTCCGAAATCTCGGTTAACGCTGGTAAGAAGGAGTTCACCTATGCAGGAGGAACCATTAAAGAAGGCGATCTGATCTCCCTAAACGGAACCCTTGGTGAAGTCATCAACGGTAGCGTTCCAGTTGAGCCTCCGATGATGACTGGCGAGTTCGGCACCTTCCTTGGATGGGCCGACTCCGAGCGAACCCTAGGAATTCGAACCAACGCAGACACCCCAGAAGACACCGAGCTTGCAATCAAGTTTGGCGCCGAAGGAATCGGTCTCTGCCGAACCGAGCACATGTTCTTCGAAGGCGAGCGACGACCGGTCGTTCAGCGCATGATCCTTGCTGAGAATGACGCCGAGCGAAAGGCGGCTCTCGACGAGCTTTTGGTCTTCCAGCGCGAAGACTTCAAGGGCATCTTCGAGGTCCTGAAGGGAATGCCGATGACGGTTCGCCTCATCGATCCTCCTCTCCACGAGTTCCTCCCATCGCTTGCTTCTCTTATTGAAGAGACCGCAACGGCTAAGGCACTCGGCAAGCCAGATACGGCCAAGGAAGAGCTTCTTCACACCGTTGAAGGAATGCACGAAATCAACCCGATGATGGGACTTCGAGGCTGCCGACTCAGCATCGTGTTCCCTCAGATCGTTGAGATGCAGACCCGAGCAATCCTTGAGGGAGCAGCTCTCGTGATCAAGGCTGGCGGAAAGGCTAAGCCTGAGATCATGATTCCTCTCGTTGGCCACGTGAACGAGCTTCGCTTCGTTCGTGAGCGACTTGAAGCAACCGCTAAGAAGGTTGTCGAAGAGCAAGGCGTCGAAATTCCTTACGAGTTCGGCACCATGATCGAAGTTCCTCGCGGTGCCCTCACCGCCGACGAGATCGCAGCTGAGGCTTCGTTCTTCTCGTTCGGAACCAACGACCTTACGCAGATGACCTTCGGCTTCTCGCGAGACGACTCGGACAAGTTCCTCAAGCCATACGTGGCGCAGAAGATCCTCCCTGGCGATCCGTTCGAGTCCATCGACCAGACCGGCGTAGGCCTCCTGATGGAGATCGCAGTCGAGAAGGGTCGAAGGGTTCGACCTGGCCTCAAGATGGGAATCTGCGGCGAGCACGGCGGCGAGCCTCGATCGATTGCATTCTGCAACAAGATCGGCCTCGACTACGTCAGTTGCTCACCGTTCCGAGTACCAATCGCACGACTCGCAGCCGCACAAGCCGCCATCCTTGCCAGCAAGGGCGGCGCTGAGCGCGACAAGTAAGCGATCAGATCGTGAAACAAAGATCCCCCAGTGGTTGAACCACTGGGGGATTTTGTTTTTGGGGAGTTGTTTAGAGTGATGTGTAGACTTTTGCGCCCGATCCGCCCTTATAGACGACGACCGCGGTTCCGCCGGAGGTTCCCAGGTTGATGGGATCGGATGTGCCGACGACGGTGGTGCTTCCAGGCGTCGTGAACAGAACTCGGTAACTGCCCTTCGTGAGGATGACCTCGCCGAAGTTTAGCGACGCGAGCGATTTCCAATCATTAAAGGACGGCGTGACTGTCGAGCTAAGCGACGAAACCAAGTAGGCGTCGACTGCACTTCCGGTTCCGTTGAGAACGGCGATGAAAGCCTCATCTGTCGTTGGCCCACGGAACGGCTTATAGGATGCGGTTGCCGAATTGAGGAAAACGCGGAAGGTGGGAGCCGACGCGGAGATCGTCACGGTTTCATTAAGTTGGTCGATGAGCCCTCCCACAAACCGATAGCGAGCAGCAAACGATCGAGCCTCTAGCAAGAAGGTTCGGCTCTGGTCGGATGCATCGGTGCCAGAACTTACGGTATCGAGGAACGTCTCAAGAGTCGAACTCGACGCGTTAACTACGATCAGTTTGCCGGTGGCAATTGATGTACCGGTGCCGCCTCCTCCACAGGCAAGAACTGTGACGACTAACGCGGCTAAAGAGAGGACTTTGGCGAATCTCATATCGACAGAGATTTTATCCCGAAGCTCCGTTACAACACTTAGTTAGACGTGAGTGTCCGCAATCACAAACGAATCGGCTTGCCACTCGCGTCTGCTGAGCGTAGGATGGCGTCCATGATCCGCACGTCTCGCAGGCCCATGTCGCCGCCAGTTTTGAGGGTCATTTTGGGGTCACGGATGCATTGGCTGAGGTGGTCCATTTGGAGCGCCCACTGGTTGGCTTCCTTGGGGATCATTGGTTGGCCGTTCAGGGTGAATTGGTGGTTTTCGTAGCCAGTGGCGGGTTCAGCGTCGATCCGTCCGGCGTTGCCGTAGATGCGGACATTGTTTGCATTCCAACTGTAGCTGGTGGCACCTTGGCCGGTGATGCCGTTGGGGAAGACGAGGGTGAAGTGGTTGGAGTCTTCGACCTCTTTGAAGAGCTTGTTGCTGCTCTTGTCGCGGGTTCCGACGACCTCGATGGGGTCGGCTCCGGCGAACATGCACATGGCTTGGATCGCGTAGATTCCAATCTCGCTGATTGCGCCGTAACCGCCGATGGCGCGTACGTGGTGCCAGCGGCTCCAGTCACCAAGGGTGAAGCCGTGGTCGCTTCGGATGTAGCGGATGGTGCCGAGTTTGCCTTCCTTGCAGAGTCTTTGGGCTTCCATGTTATGCGGCTCGAAGTGGCAGCGATAGCCGACTCCGAGGCGTTTGTTGCGCTTCTTGGCCTCTTCCACCATTTCGATGGCCTGCTTCAAGTCGCCCGTCATCGGCTTCTCGCAGCTAACGTGCTTGCCTGCCTTGAGGGCTCGCATGACGAATTCGTGGTGGGTGCCTGGAGGAGTGATGACGTAGACAACGTCGATATCTGGGTCGTTGGCGATCTTCTCGAGGTTCTTGTAATCGTAAATCTTATTCTCAGGGATGCCGTACTGCGCGCCGTACATCTTCCCCTTCTCCGGCGAGCCCGTGATGAGGGAGACGAGCCGACTGTGCTTGCAGTGCTTGAAGTTCGGCATGATGTTGCGGGTGGCATATCCGCCGAGACCGAGGACGGCCCAGCCAATGGGCTTTTCTTGTCCGAGGTTGCCAAAAGCAGCGGCGCCCGCGGCAGCGCCAGTAGCAGCGAGAAGTTCGCGTCGAGAGAGGTCCATAGGTCGCAGTTTACGCTTCAACATCTGGCAAAGGAGCAAACATCGCCATCAATTGCTCATATTGCGCTTTGCCCATGGTGTGGGGCTTTGCCAGAACTCGGGCGGTGTAGTTGCCGTGCATCTTGTCACCTTCTGAGTACATCCAGTCGGAGATTTTTGACTCGGGGACCGTCACCAGTTCGCCGAATTTCACATTCTTGACGATTCCTGGGTCATTGCCGATTTCCCCTTTCACGGTGTCACCTTCCACCACGGGATGAGTCAGCCAGAAATGCTCAATCATTTCGCCGTCTTCTATCGCAACTTTGACCATGTAGTCCTCGGGGTTCAGGGCTGAGGCTCGCCTATCCCAAAAATACGGCAGTGTCTTGCGAGCGCTGGCAACGGCTTCAACCATTTCGGGACTATTGGAATCAACTCTGGTCAGGGTCTCAGGCATGGAGCGCATTCGAACAAAGTTCATGAACACAAGAAAGAAGACAACACCCAGAGCGATCCAGACTGCTAGCATGGGCGAATTCTACACCCCACCCAAAATCTTGGCAACCCGGCGGAACAGGACGAACGACGCAGAAGTCGCTATGATGAGTGAAAAGCTATGGATATGATAAGTCGAGTGAAGTAATCTGCGTCTTAACATGACCCTCGTCGCACTCGCCCTTGCCCTTTCCTTTGCTCCGCAGTCAACCGACGATGTTGTCGCTAAGATGATCACTGAGGCGAAGACTAACTCTCAGGCGATGAAGAGCCTGCAGGATTTGACCTCAAAGTTCGGCCCCCGGCTTACTTCGTCCTCTAACCTTGAGAAGGCAGAAAAGTGGATGATGGACCAGTTTAAGCGGGCGGGTTGCACCAACGTTCACCTCGAAGCTTGGGGCTCGATTCCGGTAGGGTTTGATCGAGGCCGCAACTCGTTCGGCCGAATGAACAAGCCGGTCGCTCGGCAGTTTGAGTTCACGTCCCCAAGCTGGACCGAGGGCACGAAGGGGACGATGAAAGGATTGGCAGTAGTTTGCCCTAAGGATAAGGCAGAGTTAGAGTCGGTCAAGGACAAGCTGAAAGGAGCTTGGGTGGTGATGGATCGCCAGCCGCGACGGTCTCGACCGGGTGCGGAAGCACCATCGGCGGAAGTGCAAGCTCAGATTGATTTGGACGCGGCGATTGATGGTCTGGGGATTGCGGGACGAGTTTACGGTTCGCGGAGTGAACTGGTCATTACCTCGGGAAGCTTCCGGGACAAGACTTTTGACAAGCACCCGATGGATCGAAGCGTGACGATTCGAAAGTCGGACATGGACGCGCTGAAAGCGTCGATGGCTGAAGGCAAATCGGTCGAACTCGAATTCAACTTGGACCAGAAGTTCCGAAAAGGGCCGGTTGTTCAGCACAACGTGATTGCCGAGATTAAAGGGACCGAGAAACCAGACGAGGTTGTGATCATCAGCGGACACATCGATAGCTGGGACGGGCCCGGCGCAGTCGGAGCTTCGGATAATGGAACCGGATCATGCACTGCGCTTGAGGCAGCAAGGTTGCTCCTCAAGGCGGGAGCAAAGCCGAAGCGCACGATCCGTTTCATTCTGTGGGGCGGAGAAGAGCAGGGGCTTTACGGCTCGCGCAGCTATGTCATTCAGCACGAGAAGGAGATGGACAAGATCAGCGCTGTCTTCGTTGACGACGGTGGTAGTAACTACATCGGGGGCTACAACGGTCACCCAGATATGAAGCCGATGCTTCAGAAAGGAATGGATCAGGTCGTTACCGCATTCCCTGATTTGCCCATGCGCTACACCGAGCGAGCGAACCCTCGCACCCAGATCGGTTCGGATCAGGACAGCTTCAACGCCGTCGGCGTTCCCGGGTTCTTCACCCTCGAGACTGGCTCCGAAAAGTACGGGACGCAGGATTACAACTTCATTCACCACACCCAGCACGACACCATGAAGTACGTGATCCCCATGTACATGGTCCAGTCTTCGGTCGCCCACGCGGTGGTTGGCTTGCAGGTTGCGAACGCCGACACCATGCTTCCCCGCTATCCGAAGTTCGAGTACAAGCTCAATCCAGATGGAGTTCCGGGACTTGCCGAGCTTTTGTTGAAGAAATAGGCACCGTTGACAACGTAGGATTCAGCATGCAAGACTAGAGGGGTCTTGATGCTGAATCTTCACCATCACCACCATATCCATCGTCATTGCGCCTAAGTTGCCGCAGTGACGTTCTTGGTTTGCCGTTCCGCGCGAACCAACATTCCCCGAATCTTCCAAAAATTTGAATATGAAACTTAAACTTGCCCTCCCTACTGGGCGCATTCAGCAAAACGTGTATAAGCTTCTTGAGGAAGCGGGGATTCGCATCTCGGGCGGACCGCGCTCCTACCGTCCGACCCTCAGCGCAGAAGGGTTTGATACCAAGATTCTGAAGACGCAGAATATCGTGGAGATGCTCGCGATTGGTCGCCGAGACATCGGCTTTGCCGGGCACGACTGGGTTCGAGAGAAGCGGGCGGACGTCGTTCATCTGCTGGATACAGGGTTTGATAAGGTTCGAATTGTTGCCGCGGCGCCTTCCGGATTTCCGTCGGCGGAGGCTTATCAGGGTCGAACTTTGGTGATTGCGACGGAGTATGTTCAGCTCGCGCAAGATTGGATTGATCTCAAAGGGATGGATGCGAAGGTCATTCGGAGTTACGGAACGACTGAAGTCTTCCCACCAGAGGACGCGGATTGCATCGTGGATAACACTTCCACTGGTGAGACGTTGAAGGCTTCTGGTTTGCAAATCATTGATGAGCTGATGCAGTCTTCGACGGCACTGTTTGCCAGCCAACAAGCCATGGCTAATCCGGATTTGCGCGGACGGATTGAGGACTTTGTTCTCCTCATTCAGTCGGTTCTGGATGCTCGCGACCGCGTGATGGTTGAGGTCAATGTCAGCAGAGAGTCACTTGAGGCAGTGGCGGCTTGCTTGCCGTCGATGCGTCAGCCGACAGTTGCGGCGCTGCATGGTGATGCGGGCTTCGTCGTGAAGTCGGCGGTGAAGCGAACTGATCTGCCAACTTTGATCCCGTTGATCAAGGCGAAAGGGGGCACCGATATCGTGGTATCTGCGATATCGAACGTGATTCCATGAGCCGAGTCGTCGGGGTGATCGATACAAAAGTGGCGAATACTGCCAGCATTTTTGCTGGGTTGCGCCGGGCGGGTTTAGAGCCGGTTGCGGTTGGCTCGACTTCGGATTTGGTGCGGCACGATGCCGTCGTTCTCCCTGGCGTTGGGTCCTTCGCGGCTGGAATGGCGGCGTTGGAGCGGATGTCTCTCGTCGAACCATTACAGGATTGGATTGCAACGGATCGACCATTCTTATCAGTCTGTTTGGGAATGCAATTGCTGTTTGAATCGAGCGAAGAGTCGCCAGGTGTTCGAGGGTTGGGCGTGGTTTGCGGAGCCGTGACTCGTTTTCCGGATGGAGTCGTGATTCCTCACTTTGGCTGGAACCAGATTGCGTCATCGTCAGACTTCTTTCCTTCAGGCGATGTGTATTTCGCTAACTCCTTCCGGGCGACCTCGGTGCCGGAAGGGTGGGAAGTAGCGACTTGCGACCACGGAGGTCCATTTTTGGCGGGCATTAGCAAAGGCAAAGTTGCTGCGGTTCAATTTCACCCAGAAATTTCGGGAGCGGTCGGCGCAGCCATTCTGAAGAGGTGGGCACGGTGGTAACCAAACGCATCATCCCTTGCCTCGATTGCCGCGATGGTCGCGTTGTGAAGGGAGTCAACTTTCAGGGATTGCAGGACGCAGGATCGCCAGTTGAGCTGTCCCTGCGCTACCAGGAAGAAGGCGCCGACGAGATCGTGATTCTCGATGTCGGCGCAACAGTCGAGGGCAGACAGAATCAGCTAGAAACGATTCGGGCAGTGCGTGTGGACCTCGCGATTCCGTTGACAGTGGGTGGCGGGGTGCGTGAGCTTCGAGATATTGAGGCGCTGCTCGAAGCCGGGGCGGATAAGGTTTCGATCAATACGGCGGGGGTTGATCGCCCGGAGCTTATTCGGGAAGCTTCGGAGGCTTTCGGCGCGCAATGCACAGTAGTCGCCATTGACACCAAGTGGACCGACAACCGATGGAGCGTATTGACCCGCGCGGGTCGAGATGTTCGAGATATCGATACTCTTGAATGGTGCCGCCAGGTCGCCGAGCTTGGCGCCGGGGAGATCCTACTCACCAGCTTTGACCGAGACGGCACAAAGGAGGGTTACGATCTGCAGCTTCTTCGGGCGGCCAGTTCTGCGGTCAGTATCCCCATCATCGCCAGCGGCGGGGCTCGGGTGGCTGATGACCTCTTTGATGCATTTGAAGCAGGGGCTAACGCGGCCTTGGCCGCTTCTATTTTCCACTATGACAATCTGCATATCTCGGACATCAAGGCCCACCTCGCGCAGAAAGGGGTCACGGTAAGACAATGATTATTCCAAGCATCGACCTTCAAAGCGGCAAAGCCGTTCAGCTCATCGGCGGAAAGGAGTTTGCCGTTGACGGCGGCGACCCGATGGCGTGGGCGAGAGAGTTCGGGATTGCCGGAGAGATTGGGGTTATCGACCTTGATGCAGCCCTCGGCACTGGCAATAATCGCGAGACCATTTTAGGCATTTTGAAAGATCATCGCTGCCGAGTCGGCGGCGGCATTCGAACTCTTGAGGATGCTCTGTTCTACTTGGATCACGGTGCCTTGCAAGTGATCATCGGAACCAAGGCAACGCCTGAATTCTGCGCTCAGCTCCCTCGCGAGCGGGTGATGGCTGCTTTGGATACCGTGCACGGCGAAGTCGTAGTGGACGGTTGGCAGACCAACACGAAGAAGCCAATTGAAGAGCGAATTGCCGAACTTCGGGATCATGTCGGCGGATTTTTGGTGACCTTCGTAGAACGGGAAGGGCGGATGGTGACCATGGATATGGATCGCTGCCGGGCTTTGAAGGAGCTTTGTGGGGATGTTCCGCTCACGGTTGCTGGCGGACTTTCGACGGTTGAGGAAGTTGCCGAACTCGATGCGATGGGAATTGATGTTCAGGTCGGGATGGCCCTCTACACGCGGAAAATTGACTACATCGATTGCGTGCTGTCGCCAATCAAACGACGGCTTCCAGATCAGCTTTGGCCGACGGTTGTTGCCGATCAGCAAGGCCGTGCGCTCGGGTTGGTTTGGAGCAGTGAGGAGTCAGTGCGACTTGCCGCGAAGGAGCGAAGGGGAATCTACTACTCCCGATCACGACAGGAGATCTGGCGCAAGGGCGAGACCAGTGGCGCGGTTCAGGAGCTTTTGAGGATCGATTTGGATTGTGATCGCGACGCGCTTCGGTTTACAGTTCGACAGGCTGGTTCTGGGTTCTGTCACAAGCAGACCGACTCCTGTTGGGGTGACCTTGGCGGGTTCCCTGCTCTTCAATCAACGCTTATGGCTAGAAAGCAGGAAGCTCCAGTGGGCTCGTACTCGGCTCGTCTCTTTAACGAGGAAGGCTTGCTTGAGAGCAAGTTGACGGAGGAGGCGCAAGAGTTGGCGGATGCGATAGGGCGGGAGCACATCATCGCCGAGGCCGCCGACCTGATCTATTTCGCCACCGCGAAACTGGCGCAGAACGACATCTCGCTTTCAGATGTCGAAAAAGAGCTTGATCGGCGCAGCAAAAAGATCAGCCGGAGAGGAGGCGACCGGAAGGCATGATCTCGATATACAAATACGCAGAGCTCGGGGAGGCGGATCGAAAGCGGCTGATGCGGCGGAGCCAGGCTTCTTTGGTAGAGATTGCTCCTACGGTTCAGAGCTGGCTTCTGCGGGTCGAGGAAGAGGGTGACCACGCAGTTCTTGACTATCTCAAGACCTTCGACCTGAAGGACGAGAAACTTGGATGGCAAGCTGTCTCTGACTTCCGACTTGAAGTCTCTGCTGAAGACGTTGATCGAGCTTATGCGGACCTTGACACGGACTTGATTGAGGCGATTAGGAAACAAGTCGAGTTATCGCGGAAGTTTCACACTGAGTATGCTTCGGCCCTTTTGGGTGATTGGGAAACGGTTCAGTCTGAAGGTGTTCGAGCGGGCTATCGTCGGGTGCCAATGGCTCGGGCAGGTTTGTACGTTCCGGCCGGAAAGGCTCCGTTACCAACGGTGGCACAAATCCTCACGGTTGCGGCAAAAGCGGCTGGGGTAGGGACAACCGTCGTGACATTCCCACCCTGCCCTTGGGAGAGTGAGGCAGCGATCATTGTTGCCGCCAAGGAAGCTGGAGCGGATCGGCTGTTTCGGATTGGCGGAATTGCTGCTATCGGTGCCCTTGCGTTCGGAACGGAGTCCGTTCCTCAAGTTGATAAGATTGCGGGACCGGGGAACCTGTATGTTCAGGCAGCCAAGCTGTTTGTTTCGGATCGTGTCGGAATCGACATGTTTGCCGGACCGAGCGAGGCGATGTTTATCGCCGATGAAACTGCTAATCCAGCATTTTTGGCGGCGGATGTTCTTGGTCAATGCGAGCACGGACCGGATTCGGCAGGAGTAGTTGTGACGACTTCTGAATCGATGGCAAAAGCTGTTCAGTCTGAGATATCCCTGCAGTTGAATCAACTTGATCGACAGGCATATGCCGCGACGGCGCTTGAGCGATACTCTGCGATCCTTGTTTTTGAAACTGAGGTAGCACTGCTCACCTATGTTGACGAATACGCTCCGGAACACCTGGAGATCCAGACGGCAGACCCACAAGAGATTCTTGGCAAGCTCAGAAATGTCGGATCGGCCTTCCTAGGTCAGTTCTCACCAATTGCGGCTGGAGACTATGCCACTGGGACGAACCATACTCTCCCGACTGGTGGCGCGGCGCGATATGCCTCGGCAGTGAGCCCAGAGACGTTCATGCGAACGATACAGTTCCAGGAGGCGACTCAAGCTGGATTGAAGAGTCTTGAGTCAATCATGACTCCGATTGCAAACGCAGAGGGACTAACCGCTCACCGAGATTCGGTAAAGATACGAAACACAACTGCATGAGCTGCAGGTTGATGTAAAGTACGAGAGATGAAAAAGAGCCTGCTTGTTCTTGGTCCAGTTTTGCTGTTTGGATGTGGTGGCTCGGGCTCGTCTACTACGGGAACAACGGTCGCAAAGCAGGTAATTGCCAGCGGGCTGAATCAGCCGATGCAGTACAAAGCCGTCCCTGGTCAGCCGACGCTTGCGTATGTGGTTGAGCGCGGAGGCGCGATCAAGGTTTTAGTCAATGACGCTGTGCAAGCGACCAATTTGATCAACATCTCAACTCTGCTGAGTGCCACGGGAGAAGGTGGACTGCTGGGAATGGCGTTTGACCCTAACTTCGCCTCGAATCGCTATATCTATCTGCACTTCTCGACCGGGGCCGATGTGGACACCACCATTGTTCGGTACACCGTTAACCCGACGTTCTTAACCGCCAGTACGAGTTCTAGCCAGCCAATCCTCAAGATCTCACAGGCACCTCACGATAACCATAAGGGCGGCTCGATCAACTTTGGCGGAGACAATATGCTTTACGTCGCCATGGGCGACGGCGGAAGCGGGAACGACCCGTTGAATCGCTCGCAGGACAAGACAACGTTGCTCGGAAAGATGTTGCGGATCAACCCGACCGGTGACGACTACCCAACCGATGCGGACAACAACTACGCGATACCCGCTGGAAATCCGTTCCTCTCTGATACAACGGTTCGACCAGAGATTTGGGCTTTTGGCCTCCGGAATCCGTTCCGCTGGAACTACGACTCGGTGCTCGGTGGATTCTTGATTGCGGATGTCGGGCAGGACGCCTATGAGGAAGTGAGCTATGTCGGGCTGGCTAATGGAGGGCGCAACTTTGGTTGGCGAGTCCGGGAGGGCAAGCACGCAACCACAAACTCAGGCCCGACGTTTGGATCCGCGTTTGCCGATCCCTTTGTTGAATATAGCCACTCGCAAGGGCGATCGATTACTGGTGGATTCGTCTACCGTGGCACCACCCTGCCCGGCTTGAGTGGACGGTACCTTGTTGCCGACTTCGTGCTCGATGGCTTCTGGGCAATTCCGGTCAGCTTATCTGGCGGTGAGGCTAACTCCGTCGCCATCCCATCTACAACACCGATTTCCGGTGGGCTTAATGGCACGGTGTCGATTGATCCGGACGCAAACGGTGAAGCTGTCGTGACTGAACTGAGCCCCGGAACCGTATCTCGACTTGTTCCGGGAACGACTCCGTAGCTTTAACCCCGAATGATCGCCAAAAGCTCTTCCGTCTTCTCGACCATTAGCGCGTGATCGCCTCGAGTCTCGACGTTGAGTCGGATCACCGGCTCAGTGTTCGAGCCTCGGAGGTTGAATCGCCAGTTGGGGTACTCGATCGAGAGGCCGTCGATACGTGTGATCGTTCCGCCTGGAGCGTATTTCTCTTCGACTGCGGCCAAGATGGTTTGGACATCAGAAACTTTGGAGTTGACTTCGCCTGAGCAGGGGTAGTTCGCGACCATTTCTTCCACGAGGTCTCCGAGGGACCGACCAGTTGAAGAGACCAACCGAGCGATCAGCAGGAATGGGATCATACCGCTATCACAGTACCAGTGGTCCTTAAAGTAGTGGTGAGCCGACATCTCGCCGCCGTAGGTCGCATCCTCGGCGCGCATCTTCTCTTTGATAAAGGCATGGCCGGACTTGCACATGACCGCCCGTCCGCCGAGCTTTTCGACGATGTCGAGGGTGTTCCAAGTGAGTCTCGGATCGTAGACGATGGTCGCGGTTGGATCGGCCTGGAGAACAGCTTGGGCAAGCAGACCAACGATGTAGTAGCCCTCGATGAAGTTGGCGTGCTCGTCGAAGAAGAAGCAGCGATCGTAGTCGCCGTCCCAGGCGACGCCAAAGTCGTAAGAGCCGGCCTTCATGTCGGCGATGGCGCCGGCTCGGGCTTCTTCAAGAATCGGGTTTGGAACGCCGTTGGGGAAGTTGCCGTCGGGGGTGAATAGTCGGTTGGTTGACTCAAGCGGCAGGTTGGGTAGAAGCTGTTCGAGCGCGACTCCTGCAGCACCGTTTCCGACATCACAGAGAACCTTCAGCGGTTTGAGCGAAGAAGGCGAGACAATCTTGAGCAGGTGATCAATGAAGTCCTTGTAAACGTCCTGTTCGATTCGCTTCCCTTCTCCGGTGCGCTCCCAGTTTTGCTCATGGGCGCGTCGCTCAATCTCGTTCAAACCGGTATCGGAAGAAACTGGGCGGCTCTCTTGGCGGACCATTTTTAGGCCGTTATACTCGGGCGGGTTGTGGCTGGCCGTTATCATGCAGCCGCCGTCGTAGCCATAGAACGCGGTGGCGAAGTAGACCATCTCGGTTCCGACGAGGCCGAGGTGGACAACATCGACTCCAGCGTCGTTAAGTCCACGGGCAAAAGCGTCGTATAGTTCTGGTCCCGAGAGACGAATATCGTAGCCTACACAGACCGTTTTTGGGTTCAGCTCATCGGCATAAGCCCGGCCAACTCGGTACGCCACATCGGGGTTGAGTTCAGTAGGAACAATCCCACGGATGTCGTACGCTTTGAATGCTGGAAAATATTTGCCCATGAGTCCCTTAGTTCTTACCTTATGGTTGGCAAATTGTGCTGTCTCTTAACCATCATAGATGAATGCCAGCAGAACTTCTAGGTGCTCATACCCCCATCAAAAATGGTCTCGGAGGGGCTCTGCGCGAGGGTAAGCGGATCGGATGTACGGCTGTGCAGGTGTTTACCAAGAGTCCGCAGCTTTGGAAAGCGAAGGAGATTTCGGCGGAGATGGTGACTGATTTTAAGGCGGCTCAGGCGGAGACGGGGATCACCGAGGTCGTTGTTCATGACTCCTATTTGATCAACATGGCATCGGCCGCCGAAGAAGGGCGTGAGAAATCGATTCTAGGTCTCACTGATGAGCTGAACCGATGCGCTCAGTATGGGATTCGGTATTGCAACTCGCACATGGGCGCGCATGTCGGACAGGGGGTTGAAGAGGGTCTTCGATTGCTTGTGGAAGGGGCAAAGCGGGTTCTGGCTGGCTCCGATCCTTCGGTGATGCTTTTGATGGAAACCACGGCGGGTTCGGGGTCATCGTTAGGCTCGACGTTTGAAGAGTTACAGGCGGTTTTGGACGGTCTTCACGGCGACGCGAGGGTAGGGGTTTGCGTGGATACTTGCCACATCTTCGCCGCTGGTTACGACATTCGGACCGAAGAGATGTACCTAGAGACCTGGGCTAAGTTCGAATCAGTGATCGGTTTTGATCGGCTGAAGGCGGTTCATTGCAACGACTCGCTGAAGCCGTATGGATCGCGCAAAGATCGCCACGCTCAGCTCTCGGAAGGCGAGATTGGCGAGACGCCATTCCGGCTGATGGTCAATGACGAGCGATTCCGCCGCATCCCGATTCTTCTCGAGACTCCGATTGAGAACGACGGGCATGAGAGAGACTTGGCAAAACTGAAGAGCTATATCGGCTGACCGACTCTGACTAAGAAATGAGCGAGCCTTTCTTCAACTCGCTCATCTTTCCCCCAACTGCGAATCTTATCGTAGTCAATTTGAGCTCCAAGGTTCTTCGCGATAGCTACCGCTTGTGACAATGCCGAGAAGTCAGCCCGATTACCGAACAGGTACCAAGCCAGACGATCCCGGACGCAGTCCGTTGGCGAAATGATGTCAAGCTGATGTCCACTTTGCTCATCCGTCAGACGCACCGGTTTGATACTGTAGTCCTCTCCGATTGCCAGCGGCCCGGGCGGAAACTCCAAAGTGAAGATCGTGTCCGGATGTCGGTACATGCCGGATTGGTACCTGAACCCAAGCTGTTCGATGATCTTGGCCGCCCCGCCTCCAAACGACAAGATGAAGTCAAGATCCTGGGACTGATAGACGCTTGATTCGTAAACCTCGGCAGCTCCACCGCCAGAAAGCACGGCGGTTCTCTCCGCTTTGATAAAGGCGTCGCCAACGATAAACGCTAATTCTCGAATACTCGTGAGATGTGAGATCATGCGATTTCCTTACCGATCCGTCTTGGCCGGCGGCGTTGCTGGGCTAGTTTGTCTTGGAGTTCAACCTCATGAATCGTCAGTGCCTGGAGTAGGGCTCTGAGCTCTTTCAGGGCGACATACCGCGGATTGAGGGTGACTCGACGTGCAGCTCCATCGGGCCAAGTCGCGACCAGCCCTGCACGCTCAAGACCCTCGATCGACTTCTGGACCGGTGTTAGGCTTTTGCCGAGGAGTCTGGCGAGCTCTCGAGGGTACGTTTGGTCTAGCAGATAAATCGCCATCAGCACCTCAGACCTAGCTGCGGAGCCAAAGACCCCTTGATTATTCAGTTCACTCATGAATCTATTATGACCTATATTCTAGTTTACTTGACCTATAATTTAGGTCAAGTAAACTACTTTTTAGTTCGGATCTGATTCACTAAAACCCGTACACGAAACGAGACTTTCGAGGGTCAAATCTGCCAAAATTGAACCTGAAGTCCCTTGACCACCTCCGCACCAACCTTTTATGACATCCTGGGTGTGGGGCCTGTTGCCGATTCCGAGACGATTCGTCGTGCGTATCGACGACTCGCCCAGAAGCACCACCCGGACGTGAGCGACTCTCCAGACGCTCACGAAAACATGGCGCGGATTAACGAGGCGTTTGAGACCCTGACCGACAAGAATCGTCGGGAAGAGTACGACGCCCTGCTTGCGGGCGGCAGCCAAGAGCCAGAGCACGCAACGCCACAAACCCCGGTGATGGTGCGCCTGATCAAGCGCCTTCACGGACACAAGACCCCGGTTTACGCCCTGGCCTTTACGCCGGATAGCGGTCAGCTGATGTCGGTTGGGTTTGATAACGAGCTCATCTGGTGGGCTGAAGAAGGCGAGACAACTCGCCAGACCAAGCTCGAAAGTGGCGCGGTTTCGACCCTTCGTGCATTCTCTGGTGGAAGGGTGATGGCAGCGGGGTCAACTGAGAGCCATGTGAACGTCTGGCGGCTGGATGGCGAAGAAGTTAAGAACTGGAAGGGGGTTCAGGAGGAGTGGGTGAGCTGTGTCGCCATCTCAGGAGATGGCTCGTCGATCGCCGCCGGTTCGGTTCATGCTCAGCTGAGAGTTTGCGATTCAGCGACGGGAGCCGCGATGTACACGCTGCGAAGTGCCGATGCTAGTGTTACCGCCGTCGCTTTCAGCGCCGATGGTCGTCTGCTAGCTGGCGGTACGGCGGATGCCCGCGTAACAATTCGTGAAGCCAAGACCGGGCGCTGGGTTCGGACGATTGAGCGGCTCAGATCTATGGTCACCGCAATCGCTTTTAGCGCCGATAGTGAGTACCTGGCAGTCGCCGGGGTTGACCTTAGTATTCGTGTCTTTGAACTCTCAACTGGCAACCTCCTCAAGATGGTTTACGGGCACTCAAAGCCGATAGAGGCACTTGCGTTTCACCCCAATGGCTGGCTCTTTGCCTCAGGTTCTCGCGACGGAACCATAGGTCTTTGGAACGCAGCGAAAGGCATCGGAAGCGTTCGCATCGAGGCGTCATCCCGCCCAATCTCGTGCGTTGCGTTCAACTCAGACGGCTCAAGACTAGCCGCAAGCGGGCAGGACAAGCTCGTGCGGCTGTTCGAGATTACAGCGAAAAGCTGAGAGTACAGCCAATCGGCGTTGTCACTTTCACTTTAGGTGCTTGACCGCTCAGGGCAGCCTTGATGGCGTTCCTTAGGTCGGGCGACTTCGGCTTTCGCCACTTGAAATCCGAGCCGTAGGCGTCGTCGATCCGGCCCCTATAGACCAGTTTTGAACCTTCGTATACGACCGCCGTAGGGACCACCTTCGCTCCCGCACGGCTTGCCTCAACGCCTTTCGGGTCAAGCAGAAATGGGGCGAGAATGTTGAACTCTTTTTGATGTTGCTTGGCTACATTGGCTGTAATCCCCGGCTGCGAGTACACCATTCGAAACTTCGCCTTCGGAAACTCCCGCACGATCCGATTCATCTCCGGCGAGTAGCGCCGGCAAATCGGGCAGTCGGAGGTGATGAAGAAATCGACCTTAATAGCAGGGGCAAAGAATGGAAGCATTTAAAAGTTGAACGCCGGAGGACATCCGGCGTTCTGGGATTTTATTCGCTCGCTAGGAACGGGTAGCGGTAGTCGGTAGGTGGAACAAAGGTCTCTTTGATCGTTCGAGCAGAGAGCCAGCGGTAGAGGTTGAGCGCCGAGCCCGCCTTGTCGTTGGTTCCGCTTGCCCGGGCTCCGCCGAAGGGTTGTTGACCGACGACAGCACCGGTTGGCTTATCGTTGATGTAGAAGTTTCCGGCCGCGTTTCTCAGCATCTTCGTAGCAGTCTCGACCGCGTAGCGATCCTGGGAGATCACCGCGCCGGTAAGGGCGTAAGGGGAGGTTTCGTCAACCAGTTCGAGAGTCTCTTCCCACTTGTTTTCGTCGTAAACGAAAAGGGTCAAGACCGGCCCAAAGATTTCTTCGCACATGGTTCGGTACTTTGGATCGGTGACCTCGATGACGGTTGGCTCAATAAAGTAGCCGACCGACTTGTCGTAACCTCCGCCGACCAGGATGTTCTGACCATCGGCTTTCGCCTTATCGATGTAGGCGGCGATGTTGTCGAAGCTCTTCTCGTCGATGACTGCGTTGACGAAGTTTCCGAAGTCTTCGACCGAGCCTTGTTTAAACGACTTCGCACCTTCAACCAGGAGCTCTTTCACCCGAGGAGCGATGTTGGACGGAACGTAGCAGCGCGAGGCAGCCGAGCACTTTTGGCCCTGGTACTCAAATGCACCGCGTAGCAGAGCGGTGGCGACCACCGCGGGGTCAGCCGACTTGTGAGCAACGACGAAGTCCTTTCCGCCGGTCTCGCCGACGATTCGCGGATAGCTCTTGTAGATGTTGTTGGCAAGACCCTCGCCGATCTGCTTCCACATTGTGTTGAAGACACCGGTTGAACCCGTGAAGTGAACTCCAGCGAAATCTCGGTGATTGAAGCAGACTTTGCCGATGGTCGGTCCATCGACGTAGATAAGATTGATAACGCCATCAGGTAGCCCAGCTTCCTTGAGGACCCGCATGAACATCTGCGCGCTATAGACCTGGGTGTTAGCCGGCTTCCAGACGACCACGTTTCCGCACATTGCCGCAGAAGTCGGCAGATTTCCGCCGATGGCGGTGAAGTTGAACGGCGTCACCGCGAGGACGAAGCCTTCAAGAGGTCGATACTCAAGGCGGTTATGCATTCCGGGTCCGCTGATCGGCTGCTGGGCGTAGATTTCGCTGAGGAAGTGAACATTGAACCGCAGGAAGTCGATGATCTCGCAAGCCGCGTCGATTTCAGCCTGAAAGGCGTTCTTGCTCTGCCCCAGCATCGTGGTGCCGTTCATGTAGGGGCGGTACTTGGTGGCGATCAGGTCAGCGGCGCGGAGGAAGATGTTTGCGCGGCTCTCCCAGCTCATGTTGCTCCAGGCTTCGCGTGCGGCGAGGGCGGCTTCGATGGCTTTTTCGACGTGACTCGCGTCTCCGGCGTGGAAGACTCCGAGAGTGTGCGCCCGCTCGTGCGGCGGGTGCATAGTGACCGCCTTGCCAGTGCGAACTTCTTCACCACCGATGTACATCGGGACATCGACTTGAGACGCTTTGAGTTCAGCGAGAACTTCCTTCAATCGAGCTCGCTCAGACGTCCCTGGAGCGTAGCTCAGGACGGGTTCGTTGACAGGCAGAGCGTAGTGAAAGTCACCAAAGTTCATACCCAGAGTTTACCGGGACAGCGCAGTTTGGACTGCGCGTGATTCATCACCGCTTTTGGCAGCCGAATTCATTCGGCGCGGAGAAAGCAACCTCTCTCCGGCCGCGATGAATCGCTCGAAACTTCAACTCGATGAATTCTCGCGCCCTGAGAGCTTACGATGGATGAGGATTGCTAAGAGTCCAATGATTGAGGCACCTAGAACGGCCTGCGAAACCACTGTCTCCGAGGTGAAACTTACCGCAATTGAAGCTAACACAACACAGGCTCGACTCGCAATCGATATCAGAGTAATTGACTCTGAAGTTGGAGGCTCGTTGCTGAACTCGTAGCGCTTTGCAATCTGCTTCTCCGAACACAGCCACAAACCGAACAGTAGAAAGAACGTCGACACAACCTGACCCGTTAAGAGTTGTTGCCATTGCCGAAATCGGCAATGGCAACTAAGATCTGGCTTTCAGACCTTGACCGAGAAGCCAGGGCGGAAGTCGGGCTTGATGAGGCCATCAAACTCGGTTGATCCCTTGACCTTCATGTTCTTCGAATCCCACTCGAGGCGAGGACCGTCGGCCCAGATCGCGAGGTTTCCGAGAAGAACGGCTTCGGTGAGCGGTCCCGAGTAGTTCGGGAAGTTTGAGACGGCTTGAGTGCCGGTCATGCAAGCGTTGACCCACTCCTTCATGTGCCCAGGAGATTGAACGACTTCAGTGTCTGGGATCGGGTTTCCGCTGACCAGGCTAAAGCGAGTATTACTCTCGTCAGCACCGAAGATGGTGTCCTTTTCGCAAACGACAATCACGCCGTTTCCGCCGAAAGTGAACAGCTCAGCGAGCTCCTGCGGCGGCTTCTTGCCTCCGTCATACCAGTGAAGCTTGAAAGGATCCATCTTCCCTTTCGCCCCGTACTCGTAGGTGACATGAGCCCAGTTCGGGAAGGACTCCTTGTTGTGTCCGCTGGTCTCAGCCTGTACGGCAAGAGGAGCATCAAGGCCGAGTGCCATGTGCGGCATGTTGAAGATGTGGCAGCCCATATCGCCGAGGGCTCCGGTGCCGAAGTCCCAGAATCCGCGCCATGAGAAGTGGTGGTAGCCGTCAGCATAGTCTCGCATCGGGCGAGGACCAACCCACATGTCCCAATCGAGTCCCTTTGGAACTGGCTTGGATGCGGGGCGAGGAATTCCTTGCTCCCAATACACCTTGGCTCGGTCGGTCCACAGGTGAATCTCTTTGACCTTGCCCCAGGTTCCTTCTCTGAGGAGCTTGGCCACCTTGCGCATCTGTGTACTCTGAGTCGAGTTGTTACCCATCTGGGTGATCGCTTTTTTCTTCTTAGCAAGAATTGCGAGCTGGCGAGCTTCCCAAATCGTTCGGCAAAGCGGCTTTTCGGTATAGGTGTGCATTCCGGCGTGAAGGGCCAGAACGGTTGCCGGAGCGTGGTGGTGATCCGGGGTGCTGATGATGACGGCGTCCATCTTGCCCTTCATCATTGCGATCATCTCGCGGTAGTCGTCGAAGGCGGCTGCCTTCATGTGCTCCCGCTGAGCTTTGATGCGATCTTCGAGGTCGACGTCGCAGACAGCAACGACTTCGGCACCCGCCTGAACGGCTTGCTCGCGGCCGCTCCAGCCCTTTCCTCCGCAACCAATGATTCCGACTCGGAGCTTTTGCCCCGGCGCCATTGGCTTCTGGGCTTCACCAAGCGCCGAAGCACCTAATCCCAGACCAACCGTGGCGGCAACGCCGCCCCGCAAAACGTCTCTTCGTGAATAATTTCCGCTCATAACCAGACCTCCCCGATGTTACTCCGAACCCTTTGTCGCCTTCACTTTCAGCGGGCGAATTTTGATGTTTTTGAAGGAAACCAAACCGTGGTCACCTTGGATGGCGATGTGTCCGTTTCCGGCTTTTCCGAACTCGGGATACGCACGGAACTTGCTCTTCGCGACTCGCTCCAAGAAGTCGGGGCTACCGAGCACGAAATCGTAGTAGCGGACTCCGTTAACTTCGACAAAGCACTTCTTCGGGTCAATCATGATGCGGAATCGGTTCCACTCACCAATCGGCTTCACAGCGTTTTTATCGGACCGATAGAGTTCGTAAAGGAATCCGGCAAGTTGGCCCTTCGGGTCCACCGCAGTGTCCATGATCTGGATTTCAGGGCCGCTGAACCAAGGTGCCCCGCCTGAGTCGAGAACGTGGAACATGACGCCGCTGTTCTGTCCAGCGGGCATCTTCCAGTCGAGTTGGAGTTCAAACCAGTCGTACTTGTCGTCGGTGAGGATGTCTCCCGCGTTGTGCGGATCCTTGCACTGGAGTTCGCCGTTCTCGATCACCCAACCTGAATTGACTCCCTTACCCTTAAAGTTGTGCCACCCCTTAGTGCTCTGGCCATCAAAGAGGAGTTTCCAACCCTGCTGAGCCTCTTTTGAGGAGAGCGTGTTGTCAGGAGCAAACAAAAAAAGGGCGCATAGTGCAGAAGCAACCATGCGCCAATTCTACTCCAGAGACGAAACGAACAGGTTCAATTACAAACGATACTTAACGCTTGCCGGCCAGGCCTGGCTCGGCCATTCCTCGGGCAACTTCGGGTGAAATCCCGCGATCCTGCTGAGCCTTTGCTTCTGACACACCTGGTTTGATAGGGGCATCAAGATAAGCACCCTTGGTTTCCTCGCTGCCCGATCCGCTGCAACCAAGCAGCGGAACGGACAGGGTGAACAGGCAGAGAGCGATCAGTTTCCTGCCCAAGATGCTCCCCAGAACTTGACGATATCTTTGTCAACGAGCTTCTGGCAGTACTGAGCCGTGCTGGAAGCCTCGGTGAGAGCTGGGTTGATGGCTGAGTAGCCAACGAATTTCTCCCGACCGTACTTGCCAGCGTGACCATCGGCAAATGCTCCGCTGAACTTACCTTCCCATCGCTTTCGGGCGTCCCAGCTGAGGGCGTACCAGCTGAAAGTGTCGGTGTATTGATCAATGTAAGGCCATGCACTTTCGTATCCTCGGAAGTACATCCAAGAGAACGGAAGGGTTCCGTATTGCGTTGGCTGAAGCATGATTCGGTCGGCAACGCTTTCAATCGCGGTGAGCGACTTCATGCTGTTGTAGCGACTTGGAGCAGTGCAAGATCCCGAGCCATTGTATGCGAAACCATCTGAGTTAAGGCTCAGGTTGGTGACCCACTGCCAAGCGTAGTAGTAGGCACCGCCACCCGTTGGACAGGTGTCGTAATACTTGTCGCAGTAATAAGCGGTCGTGCCAATTCGAGCATCTTCTTTCGGCTCAGGGACTGTTGGATCGAAGAAGATGGCTCGGCTCTTAACGTAAGGGAAAACTCGACCAACCCAGGTATCCGTGTTGTGATACTGGTTAGGATCGGTGGGAGTTCCGGTTCCATAGTGAGGAACCGCCATGTCGTCCACGTCAATTGCGTACGTGAGGACGCCAAGCGCGTTCTGCTTCATGTTCGAAAGGGCCGAGGTCTTCTTTGCCGCAGTTTTGGCTTGAGCAAAAACTGGGAACAGAATGGCGGCCAGGATGGCGATGATTGCTATGACAACAAGTAGCTCGATGAGTGTAAACGCTCTTCGCATTGCCTATTTTTGCCACCTGAGGTTACGACAAAGTTAACGGAATGTTGTGGGTGAGTTATTAAAGAATTCTTTACCCAAACAAGCCGTTAGCTCGGCCACCGACTCGGCCCGCTTCACTCGCTGAAATGCGTCAAAGTCTCCGTGCCGGTACGCGATATTCAGCCATTGTTTCAGCCGGGCGAGCGTTCGCCTGTCCGTGCCAGGATGAAAATGATCGCACCAGGAAATCAGCAGCTCAAGTCTTATCTTCCAATCAAGCGGCTCCGAACCAGAACCTAACCCTAATGCATTTGCGACGGAGGAAGCTAACCCTGGCACCGCCAGGGCCCCGCGTCCGATCATGAAATGCTCACACCCCGTCGTCTCTCGGCATTTCTGAAAGTCGTCAAACGAGAAGATATCGCCATTCGCCACCACCGGAACTCCGACCAGCTCATTCACCCGCCGCAGATGTGGCCAAAACACCGGAGGCTCGTACCTTTGAGTTCTGGTGCGAGCATGCAAAGTGAGCCAAGCCGCTCCGCCCTCAACCGCCATCGGGGCATTCTCAAAAATGTCGTCGATCGACTCCCAGCCGAGCCTCAACTTTGCGGAAACCGGGATTTCCGGTGGTAATGCATCCCGCACCGCCCGAACCACTTCTCGAATTCGGCAAGGTGTACGCAATAGAGAGGCCCCACCGTCGTTCCCATTCACCGTCGGCGAAGGGCATCCGAAGTTGATGTCAATCGACTTGGCTCCGGCCCGAACGGCAGCTAAAGCCGAGAGTGCCATCCGCTCTGGATGGCCCCCAAGAATCTGCACCTGAACCGGTAGCCCAGTGACCGTTTTGCAATCCGTCGCGACCTCGGGAACTTCCCGCCGGAACACCTTTGCCGGCAACGCCTCCCCACTTACCCGGACAAACTCGGTAACGGAATAACTAAAACACCCCCACTCACCCACCAACGCTCGCATTGGGGCATCGGTGATGCCATCCATTGGAGCAAAGACCAGAGCAGGGGTTCCGGCGCGAATCAAGATATGAGTAAACCCGGTTTAGCTTAATGCTTCGGTGAGAGATTCGCGATGATCCGGGTGGGCGATCTCGATCAGTGCCTTTGCTCTCTGCCGCAAGTTCTTACCTTTGAGATACGCGACGCCATACTCTGTCACAACATAGTGAACATGCGCCCGGGTGGTCACGACACCAGCTCCCTGTTGAAGTCTGGAGACGATCCGGGACGCTCCTGTTTTGGTTGTGGATGGCAGAGCAATGATCGGTTTTCCACCCTCCGAGTGGCTCGCTCCACGAATGAAATCCATCTGTCCGCCAACCCCCGAATAGAGCCTTGAGCCAATGGAGTCTGCGCAGACCTGGCCTGTGAGATCAACTTCTATGGCCGAGTTGATCGCGGTCACTTTCGGGTTCTTTCGGATGACAGCGGTGTCGTTGACGTAAGCCGCATCCAGCATCTGGATAAAGGGATTATCATCGACAAAGTCGTAGAGCCGGCGGGTTCCAATCACGAACGTCGCGACGATCTTGCCAGGGTGGATCTTCTTGTTTTCATTGGTAATGATTCCTTTGTCAACGAGATCGATAACCCCGTCCGAGAACATCTCGGTGTGAATACCGAGATGCTGATGCCCGCTGAGAGCCGCCAAAACTGCGTCTGGGATTGCACCAATTCCCATCTGGAGAGTGGCTCCATCCTCAACTAATCCCGCAACATTTCGCCCAATTGCTAACTGCACCTCAGTCGGAGTGCAGTGGGGGTGCTCGGCGATTGGCTCGTCATGCTCGACCACATGGTGGATCTGACTTGCGTGAAGGAGCGCGTCCCCGTGAGTTCGTGGCATGAAGCTGTTCACCTGCGCAATCACGATCTTTGCGGTCTGTACCGCCGCGCGTGTCGCCTCAATCGACGTACCGAGCGAGTAGAAGCCATGTTTATCCGGCGGCGATACCGTAATCAGAGCGACATCTAGCGGAAGAATGCCCTGTCTGAACAGCGCAGGGGCTTCGCTGAGGAAGACGGGGATATAGTCAGCACGGCCCTCGTCGACCGCCTTGCGAACGTTTGCCCCTACGAACAGCGCGTTCACCCGGAAACTCTGGGCATGCTCAGGATCAGCGTACGGCGCAGGTCCCTCGGTGTGCAGTTGCACAATCTCCACATCCCTAAGCTCATCCGCTCGCTCTACCATCGCCCGGATCAATGCTTGGGGGGCCGCCGCCATTCCATGAATCCAAACTCGGTGACCACTTTGTATCGCTAGGACTGCGTCTTTGGCGGAAATGGCTGGGGGCATTGATCAGTTTTACCGTTTGCGTCACTCCCGAAAGACATCTGCAAATCAAGTTCATGACAATGATTACCCATTGAACATTTTCTGTAGAATTGCATTGACAACTAGTAGATTCTTGTCTATACTTTTCTCGAGTCAAGTTGATGGTAGCTGAGCAAAGTTTGATGGATGGGTTGAATGAAACCCTCAAGCGAATCTGGGGATTCGAGTCTTTGCGACCATTGCAGCAGGAGGTTGTAGAGTCGTCACTAGCAAACCGCGATGCGGTCGTGGTGATGCCGACTGGCGGGGGAAAGAGTCTCTGCTTTCAACTTCCTGCACTCCTCTCGTCTTCTCTGACCGTAGTGATTTCACCTTTGATCGCCTTGATGAAAGATCAGGTGGATGCCCTTCGCGTGGTTGGCGTTGAAGCCGCCGCGCTCAACTCTTCAATGGATGAAGAAGAGGAGGCGGATACTCGGCGAAAGGTTCTGTGCGGGGAGATGCGCCTTCTGTATGTCAGCCCTGAGCGGCTGCTTTTGTCTTCCACATTGGAGTTGTTGCGACAGGCCAAAGTCGCTCGCTTTGCGGTCGATGAGGCGCACTGTATCAGTGCATGGGGACACGATTTCCGACCTGAGTTTCGGCAACTGGGACGGCTGAAGGAACTGTTTCCGGAGATCCCAGTGCAGGCCTTTACGGCAACCGCAACGCCGCAAGTTCAACGGGATATCGCGATTCAGCTTCGAATGGAGCGACCTCGACGGTTTGTCGGCGTCTTTGATCGTCCGAACCTGACGTATCGGATCGTGGCTAAGGACGATGCCGTTCGGCGAACAATCGAGGCCGTCCAGCGGTATCCGAACGAGGGAGTGATTGTTTACTGTTTGTCACGCAAGGACACAGAGACGATTGCCAATGCTCTGGTTGCGAACGGGATTGAGGCAGTCGCGTATCATGCCGGACTGCCAAACGAGACTCGACGCCGGATAAGCGAAGATTTTGCCCAGGAGCGGGCGAACATTATTGTTGCGACGGTTGCCTTTGGGATGGGTATCGACCGCGCGAACGTGCGTTGCGTAATCCATGAGTGCTTGCCAAAAAGCATGGAGGGGTACCAGCAGGAGACGGGACGTGCGGGGCGAGACGGGATGCCGAGCGAGTGCGTGTTGCTTTACAACCACGGCGACGTGATTCGGCTCAAGCGGCTATTGGATGGGTCTGACCGGGAACTAGTCGAACACCAAAACCGCCTTCTGGAAGAAGTTCGTCGGTTCGCGACAAGTCATCAGTGTCGGCACAAGTCACTGAGCGAATACTTTGGGCAGGAGTATGTCTCCACAGACGAAGGCGGATGTGGAGCGTGCGACGTTTGTCTCGGTGGGATGAAGCTACTGGAAGGTTCAACCGAGATTGCCCACAAAATCCTTCGTACGATTGCCAGCTTACGGATCAATAATGGCGTTGCATTTTGGGCGGCGGTCCTCACCGGATCTCGGGCAAAGCGGATCACCGACCGAGGTGCAGACCGCGCTGAAGGCTTTGGATCATTCTCGTCGGAATCGACCGACCGGGTGACAACCTGGATTCACCAGCTTCTCGATCTTGGACTGCTGGTTGCTGAGGAGGGTCAGTACGCCACGATCTCGATCACCGAAGAAGGGCGGCAGGTATTGACATCCGAGGCAGACGTCGAACTCATCGAGAACTCAGCCCTGATCCAGCCGGCAAAGGCGAGAAAGTCTAAATCGGGAACGGTCACCGAAGTCCCCGGCATGGATCATGCGCTGTTCGAGCGCATGCGTGAATGGCGCAAACAGACTGCTCAAGAGCAATCCGTTCCTGCCTACGTCATCATGCACGACCTCACGCTGATGCGCCTCGCCGCGATTCGTCCATCAAGCATCGATGGGCTCAAAGAGATTCCGGGTATTGGCTACCGTCAGTCGGAAAACTATGGGCAAGCACTCCTCGATCTCATCGAAGCAAGTGGACTCCCCACCGATCAAGATAAACCCGGAGCCACCGCTCGACCAAAGCAAACCGCACTCCCAAACAAGACTGCGATCTATGCCAAAGGCTTCCAAGCGGGATTGACGGTGGCCGAAATGGCCGAGAAAAACGGGACAACGGAGCGCACCATGTGGGATCACCTGGTCACCTGGGTTGAGGTGGCGAGACCCGATTCGATCTCCACTTGGGTTCCCGTCGAGATTCAAGAAAAAGTGAAGAAGGCCATCGGCAAAACGGGCGAGGACCTTCTGAAACCGATCTTCGAGGAACTCGACGGAGAAATCTCCTACGAGTACATCAAAGTTGTTCGAGCCAGCCTAGGGTAGGACGTTGCCGGCGGCGCGGTAAATCTCGTACCAGTGTGGTCGCGAAAGATTGATTTGGCACGCAACCGCCACCTGGCGAATCCGATCTGGGTTGGTGGTGCCGAGTACCGTCTGCATTTTCGCCGGGTGCCGTTGCAGCCAAGCGATTGCCAATCCCGTCGGTGTGACAGAGTACTCCGCAGCCAAAGCACTAAGAACCTTATTCAGCTCTGGGAACTTCGGGTTATCAACGAAAACGCCCTCGAAGAAGCCAAATTGGAAAGGCGACCAAGGTTGGATGGTGATCTTCTTCAGCCTACAGTAATCCAAAATCCCTCCGTCTCGGTCGACCGAGGTTTCCCACTTCATGTTCGCCGCGATGCCTTGATCAATCATGCCGGTGTGCATGATGCTCATCTGCAGCTGGTTCGCATGAAGGTGCATCGGCAGAGCGGATTGAAGAAGCTCAATCTGATTCGGCGTCTGGTTACTCACTCCAAAGTGCCGAACCTTTCCGGACGCGACCAGTGAGTCAAATGCTGAAGCAACTTCCTCTGGCTCAACTAGCGTGTCCGGCCGGTGAAGGAGCAGGAAGTCCAGGTAGTCGGTGTCGAGGCGAGAAAGAATCGCATCGACCGAAGTCAGAATGTGCTCCTTAGAGAAGTCAAAGAATCCCTTCCGGATGCCGCACTTGCTCTGAATCAGAATCTTTTCCCGTGCGATGCCAAGCCGTTTGACAGAGGCAGCGAAGACTTCTTCGCACTTTCCGCCGCCATAGATGTCGGCGTGATCGAAGAAGTCGATCCCAAGATCAAGCGCCGATGAGACCAGCTTGTCCAGGTCCGCATTCGACATCCCCCCGATGCGCATGCACCCAATGGAAACCTCCGACGCCATCACCCCAGAAGTGCCAATCTCAATTCGATTCATCCCGCCGAGTCTACTAGAATCTTTCCAACTCGCTCCAGAATCGCGGCATGTTCCGGATCTATGCGGCCGTCGGGCATCGGCCCAATTCCTAGCAAGAAGTTGCCCCCGCGCTCGTTGGCGTACCGAATCTCTGCCGCGACAGTTTCGGCATCCTTCGGAGTCTGTCCGTCAACGTACTTCCAGTCTGGGCAAAGCGGAAGGCAAGCCTCCCAAGTGGACGGCAAAGCCTCTTCCGGAATTTCCCGTTCGGGGGTCACAAAGTCTTCGAACTCATCGCCAACCGCGCGATTGGCGACGATCAGTCCAGGCTGGAGCGACCGCGCCAGCGTCACCAACTCTGACATCCGGATGTCCTCAACTCCGCGAACCCAGCCACCGTCGAGCCAGAGGATGTCGACCGGACCGTAGTTCGTCATCAACTCCCGAATCTGCGCATGCGTGAACGCAACAAACTTCTCCCACTTTTCTGGGTCATCAACCGTGTTCGCTCGTTGCGAAGTCGGATTCAAAGCCGGGTCCCAATAGTGTTCGCAACGCCAGTCGGGCTTGGAAAAGTAAACCGAAATCGCCAAGCCAGCGCGGCGGCAAGCGTCGAACACCTCGCGCGTCACGTCGCGCCCGAATGGACAAACCGAGCCAGTAATCTTGTAGTCCGTTGTCGCGGTATCCCACATGCAAAAGCCGTCGTGGTGCTTGGTCGTGAAGCAGACATACTTCGCTCCCGCGGCGACGAATGTCGCTACCCACTCGTCAGCATCGAACCCAGTCGGGTTAAACGTTCCTGGCAGCGCCCAATAATCAGTCTGATAACGGTCAAGATTGCGATCCCGCTCGACCCAACATTTGATCTCATCCCGGCGCGACCACTCGCAGTCCGGTACCAGCGTCCAACTCTCGCAGCAGTCCCACTGCGCATACGGCCCCCAATGAACAATGATCCCGAACTTTAGCGACCGAAACCACTCAAGTCGCCCTGCCAGCCACTCCGGCTTTTCATACTCATGATCCTTTGTGTAAGTGACAACGTCTTCGCGCATATTTAACCTGTGTGAGTATTCCCAGGAGCGTACGGATTCGAGATGGACTTGTAGTAGTCCAACGTGTATTCCGGCGGCTCAAAGCCTTTCGGCAAAGGCAAGCCGTTCAGACTCTGCCAATAGGCAATTGATGCGTCGCGCCACCACTTCGCCTCTTTCTCCTGAATCTCGAGGAACTCGGAGATCTGAAAATGGCGAAAAGCATCAGTTTTCCCTTTGAGCTTCGCCCACTCGGCTCGCATCGTGGCGACTTCAGAAACTCCTTGGGTGTAGCGGGCAACCATCTCCTCCCAAACTGTTTTGCCTGAAGGCAACCGATACGACCAGGGAACGTGGTGGAACCATAAGAGCAAGTTCTCCGGCGTCGTCTCGGGCTTGCCCCAGATTTCTCGCCAACCAGGGGCGTACTGCTTCAGAGTCCCGGCGCCGACCCGATCAAAGCCGATCCCATCGCGATCTCCGCGATGGAAGTAAACCGGGTTCCAGTCCGCCCGACCAAGATTATCCACCCAAGGTCCTGGACCGTAGTGGTGCCCAGTCGCCATCAGATGCGTCAGCCCAAGAGGTCCGGTGTAGTCAACAACTGCCTCTCGCGAGCGGATCATCATCGACACGACCGGCTTCGCCACCGCAGTGCCAAACGTCAGTCGAGCCCACTCGTCGGCCACCTTTTCAGCCCCCAAAGTCGGCTCCCAAGCTAGGCGCCCAAGCGCGTACCAGTTCGCCTGGTCGAAGTGCGACCCACACCAGTTGCGATCTGACCCAATATTCGAAACACCTGCGATCCCGGTCAAGGTGTCCAGAACTTTCTCTTTCCCTCGGAGCCGAGTCGCAGAAGCCAGTGCCTCTTGCCACATTGTTCCCAGGTAGGCGAGGTGCGTCGCGAAGCCCAAATACTCCTTGGTCGCCTGAACCTCCATCAAGGCAGGAGTCTTGTCCAGTGCCCCGAACAAAGGGCTGAACGGCTCGCGTGGCTGAAAGTCAATCGGCCCGTTCTTCACTTGAACAATCACGTTGGAGCGGAACTTCCCGTCCAGTGGCTTGAATTCGTTGTACGCCTGCGCCGCCCGATCGACTGGAGTTTTGTCGTCATAGACAAACGCCCGCCACATCAAGATTCCGCCCTCGAGTGCGAGGGCATCTGCGATCATATTTGCTCCCTCGGCATGCGACCGTCCATAGTTTTGCGGCCCGGGCTGGCCCTCAGAGTTCGCCTTGACGACGAAACCCCCAAAATCATGTATCTCACGGTAGATTTCCGCAACCTTGTCCTTCCACCACTGCTGAACTTGGGGGTCAAGAGGGTCGGCCGTTTTCAACCCGCCAAGTTCAATCGGAGCCGAAAATCGGGCCGTGAGATACACCTTAATCCCGTAGGGACGCAAGGTATCCGCAACGGCCTTAGTCTTTTGGATGTAATCCGCGCGCAGCACCATCGCATTCGCGTTGACGTTGGTCAAAACAGTCCCATTGATACCGATTGAGGCATTCGCGCGAGCGTAGTCGATGATTCGCGGATCAACATAGTCGGGCAATTTGTGCCAATCCCAAATCGACTGACCCGCGTAACCGCGCTCGACAGAGCGGTTGAGGTTATCCCAGTGGTTGAGCATCCGCAACTTGTAGCGCGGAGCTGAATAGTAGCGCTTGTTTGGGAGGGGTTTGCCGATCTGCAATTGCCTCAGAAACCAGAATGCGCCGTACATCACCCCAATCTGATCCTGACCGGTAATGACGTGGACTCGCTTGCCGTTGATCGTCGTTGGCAGATAAACGAATGCTTCGTCGTTGAACGGTTGAAGGTCGACGTTCAAACCCGCAATCAACTTGTTCGAGAGGGCAGTTCCGATGACTAATCCGTCTTGTTTCGTCAGCTTCTCACCAACTTTTGCGGAGTAACCGAGCATCGCCTCCAGACCGGTTTTCAACTCGGAATGGGCCTCCTTCAGATGTCGATCTGTCGGATTTGGGCAGACAATCTGACTGATAGCAACCCGTTTTGACTTGGGCAGGAGTCGATAACGCATCCACAGTTCGTATCCGTCTTCGGCAAGCAGAGACGACGAAGCGGCGACTGTCAGCATAAGCATCAAAAGGCGGCGGAAGAGCACCACGAGTTGGGTGATTTTACGAGAAATCTGATAAGATTTGGCGAGCCGTGGCAACAAAGTCGTCTACCACCCCCACAAACATACGCTGGACCGTTTGCGCCCTGCTGTTTTTTGCCACGACGATCAACTACCTTGACCGGCAACTCTTCTCCAACCTCGTCCCCTACCTGGAAGACGACCTCCGCCTTGGCCCCGTTGATCTCTCGTTGATCAATGTCAGTTTCCTGCTCTCTTACGGGCTGGGGATGCTGTTCGTAGGACGGCTGATTGACACCGTTGGAACCAAGAAGGGCCTCGGAATCTCCTTCCTACTCTGGAATGTCTCGGCGATGCTCCACGGACTAGTCGGTGGATTGGGTGCACTCGCGGCGGTTCGCGCGTCGCTCGGAATTACGGAAGCTGCCAACTATCCTGCTTGCGTCAAGACCGTCGGCGAGTGGTTCCCCAAGCGGGAGCGTGCGACCGCCAACGGTTGGTTCAATGCAGGTTCGAATATTGGTGCGGTTCTCGCCCCTCTCCTCGCTATATCCCTTGCCGAAGCGGTCGGCTGGAAGCTTTGCTTCTTCATTCTTGGAGGCGCAGGCTTAGTTTGGATTTTCTTCTGGCGACGCCTTTACTACGCCCCTGCTGACCACCCAACGGTGTCGAAAGAGGAGCTTGAGTACATCCGTCAAGACGGTGAAGTGGAGACCGAAAAGATGTCTTACTCCACACTTTTGGGACTTCGTCCGGTCTACGCCATCGCCCTCGCCAAGGGCCTCAGCGAGTCCCCCTGGTGGTTCTATCTCACCTGGCTGCCCAAGTTCTTATCCGACGAATTTCAACTCAACGCGACGTTCATGCGGATCGCAATTCCCGTCGTCTATCTCATCGCCGACTTTGGTGCGGTCGGGGGCGGCTGGCTTTCCTCCCGCTTGATTCAACGGGGTTCCGATGTTGGCAAGGCGCGTAAAACCGCCATGCTCGTCTGCGCGCTCAGTGCGGTTCCGGTGATGGCGGTCGGTTCGCTGATGAAGACCAAGGAGATCGTCGGAATTCCAACCGTCGCAATTGTCATCTTCCTTGTGGCAATTGCCGCATCGGCTCACCAAGGGTGGAGCTCGAACGTCTACGCTCTCATCACCGACACCGTTCCAAAATCAGGGACGGCGATGATGGTCGGCATTGCCACTGCTGCCGGCGTCACCGGAGCATCGGTGTTCCAAGTTTTCGTTGGTAAGTCAGTCGAACTGACGGGTTCCTATGCGATCTGTTTCGTCATCGCAGGGGGACTTTACTTGATCGCTTTGCTCGCTCTCCATCTCCTCTTGCCAAAGGTAGAAATGAGCCAGCCCAAGCGCCGAGTTTCCCCTCCCCTTGTTGGAGGCATCGCGGCTTCACTGGTCATTGTTCTTTTGCTCCTTCAGACCCAGCTCACCAAACCTGCGTTTCAGACTCAGGCCGACTATGAAGCCAAAGTTGCCAGCAAAGGAGGATCGTCGAAGCAAATCACCGATGCTCAAGTTGGCTGGATGCGAGCCTCCTGGTTCAAAATTTCCGAACCGGGTAAGCCCGACCGTTTTGAGCTTGTAAAGTTCGATGACGCGGGGCGCCCGGTCATCGAAAAGAAGCCGATCAAGGATCTCAAGAAGTATAAGGGACCGACGATGGAACAGTTGGCGGCGGGTACCTTCTAAGCGGCTACCCAGTGGCCACCGAGGTTCGATTTGTCCACAACAACGCCGTTGAGTTCCACCCGCACCGTCCGCGCACCGCGCGGCACTGAAATATCGTGCAAGAGCTGGCTGACCGAAGCTGCTTACCGAATGATCCAGAACAATCTGGACCCGGACGTCGCTGAGCGTCCGGAGGACCTTGTCGTCTACGGAGGCATCGGAAAGGCTGCCCGGAACTGGGCTTGCTTCGATGCAATTTTGTCAGCCCTTAGAGAGCTGAACGACGATGAAACCCTCCTCGTCCAATCGGGCAAACCAGTTGGCGTCGTTCGCACCCACCCAGACGCTCCGCGCGTCCTGATTGCAAATTCGAACCTCGTTCCAAAATGGGCGACCTGGGAGCATTTCAACGAGCTCGACCGCAAGGGGCTGATGATGTACGGCCAGATGACCGCCGGGTCGTGGATCTACATCGGCACCCAGGGCATCGTTCAGGGAACTCACGAGACGTTTGTAGAACTTGGCCGGCAGCACTACGGTGGCGATTGGAGCGGAAAGTGGATTCTCACTGCGGGACTCGGCGGAATGGGTGGCGCTCAGCCTCTTGCCGCAGTCATGGCGGGTGCGCACTGCATCGTGATCGAATGCCAAGAATCGCGAATTGACTTCCGACTTCGAACGCGATACGTTGATCACAAAGCTCAGACGATCGAGGAAGCACTTGCGATCATCAAGAACGCAAACGAACCCACCTCGGTTGGTCTTCTTGGCAATGCGGCAGAACTGATGCCACAATTCGTTGAACTAGCGCGAAACGGTGGCCCGCGCCCTCATGCAGTAACCGACCAAACGTCCGCACACGATCTCTTCAACGGCTATCTGCCCGCCGGTTGGACGGTTGAACAGTGGCTGATACATCGTGACGGCTCTGATGCGCAGCGATACATACTTGCCCATGAGGCTGCTCGGGGGTGCGCAAAACATGTGCGGGCCATGCTCGAATTCCACGAGATGGGTGTCCCGACCATCGACTACGGAAACAACATCCGCCAAGTCGCGTTCGACGAAGGTGTCAAAAAAGCCTTTGATATCCCGGGTTTTGTACCTGCCTGTATACGACCACTTTTCTGCGAGGGGAAGGGACCTTTCCGCTGGGTTGCCCTCAGCGGCGACCCCGAAGATATCTACAAGACTGACGCCAAGATCAAGGAAATCTTCCCCCAAAACGTACCTCTCCATCGCTGGCTCGACCAAGCTCGCGAGCGAATCGCATTCCAGGGTCTCCCCGCCCGAATCTGCTGGCTCGGGCTCGGTGAGCGCCACCTCGCCGGACTCGCCCTCAATGAAATGGTTCGCACCGGAGAGCTTAAAGCCCCGATCGTCATTGGGCGAGACCACCTCGACTGTGGCTCGGTCGCAAGTCCGAACCGCGAAACAGAGGCGATGCTCGACGGCTCAGACGCCGTCTCGGATTGGCCCCTACTGAATGCAATGACCGCCGTAAGCGGTGGAGCGACATGGGTCAGCCTTCACCACGGGGGCGGAGTTGGCATGGGTTATTCCCAGCATTCTGGGGTCGTCATCGTTGCCGACGGCTCATTTGAAGCTGACGAGCGCATCAAGCGTGTTCTTTGGAACGATCCGGCGATGGGTGTATTCAGGCATTTTGATGCCGGATACGAGATCGCCAAGGACACGGCGTCGAAACAAGGCGTCAAGATTCCAGGGGTGAACAATTGATCCGGCCAGGCCAGCTATCGTTGGGCGAACTGCGTGCGCTCGCAAACCGTTTTGAGCGTGTTGAATTAGATCCTGGGTGTTGGCCAGCGATTGATGCTTCTTCCCAAACGGTACAAGAAATCGTAAAGAAAGGTGATCCTGCTTACGGAATCAATACCGGTTTCGGCAAGCTGGCCAAAGTCCAAATTCCCAACGATCAGCTTTCACAGCTCCAGCTCAATCTTGTCCGTTCGCATGCCGTTGGTGTCGGCGAGCTCCTCGACACCGACACCGTTCGACTTATCCTGGTTCTGAAAATCGCCTCTCTCGCTAGAGGATATAGTGGCGTCCGTCGCGAAGTGATCGAAGCTCTGATCAACCTGCACGATGCTGAAGTCTGGCCATGCATTCCTTGCCAGGGTTCCGTCGGCGCCTCCGGCGATCTCGCCCCGCTTGCTCACCTCGTTCTTCCTTTACTTGGCGAAGGGGAAGCCCTCTACAACGGCGAGCGGCTTCCCGCTTCCCAAGCCCTCCGCAAGGCTGGCTTAGCACCAATTTCTCTCGGCCCCAAAGAGGGTTTAGCTCTTCTGAACGGCACTCAAGTTTCCACTGCCATCGCCCTCAAGGGGTTGTTCTTAACTGAGCAAGCCTTTGCCGCCGCCGTAGTGTCGGGAGCAATGAGCGTTGACGCCGCAAAAGGATCGGATGAGCCATTCGATTCACGAATCCACGAGGTGCGTGGTCACCAAACCCAAGTCCAAGTTGCCCGACTATACCGTGAGCTTCTCCAAGGAAGTGAGATTCGAGAATCGCATCGCGATGGGGACGATCGGGTTCAAGACCCTTACTCTCTCCGTTGCCAACCGCAAGTGATGGGTGCCTGCCTGGAGATCATCCAAAACGCCGCTCGAACCCTCACCATCGAAGCCAACGCGGTCAGTGATAACCCACTCGTTTTCTCGGACACCACCGAAGTACTTAGCGGCGGAAACTTCCATGCCGAACCCGTCGCCTTTGCTGCCGACACCCTCGCTCTCGCTTGCGCCGAAATTGGCTCGCTTGCCGAAAGGCGAATTGCCCTCCTCATTGACTCAGCAATCTCCGGTCTCCCCGCGTTCCTTGTGGCAAAGCCCGGTCTGAACAGCGGATTTATGATCGCCCATGTCACTGCGGCGGCACTGGTCAGCGAGAACAAAACCCTCTGTCATCCAGCCAGTGTGGACTCGATTCCCACCAGTGCAAATCAGGAAGATCATGTTTCCATGGCGACCTTCGCCGCCCGAAAACTTGCCGCAATTGCCCAGAATGTCCGCCATGTGATTGCCATCGAGCTTCTTGCTTCCGCCCAAGGAATCGAATTCCATCGGCCGCTTAGAACATCAAACAGCCTTGAAAGAGTGCACTTACTCATTCGCGAGCGAGCCGCTTCATACGACGAAGACCGCTTCTTCGGTGGCGATTTTGCGGCTATCGAGAAGCTAATTCACGAGGATCACCTGACTCCTTACAGTCAAGCGATTCTTCCATCGTTCCAGGAGGGATATTGAACGTTCCTGGCTGGCATGGTCGGACTGATGAACCCGGTGAGCGGTGGCATCAGATCGTCCAGCCTTGGACCGCAGCTTCGCAAGGCGGAATTGCGTTCACCGGATTCGGTTGTGATGAGGGTGTGCGGCGCAATCAGGGGCGCATCGGGGCCGCAGAGGGCCCATCAGCCCTGCGCGCGATGATGTCCAACCTGGCCACTACACGACCTGACCTGTACGACTGCGGTGACATCACGGTCAAGAGCCAAGAGTTTGAAGTAGCCCAGCTCATTTACGCCGATAAGATCGCTCGAAGCATCGATGCGGGAAGCCTTGCAATCGGTCTGGGTGGCGGACATGAGATCGCCTATGGCTCTTACATGGGGCTTATCAAGTCGGAGCGAACGAGCAAAGACGACAGAATTGGCATCCTCAACCTTGATGCGCATTTCGATCTTCGCGCCGGCGAGCCATCCTCGGGAACCCCCTTTGCCCAGGCTCTCGAACTAGGAGGGGGCAACACCCAATACCTCGCCGTCGGAATCAGTGAGGCCGCCAACGGCCAGTCACTCTTTGAGCGAGCCGACGCTCTAGGCGCCCAATACGTTCTCGACCACGAACTCACGCAAGTACCGACCGAACGGATTCAAAAATCCTTCGATCAGGTTGATCACTTGTACGTTTCCCTGGATCTGGACGTCCTTCCTGCAAGTATCGCCCCTGGAGTCTCGGCTCCTGCCGCCCGAGGCGTCTCATTAGAAGCAGTCTCCCAGATTCTCCAACTCGCCGCCGCCAGCGGGAAATTGCGCCTTTTCGACGTCGCCGAGTTGAACCCTCGTTTTGACCTCGACAATCGCACGGCTCGCACTGCAGCACGTCTTATCTGGGAAGTTGTCAAAGCCTGGAAGTCGTCATGAGTTTCGACCTGCTGATCGAGAATGTGAACATTGCCACCATGGTCGGCAATGACTACGGAATCCTTGCTCATTACGATATCGGGGTCAAAGGTGGTCGAATCATCCACCTCGCTCCAACCTCAAAACCCACTCCGACCCGAACTTGGCTCACTCCGGGCCTGATCGACTGCCACACTCACCTCGTCTATGCTGGGAACCGCGCAAACGAGTTTGAAGCAAGACTCAACGGCAAAACTTACCAAGGAATTTCCGCTGCTGGCGGCGGCATCCTGAGCACTGTGGCCGCAACTCGAGCCGCAAGCGAAGATGTACTTCTCGAATCGGCTCAGAATCGCCTTGCCCAACTTTGCCGAGAAGGCGTCACAACCGTCGAAGTCAAATCTGGATATGGCCTTGACCTTGAGACCGAATCGAAGATGCTCCGAGTCGCGGCAGAGCTGAAAGGGGCAAAGATCTGTCGTACGCTACTTGCAGCGCACGCTGTCCCTTCCGAGTTCAGTGGTAACAAAGAAGGCTACGTGGCATACGTCGAAAACGTGATGATTCCCGCTCTTGCCTCGGAGTGTGATGCAGTTGACGCCTTCTGTGAAGGCATCGCATTCTCCCCGACTCAGACCCAACTCATCTTCGACGCTGCCAAAAAGTTTGGTCTGCCCGTTAAGCTTCACGCAGACCAACTTTCCGATCTGGGCGGAGCAGGGCTAGCCGCTGATAATCATGCGCTGTCGGCGGATCACGTCGAATTCACATCTGAAGAGTCCGTCCAAAGGATGAAACAGAGCGGAACCGTTGCCGTTCTGCTCCCCGGAGCGTTTTACTACCTGCGTGAGACCCAAAAGCCGCCGATCGATTATTTCCGAAAATGTGGAATTCCGATGGCCGTTGCGACGGATCACAACCCCGGCACCAGCCCGTGCCTGTCGCTTCTCCTCTGTATGAACATGGCCTGCGTCCTGTTTGGTCTGACGCCGCTCGAGGCACTGCAGGGAGTGACCAAAAACGCCGCCAAAGCACTAGGGCTAGAGGTTGAAATTGGCACCGTTGACCTCGGCAAGCGAGCCGATTTCGCGCTCTACGAAATCGATCACCCTCGCGATCTTGCCTCGAAACTTGGTACAAACCCCTGCGTGGGACGCTATGTCGGGGGCGTCAGGCAGCCTGATTGATTTCTTCAAACTTGCCCAAAATTAAGCCGAGCCAGGGCGCAAACTGCTCCGGGAACGCACTCATCTCTTCTTGCAATTGCCCGAGTGAGATCCATCTGATCGCCGAGACCTCACTCTCAGCAAAAGGCACCTTTGCATCCCATCTTCCAACAAACACATGGTCATGCTCTTTCTCGGCCAACCCACTCTCGGGGTCGGAGGCACTATATCGGAACACTCCAAGCTCCCTCAGCTGAAGCACGATACCTAACTCTCGTTCCGTCGTTCGTGTTGCTGCGGAAATCGTTGCCTCACCCGGCCAAGGGTGGGAACAACAGCTGTTTGCCCACTTACCCGCAAAATGGTACTTTTCGAATGAACGTTACTGGATCAGTAGTTCTCCAATGGGGTTAAAGATAAACACCGAAACTGCCCGGTGCCAAGTGCCGCCGTTGCGATGAGCTGCCAACTTGCCAATCGAGCCAATTGTCTCGCCACGCTCGTTCACCACCTGCAAAAGTTCGTCAACCATGAGTCACCAAGTGAGTCAAAACGCGTTCGTCATCCGCGACGACTCGCGCAGCACAAAGAAGCTTCTGACGTCGTGACGTACGAGCTCGCTTTGTAAACACATCGTAACCGTTCGCCTCAATCCGCCCAAGAATATCCGAGTAGAGAATCCGAGCGACCAAAACCGCCTTTCTCATTCGTCGAGGGAGTCGATAGGTTCCGGCGTCAGAAAATCTATATAGTTCGCGCGTTCGTTCAATCTCAAACTTCAGCAGTGCCTCGATTTCTGGCGTGACAACCCCCGCCTCAAGTGCTGCATGGGTAACCCCGAATCGCGCAAGGTCTTCCTGAGGCAAGTACACCCGCCGACGATCCCGTAAGTCCTCTCCGACATCACGCAGAAAGTTGGTCATCTGCATCGCCTCGCCCAGTGCCTTTGCCCGGGCAAGTGTGTCCTCGTCGGTCGGGGCATCCATGGCGTAGCACATCATCACCCCAACGGCACTCGCCGACCCGCGCATGTAGCCGCAGAGATCCGCATAGGTTGGATACTCTGCCTGGTCAATATCTTGGATCATCGCATCAATGAAGAAGTGTGCTTCCTCAACCGGAATCTTGCATTCGCGAACGGTATCACAGAACGCTCGCATCGCCCAGTGGCTTGGACATTCCCCAGCTAAACCCAACACCAACTGCTGTCGCCAATCTTCGAGATTGGCTCTTTGCTCCTGAGGCGAAAGCTCTCCTGGGTTATCTACCCACTCATCGGCGATCCGTACGAAGCCATAGATGGCGTGAACATGCCGCCTGATTCGGGCCGGAAAGCGCAGTGTGGCGTAGTAGTAGGTCGTCCCGAATTTCTTATGGACCTGACGGCAAAGCTCGATATCTGCAGGGCTGGCAAAGCTCATTTCTTTGCAAACCTCTTCATGCTCATCCGCTCGTTCACGTCGCCTGTCCCTCGAGCAAGAATCGGAAATTCTTCGTTGTTGCCCACCCGCTCTCTCAGTTTGACTAGCTCACTCTCCAGTCGAGACTGGCAATCGTCAATTGACGAAAAAGCGTGCGAGGTGCCTAGGCTCACCCAAGCCTCCGGTCTCTCATGGATCGAGTGCTCATAGTAGATCGCCGTCGGAACCAGGGTAACCCCTTTCACTTTCTCAGCGACGAGCTGAAGTGCCTTCCCGAGCGGCCAAATCGTAGGCGGACGATGCAAGACCCCTTCCGCGAACAGCATGAGAGAGCGCTTCTCGGTATTCATCAATCTGATTGTCTTCCGAATCGTCGTCGCACGTCCGGTGGTGTCACCGGCGGCGTAGCGCATACCACCCGCTTTCGCAAAGAGAGGAAATGCATCAAACTCTTCGATCCAGTCGAGTGCTTTAAGTTTCAGCTTTTCGACGACGTGGAACAAGATGTAGCCATCCAACCATCCGTGGTGATTGCAGTAAAAGATGACTGGAGCGGTCAGCGGCTCCTGTGGAGCAGACCAGTAGAGGTTTCGTAGGCGCAAACGGGTGGAGCGGCGAATCATGCCACCAACCAGCCAGCCTACAAACCCCTCGGTCTGCGTGCTCACCCCGAGATGACTCCTTCATGAATCAGGCGCTCCTCAATGAGCTCGGCAGAGATTAAAACCATTGGTAGCCCATTTCCAGGAACGGTACTCGCACCGACGAAGTAGAGATCCGGGTTCGCTTTGCTTCGATTTTGCGGGCGCATGAAAGCACTTTGGAAGAGATCATGACTGATTCCAAACGCCGCCCCACGCTCAAGGTTCAGTTCACTCTTCCACTCGTTCGGTCCCCGTCGCTTAATTTCACGAATTTTGCAGCGATCAAATCCACCCTCTTTGGTAAGACGGTCGAAAACGGTTCCTTCCAATTGGTCAATCATGGACGCGTCCATTGGGAAGTCGAGGTTTGGGCAAGGAACCAATACGAACAAATTAATCCTTCCTTCAGGTGCCGCATCCGGGTCGCTTCGCTTAGAAATGCAGACATAAAAGGCAGGATCTGTTGGCACCTTGAGATCGTGGAAAATCGAATCCAAGTTGCCGTCAAAGTCGGCTCCGAACACCACGTTGTGGTGTTCAAATCCTTCAAGATCACCTTCGTAGTCGATGTACATCAGGTGCGCTGAGCAAGAGTAACGCAGGTTGCGTTTTGAAGGCGCTGCCGAGAGTTCGCGCTGGGCGTAAGGCATATCCGCATTTGCGACAACGATGTCTGCCTCAATGACTTCGCCACCAACCAGGTGAACTCGCTTGCCCTCAATCCGATCAACAGGACAATTCAGACGGATTTGGACTCCCTTCTCCTGAGCGATCTCCGCCATCGTGTCCGAAATCGACCCCAGACCACCCTCTGGGTAGAAGATTCCTTCGCCGTACTCCATGTATGCCAAAGTCGCGTAGACCCAAGGGGCATCGTTTGGCGAGAGTCCCAGATACATTGTCTGGAAACTGAAGATCATCTGCAAGCGTTTGTCATCAAACCTTTGCTTGACCCGCTTCGCCAGGTTTCCTAGCATGTTGTGCTGAAGTACTCGCCGTAGCTGAGACGGACTAGCAAAATCCCAAATCGAACGGTAGTTCTTGCGAACAAAATTCGGGATCGACTCCTCGTAAAGATCTTTCAGCTCGGCCAAGAATCCTGGGTACTTGGCGGCCTCCTTGTCTCCGCTCATTTCTCGAATACGCTCGGTCATGACCGGAACATTCGTCGTTCCATCAAAGCGCGTTCCGTCAGCGAAAAATACTCGGTAGCTGGGGTCGCAAAGCTTATTTGGAACTCGAACATCGAAATCCTCGCCAATATCTTTGAAGAGCTTCTTGAACGGATCCATCATCATCAACAGGGTTGGACCGCCGTCAAAACGGCACTCGCCAACCTGTTCGCGGCGATTTCGTCCACCGACTGCGTCAGTCTTCTCGAGCACCGTCACGCGATGGCCCCGATGCGCCAAACGCATCGCAACGCCAAGGCCACCCACACCGGCGCCCACTACAACAAAGTGCTTTGACATATCAGCGTTCTACGGATGCCCTCGTAAATCATTCGCTCCCATGAATCATTTGCTCTCGAGGTTCGATTTTTGGGGTAGCCCAAGCCAAACCGCAAATGCAGCTAGGGCAGCCCATGCCGGATCAAATCTACTCAAAAACCCATTCCAAGCCACGAACCCACAGAATAATGGCAACACGATTCCACTCCGCTGCTCTGCCGCTTGAACATGGCGAAGCCCAAGTACGGCGATTCCGCCCACCGCCATCCAACCGACTGCATTCCAGATCGGAGCTCCGTAAATAGGACCTGGGGGAAGCCACCTCCAGTACCCAAAAACATCCGTCATTGCTCGCTCCATCGGGATATCAATCGTTGTTGCCAGGATCGCTGTCCCAACAAGTAACCGCCACCCTTGCCAGTATCGAGATACGAACAAGTAACTCCCGCCCACCATCATCAGCCAGGCGAGAGGAAGCAACAGCGGGAACCGATGCCCAACCCCGAGCGACACCGTAGGTACCCAGCGGTCTGTATACTCATATTGACCAAACGGAAATCCGGTGAAGAGCCCCACGATCTCCCCGACTGCGCCGACGACCAAAACCCAGCTAACTGCTCGCCAACAACGTATGGACAACGCCACCGAGCCCGCCCCACTGAGCATGATGACCGCGCTCATAATTGGGGCAATCGACCCCGGGTCTGCCTTCAAGAACTTCTGGGCAGCCACTCCGCAGCAGGAAAATAGGATCGAAGCGATGTACAGCTTCACCAATCTCCCCCGCCAAAGTTCCGTTTTCAATTCTATTCAAGATACCAAGGAGCTGTGCCTCGGATGATTGTCCTTTTCGGACTCTATGGGTTTCTCGTGGCGGTTTCTGCGGGAAATCTGCTCTTCATGCGGCGCACCAAGATTTCCGCTCAAGTCTGTTTTGAAGCAATGATTCCCGCGCGAAACGAGGCCGAGAGTCTGCCGATTATCATTCCACCTCTCATCGAAAGCGGGGTGCGGGTGACCGTTTTCGACGACGATAGCTCCGACGAAACTGGTGACATTGCATCGAGGCTTGGAGCCGAAGTCATTCGACCAACTCAACCCCTTCCCGCCGGCTGGACTGGCAAGAACAACGCGTGCCACCAGCTTGCCCGGAGCGCTACCGCTGAATGGATCGTCTTCCTGGACGCCGATACCCACCCACTTCCCGACTTTGCCGAGCGGCTCTCTGGTCACCTTCTGTCAACCGACGCCGAAGTTGTCACCGGTTTCCCGCGCATGCTTCCTGGCGAAGGATTTGAACCGGCCTACCTCGGCTGGGTGCCCTGGATTCTCCTAGCGACCAACCCTTTCGGACTTGTTACGGCGACGGGCAAGGGACACAATCGCTTCACCAACGGCCAGTTCGTCGCCTGGCGCCGATCAACTTTGGAAGAACTCCAGCCTTTTGAACAAGTCAAGGGCGAGATTCTCGAAGACGTTAAGATCGGTCGCCTGCTTGCCAAGCAAAACCGAAAAGTTGACGTTTTGCTTATCTCGGACATCCTCGAAGTCCAGATGTACAAGACCTTGCGAGAGGCTTTTCAGGGCATGTGCAAGAACTCTGCCGACATTGCTGGTCACCCAGCCGCCTCACTGTTCCTCGTGCTGTTACTACTGTTCATCGCATGGGGCTGGGTGATTGGTGGAGTCGGCTGCTACGCCCTCCTTGTCCTCAGTAAAGCACTTACGGATCGCATCACCAAGTTTGCCCCTTGGACAGCTCTGCTGATTCCCCTAACTATCACTGGCGCCGCGGTGACGATCATCGTTTCTCTCATTCAAAAGCGCAAAGGCACCCGAACCTGGAAAGGTCGAACCTACTCCTGAGCCTTCTTTGCCGCAAACCGAGCTTGCAGATCATCAAACAACGAGTAAACGACTGGCACGATCAACAGCGTCAACGCAGTTGAAGTAATCAGCCCACCAATGACGACAGTGGCAAGTGGAACATACATCTCCGACCCCGAGCCAACTCCCGTGGCAAGCGGAAGCATCCCAAACACCGCGCAGAGAGTGGTCATGAGGATCGGTCTCAATCGAGTCTGACCAGCCTCCAAAAGTGCCTCTTTCCGTTCGAGTCCGCCCGCACGAAGCTGATTTGTATAATCCACCAGCAAAATTCCGTTCTTAACGACAATGCCCACGAGCATCAAGAGTCCGATGAATCCGGTCAGACCAAAGGAGCGATCCGTGAAGAACAGCGCCAAAACCAGACCGATTCCGCAGAGAGGAACCGAGACCAGCACAACCAGTGGATAGACAAACGACTCAAACTGCGATGCCAGCAACATGTAGATCAGGGCAACGGCGAGGAAGATCGAGATCCCTAATCCGGCATATTCTGCCTGTTGGGTTTGTTGCTGGAAGCCGATTTCCCAGCTTGTCGTCGGTGGGATGTCTACCTTCGCAAGCGCGGCTTCAACTTCGACTTGGACTTCACCCGATGGGCGGTCCAAGACCGTGCCAGAAACCGTGATGATACGCTGCCCCCGCTGACGTGAGATCTGGTTTGGTGCAACACCGAACACTGGGGTGGCCACCTGGCCTAAAGTCACTCCGGCCCGATCACCGACCCGTGGCAAGACGACCAATTGTTTGATCTCCTCGGTGGTGTTGCGAAGAACTTGCGGGACTTGGACAACGATCGGATACTGGAAGCCATTCTCTTGATAGAAAGTCGCCTGACGACCATTCGTCGCAGCCGCAATCACGTCGGCAACCGCACTAAAGGTAATCCCCAAGCTCTGAGCTTTGTCCCGATCAATCTGCCACTGAACTTCCGGCAACGCGTCCTGAACGTTCATATCCACGTTTTGGAGGCCCGGAACGTCCGACATTGCCGCCATGATCGTCTTTGCGCTTTCTGTCAGTTCGTCAAGGTTCTGACCATAAACATCAATCGAAATTCCGCTGTTGTTACCCAAAATTCTCTGGACAACGTCGAGAACGCTCATCTGGATCCGAGCCCCGGGAATGCTTCCAAACTGCTTCTGAAGCCGCTTGATCACGTCGGAGGTCTTCTCCTTTCGATCATCCTTGAGCTTGATAGTTGCTGATCCTTCCTGCGGGGCTCCGCCGCCCGCTCCGCGAAGTCCAACGTTAGCACCGGCTCCGGCAATCACAGTCTCGACGACCTTGTCCTCACGCAAAGTTTTTTCGATCTTCCGCATCACTTCGTCGGTCTTCTCAACTTGAGTTCCAATCGGAAGCTTCAAACGAAGATCGATGTTTCCCGAGTCGGATGGAGGAAGCAGCTCGCGCGGCACCAATGGCCAAAGTAGCATCGCCAACACGGTTGAAACGACTCCAATTCCAACGACTCGTAGCCGTCGAGATAGCGCCCAATCAAGAGTTTCGCGGTACTTGCGATCTAGCCGCTCAAGTCGAGCTCCTGACCAGTCGAAGAGCTTCACAAGCGGTGATAACTTTTTAGAAGGATCCCTCATCTCGGGGTGCGACTCTTCGAGTACTTCTTGAGCGGAAATCATTCGGGACGCCAGCATCGGTACGACCGTTGTTGCGTCCAGAAGAGAAATCCCAATTGAGAAGATCACGACCAGCGCAAACTGGGTGAAAACCTGACCCGTCTGTCCGCTCAGCAAAATCAGCGGAAGGAACACGATCATGACTGTGAAGGTGGACGCAAGAACCGCCGTCAGAATCTCGTTCGTTCCCGTCTCCGCCGCTTCACGGGCACTCGATCGGTTCCGCTCAATGTGTCGGTAGATGTTCTCCAGAACAACAATCGCGTCATCGACGATCAAGCCTGAAGCTAGAGCTAATCCACTCAAAGAGATTGTGTTCAGCGTAAATCCGCAGAAGTACAACAGCGAAAAGGTCGAGATCATGCTGATCGGAATCGAGAGCGCAACAACGAATGTGCTCTTGAGATTCCTCAGAAAGAAGGTGATGATCAGGATCGCGAGTACCGCGCCGATGATTGCTGTTTCTTGCAGGTCCAGGATCGACTTCTCAATGAATGACGACTGATCATAAGCCATCTGAAATTTCAGATCAGGGAACCGGGTCTCAATCTTCGCGATTGCCTCTCTCACCCCTTTGGCGACTTCGACCGTGTTCGCACTGCTCTGGCGGGTGATGCCGATACTCATGGCAGGAGTGCCATTCGCACGGATAAAATTCGTCACATCCTGGCTGGCATCGCGAACATTCGCGACCTCACTCAGTCGGACAAGCTGACCATTTGCGTTCGTCAACGGCAGCTTTCGCAACTCTTCAACGGATCGGAAGTAGCCCACACTGCGAAGGTTGTACTGCGACTTTCCTTCCTTCACAATTCCCGCTGGTTGAGAAACGTTCTCCTGCTCAATCCGTTGGGCAACCTGACTGATCGTCAAACCGCGTGCATCCAGCTTTCCTGGGTCAACATCGATCATGATTGCCCGGTCCTGGCCGCCGCCGATGGATACGGACGCCACTCCACCAGCTGATTCGATCAGCGGCGAAATCTCGTTGATCAGCCGTTTGCGAAGCGTGACGAGGTCAGACTTCTCCGAGGAAACTGAGAACAGAAGAATCGGGGTTGTCGAGGGGTCAAACTTAAAAATGTTCGCTGAGGCGATATTGGGGTCGCGCGGAAACGAACGTTGAGCCCGCTGAACCTGCTGGAAAACGTCGACCGCTGCGTTGTCGATATCAACGCCATAGTCGAATTGACAACGGATACTTGTGAATCCCAGCCCAGAGTTTGAGCTGACCATCCTCAAGCCCTTGATGGTGTTGACCGCCTGCTCCACCGGACGGGCAATCTGGACCTCCATCACCTCGGGGCTGGTGTTGGGCCAACTCACGTTGACGTTCACCGTGGGAATATCGACCTTCGGGAGAAGATCAATCGGGAGGCGAAGGAAGAGGATAAAACCGAGCAGGACAAGCGCCGCGATGCGCATCGTCACCGCGACCGGACGGGTAACTGCTAACCGCCCAATGTTCATTTCTTTTCGCCCTTGCTGGCTTCGCCTTTTTCGCCTTTTGATACCGGCTTCTTCGCTCCGGGAACCTTGACCTCCTGTCCATCCTTCAGCCGGCTATAGGTCAATGTAACGACCTTCTCGCCCGCAGTGACTCCTTCAAGGATCTGAACCCGCCGACCGTCAGTTTCGCCGAGCTTCACCGGTCTCAGCGCCACCTTGTTGCCTTCCCCAAGCACCGCAACAACACCCTCGATCACGGCTTCCTTTGGAACGACGCAATCGGCCGCAACTCGTTTGAAAACAAATGTTGCTTCGCCAAACGCTCCTGGCTTCAACTGCTTTCCGCCGTTTTCGACCCGAATTAGAACGTTGATGCGACGATTTGTCGCATCGGCCACACCCGCTATGGACGCGACTTTGCCGGAAAATTTTTCACCACTCGCAAGATTCAGTGCCACCGGAAACCCGACAGCGATCTTTCCTGACTGTTCCACCGGAAGCGACGCCCGGAAGAACAGCCATCCGTCTGATTGAATGATCAAGACCGCCGTTCCCGGCGATGCGAGCGCACCCGGATCGGCTGATCGGGCGGAGACGACCCCATCGACTGGGGAGCGGAGCGAAGTCTCTCCGATGGCGACCGCTGCTGACGAGACCTGAGCTTCCGCCGCCGCAACCGAAGCGGCCAATGCCCGAATGTTCTCATCAAACGCAGGGGACTGGGCTCTGTTCCCCTTCGCCACGCGAACTGACCCATTCGCCTGCTTAAGCCTCGCCTGAGCGTTCGCAATCGCTGTCAGCCCGGTACGACGAACTTGCCCCAAAGATACTCTCGCTGAACCTAAGTCAGCCTCAGCCGACTTCACCTGCTGACGAGCAGACTCCGCTCCCGAGACAACAACCTCAAGTTGCCGCTTCTGCACTTCTAGGGCTGTCGTGGCGTTATTCAGCACCTGTTCTGAGATAAAGCCTTTATCAAACAATGACTGCTGACGGTCAACGATGCTCTTTTGGTTGGCGAGAGACGCCTGCTCGCGCGCAACCGTTGCCTCGGCTGATTTCAGAGCGGCCCTCGCGGTCCCGACCCCCGACTCTGCTACCTTCACGGCAGCCTCCGCAACTTCTACTTGGCTCTTCAGATTCTGATTCGCCAAATCCAAATCATTCTTCGCCGCCACAAGGATTGCGTTTTGCTGATCGAGATTCCCGGCAACTCCGGAGTCTGTCGCGCCCTTCTGAATCTTCGCCTGCGCCAGCCGAGACTTCGCCTCGGCGAGCCCGGCCTTGGCGGTAGCCAAACTCGCGAGAGCTGTCCCCTCGTCCAGCTTCACCAGCACTTGACCGGCCGTGACGCGATCGCCTTCACGCACCGAAATTGACGCTATCTGCCCGGAAGTGCGAGGAGCAAGCTCCACTCGATTGGGAGATTCCAGAGCCCCGGAAGCGGTGAGTTTGAGAACGATTTCTCCGGCAACCGCCTGGGTGACTTCAACGGTGGGTGTTCGTGCACCTTTCGGAGGCCCCCCCTTCGTTTCGGCTTCGGCGGCACCTTTTGCTTTGTACTTCCAGCCGATCGCCCCGCCTAGCAGAACAACCAACCCCCAACCCAAGACAGTACCGCGTTTCATAATCTCACCCCAGCATATTCAAACGCAATCGAACAATTTGAGTTCAGCAAGAACTTTCCCAAAACTTAACCCAGAGCTACTGCGATCGCTTCCGCATGAACTCGAGAAGAATCGGAAAGCCCGGCGCAGTCATCCCGCCGTGGTCGTATCCCTGAAACTCCAACAGCTCGACCGAGGTGTGCCCCACCTCCTTCAGCATCCGCCAGAAGTAAGCAGATTCCTCAAATCGCCCGTAAAGCTCTCGATTTCGATCTGCTGAGAGGAGGAGAATCGGCGGAGCATCCTTCCGCACATGAAACTGAGGAGCTAGCTCGTCTACCACTGGCTGACGCTCCGAAATCCCGCGCTCTTGCCGGATCGTGTAGTGGGTGATTGACTGCCCACTGAATGGAATCAGCCCCGCAAAGGAATCTGGATCAATGCCGTACGGCTTCAACCACTTCTTATCCAGAGTCACCATACTCGCCAGGTATCCACCCGCCGAGTGACCGCTGAGAAAGACCTTGCGCTTAGAGCCACCAAACTTCTCAATGTTCTCAACCGTCCATGCCACCGCCGCCGCAGCGTCCTCAATATATGCCGGAGCTTTCGCCTTCGGACTCAGTCGATAGCCAGCGGCAACTACCGCAATCCCTTGATTTCTCAAAGCCTCTGGCACCCATTTCGACCCGCCAGTCAGTCCACCGCCGTGAAACCAAATCACCGTCGCAAACTCCTTCACACCTTTCGGAACATACAGATCGAGCTTGCATTTCTCCTTAACGTAAGGATCCTCCGACTTGGAAACAAAAGGCAGATCTCTGGTCAGTTCGCCAGAATTTTGTGGCTGTTGACCGAAAATCGCAATAGAAAGAAGGGCCGTGATCATGCCTTCGGAGTTTAGCCTTTTGACCACGAAGTCTCAGTTAAAGCGCAAGTCATGTTTTTGTGGACACACAGAGTACAGCCAAATATATGCAAATAGGAGCGACAACTCCTGTTATGGGGAGTAGCCAGGTTTATGCCAAGTCTCAAAAGCCGAACTGAAGTCCACACCGTCGCGATCCTTGGCACCTACCCCCCTCGGCGATGCGGAATCGCCACCTTCACCGCCGACTTGGCAGGATCGTTCCAAACGGCGGACCCGTTCGTTCAGGTTGACCCAATCGCAATGAGCGACCAAGCCTATTCGTACCCCGCTGAGGTGTCGGAACTGAGAGTTGACGACCGAGCGAGCTACACCCAAACCGCCGCAAGGCTCAACGCCAAGCGATATGACGTGCTCTCCATTCAGCACGAGTACGGCATCTTCGGCGGAGACGCTGGAAGATACTTGTTGGATTTGATCCGCGCAGTCAAAATGCCAGTCGTCACCACGCTCCACACCGTCCTGAGAAACCCCACTCCCGACCAGCGGGCCGTCATGGACGAGCTTCTCCAACTCTCGACAAGGGTGGTGGTCATGAGCCGGACCGCAATCGACCTCTTAAGCCGGGTTCATTCAGTAGACGCGACCAAGATCGACTTTATTCCCCACGGCATCCCCGAAATCCCCGCGACTGCCGGTATTGAAACAAGGCAAAAGATCGGTGGAAAGGGACCCATCCTGCTGACCTTTGGTCTTCTTTCGCCAGATAAGGGCATCGAGCAGGTTATCAACGCTCTGCCCGCCATTCTCGCTCAGCATCCGGAAGCAAAGTACCTCGTTGTCGGGGCAACTCATCCTCATGTCAAGTCGTTTAGCGGAGAGACATACCGAGAGAGCCTGGCCCAACTCGCGAGAGATCTCGATATCGAACGAAGTGTCGAATTCGTGGATGAGTTCGTTAGTATCGACCAGCTGGTCTCGTACCTCTCCGCGACCGACTTCTACATCACGCCGTATCTGAACCCTGCCCAAATCACCTCCGGAACTCTCGCCTATTCAATGGGGGCCGGAAAAGTTGTTATCTCGACCCCTTACGAGTACGCCAAAGAGGTTCTCGCCAACGGTCGCGGCATCCTCGTCCCGTTCTCCGATTCCGTCGCCATCTCCGACGCCATTCTAATCAGTTGCGCCACATCGAATGCCCGGCAAGAAATGGGTGAACGCGCCTCTAAATATGGCTCACTCATGTATTGGAAGCGAGTTGGTCAGTTGTACTTAGACAGCTTTAATCGGGCAATCGACGAGTCAAGAATTGTTCCACTTGCTGCTAAAGCCGTCGTCAGCGACACACTTCCACAGATAAATTTCGGACACCTCGAAGCTCTCACCGACGACACAGGCATCCTGCAGCATGCCACTTTCGATATCCCGAATCGACACGAAGGCTATTGTGTCGATGACAACGCCAGAGCTCTGTTGCTCACGCTTGAATATCCTCAAAACCCTCGAATGGTGCAGCTCCAAGCCAGATACCTCGCCTTCGTCGCCCATGCCCATAACCCAGTCAACCAACGATTTCGCAATTTCAAGACCTACGAGCGCACCTGGCTAGAGTCAGAAGGTTCGGAAGATTCTCAGGGACGCGCACTTTGGGCGGTTGGAGCAACCGCCGCGCGGAGTACCGTTCCCGGGCACACTAAGCTGGCCTCCAAACTCTTCGAATCAGCCGCTCCCAACTTACTCACCGCCGAGAGTCCTCGCACCTGGGCATACTCCATGCTCGGCGCCGCCGCCTACGTTGAACGATTCCCGGACTCGCTCCTCGCTCTCGCGATCCTCGAAAACGGCGCGGAGAGATTCAAAAACTGGTTCCTCAACGTAAGCACTCCAGAATGGAAATGGTTTGAACCCAGACTGGCCTACGCGAATGCCCGAATTCCTCAGGCTCTGATCCTTGCGGGATCCATTCTAGAGCGTCCAGCGCTGATCGGCACCGGGGTGAGTTGCCTCGCATGGCTGGTGGACAAGCAACAAACGCACACCGGCGACTTCAGCCCCGTCGGCGCAGCTGGGGCCTCCATCGCCGACTTCGGAACAATTCAGTTCGATCAACAGCCAATCGAAGCGAGTAGCACCTTATCTGCTTGCCTTACCGCCTACAAAATCACTCATCAGCACCGATTCCTCGATTCCGCAAACCGGTGCCTAGCCTGGTTTACTGGCGGAAACATCCTTGGAGTGCCGCTTGCAAACCATTACTCCGGCGGCTGTGCCGATGGTCTTGAGCCGATGGGAGTGAATCAGAACCAAGGAGCCGAATCAACTCTCGCCTATCTTGCCGCCCTTACCGATATGAAGTCAGTCACCACACCAGCTTTGGGAGTCTATGAAGCCAAGTGATTACGAGGTGCTCCTCGACAGGCACCCCAAGAACCCAATCCTGACCGCCGCCGATTGGCCGTATCCTGTTCATGCAGTCTTCAATCCCGGAGCAACCACACTTAAGGACGGAACTACTCTGCTGCTTTGCCGAGTAGAAGATCGCCGGGGAATCTCACACCTGTGTGCGGCCAGATCAAAGAATGGTGTCGACGGCTGGGAGATAGATCCAGAGCCCACATTCGTATCTGATCCACATAATTATCCCGACGAGCTTTGGGGAATCGAAGACCCTCGGATCACGTATGTCTACGAACTCGAAGAGTATCTAATAGCCTACACCGCCTTTGGCAAAGCTGGCCCTGGTGTAGCGATTGCCTCAACGAAAGACTTCAAGACGTTTGAGAGATTCGGTCTTGTCATGCAAGCCGATGACAAAGACGCCGCACTCTTCCCGCGCCAATTCAACGGAGAGTTTGCTCTCATCCACCGCCCATCGAACGATAGCGGAGCCCACATGTGGCTATCGTTCTCGCCTGACTTGCATAACTGGGGTGGACACGTGATTATGCTCCAGGCTCACAGAGGAGCTTGGTGGGATGCCAACAAAATCGGGCTCTCACCTCCTCCGATCGAGACCGATCGCGGCTGGCTTGTGATGTACCACGGAGTCCGCCACCACGCCTCTGGCTCGCTGTACCGGGTCGGGCTCGCCCTCTTCGACAAAGATAATCCCGAAATTTGTCTCTTGCGAGGTCAGCCATGGATATTCGGTCCTGAGGCTCAGTACGAGGTCACCGGAGACGTCAGCCACGTAGTCTTCCCAACCGGGTACACCGTTGGTGCAGACGGCGATACGATCAATATCTACTATGGAGCCGCCGATACGAGCATCTGCCTAGCTAGTGGGAGCATTAATCAGATGCTCGACTGGCTAGATCGAAACGGAACCGAGGGCATCAGCACTCAGGAACCCGTACCCATTGCCTAGATTCTTGGGGCTACCGAACTTCGAACACGTAGCTCCCAGATCCGACTCGGAAGGTTGGGGAACCGTTCGGTAACCGCTCAACCTGTGGAAACGGGCGGTTACCCTTGAACGAAACCTGATGCAAGCCGCTAGGTAGCACCACCCCAGCCGAGGAGTTCGGTGGAATCTCAATTTCGAAGCGAACCGAATCACCAACCCGCTTCCAGTTGCTGGTGATCTGCCCACGAACAGACCTGTAACTCGAGTTCACCCAATCCAGCCCCTTCGGTGTTTGGGGACGAATCACGATCTGATCGTAGCCAACCGTCGATGAATCCGGCTGAATACCACCGAGCCAATTCATCATCCACTGGCTAACCGAGCCAAACATAGGGTGATTGTGTGAGAACGTGTTATCACTAAACTCCCAGTGCTCCCACAGCGTCGTCGCTCCGTTCTTGAGCATCCAGCCCCAACCGGGGAAGTCCGACTGCGTCGCGATCTTGTAAGCCAACTCCGTCTCGCCTGCCTCGGAGAGAACTTGAAGCACATACTTCGTTCCCAAAATCCCAGTTGTAAGGTGATCCTTGGCCTTGTGAATCTCGTTGACAAGGTACGCGAGTGCCTTTGATCGGCTGGATTTGGGCAGGATGCCGGTGTAAAGGCCCACGGCCTGACTCGTCTGAGTCCCCGGTCCCACTCGACCCGTCGTCTCATCAAAGAATTCAGCGAGATAGACTCGCTGAATGGATTTCGCCAGGGCGGCGTAATGAAGGCTGTCGGTGGCCTTTCCGATTCTGGCTGCCGTCTTCGCCATGAGGTTAGCGGTTTGAAAGTAGTGGGGAGTGACCAGCGGTGCTGAGGGAGTTTCGGCCAACCCTTCATGATCACTCAGCCCGTCGGTCACGATCCCACGTGGATACTTTGCTTCGACCAAGTCCATCCACCTTTTTGCCGCCGCGTACTCAGCTGCGCCAATCTCGTGATCACCGTAGTACTGATAAAGCTGATCCGCCAAAAGCACCGGAGCCATCGCCCAGACTAATCCACAATACTGAATGCCCATCGATGGCGCAGTGTCGGTGAACATCCCATCTGCCTCGGCACTATCGGACCAGTCTCGAATTGCCTTGGCATAGAATCCGGCCATGTCGAAGTTGGCCATGAACGCTTCACTAGTTGCGACGATGTCGCCCCCGTACCCAAGTTTCTCACGATGCGGGCAATCTGACTGAACGCTGAAAATGTTCGACAAGAACGTGCGACGGCACATCGTCTGAATGTCGTTTAACACCGTATTCGAGCATTCAAAATTCCCAACACTCTCAACATCGGAGTTCAATCGCATTGCTCTCACTGAACTGAGTGGCACCGGGGCGGGCAACCCGGTGACCTCAACATATCTAAAACCGTGATAAGTGAACTTAGGCGTGTAGGTCTCCTTCCCACCTTTGGCAATGAACGTGTCGTTCTGTACGGCAACCTCTGGTGCACCTGGTCCACCCACACTCTCCCCTGTCTCCTTTCGCTTATATTTGATCTGCCCAGCGACGCTTGTCAACGGGTTCAGCGAGCCGTCTTTGGATAGCAACTCTCCGTACCGCAGCCGAACCTCGGTTCCCGCCAGGAGATCTGTTTTCAGCTGGACCCATCCGGCGAAATTGACTCCCATGTCATAGATGAAAACTCCTGGTTTCGGCGAAGTCATTTTCACTGAGTCCCAGGTTGAAGTCACCCGAATAGGTGGCTGAGACTGCGAAACCAGATGCCCAACATCCCCAGCCGCCGGGCTCGCATTCCGCCACCGTTGATCATCAAACCCAGCCCGGTCCCAACCTGGTTGCTCCTTCCTGGCGTCATAAACCTCGCCGAGATAGACGTTGTTTCTCAAAAGTGGACCCTCACCCACCCGCCATGCCTCATCCGTTGCCACCACTTCAGACGATCCATCCTTGTACTCAATCTTTAACTGAGCGATGACTCTCGGCCTCCCAACGGTCAGGTGGTTACGTAAATTGAACGACCCAAAGAGGCGCAACGGGAGCGGGTTGTACCAACCATCACCAAGCATCACACCAAGGCAGTTCTCACCCTTGGCAAGTTGATCGGTCACATCGTAGACGCTGTAAAGCACTCGATCTTCAACCCGCGTCCAACCCGGATCAAGGAGATGATCACCCACTTTCGTCCCGTTGAGCGACGCTTCGTAATAGCCCAGCCCCGCAATCGCCAGCCGAGCCCTACTGACCTGTCCTTTCACTCCAAACTCTCTTCTGAACAGCGGATTAGGATTGTCTTTGTAGAAGTCCGCATCACTTGTTGGAGCGACTTTCCCATCGCTGATCCAACGTCCGAGCCAATCCCCAGCTACCATGGGTCCCATTTCCCACCGGGCAGGCTTACTCCAACCGGCCACTCCGTTGGAACCCCAAACCTTTACCTTCCAAAAGCACTGCTGTCCGAAACGGAGCGCCCGACCTCCGTAGACGATATTGTTCTGGGCTGAGCTAGCCACTGTTCCACTATCCCAAAGAGTTCCGCGATCCTTTTGCAACTCGGTCAGGGAAGGGGCGACCAGCACTTGATAAGCCACCTGCTTCAAATCCCTCGCGCCTGACTTTTCATCCAGAACCCAGCTCAGCCGAGGGTGCGGGACATCTACACCGAGCGGATCCACGCTTGATTCACATCGCAATTGAACGGCTGTCATCTTGGCGCCACCTTGGGGGACACCCAAAACCACGGATCCGGCAAGCATTACCCCGAGCATTGCGCGAGTCTATCTCAATCATCGCGAACAAAGAGACTTTACATTCCCCTAACAATTTCCAATTACAATCCGCGCAATGTCCGCTGACAATTCAACACCTCCAAAGTCCTCAATCAGAGTTGATTTGTGGGCGATCGTCGCGACCTTCGGGGCTTACTTCTGCATGTATATGTATCGCAAGCCCTTCTCCGCGGCGACATTCGAAGAGCTGACTTTCATGGGGATGGCCTACAAGCCAATCGCCCTCATCTCTCAAGTGTTGGGTTACACCGTTTCAAAATTCGTCGGAATCAAAGTCATCAGCGAACTCTCCCCCGGAAAGAAGGTGAGTTACTACCTGGCAATGATCGCCGTTGCCGAAATCGCCCTAATTCTCTTCGGTATCACGCCTGCGCCATTTAACGTCGTTTGGCTCTTTCTCAATGGATTGCCTCTCGGAATGGTGTTTGGACTCGTGCTTTCCTCCCTCGAGGGCCGAATGAGAACCGAGGCCCTGACCGCGGCGCTTTGTGCCAGCTTCGTCATCGCCGACGGAGTTGCCAAGTCAAGCGGCCTGTGGCTGATCGGACAAGGGGTGAGCGAGCAATGGATGCCCGCCGCAACCGGCATCATGTACCTACCCGGAATCGTCGTCTTCGGGTGGATGCTCTCAAGAATTTCGCCCCCATCGAGTGCCGACGTTGAAGCTAGAAGTGAGCGAACTCAGATGGATAAAACCGCAAGGCAAGAGTTCTTTCGAAAGTTCGGATTTGGCCTCACCTTGCTCATCACGACCTATGCATTGGTCGGAGTCCTACGCGGGGTTCGTAGCGACTTCTCGCGCGAAATATGGGAGGCGATGGGCACAAAAGTCGACGCCGCCCTGTTTACGCGAAGCGAGTTTATTGTCGCCTTTGCCGTCTTGATCGTCATCGGATTCCTCGTTGTCATCAAAGACAATGCGAAGGCATTTCAGACTGGCTTGCTTCTTTCCGGTTCCGGGCTCGGCATCGTGATCCTCTCGCTCCTAGGTCGCCAAGCGGGGATTCTCGATCCCTTCGCCTTCATCGTCGCCATTGGATTTGGTCTCTATCTGCCGTACATTGCGATCCACGCAACTGTATTCGAAAGGCTCATCGCTTACACCCGAGAAAAAGCCACTATTGGTTACCTCATGTATGTTGCCGATGCCGTCAGCTACGCCGCTCTCGTCGGAGTCTTTCTTCTCAAAAACTTCGGGAAGGCCGATGCTGCCCAAGTCCTTCCGTTCTTCCTTGGCCTCGCGTGGCTGGTAGCCGTCGCGGGCATCCTCATGCTGATTCCAACCGCTAAGTTTTTTGCCGACAAGGGTCGCAACGCATAATGGCTCAGGTCGCAGTTTTTCACGGCTTCGGGCAGCAACTCGAACTCGTCGAATGTCCCATTCCTGAGCTGAAAGAAGGCGAAACGCTGGTCAAAATCAGTTGCTGTGCGCTCTGCCGAAGCGACCTTCATACCTATGAGGGTAGAAGAACCGAGGCGACTCCCACAATCCTTGGACACGAAGCCGTTGGGCAAGTCGTTGAATCCCGAGCAGGGCTCATTCCGGGGATGCGAATCACCTGGGGAATCTTCGCTTGTTGTGGCGAATGCTTCTTTTGCCGCAATGGGCTCCCACAAAAGTGTGAATCTCTGTTCAAGTACGGTCACGCCCGGCTCACCGACGAGCAGCCTCTTTCGGGAGGTCTCGCCACCCATATTCTTCTTCGCAAAGGAACTCCGATCGTTCCCCTCCCCGACTTACTTCCCGATGAGATCGCCGTATTGGCCAACTGCTCGACTGCGACGGCTTTTGCCTCGATCCGTAATGCCGATTTGCGCACGAACGCTGTCGTTGCAGTTCTCGGAATGGGAATCCTCGGCCTCACCGCCGCCGCAATCCTGTCGTCCCAAGGACACCAAGTCATCGCTTTCGATCCAGACCCTGCCAAAGCGGAACTCGCCAAAGACTTTGGCTGTACCGACTTCTTCTCCGACGTGGACGCCTTCAAAAGTGCCCTTTCGAACCAAACTGAAGGCCGAGGTGCTGATGCCTGCCTCGAACTCGCAGGCTCCCAGGCTGCCGCTCAACTCTCACTCACGTGCGTCCGCATCGGCGGAACGATCGTCTGGACCGGCGCCGCCGCTCCGGTGGGTGAAGTCTCCATCCAGCCCGAGCAAATCCTCCGCCGCCAGCTCACGATCAACGGTGTCCACAACTACATCCCGGGCGATCTGACGGCCGCGGTCGAATTCCTATCCGCTTGCTCGCAACAGTTCAGGTTTGAGGCACTTTTCGGGGCTACCTTTTCCCTCGATGAGATTGAGACAGCTCTCCAAGTCGCAGCAGTATCAACCAGCCGAGTCATGGTCCGGCCTTGAGAACTGCTTAAGGATAGACCCAGAGTCGAGAAGGAGAAATCCGCTTGTTGTATACAAGAATATCGTGACTTGGAATCGTAGCAATGGAATCCATTGTCGGGTCGACCATGAAGTTCTTCGGGTCAAAGATCCAGCCAATACTTGCTCGATAATAGGCATTCTTCCCCCAAAGCTCCGTCGGACGATCTGCTTTTCGAAAATCGACATAGAAGTTGTCCGGACCGATGCGCGAGAAGAATTCACCTAAGTCGCCGTTCCGCTTGGAACTCACTTTTACAAGCGGAATTTCACCCTTTTGGGCGCCCGCCACACTGACATCATTGGCGGCGCCAGTTTTCACACGAATGATGCCGTCGGACCACGTGAATCCAACGGTGGTGTAAGTACTCTTCAGCGTCTTCTTCAACTCCGCTCCAAGAGTCACGAATCCTACTTTTTTCGCCTGCTCCGGCATTTCACCGAGTACGTGCAAATCGTGGGCCCACAGACAAGCTCGGTTATCACCAATACGCTTCAATAGATTTTGCGCCATGAACTTGTCACGCCGGCTGTAATAAGCAGGAGTCATCTTAAACATGTTCTTAGTGCTATCACCAAATTCGAATTCAAAAGAGTTAAATGCCTGGTACGCAGTGTCCGCGGCGTATGCCGCTTCATCATAGCCAGGAAGTTTCGACCATTCGCCCTGTTTATCTGCCAGCAGCTTTGCGGCAGCTCGAATCGGGTCCACGTTCTTTTTGTAGTCTCCGTTTCCTTGAGCTTCGAGCCAAGCAGCAAAGGTCTTGCCCTTTTGGTCAAATTCAAACAGAGACGGATAGGCTGAGCTCAAACTGGTGGACGCCTCTTGATCGACGCTTTTGAGGAATTCCGCGACGAGACGGATGTCCTTCGCTGGTAATTGACAGTCAATCCCATAAATCCTGATCTGACGTCCGGACTTAACAACATAACCGCGCATCCACCCAATCAGCGAAGCAAATTCGTCTGTCTGCCAGATCTTAAAAACTCCTTGATTCCGTATGACGTCGGAAAACTCACCCTTTCCAAGATTGACGTACTCATCCAGAGCCTGCCCGGCACTGCGATTGATCTCAAAAACGACCTTGTCGAGTTTTTGGACGGAGATCAGTCTCCGGATCGCTTGGGACTTAAACTCTTGCGATTGGTGGTCACCGTGCGTCGACTCACCCAAGCCGATCACTTTGCTAGCCGCGAGGCTCTTCAGCAGTGGCTCGAACTCATCCTCAGTCGGAATGTCTGTCGAAAGCGCTGTGAGATTCGAACGAATCCACACTGCCGCTGCTGGCTCCGTAGCTTCTCGAGATGCCTTCGTGGACGGCTCCTTCCTTGGCTCATCAACGACAAAAGGAAACACCAGCGTCGACGCCAATGTGGCAAGAAGAACCATGCCGAAATTCTACACAAGTCCCTAACTGAATGAAGTGAAGGTTAAGACTCGAAAGGCTTTAAGCTTGCGAATAATCGCGATTTCTGCGATTTCGAATCCTAGAGTTGGTGGAGGATAGGGGATTCGAACCCCTAACCCCCCGTCGGACGATAGGCTTCAAACCCATGAATTGACGGTGATGGAATGGCAAAATTCAGGTAAAAAATGATCATGCTTGCAAGTGCTGCGTTTATGGTTGGGATGTTACGAATGGGTACAGAGACGGTCATGCCCCAAGGCGCGGTGTTCGCCGATAAGATCTATTACGGCGGCGACATGGTCACCATGGTCGGCTCGCGCCCGCAATACGTTGAGCGGCTCGCCGTGCGGGATGGCAAAATCCTGTTCGCTGGTGAGGCAAAGAAAGTCGGCAAGTTCAGAGGACCAGCCACGGTCGCAGTCAATTTGCGCGGTCGGTTCTTGGCACCGGGCTTCTTCGATGCCCACAGCCATCTGGTAACCGTTGGCGTCCAGGCAATCAGCGCGAACTTGCTACCCCAACCAGATGGCACTGTAAACTCGATTTCACAGCTTCAGAATGAGATGCGCAAGCACCTGGCAAGCTCACAAGTCGTCAAGAAATTTGGTGTCGTCATCGGGTTCAACTACGACGACTCTCAACTTAAAGAGAGGCGCAGCCCGACTGCTGCCGAACTTGATGCCATCTCAACGACGATGCCAGTTGTGGTCATCCACCAGTCAGGCCACCTTGGGGCGATGAACTCAGTGGCGCTCAAACTGGCGGGCGTAACTGAGAGCTCCAAGAACCCCCAGGGCGGCATAATCCAGCGAAAACCCGGAACGTCCATCCCTAATGGAGTGCTTGAGGAGACTGCATTCTTCGTGGCCCTGTTCAAAGTTCTTCCGGATTTCAGCGAAGCCGACAAGTTGGAGCAGGTTTTGGCTGCCCAGAAGATCTATGCCGCCAACGGGTTCACGACCGTCCAAGAGGGCCGAGCAGAGCCAGAAATGCTCTCGACATTGCAGGCGGGAGCCAACAGCAAGAAGTTCGTTATTGACGTCATAGGCTTTCCGGCTCTCGATACAAACGGCGAGGAGCCGATCAAGCAGAGCCCGCTGATGTCGAAGTACTACACAAACCGTCTCCGATATGGTGGAGTAAAGCTAACTTTCGACGGTTCGCCACAAGGCAAAACCGCGTACTTTACAAAGCACTACTTCAAAGTTCCAGAGGGCCAGCCGAATTCCTACCGTGGCTACCCGGCTTTTCAGGCGGAAGTTGCACAGAAGTGGGTAACTACGGCTTATAAGAATCACTGGAACCTGCTCGTTCATGCCAATGGAGATGCAGCCATAGACGAGCTTATCGCTGTCGTGAAGAGTGCGCGCGCGCAGTTCCCGCCGAAAGGGAACCGAACAGTATTGATCCACGGACAGTTCTTGCGGCGCGACCAAATCTTGGAGCTCAAGCGCTTAGAAATCATGCCATCGCTTTATCCGATGCATACCTTCTACTGGGGTGACTGGCACCGCGAGTCGGTTGCAGGGCCCGAGCGGGCGGAGAATATCTCCCCGACTGGCTGGGTGCTCAAAGCCGGAATGAAATTCACCATCCATACCGACGCGCCCGTCACCTTCCCGAATTCGATCCGAGTTCTCGACAGTGCCGTCAACCGGACCACGCGTTCAGGCTACGTACTAGGGCGCTCACAGCGGATTAGCCCTTACGTTGCCCTTCAATCGATGACCAGTTGGGCCGCATTTCAGCACAGGGAGGATAATCAGAAGGGCACCTTGGAGGTTGGGAAACTCGCTGACTTCGTGGTGCTTGACCGCAACCCAATCAAAGTACCTCGCTCGCAACTCCTTAGCCTGAAGGTCGTTGAGACGATCAAGGAAGGGGTGTCAATCTACAGCCGCTGACAGAAGCGATTCGTGCCCGGAGTTCAGTGGACAGCACTATGAACTCCCCTTGGAGGTTCATTCCAAGGGGAGTTCACAGTATCAGAGATTTAGTGCGGAAGCGCTGAAATTGACCACGAAGATAACAACTACGCCGAGGAAAGATGCGAAACTCAAAGCCGAGTCATCCGAACCCTCTGTTTTGATACAAAGTTTGGTCGGTTCCGCCCATAAAAAACTAAAGCGAGACGGTCGAAAACAGTCTCGCCAAAGTAAAACCTGAAGTTGGTGGAGGATAGGGGATTCGAACCCCTAACCCCCTGCTTGCAAAGCAGGTGCTCTCCCATTGAGCTAATCCCCCACGCAGGAAGAAAGAGTATACCAACAAACTTTTCTTCTTGCAACGCCTCTGCAGGTGTAAGATGCAGTCAAATGCTCGCAACTGTTGCCGTCCTTGTCGCTCTCAGCCAAGACAAAACTACGACCGACCTCGCGGCTAACTTCAAAAACCCGCCTACATCGGCCCTCCCTCACACCTGGTGGCACTGGATGGGTGGAAACGTCACCGAAGAAGGCATCACGGCTGATCTTGAAGCCATGAAGCAAGGCGGAATCGGCGGAGCCCACATCTTCGACGCTGGGCAGGGCATCCCCGACGGACCCATCAAATACAACTCTCCTGAGTGGCGCACTCTGATGGTGCACGCCTTGGTCGAAGCCAAGCGACTCGGACTCGACATGACCATGCACAACAGCTCCGGCTGGTCCAGCAGTGGCGGACCGTGGGTCACCAAGGAGGACGCGATGAAAAAGATCGTGTTCGCCAAAGCAATCGTGCAAGGCGGCGAAAAGGTCAAAATCCCCTTGCCGACCATCAACCAGGGCTACTACAAAGACCTGCAAATCGTGGCTTTGCCCACACCTGATGTGCCTAATCAAGACCGAATGAACGAGCTATCTGGCTTGGGTGCAAACCCGGGTCCTCGGCCCAACATCGCCTGGCCCCGAGTCGATATCGCTGAGTGCATCCAGATTCCGCTCACATCGACCGAAGTCGAACTGCCCGAAGGTGCCTGGACCATCCTTCGCATCGGAGTCACCCTCACCGGAGCCCTCAACGTCGCCAGCCGACCGACCGGCGAAGGTCTCGAAGTCGACAAACTCAGTTCCGAATCCCTTGACCGCTTCTTCGCCGGTGGCCTCGACCTGCTCTTCAAAGAAGTTAGTCCCAATAGTTCCCTTCACACCGTCCTGATCGATAGCTACGAAACCGGCTACAACAACTGGACCCCCAAGCTCTTCGAGGAATTCAAGAAGCGCCGAGGATACGACCCAACCCCGTACCTTCCCTGCCTCGCTGGCTACTCGGTAACCGGCGCCGATACCACCTTTGGCTTCCTCTTCGACTGGCGCAAAACCCTCTCCGAGCTCTGGGCGGAGAACTACAGCGGACACTTTGCCAACAAGCTCAGGCAACAAGGTCTCCAACTCGCCATCGAGCCGTACGGCAACGGAAACTTCGACCCGTTTACCTACGGAAAGCCCGGCGGTCTCATCATGGGCGAGTACTGGGTGGGCGAAGGTCGGATCAACCCCGCGGTGAAAGTCGCTGCCTCAGTCGCTCACGTTTACGGAAAAAATGTGGTCGGTGCCGAAGCCCTCACCGCCAGCCCCGAGCAAGCTGGCTGGCGAAATCAACCGCGCCAATGGAAGGCGTTCGCCGACCGAGGCATGACCACCGGCGTCAACCGGATCATCTACCACCGCTTTGCCCACCAACCCTGGGTCAGCGGCGTCAACCCCGGAATGACCATGGGTCCCTGGGGCTCCCACGTTGACCGAACCAACACCATCTGGCCCTACATGGCGACCTGGGACCAGTATGTCTCCCGCTGCCAATACATGCTCCAAAGCGGCACCTTCGCCGCTGACATCCTTCTATTCTCGGGTGAAGACACGCCGCAAAACTACGCCGGAGAAGGTCAAAACCTCCCCGAAATCCCCGCTGGCTTTGACCACGACTTCATCGGACTCGATCCACTCATGTCGCTTACCATCAAAAATGGCAAACTCACTCTGCCCAATGGCGCAAACTACGCCGTCCTCGCTCTGCCAAATACGCAGTTCATGACGGTCGAACTCGCTCGAAAGATCAAACAACTTGTTCAAGACGGCGCAACCGTCGTTGGTCCTCGACCGGCGCAAACCCCGAGCCTCCAAGAAGCCTCCAATGGCGCACAGCAAGAACTGGAGAAGATCACCCTTGAACTCTGGGGACGCAACTGGGAACAGCCTTCCGGTTCATGCAGTTTCGGAAAGGGCCAAATCGTCTGGGGCAAAACTCTTGGGGATGTGCTCGCCACAAATGAGGTCGCGCCTGCTTTTGCGACCAAAGCCATCGACGTGAGCTCAATCCGGCGACGCATTGGCAACACCGACGCCGTATTCGTCGCTTCGTCCCAGCCCTACCCGCGAACAGTCAATTGCAGCTTCCGAGTGAATCCAGAAAACACCAAAGCTCAGCTCTGGCACCCCGAGACCGGACTGATCGAAGATGCGCCAGTCTGGAAGGCAACTAAAACCGGGATTGAAATTCCGTTGCGCCTGGACGCCGACGGCTCGGTTTTCGTCGTTTTCTCTCCCGCAACGGCGCAGTCGAAACACATCACCGAAGCCCGGGAAATTGTCGCCGCCGAAAACGAGGAGCCCGCACCAACCCTCACGATCCTCAAAGCAATCTACGGCGATACCGCTACCGGTCGAATCAAGGACGTCACGAGCATCGTCGCGAGCGCAGCCACTGCCACCACCGTACGCATCAGTGCCTCTAACTCCGAACTCGGCGGCGACCCCGCAGTCAACACCGTCAAAACCCTCACCGTCACCTACAAACTCGGCGATGAAACCAAGACCATCACACTTCCTGAAAACGGCGCATTCATGATCGGCGCCTTTCCCAACGCCGGAACGCCCCCAGTCTCCGAATTCCAGGGCAATACCCTCAGAGTCTGGAAGAACGGGGCCTTCAGCCAAACCTGGTCAACCGGCCAAAAGATGCAGTTCCAAGTCAAGGACCTTCCCCAACCCACCGAGCTCACCGGCCCCTGGCAAATCAAGTTCATTTCAACGTACGACCCTGTCCGAACCGCAACCTACAACAATCTCAAATCCTGGACCGAGGACGAGAACTTCGACACCAAATACTTCTCCGGAACTGGAACGTATTCCAAATCGATCCAAGTGAACAAGAGCCTCCTAGGAAAAGGCAAACGCTTATTCCTCGACCTAGGCGACGTACGCGAACTCTGCCGAGTCCGCCTCAATGGCAAACCCGTCGCCACCCTTTGGAAGTCGCCCTTCCGAGTCGACATCTCCGATTTCGCCAAACCCGGAGCAAACGCCCTGGAAGTCGACGTTACCAATCTCTGGACTAACCGCCTTATCGGAGACGAGCAATTCCCCGATGACATGGGCTGGAACGGAGCCCAACTCAAAGGTTGGCCTCAATGGTTCCTGAGCAACCAACCCCGCCCCGAGCCTCGTCGAAAGACCTTCACCACCTGGCGGCACAACTTTAAGGAAACTCCGCTGCTGCCCAGTGGCCTCCTCGGCCCTGTCACGCTGAGACCCGTCAAAGTCATCACTCTGCGCCCGTAAGGCGCAGAGTGGGAGCGACTTCCTACTGACCTTGGCCCAGCGAGTAACCAGCGACGCCATCGAAAGTGCACAGGTTCTCGTGCTTGATCACCTCAAGCCCCGCCTCCACAACTCGACCGAGCAGAGACACCACATCTGTTCCCGATAGCTCACCGCCATCCCGCGCCATGAACCGGCAGCGGTAGTGGTCAACCAAAGTCGTCTCAGCGAAGCCGTTCGGCCAAACCTTTACCCCCCGGCAAGTGATCATCGCCAACTCAAGCTCTCCAGCGCACTCCAAGAGGCGTGGTCCCAGCTCATCCGGCGTCCCGTTCCATTGAACAAAAACGTCCGTTCCCACGGTTTGCTTCACAGCTGGGGCAACCGGACGAACGCCGAGATTCATTGGCTTCGCCTCACCGTACTTGACCGGACTCAATACCGTCGGCCCCTGTCCCAATCGAGCAATCACAGCCTCGCCAAACTCTCGAGTTCCGACCAGTTTGGTGCTGGTCCCTTCCCGATAGATGTCACTGGTGTGGATTCCATCCTCAATCGTCTTTAGCCAAGCGTTGTGGATGCGCTCGGCAACCTCTGGCTGTCCGATGTGAACCAGCATCATCACCGCCGCCAACAACAGACCGGAAGGGTTTGCCGCGTTCAATCCCGACAGCAGGGGTGCGCTGCCGTGAATAGCTTCAAACATTGCGCAATGCTCGCCGATGTTTGCCGATCCGGCAAGTCCAACGGAGCCCGCAACCTCCGCCGCGATGTCGCTCAGAATGTCACCGTACAGGTTCAAAGTCACGATGACATCAAAGTTCTCCGGATGCGTCGCAACCTTCGCCATCCCAATGTCAATGATCCAGTGCTCCTTCTCAATCTCCGGGTACTCCGCCCCGATCTCATCAAATATCCGATGGAATAATCCATCCGTCAGCTTCATGATGTTGTCCTTGCTCATGCAGGTGACTTTCTTGCGGCCGTTCGCCCGGGCGTACTCAAAGGCGTACCGAACAATCTTCTCGCATCCCGAACGGGTGACCAACTTCAGACACTGATAAACCTCTTCCGTCTGCCGGTGCTCAATCCCTGCGTACAAATCCTCCTCGTTCTCGCGGATGATCACCAAGTCCATTCCCGGTCCTGACTTCCCGGCGAATGGAGCGTAAATGACGCAAGGTCGAACATTTGAGTACAAGCCAAGCGTCTTGCGAATCGTGACGTTCAAGCTCTTGTAGCCGCCGCCTTGAGGTGTCGTGATCGGAGCTTTTAAGAGCACCTTTGTACTTCGTAACGAATCCCAAGCTTCGGGTTTGATCCCTGAAGAGAATCCGGATTTGTAGACCGACTCACCAATCTCGATCACATTGGGCTGAATTGCGGCTCCGGCTTGCTCCAAAACGTTGAGCGTTGCCGCCATGATTTCCGGCCCAATTCCATCACCATATGCCACGGTGATTGGGGTTTTTATCATTCCTGTGAGAGAGTCCTGAGAAGTCATGGTAGAATCCGAAGTGATTTGCATTACAGGAATATGATTACACGAAAATGATATCGCATGATACTGATTCTCTAAAATTTGCGAACGGCTGGACGTTTCTGACAAATCACACCCATGTTCTGGTGTGTTTGCTCCGCAATCCGGAAACGCGGCTCCGAGATGTCGCCATCCAGGTCGGTATCACCGAGCGAGCCGTTCAGCGCATCGTTGCCGAACTCGAGCAGTCCGCCGTCATCACCCGTGAGAAAGACGGAAGACGAAATCGATACACGATCAACACTCAAACTGCCCTTCGCCACCCCCTCGAACAAGGGGTCACGGTAGCCGAACTTCTCGAGAAAATCATCTAGTTCAAAGCCCGTGCCATTGCCCCTCGCGAAACTACGGTAAACCGGAAAACTAGGAACGTTTGCTAGGTCGGATAGGTTCATTTATCTGAGATCATTTCCTCATTGCTTTACTCGAAGCACAAATTGAGGTTTGCTTTTGATATTCCCGATACAATTACGTGGTCTAAAAGATTTGAACGATTCTGGCTGGCAAGCTCCGGAAGGTAGCAATATGGAACAACCCCAACTCGAATTAGTCGAGGGACTTAACCTTGCGTCGACCGAAGCTGAGCCAATCGTTCCCGAAAGAGCCATCATTCCGGACGCCTTTGATCAAGTGCTTGCGCGGGTCGAAGCGGAACAGGGTCCCGCTCACGTCGCCGATCAAGAACCCATCTACAAAAGCCGACCTCTCATTGCCGCCCTATGTATGATCGGTGGCCTCCTCCTCGGCCGACTGACAATGGAGCCCCAGACGAGTACCAAGTACATCGAAAAGGTTGTTCCTGCCGTCGCCACCGTAAAGCCTACAGCACCCCTGCTCTCAGTCTCAAACCCATTCCGGAAGCTCGCAAGTACTGCGGAGTTTGACCCCTGGATGCCTCTCAACGGCGGTTTTCCAATCCCACCTCCGCAAACTCAAGGCAAGCTTCTGGATCGACCCACAGGCAGCTTTAACCCCGAAGATTTTAACTCACCCACCCCGATCCGTGGTCAAGTCGGAGGCATGATGCCGTTTGACCCAGGTGCGCCGCTCAAGCCGGGCATAGGCCTCCCCGATGCAAATGGCAATTCGGTTCAACCCTCAGCTGATCCTAATCAGAGCCTCCCAGATGCAAACGGCAAGAAGCCAACTGCGTCGGATAGCCCAGGGACTAAGATTGCGAGTGAGAAATACGTTGCGATGTCGCTCAGCGGTCCTGAACCCTCCAGCGGGCAAAGCCGAATCCTGGGCATCGCTTCTGCGAATGGCGGGACCGGACGCAGCTTCACCCACATGAGCGAAGAAGGATCAATCGAAGCCCAAGGCGTCCTCATTATCGTCCCCGCAAGCGCGGCCGAGAAAGTACAGAACGCCATCGAGGCTCTTGGCGGATCCGCGGTTGATGCGTTGAACGAGGGTAATGCCAGCGCGTTTCAAGGCTCCATCTCGGGGATCTTCAGCACTCGCCTTAAGAGGCTAAGAGACAAGAAAGAAGAGCTTCTGAAGGACTTTGAAGAAGGCGCTCAACCTGTCAGGCAGATCATTGAGGCCATCGACATGGAATCCCGCGCCGTCTCCGCAACCCGCCTCCCAGGCGGACTGAGCGGCAAGGCCGTGTTTCGGATTCTTTTGAAGTAATCGGTTCACTCCTTGAAACTGCTAAAGTCAAATCATGCAGTTTCACGGAGTCGACTTCACCTCGTCCCCGCATGCGAGTAAATCGATCGTTGTTGCTTCCGGAGAAGACCACTACTGCGAAAACATCACCGAATTACTTTCGTTTGGCGACTTCGAAAGGTGGCTGAGTGAGGCGGAAGGCATCATCGGAATCGATGCTCCGTTCGGCTTCCCCTCGCTCTTCTGCACTTATGCATATCCCGGGCTCTCCTGGTCGGGGATTGCGGCATCTTTGGGACTCACCCCGGGCTTCGACGATTTCCGGGCGAAGGTGACAGACTTCAAAGCAGGGCGCCAACCAGGCAGTCTCGAATTCCCACGCATCACCGACCGAGAAGCGGGCGGAGTCAGCTCGATCCATATCGGTTTCCCACCCGTGGGACTCATGGCGGCGAGGTTGCTACCCATTTTGAACAGAACACCCCACTCGATCCTCCCCGTAAGACCGTCACTGTCCTCAACAAAAGTGGTGGAGGTTTATCCCGGAAAACTCGCCAAGTCGCTCATTGACTCGCAATCTTACAAGGAAAAGAAGGGCACACCAGAAGTACGCAGACACTTAATGGACCAGCTGACCATCGAACTCTCCGACCCCGTTCGCCAGGCAGCCGAAAGGGACGCTCTAGGTGATACCATCGACGCCGTTCTTGCCTTCCAACAGGTTAGAACTTGGTTCGAGGCCGATATGCCGATTCCGAGCGGTCCAACCTTTGAACTCGAAGGCTGGATTGTCTAGCGACCACCCAGCCCGGAAAGAGTTACGCCCTCGATGAAGTACCGCTGAGCGAATGCAAACAGTGCAACAACCGGGATGACGGTCAGCGTCGAGAACGCCATCAGCAATCCTGGCTCTCCACTCCGATCTCCCTTGAAGAGCGCAAGCGAGTAGCTCAGCGGCATGTTCTCAGGTGAGTTGATGTAGATGAGTGGGCCCATGAAGTTGTTCCAAGCACCCATAAACGTCCAGATCGAGATCACCGCAAGGGCGGGTTTGATCTGCGGAATCATGATCGACCAGAACGTCTTCATGTAGGTACACCCGTCAATCTTCGCCGCGTCCTCTAGTTCCATTGGAATCTGTGAGAAGAACTGCCGAAGCAAGAAGATGTTAAATGCCGACCCAAAGAACGCCGGAACCCAGAGCGGATACAGGGTATCGATCCAACCCAGCGTTCGGAAAATCAAGAACTGCGGAAGCAGCGTAATCGCCCCCGGAAGCATCATCGTCGCCAGCAGTATGGAGAACATCTTTTCCTTGCCGGGGAACTTCATGCGCGAGAACGCATACGCCACGATGCTTGAACCGAGAATCGTCCCGACGACGTTCATCACAACCAAGATAAGTGTGTTCTTGACGTAAACCAGACCATTAAGCGTCTCTGGAGGCAAATAGCTCAGCGCCTCCGAGTAGTTCTCAGTCCGCAGTCCGACATGTCGTACGGCCTCGGTTTGGTCAGGAGAAACGGTTACGGTTGTTCCCTTCCTGGAATCAGGCTCGAGCACTTTGAGCACCCGCGATCCATCCGCCAAACTATCCGATTCGAACCCTTTGATTATCTCGTTACCGACTTTTGCAGTGTAAACCTTTGCCTGCACCGGCACCTCTTTCAGTTCAGCTCGGTCGACCAGGAACGTCGTACCTCGAATTGAGATCGGTTTGAAGATGTCGATCTTGACCTTGCCACCCTCCTCTCCAATTTCGAGCCCTTCCACGGTTTTGCCCTCAAAGGTGGCCTCGAAGTGCTTTTTCGCCTTGTCTGGACTGAGATAGGGAACCGTCTCAGTAACTCTAGGAATCCAAACAATTCCATTCGGCGAACTCATGTCCTTGTCCTCTTTGAATGAGGTCACCAACAAGAACACGAAGGGAACGCCAAAGACCACCGAACCCGCGAGAAGCGCGAGCTGCGTAATGATTGTCTTGCCCAGTCCCCGTGCATTTGCCGAGTGGGCGGTCACAACCATCGCCCCAACTGCAGCGATTGCTATCGCGAGAACACCGACCAAGCCCAGCAAGGAAAACGGAACCCCGCCCTCGATGATCGTGATCTTATTGGTGGGATCAGACAAGTAAAGTCCGGTAAAAACCAGAGCGGCGATGAATAAACCAAGAGCAGCCTTGAGTTTGTGAGTCCGCTCTTCAGCAGAGATAGAAGTGGTCGACTGGATCAGCCGTGTGATAATCAGTCCGGTACATGCTGCAGCCAGCCAAGCCGTCCAGGGCATCACAAACCATACAAGCGGAAGCTTGAACATGCCTGACACAAAAGGCTTAGTCAGCACGACCCCAATGATCGCAAGGACGGCAGTCAAGATCGTATTTGATAACAAATCCGCCCTTGTTCGGGATGGATCAGAATCAAGTTGGCGAGTTCCGATAAAGAACAGACGCCCAACCATCTTAAGTCCAAAGAAGATTGCTAACCAGGAAGCCAAAACTCCGATCGCAAAAAGTGTTCCACTAGGCATCACTTCACCTCCTCATGCACCCAGCGATCTTTCAGCTTAAACTGCATGAACGTAATCATTACAACAATGACAAAAACAAGCCAGGCTAGGGCAGACGCGTATCCCATTTTGAACAAACCGAAGCCGTTATTAAAGAGCATATAGACAGGTGTCATCATCGAGTCATCCGGTCCCACCGGACCATCCAGAGAAGGTCGCATAACGTACACGCGGTCGAACTCCTGGAGCGATCCGATGAATCCCATTACCGTGTTAAAGAAGACCAGTGGGGTCAGGTGCGGGAACGTGATCGACCAGAAGGTCTGCTTGGCGTCCGCGCCGTCCAAGGAGGCCGCCTCATACAAACTTGTCGGGACTCCCTTTAGGCCCGCAAGCCACAAAACCATTCCACTTCCGGCACCCCATAGTCCCATCAAGATCAGAGCTGGCTTACACCACTCCGCCGACTGAATCCAACCCGGCGGTTGGATGCCCATCCAGGGAGTCAGGGTCACGTTCCAGTAGGCATTGATGAGGCCCTTCACTGGCTCGGGATTCAGCACCCAAGACCACAGTACGGCACTCGCAATGCCCGGGACAATTGCCGGTAAGTAAAAGATGGTTCGATAACCCCGAATCCCCCGGGCAGCTGCATTCAGCAACAGCGCAACCAGCAGACCTGTCATCAATCCAAGTGGAACACCGACGCCCGCTAGGTAAGCCGCATTGCCCAGCGCCTTGCTCACCATCTTCCAATCGCTTCCGAACATGTCTTGGTAGTTCTTGAGTCCCACCCAACGAGCCTCATTGAGAACGTCCCACTGAGTGAAAGTAAAGAAGAGCGACGCCATCATCGGTCCGATCGTCAGCAGCATGAACCCGATGACCCAAGGCGAGATGAAGAGGTAAGCCCACTTCGCCTCCTGCCTCTCGAGCTTGCCAATTCGCTCCCTCTTAAACTGCCACACAAAGAAACCGATAAACCCAGCGAGTCCGAGCACCCCAACCAAGCCCGGAAGCCGCAAGTCAATCACGGGATACTGGCTCTTGTTGTAAAAGGCGTCGAGATCGCGCTGAACATTTGCCTGGGCCGAGGCGAGCGCCTTCTGGCTCGACTCCTTACCAAAACAAGCCGCCTCCATTGCCCGAACGTGCTCCTGCCAAATCAGCTGCCCAACGAAGGTCGCCGGACGAATCCGGCTGAAATTCGCCATCTCAGTGTGCATCGCCAGGGCCTGGCCATAGTTTCCGAACTTCGGCGCAAATCTCTCGGAGGCTTCCTCATTGCCTTCTTTATGAGCCATTTGGCGAGGCATAAAGGTGCGATCTCTAAGTTTCTCCCAAGCTGCCTGAGCCGAGTATTCGATCATCCGCCCCTCTTTCGAGGTCATAAACTTGATGAAACGCCAGGCATCATCTGGATTTCTCGCACCCTTCGGAATCGCTAAAGACGAACCCCCAACCCAAGTAATAAATTGATCCTTCTCGTCCTTGAATCGCCCGATCTTGTTGTAACGGTCGTCAGGAACGGGTGGTGGGGCACACTGGAAATCAAGCGAAGGCGAGTAGCGCGCAAGATCGTTCAAAATCCATTCGCCGTCGATCTTCATCGCGACCTGACCAAGGATGAAAGGGTCGTTCTCTTTGCCCTGGAATCCGCTCTTGAACTTCTCCGAGTTCTCGTAGCCCCCCACAATCTTGTAGCCCTCGACCATGAAGTCCAGAGCCTCACGCGCCTCGGGCGTATCCATCGTGCATGTCTTGCCGTCCGTACTCAGGAACGCGGCATTGTTCATGAACGCAAACATGTAAAGCCAGGAGTTACCGAAATTTGGCATGAAGCCAGCCCGAACCAACCGACCATTCTTGTCTAATTTGGTAATTGCTTTGCTGTATTTGAGCAACTCTGACCATGTGCGGGGCGGCCGAGTAGGATCACACCCATTTCGCACAAGCTCCGCCTCACTTTCTTTAAAAATCTTGCGATTCCAATACAAGACTCGATTATCAGCCCCGGTGGGGATCGCATACGTCTGGCCTTCGTACTGAGCCTCCGCCCAAGTCGCTGGATAGTATTGGTCAGGCGTTGGGCAAAGCGGATCCTTGCCTTTGTCCTTGGCGATGTAGTCGTTTAAGGAGAGGAACGCACCTCGTGAAGCCCAGTCCGAAATTGTGAATCTGTCCTGACTGATCACGTCCGGGGCTACGTTACCAACGATCGAAGTCATCAGCTTTTGGGGGTCCATCCGACCTGCTCCCATACTCAGGAGCTTGATCTTGAGGTCCGGGTTCCGTCGCTCGAATTCCCTGAGAACCGCATCCTGCCCTTTTGAGTCTGGCCCCATCGAAAGTCCCCAGAAAACAACCTCCCGGCGCGCCGGCTGAGCGCTCACGCTTACCAGCAACCCTAAAAGGCAACCAACGACAGAAAGAAAGCGGCTCATCATCGAACTCAGAACCATTATTACACTAGTTTGCATTTTTGTGAATACGAATTCACAAGTTCATTTTCTCAAAATCGAGACTCGATAGGTATTCTCAACTTCCGTATGTCAGACCCTGCAACAACGAAAAAAAACTCTCCCTCGTTGTTGCCACTGATCTTCACTGTCTTCCTTGATCTTCTCGGCTTTGCGATGTTTATCCCTGACCTCCAACTGCGAGGCGAGGGTTTAGCTACACAGTTTCTTGGGAAACCCAGCACCGCCGTCGAGGTAGGGCTGATGGTTGGTTTCGGTCAATCTGTCTACTCCATCGCTCAACTTCTCACCGGGACTTGGCTTGGTCGGCTCAGCGACATCAAAGGTAGAAGAATCATCCTTTTGGGATCGAGTGCACTAAGCGTCTTCGCCTACGCTCTCTACGCCCAAGCCGACACCATCTGGCTCCTATGGCTCTCACGCGCGCTTAGCGGAATCGCCGCCGCCAACCTGGGTGTCGCCTTCGCCTATGTTGCTGATGTCACCACACCCGAAGAGCGCGGTCCAAAACTCGGACTCTTGGGAGCCGCATTTGGAGTCGGGTTCATTATTGGTCCCGCCCTCGGTGCCGGACTTCTGGTCCTGGGGAAAGACAGCCCATTACTGCTCGGATACACCGCCGCGATCCTCTCCGCCATTAACTTCGTCCTGATCTACTTGCTTGTCAAAGAGTCAAACACCACCCGCCAGGATGCTGGCAAAAAGTCTTTTATCACAACTCTCAGAGAAGCCCTCAACGTTCCTGGGCTGGCCATCCTGCTCGGAATGTTCTTCATGATGAACCTCACGTTCACCAACCTCGAGACCACCTACTTCCGACTGCTCGCTGATCCAAATTGGATCTTCAAGGTTGCCCAAGAAAACGTCAAAACCTTCGGCTCGGTCATCCTCCTCGTCGTCGGAATCACGGGAGCGATCACCCAAGGCGGCCTTTCCCGCGTCATCATTCCTAAGCTGGGTGAACTCAAAACGGTCCGGATTTTCTACACCGCGTTCATTCCCGTCTTCGCCTCCGTCCCGTACATTCCCATGTACTTCCCCGGAATCTTTGGAACCATCGCTCTCGGACTGACGAACGGTCTGGCGATGCCCAGCATGAATAGCCTCGTGTCTCGCCGCGCACCACGTGAGATGCAGGGCAGCATCATGGGTCTCACCCAGTCTCTCGGCTCGCTGGCCCGCATCATTGGTCCCCTCTTTGCCAACTGGCTCTTCCAGATGAAGCCGAGTTATCCCTACCTCTACGGCGCGGCTCTCGCTCTGATCCCCGCCGTCCTCGCATGGTTTGTTTTGAAACCATCAGACCCAGCAACCGACAATGAACCGACCGTCGGCATCGCGCACTAGGTTAATATGAATGGAATGAGCGACGAACTCACTGAAGAGGAAAGCACTCACCAAGGCAAAAACTCGGGATCCATCCCGCCACGACGGCGCGACTGGCTCGGCTCACTCGTTGGACTCGCTATCTTCCTCGGCGGAATTGCTCTTATCGTGATGGTCTTCCGGCTGGCGTACGATATGTACAAAGTCCCCCCCAAGGTCGCTCTAAAAATCGAACCCGGCAAACCCCTCGACGTCGCCACCACCGTCAACGCCCTCGCCGACATCGTCGTCAAAATCGTCTTCCTCCTCTTCATGGCAGGCTCGGGCTCAATGGTCGCCAACCGAGGAATTTACTTGTACTCAAAGAGCCGTGGCAGGCACTAAAGCCTAATCCTCTTTGCCAGGTTTTCCACAGATAGATAATGTGCTATCCAAACCCTTAGAAGGTGTGTTAGACTCCGTTACAATTCGAATTCTGTTCGGGTGTTTTGGTATTCGTTATGATAACGGCAAATCGATTCCTTATTGGTGCAATGATCCTGGGCGGAGCAACGCTCAGCCAGGCACAAACTCTTAACTACTGGGTGAACAAAACAGGCGACGCCTCGAACCTCACTCCCTCAACAATTTACGTCATGCCAAACTCGACAGTCTCTCTGGCTGTCTACGCGCAAACGTCAGGCATGGGCAATCTCATCGGACTTGACACCTTGTTCGGGTACGACCAAACGTCTACAGTTGGTGCGAGCGCTACTCCGGCAGGTAGCGGTCTTAGCTTCAATTCAATTTCTTGGAATGCACCCTTCTCAACAGGTGACCTCAGCGTCCAGCAGGGCGGCGGCTTCGGAGCATCCGGAACCCGTCCCTACGGAACCTACGCAAGTTCGACGTTGCTGACTGGCAACTTCGGATCATTAGACGGAGCCGGCGCAAAAGTTTTCGACATCGTTCTCAATATCGGCGCTCTCGCCAACGGTGACTCCCGAACCGTAACTGTGTTCTCCGCAATGAACGGTGCGAACCCCGCCGACAACTGGAGCTCCTCCGCGCTGAACGAATCGTTCACCGCCGCGGGTTCCAGCAACTACACAGTCAACATCGAAGTCGTCCCCGAGCCGGCAACCCTCGCCGTCCTCGGCCTCGGCCTCGCCACCCTCGCGCGACGAAAGAGGAACACAGCATGAAACTAACTGCAGCCTTTTCAATCCTCTCCCTCTCCTTGCTAGCTGGAGCGTTCGCTCAAGATCGTGTTGGTAAACCGATCACGCTGAAATCCGCGCCGATCAGGGTGACGACCGCCGAGATTATGAGAGTAACCGCTGTGTTGGGACCACAAAAGTGGTACGAGACCAAGCGAAATGAGGTCGAAGTCGACCGAGAAAATTTACCAGGTGCTCCTGGTGCCCCTCCTGTCTCTTCCTGGCCCTTCGGCGAAAAGGTAGATCTTGGTCGGGAAGCAAATCCCTTGGCGAAGATAATTCCGGGCAAGGGTGGCACAAACACACCGCTTTTCAGCCTTGGGTTGAGCTTTAATGGCCCAACATATCCTGCAGGCGGTGGACCGGTTCCACCCGATAGCACGGGCGACGTCAGCCCATCCACAGTGCTCATCGCTTCAAACGGTCAAATCAAGTCGTACACTAAATCTGGCGCGGCAGGAGCTCTTAGCACAACAGACTCTTCTTTCTTCGCCTCAGTTCGAGGCGGATCCGGACTCAGCGATCCTAGAGTCGTCTTTGATCGGATCAGCCAACGCTGGTTCGTTGAGGAAATTACAACTTCTCTAGCGGACGGCAATAACAGGATTCTTCTTGCGGTCAGTGACAGTGAGAACATTACTGCCTCGACCGTATGGACCTACTACTCATTTGTCCAAAATGTGGGCGGAGGTGCGAACGGTCTTGCTGATTATGCCACCCTCGCCGTCGACGCGAATGCAATTTACATCGGCACAAATGTGTTCGCTGGGGGAAGTAGTTTCATCGGTTGCGACGTCTTCGTCATTCGGAAGAGTTCCGTGCTCAGTGGCGGTCCAATGGTTGTTACCCCTTTCCACACGATCACGCCTGCAAGCGGAGCAGGAATATACACCCCGTGGGGATGCACAAATGACGACCCAACTGCAACGTCAGGGTTGATCGTCGGCGTGGACAATGCTGCCTTCAATCTGATACAGACCAGAAGGGTTAATAATCCCGGCGGGACTCCTACTTTGAGCGCTGCAGTTTCGATCACTGTCCCGACAACTCGATTCCCGATTGCGATGCCGATTTCGACATCAGCGGCCACCACAGGATCGGTGGATTCTTTAGACGATCGGATGTTTTACACTCGAATCTACAAGAATCAGACAACCGGCGTGCGGTCACTTTGGACCGCTCATAACATCGGTGTAGACGCCTCTGGCGTAGCAGGAAGTTCGAACAACCGCACCGCGTCGCGTTGGTACGAGATCGGTGATCCTTTCGGAACTCCAACGTTGGTGCAAGCCGGAACAGCGTATGACAATGCCGCGAGCAACCCAAGATTCTGCACGATTCCTTCAATTGCGATGAACCTCCAAGGTCATGCATTTGCCGGATTCTCGCTCGGCAATGTCGCTAATTCGCCAGGGCTAGGTGGTGCATTTCGGCTCTCCGGTTCGACCCTGGGAACGATAGGAAATGCGACATCTCTCGTGTCAGGAGCAAATTACTATAACATCCAGTCCGGTACAGCATTTGGAAAGCGATGGGGCGACTACTCGACAACCGTAGTTGATCCGGCGGACGGAATGACTATCTGGACATTCCAAGAAATTGTGAGCGCAAACAACCAATGGGGTGTTCGAGCGGCAAAGATGATGGCTCCAGCTCCGACGGCCACGATGTCGGCAACGAACATCACCCAGGGTGCAACGCAGAACATCACGATCGACGGAACGGGCTTCTTCGATCCGGATGTCAGCTACCCTAATCACCTCAGCATCAACGCTGGAGCTGGAGTCACTGTGAACTCGTTCACCTGGACCCCAACCCAGATCATCGCCAACGTCACCGTTGCCGAATCAGCCGCCCTCGGAGCCCGTAACGTCACCGTTACCAACCCCGATGGACAATCGATTACCGTCACCAGCGGACTCTCCATCACCCAGCTCGTCAAAAACGTAACCGGATCGCTAACGCTCTCGAACTACCTTGGTTCAAGTGCCAACCTTCCGTTCACGATCGAGCTTCGAAATGCAACGACAAACGCAGTCATCCAAACCGTCAACCTATCCGGTCTCGGCGCAGGAAACACGTTCGCGTTCACCACGACCCAACTCTCGGGCAACTACAAGCTCAGAGTCAAAGCTGGCAAGCGATTCCTTGGTGTTGTAAATAACGTCACTCTCAGCCTCAGCGGTGCTAGCGGACTCAGCTACACCTTGACGAACGGCGACGTGGACGGAAACAACACCGTCAACAACACCGACTTCACCCTCTTGCGCGCAGTGTGGGGATCAACCGGTAACGGCGCGAATGACGGAGCCGACCTTAACGGGGACGGAACCGTCGGCAACCTAGACTTTGCCATTCTACGAGCAAGCCTAGGCCAAAGCGGACAGTAATCACTCTCCCGCAACCCCAAAAATCCCCCTGGCAAACTAGCCAGGGGGATTTTTGTACCTAAAAGATTAAATGTATGTAAAAACCCAAAAAAGTCTTTTACCGTTCTCGATTTACTTGCCTTATAATGCAGATAAGGAACAAGTCGGTATGAGTACCCCCCCCCCGTTTTCAGGAATCAGATGACCTCCGTTAGGCGAATCCTAACCACCCTCTGCGCCTTCGCCCTCACCCTGTTAGCCAACGCCCAAGTAGGCGGCGGCAATCCCTCCCTCATCGACGTCGTCCGCCACCAGGTTGACTACCAAGGCAACATGACGACGACGGATTCCGACTACTCTCCCAACATTGCTCCGGCAATCGAGTGGCTTGAATCGTCCCACTCTGTGAACTATATAGTTTACAAAATGGGCGATACGATCCACGGAGTCACCACTTTCAAGAACTACAACAATTTTGGAGTCACATACACGGCTACACCCGAAGGCTCCCCACGGCTAGTGAGCCCCGCACCAAATGCGATCGTCGAAGCGACGAATGGCGTGTTTACCCACGAAGAGTATGGGTTGACCTATACAATAACATCGGGAGCAAGCGGAAGTTTGGCCGCAAACGGCGGAACGTCCTCCATCTCATGGACCGTTACTGGCGTCCCAGACCACCTCTGTGCTGGACAGATGTTTCTTCCGGTGAAGTTGATCATCCAAGACCTCGATCAAGAATTTACATGGCGTAACCATGACGAACTTGCTGGGGTGTCTCTATCCAGGATGGTAAACAGTCCAGTCGATACGATGACCGTCCCATGGGGAGATTTCGCCTACCACGTCGGCCTCTGGGGCTGGGGTGCAACTACGCAGGCCCAAGCACATGAAAACCTCGTTGATGGAATTCACTACTCAGAGAGGCACTATTTCCGGAAATTTTACTACGATGCGGGGGACCACGTCTTCTTCTTCGACGTGCCGAATCAGGCCAAGCTTTTCTGGATGAGCGACTACGAAGGCCAGGTAGGTCTGATTCATTCCCTGGCTGTAAACGCGCTCACAATCATGGATTGTTGCGACTTTGCTCAAATACTTGGCATTGCTTTGGATGCTAACGGCATCGAAAATAGCTGCAAACAGTATGAACATACCTACCGGCCAATTTGGGGAACAGCATTCTCGACAACACCTGTCTGCAGGTCAGGAGACGACAGTACGATCCCGGGAAACTACCACTCGGTTGATTTCAACTTCCATATGGTTGTCGAAACTGAATCGGAGTTTCGGTCAGACGCCAGTAATTCTTACAAATTCAAGCATGATGGGACCCTTCACATGAATCCGATAGATCGTTGGAGTATGCCCGATTATTGGCAACACATCACTCCCACTCAATATGGAAATTTTGTGACCGGTCTCTGCTGGTTCCCACATCCGGGTGTCTTCAATTCTTCAGTAGCAGGCTTGAACAAAACGACAACAATAATCCTATAGGAATTTACGGTGATACAATTACTCATTTTTACCTCTGTCACAGCCGTGAGCTTTGATCATCTAACACCTGCATTCGACGCGCACCTATCGAGCCGAGGCTTCCCGATGAAACAAGCGTCTTACCGCATCGGAGCTGGCGCAAAGTTCGTAAGTCGCGGTAGGTTTGAGTTTCAATCTGCTCATTCCGCCCTCCCAGAATGGTCCGTCTCAATTGAAACAGTCAGTAATGCTAGACCAACGAAAGATTCATTTTTGCAGACCAACCTGGCTTTCAAACAGGTCAGTCAGACCATTGAAGGAGTGTTTCTAGTAGAAGAGCCAAGCAGCGATGGTGCTGACGAAACCATGCGAGTCATTACTGACTTTTCACGGATAACGATCACTCGGCGGCCTAGATACGTTCCAAGCGGAAAGGGGTTCAGCCCAGAATCAGGTTACAGTCGGACCGAGTTACGGTTGGAGTTGGTATCGGCGCTGAAAAAGCTAGTCTCGGAGTATCGCCCCGTCATCAATGCCATTATGAAAAGTGGTTCCGTCAGATCGAGTCGCTTCAACCGAGGCGATTAGCGAAGGATTGATAACCTTGAATAGGGATCACCCCGGAAGTTCCCGAATGATAGACAAGCGACAACTTCACTCTTGTTATGCAGACAACGACTATCTTAACCTTACTACTACAGCGTGCCGATTACCAGCCCGTCCTCCCGAAACTAGAGGCGTACCTTGCAAAGGAGCATCGCCTGCAACTCAGTTCGATCTTCTTTCAATTCAACTCCGCCCACAGAGACGATCACCTCATCTATCGGTTCCAACGCGGTGGATCGAACCCGCTAGAACTGATGATTAGAACAACATTTTTCCGAACAGCCCATTGTCAAGAACGTGCTGGATCAAGGCTACTCAGTTCCCTATATCCCCGCCGCCTTCTCGATACCCGGTGCATTCTATACCGAAGTTCCGATGCAGCAAACGGATGGCGCTTGCGTCTGACTGGTACTCAACAACTCCGTTGCCCATTTCATGTTCAGTTCAGAGCCTAGGCAAGCCCAGAATGCGCCTACAAAGCCAGAAATCGAATTACAGCTCAGGGAGCTTCACTCCATCGCGAAACGCTATGTCGAAGAAGAGACTAAAGTGTTTCCGAAGCTGAAACAAAACGGAGTAGTGATCAATATCCGCCATGCGACCAAAAACGATTAGTTCCAACCATCCCAGTCAATCCTGGATCCTCGGAATGATTAGCGCACTTCGTGCGTCATAATGTAAGTCACGTAAACGGAACCATGTTCCAGGCACTACCGCTCCTCATCCTGATGATCCTTCAGGGGCTGGGTTCGCACAGCGGTGCGAACACCCAAAGCCTCGAAGTGCAGTTGCGCCTTCAGAACCGCTTCTACGCATCAGTCATCAAGCAAGAGCGCGAGCAACAAGAACTGCAAGCTCCCCAGGAAGAAGCCGCCAAACCTAAGGTCGCTTTTATCCAACCCGCCAGCTTTCGCGAGTGCACCAAGCTCAAACAGTCCGGTTTCGCAACCTCGCTGCGCTCCCGAGACGGCCCGACGAGCTAACCAAACCCAAGCTCGTCCACACGGTTGAACTCCGGCGCATCCCGCCGCCAACCGAAAACCGCCAACCGAAAACCCAAATGATTAAATTTCTCCGCCAACTTTTCGACACCTCCAAGAAGGATGTCGAGTTCGTCATGCCGATCGTTGAGCAAATCAACGCCCTCGAAAAAGAAATCGAAGCGTTGACCGAAGAGCAGCTCAAGGACCGTTGCCACTCCCTTCGTCACCGAGCCATGGGTGGCGAAAAACTCGACGCGCTCACTGTCGAAACCTTTGCCTGTGCTCGCGAAGTCAGCCGACGAACCCTTGGCATGCGCCACTTCGACGTTCAGCTCATCGGTGGCCTCGTCCTTCACCAAGGCCGAATCGCCGAAATGAAGACTGGTGAAGGAAAGACCCTTGTCGCCGCCGCTCCGCTCGTCCTCAACGCGCTCACCGGAAAAGGCGCCCACCTTGTCACCGTCAATGACTACCTCGCCCGCCGCGACGCCGTCTGGATGGGCCCGATCTACCACTTCTTTGGCCTCAGTGTCGGCATCATCCAGGGCCAAGGCGAAGACTCCGATGAACTCGGCGGTAGCTACAAGTACGAACCCGGCTGCGACGAGCTCGGCGACCCTCGCTACCTCAATCTCCGCCCCTGCACCCGCCGCGAAGCCTACTCCTGCGACATCACCTACGGAACCAACCACGAATTCGGATTTGACTACCTCCGCGACAACATGGCGTTCAGCGAAGAAGACCTCAGCATGTCCGAGCTTCACTTCGCGATCGTCGACGAGGTCGACTCGATCCTTATCGACGAAGCCCGAACACCGCACATCATCAGCGGACCGTCGATGGAAGACGTCACCGTCTACGCTTCGATCAACGAGGTCGTGATCCAGCTCGAACCCGAGACCCACTGGACCGCAGACAAGAAAAACCACTCCGCAAGCCTTACCGAGGTCGGAATGGACCGTGTCGAAGAGCTGATGGGCATCGACAACATCGCCAGCGATCCCAAAATCTTCCACTACATCAACGCAAGCGTTAAGGCCCACGGCCTCTTCACCCGAGACATCGACTACGTCGTCCGAAACGGCGAAGTCGTCATCGTTGACGAGAACACGGGACGAATGATGTTCGGTCGCCGGTTCAGCGACGGCCTCCACCAAGCTCTCGAAGCCAAAGAGCGAGTGAAGGTCCAAAACGAAAGCCAGACGATCGCGACCATCACCTTCCAAAACCTCTTCCGACTCTACGAAAAGCTCGGCGGAATGACCGGTACGGCCAAGACCGAGGAGGACGAGTTCCGCAAGATCTACGGTCTCGACGTTGTCACCGTTCCCACCCACCGACCAAGCCTCCGAGCCGACCAGCCGGACGTCATCTACAAGTCCCACGAAGCCAAGTTCCGGATGATCGCCTGGGAAATCCTGCGACTCTACACCAAGCAGCAACCCGCCCTCGTCGGAACCCGCTCGATCGAAATGTCCGAGCTCGTCTCCACCAGGCTCCAGCCCGACTTCCTACAAAAGCTCATCGTCACCCGGCGACTGCAAACCATGGTCGAAGTCAGCAAAGAGATCAAAGGCGACAACGCAAAGGACGCCCGCCGATTCTTCGAAACAACCCTCGAAGAGCTCAACATGAGCGAAGTCGCCATGCTCCTCGGCAAGATCAACATCCCAAGCGATCCCACCAACAAGGAGTGGACCGACTGGTGCCTTAAGGAATGGGGAGCTGAAGCGACCAACCTCGAGTTCCTGAACGAAGCCCTCCAGCACGGCATCCCCCACAACGTCCTCAACGCGAAGTTCCACGAGCAAGAAGCACTCATCATCGCCGAAGCCGGACGAAAGGGCGCCATCACCATCGCCACCAACATGGCCGGTCGTGGTGTCGACATCCTCCTCGGCGGACGTGTGGAAGACGACCTCGTCCGAATGGCGCGAGACCAAGTCAAAACCGCCCAAGACGGCATCGACGAGTACGGCGACACCTACAAGTCCTACCGTCGTGGCGGGCACGAGCGAGCAGCCCCACCGTTGCCACTCAGCGACCAAGAGCGAAGAACCCAAGCCGAAGAAGTCCGCGCCCTGGGAGGCCTCTTCATCCTCGGAACCGAGCGACACGAATCGCGCCGAATCGATAACCAGCTTCGAGGCCGCGCCGGACGCCAAGGCGACCCCGGTGAGTCAAAGTACTTCGTCTCGCTCGAAGACCACCTCTGGAAGATCTTCAACCCCAACATGATGGATAACCCCATGCTCAAGGCATGGCCGCCCATGGAAGAAGTCACCGCTGGCTTCCTCAGCAAGATGATCGCCAAGACCCAGGAGCGAATCGAGAACCACTTCTTCGAAGCTCGAAAGAACGTTCTCGAGTACGACGACGTCCTCAACGCCCAGCGCGAGCACATCTACGGCCTTCGCCGCGAAATCCTGCTCGGTAAGGACATCCGAACCGAGCTCCGCACCTATCTCGACGAAGTCATTGCCGAAATGTGCGACAACGCATGGATGATCGAAGAGACCGGCGAGCGAGTCTTCGACCACTCCGTCCTCTTCGAAGACGTCAACGAGATCTTCCCGCTGGTCGACTACGCAACCATCGGCGACCTCGAAAAGTTCGAGCCGGGCCAGCCGGTCATCGAAGAAGTCCAGCGCATCGCCCAAGCCGCCTACGACGCCAAAATCGCCGAAGCTGGCGAGGCAATGATCGAAGCCGAGAAGTACGTCATGCTCCGCAGCGTCAACGACCTCTGGATGGAGCACCTACAGATGATCGAATACATCCGCGAAGGCATCGGCCTCCGTGGCTACGGCCAAGTCGACCCGCTCGTCGCCTACAAGCGCGAGACCTACGACACCTTCCAAGGAACCCTAAAGCGCATCCGAGAGCAAGCCTCCAAGATGATCTTCCACATCCGCATCCAACCCGAAGTCACCTCCGAGATGATGATGGGCCTCGAAGGCGAAGCCGCCGAGATGCTGATGCAAGAGCTCCCCGCCAGCGGCGCAACCGCCGAGCCGGGAACACTTCCTTGGCCAGAAGGAATCGACCCCAAAAAGGTCGGTCGCAACGACGCCTGCCCATGCGGTAGTGGCCTCAAATTCAAGGCCTGCCACTACGCAGTCGTAAAGTAACGAAACCCAAAACTCTCCCTGCGCGCCATGCAAGCCGCAGGGAGAAACGGACATGGCCGCAACCAGAGAGTAACATCCCTCCACAGATGCTCTCATTCATCGCCGCGCTAGCCATGAACCCAACCGTAACCCAGCTCATCGAACAATACCAAGCCGACCTCGGCAGCCTCGAGCGATTCTATAAAGTCGAAATCTCCGACGAACGCACGAGCAGGTTCAAAAAGTTCTACGAAGAAGCAGAAGCCAAGCTAGAACAACAAGACTTCGACAAGCTCAACCAAGGCCAGCGAGTCGACTACATCCTCTTCCGAAACCATCTCGACCGCAACCTCGCAAAGCTCGATGCCTTCCAAAAGCAGATCGACGAAACCAAGCCCTTCCTCCCCTTCGCAACCGACCTCATCAAGCTCGGCCAAGACCAGCGGCGCAGCAACCCCATCCAGCCCCAACTCGCCGCCGCCACCCTCGCCAAGATCGAAACCGAACTCCCCAAACTCAAACAAAAGCTCGAAGCCAACAAAACCAACGACAAATTCGCCGCCTTCCGTAGCGCCCGCTTCAACGACCAACTCCTCCGAAACCTCGCCGAGTGGTACCGGTTCTACAACACCTACGACCCCCAATTCGGCTGGTGGGTCACCGAGCCCTACAACCGCACCACCAAAGCCCTCCAAGAGTTCAGCACCTTCCTCAAAGAGCGAATCTGCGGCCTAAAACCCGGGGACAACAGCCCCATCGTCGGCGACCCAATCGGCCGCCAAGCCCTCCTCAATGAGCTCAAATACGAGATGATCCCCTACTCGCCCGAGGAGCTCATCGAGATCGCGAATAAGCAGTACGCCTGGTGCGAAACCGAGATGAAAAAGGCCGCCAAAGAGATGGGCTACGATGACTGGCACCAGGCCCTCGAAAAGGTCAAACAAGACTACGTCCAACCCGGCGACCAGCCCCAAATGATCCGCGACCTCGCCGAAGAAGCGATCAAATACGTCAAAGTCAACGACCTCGTCACCGTCCCCCAACTCGCCAAAGAAACCTGGCGAATGACCATGATGCCTCGCGAACAGCAAAAGGTCAGCCCCTTCTTCCTCGGCGGCGAACAGATCATGGTCAGCTTCCCCACCGCCGAAATGGAGCACCAAGAAAAGCTCATGAGCCTGCGCGCCAACAACATCCACTTCGCCCGCGCAACCGTCCACCACGAGCTCATCCCCGGCCACCACCTGCAGCAGTTCTACGAAAACCGCTTCAATCCCCAGCGCCAGCTCTTCTACACCCCCTTCTGGGCCGAAGGCAACGCCCTCTACTACGAATTCCTCTTCTGGGAAATGGGCTTCCCAAAAACCCCACAAAACAAAGTCGGAATGCTCTTCTGGCGCATGCACCGCTGCGCCCGAATCATCTTCTCCCTTAGCTTCCATCTCAAAAAGATGACCGCCGAAGAGTGCGTTAATATGCTGGTTGAGAAAGTCGGCCACGAACGCGCCTCCGCCGAAGGCGAAGTCCGCCGCTCATTCGGCGGCGGCTACTCCCCGCTCTACCAAATCAGCTACATGATCGGCGCCCTCCAACTCTGGTCCCTAAGGCACGAACTGGTCGATAGCGGAAAGATGAAGCAGAAGGACTTCCACGACCAAGTCTTCCACCAAAACAGCATCCCCATCGAAATGACCCGGGCACTGCTGACGGATCAGCCGCTGACGAAGGACTTCAAGTCGAGCTGGCGGTTTGCAAACTAAAAGCCCCCTCTCCCATCTATTTGATGGGAGACGAGGGTCTGCGAAAAGGGTGCCCCAAAGGCACGCTTATCGTGGATAGGGGTGAGGGAGATTCCGACTAGTTAGGAGAGGTGAATCCAAGTGCTCCCGCCTACCCCGCCCACGCCAGTGACTCGCCCGGAGATGCGAATCAATGAGACATTATCTGTTCAGAGGTTAGCTGAATGCTTTTGATTTCAAATCTCTCGACAGATACCCCAGTTGCCTTGGCAGGATCAAACAATGCAAGATTGACACCTTCACCCTTTGAGCTTGAGTACAACACTCCATCATACGCACATCGCTTAATCAATTCACAAACATACTGGGTTGGAATGTACTCAATCGGGCCAGCATGCGGAATGATTGGTCGACTGAGAGCGTACGCGAGGGATTGCATTAGTGGGAGTACCTCTTGAACAGCTCTTATTGCATCGGTATCCCCTAAGGCAAACGCAGAAACAAACTTTCTAGGATCGCGCAGGTCTAAAACCTTTAGTCCATTGTCCACAACAAACTTTCCAACAGCCACTTGATGCGCAGGCATGGCTCGGACCTCTGAGATTGCTATTTCTGGACTCGAGGCAAGGTACAAGTAAGATATTCCAACGGGATTAGCCCTACCGCTGCCGGCCAAGTCCGGAGGTGGTGCCCCTAGTTGAGTGACTGCGAACTCGACTTTATCTTCAATACGGGCTCTGTACCAAGTTCTCCCGATTTCGTCTAGTTCGCCCTCAAACCAAGAAGCTAAGTCCTTAAAGTCGTCTACATCTAAGCCTTTCGACGGGAAAAAGCGATTATTGCACTTCAATTCGTTGGATAAGTCTTCAAAAGCGCGCGACCTCGAGGCTGACTTGTCTTCGCTATCCCGCTTGAATCGTTGTCCGTCGATATTGGGATCTCCATATGTATCAATCACCAATGCCCGAGATTCGGCTTCGCTCAAAGTTAGGAACATATTCCAATCAGACCGCAATAGGTCGAACAACGAATCTCCATCCGGATCAAGGTTGTAGACGCTGACGATTGACAAGAAGGAGTCGCGCAGGTCGGCAGGCGAGTACAGATTGGTGTCAGTGCTCTTACATCGCGGGCACGGTCCGCGACTATCGGATATTCCAAGGTCGTTCCGGATGAGGGCACTATCGTCAAAGCAGAAGCCGCAACACCTAGTCATTTCGCGCTTGCACAAATCGCTGATTCAATTCAATGTGATGCATCATGCTCTGCTTCTTTGCTACACCTAGACCTGGGAAGGCTCCACTTTCGTGATTTGCTCGAAACAAATCGATCCCCTCTGTTTTCTCAATGGGAGACCCTGGCTCGTCAACTCGATTAAACATCTTTTCGAGTGCCTGAAGATACTTTCGCTTGGGGTTGCTTGCATCGGATCGGTCAGTTGATACGAAATGATAGATAAACATTTCTGAATCTCTCTCGTGGTCAATAAAGGTTATGTGAATCGCAACAGCGTAAGCTGGGCCACCCGAGTCGCGGTACTCATCGCCAACGATTAAGAAATCTCCGTACCCTACGGCGCTGAATCTTCGGTAAGTCAGGTGTAGATGCGAGAAGTTTTCTTCCTCCGGCTGATCCGCATTCTTTCGCTGCTTGAATCCATCGTGAATCGAGACCATGTTGTCCGCAAACCGATTGGCGTACGGGCTCCCTATCAGCTCGTTAAGAAACACATTGTAGATCGGCTTTTTTCCCTGCTGTAACTCCGGAATCCTCATCGCATTCCGATGAATTAGGACCACTTCCCGATCGCCAGAATTCATGTAAGTATCGAGAATTCTTTCTGTAGGTTGAATCTCCTCTATAAGAACGCCAATGCTAAACTGCAATTCTGTCCACTTCGCTAGCGTGCTCTTAGCAAGCTCGTCATTAATACCGTTCTTAAAGTTTTTGAAGTCGCCAAGTGTGGGGTTCCCAATGATTATTGGCGCCACTCCATAAGAGTTCAATTTGTCTACTGTGCGCTGGATCTCATTGAAATCCGACTTCACGGGCTCAATGATTGGAATGACCATCCCCGACCTCAAAACCTCCGGCAACTCTCGCAGAGCCCGTAGCTCATTCAGCTTGCCGCGCATGTAAGGAAAGTACACTCTGCCGTTATACCAGAACGTCACGTAATCTCAAAGAAAAGCAATGCATGAGTCTTTCACGCTCGCGTTTCGTCAACTTGATGCTCAAGCACAATGCACGAGCCGAAGCAGGCGCCATCTCGATAAGCGTTGATATTGGCAGAGCCGACCTCGATCGCCTAAGTACCTTCACCATTTCAGCATGAACAGCCGATGGCGGCAACTTCACAAAACCCTCCCTGAGGTCTTCTCTGCTACACGCAGTTAGCTCTGTTACAGATTCGAATCCAAAATTTGACATTATGTCAACGATTTCCTTAAATCGAAGAGTGTCAAAAATAGTGGCAACATCGACGTTCTTAGACTGGTCAGCTGCAGTCCGAACAGGAATCATCATGCCGTCTCTGTTTACTGATTTGATTCCAATCTCTTCTGGCAAGAAGTTTAGCAACCGATCTATGTGCCTATCACCAGCGATGAGATATATTCGACCAAAGACTTTCTGGTAGTTGGTCAGTTGCCCTTCAAGCCTGCTTAGAGAATCTCGTTCCGATTTGATTTCGTAAACTGTTGACGTACCGTTGAATACGACCAGGTCTGCCCGAGCTGTCCCAACATTCATCTCAGAAACGATTGAGGCGCTGGCGAGATCGTGCTCTCCCAAGAGAACATTTTGAACAACTGCCGCTCGAAAAACGTAGTCCGACCGTGCGTCTTTGCAGGCGATATGGGTGAATGCGAATTCAAAAGTCGAACGTAAATCCGTGTCTGGGTCCAAGCAATTGCCGAGTCCCGATTCCCTCAAGACATCAGTCAGGATGGGAGAGGCTCCAAAACGAGATAGCTCCCGTATGACGCCATGGGAGAACACCCTTTCCAGTATGGCTGGTTGCACTTCGGGCTTCGATAATTGTTCCGAGATTACGCAAGTGTTCATACTCGTCACCAATAGATAGACGTTTTACCCTTCTACGAGGAATCCCTGAGATTTTAACTTCGATGCTCAGTACCCCCTGCAAACCACCGATCAACTCCCCCACGATGTCCGCACCAGCCACTAGCATGGGCGGGGTAAAGAAGCAGCTGGGGTGGCACTGTCAAGCGGCCAAACACCGAGAACTTCTGACCGCCAAAAAACTAGCTTGTCAGTGAACAGCCTTCCGCCCTTGCCTCTAACTATCGCCTGCCCGAGTGCCTCGCCAATTTCAGCGTCCACTGAATGCGCCTTTCGCTCTGGCTTGTCGCCTCGAAATCAGCCAAGCAACGCCGCCTCCAATTCCTGTTGGCAACAACGCGAGGTAGAGTGCGGGCGTGAATGGGTATCGGCCATAAATCACAACTTGATCCGAAGTTGAATCGCGATAGTAAACGACGCAAGGCGGCAAAGTGACCAAGACTGCAAAAAGAAAAGCCCAAAGGACAAACCGCTTTCCCGCCACCGAGCAAATCAGCAAGGACCCACAGAACGTCGCGACTGGAACATTGACGAAAAATCCGTAATCCGACCATCACGACAGGCACGCTATCGTGGTGACAACGGGAAAAGCCACCCAAAGCCCACCCGGAACCCTGAGGCTTCCGACAAGGATTCGCGATGAAAGAGATACGCAACCAACCACCCCGAGGAGCAACAGCGGAAGAACGAGTGCTCCAAACATTGAGCTAAGCATAGCCCCCCACCCACCCCACCGGCTACTCCCTTCCCCGCTCCCACTCTCCCCCCATCCCCCTCCCTCCCGCTCCCACCAGGGCGGATTCCACCCGCCCTGGGGCACGGGTCCCGAAGTGGCGGCGAGGGTCGAACGCCAGAGAGACTCTCGCCGACACTTTGGGTGGGGTGTGGCAATTGGGCAGGCGGGCGGAACTCCGCAACTCCCTGGTTGACAAACCCCCGATTTCATCGCCTAGAGATTGATGATGAAAAACACAACAACTGCCTCGCGCAGCCGCAGACAAAACCGTGCGCACCAATACGTCACTCAGTTACACCAGTTAGGTTCAATTTTTTGCACCGACTTCACCGAACTTTGCCCCGAAGCAGAGTCTCGTCGAACCCAAATGCACCGACTTCACCAACCCCCACATCTAACCGCGCCCTTTCGCGCCCAACTTTCGCCCAGCATCCAAACCTTTTGAACCTAAGCCGCCCATCTAACTCTACACACGCAAACGAGCGCGGGACCCCAAAGTCCCGCGCTCAAGCAACTTCCGAAACCAACCCGATCAGATCGGTCGGATTCGTAGCGAGTCCATCCCGACAATCCCCTGAATCCCCGGGATCACCCCGCCGATCTCAACTCGGCTCCACTTCGGGAAGGTGGTAAAGCCAACCCACTGCATCGTCGGCGTCATCGGAACCGTCGCCGATCCAATCGGATTATTCGCCGCGTCAAAGAATCGGAAGGTGGCAGAGCCCGAGAACAACCCGAAGAACCCGCTGTTGAAGAACCCGCCAAACCGCCTCATCGGCACCCCGACCTTGATCTGGACGTCAGCGCCTCGGCCAACCAAAAGGTGCGGAATCGACACCACACTCGGATCAGTCATAACCGCCATCACCCCTGGTCCAAGGGTCGCCGCAGTACCTAGACCCGTGAAGACCGGAATGTTGGTGTAAGCACCAGCGGTGTTCGCGTCGAAGGTGTGCCGCAGTGGTGCCGGTGTCGCGAAGAACGGGCTCGGGAAGATCACGGCGTGGGCCGAGACAGCGGAGGTGGCGAGGGCGAAAACAGCGATCTGCTTCATGATTGGCGGTATGACACGTGCAGCTCGGTCGATCGTTCCGCCCTGGGCACAGAGTCCTGATTCAATCGGCCCACGCTGAACCTGACATCCGACGATTTTCAAGAGCTTCTTGCGCTTTCCTCCAAAAAGTGCTTGGAGGAGAATGCTGGATCAATCCGCGATCGAAAACAGCAGCGACATCTCCGGTGATTCCGGAAAAGTCTCCGGATACAATTCCAGAAACGGACCCGACCCCGCCGACAACCCGCTCTGCGGCAACCAAGTCTCCTGGAACACCCCAATCGTCGGCCGAATCGATTCCAGCGCCGAGATCTCGACCCGGGCATACCGCCCCGCCGGCAGTTCCCAAGCCTCCATCCCCTCCGGCGCTTCCATCGAAGACTCGAAGCACGCCATGTAAGCAAACTTCCCTTCCGCCAGCCCAGGGTAATCCCCCCGGACAACGCCCAAACAATCCCCCTCGATCGCCACCTCCTGAATCCGAGGCACAAACGCATCCCAAGCCGTCGGACAAAGATTCGGTTCCATCCCCGAAATCACCACCATTCCAACCACCCGCCGCGCCGGAACATCTACAATCACAGGGTCAATCATCATCCCGCCAGCATATCTCACCGCTGACCAATGAACCTGCTCGCCCACGCCATTCTCTCCCCAAATCGTCCGCTGGTCCGGATCGGCAACGTCGCCGCCGACTTCATGAGCCGCCCCGAAGAACAATCCGCCACCGGCGACCTCGCCGAGGGAATCCGGCTCCACAAGCAAATCGACTCGTTCACCGACAACCACTTCGTTGTCCAACGCGCGATCCACCGCCTCACCGGCTACCAACGCTTCGCCAACCCCATCGTTGACATTTTCTTCGATCACTTCCTAGTCAAACACTGGCCCCTAACCGAACCAGTCGAGATCTTCGTCCAAACCCTCCGCTCCGAGCTGCTAGAGAACCTGCACCTTCTTCCAACCAACAGCCAGTTAATCCTTCGGAGAATGATCCAAGACGAATGGCTCCTCAGCTACTCCGACTTCCATGGTCTCCGAACCACGTTCGGCCGAATGGAGAAGCGAATCCTCCACCGCTCCCGACGAGAGGTCGATATGGCAGGATCGGTAGCCCTGCTCGAAGCCAACTACTCCGACTTCGAGCAGGATTTTGAAGAGTTTTGGCCGCAACTCGTCACCGAAATCAGTGAGGGAAAATGGCGGACAGGGTGGGATTCGAACCCACGGTAAGTTGCCCTACTCCGCATTTCGAGTGCGGTGCACTAGACCACTATGCGACCTGTCCAACGGATATTATGACCCAATGCGGCAATCTTGCGCGACGGCTCAGCGCTCGGCTAGCTTGAACCTGGCTTCCGCCACCGTATATGGACCCGAGCGTGTGCCCGCTTTAACGATGTAAATTCCTCCCTTCGCAGGTGCCTTAGCTCTCAATGGAATCACAAACTCAAGAGGAAACTCAGCCGGAATTTTGCCCATCGGGCCAGCGACTTCAAGTCTCCTTCCTCGCAATACCGAGAGCGCTTCTCGAACGATCCCACTGGCGGGGATCTGCGCACCCGCGCTAAGCGCTCCGACACGGGACACCATTAGATCGACCCGTTCACCGAGTACCTTCGCGAGTTCTCGGTCTTGCAACAGTGGCTCGTAGTGGCTAAGAACCCGAATCGCGGTTGCGGTGGTCGACTCATAACTCGGGTCTGACAGATCAGGTGATGATCCGCTTAATCCCGGAATCGGACTTTCTCCATCGATCGTGGTCGTTAGCCAATCTGGTTGCGTTGACCCGAATCGAGCGAGCATCTCCCTCAGGATAGGCTGGGCGACATTCAAACCCTGTTGCTCCCCAAAAACGAGGTACTGCTGAAGAAGAGCATCGGCCACCGCGAGGTAGCTCCCTAACCAACCCTGACCAAATGATGGCTGGCGGGAGATTCGAAAAACCGTACCTGCTTTGAAGCACCCGTTGAGCGCGGGTTCTAGCTGGCGAAACAGATCAAGGGCCAGTTGGTTTTCTGTCAGTTGGTAAATCCGCAAGAGTCTGGCGCATACAAAGCCGATGACAAAAGCACGGTCCTCGCGAGTGTGCTGCCCAGCGATAGCCGAGGCAGGACGTAGTTTTTGCCGCACTCGATTGAGGGTTGGATCGGCTAAAGTTTCAAGGCTTTTAAAGCGACCGATGTAGTCGTTAGGTACCGGACTCGGAAGAAGGTTTTTGCGGACCCACGCCGCCGAGTCAGCGTTCAACTGGGAGTCGATCCGAGACCCCGTCAAGCTAAAGGATTGGCTTAATCCAGATACTTCGACGTCCGAAACTCGGCCCTCAAAGATACTGCCTCCAGAGACAAACTCCCTCGCAACGCTCTCCAAGACATCCTGGAGAAGCAGAGCTAGACTTGGGTCATTCTGCACGGCAAAGAGCTTTGCGATAGTTTCGGCAAAAGCGGCATTTGTTAGGACCGATTTGGACGCAATGGTGCGGTTTGGTTTACTTAGCTCAATACCGTCAAAAATCCCGCCGCCGATGACATCGTAGCCCACCGTTGCGCAATAGGTTTTGACGTTCTTCGTCACCGTTTCAACATCCCCGATTTCGAGCAACAAATCAAGCGTGGAAGGGCGGAGTTCGCAGTACCCGCTGGAGTTAAACGCTCCGTAGCTCTGGACCGTCGACTTAAGGATGTTTGCGCGCAACTCGCCTATTGCAAGTACAGATGAAGGATTGAGAGTCGCAAGACGCTCACTTTCCGCGACCGCAATCCTGTCGAGTTCCAACACAGACTCTGGATTCGAAACGTGGTTATCGAGCTTCCTTTTCATCTCCAAGAGCTGGATGAGAACGCCAGGCGTGGACATCCTATCGCCTGCTCCGCGCGGGCGAACCATTCCGATAAGGCGTCCGGGTGGAGTCGTTGCAAGAATGGTTGCCCCGGGACGGAGGTAGGATTGCAGACGGCTAACCGGAAAAACAAGCCTCTCCGCTTCAGGATAATCGTCGTAGTTTAGCTTGACCGGGACAAAGTAACGATTGATCAGCCGTACAATTTCTGGGTCACGGAGGGCAAGCGTTTCCAGATCTCGGGCGTTGGAGTCGCGAGGGTCGATGATCACCCAAAGCAGAGCTTTTCTAAACTTGATGGCCACTTGGACGGCGTTTTGTGGATCGGTCTGCCACGCGAGTTCCACGGCAGAAGCGGGAGGAGCCTTTCGACGATCCACCGTCACCAGCTTCTCAGACTTAGAAGGCGGAAGATAGGGGTAGAGCAAAACCTTTCCGACGCAGATAATCGTGAGGACTGTCGCCGTAAATGCCGTCACGCCAAACTTCGGGTTCTGCATTGTCTAGCTCCATTATGAGCCTGTGCTAAAATCAATCTCTATGGCGATTTCGCTCGATGAAGTAAGGCATGTTGCGAAACTCGCTCGTTTGGACCTCGACGAGCCGGAAATGATGTCACTTCAGACTGAGCTCAACGCGCTCATCGGACACTTTTCTGACATCCAAGCGGTTGATTTCGGTGGCATCAACCCAAAGCTCCACGCATCTAACCTCACCAATGTTTGGGCCGAAGATGTCCCGCGCGCCTCCTTCAAACGCGAACTCGCCCTCAAAAACGCCCCGATGAGCAAGGCAGGCCTGTTCCTCGTCCCCATGATCATCGAGGATTGATGTCGATTACATCGCTTACCGCCGTTGAGATTGCAGCAAAGCTGCGATCAAAAGAAGTTTCTGCTGTTGAGGTCACCACGGCTTTTTTGGATCGGATTGAGACAGAAGATTCAAAGTACGGGGCATATTTAGCGGTTGACCGAGATCGGGCGTTGGCCGAAGCGGCCGCGGCTCAGATTAGACTTGAGACTGGCGACGCTTCGTTGCTGACCGGGGTACCAGTTGCCATCAAGGACAACATGTCCACGGAGGGCATTGAGACGACGTGTGCCTCGAAGATTCTGAAAGGCTACGTTCCGCCGTTTGATGCGACCGTCGTTGAAAAGCTGAAAGCCCAGGGCGCGGTGATTCTTGGGAAGACGAACCTCGACGAGTTCGCGATGGGGTCGTCGACCGAGACGTCGGCCTACAAACTCGCCCATAACCCTTGGGACGTGACCCGCACTCCAGGCGGTTCCTCAGGTGGATCGGCAGCGGCGGTTGCGGCTGATCTGGCTCCAGTTTCTTTGGGTTCCGACACTGGCGGTTCGATTCGGTTGCCGGCCTCCTTTACCGGAACAGTGGGTTACAAGCCGACCTATGGCCGGTGTTCCAGGTACGGGTTAGTTGCGTTCGCTTCGTCGCTTGATCAAATTGGTCCGATCACCAAGACCGTTGAGGATGCATCAATTCTGGCTGAGGCTACAACTGGTCACGACGAGCGGGATGCGACATCAAATCCGGCCCCCCCGGTCTCGGCTCGTGAACTTAAGAATGGCTCATTGAAAGGCCTCAAACTGGCTTTCCCGCGCGAGATGTATGGCGACGGAACTGACCCGGAAGTTCAGAAGGCGATTGAAACTTCGCTGGAAGCACTGCGACGAGAAGGCGCAACGGTCGACGAGATTTCTATTCCTTCGATTCCATTGGGTGTCACGACTTACTACATCATCGCTCCTGCTGAGGCATCATCTAACCTTGCCCGATTTGATGGCGTTCGATACGGTCCCCGATCACAAGGTCAGGGACATATTGACGTCGTGGCCAAGACTCGCGCCGAGGGCTTTGGACACGAGGTCAAGGCTCGAATCATGATTGGCACCTACGCGCTGAGTGCTGGTTACTACGACGCCTTCTACCTTCGGGCCCAGCAGGTTAGGGTGATGATGACTCAGCAATTCTTGGATGCCTTCCAGAGCTATGATCTCATTGTCTCGCCAACCGCTCCGGTTGTTGCCTTCAAACTCGGCGATCTCAGCCAGGATCCGATGCAGATGAAGATGCTCGATTACTGCACCATCCCCGCGAACATGGGCGGAATGCCCGGCATATCGATCCCGTGCGGATTTGCGCACGGGCTTCCGGTTGGGTTGCAGTTCATGGGTGCGCCCATGGAAGATGAACGGATGCTTCAGGCAGCCTTTTGCGCCGAGCAACTGTTTGCGGTTTCTCCGAGTCGGCCCAACCTTTAGTTGTTAGCTGCCGACTCGCCGGCGACGTAGCCTGTCGCAAAAGCCGCCTGCAGGTTATAACCACCCACCGGTCCGGCGACGTCGAGGACTTCACCGCAGAGGTAGAGACCCTGGATCAGCTTTGACGCCATTGTTTGGGGGTCGACTTCAGAGAGGCTGACTCCGCCGGCGACGACTTCGCCTTTCTCAAGCGGCACAGTTCGGACGGTGCCGAGGGGGAGGGCTTTGATGTTTTCGACCAGCTTGATCCGGGGCTTCTTTTCTAACTTGGCAAAGAATGTGTGCTCGTCGATTCCGCTTTGGCGGAGAATGTAGGGGGCGAGGCGCTGGGGAACGGAATCGGCGATGAAGCTGGCGACGGGGCGGCGCCCGTCTTGCTTCAGGATTGCCTCGGTGATTTGGGGGTGATCGATGCCTGGGGCGAGGTCGGCTTCGAGCTTAATCTCACCTTCGCTGAAATTCTCGGCGATGAGGCGGCTTATGCCGAGGACAGTGGGGCCGGAGACGCCTTGGTGGGTGAAGAGAAGGTCACCCTGCCAGCGAGCGATTTCTTTGCCGTTTAGCTTGGCTTTAAGGATGATGTCATCGAGCGAGACGCCACTCAGTTCGGGGTCAAAGGGGTCGAGTTCGAGGTAGACGGGGGCGAGGGCGGCGGTGAGTTTTTCGACGGTATGGCCGAGGTCGCGCGCCCACTTCCAGCCATCGCCGGTCGTGCCGCTATTTGGATAGCTGGACCCTCCAGCGGCAAGGACGACGCGGTCGCAGTGGATGATCTGATCGTTGAGCCCGGCTCTGGTGGTGCCAGTTTGGAGGACATCGCTGAGCAGAGCCTTGGCTCCGAAGCGGGGCTTGTCTTCCTTGTTAGCGTAACCCTTGTGCTTCTCGAACGGAGCTCCGGTGCGGACTCCGATGATTTTGCCCTCTTCGACGAGGATTTCTTCGACAGGAGTGTTGAGGCTGACTTCGACTCCGGCTTCATCGAGGTAGTCCTGGAGGATTGCGACGACGTCCTTGGCGGTTTGGTGAACCGGGAAGATTCGGCCGTCGGGACGGGTGTAGACCTCGAGCCCCCTATCGGTGAACATCGGAACAATTTTGCGGTTCGGAAATCGGTTGACGGCAGAGCGGATAAAGTCGGCCTCGTTCTTTCGGAAGGCGCGGATGACGTCGCCGATGGGGCCGTCGTGAGCGATATTGCACTTCCCCCCGCCAGAGATGAGGATCTTGGTGCCGATGCGACTCGTTTTTTCGAGGACGAGCACCTTCTTTCCGAGCGACGCCGCTCGCCAGGCGGCGAAGATTCCCGCCGCCCCGGCTCCGATAACGACGATGTCGGGTTTCATGGGTTTCCAGATGCCCTACAGACGCGGCAGGGCATATCTGTTACGCAGTCCAGACGAATGGCTCGGCGTCGGTGAGGATTCGAGCGGAGTTCTTCTGGGCTTCAATCAGGTACTCGGGAAGAGTGAAGCACGCGTTGTGGAATCGGCCGGTGTAGTATCGGTTCTTGACCCCTCGGGCGGCAAATCTCCTTTCGATTTCTTCAGGAGTGAGAGCCATTGGGTCGTGCTTCTTGGATGCAAGAACGAAGCCCCAAGGCTGGAAGAATGTGGTGACGATTCCGTAGTAGCCGTAGACATAGGGGAAGACTTCCTTCATCGATTCGAGGGTCTCGATGCACGAGACCATGCACTCGGGGTAGTTTTCGTTGGCGGAACCGGCCTGCATTGCGAAGACTCCGTCGTCGCTCATTGCATCGGCGGCGATTTGGAAGTATTCCTTGGTGAAGAGGAACTGGCCTGGACCGTCTTCGTGGGGGTTTGGAAGGTCGCTGAGGATGACGTCGAAGTTGGCGCCTTTATGGTCAACGAGCCATTGACGTGCATCGCAGTGGAGGAGTTCGGTTCGAGGATCCTCGAACGCGCCCTGGTGCCACTCGGGCATGTGGACTTTCACCATGTCGACGAGTTCTTCGTCGATGTCGACCATGACGGCCTTTTCAACCGTGTTGTGCTTGAGGGCTTCTCGAAGGGTTGCGCCTTCGCCGCCGCCGCAGACCACGACCGACTTAGGGTTCGGGTGGAGGGTCATGGCGGGCTGGCTCATGCACTCGTGGAAGACGTATTCATCCATGATCGAGGTCTGGATGTTGTAGTCCAGGAAGAGCGATTTTCCGAACCGGGGGATGTCGCAGATCTGGTAGGTCTGGTACTCGGTTTTGCCTTCGAGGATCATCCTCTCGACTCGGTACTGCCAGATCGCCGCACTGGTGTGCGTTTCGTTGATGAAGATTCCGGTTGCGTCGCTACTCATTGCCCGGGATATTGTGACATATCCCGGTTAACGGGCGGATTAAACCGCCATGACGTTGTAGCCGCTGTCGACGAAGATGATCTGCGCACTGACGCCTTTGCTGAGGTCGCTGATCAGATAAAGTGCAGCTCCGGCGGCCTCTTCTTGTCCGTATTCACGCTTGAGCGGGGCGGTGTTCTGGACCGACTTAATGAAGTCGCTGAGTCCGCTGACCCCTCGACCGGAGATTGTGTTGACCGGACCAGGGGAGACGGTGTTGACTCGGATTCCTCGGTCACCGAGCTCGGTAGCGAGGTAGCGGACGCTACTCTCGAGAGCGGCTTTACAAAGACCCATGACCTTATAGTTGTTCATCACTCGGGTGCTACCGATGTAGCTGAGAGTGACGATGCTGCTGTCTTCCTTCATCAGCGGTTCAAGGGTTTGGCAAGTCTTCACCATCGAGTAGACGCTGGCGTTCATTGCGGTGTTGAAGTCTTCGAGACTGGTATCGAGGAAGCGACCGGTAAGAGCTTCCTTCGGTGCGAAGCCGACGCTATGAACCAGGAAGTCGAGCTGGCCGAGTTTGGCTTTGACTTGGTCGTGCAGGGCTTCGTATTGCTCAGCGAACATGAAGTCGACGGTGACAGTCTCAAATCGCTCACGGCCTTCGAGGAGCTTGTTCACGCCTTCGAGCAGTCGCTCGTTCTGTGCACCCACTCCAACGATTGCGCCCTCTTGGTTCGCTCGGTCGGCGATTGCCCAGCCGATGGAGTTCTTGTTTGTGACGTTGAGGACGAGACCGGTTTTGCCTTCGAGAAGCATGTTTGGATTATGACTCGTTTTGTGATTACGAGTTCATCCATCCCAGCTGGGGAGGCATTTTAGCCAAGAAGCATCTCTTCGATCGCCACGCGTTTCCCTCGTTTTGCGCTTTCAATAGCTCCAAAAACCATCGCCAGCGACTTGATGTTGTCGTGGCACTCCCCCTTCGGAGTTCCGCCCGTTTCGAGCGCCCAGAGGAATTCGCGGAGGGAGCCGGCGATGCCGCTGGGTTCATCGACTGTGTCAGCGGTGAGGTGACGCACTGGGAGGTGGAAGCCTTCGTTGCCATCAATCAGTTCGGCTTGGATGGTGCTATGGCCGTCCCATTTGGCGGTTCCGTTAGGACCGGCGGCGCGCCACTCGCCTTCCCAGCTCGTATGGAGGCCGTCTGCGCACCACGAGCCTCGGTAGTTAAACTTTGCGCCGCCTTCCATCTCAAAGAGACAGGTTGCGCTTGAGCCGTGTTTGTACCAACTCCAGTTCGGGTTGAACTCCTCGGCGTAGACGCTGACGGGGTCAAGGCCCGAGATGTGTCGAGCTTGATCGAAGGTGTGAATCGCCATATCAAGGATCAGGACGTGGTCCATCACATCGCGGAAGCCGCCAAAGTGGGCGCCAATGTAGAAGTCGGCGTTGAGGATTCCGAGGGTGCCCAACTGATCGACGAGAGACTTGAAGGCGGTTTGGCGGCCGTCGTAACGGCGGCTTTGGGAAACCATATAGAGCTTTCCGGCGTCCTCCGAGGCTTTGACCATCCTTCGGGCGCTTTGCATCGAGATGGTCATGGGCTTCTCGCCGAGGACGGGGAGTCCGGCGGCGAGGGCTTCGAGCGTGACGGCTTCGTGGGCTTCGGGAATGGTGACGTCGATTACGAAGTCGGCGCCTTCTTTCAAGGCGTGGTTCAGGTTCTCAAAGGTTGGGACTTGGAGGTTAAGTTCTTCGGCTGATCGGGCGGCTTGGCCCGGAAAGACATCAACCCAGGCTGCAATTTCGACGCTATCGTGGTTCATCAGGTTCTTCGCCCAAGTCCGTCCCATTCCGCCTGCGCCAACCAAAATCGCCCTTCTCATCAGCTCAGAGTGTAACCTAGAGACCATGCTCATCGCCGACCTTAGAAGCGACACTGTCACACGCCCAACCCCCGAGATGTTTGAGGCAATGCAGTCGGCAGCCCTTGGTGATGACGTTTTAGGCGATGATCCGACCGTCATTGAACTAGAGCAGCTTGCGGCGAAAATGGTCGGCAAGGAAGCGGCGGTCTTTGTTCCCAGCGGGACGATGGGGAACCAGATGGCGATTGCCACGCACACCAAACCGGGGGATGCGATCATCGTTGAGGAGGAGGCGCATGTGATCTATTATGAGGTCGGCGCTCCGGCAGTTTTTGCGAACGTATTGACTTGGACACTGCCTTCAGATCGGGGCGTAATGGATCCTTCGGAGATTCGAAGAAGGATGACAAAACGGAATATCCACACTCCGGGGACGACGCTAATTTGCATTGAAGACACCCACAACCGGGCGGGTGGAACGGTGATCCCTCGTGATGTTTTGGCTGAGTATCGCAAGGTCGCGGATGAGTTCGGGATCAAGATTCATGTGGACGGAGCGCGGATTTTCAATGCGGCGGTGGCGCAAGGCGTTCATGTTTCGGAGATTACGAAGCATGTGGATACCGTGAATTTTTGCTTGTCGAAGGGGCTCCGGGCTCCGGTGGGGTCAATTTTGGCGGGGTCCGCGGAGTTTATTGACGCGGCTCGTTTCTGGCGGAAACGGCTGGGCGGCGGGATGCGGCAGGCAGGGATCTTGGCGGCTTGCGGTTTGATCTCGTTGACCAAGTTGGTGGATCGGCTCGCGGAAGATCACGCTCGGGCGCGGGTTCTAGCGACGGAGTTAGGTTCGTTGCCAGGGATTTCCTGTGATCCCGACGCGAATCCAACGAACATGGTAATGCTGAACACCGAGAAGCCGGCGGCGGACTGGGCGGCAGCACTCCATGAGAAAGGAGTCTGGGCGATGCCGGCTGCATCGCATCGGTTACGCTTGGTCACTCATGCAGACTTCACCGACGAGCATCTGGAGTTCGCCCTCGGCGTATTCCGGTCGGTGGTGGTTTAACTGATGAACGCCGAAATCGTCGCCGTAGGGACTGAGCTTTTGTTGGGGCAGATTACGGACACGCATTCGGCGACGATGGCGCGGATATTGGCGGAGTGCGGGATTGGGTGTCGGCATCGCCAGACGGTTGGGGACAATTTGGACCGAATTGTTGAGGTCCTTCGGCAAGCTTTGAGCCGAGCGGATGTGGTGGTTTGTATCGGCGGGCTCGGACCGACGGCGGATGACTTGACGCGGGATGCGATTGCGTTGGCTTTGGATGACTCTTTGGAGACAGTTCCGGAGGTTGAGGAACGGCTTCGACGATGGTTTGCTTCGCGGAACTACACCTGGGTCGAGTCGAATGCGCGGCAGGCGCAGAAGCCTACATGCGCTGAGCTGATTCCGAACCCGAACGGCACGGCCCCGGGGCTCGTGGCGCGGAAGAACGGAAAGACCCTCTTTGCCCTTCCTGGACCGCGAGGGGAGTTTGATCCAATGGCGTACGATTCGGTGAAGCCGATGCTAGAGACCCTCGGCGGTGGGGTGGTGATTCACTCGCGAGTATTGCGAATCACGGGTGTTGGCGAGAGTGCGGTTGAAGAGCGAATCAAGCACTTGATGGAGTCGGAGAATCCGACAGTTGCACCATACGCTCAGCCGAGCGAGGTGCATCTTCGGCTGACGGCTCGGGCCGTTGATCTTTCGTCTGCAGAGGCGTTGCTTGACCCAGTCGAAGCAGAGATTCGAGAGGAGCTGGGTTCGGCGGTTTATGGGCTGAACAAGACGACGTTGGAGGAGGCAGTAATCAACTTGCTGATTGAGCGGGGCGAGACGGTAAGCACGGCAGAGTCCATGACAGGAGGCGGACTTGGCTCGCGACTGACAATGGTCGGCGGAGCGAGCGCGGCTTACGTCGGAGGCGTTGTGACCTACACAGCTGAAGCCAAGGCTTCGCTACTCGAAGCCGTGACGGGGGCTCTTGCGGAGCACGGTCCCGTGTCAGCAGAGACCGCTTCTGCCATGGCAGAGTCCGTTAGAGGCCGATTGAGTTCAACGTATTCCGTCGCCATCACGGGAAATGCCGGACCCACCTCGGACGTCGGCGGGAAGCCAGTCGGGCTTGTCTATATCGCCATTTCCTCACCCGCAGGTACAAGCATTGAAGAGTGCAAGTTCCGAGGAGTTCGGGAGGATATTCGGGCTCGTGCTGAGCAGACGGCGTTACGGCTGCTGCGCGAGAAACTCCTCTAGCTCCCTCGGGACGTTTCAATCGATTGACCAAATCTTCACGGACGCGAACAAGATAAACTCGGCGCATGTTGCTCAAAGGCATTAACTACTGGTCGTTCCCGGGTTCGTTTGAGGATAAAGTTGATCCGTTCGACGCGATCAAACTCGCCAAGGAGCATCGGTATGAGGCTCTGGAACTTTGCATTGGAGAACCAGGCACGCAATTCGGCACCGACGCGACGGAGGCGAAGTGCAAGAGTTTGTTGGATGCCGCCAAAAACGAAGGCATTCAGCTGAAGACCACGGCGAGCGGACTGTATTGGGGGCGGTCGCTGGGCGATCCAGATCCCAAGGTTCGGCAAGCGGCTTCAGATGATTTGGAGAAGATGCTACAGATCAGTAGCTGGTTGGGGGCGAAGGTTCATCTGACGATTCCCGCCGCAGTTGATGTGTTCTTTCTTCCGGATCGCCCAGTTCAGAACTACGAGGACTGCCTCAAGTGGGGTGCCGAAGGAATGGCGACACTGCTGCCTCACGCCGAAGCGTGCGGAGTAACGATGGGGATCGAGAATGTCTGGAACAAGATGCTCATCACGATTGGCGAGATGAAGGCATTTATCGACCAGTTCAATTCGCCGTTTGTTGGGTGCCTTTTCGATGTGGGCAACATCCTTCCATTCGGCTACCCGGAGATGTGGATTCGGGCGCTGGAACATCGGATTGTGGCAGTTCACGTTAAAGACTTCAAACGAGCGGTTGGCACAGCCGAGGGATTCTGCGACCTGTGCGAAGGGGATGTGAACTTTGAAGAGGTGGTGAAGGCGTTGGGCGAGATTGGATTCGATGGAGCGCTCGTCGCCGAGATGATCCCCCACTACCCGCGCTTTCCAATGGTTCGAGTCGCGAATACAAGTAATGCCTTAGATGCGATTTTGGGTCGCTAAGATTCGAATTGACCGAAGCCTTGGGCAGTTGACCAACGTCAGATTGAAACAATGCTAACCGCAATCCTCTTTCCCCCGGCGACTCAGTCAGTGCTGGCCAGTCAGGATCGCCTGGCTGTCGTCGCTCGATTCTACAAACCTGGCAAAGCGAAGAGCCGGTTTGAGCTCTACCTCGACGGAGAGTTTGGTGGGCGGAAAAAGCAGCTATCAATGCCCAAAGAGCCAAATCGAGCCGTCTGGGTCAGCGCTTCATCGCTGTTGGTTCAAACAGACTTGGGCTGGTACCTAGGTGACGTAAAATCCTGGAAGCCAAAGCTACTCAAGGACACCGGGGATTACAACGTCGTCGAATCGAAGTACCGATCTTGGAAGCCCGGTGAGCCCGAGTTTTCGATTGACGAACAGCCCGGCCACTTCGTGTTTGATCTTAAGTCATCGAAGTTCAAAACTCTGGCTAACTCAAAGAACCAGGATGTGCCCTTGGCAGAAGAGGGACCGACGGAGATTGATGAGCCAAACGGGGGCAAGCTAAGCGTTGAGCCATTCCAGTTCTTCAGCTACAAAATCGGTGAAAAACAGGTCGAGGCAGAATACGAGTTCCAACGTGCGTGGCGCAACAAGGAGCGGCTTTTCGTCATGACCGGAACCCATAGTTCCACCTCGGGTTCGGTCAATTCACTGATCTTGTTTGAGAAGGGTAATGAGCCTCGCATTGTCGTTAGAGAGGCGAACAATATTGATTTTCACGAGTCTCGTGGATACTACGCGTATTGTACGCCCCGCACCACTTCGCCGCTTGACTCCAAAAATCCTAAATCGATCCAAGTCTGGTCGAGTGAGTTAATCGTCGGTAACTGGCTCTCACGAACCGTTCCGATGCGGCGTTTGTATTCTGGTGCGGTTCATGTTTCCAGTGTTTCGATTCGACCTTGAGATTCTTTCTCTGAAACGATTGAACTAGAAGTTCCGTCTGAAAGGCAGATGATTTCAGCACTCGTTCTCGTCGCAGCTGCACAGCCGGACTCTCTCGCCTTTGTCTCAAGGTTCTACAAACAAGGCGCGGCGTCTAGCAAGCTTGAACTCTATTTGAGTGCCTTGGATGGAACCAAGCGTCGCCAACTCAGAATGGAGCAGGATCCGGTCCGTGTTGCCTGGCTTGGAAAGGACCGTTTGGCGGTGCAAACCCAAGTCGGGGTTTACGTTGGTTCGGTTAAAGCATGGAAACCGCAGTTGATCGAGGCGACCGCTTACTACGAAATATCAAATGCTCAAGATCGAATTACTGCGCCCGGCACCCTTCAGCTTTCGAAGTACGAGGATGGCGAAGGCGCAGTGCTGAACCCAAAAACGATGCAACTTCAGCCCGTTGACTTCTCCAAAACGCCAAAGTTTCTTGACTGGAAAGACGACAAGTACACCACTACTGAGCCGGACGGAAAAACCCTGGTTCTGGAGAGCGGCAAACAGATCAAGGTGGGCGGGATGGATGCGGCGGACAAGAGAGAGTTTCTTTTCCGCCGAGGCTGGCACTCCACATTAGGTGTAAAGCGACTATTCTTGCTCGCGACAAAGGCCGAACAACAAACGAACGGTGACTTGAAGTCGATGTTGATCTTGGAAGCCAAGAAGAAGCCAAAAGTTCTCTTCGGCCATGTGATCGACTTTGACTTTTGGGAGAGCCGTTCAACCTTTGCATATTGCACGAAAGAAGTCGAAACCAAGCTTAACTCCCTTAGTTCGAGCACGGTGACAACTAACGAGCTGCACATCGGCGACTGGATCAAGGGAACAGATCGTAAGGTGTTCTCAGGCCCTGTTCGCACCATCAGTGCGGCGATTCGGCCTTAGTAAGGGAAGCGATCCACCGCTCCCACTGGGGAGTTTGCTCCACTTTTCGGGCGAGTCGCTCGGGGTGATTTGGGGTCCGAAAGTCTCGGTTCACCTGTTTGCGGAACAGCTCACGTTTCCGCAACTTCGCGGGTTGTAGCAGGAGCGTCGAGACGACCTCGAACAAGAGCAGGACTTGCCAGATGTTTTGGCTGCGGAACTGCTTCGCGAAATCGAGTTTGAACCGTTGCTCCGCTTTGTCTAGCATGATGACCTCTTGGTTCCTGGGATCCGAGAACTGGTTGATCCTCTGAATATTGGGCCGGATGTACGTATGATAGAACGGAACTTCGATCACCGTTCCGCCAAACGTCTGGTTGACGAGCCAGTTCGTGGCATCGTGGTCCAAGTGACCCTGCTCGAAAGCTCCGCAGACGACGAAATCAGGCTTGGCATGGTTCATCATCGCGCGAAAACTGGGAAGCAGATCGATAAGCTCTTCGCACGTTGAGCCATCGGTTGAGTTGTGGTGGTAAAGATTGTCTTCGCCGACGCCTATCAGCGCCGCGGCCGCAACGCCCTCTTTCAAACGAAAATTGGGGGAATGGGTCCAGCTAATGCGCACGTCATGACCATTCAGCACGAGGCGGCGCATGGTGGCGCAAACCGAGATTTCGTCGTCAGGATGCGTCATGCAAAAGAGCCACCTGCGCGGTGTGTTGAAATCAATGAGACTCATTTCTGACTTCGCTTGATAATGCTCGTGGTTGAGCGACCTTCAAGAGTGGGCATGATGACGACCCTACCGCCATAGCTCCTGACAATCTTGGCCTCGGGGAGCGAATCTTCGGTGTAATCCCCGCCTTTGACATGAATATCAGGCTTGATAAGGCTTATGATCTCCTCGGGGGTCTGCTCGCCGAATGGGACTGCGCAATCGACGCATCGGAGTGCGGAGATCACTCTGAGGCGATCCTCCAAGGCATTCACTGGGCGAGTTTCGCCCTTTAGACGACGTACCGTTTCGTCAGTGTTGAGGGCAACCACAAGGTAGTCACCTAGGGTTCGAGCCTTCTCAAGGTAGTCGACATGGCCCGCATGAAGAATGTCGAAAACTCCGTTAGTGAAAACCACTGTTTTCCCTTCTCGGACTTGCTCGAGTTCCGCGAGCGTCATGAGACTGCCTCCCAAACGGTGTTGTAAACAGCTTCAGGCTGAATGTCTTTCAATCCGGATACTTCATAGTGACAGCGGTGGATTTGACCATAGGGGCAGGAGCGCGCAGGTTTAGTGATACTATAAAGCCCGATAGCTGGAACGCCGAGCGCGGCGGCGACATGCGAACTACCTGTATCACCCCCGACGTGGGCGTTGGAAAGCGAGATGAGCGACACAAGCTCACGAACCGAGGTTTTGCCAAGGAAGTTCAGAATCGGCACCTTCGTTTCTTGCTCGACTTCTCGGAAAGCTTGTTGATCAGCTTCGGCCTTTCCACCGATGAAGACAGCGGAGATTCCTTTCGATGCGATCATCTCCGACAGGCGAGCAAAGTGAGCGGCAGGCCATCGTTTGGTAGCCCATCCGGCTCCAGCATTCAAAACGACGAATGGGCCCTTGACACCATGCTCTGAAAGAAGATCTTTGCACTTGGTTCGATCTTCTTCGCTTGGCTGCATGCCGAAGTCGGCCCTGTCGCACTCGGCACCGGCAGCCCGGGCAACATCAACGTACTGATCAACCACGTGGAGGCTGCTTGGATCGGGTTTGACCGGGGCAGAAAAGAGCGGTGCAAGTTCACGCTGCCAATGGTAACCGAGCTTCTTCCCTGCCCTGGCACGCGCCACGACCAGGCCACTTTTTGAGAGGCCCTGCATGTCAAGGGCAAGATCGAATTTCGTTTCAAATGTTGGCCAAGAAGCTGGCTTGAATCCCGGCTTGACTCGCTGGATTTCATCGACCGAAGGGCAGCATTCGATGATCCCTGCAAAACGAGGATCAACCGCCCAAGTAATTCTTGATTCTGGAAACGATTTTTTGAGCGCAACCGCCACCGGGAGTGTGCAAACGCAATCGCCCAACGCAGACAAGCGAGAGATGAGGATGTTCAAAGGAGTCCTCGACGGCGGGCGTATTTCCATCGGTCGTGCATCCAAAGGTATTGCTCCGGAGCGAGACGGATCATTTGCTCAATCGCGGCGTTAACCCTAGTCATCAGCTCTTCGGGTTTCTCGCCTTCGAACGCCCGGATCGGTTCGAGATAGACGTGACGGTATTGGCCCGGACCTGTTCGAAGGTGGCAACAGGGGAGGATGGGCGCTTTCGTTCGTAAGTGGAGCACGGCAGGACCAAGAACGGTTCCGGCGGGCTTGCCAAAGAACGGAATATAGGCTTCGTCGGCATTTTGGTCAGGAAGGATGACGACAAGCTCGTTCGCCTTCAACCGTTTGATTGTCTCGCGGGCTGCGTTGCCACGACTGAGAATCTCCATGTACTTACCGCGAAGTGCGTTTACTTTGTCGGTGATTGCCGACTCATTGGCGTCTCGAGCGATGCCAGAAACTTTAACTCCTTGGGTTGAAATGTAATGACACATCCGCTCAAAGTTGCCAAGGTGAGCGCTGATCAGCAAGACACCCTGACCTTGATCGAGAACATTCTGAAGGTGTTCGCGACCTTCGAGGGTTGTATCCATGGGGAAATCTTCCACCTTACGAAGCGGTGAACGGAGGAAGTCCGCTACCATGCGTCCAAAATGCTGAAACATCCCGCGCGCCATCTCGACTTGGGCGGAATTTGACAACTGTGGAAATGCGAGCGAAACATTGTCAGTGGTGCGCGTGCGATGCTTTTTGTCAAGGCGACAAAGGAGCATTCCAAGTGCGGCACCGCGCTTCTCTGACTTGGCAATATCTTGCACCCGGAACCACTTTTCGCCAAAGTTCAGAACCGCAAGCCCTAGGCGGTGGATGAACGCTTTCTTATTCAGGGATTCGCTCCTTCAGCCACTTCAAAAACTCTTCCTTCGGTTCAATCGTCGCACTCCGTTTCGCAATGAGAATGGTTACTTTGTCAAGGTCGTCGCGAGTCCTCAGCTTTACCCAATCCTTCATGGTTACGATGACAGTCCCTACATTGTGACGCGAAAGGAGGTCTGGCGCATCAAGTGGATCATGGTCAGGGTGGACATCAATATCCGGAACTTGGACGCCAGCTTCGCGAACTGACGCTTCAAAAAGGTCAGGACGAGCGATGGCCGTGAGGATAGAAGCAACTGCTGGAGCGTCAACGGCAGATCCGGCCTCATTGACAAACTCGAGCGCAGAGTAAACAACCTCAAAACGATCACTAGGAAGTACAAGATTTGCACGAGATCGGTTCCAGCGGGGCTCTCGATAGGGTCCGGATGGAAATGGGAGCGCATTGGCTGGGTCACGGGCATCCAGGATGATCGTTACATGCTTGTGGAGGGGCAAGTGTTGGAAACCATCATCCAAAACCAGGACAGATCCGGGGAACTCCCGATTGGCAATTGTTGCGGCGAGAACTCTCCGACGCCCAACGACGATTGGCAAACTGGGTCGAAGATCACGAATCTCAGAGGGTTCATCACCCCATTCTCTCGGATTGAGTGGTAGTTGGGGAGCCGTTTCTGCCGCCTCCGATTTTGGACTTCCATATCCACTGCAACTGATCACGGGTTTGAAACCAAGTTCAACAAGGCAGTCGGCAACGAAAGTCGTCACCGGCGTCTTGCCCGATCCCCCTGCAGTAAGATTCCCGATACATATCACTCGAGGATGAGCAATTGCGGGTCGCTTGATGCGGTATTGATATGTCAGCAGGTAGAGTTGCCAGGACAGGGAGTAGAGTGCCGTAAGCGGCAGAAGAATTATTCGCCCGAAGAGGGGTCTCCATCCTTGACCAAACCAGAGGTTCTCGATTCGCATCCTTCTGAAGTTTGAGTGAACCTTATTCTCTAAGCTGCAATCCAAGAAAGTGCTGCATGATCAAGTCATGCAAACGAATTCACCAAATAAGGTCTTGGCAAGACCTGTCTCGGTGTCGCGATAGAAACTTCGGGCTCCTTGACCTGGATTTGATCAATCTTTGCGCATTGTATCGCAATTCGTAGTCATTAATGAGATTTTCTAAATCTCTTTACAATTATGTCACTGTCGTAGCGTAAGGTTGAGTTGAGGCACCATGAGAGAGACAAACGGGACCCACGCCGTTGTGAGAACGAGTTCGACAAGGCAGCACATCTTAGACACTGCAAGGTCAGTCTTTGCAAACCAGGGGTTTGGCAAAACAAGTCTTGACCAGATTGCCACGGAAGCGAATGTCTCGAAGATGACGATTTTTTATCACTTCAAAAATAAAGAAGAGCTCGTGGTCGCCGCATTGGACGAATCCCACAGCGAATGCATGCGAAGTGTTCTTGTGGGCCTCACAGAGCACGAGTCAGACAAAAAACGTCTCGTTGGGGCACTATTTGAAGTGCTTGAAGAAAGACTCTCCCGGCATGAGTTGAACGACATTTATATGCGCGCGGTTGCCGAGTACGGGAAGGATGATTCCTCCATCGCAGACGCGATTCAAAGACATTTCGTGGAAGTGGAGCGCACCCTAGCGACCTTAGTTACCGATGCTGACTCGGGCGATCCTGAAGAAGTGGTTCCCCAGCTCATGCTGATCTTAATGGGAATCTACGGGTTGCATCTGAATGCAGCCGGACCAAGGCAGCGCGTTCCAGCGCGCAGAATGGCAGAAGCGATTATGAGCGCATCAAGCGCTCTTGCAGCTTAGATTAGGGTTTTAAACTGATGCTTCCCAACTTTGAGGACCTTTCCAAGAAGGTCGACCTGGCTCATTCGAAGCTCGGTCAATTTTTCGCCGGCTAGGGTTACTGCGCCACTCGATATCAGCTCCTTTGCCTTTCCGTTGCTCGCAGCCATTCCTAATCCAACAATCAGCGCCGGAAGCGAAACCATTCCGTCTTGAATTAGATCCTCGGGTATTTCGGCTTCTTCGGCCTCGGTCACAACCTTACGCTGGGAGAAGGTTTCGACGAAGAATGTTTCGGCTTCTGCGCCCGCCTCGGGCGAGTGGTAGAGGGAAACGATTTCTTTTGCCAGCCTGATTTTGGCGTCGCGAGGGTTTTTGCCTTCAATTAACATCTCCTGCACCTCATCAAGCGGCACATCGGTGCAGAGCTCGAACCAGTTAGCAATGATCTCGTCCGGAATCTTCATCGTCTTGCCAAACATGTCGTTTGGCGTATCCATGATCGAGATGTAGTTACCCAACGACTGGCTCATCTTCTCTTTGCCATCAATGCCAACCAGGAGCGGGCAAAGAATGACGGCTTGAGGTTCTTGTCCGTACTGCTCCATCAGGGTTCGACCGACGAGGTTGTTGAACTTCTGATCATTGCCCCCGATCTCGATGTCGCACTTGATCTCAACAGAGTCCATACCCTGGCACAGCGGATAAAGGATTTCGTGCATCGCGATGGGCTGGTTAGTTTGGAACCGCTTGGTGAAGTCGTCGCGCTCCATGATGCGCGCGACAGTGTAGCGCGAGCAGAGGCGGATCACGTCTTCGAACGTCATCTTGCCGAGCCAGTCCTTGTTGTAGTAAATCTCCGTCTTTTCGGGATCAAGGATCTTGTAGATTTGGCTGCTGACTGCATCCACGTTCGCTTGAACTTCTTCCCTTGTGAGTTGTTTGCGCGTCTTGCTCTTTCCGCTGGGGTCACCGATTTGAGCGGTGAAATCTCCGATGATAAGGCACGCGATGTGACCCATTTTTTGGAAGTCGCGAAGCTTGCGGAGGACAACCGCCCAGCCCAAGGTGACGTCCTTTGCGGTGGGATCGACACCGAGCTTGACGCGGAGAGTCTTGCCTTCCTTTATCCGTCGGAGGATATCCTCTTCGCCAATCACTTCCGTTGTTCCACGGCGGATAGTGGCGAGTTGGGCGTCAAGGTTCATGGATGCTAGTTTACTGCTTCTTGCCCTCGTTCAGGTTCGCGCCCATGCGCTGGTCGGCGAGGTTGATGAAGGTGTCCTTGTCGCTCATGACCGCCTGAGGTGGCAGGTTGTCACTTGCGGTTTTAAGCCCGGGCACCTTTTTGACCGCGGTGCCGATCGCCAAGAACTCGATCACGCCACCGCCGAGGGAGTAGACATAGGTTTTGATCCCCACAACGTCATCTGCGCCAGCCTCCACGGCGTGCTCCATCAGTCGGTGGAGGGCGTTTTCTCGGGCGTCGTAAACGAGAGTGGTCAGTTCTTCTATCTCACCTCGCACAAGGGACTTGAAGGCAGAAGTGATCCCTCCGGCGAACCCTAGGGAGTAGACGCTGACCCCAAGCACCAATTCCAGTGGTAAATAGCCGCAGTGGATCAGGTTCCACATTTCCTCGCAGGTGAGGTCGCTTGTGGCTGGTCGCTCGTTGTACTCCGGCCCGTAGTAATCGCTGTGGCTCGCGGTGCCGAGCATCACCATTTCCTGAAGCCCCTGGAACTTCATGATGTTGGTTTTGATACCGACCACGCAGTTCGCGCCTTTAGCTTTGGCTTCCTTCTGAATTCTCTCAAGGGCCAAGTGCCGGGTGTGATAGAAAATGTCGCTGAACTCTTTGACTTCCCCCCTCACGAGCGATCTGAAGCCACCCATGATTCCGCCACCAAGGCCAATGGAGTAAGCGACATTTCCGAAGGCGAACGAGATTGGACGATAGCCGCAGTCGAGTTGGCAATAGATTTCTTGACCGTCAGATGAGCTCGTGAACTCTAGGGCCGAGGCATTCACGCCATCGCGATGCACAGCCGAGCCGACACTGAGGAACTCGATATTGCCGCTATGAACCACGAGTTCGCTTGTGACGCCGCTGATTCCTACTGCGCCATTGAGGCCTGTCCAAGCTTCCATCCGGTCAAGGGCAGCCTTTCGACCGTCGTGGATAATGTCGGTGATCTGGGTGACTTCGCCACCACCGATGGTTTTGAGGGCTTGACCAATACCCCCCATGAATCCGACGGACCAAACTGAGTTTCCGATGACGAGCTCACCGGGCGTGTAGCCCTTCTTGGCAAGACAGAAGATTTCGTTCCCGTTGAAGCCCGTATTGATAGCCATATCCGTTTCTCGAAGCTACGGTGAGGTTAGCAGATTGGGTTGCGCTGTACAATGTGATCGTAGATGTCTACCACCCACTTCGAGGACCTAGTCAACCAGCATAAGGACTCGGTTTACCGTCAGATGGCGCGGGTTTGTGGGAATCGTGAGGACGCAGAGGATGCGCTGGCAACAGCGATCATGCAAGCGTTTCAGGCTTTTGAGCGATTGGGGTCTGACGATGCGTTTCGGGCTTGGCTGGGGACGATCGGGAAGCGAGTTTGCTACCGCATGCGGTCGCATGCCGGAATCACTAAGGCACTCGAATTCGCCGAAGAGCACGATCTGGTCGCCCCGAACGTTGATGAAATGGAGCTGACAATTCTCAAAGGGTGCGTGAAGGATGCGGTTGAGGCTCTCAACGAGTCTTACCGTGACGTCTATTTAATGTGCGAAATCGAAGAGCGGACCGTTGAGGAAGTGGCGGCGGCTCTTGGTCTGACGGTGGCTGCTGCGAAGTCCCGACTTCTTCGAGCGAGGGCGAAAGTTCGGGAGATGTTAGACCACTCAATCTGCGCCACTTAGTTCCATAAGGCACTGCGGGCATTCGACTCCGTTTGAATCATTCTTGGCCTAAGTAGACTCTTCCTACACAATGGCGTGGATTGCGGTTCTGGCGATGGGTCTGACTCTCGGCCTTCTTGGAGGAGGCGGGGGAATCCTGACGCTTCCAATTTTGGTCAACTTGTTTGGCGTCAAGCCAAGTGAGGCCACGGGAGGGTCACTCCTTGTGGTCGGAGCGACCAGCCTGCTGGCGGTCATCTTGGAACTTAGGTCCGGACGACTTGATTGGAGAGCGATCACCTGGGTCGGGTTTCCGGCCGCGATCGGCTCGGTTTCCGCTCGCAAGTTGCTCATCCCTCTGATACCCGCTCAAGTCGGTCCATTCAGTAAGGATGATGCAACTTTGCTAGCCTTTGGCTTGCTGATGATCATCGTCGCCTACCGAATGTTTCGACCACCTCATGGCGAGAAGAAAGCACTGACGAAAGCAGCAATGATCGCAAGTGGCATTGGAGTTGGTTTACTGGGAGGTCTGCTTGGCGCTGGAGGCGGATTCCTGATTGTCCCCCTGCTGACGCTTGGACTGGGCCTCGAAATGCCTCGCGCAGTTCCGACCTCATTGGCCATCATCAGCACACAGTCCCTCGCAGCGGCTGGCTCCGACTTTAACCGCCCCTACCCGTGGGCAATGCTTGGCTCCGTGGTGGGAATTTCCCTTCTCGGTATGGTGATGGGGCTCATGCTACGGCCCAAGATCAAGGCAGCAAATCTGAAGTCGGCATTTGCCTATCTGATCGTCATTGTCGCCATTTTCACTTTTTACAAAGTTGGTGTGAATCATTTCGCACCCCCAACGTCTCTAGCTCAATAACCATGAACAAAACCATTACGGTCCAAGAGCTTCGCGCTCGTCTCAACTCAGGTGACGCTATCAAGCTCATCGACGTCCGCTCCGCTGGTGAGTACGCTGCTGGGCACGTTCCACAAGCGATGAACGTTCCTCTAGAGGAGGTCGATCACCGGATCGCCGACTTCCACGGCGGTCAAGTCGCGGTTCTTTGCCAAGCCGGAACTCGAGCAGGAATTGCCTGCGAGATGCTCAACGGGCGACATGACGGTCTGCTTCTCGTTCAAGGCGGAACCGACGCCTGGATCGCCGAGGGTGGTCCGGTAGTTGCCACCAGTGGCTCACGATGGAGCCTCGAACGGCAAGTTCGACTCGGCGCTGGAGTTCTCGTCTTGATCGGGACCGCCTTGGCTGTCTCGGTGAATCCATCCTGGATTTATCTCGCGATGTTCGTCGGTGGAGGTCTCACCTTCGCCGGCATCACGAATCTCTGCCCGATGGCGATTGGCCTCGCCAAGTTGCCTTGGAACAAGGCACAGACCTGTCTACAAACCGAAAAGGTGCAAGCATGATCATCCGTAACTTCTTTGAACCCAAACTCGCCCAAGCCAGCTACCTGGTTGGCTGCGCCAGGACCGGCGAAGCCATCGTCATCGATCCACTCCGAGATATCGCTCAGTACCTGGAAATGGCGGCAGCAGAGGGCTTGCGAATCACCCACGTGACCGAGACGCACATCCACGCGGACTACCTATCGGGAACTCGAGAACTAGCCGCTGCCACCGGGGCCAACGTGTATTTGAGCGACGAGGGAGGTGAAGGCTGGACCTATGAGTTCTCGAGCGATCCAAACGTGAGCTTGATGAAAGATGGCCACGTCATTCGGGTTGGAAATCTCTCACTCAAAGCCATTCACACCCCGGGACACACACCCGAGCACATGTCCTTCCTGCTAACAGATCACCCCGCAAGTGAGGAACCCCATTCCTACTTCACCGGAGACTTTCTCTTCGCCGGGGACGTGGGTCGGCCCGACCTTTTGGAGCGAGCCGCAAACTTTCAGGGCACGATGGAGAAAGGAGCAAAAGTTCTCTTCAATACGATACAAAACACTGCCTCTCTCCCTGATTCGCTCTTGATTTGGCCCGCACACGGGGCGGGTTCTGCCTGCGGAAAGTCCCTTGGCGGCTCTCCGGTGACCTCGCTCGGTTACGAGCGGAAGGCAAACTGGGCGTTCCAGATCAAGAACGAAGAAGAGTTTGTTGAGGCAGTCTTGGCCGGACAGCCTGAGCCTCCGTTCTATTTCAAGGAAATGAAGATGCGGAATAAGAAGGGTCCGGTTGTACTGGGCGCGATGCCAAGGGTCTCTCGAGTTGCTACCGCAGGCAGTAAGGACGTCGTGGACGTTCGATCCGGCTCGTTGATTCGCTTGGGCTATGTTCCCGGTTCACTTGCGATTCCAAGCAACAAGGGCTTGACCAATTGGGCAGGATGGCTGCTGAAGTACGACCAGCCAGTCGTCTTGATCGCCGAATCGCAGGATCAAGCCGACCGGGCAGCGCGAGACATGGCGACTATCGGGTTGGATGTTGTCAGCGGCTGGATGCCCGCGCCAGGTTCAGGCGAGCCGTTCATTGAGACCTCCTGCTCCCAAATCAGCGGCGAAGAGTTTGTTCTTGATGTCCGGGGAGTTAACGAATGGAACGAGGCGCACATGAAAAACGCCCACCACATTCCACTGGGCTATCTCTCTGCACGGCTGGATGAGGTTCCGAAGGACTCTCGCGTAGTTGTTCACTGTGCGGGTGGAAATCGATCGCCGATTGCAGTTTCAATCCTGCGAAGAGCAGGCTTCAGCAACGTTGCCGAAATCCCAGGCGGGCTCTTAGAGGTCGCTGAAAAGTGCCCTGGCAAAGTACAAGAGGCTTAGAACGCTAACCGCTAAAAGAAAAGCCTTTGAAGTTAACTTCAAGGGCTTTTTGGTGCGCGGGAAAGGACTCGAACCTTCATGCCTTGTGAGCACTACCACCTCAAGGTAGCGTGTCTACCAATTTCACCACCCGCGCACACGAGTGAGAGAGGAGAGAATACCACATGCTACTGAATCCGGTAAAGGGCGTACCGGGGGCGAGTAACGATTGGTAGCTGTGGTACTCCGGGGGGGATTTGGAATTCGCTTTTGAGAACAAGAAGGAATGCGGGACGAGACCGGAGCTTGGTATTGGGCAACGACTGTAGATGCTGCCGCAACTGCTCGACTTCTCGTTGAACACCTGGCTCGAACGGTGGACGGAAATAGTGGTCTCGCCAAGAATTGCCGATACCTGGCTGATCAATGAGTGGCTGCTGGGCTTCGATCGTGAAGAGGTTGGAGACGTAGACGTCCTTTTCTAAAAGCAAGAGGCAATTGGCGTGGAGAAGGGACGGGTTCCAACCTTTGGGTATCAATGATCCTGACCCCCGGGCAACCGAATGGTAGACCAGCGAACCAGAAGGAATCTGACCAAGATCAGCTTTGAACAGATCAATTTCCGGGTTCATAGTCAAAAATCGGGAACCAATGTCAAGCGATCTTAGGAACAGAATTGTGAGGACAACACTAACTCTGCGGAGTGGAAGCTCAACGGACGCGAAGTAGATCATGATGAGCCAGACCGGGATTCGTGTGAAGATGAACGCGCTGGTGAAAGCCTGATGGGGGGCAACCAGTGATATCAATAGGAAAAGGATTCCCGTGGCTTTGGCTTCAAGGGGAATCTTAAAGCTTCGCTTATACGCGCCGTATGCGATCAGGACAAGCAAGACTCCTTCAAATAGAAAATCCCTCCATTCGATTCCGAACACAAGAGGTGAGGCAAGACGCAGAAGGTGCTCGCCTAAGGGTCGCCAGAAAACCTCGGCTTGTTGGGGGACTGGCGAGAGTTTGATCAGAACTAGAACAATGATTGTGCCGATCCCAAGCCCCGGCCAACCCTGATAACAATGATCCGGCTTGAACAATCTGTGCCCTACGAAACTTAAAGCGAATAGTCCGAACGCCATCAAGTGATTGAGAGCCAGGAGCGGACCTGCAACAACCAGGAACAAATTTTGTGAAAATGGCTTGGGGTCCAGCCGTAGGCAAAGAGCAAAGCAGATCAGTCCGAGTGCAATGCCGAACAAATAATTCATGAACCCAAACGCGAGGATGTACGAATACGCAAAGCACAACCCAAAGAGGCCGTACGCAGACCACTTCCCTGTCATCTCACGGTTCACCCAGGCAAACCCAAACCCCATCAGGCCGATCATATTGGCGATGAATATCTTCATCAAGATCAGGGCGTTGATCTTGGTAAGCATCAATATGGGCGTAATTAGGAGATCGATTGCCAGGTTGGGCAAGATAACGAAGTTGATCTTGTAGAAATCTTGGAGGGCCGGGCGCTCGTGAAGAGTCGCCAAAACTTGGAGCCGGGCAAGGTGGTTAGGAGTGTCAACTCCAGGAACAGAGTTGTGCAAGAAGAGGGGAAGGACGGTGATTGTCCAAGCCAAGAGGAACCAGGGAAGGAACCACCTAAAGGTTCCCGATGTCACTTTTTGCGACAACAGAACATCGCCTCTACTTCGTCAAGGCTGAGAGGGCGCCGAGCCCAATAGCCAGCCGTCCCGCCGTAGACAGCGTCAACTTGAAATCCGCTTTGCTCAAGCATTCGAGTCACTTCGGGAGCTATAAAAAGTCGCTCGTGAATCGTTAACTGCTGAACTCCGCCCGGAAGTGCCCATTCGTCGGTGTAGTTGCTCACCATCGTCGCCGGATTGAACCTGCCATCGGCGGTGAACTCATCTTTCATCTGCCGGATCGCAGAGTAGCCATTCAGACAGGTGAGCACAAATGGCGCGTTCGGCTGCAAGTGCTTTTGCACCGCTCCAAAGATGGTGAGATCGTGGTCGTAGGGGTTTTCTGCGCGTTCAATCAGGCCGAGTCCACCTTCGCATAGGCAGATTGCGAGGTCAAATAGCTTGTCGAGCATCAATGTGCTTGCATCTGCCTCGACAAAATCGACGGGTAGATCGCCCGCTTTGGCCCGGGCTTGGGCGATCATGTTCGGGGAGAAGTCAACTCCCGTGACCTTGTAGCCCCGTTGAGCTAACTCGATCGCGTGCCGCCCTGTTCCGCATCCGATGTCGAGAAGGGTCGCACCTGGCTGGACTGGGTAGAGGCTGAGCAGGAAGTCGACTTCAGCTATCGTATGTTGAGTAAACGGGTTCTCGTCGTAGGTTGCCGCCTGGGCGTCGAAGAATTCACGCCACCGAGATGTTCCGCTCACCCTAACAGGGTACCGCAGGTGTAGACTTTGATCATGAGTCCGCAGCTTGCCTCAAAGTTTGATGCGCTGGATCAGAGAATGGAGGCCATGATCTCTCGGATCCAGTCCTTGTCTCCCGAATTGTTAACGTCCCCGGTGGGTCAGAGTATGGCTCCTCAGAGCGCGCTGGAGCACATGATGATCACTGAGGGGATCTATGCAAAGATGATCAACAAGGCGGTGGGTGCGAAAATGGCTGGGAAACGCCCCAAAGTCACATTCTTCTACAACTTCATCATTAAGGCGATGCAAAAGCCTGCAGGCCAAACTGCGTTCATGCCAAAAATGTTCGCACCCACTGGGATCGTCAATCTCGAATCAGCAGCGAAAGAATGGCGCGAAAGAAGGGCATCGATCCGGGCTTACCTCCAACACATGGACGACGACGAGTGCTGCGGAGGCAATTTGTTAGAAGGACGACTTTCTCCAGTTCACGTCTACGAACTTATGAGTTGCCATCAAGACTATCACGACGCACGACTACCATGATTCCAATTCTTATCTTCGCCCTCGCCCAAGCTGTCCCAACGAAGCCCGGGGAGTATCTGAAGTCATCTGACCTCAATCTTCAGGTGCCAGCCTATTCCGTTTCAGGAAATAACATCACCCTCGATTTCAAAGGTGTCGTCCTGCGCGGAACGGCGAAGACAGTTGAGCCGGATCAGAGAAAGGGGCTGGGGGTGAGGGTCACTGGCTCGAACATCACGATTAAGAACCTGACGGTTGCTGGCTACAAAGTCGCCATCCTCGCCGAGAACTGCAAGAATCTTAAGCTGATTGACTGTGACGTCAGTTGGAACTGGAAGCAGAAACTCCTGTCCACACCGGAGAAAGAAGACCTCAACGATTGGATGAGCTTCCACAACAACGAGAAGCGCGAGTGGTTTCGATACGGCGCAGGGGTCTATCTGGATCGGGTCACTGGCTTCGAAGTCAAAGGACTGAAAGCATACGGTGGCCAGTGCGGCCTCATGATGAACCGCTCCGAAAAGGGCCTGGTGTGGAATTCAAGCATTACCTACATGAGCGCGATCGGGATCGGAATGTACCGGTCCAGCAACAACCGCATCATGCATAACAACCTCGATTACTGCGTGAGGGGTTATTCGCACGGGGTCTACAACCGTGGTCAGGACTCCGCTGCGATCCTGGCTTTCGAGCAGTGCAACAAAAACGTGTTCGCGTACAATTCCGCTCGATTCGGTGGTGACGGATTCTTCCTCTGGGCGGGGCAGACCACGATGGACACTGGGAAGGGCGGTTGCAATGACAACCTCCTCTACGGCAACGACTTTAGCGATGCACCGACCAACGGAATTGAGGCAACCTTCAGCCGAAACAAGTTCGTGAACAACCGGGTCGATAACTGCTGGCACGGATTCTGGACCGGCTACAGCTACGACACTCTGATTGCCGGAAACCACATCGCTGGAAACGAAGATGGAATCGCCCACGAGCATGGGCAGAACGTCACCGTGGAGTCCAACCAGTTTCTCGGCAACAAAAACGCACTTCGAATCTGGGCAAACGACAAGCAAGACCCCAACTGGGGCTACCCAAAGAACCGTGAAACCCGGAGCCTGGGTTGGCTGATCAAGGATAACGCCATCGGAGATCTGCGACTCGCCATCACGAAAACTGAGAACGTCCGATTCGAAGGAAACAACTCTTTCAACACACTTTTCGCCATTGATCCGACCGTGAAGAATGCCACGTTTGTCAAAAACTGCCTCCACACTCACCTTGAGAACGGCGGACTCCCGGCGAGTTACTCTCTGGAAGGCAATGAATGCGAAAAACCTCTTGCCTCCCGCACTGTTGCTGCCTGGGATCCTAGAGACGATGAGGACGTTTGGGAAGAGTTGTCTCCCGAAGCATTGAAGGGAGGCAAGATGCCGTTCTCTCTCGCCGGATTGAAGAGTGATCTACGAGTTGATCAGTGGGGTCCCGTCGATTACAAATCTCCTCTGCTGATCCCAACCAAGATCGTACAGGACGGCTGGCAGAAGTTGTCCGTCCTTGGCCCAAAGGGCTTGTTCAAAATCAAGTCAAGCGAAGGATTTGAACTCAAAAACTCTAGCGGTGGAACGGTTCCTGGCTCGATCTGGATCCGCCCCGACGCGACTCAGTCCAACCCCGCTCGGACTATTAAGCTTGTCTATACAGGTGGAAAAACCGTCGATCACCGAGGCATCAGCACCCCTGCCGGAACTCCGATAGAATTAAAGCACGAGACGTTCGAAGTCAAGGAAACGTGGAATGTGAGGTTCTTCCCATGGGATCCTAAGACTGCCGATCCTCGCACTCAGCAACGCGCTTACGAGCAGGCTTCTGCTGTTGCTACGGTGGTAACGGCTACCCCAATCAAGTTGGATTATGCAGGCTATGGAGCCTTCGAAAAAGGCGTTCCGAAGACGCACTTTGGGACGATTGCAGAAGGGACTTTCACCGTGCCCGAGGGCAGCTACATCCTTGAGGTGACAGGAGATGACGGCATTGTTTGCACCGTTGACGACAAGATCGTCATCTGCGACGAGTGGCACTACCAAGGGCCGACGACCTACTCCAAAACCGTCAAGCTCACCTCTGGCCTTCACAAGGTCGCTATCCACCACTTCCAAATCGATGGCTACGCAGCCCTGAAATTCCGGATCAAACCAGCACGCTAAAGACTACAGACCTCGGACCCAGGACTTGTCCCTAAAGGTATCCTCTAGGTTCGCCATGCCTGAGTTTTTGCTCGAAGTCGGTTGTGAAGAACTCCCCGCGTCCTTTGTCGAAAAGGCGTACAACGACTTGCGCGACGCGCTTTGCAAAGAGTTGACGGATTTGGGTGTTTGTGAGGGTGGAGCGACGGAGTGCGGCACGCCCCGACGACTCATTGTCTCCTTCCCGAACCTGAAGCCACGGCAAGAGGATTCGGTCAAAGAGCAGCGCGGACCATCACTCCAGGCGGCCTACGACGCGGCTGGCGAACCAACGAAGGCCCTCCTCGGATTCTGCAAGTCGCAAGGAATCGAGCCATCTGACCTCCGGAAAGATGAGCAGTATGTCTGGGTCACCAAGCATGTTTCCGGTCTGCCTACTTCAGAGCTCTTGGAGTCGATCCTGCCTCGAATCATCCTCGGCATCAACTTCGAGAAATCAATGCGCTGGGGAGCCTCGCGGGCGCGTTTCGCCCGTCCGATTCGATGGATTCTGGCCGCTTACGACGGGAAGGCGCTGGACTTCAATGTCGAAGGCGTGCACTCCGCGCTCATCAGTTGCGGTCACCGCTTTTACGCCCCCGATCCATTTGAGGCGAAATCACTTTCCCAATTGGAAACCGAGCTGCGAAACCGGTTTGTCGAAGTCTCCTCCGAATCCCGAAAAGCATCAATACTCGAGCAAGCCAAATCAATCTCGAGCGGAACTCCAGAGATCACCGACGACCTTCTGGACGAGAACACGTTCCTCACCGAGTGGCCAACCGCCATTCTCGGCTCCTTCCCTGAGTCCTATCTAGAACTCCCCGAGCCAGTCCTCGTCACGGCAATGGCAAAGCACGAGCGCATGTTCCCGGTTCGGGATGGTGCTGGGAAGCTGACGAACCAGTTCATCTTCATCCGAAACTCCGGCGAAGATGAGACGGTTCGCAAAGGTTGCGAGTGGGTGCTTGGAGCTCGGTTTAACGACGCTCGGTTCTTCTATGAGCAAGACCAAAAGCTAACTCTTGACGACTTTTTGGCCAAAAGCGAAGGCGTTGTCTTCCAAGCTCAACTAGGTTCAGTTCGGCAACGTGCGGACCGATTGGCGAATCTGTCCGCGAAGATTGCTCACTTACTGAACGCTGATCCCGTGCTTGCCCGCAAGACTGCACTCTACGCAAAGGCTGACCTGGCGACGGGATTAGTCTCGGAGCTGAGTTCGCTACAAGGGGTCATTGGTGGCCAATACGCAGAGCGGGCGGGATTTGAACCCGAGGTATGCGATGCGATTGCTCGCCAGTACACAGATCTAATTGATCTCAAGTCAGGTGCAAAGTTCAATGCCCTAGCCGTAACGCTTCAAGTAGCTGACTGCCTCGATAAGCTCGCTGGCTATCTTGGATTGAAGCTGATCCCAACCGGATCAAGCGATCCTTTTGGACTTCGAAAGGCTGTCACATCCCTTGTTTGGTATGGTGAAGCATTCTTCACCGAGCCGTTTGCGCAGCTCATTAACCTTGCATTTGACGAATATTCAGCTCAGGGTCATGAGTTGGATCGTGCTGGAGCCACAGTCGCTTTGGCGGAAATCTTTGCCGGACGCTACCCAGTACTGTGGGCTTCTTCCGAGATTCGCCGACCATTCGAAGCGGCTCTCTTCCGAGGTGATCTTGACGCTATGACCACTCCCGTCGAGGTTAGCTTCCGCTTGCAAGCCTTGGAGCAGTTCACCGATCCGTCGGAGCTCCAGACGATCGCCCGACCGATCAACCTGACTAACTCGGCCAAGTCGAAGGGTGAAAAGCTTGGGGGACTGGACGACGTCACTAAAGTGGGGCTGAACTCCCCGGAGGGTGAGACTCTTCTCGATGCTCTGACCGTGTCTGCACCGAACGTTGCTGAGGCGGCCCTCAGCAGCACTCCATCCGATTTGGTGGCTGCGCTGAAACCGCTTCTTCCCGCCATCAATGCGTTCTTTGATCGGACAATGGTCATGTCGGAAGACCCAACCGAGCGGTTCCACCGGCTCTCGCTCGCCAATGCCGCCGCCGAGCAACTGCTCGTTGCCGGAGACTTTACGAAGCTGGAGGGTTAGTGAGCCTCTCCGCCGCCACCGCGTTTCTCCGCGAGCACATCGCGCCGAACGCGCACGCTATCGACACTTCCGTCGAAGCGATGGGCGTCGCATTTATTGAGATGCGCAAGCAGGGACTGATGGCGCTCAAGCGTCCCGTCGAGTACGGCGGACCCGCGATCAGCGAGGCAGACTTTCGCACTTACCAGGAAGAAGTCGCTCGGGCGAGCGGTTCATTTGCTTTCCTTCAGACTCAGCACCAAAGCGCCGTTAACATGATCGCCAAGCAGGCGTCGGAGGAGATCAAGGCGGAGTACCTGCCCCAGATGCACGGTCCAAAGACGGTCGGAATCGGATTCTCCCAGCTTCGTCGAACCGGTGATCCGATCTGCAAAGCCGTCGAAGCCGACAACGGATACGTCCTTAACGGTGAGGTCCCTTGGATTACTGGGCTTGGCTTCTTCGACGAGTATCTGATCGGCTCCGTTCTGCCCGATGGACGCGCCGTCTTCGGCTTCATGCCCTTTGCAAACGTTGAAGGGCAGACGATGAGCGAGCCCATGCGCCTCGCCGCGATGGAGACATGCCAGACCGTCACCGCTAGCCTGATCGACTATCATCTCGCGAAAGACAAAGTTGCCTTCATCAACGACAAGGATTGGATGCGAAAGAATGACGCTTTCAATATCGTCGTTCAGGGCCACTTCGCGGTCGGATGCGCCCTTGCCGGAGCAGATATTGTTCAAGACGTAGCGAACAAGAAGGGCTTCGATTTCCTCCATGAAACCGCCAAGAAGCTTTACGCGGAAATCGAAGAGTGCCGAGCGGCTCTCGTGGCTCACCAGAAGGACTTCGCCGAAGACACCGCGCCGCTTCGGCTCGAAAAGCGTGCCTGGGCAATTGACCTCATGATGCGCTGCGCCCACGCCGGAGTCGTCGCGAGCAGCGGAGCCGCCAATTACCACACCCACCCCGCCCAGCGGGTGCTGCGAGAGGCGATTGTGTTCAGCGTCAGCGCGCAGACCGGGCCGATTATGGAAGCCACTCTGTCCAGACTGACCCGGCTATAATTCGAGAGTGAGCATGGTTGGGTCGCGGGTGGCGTTTGTTTTTCTTTCGATGGCAGTTGCGGTCGGATTGGTTTACGCCAACGGGCTGGGGAAGCGAATTCCAACTACAGCTCAGTCTTACTTCGGCCAACCCCACATCGGAGCGGTGCAAGCGAAGCTCGATATCCTCAAGGATGTCCGCGTTGTGGATTTTGGGCGCGAGGTCTATCGGGGCGAGATGGACATCAACCCGACAATTGACCGAATTCGCAAAGGAGAAAAGCTGAACCATCGGAACGATGGGGGCTTCTTTGGGAACCGCGAGCGGCGGCTGCCGAGGCAGAACGACCGTGAGTATTACCGAGAGTTTGTCCACACCATCCGCAGCCCAAAATTCCCCGGACCCCAGAGAGTGGTGATCGGGAAGGACGGGTCGGTTTGGTACACAGGCGACCACTACGACAGCTTTACGAAGGTGAGCAAATGAGGCGACGAAAGCTTCCGAAAGTAGGTGTAGAAGGCCTCAATAAGACCCACGAAGTCCGCGAATGGGATGCATCCAGCGCGGGTGCAAAGGCAGCGATCCTCAAAGGCATTGCCGATACCTGGGCATTCCCTTCCTACTTCGGACACAACTGGGACGCCCTGATCGACTGCCTCTCCGACCTCTCCTGGATCGGCGGCTCAAAGTTTGCCTTTGTGATCCACAACGCCCCGCGAAACGAGGAATGGACAACCCTTCTTGACTGTCTTCAAGACGTCGCCGACCGCTGGGGTCCGGACGGGGAGTTCTTGGTATATTTTGCCCACTGACCTCTAGTGTTTTCGAGCGGCAATCTGCCTTGCTGAGCCAGCGCAAAGTCTCGCCATGCCGATTTTGACCTGTGTGCCAGAATCGGATTATGCTGTTCATGGTGATCGAAAAATTCATTAATCGTGATCCCCAACCTGTTTACTCGCGCCTGGCTGAGAAGGGGCGGATGATGCCCGAGGGTCTGACCTACATAAATAGCTGGATCAGCGAAGATTTTTCAACTTGCTGGCAGGTTATGGAGACTGACAAGATAGAGAACTTCGAAGCCTGGACGAGAAACTGGGACGACTTAGTGGAGTTCGAAATCGTGCCGGTCATGACCTCTGCGGAGGCTAGGGCTAAAACTGATCAGACATGAAGAACTGGGGCTGACCCGGGACGTTGCGACCCATCAGATACATAGGGACATTGACGGCGCCAAGCGGGACTTCGAGTTGGTCGGTCATGAACGAGGTTCCCATCCACTCGGTTCCCCGCGGGACTGGCCATTTCTTGAGGTTCGACGTGTTCAGTACTTCGCGAACGGTTTCATTCTCAAGGCTCAGATAGCCGTCGCCAAACGCCATTGAGTCGCGGTAGTTCCACTGCCAATACTTCCACCGGCGGTCATCGCGGCGAAGGCGGTCGGGGTGTTCGGCGGCCCAGGCATCGTAACGATTCCGAAGGACGCCAAACTCGTAAGTTGGGAGATCAACTTCCAATGGAAGTGCGGTAATGGGACCTCGAACAACCCTATCCAGCCCCTCGAATCCGAGTTGCTCATAGAGTCTCAAATCCGTGGCAAAGAGCATCGCCGCGCCCTCGCCTGCACGCTCTGAGTCCCGGAGAACGCGCTCGATCAGCCGTCGGCCGTAGCCTTCATTCCGGCGATCAGGATGCGTCGCTACTCCGGCAATCCCAATTGCCTTGCCCCAGCCAAACTCCAGAGGAGTTGTCGTGAGCACAGAAACGATCTCTTGCCCCTCAATGATCGCCCACTTGCGATTGATGTCGAACATTGGCTCAGTAACGAAGATATCGAGCGCAAGCTCAAAATCGAGTTCGAATACCTTGCAAAGCAGGCTCAGAAAGGCTTCGCCTTCGGATTCCTTGATCGGGCGAATCTCGGTCATAAGCCCGGCGCCACCGTGGCCTTCAACTTGACTCGCACCCTCACCATGAAGGGAGTCATAACAGATTCTTCAAGGTAATGAACATCTTTATTAGAACTTGTGATCATTATCTTCGGGACGATTTTGCCACTCAGGTCAATCGGCTTTGCCTCAAGCTCGACACCCGCCGCGCTTTGGACGTCATCATTCAGATCAACATTGACGGCCACCGAAGAGGTTTTTTGCAGAGCATCTGCAGAACCCGCAACGAAGATGGATCGGGGGAAGGTGTCGACCGATTCGACTGCAGCGCTCAGAGTAGCCAACTGCCCCATTCGGTTGACCGTGATCGGAACCTCCTTCACCAGAACTGGCTCGATCTTGATCCGCGCCGTCACCGTCGGATTCACCAAGAGATCTCGAACGTTGGGTGGGTAGACGACAACCGGATAGCTGCTGGTTCCTGGCCGGGCGAGGCTGAGATCCACATAGCCTGAAACCTCTTGCCCCATGACAGTTCTGATCTGCGCAGTTGAGCCAGCAACCGTGACCGAGACGTTTTCGGGAGAGTCGGAGACCAGGAACTTTGTGTCGTCCAGGTTTACGGTGGTGATCTTGACGGAGAACACCTGCGTCCGCGATCGCACCGAACGAGTGTTGAAAATGTTGAGCCAAAGCAGCAAGCTGATGAGGAGCGACATCAGGGCCAGCGGGACGTTTACTTTGTTCATGCCCCTTCCTCTTTCTTTTCTCGATCCCATCTGCGCTTTCGGGGTGCAGTTTGCGGCTCATCTTGTTCTACGGTGTTCTTGATGAGGAACTCGCGTAGCTCAGTCGTGGTGGAAATGTGGCTAATTCGCCCCTCTTGAGCCACCGAGATCGTGCCCCGCTCTTCGCTGACAACAATCGAGATGACGTCGTTGCTTTCGGTGACGCCAACTGCAGCGCGGTGCCTCATGTGCATTCGGCGGTCAATTCTTTGGTTTTCGCTCAGGGGTAAGCGACATGCGGCAGCGAGGACGTGATCGCCTCGAACAATCACCGCACCATCATGAAGCGGGTTTTGCCCGAAGAAGATCGAACCCAAAATCGACGTCGTGATCTTTGCGTTCAGAGTGACGCCGGTCGCTGCAACTTCGTCAAGGCGACTCCCAGTTTCGATCACGATAATCGCCCCCACTTTATCCTTCGCCATCTCGGCCACCGCACCCACGATTTCCTCGACCGAGGCCCGGTCAAGGTTCTGTTCGTGCCCGACGTCTTTCACCGCGTCGGCCAAGAATCCTAGTCGGGTCAGGCCCTCAAGAGCCTGCCGAAGTTCGGGAAGAAAGAGAATGACCAAAGCAACTGGTCCCAAAAGTGTTGCCTTCTCAAGGATCCAGTGAAGGGTGGTCAAGCGAAGCGTATCGCTGAGCAACAACGCGACAGTGAAGACGAGTACCCCGAGAAGAATCCGCCAGCCCCTTGTGCCGCGAACGAGCATCAGAATTCGATAGATCAGGAATGCCACGATGAGAATGTCCACGACCGCGACCGCGAGGTCACGCGTTGTCATCTCTTTTAGGCTCTGGATTAAGGGGTATTCCACCGACGAATGCCAATGATTCTATCTGGAAAAGTAGCTTTAGGTTGCGGGTTTACCTATTACATTTCTATAATGTTAGGTTCATGGCGCATCTTCCGCACGGCGAAAACTCCGATCCGAGACCTTTGGATCAAATCCGCGCGGATATCGACGCGGTCGACGCCGAGCTGGTGCAGCTACTTTCTCGACGGACGGAGCTGGCGACCGAGGTCGGGGCGATCAAGCGGATCGACGGGAAGCCGTTCTTTACTCCGGAGCGCGAGCGGGCGGTGTATGAGAAGCTGTCCGCAATCAATCCCGGCCCCTTGCTGCCAAAACAGCTGAAGGCCATCTACCGTGAGATCATCTCGGCGGCAATTGCAGCGGAGAAGCCGTTGTCGATTGCCTACTGGGGCCCTCCGGGGACGTTTACCAATATGGCGGCTCTGCAGACGTTTGGGTCAAGTGCGGCGATGGTTGCTCAGGATTCAATCTCGGATGTGTTCCTTGCCGTCGAGAATGGGAAAGCGGATTATGGCGTTGTTCCGGTTGAGAATTCCGTAGCCGGGGTCGTTCCAGAGACGCTAGACATGTTCCCCCAGACGAACGTGAAGATTTGCGCTGAGACCTACGTCCCGATTCATCACATCTTGGTTTCGACCGCGACCTCGTTGGATCAGATTGAGCGAGTTTTCGCTGGGCCACAGCCCGCAACTCAATGCAAACGATGGCTGAAGATGAACCTACCTTCCGCAGAGATTATCGAGGTCGTTCCGACCGCGCGAGCGGCGCAACGGGCTTTGGATGACCCCCGTTCGGCGGCGATTTCCAATGCTCTCGGTGCTGAGACGGTTGGTATTCCGATCCTCGAAGAGCATATTGCGGACAATCCGACCAACCGAACTCGCTTCCTAGTCATTGGCTACAACGAGCCGATGAAGACGGGGCGCGATAAGACGAGCGTGATGTTTAACCTTCGGAACCGTCCGGGTGAGTTGTATCGCGCATTGGAGACGTTTTATGAGCAAGGTGTTAACCTGATGATGATCGAGAGCCGACCGGCGCCTCGGGCGTCGTTTGAGTACATCTTCTACGCCGACTGCGCCGGGCACCGCACGGACGAGCACTTTGTCGCGGCGATTCATCGGCTGAGGAGCCTGGCACTGGAGACGACGGTGCTCGGCAGCTATCCGCTTGCGGACAGTCAGTAGTACCGGACTCCTAACGCAGCGCAACCAGTGCCTGAGCGATATCGGCTTGCAGATCGTCAGGATCTTCCAGACCGCAGAAGAGGCGGATGAACCAGCGGGGCTTGTCGTAGTCGCACGGTTTGACATGAGACGCAACAGCCAAACTCTCAAAGCCACCCCAAGAGATTCCGCGTCCGAACAGCTGGAGCCGGTTGCAGAAGTCCATGACCTTCGCCTTGTCATCTTGAACCGTCTCGAATGAGAACAGTCCAGACGTGCCCTTCATCGTTGACTTCACAAGGTCTCGCTGGGCGAAAGAATCAAGGCCGAGGTGGTGAACAACCTTGACCGCCGGCTCTTGCTCCAGCCAGCTTGCGATCTGGTTTGCGGCGATCTCATGCTGCTTCAATCGAAGTTTCAGGGTTCGAGAACCCTGAGTGAATAGCCACGCCTGGAAAGGTCCAAGCAACGAGCCCATCATGACGACTTCACTGCGTATCAGCTTGTCGATGTACGCCGCCGATCCGATGATCGCGCCGCCAGTTGCATTGCTGTGCCCACCGTAATACTTGGTTAGTGAGTGGATCACAACATCAATCCCGAGGTCCAGCGGGCGCATGTGGATCGGAGTGTTGTAGGTGCTGTCGATCATCGTTGTGATCCCTCGCGAGCGGGCAAACGTTGCAATCGCCCCCACATCCTGCAACCGGAACGTCAAAGAGGTCGGGCTTTCCAGATAGATCAGGGACGTATTGTCGCGACAGGCGTCGATGATCGCCTGCGTGTCGCGACCATCCACCATTGTGCACTCAACTCCAAAGCGGGCCAGATAAGAGTTCAGGAGACCGTTTGCGGGGCCGTAGATGCCGTCCACGGCAACAACGTGGGCACCTTGCTTCACGGCGCTCATGATCGCGACTGAAACGGCGGTCATTCCTGCAGCAAAGACCTTGCATTTTTCTCCACCCTCAAAATGCGCAAGCTTTGACTCGAGCAGTTCGAGCGTTGGGTTACTCACCCGGCTGTAGTGGTGAGGCGGTCCACCGGGGTTGTTGTACATGTTTTCCAACAACTCTTCCATCGTGGGGAAGGTGAAAAGGGAGTTCTGATAGATCGGTGGAATGACGGCACCGAGGTGCTTCTCATCTTCGCCGAAATGGGCGAGGTCAGTGCCGAAACCGTACGATCCTGGAGCGGGCATGGACAAGATTATGAAGGATCAGGCGTTACGCCTGCCCAAATTCACTTGCTAACAAGCCACGATGCTTTCAGCGCGGAAGACCCGGGAACATTTCGGAGGAGATTCCGCTCGCAACGACTTTCCACTTCCCACCCTCTTGCTCCATTGGAAGCTCGTACTTCTCGTCATAAGAGCCGCCACTCGCCAGATTCCTTTGGACCTGAAGTGTTACAGAAGCCGAATTTTCGCTCGACTTTCGAGAAGCACTGATTCGCCAGGCAAACGTGTAGTACTTCCCTGCGGTGTTGACACAGAAATCCCAACTCTTCTTCAGTTTCTCACGGGAACTCTCAATCTCAGCTGGTTCGGTCTCGCCGATGTAACTCAATTCTGTCAGTTTGTCAACATCATGTTTCGCGAGTGCCGACATAAACTGGGCCGCCACCGAAGCGGGCTCCTCTTTAGCAAGGGCGAAGGCTCCTACGACCAGCACGAGCATCAAAATCAGCCCGAGCCACAAAAAATTTACTGCACCGCGAATTCGCATTTCCTTCATTAAACCTAATTCAAAAAGTTTGCTTGAATGGTTTTGGTCGCATTAAGCTTCCATTCTCGTACTCCGACGGGTTTTTCAACAACGTACACGATAGGATATCGCTGTCCATTAGCGTGGGAATACACAACCGCAATGCGAACTTCTCGTGGGAATCGATCCGTTTTAGCGAGGCTGTATCGAGCGCTGTTTTGGAACTCAGTGTAGAGTCCGCTGATCACTCGCATCGCGTAGGGATTTCCTCTTGTGTCCGTCGGGGAGTCTCCTGGATCCTCAACCATTAGCCCTCTAATCTCGCTCCATCGCCATTTCTGAATTCCTTTCCCCTCTAGTTGCTCGTCGTACATCGACTTAAGGGAGGTGTGGAGCATTCGCACGGTGCTCTCGGGCCCGTAATAGCGAAGCGATCCAAAAGTCACCCCAACAACGCATGCCAAAAGGAATGCTGGTAAGAGTGAGGCTTTTGGCACAGTGAACTGCATAGAGTGGAATTCAGATTACCAATCTCTGAACTTTTCTTTTTCAACATCGTTTGTTGGGTCAAGGATTCCGAAAATATCCTAGAATAGGACAAGGTTGTAAATAAGATGAGCGATTTCCTGAGTCGAAGAGATTTGATCAAGCATGGCGGCATGATCGCCGTCGGTCTGGCTGCACCCCGATGGCTTTCCACGATTGCGGAAGCTGATGTTGCCCGAGTAGCCCAAGGGGGGAAAATCTCCTCGGATACCGTCCTCGTTGTCTGCCAACTTTCCGGTGGAAACGACGGACTCAACACCGTTGTTCCTTACGCTGACTCCTTGTACTACAAGTCACGACCAACGCTTGCTCACAAAGAAGATGTGGTCCTCAAAATTAATGAGCAACTTGGCTTCCACCCCAATATGAAGGGTGTTCACGGCCTCTACAAGCAAGGCAAGGTTGCCGTCATCCAAAACGTTGGCTACCCTAAGCCTAACCGATCGCACTTTAAGTCGATGGACATCTGGCAATCCGCTTCTCCAGACGACAAGATGAAGCATGGCTGGCTGGGACGGCACGTCGACAGTAAGCTGCGCAATGGTGCAGTAAATCCGGTCATGACCCTTGGTCTCTCTACCGAGAAACCACTCGCTCTATCCGGAGAAAAAGCTTCCATTCCTTGCTTCGCTTCGCTTGCAGACGTTCAGAACATGCTGGGCGACAAAGACTCCGAGAGAATGCTGCGGGAAATCCAAGGCGCCGATGCGATGATGGATTCACCAACTCGCGTTGTGCAGCAGGCAAACAAGTCCGCACTCGATGCAATGTCGGTTCTTTCCAAGCAACTCTCGACCTTTACTCCGAAGCAGACCTATGGAGACGATGCCTTCGGAAAGGGCTTTAAGCAGATTTCTCAGCTCATCGGAGCTTCTCCGGCGACTCGAGTCGTCTATTTCTCGGCCGGTGGATTCGACACTCATGCCCGGCAGATCGATGCTCACGGAAAGTTGATGGAGAATTTCAGCAACGCGGTCACCGCATTCCAAACGGAAATGGAGGCAATCGGCAAAGCCGACAAAGTCATCGTTCTCGTCTTCTCTGAGTTTGGTCGACGAGTCACGGAGAACGCCTCGCAAGGAACTGACCACGGAGCGGCTGGTTCGATGTTCGTCATCGGTTCGAAGATCAAGGGCGGCGTTTACGGTGGCTCACCAAACCTGACTGACCTGCAAGATGGCGACATCAAGTACAAGATCGACTTCCGCGAAGTTTACGCGGCCGCGCTTGATAACTGGATGGGTGGCGACAGCGAACTGGTTCTCGGACAGAAGTTCAGCCCGCTAGCCATCATCAAGTGACGAAAAAATCCCCTCTTTCTCTCTGAGCAAGAGGGGATTTTTTGATCCGGCGATTCCGCTTTACTTGACCTGCGTCAGTAACAGCTTCCGAAATTCGACTTCAGCTCCCTCGGCCTGGATTGCGATTTGACCTTTTCTGGCGGTGCATTTAGTTCCTTCATTCACAACCACGTTGTTCACCCAAACTTTTACCGAAGAGCCGAAGCATTCGATTTTCATCGTATTCCATTCACCTAGCGGCTTCTCCGTTCCGTCCGTCAAGTTTTTCACCCGGCGCCCCTTACCTTCGGTCACGCCCCAGTTTGCCTTCGGACCGCGACGCGCCTCCATGTCGGGAACCGTCACATCTTCGCCGATGCACCAGAAGTCGCCAGCGTCGCCGCTTTGCATCTGAACCTCGAGCGACTGGGGGAACATCCCGTAGAGCATACGCGGCTTGGAGGCATGTACCAAAACTCCACAGTTACCTGGCTTGTTTGAAAAGCGATACTCAATTTCCAGCCGGTAGTTCTCGTACTGCCGATCTGTGATGAGATGCCCACCTGGCGTCCCCAGGCTGACTAGCAAACCGTCACGGACGACGAACGGCATTCTCGCCCCCTTGTTGTTATCCATTTCCGGCACGTCCGCGTGCCAGCCCTTCAGATCTTTTCCGTTGAACAACGAAAGCTTCACCTCGGGCATGAAAACCAGAGCAGCGGCGATCAGAGTCGTCATGCTCTCATTCTAGCTCACGATTTGCTAGCTGCCGATCCGGAAGAAGTCAAAATCCGCCGACGCCCCGGACTCCTTAGTAGCCCAGTTGAACAGCCCAAATCGACAACCCATGAAGTGGCTTAGCTCGTACCTCAAACGGATCGGCTGCCCCAAATCCAGCCAGCGCTTCCCGTCAAGCGAGTACGCAAACGAGCACAGATCAACTTGTTTTCGGAAGTCGCAGGTCATCCTTAGGTAGATCTCGGAGCCAGAAATCGGCACTGCCGTAACGACTTCCGGCTTGCCCGAAGTCGCAGAAACCATCACAACTTCCCGCACATCCCCAATCCGCCGAACCCCTGCGTACCCGTATTTGCCCATCAGCGCCAACAATCCCGCAGTATCCCCATCTTTGAGCTGAGAGAAATCCAGCTTCACTGTCCCCGTGCAAGTCGGACCAAATGTGCGCTGGGTCAGAGTGTTTCGCGCTTGGGTGACTTCAGTGGCTACCCCACCTGTTCGCAACCGGAGCCATCCCGGACGATCACCGAGAGACAAGAGAGAGGAGTCTGGATTATGGTTCCATTGCCATTCGATCCCGAGCTTCTTTCCGCGAAACTCGTCGGATCGAACGATTCCCTTCAAATCTGTTTGTGTTGGCAAGAGAGCGGCATCGACGGGAATCTTTGCTCCAGGTCCGACGACCGGCCAACCATCTTCCCAGCGCATCGGCAAGATGTACGGAATGCGACCTACCGCACCGCGATCTCCGAATAGATATGCATACCAACGTCCGTCCGGTGTATCCACGATTCCGCCCTGGGCGATGCCCTGATCCGCTAAGAAGACCCTTCCTTCGTACGGTCCGAGCAACGAGTCTGACCGGTGGACAACTTGGGTTCGAATTCCGCCTCGGGGCCAAACGATATTGAACAGGTAGTACTTGCCGTTGACCTTGAACATCTGGGACCCCTCACCCATGAGTCCTGCCTTTGCGCCCGTCGGCGCGGCTGCGTCCTGTATCAAAACCTGATCCACTCCTCCTGGTTTCAGCCCGCTTAGGTCGTCTTTCAGCTCTTGAATCCTGATCTTGCCGACGCCGTGGATCAGGTAAGCCTTTCCGGCATCAAACACCAATGAGTGATCGTGCACGCCTGGTGAGAACTCGATCTTCTTCCACGGTCCTTTGTCCGGCGTCTTGGTGGAAAAGATGTAGGTCTTGTTCGTCGTATTGCTAAACGTCGAGCAGTAGAAGGTTCCTTCATGGAACCGCAATGAGCTTGCCCAGGTTCCCTTCCCGTATTCGTTCTTCCCGTCAGCGAGGTCCTGCCGAGGGCTACTCCCAAGGGTATCGTAGCAGTAGCTGACGGTTCGCCAGTTCACCAGGTCGCGCGATTTCATTATCGGCACGCCGGGGTTCATGTGCATTGTGGTGCTGCTCATGTAGTAGTCTCGGCCGACGCGAACTACTGAGATGTCGGGGACATCCGCCCAGATTGTTGGCGCGGGAACAACTGGTTTCTGGCTCATTGCTGCGTAGGCGAGAAGAGTAAGCATTCTCAGGTGCGAGTTTACATAACTTGCTGAGAATAGATACAAAAACGCCCCGAGGTTCGGTGAACCTCGGGGCGAATACTCTTCAGTGAGGTCAGATTACTGACCGACGCCGACGAGTTTGAACGCGGTGACCGTCGTTCCCTTGGCTTCTTGTGCCAAGAATTGGGCGACCGTCATGCCGGCGTCCTTGTAGAAAGGCTGCTCGAGAAGAACGGCTTCCTTGATGAACTCCTTGTTGACGCGGCCCTTCGCCATGTTCTCGGCGATGTTGGCGGGCTTGCCTTCGTTGAGAGCGCGCTGGTACTGAGTTTGATACTCGGAATCCAGAAGCTCTTGGGAGAGATCGTCCTTCGATACAACCTGTGGCTTGATCGCGGCGATGTGCACTGCGATTTGGCGAATTGCTTCGCTACCCGCGTTGTCTCCGGTGGAGACGACGTAGGTTCCGATGGTTCCGTCGTGGTGTCGGTAGAACGAGATTGGAGCGTCGGCGGTGACCTTTTCGGCCAACTTGACTTCGCAGTTCTCGCGGAACATAGCAACCACATCGACCGCGAATTCCTTCTTCGCTTCTTCGCTCAACGTTCCTTCGGCAAGAGCCTTGGCGGCCAGTTCGGCAACCTTAGCTTGGAAGTTCTCGTTGTTCGAAACGAAGTCGGTTTCGGATTCGATGACGGCAACTCCGAGTTCGCAACCGCACTCGCTGGCGGCAAATGCCACTGCGCCGGCGTTGGTCGCTCGACCGGCCTTCTTTCCTGCCGAAGCTTTGCCCTTCTCTCGAAGGACCTGCTTGGCTTTCTCCATATCACCGTCGGCTTCATCCAGAGCTGCTTTGCACTCCATCATCGGCGCGTCGGTTTCTTCGCGGAGCTTCTTAACGTCTTGTGCTGTATAAGCCATTCTTACTTGCCTTCCTTATCGGCACCAAATGCCTTCAGGAGCTCGTCGTCCACCTGGATTGGAGCTTCGCCCATTTCGGCCAGCTCTTCATCGGTGACGTCATCGGAAAGGAATCCTTCGGTGACGGCATCGCTGAGAGGTCGAGCTTCGAGAATCGCTTCGCTCATCTTCTGGGTCACGAGTCGGATCGCGCGGATCGCGTCGTCGTTGCCAGGAATGATGACGTCGGCCATCTCTGGGTCGCAGTTGGTGTCAACAATAGCTACCACAGGAATGTTAAGCTTTCGTGCTTCGGCAACAGCGATTGCTTCCTTGTTGAGGTCGACAACGAACATGACGCCGGGCATTCCGGTCATGTTGCGGATTCCGCCAAGGAATCGCTGGAGCTCGTCTCGCTCGGTTCGTCGCTGAAGGGCTTCCTTCTTTGGAAGTCGCTCGAAATAACCGTCGGCTTCCATTCGGTCAAGTTCCTTGAGTCGCTGGATTCGGAGGGAAATCGTCTTCCAGTTGGTCAAGGTTCCGCCGAGCCATCGCTCGGAGACGAAGTACTGACCGCTTCGCTCAGCTGCTTCTTTGACCGCGGCTTGGGCTTGCTTCTTGGTACCAACGAAGAGGACGGTTCCGCCGTCTTCGACGATCTTCTTCACGAAGTTGAGGGCGTCCTCAAACAACTTGATTGTTTGGTGGAGGTCCAGGATGTAAATGCCGTTTCGGGCGCCGTAGATGTATCGCTTCATCTTGGGGTTCCAGCGGCGGGTTTGGTGCCCAAAGTGCACGCCGGATTCCAAGAGCTCTTTCATGCTCAGTTCAACTGCCATATTAGTTTCCAGGTTTCATCCTCCGGAATCGCTTCTCGATGCGTCGAGACCAGTGTTGCGTTTTTAAGACCTCGTGCAATACGAGAACCTGGCGCAAAGCGAACTCCGTGTGAAATTCAACTGGCAGTATACCTGTCGGGTTCGAAGTAGAGGTTTTGGGAAGCGGTTTTGACGGGTGCGCCCTTTGGAGGGGGTTGAGCGTGTGTAGAGTTTAAGGGGCAGTTTAGGTTCAACGGGTGTTGGATTTTGGCTATCTTATGGGCGCAAAGGGGCGCGTGGATAGGGGTGGGTGAACTTGGTGCATTTTGATTCAGAGTTGTTGAGTGACGGCGGGGATTTTGGTAAAGTGGGTGCTTTTCGTTGAATCTGGAATGAGGCACTTCGGTGCGAGTGGTGCTGCGGTTGGCGGGTGGTTGCGCGGTGGGACGGGGTGCTTCCGAGAGAATTGAACATCTACCTACTAAGCGACGTTTCGGGGTGTTTGTCAACCTGCTCGTTGGGAGTATGAGGTTGGTGGATTCTTATACAAAGCTGCGGCAGCTCCAAGTTGGTTCACTGGTAACCTGGCTCGGTGGGAGCGTCAGTCTGTTCTGGGCGCGGTTACCAGTGCCACCCCAGCTACAGCTGCTTACCCTGCCCACTCAAGTGGCTCCTCCTGCCTATTCTTAAGTCGCCACATTCTCCAGTCTGTAATCACCAATGCGACGACGAATGATACAAGCGGTTCATAAATCTGCTCTACTCAATTCTGCGCAGATTCGGTCCACTGTCATGCAAAAGTGGGCGTGTCAGCCAGGTCCAGCTATTTCTTCTTGCCACCAGCACGCGATCCAATCGACGGTTTGCCCTTAGCTGAGTGCACTGCGAGAGATTTAGGTTTTGGGCGGGATTTCGCACCTTTGGCGGCCCCCCAAAGGATATCGGCCAAATGTTGGTCAGGAACCGATTCTTCACGCAGAGGATTGAACAACTTGATCGAATCCTGCGCCCGATATGCATCAAGTCCATTAATCTTGATCGAGCGAGAATCCGGAAGTATTGCCTTAAACGGTCCGGCATTGTTCGGTGCAGTGTCAAAGCAATCGAGAGGAGCCATTGTCGCAGTAAATTGATTTGTGGGCGGAAGTCCAAGTAGCCACTCAACCGTACGGATAGCAGAATCAGTATTGGCAAACTGTTGATAAACTCCCCCCTTGACCCAAGGCGAGATTACGAAGCAGATCGAACGGTGCCCATCTACGTGATCGTAGCCTCCCTGGGCATCATCCTCTATTACGACGATCGCCGTGCGCTTCCACAGGGGACCCTCGCTCACCGCCTGAACCAGTTGCCCGACCGCATAGTCGTTGTCGGCGATCATCGACGCTGGATCGGGAAAGCCGGGTGCAGTTCCTTGGGTGTGGTCATTCCCAAAGCGGACAAGCATCAGCGGCGGTACGGAGTCAGCCTTAACTAGCTTGTCGTACTCCCTCTTCCACTGAGAAAACCGGCTTTTCGATCCGTTTGCGCCAAACGTTTCTCGTCGCTTGGGAAACGTGCGGCCCATCTTTTCCCACATGTCGCTGTCGGCGTACGATAGGTCGTACATGCGGTAGTTGGGATCCACCCTGCCTTCAAATACCTTCATCGTAACGGAGTTGTCATCGGCTATGTTGCGACCGTCTGGAGTTTTGATCGGCACACCTTCAGCGAGGTAGATTCCGTAGTTGAGGAATTCAACTTTGTTTCGGATGGCGTTGTCCCAAAGGTAGCCGCCAGGGGGAGTGTTGACATTACGCAATCCAAGGGCATCGGCTGGAGAACCGTTAACTTGCCCTTCATAGTCGTATTCGCGTTTGTGTCCAGAGTACTCGTACTGAGCATTACGTTGGACATATTCGCTGGTGATGCCTGCTGTTGCCCAACTCCAACCGTCAGCACTCATTTCGGCACAAGCGAAAAAGTTGTCCCAAAGCCCAAAACGGGTTGCCAAGGCGCGCTGATTAGGGATGACATCATCCCCGTAGAGGTGAAGTTTGGGATCCCCATTGCCAACCTTCATGTCACCAAAGAATTGATCGTAGGTCCGATTTTCTTTAACAATATAGATGATTTTGTCGATTCCGGGACGCTTAGGAGGTGGTTGAGCGATTCTGGCAAAGAGATTGTTTTTTGCAACTTGTCGAGTCCATTGGTTAAGACGTTCGGGGGTTGCGGGCCAGCCGATTCGTGCGACCTTTCCTTCCAAATGCCTTCGAATCTCGCCGCCAGAGTCTCCGTTAATCATCTCTGTTCGACCGGCGGTTGAAAGCGGGCGGTTAGGATTAACTGGACGATCTCCCTTTCCCCAGGCAACCATTAGCCCAGACTTAACCGGCACCACATCTGTTGGATACCAACCACTGGGAACCATCGATTTGAGCTGGAGAGAGGGAATATCAACAATGCCAATCGCATTGAGATCGCTTAGTGCAACAAAAAGCGACTTGTTGTCCGCCGACACACTCAGACCAAGGGGATTGGTACCGGGTAATCCCCGGAGCCCAATGGGTCGGACGAGGATTGTTGCCTCCACAGAGTCGTCAGCAGTATTTATTACCGTGATCGAATCTGAGGAAGCACAACTTACGAAAAGATGGCGTTGCTCTTGGTCAAACACAAGGTGGGTTGGATTCAGCCCCGTCGGGATTAGCCGCTTGACTTTGAAATTTGATGTGTCCAATACGGCAACGGAACTGGCACCCTCGCAACTGACGTACATTTTCTTATCGCGTTCAGTCCCGCGTGTAAGAAGCGCAGCATCCAGTGGAAACATCGGAAGACTCACTACCTTCTTCGGTTTCGAGTTTCCATATTCGAAGACGCTCAGTGACCCTTCAAATTTGCTTAATGCAAAGCTCTGGTTTCCGATTGCATAGATTTGTTTGCCATCCGAAGAGACCTCCATAGCCGATAAGAAGTGGGGCATTCGATCGCCAAAAAATGGACGAGGTGATGCGTAGGAATCAACCGGACCAGAAATGGTTCCACCGGTGGAAACGCGATACGAGTCCACCCGATCTGCAGCACCGTGGGCGGCGAAGAGAAGCGTTTCTCCGGCAGGATTTTTTGCCCATTTGAGCCCGAAATAGAGTCCATCCTTGGACTTTGAATCTCGCCCGGGCTTTTCGAAACTCAGCCGACTCCTGATCTTGCCAGAGATTGCATCAAGGATTACCAAGTCTTGTTGGGTGCCCCCGTGAGACACGGCAACCCAGCGCCCGTCGGGAGATACTTCCAGATTTGTGGGGAATCCGCCCGTTGTCACAGCTTTTCCAACTGGGGTAAGTGTCCTTCCCGTCGACGTTAAGTCGGGAAGAAGTACGCAAGCGGCAGCAAGTGTAAAGATTGACATAGGATTGAGAGTGCCAGTGCGGCAAGTGCCGGACTGATAGAGTTTGACGTTAGCTGATTAGTCGCCCCACCTGACAAAGCAGGGGCTGAGAGCTCCTGACAGTGCCACAGTGATGAACTGGCCACAAGGCATATCGGGCGCACTGACTCCCGGCAAGTTTGATGGCTTTACGAGAGCCGACGGCGATACGCAGAACATTGGAATGATTGCAATGACAACAAGCAACTCAAATAGTGTGAATGCGGAACGTTTCATTTGAGAAATCTGCGACGACGCGTGGACGAACCTAGCAAAGTTACCGACAGAAAGTTAAGATGCGATTATTGTTGTTTTTCTCCGGAAAACATTGATCCGAAGACGCAATTGTCTTGCCTCTCAAAAACCATTAGTGGAAGCTCTGGGCCTATATACGAAGTTAGCCGCGGCGAGCTAGATGCCGCTTTAGTGCGAAAGCCAGTACCACCGCCCATGGAATCCAGCAGACACTCAGCGGAAACAGAAAGAGATTCTTTGCAACCTCGGAGATCAACACGGTCCAAATCAAGGCTCGAGAAGCCGAAGAGATCGTTTTGACATAGTTGTCAGAGGGACTCTCGGAATACCACCGTGCTTGTTGGCGGACAAGATAGTCCATCGGAATGATATACGAAACGATCAAACCAACAAGGACAACTCCGATTTCCATTTGCCAGTGCCGGCGTCGGCTCAGTTACCCTCGGCCTTCCCAGATGTGATAGGCCAAGCTAAACGCGCAGGAGCGGAGGGCTTTGCTGGCGTCTTCTTGCATTTTTTGCACAGTGGTTCCGTTGACTTGGGCGTCGTCTTCGTCAAAGCGGACAAGGAGCTTGTTGCGGCCAAAGACTTCGCCTTGGTCGCCGACAGTGATCTCGTACATCTCGGGGACGGTATCGAAGAAGTCGTTGAGGCGCTTTGTGAGCTCGGCGGCTTTGGCTTTGGGGTTGTCGCCGCCGACAGCAAAGAGTTTGCGGTTGCCGAACTTGAGGAGGTAGGTGCCAGGGCTGAACTCGGACGCGGTGACCCGGAAGGTGGCGGTGACCGCACTTCGCCGGATGGGAATCGAATTGGACCTCATGAAGGCCTCGATGGAATCGGCCCGCCTTCTGGAGGGCGGGTGGGTTCGGAAGATGCCGAGGTCCACGACTTTTTCCATCGCGCCTTGCTCCATCTGGAGGCGCTCCATGAAGGTGATCATGGCAGTTGGGTTGTAGCCGGTGGCGATCAGAAGTTGGACTCCGCCGTTATCGGCGCTCTCTTCGGCTTTGACGCTCCAACCGTTGGTGAGCGCGGTTCCGACAAGGCTGCCCGCCATGAGTCCGGCATTGGAGCCGGTAAGGATCGAAGCGAGAATGAGCGGGATTTGCATCGCGCCCATCTTGGACTGCTCCTTTTGCATGTAGGCCAGGTGGCGCTGGGAGGCGTGGCAGATTTCGTGGGCGAGGACTCCGGCGAGTTCGTCGTCGCTTTGGGCGAACTTGACGAGGCCGTCGTAGACGTATATGTAGCCACCGGGAAGGCAGAAGGCGTTGATATCTTTGCTGTCGACGACCTTAAATCGGTACTCCAGCATGATCTGGCGCTTTTCGCCCCAGAGGGTTTTGAAACCTGATTGAGTATTGGCGATGAGGGCGAGTTTTGCGCCGAGTTCTTCCACCCGCTTTTGGGATGCAGCGTCCTTGGTCGGTTTGTACTCTTTGTCGTAGTATTCGGCGGCTTCTTTGCCGATACGGCGATCCTCATCGAGTTCGCGCTCGAAGGCTTGGATCTCCTTGAGTTTTTTGGCGTCGACCTTCTTTGTGTCCTGACCTTCGCCAGCGGAAAGTGCCAGCGAACCTGCGATATAGAGCGCGGAAGCAAGCATCATCTTTCTAGTTTGGACGTGTTATTCCAGGTTTAGTTTTGGAATATCACCATTGGCTTAAGGATTTCGCCCCGCTTCATTGCGAGATATGCGCTGGGGAGTTCGTCGAGACCGATGAAATCGCTGACGACTTGCTCGGCTTTGAGGCGACCTTTGTTGATGAGATCCCATGCGGCGCGGGTGTCCTCGGGTCCGCAGGAGTAGGCGCTGACGATGCTGATGTCGCGGAAATAGACCTCTTGAGGGACCTGGAGTTTTTGGTCCGGGGCGAGGGGGGCGAACATGCAGATTCTTGCACCAGGCTGAGCCATTTTCACGGCGTCATCAAAAGCTTGTTGGGTGCCTGGACACACGTAGATGGTGTCGTGGGCGTTGGCCTCAAGATCCTTACTGAGGCGGACATCGAGTCCAAGGCGCTTTGCCCAGGCGACTCTTAATGGGTTGATGTCGTATCCGACGGCGCCATCACCGAGGGCGATCAGGTGCATGAGGCCCATGACTCCGAGGCCGATGACGGCGGGCTTTTCTTGGCGTTGGGCGACCCGGAGGGACTTGATGACGCAGGCGAATGGTTCGATGAGGGCGGCGTCAACGGCTCTTAGAGAGTTTGTAATCAGGGTGTCGGTGAGGTTTCCGATAGGGACGGCGAAGCGTTCGGCCATGCCGCCAGGGTTGAGCTTGGTGGCTTTCCACTGGGCGCAGTGCACACTGCGACCGGTTTTGCAGTATTCACACTCGCCGCAGGGGGCGTGGTGGTGGGGGAAGACTTTACTACCGACGGGGAAGCGGGCGTCTTGAGACTCGACGACGATGCCGCTGACCTCGTGGCCGATGACGTGGGGGACTTTTTTGTCCATGTACCACGACATGAGTTCGCCGCTGCAGAGTCCGCAGGCTTCGGTCTGGATGAGGAGACCGCCTTCCGGGCAGGTTGGCTCGACTTCTTCCACGATGGCGACTTTGCCATCTCCGACATAACGTGCGAGCTTCATGGGCGGATGACGTACTTGATCCCGTTACCGGCTTCGAGATCTTTGAAAGTTGATTCTACTTCTTCGAGGCTCCTTTCGCCAGAGAGTAGGAGGGAAAGGTCGACGTTGGATTCAAGAATCCATTGACGAGCTTGCTTGACGGCTTGGGTTCCGAAGTGGAACGGGGAAAGGATTGAAATTTGGTCGTAGTGGACTCTTTTTGTGTCGAACGAGGCCCTGGTGCCTCCGGCGCAACCGCCGAAAAGGACGAGGGTTCCGCCACGGCGAACGTAGTCGATGCTCTTTTCCCAGACTTCGACTTGGCCGGTGCATTCGACGACGACGTCGTAGCCGAAACCTTCGGGCTTGAGGTCATTGACGTTGACGGTTTCGGCTCCGAACTGTTTACCGACGGCGAGGCGGGATGGGTTTCTTCCGGCGAGGGTGACGTGGTCGACCCCGATCTGTTTGAGGGCGGCGACAAAGAGGAGACCGATTGCTCCCGGGCCGATGACGAGCACTCTTAGACCTTCGTGGAGGCCTTTGGGGGTGCCGAGTCCGAGTTGCATTTCACGGACGGCTTGGGCGACGCAGGAGTAAGGCTCAAGGAGAGAGGCGATGTCGAAGGGAATGTTGACCGGCTTGGTGTAGACGTTCTTTTCGACGATCCTTTTGGGAACGAAGAGGTATTCGGCGAAGGAGCCGAGGACCTTGGAGGACATGATTGATTCGCAGAGGTTCTCTTGGCTGCGACGGCACCAGAAGCAGTCTCCGCAGGGAGCGGAGTGGACGCCCATCACGGCGTCTCCGACATTGAATTTTGCGCCTTCGCCGGCAGAGACGACGGTTCCGGAGTATTCGTGACCAAAGACCCCGGGCATGGGGATTTGGGGATGGCCGCGGCGATAGGCTTTAAGGTCGGTTCCGCAGGTGGTGGCGGCTTCGACTCTTACAAGGATGTCGCCGGGGTCGACTGATGGCACAGCGACTGAACCCAGAGATAACACGCCAGGGGCTTCGAGGATCACCGCCCGCATTTGGGTGGGCACGCCTTGGGTTTTGGCCATTTCCTTTATCAACGACTCCACGATGGTTCCTACGTTAAATCTCGGCAAAGAGTAGACTCAGAGCCGTCAACATAGTTTGACGCAACTGAGATGCCTACTGTCGAAACTACCATTTGGATTGATGCTCCCGTCGAGAAAGTCTATGCGATTGCAAAGGATAGCGAGCGATATCCCGAATATATGAAGGCAGTTGAAAGCCTAGTTGTCACCTCACGAGAGGGGAGCCGCGTGGTGGCGGATTGGGTTGGTTTGATTACCCAGTTCAACCTGAAAGTGCGTTGGACGCAGGAAGAGATTTGGGACGATGCGACTACGTCGTCGAAGTTCAGCCAGCTGAAAGGTGACTACGACAAGATGGAAGGCACTTGGAAGTTCTCGGAAGAGAATGGCGGAACTCGATTCGATCAGTTTTTAGATTATGAGTACAACGTTCCGACGCTGGGACCTTTAGTCAAGAAGCTCATTCTGCATCTCGTCAAGACCCAGCTTGAAGCCGCGAACGAGGCCATTAAGAAGCGCGCCGAGACCCCTTAGTTCACCCTAACCTGGTTAGATCACCAGGTTCTAAATCCTCCAAATTTGGAATTCTTTTCCCGGAGCTTTTGGGGGATTTGTATTGTTGGATTATTCCAATCTTGAGATAGCGATCGACGGTCTGAATGAGAGAGCGTACGCTTTGCGTCTCTCTAATCCTCCGGTCGCCAAAAAGCTTGCCGAAGAAGCTCGGGCCCAGTCAACGAGGATCGAATACAAATTCGGTCAAGGCTGTGCTCTGCGAACGCTCGCTGCGGCCTCAGTTGAGCAGTCCGCTTCCAATGCCTTTGCTCTGGCCGTCCACGCGATAGAGATTTTTGTTTCGATTGGGAAAGTTGAGCACACTGCATCAGCGCTAATGCCTGTGTTCTGTTACTACCTTCAAAACAGCCGATTTGACCGTGCAAGAACCACATTGGAAGAAGCGCTGACCGTCGCTAGCAATCTTGATGACAAGCACGCCTTGTCACTGATCTACTTCAACTTTGGTTGGCTGGCTCGCAAAGAAGGTGACCCCGCTCGGGCAAAGGAATTCTTCGGCAAGTCACTTGAGTTGGGACGCGACGGAGTCAATGACTGGGCCTACTGGAAGTCGAGAGCGAGGCTTGCTGAACTACTTTCCGAATCTGGTAGAGAGTTAGAGTGGCGTGCTGATATGGAGTTGCTGTTGGCTGATGTGGGTGATGTGGATGACGAACTGGCTTTGACTGACGCCCTTTGCGTCCAGATCGAGGGGTTTGCTCGGGCGGGTCGCCGTGCTGAAACAGTAATTGCAATTCGGAGAGCTCGGCAGCGAACTTGCGGCTCACAGAGTGTGAATTGCAGAGCGAGACTTCTTCTAGCACAGGCGAATTCCATGCTGTTTCTTGGGAACGAGCCCAAGTACATTCTTAAGCTTCGTCAGACAGCAACCGCTCTAGAGGCAGCCAATCTTCAAGTTCGGTTGTGTAGCATCCTGCTCAATCTGGCTCTTGCCGAGCAGAAGGCTGGACTTTACGAGTTATCCGCGCAACACTTGGTGCAACACATTGATTTGAAGCGGCATATTCAGTCGAGTGATGCCGAGTATCGATTGAGTGAGGTCTTGCATGAGGCATTGACGAAGCACTTGATGGGTCAGGTGGTGTCAGCAGTTTCAAGATCAGATCAACTTTCGGAAATCAATCAGCAACTACAAACAGCCCTGGACCAGCAGGCGGTGCTTCAGCGAGAATTGATGAGACTTGCCTCAACGGATGAGCTGACGGGGGCCGTTAACCGCCGACAAATTGTCAACGATGGCATCTTGGAGATGGAACGGTATCGACATACAGGTTCACCCTTCTCGGTAACAGTCATTGATGTCGACCACTTTAAGTCGATCAACGACACGTTCGGTCACGCGACGGGAGATGAGGTTCTCAGGCGCCTTACCAAGTGCTGCCAAGCGCTCTTGCGTCGATTCGATGTCCTCGGACGCCTTGGGGGCGAAGAGTTTTGCATCATCCACCACGATACGGACATGTACGGCGCACAAATGGCCGCACAGCGGATCTTATCAGCGATTGAAATGATGTTTATGTCGGATATTCTTCCCGACCGGAAGTTCAGCATCAGCATGGGAGTCGCTGAAGTTCACGAGTGCGACACTTCTTTTTACGATGTTCTCCACATGGCTGATGCTGCTCTTTACGAAGCAAAGCGCTCGGGCCGAAACACCTATCGGATTGCAAGCAGTCGCACCTTAGAGGCCGCTTAACCTAGCAACCATACTGAGCAGTAAGACTCGGTAGTAAGGCACAACTTAACCTGAGGAGGGTATGCATTCATGAAACGATCAGAGAATCGACTCAATCTTGATACAGCAAAGATTGATACGATGAACGCCGAGGCATACCGCTTACGATCCTTTAACCCCGAGCGATCAAGACAACTGTGCGAAAATGCGCTTCCAAAATCCAAACAGCTCGGCTATCGTCGAGGTGAGGCCGATGCCCTGAGGACCCTCGGCACGCTTGTTTCTCAGCGGGATCGTGAAGCGGGGTTTGGATTTGCCGAGCAGGCTCTTGAGATTTATCGTGAACTCGGCGACGAGTTTGGCGAGTGCAGCGCACTCATGACGGTTTCGATCTACTTCCACCACAAAGGGATGTTCCAGAGGGCTCACCAAATTCTAACGGAAGCACATGAAAAGGCAGCCCGCTCGGGGAACCTTTACGTTGCGGCCATTGCGTTGTTTAATCTGGGCGTTAACGCCGAAGAGCGCGAAGATCTCCTGAAGGCCCGGGAGTACTTTGAGCATGCCAAGATTGCGGCGGAGAGAGGAGCGAATGACACGATCTTCTGGTCGTCAACCATCGCCATCGCAGTGACCAACTTTGAGCTTGGAGACCCCAACTCCGACCTTGAGGCACTACGAAGTGCACTTGTTAGCCTCGAGAAAAATCGCTCGTTCACCAATGCGATAGATGCGTGCCTTGTCATTGCAAAGGTTTCGTTTGCCAACGGTCAGCGGTTGTCCGCCTTGCTCGCTTTGAGGAAAGGACTTGGGCTGGCCAAAACCCATCAGAAGCCATATCTCGTTTGGTCCCTCCAGCAGTTCCGTGGAGTGATGGAATTCCAGCAGGGTCGCTACTTGTCCGCTAAGCGAGCATTCAAGGCGGCATTAAGGACGGCCCGCCTAAGCGGCAATCGAGTTCAGGAATCAAAGACGATGGAACAGCTGGCGGGGGTCTATCGCAAGCTGAAAAACTCAGACAAGGCGTTTGATATGCTTCAGGAGCACATTTCGCTGAAAAGGGAAATTTTCAGCGAGGATAGCGAAAGGCGACTTCGAGAAATGCAGTCTATCCATCAAGTTCAACTTGTTGAGGCTGAATCCCGGCTTTTGAAATCAAAGAACATCGAGCTTGCTGCCATTAATGATCGACTCGAATTGGCGCTTAAGGAGCGTGAACAACTTCAGCAGGAGTTGGAGCGTATGGCGACGATAGACGAGCTAACTGGCGTTCTCAACCGTCGCAGAATCCTGTCGGTTGGATCGGATTTCGTAGCACGTTTCCACGCACAGGGCCGACCCGGTGTCGCTTTGGTAGTTGATATCGACAACTTCAAGTCGATCAATGACAGTTACGGACATCCTGTTGGCGACGAGGTACTGAGACGATTTACTCAGTCATGTCAGCGAGTGCTTCGCCCAACGGATCACCTCGGACGGCTTGGCGGCGAAGAATTCTGCATTCTGCTAGATCGCACCGATTTAGAAATCGCTCAGAAGGTTGCAGAGAGGGTGCTTGCATCGATTCGAACGACGCGCGTAGATGATCTGATGGTGGATCGAACTGTGACGGCTTCGATCGGCATGTCGCCAATTGGAAAGATGCATGACACGATTGCCGCGGTTCTCTTAGATGCCGACTTAGGACTTTACGAAGCAAAGCGAGAAGGCAAAGATCGCATTTGTCTTGGCAAACCAGAGAAGCCAAAAGCCGCATAGTTTCGGCGTACTCTAAGGTGGGGCGGTACACTTTCCTTTCGCTTTATGATCGCAAAATTGGCTGAGATAGAAAAGAAATTCGAGAGCGTTGAGGCCGAGTACAACGACATTGCGATTGTTAGCAACCCGAAGGAAATGCAGCGTGTCGGCAAACTGCGGGCTGAACTATCTCCCATCGTCGACGCGATCAGGGATTACCGAAAGACTCTTGACGATCTGTCTCAAGCAGAGGAGATGGTGAACGATCCCGAGATGAAGGAGCTCGCACTCGCGGAAATCGATCCGCTACGAGCACAGAGGGAACAGCTTGAGGAGAAGCTCAAGCTGATGCTGGTTCCTAAGGACGCCAACGATGACAAGTCAGTCATCATCGAAATCCGCCCGGCAGCGGGGGGCGATGAAGCGGCTCTCTTTGCCAACGAGCTTTTTCGGATGTATTCCCGCTGGTGCGAGCGAAGGCGCTGGAAGGTCGAGGTGATCGAGCTCGAAGAGAGCGGCATCGGTGGCGCGAGCAAGGTTGTCTTCAAAATTGACGCGATCGGTGCGTTTTATCAGCTCAAATTTGAGTCGGGTGTTCACCGAGTTCAGAGGGTTCCGGCAACCGAGAGCCAGGGACGGATTCACACATCGACGGTCACGGTCGCAGTTCTGCCTGAAGCCGAAGAAGTTGACGTCAACGTCGATCCAAAAGACCTCGAAATCAGCACGTTTTGTTCTTCATCGGCCGGTGGACAGCACATGCAGAAGAACGAGACGGCAATCCGGATTATTCATAAGCCCTCCGGGATCGTTGTGACTTGTCAGGACGAGCGGAGTCAGGCACAGAACAAGCTACGGGCGATGGAAGTTCTGCGAGCAAAGATCTACCAGGCAGAAGTTGAGAGAACCCAGGCTGAGCGTTCGGGAATGCGTAAGGGTCAGATTGGGTCAGGTGATCGTAGTGAGAAAATTCGCACCTATCACTTCCCAGAGAGCAGAATCACTGATCACCGGATCAAGTTGACGGTTCACAACATGAACACGTTCATGGACGGCGACATTCAACTGATGCTCGATGGCTTGGTTCAGGACGACCAAGCCAGGAAGCTCGCTGAGTCGGACGAAGTGGCTTAACTACTTCGTCCGCGCGATGAACGCATAGGCGTTGTGGTCGTGGATCGACTCGTGGTTCTCGACTTCGATTTCGTAGGCTGAGATTCGGGTTTCTTTGTCGAACGCAAGAGCCACTTCGCGGACCATATCTTCGACGAAACGGGGGTTCTTGTAGGCTTGCTCGGTGACAAACTTCTCGTCGGGTCTTTTTAGTACTGGATAGAGCTGGGCAGAACCGGAAGCTTCGATCATGTCGATGACATCTTCAAGCCAAAGAATTCCATCAGCCTTGACCTTTACCGAAACATAGCCTCGTTGGTTATGGGCACCGAACTCAGAAATCTCCTTACTGCATGGGCAGAGGGTGGTGACAGGAACTACAATGCGAAGCCAAAAGTCGTTTGATTTGCCGCCGCTTGCGATGAAGCCACAGTCATAACCCATCATTCCAACTTTCCCGGTGACCGGGGCGGCTTTGGCTCGGAAGAGGTTGAAAGAGACTTCTAGGTGGGCGGTCTCGGCGTTGAGCTTATCGCGGAGCTTTGCGAGGATATCAGGGATCGTCGCCGGACTGACATCATGATTGTGCTCACCAAGAACCTCGAGGAACCGGCTCATATGCGTCCCTTTGAACTCTTTTGGGAGATCGACGGTGAGAGTGAAATCTCCCACGGTGTACTGTGGTCCGTTGTCACGTTCGCGGACGTGCATTGGATATTTGACCTTCTTAACGCCGACCTTGTCGATGGCGATATTGCGCTCATCTTGGCTGGCCTGAATGTCAACGAGGGGTTGGGGGGTCATCTGCGAAATCTCCAAGTGTGGTCATCGCCACACTCGTTTGTCTACGCAGAGTGCTCGACTAATGTTCGATAAAGGGCTCGAGACCTACGAAAGAGGCTTCTAGCAGCTCGGCGGTATGCAGGGTTCGGCTGATCCCCCGTTCGCGGCAACCTTGAGCGATCCATGCGTGGCAACCGGGGTTTCCCGTGGCGACGATATCGGCTTTGGTTTCTTGGATGTGGCTCGTTTTTCGGTCAAGGAGTTGCCGCGCCATGTCGGGTTGCATCACGTTGTAGATTCCCGCACTTCCACAACAGACCATGGATTCTTCGAGTTCAACAAATTCGATTCCTGGGATAGCAGCAATAAGTTGGCGGGGTTGGGATGTGATTCTTTGTCCGTGCGAGAGGTGACAGGCGTCGTGGTATGTGATTCGTTTGCCTTTGAGTTTGGTTTGCTGGGCGAGGAGTTTGGGGAGGTCTTCGGTCAGCAGGAACTCCGATAGGTCCACGACTCTGTTGGCAAACTGTTCAGCCTCTGAAGTACCGAGCAGATGTCCGTACTCTTTCATCGTGCTACCGCAACCAGCAGAGTTGACGATGATGGGTGAGTCGCCAGGCATCGATTTGATGAGATTGGTAGCAAGTTTCCGGGCTTCGTCGAGTTGGCCGTTATGTGCATGCAGTGCCCCACAGCAGCCTTGGTGAGCAGGCTTGATTTGGAACCCAACTCGGTGGAGTAGTCGATGGGTGCATTGATGAACGCGGGGGAAGAGAACCTGCATCGCACAGCCCTGGAGCATATAGACCTCACCCTTTAAGTCAATTTTAGGTAAGTCTGGGAATGTGGCTTGCTTCTGAGGTTCTGGCAGGTCGACTTCAGCATTCGATCCGCTCAAGATCTGGCTCATTACATTTGGCATCCTCGCGCCAGGGAGGAACTTGGCCGCGGCGAGTTGGGTCTTGAGGATCAGGGGGTTAGTGGTTCCGGTCAGGAACGCCTTTTGCAATAGACTCGCGCCGATCTGGTCACGGGCAATTTCGAGGATTTGGCCATACTGAACTCCGCTCGGACAAGCCGTTTCACATGCTCGGCAACCGAGACACTTGTCGAGATGGGGCTTCACGTCATCCCAGGTGAGCTTGCCATCAATGACACTCCTGACGAGATAGATTCGCCCTCTCGGCGAGTCAAGTTCGTTGCCGGTTTGGGTGAAGGTCGGACAGTCCTCAAGGCAAAATCCGCAACGGATGCACTGGGTGGTGAGGTCTTCGAGATGGCTCATCGATCCTTCTTGCCTCACAGTTTAACTCCCCCTTTGCGCTTAGCGAAAAGGGGGAGGGGCATATCCTTACTTCTTGATGAACTTCTTCTTGCTCTTATCGAAACCTTGCTCGACTTTCTTGTTGTCGAAGTGCCAGACTGGCGATCCGGAGCGCTGATAGAAGCACTGGTAGCTTGAGAGAAGCGACGCAACGAGTCGGCGCGAGGTGCGTCGGGCTACGTTGATCTCGGCGAGAACGGTGAGGTAGTCCGCGCCCTTCGGCCAGTGGCTCATCACCATGACGAGAAGGTCGAGAGTGCTCTTGCCTTCGTACTCGGCACCAAGAGTTCGGAGTTCTTCCATTCGCTGGGTGCTGATGTAGACAACCGGGTCTGGCTGGTCCAGGTAAGCAAACTCGAAAACGTTTGCCTGGGGGGTCTTGGTGAGCGTGTAGACGGCGCCGCTTTCGACGGATTGGTCTAGCCACCAGTCAATCAGACCGTACATGAGTCGGGCTTCTTGGTTGATCCAGACTTGAAGTTCTCGACCAGCTGGGTCCACGAAGATCGCCTCTTGAATCTTTGGCGAGTCATCAAGCCAGCCAGTTGGAAACTGTGCGAGTGGGAAGGTGCCGAGCTCGCGGTGGATGGACTTGAGAACAAGTCGAATGCTTTCCGGTTGGCTCTTTAGTGGCGGCTGTGGGTCTTCGTCGAGGACGTCGAGTGCCAGCGGGTGCTGAAGAAGCTTCCGAAGAGAGGTGTTTAGACCCTCATCGGTAAGTTCGACATCGACTTCCTCGCCTTCAGCATCAACAACGTCGGACAGAACGAACTGGAATGGCTCAGGGACCTCATTGATGTAGTCGGGGTGCTGACCAGCTTTCTGGAATCGATCTCCACCAACCCACGCGACTGAAGAGTCAGCCTTGAGAGCCGTCATGACGTTCACCATGTCGTCGGGGAAGGTCTTCGTGCCAGGGGTGATTTCGAAGAACTCTTCGAGCATCTTCGTCGCGGTGACGGATGACTCGGAGCTTGTCACCTTGTTGATCAGCTTCGCGATATCTTCCTGCTTGAGTTCGATCGGAGCAGCGTCATCGACGTCAATGGACGGAGTCAGTTTGAGTGCTAGCTTGAGCGCGGTATTGATGAGGCCCTTTGCCTCTGAAGCGTTCAAGAAGGTTCCGTCACCGTTGTAGACGTACCCAGGAACTGCGAACAGTTCTTTGAAGAGGTCGCCAGCGTGATAGTGAAGGACCGAGCGAGGATCGTCGTTATTTAGCTTGCTGTACGCGTAAGCGAGGATTTCCTTAAGATTGATTGGAGAATGCTTGAGGGCAGCAGTTGCCCAATCAGGGGAGCTGAAGTCAACATCCTTGAGCTTGTCAGAAATGGCTGCGAACTCTTCGGGCGTAATGCCGTTAATCGCTAGGGCACGGGAAAGAACTTCATCGTGGGCGATAAATCCCCACTTAACAAGCGCGACGGAGTTATCTCCGAGAAGAGCGAACGAACCATCTCGAGCGACCAATCGGCGGACGACAGCTTCTTCGACTCCGACTTCAGTGTGTCGAATTCGGGCGACTTCATCGATGAGCGTATCGAGGGAGACGGGGGCACCGAATGCATCGAGAACAGCTCGGATGATCTCGGAAACGGGTCGACCTTCTGCGGTAAGCCGAGATGCTGGAATCCAGCGTCGCTCGTGGTAGGCAAATACTTCAGCGTTCGAGGACATCAGTGAACGAACGGCGGCGAGACCAATTCCGGAGTCGGCGAGCTTATCGGCGAGTTCGCCCAGCTTGACGGCGGCTTCCATTTCGGTGAGCTTTTCGAGGATCAGGCGATCTGCGTAGAGTCGTGCGGTTGCTTCTTCAGGTTTCAATACGGTCGGCTTTGCCAAGGGTCGCTCCAAGTGCGCCAGACAGACGGGCGCGAACCTTAATCATGGCATATTGGAGCAACTTTTTGCCACGTTCAAACGTCGCATCAACTCTTCGGGAACATGCACAACTTTTAGTGCGTTTGACCGTAATATGTTCAATGTGCGTCGCGCGTTCACTCTTATAGAACTGTTGGTGGTGATTACGATCATCGCGATACTTGCGGCGATTCTTTTCCCGGTTTTTGCGCGTGCGAAAGCTGCGGCAAAACAGACGGCATGTATTAGCAATTTGAAGCAGATAGGGACAGCTCACGCTCTGTACATGGCAGATAACGATGACTTGTTCGCATTCGCCGTCGACGCAAGTGACAAGTACCGCCCAAACATTTGGGACGGTAATCCGGAATTCCAAGCCCTGATTGCTGCGATGCCAGAAATGCCGGATGTACTCATGCCTTACTGTAAGAGTAAGGAGATCTTTAGATGCCCCGCAGACCAGGGGACGAGGGTTTTGGACAACCACTTTCCCGATGTCTTTGAGACAAACCCATCACTTTTCGCGCTCTACCGCAGCAGCTACCTTTTCCGCACCGAGATTGCGTTTAATCACCACTCCCAGACATCTCTTCAGACTCCTGCAGAGATCAATTTGATGTTTGACGCTGGCGGTCACTGGCACGGCTCGGGACGAGCACTGGCAGTAAATGATGATCTCAACACCTATTTCAACCTTATCCGAGGCTATCGTTATGTGACGCTGTTTGCCGACTTCCACGCGAAGTCCTTAGCTCGTGGAACGTACGATCAGGCATGGGCGAAACCGTTATGAAAGAGATTCCGATTTGGAGCGAGTACATCACCTTGGGTCAGCTGTTGAAGTTGGCCAACGTCATATCAAATGGAGCTGAGGCAAAGGGGTACCTTGCTGAGGTAATGCCATTGGTGAATGGCGAGGACGAAAACCGCAGAGGCAAGAAGTTGTATCCAGGCGATACGATTCAGTTGCCCGATGGGCTCGGATTTTCGATTGTCTCGCAAGCGTGATCTTTTTAACACCTGAGACGATTTTCTTCACGTCATTTCTGTGCGAGAAACTGGATACCAAACTTCTTGCGGGTTGTGCTTTGATTGTTTCAGGGGTTTTGCTGACTCTCAAATGAGTTCATGTCTACCCGAGTATCCTAAGACCCTGTGAGTGCGGCCGAATTGGTGCAGATCGCCTTTGATCGCCTTGCAAAGCGGTCGGGATACGACACGCGCCAGGATCAGGTTCAGCTCGCAATGTTGCTTAGCGACCTGATTGAACAGGGACAGACCGGGCTTTTTGAAGCCCCAACAGGTCTAGGGAAGTCCTTGGCCACCTTGATTCCAGCGATTGCCAATGCGATTGCGGGTGAGAAGCGAACCGTGATCGCAACTTACACAAACGTTCTGGCCGACCAGTATTGGACCAAGGATCTGCCGCTCGCGTTAAGCCTCTTCGATGACCACGTTGAGACCGCGTTTCTGATTGGTCGACAGCGGTACACCTGCTTGATTGGGCTTGACGAAGCTCTGCCAAACGAAGTTGACGACTTTCGAGCCACCGCAGAGCTTGGGACGGAAAACGAGTTTCGGAAGATCATTCGCAAGCCGGATCGAGAAATGGGCAAGCTCTGGCAGAAGGTTCAGGTTCCTCCAGTTTGTCCGGCAAAGGCGTGCCCGGCGTATGACGATTGTTACTATTACAAGTCTCGGCGCCGATTAGAGAAGGGCAAGGTCGTGATCACGAATCACAGCGTGGTGATTACCGATGCCCAATCCGCGGATCCAGAATTGGATAAAGAGGGGATTCTAGGGAAGTACGACTTTCTGATTCTCGACGAGGCCCACGACTTCCCTTCGGCAGCAATCAACGGATTAGAGTTTGAGATCACGGGGCCGAAGCTGAGTTCTTTGCAGGGGATTGCGACTCGGCTCGAGCAGCACGTCGCGCCAGTGTCCCACGCCTATCAGGACGACGACGAATGGGCGAAGAAATCGGAGGAATTTCGGGAGCAGATCACTCAGGCTCAAAAGGACCTGATGGCAATGGGGATGGTGCTTACCGATGGCGGAATCGTAGCAGTTTCTCCGGCGGAGATCGACGAGCACCCTGCCGTTCAAAAGGCGAACGCAAAACAGTATCTGGCTCAAGTAGAGGCGATTGCTGAGAGGGTGCGGTTGGCCTGCGACAAGCACGCAATGTATGTGTTGTTGGCAATGGAACGGTATCGCCAGGAAGCAAGAGTTCCTGAGGCGAAACAGCTTCCGGAAAGCACGAGAAACTACATCTCTTTCATCCGAGATTTCGCCGTTGGTGCGCACTCGTTGAGCCGACCTGAGGGCGCAAGCGTGAGCTACGTCGGGTCGAATCGCTCAGAGGCGATTTTGCGGCACGATGTCATTGATCTGCAGGAGCCCCTGCGTACATTGATCTGGGATCGAACGCCCTACGCGTGCGTCTCGGCGACTCTGCAGATCGACAACGAGTTCGAGCACTTTGAACGAGCAACCGGGGCAAAGGCGACCTTCAACGAAGTCTTGCCGTCTCCGTTCGATTTCTCAACCCAATCAGCGCTGTATCTGCCACCACACGGACGAATTCCAGACCCCACCCAGAGTCGAGGCGGAGAGATGGAGCAGATCTACTATCGCGCTTTGGCCGCCGAACTCAGTCACATGATCGAGATTTGCGACGGACGAACTCTTGCACTGTTTCATAGTCGAAAGGAGATGGAAGGGGTTTATGCCCACATGAGGGTCAGCTCTGATCTGCCCATCCTGATTCAGAGCAAGACGGGCGCCGCGATGGTGGGCGAGCAGTTTAAGAAGAACATTTTCGCTTCACTCTTCGCTTTGAGATCGTTTTGGACTGGATTTGACGCTCCGGGCGAAACCTGCTCTTGCGTTGCCGTTGTCCGAATTCCGTTTGAAGTTCCGAGTGACCCGCAGGTTGTTGCAAGAATGGCATACTTACATCAGCAGGGTTTGGACCCATTTATGGTACACACTTTGCCTAACGCCAAAATGATGATGAGGCAGGGAGCGGGCAGGCTCATCAGAAGTGTAAAGGATAAGGGCATCATCGCATTGCTAGACCCTCGTCTTAGAACAAAGCGCTACGGCGAGCAGATCCTCGCGAACTTCCCGGACGGGATGCGAACTTTTGACGACTTCGCGGATGCTGCTGGATGGATTGGGATAGGAGGTAGCGGATGAAAGTTGTCATCGTAACGGACTACACCTACGTGAATGGCGGAGCCGGAAAAGTCGCCTTGGAATCGGCCATACCATTAGCCTCGCACGTTGACCATGTCTATGTCTTTAGTGCAGTTGGAGAGGTTCCTGAGACACTTAAGGGACATGATCGGATATCCGTCATCCTACTCGGGCAAAAAAAGGTCACTGATCTAGCTGCGAGTCAGGCAATGGTGAAGGGGCTTTGGAATCGTCCAGCCGAGGTGGCGTTCCGCACACTGCTCTCGGGACTAGATCCACGCGATACTGTCATTCATCTACACTCCTGGCGCGATGCTCTGACCGCCAGTCCCATTGCCGTAGCGGTTAAGCTCGGTTTTAAAGTCGTCGTTACGTGTCACGATTTTGGATTGGCGTGTCCCCTCGCTGGTTTTTTTGATGCTCGTCACCGGACAATTTGTCATGAAAAGGGTTTGAGCTTTGGATGTCTCACAAAGTCGTGTACTGGCGGCTCATTTTCGAAGAAGTCATGGTTTGTGGCTCGACATGCCATTCAGGTCGGACGGGGGAAACTACCGGCTTCAATCAAGCACTTTGTATTCGTTTCAGAGTTTAGCCAGCGGATCTTAGCCCCTTATCTTCCGGTAGCGGCTCGTTGCCATTTCGTAGATAACCCGATTTCAGCCGAGCACCTCCCTAAGCCTGATCCAACTCAATCGAACACTCTTGTTTTTGTCGGTCGGTTCTCGGAGGAAAAAGGCCCGGAAATCGCGGCCGCCGCCGCTTACAAAACAGGAAAGCCCATCAAGTTTGTCGGCATTGGTCCTCTGTCTGACAAGATTCAGGAAAGCAACCCGGATGCGGAGTTGTTGGGATGGCGAAATCCAATCGAAGTTGCTCAGGTGTTAAGAAGTGCGCGGGCACTCGTCTTTCCGTCAATCTGGTACGAAACCCAGGGAATGGTGGTCAACGAAGCGGCGGCTAACGGGATTCCTGTCATCGTTTCCGATTGCACGGCTGCGGTAGGCACCGTTGAGAGGCTAGGACACGGGTTGACGTTTAAGTCAGGCTCGGTTGACAGCCTCGTAGAGAGGATCCACGAGTTGGATTGTGACGAACTGGTTGAGCGGTTGAGCACCACCGGTTACAACGCGTTTTGGAGTTCAGCCCATTCCACCGAGAATCATATCAAGCAGTTACTCGAGGTTTACTCGGAAGTGCTCGCGGACTGAACTTTGGTCTTTGCTCGCTTCTTGTGCATGTACCACTCCCAGGCGATTGGAGCGACGGACAGGACTACGAGGCCAAGGATTGCAAGCTCAAAGCGTTCTTTGACGATGGGAATCCCGCCGAGAAAGATTCCTGCGAACATACAAACGCCGACCCAGGCGACGGCGCTGATGACGTTATAGATCATAAAGCGACCGAAGGTCATTGCGCCCATCCCGGCTACGAACGGCGCGAGCGCCCGAACGACCGGCACAAAGCGGGTGATGATGATCGCCTTGCCGCCATAGTTTTCGAAAAACTCGTGCGTCTTATCGAGGTTTTTTTGATTCAAAACCTTGGCTTTTGGATTCCGAAACGCACGTTCCCCGAAGAATTTTCCGATCCAATAGTTCACGACATTTCCCCCTATCGCGGCGGCAATGAGCAAAATGAACATCCCTGGGATGCTGATGTTGTTTGCCTCATTTGCGGCAACGATCCCTACTGCGAATAGCAAAGAGTCACCTGGCAAGAATGGGAAGATCACGACCGCAGTTTCAGCGAAGATGATTCCAGCGACAATCGCATAGACCAAAACTCCGTATTGCGTTGCGGCATCGGCAAGGTGCTTATCGAGGTGGCGGATGTACTCAATGAACTGCAAACGATTCTCCTCGGGAAGGTAAAGGGTACCTGTCTACAACGTTGCGCCCCGTTTAAAGGTTGCAACCGGGCAAAATAGAAGGGTGAAGCAGTTCGGAGTCGTTGGGCTGGGACGGATTGGCGGAGGGCTGTCTTGGCAGGCTCTGGGGAAGGGCTACCGGGTGGTTGGAGTCGATCTGGAACCTCCCACCGAAGACTTGATGGAGCGGGGGATTGAATACTTCCCTTCTCTTGAGGGACTGCAGTCTCTCAATGGACCCAGGGTTGTGTTTGTTTACATTCATGCCGGCCCGGCTATTGACGCGATGCTGGATCGCCTTACAGCCGTGTTGTCGCCGGGGGACATCATTGTTGACGGGGGGAATTCCTACTGGGGAGATTCGATTCGCAGGCAGTCGCGGCTAGCTGAACAGGGTTTACGCTTCGTGGATTTGGGCACGAGTGGCGGCGTTGGAGGAGCTCGACAAGGAGCTTGCTTCATGGTTGGTGGTGAAGAGTCCGCCTTGAATGCTGTCGAGCCGATTTTGCTGGATCTGGCTTGTGAAGGCGGATACGTCCGCGCTGGGGGTCCGGGTTCGGGGCACTTCGTGAAACTCGTGCATAACGGCATCGAGTTTGGGATGTTGCAGGCGATTGGCGAAGGGTTGGATCTGCTTGAAAAGTTTGATCAGAAACTACCGGTCGCGGACGTTTTGTCTTGCTGGCGAAACGGATCGGTGGTGCGTTCTTGGCTCGTCGATTTGCTGCACGAGCAGTACGTTGCAAAAGATGGCTTGGAGGATGTTCCTGGGTACATCGAAGATACTGGGGAAGTCAACTGGCTGGTTTCCGACGCAATGCGAATGGAGGTTCCTATCCCAGTGATCGCGCAATCGGTGATGCAGCTCTTCACAAGTCGAGATGGCCAAAAGGACTGGGCGAAAGGGATCGCCATGATGCGACACGGCTTTGGCGGGCATCCCTATGGTCCCAAGGAAGAGCTTGTTGAGGAGCGACAGATTAGCCGCGTAGGAGATATTTGGAGGCCGACCGAATGAAAGTGACTTTTAAGATTTTGACCTTGCCAAAACTGTATCCGTTGGCGATTAGCCGGGGGACGATGGCGGCTTCCGATAACTTGTTCGTTTCGGTTGAGGATGAGGGTCTTGTCGGTCTCGGCGAGCATGCACCGGCGACTGGGAAAGCATGGACGGCAGAGAGGGCGCATCAGCAGTTGTCGGAGTTTTGCTCTGCGGGCTTTTCCTTGGAACCCGAGCAGGCTTGGGAGGCGATGCGGGCGGCGGATGTTGATCCTCCCGCCATAGCCGCTTTGGATGTTGCGCTTTGGGATTTGAGGGCAAAGAAGGCGGGGAAACCACTTTACGAGTTGTTAGGTCTGGAGAAGAGGTCGGTTCCCACGAGTGTGACGATTGGGATCAATCCTCCTTGGGTGACTCTGGAGAGGGTTCCGGACATTTTGCGCCGTACAGGAGCGAAATGCCTGAAGATCAAACTTGGTTCGCCGGAAGGGCGGGCGCATGACAAAGAGCATTTTTTGGCGGCCAAGGAGGCATCCGCTCCGTTTGGCTCGATTCTTCGAGTGGACGCAAACGGTGGGTGGACGGTTGATGAAGCCGTCGAAATGATCGGGTGGCTGAAGACTCACGGCGTCGATTACGTGGAGCAACCTCTCGTTGAAGGCGGAGAAGCGGGCCTAACCACCTTATTCTCTAGCAGAGAGCTACCAATTTTTATCGATGAATCTTGTCGATGGGCATCGGATGTTGAGAAGTGGGCAGACCGGGTAGATGGAGTCAACCTGAAACTGATGAAGTGCGGAGGAATTACTGAAGCTCTTCGCATTGTCGCGGAGGCTCGGAAACACAATTTGAAGACCATGATTGGATGCATGAGCGAGAGTAGTGTTGCGATTGCAGCGGGTGCTGCGATGGGGGCGATGTTCGATCACATTGATCTAGATAGTCATTTGAACCTCAACCCTGATCCGGCCGGCGGTGCGCCGATCGTTGATGGTGTCATCGTTCCTCTGGACGTCCCAGGACATGGAGCCACGCTCAATGATTGACCCGACCCAGCCAATTGCGATTTACATGCAGGAGGCTCTTGGCCTCGATATTGGCAAAATGGGCTATGGGATTTTGCGATACTCGCCGAATCCGATTGCCTGCGTGATCGATAGTGATCATGCAGGGAAGACGGTGTCCGATGTGGTTGCGACTCCACGCGATTGCCCGGTGGTCGCTTCGGTTGCTGACGCGTACAAGCTCGGTGGCCGGATTCTCGCTTTAGGCACGGCGCCGCCGGGGGGCAGGTTGCCCGACGTGTGGCGCGGAGAAATTGACGCCGCCATATCGTCCGGTATGAGTGTGGTCAACGGACTCCATGAGCCCTTGGCTCCAAAATATCCACACTTGGCTCCAGGACAGGTCGTTTGGGATATTCGCCAAGAGCCACCAGGACTCGACACCGGAACGGGGAAAGCCCGCTTTCTCCAGAATCGTCGCATTCTCATGGTGGGCACCGATATGGCTGTCGGGAAGATGACCGCTGGTTTAGAACTTTGGAACGCGGCAAAGGGTGCCGGAATCGACGCGGGGTTTGTGGCGACCGGGCAGATTGGGATCACCGTTACCGGGTCAGGAATTCCGCTGGATGCGATTCGAGTGGATTACGCCAGCGGCGCGGTTGAGCGCGAGGTCATGCGTAATGAGGACAAGCAGTGGGTGATAGTTGAGGGGCAGGGGTCGATTGTTCATCCTGGCTCGACTTCGACGATGCCTTTGTTGCGGGGTTCGATGCCGACGGATTTGATTCTTTGCCTGAAGGTGGGACAGACTCACTTGCGTCGGCTACCCGAGATCGAGATTCCGCCGCTTCCGACTTTGATGCGGCTGTACGAGGATCTGGCTTGCGCGGGAGGAACCTTCCCTGCAGCACAAGTTAAGGGGCTTTGCGCCAACACGAGTGAACTCGATGAGGACGCGGCTCGGCGCGAGTTGGCAGATTTGACGGCTTTGGCGGGAGTCCCGGCAGTTGATCCGGTTCGGTTTGGTTGCGCAGAACTGTTGACTGCATTGGAGCAAGACTAACTGAAAAAAATAGGCGCCCCTCGGAAGATAGTTCGAGTTACGCCCAAGTCTGGTCTCACGTCCCTCTCCTAAAGCGGAGGAACTACGTTAAGTTTTGCGCAGTGAAACCTCAAGTAGCCACAGCAAAACTACTGGGTTCTAGCGACGGCCACTGAAGGTGAAGTTCCATCCCAGGTGAGTATGCCAGCCAATTCCGATGCTCGTGCCTCGTTCGAGTTCGCCCATGAAACCCATGCTGAAGGCTCCTTCGAAAACGAAACGCTGACCGAGGTCGAATAGACTCCCGGTCGAGATCGATCGACCGACAAAGGTGTAGGTTTGGGTGTAGAGACCGATCCCGAAGAAGAGCGAGCGCTGCTCGTCGCCGGGAAAGAAGAGAATGTCAATTCCACCGCCGGGTTGAGTTCGGTAGTCACCAAAGGCGACGACATCACTCGGCCCTGGACCATCGATCAGAACAAATGGGTCGATGTCAAGGTTATTGAAAAGACCGAATTGAAAGGCGACTTTTCCTCTTCGGATTCCACCGAAAAGCGAACCGCGTGACCTGTTGCCAGTTCCGAAACCGTAATAGTTACGTGAAAGCTGGAAATTGTCGTCCTGCGGGCTAAGGAAATTCAAAGGATTATGAGGCTGATCCAAGAACATTTGACTGAGTCTATCTGGAAGAAACTTACGGCTCAATGATTTATCAGAACATCATGTTCAAATATCATGTTTTTCTTTCTAAACTTCCAAGATAGCACCGTATATCACATTATATAGCGATTTTTGGGTCGCAGAATGGGGTTTCGGAACCGCATTTGCCCTTATGCTTGGCATGAGTCTCAGGTGAGGAATGTTCCGCACCTGAGATCACCAGTGTTGGTGAAGAAATCATGAAACGAGCATTCACGCTTATAGAACTCCTCGTGGTCATCGCAATCATTGCGATTTTGGCCGCGATCCTTTTCCCTGTTTTTGCACAAGCAAAAGAAGCCGCCAAAAAGACAAGCGATTTGAGCAACCAAAAGCAGCTCACTCTTGGCTTTATGATGTACTCAGCTGATGCAGACGACAACTTTGCACGCGGTTGGTATGTTGTTACCAACGCAGCGGGTGCCTGGCAACAGGATTACAAGTGGACCCATGCTACTCAGCCATACGTCAAGTCAGGTCGAGTTGATAACTACGATGCGATCGGTGGAATGTGGTCAACGCCGGGCATCCGAAACAGCCTTGGTTACGCTACTCACGACCGAATTTTCCCAATGTGCGGAAACATCAACTGGGGACCCAGATTGTGTGGCGATCCAGGCGCTTCTTCAGTTAGCCAAACCCAAATCAATAACCTGACAGAGAAGGTTCTCGTCACCACGACTGGTATCAATCCTGCGTGGAGCGTCGAAGGATCGCCAGGAGCGAACATGGACTCGTCTTGGTGGTGGTGGAGCGGTGAGAACCGTGTGTACAACGAAGCAACAAAGACTTGTTCTTCAAATCCATGGCCTCCAGTAGTTACCGGTGGCAGAGCAGGATTCCATTGCTATAACCAAGACGGCGCAAACTGGCCAGTCTGGGCAATGCCTCGATTCCGCTACTCGCTTGGTGCAAACGCAGGCTATGCAGATGGCCATGCTAAGTTCCGAAAGAGCGCGGCGTTCAACTGGTGCACCCAGATGTACGTTGAGGGTCTGTACACCGGAGACACATGGATGTTCGATCCAGGTAACTCTTGCCAACCTTTCAACGCACTACGTTAATGAACAGACTACTTGCCCTACTTCTTTTGTCGACATGGACTGTCGGTCTCGTTGGATGTGCTGCTGAAGACGCAGCACCGCCACCCGAGGCGGCAAAGACCGTGACCGATGACGAGTTCGAAAAGTCTATCGCGCAAGCTCCACCCGAAGCTCAGAAACGAGCTCGAGAAGAGCGTGAAAAGGCGAAAGGCTTAGAGAACATCGGGAAGCGAGACAAGTGATCACCTCCCGGCAACAACTTGTGGTGTTGCTGGGAATCTGTGCAGCTCAGATTCTTCTGGGCTGCGCGGACTCCTCCGAGGTCATCCCCGAAGAACCGGCTTTGGTTACAGTTCCCGTCGGCGCAACTCAACCAAAAGAGCTGGTAGGAACATGGAAGTCTGATTCGAGCGGACAAGAGCTTAAGCTAGAGAGCAGTGGTACAGCTGAGTTTATCAATCACGTGTCAATCAACGCTGCGAATACGGGTGGACAGAAAATGGACGCGACGGTTGCGGCTAAGTGGGCCGCAAAAGATGGAGTCTTGTACGTTTACGATTTCAAATCGACTCCTTCGGTTTCCTACAAGTGGTCTCTCAAGGCTCAGAAACTCGTTCTCGATTCAGGAGGGCGCGTGAAACTGACCTACAGCCGAACTCCCGGTAACAATAAGAAGTGATATACGCTGACATCTAGTCAAGTTCAAAAAAATATGATTTACAGATAAATATTTTTTTGTATAGATTTGGCAAAACATTTGTATAATGCTGAATGAAGTCGCAGTGCTTGGAGTGTTCCGAGCGCGGTGATTCACCAATGAAGGTGTTGAAATCATGAAACGAGCATTTACGCTAATTGAACTCCTAGTAGTCATCGCAATCATCGCGATCTTGGCTGCTATCCTCTTCCCGGTCTTTGCTCAAGCAAAGCTTGCGGCCAAGAAGACTCTGGACCTCTCGAACCAAAAGAACGTCACCACTGCAACGATGATCTATGCATCGGACAGCGACGACGTTTTCCCACGCTGCGAGTACAAGACTCCAGATCGAAACTTCTTTGGATGGAACGTTCCCGTAACCTGGCGAGAGGCTGTTATGCCTTACGTCAAGAACGGAGAAGGTACCTATGTTGATGGTGCAAGAACCACGAGAGTCGCTGTCAACGGCATCTGGACAACCCCAGCATACGGCGACAACGCAACCCGAGGCAACTACATCATCAACCGCAACCTTTCACCAGGTCGATGCTACTGGAACGGTAACTGGACATGCGACTCTGGAGACGCTGGTGCCATCAACGCAGGCGTTATGGTCGCTCCATCGGTTTCCGTTACTCAGCTTGATGTTCCTGCAGACACCAACTTTATGACCAGCTCGCGAATCATGACCGACTGGAACGCTTCTGGCGACTATCCAGAAGGAGCTTGGTGGTGGTGGGGCGGAGCTCAGTTCCCTCCAGTGTTCTCGGGACCAACTTCACACGAGAAGTGGGACTACGACACATCCTCCGGAACCGCAGGATCACGAGGTGAGCCAAACGCAATGGTTCGATACCGCTACAGCGGTGGAACCAACCAAGGATTCGCTGATGGTCACGCAAAGTACGTGAAGAAGAGCGCATTCAACTGGTGCCGATACATTTACATCAAGGGCCTAGAGCAGGACTTCACCGCATCCGGAGCACATGATGACTGGTCATGGCTGTTTGGTGCAGGGAACGCTTGCGCGGCATTCGCACGATAATGAGAGGACTCTTCAGAATCCTCCCCGTAGCAATCCTAGGACTTTCTGTCCTAGGTTGCTCCGGATCCGGATCAGAAACCGGTGACGAAGAGGCAGGTCGCAAGGCGGCTGAGACAACAGTCAAGTCTGTTGATCAGTTGCCAGATAACATGCCTGCTCAGGCTAAGGCACAAGCTGAGGCCGCAATCAAGCAACAAGAGCAACGAAACGCAGCTGACGCTGCTGGACAAGAAGGTCGACTCAAAGCCGCACGCGGCGGACAGTAGATCAAGCCTAAACCGCCGAAGGGAAACCTTCGGCGGTTTTTTTCTATAACTATTACCATGAAACACCAGCCTTTTCTCGTCGCCCTCTGCGCCATCTTACCGATGATTGGATGTGCACCCCCCGAAGATGAGATCACGAGCGCTGAACCTCCCCGCAGAGATATTCCTTTTGAGGGAGAGGTTAATCCGAAGTTTGTCGGCACCTGGAAAGATATTAAGGGTGATCTTCGCTACTCGTTTGACAAGGCCGGCACCTACACTTACAAGGGGACAGTCAACACCCAAGCTGGACCACAGAAAATGGATATGTCTGGTGAGTGGCTCGTCAGTGGAACGATTATGTACCTGAAGGATTCGAAAGGCGAAACCTACGACTACGATACGAAGCTGAACGGAGACGAACTTTCTCTGACCACAAAGGGTCAGAAGAAGTTCGAGTTTAAGTACAAACGAGAGTAGTCACTTCAAATTTGAAGCGACTTTTGTGCTTTCCCAAGGGAAAGCATTATTTCCAAAGTGGCCGTTCATAGCCGTCGGTCGGTATGTTACGTTGAGGAGGTCGAGTTCCTTAATGATTCCTGCCGGGGACAGGTCGAAATTCTTTCGAACCCGGTTGACGATCTCGTCTGGGTCAATTGATTCGGTTCCAAACGTATCTACGTTAACTGCAACTGGCTGAGCGACGCCGATCGCGTACGCTAGCTGGACAACTGCCCGCTCGGAGAGGCCGGCGGCAACGATGTTCTTGGCGAGGTAGCGAGCAACGTAAGCAGCCGAACGGTCGACCTTTGTGGGGTCCTTTCCGCTAAATGCTCCGCCGCCGTGGGGCGCCATTCCGCCGTAGGTGTCGACAATGATCTTGCGTCCAGTAAGCCCAGTGTCTCCGGCAGGACCGCCAATGACAAACCGACCTGTTGGGTTGATGTGATAGGTGATATCGCCATCAATAAACTGCTTGTAAGACTCAAGAACGGGCTGGATGACATATTCCTGCACGCGTCTCTGAATCTCAGCCTGGGGAATCTGAGCCCCAAGCGCATCAAAGTCGTCATGCTGGTGGGAGACAACAACTGTGTCGATCGACTTCGGCTTCCCGTTTTCGTAGATGACGGAGACTTGGCTCTTCGCATCGGGGCGCAGTCCCAATCCCGGATTTGAGCGGCGCACTTCAACTGCCTTCCGCATAATCGCGTGAGCGATGGTGATCGGGAGGGGCATCAGTTCTTCGGTTTCGTTGGTCGCGTAGCCGAACATCATGCCTTGGTCACCGGCGCCGCCGGTGTCCACGCCCATCGCGATGTCGTTGGACTGACCTTGAATAGCAACGAGAACTCCGCAGTTATCTCCGTCGAAGCCGACGTTCGTACTGGTGTAGCCGATCTCTTTGATCGTGCTTCGCACGACGCGTTGAACGTCCACGTAGGCATTGGTGGTGACCTCTCCAGAGACGATGGCGACGCCGTGGGCCATCATAGTCTCAACCGCGACCCGGCTCTTGGGGTCTTGTTTCAGGAACTCATCGAGCAGCGCATCGGAAATTTGGTCTGCTACTTTGTCCGGGTGGCCAATGCTCACGCTCTCGGATGTGTAAATCTTCATTTCGGAACATCAATGGTACCCGCCAAGAAACCGAACTAGGTTCCTTTCGTGTCTCCGAAGAGGTCGATCTGGAGTCGTGGAGCGAGACGCCAGTTGCGCTTCATCACTTCAGGAACGAGCAATCTCGCCGTTTGCCAGAGCTGTTCGGCATCTCGCCCTTCGGGCATGAGGAGAACGCTGGATGGTTCAATTCCGCCAATATTGTGAAGAAGCTCCTCGATTTCTGGGATGTCTTCAGGGCTGGCAACGACAAACTTGAGCTGATGAGGATAGTGCCCGGTGAGTTGCTGAAGCACCGGGATGTTGAGGCGCAAGACGTCGTGTCGAGCCGCCCATTCGGGGTGCTCGGCTGGGATCGAGTTTTGGAGCTTGGGGCTGATCGACATCAGATCACACTCAACGTCACGGAAGATGGTTCCTGCGGTCTCGATCGTGATTGTCCTTCCGCTCTGGCGACACATTTCGGCAAGAGGAACGACTGCGTCAAACAGCATTGGTTCTCCGCCAGTCAGCACGATGTGATTGATTTCACTGAGTTGCTCGGTGATTTGGTCAATTGTCATCACTTCGCCCTCTGGCTTCCAACTGGCGTAGGGAGTGTCGCACCAGATGCACCGGAGATTGCAGCCGGAGAAGCGGATGAAAGTGGATGGAACGCCCGCGTAGATTCCTTCGCCCTGAACCGAATGAAAAATCTCGGCGATTTTAGCCTTCAAACTTCTTCACCAGAGGGTCTTGGAGACCGAGGTCGGAAAAGCCCTTTTCGCGGATTTGGCACGAGTCACAGCGGCGACAGGGCCCGCCATCTGCCGAAGGGTCATAACAGCTTGATGTGAGGGAGTAATCGACGCCTTTTGCTAAGCCGAGGGCGATGATTTCCGACTTTTTGAGGTCGATCAAAGGTGTATGGATTGTAAGGCCCTTCCCTTCCACTCCGGCTTTAGTGGCGAGGTTTGCCATCTCCTCGTAGGCGGTGATGAACTCTGGTCGGCAGTCGGGGTACCCAGAGTAGTCCACTGCGTTGACGCCGATGAAGATGTCGACGGCTCCTAGAACTTCCGCCCAAGCGAGGGCATAGGAGAGAAACACCGTGTTCCGAGCGGGAACGTAGGTGATGGGGATCTCCGCTTCCATTTCCCCCTCCGTTCGATCCTTGGGTACTGCCGCATCCGAAGTAAGAGCCGAGCCGCCAAACTGTCGTAGGTCGATGTTGACCGTGATGTGTTTGACTGCTTTTTGCAGGCGCGCTTGGTCGGAGGCTCGCTGAAGTTCAACTCGATGCCGCTGGCCGTAGTCGAACGACATGGCGTAGGGCTCGAACTTTTCCGCCCTCGCCACAGCGAGGGCGGTAGCAGAATCTAGTCCACCGGAGAGAAGCACCACCGCGCGCCGAGCCATGCCATTAGTTTATCGCTTTGCTTTAACTTTGATGGTCGGACTCAAATAATCAGCTTGGTCTTCCTTCTCTGCTTTAACCTTTTGGTCAGTAGATTCCTTCTTGTTAAGTCTGCCAAGCAGGGGGTCGCCCTTCGGAACTCGTGGCGGGAAGTTGTTGAACTGTCTCCAAAGTTCAAAGCCCAGCGGGACGGTGTCTAACATGATCCAGCCGATAGCCTCAGCACCCGGTCGAAGGTTGTTGGCAGGCGGCCAGGGCTGATCCTTCTTACCGCCAGGGAGGACATACCTTGCCTCTTTGACCAAGACTCGGAACCTTGATGAGCCATCGTCGACAGGGTCGATAAACTGAACTGATCCACCGTATGTCCCGACTGAGACGCCAGGGGCGCCTGAGAACTGCACGGCGGGATAGCCCGCGAACTGGAGGCGGACGGGGCGGCCAACGCTAATGAATCGGACGTCATTGTCTGTGACCAGCATTTCGACGATCCGATCCTTTGTTTCTGGTGCGATGGTGGCGAGGACATCTCCGGCCTTCACCATGGAACCGGCACCAAACCGGGCGATGTTGATGAGACGCCCAGAGGCGGGAGATTTTATCTGCGCCTGATTGCGCCGGCCAGTTACATTGGCTGAGTCGAGCATGATCTTTTGGAGATCTGAGCCGGCTTTAGCAAGGGTGCTCTCCGCACTTTGGAGGGAGGCTTCGAGGCTGGCGATGGTTGCGCTGGCGTCGTTTTCGATCCGTACGAGGTCATTTTTGGCAATCGACACATCTCGGTCGGCAGCCAGAACGCCCTCTCTGGCTTGATTGACCGCTTCGCGTTGACGAGCGATATCGATCTCGGCCTGGTCTTGTCCTAAAGTCCCCAGTTCTACAGTTCGCTTTGCGGCGGCAACAGTTTCTTCAAGCTGTTTCACCCGGGCCTGAGCAGCGACTTGACTTGCTTCGGCAAGTTCAAAGTTTCGTTGGGATTCGAGACCCTTGCTCGCAAGATATGAAACTCGTTCAAAGTTCTTCTTTTCGACCTCTAGCTGCTGGCGAGCGGTGATGAGAAGTTGGTCGTTTTGGCGAACGATGTCTTGCGCTTGGAGCTTTCGCTGTTCGGCGGAGGCCTTGGCAACTTTGATGAAGGCCTTGAGGTTCTGCTCGGACTGGGCTTGAGACGCCTTTGCTGCCTTGAGGCGGTTTTGGGCTTGCGAAATACGCTCGTTAGCGTTCTTGAGCTGCTGCACCTTGGATGACTGGACCTCGCCAACTTGGGAAGTTATGCGGGCGATGCGGGAGGCTTCAGAAGTTTGACTCTGCGTCAGTGCCTCTTGTTGACCGCTCATTCGCTTCTCGATTTCAGGATCAAGAAATTTCTGGTCGATATCCTCGATCTCGGCGATGAGGTCGCCTTCTTTCACAAGCTGACCTTCGGAGACGTTCCACTTGACGATTCTCCCTGGAATCTGGGCTTCGATGGTTTGAGGTCGATCTGCGGGATTGAAGACGGCAACTTGCCCGCCTCCGATGATGGTCTGCTGCCATGGAACGAGCCACAAGATGAGAACAGAAAGCACAAGTAAGAAGATGAGAACTCGGGCGATTCGCTGACCCGACGAGCGACGGCGCACTTCTTTGATGGCGCGTCGCATTACTGCACACCTCCGATCCGGATGAGTCGGCTCAGCCGAGGGAAAAGTTGGCAGAATGAACCGAATTCATTGGTCGCGAGCTTCATGGCGGGTCCTCCCTCTTTTATTAAACCGTCTTGCAGTACGTAGATTTTGTCGGAACGGAGGACGACTTCGGGGTCGTGGGAGATATCAATGATTGTCCAGTGATTCTCTTCCTTGAAGATTTCGTCGAGGATCATAAGGGTTTGCCGTTCGTCGATGCCGGTGAAGGCCTCGTCCAGGATTAGGAGGCGCGGTCGACCTACAATTGCTCTCGCGATCAGGAGACGCTGAACTTGGCCACGAGACAAGTTCTTGCCCATCGAAATAACCTTCGTTCGAAGGCCGTCAGGCATTGCCGATAGCTCATCGGTGAGTTGCGAAACGTCGAGTGCCCAACGTACATCTTGGGGAGAAATGTGCTCCCTTCCGACAAGGATGTTCTCCTCAATGGTGCCATCAAAGAGCTCGTTTTCGTAGCCGATCATTGAAACGTGACTCCTCAGCGAATCGAGGGAGAGGGTTCTACTCTCTACGCCGTCGAGTTCGATCGTGCCATGCGAAGGATCATCTAAACCGCAAAGCAGAGCACCAAGGGTGCTCTTTCCGGCTCCGCTTGCGCCAACGAGAGAGACTCTCTCTCCGGGTTCCAGGATCATATCGATGCCGTTGAGAATCGGGTTCTGGGGGTCGTAGTTAAAGCGGACGTTTCGACAGACGACCTCAAGTCCCTTAGACTTTTCAGGATGAGGGAGATCTCTCCCGTCCATTCGCTCGGTTTCTATGTCTGCAACGTGGCCGACTTTGTCGAGTCCTGTCAGGAGATCGAAGAAGATGTCTGCCTGCCGTACGAGCTTTTCCAGCGCGGCAAGAACGGTTGTGATGATGATTTGGGCGGCAACAAGTTGACCGAGGGTCAGACCGCCATTGATCACCTGCCAGCCTCCACCGGCGAGGGCGGCGGCTTGGACAAAAGCTTGGAAGATGTAGAAACTACCCACCTGGCGGATAGTGACGGCAAAGTGCGCTTTGCGCTGCCTGACGTAACCTAGCACTGACTCGTCGGCACGATGGGTCAAGTATTCGCGGTTCCCGTGAACTTTGAGCGAGACGTTGCAACGAGCGATGTCTTCGAGCCAGTCGGCGACCTGGTATTTTTGCTTAGACTCAGCGATGGATGTTCGCAGGCCTCCGAATCCGAAGATCAGCGTGATTATGAGCAGCCCGACAATGAGAATAAGGTCAAGCAGGAGCAGTGTTGGACTGTAGAATCCAAGGATTGCTAGACCAAGAGTTGCCTGTACCAGAGCCGTTGCACCGTCTACGAGGAGCTTTGCGACCGCCTTTTGAACGGTGAGAACATCGAAGAAGCGATTGACCAGTTCGGGAATGTACTCGGCACGAAGGCTTCGAGGACATGCACGGGCAAGAACATCGGCGATTTTCATCGCGTTTTCGGCGAAGATTCTTTGCTGAATCGCTTCAACTAGGTTCAGCTGCATTAGTTGCATGACGCCGCCTAAGAAGAGAGCGCCGAAAACAAGGAGGGCAAGAATAACCAAGGGCTGGACGAACAGACCAGCCGCGACGGTATTCACCAGGGCGTTCATTGTCAGCGGGATCAGGAGCGAGAAGATGACCAGCGTAATCGAGTAAGTCAGGAGAACCCAGAGTTCGCTCTTCTCGTGAACAAGGAGTTTGCCGACGCGTTGGAGAGGAGAAGACTTACTCATTGCTTGCCTCCCAACTGGGCAGTTGAGGCAAGAAAGGCGAGGTTGGCGAGCTGGAGTTCCACTTTGACATCGATGAGGCGGGCTTGGGATTCGGCGGTTGAGCGTTCACGTTGATTGATGAGGAAGAGGGTGCTGAGTCCTTCGACGAACTTGATCCGTTCACCTTCCTCGACGGCTTGGTTCGCTTTGACCTCTGCTTCGGCGGCGATGACTCGCTTTTCAGTTTGAGCGAGGGCAGAGAGAGCATCATCAACCTCGATCTGAACCGCTCGCTCGAGCTGCCGGTATTCCAAGTCCAGTTTTTGGAGCTTGGACTTGGTGGCGTTGATTCGTCCATCGACCGAGTTTTGGCGCAATGGGATTGTGTAGAAAACTCCGGCCTTCATTGTGTTTCCGATGGAGTCAGCACCGAAATCGAACCCAGGACCGATCACGAGGTCGAGGCCCGGCTTACGGTCGTTTTGGGCGAGGCCAAGATCAAGCGCCAGAATTTGCTGACTCAGGCGCAGCGCGAGGAGTTCGGGGCGGTCTTGAGTTGCTGAGTTCTTAGCGATCTTGGGTTCAATCTTGCCGCCTTTTTCGTCCAGAGATGCAATTTCGACCTGCGTACGCGACGCGTCGATTGTGGAGCCGTCTTGATTCCAGCGATAGAGACCCAACTTGATCTCAGCCTTTTGGACATCGCGCTCGGATTTTTCAAGACCGCCTAAACGGCGGGCGACTTCGGCGTCCGCCTCTTGCTGATCTATTGGCGGATTTGCGCCTTTTAGGATTCTCTCGCGGATGTATTCGGCCCGATCCGTCGCGAGTTTCAGAAGTTGTTGGGCGACTTCTAGCTTCGCCTTTGCTCCGACCAATTCCCAATATGCAGTTCCAGCTTTCTCAAAGAGGCTCAGCTGGGCTTCACGAATGAACTGATCGGCAATGGGTTCGCCGAGGAGTGCCTGCTGCTCACCGACAGTTTTGGCGTTATTGATTCGATCCCTCAGGAGGGGAATCTTTGCGGAGACGAAGTACTCACCCGCTGAACCTGTGAATGAGGCAGGTGACTTGACATCGCCTCGATTGAGGCGACCCCCAATTGAGTACTTGACACCACTTCTATCCAGAACTTCGACAACGGCATCCGACATCGACGTCGTCTTTGCCTTGCCTGGGTCGGTGGCGGAGTTATAGCGAAGGAATTCAGTTTCAAATGCGAGGACGGGGTCGAATGCGCCGCGTTTTTCTTGACTCTTCGCACGGGCGACAGCAGCCTCTAGCCGGGTAGCCATCAGCTTGGGAAATGCACGATCAACGTCTCTCAGAACAACATCGAGAGTGAGACCTTGCTGCCCAGGGGCAAGCACATGCAGCAGAGCGGAAAGAAAAGATAGATTCAACTAATGGGCGACCTCAACAAGATGTGACGAAACACACCCAGTGTTTCGACCCCAAAAGTCTCACTGCGCACGCCGCTTTCGCGGCGGCTCATGGATCCGGGGTTTTCACCCGTATTGACGAACCCATGCCTCGGGATGATTCTCCCGACCAGTTACTCCCTTTCGCAGTTCATAACGAGTATTTATCGGCGATGGTTTCGTTTATCTACACTTATCCGTCTAGATTGAGAGAATTGACTGAATGATAACGAGCCGAGTGGGTTCATCCATAATAAGGGTGTATGGCGACGCCTCAGCTCAGTTCTCTGTTTGGAGATGCCGGACGCAGGACTCCAGTGACCATTGGGCTCACTGCTCTTGTGGTGTTGGGCGCAGTTTTGACGCTTGGTGCGTCAGCGTTCATGCGTTCGACCTTTGGCTTCGACGGGTCACTTTTTCCAAAGCTCTGGACGGTGGCGACCTATCCGTTCGTCAATGATCTTGGGGCGCTGGGGCTCGTATTTTTACCCTTATGGCTCCTCTCAATCGGAGGCTCTGTGGAGCGCGATCATACGCCGGCTCGATTTGCGATCATTCTAGGGATTCTCATCATTTTGAGCATGCTTCCCTTTATGATTCTGAACCGACCGCTGTATGGCATCTTGGTTCCCAACTCCGCACTCACCGCGATCTGGGCAACGCGGCAGCCGAATGCGACGGTGATGATTTTTGGCCTGGTGCCGGTGAAGGCAAAGTGGATTGGCTGGCTGGGAGTTGCCTCGGTCCTGGTGACCTACGGAGCAGGAAACTTACCACTCGGAGTTCTAGCGCTCGTCAGCAGCCTCACGGCTTACCTCTATGCGTCGAATCGTCTTCCGGTTCGATATGGTTACTCACAATACCAAATCGGAGCAGCAAAGCAGACAAAAGCACAGAAGGTAAAGGAAGACGCGTATTTGAGTGACGTCTTTTTGCGCGAGCAAGAAAGAGCCGAGCGTGAACGATTGCGTAGACTGTTTGAAGGAAGTCTGGAGGACGATAAGAAATGAGCGAGCACATTCCCGGAACGTTTGATTCACCGAAGCCCATTAACGGCAAGAAGTTCGCGATCGGTTTCGTCATCGGCACTATTCTGTTCTTTGTTTTCTGCCTTGCGGCTACCTATTACGGCGGTCGAGCTTGGGGCAACGCATTAAGCAAAAAGGCAATGGCTCAAGAGAAGCAAGTTGAGATGGAACGGATGAAGGATCGCGAGTCGAAGGGCATTCGGTAACCGATGTTTGGCGAAACATTCGAGGCGGCCTGGCAAAAGCGATTTGGGTCGGAAGCAGGTTTTTCACTCGACGAGATTGGCCCGCTCTTGGCCCATCGCTCGGTGAGGCGCTTCGCAGATCAGCCGATTCCTGAATCCATGGTGCAGGGTCTTGTCGCTGCAGCTCAGTCAGCAGCGACGAGCAGTAATTTGCAGAGCTGGTCGGTCGTTTCGGTTAAAGACTCAGCCAAGCGGGCAGCGCTTGCAGAAGCTTGCGGAAATCAGAAGCAGGTACAGACCGCGCCCCTCTTTTTTGCGTTTTTAGCGGATTTGCATCGGCTGGCGGAATACGCAGGCGAGGTTCCCACCGGGCTAGATACGATTGAGATGTACACCGTCGCCGTGATTGACGCGGCTCTCGCAGCGGAACGCATGGTCTGCGCCGCGGAGGCACTGGGTTTCGGGATTTGTTACATCGGTGGTCTGCGCAATCATCCCGATACGGTGAAAAAACTCTTGCGGCTCCCAGAGCGAGTGGCTCCCGTGTTTGGGCTCTGCATTGGGGTTCCGGCTGAGACGGCGCACGCTGAGATTAAGCCCAGGCTGAGACAGGATCAGGTTTGGTTTGAGGACGTCTATGGCGAGTCCCTCGATCCAAATGAATATGATTCCCGAGCCGGAGAGTTTTTTGGTTCTCAGGGGATGGCTACGGACCTTACTTGGTCGCAAAAGAACGCATCCCGAACCCGAGACGAGGGACTTTCGGGGCGCGAGAAACTCCTAGAATTCCTGAATAAGCAGGGCTTGGCCAAGCGTTAACGGCTTGCCTTTTTCGCTGGCATGTCCTCGATCGAGACCGATGTGACTGCGCGCGGAACCCGAATCAGATACGTCTGGGCCTTCGTGTCGGGAGTGGAAGCTGGCCGGGAGAAGAGCGCAACGGCTTGGTTTCCCCGGTAGGCGAGTCCTTCAAATTTGTACGCCTTTCGGTTCTGGGGAGCCACCGTCACCGCAAAGACGTTCTCCTTCGTCGGTGAGTAACCTTTTACTGTTACCGACGAAGGCAGAGATCGGATTTGCTGAGCGGATAGCATCACTCCAGCACTCGAACTTCTCATAAAGGCATCGCCTTGGTAGCCGAGTACAACACTTGAATCATCAAAGTACTCCGTAGCGATGGAGCGTGCTGAACGATCAATTCCCACTCCAAACCAGCTCGCTCCGCTCTGTTGCTGCACGGATGTGGTTCTACGAATCAAGACCTTTGCCGCTCCTTGGTTGTAAACGACATTCTCAACGGCACAAGTGTAGCCCTGGCTGAATCGCCCGATCGAGACGATGGCCAATGCGGAGGTTTGGAAGTTGAATGATAGTCCTGCGGAGTTGAAGTTGAAACCCGACTGCTGAACCCAATAGTTGAACGTGTTTTGGGTGTAGAAGACTTGACCGAAAGGATTATAGAAGCCATCGTAGTACCCGTTGCAGCATGGCGACCACTGGCCTGGATACCAGACGGAATAGGGACCAACCAGAATCCCACCATCCTTCTGAACCTTGGTTATGTTGAGTTTGAAGTCAAGAACTGAACGGTCGATCGCGATCATTACCCAAGGGCTGGTGAGAGCTTGGGTCGTGATTTCGTCCCTTCCAGGTGTTGCCTCAACAACTTCGATGGTTGCAACATTAGCCACTACCGATACTGATCGGACGGATGCGGAATAACCGCCGGTTGATCGTGTTCCGAGAAAAATCGCCACCACTCGATCCTTATAGAAATCAACTTTGGGTCGACTCGTTGACTGCGCGATTGCGAGGTAGTTTTCAAACGCGCTTTGGTCGGTGATATGAAACATTCGCTGTTGCTTTTCAGTCGCGTTAGTGCCTGACGCAATCGTTCGGTAGGCGACATTTTGCCCAAAACTGACTGCCGCCAAAGTCATCATAATTAACCCAATCGCAACTCGCAACGTATTCATGCCTTAATGGTACGACGAATGCAGTATGGAGAGGTTACGATTCCACTTGAGAAAGCCTAAACGATTCACGGAGACCAGCGCAAAGCTCGAATTCATTGAAGGAATTCGAGCTCTGGCGGCTTTGTATGTCGTGGTCAGCCATTTCTGCTCCATGGTCATTCCGCCTGACTCGGCTCGATTTAATCAGACCAAAGGGACATTTTTGGCGAATGCAATGGGTGCCTTTCGAAATGGGCACTTGGCCGTAGCGGCGTTTATCGTGCTTTCTGGATTCTGTCTCCAGTACGGACTGTTTCAGAGAGGTGATGGGCGAGTTTATGGTCTTGGAGGGTTCTTCAAGCGGCGAGCCTTACGGATTCTTCCCGCCTACTACGCGACGCTGCTATTGTCGGTGGCAGTCTGTTACTGGGTAACTTGGCCAAATCGAGATCTGCGGCCGTTCGACACTTACGTCAAGGCTTCGAGTGGCCTTCCGGTGACATTGGATAGCCTTATGGCGCACATCTTCTTGCTTCAAAACCTGTCCATGGACTGGATGTATCGCATCAACGGGGCGCTTTGGAGCATCTCAATTGAAGCCCAGCTCTACCTTCTCTTCCCCTGGCTCATCCTGGTCATGCAGAAGCGTTCACCGGTTGTGCTTTTGTTGCTCACGGCGATTCCGGCTTTACTGGTCGCGGCCTTTGTACCTGGAGCAGCGAAGATGTACTCGTGGTTTGCGATCCTCTTTGTGGCAGGGATGATGGCGGCTCATTACGCCCACCGGCCCGACCCGGTGAAGGGGCTAAAACCTGCATACGGATTTGCGGTTTTCTGGTCAGGATTGTTGGCGACGTTCTACATGGTCTATCAACAGGCAGTGGTCGGAAAGAGCCTCGACTCAACAACACTTATCGCCAGTGATCTCACCTGTGGTTTTGCGACGGCGGCGTTCCTCTACTCGGCAACTATTTCGCCTGGAGGGCTCGCTCAGAGAGCACTCAGCGCTCGGTGGCTCGTTCGAATCGGTGTGGCAAGCTACAGCCTCTACTTGATTCACCACCCTCTATTGCAAGTGCTCTATGTGTTCCGACCGTCTTGGGCATCGAGTCCCGAATTGGAGACAACTTATCTCGTAACCCTAGCAATGCCGGTGATTGTCATCGCATCCCTCATCTTTTCTTGGATTTTTGAGAGACCCTTCGTGAAATCGTACTTGCCCGCATTTCATAAGGAGCCCGGCTACCAAACTCACCACCTCCCGTTACAACCGTTAGATCAGGCCACGTTGGCGAGCTACGCATATCTCGAGGGAGAAAGTAAAGAGGCACCTCACGAACGAGGTGCCTCCAAGCGTCGCCGAAAGGCTAAGCTCTACTGAAGTGAGCGTCGCTTCAATACCATGTCCATGTTCAACGTACGGTTGATGGTGTGGTAGGTATAGGTGATTGACTCCGGTGTGATGAGATTTCCGGTTGTTGAATCAAAGGTTGGAGGGGTGTAATCCACGCTGCCATGCACTACCGAGTCAATCCGAGTGGAGTTGTACTTTCGCGCGACAGGAGCACCAATGACCGGTGACCATTCGTCCGTCGAACTGACGTCTTCTCGGGTCTTATAGATGAATCCATTTGAGATGTTGTAGGCCTTGAACCAAGCGAGTACATCCCAGTTGTTGTGCATCGAGTCCGTGTAGAGTGCTCGCCAGGTGTTAAACTCCGGGCTGACATCGGCCGTGACGGTGCTCGCACCGGTTACCGCAAATGCAGTTGAGATATCAAACTCAGTTGCTGGGTACGCGGTGAGCGTGTTGTCAAAGCGTCCCGCTCCGCCAACGTTTGCACCTGCACCAAATGTGCCTGGTAACCAAGCTTGAGTTGCACCACCAACTCCAGGAGCAGTGTTGACGTTGTTTTGGCGCCGGCCAAGCATGGTTACATTCCCACCAACATTCTGAGAGATGTAAGTTTCCAAAACTTCGACGGTTGGTAGACCGCCGTTCAGCTTGTAAGTCAATGCATCCGTTACTTTGAAGCAGTTGCCAATTCCGGTGATCGTCACTGATGTGATCGTCCTCGTCATTGTTCCGCTGACCGGGCCCTGGTTTCGGCTGACGCGAGACGAACTTTCATCAAACTCCTCCCTGAGCATTGTCCCGGAGACTTCGTACTCCCAGGTGTCGCCCGCTCGGTAGGTTCTCAGAGCCGTTCCACCGTTGATTCCGGGTCCGGTTGCCCGAAGTACTGATCCTATGGGAGGATCTGGGAATCCGGTTCCGACTCCGCCTTGTCCACCACAGCCGACGAATGCGAGGGCGAGAATCGCCACACTGATTTTGATTCCTTTCATGGTCTAACCTCCTCCTGAGGATGCGGGGCCGACATCGAAGTTGCCCCCGTAGTTCACGCCGAGGCGTGTGTAACTGAAACTTCCGACAAGCCTGCCTCCGTTTGTGGTCACGGTTCCACCGATGACCATGTTGCCACCAGCTGGGAAGCTGGTGACTGCAGTAAGACTGCCTGATTTATTGACGAACCCGGCGATCGATCCCGTAGCACCGACCTTATCGACCATGCTGCCGGAGAGGCTGCCGTCGGTGGTGATGACAAACGACATGTTTCCATTATCGTTGGCGTCTCCGCTAGCCCAAGTCCCAGCCCAGTTGCCTGCGTACAGGCTTGGGAGGAGGGAAGTGTTGCCGGCTCCGCCACATCCTGAAAGGAGGGCTAGACCGAAGAGTGCGATTGCTGCTCGTTTCATTAGTTGTTGCCTCCTTTCTTGCCCATCTTGATCGGGTTCTCGGTGTTGATCAGAGCGTGGCCCTTCTTGAACGATCCATCGTGGTTAAGCGACGTATCTTTCTCCATGGGCAGGGTCTTTGGCTGACCTTGGTTGAGCATCTTTGCGGTGACAAAGATGACCATCTCGGTCTTGACCTTATCCGTCGAGGTACTTCGGAAGAACTGGCCGAAGATGGGCAGATCCTTAAGGATCGGCAATCCTGTCATCGACTTTCGGTCTTCCTGCTGGATCAGCCCGCCGATGGCGAAGGTTTCGCCGTCTTTGAGGGTGATCGAGTTCTGTGCTGTTCGCTCGCTGGTCTGTGGCAGTCGTCCTCCGATTTGGGTAACTACTTCCCATCCCTTTAGATAAACCACCTTGGTTCGGAGATCGAGGTTAATGGTTCCATCTCCGCCGAGGCGAGGATATGCGGCGAGTCGAACTCCGGTGCTAACGGTGCCTTGGGTAACCGAAGGACCATTTTGACCGCTGATGATTGATTCGATGTATCGAATCACGTCCCCAACGAAGACCTCGTTTGCTCGTCCGTCGTTGCAGATCAGGTTTGGCCTGGAGATCAGGCGGCTACCATTTGAGATTGAATCAAGGATGGCCGAGACGTCACCAGAGACATCGCTGCCTTGGACGCTTACTCCGATTCGATTGTTCAGAGCGTTGGCAGGGTTGTTTAGGCGGATCGTCTTGATCGCTCCGCTGGTGAATAGGTTCCAGTCGATTCCAACTCGGAGGAGTTCTTCACGGCTGACTTCCATAACACGCATTTCGAGCGAGACTTGGCGAGGAGCAACATCGAACTGGCTGACGAGCTGCATAGCTCGGTCCACCTGGTCCTTGCTTCCTTTCATGATGAGGCGCATCGGCATTCCAACCGCTTCAAACTCATCGAATGGCAGGATCAATCCGGTGTTTGCCTCGGACTTATCCGACTTGAGCTGTTGCTGCTGTCCACCCGCTCCTTGCTGTTGTTGCTGCTGACCGCCACCGCCGCCACCGCCATTTTGCTGAGCTGCCGCCATGGTGCCTCCGCCTTGAGGGACCGGAGTGTCGGTGCCTCGTTGCTCGGCCTGATTTCTCATCCGATCTTCTTGGTACACCTTGGGGTTGAGCACGGCGTTGGGTGCGATTACGACCGAAAGGCCAGGGATGTTCGAGATCAGCGCTTCGCGAACTGCACGAGGATCAGAGTATTTGAGGTCTGCAACCTGGAACTCCGTCATGGTAGCGGCTTCGTCGCTATCCAACTCTTGGAAAGCAGCGATGACCTGGTCGACTTCATCAGAGAAGCCCTTTAGGACGATGGTCTGCTTAGAGATGCTGGTGGTCGGAGTTGCAAAGCATTCGACGCTGCCAATGTTAGTCTTGCCTTTTCCAGCAAGGGCTTCTATGAGATCGATCGCACGTCCGCCGTGAACGGTGTAGGACTTTACGATGGAATCAACGGTCTTCGGGGGCTTGATACCTAGTGCTGTGCATAGCTGTCGGTCAATGGATCTCACAAGCGTCTCGATTTCATCGAGCCGGCCGGGTGATCCAATCAGCATCATGTAGGGATCGTTGGCACCCGCTGAGGAGCTGTCCTGACCTGGTGCTGTCTTCGCATCTTGATCATTTGAAGCGACCGGATTCCCAGAAATCACTGTTCGCTCAGAAGGCAGAACGAGTTCAAATCGACCAAAAGAGTTCTCGGAGGAAACCGATTTGAGAACCGCTAGTTTGATTTGAATTGTCTGCCCACTGAAGACCGGAACTACCCTAGACACCACTGTGTCCTCTCTGGGACCTTGCACTGAGCGAAGAGTTTCGAGGAACTTCGATTCGGTAGTGACGATGTAGGTGTGTCCAACCTGCGCGTACTTGAGTCCAGCAAGCGATGTCACTAGATTGAGTGCCTCTTTGACGGAAACCTTGGCAAGCTTTACCGTTAGCTTCCCAGTCACATCTGGAGACGTAACAATGTTTACTCGCGTCTGGAGCGCAAGAGACTTGATGATGTTCACGATTTGGGTGTCAACAAAGTCCAGTGAAACCCGGATATCATCTGCTCCTGCACCACCGGTGAACTTAGGTGTTGTCACAACGAACGGCTGTGCGGCTGTTGTCTTTTTCTCGTTAACCGCTGGCTTGATTGGTCCGTAGTTCCGGATCGCCGGAAGAGTTACGGGGACGCTCTTCGCCATTGATCGACTCAAGAACTCAGTTGGCGTCTCGGATTTGAGACTGACTCGCGCTTTCGGAACCGAAAAGTACTCGACAACGGCTTCAACTCTTTGCGGAGTCTTGGGAAGAGTCTTTCCGGTCGGCTTGCTACTTGCCGCAAACTTCGCAGCAGCTGTTCCTTCTGGCTTGACTAAACTCAGCAGGAGTAGCTCTGCTGGCTCAAAGCTTGCGATGACACCGTTCTTTTCGGTTGCAATTACCGCGTTGATCGGCTCGGAGAACTTGAACTTGAGAGTGGTTTTTCCATGACTCAAGACAGGCTGAATAGTCTCCAGTCCGTTCTGCCAAATGTTCAGCTTCTCGCTCTTCAGCGATAGCATAGCGTCGAATTCGAGCGTGTACTGGGTTGCATCGTTCAAAAATTCGGCTTTCGGCTTGCCCAATCCTGATCCTTGAATCAAAACTTGGACACCGTTACCGACTTTCAGAACTGAAACACCAGTAATGCGCCCGGCGGCGTTAGCGACGGTTGTCGCCACGACACAAAGCCCGATCAGGGCTGTTCGGATCCATTTACTTTCCATTGGGGTTTCCTCCTACTGACAAAACGAGTGTTTGATCGTGAAACTTGACTTTCACCTTGTTGCCGTACACGGCAATGAGAGTTGTGGAACTGTCGATAGCATCGCCAGCCTCCACGAGTTTTTGATTTCCTGTAGCGTCTGCGAAGACAGCTGCTGGATATTTGCCTTGAACGAGCCCGATCAGGGTGTAGGCAAACTTGGGCGCGTCCGGTGCGAATGGCTCAACGCCACCTTCATTGACTCCGCCAGGCACCCACTCAATGTCTTTCGAACCACCCTGAAGGACATCTGGGATTGGTCGACGGCCGCCAGGTCTGTTGGCAGTCGGCTTTACTGGCGCAGGTGCATTTGGGTCTTCATTTGCCGAGATTGCAAAGGCGGAGGGCGCAAACGGATCTCGCTTTGCGAGTGGTCGGGATTGCTCAGGGTTTGCGACTTCTGACTTTGCTACCGAGGTTGTGAAAGTCTCGTCGACTTTCTTCTCTTCCTTCTTGGGAGCTGGAGTTGGAGTCGGAGCAGTTTCTCCGCCCATCATTTGGAAACCTCCAATGCAAACTATCATCAGAGCGAGAACACCCAAGACGACCATCTGCTTCTTCTCACGATTCATGTTTCACCTCTCCCTGCCGGCTTGCGGTCATGTCTTCATCGGTATCTCCCAACACCGAATCTTTGAATGCGTAGGCCTGAAGTGAGATATCAAACTCCAAAGGCGGACTACCTGGTTCGATCTTCCCCGAGTCCTTTGGAACGATCGTAAAGGACTTCACTGCAACGATCTTGGGGAAGTTTTTCAATGCCTCAACAAAGCGCAAGGCATCGCGGTAAGTGCCACGACCTTTCACTGTGATGTTTTGCTCCTGGTAAGCGCTCTTGCTTCCGCCTTCTTTCTCCTTCTTACTTTTCTCCGCGAAAAATGGTCGAACACTCAGGATCAACATGTTGTTCTTCTTGCCAAACTCCTCAAGTTCGTGAAGCATTGTCGCCAAGTAGGCGGCCTCGGGGATGCCATGCTCAAGGTGGCTCAGTTTTGATTTCAGCCCAGCAATTTTTGCCTTGCTCTCATCAAGTTTACGTTGAACTGCTTTCTCGTCTTTTAGCTCAGATTTGAGGGTCTCGAGGGAGCGTCTCTGCTCTCCTAAACTCGACGAAGTGAGATAGACAATCCCCATTCCGGCAAGGAATATGGCTCCGGACAGGAGAAAGAACGACTTCGGTTGCAGTTGGATTTTCAGCTTCATGATTTAGCACCATCTTCGGCTACGGGTTTTGGAGCAGTTCCAACAATTGAGCCAGCGATTTCAAACTCAATTGCCGACATGCTACGGAGAAGCTTTTCTTGGGACTGGATCAGGTTCACACCCTCCAAGTCCTGCGAGTTCTGGCAGCGTAGAACAAACTGCGAGGCGTCAGATTGAGATTTGCCAGTGCCAACAAAAGTGACTTTTATCGGTTGATCTGGCTGTGAAGAGTCGGCTCGGATTGCCGTAAGATACACGTCTGGTGGAGTGTTGACTGTGATGTGGTTCAACAGACGCCCCCAGCGGCTCGTCAAATCACGGGCACTGGACAAAGTCTCCAGCCTTGGCTCGAGATCGGCAATAATTCGTTTTTGCTCGTCAATGGCTTTCAGCATCGGCTTAAGCTTTTTGAGCTTTATTTGGATACCTTTTTCTTCGGCGGCGAGGAGTGCCCCCTGACCAAGAACAAGCAGGTATGCGATTCCGACAACGCTGCCGGCTACGACAAGGGCCGTTTGGCTCAGCCGCATCTGTTGAGCCGCTTTCTTTGCGACGATTAGGTCCGATTCAATGAGGTTGATAAACGGCATCGTGTTCTCCTTATGCGGCTTTGAGTTGCCCTCGAATGGCGAGGCCGGCGGCGATCGTTAGGTCCAGACCTGAACCTTCAGTTCCACCTGCGTTGATGATGTTGGTATTGTCGAAAACTCCGAGAGCATTCACTGGCAATCCGAGCTTCGAGCTGAGATAACCATCTAATCCTTTGAGCTTTGCCCCGCCACCTGTTAAGATGATTTCCTTGACCTCTACTGAAGGAGCTCCCTCCGCCTGCTGGTTTTGAGTCTGGAGATAGTTGAGAGATCGGCGAACTTCGCGGACGAGGTCATCTACTTGAGATGCCATCACCTTCAGAGGAGGATTCTCCACAACTGTTCCAGAAAGCAGTTCACGCATATCAAGAACGGTCTTTCCAGCCTCAGCGTCCACGGTCTCCAATTTGAAAGCCTGTTTGAGTGCTTCGGTCAGCGTGTTGCCACCAACAGGCATCGTTCGGTTCATCACAAAGACACCCTTGTCAATCACCGTGACCGACGTGCTTGAACCGCCGATATTGAGGAACATATAGGATTCGTCCCCGGGCTTACGGCTCGGGTCAGTCTCGACCAGTGTTCGGTAAGCAGCGAAGGTTTCAAGGTCAACTATGTCAACGTGAAGTCCTGCCTCTTTACAAGCCGCAATCCGACCCGCGACCAGATCCTTCGGTGCAGATGCAAGCAGTACGTGCATCTGCGTGTCCGAAAGCGGTCCAACAATCTCGGCCTCAACATACGACTCTTCAATTGAGCCTGGAATGTAGCGGCCAGCTTCAAATTTCACGGAATCGCGAAGCATATTGGGAGACATTTTGGGAAAAGGGACTGTTCTGACAAATGTCGCGCCCCCCGCGGCAGCGATGACCGCATGACCACCATGAATATGCCCGTCCTTCATTGCTTGCTTGATTGCAGCTCCCAGTTCTTCAGGGTTCGTCACATTACCATCGCGCAAAACATCTGGCGGTGTGGGTGCAGTCCCGACCTTCGTGAGTTTCCAGCCCGCACCGGATTTGTCTACTTGCACGACCTTGATCATGCTGTGGCCAATGTCCACGCCCATGGAAGCTCTGACTATTGCCATTTGCTACCTTCCAGGATTCTTGTCAGATTAGAATTCATGTTATTGGTTCGAGAGATGGTGCGCCCAAGACTCGGTTGTCCTACCCAGTAAGAATCCTTGGCTAATCCTGGCAAAAACTCAGGTGTCATTGAGGAATTGTTGGGAGAAACCTTTCAAAGGAGATAAGCCTTGCGCTGGTCTGCCATAATCGTCCCAAGCATGGGCGCTGTCATCTTAGATTCGGGGGACATCAGGCGGACACTTGGTCGCCTTGCACACGAGATTTTGGAGTCAAACCAAGGGGCCGAGAACTTGGTTGTGGTCGGCGTTTTGAAGCGTGGCTACCCAATCGCAAAGCGACTCGCATTTCACATGACTCAGATCGAAGGCGTCACTGTTCCGTGTGGCAAGCTTGATATCCGCGCTTTCCGGGACGATGCTCCGGTCCGTGCGGAAGACGAGTCTGAAATTCCTTTTGAGGTCACTGGAAAGCATGTTGTCCTCGTCGATGAACTGATTTTCACAGGAAGAACGATTAGGGCGGCACTTGATGCGCTGATTCGCCACGGGCGTCCAGCGACCGTGAAGCTTGCAGTCTTGCTTGACAGGGGGCATCGAGAATTGCCGATCGAGCCAAATTTCTGTGGCCGAACGATTCAGACTGAGCGCGGTGATAACATCGTGGTCAAGATCAACGAGTACGATGGTGAGGACGCTGTCGTCTTGCAACCTGCTCAGACGGAGACCGCATAATGCCACTCAACCTCCTCGGAATACGAACTCTAGAAGCTGATCAAATCAGTGCTCTCATTGATCTGGGTCGGGACTTCAAACAGCGAGTTCGTGCCGATGAGGCGGTTCCAAACCTGAGCAAGAAGGTTGTCGGGATGCTCTTCTTTGAAAACTCCACCCGCACTCGAGTCAGCTTTGAGCAGGCCGCCTTTTATTTGGGGATGCGTTCGAGTAACTTCGCGACAAGTGCAAGTAGCATGAGCAAGGGGGAGACCCTTAAGGATACGATTCTTACTCTTCGCCACGAGAGGCTCGATGGATTGGTGATGCGCCACAAATCGGGCGGTGCCCCGGTCTTAGCCGCGAAGCACTTTGGCGGCCCGGTCATCAATGCCGGCGATGGGCAGCACGAACACCCGACTCAAGCTCTTGCCGACGCTGTGACGATACTGGAGCGCAAGGGCAGAATCGAAGGACTGAAAGTGGCGATCGTTGGGGATGTGAAGCACTCCCGAGTCGCGCGTTCAAACGGGTGGTTACTCGAGAAACTCGGGGCTGAGGTTCGCTTTGTGGGCCCACGAACGTTACTTCCAACCCAAACCGCCAATCTTCCTGGCACGTTTTATGACGATCTCGATGAAGGTCTGGAGGAAGTCGATGTGGTCATCTGCCTACGGCTTCAAAAGGAGCGGATGGAGCAGGGGATGATCGGCTCAGTGGGAGAATACGCACACATGTACCAGATCAATGCCGAGCGACTTCGAGTAGCCGAAGCGGGCTGCATTGTGATGCATCCTGGCCCGATCAACCGAGGTGTGGAAATTGACGACCCGACAGCCGACGGTGATCGCTCCGCGATCACATCCCAGATCGAGAATGGAGTCTTTGTGAGAATGGCGAGCTTTTACTGGTGCTTCGGAGGTGGAGCGTGAGGACTCTTCTACGGAACGGTCGAATCATTGACCCGTCGCAAGGTCTCGACATAGTTGGCTCGGTTCTTATCGAAGACGACCAGATCATCGAAGTAGGTGAGATCGGTGATGTTTCAGACATCGATGAAGTTTACGATTGCACCGACTTCTGGATAACTCCTGGGCTTGTTGACATGCATGTCCATCTCCGCGAGCCAGGACAAGAGCACAAAGAGACCATCCAAACCGGAACTCAGGCTGCAGCTGCGGGCGGCTACACCACGATCTGCTGCATGCCCAACACCAACCCCCCGCTGGACAATCCGGCGATTATTGATTTTATCCTCGATAAGTCAGCCTCTCCAGAGGCGGGCGGGGTCTTTGTTGCCCCTGTCGGAGCGCTTACAAAGGGTTTGCAGGGACTTGAACTCTCTAACTTGGGTGCCATGAAGCGGGCAGGAATCGTCGCCGCAAGCGACGAAGGATTCCCAGTACAAAACTCGCAACTGATGACCGATGCAATGGAGTTCTGTGTTCAGTTGGGTCTGCCGATCATGGCGCACTGTGATGATGCGAGTTTAAGTGAAGGCGGCGTCATGAACGACGGTGCTGTTTCGGCCATGCTGGGTCTAAAAGGCACTCCACGGACTGCAGAAGAAATAGCGACGATGCGCAACTGCCTTCTCTCACTGCATACCGGATGTCCCGTTCACATCATGCGTGTCAGCACCTGGGGTGCGGTAGAGATTATTCGGTTGATGAAGTCACTAGGTGCGCCAGTGACCTGCGAAATCTGCCCCATGCACTTCACCTTTACGGAGGAGCATATTGGCGACTTCGATACCAAGTTTAAGATGCAACCACCGTTGCGAACCAAGGTTGATATTGAATTGCTTGAACAAGCTCTGCAAGATGGCACCATCGACTGTATTGCGAGCGACCACAGCCCTCATGCCTCACACGAAGTGGATGTGCCCTTCGATGAAGCTCCGTTTGGAGCGAGCACAATCGAAGCAACTCTCGCGGTTACTCTCACGAATCTGATGCACACAGGGATATTGAGTCCAATGGAGACGATCAATAAGCTGAGTACGAAGCCAGCTCAGATTCTCCACTTGGACGCGGGAACCCTCGTTCCAGGTGAAACGCCAGTTGCTCAATTAACGGTTATTGATCCGAACTTGGAGTGGAAATTTGACCGGCACAAGTCGTTTAGCAAGAGCAAGAACGCCCCTTTTCATAACATGATTTTCAAGGGCAAAGCGGTTTTGACATTCTGTGGTGGAGAGATTTATCGTGATCAAAGATTCCCGTCGGAGAGATATGCGATTTATATGTAGCATCGTGCTGATCGGGTTGTTGCTGGTTGGATGTGGACAGTACAAGAATCCGAACGACCTGACGACAATCCCTCAGCCAGACCGGATGGAGGTTGCGTACTCGCTCCTGAAACAGGCAACAGACGCTCTGGACGTGAAGTATCAGAAAGGCCAAATCACCGATGACCAGCGAATGGAGAAGATTCGCGAATACTCGGAGGAGCTTCTCCAAAACGTTGATCAATCTCAAGTTCCTCCCAATGACCTTTGGCAGTACGCCGAAATTCTTCGGATTTCGAGAAAATGGGTCGAGGCCGAAGAAGCCTTGCTGAAAGCAATCAAAGTGCCAGCAGAGGAAGATCGGCGGATCCAAGACACGCTTCGGCTTGCTCAAGCTGAGGCGCACAATGGCAAGTACAAGCAGGCTCTCGAGACTGCGAGAAAGACCTTTAATGCCAAAGATGAGGACGCTGCACCGATCTTGTTGGCTTGCTTATACGAAATTGCTCCCGTTATCAAGGGGCATGGTGTTGATTCTGAGCTCGCCGATTTGCTCAAAGGTGCAATTGCCTGTCACGAGCGCACAAAAGTTGACGAGGAGACTTCAGAAGGAAAAATCTTTGTGTCAGTCCGACGGTTCCACATTCGAAAGGCCAACACTTACATCGAGCAATTGAAAGCTGGTCTCTAGAGGCAAAGTTGATCGAGAGGTAGCCACTCTTGTGGTCGATGGAAGTCCACCGCCGCAAGGGGGGCGACCGAATGGAGATTTTGCAACGGAGGCTCAACGTCCGGGCAGCCACCGAGAATGATCGTCACGTTTCCCTTCAAGCCTTGGACTGTACCAAGGCATCGTTCCACTTCTTTCCAGTTAAGGCTAAATCCGGCATTCCAACCGTCCGCCGTCGGTTCGGAAAAGATGCACTCAATCTGAGGAGCGTCCATTTGCAAGTCGCGTACTCTCACGCTAGAGAAAGGGCAACTCCACCAAGCTCCGTTCGGGGCAAGATTGATCTCCAGGTAACGTCCGGATAACGGATCGGCCAGGAAGAGTTCGCCACAGTCGTAGCGCCAGAGACCCTCCACGAAACCGGTCGTAGAACTGCAATAGGTCGGTTCTGCCGACTTAAAACCTACATGAATAGCAATCTCATCCTGAGAGAACTTAAAGAATCCCGCTTTAGAAGCGGGACCGTTTAGACACCTCTGGAACTTCAGCATCTGGCTCCTTAGCCAACAAACTCGACGAATGTGTCGTTGTTTGGTTTGATCGATCGCTCCATGCTCGGCATTTCAAATCGCAGAGTCGGGACTCCGGGAACTCGGACGCCTCGAACCCAGCCAGAATGCAAAAGTGATTCGAGGTGACAAAGTCCAAACGCCATCGCTTCGCGATCCGTTTGACGAACGCCCACACGTCGAATCTCCTGGATCATTCTTGGCATGAGGACATTCACATCCCCGCCTTGCTGCAACATCTGAACGAGTACCCAGAACATTCCGCGATGCGGAAGGGTTGCATTTCCACGACGCCAGCGCCGACGGAGAGTGATCTCTCCCTTGGAATACCCCGCAACGTCTTCTTCGATGACATCATCCATGTTCAGTAAGAATCGGTTGTACTTGAAGACCTCCATCTCGGCCTTCTCGTCGGTCATCATTTCGATGGTATCGATCACTGCATCAAGCTCGAAGCTGGCGATCCCAGAAAGGTCATCATCCATAAAACCTCCGGTGCCAAGCCACTGGAAGGCTTTGTTAGCGTCAAGCTCTAAACCGGCTTCGGCCGCGATCGTTCGGGTGTGTTCTTTGACATCCGTGAAACACCCGTTTGCCGTGTACCAGAAGTCAGCGAACTGGATGTGCTGGGCAACTCGGCGGGTTTGATTTTCCTGAATCTGGTCTTTGAGCCATTTTGCGTCGTGCTTGCCCTCATCAAGTGCGATGATGGTGTAAGCCAGTTCCTTCGCTCCAAGTTGGGCCATGGTGAGACCTGCCGCAAGGATCGGGTCGGCAAATCCTGCCGCTTCTCCGATGAGAAACCAGTTATCTCCGTATAGCCTCTCTGAGTAGTAGGACCAGTCTTTGGTTCCCTTAACGTCTCCATCAGCAGTGGCTCCCGTGATTAGCGACGCGATCCTTGGCTCTTCATGAACGGCCTTAAGATAGAGCTCCTCCTTAGACATCCCACACTCCCGGTAGTACTCGGCAGGGCAGACGAGGCCGATGCTTGTCCGAGTTGGCGAGATCGGAATGAACCATATCCATCCGTAGCCAAGACTCATGACTTGCACTCGGGTGCCACCTTTTCCAACCGAGAACGCCCATTCGGTGTCGTTCCAATAGTCCCAGAAGGCGACGTTTCGGAGGCTGGATGGCTCAACGATTTTCACATCCATCGACCTTCGGAGGAGCCCCGAAGAGCCGGTGGCGTCAATGTAGTATCGAGCCGTTTCGATCGTTCCGTCTTCGAGTTTGAGGCCCGTAATCGTGTCGCCATCTCGGAGAATGTCTACAACTTTAGTCTCCTCTCGCACTTCGACCCCGCAATCTTTAGCATGATCGAGCAGAATCTTGTCGTAGACGGCTCTTTCAACCTGGAATGCCGTGGAGCGTCGCCATCCCTCGAACTTTGCCGGACGAGGCTCGTCGACAACCATCTCAAGTGGCAAGAACTGGAAGTCCCACAGATCGGTGGTGTTGCCCCAACGGTATGTTGCACCGATCTTGATGGGGAAGTCTGCCGCTTCGACTTTGTCCCAACAACCCATCTCATCAAGAATCGCGGAAATCGGGGGGAGCTGGCTCTCGCCGACATGTTCACGAGGAAACTTTTCTCGCTCGAGCACCAGCACATCCATCTCTGGCTTGTACTTCTTTAGCAAACATGATCCTGTTGATCCGGCCGGACCTCCACCGATAAAAATGACATCACGCATGATGCAACTATACACGCAGTAACCGATAAATCACTCTAGTATCAGTTTTGGTTTTATGAGTTTGAAAAGCGGAGCCGCCATGAGGGTCGTAACGATAGCCATTACGACCATGATGGAGAATAACTGAGTGGTAATGACGCCACTCTGCAGACCAATATTGAGGATGATCAGCTCCATCAAACCGCGCGAGTTCATGAGAATTCCGATGCCAAGCGCGTTGGTGTGTTTCTCTCCACTTAATCGCGCGGCAAGGTAGCAGCCGCCAAGCTTTCCGGCGATGGCCGCGATCAGGACGATCAAGGCAATCACCCACATCTCTGATCCCTGAATGGAAGAAAGCTTCGTGTTCAGTCCGGAATACACGAAGAAGAACGGCAGAAAAAGGCCGACGGTCAGAGGCTCGATCTTTGCTTGGAGCGCTTTTGTGAGCTCCCCTTTCGGCATCGCCGCGCCAAGCGTAAATGCTCCGAACACTGCGTAGACGCCGATGGCGTCCGTAAACCATGCCCCCGCAAAGACGAGGAGAATGATAAACGTGAACAAGGTTTGATCCAGAGTTTTGCCCTTGAGGAACTTGGCAAGTGAGGCTTTACCAAGCGTCAGCATCAAGGTTACGAACAGAATTCCACCGCCGATTGCGAAAATCGCGATCTTGGGATCACCTTTGCTTTGGGCAAGAACCACCGCGAGGATCGACCAAGCGGCAGCATCATCGGTAGCACCGCTACCGAGGGCAAGCGTTCCCAGCCGAGTGCCGGTGAATCCGGCCTCGTAAATGATCCGCGCGAGCATCGGAAACGCTGTGATGCACATCGCCGCTCCAAGATAGAGCGCGCGGGAGGTGTCCGAGACATTCTCACCGAAAAGACCCTTCTGGCCCGACATCAAGGTGTAGTAGGCAATGACACCGAACACGAAAGGAAACAGAATTCCAGCACCCGAAATCGAAAGCGCGGCTTTTGATTTACCCTTGATCAAGTTCAAGTCGAACTCGGCTCCAACGAGGAACATGTACAAAACGAGCCCAATTTGGGCGATGACGTAGAGGATCATCATCGAAGGATGCTTCCCCGCTCCAAGCTCGTTCTTGAGAGGAAAAAGGGCGTTCTGCGCTTCAGGAGCGAGCAGCCCGAACAGTGAAGGACCGAGCATGACTCCCGCCACCATCTCCATCGTGACCTGGGCTTGCCCTAAAAATCGCACGCCGAGATAGCCTATCACCTTGCAGGCTCCAAGTACGGCAAGCACTTGGAGCATAAATCGGAGCATGAGGTCGAGGTCGGTCATAGGAACGCCTCATTCTACGCGAAGTAAACAAAAGAGTGGCTGCCGGACAAGGATTCGAACCTTGACGTGCTGCACCAAAAACAGCTGTCCTGCCATTAGACGATCCGGCAAATCGTGCCAACAGTATACTTCGGTCGACAGCGGACTTGCCAAAAGGGCGATTCTTATCTATTCATCCTGTGAATTGCAGGAAGGAAACATGAAAACTGTCACTGTAATTGATTAAGCTAGCGGAATGCACTTTTTTGCGGCAGTTCTAGCTTTTCAGTTTGATGCCGGAGCGAAAGCTCCTCAGGCGAAGACTCCCATCAACACTGAGTCGTATCTCAAGCCCACCGACGAAATCGCGGAGTACTTTGACCAACCGAGGTACCTAAATGTCAACCTCTCTAACCTCAACGCAACGCGCACCTGGTTCGCCCGAGTTCAGGCAGATCGGGCGGTGAATCTGGCGGATATTTCGACCAAGTACGAAAACCTTGCGGGGATCATGATTGACCCTGTTGCAGACCGAGCACGCACGATGTCCTATCGAACTTCAAGTTCGATTGTATTGACTAGTGCCTCGGATTTTGCGACTCGGGTGATCCAGGCTCCCAAAGGGAAATGGTTGAGTGGGGGCACTTGGTCGCCCAACGGAAAGTACCTCCTTTACATGGTGCACGGTGAGGAATCCTCGACCGTTTGGGTGCATGATGCGGAGCGGAATTCGTCGCGCGAGCTGACGAAACAACCCATTTTAGCAACCCGAGTCACGCCGGAATGGATTCCAGATTCTTCAGGCGTCGTCGGCGTGTTTGTGCCTGCATCCCGCGGTGCGGAGCCTAAGGAGACTTCGGTTCCCAGTCAGCCTAAAGTCCAGGTGACCGACCCCGGTAAGAACCGGCTCCGCCAGTTCCGAACACTTCTCCAAAATGAGAATGATCAGCGGCGATTTGAATACTTCATGACCGGCCAGCTGGCAAAGGTTGGGCTGGATGGCAAGGTGACAAGTGTCGGCAAACCGGCGATGATCTCTGGCTTTGACCCATCTCCGAAGGGTGATGTGTTTAGAGTCACAACGATCCAGAAGCCGTTCTCCTACGTTGTGCCTGCCTCCAATTTCGGACGGAAAGAGGAGATTTGGGACGCTTCTGGCAAGTCCTTGACGACGCTCGAGGAATTTCCGCTTCGCCCAGGAGAACCAGCGCCTGATCCTTTGGCGACGACTCCGCCGGTCACCCCACCAGCTGCGCGCCGTCAACTGGGATGGCTTCCAGATGGTTCAGGGATGTACTTTGTGAGAACGAAGGCCAAGCCACAGACGACTCCGGCTCAGCCCATACTTTCCCCAGACGAGGATGAGCAAGCACGTGGACAACGGACTGGAGCCGCTCCAACCGCTGCTCGAGAGCCAGAAGAACTCGTGAAATGGGTTGCTCCTTTCCGCAAAGAGGATGAGACGGTCCTCGTGACTCGTGAGCAAGGCTTTGGGGGGATGATCTGGAATCCGACGGGGACTGCGATCTTCCTCAGCGAGACAAAAGATGGCGAGACAAAGTTCAAGCGATTCGAATTGAACAAGGAAATGACGGAGACGGTTCTTTGGTCTTTCAAAGGAGCAGAGCAAAACCCAGGATCACCAGTTCTGACGACAAACGCCAGCGGAATCAGCGTCCTTGATGACGCGAAGTCCAAGATTCTGCTTCGCGGAACAAACACGACAACCGATGAAGAGAAGAATCCATCTCGTCCCTTCCTCAACAGCTTTGACACGCAATCCAAGAAGATGGAACTTCTCTGGAAATGCGAAGAAAAGGCGTACCAGACCATCGATGGCATCCTGAATGCTGAAGGAACTCGACTGCTTGTTGATCACCAGACAGTGACCGAACCGAGCAATAGCTTCCTTTTTGAAGGTGGAAAGCGCACCAAGCAGGTGACCCAAAACAAGGACTACGCACCCGATCTGACCGAGGCGAAGCGTTACCGGTTCCAGGTAACCCGTGCCGACGGATTCAAGTTCTGGGTGAAGGTCACGGCGCCGAAGTGGCATGCCGAAGGTGACCGACTTCCTGCCTTCTTCTGGTTCTATCCGAGCGAGCTGGAAAACCAGGCGGCTTACGATCGAGGGATTCGTAATCCGAATCCAAACATGTTCCCAGCCCAAGGCGGTAGTCCGAAGTCGCTTCTGATCCGACGTGGATGGGCGCTCGTTGAGCCTGACTGCCCAATCGTTGGGCCGCGAACACGAGTCAATGACTTTTATGTCGACCATCTTCGCCAAAACTTGTCCGCGACAATTGATGCTCTGGAAGTCAAGGGAATTGCGGATCGGACAAAGCTTGCTCTCGGTGGGCACAGTTATGGCGGATTCAGCACGGTGAATGCTATGGTGCATACACCGTTCTTCAAGGCAGGAATTGCGGGTGCCGGAAACTACAATCGAACGCTGACCCCGATTGCGTTCCAAGGTGAGCAACGAACGCTGTTCGAGGCTCGAAGTACCTACCTTGATATGTCTCCAATCCTCTATGCGGAGAATTTGAGCGGAGCACTGCTCATGTACGCCGGAATGGACGACCAGAATGTTGGAACTGATCCGATTAACTCGGCACGGCTGTTCAATGTCCTGGAGAGCATCGGCAAACCGGCAGCCCTCTACATGTACCCTTATGAGGATCACGGACAAGTTGCCCGTGAAACCCTCATGGATCAGTGGGCGAGGTGGATCGCTTGGCTCGATAAGTACGTTTTGGGCAAGGACAAGTGATTACTGCCGCCCTTGCATTGCAGATTGGGGCAACAAACCGTTATCCCCAAGCTGCGGTGGTGAGTGATCACCATCTCGCATCGGCAATTGGTGCGAAGGTTCTAAGCGAGGGTGGAAACGCAGTTGATGCGGCGGTCGCTACCGGCTTTGCTCTGGCGGTTTGTTTCCCGGCGGCGGGAAACATTGGCGGCGGCGGATTCATGGTGATCCGCCGAGCCAACGGTGAATCGTTTGCGTTGGACTACCGAGAAATCGCGCCAAAGGCTACCTTTCGTGAGATGTACTTGGATGCTAAGGGAAATCCGACGAGCGATAGCTACCTCGGATACCGAGCCGCCGGAGTTCCAGGGACGGTAGCCGGGTTCTGGGAGGCACACAAAAGATTCGGAAAGCTGCCTTGGAAGCGGCTCGTCCAACCGGCTGTGACAATGGCCGCCAAAGGGTTTGAGCTCAGCGCAGTTCAAGCCGGAGACTTCTCGAGTTTTGGGCGTTTGAATAAACAGTTTCCGGCAACCTACAGAAACTTTGCCGCTGAAGGAGGGGGACTCAAGCCGGGGCAGTTGTTTAGGCAGGTGGAGCTTGCCAAAACTCTTGAACGCATCCGCGATCTTGGACGCGATGGATTCTACCAAGGCAAAACGGCTGAAGAGATCGATTCGGAAATGCGGTCAAACAAAGGGCTGATCACGAAAGAAGATCTAGCATCTTACAAGCCGGAGTGGCGTCAACCTCTGGTTGGAAAGTGGAATGGCGCAGAAGTGATTACGATGCCTCCTCCAAGCTCGGGGGGGATCATTGTGCTCATGATGCTCGGGATGCTGAAAGACGACGACTTGAAGAAGTCTGGTCTCAACTCAGCGGGGACGATTCATCTCATGGCCGAGTCAATGAAGCGCTGTTTTGCCGATCGTGCGGAGTACATGGCGGATCCTGGGTTTGCAAAAGTGCCGATTCAGAGGCTACTTGCACCTGCTTATCTGGCAAGCAGGCGAGCAGAGATTGGCGAAAACTCTACTCCTTCTTCGGAAGTTAAGCCGGGATTGGCGCCGGTTAAAGAAAAGGAGCACACAACCCACTTCAGCATTGTTGATGCGGAGGGTAACGCCGTGAGCCAAACTTACACGATCAACGACAGTTACGGAAGCAAAGCGACCTCGCCGAAGTTGGGGTTCATTTGGAACAACGAGATGGACGATTTCACGGCAAAGCCGGGGAGTCCGAACCGATACAAAATTCTTCAAGGAGAAGTGAATTCGGTTCAGGCAGGTAAGAGACCACTCTCGAGCATGACGCCTACGATCGTCACGAAGGACGGCAAGCTCTGGATGATCCTCGGCTCACCCGGGGGACCGACGATTATCAATACGGTTTTTGAGACGATTCTGAACGTTGGCGTTCACGGCTTATCCGCCCAACGGGCAGTGAGCGCGCCTCGATTCCATCACCAGTGGTTTCCGGATCAGATCCGAGTGGAGCCGGGAATTTCAAGCGACACATTGAATCTACTCCGAGCAAAGGGACACGAGATTGATACATCTCAATCCAGCCAGGGGAGTTGCCACCTGATCATTCTTGACTCGAATCAAACCCGAACAATCGGCTGTGATCCCAGGGTTTCCACCTCGGGTCATGCGGGATACTAGAAGCATATGACTCGAATCGAACGGCTCGTCGAACTGATCAACGACCAAGCGCTTGATGGTTTCTTGGCTCAGACACCAGCCTCCTTGGGTTACCTGGTTGACTTTCCGGAAGATGCACACGAGCGGTTCATGGTTTTGGCGGTTCACAAATCAGGGGAGCATTGCCTGATCTGTCCGGCTCTGAGTTCCATCCAAGCTCGGCGGGCAGGAATCACGAATATCCGGGATTGGCGAGATGGAGAAGACCCCGTTACTCTCTTCTCTCAACTTATTGAAGAGTGGAATGGCGAGGCGGGGGTCTTCTTGGTGGACGATTACCTTCCGGCGAAGATGTTGCTCGAGATGCAGGAAGCGTTTATCGGAATTCGGTTCGTTTCTGGTGGGTCCTATCTGGGCCAGCTCACTGGGCGGAAGGATGCCGATGAGTTGGCAAGAATGAAGGCAGCGGGCGAGCTCGCTGATCAGGTGTTTCTGAAAGTCAAAAGTTCCCTTCTTGAGGGAATGACCGAGTTGGAACTCGAGAAGATCATCCGCGATGAGTTTTCACGGCTGGGTGGTAATCCATCGTTTTGCATTGTTGGGTTCGGCCCTGGAGCGGCCGAGAGCCATCATATCAACGGCGACACTCGACTTGAGAAGGACATGCTCGTGCTCGTCGACTTTGGTTGCGAGTATCAGGGCTATAACAGCGACATCACCCGGACATTCGTCTTCGGGAAGGCATCGGAGAAGCAAAAGCAGGTTTACGAGGCGGTTTATCAGGCTCACCAAGCCGCAAGACGTGTCGCAGTAGTCGGATCGATCCCGAGTGAAGTTGACGCTGCGGCTCGAAAAGTCATTACCGAAGCTGGCTTCGGAGAATTCTTTACCCACCGTACAGGGCATGGAATTGGGACCCAAGTTCACGAGCATCCAAACATCTCACCAGACAACCACGTGCCTCTTGTTGAGAGTAACTGCTTCAGTATCGAGCCAGGAATCTACTTGCCAGATGAGTTTGGAGTCAGGCTCGAAAATCTTTATTACGCATCGGAGTCGGCCGTTAGCTTCAATGCGGAAATTTCCCCGATCCTCGAAGAGATTTAAAGTGAAGAGACCCATCAAGCGTCTAGGATGATGCGCCTTTCCTTATGGAGGTTTTCGTCGTTACTTCTTGCGTCTTCGGAGAAGAGCAGCCGCGCCAAGTCCAAGGACAGCCAAGGTTGCCGGCTCAGGGACTACAACCTGGGTGTTTCCCGTTTGAACGAAAGACGCCGCCATACCCATTCCAACTACAGCACCGAATACGTTTCCTCTACTGTTAACGCTTGGAACCGTGTTGGTGCTGATGGGAATCGAAGGAATCGTGACCGTAGGAGTGGTCATTGTATAGACCGTTGGATCGACAGGGGCCGCCGCCGCGACCATACCAAGTTCCACTTCTCCACCGACCTTTTCGGCGGCAACATCTTCGACACCAGGGTCATTTGTAGCGTAGGCTCGAACAGGACCGCCAACAAACGGGTTACCGCACTTGACCCTCAGAATAGGATTTCCTTCGGCGTCGACGAATGCGGGGGTGCCCTTCTTGAAGAATGAAACGTGCGACTTCAGCACTCCGTTCTCAGGCGCAGAATAAATTGTGAAGTACGAAGACTTAGGGATCGTCCCAAGGCGAAGTCTACTTACGAATTCTATGACCTCGTCACGACCCATCGAAAAGTGCCGCATAAAGCGGTCGGCGACTTGTCGATCAGTCTTGATCTGCGCGATGAGCTCAGGGATTGTATTTGCCGGCTTATTGATAAATGCGTTAAGCTCTGGCCGGGCAAGTGCGCTCGCACTCATGCTCACCACTGCGATTCCTAAAACTAGTCCCTTAATTTTGTTCATCTTCATCACGTCTAGCATTCAGTGAGGGTCAAGATGTGTGCCAAGGGGTGCACTTTCACTGTCCTCCAGTCCAATCTCAAGCAAAAAAACGAGTCCTCAGAGCTTAACGTTGCGTCGAATCACTTCAATGGCTTCTGCGGCGGCTGCCTGCTCTGCCTCTTTTTTCGATCGCCCCGTCCCTTCTCCGATGATCTCTCCATCAAATAATACTACAACCCGGTAGCGACGATCGTGTGCGTAACCGCTTTCCCCTAAAACCTGGTAAGAAGGGGTCTTTCGCCATATTGATTGAGCCATTTCTTGGAGTTTCGACTTAAAATCATCCGGACTAACATCACCCGTACTGATTCGCAAGAGATAGGGGTTAAGTTGCTCCAAAATGAACCACCTCGCAACTTCGAGACCAGATTCAAGGTAAATCGCACCAAAAATTGCCTCGACCACGTCGGCAAGGACTGAAGCTCTCTGTCGTCCCCCAGTCGACTCTTCGCTTGCACTGAGCACCAAGTAGGGCTCTAGCCCTAGTTTCTTTGCCACCTCCGCGAGCGGTGCTTCTTGAACCACGCTGCTCTTGGCCTTAGACATCAATCCTTGGTCCCACTGTGGGAAGTGCTCGTAAAGGTATTGAGCGACGACTAAGCCCAGTACTGAGTCGCCAAAAAACTCTAATCGCTCGTAGGAACCGGCGACATCGAGCGGTGAGGCCGAGCGATGAGTCATCGCAAGCCTAAACGCTTCTTCGTTTTTCAGGGGAATCCCCTTGGGAATTCCGCTTGGTGGAGTCATGCGCGATCGGCGAAGAACTTTGCGATCCGCCCAACCCCCTTCTCGATGTTGGTTCTACTGGTGGCGTAGCTCAGTCGAATGTGCCCCGATCCCTCAAACACTGAACCCGGAACTACCGCCACGAGTGCTTTTTCTAACAATTCGCCCGCGAGGTCAAGGTCCGTTTCGCCCGGCTTCAGGAGAGCCGAAATATCTGGGAACGCGTAGAAAGCACCCTTCGGCGGATCAATTTTGACACCAGGGATCGCCGTAAGAAGACCAACGATGAGGTCGCGCCGAGATTCAAATTCAGCACGCATCGCTTCCACCGACTCGGCAGGAAGACCAAAGGCTTTCACCGCGCCTCGCTGAGCAAACGATGTTGGGTTACTCGTGACTTGGTCTTGGAAGTTGCTCATGGCTTTGGCAACTGGCAGCGGAGCCGCGGCAAATCCGATCCTCCATCCGGTCATCGCATAGCTCTTTGAGCAACCACCGATGGTGATCGTCTGATCCTGGACATCTTTGCCTAAGGCAGCAATCGACTCGAACTCGTAGCCGTAGATCAAGCGCTCGTAGATCTCATCGGCGATGATCCAGAATCCGTTTCGCAATGCCAAGGCACCGATCTCTTTGAGTGTGTGCCGTGGTAACAAGGCACCAGAAGGATTTGAGGGACTGTTGATGACAATTGCTCGGGTCTTTGGCGTGATCGCTTCGCGAAGCTGATCATAGGTTGGAACGAATCCTTCCTCCGCCAAACATTTGATGACTTTGGGAACTCCTCCAGCTAGGACAACCTGGTCGGCGTATGTCATCCAATACGGAGCGAGCAGAATGACCTCGTCACCTGGGTTCAGAAGCACTTGCATTGCATTGTAGAGCGAGTGCTTTGCACCGCAACTCACGACAATTTGCTCTGGCGAGTAGTTGAGCTTGTTTTCTCGTAGCAACTTAGCACAGATTGCTTCTTTCAGTTCCTTGATGCCTGCGCTTGGCGTGTATTTGGTAAAACCTTCGTTTAGGGCGGCGACGGCTTCGTCGATGATCGGTTGGGGAGTATTGAAGTCAGGTTCTCCGGCACCGAAGGAGACGACATCGATTCCTTCGGCACGCATCGCGTTTGCTTTCGAGGTAATCGCCAAGGTGGGCGAGGGCTTCAAAAGTTGAGCGCGATGAGATAGATTGAACGTGTTCACCTTACTGAGAGTATAGACTTTATCACGATATGCCCAAGCCAACTCAACGCATCATCTGGCTTGGGTGCCTACTTCTGCTGATAGGATTCCTACTTCACGTTGGGATCGGAAGCACTTTTTGGTACAACCCCCTTGCGATCGTGCTGGAAATTCTGCGTGGTCCGGTTGGAGACAACTATACAAACAATGTGATCTGGAATCTGCGGCTGCCTCGAGCTTGCTACTGCTTGTTTGTCGGAGCTTCCCTCGGGGTGTGCGGAGCGGCTTTACAAACTTTGTTTCGAAATCCTCTAGCGGAACCCTACGTTGTGGGAGCTTCGAGCGGCGCCGCCATTGGCGGTGCGTTGACGCTTGGGCTTGGATTGTCTGAGGGGTTGCTTATCGTTGTCAAGCCCTTAGCTGGATTTGTGACGGGCTTGCTCACCCTTCTGTTGGTGACCCGACTGTCCCGGCGAAACGGGGTGATTGAGACTCCTTCCCTTTTGCTGGCCGGAGTCGTTGTCTCAACAATGCTCAGCTCTCTGTTGTCCTTGATTGTTCTTGAGAGCGGGAAGGATCAGGGGGTGCTTTTGCGCTGGCTACTTGGAAGCATGTCGGCCGCCTTCTGGTGGCCCGTTTTGCTACTCGCCGTGTCGTTCTTTGTGGGTTTCTCGCTTCTCTATCGCGCTTCGCGGAAGTTGAATGCTCTGGCCGTCGGAGAGGACACGGCAGCTTCGGTAGGGATTGATGTTCATCGACTACGGAACCAGATTCTGGTGATCGTGACCGCGATGGTGGCGATCACTGTCGGACCAGTCGGAATCGTCGGATTCATTGGATTGGTTGCGCCCCACATTTCTCGATCACTCGTTGGTGTCGATCTCAGAAAGACTCTTCCGTTGTCGGCGATTGCTGGTTCGTCACTCCTCCTTGCCTCAGACGCCATCGCCCAGAGGGGACCTCAAGGAACTGAGCTACCTGTGGGAATTGTCACCGCAATCCTCGGTGCACCAAGCCTTCTCATCCTGATGCGGCGCAGATAACCAGCCATAATAGGGGTGGTATGAAGCAGATCCGCGGCAAGATGAACGGCAAAGGCAAGTCGGTGACTATCGTTGTCAGCCGCTGGAATGAGCTGGTAACCAAAGAGCTTTTGGCTGGCGCAGTCGAAGAGCTGGAAAGCCACGGAGTTGCAACGATCAGTATCGTTCATGTACCTGGCACATGGGAGATTCCGGTCGTTGTCAAGAAGCTTCTGAAGAGCAAAACTGCTCCGGATGGCGTTGTCGCTTTGGGCTGCATCCTGCAGGGACAAACACCTCATGCCAAGCTACTAGGCGGCGACGTCGGAGGAGCCTTGATGTCGCTCCAAGTTGAGTTCTGCAAGCCGGTCGCCTGGGGGATTCTGACCCCTGATACCCAAGACCAAGCACTCGATCGGGCTGGGTTGAAGTTAGGCAACAAGGGCCGAGAGGCTGCACTTGCCGTTATTGAAGTAGTTGATGCGCTCGCTCAGATTGACTGAGCGCCAAGTTTGCCGTAAGCTGACGGTATGCACCCGGAGCCGCCTGAATATCTAGAGTTCCTGCAGCCCTATCCGCAGAATACAGTCAAACTCGCTCGAGGGCTTCGCCAGGCGATTCTAGACATTTTGCCGCCATGCGTCGAGATCATTTGGGACGCGACCAACACAGTCGGACCCTCATACGGGTTTACGGATAAGAACCGAGATCACTTCATTCACCTTCCGACCTACACGAACTATGTGAATATCGGGTTCACAAAGGGCACATCACTGAATGATCCAGAGGGTCGCCTCGTTGGGGCAGGAGCCAAGATTCGGCACATCAAATTGAACCAGATCGACGACCTCAATGATCCGTACGTTCGAAAATTGATTGATCAAGCTTTGATGACCGCAGATCGACCAAAAGTTCCGGTAAGCCCTTGTATCGTCATTCGCAAGATGGAAGGTCCAAAGCGTCGCCCAAAGCCGGGCGCCTAAGCCGCAACACGCAATCTTCGGTCGATCTTGCCTTGCTCAAGTTCCAACAAAGCGTCCACCATCGGTGAAAAACAAGCTTCAGGGGTGAACAAACTTGCCCGTCGGGTCATCAAGTCAGCCGAGACACTCAGAAGGGACCGGTTCTCAACCACTTTCCACAGCTGACTTGCAAGTTGTTCAACATTATCCACACCGAAGTAGAGGGGATACTCGATGCCAAGCGCTTCGACATTGGGTGGTAGGTCGGTCACAAGTTGCGGGGTTCTGGTGCCCATGCACTCGAGAATCGCTAGCGAGAACCCTTCCATCGCGGTCGGGTTAACGACCAAGTCTGCTTGATCGTACTCAGCAAGAACGGCATCTGTTCCATAAACGTAATCTCCGGTGAACTCGATAACACTACGAAGTCCCAACTCACCGACAAGCCGACGAGCCGTGGCGAGTTCGTCACCCTGACCAACGGCCTTCAGTCGAACTCTCGAGGGATCTGGAAGACGACCAATTGCCTCTATCAGCTTGAGAATCCGCTTTCCGGAGTCCATTCGCGCCATGAACAGAAGTTTCAAGGGCTGCGAAGAGTCTAACTGCAATGGCTGTCTGCGATAGTCCCTGAACGCCGCCGGGATTGGATTGTAGATGACCCTCACCCTCGAATCATCCACATACGGACGGAAGGCCGAGGCAAGATAGTTGCTTAAGGGGAAGGACATGTCACTCATTTTCGCGACCTTGGCTTCCCATTGCATCGATGCCTTCTTCACTTTGGGTGGAAGCCCTGGGTGTAAAAAGGCTGTGCCTTGAATCGAGTGGGCGACCCACAAGTCGTGCTTTGCGATGACTCGGTCCATTTTCTGGGCCGGGAAGCTATCGTTAATCTCAAGTAGATCTACGCCTCTTTCTGTCGCAAGGCGATCAACTGCCTTTGCCATGTAGTGCGGCAACAGCGGATGGAGATACTGTCGTTCCCACAGCTTGCCTAGCTTGAAGTCCTTCGGACGGGTCGGATAAACAGATACTCCCTTGTGCACGAAGGGCTGGTCCCAGTCCGGATAACCTCGACAGACAAGGGAGACTTCGTGTCCATGGTCCATCAAAAACTGTGCGCGGGTGAGGCATGACGAGATCACCCCGCCAAACATCTGTGGGTTGCCCGATTCGACGAGCTGGACAATATGCACGACGAGCGAATTCCACAAGAATCCACTCAGAACATTTGGAGCTTTTGCGAGGTTTAGGCTCCGAACTCCAAATAGCGTAGTTCTTCGGGCGTCAGTTGAATCGTGGGCACAATTGAGTTTTGCTCCACATCGCTCGGCTTACGGAGTCCACATAAGGCAAACGTGGGGAATGGCTGGCTAAGCACCCATGCCAGGGCGATTTGCGTCGCGCTGAACCCCTTCTTATCTCCCAGTTCCTTGGCTCGCGCCCGCCGTGCCTGGCTCTCATCGCAGTCATAAGCGGCGAGAACCTCACCATCGGTGGTTTCGGCAAAATAGCCCCTGGCCGCCGAAGACCAGGCGAACAGCGGAAGCTGATTGGCCTCGTGCCACTTGCGTCCGGCTTCATCGATCGTGACACAGCCATCCCAAAGCGGTTTCACGTTCTGGGCCAACGTAAGGTTTGGATTGTTGCAACTGAAGCCCTGTTGACCTGACTCTGCTGCATATTTGTTTGCCGCCTCGATCCGAGCCGGCTGCCAGTTCGAGCCACCGTAGGCGGTGATCAATCCTGCCTTGATAATACGGTTCATCCAATCAACGACTTCTTCAATCGGAACTGAGGGGTCGTCGCGGTGGAAGACGTAGAGGTCGGTGTGAACAATTCCGAGCCTCTCGTGGTTCTCAAAAATGTCGTTCTTGGTGAACTGTTCGCTGAAACGCGGCGAACCGTAGGGGTGGTTGCCTTTGTTCAAGAAAACGAGCTTGTGAGCGTTCCGGCGGGCTTTCAGCCAAGCTCCCAAAACATTGCTATTCGCGCCGTAACAGTGAGCGGTATCAAAGCAGTTTCCACCGGCTTCGACAAACGCGTCGAGGGTTTTGAAAGACTCTTGCGGCGGAGTGGACATGAGCCAGTCCGTTCCGCAGACGATGCGAGAGATGTCTTTGTCGAGATGGGCAATTCTTGCGTATTTCATGCTTTCAACTCCGCTCCGAACACGACTCCACCCGAGGCACGCAGCCTGTCGAGGGTGCGCATTTGTTGCATCGTGTCTTCGATCGTGACGTGAGGGCATTCGCCAGCTTCTAGGTATTCCGCGACGGCGTCCGCTTCTGCCGCATACAATTCGGCGTTCGTGATCCCAAGATCAAGCTCCTCAGCCACGGTGTCCCAACCTTCGTACCGGCGAATCTTCTTTCCTGTGCCGTTCTTCCAAGGATCGTCAACGACGATTCGGCCACTGGTTCCCATGATGACAGCGTCGTTACGGCAGATGATTCCGACACCAGTCTGGAAAACTGCGGAACGGTTCCCAGAGAACTTCAGCATTCCGCTACCGATCCAGTCGACACCTTTCGTGCTTGGCTGAGAGATGTACCAAGCCTCGCTCGGCTCCTCGCCAAACGCGAGACGAGCAAGCGAGACACAGTAGGAACCCACGTCCATGAGACCACCACCTCCGAGGGCGGGGTCGTTGCGGAAGTTGGTCCACTCCTCGCCGGCTTGGAATGCAAACGAGGCGTTGACCAGTTTGACTTCACCAATCAACCCCGAGTCGATCCATTCGCGAATCTTTGCGGTTTGGGCGGTGCAGCGATACATGAATGCTTCCATGAAAAAGACTCCCGCCTCTTTCACTGCGGCGAGTGCTCGTTCCGCTTCAAGGGCATTCAGCGTGAAGGGCTTCTCGCACAGGATTGCTTTGCCCGCTTTTGCGGCGGCAATCGTGTCGTTCATGTGGGTGTGGTGAGGGGTGGCGATGTAGACGGCGTCGACGTTTGGATCGTTCAACACTTCCTCGTACGAACCATAGGCGGTCCCGCCGTGATTTGCGCAGAATTCCTCGGCACGACTGAGCGTCCTGGAGCCTGCCGCCACCAATTTTCCGGTCTTGGAAACAGCTAGTCCCTCTGCAAACTGACGGGCGATGTTGCCCGGCCCGATGATTCCCCAACGCACGTGATCAGCCATGATAATTCACTTGAAAGCATACTGGTTATCAGTGAACGACTGGCATCCGCTATCGGTAAATCACATATACTTTTGGTCATGTCTTTTCCAGCCAATTTTCGTTGGGGCGTAGCCACGGCCTCCTACCAGATTGAGGGTGCGCCGCATCTAGTCGGTGGCGGTCACAGCGTATGGGATATGTTCTGTAAGCGCCCAGGGGCGATTCACGACGCCAGCAACGGGGATATCGCTTGTGATCACTTCAATCGTTACCGAGAGGATTGTGCTTTGATGCAAGAGCTCGGGGTCAAAAACTATCGTTTATCGCTCTCATGGCCAAGGATCATGCCTACGGGGCGGGGCGAGGTTGACTCGAAGGGTCTTGAGTTTTATGACAACCTGATCGACTGCCTGCTTGAGCACGGGATTGATCCTCACGTGACTTTGTTCCACTGGGATACGCCTTACGACATCTATCTCCAAGGGTCGTGGTTGAACTCGGATATCTCGAAGTGGTTTGCCGATTACACCGACGTTGTTTCGAAGAAGCTGGGTGACCGGGTGACTTCTTGGATGACACTCAACGAGCCGCAGGTCTTTATCGGTCTTGGCTACGAAACGGGTTCGCATGCTCCCGGCGATAAGCTGGGCCAGCAGGAGCTGCTTTGGGCTTCGCATAATGCGTTGCTGGCGCACGGGCGATCCGCGCAGGTTTTGCGGGCGAATATTACCAACGGAGCGCAGATTGGTTGGGCGCCGGTTGGCGTTTGTTCGATTCCGGCTTCTGATTCGGCAGTGGACATCGAAGTTGCGAGGAAGGCGACGGTGGAGATGGAGTCGTTTAATCTTTGGTCATCGGCGCTTTGGAATGATCCGGTGTTTTTTGGCAAGTACCCGGATTGTGTGAACAAGCTCTGGGAGACGAGTTATTACAAGCCAGCGGAGGGCGATCTGGAGATTATCAACCAAGTTCCTGACTTCTTTGGTGCGAACATTTACAACGCTCCTCGAGTGAAGGCGGGGGCAGACGGCAAGCCAGAGGTTCTGCCACATCCGCAGGGAATGGCACGGACGATTTACCATTGGCCGGTCACTCCGGAATCTCTCTATTGGGGTCCGAAGTTCTTCTATGAGAAGTACGACAAGCCGATTGTGATTACCGAGAACGGGCTTGGGCTTTCGGACTGGCCCCACGTCGACGGAAAGGTTCACGACCCTCAGCGGATTGACTTCTTAACTCGTTACATCCGTGAGTTCCACAGGGCCGGACAAGACGGCGTGGAGATCGGCGGGTACTTCCAGTGGTCGTTGATGGACAACTTTGAGTGGAACGAGGGTTACCGGTTCCGGTTTGGGTTGGTTTACGTGGACTATGCGACGCAGGAGCGGATTCCAAAGGACTCGGCTTACTGGTATCGCGATGTGATCGGCTCAAACGGGGCAAGCCTGCTAGCGTAGGGGATTCGCCTCGGCGAAAAGAGAGAACTGTCGAGCGAAAAGTTGGGTCGGCTTGGAGGTCAGGGCGCGTGTCGAGCCTGATGGGCAGTCTAGGTTCGACGATTTGCATTTTTGGTCGAAATGTGGGCAGAAAGGGGTAGCCAATCGAGGGTTATTGGCTGTGCCGCCGAAAGGGTGCGTGGCATCGCGCACTTCGAAGAGAATCGTCACTGACTAGGCGAAGAATCGGAATTTTGCGGGGCGGATCTTCACTTTTCGGTTACTCGGCGAGGTTAGTGATTGCACAGTGGTTCCAAGTTGGATTATTGAATACAGGTTTAGAGGGGCCCACTAATTTCTTGGGGTTACCAGTGTCACCCCAAATCCTTCTGCCTAAACGGGTCACAGAAGTCACTCTGCGCAGAATTGACGGACGACTTCGTGGGCAGACTCCCAATCGTGCCAGGTTGTCTCGACCCAGCGGCGGATTGCGGCATCTTTGTCATCCGCGACGAGGACGTCTCCGACGTTAGTCTGAAATTCTATGGCTTGCGGCTCAATGAGGGGCCAGTTTGATCGGTCGGGGTCTTTTGACTTGGCGATGTGGGCGAGTTGGATGTCGTAGCCGTTGAGGCCGTGCTCGGTGGCGAGGCAGAGCCCCATGAGGCCGAAGATGCGCTGGATGACCGACATGTCGGCGTGTAGGTGCTGGGCGGAGTAGGCGTCGACCGCATTTTGGTGGATGAAGGGAGGAACGGGCTGGTAGAGGGTGTAGAGCGAAAGCTCTCGGAACGCCTCGAGACACGTTATTTCTAGCCCGAGCTTCGTGGGGTCAAAACCGCATTGAGGACACTTTTCTGGCACCACGCGCAGAGTTTATCCTGCTAACCTTTCTGTTGATGACTCCGACGGACGCCGTGCTTTTATTTGCCACCGGGGCGGTGGCTGCGGGCATCAATAGTGTGGCGGGGGGCGGGTCTTTGATCAGCTTTCCTTATCTGACTTTGGGGATGGGGATTGGGGATCGGGTGGCGAATGCTACGAACGCGGTTGGGCTTTTCCCGGGGTCGTTTGCCGGGGGGCTGGGGTTTATCAAGCAGCTTTCGCAGACGGCTCGGCACTTAAAGACCTTGGCGGTGCCGACGATCTTGGGTTCGCTGTGCGGGGCGGCTTTGTTGCTGAATACTTCGGACAAATCGTTTAAGGCGATTGTGCCGTTTTTGATTCTTTTAGCGGCGTTGCTGTTGTGGTTTCAGCCGAAGGTGAAGGCGATGCTGGCGCGGGCGAATCATCATGTGATTCCGGTTTGGGCGGGGATTGTGCTGCAGTTCTTGGTGGCTTGCTACGGTGGCTATTTTGGCGCGGGGATGGGGATTATGATGCTCGCGACCTTTGCGCTTTACATGGATGGGACGACGCACGAACTGAACGCGGTGAAGAACTGGTTGGGTTCGATTATCAACCTGTTTTGCTCGTTGGTGTTTGTTTCGAAGGGGCTGGTGATGACTCCGGAGGCTTACCCGTTGGCGTGCGGAGGGTTTGCGGGTGGGTTCTTAGCGGCTCGGTGGTCTCTGCGGATTGACCCGGACAAGATGCGGCGATGGATTGCAGTTTATGGGTTTGTGATGACGGGTTACTACATCTGGCGGGTTGCGCTTTGAGACAGACGAGCTGAGCTCGGCAGATTCCAAAGCGGAAACGAGTTTCCGCACTCCAGAACTAGGCCAAGAGCCGCGGAACGAGACCCGGTCCGCCATAGATCCAGCCGGTGTAGAGCTGGACTAGGTCGGCTCCATTTTCGCGTTTGGATTTGTAGTCTTCGGCGGTGAAGATTCCGCCGACGCCGATGAGGACGAGGCCGTCCGGGGCGTTTGACTTGAGCCTTGCGAGGACTTCGTTGCTGCGCTGGAGGAGGGGGGCGCCGGAGAGGCCGCCTTGCTGGTTGGCGGTGATGTTGCGGTTGATTCCGTTGGTTCCTGAGAGTCCACCACCTAGGAGGGAGTTGCTGATGTGGCGGCTGGTTGGGGCGGCGAGTCCGGGGAGCATGTCGCGGCTGATCGTGGTGTTGGTGGCGATGATTCCGGTGAGATTGGCTTCAACGGCGACTTTGAGGACGTCGTCGATGGCTTCGTCTTCGAGGTCGGGGGCGACTTTGACGAAGAGGGGGCGTTTGTCGTTGACTTCGCGCAGAGTTTGGAAGATTCTTCTGAGTGAGTCGGCGTCTTGGAGAGATCTTAGGCCAGGTGTGTTTGGGCTGCTGACGTTGACGACGAAGTAGTCACCGAAGCTCTGGAGGACTTCGTAGCTCTTCTTGTAGTCTTCGTGGGCTTCTTCGAGGGGGGTGATTTTGGACTTGCCGAGGTTGATTCCGACAGGGATTCGGCTGGCGGAGTTGGAGAGGCGCTCGGCGACGGCGATGGCGCCGTGATTGTTGAAGCCCATTCTGTTGATGAGGGCTTTGTCGCTTGGCAGGCGGAACATGCGCGGCTTGTCGTTGCCGGGCTGAGGGTGCCAGGTGATTGTGCCGATCTCGACGTAGCCGAATCCGAATTTGTGCCATTGGTCAAGGGCGACGGCGTTTTTGTCGAGGCCGGCGGCGAGGCCGATTCGGTTGGGAAAACGGACTCCGAAGAGGTCTACTGGGTCTTTTTCGAGTGGAGTGGATCGGCCGGGGACGAGGCCCTTTTGGATGAGGTTCATCGCCAGGTTGTGCGCCCGCTCGGGGTCCATTCGGAACGCGAGGGGGCGCAAGATCGAGGCGTACAAATCCACAGACATATTATCCCTGGTTCAGACGAGCCCGCACCGGTACACACCAGTAGAAATCAGGTACAATTTGGGTTCAATTTCTGTCGAATTTGAACCTAGGAAGCATGAGCAACGAGCCACAAGACGAACTCTATCTTGAATCCACAGACAGCTTGGATCAGAACGCAGTAGTGAACGAACTCGCAGGGCGAGTTGATGGGGATTACGACGCGGCGCAGATTCAGGTTCTGGAAGGGCTAGAGGCTGTTAGGAAGCGACCCGGAATGTACGTTGGAGACAACGGCAAGCGCGGTCTGCACCAGCTTTTCCGAGAGGTTATCGACAACTCGGTTGACGAGGCTCTCGCCGGTCACTGCGACCACATCACGGTGACGTTGTTCGAGGATGGCTCCGCGGGAGTCGAGGACAACGGGCGCGGAATTCCGGTTGACAAGCACGAGAAGATGGGCGTTTCGGCGCTTCAGGTCGTTATGACGGTTCTTCACGCGGGCGGAAAGTTTGGCGGCGAAGGAAGTGGATACAAGACTTCGGGTGGTCTGCACGGAGTTGGCGTTTCTTGTACCAACGCGCTTTCGACTTGGATGGAATCGACGGTCAAGCGAAACGGAAAGATTTATCGGCAACGGTTTGAGAAAGGAATTCCGGTTTACGATGTTAAAGAGATCGGGACGGTTGAGGCGGGAGTTACGGGAACTGCCCAGCGATGGATGCCTGACCCAACGGTTCTGACTGAGGTTGAGCACGATCCGCACATCGTGAAGAGTCGAATGCGCGAGCTGGCTTATCTCAACCCAAAGGTCACCTTCGAGTTCATCAACGAGAAGGATCCTGAGAACAGCGAGACGTTCTACTACCAGCGAGGTATTCCGCAGTTGGTTGAGGACATCAACGACGGGAAGGACACCCTTCACAACGTTATCCACTTTAAGCGGCTTCGCGAAACGAGCGAGATCGAGGTTGCGCTACAGTACCACGACGGGTATTCGTTTACGATTTTGGCGTTTACGAACAACATTCACAACCCAGATGGCGGAACCCACGTGTCGGGCTTCAGCACCGCTCTGACCAGAACGATTAACAACTACGCGCGCAAGATGGGCCTTCTCAAGGAGAAGGACAACAACCTGGTGGGCGATGATGTTACCGACGGTTTGACGGCGGTTATTTCTCTTCGCATCGGCGATCCGTCGTACAACTCGCAGGATAAGGTCAAGCTGGTCACGCCTGAGGTTCAGGGTCTGACGAACTCGCTGGTTGGCGAGGGCTTGATGACGTTCTTTGAGGAGAATCCGAACATCGCTCGGAAGATTGTTGAGAAGGGCGTCATTGCTCAGCGAGCCCGTGAAGCGGCTCGAAAGGCAATGGAGAGCGTTCGACGGTCTTCGACGATGGACTCCTTTGGTTTGCCCGGAAAGCTGGCGGACTGCCGAAGTAAAGATGCCACCAAGTGCGAAATCTTCCTTGTTGAGGGTGACTCAGCAGGTGGATCGGCCAAGAGCGCTCGGGATCGAGAGACGCAGGCGATTCTTCCGCTTCGAGGAAAGATTTTGAACGTTGAGCGGGCTCGAATCGATAAGGCCTTGGATAACGAGGAAATCAAAGCTCTTATCGCAGCTCTGGGGGTCGGGATTGACCTTTCACTTGGCAAGACAGACTTGTCGGTTGATGAAGATCAGCCTGATTTGGAACTCAATGGTCCAAAGAAGCGCGAGAAGGATCCGAAGGAGAAAGAGGTTCAGTTTGACCTTTCGAAGCTGCGCTACCACAAGGTTGTCATCATGACTGATGCTGACGTTGATGGAGAGCACATTCGAACGCTTCTGCTCACGTTCTTCTACCGGTACATGAAGCCGCTAATGCAGGCAGGGCATATTTGGCTGGCACAGCCGCCGCTGTTTGTTGTCAAGGTTGGCGCCAACGAGCGGTATTACGCGATGACAGAAGAGGAGCGCGATACGATTATCGCGGGAATCAAGAAGGGACGCAAGTACGACGTCACTCGCTTTAAGGGACTGGGCGAAATGAACGCCGAGGACCTTGAGGATACGACCATGGCGGTAGACAAGCGGCGCATGGTTCAGGTGATCTGCGACAAGACGTTTGAGATGGAGATCGAGGAGATGTTCTCGAAGCTAATGGGCGAGAAAGTCGAGCCTAGACGAGAGTTCATCGAGCGTCACGCAAAAGAAGCGCTGAACGTCGACTGGCACTATTAAGGCTTACCTCCCGACGAGCGCTCTCAGCCTCGGACCGAGGGCGACTCGGTTGCCTCGGAGGAGGGTAAGAAAACCGCGCTCGGCCATGACGCCGAGGTTGAACTCAAAGAGTCCCGGTTTGATCGGGAGTCGGGTGATCAGATCGTCTAGGTTGACTGATTCGGTAATGCCTTCGGTGACCATGGTTTCGACGATGGCAATCGCGATTGCTTCACGGATGCTCTGGACTTCGACCCACCTCGAGGCTTGAAGCAGACCAGTCTCTTCGACAAACAGTTTTCCACGGACGGTCAGGCTTCGATCGAGCAGATGTCCTTTGAGGGCGAGCTTTCGGAAAGCGAATCTAATGTCTGCTTCCGAGGCGTTCAGTCGCTGCTGGAGCTCCTCGGCGGAGATTGGTTGGCCCCCAGAATCCATTTCGTAGCAGTAAAGTTCAACGAGCAATTTATGCTCAGTCGGGTTCAGTTCAGCGAGTTCCATCCGTGGTACAGGCCATTAACAACGCCCTGTCCCAATTATGGTCAATCGATTGCACATATTTATACTGTCCGGTAAGGCAATCGTAGTTTTTCTACGTATTTCGCGATAACATCATATTCTATGTTCACTTCTTGATCTTGTTCTAAAGACCGCAAATTCGTGTTCTCTAAAGTATGAGGAATGATCCAGACTTCAAATTTGCCTTCATGTGGGGACACCACCGTGAGCGATATCCCGTTCACAGTTACCGAGCCTTTGTCGATCAGGTATGTCCCAATATCAACTGAAAACTGATACACGACTGCATTGCCTTCGGTTCGCTTCCCGAGGAACTGTCCGATTCCATCCACGTGTCCTTGGACGATGTGACCGCCAAACCGGTCGGTAGGTCGCATCGCCCGCTCGAGGTTCAGTTCTTGACCGGGTCTGAGGGAAGAAAACGTTGTCTTTTGCACGGTCTCAGGCGAGAGATCGAAGGAAAGTCCAGGCTCCTGCCCGGGGACGACGGTGAGGCAGCAGCCGTTGACCGCGATTGACTCACCCATAGCTAGGTCGTTCAGTTCAAGCGAGCCAGGGTCGACAACAAGACTTTGACCATCCCACGACTCAACTTTCCCAACGGCTTGAACAATCCCCGTAAACATTTTTTGCTACCTGAGTAAACCTCTTTCGCTTCTACGTCGTACAGTAACCCAAATGCTATTTGGAAATCGCGCGGACCGATACCCCTACTTTGTCTCTTACTTGCATGAGACAGAACGGATCGATTTGTTTCGCGAGTTTCGTGGTCAAGAGACCCTGACGACGGGAACAGGAATATTTGCAGCTTTGGGAAGCTTTGGAATCATCCTCCTGTTCCAGCCGCTGATCGCGGTAATCGTTCTTGGTCCACTTCTTCTGATGGCTTTGGTGACCTGCGGAATCATCAACTTGAAGCGCCGGGCTGCGCTGCGGACACCGGAGTTTGAGTCAAAGGTGGAGGCGTATCAGTTGTTGGCGGTCATGCGAAGGATGCTACAGCTGAATCGGTTGCATCGTGATCTTAGCGAATCGACTTTGACTTTGCTCGACGAAATTGCGCGACTGCGTGGGCAGATTCATGACATTTTGAATATGCCTTTTTGGCAGCAGAGCCACTTGTCGTCGACCTTGATGGAGCTGAAACGCCAGGCATTAGTGGCTGCGGATCAGTCGACAATTGATGCCGTTTTACAGTTTCGGAATAGCTTGCCGATGCAGGTTGAGGCGCGACCGGTTTGGAGCTACATTGATGAGGCAGTTGAGACGTTCTCCGGAAAAGCCAACCTGGCGACGCCGTTTACTGAACTCGGGTTTGACGGGGCGTTTCGGGTTGCACAGAAGTTGCAGACCTTGAAGTCGGAGATCGAGCAGCTGACCAACTCTGCGCCATCGGGATTGGCGGGCGAAGTTGAGCAGATGCCCGGGGCATTGATTGACGACGCCCTTATGGAGATTAGAACCATCAGGGCGGCAGAGGAAGAACTACGACTGGGACTATAGGGAGCTCGGCCACTCGACGTGACTAGCCTGGGCTTTGGCCAGATTGTGATTCGTCCAGTTCAGGCTTAGCGGCGTTACGGACACGAAGCCTTCGCTGACCGCCATCACGTCGGTTCCGGGTTGGTTGGCTTTCATCACCACGGCTCCGCCTTGCCAGTAGTAGGGGCGACCCCAGGGGTCGTCGCGGCGCTCGACTCGGTCTTTGTAGACTCGCTGACCCATCTCGGCGAACTTGGTTCCCCGTAGCTCTTCGTAAGCGATGGATGGGAAGTTGACGTTGAGAAAACTCAGTTCCTCGTCGGGTAACTGAGTGAGTTTGAGGAGGTTCTCGTTGAGCCAATGGGTGGCGGTTTCCCAGTGGGGCGGGGCTTCGAGAACGAAGGTTGCGAGGGAGAAGGAGATTGAACGAATGCCGTTGATCGCGCCTTCCATTGCTCCAGCAACGGTGCCGGAGTAGGTGATGTCGAAGCCAAGATTCGGACCGTGGTTGACACCGCTCAGGACGAGATCGCAGCCATCGGGCCAAGCGACAGTAAGGCCGACGTTCACACAATCAACAGGGACGCCATTGACCGTGTAAGCCTCAAGCCCACCGTATTCCACCGGATTGACGCGGAGCGGGTCTCGGAGCGTCATCGCGTGTCCGCAGGCGGATCGCTCGCGGTCGGGGGCAACAATCTTGACTTCTCCTATCTGCCTCGCTGCCTCAGCAAGGACCTTGAGTCCGTGGCCGTGGATGCCGTCGTCGTTGGTGATCAGGATTCTCATGCGGTTTCGACCCTGATAGCAGTGGCGATTTTGCTGACGCAGGGGAGCCACTGGACTTCGCTGAGCGTCGCTTGGAATGCGGATTCCTTCGCCTTGTGAGTGAGGAAGACAATCTCACCTTTCTCGGAAGGGAGCGTTCGCATCTGCATCTCGGCGATGCTGATTTCATGGCGGCCGAAGACCATGGATATCTCGCCAAGTGTCCGGGGTTTATCCTCGACTTGGATGCGGAGGTAGTAGGTGGTTTCGAGGTCGTCCATCGAGGCGGTCTTCATGCCGTCGTCGTAGGGGATAGCGCTCCCTGCTCCGCCAGCAAAGATGTTTCGTCCGACGTCAAGGAAGTCACCAATGACGGCCGAGCCAGTCGGATCAGAGCCTGCGCCGCGACCGGAGAACATTACGTCTCCCACGAAGTCGCCATGAATCCAGAGGGCATTGTAGACCCCGTTGACGGATGCTAGAGGGTGGGTCAGGGGGATCATCGTCGGGTGCACCCGAACTCGAACAGCTTCACCGACCATCTCGGCGATGCCGAGAAGCTTGATTCGGTAGCCCCAGGATGCAGCGTAGGCGATATCGGTTGCCGAAACTTTTGAGATCCCTTCCTTATAGATTTCGTCAACCGCGACTTGCTTGCCACCCGCGATACTGGCCAAGATTGCGATCTTGTAGCCGGTGTCGATTCCTTCGACATCGTTGGTCGGGTCGGCTTCGGCGTAGCCCTTCTCTTGAGCCTCACGGAGCGCGTCGCCGTAGTCCGCCTCCTCTTGCTCCATCATGGTGAGGATGTAGTTTGTGGTTCCGTTGAGAATGCCCATCATGCGGACGAGATCATTGCCCGCAAGCTGGTGCTTGAGAGGTTGGATCAACGGAATTCCGCCTCCGACGGCGGCCTCGTAGTGGAGATCGAGGCCCTTTGATTTGGCAAGGTGAACTAGGCGAGAACCGTGCTTTGCGATCAGTTCCTTGTTGGCGGTAACGACGTGCTTGCCGTTCTGGAGGGCCTTTTCAACCAGTATCGCGGCGGGGTCGACTCCGCCAATCACTTCGATGACAACGTCGATTGAGGGATCAGTGACAATAGATTCAAGGTCGGTCGTGAACAGAGTGGGGTCGATTCCCCGCTCTTTCGAGGCATTTCGGATTCCAATTTTGGCGATCTCAAAAGGCAATCCTATCTTCTTGATAATCGCATCACGATTATCTTCGAGCATTCGGAACGCCCCCGTACCGACGGTACCGAACCCAAGAAACCCGATGCGTATCGTCTTTGCCATTTGAACTTCACTATTATGAAGTCCTTTTCAATACGAGATTTGAGAGAATTTTCCTTCGATGCAACCATTTACACTTTGTAATGCGTTAATGTTCAATTGTCATTATGATGAAGCGCGCATTCCTCATCGCCCTCGGGCTAACCATGGTCGCGGGAACCACCCTCGCCCAAACTCCTCCCCCGGCTACCACTCCGCCTGCAACGCAAGACGAGAAGAAGCCCGAGCCTCCCAAAGCGGAAGATAAGCGAACCGCTGAGCAAAAGAAATACGACGAACTGATGAAAACCGCCAAGTCGCAGGACGGCGTCTTCAAGGTTCACAAAGTTGAGGATAAGGTCTACTGGGAAATTCCCGAATCAAAGCTTGGACGACTGTTCCTCATCAACGCAGAAGTTTCTGAAGCACCTCGCGCTTTGACCTATCCGGGAACTGCACCAATGCAGCGCCCAAGAACGGTCAAGTTTGCTCGACGTGACAAGAAGATTCAGCTCAAGAATGTCGATGTCAGCACCCGATCGGCAGGTGGAGACAAGGGCGTCGATTTGGGAGTGAAGCAGAACTCGATCGAGCCGATTTTGTTCACCTTCGACATCGTTGGCGAATCTCCAGAGAAGAATCCGCTGATCGACGTGACCCAGCTGTTCATCAGTGATCCTCAGGACTTCAGCGTTCGCGCTGCGATCCCGGGTGCAATGGGAGTTGATTCCAGCAAGACCTGGATCGAAAAGGTCAAGGCATTCCCAACCAATATTGAAACGCGAACTTACATGACGTTCTTGATGGGGCGCGCTCAGGGCGGAGGAATTCAGGCTCTGCTTGGTGGCGGCGGTGGAAATTATGACGCGAGCAAGGCGGCTACCGTCGTACATTACAGCTTGACCGAGCTACCCGAAGTTCCCATGATGGGCCGGCTCAAGGATTCGCGAATTGGATACTTCACCACTGATTTCACGCTATTTGGTGCGGAAGGCAACGCGGCGAAAGAGGTTCAGTACATCAACCGATTCCGACTTGAAAAGCAGGATCCGAAGGCGGATGTCAGCGAGCCGAAGAAGCCAATCACCTACTACGTAACCCAGGAAGTTCCTGAAAAGTGGCGCAAGTATGTGATTCAGGGAATCAATGACTGGCAGCCAGCATTCGAGACCGCTGGTTTCAAGAATGCGGTCATCGGCAAGATGGCTCCGACCAAAGAAGAAGATCCAGATTTCGATCCAGAGGATGCGCGGTACAGCGTTATTCGATGGGCTCCAAGCGACACTGCGAATGCGATGGGACCTTCTATCCAGGACCCTCGCAGTGGAGAGTCGATTTCTGCGCACATCATCGTGTGGAACGACATCGTCAAACTCGTCCAGAACTGGTACTTCGCACAAGTTGGTGCAACTGACCCGAAGGCTCAGAAGCTACCAATGAGCGAAGAGCTGATTGGTCGATTGATTCAGTACGTTGTTTGCCACGAAGTTGGCCACACCCTCGGCTTGGAGCACAACTTCAACGGTTCGGCGGCCTACACGATTGCGCAGCTTCGAGATAAGAACTTCACCGACAAGCACGGAGTTGCTTCTTCGATCATGAGCTACTCGCGATACAACTACGTTGCCCAGCCGGGTGATGGAGTCACTTCAACGATTGGTGTGATTGGCGACTATGACACCTTTGCGATCCAGTACGGCTACAAAACGCTCAACGCGGTGACGCCGGAGCAGGAGAAGTCGGCTTTGGATTCGCACCTTGGTCAGCAAGTGGCGAACTCTTGGTTGCGATTTGGCAACTACAAGAACGCTTCTCTCGACCCACGAAAGCAGTCCGAAATCATTTCGAACGACCCGGTCGAGGCAACTCGGCTCGGTATGAACAACCTGGAGTACATCGCCAAGAACGTACTAGTTCCCGCGACATCAAAATTCGGCGAGTCTTATGACAACCTTGCCGAGATGCACGGTGAACTGATCGGTCAGTGGATGACCGAAGTGATGCACGTTGTGCGTGTCGTTGGTGGAGTTGTTGAATTGGACAACCACGTGGGGCGGGGAGGCGATGTCTTCAATCCGGTTCCGGCGGCCCAGCAGCGCAAGGCTGTTCAGCTTCTGATGAGCCGAGCAGTGCGACCTTCGGCGGCGATCTTTGATCCAAAGATCTTTGCGAAGACTCGAATGACCGGTTTTGTGAATGGCCTGAACTCCATGAGTTCTGCAGTTCTGCGAAGCTTGCTTTCAGATGCCAAGGTTTCTTCTCTCGCGGACTTCGAGGCGACCAAGCCAGGGCAGGCTTACACGCCTTCCAACTTGGTTGATGATGTGGTCGATGGAATCTTTGGTGGTCTCAAGAATGCAAAGGTCTCGACCACCGCGTTTGATCGAAACCTCCAGCGCAACTTCCTGAAGATGGTTGACGGGCGAATCAATGGAGCTGGCGCGAGCCAGACTGACCTTCGACCGTTGTTGAAGGAAGCTCTCCGTGGAGTCGCTAACGATATGGTTTCGGCGCAGAGCCGGACTTCGGACAAGGTGACGAAGGCTCACCTGAACGAGAGTCTCAGCGATGTGAAGAAGATCCTCTCCGACACATACTCGAAGGGAGCGGGCTCAGCTCCAGCTCCATCGCTGATGGACCTGCTGATGGGCATGCCATTCAAATTCGAATCCGGACACAAGCACGGCCGAGACTGCTGGACCCGCATGGCTCCATCTGAGTTGGTCGAGCTGAAGAAGGAGCTTGAGGCCGAGCTCAAGCGCGGGAAGTAAACCTAAGATCATCACGAGAACCCCGCTCCCGCTAAACAGTAGGAGCGGGGTTTCGTCTTTCTTCCATGGACGCCTGGACCCGCAAAGCACTCTTGATCCTCACGGCTTTGGCGCTGGTCGGTTACATTCTATTGCTGCTTATGGTCTCCCGCAGCCACTAGACTCCAGCCCCCGATTGTGAGCCTCAAGTAAACTAGACGTCTATGCCAACCCCTCAAGCAGGCGAAGAAGTCGTGGTCATGCAGACGAACCACGGTAAGATCGTGATCGGATTCCTCGAAGACAAAGCCCCTCTCCACGTTGCAAACTTCAAAAAGCTCGCAACCGATGGGTTCTACAATGGCCTCAAGTTTCACCGGGTTATTCCTGGGTTTATGATTCAGGGCGGATGTCCGAACACTCGTGACGGCGCTTCTGGAATGCCGGGAACCGGCGGACCGGGGCACAATGTCCGGGCTGAGTTCAACGATACACCACATGAGAAGGGAATCCTTTCGATGGCTCGATCGTCCGATCCAAACTCCGCCGGTTCGCAGTTCTTCATCATGGTCGCTAAGTCTCCTCACCTCGATGGTCAATATTCTGCGTTTGGATATGTGATTGAGGGAATGGAAGTGGCCGATAAAATCGTTTCCTTTAGTGGTCCTGGCGACCGACCGACGACGCCTTGCGTGATGGAGTCGGTTTCGGTTGTTGCTTGGCCCTTGGAGTCCTAAGATGCTGAAATACACTTCCCTTTTGCCTCTCGCCCTTTTCGCGGTCGGTTGTGGCTCGGATACCTATCAGGGTGATACGAACGCCGGTGCACAGATCAAGGAGACTTACGAAACAAATTCGCAAGCTCCATCATCCCCGGCAGCCGCTCCTGAGACGTCTAGCAATGCGATTGAAGAGCCGACTTTTGCTAAGCCAAAAGATGGCGAAGAAGTTGCGGTGATCGAAACCAAGTTCGGCAAGATCGTTCTCAAGTTCCGCCCTGATAAGGCACCGAAGCACGTTGAGAACTTCAAGAAGCTGGCTCGAAACGGTTTCTACAACGGGACGATCTTCCACCGGGTTATTCCTGGTTTTATGATTCAGGGCGGCGACCCGAACACGAAGGATAAGTCGAAGCCTGAGATGTACGGACAGGGTGGCCCGGGCTACAACGTTGATGCTGAATTCAACAACTTGGACCACAAGCGCGGCGTGCTTTCGATGGCGCGATCACAGGATCCGAACTCGGCAGGTTCGCAGTTCTATGTCTGCGTCGGAGACTCGGCGTTCCTTAACCGGGAGTACACAGCTTTCGGCGAGGCGGTTGAAGGAATGGATGTTGCCGACAAGATCGTAAACTCCCCTCGCAACAGCAGTGACCTTCCGGATGAGCGCATCGAGATGAAAGTCAAGATCGCTAAGTGGCCGGTTAAGTAGCGCATTAAGTGCAAGCTGGAAGCGGGAAGTCTTAAGTGGCTTCCCGCCTTTTTCTTTCTGCTATCAGTCCAGTTTCCAATCTTTCTCGACTGACTTGCCGCCTAGGGTGATTCTCAACTTGTAGGTACCAACCGGGACGAAGGTGGCTCGCTTGGACTCGAACGGGTCTTTTACGGCTTCTTTGGCGTCCTTTGGAGCCGGAGGAGGTCCGACGATGATTCCTTCCTTTGTGAGTCTCAGCTCGAGTGCTGTGTTATTGAGTCCGCGCATGATGGTCTGGTCTCGTTTCAAGACAACCTTGCCATCCTTGTCTACCAGCTCAACTGTTCCCGCTCCGCTGGCTTTCGAGAAGAACGAGCACTTGAGGGTAGGGATCGATGGCGCCTCGGTGGTGTAGGGTGCGCGGCGCTCGTAGCCCCAGAGAACACTTCGGGACATATCGCTGAGGGAGCTGATTGTGAGGTCGGCAGTCCGTTGCTCCTTGGTGACGGCTAGGACCGGCTTCAGCGGAAGGACAAAGCAACCTCGGGCGTGAGTTGCGACGACGAGGTCATACTCCCGCTCTTGGATCACCATGTCGTGAACCGGGAGGTGTCCGAGAGCCCCGCCGAGGACTTCCCAGGTGGTGCCACCATCAAAGGTGACGTACACCCCGAGGTCGGTTCCGACGTACAGGATATCTTTGTTCTTGGGGTCTTCGCGAACGACGTTGATCGTTTCGTGGGGAAGATTGCCAACGATGGACTTCCAGGTTTTGCCTTGGTCTGTGGACTTCCAAAGGTAAGCCGACCAGTCATCTTCTCGGTAGCCGCTTTGGCTGCAGTAGACGACGTTTTCCTCGTGCCGGCTGGCAACGATTCGGGAGACCCACTTCTCGGGTTGCGGTGTCGGGATGTCGGTCCAGGTGTTGCCTCCGTCCGGTGTCATCGTGACCCGTCCGTCGTCCGCACCGCAATAGATGAGGCCGAACTTGAGAGGGCTTTCGCTGAGCTCCTTGATCGTTGAGTGCGGGACGTCTCCATTGGGTCGGTTCCGAGTCAGATCTGGCGAGATGGGCTTGAAGGTTCGACCTCGGTCGAACGAGCGGTAAAGCTTATTGAAGCCAATATAGACGATGTCCGCGTTGAACGTGGAGAGCTGGATCGGTGAGATCCAGTTCGCCCGCTGGGCTTCGCCAGTGGCGCCGCGTGGACGGGCAGAGTAGCGCTGATTTGTTTTGAAGTCGATGGCGTAGTGGGAGCCAAACTGGCTCGCACCATAGACGAGATCGAACTCAGGACGAGGGTCGATGGCGATGGCTGAGCCGTCGCCGCCTCCGATGTCTTCCCACTTGGTCGGGCTAGTGACTCCCAGAATGAAATCACTTGGACCCTTCATCGTGCCGTTATCTTGGAGACCAGTGTAGATGTTATAGGGAGTCTTGTTGTCGACTGCTACAGTTGTGGTTTGACCAACGCTGAGATTCTCGAAGTGGAACCAGGTTTTGCCGTCATTGCGGCTCAGGTAGATTCCGCCATCGTTACCGACCCAGACGTGGTTGGGGTTACGAGGGTCGAAGTAGACAGCATGGTGGTCGACGTGGACATCCCTCGTGACTGCATCTTTGAAGTTCTTGCCGCCATCGAGTGAGCGAAGCATTGGGACGCCACATAGCCAGACATCATCGGCATTCTTCGGGTTGACGAAGACCCGCTCGTAATAGTAACCACCAACCACGCCAAACTTCGTGATCTTGGCAAAAGTCTTTCCGCCGTCGGTGGACTTATAGAGTTCGTCGTCGTATTGGCCGGGATCAAATGCGTTGGGCGTTTTGACTTCGATCTTGGCCCTGACGTCGGCCATCGTCATCTTGCCGTCTTTCAGGCCGGCCAGAATGTCGTCAAGTTTGTTGTCGGCGGGAGCATATTGCTTCCAGAACGGTTCGAGAACCGCCTTGTCGATCTCCTGGAACATCTTGGCGTCGAGTTTCAGGAACCGACGGGGGGTGAGGACTCCGCTGCGAACTCGCTCATCTTCTTCTTCCCATGTTTGGTTTTTGCCAGGGTTCTCTACGAAGGCGTAAACGACTTTGTTGTCGCTCTTAGCCCAGGCGAGACCAACTCGTCCGCAGGAATCGCCGCTGGGGAGGGTGTTCACTGGCGTCCAGGTGTTGCCACCGTCCTCGGTTCGGAAGACACCGCTGCCAGGACCGGCTTCGAGAAAGTTCCATGCTCGGCGGTCGCGCTGATACATGGCGGCGATGGCGACTTTGGGGTTCTTAGGATCGAGTTGGATGTCGATCGCGCCGGTGAACTCGTCTTTTTTCAGCACCTGCTTCCAGGTCTTTCCACCATCGCTGGTTTTGTAGATTCCCCGCTCAGGATTTTGAGAGTAGAGGTGTCCCGTCACTGCGACCCAGACGGTGTTTTCGTCTTTGGGATCCATCACGATTCGGCCGATGTGATGACTCTCGGGCAGACCGACGAAGGTCCAGGTTTTGCCGGAGTCTGTCGATTTGTACATTCCGGTTCCGGAGTAACTGGTGCGCTGGTTATTGGCTTCGCCGGTTCCCAGATAAATGGTTTTGCCGTCCTTGCTGATGGCAAAGTCTCCGATGCCAAAGCTCGGTTGGTTATCCCAAAGGCTTTGCCAGGTTTGCCCGTCGTCCTCGGTGCGGAAGAGACCGCCGGTGGCGAAGGCGGCATAGACTTGGTTCGGATTGTTCTCGGGAGCGGTGATCATCATGACTCGCCCACTCTGTGGTTCTGGGCCGACGTTCTTCCAGAGGTAACCCATGAGGAAGGATTCCTTTTCGAGCTGTAGACGCTTTTGGTATGAGGCTTCCCTCTCGGCTGCCGGGGTTCCTCGTACTATGGTCGGATGAAACTTCTCTCGCTCGGCTTTCTTATCCCAATCTTTGATTGGGGCTTGACCGAAGGCAACCGCCATAGCGGCGAGAAGGAGGATGGATGATGCAGAACGACCCATGCGCCCTAGTTTCTCATAACATTGGGCGAAGTTGGTACTGTTCAGGAAAGTTTTAGTCGTCGTCCCAGATCACTCACAAGTAAGCCCTCAGGGTCGAGCTTGCTTTTCAGCTGACGGAACTTGGGGAGCCCTTCACCCAAATACTCCGCAGCGTCCTCTGGCCTGAGGGTGGAATCCTTGGCAAAGTAGAAGCGACCGCCGTGCTTGAGGGTGAGATCGTTCATCTTATGGGCTAGTTCCCACAGCCTCACTCTATTCTTGGCAGTGACTTTGAAGTCGAGGGCCATCGAGTAGCCGTCGACGGCATGGGAAAATAAGAATTTGTCGGGTCGGTGCCGCTTCAGGACTCCGAGGAAGGACTCGAGTTTGTACTCTTGCTGGAGGCGGACCTGCTCAGCGAAGACGGCTTTGGCGTGCTCCTTGGGAATGAACGTTTGGTACTGAATGAACCCGCCGGGCTCGTAGGCTTTGCGCCAATCTGGGACATAGTCGAGGAGGAAGGAGAATGCGACTAGGCTTTGGTCGTGCATTTTGTTATTGCCGATGGTGCTGCTTGCGAACTGTTTGGCGGCGTTCAGGAATCGCATTCCTGGGCGGTTGCAGACGAGCTTGAGTACCTTCCAGACAAGTGATTTAGGGAAAAAGCCAAGGATCAACGCTGGAAGGTCTTGCTTCTCGGCGACGCGGCTGGCGAGATCTTCGCGATCTTTGTACCAAGCGCCGTGGAACTGCCCCCGACCAGCTTTTGCGCCCTTTGCGAAGCAATCGACCCAAGAGACCATGTAGTCGGAGTTGTGCTCGTACTTCTCGAAGAGGGCGAACTGCTCATCCCAGTTCTGGGCCGCTTCTGCCCAGACGTCTACATTTCCGCTCGCGACGTGGTGCATTTGGAGCTTCACGCGGGTGATGACGCCGAGGAGTCCGGCGGAGGAGATCACCGCGTAAAACAGATCATCGTCTTTGGTCAGAGTTTTGAGTTCACCGTTGGGAAACAGCACGTCCATGTCAATGACGTGCTCGCCCATCGTGCCTTGACAGTAGTTGTTCTTGCCATGAACGTTCATACCAAGAGCGCCGCCGAGGGTTGGGTACATGGTTCCGGTGACGACTGGCGGCCAATATCCGTCTTCCAAGCAGAATCGCCAGAGGTTCTCAATGGTGACTCCACTTTGGCAGTCGATGATGCCGGTGCTTGCATCCCAGGAGAGAATTCGGTTCATCCGGGTGATGTCAATCAGCAAGGTTTCCGAGCCAACGTTGCCATCACCATAGCTTCGGCCGGCTCCGCGCAGGGTGACTTTTCGACCCGCTGTTCTCGCCTCGTCGAAGATCTTATTGATCTCTTCGACACAGGTTGGGCGATAAACATAGGCGTCTGCCGCCTGGGTCATTCCGTATCCCGCAACGCGGGCGATGCGCTGGGTAGAAATCATATCTTGAGCTTGCGGAATAGCGGGCTGGGGATTCGCTTGATGATGTAGAACGCGATTCGGTGGGCAAGCTTCAAATAGTGCTCGCCGTTCTTATCGGCTTTGCTTAGAATGATCGTCGCAGCTTGCTCGGCAGACATCATCCCTTTCATGTTGAGCGGAGCGGTCATCTCGGTATCGACGGGGCCGGGCTTGATGGTGCTGACACAGACTCCCCGGTTTCGGAGGGCTTCGAGGTAGGTGTGAAAGAAGGCTTTGGATGCGTTGTAGACGGGTTGCTTATGTCGTCCCCGATCTCCGGCAACCGACCCAATACCAACGAGATAGCCGTGGTTGGTATGGAGGAATCGGTCGGCGGCCTGGTTGCACCAAGCGACGGCTCCACAAATGTTGACGTCCAGCATTTGCTTGTCCTTTTCCCACGTGAACTCATTCGATTCTACAATCGGCATTGCTCCGCTGTTGTAGATGAACAGGTCAAGACCACCCAGATCGCGGGTGACGGTTTGGAAAAGGCTATGTATCGCATCGTAATCGGTGACGTCGTGGACGATTGGCGTCACCAGTCCTGGAAACTCCTTGACGAGCTCTTGCAGGCGCTCTTCTCGGCGAGCGATGGCGGCGACTTTGGTGCCCGAGGCAGCAAGTTGGCGGACGAGCTCGCGCCCCATTCCGGATGAAGCTCCGACGACGATTGCAGTTTGGTATTTCATTGGATGAGAAACGGAAGAGGCAGCCTCTTCAGGGCGAGGATGGCACTTAATGTGTAGCCTGCGAACACAATCAAAAGTTGCTTATCTCCGAGCACAAGGGACTCTGGCTCGCCGGTTTCGCCAACACCAAAGACCAACATGACATAGCGGCAAATACCAAACAACACCCATGGTGTTGTCAGGATCAGAGCTGGATATGTTTGTGCAGTTGGGCTCTCAATACTGTAAACGCTGTAACTCATCGCCGCGCAGGTGGCTGACATTGCAACAAGAACGTCGAGCGACTGCTGGGTGTAATTCGAGAGGCTACGCCGGGTTTCGCCACCCAGCTGACTCTTGAGCATGAACTCGTGACGGCGCTTTCCGAAGCCGATCATGAGGGCGACCGTGGCGGTGCAAAGGAGAATCCATCCGGAGACTTGAGCGTTGATCGCAACGGCTCCCAAAATCACACGGATTACGAAGCCCGCTGCAATACAGCCGACGTCAATCACAGCTTGATTCCGGAGGCCAAAGTTGTAAGCAACTTGGATTGCCAAGTAAGCGGAGAGTACAAGTAACGTTTCCGGTCTGGAGATAACTGCTGAGGCCAGACCTAGAACAAAGAGAATCAGCGCGATGCCGACGGCTTGGTCAATTTTGATCTTTCCGGAGGCAATCGGGCGGTGCTTCTTCTTCGGGTGTTGTTGATCTTTCTGATGGTCAACGATGTCGTTAACCACATAAGTCGCAGACGAGATGAGACACATTGCGATGAGCGCCAAGGTGATCGCGCGGATATCGGCGGCTTCCTCCCACCCACGCGTAAAAACGAATGCGGCGAGGACAAAGATGTTCTTTGTCCACTGCCGGATTCGAATGAGTTGCAAGAATGTTGCGAGCACGCCACCTGCAAGCGTATCAAACTTAGTGCCGAAAAATGTTGCGATCAGAAAGAGCAAACAATCTTTGCCGCCAATCGGTTCACGCTTGTTCACGAGTTTGGGGGCGCTTTCTACGGGAGCGGAGGCACCTACTTTGAAGTCTACAGGGCAAAAGGTGTGGTTAGGTTGAAATTCCCGAGATCTAAAGAGCAAACAACCCAAGACCGCGATGTCGCTCGAAATAAAAGGCAATGACTCGGAGTCGCAGCCTGGTCAGAACGCCCAGACGGCTTTGATACTCAAACGATTCTGAGATGATAGCGAGTTGGGGTCGCCGTAGATCAGATAGTATTCAGCTCCTGCGAGACCTGCTTTGCGATAGCTGAAATATGTGTTGCTAACCCCGTCGATGACGACTGTTCTGGTTGAAATGAGCTGATCGGCGGCAAGCTGATATTGAGCAGTGAAGATGCTCTGGCGGTCTGAACCCCCCAGTTCAAGAACGCTTTGACGAAAGCCAATGTCGAGGTTGTCTGCAACCCGCCAACTGGAGCCAAGACTGTAGTAGCTGGATGGCTGATCGGAGCGGATTCCGCTATCGTAGTTGAGGCTGAACTGTCGGAAACGGTTCGTTTTCCCAAAGGTCAGGCTGTACCCGACGGTTTCGTCTCGAGAACCACTGAAAGTCGCACGTGAATAGTTGAGACCAAGTCCTATGTCAGAGAATGTAGACAGTTCACCGAAAATCGAGAGCCCGCCTTGTTGAAGCACATCGGTATCGTATGTTCGGTACTGCTCATAGAATATGTCCAAGCGAGAGTCTCTGATGGCTCCTGACCGGTAATTGCGAAAGAGATCGATGAACACATTTCCCCCTCGCCTGTTTTGCCACGGAATGAATCCGAGGCTTGGATTGAAGTCATCCTCAACCCACGTGTATCGTGCACTGATTCGGGTGTTTGGACGAAGATAGGACAGCTGAAAACTCCCGGCGGTATCCGCATCTTCCCCAGCATTCTGCTCCGACGTCATTTCGCCGCTGAATCCGACGGTGTCCCAACGCTTAAAAAATCCTGCCCCAATCGCCGTGTTGGTAATTCCGTTTCGATTGTACATCACCATCGAGAGACGCTGGTTTTGAGTGCCCGAAATGGTGTTGTTGACTTTCACGACTGCCGAAGAACCGCCTCCAGAACTCTTGGTCAGCAATGCTCCCAACGCAAGTTTCGGGTTGAGTTGTCCATAGGTTTTAGCGCCAACATCGAGCTGGCTGATCCGTCGCGAATAGAATAGCCTTCCAAATGTAAACCGGTCATTCAGTTCAAAGAACTGGTTGCCCTCAACGAAGAACGGACGCGGATCGCTCAGAAATCGCTCGGTGCGAACAAAGTCGTTCCCGGCGATAACATCCTCGATGTTTTGGAAGTCGGGCGCCACCGTAATAAGGGCATTGTATGTCTGTGTGAGCGGGATTCGCGCATCAAGACCGATTCGATTGTGGATCGATTCAGGCTCTAGGTCTAGGGCGTCAAAGACAAGAAACTGGGCCTTCGGTTTTGGTGGCGCAGGCGGCTGAACGTCTAGCCATTGACCTTGAAGCTCGGGTAGCGGGTTTGTACGGTAGTTCGCCCAGCTTTGCTCGTACTGGGTTCTGCCCTGACGCCGAATCAGGTTGAGGTCCATGTTGATGGACTTCTTGTCGGGGTAGTTCAGGATCTTCCAGGGAACGAACATCTCGCATTCCCAGCCCTTTTCGGTCATCCTGGTCTTAGCCTGCCACTCCCCCCGCCACTCTCTCTTGGCTGCCCGTCCACCTGCGATTCTCTCCGTTTGGGTGCCAATCGCGTTGACGATGAACTCATTGAGCTGGTCGTAGGCCCGAGTTCCGAAGGTGTTGATGTCGAGCGTGACCGTGTCCTCGCCTCGGAACTCGGCATTGGGAAGAATCTCTCGGCCGATGATCTTGCTGGGGTCGGAGTCTTCGCAGAGGAAGGCACAGTAGATCCCTTTTTCCGAGTATCCAAGGTACGCACGAGTCGGGTCTGCGGTTGGTGCTTGCGAGGTGACCCTATCCTTGAAGTCCTCAATCAAGGTTGCGGATGACCATTCTGCAGGATTAATAGATCCATCTACGACAGGAGGTGCCGTCATTTTCTTGGCGGCGATCTGCGGAACTTGGGGTCCACCCAGCGAGAAAGCGGCGCAGGCAGACACGATGATGGGCAAGAGGAGTTTCAGGACAATGACAGGATACCAGAGAGGCAGTCCTGTACCAGCTTGAGAAATCTCTGAAGCAAGTCTGTTTACCAGCCGACTATAATCGTTAGATATGGACGTTGCTGTCCTCGGTAGTGGAAGTTGGGGAACAGCCTTGGCGATCCTTCTAGCTCGAAACGGGCTGGATGTGACGATCTTTGGTCGAGACCATGAAGAACTGATGATCATGCGTCATACGCGTGAGAATCTCAAGTATTTGCCAGGCTTCACCATGCCGAAGAACGTGACGGTGGATGACATCGCCAATGTCGGCGATGCGCCAATGACGGTGGTTGCGGTACCTGCGTCTGCGGTACGACCCTTGCTGGCAGATCTGCAAGGCGAGCATCCGCTATTGGTTATGGCATCGAAAGGGCTTGAGCTAACCACTGGAATGATCGTCACCGACGTTGCGGCCGAGATGAAGCCGGATTCGATGGTTGCCGTTCTCAGCGGACCCAACTTGGCGGTTGAGATCGTTCAGGGAATTCCGACTGCGGCGGTCGCAGCTTGCACCGATCCGAGGGGAGCTGACCGAGTCCGGTCAGCGTTCATGTGCCCTAGTTTCCGAGTTTATGCATCTTCCGATGTTAAGGGTGTCGAGCTTGCAGGAGCATTAAAGAACGTTTTGGCAATTGGCGGCGGGCTGTCGGATGGTCTTGGATTTGGGGACAATACGAAAGGTGCGTTACTTGCGCGCGGTCTGAAGGAGATGATTACCTATGGCCTTGCGATGGGTGGTCATATTGAGACCTTTTTAGGCATCGCAGGAGTTGGCGACTTGTTCGCGACCGCTTCTTCCAAGCTTTCGCGCAATTATCGACTTGGCTACATGATCGGCTCAGGCAAGCACGTTGCCGATGCGCTGCACGAGATTGGACAGATCACGGAAGGACTCACCACGGCCGAGGCAGTCGTGCATATCGCTCGGCATCATGGGATTCAGATTCCGGTCTTCGAGACGATTGATAATGTTGTCCGAGAGAAAATTCAGCCGCGCGGTGCGGTTTCGCTCCTAATGGAGCGGTTTACGCGTGAAGAAGGGCTGGACTTTGGGCACCTGACCCACCAGCAGTACGGTGGGAAAGAATCGGAAGACGTGAATGACGCCGTTCACGAGGAAGAGGTCATTATTCACGATGACCCCTCCCACGATACGGGCGCTTAAATCTTCTTCAGGAAGATGTTCCTAAACTCAACTGGGTGGCTTTCGGATTGGAGGCTGATGGTGCCGCCTTCGATCTTCAGGTTTCCGTTTTTGATGAGGGCTTTGCCGTCGTTGTCATTTGGGTCTAGTTGGACTTGCTCGTAACGCATGACGTCGGTGCCGTTGATGCGATGAATGACTTCGCCGTAGCCGTGGACCTCGATTTCGGCTTGGACCCAGGTTTCGCCTCGGAAGGTGTCGGAAACGGAGTCGAGGCAGTGGGGGGTCCAGAGTTTGCCGTTGCGGACGACGTTGGTGCCGGGAGTGCAGAGGTTACCGGTGTGCCGGGTACCGGTTGGGTCTCCACCTAGGAATTGGACTTCGGCGCTAACGGGGAACTCTTGGTTCAGTCCGATTGTCGCCGGGTCTTGGCCATGGATCATGACTCCGCTGTTTCGATAAGCCCAGCCTGGGCCGTCTTTGCATTGGTCACCGGTGAATCGATATTCGAGCTTGAGGATGTAGTTTGAGAACGGTGTTTTGTAAAAGAGGTGACCAAAGCGGCCTTTGAATCCGTCAGTGTAGGCTTCGTAGCCGACTTGGATCGCTTTGTCCTTCACTCGGAACGTATTGCCGAAGTTCTCTCCGTATTTGTAACCGGTGATTTTTGGCTTCCAACCGTCAAGGTTTCGCTCATTGAAGAGCTTGATCCACTTCTCATCTGGTTGAGTCATCGCAAGTGCCAGGGCTAAAATCATCGTTCGTCCATCTTACTCTTTGGGATTTGCTTTACAATAGGCGTATGTTGCCATGGATGGCTCTGATGGCTTTGCCACGACAGGATGTTGCACTTACCTTTCCGGTTTTGGGTGCGGTGACTTGGACCGATACTTGGGGTGCGCCGAGGGGCGGGGGGCGGACTCATATCGGGCAGGATTTGCCAGCGGAGAAGATGAGGCCGTTGGTGGCGGCAAGGGACGGGGTTTGGTACGGTTCGGCTTTGAATGGATCGGGGATTCGATGCGAGGATGGGGTCTCGCTGAACTACTACCATTTGAACAATGATTCTCCGGGGACGGATGACGGGCTCGGCGGGGATGAGTATGCGATGGCGCCAGGGGTTTGGGCAGGGGTTCCGGTTCGGGCGGGGCAGTTTGTGGCTTATCTGGGTGACAGCGGGAATGCTGAGGAGACGGTTTCTCATTTGCATTTTGAGCTTTGGTTGAAGGACGTTGGGGTTGTCAACGCGTTTTCGGCTTTGACTTCGGCCCGGCGGTTGGAGTGTTCGGAGCACTATCCGGAGCGGCCAGAGTTTGTTCCTTTGCACGAGGATGAGATTCGCTGGGATTGCGAGGTTCGGGAGGTGAATCCTGAGAAGGGGTATGTAAAGATCGACCTGGCGGGGACGGTAGATTCGGCGGGGGTAGCGCTGGGGATTTCCCGATTTACCCGGCGGTATTTGAAGTATTCGGATTGTGAGTTGGTGCCGAAGGTTGGCGATTTCTGTCTGGTAATCGGAAAGATTCCGGAGGTTGGAAAGGGGATGTCGCCGAAGGCGATGTTGGTTCTACGGAACCGGTATTTGACAGCTGGGCAGAGAGAACTGCAACGCGAAAAGTTGGGTAGTTAGGTTCAACAATTGGCTGTTCTGACGAGCAAGTTGGGTAGGGTTGGGTAGGCAGAGTTGGTTAGGGGAGACCAGGGTCGTAACCTCTATTTGCACATTTGCGATCATCAACTACTTGGCGAAGTTTCTGGGCGTTTGTCAACCTTGTTTTGATTTGTTATCGTCGCTTTGACAGATAGCTTTGGGCGAGGATCTCGCCTAGTTTTACGATTCCCGGTGCGGTGAAGACGATCTTCTCGCGCTGTTTGGGGATGTCGGTTGTGGGGATGTGGATGAACGAGGGGTCAGCGGCGGCGATGGCGGCGAGTTCGTCTTCGATTTTTGGCTCTTTGGATCCCAGAGTTTCCGAGGGGGCTTGTTGGCTGACGAACCATTTCAGTTTAGGATCTGCCAAGTCGATTCGGCTTTGGCTGACGGCTTCTTTCAGCCACTTGCTGGCTTGACGTCGGTACGGTCCGTAGGCGAGATCGTTTTCGCCGAGGTGGTAGAAGATTCCGGCTAACTCGACTTGGTGACCCTTGGCTTGGAGTTCTTTGATGGATTGCTTGATGAAGTCAATGAACGGTATGTACTGGTTCTGATCGGTGGCAGAGGTTCCGGCGGGGGTCCAGTCGTTGACTTGGGAGCCACTGTGGGTGAACTTGGCGATGGCGAAGTTTCCGACTGAGGCAGCTTGGAGTTGTTGACCGAAGCTGAGTTCGGGGCCGAAGGTTTCGGATGCGCCGGCGACGCCGAGGGGTTCCCAGGCTCGGGAGATTGTGGTTCCACCACCTAGGGTGTATTTGAAGGGGATTTTTGGATTGTCTTTGGCCAGGACGGCGGTTGCGGGGAAGGGGAGAAGGTCGGCTCGGAAGGCGCGCTCGCCTTCCATATTGCGATGACCGGCGAGGATAAAGAGCTTGACGCGGCTGGATTTGCGGAACGGCCAGGTTTTGAGTGGGCGGGTTCGTGGGGCGAGCTTGCCGATCTTTTGGAGATAGGCGTTTGCGTAGCCTTCGCCATGCTGGAGCTGGCCGAGGGTTCCGTAGTGGTAGTGCAGTCCGGCATTGTCATCGATCTCGACCGCGTTTTGCGAGGTGCGGATGTACTCGGCATTGGGGTCTTCGGCGGTAACCGCCTTTTGGGCGGTTCGGATCGCGTGCATGTTTTCGCGGTTATCCATTCCCCAAATCGTTTTGGTGCAGAGCTCGCCGATGTAGAAGTTGAGTTTGGGGAGATTGAGGTCGCGGCGCCAGCTGGCGAGGAAGTTATTGAGGTTCTTGGCGTAGGCGGGTTTGAACTCCCGGCTGAACATGTCGTTTTCGCCCTGATGCCACATAAAGCCTTCGACGCGGTAACGGATTCCCTTTCGGTCGAGCTCGGCAAGGGAGGATCGGATGAGCTGGAGGGCGAGGGGGTAGAGCTTGAATCCACCGGGAGTATCGGGGTTCCAGTCCTCGCCAAGGGTGGTGCCGCCAGAGGCGCACTTGATGATCGCGATGGGAGCCTTAGTTGCTCGTGCTACTGTGTTGGCGAAGCTGACTTCGGGGCCGATGACGTTTCCGAGGGGCTTGAGCGTCGTCCAGCCATTCGAAGAGTTCATTTCCTCGCGCCCGATCGAGTAGGAGTACATCACGTTTTCTTGGGCCTGGTCTAACCCGGCAAAGGGTGGGAAGAGCTTGATGTCGTTAGCTCGGGAGTGGGAGCCGACCATGTTCGACTGTCCGGCAAAGATGAAGACCCGGAGGGTCTTTGTGTCGGATTGCGACGGGACAGATCTGACGGACACTGCGAGAAGCATCATCGCGAGGAGCGTTTGGACAAATCGGAGGGCGGTGAGCATATTGAACTGGCCTTTGGAGGTTGTGGGTCAGTGTAACACGAAGTTGTCGTGGATGGGGCCGTTGGTTTTGGAGCTAGAGGCGGTGGCGGCTCAGCACGAGGGGATGTTTGATGGGCGGGCTTGTCCGGTACTGAATTGAGAGGCGAAAGGCGGGTCACCGGTAGGCGAGGTTTGATTATCTACCCTGTCGGGGCGAATGTTATGATTCGGTTAAGCTCAGGTTCAGGTTACAAGAGTTACGACACCATGTAAGAGCACGGGGAAATCTTGATGACTGATCGCCGACTAATCCAAAATTTCAACCGAGGTTTCACGCTCATTGAGTTGCTTGTGGTGATCGCGATTATTGCAATCCTCGCGGCTATCTTGTTCCCGGTGTTCGCGCGCTCCAAAGCGGCGGCCAAGCGGACGTCGTGTCTGAGCAACATCAAGCAAATTGGAACAGCGACACACCTTTATTTGGTCGACAATGACGAGGCGTACTTCAGCGACCGCTTTAATTGTGGGGGCGATGAAGATAACGGCTACAGTGCCACATCCGTTTGCGAAGCCTACATCTCGAACGGGCAGCTCAGCAAAGACGCACCCGATCAGTCGAACAAGAATATCTCCGGCGGAGCGGCTTCTTCCCCGGCCAATCAGAGACAATTTTGGGCGTATACGCTTTACCCTTACACCAAGAGTTTCGCGATGTTCAACGATCCCGATTCGAAGAACACGTTCTATCCGGGTAGCGGAGTTGCGATCAATTTCACCCCGGGAGTTGGGGCGCAGGCGTCTCAGAACTACGGCGGACAAAACAGCTATGGGACAAACTTCGGTTGGATTACAACCGCAGTAGCGAGCAAGGGCGGTTCGACAACTGTGCCTACGGGAGTCACCGCGAGTTCCATTCCACGAACGGCGAGCACCATCTACTTCATGGACAGTGGCTACTTTAAGGTTGGGCCCGATGTCGTGAACGCTACCGGTTTCACCAATTGTTCGCACCTTACGGCGGGAGTTTGCCCACCAGCGGGGGGAACCAATGCCGAGTATTTCCAACTTATTGGTGGCACCGTCACGGCGAATCAGAGCCCCTACTTTGTCAGCTTCTGGGCTAACCAAGGCGCAGGCAGTTATTCGCACACAGGGTCGAATCCGAAGTACGTGACCGCCTCCACGACTCCGCCATCGTCAAAGTTTGTTGCGGATGCGATTTCTCGGCACGAGGGTCGGTTCAATGCGGCGTTCATCGATGGTCACGCCAAGAATCTTCCGTACCAGCAGACGATGGGCGATATTTGTTATTGGACCACCGACGTCGAGGGTCCACACCCTCGGTGCAACTAAGCGTGTCGCAATCCGGACGCTCAAAAGGCTCATGAATCAATGATTCGGCTGTCGATGCAGCTTGTTGAACAGAAGAGAGGCGTTTTAGCTCACCTGAACACTCAGACCTCGTCCCGTCAGCATCACTCGTCCTGGCTTGGTCGGCAGGTTTTGACCTTTGAGCTTGACGCTCTTGGGGTTGCCGTGGAGGACGAAGGTGGGGTTGATGGGGCCGTGGTCGTCGGCTAGTTCTTCGAGGTTGAGGATGAGGTGGCCTTTGGCGCCGACCACGGTGAGGCGGACGGCGGAGCGGATGCCTTTTTGGTAGTCGTAGGTGAGGCCGTCGTCGGCTTTGTAGGTGTAGGTGGTTTCGCCGGTCCAGTCTTCGGGGACGAAGATGTGGAAGTTGATGCCCATCATCTCCTTCTCGGTGGTGGTCGGCGTTCCGGGCTGCATGGGGAGGATTGCGCCTTCGCGGATGAAGAGGGCGGTTTCTTCCCTTCCTCGTTTGACGATGACTTCGCCGGGGGTGAGCCATTCGCCGGTGCGGGCGTCGTACCACTTCTCGGTTCCGGGGAGGGTGACCTTACGCGACTTCTCTTCGTTGACGAATGGGGCCTGGAGGATGGCGTCACCGATCATGAACTGGTCGTCGAGCTTCTCGTTACCGGCTTCGGGGTAGTGGTACAGGACCGGGCGGAGGATGGGGTCGCCGGCTTCTTCTTGCTGGATGAAGAGGTTGTAGATGTAGGGCAGGAGCTTGTAGCGCAGGCGGATGTAGCGGCGGATGACCGACATAACCGGGGCTTTGAAGGCGAACGGCTCTTGGTCGCGGTTCCCTTTTCCGTTGTGGTTCCTTGCGAACGGGAAGAGGAAGGCGAGCTTGATCCAATCGACCATGAGCTCGTCGGTGACGTCGCCGCCGAAGCCGCCGATATCCATTCCGGCGAACGGCTGTCCGCTGAGGCTGAGGCCGATGCTGCAGGGGATTGAGTTGGCGAGATAGAAGTAGTTGCTGCAGTTATCGCCGGTCCAAATGGCGGCGTAACGGCTGCTTCCGAGGAAGCCGGATCGGGAGAGGATGAACGGGCGCTCGTTCGGTTTGGCTTGCTTGAAGCCTTCAAATGTGGCTTGCTGCATTCCGAGGGCGTACTGGTTTCGGTGTTTGTTGTGGTGGTCTTTGCCGTTGTTGAACCACATCTCGTAGGGGTCGACGGGGCCGGTGGAGGGGTCGTTCATATCGACCCAGCAGGCGCCGAATCCTGATTGCCGGAATTGTTTGGCATATCCTGCCCACCATTGGCGAACTTTGTCTTGGGTGAAGTCGGGGAAGACGGTTTCGCCTGGCCAGACGAGGCCGACGTAGGGGTTGCCTTCGCTGGTTTGGCAGAAGGCGTTGTTCTTCAGACCGTCATCGTAGACGTCGTAGCCCGGGTCCTTTTTGACGCCGGGGTCGATGATGGGGACGATTCTTCTGCCGGTTTTGGTGAGTTCGTCGGCGGTTTCTTGGGGGCCGTTGGGGAACTTGTCTTTGCTGACGGTGAAGATGCGGTAGTCGCGCATGTAGTCGAGGTCAAGCCATAGGCCATCGCAGGGGATTTGGTGTTTGGTGAACTCGGCGTCGAGCTTGAGGAGGTCGTCGTGGCCCTCGTATCCCCATTTTGATTGGTGGTAGCCGAGGCTCCACAGGGGCGGGAGCGGGGTGACGCCGACGAGCTTTTGCAACTTGCGGGTGAGCTCGGGGAGGGTTGGACCGACAATGATCCAGAGGTTTGGCTCGCCGCCTTCGTTGCCGAGGATGAGGTTAGGAGAGGTGCGCTGCCACTCGACAAAGACTCGGGAGTCGTCGACGCCGGGAGTTTCAATGAAGGCGGGACTTGGGTTGTGGAGGAGGAAGCCGACGTAGGTGTCGCCGATTTTGGCGGCGACGTAAGGGGCGGTGTAGTAGGGGGGATCGGCGGGGTTGTTTCCCCATTGCGCCCAGTGGAAATCAGACCAGACGTCGGTGTTCCAGAACTTGGCGCGGTAGCCGCTGAGTTCTTGCTGGCCGAAGTATTTTTCGCCCATGCCGAAGAATTGGGCTTGGTCGGAGAGTTCGAACGACCAGAGGGAGTGCTCACCGAGGACTCCGAATTGACCTTTGAGAAGGGTTTTATTTTTCGGCCCCTTGATCAGGATTTCGCCCTTGGCGTTAAGTTCGACTTTTTTGCTGTCGTGGTGGGTCGGCTCGTTGAGAGCGACGATGGCGCGGTTCTCGCCCCAGAGTTTTTGGTCTTGAATTTGAATGTGGAAGACGTCTCCGGTGAAGCTCTTTAGGCTTGCACGGAAGATCTTTTGCGCGTCTTTGAGTTCTCCAGTTTCGACATTGAAGCTGTTGAGGAATCGAAAATTCGCCGGGTGGGGCGATTTGGAGAAGAACATTCCCTTTAGTTTATTTGATTCTGGGTGATTCTTCTTGGGTTCGCCCCGGGGATTTCGTTAAGCAAGCTTAGCGTCAAGGGTGATTTCGGCACCAGTGAAGAGCTTGGAGACAGGGCATCCGGCCTTTGCGGTGGCGGCGCACTCGGCGAACTGCTCGGCGGTGGCACCAGGGATTGAGGCTTCGACGGTGAGGTGGATTTTGTCGATGGCGAAGCCGCCTTCGACCTTTACCACGCTAACTGCGGCCGAAGTTCGGATGTAGTCGGCGACGAGCTTGTGTCCGCCGAGCACTCCGCTGAGAGCCATGCTGAAGCATCCAGCGTGGGCGGCTCCGAGGAGCTCTTCCGGGTTGGTTCCTTGACCTTCTTCAAATCGAGAGACGAAGGAGTAGGGGGCGTTGCTGAGGGTTCCGGTCTCGGTGGAGACTGTTCCCTTTCCGTCGAAAATTCCGCCGTTCCATTCGGCGCTGCCTGTGCGTACCATCACCTACAGATTACGCCTCAATTGATAAAAGATTCGCGGGATAAGTCAATTCCTTAAACTGCGGGCGTAAGATTCTGGGAATGGCAAAAGTGGAAGTGTACAAAACCCTTTGGGGACTGTCGGGGACGATCGAGGACAAGCTGCGATGGGTTCGAGATCAGGGGTACGAGGGGTTTGAGGATTGGGTTCAGCCGCACTTTACTTTGAAGCCGGAGATAGAGAAGTTTGGGCTGAAGTACATGGCGATGGTCGCCGGGGATGAACTGGAGGCGTTCAAGCGAGGGCTTGGCGAGGCTTATGACAACGGAGCGGTGGGAGCGACGATTCATGCGGGGCGACCTTGGATGACCTACCCGCAAGGGTTGGATTTTCTTGGGAAGTTGGTTGAGGCCACGAAGCAAGTTCCGTTTCCGGTGAATTTTGAGACGCATCGGGGGCGGTTGCTTTATGAGCCGATGTCGACGGCGCAGTACTTGAAGGATTTGCCAGATTTGTGTTTGTGTGCGGATTTGAGCCACTGGACGGTGGTGACTGAGTCAATGCTGGGTGGGTTCTCGTCACAGTTGGACCTCGTGCTTTCGCGTACTCGGCATATTCATGCTCGGATTGGGTTTGAGGAGGGGCCGCAGGTTCCTGATCCGAGGGAGAAGAATTGGGAGGGGTACGTTCCGAAGTTTGAGAAGTGGTGGGATGTTGTTCATGAGAACAATAAAAAGGCAGGGCGAGTGACGACGTTCGACCCCGAGTTTGGCCCGCCGCACTACCAGTGGACGAGTCCGACCAATGGGAAGCCCTTGGCGGATATCGAGGACGTTGCTTTGTGGATGACAAAGCGGCTTCGGGCGAGATGGGCTTAGACTAGATTGGAAGAGAACTGGAGCGAAAAGTCTGATTCGGGTCCCTGGGGTGGCGATATCTCAACCGATTTGTTAGATTTACTAGGTAGAAAACCTCACAGGTAGGATTCAATATAGGAGCTATGCAATTTTTCCGGGGTTCTTTCCTCTTTATTTTTGGGCTTTTGAATGCGATCTCGCTGGCTGGTTTCACTCCAAGTTTCACGGTTGATCCTACGAAAACCAATGGTCAGTTCAGCTCGTCCGTGACCGGAGATTCTGGAGCGGGATCCTACGATGCACTTGTCAATTCCGATCCAGCATCCTTTAACGCCTTTTCGGGCGCGTCGTTTGGTGGTAATTCCACGGCAACAAATGGTTCCACCTACTTCACTTACGATGCTTTTGGAGTCAACGCAAGTTACTCTTTCAACGGAACAGGCAACGGCTTCTCCAATTTTACGGTTCGCGGTGGAATCACGATTACTGAACTCTCAGGCTTCGCGGTCAACTACGTGCCGAACTCTGGAAACGGTGTCTCCAAGTTTTTCATTAACGGAGTAGAGATCAATAATCCAGAGGGTCAGACCTACTCGGGACTTCTTAATGTCGGAGATAAGTTAGAGTTCCTGGTTTCAGGCAGTGTTAGCGGTCCAGGAACCGTTAGTGGTAACCGAGGTATCTACGCCGAAGTTTGCGCCGTTCCTGAGCCTGCTTCACTAGCAGCGCTTGGTGGAGGCATAGCTCTCTTGGCTCGGCGACGACGAGCACGCAAGAGCTGATCTCAGGCAACAAAATTGTTTCAGTCCCGCTTCGGTTTTCGGAGCGGGGCTTTTTTCATTAAATTAGTCGGTGGCGGAAGAATCAGGGCGCAATCCAAATTGGGGTGTTCCGAGGTTTGGCACAGACCCGCAGGTTGCCTTCATAACGAAGACTGAGGATGTCCATTTCGGTGATTCGGCACCGCAGGACCGTAAAGTTCTCAAACCCCGGTTCGGCCTCCTCTTCGGTAGGTTCCCGACCGACGAGTTCTGGTGGAAGATTTGGACGAAGATCATTGATCACCAAGCTGGGTGCGATCGGTGCAAGGTAGCAACGGCGCGACAAAAGCTGACTTTTGCGCCAGGCTTCGTCAGCGATCTCGTCTTGGTGGTGAACCTGAGTATGCCCATAGCATCGCACTTGTAAGTGATCTGGAAACGAGTAGAACAGCCAACTCGAGCGAGGATCTCCCTTGAGCTGATTCACCTTCGGAGATCGGTAATCGGCGTTTGCCCTCAACTCCCAGTTTTCTTCGTCTGCATGGCGGAGAATAACGGAGCGAGCTTCGGGTCCGCGTTCACTGAGGGTTGAGAGCGTGGGCGTATGGAAGGGATGGCGTCGCTGGGTACAAGCCATTTTGATCAGGCTCCAGGCAAGATCAACTATGAGTTCGGGCTTGGTAACGTTTGCCTGTTCTTCCATTAGCTCGTGGAACGGGTGCGTTTATCCTCGTTTTCGCTTTCCGCTTGGTGGCTTGTTCTGTCGTGCACCTGATCGGCCCCTCGGACCAAGGGGTCGGCGAGGTCTTTTTTCGGGTTTTGGTTTGGCAGTGGCAGCTCGTACAATTTGGCGGGCGGTTAGCTCGACTGGAGGTTTCTCTTCTTCTACAGGTTCGACTTCCTCTTCGTGCGGTCGGCGGCTGAGGACTTCGTCTCCGAATTTCCAGAGGTACGGGAAGTCGAGATCGTGTGGTTCAATCAGGACTTCGCCCTTCTTTTTGAGCAGGCAGACGAAGGCGCCGGCGCCAAGGTTTTGATGGGGGTAGAGGCGGTAGGAGGGGAACGCTGAGAGAGGTGACCGGAAGTCGGCGAGGTGGGGGACTTCGACGGCTTCCATGCTGGCGTGGTTTTTGAGGAACCACTCGATGACGCGCTCGTTTTCGCGGGTGGTGAAGGTGCAAGTTGCGTAGAGCATGTGCCCGCCGGGCATCAGGGTTCGTACGGCATTGCCAAGGATGCGGCGTTGGCGACCGACGTTTTTGTCGATTTCATTGGGGAAGAAACTCTCGTGGGCGTCTTCACCTTTGGCCATGAGCGACTGCCCGGAACAGGGGACATCGCAGATGACGAGGTCAAAGGTCTCTTTGAACTCTTTGGAGTAGACGGATGGGTCGGCGGACCAGACGCGGCTACGCTCGATTTTGCAACGGTCGAGGTTGGCGATAAGGGATCCCGCACGTTTGCGGATGGACTCGTTACAGTAGAGAATTTCTGGCTCGAAAGCACGGTAGGCGAAGACGGCTTTGCCTCCCGGCGACGAGCACATATCGAGAACTCGTACTGGGTCTCGAGGGATAGCGAGCATTGCGCTGGCGGAGAAGACGGAGGAGAAGTCGAGAGAGTAGTAGGCGCCTTTTTCGTAAAGTGGGTGCTTGGAAGGGCGGAAGTCGTCGGAGATTCGCTCGACGAAATCGGGTTGCCATTTGAGGCGTCGGTGGCGCGGGAACGCCTTAATTTCGATTCGGTCGTTCAGAATGATGATCGACTGTTCGCGCGATTCGCCCGCCATCATCGCTTCGACGAAATCGTTGCGTTCAGAAGGGTCGGAAAAGAGCGTTTCAGCGGCTTTCAGCAGGGGATCTGGTGGCTCTTTTTTGGACATCTACTCTCTATGATGAAGCATTTACGACTTCTTCGTTGAAAGAGCAGCCTCGAAGACCCGCAGATACGCCTGGGAGCACGGGGTAATGCTGGCGAATTCCTCTGCGAATGTGCGTCCGGCAGTTCCGAGGTTTTGGGCTAGATTGGGCTCGTTTCGGAGCTTGAGAATCGCATCGGCCATCGCCTGGGCATTTCCAGGTTCGACGGAAATTCCGGCATTTGCGCGTTCGATGATTTTGGGTGCGTCTCCGTCGAGAGCAACGGAAGCAAGAACCGGGCGACCAGATGCCATGATCTCCCAGATTTTGGAGGGGACGGTTGGCGCTTTGACTTTGGGATCGAGGGTGACCAGGCAGACATCGCTTGCCGCCATCAGCTGGATATATTTCGGGAGGGGTTGAGATGGGAGAAAGGTGACGTTAGTCAGTTTGGTAGACGCCAGAAGACGGACCAATCGCTCGCGGTCTTGACCGTCGCCGGCGATGAGAAAGTGAATGTCTTTGTACTCCTTCAGGAGTTCGGCAGCTTCGAAGGCGATCTGGAGCCCTTGGGCTGGGCCCATGGTTCCAGCGTAGGAGACGATGAACTTACCTTGAAGTTCATGCTCGGCTCGAAACTCGTTTTCTCGCTCTCGGGGTTGAATGGCTTCGGTATCGGCCCAGTTGAAGACAACTTCGACTTTATCGGCGGGGACACCAGCATCGCTCACCATGTAGTCCTTGTAGCAATCGCTGTGGACGATGATTTTGTTGGCTACTCGGTAAGCGAACTGCTCGAGCTTGCGGCAGTATTTGATGAGAGTCGGGTTGCTGAGAGCACCGAGTTCGATGACGTTGTTCGGGAAGATGTCGCCGTACATTGTGACAAGCGGGGCGTTCTTCGTTTTGGCGGCATAGGCAGCTGCGTGCGCCATCGTGATCGGGGGAAGAACGGTGTAGACGACATCGGCTTCGCCTGCCATCTTAATGCCCTTTTTGAAGGCCCGGGGGAGGAGGAGCCAGTCGATGCCGCGTTGGATCGCTCGATCACGCGAGGCGTGAGGGAGGGGGACGCGGATTGTGCGGATGCCTTGGACATCTTCGACGATGTGGGGCTTGCCCGCATACTCGGCGGGGGTCTCCGTCATCTTGTAGCGAGGGAAGCCAGTGACGACTTCGATTTGGTGCCCTTCGGCGGCGAGGGCTTTGCAGAGCTCCATCCCCAACCGGCTGGCGGCACCTTTTTCTGGGGGCCAGTAGTTGGAGATGAACAGGATTCGCATTATTTGCTGACGACGCCTTGGGCGGCGCTGGACATTCCTCGAGGGAATTCGGCGTCTCGTTGGATCGCGTCCCAGTTCTCTTGGAACCATTCGACGGTGGTTTGGAGCCCTTCGTCGAACACGCCCTTTGGCTCGTAGCCGATCAGGTCGCGGGCTTTATCGATGCTGGCGAGGAGCCGCTTCTTGGTATCCCAGACTCGTTGGGGAGCCTCGATGATTCCGGCTTTGCTTCCGGTGAGTTCAAGGACCTTGTTTGCCATGTCGAGAATCTTGGTTTCTCGTCCACCGGCAAGGTTCATTTCGGCACCGATAGCTTGCTCGAAGTAGCCGCATCGGAGGAGGCCGTCGACGAGGTCGTCGACGTAGGTGAAGTCGCGGCTGGCTTCTGGTGTGCCGGTGAATGGGAGCGGGATGCCCTTCAGAGCATAGTATATGAAGTTGGGGATGACGTTTCGGTACTGACCGGGGACTTCGCCAGGGCCGAATGAGTTGAAGAAGCGGGCCTTAACGACCGGAAGGCCGAAGTGGTGGTGGAAGAAGTTTCCGTACAGTTCGCCGAGCATTTTGGTGATCTGGTACGGCGTGGTGAGGTGGAGGGAGACAAAGTCCTCTTTGAGCGGAAGTGGCGCCGCGGACCCGTATATTGAGCAACCGGATGATGCATACACCAGCCGTCCGATGTTTGCCATCTGGCAGTACTGCAGGATGAGTAGAGTGCCGAGACCATTCACTTCGAGATCTTTCTGAGGGTAGTCAACCGAGTTTTGGTTAGCGAAGAATGCGGCGAGGTGGAAGACAATCTCGGGTCGTTCGTTGAAGCATCGCTTGAGGACGATTTCGTCGGTGATGGAACCCTTGACGAGCATCACATTGGGCAGATTGGGGATGTTCCAATCGTATGCCGCCGAGAAGTCGTCGAGGATGATGACTTTCTTGGCTCCGAGGGTCGCGAGAGTTCGGACCAGGTTCGTTCCGATGGCTCCGCCACCGCCGGTCACGAGGATGACTTTGTCTTTGTAGTGTGCCTGATACTGTTCCATGATTAGTTAAATCCGTAGTGCTTCTTCATCCACTCGACGTAGAGTTTGACGCCTTCGCGGGTATCAATGGTTGGGTTGTGCTTCAGATCGGCGCGGGCCTTGCTGAAGTCGACCGTTTTAATCCGAGTCGTAAAGGCTTCTTCGCCGTGTACTTCGCAGAGGTTGGGATCGCAACCAGTGACTTCGATGATGATTTGGGCAAGTTCTTCTATGGTGACCACCCACTCTTCCCTTCCGCCGACGTTGTAGACCTCGCCGGGTTTGAAGTTGTCCACGATGTTTGCCCAGGTTCGGCAGGAGTCGGTGACGTAATCGAAGATGCGCTTATGACCCCGGTGGCACTTGAAAGGCTTTCCGGTAAGTGCGCTGTAAATGAAGATGGGCATCACGCCACGATAGGGGTTGTACGGCTCGTGCTCGCCGTAGCACATGACCGGACGAGTTCGAACGACTTCGACTCCCCACATCTCGGCTGCGTTCAAGCATTGAAGTTCTCCCGCCCACTTTGAGATGGCGTAGTCGTTCATCTGCTTGATGGGGATTTTCTCCATGATGTCCTCAGTCATCACGCCGTCGTAGTCACCGTAGACTTCGGCGCTGGAGAAGAAGATGGTCTTAAACTTGTGCTCTTTGGCGAGCTTGAGAACGTGCTTTGTGCCGACAACGTTTGTGCGCCAAAGGTTCTCGTAGTGGTCCTCACCGTTCCATCGGCCATACTCGGCGGCGAGGTGGTAAACGAAGTCTGGCTTCGTAGTTTGGATGACTTCTTCGATCTGGCGAAATTCGCCTGTGTCGATGCGAAAGTGCTCGGGTTCAGAGCTGAATTTGATATCTGCAGTCTGGACACTGTGCCCTCTGCCCCTTAATTCTTTGGCTAGATTTGTCCCAATTAGACCCGCGCCCCCGGTTATCAGTATTTTCGCCACGACGGGTTCATTTTACCTAGCGAAATTGTCAGGTTAGACTTGCCGCGTCTTACTGCCCAGCAGAACGAGCGCACCGATGAGTCCACGAGGTAAAAGGATCGTATGATTCCGGCAATTTCTTGCGTTAGTGCACTCTTGACTTTGGGGCAGGGTGATGGGAAATCGCCGATGCCATCGCCTTGGGTCGAGCCTGGCTATATGAAGTTAGTCTGGATTCAGTCGCCAAATTGTGGTCCCCGACCGGAAGGAGTGGTGGTGGATACCATTGTGATTCACAGCACTGTGATTCCGACTTTGGAGGCGACTACAAGGGCTTTTCAGCGCGAGTCCTCTCAGGTGAGTGCACATTACACGATTGGCAAGGACGGTTCGATTGTTCAGAACGTGAGTACCTTTGACCGGGCATGGCACGCAGGAGTCAGCAAGGACGTTCGGGGGAAGGAGAATTTGAATCACTTCTCGGTGGGAATCGAGTTGGTGAATTTGAACGACGGAAAAGATCCGTATCCGGCGGCACAGATGGATGCATTGAAGGCAATCATCGTGGTGCTTAAGCGTCGTTTTCCAATTGTCCAGATTGCCTCACACGAGTACATTGCTCAACCGTACGGACGCAAGAGCGACCCGACGAACTTTCCTTGGGACGAGTTTAAGCAGTTAGGACTTCCGCTCTATTTTGGGAAGCCTCAGTGATCTGAATAAACGATCAGGAACTTTGTACGTCTGTATTTCATAGAGAGAAGTATGAAGCTCGCATCTTTGCTCGTCGTTCCGGCCGCCTTGCTTATTAGCGGTCTAGTCTTGGCTCAGGACCTCAAGATTCCTGGCGTTGCAATTGCAAGTCCAGTTCGGAAGGATAAGGTCGTGCTGACCACGGCCGAGTGGCAGAAGAAGTTGACGAAAGAGCAATTTGAGATTCTTCGGGCAAAAGGCACGGAACCCGCGTTCTGCGGAGTCAACCTCGACCAGAAGGGCGAAGGCACTTACTACTGCGTCGGTTGCGGACTTGACCTATTCTTTGCGAACTCCAAGTTCAACTCAGGTACCGGTTGGCCATCCTTCTATAAGCCAATCGATCGAGACCGAATCTGGACTCATACAGACCGATCCTATGGCATGGTTCGGACAGAGGTGAACTGTGCTCGGTGCGACGGGCATTTGGGACACGTTTTCAACGACGGGCCGGCGCCAACCGGTTTGCGCTTCTGCATGAACGGAAAGGTTTTGAAGTTCGTTCCGAAGAAGGCTGAGAAAGGGCACAGCGGGAACTAAGCCGCTTCTCTCGTCCATCCCAACTTGAAAACACCTGCCTTCCGATCTGGAATGCAGGTGTCTCGTTGTTGTTTTGCTCAGAATTTTGATTGGCGATCTTAGCCGACGGACCCTTCCAGACTGACTCCCAACAGTTTCTGCGCTTCGACGGCGAACTCCATGGGGAGTTCTCGGAAGACGTCTTTGCAGAAGCCGCTGACAATCATGTTGACGGCGTCTTCGGTGGGAATTCCTCGCTGGTTGCAGTAGAAGATTTGGTCTTCACCGATCTTCGACGTTGAGGCTTCGTGTTCGACGGTTGCCGATGGGTTCTTCACCTCGATGTAGGGGAAGGTGTGGGCTCCGCAGCGGTCGCCCATGAGCATTGAGTCGCACTGGGAGTAGTTGCGGGCGTTGTCGGCACCGGGATTGATTTTGACCAGGCCGCGGTAGGTGTTCTGACCGTTTCCGGCGGAGATTCCTTTGGCGACGATGGTCGACTTGGTGCGCTTGCCGATGTGGATCATCTTGGTTCCGGTGTCGGCTTGCTGCTTTCCGGCGGTGAGTGCGACGCTGTAGAACTCGCCGACGGAATCGTCGCCTTTGAGGATGACCGATGGGTACTTCCAGGTGATTGCGGAGCCGGTTTCTACCTGGGTCCAGGTGACCTTGGAGGCTCGTCCGGCGCACATGGCTCGCTTGGTGACGAAGTTGAAGATTCCACCGACGCCGGTCTTCGGGTCGCCGGGGTACCAGTTTTGGACGGTGCTGTACTTGATGGTCGCATTATCGCCAGCGGCGTAGAGCTCGACGACGGCGGCGTGGAGCTGGTTCTCATCGCGCATCGGCGCGGTGCAACCTTCCAGGTAGCTGACGTAACCCCCTTCTTCGCATACGATGAGGGTTCGCTCGAACTGACCGGTGTTTTCCGCATTGATTCGGAAGTAGGTGCTGAGCTCCATCGGGCATCGGACGCCCTTCGGGATGTAGACGAAGGAGCCGTCGGAGAAGACTGCGCTGTTGAGCGTGGCGTAGTAGTTGTCGCTGTAGGGGACGACGGAGCCGAGGTATTTTTGGACCAGCTCGGGGTGTTCGTGGACGGCTTCGCTGATTGAGCAGAAGATGATTCCTAGCTCGGCGAGCTTCTTTTTGAAGGTGGTGACGACGCTGACGGAGTCGAATACGGCGTCGACGGCGACCTTGCCTTCTAGTTCGGACCAGTCGGTTGGCTTGGCGAGGGCGTCGGCGGCACTGCTGGCTGCTCCCTTGACGTTGAGAAGAACTTTCTGCTCTTCGACCGGGATTCCGAGTTTTTGGAAGGTCTTGAGGATCTCGGGGTCGGCGTCTTCGAGGGAATCGAGAAGAGGCTTCATCTTGGGAGATGAGTAGTAGGAGATCGCTTGGAGATCGGCGGGCTTGTAGTGGACGTTCGGCCAGGTTGGCTCGGTCATTGTGAGGAAGTGGCGGTATGCCTTCAGTCGCCAATCGAGGAGCCATTGGGGCTCGTTCTTTTTGGCGGAGATTCGGCGAACGGTATCTTCGTTGAGGCCGGGCTCGATGGTCTCGGTCTCGATGGTGGTCTCCCACCCGTGCTCGTACTCGCGATTGGCAAATTGCTCTAACAGAGCTGTTGACTCGTCCAAAACCTTCTCTGACATGTTGTATCCTGCGCGGGTCCACCTGGCATCACCAGCATCACCTTTGCTCTGCGTGTTTCTACGCAGGGATAGTTTACTTTGTTGTATAGATTGATTGTGGGGTTGCGGTTTGCGGTTTGCAATTCAACCCGGATGGTGGGTTTTCTCACCGGCTTCGATGGAGATATTGAGGATGTTCTGCTTCGGCGGTAACGGGCAGGTGGCGAAGTTGGTGAAGGCGCAGGGCGGGTTGTAGGCTCGGTTAAAGTTGAGTTCGTAGTTGCCGTCTTTGCGTTTTTCGAGGTCGATGAAGCGACCGGCGGGGTAGGTGCTGGCGCCGCTGGTGCGATCTTTGAAGTTGAGGAGGTAGGTTTCGCCTTCGTCGATGGCTTCGAGGCGGAGCTTTTTGCCCTTGAGAGTGAAGCTGAGGTAGCCGGGGTTGGGGGCGGGCTCGGTGTAGCCGAGGATGTTGGTGATGGAGAGTTGGCGGGGCGTTTTGTAGGGAACGAACTTGGCTTTGACTTTGTATTCTGCTTTCGGTGGGTACCAACTGAGGCTCTTGAAATTGGTTCGGGTCGGGGATTTGGGGTCCCAGACTCTTAGGCCGTAGCGGTCACCTCGGTGGATGATGGAGAAGGTGACTTCGCCGGTGTAGAGCTTTTCGTTTAGGTTGACATCTTGGTCAAAGTCTTTGGCTCCGGGGGTTCGGCCGCCGGTGGGGAGCTTGGCGTGGAACTTATCGCCTTTTTGCCACTCAATGGTGCCTTCGGCGGTACGGATTTCGATGTCGGTTCCGAAGCCGATCTGGTTAGTGCCTGGCTTGAGCCAATGCAGACCGGCAACGGCGAGCCAGCCGGTAGGGCTCTTGAGATTTATTACTCGCTCGGCTCGCCAGGCGGATTCTTCGGCTTTAAAGTCGAGGAGAGCAAGGGCTACGAGGAGAATCACTCCTTTAGATTACGTCAGCTGAGATCGAACGGATCGTCGAATTCGGCCGGCGCCACATGAATGACCCGTTCCGGTACGTCGTTGCCTTCGATCCAAAGGATGACCTTCCACTCTCGTTTACCGATCGAGACAACTTCTCCGATCTCGGGCAGGTGACCAAGGGAGAATTCGAACTCGTTCACCTGATGGACGTCGTGGCACACGACAAGAACAGGAGTGAGGGTAAGCATTGTGAGACGTTGGGAATCAATGTATGTGCCAAATCAATGCGTTCGTCCTAGAACGCATTGATTTGCGGTAAGAAGCGCAAAACCTTAGATGTCGAACTTGATGCCCTGGGCGAGAGCGGGTTTTTCGGTTCCGAAGTAGGTGGTGCTGGTTTGGCGTCGCATGTAGGCTCTCCAGGAATCGGAGCCGGATTCACGTCCGCCGCCGGTTTCCTTTTCTCCGCCGAATGCACCGCCGATTTCAGCTCCGCTCGTACCGATGTTGACATTGGCGATTCCGCAGTCGCTATAGCGCTTGAAGAACTCGGCTTCGCGGACGTCGGTTGTCATAATGGCGCTGCTGAGACCCTGGGGGACGGCATTGTGGTCTTCGATGACTTTGCTCAAGTCGTCGTAGGGCATGACGTAGGTGATGGGGGCAAAGGTCTCGGTGAAGATTGTCTCGCTCTGCTTACTGAGGCGGACGAGGGCGGGTTTGACGTAATAGCCAGGGCGATCTACCCGGTCGCCGCCGATGATTTCGACGGCTTCTGGCTTGACTCTCGCGAGGGCATTTTGCATTCCGGTGAAGCTCGCTTCGTCGATGAGCGGGCCGACAAGGGTGCTGGCTTCGAGAGGTGAGCCGACCTTGTTCTCGCCGAGGCTCACGTATGCGGTTTTGAGGGAATTGTAGACCTGGTCGAAGATGCTGGCGTGGACGAATACTCGGCGAGTGGTGGTGCATCGCTGGCCGGCAGTTCCGACGGAGCCAAAGAGGATGCTGGGGATTGCGATGGCCAGATCAGCGGATGGGGCGATGATCATCGCGTTGTTTCCGCCGAGCTCGAGGAGGGATTTGCCGAATCGGGCGGCGACTTTTTGGCCAACGGCTTGGCCCATTCGGGTGGATCCGGTGGCGGAAATGAGAGGGATGCGCGGATCTTCGACCATCTGCTCACCCTGCTCTCTTGCTCCGATGATGACTTGGGACAGGTGAGCAGGGGCATCGCCGAACTCTTTGCAGGTTTGCTCGAAGAGGGACTGACAAGCGAGGGCGGTGAGAGGGGTTTTTTCGCTGGGCTTCCAGATAACGGAGTCACCGCAGACGATGGCAAGGGCGGCGTTCCATGCCCAGACGGCGACCGGGAAGTTGAAGGCGGAGATGATTCCGACGGGACCGAGCGGAAGCCAGTTCTCTTGCATCACGTGGTTCTTGCGCTCGCTGGCGATGGTAAGACCGTAGAGCTGGCGAGAGATTCCGACCGCGAAATCGCAGATGTCAATCATCTCTTGGACTTCGCCTCGACCCTCCTCAAGGATCTTGCCGCACTCGAGACTAACAAGCGTTGAGAGGTCTTCTTTATGCTCTCGTAGTTTGTTACCAAGTTGACGGATGAGTTCGCCTCTTTTGGGAGCCGGAACATCGCGCCAAACGCGGAATGCTTGTACGCTTTGGTGGATTTTGACTTCGATGCTTGCGGGGGAATCGAAGGCGAGCGACGTGAGTTGGGCTCCGTCAACGGGGCTCGTTACGACGAGGTCGTCGCCGAGGTGGTCACCGAGGTTAGAAATGAGGCGAACGATTAGTTCTTGTGAATTCATACATTGATTATGGAGGTTCTGAACTTGTTCGCGTCGAAACTTCATAATGAAGGCATGTCGATCACAACTGCGGTCACTTGGGACCTCTCTGCGCTTTTCTCCTCGTCCGACGATCCGAAGATTGAGGCGAGTTGGAAGGAGGCACATACGCGGGCAGATGCATTTGCGGCGCAGTATCGCGGAAAGATCAACTCGGATTCGCTAACGGCTCAGGTTTTGGCAGAGGCTCTGACTGAAATGGAGGCGATCACGGTGTTGATCGTCAAGCCGATTACTTACGCGAATCTTGTTTTTGCCGCCGACGTCAGCAAGCCTGAGCATGGCGCTTTCATGCAGGAGCAAACGGAGCGGGCGACCGAGCTCCAGGTCAAGCTCATGTTCTTCGAGCTTGAACTCCAGGCGGCTCCCGCTGCAGTGATTGATCCTTTGCTGGCTGATCCTTGCCTGGCGAACTTTTTGCACCACATTCACGTCTCGCGCACCTATTCGAAGTATCGATTGAGTGAGAAGGAAGAGGTGCTGATGGAGGAGTTGGCGAATACGGGCTCTCGGGCTTGGAACCGACTGTTTGATGAGGTCACCGCCAATCACGTCTATCGTGTTACTCTGGATGGCGAGGAGCAAGAAATGAGTCAGCAAGAAGTTCTTGCTATGTTGCGCCATGAGGATCGATCTACCCGGCAAGCGGCGGCGGATTCGTTCTCGGCCGGATTGAAGGAGCAGGAGCGGGTTTTGACGTTCATTTTCAATACGCTTTTGCAGGATAAGGCGATTGACGATCGGTTGCGGAAGTTTGAGTTTGCCGAACAGTCGCGTCACCTTTCGAACGAGTTGGATCAGGAAACGGTTGAGCTTGTGATTCGGCTTTGCCGGGAATTCTATCCGCTGGTGGCTCGGTACTACCGGGTGAAGCGCTCGATTCTTGGCCTAGATGAACTGACGCACATCGATCGCTACGCGCCGCTATTCGCGGCTGAGGAAAAGGTCACTTGGGACCGAGCGCAGTCGATCGTTCTCGAGGCGTTTGGGGCGTTCTCTGCGGATATGGCGGAAAAGGGGTCCGAGTTTTTTGACAAGAACTGGATTGATGCCGAGCCTCGAAAGGGCAAGATGGGCGGGGCGTTCTGCTCGTACAACACGCCGGATACTCACCCAGTTTTGCTTCAGAGCTACCTGGACAAGATGGATGATGTGATGACCCTTGCTCACGAGCTGGGACACGGTGTCCATGCCTCTTACAGCCGGGAGCAGTCTTACTTTAACTATCACGGAACTCTGCCACTAGCAGAACTGGCCTCGACTTTTGGCGAAATGCTGGTTTTTGAGAAGCTGGTTGCGGGAGCTTCGGACAAAGACAAACTTGCCCTTTACGCGGGGAAGATTGAGGGGATTTTTGCGACGGTCTTCCGTCAGGCGGCAATGTACCAGTTCGAGAAGGGCGCACACAGCAAGCGGCGAACTGAAGGTGAGCTGACGTCGGATGAGTTGGGCGAGATTTGGCAATCAGAGCTCCAGGCGATGTTTGGGGACTCAGTTGCGCTCGGCGATCAGCACCGATCTTGGTGGATGTACGTTGGCCACTTTACGGGCTCACCGTTCTACGTTTACGCATATTCGTTTGGGGAGCTCTTGGTACTGAGCTTGTACGAAATGGCGAAGAAAGCAGGACCAGGGTTTGCCGATCGGTACGTGGAGGTATTGAAGCTGGGCGGTTCAAAGACTCCGGCGGAGTTGATGGGGATGCTCGATATTGATCTTCAGAGCGAGGAGTTCTGGCGCGGCGGGTTTGCGGCGCTGGAGAACATCATGTCTGAGTTCGAGCGGCTACACGCAGTGGTTAAGCTCTAAAGAAACTTCTTCTTCCACTCATCTAGAAGACGCAGGGCATCAATCGGCGTGAGCTGATTGATGTCTAGTCTTTCGAGTGCCTCGACCACTGGCGGGGCTTCGAATTCGAAGAGGGTCATTTGGAGGCGCTTGGTTTGGGTTTCGACGGGGGTGGGCGGTTTGTCTTGCTCCAGTTCGCTGAGGATTTCCTGGGCTCTTCGAAGAACAGTTCCGGGGACGCCGGCCATTCGGGCGACGTGAATGCCGTAGGAGCGATCGGCTCCGCCGGGGAGGACGCGGTGGGTCCAGATGATGTCATCGCCGAACTCTTCGACGCTGACGCGGAAGTTCTTCACCGTCGGGACGGTTTCGGCGATGGTATTGAGCTGATGATAGTGGGTGGCGAAAAGGGTTTTGCTTCTGGTGCCGACGAGGTGTTCGATCATCGCCCAAGCGATGGCGAGGCCGTCGTAGGTTGAGGTGCCGCGGCCTACTTCGTCGAGGATCACGAGGGAGCGATCGGTGGCGTGATTGAGGATGTTCGCCGACTCGACCATTTCAACCATGAAGGTGCTCTGACCGGTGGCGAGTTCGTCCTTTGCACCGATCCGGGCGAAGATTCGGTCGATGATCCCAATTCGCACACGTTTTGCTGGCACATAGCTTCCAATTTGTGCCAGTAGGCACACGAGGGCAGCTTGGCGCAGGTACGTCGACTTCCCTGCCATGTTGGGCCCCGTGATGATCAGAGTTCGGGGTTCTTCTTCGCCGATCGTGAGGTCGTTGGGGACGAAGTTGGAGGTGTTGGCTTCGACGACGGGGTGGCGGCCGGAATCCATTTCGAGGACGTCTTCTTCAACGATTTCGGGGCGGACGTAGCCCCGCAGAGAAGCGACTTCCGCGTACGTTGCCAGAACGTCAATTTCTGCAACGGCGCGCGCGGTTTGGAGGAGGGCCCCGGCGTGCTCGGCAACTCGTAGCCTGATTCGGTTGAAGAGGTCGGATTCGAGGGCGGTCGCTTTCTCTTCGGCACCGAGGACTTGGGCTTCGTGGTCTTTGAGTTCAGCGGTGATGTAGCGCTCGGCGTTGGCGGTGGTTTGTTTGCGGATGTAGTCGGCGGGGACTTTGGCGATGTGCTGTTTGGTGACTTCGATGTAATAGCCGAAGACGGAGTTGAACCCGATTTTGAGAGTGTTGATTCCGGTCTTTTCTCGCTCACCAGCTTCCAAGCCGGCGATGAAGTTTTTGCCATCTCGGCCGAGTTCGCGGAGTTTGTCGAGTTCGTGGTCGTAGTCGGGGCGAATGATGCCACCATCACGGACGGTGTGGGGTGGCTCGGGGACGATGGCTTTGTTGAGGAGAGAGGCGAGCTCCCCGTGAGACTGGACTTGCTCGATGAGTTCTTGGATTCGTCCGAAGCCAAGCTTCTCGGCGGGGGCGAGGACCTTGGGGAGGCCGAGCAACGTGGCCCTGAGGGCGGCCAGATCGCGGGGACCAGCGAGGTTGGCACTACAGCGGGAGACGAGGCGTTCGATGTCACTCAGCACCTTGAGCGCATCACGAAGGTCACCTCGATGAATGGAAGATCCGAGGAATCGGGCAACCGCGTCGTGACGCCTTTTGATTTCTTGGGTGTCAAGGAGGGGTTGCTCGATCCATCGGCGGAGCAAACGGGCACCCATTGGAGTGCAGGTTTGGTCAAGGACGCCGAGCAGGGTGAATCGGCGCGAGCCGTCGGCGAGGTTTTGGGTGAGCTCGAGTGACCGGCGTGTTGCGGGGTCGAGGCGCATGAAACCCTCGACGGAGTAGGTGGCGAGCCCTTGGAGGTGGCCGAGATCGAGTTTGTTTCGTTCGGCGTAGGCAATGATCATGCTGGCAGCGGTTACCGCGGAGGGCTTATCGGCACATCCGAAACCGCTCAGCGAAGCGACTCCAAAGGTTTCTTGGAGTTTTCTGGTTGCTTGATCAAGGCGGGGTTGGGCGAAATCGGTGGTGGTGGAGCCGAGGGCGTTACGGGCAACTTCGCCGTAAGCGTCGGCATCTTTGCCGAGGAGGAGTTCAGACGGACGGACCCGAGCAAGCTCCTGCAGAAGTCGCTCTTGGGCCTCCCCGCCGGCCATTTCGGTGACCATAAACTCACCAGTTGACGGGTCGAGCATCGCGAGTCCGAGGGTGCCGTCGTTGACGCAGAGGGCGGCGAGGAAGTTGTTCCGCCCAGCCTCCAATAACGAATCTTCCAGAACTGTTCCTGGAGTCATGACGCGGGTGACCCCGCGTTTGATCAGGCCTTTGGCAGATTTGGGATCTTCAAGCTGATCGCATATTGCGACTTTGTGACCCTTCTGGAGAAGCTTTGCTAGGTAGCGTTCGACGGCGTGGAACGGGACACCGGCCATGGAGATTCGCCCGTTCGTGCCATCTTCCCGACCGGTCAGAGTGATTTCGAGAGAAGCTGCAGCGATCTCTGCGTCTTCACCGTAAAACTCGTAGAAATCGCCCACTCGCATTGCGAGAAGCACCCCAGGATTCTCGGATTTCACCGAGAAATACTGCTGGAGCATGGGCGTTTTGGCGGTCATCAACCTTAAGAGTATGACCCGCGCCATAATAGGAATGAGCGAACATGAAACGAGTCTTCATCCGGTGGGTGCTTCTGGCAGTTTCTGTGTTTGCCGCCTCCCTTCTTTGCCAGGCCCTCGGGCTTGGTTTCCAGGCGAATGCGAGCGGCGTTTCGCAGTTTTTCACCCTCATGATTGGGGTTGCGTTATTGGCGTTTCTCAACGTCACGATGGGGAAACTGCTCAAGCTCATTACATTGCCGTTGAGCTGTCTCACATTGGGTCTGTTCTCGCTCGTTGTGAATGCGGCGGTGCTGTATTTTGCTGCGCGCTTTGAGCTTGGATTTAAGATCGTTGATGATGGAATCAAAGGGTTCGCGGCGGCATTTGTGGCTTCGCTCCTTATCTCTGCAATCAACGGAGCGTTAGGCGTGTTCTTGCCTGACGAGAAAGAGTGATTCGGCGTCACAAACTTCGTCATGCGCTGGCTCCCACGGTAGGAGTTTGGCGGGCTGCGTTTTTGCTCTTCATTGGCTTTACGGGCACGTTAGTCGGCGCTCTGATGGCGTTCAACGTCCAGATCCAGGGGATGACCCGTGAACTTCACTCGGCGGCATCAACCGCCCTGGGAAATGTGGCAGACGCTGACCAGTCTGACCTAGCGATTCACTGGGTTGGGGCGGCGTTGTTGCTCCTGGGCGTCGCTTTGATGCTGCTGGCAGTTCGACTTGCTTTCATCCATGTGATCGAGACACTTAATCCGTCGATGAAAGGTGGCCGAGTCGACGTTTACGTTCGCCGTCAACAACTCGCCTCAGGGCCACACATTGTTGCTTTAGGAGGTGGGACCGGTCTCTCGACGCTATTGCGGGGGTGGAAGCAGCACTCGTCGAACATCACGGCGATCGTGACGGTGACCGACGATGGTGGCTCTTCCGGACGGCTAATCCAGGATAAGGGAATGATCCCGCCGGGGGATATTCGGAACTGCCTCGTGGCGTTAGCGGATGCGGAAAAGGCGATGACCGACCTGTTCCAACATCGATTTAAGGACAGCGGTTCGCTCAGTGGTCATGCGATGGGCAACCTGCTGATTGCAGCGCTTGTGGATCAGGCCCAGGGTGACTTTGAGCGCGCCATTAACATTGCTTCAGAGGTCTTGGCAATTCGCGGTCAGGTGATGCCTTCGACCCTGGATCACGTTGGGCTGAAGGCGATGTTAGAGGGTGATCTTGAAATTCGGGGCGAAACGGAAATCGTTGCCGCGGGTCGCAGGATCAAAGAGCTTCGACTGTCTCCGGATAATGTGCAGCCCTACTTGCCTTCCCTTGAGGCGATTGCAGATGCGGACTTGATCTGCGTCGGGCCGGGAAGTGTTTACACTTCCGTGATTCCAAATCTGCTGATTCCGGGAGTCGCGGCGGCGATGCGCGATAGCAGAGCGCTGAAGGTTTACATTTGCAATGTCATGACTCAGCCTGGAGAGAGCGATACCTTCAGTGCGAGCGAACATGTTGGAGCTATCCTCGCTCAGGTCAAGGGGCGAGTCTTCGACTATGTGGTGGTCAACACGGGCGTTCCTTCGCAGGATGCGCTAGAGAAGTACCGCACTGTGGGGCAGAACTTGGTGGACCCCGATATTGATCGCATCCGCGCGATGGGGCTCAAGGTCATCAGCGGAAACTTCATGAGTGAAAGTGACTTTGTTCGTCACGATCCGGTCAAGGTTGTGAGCAGGCTCATGACTTTACTGGGGCTCTAACCCGGTATTTGAGTCAGCACTTTCCCTGAACGACTGATGGAACTAAACCCCTGTTGAGCTGGAATCGGCTCTTGGGGAAGGGTTATGAACAAGGGGTTAATTTTTATTTTCGGTGCTACTGCATTAGCTGCGACTAGCCAGGGACAAGTTTCGGCATTGATCAATTATCCGGTTGCGGATGTTTTGGGTCATAGAGAGTTTCAGCTCAACCAGAATTTCACATCTAGTAATTCTAAGTTGACCAGCCAGTATTTGCAGTCTCAAAACTATATTCTCGGATTGTTTGATGTTGCAGAAGTTTCTGGGATCACGGACTTCTTGGGGTCGCACAATTTCGGGCTGAAGTTCACACCTTTTCGTTCAAAGGATGAGAAATTTGCCTTTGGGTTTGGGTGGCAGGGACTCTCTTCCAATGCAGTTTCAACTTTTGAATATGCCCGGTACACGATGGGCAATTACAACTTGCATCTTGGCTACCAGCATGATGATGAGAACCGAGGAGTCTTCGGATTCGACCACGCATTCAGCGATCAATGGGGTTGCTCTGCCGAATACGTTGGCAATTCAACAGGTTCTGCAGCCTATAGCCTGTTCTACACAATGAAAAGCGGCTTAGTGTTGCAAGGCATCTACACTAAGCCGCACGATCTTGCTACGGAAGCAAACTACACTTTCGTGCTTACCTACACGTTCAGAATCTGATCTGATCTACCGTGATCTTCGCAGAAGTCGCTTTGTCGGAAAGGGTGATCGAAATTCGGTCACCCTTTTTCACGATTGCTGGGGTCCGAGCAACGTTGGAGTGAAATGGATAGACCTTAACTGTGACAGTTCCATTTTGGTCGCGAGCCGTGAACTCTTCGACGACTCGAGTGCCTCTACGACCAGCATAGACCTGGGTCACTTTGACCTGGTCGACGATGAGGTTACGAGGTTGAATGGCGAGTGTTGCGATGAAGAGTGATGTCATGGTTTCCTTGGTGACCCTCGTTACAAACTACGTGCCTATCGACTCAAAATCCCAATCCGCCTGCACAAATTGTGATTAAACAAGCAGTTTCCAGTAAATCTACTTACAAAACCCTGATTTCGCCAAAACAGACTTCCGACACTTGTGATAGCGCAAAGAGGTGCTTCGCAATATGAAAAAACTGCTTGTTAACTTGAGTCTCGGTCGCAAAATCGGACTCGCTTTCGGCTTAATGGCCATGACGTTCATTTTTATGTCAACGTTTGCGTTTAGTAGTCTTGGAAAGCTCAACAAACGTCTGGATCTCTTCAAATTTGACGTTATCCCTGGCTTGGCGTCCTGCGGTGAGATGGATGACTTGTTCATGAACGCAAACATCGAACTAACCGCAATGGGAGGGTCCACTGAGCTAAGCGACCAGAGAGTTCATGCGAAGAATCTGCTTGGGTTCTTGGATGAACAGAAAGGCGCGATGGACAAGTATGACAAAACCATCACGGTTGCAGAGGATCGAAAGAACTTTGATGAGTTAACTGCTGCTTGGGGCCCATATTCAAAGTCGTTGGGTGATCTCGCCAAGAAGTCTCTGTCCGGTACGGACATGGCAGGAGTTGCAGCGAGTGCGAGGAAGCTCTTCGGCGACGGTGAGAAAATGGATGTCCATTTTGACGGATTGGGCGCGTGGAACGAAAAGAATGGTCAGCGAATTCATGCTGAATCCGTTCTGGCAGCGAGCGGCATCGCACATACTCTCCAATTGATCACGTTCTTCGGAGTCATCATCGCCACCATCTGCGGGATAATGCTCACCCGCTCGATTACTCGGCCAATCTCGCTGCTTTCGGAGCGACTGGCGTCCGTTGCTGACAGATGCGCTATAGGTCTTGCTACAGGGTTTGCAGGTATGGCTGAAGGGGACCTCACCTACGAGGTAGTTCCGGTAACGACACCGCTACCTGTTTCAGGCAATGATGAGATCGGTCAAATGTCTGAGACGTTCAACCGAATGCTCGGTCGAATTCAAACTGCAGTTGGATCCTACAATTCCGCTCGGCGATCACTCTCCGAGCTGATTGACGAAGTTTCGACTGGATCGTACACGGTTGCGCAGACATCGACCACCTTGGCGGCTTCGTCGGAAGAGATCAGTGCCACTTCATCCGAGATTTCCGCCGGTAGCGACCAACTCGCGTCCAATGCATCCGAAGTTGCGGTCATCGTCGAAGAGCTTCACGCTCAGGTTCTTGAAGTCGGTCACAGCAGCGAGCGACAGGCAAGACTTGTCGACAATGCATCGGCTTCGCTTTCGGAAGCATCGCGAGGAATCGCTCAGGTTGACGAGGCGGCTAAAGAAATGGCTACCTCAGCAGCGAGCGGAAATACGGCGGTCACTGAGACCGTTGCCGCAATGGAACGACTGAAGGAGCAGATCGAGTTCTCGGCGGCCAAGGTTCAAGAGCTTGATGCAGCTGGACAGAAGATTGGCGACATCGTCAAGACGATCGACAGCATTGCCGCCCAAACCAACCTCCTTGCGCTCAACGCTGCTATCGAAGCAGCGCGAGCTGGTGAGCATGGCCGTGGATTCGCGGTGGTTGCCGACGAAGTTCGAAAGCTTGCTGAGCAGTCGAGCCTTGCGACCAAGGAAATCGGCGGCCTCATCGGAAACGTCCGGGCAACCGTTAAAGAGACGGTTGAAGCCATCCAGACCACTTCGAATGAAGCTGAAGACGGCGTGAAGCGATCAACTCTGGCGGGGGCAGCTCTGAAGGACATTCTTGCTTCGTCAGACAAGGTGAAAGTGTATGCAGACCAAGTTGCTAAGGTGACTTACGAAGCCACCACATCCATGGAGAACGTCGCACTTGCCGCCCGGGATAACCTCCAGGCGAGCCAAGAGATGACGGAGGGAACCGAACGGGTGACCAACTCCATAACCAACGTTGCGGCAATTGCCGAAGAAGCGGCGGCCGGAGCTTCCGAGATGACCAAAGGTATTGGCGATGTCACTGAATCGGCAACGAACCTGAGCCTTCTGAGCGGGAACCTGCAGGAAGCGGTCAGTAAGTTCAAGATCGACAAAGGTGCCACAGCGACTAAGTTCGAGGTCTACGAGAACAAGGCCGCCTAACCTTCAGGAGTCAACAAACCCCGAGAGTCAAATTCTCGGGGTTTTGTCATTTATCAGTAAACTAAAATCAACATGAGTCAGGGCAGATTGGTCATCCTTAGCGGGCCGAGCGGAGTTGGAAAAGACACCGTGATCAACGCTTGGCAAGCGCGCAATCCCGATGTGGCTCGGGTTGTCGCTTACACCACTCGTACTCCTCGACTGGGAGAGCTGGATGGGATGGATTACAACTTTGTCTCTCGTGAGCTGTTCCACGCCAAAGCGGCGGATGGCGACTTTTTGGAGTTCAAAGAAGTCCACGGAAATTTTTACGCCACTCCTTTGAGCGATATGGACGCAATGCTCGAAGAGGGCAAGATTGCGATTCTCAAGATCGACGTTCAAGGAGCTTTGACGGCGATGGAGCTGAGGTCGGATGCGCTCACGGTCTTCTTGATGCCGCCCTCGGTCGAGGAGCTCGAGGCACGGATTCGGGGACGAGGCACCGAGGACGACGCCACAATTGCAAAGCGCCTGAAAAATGCCCATGACGAGATGTCGGTCCGCGAAAGGTACCAGCACATCGTCGTCAATCAAGATGTGGAAGACACAGTTGATATCTTGGAAAGGCTGGTTTTATGAACGCCGTCCTGGGAGTTTCGGGTTCGGTTGCCGCATATCGGGCGGCTGACCTCGCGCGGGAACTGATGCGGTCCGGGTTTACGGTTCGGGTTTGCTTGACTGATTCGGCGCAGGAGTTTGTTTCCGTCGCCCTTTTCGAGGCATTGACCGGCCAACCTTGTTTGATTGATACCTTTGAGGAACCTGAGCGGGGGCGAATGGCGCACATTGATTGGGCCCGCTCGGCTGATGTTGTGGTCGTTGCCCCGGCGACGGCAAATACGCTGAACAAGCTGGCGGCGGGGGTGGGGGATGATATGTTGACCACGCTTTGCCTTGCTTCAAATAAGCCATTGGTCTTGGCTCCGGCGATGAATCCGCAGATGTATTTGCATGAGGCGACGCAGGCTGCATTGGCTTTGCTTGCAGAGCGCGGTGCCGAGATCGTGGAGCCCTTGGAGGGTGACGTTGCTTGCGGTGAGAATGGACAGGGCAAGCTGGCCTCGATTCCGGCAATCGCTGCCGCAGTTTTGGACGTGGTTTCTGCGTCGTCGATTTTTAAGGGTAAGCGGGTTTTGATTACTTCAGGCCCGACCCGCGAGCCGATTGATGATGTTCGGTACATCACGAATCGGTCAAGCGGGAAGATGGGTTCGGCGTTGGCTCGGGCGGCCCTGCGGCTGGGGGCGGAGGTGACGGTGGTGGCAGGACCTCAGGCGGCACGGCTACCGGCGGGGGCGACCACAGTTCGGGTGGAGACGGCGCTGGAGATGCACGATGCGACCTTATCGCTCGCGTCTGGGTTTGATTACATCGTTGGAGCGGCGGCGGTCGCGGATTACCACGTGGTGAATCGGGTTTCTGGGAAAATGCGGCGGTCGGCAGAGACTGTACATTTGGAACTGGCTCCGAATCCGGACATTATTGCGGCAGTGGCGGCGGCGAATCCTTCGGCAACGGTCATCGGTTTTGCGGCAGAGCCGACTTCGGATTTGTCGGTTGCGGCGACGAAGCTGAAGCGAAAGGGTTTGTTTGCGATTGCGGCGAACGATGTGAGCCAGGCGGGACAGGGATTTGACACGGAGACAAACCGGCTTGACTTGGTTTTCGCGGATGGGCGGACGGCTTCGAGCGAGCTGATGTCAAAGCATCAGTGTGCGAAGTGGTTTTGGGAGCAGATCTTGTCCGCGAAAGCGGTCAGATAAACCGTTCCAACTTTAGAATGTCTCAGCCTCCGAGCTGATCCACGAGGCTCATGCCGGGCAGGGTCGCGTTCATCAGGAACCACGTGAGCTCGCCGGTGAGGGCTTCCGGCTTTTCCTCAGGAAGGAGTCGTCCCGTATCGGAGAAGGTGATTGTTTGAGCCTCGGGGAAAAGTTCTTGGAGTTGCTTCAGCGAATCTTCGGTGTGAAGCGGGTCTTTGATGCCCCAAACAATCAGTTTTCGTGTGTCTTGGAGCTTGTCCACTTTGCTCGCAACTGAATCGAACCAGGCTCCGTCTCGGCGGTAACCCTCGACGGCAGAGAAAAGCGCGATACGGTCGCGGTGGGTGTCGAAGGGATAGAGATACTGTCGAAGGATAGGGCGGGCGACGCGGTACCGGTCTGCAAACAGTGGAGGAAGCACAAAGGAGGGGGTTGCCCTGATGTGCTTGTAGTAGAACCGGTTGATTGGATGACCGTAGTTGAGGGCAAGCTTTGCGGCGAGGGGATTCTTGCTCATGTCCCACAGGTAGGAGTTGAGGAAGACGATATTGCGGACGCGTTGTGGATTCTGAACAGCCCAATCCAGGGCGATAGAGGCCCCGATGTCGTGAACGACGAGCGTAACCTCTTCAAGCCCGAGGGATGACATGAACTGCCCGAAGCGGCGCGAATGGTCAGCGGGCAAGTACGAGGCGGTTTGGGACTTTTCCGAGAGGCCAAAGCCGAGGTGGTCCGGCGCAATGCATCGATGCGTCGAGGAGAGAGCTTCGATGGTTCGGCGAAACAGGAAGGACCAGGTCATGCAACCATGCACGAAGACGACGGGGTGACCCTCGCCTTCGTCAATGTAGTTCATCCAGCCGTCACCCGAATCGAATTCCCTCAATGCAAAGGGGTACTCGACGCGGTTCAGCCACCTTTTGTAAGTGTCTTCCACCGGTTGCTAATTCTACGCGATCTAGGTTAAAGTCCTCTCACATGCTAGATGTTCGCGACTATTGGAATTTTGGTGACCCGGTTGCGACGCGGGCTATGTTCGAGGAGCTGTTGCACTCACTGGAAAATCGGCAGGAGCAGTTGGATGTTCACGCGCAGATTGCGCGGACCTATTCCCTTTCGGGTGCGAACCAGGAGTGCTTGGAGTATATGAAGCCGGTCTGGGATGAGGGGTTGGCTTTGGGTGGTCGAGCGGCGGCGAGCTTGATGATCGAGGCGGGACGGGCGTACCGCGGGCTGGGAATGATTGAGCAGGCTCAGCAAGGATTTGAAGAAGTATCGGTATCGGGGCCGGAGGACTTGCGAGTTGATGCGCTCCACATGTTGGCGCTGATTTCGGAGGGTGATCATGTTGAGTTTTACACTCAGAAGGCGATCACTCTGGCGAAGACTTCGAAGGATGAGTGGGCTCGCCGTTGGATTGGTTCGCTTTACAACAACATGGGTTGGCATTGCTTCGAGGCAGGGGAGCTTGAAGATGCACTTGAATACTTTGAGAGTGCTTTACTGGCTCGGTACGAGTTTGGGCAGGATGACCGAGTACACGAGGCGAAGTGGTGCATTGGACATACGCTTCTGGCACTTGATCGAATCAAGGATGCAACCGATCTTCATCTTGAAATGGGTGGAGCCGGGGATACGGAAGAAGAGGTTCGCCGAACTTTCTCAAACTGAATTCGTTTAGGGTAGGGTTTTGTTGTACGCAGGATGCGTACGACGCGATGCGCAGGTTCGCTTGTAGCTGCGACTATTGTCAATGAAAAGGATCCGAGATCTGATCGCCGGGGATACTACGGCAGGAAATATGTTGAAACTAGGCGGGGGAACCGCCTTGGGACAGCTGTTCTCGGTGCTTGTTTTGCCGATCATTTCGCGGCAGTACGACCCCATTCAGCGCGGGTATTTCGGGATTTTCAGTGCTTTCGTCGCAACGGCTACGGTCGTCGTAGGTTTGCGTTTCGAGATGGCGGTGCCTTCGGCGAACTCGGATAAAGAAGCGGACCAACTGCTTACGCTTTCTCTAGTGACGGGGGTCGCGATTTCGCTTCTTTCTGGGCTCGTTTTCTATCTGCTTCACATTCTGAAGATCGGCGGTTACGGAGATCTTGCCGGCTCTTGTGGTTGGTTGCTCGTTTTGACGCTGATTCTGACCGGAGCTTTTTCGAGCCTAAGGTTCTGGTTTGTTCGTCGAGGAGATTTTGGTGGAATCAGCAAGGCGATGATTCAGCAAGGATTTGTGCGGGCGATAGTTCCAGTTCTTTTTGGGTTGCTGAAGTTTGATTGGGTAGGCCTTGCGATTGGGGAGGTTTTCGGGCGAGTGTCAGGTGTGTTCTCGCTTTCCAAACACGCTCTCTCAGGGGTCAAAGAAGCGTTGGGGGATCGAGCGGGGCTGCTGTCAACAGCAAAGAAGTATCGGTCAATGCCTTTGCAAATGATGCCCTCTTCGTTGATTGATAGCTTGGCATTTTCGATTTCAATTCCGTTGTTCTTCAGCTATTACGGTGGAGTTAATACAGGTCTGTACTCTATGGCGATGATGGTGATTGCGATTCCGTCTGGATTGATTGCAGCGAGTGTGGGGGATGTTTTTCACCAACACCTTGCCGAGCTTTTGCGCGATGACCCATCAAAAATCAATGACTACTTGGTCGAGTCAGGACGAAAAATGCTCAAGATCGCAATTGCGATTTATGTACCAGTGGCCATTTTGGGCTACTTAATGGCAGGCCCTATCTTGGGTGCGAAATGGGCGCCTCTTTCGTGGATGCTGGTGGGGTTGACTCCGATGGTGATCATGGCCTCACTTTGCGGTCCGCTTAGCCGAACCTTAGTTGTTGTCAACCGAGTCGACTGGAAGCTCTATGTGGATGTATTAACACTTCTACTTGCAGTTGTGCCCATCGTCGGTTGCGCCTCCCTAAACATATCTTTTGAGGTTTGCTTTGGGATTTTTTGTGTCGCAAAGTTTCTGAGCAGGCTCATTTATGCATGGGTCATTTGGCTTTCCTCTTTTCATCACCATCACAGAATCATCAGAGAGTAGTTACGACTGACAGGTAAGCTCGTTCCAGGCAAATGTGCGGTATTCTCGGAGCAATCGCCCCTCGGACTTCCGAGGTTGATCTCGGTGCCGTCCAGCGGGGTCTCAAGCGTATTCGTCATCGGGGACCCGATGGTGAGGGCATTTTCCTGTTTTCCAGCGTCGATTCGAAAGGGGTAAATTTCGCGACCGATGAGACGCCTTCTGGTTTAGACCTTCCGAGTATTTCGGCAGACGGCACATTTCCCGCTCAGATTGTATTAGGGCAGCGGCGCTTGTCGATTCTCGATCTCTCGGTAGAAGGACATCAGCCGATGAGCTACGCCTCAGAGCGGTTCTGGATAGTCTATAACGGCGAGGTTTACAACTATGTCGAGCTCCGGGATGAGCTAGTTAAGCTTGGATATGAGTTTCGCTCTGACTCAGATACCGAGGTCATTCTTGCGGCTTACGAGGAGTGGGGTACTCGGTGCTTTGCTCGGTTTTTGGGGATGTTTTCGCTGGTCATTTTCGACAGGCAAGATAACAAGGTGGTCCTTGCTAGGGACCACTTTGGAATTAAGCCTTTGTTCTATTCCATCTGTGGCGAAACATTGGTGTTTAGTTCCGAGATAAAAGGGCTGTTTGAATATCCGGGGATTTCGCGTAAGTGCAACACCCAGGCCTTGTATGAATACTTGCGTTTTGGATTGACCGATCACTGTGAGCAGACGATGTTCGCGGAGATTCGACAGCTACCATCGTCACATTTCGCGGAAATAGATCTGGCGGGTCCGATGCAGGTTTCTCCTAAGCAGTTTTGGTCGATCAAGCTTGAGCGGCCGAACGATATAAGTTTCAAGGAAGCGACGACCGAGTTGCGAAGATTGCTCGAGGATTCGGTTTCGCTGCACATGCGTAGCGATGTTCCGGTAGGTTCATGCCTCTCTGGTGGGCTCGATTCGACGGCAATTGTTGCGGCAATGGTTGGGCACATGGGAGGGGTAGACCTACCCACCTTCACCTATATTGCGGATGATGAGGTTCTTAGTGAGGCGAAGTATGTCGATATTGCGGTTGACCGGTACAAGGTCTTGAACTTTCAGACAAAGCCCACGATCGATGAGATTTCGGCCGGGCTGCCCGATCTGATTTCGGTGCTTGATCAACCGTTCGGAGGATGGAGTATGTTTGCCCAGCACAAGGTGTTTGAGCTGGCGCATGATCATCAGATCAAGGTCATTCTTGATGGTCAGGGTAGTGATGAAATGTTTGGCGGTTACACGGTCATGCTGGGTGCGCGAGCGAGTGGTTTGCTTGCTCAAGGCAAGCTATTTAAGGCACTGGAACTTTTGAAGCATTCGCCTCAGAACATGAGCTCTTATAAGCGACAGATGGTGCTGATGGCTTTTGGTCGATTGGTTCCTAAGGCTCTTCAGCCGATAATGTTGAAGGCTGTGGGAGCAGCTTTGTATCCAGATTGGTGTAATCAGAGCTACTTTGAGCAGCGGGGGACCGTAGCCGAGCAGCGACCGGCAGGGCGAGGATCGGACGCGTTGCGCCAAGAACTCAAGATTGCGGTGGAAGAGATCAGTCTTCCACGGTTGCTAAGGTATGAAGATAGAAACTCGATGTTTTTCTCCATTGAGTCGAGGGTGCCGTTTTGCAATCCTAGGATTGCAGAGTTTGCTTTTTCTTTGCCTCCTGAGTATTTGGTTTCGGACAAAGGAGAGACGAAGTATGTTCTCCGTGAGGCGATGCGCGACGTTGTGCCAGATCAGATTATTGATCGGGAAAAGGTTGGATTCGCAGTTCCTGAGAGGAAGCTGGCTCAGTCGATGCGCGGCTGGGTGAACGAGCAGATAAATCTGTTGAAGGAGATGAACCTACCTTTTTTGCAGACTGAGGTTCTGGTTAAGGCTTTGGAAAACCACATTTCGCACTCTGACCAAACCGAGTTGAACCAGTACTGGCGACCGATCAACGTGGCACTTTGGGCAAAGGAGTTCAATGTCGAATTCTGAGTATCAGCCGAGCTTTGTTGAGAAGCTCGTTTATATGCGCCAGAAGCCGCTGATCGGCAAAGTTGCCTACTACATGCTTGTGGTTTTCGGCGCCGACATTCCTCGGAGCGTAAAGATTGGGAAGCAGCTTCGGCTGCAGCATTGGGGAAACGGCGTTGTTATCCACAATTTGGCAACGATTGGCGACAGAGTGAACATCTTTAATGGGGTCACGATTGGGCGCGCTGATGCTTACCGAAAGAGTGGGACGAAGTTCGTTGGCATTGAGATTGAGGACGACGTGATGCTTGGATCCGGGTGTAAGGTTTTGTGCAAAGAAGGCACTTTGCGGGTTGGAAAGGGCACGAGCATTGGGGCAAATGCGGTACTTTTGCAGTCCACTGGTGAGTATGAGATTTGGGTTGGCGCTCCGGCGAAATGCGTTGGAAAGCGGGATCCGGAAGAGATCAACCAGTATTAGGTTCAGCCTTCATCGGCGCTAAGCGTCGGAGGGCTGGAACTCGGGAAAGTCTTGGCTCGGGCAGACTTAGTACGCCATTTTTGAGGCACCGGAAGCCCGACTGCGTAGCCGACCATGACTGCGATTACTCCCCAGGACTCGGTGTTTTCGGCGATGGCTCCGGAGTTACTGGATGCGATAGCGTAGATGAAGGAGACTGCGACGAGCAGCGGGCTTTTGCCTGAGAGGTATAGCTTCAGCCAGCCAAAAATGCCAACGAATGAAAGGAACAAGAATGGAATTGCGGCCATGCTTCCACCTACCATAAGCGCTTCTAACAACATGTTGTGAGGGTAGACCTCAAGGGAGTTTACGAAAGCCGAGCTTCCGATAAGCGGATTGGAGAAGAAGTGTTCGAGAGCGATCTGACCGATCATCAAGCGGTGTGTGCCGGAGTTTTTGTTGATGGGGTCGTCGCCGAAAGCAGTTTCAAATCTGCCAAAGGGGTTCAGTCCAAACAGAAGTTGTGCGCCGGACAGGGCGACAAGTAGGAACACGCCCATTGCAATGCCGAGAAGTAGTGTTAGGCGTTTGCGCTTTACGATCTGATCCTCGACTCTAGCTTCGGCGAAAAGGAGGATCACGATTCCTAGGAAACACGCGACGAGCGGGGCTCGCGAGGCGGCAAGCAGAACCATACTGAGCCCCATCAGCGCGCAAAAGACTCCGAGAATCTGCCTGGAGCGGACTGGATTCTCTTTCGTAAACTCGTGTATTGAGAAACTGATCGCCGCGAGACACGCCACAGAGCCCACATAACCGGCAGAGATGGGGTTGAGGTTTTCTAATCCAAATCGACCTTCGAGCAGCTTGATTGCTTTGGCTTCGGGTGACAGCTTGACGATATTTACTATGAACAGCGAGGTGCAAATCAGACCGGCATATGTGAAATATTCGCGAATGAATTTTGTCTGATTCTCTTTGATCAGTTGGAAGAGGGCCAGGGTTGGGATACCACTCACCAGGAATGGGAAGAAAATGTAGACGGACAGGTTTGCGGTGTTGGCAACTTCTCGGACGAACAGATCATAGAGAACCCTCGAGTAGAACACGAACCAGAAGAGTGCATAGGCTCCTATGCATTGCCTCATGAACTGAGATGTAGATTTCCAGAATCGAAGCGCGTGAGGGAGCTGAATTAAGGCCAGGAAGAAGACGGCGAACCTGATCGGATAGCTGAGGATCGCATTTGGAATTCCGACGAGCTCAGCAAAAGAGGGAGCAAGCGGATAACCCAGAATCTGCAGACAGATGAGTAGGGCAGTCAGCCTGGAAGGAGACTTAAACGCCTCAAGACTAGTCTTCAACGGGGGCACTCCTTTGGCTGACCCCAAATTGATAGACGATGAAGAGAACAATTAGCCCGAGATAGCCAAATACTGCAAGGCCACCGTACTTCAGCACTTTCTCCGAGGTCGTTGGCTCTGGCAAGACGTATGGTGGATCTAGTACAGCCCACGTGCCTGGCGATCCAGCTCCAGTGATTCTGGCTTGCTCGTAGGACGCACGAAGTCCTTTGAGGACTAAGGTGATCGTCTCGACCTCTGTTTTCAGCTTTGCCATTGTCAGAGATTCTTCGGCTGACATTCGTTCGTTCTGCTCAGCTAGCGAAAGTTGCTTGGCTAACTCGGCAGCGGATGCTCGCAGTGTGGCCGACTGGGTCACAAGATTCTTTTGCTCTGACTCTATGATTCGACTTACCTCTGAATCGAAGGCATCTTGCGCAATTTTGAGCTGTTGCTTGAGCGCCATCACGTCAGGGTTTTCGTCTCCGAACTTCACTTGAGCGAGTTTGAGTTCATTGGCGGCTTTTTCCTTCTCTCCTCTGAGCTTTTGGAGAGATAGGTTCCAGTCGCCAAGTTCCGGATTGGCGAGGCGCTTCTCTTGTTGTTGGGTGTAGGAATCCAGTCGCGATTTCGCTGACTCGTACTTCAAGCGGAGGCCGATCACCGACTGTCGCGCCTTCACGGGGTCAAGGCTCGATTTGAACGTCTTCTGAAAATCGGCCAGCTTTCGGGTTGCTTGGCTGAGTTCTGTGACTCGTTGATCAATCAGCTTTTTGAGCCCGGAGGCTTGTTGGGTTCCGAAGGACTCTGATAGTCGGAGGGTTTCATCGCTAAGGACGCCTAAGGCTGAACTAAGCACCTTTAGCCCTTCGCTGCTTTGAGGGTGTCTGTAGCTTAGTTCCAACCGCAATTCCTTAGCGATCGGCTTGACCTGAAGGTTCTTTTCGAGTGACTTTTCCGTTTCCCCGGTCAGCTCCGAGACTTTGGACAGGAATGCGTGGCTCTCCATGGTGCCTTTTAGGACCATCATTGGGGATGCGGCATCGGAGGTTAGCTCGGCCAGGGCACTCTTGGCATCGCCCATCTTCGGTTGAAGAAGAATTGAGCAACTCACGTCAGCGACGGGTTTCTTGAAGACGCCCCAGACGGTGCCAGCTCCAAATGCTAGAGCCCCACCGATCAAGACTGGGATTAGTTTTAGCTTCAATATGGTGCTCGCAGCTTGGTAATTATACCTGTGGGTGGTTACGCTGATTGAGAGGTGAGATTGGGAGGATTTCCCGGTTCCTTGCCCTGGTTAGGACAAGTAGACCGAATCTGGTTTTTCCCCGCCGTTGAGTAGCCAAAGGTACAGCTGCTCAAGTTTTAGGGCAACGCCTCGGGAGGAGTAGTCCTTTTCGACGAGTGACCGGCCACGCGCCCCCATTTCCTTGAGCTCTTCTAGGGATTTTGAATCTGCTGCGGCGACTGCTTGGGCGAGTTCCTCTGCATTGGGGTTGGGCCACCAGCCGGCGTCATGAGTCAGCAGAGCCTCCCAGGGTGAGCCTGTGGTGGTGATCACAGGTATGCCAGCTCCAAGTGCCTCAAGTACGAATACGGGGGCACCTTCGGTGAAGCTTGGCAGAACGCAAACATCCGCGAGGGCGAATGCGTCGTGCTTTTCTTGGGCATACAGAGGCCCTGGGAAGGACACATTCGATGAAAGGCCGAGTCGCTCGGCGGTGGAGACCACTTCGGGCATATGGCCGAACTCTTCAAAACCGGCGATGATAAAGTGCCAGTTCTTACTCGCCTCGGGAACGGCTGCCATTGCTTCGAGGAACATGGGCAATCCTTTTTTGGGTGTGATTCGGGATAGGAAGAGGAAGATCTTCTTATCGGTAGGGATGGAGTGTTTAGCACGGAATCTCTCCCCATCGCCAGTGGCTTGAATCCATTCGGAGCTGATTCCGTTGGGGATTACCGCAACCGGGCTTTTGAGCCCGTAGTCGCGCATGAACTGCATTTCGTCCATGCCGAGCGCGTGGAGGCACGCGGCTTCGTGGAGGTTCCGATGCTCATAGAGCTTTGAGGCAATGACCTTGCGCCACTTGTTGACGTCGAGCGCCCACGGAGAGAGCGAACCTTGGGGAGCGACGAGAGTGGGGCCCTTCTTCGCGGCTCTCCAGAGGTTGGCGGCATGAGATGTTGCTTGCCAGATTCCTTGCTGATGGAGTACGTCGAACTCCAATCCTTCCGGGCTCTGGATCGTCTTGATGAGGTCTTTGGAGTATCGGAGCCGGGAGGGTCCGTCGACCGAGAATCCTCGAACTGAGCTTGGCTCAAGGCCCTCAGTCGAAGTAATAAACTCGAGCTCTTCGGGGGAATCCATGGTCCAGATTCGGGCATCGAGGCCGATTCCACGTTGGGCATGCATCAGCGTTGTGCTGACGCGACCGAGTCCGGTTGACTCTCGACCGATCCATGAAGCTAGATGGAGAACTTTCATTTGTCAATTCCAAGTGCCGCTTTATAGTCGGCAATACGTTGTTTTGCTTTACTTTCCCAGCTGAATTGGCTACGAATCTTGTCTGATCCGGCTTTACCTAACGTGGCCCGTAGATCGGGAGATTTCATCTCTAGGAGCTTGGCTTTTAGGTCTTGCAGGTCGTTCAATTGATACTTCAGGGCGTTGCCGTCGTACCTCTCGGAAGCGCGGACGTCATGATTCACGAGCAGTGGTAAGCCGCAGGCGGCGGCGTCAATCATTGACATTGATTCTTGAGTCGGCCAGCAGCCGATGTCGGCGCCACGGTAGAACTTTCCAAGCTCCTTGAAGTTCACGAATGGGGTTGTGATTGTGCCATCGAAGCTCTCGATTGCTGACTTGTCGTCTCCATCGCCGACAAACAGCACTCGGTAAGGTTCACCCTGGGCACGGAGTTCGGCGACAGCTTGGGCAAGAAGTGGAGTCTTCTTTTCGGGCGAGAGTCGACCGGTATAAAGGATCAAGATTTCATCTTCTTTTACATCGAAGCCTGAGCGAAACTGAGCTCTTTCAGCTTCATCTTCGGAGCTCGAAACCGGGCGAAGCATTTCGGTATCGACGCCAATTTCTGACTCGCTCACCTTGGATGGTTGAACCCCGAAGAAGCGGACAGCGACTTCGCTGCAGTCTTTGGTAGCGCCATAGAACTGGGTTGTCTGCCATGAAATCCATCGCCCGTGAAGGTAACGGGTGAGGAACGACTTGACCATTTTGGGGTGGAACCAGGGCAATCCGGCGGTTGCGAGCGGAAAAACGACGACCATGTAGTGGCTGGCAGTGAAGAGCTTATATCCCATCTTCTTCTTGAGCCGGGCGCAGTCAAGTGGAATCCAACCGATGGCCGCCATTGTTTGGAGAATGTCGGGTTTTAGCTCTCGGAGCTTTTCTTCCAACCCGACTGGACGCACGAATCCGAGCTTTGGCTCGTGCCCAAGGATGTGGAGTTTGAAGCCATCCATTTGCTCGACCGTACCAGGAATAAGGGGTTTGTCAACGAAGTTTGCATACGCCTTTCGATGGGTTTCGAACTGATGATACGGGGCAAGGTCGAGAGTGATAACGTGCATGTCCACTCCCAATCGCCCAAAAAACTTCGGCAGTGAGTTTTGGAGATAGCCCATATTACGGTCGTAGGCTTCGGTGATGAGGACGACTCGCATGATTAGCCTCCGAAGATGCTGAGAACTTGGATGCCAGCTTGGTTGAGTGCGCTCTGGTCGAGTGCTCCCCGACCATCGACGACAACTTTGATTCCCCGTTGGTTGTACCAATCGGCCCCAAGTGCTTTGAATTCGTCATGATTGGTGACTAGGATCGCCGCCTCAGCTTCGTTCGTTGCGGGTTCAAAACCGTGCTTCGTGATCTCCTCGTCGGTGTACATTGGGTCACACAGAGATACTTTGGCTCCGCGCTTTATAAGGTGGTCCCGGACGAGAAACGCGGGGGACATCGTGTGCTCTTTGACGCCGGGGCGGAAGCCAAGACCCATGATCAGAACTTGCTTGTTTGCGAGATCTCCGATGACTTGCTCGAGCATTCCGACGCATTCTCCGGGCTGAGCGTCGTTGATTGTGCGGCTGAGTTGGGCTAGGCGCGATGGAATTTCTCTTTCGATCGCGTCGTTGATATAGAAGTAGGGATAGACGGGGGTGCAGTGGCCGCCGACGCCAATGCCGGGAGTGAGCAGGTTGGCTTCACCATCGGTGTTGGTCACCCGGATCATTTCACGGAAGTCGATACCGAGCTGTTTGGCGTACCAGCCGAGCTCGTTGGCTAGGGCGATGCTGACGTCGCGGTAGACCATGCCGCCGACCTTTGCGAACTCGGAAGCCTCTAGGGATCCAACTCCGGAGATCGGGGCGCCGAGGTACTTGCCGTAAAACTCTTCGCCAGATGCCCGACAAGCGGGGGTGAGTCCGCCAACGATCTTTGAGATTTTGGTGAGGTGCGAGAGGACGGATCTACTTTTGACTCGCTCTGGAGAGAAGACGAGATGAAAATCGACGCCGGCTTTAAGCCCGCTCTTTTCAAGTATGGGGATGAACGATCTTGTTGTGCCGACGGGAAGAGTTGTCTCGAACGAGACGGTGGTTCCTGGCTGAAGTCCTTTGGCGATTGCCTCGGCTACCGAGACGATGATCGAGAGATCGGCTCGATTATCGGCAGTGAGCAGGACGGGAACGATGACGATGACGAAGCTGGACTTGCTGACAGCATCAGTGGTCTCCAAGGTTGCGGTTAGTCGACCTGCGGCGACATTTTCTGCCAACAGTTCACCGACGCCTTCTTCTTCGAAAGGGCAAACCCCTGCGTTAATCAGTTCGACCGTTTTGACACTGGCATCGCAAACGGTAACAGAAGCTCCGTTTTTCGCAAGCACGCATGCCAAAGGCAGGCCCATCTTTCCGCCACCAACAACGACTGCGTTCACGGTGCTCACCCTTGGCTCTCGTCGTAGGCCCGGACGGCGACGACGACTTTATCCACCATCTCGGACGTCATTTCAGGAAACATCGGAAGCGAGACGCATTGAGCAGCGACGCGTTCGGCTTCTGGGAAGTCTCCGTCGAGATAGCCTAGATGCTTGTACCCGTTGAGCTGGTGGACGGCGAACGGGTAGTGAATTCCCGAGCCGACGCCTTGCTCTTGAAGGTAGCTCATGAATCCGGGGCGATCTTTGACGAGTACCGGATAGATGTGGAACGAGTGCTCCCCATACTCGGCGACTTTGGGAAGAGTGACATGGTTGAGACCGGTCAACTCGTTGGCATATCTTGTCGCGACCGCTCGTCGGTTGGCGGTCCAACCGGCAAGATAGTTGAGTTTTACTCGAAGCACGGCGGCTTGGACAGCTTCGAGCCTTGCATTGAAACCAACGACTTCGTGGTGATACTTCTTTTCTTGTCCCCAATCGCGAAGCATTCTGGCTTTTCTAGCGACTTCTGGGTCGTTCGTGGCGATCGCTCCACCTTCACCGCAGGCCCCAAGATTTTTACCTGGGTAAAAGCTGAAACCGGCTGAGTTGCCGAGTGATCCGGCTTTTCGACCTTTGTAGGTTGCAGCGTGGGCTTGGGCGGCATCTTCAAGGATCACAAGCCCGAACTCGTTTGCAATATCAAGAATTGGATCCATGTCCGCTACCTGACCGTAGAGGTGAACGGGCATGATACACCTGGTTTTAGGTGTGATTGCAGCTCGGACCTTCTCGGGGTCAAGCGTATAGGTTTTGGGGTCGATATCCACCAAAACAGGTTTTGCCCCGACGTAGAGGATTGCGGCGACGGTTGCCACAAACGTATGCGGGACGGTTATGACTTCATCTCCAGGCTGGATTCCCATAGATAAGAGGGCGAGTTGGAGAGCCGTGGTTCCAGAGCTTGTCCCAATGACATATTCGGTACCAGTGAAGACTCTGAATTCTTCTTCGAAGGCAGCGACTTCGGGACCGAGGATAAAGGCTCCGCTGTCTAGCGTTCGCGTGACGGCTTCGATGATCTCTTCTCGGATTCCGAAATACTGCTGTTTGAGGTCGAGGAATGGAACCATGGGTTTTGGTGGCAATTAAAGTTGGACGGGGGCGCCGCCTTGGCGCATCGATTCGTCGGCGGCTTCAAGTTGGCGAACGAGGGTTAGGGCCATTTCACCACTGGTGGTGGGAGTCTCCCTGCCTTCGATGCACGCCGCAAAGTGCTTGATTTCTTCTTGCAATGCTTCGGCAAGGCTGAACTGGGGCATCCAGACGTCTCCGGTTCGGCGATATGCGAGGGGTCCCGCATTGCCTGAGCTTTCGGATTCGGGCATCGTGACACCTCGGTCGTAAATCTTGATTTTCTCTACGGGGTCGAGATCATCAAACAGCACCATGTTGTTTGATCCGCCAAGAAGGATTCGTCGAAGCTTGACTGGAGAGAGCCAGTTGACCGAGATATCCGCAGTAAACCCAGACGGATACTTCATGTTCATATGACACATGTTGACTGGGTGACCTTCGAGGTGCGCGGCTCCGGTGCATGAAATCGTCGTGGGCAACTCATCATGCCACAAGCTTAGGATTGAGAGATCGTGGACGGCGAGGTCCCAGAGGACACTTACATCGCTTTGGAAGAGACCAAGGTTTACGCGCTCCGAGTCGAAATAGAACAGCTTTCCGAGTCGTCCGGAGTCGATGAGTTCGTTGACCTTTCGGGTGGCGCCTTGGTAGCAGAAGGTGTGGTCGACCAGGAGGACTTTGCCGGCAGCTTTTGAGGCATCGACGACTTTTGCAGCAGCTTCAGATGATTCCGAAAGGGGCTTTTCTACAAGAACATGTTTACCGGCTTGGAAGGCGGCAATTGCAAGGGGGGCGTGACTTGAAACTGGGGTTGCGAGTACTACCGCATCGATCGAATCATCGGCGAGCATCGCGGCGAAATCTGTAACGAATCGCGCGTTTGGATGAAAGTTCTTGACGCGGGCTTCGGCGCTGGGATTTAGATCACAGACGGTGTGGAGCGTCGTTAGAGGGCATGCGTCAATGTTGCGCGCGAGATTGGGACCCCAATAGCCGTATCCAACCAGAGCAATGTTGATCAACTTCTTGCCTCCATGGCGTGGAGCCGGGCGGGAGTACCGACCACAACTGCCCCAGCAGGGACGTCTTTCGTGACGACGGCACCAGCGGCAATCAAGGCGTTTTTGCCGATGGTGATTCCGCACATGATTACGGCCCCACTACCGATTGAAGCACCGTCCTCGACCGTCGTTCGGATCACTGCCCAATCAGCTTCGGTTTGGAGTTCGCCTGACTCTGTTACTGCGCGGGGGAACTTGTCATTAATAAAAACTACGCCGTGGCCTACGAAGACCCCATCGCCGATGTCCACGCCTTCGCACACGAATGTATGGGAGGAGATTTTGCAGTTCTTGCCAACGGATGCATTCTTCTGGATTTCCACGAATGAACCAATCTTAGAGCCATCTCCGATCGAACAGCCGTAAAGGTTAACGAGGCTGGGATGAAAAATGAGCACTCCCTCCCCGAGAGTGACGCTATCGCTTATCGGCATAAGAACCCTCTCAGTCGCACAACAACCGTAAGTTTACCAGGGAGTCTGATCTCGAGAAACTTGGAGGGACTATTGGGCAGGAGGTGGTGCCGTCGAACCTCGCACATCGAAACTGCAGGGGAAGAGGTGGGTACGAGTTGCCTCTTCATCCCCCTCAATTCGACGTATCAGCAGGTTGACTGCCGCGTAGACGAGGTCCCGTACTGGCTGATTGATCGCGGTCAGGGCAGGAGAGAGTGTGTCACAGAACTCGGTGGAGTCGAACCCGACGATGCTGATGTCATCCGGAATCCTGACGCCATGTTTCTCGGCGGCGGGGTAAATGAAACTGGCCAGATTCTCAGTTCGGAGAACGATTCCGGTGCCTCGGGTCGGATCGGTAATCCACGATTCGGCATCTTTAACCGTGTAAAACAATTCGACTCGCTTCCCAGGGCTTAGTCCAAGTTCGACACAAGCAGATTGAAACGCTTCCCATCGATCTGCGTCTTCGGCGGAACCGATGTTATCGGCGTCCACACCAAAGTCGATATTTCGATGTCCAAGATCGTAGAGGTGTCTCACCGCCAACATCAACGCTTGCTTATTGTCCGCGCAAAAGTAGTCGTGCCTATCGTCGGGGGCTAGACTCGGGGGGACGTGAAGATGGACGATTTTGAGTCCCACTCGGTCGGCGATTCGGCTGGTGTCTGGATCAAGTTGGTACTTGGCCCAGACGATGCCATCGAAGCGGCCATCAGCGATAAAGCGTTTGTGATCGGCGTGAAGCTTAGGGCAAATTGTGAGTGAATAGCCTTTCTCGAAGCAGGCGGATTGGAGACCATCGTAGAGGTGAGCAAGGTAACGCGAACCGATGGCGATTGGGCCGAGAGAGTCCATGACGAGGCCAATGTTATAGCGGCGCTCACCCCGGAGGCTACGGGCGATTTGGTTGGGAATATAGTTGAGTTCATCGGCGATGCGGCGGATTTCCTTCGCCTTTTCTTCGCCTACTCTAACGGTGACGCCTCGACCATGAAGAACTTTGCTAACCGCCATCGGCGAACAACCAGCCGCTTTGGCGACATCGCGGATCGTGACACTCATTTACATGTATATCATATACCTTCGGAGGGATTCATCTTCATTGGAAGTACAAACCCTGGCGACGTTTGATCTACCTAGACCGTTCGTGGTTGAACTGATCTGAGAGTGGGTCAGCAAGAGACCCTTAGGGCAACGTCAGGAGGACTTGCCTTGATCCAAATTCACGAAGGTTCCCATCAGGGTCTTTTCCGCTCCACCTTTATCTCCACTTTGGAGGGCTCGGAGGGCCATCGTGACTTCCTGGGCCTCTGCGGTTCTTCCCTGATTGAGGAGAAGCGCCTGCGTTTTCTGGAGGTCTTGAATAGCACCCATTTGGGTGATCATTCCGGTTTTGAGACCCATGACGGTCTTCTCGATCGCCTTACTGCTTGCAACCACCGAGGCGGCTTGACCGACGCGGGGGTTGACGGGCTGGGAATAACGGGCGGAGTCCGCCGAGAACTCCATTTCGAAGTCGAGGTTGACGGTCTTGGTATCTCCGGCAATCAAGTCTTCATAGGTGAGCTTTCCGCCCAGGACTCGGTAGTGACCGAGAGGGTGGTTGGGGAATTCGAGGTCGATGACCTGTTGGATCGAGCTTCCGCGCTCCATATCGGCGAGGGAGATGTTGAGTATTCCTTCCATCACCTGCTGGGGCGCGTTCATCTGGACCCATCGGGCGAGCTTGAGTTCAAGGCTCATGTTTCGCGTGACCGTGGTCATAAGCTTGTTGAGCTCGTCGCGGAAGATGTCCGGGATCATTTGGGGCTGGGGGATGTAGTGGTAGGTTCCACCGGCCTTTTTCGCCATTCCGGCGAGGAGCTCTTCGTTATAATCGGGACCGAAACCAAGGAACGTGACAGAGATTCCCTTCTTCTGGAGTTCTCCGGCATGAGTCGTGAGGGCAGTGTAGTCTTTGATTCCAGCGGTCGGATCGCCGTCGGTAAGGACGATCATTCGAGTGGCGCGGTTTGTCTCAATAAACTGGGAGACCTGTTGCATTGCCAGCGAGATGCCGTCGTAAAGGTTGGTCGTGTTCCCCGCCGCAAGGCGAGCGATCCCGGCTTTGACCATCTCTTTGTTGGTCACTTGCTGAGGTGGCATCAGCACTTCAACCACTTCCTCGAACGTCACGATACTGAGGACGTCGGTTGGCATCAGGAGATCCACAACGTGGGCACAGGCTTGTTTAACGTATTCGAGCGGTTGGCCTTCCATCGAGCCTGAGCGGTCGATGACGAGGCAGAGGTTCATCGGAGTTCTTCCACCGCCGACGACTCCGCCAAAAGTTTCGCCTCCGCCAGCGCGGAGTTCTAGAAGATATTGCTCGCGGGCCGGACCATTAGCCATCGTCACGGTTCGACCAGGGATGACCTCGACGGTTAGGGCAGTCATCGGTGCCATGACCGTGGTTCGATTCGCTCCGCCGCCCATTGCAGGCATGGCGACCGTGGCATTACCCCCTGCTTGAGGACTCATGATCGTTCGGTTTGGGTCGATGCGCTGCGTGAGGTCCATGATTATTACTAGGATTCTATGCGAAAACTCGTCGCTCCTACCTTGATAATATCGCCCGATTTTGCAATTCCGTTAGTGACTCTTTGTCCGTTAATGAAAGTTCCATTGGTACTTCCTAGGTCAGAGACGCTGACTTGGGTGCCTTGGGGGTCGATTCGGGTGTGACGGCGGCTTGCACTGCTATCAAATGCGAGGGAGACTTGTTGGCTCTCGCGTCCGAGTTCGACAGGCATTGTGATCGGGAAACGTTGTCCGGTTAAAGGGCCGTCCAAGGCGAGGAGGGTGGGGGTAGCAGCTGGCGCGAAGCTCGGTTGGGCGGGCACGGCGACGGTGGGGTCAAAGACGGGTTGACCCATTGGTGTTTGCATCTGGGGCATTTGTGGCTGAATTTGCGGTTGAGGCATCGGAACTTGTCCGCCAATGGGGAAGGCTTGGGCTCGACCAGGCTCGGGACCTCGCTTGGGAGCTTTGACGTTTTTGGTGATGAAGCGAAGGTTGACGCTGCCTAGTTGGAGGACATCGTTTGGCTGAAGGGTGTGCTGGCTGACTCGTTGACCGTTGACTCCGATACCGACGGGGGAACCTTGGTCGACGACAATGTAACTTCCGCCTTGCTTTTGGATGACGGCATGGTTTGGGGCGACATTGGCGTCACCGAAGAGGGGGATGTCGGCGCGCTCGTGACGGCCAAGGGTCATCATCGGCTTGTCGATCACCCACTCCCTCCCTTCATTACGTCCGAGTTCGAGGCGGAGCCAGGCGGATTTTGAGAGAGCCTCGACGATACCGATCATGAGGGCGATTGCGCCGCACATGAGGGCAGCAGTGATGGCTCGACTCGGGGCTCCAACTTCGCCGACGGCGCCATTGACTGCACCCTGCATCGGGAGCGTGATGCCTTGGAGCATTGAGCCTACAAGGTCGAAGACGAAACCCGCGATTCCGCCACCGATGAGACCACCGACTGCTCCCTGGACACCCCGGCGGACGACAAGAGTACAGTAACCAATACCGGCTCCCATCCCCATTCCGATCAGAGCAAGCGCACCCGTGCGACCGATAACGGCGAGCGGGGATTGAATGAGGGCGGCGAACGGCGCTGAGAGACCCCTGCCGACGCTGACTCCGATGACGGCGAACAGAACGCCAAATCCCATCTCGCGCAGGGCGTGGGAACGGCTCCCGCGTTGCATCCCGTTCATGAAGCCCACAGATGCGCCGAGGGCGATTGCCCAGCCCCACATGAGAATCAATTCAAAGATGCCCCATTGCGGCGTTCCATAGCTGGGCTTAAACGGTTCGACGACCGCCCACACCGCGACTCCGGCGATGATTCCGACGATCGTCTTGAAGATGATGCTGCCCATTTACCCCTCGTATCGATATTCGATTGAGCCGAAACGCACTTGGTCACCAGGATTCAAGCTGACGGTTCCGCCAACTTTCATTCCATTGACCCAGGAGCCGTTGGTACTTCCATGATCGGTGACGCTGACCGTGCTCCCTGATTTCAGAAGGCTGGCGTGGCGGCGGGAGACCGTGTCGCTTGAAACGACCAGACCGTTCCCAAATTCTCGCCCAACGGTGGTTTCTCCCTCGGGAAGATCGAAGACGGATCCGTCAGTAGCGATGAGCCGGGGGGTTCCCGTTGGAATTGGGGTTGGTGCAACAGGGGCTACAGGTGCAGAGTCGAGGATGATCTGTTGCATCGGCTCCGGTTTGATGGGGGTGATCGGCGCGGGGTCAGGATCTGCGGCGGGAGCTTGGGGGAGGTCAGCACCGAGCTTTTTAAGGGTGTCCTGAACCTTGTCTCCATTCTCTCTCATGTATTTGAGGATGTACCAGACGACTGCGGCGACAACGCCCATGCCAATCAGAGTGGTCAGGAGGTTGCCGACGGGTCCAGATTTGGTGGCCTCGGGGGCAGTAGGAATTTTCTCATCGTTCACTGTTGGCTTCTCTCCGGCTTGGGGGGCATCAGTCTTCGCGGGTTCTGCGGACGCGACCGAATTTCCATCCGGGAGAGCGATTTTGAGTGTGGGGATCGGCTGTTCCCTCTCCAAACTGATCGTGAAGGATTGCTTGACAGGATCTGCCATCCCATTCTTGCCGCGGTACTTGACCGTCACTTTGACTTCGCCGAGTTGGACGAAGTAAAACGTCGCTTTTCCGGCCGACTTGGAATCAATGAGTTCCTCACGCTTTCGGAGTCCATCTTGAATTTCGACCGTCGCGGAGTCAACGGGACCACCGGGAGCTGAGACTTGGACATCAACTTGCTGGACGGCAAGGAATGAGCTGCTGGTGACCGCCCATGAGCCATCTCGGATGAACTCTTCAGACCTCATCGCGACGTTTCCAGTTTCGGTATCGACGATGAAGAGCTTTGGCTTTGCCTCTTTCGAGGTGAGCTTTATGGTGACCTTGTCACCACTAATCTTTTGGACATCGGTTATTGGCTTGGTTGGCCATTCCGTCGCTTCGAACGTATGAAACTGGTGGAGGCTTCCTAAGGCAATGTTTACTGTGCCTTGGGCAAATCCCGCCGCCGAACAGACCATGAAACCGACAAAAGCTAAAACTCGTTGCAAGATGAGACAATTCTAGCCCGTGCTTGGGGCAAAGCATTCGCTACATCGCTCGCTTTGTAACCAATTGGCCCAATAAGTTCTGCGCAGATATCTGCTGCAGCTCCATGCCAGAACATTCCGCAACCGGCGGCATAGTAGCCAGGGATGTCCTGAGCGAGAAGGGTTGCGATCATTCCACTCAGCACATCGCCCATCCCGGCGCTCGCCTGACCAGGGTTTCCAGTACTATTGACGAGCTTAGGTTGCCCCTCTTCGCCAACGATGCTGTAGGGTCCCTTGAGAAGAACGCAGTGCTTGTATTCCCCTACCGCGTGATCAACCGTACGGAAGCGGTCAGCTTGCACTTCTGCGATTGAGGCGTGAAGTAGGCGACTCATCTCACCTGGGTGGGGGGTGAGCACGCAGTCCGTGGCCGGAAGCTCAATACCATTCGCAACGCAAGTAAGGGCGTCCGCATCGATGACGGCGGGAATGGTCAACGCTTTGAACAATCGACCAAGAAAGGCGTGAACGTTCGGACTAACGGTGAGCCCGGGGCCGATCAAGGCGCTCGTAAACTTGTGTTGGTATTTGAGAATCTCTTCGGCTGCGTCTTCGGTCACAACTCCGTTTTCCTCCGGTAATGGAAGAAGAAGGGCTTCGGGAAGATTTGCGGCAACTGCGTCGCACACGGCCGACACTCCTGCAACGGTAACGAGCCCAGCTCCAGCCGAGAAAGCGGCTTTGGCGGCTAAAGTTGCGGCACCTCGCATCCACTTGCTTCCCGCGACAATGAGGACATGCCCATTGTCACCCTTGTGGCTCGCCTTGAGGCGCTCAGGGAGGAGAGATGCGACCCATTCGCTATCGAGCATTCTCGCCTCTGTTGGTTCGGTAAGTAGAGGTTGGGGGAAGCCTATCTCGCTGACGGTCCAAAACCCGGCGTGCTCAAGACCAATTCCTTGGAAGAGGAATGGTTTTGCCATCCCAAACGTAATTGTGCGAAGCGCCCAAATGGACTCGCCAAGTTCCTCGCCCGTATCGCAACAGATGCCGCTTGGCACATCTACAGAAATTACTGGTACCCCGCTGCGATTGATGGATTGGATTGCAATCTTGACCGCACCGTGCACTTCTCTCTGGGCGCCGATTCCGAGGAGCGCGTCGATGATAACATCCTTTTCACTGATCAGCTCAAGCCTACGACACCAGCAGCCTTCCTCGGGGAATGTGATTCCAAGTCCTGCGGCTCGACACATCTCGAATTGTCGTCGAGTCAGCTCGACGAGCTCCTCTTGGGCACATCCCATGATGACTTCGACTTTGTAACCACGCTCGTGGGCGATTCGCGCCGCGACGAGTCCATCGCAGCCGTTGTGCCCCTTGCCACAGAACACTGCCACACGACCGGTGTCGGGCATCAGTTGGCGGAGAGCATCAAAAATCGCCATTCCGGCTCGCTCGATAAGGACAGTTGCAGAAATGCCGAACTCACTCGCAGTGCGATGTTCAAGCATTCTTGTCCTCTCGGCGTTAGCGATCCACATGAAGTCTGAACAACTCTACGCCCCCTGGTGGCGTTATGTCACAGATCGGATTACTTGGAATGCAATTTGCCCACCGCATTCGGAGTGATAGTACCGACGACGCATTGATAATCGCCGCCGTCTAACAATTTCTGTCCCACACTTCTTGCAGTGATAGACCACTTCTTGTCTCAGCTTGTTGCGCTTGACTTCGTAGTTGTGGCGTACCTTGGGGTCAAGGCCGAGGTCTTGCATCGCTTGGCGCCACGCGGGGCCGTGCCCCGCACCTTTGCGGCCAGCTCGGTGGAAGGCAAGGAGGTGGGCGTACTCATGGAGCAGGGTAATTCGGACCCGATCTGGCTCGGTCATGAGAATATGGCTGAGGGCAATGGTCCTCTTACTGTAGATGGCGAGTCCTGCGGTGACGGGCATTCGCCTCCATTCAAGTGTTGGGATATAGCCCATGGGATGGGAATTGCAGGTTTCGAGCAGTAGTTGCTCCGCAAAGGCTTTGATGTCTGACGAAGGCGAGTTCATCGTGCGCCAAGGGAGCCAAGGATGCTACTGTTTCCAAAGTCGCTGCTGATTAAGAACCACTTTCGAGTGTCGTATTTGTCGCAGATGTCGCCGACCTTCCTGTCTGCCTCGTTGCCGTATTGGTCGATCGCGGTCGATTGATTCTTCATTCCGTACAGACTTTGAAGCGCCTTCTGTGGATCCTCCTTTGAGGCAGTAAGAGCGTCCATGACATCCGTAATCATTGAGCCCGTTTCCTCCAAGGCATGAGTGTATGAGTCGGCGATGGTTTGGCACTCTTGGGGTGGACGTAGACTATCAAACTCAACCCTGAGGCGGCCCCACTCGGCTTTGGTATCAGCACTGGATTTTCCGAGCTTGTCCGCAGAAGTCTCGGGCATGTTGGCTTCGGGGTCGCCGGAGGCAAGACCTTCAAGACCCTTGATATCAGTCCCAAACTGGGCGGACTGAGCCATGACCATGAAACTTGCCAGTCCCTGTTGAGCGAGGGTTCCCCGCTTCCTTTCGACACGCTCGAGGTGCTCCAGCCACCGAAGGATGTCGGCGGGCATTTTCTTGGCCGCTTGTGCGTGGTCGGCGAGAACGGGGGGCGGTGGCTCGCCAGTCTTCTGAAGAACGGGTGGTGGAGCCTGACCCTGTTTCGCAAGAAAGTTGCCTGGGGACTCCTGACCCGTCTTTTGAAGAAGATTTATGACAAAGAAGCCCAGGATTGCGAGGGCTGCGAGGCAGGCAATCCCAAGGATCCAACCAAGAGGGGATTTTCGTTGCTGAACAGGACCGTTTGCGCCTTGGTAGTAACCCACGGGGGCGGCTTGGCGAGCCTGTCTCATCTGCTCCTTGATGTCTACGGGCTGAGGAGCGGGAGCCTGGTAAGGAACGTTGGGCTGAGAAGGTTGTGGTTGTGGTACGCCTTGGTAGGCACGAAGGTCGTTGCCACAATTCGGGCAGAATAAAGCACCTTGGGGCACAGTTCCTCGGCAACGCGGACAGTTCATTTGACCTACTATCATCATAGCCCGGAAACAAGGCAATCGGTGAACTGTGAGCGGTTAACAGTTTTGGAGCGGAGGTTCGGTAGAGATTGTACCGACGGATAAAAACATTTTCTAGCAGATAAACGTCCAAATCTGGAAGGAGAGTATTAGGAGAAGGAAGAGGCAATGGAGACTCACGATCCCGTCAAGGAGTTCTTTCGTAGCGCGGTTGAGCGCGTTTTCAACCATGACTTTGGGCTGAACGGGCAGGAGCAGGTGAAAAACTACGTCACCGAGTTACTTGTCAAATTTATGGCAAGCGAGGAGAAAATTGCGCCGAGGGACCGCTTCGGGCAGCCTGTCCTCCAGCTCTCCGAGATGCTTGAGGAAGGAGATGTTTCTGTGCGGGCTGATTCGTTTGCTCGGGAGCGTGAAGTCCACCGGCACATTGGAGATCATTTGTTGTTCTGGAGCGGGATGTTTCCAACGGGGCATCAGATGATTCGAGTAGGACCAGATCGCCTCATTGCTCCTTTGGAGCAAGGCAGGGCGAGCTATGAAATCGTTTCCCTTTTTGACCTTCCGCCGCACGAAGTTGAGGCTCCCATGTTCCGCGAACTCAGCGAGAACTTTGAGGCGTACCAATTCGGGCTGGGCAAGATCAGCCGCCAGCTTTGGGCCGCCTAGGCGGCGGTGATCACCTGGTTTCTTCCCGCAGCCTTTGCTGCGTAAAGTGCAGAGTCTGCGTCTTCAATCAACGAGTCGATTGATGAACCTAATCCCGCGTAAGTGGAAACCCCGGCGGAAGCCGTAACTTGCTTGCCCTTCCAGTGGACTCGACCGATTTCTGCAAGCATCCTCTCTGTTGCAACCTGCGCCTTGATACGGTTTGTGTGAGGCATGATGACTGCAAACTCTTCGCCACCATATCGTGCGACAAAGTCGGAAACTCGGGCGCAGTCGGTAAGTGATTGAGCAACGCGCTTCAATACTTCGTCGCCGGCCATGTGCCCGAAGGTGTCGTTGATCGATTTGAAGAAGTCAACATCAATCAGAACAAAGCTAAACTCGCTTCCGTTTCGCTCAACGAGCGAGATTTCTGCGCGGAGGCGGTCAAAGAGACAGCGGCGGTTTTTGAGACCTGTAAGGACATCTGTATCTGCCATTCCACGCAATTGAGCGTTCATGACTTCCAGTTCACGTTGACGCATCTCCAGCTCGATTTGCACCAGATGCAGTGAGTCAAGCTGCTTCTGGGTCTCATCCCTCGCGTTTTTCAGTTCCGTAATGTCCGAGAAACTTGCGACAACTGAATAGGGCTTTTTATCGTTTCCGTTGAATAGGGGAACTGAATTGATGGAAATCCAGGTCAGTGTTCCATCAGGCTTGTGGATTCCCATTGCCTGCTTATGGAGACTCTCCCCCGTGGCTAGCGAGCGCATCGCTGGGTGATCCTCGCCCGGATAACTAGATCCATCCTCATGAACCTATCGCCAGCAGGGATCGACGGAGGATCGACCGGCCAGTTGGTCATTGTTCAGACCGAGGATTTCTTCGGCTGCGGGGTTCGACATCATGATCTGACCACAAGCATCCTGGAGCACAACACCCTCACTCATGACTTCAAGCATGATCGCAAGCCGACGCTCATTCTCTTCAGCTGCTTCTGAGAGTTGGCGCACGATCGTTGTGTCTTCGGCATGGCACACGTAGCATGGTTCACCTGCTTCGTCAACGAACGTCATCAGGTGAAGAGTAACGAGGCGCTGAGAAGCATCTTCACGCTGCAATACCGTTTCAATCTGAACTGATTGCTGAGTCTTCGCAACAGATTTCAGCGCGCGGTGAATCCGCCTCTGGTCGACGGATGGGAAACAATTGATCCATTCTGTGGCCCGTATCTCGGAAGCTTGTGTACCGAACAAACGATTGCAGGCATCGTTTGAGTGCAGTATCTCCCCGTCAGCGCTCAACAAGAATTTTGCGCGCGGGAAGCAATTCATAAAACGGGCAATCGTAGAACCCCCTGCTAGCCTCTCCCTAGCATCATTTTCGGGCTCTAACTTTGACATATAGAGTTGTTATCGGAAGACAACAACTCCATATGTATATCTGTGATAAGGATCAGGCGTTAACCGAGACTTTTGTTGGGAAAGATAGGATTGCTTGCTGAATGTCTTCGAGCAAGTCTCGGACATCCTCAATTCCGATACTGAGACGAAGCATAGTTGGAGGGATGCCTCGTTCAAGGCGCTGCTCTTCAGTCATGGTTGCATGGGACATCAGTGGCGGGTAGGCAATCAGACTTTCTACTCCACCGAGAGATTCGGCGAGGAGGAAGACCTTGACGTGCTCAGCGACCCAGCGGGCTTCCTCAACCGATCCGAATTCGATGGAGACCATTCCACCGAAGTCAGACATCTGCTTCTTGGCAGTCTCATGGTCAGGATGGCTGGTTAGGCCGGGGTAGTGGACTTTGGTGACCTTGGGGTTGGCTTCGAGGGCTTCGGCGATGATCTGGGCATTTTTGCAGTGCCGCTCCATTCTGACGCTCAGGGTTCGTGCGCCTCGGAGGGAGAGCCAGTTGTCAAAGGGAGAGGGGTTACAGCCGAAGGCCTTGTTCCACTCATAAATCTCGAAAGCGAGTCTTTCATCGTTGGTGATGGTTGCTCCACCAACGACGTCGCTGTGGCCAGAAATGTACTTTGTGGTGCTATGAAGGACGATATCCACTCCTAGATCGAGCGGGTTTTGGAGGGCGGGGGAAGCGAACGTATTGTCGAAGACCACAGTAAGTCCGGCTTCCTTAGCAGCTTTAGTGACCTTTTGAATATCTGGGACACGCATCGTTGGGTTAGTTGGACCCTCGAAAATGAGCATCTTTGTGTTGGGTTGCAAGACCTTCTCAATGGACGCTGGATCCTGGGCATCAAAGCTGGAATAGCTGATTCCCTGCTTGGGAAGGTACTTCTCGGCGAGGCGGAAGGTGCCACCGTAGATGTCGTTGGCGACTAAAAGATGATCGCCCTGCTTGAGCAGGGCGAAACATGCGGCCACCGCCGCCATCCCTGAGCTGAACAAGGTACAGAACTCGCCGTTTTCAAGGGCGGCAATCACCTGTTCGAGCATTTCGCGGTTCGGGTTCTGACATCGCGAGTAATCTATTTTGGGGATGTTGTCGAGATCGTCCCAGGCGAAGGTGGACGACTGATAAATCGGCGGGACTACGGCTTTGTATTTGGGATCTGGATCTTGACCGACTCGCAGAGCTTTGGTTGCGAAATGCATGAAGGTATTGTACGACCTCGTCGAATCGTCGGCAACCTTTTGAACCTGAGGAATTAAGAATCTTAGGCTAAGCCAAGATTCTGCTTACGGTTCGTTCGCCCAAGCCCATGCTCATGGTCATTCCGGCGCCGCCAACGCCGGTGACAATGTGGACATTCGGTTGGACTTCGGCTTCATAGACCTGCTTGTCGTAGGTCGAGTAAACGCCGTGCCAGCGCAGCGTGATTTCGATTTCGGGCACCGGCAGGAAGGTGTTGAGGTAGTCAAGGATCAGTTGATCAACAGATTCAAGATTGAACGGGGAGATGGCGGGGCCGTATTCATGGCTGTCTCCAAGAACCAGTTCGCCAGTTCCGTGTTGGGAGACGAGCAGGTGGACGCCCCACTTGGTGTGCTTAGGGTGGGTCTCTTCGTATCTTTGCTTCACACTCACCAGGGTCGGGCAGGAGGCGAAGTTTTTGTAGTGAAGCAGGGTGAGACCGGCGCAGAGCATAGTACCGATTCGCCAGTCGCCTTTGGGCATCGCGCGGAGCATTTGGAGCTTGCAGCGGTTCAGGTTGCTTTCTGCGAAGTGCTCAGGAAAGAGGGTTTCGTAGTCGGAACCGGTGCAAACGATGATCTGGTCTGCTGCCCAAGTTTGAGTACCAACTTGGATCGAACCGGTTTCGACTTTGGTGACGCAGTGGCTCCAGTGAAATTCGACTCCGAATTTTGTGCTGAGATAGGCCGGGAGTTCGGCGATGGTTGAGCGCGGGTCGACATGGACTTCACGCTCGCTGAAGACTCCGCCAAGAAGACCCTCTTGTCGGACGGAGGGGGAACGTTGGGCGATTTCTTCGGGTTGGATTAGGCGGATTGTGGGGTCGTTTGCCATCTCGACAAACTCCCGAGCGACTTGGAGCTCGTCTTCATGGTAGGTGAGGGTGAGGCAGCCACAGGGGTCGTGCCAGATGCCGGAGTTGGCGAGGACCTCGCGCCAGATTCGGTTACTGTCTTGGGCGACGTCGGCGAGAGGGGTTCCCCACTGCCCCACCGTCCAGATCATCCCGAAGTTTCGGACGGAGGCGCCTTCTGCTTTTGGGGACCGTTCGAAGACTCCGACTTTGAGCCCTCTCTTGGCCGCAGCATAGGCGTGGGCGAGTCCGAGCGCACCAGCACCAATAATCGCCACATCAAACCGTTTCATAGCCAAATCTTAACCCTTGTCTGTTAAATTATTGCAATGCTTCCATTTGATCTTGCCGTCTTCGATGTAGCCGGGACCACGGTTCGGGATGAACGTTTTGTTGGACTCGCCTTTCAGAACGCACTGGCAAAGTTTGGGCATGAGGTCGAGATGGAGCGACTCGATGCGGTGATGGGTTTGGCCAAGCCGGTGGCGATCGGAATTGTGCTTGACAAGGATCCGGAGTCAGACGAGGTCATGGAGATATTCGAGGCATTTCGGGTGGAGATGGTTCGCTTTTACCGTGAGGATGAGCGCGTTGAGCCGATTCCGGGCGCCACGGAAGTCTTTAAGTTTTTACGCGACAACGGAGTGAGGGTCGCTTTGGACACGGGCTTTGACCGTGAGATCACCGACATCATTCTTGGTCGGCTTGGCTGGGACGAGACGGTTTTGGACGGCTCGATTACTTCAGACGAGGTCAAGCAGGGACGACCTCAACCAGACATGATTCAGGCGCTGATGGCAGAGTTTCGGATTCCTAACGCTAGCCGGGTGATGAAGATTGGCGATACCCTGAGCGACATGGGCGAGGGCCGCAACGCGGGTTGCGGCCTCGTCATCGGAGTATTGAGCGGAACCGATACAGAGGAAGTTCTGGAGGATGCGAACCCAGATCTGATTCTTGGATCAGTCGCGGAGATGCTTGATCTGGACTTTCAGGCCCTTGCCCCCCAGAACTAGTTTCCTTCTTCGGCGGGTGCTTGCCCGGCGCTGCTACTCGGAAGGTTATTGACCTTGTCCTTCGCCCAACCTTTGGCGGCCATGCTGGTGCTTCCGCCGCCGGCGCCTTGTACAGAGTCGGTGCCTGCCATCGGGGTCATTCCACCCGCGGCTCCGGACGCCATCGGTGCGACTCCGGTACCTCCGCTCGCTTGAGCAGAAGGGGCAGGCGTATTCGCCTCTGGGGTCGGGGCGGAGTTAGCGTCTGGTTCGGACGGCTTGCACCCGACGAGGGATAGAGCGAGGATTCCGGTCATGAGAATGGCTTTCATTTCGCTACGTTACCTCACAGGCTTGACAAGGTAACTGTCCTTGATTTGCGGTGTTCCGCCCTGGGTGTAGACGTACTCTACTTTGGCCTCGCCAGCTGAGACTGAAACTCGCATATAGCCCGAGGCTCCGAGGATTGTTCCGGACTTGTAGCCGTACTCTTCAGCGCTGCGAGTGTTGTCGCCGCGTCTTTGGCTGGGTTGGGGGACGAGTTGGTAGAAGATTCCGTCTCGCTCTTGGCGAACGTAGAGGTGATCGTGGCCACGAAAGACGACTTGGACACCCGTCTTTTTGAAGAGGTCGTGGAGAGGGGCTTCCCAGTCGGGGCGGTTGGTCGCAAAACCATCGGTTCCATCCCAGTTCTTGCCGCCCCATTCGAAGAAATGGGACGCCTCGGCTCCACCTCGAGAGTCCTTGCCTTGGCCGCCAACGAGGTGATGAACGAATATGAACTTGTACTTGGCTTTGCTGGTCTCGAGCGACTTCTTAAGCCATTGATATTGAGCGTTTCCGAGTGTCCAGCTCCAGTTGTTGGCGTCTTGCCGAGGCTTACTTTTCGTGAAGTTGTACGGGTCAAGAATGAAGCACTGGGCATCACCCCATTTGATGTCGAAGTAGTTTCCAGTTGCAGTGTTTCCGGTGTAATAGTCTGAGGTTGATGGTGGCGGGTAGTGGAGCTTGCGCTGAGCCATGGACCACGCCGTCATGCCTGGTTGCCTTCTCTCATCGGCGGCTTCGCCGTCGTGGTTTCCAAGGGCAAGGTACACCGGGGCGGTTGCGCCAAATATGCCAAAGAAGTAGCGCTGGGCGCGGTACTGCTTAAGTGCATCGTGGAAGTCCTTGTGCTTGTCGGTCATGAACGTATCGCCAAGATCGACAAGGAAGTCAGGCTTGTCGGCGACCATTTGGTTCAGTGTTCGAGCATAGACGTCTGCGGAGGAGTTCTCATCAAGGTGCGAGTCGGCTTGGATAACAAACTTGAAGTCCTCTGACTTGGTTTTTGGTGTCTTGAATTCACCTCGTTTTTCTCCGCCTGTGTAGGTGAGGGTGTAGCCGTAACTCATGCCTGGTTTCAGTTGTTTGATCTCAAAGGACTGAGGTTCGAAGGCTTTGAGAGTCTTTTGTTCGGAGCCAAATCGCCCCTCGATCGAGAGCGAGACTTCACGATCTTTCGTCGACATCACACTCAGAGTCGCTGTCGTTGGGGTCGGGGCGCATTCAATTGCCGAGATTTCGTAATCGGGGGTTGCTGAGATGAAAACGCCGGGTGGTCCGCCACGCTGCTGACCACCCTGACCGCGTTGTTGTCCTCCACCTTGACCCTGCTGAGCGGCAAAGCCGACCGCTAGGAGCCCAGCGATGGCAATGCCGGTCAACTTTACTGCTTCCATTCGTTCTCCGAAAGGCAGTGGTCGTGATTCTTGTCAGCATGGTGGAGGGCGGCGGTGAAGCCGCTCCGGGCTTCGCTGAGATCAATCTTTCCGTTTCTATCGAAGTCGAATTCTGATGCCTTCGCATCGGCAAACGCTTTGAAGGCTCCAACGAGTTCTCGCTTGGTCGCAAACATTGACCGAACGTGCTCTTCAACTTCTTGCAAGGTGATTTCATAATCCTTGTTCGCATCGAGAGAACCTGCGTTGGCAGCAAAAAACTCGCGCTCATCGCCTCCTCCACCACCACGACGCCCACCAGGACCTCCGGGATCACCGCCGGGGCGTCGTTGACCTGGCCGGTAAGTTTCAACGACCTTGCTTCCGTCAGGTGAGACAAACTCGAATCGGTAGTTTCCATCGGCTTGGATTGAGTAGTTGACGTAATGTGTCTGACCGTTCAGTTCGTAGCCCAACGACCAACTTTTCTCCCCGAGCTTTTTGAAAGTCGTTACTTTTGCGCCCCGCAAGGGAGGCAAAGCGGGGCGGACGGGCTGAGCGAAGGGCTGAGGGTCGACTTGACCTCCAGCCTCGGTCACTTCGCCGTGGAATCCGCCATTCAGATACGGATAGGCTTTGGTTGCGTGATAGTGATAGCCGCGATCTTTGGTAGTATGCCCGTTGAATTGATCAAGGTCCTTGGGTGCAGAACCCCCGGTACAGGTGTATCCATGAATCGGATAGCCGTCTAGAGCGAACGCGACAGGCAAATCGTTCCCTAGTTTGGCCTGGAGGTGCAGAGGCGCAATATGATAGTGGTAGTCGTCTCCACGGCCGCTATGTCCGCCGAACTTGTCGAGTTCGCCCGCGACGAGGGTATCGGTTCGTCCATCGTTTTTGATGGGGTTAAAGATCGGAACTCCGTTGGCGGCGATGGCAATCGCACCTCGGAAGAAGCCGGTTTTCGCTGAGAGTGGGTTTGCGGCGGGCTTGGGAAAGAGCGGAAAGCTCCAAGCGTTGGAGCCCGTGTACTTCTGCGGGATGGCCACTTGCTGTTGCCATGCGATGATTCCGGCCATGAGCTCGTGGTCGGGCATTCCGTCAGATTCAATGTAGAACTTCGATGCATCGGCGTGCGTTTTGACACCGGGAGCAAACGGGGCGAAGCTCTTCGTGATCTCAGCGGCCCTCTTGGCTGCATCCGTTTGGTTCAGAGCGGCAAGGCTGATGACAGCCAGTGCCGAAACACCGAGGAGTGGGATCGATTTCATTTGTTCACCTTTGGTTTAACATCGTAGCTGTAGGCGACCTCGCCGTGCTTTCTTCCATTCGTCTCCGCTGCGGGGAGCCAGGACCGGAGGAATTCAACCTTGGCCTTTTCCGGACCAACCGTAACCTTGACCAATCCGGAGCCGACGATCTTGTCACCAACCGTGTAGGCATCGCCGTTGATGAGTTTTTCAGTCACGTCGGATGGGCACGGGCAGGATTGGTAGATCACCCCATCCAGTTCCTGCTTGCAGAAGATATGGTCGTGTCCCTGGAAGAAGATGCTGACTCCGGTTTTGACGAATAGCTGATGAATCGGTAGCTCCCACCCCGGGCGCTTGCTGGCTAAACTCTTCGCGTCACCCCACTCGAAGGAGGTTGCTCGCTCGACGGCACCGCGCCCGGTCCCCATGACATGGTGGGCGAAGACGAACTTGTACTTCGCTTTGCTGGTTTCCAGTGTCTTTTTGAGCCACTTGTACTGAGTGTCACCCAGCGTTATGCCCCACATTTCTCGGCGCTTTTGCCCTCCGTCAGCGCGATTGTCAACCGCATCTTCAGAGTGCCAATAGGGGTCGATTGTGACGTAGAGGGCATCGCCCCAAGTCCAGGCAAAGTAGTTTCGAAGAAGACCGATGTGCTCAATCGGCTCGGGATTCCCGGTGAAGAAACTGTCGGGAGCCGGGTTGACGAAGTTGCGATTTCGGGCGTTTTGGGCGAGAACTCCCAGGCTGTTGGGGGTGCCATCCAGGTTTGCTTTGGCGGCTTGTTCATGATTTCCGTTCACGAGGTAAATCGGAGCTTGCTTGCCGATAAGCCCGATGTAAGGAACCTGCTTGGTGTAGCAATACTCTACAGCTTCGGGCGTCTTGGTTTGGAGGGTGTCCACGCTGAAATCGTCGCCAAGCATAATGAAGAAGTCGGGGTTGTAGCTGGCTGCCGTTTGGTAGGTCTTCTCGTAGAGACTGGGGTCGTTCATTTTGCCCATTCGCTCGGGGTGAGAATCACCTTGAACGAAGACAGTATAGGTTGATCCCGACGCTCGGGCGGTTTGAAATCGGTATTGGGGACCGGACTTTTTCTCGCCGTTTTCGGTGTACTTGAGCGAGTAAGCGTAGGACGTGTTTGGCTTGAGGCCCGTGATGGTGAGTTGTGTCGGAGTGCCTTTCTTGAAGGCTTGGGAAGAAGTTTTGCCGGTTGGCGATCCTCCTTCGGGGCCGTATTCAATGTAGCCTTCGAAGTCCATTCCGGGGTGGATGGCCATTGAAATCTGTTTGTCCTCACCATTTCCTAGGATGATGCTTGCAACTGGCCAGGCCGCTTTCGCGGGGGGATAGATGCGATTCCGCCCTTGTCCTTGACCCCGTTTTTGGCCACCACCACCTTGGCCCTGTTGAGGAAGTAGGGCAAACGATCCCGCTACGAACAGTGCGGCAAGACCCGCGATGATCAGCTTTGATTTTCCGCTCATTTCCTTAGCCTAACGGTTTATCATCAGGCTGGTTTAGCAGAAGTTGTTTGGGAATTATTTGGAATCTTCCGCGGCCCGAGAATTGACCGCATTTTTGCGATGTTTTTCGAGGCGCCAACCGATAAGTAAAGCAAGAACCTCCTTGCTGAGGAATGGGAATTTTATGAACAAATCGCCTTTCATTCTTGGTCTTGCCGCTCTCTTAATGGCGGGTTGTGCGGGCTCGGCCACGCTTTCGGGCTTAACTGACCCGGTGACCAATGCTGTTCAAGGGCAGGCGGCTCTGGATGCGGCGCTCGGGCTTCCCGCTTCGAGCGATCCAACTCAGCAGCTGAGCGATGCGGTTTATAAGCTAAATACTGCTTACAGTCAGCAGCCGACGCCAACTCGGGCGGCGGGTTTTGCGGTGGCTTCGACGGCAAAGCTGGCAAACGATTTAGCAACCTTGTTTGGAACCGAGATTAGTCGAAGCAGCAAAACAATCTCAAATCCGACGGTTCGGAAGATTGTTGGACTTCTGGCTCCTTGGAAGCGAGAGGACGAGCTTTCAGGTTCATTCAGCCCAGTTTCGATTTTGACCGATTCGATTTCCAAGCCAGCCGAGACTTCCCGAGCATATCCGGATGACCCAACTCCTGTTCAGGTGAAAACGGCTCTTGAGGCAACTCTCAGAGACCTCGCCCGAATCGTCGACATTTTGACCGACGCTAATATCGATGCAATCGATGCGGCCAACTTCACGATTGTTGACCCGAAAGGCACCGGGGGAGCACGAGTCAGGATCGGGAAGGCTGACCTTTTGATTCTTCGGGCTAATGCCGAGCTGGTTTGCTCTTATCTCAACTTTGCGCTAGGTTATGACATTACATTTAGCTCATCAAACTTTGATTCGAGCCGTACGTTGGCCACTGAGTTCGCGGCGGATGTGACGTCTGGAGCAACGGTTCCAGCATCACGGCTCCTTCCGCCTGCCCCGTTCCTTGGGTTGGCGAGCAATGGAGTTGCTAGCATCACTTCTGCGAAGGCGAATCTTGCGGCAGCGAGTGCTGATCTTGGAGCGGCAGCGACGAACATCATCGCACGAGGTGCTTCGACGGGATCTCCACGATGGTTCGCCGAAGCGATCAATCTTCCCGCAAGCGACCTTTCGAATGTTTCGACTGAAGTGAACAACTACTTGACGACCACGACGAATGTGACGATTGGCGGCACATCAACGGGAGTTACGGTTGGCAACTTCCTCACGAATCCGACGGCACTTCGCGGGTACTTGCCCAGCTTCACCGTCACATCGGCAGGCGGGAACTATACGTTCACTCCGGTTGAAGGAAGCTACGACGATAACTTTGGCAACCTATTCTCGACGGGTGTTCGGTACAAGGTTGTGACCCTGAGCGGGTCAAAGAATCGGCTCGACCTTCTTGCAGAGTTCTTGAATAACCTGCAGGGCAAGTAAGGCCCTTATTGAATCCCCTCTCGACTTGGGTCGAGAGGGGATTTTTGTGTTTAGCTGAGCTTGCCAGTCCAGCGGATTCCGTTGTAGATGACCTTGAGGACGTTGTCCAGCTTGTAGGTTGGGTAAGTCTCATGTCCGGGGCGGAAGTAGAAGACTCGTCCGATTCCTTCGCCCTGACCGACACCCTTGCCGGGGCCGGATGTGAACTCGGGGTCGATTCCCTTTCCGACGGTCCAGACCAGGCCGCAGGGGAAGGTTTCGTTTCCGACGCTGAAGAGGGATTGGAAGATCATCTGCTCGGCGGGAGGCACATCGAACGGTGAGCCGTACATCTCTTCGGCTTCGATCACGAAGTCGTCAATGCCTTTGGCAATCGGGTGCCAGGGGGCGCAGACTCGGATCGTCTCGCTGTCATCCGCTTCACGCCAGCCACCCTTGAGGTGTCCGGTACAGCCGAGGACGGCTTTGAAGGTCTTGCTATAGTGGCCCGAGTGGAGGCAAACGAAGCCCATTCCCTTCTCGTGAACTTGGGCTTTGACCATGTCGGCGATTTCGTCGTTGACTTCGCCGTGACGGGCGTGGCCCCACCAAACGAGGACGTCGGTGTTGTCGAGGACTTCTTGAGTGATGCCTTGGTTCTCTTCGTCGAGGTTAGCGACTTTGATCTCGAGTTCTGCGCTTGCGTCGAGAGCATCCACTCCGGCTTTGATCGCTCCGTTAAGGCTGTCGGGATAGATTTCGAAGGAACGGTGCTGGGGGTTTTCGTCCCAAATCAGGACTCGAAGTTTGTTGGACATCGGCTTAGATTATGAAGCGAGACTTTGCTGGTTTGCGTATTAGCCTAGAATCCATAATATGATTCGCGCTCGCTCGCCCTTGTTTGGACTGACTTATCTCTTTGCGATCCTCCTGGGCTTCGGGATGGCTTGGTTGTACTTCACGCGAATTGATCCATCTGTCGCCTTGGAACGGTGGGTCAAGACTCCCCGGTTTGGGTTGTTTCGAGATATTGGGTGGGCATTGACCATTTTGGGATCAGTGGGGTTGGTCATCGTCGGCTTCATCGAGTTTCGGATTGTGCGGGGGTGGGAACCGAGATGGTTGCGACGGTTTATTCCTGGCTGCGTGGTTGTGGACATCTATAAGCACGGATCGGACCCGAAGGAGCATCGGCGAATCGAGGTTCAGTCTCCGGAGGGATGGGCGAATTGGTACATCTTGGATTCGGAGGAGACGGGGCTGTGCAAGGTTGGGGATACGGTGCATGTTTGGGCGATTGGGAAGCATGTGGCGCACATCACGGTGATTGAGCCATCGGCGATCGTGTATTCGCCGAAGACTCGTCTTGCGGGGTGGGGCCGTACGATTGAGCAGTCGCAGGGCGGGTGTGCTTGGATAGTGATGGCTTTAGCTCCTTTGCTCGGAGGAGGGTTGCTGGGGAAGGGACTTGAGCACCTGATGTTTGGGGAGGCGATTTTTAGCGAAAGACGTCGATTTAGGGCAGGCGTTCCTCGGCTTGCGACAGGTTTCGAGGCGCAGTTCGTGGGGGTTGTACTCCTTGTGGCGGGTTTGGCATTGCTCGGCTACGTGCTGCATCGGTGGCTCACCGGATGGGATGATGAGGAGCTCAACTCATTGATGGAGTCGTCGCTGACTTCTTCTCGTCGATCCCGAAGAGGCTGGTGGTCGTAGCTACTTCTTGTCAACTAACCCGAGGGGGAAATCCTGGTTGGGGATGTGTTCTTTGCTCCAGACTTTCTTGGCTCGTTCGATGAGGTCCGGTCGAGTGCTGGATAGGTTGTTCTTTTCGGATGGGTCGGCTTCAAGGTCGTAGACTTCGATCTTTTCAGGATTCTTTTTGAGGTCTGGTCGGATGACTTTGAGGTTGCCAAACCAGACGGCTTGCATTGCGGAGGCCTCGGGGTACTCGACGTAGATGAAGTCTCGCTTCTTAGGCGCTTTGCCGAGGAGGGCGGAGGCGTAGCTGACGCCGTCGGTTTTGGGGGTCTTTGTGCCGCAGAGTTCGCTCAGGGAGGCGAGGGTGTCGTAGGCGACGAAGGGTTCGTTGATCGTTTTATTGGCAGGGATGACGCCAGGGCACCAGGCGATGAAGGGTTCGCGGATTCCGCCTTCGTAGAGGGACATTTTCTTGCCTCGGAGGCCGCCGTTGGAGTTGAAGAATTCGGTGTCGACGCCGCCATTGAAGGTTGCGCCGTTGTCGCTGGTGAAGCAGATCACGGTTCTATCGGCGATTCCTTGCTCTTCGATCGTCTTTCTCAGTTGCCCTACTGTCCAGTCTAGGTAGGCGATCATCGCGGCGTAGGTGGCGCGGGGGCGGGGGTTTGGGAGGTACCCGCTCGCGCCGAGGTAGGGTTTGGAATCCCATTCGGTTGGGAATTTTTTGATCCACTCAGGTGGAGCTTGGAGCGCGGCGTGAGGGATGGTCGTTGCGTAGTAGATGAAGAATGGGTTTGCCTTGTTCTTCTTGATGAAACTCTGGGCATTGTCGAGGATTTTGGCATGGGCGAAATCGTTGCCGTTGTACTTGGCGTTCCATTCGTCGAGGTCCGTTGGGACCGTTTCAGCTTTCTGGTGGGCGTTGCCGCCGACGTTGTCCAATAGATCAGGTTGGTGATTGCTCCAGAGATACTTGGGATAGTGGTTGTGGGCTCGACGCTGGCAGAGGTAGCCGTAGAAGATGTCGAAGCCGTGGTCCATCGGAGTTTCGCCGGACTGGGGTCCACCGAGTCCCCATTTTCCGAAGATGGCGGTTTGGTAGCCGGCGGATTTGAGGTTTCCGGCGATGGTCGTGGTGCTTGCCGGGAGGGGCATTTGGCCCTCGGGATCGTTTGGTCCGAAGCCTCCTTTTTCTTTGTTACCTCTGATTGGAGAGTGGCCCTGATGGAGACCAGTCATCAGTGAGGCGCGGGTTGGGGCGCAGACGGTGCTGGCGGCGTAGAAGCGGGTGAATTTCGTTCCTTCGGCGGCGAGGCGGTCGATGTTTGGGGTTGGAATGAGTTTTTGTCCGTAGCAACCGAGTTCGCCGTAGCCGAGGTCGTCGGCCATGATGTAGATCACGTTGAGTTTTGGCGCGATCAGGTTTGCGGCGATGGCGGTGAGGAGCATTGATCTGATTCTACAGTATGCTTTCGGCGTGCATCGAATCGGAATTTTGATCGGCCCGAGGGGGCGAGGGTCGAACATGATCGCTTTGGCAGCCCGGATCAAGTTGGACGATGCGATGGTTGTGCAGAAAGTGGTGACTCCTCGGGCGGATGCGCCGGGAGCTTTGGCGGCGATCGCCGAGGGGCTGCGGGTTGAGACCGTTCCGTATGAGGGAGCTGTTCCCTATGAGGCTCGGCTTGCTGAGGAGTTGGCGGATTGTGATTGGATTTGTCTCGCTGGATACATGAAGTTGCTTCCGGCTTCATTACTGGAGTCTCATGAGGGGCGAATCTTAAATATTCATCCGGCGCTGCTGCCGAAGTTTGGTGGCAAGGGGATGTACGGGATGCATGTCCACGAGGCAGTTTTGGCAGCTCAAGAAGGGGAGAGTGGGTGCACAGTTCACTTTGTGACGGCTGAATATGACGAAGGGGAGATCATCTTACAAGCTCGGTGCCGGGTTGAGATTGACGACTCGCCGGAAGAGCTGGCGGCTCGGGTGCTCCGTTTAGAACATGAGAGTTACTATCGAGCCCTGAAGAAGGTGGTCAATGGCGCAGGAAGTTGAGCTACCAGTTGGGCGGGGTCACAAGTGGCTTTGGCTTGTGAACATTATTGGTTGGCCGCTGATCACCATTTTGGGGCCAACGACTTTTTCCGGAGCTTCTCGGGTTCCTCGGTCGGGAGGGTTGATCGTGATAGCGAATCACCTTTCGGACTGCGATCCGGTTGTGCTTCAGGGGTGTTGCCCACGTCCGATCTTCTTCATGAGCAAGAGCGAGTTGTTCTCGATGAAAGTGGTGGGGACTTGGATGCGGTTTTGGGGAGCTTTTCCGGTGAAGCGCGGGGCTCCGGATCGGAGATCGTTGCGAATCGCTTCGGAGTTGGCTAAGGCAGGAAACGTCGTTGGGATTTTTCCGGAGGGTCAGCTTTCGGAGAATGGGCAGCTTCAGGAGATTCGAGAAGGGGCTGCTCTGATTGTTCGTATGGCTGAGGTTCCAGTCATTGTCTGTGGGTTGCGCAACACGAACCGGATGGTGCCTTATGGTTCGGTCATCCCTCGTCCGGCATTTGCCAGGATCACCGCGACTTGGGGCGAAGCTCGGACGTTTTCGAAAGACTCCTCGAATGAGGAGATTGCGGCTTGGATGGAATCTGAGCTTCGACGTTTGATACCGGAACCTAAATAAAAAGAGCTAGCCGATGGGCTAGCTCTTTGATTGTCTTCCGTTCTCGATTACCAGATCGATTTCGGAATTCGGTTTTGGGTTCCTTCTTCGCCAGGATTTATCTTGGCACCATCGGTTGATCCGATGATTCTTGGGGTTGCAGATTCAACGTAGTCGTTGTTGTACCAGTGAGCAACCGGCTCGTGCTGGCGGAAATAGAAGTCCGTCCAGACCGAGAAGAGCACAGGGATGAAGAAGAAGCCCATGAGAGCAAACAACTTACCAAGGCTTGATGCCCATTTGACATGCATAAAGTACATGACAACGATGTATGTCTTGATTCCTGCGATTCCAACTGCGATCACATTGTTCACCCAGTATCCGGCTTGGTGACCCAAACCGAACGGCTTAGTGAGGATGTGACCGATATCGATTTGCGCGGCGGCAATCGTGAGGACCATAAAGACAGCGAGAATTCCGGCAGTCTTAACGTACATCGAGTTCGCATGGATGTGGTGACCTCCATGGTCATCGTGCACTGCGGCGAGAGGGGATTTTGCCATTAGTGTGAACCTCCACCCGAACCCGCACTTGGATTGGGCATGAGATAGAAAAGGGGATAAAGGAAGATCCAAACGATGTCAACGAAGTGCCAGTACAGGCCGACAAGCTCGGTTGGGATGTAGTCCTCGGTGACAATCTTTTTGCCTTTGAACCACATCATCGCTAACGCTCCGATGACCAGAATTCCGACGAGTACGTGAACACCGTGGAGCCCCGTCATCGCGAAGTAAAGTCCGAAGAACAGTTGGACGTGGTCGAGGTTGGCCCCTTGGAAGTGGCTTACTTCGGGTGCGAATCCTGGCCCAGGGAACAGATGGTGAGCATACTTCTCGCTGTACTCGACGTACTTGATACCGAGAAACACAAACGCACAAGCAAGAACTCCGCCCAATCGCATGAGTACTCCCATCCGATTCTTCAACTGCGCTTGACGTACAGCCGTAGCCATGAGGAACGAGCTGAACAGTAGGTTTGCAGTGTTAATGCCGCCTAACTGCCAGCTTAGCTCGCCATGAGCCTTAAACCAGTCGTTCTGATAGTTCGCCCTATAAAAGGAGTATGTGAGGAAGAGCATGCCAAAGAACATGACTTCTGTCACGAGGAACGTCCACATCCCTACGATGTAGGAATCGTTCTGCTGATCCATGTCCTCGTATTGAAACTTGAGGACGTTGAATTCATCGCCGTGCGCTGCGTGGGACATTATTAGGCTTTACCTCCTGCGGCGAGCATGTCATTCTCGTGCTCAGCGACTGGGTCGTAGTCGTAGACGTCGTCGGTTACGATTACCTTGTAGCGGAAGTTCTCGGTTGGAGGTGGTGAGCTCGTTGCCCACTCAAGGCCGTGTGCATTCCATGGGTTATCCCCTGCTTTCTCGCCCTTGAACAGCGAGTGGAGCAGATAGAACGCAGGAACCGCAAATCCAACACCCAGGACGGATGATCCCATGGTGGAAAGGATATGGTACGGCGTGAACTCCGGTGCGAAGTAGTAGTAGTGGTAGCGTCGTGGCATTCCCATCCAACCCACGATGAACTGCGGGAAGAACGTGAGGTTGAATCCGACGAAGACCAGAATTCCGTTCCACTTTGCGATGGACTCGTTGAAGAGCCTTCCGGTCATCTTTGGCCACCAGTAGTGGATACCAGCGAGGAAGCCCATGATTGAGCCTCCGACCATGACATAGTGGAAGTGAGCGACAACGAAGTAGGTCGCAGACAGGTGGACGTCGTTTCCAGCACTGGCTAGGAACGGTCCTGTAAGTCCTCCGACAAGGAACAAGCCCTGGAAGCCAATTCCGTAGATCATCGGCGAAGAGAGGACAACGTTCCCTTTGTACATCGTCGCGGTCCAGTTCCAGACCTTAATCGCGGATGGAACCGCGAGGAGGAACGTCAGCAACGAGAAGATGACGGCCTGGTACATCGACTGGCTTGAGACGAACATGTGGTGTCCCCAAACGAGGAAGCCAAGGAACGCAATGGCCAGAGAGCTGAAGGCGATCATGTGATAACCGAAGACTCGCTTTCGGCTGAACGCGGTCATGATCTCAGAGATGACACCGAATGCCGGCAAAATCATGATGTAGACAGCTGGGTGACTGTAGAACCAGAACATGTGCTGGAACAGAACCGGGTCGCCGCCTAATTCAGGACTATAGATTGGGAGCTGGAAGGTTCGCTCGAAAATTACGCAGAGAAGCGTAATCGCAACGACCGGCGTTCCCAGCAGCATGATGACACCTGTAGCGTAGTGACCCCAAATAAAGAGAGGAAGTCGGAACCAGGTCATTCCTGGCGCACGCATCTTGTGGATAGTGATGACGAAGTTCATGCCCGTGGTGATCGAACTGAAACCACCGAGGAAGACTCCGAGTAGCGTCAAGGAGACGTTACTGTTCGAGTACATGCTCGAATAGGGCGTGTAGAACGTCCATCCCGTATCTGCTCCGCCGGCAAGCATGGCAAGCATGATGCACGTGCCTGCAGCCATGTAGAGGTACCAACTCAATAGGTTGAGCCGAGGGAACGCAAGGTCCCTTGCACCGATCATGAGAGGGATTAAGAAGTTCCCTAGTACCGCCGGAATAGCAACGAGGAGAAACAGGAAGACCATGACGGTCCCGTGGGCAGTAAAGAGCTTGTTGTAAGTCTCCGACTCCATCAGGTTTCCGGCAGGTGACATCAATTCATATCGAACGCCTGCAGCGGCAAGTCCGCCGATAAAGAAGAACAGCGTTACCGACATTAGGTACAGCATTGCGATTCGTTTATGGTCTTCAGTGAGAAGCCATGAACGGATCGAGTGTCCATTAGTAAGGTAGTTCAGTTCAGGGTTAGTATGGAAATGCTCCATTCCCCCGACTTCAGTCTTGACTGTCGTGCTCATTGTTGATCTCCCTTTTCGACGGCCAGTGCACCAACCGACGGGGCGGAGCCTCGGCGGGTTGGAGTTGCGTCTGCTCTATCTGAATTGAATTGCATAGCGTTGCTGTTGAGTCCGGCTTTGCCGGCTAGATCCCGAGCCTGAATTCCAGGCATCGCAGCGGCGATTGTGCTCGTCGGAATGCTTTGGCTAGCACCTGACTTGATGTAAGCGACAAGATTCATAATATCTTCCTCTGAGAAGGTCTTATCATAAGCTGGCATCGTTAAGCCGTACCCTTTCGTGACCTTCTCTGCGGGCCTCATGATTGCTTCTCGGATGTAACTTTCGTCGGCGATCCACTTTCGACCGTCGGCGGTTTCACGCGACTTCCCGAAGATTCCGCGAAGTGACGGGCCTCGTGGGATAAGGTCATTTGCCCCGTGGCAGTTTCCACATCCAATTTTGTTGAAGAGTTTTTCGCCGGTTTGGGCTGCGGTCAGATTCTCTCGAACTTGACCATTTTGAGCGATCCAATCGGCGTATTCTCTCTTCGGCATTACGATAACCGAACCACCCATTTCCGAGTGCTGAGTTCCGCAGTACATATTGCAGAACAGATGATAGCGTCCAACCTTCGTGGGGCGGAACCACAATTGCGTGTACCGTCCAGGAACTGTCATGAACTGAACGCGGAATGCAGGGATATAGAAGGCGTGGATAACGTCTTGCGAGATCATCGTGATCTTGACGTCGGTGTCCACTGGAACGTGCAGAGTGTTGTTCTCTCGAACTCCATCTGGGTGCTGAACGTGCCACATCCATTGCTTTCCAACGACGAATATCTCTTTCGCATTTTTCGGCGGAGTTCGCATGTCGACAAAGATCTTTGTGCTCCAGAAGAACGTACCGAGACCGAGAACGGTTGGGACCAGAACCCACCAGAACTCCATGCGTGCGTTTTCGTACTGGGGGCTAGATCGATCAGCCTTACTTCCCTTCTTGAATTTGACCGCAAACCAAAGGATGAGCGCGAAAGTAAGAAGCCCAAAAAACACCGCTTGAGCTACGATGGCGTAGAACAGCGCATCATGCTCCGAGGCGAAGTTTGACGCCTGCGGTGGGTTCATCGGATAGTTAAACAGATTCCAGTTCATGGTTCTTTGGTTGCGCCCGTTTAGGCTGTCGGGCCTCCCGACGGGAGAGTATTGCTTGGATACTTCTTAAACATTCGGAACATCGAAATGCCCAAAACGAGTACGGTGAGGACCGCGGAAGTATTCAAAATCTGAATGATTGTTCTTGTTCGAGGGCTAGAAGCTTCCATCTTGAAGCAACCCAAGAGGAACACGTCCCCAAGTGGCTCGACGATGCCTTTTTCGGCGTCTCGAATTCCTGAGCGAACGGTTACGGTTGCGAACTGGCCACCGGTATTGTAGCCAATGATCTTCCCACTACCGGCTAGAAAAACTGCGGCTGCCGGATGGTTGACCCAGTCTCGCTTTTCGTCATAGGTGTATTCGAAGCCCATGGTCGCGGTTAACTCTCGAACATCGGCTTCCTTTCCGATGGTGAAGTGAATCCCTTTATCGACTGTCTGATACGCTTCGTCTCGCTGTTCAGGAGTTAGCTTTTTCCAACCCTCGTTCATGATGCCAAGGATTTCGGCCTTCTTGGCCCGAGCGAGTTCAACTGTCTCCTTTGGATGAATGCTAACGACGACCAGGTCGAAATCTCGACCGGGAACAACCGACTCGACAGTCTTTTTGGTGCTCACTGCGACTTCCTTGATGAGCATCTTGGTCAGAGAGTCCAGTTCTGCAAAGCAAACTCCATTGCACTTGTAGAAGATTGGTAGGAGCATGACAGGACGCCCCACTTGGAGGTATTCGCCGAGAGTCTTGGTGACTCCTTTATCATCCGTGAGCGGCGTTGCAAGGGGCATCTGCGCTCCGATTGCGGGTTTGAGATTAAAGCTGTCTTCGAACACCCCTCGTCCTCGAGGTCGAGTGATCGCAAAAAAGAACGCCACGACGGCGATTGCCATCATTGGGATCCAGATTGCGCTTGCTCCTCGAGTTCTGTGCATGTCTATTTCTACGGAGTCGGGGCGTCAGTATTCAGCTTGATTGTGTTGCCGGTTGTTTTTGCGGGAACACTGTTTCCGGTCGAAACTCCATTTCTTGCAACCGATTCCATGGCTTGATCGATCGGCATCCGAGCGGTACCTGTGGACTGGTCAACCCAACCGTAGTAGTTGAGCTTCTTGTCCTCATCGTCGCGCATGCGCTTGATATCGACCTTGGTCGTTATGTTGTCTTGAAGCTCCGGTTTATCCTTGAGTCCAGCATTTCTCGATGGAGTTACGTCTTTCGGAACGTGCATCAGAGATCCGTCGATGAAAAGGTTGTAGATATACACCGCGATGATGTAGCAGACCACACAACCAACAACGGTCCAAATTGTTGCCTTGCGGATGGATGGGACATCAAGGTCACGGCGGTCGTAACCCATTTTGTCTAAGACATCTGGATCAATTGGATCTGGCTTAGTGTGCATTTTTCTTTGCCTCCTCAAGTCGTTTGTCGTAAAGCGGTAGAAGCGGAGCTTTGTCCACGTTGTTCAACATCACTGCGAACCAAGCGAGAGCCATCACAACCCAACCAGTGGCATCGAAGATCGTGCTCGGTCCAAAAGCCTGCGGACTCATTCGGTTAGGAATTGATGCTCCGATGATCCAATACACGTCAAGGATACGGAAGCAGAAGATGAACAGAGCGATCATCGCGAGTCGGTCTGCATACCGCTTCACCCGGGGTGAAAGGAGCGTGACGAACGGGATGACGAAGCAACCCAGGATCGTTGAAGCACCGATGAGGTTCCAGCCGAGCATTGCGTCTGCGCCACGATGGGCGTAGAACACGGTGGTTTCCGGCAAGTTTCCGTTCCAGAGGATGATGAGCTGCGACACCGATGTGTAACCCCAGAGCATCGTCAGAACGAACATCATGTTGCCTAGGTCCTTAGTGAGGCCTGGAGCCATGACGTTTGCGTAAGGCTGTTTTCCGGCGTTTCGAGCGACGAGGAAAATCGCCATCGAGAGAGCCGCTTGGCAGCCACCGATCAACAACCAGAGGGTGTAGATCGTGCTGTACCACTTAGGCGTCAGCGACATGGCAAGCAGAGTCAGAACGAACGTAAGAACGGAGACGAAGATGACCATCATCGGCGTTGCGAAGTTGGTTCGGAATTGATATTCGTTCTCGTCAAGGCTCTTGTCGTGTCGGTTGGTTGACTTTCTCAGCGTATTTGCCATGAAGGCGAACAGCGCGTAGCCACCCAGAATGACTCCTCCGAAAACTGGCTTGTTTAGAAAGACAGCCTTCTTTGCAAGAATAAAGTCGTTAGCGGCCTCTGGTCTTGCCCACTCGTAGACAACATCCGTTTTGAGGAGAAGTGGCAGAAGTCCAACACCGAGCATCGCCCAGGTCTGCCAACTAGCGCCTGCTTCAAAGATCCGCAGAACAGGGAGAGTCCAGCTGCTCTTGATTGAGTTGTGAAGAAGCGTCAGCGCAAGGCAGCCGCAAGTGACCATGAGCCAAAAGACGTAGCCATACATGTACGAGTTCAGCATGAACTTGTGCGTGTCGCCACTTCCGGCGGATAGGAAGGCCACTAGCCCAAGAAAGCCGACTCCTCCGAGGATTGTCGTGATACCCTTATAGTTGAAGAACTTTGGCTTGTCGGTGTCTACCGGGGTAGTTGTCAAGACCGCTTCACTCATTAGTGTGCGCCTCCTTCGTGCGATTCAGCTTTTGGTTTTTCATTCAACTTTGCTTGTTGGTCCGATGTGAGGTCCGTTGCCTTAACGTTTTGGCTGAGCTGAAGAGCCCTGATATAAGCAACGACAGCCCATCGATCCTTTGGTTCGATACGACTTGCGTAGCTATACATCGCCCCGTATCCATTGGTGATGACGTCGTAAAAGTGTCCGACCGGCATCTTTCGCAGGCGATCGGTATGTATGTTGCCTACGGGTCTCTTCAACTTGAAACCTCGCTTTGCGATCATGCCTTCACCGTCTCCGGTTCGGCCGTGGCAAGGGGTGCAGAAGATATCAAATCGCTCTTGTCCGCGCTTCAGGAGCTCCATGTTGATTTCGGTTGGAATCGCGTCGACCCATTTGCCGTTATCAATTCCGGTGAAGAACACAGCGTCCTGACGAAGATTTCCGCGAGACACAGTTCCCTGGAGAAGTGGCCGTGATCCTTGGCCATCGGCGAAGAACTCGCTTTTGTCGAGGGGGTGCGACTTCTGCTGAACCCACATGTCTGTGTTACAGCCACTGAGGAAAATGCCCACTGCGGTGCAGGCCACGCCGGCTTTTAGTAATCGCATTCAGATACCTCCACAGCTCCGTTTTCTTTCATGACTTTTTCAATGACCTTGGCGTCATATGCTGGGTCCTCTGCTTCAACCGCGAGGAAGAAGCGATCTTGGGTTGCTCGGTCAAAGTTCTTCGTGTTGAAGATCGGATGGTACGGCTTTGGAAGCTTGTTGTAGACAAACATTCCGATGGCGGCACTAAAGGCTGCGCAGAGAATCGTTGCTTCGTATGCCACCGGAATGAACGCGGGAACCGAGTTCAGAGGGCGTCCACCGATGTTCATTGGGTAGTCGATGACTGCAGTGTAGTACTGCAACGAGTATCCGATCGTTACACCCGTAATACCGAAAATGAAGACTGTCCAGGGCACCCGGTTATCCCGGAAGCCGATGGCCTCGCTCAGCCCGTGGATCGGGAAGGGCGAGTAGGCATCCATCTTTCGGAAACCCTTGTGCTTTGCCGCTTCGGCGGCTTTCATCAAGTCTTCGGGCTTTTCGAACTCACCAACGAGTCCCCAAAGCCCGGACGGATCAGACCAATCGTGTGCCATTAGCTATTTGCCCCCACTTCTTCGACAATTTCCTTTTTGCCACCCATCTTGTAGAACAGGTCCTTCACCTCGAAGATGTTGATCACCGGCAGGAAGCGGATGAAGAGCATCATGAGGGTGATGAAGAGTCCCATTGTTCCGGCGAACATTGCGACATCCCAGAACGATGGGTAGTACATCTTGTCGCTCGACGGCAGGTAGTTGTTCGTCAGCGACATCGGGATGATGACGAATCGCTCAAGCCACATCCCAACCGAGATGAGGAAGCAGATAAACATGATCACTTTCTCATTGCGTCGGTACTTGGGAATCCAGAAGATCTGTGGAGCGATTCCGTTGCAGAAGATCAGCAACCAGTACATCGGAGCATAGGGTCCTGTGAATCGAGTCTTCATCAAGAGCTTAAACTCATAGAAGTTGCCGCTGTACCAGGAGTAGAAGATCTCAAGAAGGTAGCCGTAGAAGACGATCAGTCCGGTGGCCAGCGTAATCTTACACATCCAGTCGATATGCCTGTCAGTGATCAAATGTTGAAGCTTGTAGGCCTTCCGAATCGGAATTCCCCAGGTCATAACCATCGCGAAGCCAGCGAAGACCGCACCGGCGACGAAGTACGGTGGGAAGACCGTAACGTTCCAGCCAGGGACGATCGAGATCGCAAAGTCGAAGCTAACGATACTGTGAACCGAAAGAACCAGAGGAGTGGAGAGTCCGGCGAGAAGCAGATACATCTGCTCGTATCGGTGCCAGTGTTGGTTGCTTCCGCGCCATCCCATTGCCAGGGTGGCGAAGATGACCTTTCCGTACTTATTGGTGCTCTTGTCTCGCAGGGTGGCGAAGTCGGGGATGAGTCCGACGAACCAGAAGACGGCAGAGACCGAGAAGTAGGTCGAAACCGCAGCGACGTCCCACATCAGCGGTGAGCGGAATTGTGGCCACATCGCGAGGATGTTTGGATAAGGGAACAGCCAGTAGGCATTCCATGGGCGTCCAGTGTGCAGGATTGGATAGAGCCCTGCGCACATGACCGCAAAAATCGTCATCGCTTCTGCGAAGCGGTTAATCGAGTTTCGCCATTGCTGGCGCATGAGAAGCAGAATGGCCGAAATCAGCGTTCCTGCGTGGCCGATACCGATCCACCAAACGAAGTTGATGATATCGAAGCCCCATGCGGAAGGAACGTTGTTGCCCCAGATTCCGATTCCTTGATAGAGCAACCAGAAGATGGAAAGTCCAAGAAGCCCGGTGAGCGAAATTCCGATCAGGAACAGTATGTTCCAGCCCTTTCCGTGTAGCTTTTGGTTAAGGATCAGCCGGTCAACCGATGAGTCGATGGATGAGTAAGTTTGATCCCCAGTAATGAGGAGATCGTTTAGCTTTTGATCCTGAACTTTGGCCATTAGTGGTGTGCCTCCTCTGCCTTCGCAGACTTGATCTCTGGGTTTGGATTACGAAGCTTCGCAAGGTGAGAAGTTCGCGGTTTTGTCTGGAGTTCCTCCAAAAGCAGGTAGCTGCGCGGATCATCTCTGAGTTTGGCAACTTGGCTGTTCTTATCGGCAATGTTGCCGAAGACTATTGCTTCGCTCGGACAAGCCTGCTGGCAGGAAGTAACGATGTCACCTTCTGCGATTGGCCGTCCAGCCTTCTTGGCTTCAATTCGAGCTTCGCTGATGCGCTGGGTGCAGTAAGTGCACTTCTCCATGACGCCTCGACCTCGAACCGAGACGTCCGGGTTGTTCAGCATCTTGAGAAGCTGAAGACCGTTATCCTTCGGCGTGTTGATTGCGCCTGGAATCCTACGCGTTGAGATCGTCTTGTTCTTGTCGCTGAACTGCGCCTGGTTATCGGTCCAGTTAAGATAGTTAAACCTTCGAACCTTGTAGGGGCAGTTGTTGGAGCAGTATCGGGTACCCACGCAGCGGTTGTATACCATCTGGTTGATGCCCTCGTGACTGTGAACGGTAGCTGCAACTGGGCAGACCGGCTCGCAAGGAGCGGTTTCGCAATGGACGCAAGCGACTGGTTGCCAAGTGACGCTTGGATTCTCATCAGATCCGCTGTAGTAGCGGTCGATTCGGATCCAGTGCATTTCGCGGCCCCGTGAGACTTGCTCTTTACCGACAACCGAGATGTTGTTTTCCGCTTGGCAAGCCGTGATACATGCGCCACAACCGGTACATGCGTTCATGTCGATGGTCATGCCCCATTTTTCGCCATTCCAAGCGAAAACCTCTTCCGGCATCAAGTTGTATTCCTTGATCTCCTCTTGCTCCATCGAGTGGCCGACCATGAGCGCATGGCGCTTGTCTTCCGCGGAGTTGAACTTCTCGAGCGTTGCTTCCCGGATGACGTCGCGATGGTCAGGAATCTTGTCGCCACCCAACGGACTGTGCCCCTGAGTCGTAGACAGGTGCTGGGTCTTACCAGTTGGGGTGATTGTGACGCTGGAGAAAGTCGTGTTCTTCGACGACATCAGCTTGTAGGCACTGAATCCTCCACCATCAACCCCGCTCAGGGTTGCAAGCGTTCCGCCGGCAGTTCGTCCGTATCCGAGGTGAATCGTTACAGAGCCAACCGCGTGGCCAGGGAGAATAAAGACCGTGCCCTCAACTTCGCCGGCTTCTGTTTTGACGCTGACGACGTCATCGACCGCAATCTTGTTTGTCTGAGCGTCGGACGGCGACATGTAAACGACGTTATCCCAAACGAGCTTACTGAGCGGCTTTGGCGTCTCTTGAAGCCAGCCGTTATTAGCAAACCGACCGTCGAAGATGGTTGGATCAGGAGCAAAGACAACTTCCATTCCCGCGCTCTTGACCGGCGCAGGGAGCGGAGCTGCGCCGCCCGCCATCGCAAGTGAGGCAGAGGCCGAGTTAGGAATCGTTCCGTTGTGAATCGCTTCCCGCCAGGATTTTTCGAAAGCGGCGCCGCCGAATCCCTTGGCTTGTAACGTTTCGCGAACGAGATCGTAGCCTCCCTTCGGCTCCCCGAGGAGACCAGAGAAGACTTCGATATCACTTCGGCCGTCATAGAGCGGAGCGATCAGCGGTTGAACGATCCCTGCCGTGCCTTCAAAGGATCGAGCGTCGCCCCATGCCTCAAGACTGTGGGTCATCGGGATGTGCCAATCGCACACTTCAGCAGTTTCGTCAAAGTAAAGCCCGTGATGAATTTTAGCGACGGAGACAGCGGCCGCCAGCGTTTCCCCAACCTTCAAATCGGCGGGTGAAGCATAAACCGGGTTCGTGTTACTGATCACCAAAGTCTTGATCTTCGCGCCTTTGACGTCGTTGATCAGGTCCTTCAGCGATCCATAGGTGGTGGTGAACTCGGGAGCTTCCACGAATTTCACCGTCTGCCCGACGTTTCCAAGGAACTGGTTCATTTGGAAGGCGAGCTGGTGAACTTCGGCTGACTGGTGCTCACCGGCGACCACAATGCTTGCACTTCGGTTCTTGAGAAGATCGGCAGCGATTGCGCCGAGATCAGCGGCAACGTTAGTTGGAGCAGTTCCGGCAGGATCTGCCATTCCGAGCGCATTTGCAAGAGCGCAACCTGAGCCATAGACTTCGCTCGGCTTCACTGCGTAGCGGTGATCTGCCATTGCTCCGACCGTGCCGGGAGCGGCCTCGAAGGCGTATAGGCGGCTCATTTCACCCTTGTTTCCAAGAACCCGACGAGCCTTTGCAAACTGGCGAGCGTACACGAGTGCACCTGGATTGTCGCTGGTGCTCAGGAAGTCAGAATCGAGCGATATGACGACCTTCGCCTTGCTGAAATCGTAGACCGGCACACCAGGCTTACCGGTGACAGCGGAGACAGCCTTGATTACGTTTCCACGTCCGGCTGGCTCGTGAGAGTAGAGCTTTGCGCCTTTCGCCTGCAGTCGAGCGAGGAGCCGTGCAGCGGTTGGCGAAGTCAGCGTACCAACCAGGACCCCAACGCCACCCTCAGCGACCTTCGGACCAGCTACCTTGAAGAATGCCTCCCAAGTGGAGATATCCCCACCGGTAGTTACGTTCTGCGACCGGTCTGGGTCGTAGAAGTTCAAGATTTCAGCCTGCGAAATGGAGTCAAGAGCTCCTCCAGAGGCAGGGTGATCAGGATTCCCTTCTAGCTTGATTGGGCGACCTTCGGTTTGCTCAACGAGAACTCCAGTGGCATACCCAGCAAGAGTGACCGCGGAAGCATAGAAAAGTGGCTTTCCGGAGACATACTCCTCAGGCGCCTTGACGAACGGGACAAGTTTTTCTTCAGGAAGAAAAACGCCGCGGCATCCAGTCAGACCAGCGAGCGCGAGACCAGCTCCGGCGTACTTGAGAAGCGACCGTCGGTCAATCTCAAAAATCTCTTTGCGATTCGGAAATTCATCCTCAAACCAGGCCTCGAATTCAGGCGTTTGCATGACCTCTTCGAGAGTGCGCCAGTACTGCTGCCCGCGCTTTCCTTCCAGCTCCGCTCGCATTTTGTCGAGGGCGATCTGCCGACTATCTTGTTGAATCTGTTCGATTGTCTCCATCAGTCAAAATCCCCTTACCGGTGGCACACTCCGCAGTCTGCGAGTTGTTGAGTCTTGATCCCGTACTTTTCGACGATATCCTTACCTGCCTCAATGGACTCCTTGTCCTTTGAACCGGTGTAATCGCCATTGACCAGAATTGTTTCTGCGGGCGACAAGTTTGCCTTACCTTTGGTCTGCAATTTCCAGTAGAGCTTGAAGGCAAGCTGTCGTGGAGAGTCGCCAGGATGCTCCTTTTGCAAGTCCTTATTCCAACCAAGGAACTTCTCTGGGTTACGGTGGCAGTCCAAGCACCACGCCATTTGGAAAGCGTTGCCTTTCCACGTGATGTGCATATCATTGACTGGACCGTGGCAAGTGTTGCAGTTCAATCCTCGGTTCACGTGAATGGAGTGATTAAAGTAGACAAAATCAGGAACCTTGTTGACCTTGTTCCAAACGATCGGGGTGCCCGTCTCCATGCTCTGGCGAACTGGCTCAAGCAGCGGAGAATTGGTCCAAATCTGCGAGTGACAGCTCATGCAGGTTTCGGTCGATGGAATGCCAGCGTATGCTGATTTTTCGACACTGGTATGGCAGTATCGACAGTCAATTCCGAGCTCCCAGTTGTGGTGCTGGTGCGAAAACGGAACTGGTTGGTTCTTAGGAACGTTTACCTTTGTGTTAGCTGGTGATCGCGAGAGTGCAGCGAGGGACAATCCGACAAGTAGCGGACCTCCTGCAATACATGCGATTGCGACTTGTGCCACGGAATTGGCACCCGGCTTGAAAACCTGTGAACCCATACTTTACAGAGACTCCATTTGTGCTGACCGGCGCATCCGTGCAGGTCGGCGTTGTCTATCGATTTTGACGGCGATACACGAGAATTGATGATACCGGGAACCTAGGACGTATTGCCTAGGGGTTGCGGTGGTTTGGAGTGATTTCATAGGACAACCACCCGATCGACGGCGAACATGAGGAACAAAATCGCGAGATACAGCATGCTGTAGTGGAATAGCCAGCTTGCCCGGGGGCGCTCTTCCCAGTTTTGCCAGAGCCGCCAGACGGCCCGGATTAAAAGGACATTAAGAATAATCGCTGAAACACCGTAGATCCAACCGACCTCCGGGAGCCACATCGGAATCATCGTGGTGATGATAGTTGCGACGGTGTAGATGCCAATCTGGATGACGGTGACTCGATTGCCCTTGACCACTGGAAGCATCGGCACTCCGGCAGCTGCGTAGTCGTCCTTGATCAGGATTGCAAGGGCCCAGAAGTGGACCGGAGTCCATACGAAAATGATGGCAAAGAGGTAGAGCGCGAGGGGAGGAAGTTCGCCCGTGATGGCGGCCCAGCCAACCAGGGGCGGGAACGCCCCCGCGGCGCCTCCGATCACGATGTTCTGCCAAGTGCGCCTCTTGAGGAGCATCGTGTAGATGACCACATAGAAGACTAGCCCACTCAGGCCCATGACTGCACTTAGCGGTGTAGCTACCACCCAAAGCGAGGTGAAGCTGATCACGGTAAGCGTGAACGCGAAGATCAGCGCATTGACGCTGGAAATGTTCTGAGTCACCGTAGGGCGCTTCGCGGTGCGCTTCATTGAGATGTCGATATCTCGGTCGATGACCATGTTAATCGCATTCGCGGCACCGGCAATCATGTAACCAGCGATGCTTACTACCGTGAAGATCGTGATGCCTGGCCAAGAACCTTGGGCGGCGATCATGCTTGTCATCGTGGTAAATAGCAGGAGGCTGATGACTCGGGGCTTGGTAAGCGCGACGTAGGCCTTGATCAGGTCGCGACCTTTGAGTGGCTCGCTAGTGTGCTCCGCCTCTTCGGGGGCAGGGCGAGATTCAACTGGCTCTATTCCTACCCCGAGGGCAGCTGTAGCAAGAACGACGAGCGAAATCCAGTTCAGATCCGCCAGAACCAAATGGATCATCTGCATGAAGATTGGCGCGCTCATGAAGATGTTCAGGAGACCGACCCCCATCTGGAGGGCAAGAAGCCCGATCACGGTCCTGCACGCGTTTTTGACAAAGGGATCCGGGCGCAAGTGCTGGATCAGCCCACACATCAAAAACATGAACAGACCGATGGATGCGGAGCCGATCGGATGGGCTACAGCGAGCTTGCTTGCCCAGAACGCCCCTGCCTGGAGCCTCTCACTGAGACCTTCGACGTCGGGTCGAACCTGGTGACCGAATGCAGAGATTGCACCACTGACACCCAGAAGGAATGTCCCGAAGAAACCCAATCCGAGCAGCCAACCGACAATGCCTTGATTCCTAAACTGGATTGGTCGGATGCCTGACGTACTGAGAGCCGCTCCGACGTTGAATCCGAGAAGGAGAAATATGCTCACGACGTGCGCCATCATCCACATCGCGCGCTCAACGGTGTCTTTGTCGGTGACCAACCCTTTGACCACAAGGTGCCGACCAACCAGACCCTCGAAAAGGGTCATGACCAGAAAACCGATCGCCATCTTCTTTGCCGGGTGACCCTTTGCAAAACAGCGAAATGCCCAGACGAGCATGATGATGGCAAGGAGTCCGACGAGCGTGGTAGAAATCCGGTGAGTGGATTCTATGAGGGTGGCGAATGAGCCCTTAACAGGGTTCTTCTCACCCGTGCACAGTGGCCAATTCTCTCCACAGCCATCCCCGAGTCCGGCGGCGCGGAGGAAAACTCCGAAGCCAACCACGAGCAAGTTGTAGATGAGGACGATCCAGGAGAAAGTTGCAAAGCCGGAATTTGCCGGGATTGTCTCCCCGGAATAATCCGGAGATGTCATGAAGTTTCTGAAAACATTGAAACCTGACTCTCTGCTCTTCATTTCCTCTCCCATATATTTAACCCTACGAGGCGGGTGTTAGAGTCGGTAGCAACCCCCGGTTTGTGGTGAGATTCGCCGACAAGTTCTCCCTGGTACGCTTGCAGAGTGACGAAGTCCTTAAAAGTTTCGCTCGGTATGATGGCGTTTGCTGGGGTGATGCTCATCTTCCCGATGCTCAACTTTATGGGATTGATCCGAAACGAAAACTCGTCCGAAAGCGATCCTGAGTTCGTCAAGTCGATCGGTGCAGAAGTCGAAATTCCGGTTCCGGAGAAACCGGGGATGAAGTCGATTACGTTTGTGCGTGGCGACAGCGGGAGTCAGGTGCGGTGCCTTCTGCCTGCTTCTGTTGTCGTTAAGGAAGCCGGATTCGCTTATGCCTACAACGATGCAATTATCTCGGTCATTTGCGAAGGTACGGGAGCTAAGGGACAGGAGGTGGTCAAGCGGTTTGCCAACGATAAAACCCAACCGGTGCGAACCAAGAATGGATTCAAAGGTGCGTACGAAGAGCGCACCATCGCCAAAACTTCTCGACAAGATCGGATTTACTATTTGAGTAGCCCAGAGGTGAGCTACTCAATGATGATCGCTTGGCCTCGGGGGAACGCTGAGGCCAAGAAGGAAGCGGAGGCGCTGGCTAGTTCGGTGGCGTATTCGATCGAACTTAACTGATCTTGCCGAGCTCAGTTTTCAGAATGTTGATTGAATCAATATTCTCGGGATCGACCTGGTTCAGAGCGGCGAGATAAAGCGAGATAAAGTCCCCAAGATAGGTAAGGCTCAAGAGCTTTTCTAGGAGAGTTTCGCCTACTGCGGCAATGTGGCGGAAGGAGCAGAGGTCTTTGACAAGACCCTCGGTTACTTCGGCTCGCTTCTTCATCTTCGCGCTCTCGGCTCCATCTTCAAGGATGATCCCGACATACTGGCCTACGCCTTGCTCGCCGGCCTTCACCCAGGCAAGGATCTCGTTGTGGTTGAGCTCAGGGAACTGGTTGACGAAGATGTGGTTCTTCGAGTTCTCGTTGATCTGCCCCTTCCAGCGATTGGCGATGATTGCTTGCCAAGGGCCGAGTCCGTAGATGATGCCGAGATTCCCGTGGAGATCTTGCGCCATCTCCTTAGCAATCGGGTTGGAACCTTCGATGGTCCACTCTGTGCAGAGTTTTTCGAGGAGATCAAACGCTTTGACAAAGTCTTGGGCTGGCAGAAGACCCATCTTGATCGCAGCTGCCAAGACCGGAATCAGCATAAAACCAAGGGCGGTTCGGGGAGGTTGTCCACCAGGCACGGTGACGACGGCGAATCCGTCGGCAAGCGCCATTTCCTTGAGCTTTCCGCCACTGGTCACGCAGACGATTGTTGCTCCTGCGGCTTTGGCTTCAGCATAGGCGCTCAAGGTCTCTTCCGTGTTTCCGCTGTAGCTGGTCGCGAAAACCAGGGTTTTGGGGCCGACGTACGATGGTAAATGGTAGTCACGGTTGACGATGAACGGCATGGAGCCGAATGCTTCGAACATTGCGCGGACGTAGTCTCCACCGACAGCTGAGCCACCTAAGCCGGTGAGCATGGCAAGATTAAAATCGCCTGAGGGAAATTCAACGCCCTCAACCAATCCGAGTGCAGTGCGACACTGGTTCGGATACTCCTGGGTGAAGTGCCACATCCCTTTGGGATCTAGAGCGGTGACGGCGTCGCGGGAGTTCAGATCGATGGACATCGGCGCTAGTTTACCGGTGACGTTGTTAACTACTGCTGTTGCTGGGCAACCATTTGATCCGCCGGCTTGATTGACTTGGTGATCTGTGGTGCAAATGGGCGAACCTGGATTTTGGGGATCGGTGCAGGTTGGTGCAAAAGCTTGGAGCCGTCAGCCGTCGGAAAGGACAGTCTTGGTGAAGACGATTGTGACTTGATCATCACTTACTAGCTACGTTGGAGGGCAACTGTCAACCATCTGGGACGGATTTCATTAGACACTTTTGGGTATGTCTTGTATGATTAAGTCATGCTCGCGATGACTCTGGGACTGGTGATTCAGTCAACTCCGATCAATGTGGAGAGTCCGGGGATTCGGATGGTGAATCTGATTCCGAAGCTGGCTTCGGAGGCACGGGTGTCGTTGAGCGTAGTTCCTGCGCTAGAGAATGATGTCGTGGCGATTCGGACGATGGGTCGGCCATGGGGAGAGGTGAAGGCGAACCTGGCGAAGGTGTTGAACGCGACCTGGGAGGAGAAGGATGGGCGGTTTATCCTGGCTCAGACGCAGGAGCAGCAGTCCGCGGAATTGGCGACACGGTACGAGTGCATGAAGGCCAAGATTCAGAAGCTGAAGGACGACTTCGAGCCTTACTACTCTGCGAACGAATGGACGGACCGAGAGTTTTCAACGTGGCATGCGAGGAAAACGAAGAAGTTCGATCCGGAGACGAAGGGGATGGCTCGGCTGCCCGAGATTGTTTGGCGACGCCGATCAGCTCCCGAAGGGCGGTTCATTGCCAGATTCTTTCATGACGCTACTCCGGAGATGTTCATTCAGAACGGGACGGAGTGGTACAACCGGCCCTACTCTGATGTGCCGATGGCGCTTCACCAGACGATCAGCCTGGATACGCGGAAGATGATCCAGACGTACAAGGTTGAACGCGAACGCAACCAACTTGCTCAGGATCGTCCTTTGGAATCGGATTCTCCGGGCACCGAATACAAGAATTCGGCGCATTGGAAACTCAATCTTCTTGAGGAGATGGATGGCAAGGTATGGGTTTCTATCGATTTCCTCGACAGCCAAGGGATTTACACAGACAACGTTGCCGAATTTGGAGACTATACGGATCCTTCGCACTACGAGGGACTGCGGGGGAAGTCGAAGCTATCGGAGTTCGCATCCGAACGGTTCAGTGCAACTAATGAGATGCTTGGCGAGTACGACCGGGAGGTAACCAAGGAAGATCTCGCTGCTCAGGACAAAGCCAAGAAGCTCGTTCAGGAGCTCTGTGCGGAATTTGCTAAGGCGGAGGTTGAGGACCCGCTGCGCTACTTGTCGGGCGACGAATGGAGGCAGTTTTCGGAGGAGCAGGGCAAGCCGATGATCGCTCTCTTGGCGGACGGAATCGACAACTTGGTGGTGATGAAGAGCCATCCAAAGTTGCCGTCCGGTCTTTATCGGGCGGATGCAGAAGGTTGGATTTTTGGGATGCAGCGCGATCCATTTTATGTCCGTCACCATCGAGTTCCGAGGCAACAACTGGCGAAGTTAATGGCCCATCTCGCCGTGCATAAGGAAGATTTGATTGGAGACTTGGCGAGTATAGAGAAGGAAATGGAACTCGGACATTTGCGGTTCACCACCAATTTGAGGTGGTGCCCAGCGCTCGATAACGTTGCTGATTCATTTGTCAGCCTGACATCGATGGGAAAGCTGGGCGATCTTTACGCTTCGCTCGATGCCGGGCTTCGGCGTTCACTGCTGGCTGGGCAAGTGTTACGTGTTGATCGACAATCAAACGATACTCGCCGGGCTTTCCGAGAAATCGTGTATCTGGGTAGCGGCCTTTATGACCTCGATAAGCGCATACCTTCTGTGGCCTTTCCTGGGATTGACGAAGGGATGCTCTTGGCAGGGCGGGTTGGTTTAGAATCCGGCTACTTCCTCCAATATCCGGATGAGGTTACGAATCGGATTGCTCCTCAGCTGTGTTTCATGGACTTCGACGGACTGGCAAAGTACGTTGCCGAAGGTGATTTTGATCCAAAGGTTGAGGTTGCCACCGCGACTCGGACGACTTTAAATCTTGAGCTTTCATTCCGACAAGTGGCGGCTAACCGACCAAGCGTTGAAGATTCCCATTGGGGCATACCGAAGCCGAAGTCGAAGTTCACCGCGCTTGGCCAGCTACCTCAGGCGTTTAAGGCAAGGCTTTTGGAGCGCGGTAAGCAGCTTTTGAAAGACGACGGGCGTTAGTCTTTCCAGTCCGCAACGAAGATGTTCGTCTCACCAGGTACCGACCCGTAGCGGTTGGAGGCGAAGACTACTTTTTTGCCGTCCCGGCTGAACATGGGGAAGCCGTCGAAGTCGGGGGTCGTGGTGACTCGCTCGAGCATGGAGCCGTCGGTGTTGATGAGGAAGAGGTCGAACTCACGGCCTTTGGGGTCGCCGGAGTTGCTGCAGAAGATGATCTGCTTTCCGTTGGGGTGGAGGAACGGGGCGAAGGAGGCGGACTTGAGGGTCGTGATCTGCTGCTTGTTGTTTCCGTTGGCGTCCATCAGCCAGATTTCGAGTTTGGACGGGCGAACCATGTGTTCTTTGAGCAACGAGGTGTAGTCGGTGCGTTCTTCTTCGTTTTCGATGAGGTCGCGTCGCCAAACGATCTTCTTGCCGTCCCAGCTGACGAAGGGACCGCCATCGTAGCCTTGCTCGTTGGTGAGGCGCTTAATGTTCTTCCCTTTGAGGTCGGATCGGTAGACCTCGAGGTCGCCATCTTTATCGCTGGTGAAGGTGATGTACTTGTTGTTTGGGTCAACGGTGGTTTCGGCGATGTAGCTGTTGCTGCTCAGGACGGTTTCGATCGCGCCGGTTTTGAGGTTCTTGCGGTAGAGGGCGAACTCGGGGTTGACCATCCAGACGTAGCCTTTGCTGCGATCGAGCTTCTTCTGGGGACCTTCATTGGTGGCGAATGTGCTGCTGAAATAGATGTACTTGTTGTCCGGGGAGAGGTAGCTGCAGGTGCATCGACCCTTACCCGTGGAGATCAGTTGCTTGCCGGAGCCGTCGGCGTTCATGAGAAAGATCTGCTCGTCGGGGAAGCCGGGCTGGAGGGATTGGTAGACGATGGTTTTGCCGTCCTTGCTCCAGTAGGCTTCGGCATTTTGGCCGCCGAAGGTGAGCTGGCGGACGTTGCTCAGATGCTTTTCGTCAGGGTTGCTGGCGACGGCTCGGGAGTCGGGCCATTCGGCCATGCTCTTAAACTGCTGATCCGCTTCGGCATTGTAGTGGGGAAGGAAGCGGTGATCGGATGGGACTTCCGGTTTAGCAAGAATTGCGAAAAGAGCGAGCGACAGCATAGATTTATAGTAAACCCATCGCTGACGCCGCGCTGCTCACCAAGAATGACGAAGGGTTTCTTGGGTGACGATTCTTTAGAGGCGGGAAAAGCCAGAGACTACAGTGTTTAGGATCGCTCCGAGGACGAATCCGATCACTAGGCTAGCGATACAGAAGGTCATGATGGTTTGGCTCTTTGGGTGCCCTTTCCGCTGGGCCAGCGAGGCGTAGTAGATTCCGATTGAGCTGAAGATAAGAGGGCAGCACAGCAGTCCAAGAATTCCGAAGATGAGCGCCTTTTGATAGTCGCCATCACCACTGTCGGAAACGCCGTAGCCTGTTCGGGGATACTGCTGGTACGTCGGGGGTTGCGCGTAGTCCGAACCGGGTGCGGGCGCGAAGACCATCCCTGGTACCTGGCTGGCGGCGAAGCGGGCGCCCGTGGCGGCGTCTTCAAGCACGGTGGTGGGGAGAACCCGCCCTTGCTGAGCCCACTGGTTGAGGGTGACGACATCGCCGGGTCCGTATTTCTGTCCGTCGGCAGAGACGACGTAGTAGGTCATGAGCAAAGTTTACGCAAAAAGACCCTTAGGCGTTGCCTAAGGGTCTTTTGAGAATCAGGTTCTTTTAGAACTTGATGCCGTATTGCATTCCGAAGAAGCCGCCCTTCTGGTTACCGATTGTTGCGGTTCCTGGATTGACGAGCACTCCGCTGGTGTCGCCCATTTGGTAGAACAACTTGAGGAGCGAGTTGCTGCCTGCATCGTAGTCGAGCCAGATGGTGGAGAATCGAGCGAAGGAACCGGGGGCAAAGCCCTGGAATCCGCCGTCGAACTGGGTGTTCTCGTGGGTGAGCATCATGCCCCACTTTGGAGTGAGGGCAGTCTTGAGACCGACGTTCCAGCCCTTGGTTTCGCCAACGCCTTGGATTGCCTTGTTATTGGCATATCCGCCGCTGAGGTTCCACTTATCGTTGATTTGGAAGCCCAAATCAGCGGTGACTCGGTTGACGTCGACGAGGTTTCGGAAAACTCCCGTTCGTCCCCAGTCGCCTGGAGCAACGTAGTTCTGCTCAACGTGGTCGTAGCCGACCTTGATGCCACCAAAGATGGAAGTGGCAACGTTGTAGCGCACGTTGTTGTTGTCAACGATGGTTCCTTGGTTGAACTTCTGGATGGACTTTCCGTAGCCGCCGGTGAAGGCAAGACCAGCAATGTTTAAGTCGCCATCAACACCGTAGATCTCTTGTCGGTTCACTGGACCATTGTTACCGTCGAGGTTGACATAGGTTCCGGTGAGCTTTGCGAAGTTGCCGAGGCCAAACGCGATCTGGGTACCCAAGATTCGCGAAGGATTGATTCCGCCTGCGATCACTGGCTGAAGCGCGGTGCCTGCACTGGTGCTCGCTCCGAAGCTACCAACGAATGCATTCACCGAGACAGGACCGAAACCGTAGGTGCCGGTCTTGAGACCGTCCATGAGGTACTGACCGTTGTCCCATCGCTCTTGGTTGTAGAAGCTCGTGAAGTCTGGTCGAGCGAGGATGTAGTGGCCGAGGTTGATACCTTGGCGACCCACGGTCGAGTTGAGGACTTCTGGAAGAGCGGCCCAAGCGGTGTTGAGGTAGACCTCTGACGCTGGGTTCTTGCCGTAGGCAGTTCCGATTTGAGCAGCGAAATCGGACTGGTTGCCGATTCCTGCGGTTGCAACGTTACCAACTACGAGTTCTGCTCCCCATGCTCGCTGAGCGGATGCTCCGCTTGAAAGCTTGAGGCCGAGTTCGTGAAGAACGCCAAGGTCGTCGACTCCAGCACCCGTTGGGTTACCGATGGTGAATCGACCGTCTTGGTTGTATCCGGCTGCAGACCCGCTATCTCGGGTACCAGCAAAGGCCCAGAGGTTTGCGTCGCCGCTGATGACGACGTTCTCAGTCTTCTTCTCGAGTGCGGTGATTCGCATCGACAAGTCGTTGAGCTGCTTCTTCATGCCGGTGACGTCTGCGCCGAGGGAGGTGAGTTCCTTCGAGTAGGTTGACGTCATCTTCTTGAGCATCGAGATGTCCGATCCCCATGCTTTCATGGTTCCAACATCGCTCTTGAGGGAAGCCAAAGCTGCCTTGAGTTCGCTGTTGTCTGCTGGAGCAGGGGTAGCCATTTCGCCTGACTTCTTGTTGATCTTCGCTTCAAGATCTTTGATCTTGGCGGCGACATCTTCGTCAAACGAGACGAGCTTGGCGTAAACAGCGTAAATCATGGAGGCCATTTCGTAGCGAGTGAGCGCTCGAGTGCCTTCGTAGTTGCCGTTTGGCATACCTTGGATGAATTTTTCGAGCTTCAGTCGCTTGACGGCGTCTGCAGCCCAGTGAGTGTCCTGTACGTCCGGGAACGAGTCCTGGGCGATTGCAGGTGCAACGATTCCGAGGCTGAGCACCAGGGAAAGGGCAATCTTGTAAGTTCGCTTCATGCTTAGAATAGATTCTCCTGTTAGAGTGTGGTTACTTTGCCTACTTTCTTTCGTTCTATCCTGACTCTGCGAGCACTTTCCTATGTTACTTACCCACCGAGTTTTGGACTTTACGAATCAAGTTGGCGCAACACCACAAATTGAGTATCACATGTTGTGCCTTTCAGATTCAAGTACGGCGACTACAAATACGATGCCGGGTTCACGGGGCGACCATTTTGCCTGATCTCAAAATGAAGATGCGGGCCGGTTGAAAGGCCACTTGAACCGATCGATCCGATCCTTTGGCCGCGTCGGACTGCTGATCCGGAAGAGACCATGATACGGCTGAGATGCCCGTAGACGGATGACATTCCTCCACCGTGTTCGATAATGATTGCGTTGCCGTAGCCGCCGAGGCGGGACGTACTGATGACCACTCCGTTGCCAGCTGCATAGACTGGGGCGCCGTATCCACCGCCAAAGTCGATGCCGTTATGCATGCGGTTGTATTTCAGGATAGGGTGGAATCGCATGCCAAATCCGCTGGTGCTTCGTCCGGCGGCCGGGGGACCAAATCTGCCGTCTCCCATTGGCGGAAGGCTCTTCCCTGATTTTATGGCGGCCTTCAATCGCTCGTTGACCTGGTCTTCGATTTTTTGGCTGTCCTCGTCGAACTGTTTGACGATTTGTTCCATTTCGTTGCGCCGATCCTTGAGGGAATCCATGAGGGAGATCTTGGCGGCTCGTGCCTTCTCAAGTTGATCCTGCTTCTCCTTTTGGGTTTGGAGCATGGAGTTCACGCTTGCGACGAGCGAGTCCTGCTCGGTTTTCTCTTTCTCGATTCGGTCGCGGACGACGACGTACTCCTCAAAGAGTTTTCGATCCTTTCGAGCGATTCGATCGAGAATGAACTGTCTCGAAGCGATGTCTCCGGAGTCGGCAAGTCCTAGGAGTGCGGAAAGAGTCGTTTCTTGACCCCGCACATACATCGCACGGAGCCGTCGCCGGACTTCGGCTTGCTTGCCGGAGAGTTCTGCTTCGGCTTTGAGTAACGACTTTCCAAGCTCCTCTTGTCTCTCCTTGGCTGCGGAGAGTTTCTCGGCGGTTTGTTCAAGGGTGGTTTCGGCTTCTTCGAGGCGGGAGTCTACGCCCTCGATTTCGGCCCGTACGTCGCGAATGACCACCTTGGCGGCGTTGAGTTGGCTTTGCGCTCGCTTTTTTTGCTTCTCAATCCTCTCAAGTTCCTGCTTGAGCTGTTTGACGGATGGCTTCTTTTGTGCCATGACCCCGAGGGGGATGAGGAGCAGGAGCAGGAGCCAAGATCGCTTCATTGAATCCTCTTGTGAAGCCTGATGAGGGCGAGGATGGCGCAGATGATGCCGTAGCTTGCTCCTGCGATCACGGTCCAGAAATAGACTGGCTGAGCCGGAAACGCTGGGAGAGGTGGGATCGACTCGTAGGAAAGGACGACAAGGCTGACTTGGCGGTAAGTGAGTTGTAGCAGGACCGCGGCGAGGAGTCCACCGAATACGCCTTGCACCTTACCTTCAATCACCATTGGCAAATACATGGTTGAGTAGCCCGCTCCGACAAGCCTCATGATACGGATTTCGATGCGCCGCGACATCGCGGCAAGGCGCGTGACCGTGAAGATGAGGACTCCTGCGACGAGGAGGAGGATTCCCCCAGCGGTGGCGCCAACCCAGCGCAACAGCTTGAGGGCTTGCTCGAGAAGGTTTTGTTCTTTGCGCAGGTAGTTGACTCCGTTTACGGGCTCGACCTCGGCGCGCGCGCGCATCTGTGCAGCGATTGTGTCCCCTTGGCTCAGGTCGTTCAGAATAATCTTGAGCCCGTCCGGATAGGGGTTATCGATATCCTTAGCGATGTCAGGGTTCTCTTTCGAAAACTTCTCCCAGGCATTCTCCTTTGGAATCAGAATCGCTTTTTCGACTCCTCGAGTGGCTCGCACGTCTTTAAGAGTTGCTGAGACTTGGTCTCGAGTTGTTCCCTCCTTGAGATAGACGCGCATCTCGAGAGTGCCGGTCATCCTTCTTGCCCCTTTCTGAAGTCCAAGATAGAGGAGACCCAGACCCCCCAAAACGTATAGGCAGACGGCGGTCGTCAGAACACTGAGCACGACCATTCCGAGGTTTCGCCTCAAGGAGACTATGGCTTCGCCGAGGATGAAAAAGATCCGGTCAAGCATCGTCGCCCCCTGATTCCGATTCCTCGATCTGCAAATCGACGTTTTCGTCTGGCTCTGATGGCGCATCCTCGTTACCATCGACGACCGCAATCAGGGGGATCACTTCGGTTTCCAATGGCTCGGACTTCGGCCTCTCCATTGGCCCTGAGTCGCTCACGATCCTGCCTTCTTCTAGGCGAATAATTCGGGCAGGAACTTGGTCGACAACGAGCATGTCATGGGTTGCAACGATTACCGTTGAACCACGGTCGTTGAGATCCAGCAGCAGCTGCATGATCTCCATGGAGTGATCCGGATCAAGGTTTCCGGTAGGTTCGTCGGCAAGGATGAGGGGGGGGTCATTGACCAGCGATCGACCAATAGCAACGCGCTGACGTTCCCCTCCGGAAAGTTCGTCAGGGAAGCTTTTGGCTTTATGGAGGAGATGAACTCCCATTAAAATGAAAGGCGTTCGGCGGCGGGTTTGGCGGCGAGTTTTGCCTGCGGCGCGACTGGCGTAGGCAATGTTTTCTTCGACGGTTTTCTTGGGCAGAAGAGCGTAGTCCTGAGGGACGATTCCCATTTTTCGACGGAGTTTTGGGATGAATAGCGCAAGTTGGCGGTTAATTTCTTTCCCATCAATCACCACTGCGCCTTTGGTAGGGTTGACCTCTCGACTCAAGAGTTTCAGAAGGGTGCTCTTCCCTGCTCCGGTGGTGCCGACAAGGAAGACAAATTCTCCCTTTTGAATCTGCAATGAGAGCGAATGGATGGCGTCTTTGTGAGAACGGTATGAGACTTCGACGGCTCGAAACTCAATATGCGGTTGCCCCTTCTCCACCTCCATACGATACCTAGCGGCGGGTATATTGAACTCTTGAGAAAAGGACTTCTTTTTGACTTCGATGGGCTGGTATTAGACACCGAAACTCCTGAAGTCCGAGCCTGGGAATGGATGTTTGCCCAGCACAACCTTGAATATCCTAAGGAAGTTTGGCAAAGCATCGTCGGGCGCGGACCCGATCAAATCTCGGAGAAACCAGAGGACATCTTGGTTCGAGAGGCGAAGCTGAATGAGACGCCGGAGCGGATCTATACGACTTTCCGGGCTCGTTACTTCCAGATTTTGGAGAAGGTCGCCAGGCCAGGTGTGGAGAAGCTCATTGCGGAGGCGACTGCCCTCGGATATGAGTTGCACATCGTTTCCAGCAGCGAGAAGCGTTGGGTTGAGGGGCATCTCAATGACCTTGGACTTCGTGAACATTTTCAGACTTTGACGACTCGTGATGAAGGGGTTCCGACAAAGCCCGCGCCGGATCTTTATCTTCGGTGTCTCGAAAAGAATGGCTTAAAGCCGAAGCAGGTTTGGGCTCTAGAGGACTCAGCAAATGGCCTTGCCGCAGCTAAGGCGGCCGGAATCAAGACTCTGGTTTGCCCGAATCCGACGACGGAGCATCTCGACTTCAGTAAGGCGGATAAGATCGTTCTGTCACTGGAGGAAGTTACGCTTCCGCTGTAAAAAGGTACAACCGAGAACGTGTCAGAACTCTTCGAACGCCTGCGCGAGGCCATCCAGACCTGCCTTGACCGTGAGGAGCTGATCGGCATCCACTACGAACCAGATGTGTTCGAGGTCGGCTTTGTTCGGGCGTTTGACGGAGACTCATTTCGGCTCGAGCGGATTGACCGATATGGGCAGAACTGGGGTTCGTTTGTAGGGACTCTCGACAAAGTTCTGCGCACTCAACATGGAACTCAGTACATGCAGTCCGTACAGTTGCTGCTGGAGAGAGTGAAGCAAGGATCAACACCCTCCCGAGGTGCGCCAGACTCGCTCGAGATGGAGAGGTTGCTGGAGTTTTGTAAGAGCCGGAACATCGTTGTGGGATTACACAATGAGGAAGGAAGCACGCTTTATGGCTACGTTCGGGCTTACTCGAGCGATCACGTGGAACTCGAGGAGATTAGCTTTTTGGGCTACGAAGATGGCACCCGTATTATGCCGGTTGACGACATCACTCGGCTCACCTATGGTGGACCGGACGAGGAATCTCGGATGTTTTTGAACCGAGTCCGGTTAGGTCTCTAGGGATTACATCATCGCAAATTCTGTCGGTGTTGACTCTCCGGGCAGGGTGAGAGTCAGCTTTTGATCAAGCCTCTGGAAGTCCGACTGCCTAGTCGTGCCATTGATCGTCATCTCCATCTTCCCCTCTGAGAGTTTCTTCCAGCTACCGAGTACTTCCACTCCACCCTTGGTCATCTTAAGGCTGCCCGAAGGGTCGACATCGAGGTCAATTCCGGATGGCTGGCTGCTTACCCATATGCCGACTGGCGATGATGTCATATCGGAGCTCACCGGTGCGGAACCTTGCCCACAACCAAGGAGCAAACAGCTAATTAGAACTAATCCTTGAATGCGCATCAAATACATCTCACCTCAGCAATGTTATGGTTACGTTACTAACATTTCTGGTTAACCATTGCTTAATCTCGGAGGCGCAAAACTTGGGTGTAGCTCGCAAAAGTGGGCTGCGAGAGCCATTCTCATGAATAGAAAAGCCTTTACTCTTATCGAATTGCTCGTGGTTATTGCCATCATCGCAATTCTCGCCGCGATCCTCTTCCCAGTCTTTGCCCAGGCAAAGGCAGCCGCAAAGAAATCTCTCTCACTCTCGAACCAGAAGCAGATGGGACTGTCGGCTGTGATGTATGCATCTGACTACGACGATGGTCTCTCAGAGACTGGCTGGGACGGTCCCTGCATGCGCCCCGATGACACCCACGACCTAACGTCGGCATCGGTCGGTGACGCTTTCTTCAGCGGTGTGTTCTCATTCCTTCTTGCCAACCAGCCTTACATGAAGAATCTAGACATCATGGCTGACCCAGCGGACCCAGATAAGGGTGTGTATGGAAAGGATGGTTCGATCTGCTTCGAAACACAGCTTCTTCAGTTCGGAACCCGTGGAGCTTACTCCGGAATGCGTTTGGTTCCTGGAGCCATGGCTAAAGCGCTGCCAGCCTCCTACGGTGGCAACTATCTCCTCTCGGTTACCTATGATGCTCCTCGAGGAAGCACGAAGAGCAAGGGTCGAAACATGACGGCAATCGATAGCCCAGCCAACGTTGTCTACACCATCGAAGTCGGTTCCGTCCGAAGCGCGACTGGAAGCAACTTCTCGGGCTGGTACACGGCTCCTGGATACGGATTGAGCGGTGCTGCAGATGGTTCTGGACGATGGGAGCGAGGCGCACGCCACGCTCAAGGTCGAAACTGGGCATTCTGCGATGGCCACGCCAAGTTCCAGAAAGATATTCCTTACAAGACGGCTACAGGAACCAGCAAAGGTCAGCGACAGTTGATGTGGGATTACCAGCAAATCGGTATCTACACCTTCCCTGAAACCACCAATCGCGACTATTGCCCTAAGGGTGTCACCTGCACAACCCTCAGCAACCGAAACTGGTAATCGTTTGATTGTTTGAAACTGTATTGAGCCGCCATGGGGCGGCTCTTTTTTGTGTCCAGCTATAATCTTTGGGTGGCTGCCGCAGTAGATCGATTCCGAGAAATACTTCGCCGATACGTTGGCAAGAATGAACTGGTAGAGATTTACGACGACTCGCAAGACCTTGACAAGTTTGAGGTCGGGTTTATCGTTGCGGTTGGTGATGACACTTACTTTGTCAAGAAGGTAGATGCCAAAGGACGGTACAACGGGCACTACATGGGGCGGCTTGACGATGTGGTTCGACTGGCGACCGGGACCCAATATCTCACCGCGGTCCGACTGCTCACGGAACGTGCAAGATCTTCTGAAGGAGCCGAGCATGAGCTACCACCCCTTGACGCCTTTTCAGATTTGCTCAAGTACGCCCACCGAAACCGTTTAATGGTGAGTGCGTGGGTAGATGTTAACTTCTTCGGGTTTGTTCAGGAGTTCACGAACGAACACTTGGAGCTGATCGAGGTCAACAAATCTGGTCTGGAAGATGGCATTCAGTATCTAGATATTGATGAGATCAGCACGATAGAGCTCGGCGGGCCCGATGTGGATGCCCGCCGATTTCTGCATCAAGTCCGGATGGGACTTTAGCGATCAGAGCTTGAAGTCGACAATTCCCGTAACACCGACCTGTTCGACTGGCTTCACACCGCTGCTCCATTCCTCACTAGCCATGGGAACCATGGCTCGGATGCGGATTTCTTTTCCGAAGAGATCCTGCTCGAGTTGGGCGACGGCTTTGACTTTGTCGACTTGAGCTTTGGGGCCAGAGACCTGGACCATGCCGATGGCGTTCCGGCTTCCGACACCAGAGGTGACGATGGGGACGACCTTAGTTGCAGTCGTCGTCTTTGGATCGCGCTTGATGAGTTTGTTGAACTCCTTGTCGATCTCGCCGCCGTACTTGCGCGTGACTTCCCAGATGCCAACGATCTTGATCAGTTGTCCGATCTGAGCAGGAACAAATGGGGCCAGCAGGGCCACCGACGCAAGAATGAGCATGGCGCGTTGTCGCTTCATGCTCATAAAGACGATTTACGCTCGGATTCGTTTCTTGCGATTGCGAATTGCGCCGTCGATTAACACTCCGGCGAGAATGACTCCGCCGATGAGAGTGAATTCGAGTTGCTGGGAGAGCTGGAGCATGTTGATCATGTTCCTGAGCACTTGGAGGAGCGCGGTGGCGAGGACAACGCCGATGATGCTTCCGTCTCCACCTCGGAGGGAGAATCCACCGAGGACGCAGGCGGCGACGGCGTAGAGTTCATAGCCGATTCCGTGTCCGTTGGGGGAGATTGAGCTGGTGTAGAAGGCAAGCAGGACCGCAGAAACTCCGGCAAGTAGGCCGCAAACAACGTAGGTGATCGTCGTGATGCGCTGGGTCGGAATTCCGGCGAATCGGGCAGACTCTTCATTTTGGCCAGTGGCAAGGAGACGGATGCCGAAGACGCTACGGTGGAGGACGATGAAGGCTATGATGGCGCAGAGGATGAGGAGCCACATGGGGGTTGGTAGTCCCATCCAGTCTCCGTTCACGAAGGCGATCAGAGCTTTTGCTTGAGGTGCGTCGGAGAAGTTGCGTGTGTTATCGTTCGTGATTGTTCGAGCTAAAGAACGATAGATCATAAGGCCACAGAGGGTGACAATGAAGGATTGCAACTTGGCTTTGGTGACCAAGATACCGTGAAGTAGTCCGAGTACTCCTCCCGCCGCGATGGCGATGAGGACGGCGAGCCACGGGTTCATTTGGTGCTCGGTCAGCAACATCGAGAGTCCGACCCCGAGCAAGGCGAAGACCGAGCCGACGCTCAGGTCAATTCCACCAGTGATAATAACGAAGCCCATTCCGATGCTGAAGATCCCGTAGATTCCGATCATCTTTGTGGTGTTCAGGATGTTGGCCTGACTGAAGAAGTTGGGATTCTTGTAGCCGGTGAACATACACACCGCCATCAGGATCAGGAAAATGCTGAGTTCTTTGCCGAATTTCATTTTGCGCCACCAACTGCCAGGTTCATGATTGCCTCTTCGGTCGCGTCTTTGCGATCCAGAATGCCCGAAAGGTGTCCCTCGTGCATGACTCCGATGCGGTCGCTGACCGCCAAAACTTCTTCCATATCGCTGGAGACCATGAGGATCGCCAAACCCTGCGCAGCGAGCCGCCGCAGTTCTGTATAAATTTCTGCCTTTGAACCCACATCGATCCCTCGGGTCGGCTCGTCGATGATCATGACCTTGGGGTTCATCTGTAGCCACCGGGCGAGGACTACTTTCTGCTGGTTTCCGCCCGAGAGGTTGGCGGCGATTTGGTCAATGCTTGGGGTTTTGACGTTGAGCTGCTGGACGCCTTCGGTGGCGTATTTGCGGGCAGGGTGCTGTTTTTTGAGTCCCAGGGCGGAGAACTTGTGCCAGGCAGGGAGAACGATGTTTTCGCCGACACTCATGGTGGTGGTCAGACCTGCGTTCCGACGGTCTTCGGGAACGAGGAACATTCCGGCGTTGATTGCATCTCTTGGTGATCTGACTTTGAGGGTTTCGCCTTTGAGCGCGATGGTGCCTTGGGCGGGGTCGATTCCGAAGAGGGCCCTGGTGACTTCAGATCGTCCGGCTCCGACAAGGCCGGCGAGACCAAGGATTTCTCCGGCTCGGATCGAAAACGAAACTGGGATGTTGGGATAGCGGGAGGTGCGGAGATCCTTGATCTCAAGGACGACTTCGGAAGCAGTGGTTGGACCGGCGTTGACGGACGGGGCGATCTTGCGACCGACCATCAGCTTGACCATCGCCTCGTGGGTGATTTCTTCTTTTGTGAGGGCTCCGGCGTTCTTGCCGTCGCGGAGGCCGACCACTCGGTCGGCGACAACGCCGATCTCGTCCAGTCGGTGGGAAATGTAGAAGATTCCCACGCCTTCTTTTTTCAAATCAGCGATGATCTCAAAGAGGCGGTTGCTTTCTTCAAGGGTCAAACTGCTCGTTGGCTCGTCGAGGATCAGGTAGCGAACCTTCATGGAGAAGGCTTTTGCAATCTCGACAAGTTGACGCTCAGCGATGGAAAGGGCGGCGACGGGGGTGGAAGGAGGACGCTTGAGGCCGACCTTTTCGAGGTAGCCGACCGTGAGTTCGCGCATCTTCTTGCGATCAACCAGACCGGCTTTGCGCAGTTCACGACCGAGAAAGATGTTTTCGGAGATGTCGAGGTTTTCGAGAACGGAGAGTTCCTGGAAGACGACTCGGATGCCCTTGTCGAGGGCTTCGGAGGGGGAACGGAAGGTACACGGAACATCATCGACAATGAGCGATCCGGCGTCCGCCTGGTACACGCCACCGATGATCTTCATGAGGGTGCTCTTCCCAGCGCCGTTTTCGCCGAGAAGAGCGACTACCTCGCCGGGGGCGAGGCTAATATCCACGGAGTCGAGCGCGATGACGCCCGGGAAACGCTTACAAACTCCGTGGATTTGTAGCAATTACTTGCCCGTCATTTCCTTGAGCTTCTTCGCGAATTCCACTACGGTGTCCTTTTTGACCGAGGTGGTTGGAACGAAGATCTGCTTGTTCTCAGGAATTCCCTTCTTGTCGCCAGCAGCGGCGGCGGCCATCATCTTGACGGATTGGTAGCCGAACTCGAACGGTTGCTGAACGATCGTTGCTTCGATGAAGCCTTCCTCAACACCCTTGAGCGTATCGGTTTCTTCGTCGAATGCAACGATCTTGATCTTGCCTTCCTTCTTAGCTTCCTTGACGGCGTTCAGGATGGCAGGGCCGTTGTAGGACCAGAGCCCGACAAGGCAGGCGACATCAGCGTTTGCGACGAGGGTGTCGGCCACATTTTGCTTTGCGCGAGCCCGGTCGGTGTCATCGGTCTTGGGTGCGTCGCCGATGATTATGACGTTGCTACCCTTCAGGGCTTCTTGAAGACCTTGGAATCGCTCTTTGGCGTTCTGGGCGTCGGCTTTACCAACGAAGACTGCGATCTTTCCGCCGTTGGGGAGAGCCTTTTTGACTTCTTCGCCCGCCATTCGTCCAGCGGCGACGTTGTCGGTACCGAGGAAGACTTCGCGCTTACTGTCTGGAGCGTCGCTGTCTTGGGTCATTAAGAAGGTCTTTCCGGCGAGGCCGTCGAGGTCAGCGGATTGACCCTTAGGATCAACCGGGCTGACGGCGATGGCTTTGATTCCGTTAGCGACGAGGTCGTCGAGGATCTGCTTCTGCGCGGCGGCGGTTCCGTCAGCTGGCATCTTGAACTCAAGCTTGACGTTCCCAAGCTCTTTCTCAGCCTTTTCACATCCGGCTTGAGCGATCTTCCAGAAATCGGAAGTGTTGTTGGTGACGAAGGCAACGGCAACTTTATCTCCCGCCGGAGCTGGGGTCGTTGCGGCGGAGCTGGTGTCTCCGGTCGGTGCGGAGCTGTTATCCCCCGAACCTGAGCCGCATCCGGCAATGACGAGAGAGGCCAACATGGCCGACAGAATCCAATTCTTCATCTTCGAGAACTCCTGGTGAATGATATTGCGACACTGGAATAAATATTCCGGTGAGTAGATACCATCTGCTCAAACAGTTTATGCCGATTTCTGGTGCCACGTCTAGCCTCTCGATAGATTCAACGGGGATTTGTATGGGGTAGCGTTGCGTTATGTTGTTGACGTTGATCGCTTCTGCAGTTTTGGTTCAGGATAACAAGCCTTCGATTCCCCTCTGGCCGAACGGAGCGCCGGGTTCCGAGGCACGAAGAGATGAGCCTGAGACAAAGCCGCACGCCTGGTCGATTGGGAACATTTACAATCCGTCGCTCACGGTTTATGAGCCACCTGCAGGGAAGGCGACGGGGACCGGGTTGATCATTGCTCCGGGCGGTGGGTTTCGGGAGTTAGTGGTGGGAGCAGAAGGTTTCCAGCCAGCGAAGATGCTTGCCGAAAAGGGGATCACTTGCTTTGTGCTCAAGTACCGGCTCGTGCGTGAGGAAGGTTCGGGGTTGACGGTTGAGAAGGACGCGCCAGTGGACGCGATGCGGGCGGTTCGTCTGGTGCGGACGATCTCGGATGTGTACGACATCAAGAAGGTTGGGATGCTTGGGTTCTCGGCAGGGGGTGAGGTTGTTTCTCTGGCGACGTTCTTAGGGAAAGCAGATCCTGCGGCAAAGGATCCGGTGGATCAGATGAATGCTCAGCCAGATTTTGCGGCGTGGGTGTATCCGGGGCCGGTGGGAGTTCCGAAGGAGTTCAAGGGAACCTTACCGCCATCGTTCATGATCGTAGCTCAGGACGATTGGGCGACTCAGGTTGTTCTGGATATCACGAAGCTGTATCGAGACAATAAGAGTTCTTACGAGACGCACATTTTGCACACAGGTGGACACGGTTTTAACATGGGTGATCGCAGCTCTAAGGTCACGGTGAAGACTTGGGTGAACCGATTCCTTGATTGGATGGACGATCAGGGGTTACTTTCCAAGTAGCCGGTGCCCCACAATAGAAGGGTGGCAACAACGACGTTCGTCTCCGTAACCGAAATGGCGCGCCTAGTGCGTGATCTTGGGCTCAAAACCTGTCTGGAAGGGGTGGTTGAGAAGCTGGAAGAGGATTACTCAAGGTGGGAGACGTTTCAGAAGGTCGCCCGAACGGCGAACCATTGCGATCTTGGCGTCGTTGAGCTCATGCCATCGTCAACAGATGAGGAATTCGCATTCAAGTATGTGAATGGTCACCCGAAGAACTATGTCCACGGGATGTCGACGGTTATGGCCTTTGGGGCGTTGAGCGACCTGCGGACGGGTTGGCCGAACTTGCTCTCAGAGATGACGCTGCTCACCGCGATTCGCACGGCGGCGACTTCGGTTTTTGTGGCTAAGTTGCTGGCCCGACCTAACTCCCAGCGGATGGCGATGATTGGTTGTGGATCACAGTCGGAGTTTCAGATTGTTGCTTTCAACGAACTGATGGGAGTTCGAGAGTTCACGGTTTTCGATACAGACCCTCATGCCGCCGCCAAGCTGAAGCGCAATCTTGGGCATCTGAATATCGCGGTTTGCGAATCTGTGGCTGAAGCAGTCAGCGGGGCAGATATTGTAACGACGTGCACAGCGGACAAGCTAAGGGCGACAATCTTAACTGGGGACTTGATTGCGCCGGGGATGCATATCAATGCCATCGGCGGAGATTGCCCAGGAAAAACTGAACTCGCAGCGGATGTACTGACGAAAGGCAGTGTCTACGTCGAATACGAGCCACAGACGAGGGTCGAAGGCGATATTCAGCAAATGCCCGCTGACTTTCCGGTCACGGAGCTCTGGCGAGTCCTTGAAAGGCCATCTGCAGGCCGGACAACTGAGACGGAAGTGACGATTTTTGACTCCGTGGGCTTTGCCTTGGAGGACTTCTCCGCCCTTCGATGGGTTTATCAAATGTGTCAAAGGCACGCCTACGGCGAACCAATTGACCTGATGCCGATCATGCCGGATGTCAAAGATCTGTATGGGCATAGTGGACTTGTGTTATCGTTGGTTTGACGTTCGAACCGATCTGCCTAGCCTCCGCACCGCGTTACAACGCGACAGCTAGGCTGCGCTTTTGACCCGCTTTTTTGAGGCAGCCACGCCGCAAACTGGTTAATGAGAGGTGCCAAAGTTAGCCGGGCACTCCGGGGTCCGTAGAGATGGGCATGCACAGCCCTAAATCCTTAGGTGTTGCTGGAACAGTCCCTCAGCCTCGCCCAGAATTTTTCTGTGACCTAAACCCTGGTAAATTTAAGGTGATCTAGGCGATTCTATGCATCGATTTCGATTTCTCGCGTTGTCCGCCACTGCAATGTTTTTGCTTGGCACGTCTGGGTTTGCGCAAGACAAGCAAGACCCTAAGAAGGATCCACCAGCGAAACCGCAGCCGGGTCGACCCATTCCCGACCCGAAGCTGGACAAGTCAGCTCCTGGACAGAATGACGATAAAACAGTGCCTGGGCAAAAGCCCGTCAAAAAGGATATCGTGCCAAAAGCTGACGACGAGGACGGTCGACAGGCAAAAGAGTCAGAAGTCAAAAAAATCGATCCACTCGGTCCACTTCCGTTCGTTTTTCAGGAAGGACCGTTTAAGGACCTCCAGGTCTTTGGTTACAGCTACTTTGCGGCGGCCCGTGATAATGCTCTCGGTAAGCGGATCCCAAAGGCAAAGCCAGCCGAGCAATCTGGCCCTGAAGCCCCCAAGAAGGATGAGAGCGCTGATTCAACTGTCAAGCCAGCTCCAGCAGATAAGTCAACATCGGCGCAAGAGAAGCTGAACAAAAAGGACCCCGGGACAATGCGCCAAGCACAAGAGCTCGAGGAGCCAGTTCAGGCACCGATCAACGCCCTTCAGTATTTCGTGGGTCCAGCCCAGATGGCGAACGGAAACATCGCCATGCCTGCGCCAGAGCGTTACCAGCTCGGTCCCGGCGACAAACTTGTCATTCGTTACTCCAGTCCTCTCGAGTTGCCCAAGGAGCGAATCGTAACCGTCGAATCGACAGGCACCCTGATCGTGCCTGTGATGGGAACAAAGCTGACGGTAAGGGGAATGAGCCTCGCCCAAGCAGAGAAGGCGATCGTGAAAGAGATTCAGCGGGGCCTGCGGGACGCATCGGTCACGGTCTCTTTGGGTGAACTACGAACCATTTCGATTTCCATTGTTGGCGAGGTGATCGCACAGGGCAGCTACCAAGTGCCGAGCGTGATGACACTCTTCAACGCTCTCTACACTGCGGGCGGACCGACGATTGATGGATCTTTCCGTAATATTCAGCTTCGCCGCAGCAACGGCACTTCGAGAACGATTGATCTGTACTCTTACCTGTTGAAAGGTGACCCCAGTCAGGACGTCGCTCTTCAGCCGGGTGACTTGATCCTCGTGCCGCCTGCGACCAACCGTGTTGCGATCAAAGGCGAGGTGGGACGACCTGCGGTATACGAAATGCTTTCCACCGAGAAGGCTAAGGACCTCCTTAAGTATGCAGGGGGCGCTAAATCCACGGCAATTCTAAGCCGAACAGAAATCAGGTCGGTCAACCCAGGGATTGAGCGAGAACTCAAGACCGTGGACTTGACCGGAGATGTCAATCCAGCAATCCGGGAGGGGGATATCGTTACTCTTTACGCTCTTCGTGAAGAGATTGAGAATGCAATCGAAGTTGAGGGGGCTGTTGACCAGCCTCGGGCTTACCAGTTTCGCGCAGGAATGAAAGTCTCCGATGCCATCTTGGAAGCCCGGGGGCTACTTAAAGATGCTTACAATGTCAGAGCTGATCTCTACCGGGAAAACCCTGACAAGACGATCACTTTGCTTCCGATTGATTTGCAAAAGGCGCTGAACAGGGACCCGGCCGGAGACCTTGCGTTGCAACGAAGCGACCGGTTGCGAATCTACTTCGCCACGGAGGTGATGTGGCTTCAGGATCGAGTGGTTACCCTTGAAGGCGCGGTACGGACTCCTGGGAAGTTCTTGCGACTTGACGGAATGCGCTTGTCTGATCTTCTGTTACAGGCCGGGGGACCCCTACCCACCGCCAGCTACGAGGCGGTCTTCGTATATCGGAAGAACACAGACGGAACGGAGGGCCCCCTACTTAAGCCAAACCTTGGCAGGGCGCTTAGTAAGTCTGCCGATGATGACGTCATTCTCAAGGATCGGGATCTGGTCGTCGTTTACAGTATTGACGAGGCGCAGTTCAAATCTAAGCAAGTCGTAACGATTCAGGGTGCGGTTGTAAAGGCTGGTAACTTCCTTCGTTCAGAAGCCCTCACGGCTCGTGACCTTATTCAGTTAGCCGGCGGTCTTCGTCCGGATGCGTCCGAGGATCTTCAGATTTCGCATGCCCGCACGTTCGACTCTTCGACGTCCAAAGGTGGTGAGGTGCAGGCAAACAGGAAGCCTTATCAAACCTATAAGGTGCTTGATGTGCTTGCTGGGCGCGAGAATCCGGTGATGGAGGACGGGGATGTACTCACAATTCCTGGTCGTGGAGACTACCAGGAGGCTCCGATTTTGGTTGAGATTAAGGGTCGGGTCAAGTTTCCAGGTGTTTATGCCATCACAAAACGAGGAGAGACCGTCTACGATCTACTTCAGCGAGCGGGCGGTAAAGCGGAGGATGGCTGGCTTGAAGGAGCCCAGTTCACCCGTGCCCCCAAGTATCTGACAAGTGACGCTGAGTCACGACTTTCGCCGCGCGTTCGGAAACTGCTTGAGGAAATTCAAGAACAAGCGTATCTTCGTGCGCTTGCAAAATCGGACATTGACAAAATTCGACTTCTCAATTCGCAAGGTGGCGGAAACTCTTCGGCTCTCCTAGGGGTGCTAGGGGGCGCTCCGGTTCCTCAGACAGCCACGGCAACTGACAGCGAGGCTACTAAAAAACTGCTTCAACGCGAAACAGTTTCTCCAGCACGAGGTCTCTCTACTGAAGAGATCATTGAGTCGGGGAATATTCCAATCCGATTGGATGAAGTTGAAAAAAACCGGAAGTCGCAGAGCAATTTGACCCTTAAGGACGGGGATATTCTTACAATCCCAGAACGACCGACCACGATTGCGGTTCGGGGTTCGGTTATCCTTCCCTCGACGCTCATTTTCGAGAAGGGTAAGACACTGGATTACTACTTAGCGAAGTGCGGCGGATCGACAATCGATGCCGATACGACGCAAGTATTGGTCATTCGCGCAACCGGAACAATCACCAAGGCTCGGGGTTCGACGCGAATTGAACTTGGCGATGCAATCTTTGTTCCGACTCGGGTGATGGTGGCTAAGCTGACCGATGCTTCCTCGACATTTGATTCAGCGATCAAGTCGCTGACGAATGCTGGGATTGTTTGGGCACTGATTAGCCGGCTGCTTTAGACCAGCCCTTCGATGAGATTGAGAAGCACGAAATCGTAGGTGGAGATTCCACCTACATCGTGGGTGTTAAGTCCGATTTCAACGTACTGGTAACCGATGAACATATCTGGGTGGTGGTCGATTCGGTCGGCATGATGCCCAATGGCCATCGCAAAGACGAGACCTGCCTTATACGAGTCAAGCTCAAACCTTTTGTGGAGTTTGCCGTTTTGGACGCTCCAGCCATCGACCTGCCCTAGGTGCTGTGAGATCTCAAGGTCATCAAGTTTGCGCCTCTCGGGCATGACGAAGTTGGTTCGTTCCATACCCTCAATCTACGGGACCGAGGAGGCGAAAGTCTACGTTCGGAGTCCGGTCTTGGGGTACTACTAGTAGATAGGCTTCGATATGGGCAAATATAAACTCGATCTCAGCAGCGCCGCTCAGATCCACAAAAACCTCGACGTTGAGACCCTGATTCAGCATTGTGTCCAGCGGGATGGATGCAAGCAACTTGCGAATGGAGCCGTCGTTGCCTTCTCCGGCGAATACACCGGGAGAACGCCCAAGGACAAACATACGGTTGCCGATGCCGCTTGTGAAGATCACATCTGGTGGGAGAACAACAACCGGATGTCGCCGGAGTTGTTCGAGTCACTTTTCGGTAAGTTCCAGTCTTACGCTTCGGGCAAAGAGCTGTATATCGTTGACACCTACGGTGGGGCTGATCCTGCTCACCGGATCAAGGTCCGGTTCATTGTCGAGCGCCCTTACCATGCTCTCTTTATCAAGCAGCTCCTCATTCGGCCGTCAGCGGAAGAACTTTCTAGCTTTGAGCCCGATTGGACTGTTGTTGATTTCGGCAAACGATCCTTCGATCCAGCGGTAGACGGTACCCGCGGCGACGCGGTGATTGCCCTCAATATGCCCGAGCAGACCGTTTTGATTGGCGGAACGCAGTACGCGGGTGAGATGAAGAAGTCGGTGTTCACGATCATGAACTATCTTCTGCCACTGAAAGGAGTAATGGCGATGCACTGCTCGGCAAACGTAGGTCCGAATGGCGACACGGCTCTGTTCTTTGGGCTGAGTGGTACTGGTAAGACAACGCTCTCGGCAGATCCTGAGCGAATGCTGATTGGTGACGATGAGCACGGATGGACCAACGACGGCGTGTTCAATGTGGAGGGAGGATGCTACGCAAAGTGTATCGGTCTCACCGAAGAGCGTGAGCCAGAGATCTTCCATGCGATTCGAACCGGAGCCATTCTTGAAAATGTGGTCCTGGATGCTCACGGCAACCCGGATTTCAATGATCAGTCGATAACTGAGAACACCCGTGTTGCCTATCCCATTGAGCATATCGAAAAGATCATGACGCCGAGCGTGGGTGGACACCCGAAGAATATCGTGTTCCTCACCTGCGATGCAATGGGCGTTTTGCCCCCTATTTCGAGGCTGACGAAGGAGCAGGCGATGTACTTCTTCCTCAACGGCTACACCGCCAAAGTAGGCGGAACTGAGAAGGGAGTGACGGAACCCAAGAGCGTTTTCTCGGCCTGCTTTGGTCAGCCGTTCCTGCCTTTACGTCCGAAAGTTTATGCAGAACTTCTCGGGAAGAAGATTGACGAGCACGGCTCCAAGGTTTGGTTAATTAACACCGGTTGGACGGGTGGTGCTTACGGCGTCGGTTCACGTATGAAGCTCGGCTTTACCCGAGCGATGATTCACGCGGCTTTTGATGGCCAGCTGGATGGGGTTGCTTTCGAGACCGATCCGATCTTTGGTCTGCACATTCCTTCCGAATGTCCGAACGTTCCGAGCGATCTACTGAACCCACGCAACACATGGAGCGACAAGGCCGCCTACGATGCGCAGGCGACCAAGTTACACGGAATGTTTGAAGAGAACGCGAAGCAGTTCTGACAAGGCAGTTTAGAGGAAACGCTTCCACCAGCTGACGATCTCGTTCAGCCGATGCTGGCGCAGGTCTGCTGGGCCGGAGCGGCTCATGCCGTGCGAGGTTGAGGCTGGGTAGCGGACGAATCGGGTTGGGATTCCGCTCTGCTGGAGAGCGGAGTAGACCTGCTCGCCTTGCTCGATGTTGCAGCGCAGGTCGCCTGCGGAGTGGATAACAAGAGTTGGGGTGGTGACATCCTTGAAGTAAGAGATGGGTGACTGTCGCCAGAGCTCTTTGATGTCATCGAGATCGCCCCAGGCGTTGCCCTTGAAGTAGCCATCTTTGTTCATTGGGAAGTCGCTGTTGCCAGCCATCGAGACGAAGTTACTCACGCAGCGGTCTGTAATCGCAGCTTTGTAGTCCTTCGTGTGGCCGATCACCCAGTTAGTCATGTAGCCGCCGTAGGATCCACCCATCACGCCCATGCGCTTGGAATCAATGAAAGATTGCTCTTGCATCCATTTGGTGACGGTTTGGATGTCGACCCAGTCCGCGGTTCCCCAGTCGCCTTGAATGGCTTTGGTATGGGATTCGCCATAGCCGGTGGAGCCTCGGGGGTTGGTGTAGACGACAACATAGCCTTGCGCGGCGAGGACTTGGAACTCGTGGAAGAATGCCCAGCCGTATTGGGCGTGGGGTCCACCGTGGACCTCGAGGACGGCTGGCCAAGGTCCATTTCCCTCGGGCTTGATGACCCAGCCGTGGAGCTTGGTATTGTCCGGGGTGTCGAGCCAGATTTCCTCGGCGGGTTGCACCTGAGCTTCAGCATGCCAGTCGGCGTTGAACGCGGTGAGCTGGCGAATCTCACCTTTGGTGAGGTCTTCGACAACGGCAATCTCTGGCACCATGGTTGGGGTGCTGAAGACTCCAACGACTTTGCCGTTGCGCACGGAGTTGCCAGAGAAGAGATGCCGACCACTGGTATGGAAGTCAATCTCTCCATCGAGTGAAACCGACGCAAAGTGGGTTTCTCCCTTGGTTCCAATCACTGCGTGGATCGCCCCGGAGTCCTCGCGCCATTCTATCCAGGCACCGAAGCTGGCTTCTTTCGTATCACTTAATGTTGAAACTGTGAGACTATGATCTGTTGGCTCAGTCAAATTCCGAACGTCACCGCCACTCACCGGACACGTGAACAAGTGGGTGTTTCGGACGCCCCAGGGGTCTTCAAGGTCAACATTTCCCGCCCAGGCGAACATTGTTCCGTCCGGTGACCAGCGCAGCGATTGCTTTTCACCAACGGGCAAGCCCGGAACTTGAGACTGGGAGCCATCGAGGCGAACTCGATAGATCTGGTCGTTTGGTTTCTCGCGGAAAGGGTGTTCACATGCGCTGCGGATTACTCCGAGTTCATCCGATTCAGGTGACCAAGAAAAGTCGTAATTGCCGTGGGCATCACGGTCATTGATCATCGTGACTTCGGTGGTCGCAATATTGAGCAGATACAGCTTGAAGCGCTGTTCGCCGAAATAACCATCGCCGTCGAGTCGATACCACTCTGCTTCTGTGGAAAGCGGAGCTTCGCTCATTCCGGCCTCGTCGCGCTCCTTCTTGCCTTTCTTCGTGAACTCTTCGGCGGTTTCGCGGAAAGTGAAGGCGATCCATTTTGAATCAGGCGACCACTTGTATTCGCCGATTGAGCCTTCGGCGAGTGCAGTCAGCGCTTTCGCTTCTCCGACGGCGGGGAGAAACATGAGTTGGGGTCCATCGGTATCGCGAGCGGAAACGAAGGTGATACCTGAACCATCTGGTGCCCACCTCCCGGCACTGCTTGAAGCAGTGCCTTGGGTGAGTTGGGTGGTCACTCCGGTAAGATCGGTAACCCAGAGCTGATTCACAGACTTGAGCTTCTCCCCAATAGTTTTGAGTCCAAAAAGCACCCGTCCGCAGTCAGGCGAAAATTGAGGATCGGAGACGAGTTTGAACCTCAGGAGGTCGTCGATGGAGACCGGACGTTTGGACATAATCGGAGTCTACGCAACTGGTCCCTCTAAAATCCCTTCACGCAAGGATTTCGACCAAATCTTTGTATCCTGCTTCTTCGGCGAGATCAGAGGGAAATTTTCCTTCTGGACCCGGGGCAGGGGTGGCTCCGTTTTCAATGAGGAATTGGGCGAGCGCGCGGTTCCCCTGATATGCAGCGTAGTGCAGTGGTGCCCACCCACTTCTGCTGGCGAGATTGACATCGGCACCTTCGAAGACGAGCTCTCGAGCGATCGCCTCGTGCTTGTTTGCTAACGCTGTATGGAGCGGCGAGACGCCGAGAGGATTTTCGGAGAGCCAGTCCAAACTTGCTCTCTTTGAGAGCAAGAATCTCACAGCCTCGAGGTGTCCGAAGAACGCTGCGAGATGAAGCGGTTGCCAACCGTCCTCACTGACTGAATCGACTTCGACGCCTTCTAGTTCAGAAACTCTGCCAAACGCGGCCGCTTCGAAGCTGGTTAGCGAGGATTTCTGGTCGATGATCGCCTCGGCTAGTTCGCTCTGACCGTGATACAGAGCGAGCAGGGCGGCTCCGGGTTCATCGGCCAAACCGGGGTTTTGCTCCAGGAGGCTGAATGCCGCCGAAGTGTGTCCTTGTTGAATGAGTTCAGATAAACCCACGGGAGCATTCTATCAGAATTGCTTGACGACTGCCAGAAGCTCTTTGAACTTGGGGCTATCGGCGGCGTAGCACCATTCGTAGGCAACTGCCTCTGTGTGGATCGGAATAACTCCTGCGTCACGCAGGCGCTCCATCCCGAGTTTGTGGCGGCCCTGTGAACTGGACGAGAGAGCATCGGGGCAGACGACGACCTCGTAGCCTTCGGCCAGCAAGTCCAATGCGGTCTGGGAAACACAAATGTGAGTTTCGATTCCGACGATGATGACCTGCTTCCGCCCAGCTGACTCAAGAGCCGACATGAAGTCAGGATTCGCGGCCGCGGAGAACTCCATCTTTCCGAAGACTTGATCGAGGAGACCGTCGAAGCGAGCGTCGGTGCCGCCCATCCGAGACGGATACTGCTCGGATGCTAGCACGGGGACTTCAAGAATCTTTGCCGCTCGACAGAGAAACTCAGAGCGTGCTAGCACTCGATCTGCTTCGTGAATGATCTTGAGAAACGACTCCTGAAGGTCTATCACCAGCAAGATTGATTCCGAAGGGGACAACTTTATCGAGGGCATTGATTGATTTTGAACTACAAAACGTGGACAACCCGCGCGCTAGGGTTTATAATGAGCAAGACGACGGGCACGGAAACATTGCCGGGGCCACGACGCGGTTGGATATCGAACATGAAAACGACATTGATGGCGCTGACGGCAGTGATGATTTCCGGTGTGGCTTCGGCCAACTCGACCTTCCAGGACACTGGAGTAAGCCTTGAGGGCTTCGTGGTGAAGCTCGGTCTCGCCTTCCCGGTGGATAACACACTCAAGAACAACCTGACGAGCAATATCAACTCGCTCGGACTGGAGTTTGCGATCTCGAGCAGCTACGCAAAGAGTTCGGAAGCCTTCCTTGGCTTGGACTACTACGGTCGCAATATTGGCGAGTTCGGCAAGGGATCGTTCACCACGGTTACCTACAACACCCGACTCTTCAAGGAAGCCGAAGGCAGCCGACGAAGCTACACGATCCTCGGTCTCGGACTTGGCTTTGCGAACATTTCGCAAAGCGACACCGTCTACCTCGTTCGGGGCGGATTTGGCAAAGAGCTGAGCGACCACACGTTCATCGAAGCCATTGGCTCCTTCTCAACCAAGACGGCAAATGACGGTTCGTTCAACACGATCGGTCTTTACTTCGGCTACCGATTCTAGGCTCTAGAATTAATGTTCAAAAAAGCATCTCCGGATTCAGAGGTGCTTTTTTGTTTCAGATGAACCCAAACTCGCCGGGGTTGAGTTTGTTGGTCGGGTCGAAGAGTTGCTTGGTGCGGCGCATGAGGGCTTGGGTTTGGGGGGAGATCGCATTCACCATGCCCCTCCCGTCCGCGACATAGACGATGCCCGAACTTGGGATTTGGTTCTCGCGCTGGACAGTTCCGAACAGCAAACCCATCCGTCTATTGACCGCGGCTAATCTACCCTCGAAAGCGATTATTGCCTGTTCAAGATCGTGAGGATATACACGTTGTATCACGGGAGTGCCCGACATGTCCTGACCACTTACGATTTCGACTTCTTCAGCCAAATCCCTCTGCTCAGACAGGTTCTTGCGATCTATCGGACACAGTCTGAATGTGATTTCAAGGGGAATTGCGAGAGTAAATCGACTACCAATGATTAGCTTATGAAGGTCGAATCCGGAAACACTTTTCACCACTTTACTCCCGCTTGTCACGATCGACCCATCCGCAAGAAGTAACTTCATTCCAATGATCCAATCCCTCCAACTCCCTTGGGTTGATTCCCATAAATGAGGGACGTTCAGTGAAAGCAGTTCGGAGACGCTATGTTCAAACCCGATTGCATCGAACGGGAACCCCGGGAAGAAGACCGGGTGAGGAATGTAAAGTCCAAGGTTGAAGAGTTCAGGTTCTCCAAATCTATCAAGGGAAAAGCCCCCTTGAACTGTCATTGTTTGATTTTCGCGCGAAACCTCAAGTACCTGGGTCATCGGCGAGAGATCAATTAATGTGCAGTATTCTGGGTCAAGGTGCCGTCGAAAAGTACTTGCACCCGCGATCCGTACCTGGTCGGCAGATCGAACTATCTCCTGAACCTCTGAGTAGTCCATCACGTCGCCACCCCCCGCCAGCGGAGTTTGTGTTCGGCGCAGGCTCGGTTCATTGGGAGGACTTTGCAGGGGTTGGAGAGGCCGGTTTGGTCGAAGATTTGTTTGACGAGGGTCTGGGCGGCGAGGTCTTCGGGGGTGTACATGAGGGGGAGGAGGTCGAGTTTCTCGACGCCGACGCCGTGCTCGCCGGTGACGGAGCCGCCTAGCTCGACGCATTTGCGGATGATGTCCTCGCCGGCTTTCACCACGCGCTCGATGATTCCCGGCTCGCGGTCATCGAAGTAAAAACAAGGGTGGAGGTTGCCGTCTCCGGCATGGAAGATGTTGGCGACACCGATATTGTGCTCAGCGGCGACGGCATAGACGAAGTCGAGCATCTCAGGGAGTTTGGATCGGGGGATGACGCCGTCGTGGGTGACGACGGTGGGGGCGAGACGACCCATGGCTCCGACGCCTTTCTTGCGAGCAGTCCAGAGCTTGGCGCGCTCCTTCGCGTCGGCGGCTTCGACGAAGGTGAGGCATTGCTTTTCTTCGCAGACTTCACGGACGGTCTCCATTTCCTTCTTCACGGTTTCCTCGTCGAAGCCGTCGCATTCGACAAGGAGGAGGGCTTGGGCGGATTCGGGAAACTCGAGACCGAAGGCGGCGTGGACGGCGTTCATGATTCCGCGATCCATCATCTCGAGCGCGGCGGGGATGGTGCCTCGGGCGATGATTTCGGCGACGGACTCGGTGGCCTGCCGGACGGTTTGGAAGGCGATGAGGGCGGTGCGAACTTGGGTGGGGACGGAGGTGAGTTTCACCCAGGCTTCGGTGACGATTCCTAGGAGGCCCTCGGAGCCGCAGATGATGCCGAGGAAGTCGTAGCCGGGGCCTTGGCCGTACTTGCCGCCGATGGTCAGGATTTCACCTTGAGGGTCAACCATGGTGACGCCGAGGATGTGCTGGACGGTCACACCGTATTTGAGGGTGTGGGGTCCGCCGGCGTTTTCGGCAATGTTGCCGCCGAGGGTGCTGACGCTTTGGGATGAAGGGTCGGGGGCGAAGTGGAGACCGTGGTCGGCGACGGCGTCGGTGATGCGCTTGTTAGCGATCCCGGCTTCGGCGTGGAGAGCGCGGTTTTCGATGTCGATTTCGAGGATACGCGTGAGTTTTTTGGTGGAGATCACAACTCCGCCGAGAGCAGGCATTGCCCCGCCGCTGAGCCCGGTTCCGGCTCCCCGGGCGGTGAAGGGGACTTGATGCTGGTTGCACCAGCGGACTACCTTGGCGACTTCCTCGGTAGTTTCAGGGAGGACGATGACGCTTGGCTTGGCCTTGTCGACGGTGTATGCGTCGCAGTCGTAGGCGCGCTCGGCGGCCGGACCAGAGAGAATCTGATCTGGACGAAGCACGGCTTTGAGCGACGCGAAGTCCATGAGGAGATCACTCAGATGTGTCTGGTAACGGGTCTTGGTACAGCTGAACCGGCTTCGATCCACCCCGAACCTTAATGTTGATCGCCTCAACCACCACGGCAAACACCATCGCGAAGTAGGTATATCCCTTAGGGATATGGATTCCGCCTGCGTCGGCGAGGAGGTTTGCACCGATGAGCACGAGGAAGCTAAGGGCAAGGATTTTGACGGTGGGGTGCTTGTCGACAAACTTCGAGACGACACCGCTGTAATAGACCATGAAAATGCCGCTGATGACGACAGCGGTGATCATGACCCAAATCTCCTTTACCATTCCGACGGCGGTGATGACCGAGTCGAGGGAGAAGATGATGTTGATGCCGATGATGCCCATCAACACCTTTTTAAAGGTTGCAGGTTTGCCCTCCTTGTGCGCGTCCTCGGCTCCTTCGAGCTTGTGGTGAATCTCTTTAACGCTTTGATAGATGAGGTAGAGACCGCCACCAAAGAGGACCATGTCCTTGATCGAGATTCCAATAGCCTCGGTGATAACTTCGGGTTTCTCTTTGGCGGCTTCGAAGAGCGGACGGAGGAAGGAGAGTTCGAAAATGGGGTTCGTAGCGCGGACAATGAATCCGATTCCGAGGAGGAGGAGAATTCGGACTCCGATAGCAAGCCACATCCCTAGGCGACGGGCTTTCTCTTGCTCTTCGCCTTTGAGTCGACTGCTGAGAATGCTGACAAAGACGATGTTATCGATGCCAAGCACGATTTCGAGAATCGTGAGGGTGAAGAGTCCGATGAGGGCGGCAACCATAAGGGATTCGCCTTATTGTACTTGGGACGCAGTTTTGGAGTGCGGAAACTTGTCGCGGCTTTTCGCCGCTCAATCTTGCTCGGCGCAGAGTAGCTCAACTGCTCCGCGCCGCGATGAATCGCTCGAATCGAAAGCGGCAACAAGTTTCCTCACTCAAAGGATTACTTGCTCCAACGAAGAACGGCTTCGGCGACTCGGGCACCGAACTTTTCAGAGGTGTCGAGATCGGCTTTGCCTGGGGTCTCTTCTGCAGGAGCGTTGTCGCTCTGGGTGCCAAGACCGAGATAGTAGCCGTTGCGGTTGTTAGTGCCGTCGTTCTTGATTCCGACGCTGACCCAGATCATTTCTTGCTGAGCAGCTAAGGTTGCCAGGTAGTAAAGGGTCGTGTTCTTGTCGCCGGCGTTGGACATCGAGTTGGTAAAGCCAGCCGCGATCTTGTCTTTCCAGGCTCCACCAAACCATGCCTTGCTCGTGGCGTCGGCAAACATCTTGAACGGACCGCTTGGGCCACCCATGTAGGTTGGGGTGCCAAAAATGATGCCTTGGGAAGCGTTGAGAAGCTCCCAACCGCTCTCGTATCCTTCGATAGCGGCGTCAACGGTGGTGACGTCTAGCAGAACGGCTTTGACGCCTTCGACGGAGTTTGCTCCGGCGGCGACGTGCTCAGCAACTTTCTTGGTGTGTCCGTATCCGGAATGGTAAGCGATGGTGATCAAACTCATGACAAGTGAGTTCTACTCTTGATCCGCCCGGATCATCTGTACGGGCGGATACAAAACGAAAACTTAACCTTTCCAGTCGCCGTGGATGATCTGGTTCTCGAGATCGCCTTCGGCGCTAACTGGACCAGCGAGGATGCAGTTTTTGATATTTCCACTCACGTTGATCGTTGCTCCAGGGAACACGACTGAATTCTCGATTGAGTTGCAGGAGACGGTTGCGCCTTTTCCGATAACGACCGGGCTGCTTGTTTTCCCTTGGACGGTGGCGGTTGAGTCGATATCGTCTCCGCCTGAGAGAAAGAAGCTGGTTTCGAGGTACGAATCGAGGGTACCGGTATCGAACCAGGTTCCTTTAAACTCACCGGCAAGCACGGTTTCGCCTTGATCGATCAGGGTCTGGATCGCGTCAGTGATCTCGTATTCGCCTCTTGCCGATGGCTGGAGGGTCGGGAAGATCGACCAGATTTGGGGACCGAAGAAGTAAAGGCCCGCCATAGCGAGGTTCGATTCTGGATTCTTTGGCTTTTCGACGAGCTTGACGATTCGGTCGCCTTCGACGTTTGCGACGCCAAAGCGGGAAGGGTCTTCCACCGCCATAACAAGGTTGAGGTTGGCGCAACCGGATGACTCAAACTTGTCTTTGAACTCCGCCAGCGAGCGGTCATAGATGGCATCTCCGAGATAAAGAACGAATGAATCTCCGGCGACAAAATCCTCAGCGAAGCTCACTGCATGAGCCAGTCCCTTGGGCTCGGGTTGGCGAACAAAGGAGAGCGAAACTCCAAATGCGGAGCCATCACCCAGCCCTTCACGCATTGCAGCCTCGTTTTCACCGACAACAATCCCAATTTCGGTGATGCCCATCTCCTTCATTCGGTCGAAGGCGTATTCCATCGTGACCCGATTGGCCAGCGGGAGGAGAGGCTTCGGAATCAAGTGGGTGATTGGGTAGAGGCGACTACCTTTTCCGGCGGCGAGGATCAATCCTTTCATCGTCCTCGCAAGGATACCGGGTTCTTGTGCTACCCTAAACCCATGCCACGGATTGGCGTACTGTTTTTAGGGGCATTTTTGTGCCTGGCTGGTTGCCGAAGTAAAGAGGAGGTTAAGTTCACCTCTTGGGCGCCGGAGCCCGTGGCGGTGCCACTTTCGGGGTCCTTCGCACGCCTGGTTCAGATCGGAGAAGCTGTAGAGCAGGAAGCCCGATCGAAGGCATTCTACAAGGGCAAGCCAACTCCGCCAATTACGACCCGCACGTCGTTTTTCGGCAAAGAGAAGAAGCAGGCAAATGCAATTATCGGAGCTAACAAGGCGGCTCTCATTTCTCTGGCTGAATCAAAGATTGAGATGCAGTTTCAGCCCTTAGGACTGGGGGATCCTCCGATCTATCTACGCGGAATTCGGTTGATCGGAGAGTCGATTCTCTGGGATCTTGAGGACGCTCTTGCTTCGCAGAATCTGGATCTAGCAATTCAACGATGCGGACAACTGACTCGACTCGGCTCGCAACTACTTGGCGGTGGAGGTTATGAGGCAGCTCTCGGGATTTCTCTGGTCGATAGGGCACGAGCAACGCTTGCTCCAGCGCTCGGTCAGTTGGGGGCTGGCCAGTTGGGGGTACTCGCTAAGCAGGTCTCTTCCGCAATCGCATCTCGCCCTGCCCTGACGGCTTGCCTTAAGAACGAAGCCGCCAACATGCTCATGGCGCTGCAACAAGCTCAGGATCTTGCCCAGAAACGAGACTTCAAGAAACTCGAAGAGCAGTTGGGAAAATCTGCGCACGACGAAGTCGCGCTTTTGGATTCTGTCAGTCGAGACCTTTCGAAGGTTGCAAATGTGTTCGATTGGATCGGCGAAGACATTCGCGGTCGAAGCAAGTGGCACATTGAGCAAATGGAACACCCAAACTCGGACTTGAATCCGCCTGAACTCAAGAGCCGAAAGAGCTGGCGGGTGATGTATCGCTACTTTGCGTCGAATCTCGACTCACTTGCCCCGTATGTCAAGAAGTGCGCCGCGCGGACTCAGCTTTTCATGCTGGAATGTTATCTGCGGCAAAAGGTCAAACTCAAAACCCCTTTGCCCACTTCACTTGCTGCGTTCTCTGCACAAGCCGTTCGGGATCCATTCACGGGCAAGCCGTTTTTCTATCAGGCAGGCGAAGGGGAGTTTAAGGTCTACTCCGCTGGGTCAGATGGAATCGATGATGGAGGCGAGTCGAACGAGTCCTTTGAGTCACCAGATCTCGTACTCGAAAGCCGTTAGATCTGGAACGTCACTTTTTCAGCGGTCGGTTCGGGCGCCGTAACCGTTCCGACTGAGACTGCAACTTCCGCATCTGGATCAGGGAGAGTTTTGATGATCTCTCGGGCGTCGACTGGGTTGGCAACAGCTTCGTCACTCTGGATACGTCCGTCTCGGAATCTGATAATGCGCTTGCAGTGCTTCGCAACGTCTTCCTCGTGGGTGACGATGATGACGGTTCGACCCTGTCGGTTCACATCCTGAAAAACTGCCATGATCTCCTCGCTGGTACGAGTGTCCAAGTTTCCAGTTGGCTCATCGCCAAGAATCATGACTGGATTATTGACAATCGCCCTGGCAATGGCAACGCGCTGCTGTTGACCGCCCGACAGTTCGGCCGGGGTGTGATCCATACGCTCACCTAGTCCAACTTTCACCAATGCCTTTTTCGCGGTCTCCTCTCTGTCTTTTGCTCCTGCGTACATCAGGGGAAGTTCGACATTTTTCAGTGCCGATGTTCGAGGAAGGAGATTGAAGTTCTGGAAGACGAAACCGATGTACTTATTGCGAATCCCGGCAAGCTCATTGTCGTTCATTTTGGCGACGGGATTTCCGTCCAGGAAGCACTCACCTTCGGATGGTCGGTCAAGGCAACCGATCAGGTTCATAAAGGTCGACTTCCCCGAGCCCGAGGGACCCATGATGGCGACAAAATCGCCTTCGAAAATTTGGACATTGATCCCACGGAGAGCGTGAACCGTTTGATCTCCCATCACGTAACGCTTGCTAAGATTTTTCGCCTCAACAACAACTCTGGACATCAGTTATCCTCGCCCGGAATCGGCATCCCAGTAGCCAGTTGCAGCCTCAACTGAGAGATCAAGAGGTCGTATTTTGCGTCGATTCGGTTGCTTTCGGCGGTTGCTAGGCTGACCTGGGCAGTGAGCACTTCAATCAGATCGCTTGCGCCAAGTCGCCGCGACTCGGTGGTTGCCTCGAAGTTCAGTTTGGCGGCCTCAAGCGCTTTTTCGGCAGCTTCGGCTCGGGACTTGTTCTGACTGAAGGTAATGAACGCAGATTCGATCTCGCTGCGAGCGTCACGCTCCGCCTGAGTCAGGGTGGCAGTTGCCGATTCAAGGTTTGCTCGTTGGATGGCTACGCCACTCCTCGCATTACCGCCATCAAACAGTGGATAACTGAGTAAGAAACTGATGTTCTGGTTGTTTCCGTTGGTGGGAGTGAAGAAGGTGGTGTCCGTATAGTCTAGACTCCACTGCAAGCCGGCTCCGATTTGAGCACTGCGGAGCGATTGCTGGGTTGAACCAATGTTTCGCCGACGAGCGATCAAATCAGGGCGGATTGTCATGCCGACTTCAACGGCCTTGGAGAGCTCCGCTGGGCTGTCAATCTCGACCTTATAAGGACTGAGAACGGGGCGTTCGAAGTCTTTCTGGAGTCCGATTTGGCTTTTGAGCGTCGCCGCGTTTGTGTCCACCCGGTTTTTTGCCGTGATGACGTTCACCGAAGCGTTGAGTGTGTCGGCTTGAGCTTGTAGGATCTCGCGTCGCGCGGCATCACCGACGTTGACCCGAGCTTTGGTTTGCTCCAACACTGTTTCGGCCCGCTTGAATTGGTAGTCGGCGAGGGACTCTAGCTCTTGGGCACGGAGGGTTTCGATGTACTGCTGATGAACACCGAAGATGACTTGTCGATACGTTTGGCGGCTTTGGGCGACCTGCGCAGCTTCGCCTTCTCGGGCCGACCGAATCTGGGTCAGGCGCTCACCAGAGTCGAGGATTCTCCAGTTAATACGAGCTTGCGTTGCGGTTTGCTCAAATTCAAACGTCGTTCCACCGATTGTGGAGTTCCCCTGTTCGTTCTTCGTCTTTGAAAAGCTAAAAGCCGGTGTCAGAGAAGGAAAGAGGGCAGACGTCGCCTGGGCCTTCCGAGCCGTTGCAGCTTTAATGTCAGAAGCGGCTGCCTTCAGTGTCCCATTGTTTGTCTTGGCCAGTTTTAGAGCCTCTTCAAGCGTCAGGCTCTCTGCCGCCCAACTACTAGCCGCGAGCACGATGGTTCCTAATAATCCAAATCCCTTCATGTTCTGTTGTCTCCCACCAAGTTGTTACGCAGTTCTCGACGGCTAGGTTCGCCTTGGGGCGAGATACCTAGGCGATCTTTAAAAATCCCCGCTCTGCGTGCAGTTCGGCAGCCAACGCAAGTTGGGTCGCCATCGCCTTTGGTCCCGGTCCGCCATAGGACTCTCTTCGTCGCACGCTATCTTCCGGTTTTAGCACGTTAAGAGCTTCGCTAGGAATCTCAGGAGCAATCTCTTTCAGGTTGCTCTCGTTGAGGTCCTCCAACGTGATTCCACGCTCGTTGCATCCAATGACAACTTTGCCGACGACTTCATGAGCTTCTCGGAAAGGCATGCCGCTTGCGGCCAAGAAGTCGGCAAGGTCGGTGGCTGTTGAGAAGTCTCCTCGGGTTGAGTTAGCCATGGTCTGGAGCTGCCATTCACAACTTTCGAGCTGCAGCTGGATCAGTTGCAGCGAGTCTTTGATCTTGCCGAGAGAGTCGAAAAGTGGCGGCTTGTCTTCCTGAGTATCGCGGTTGTAGCCGAGCGGGAGCCCTTTCATTACGGTGGCCATCGTGACCCAATTTGCGATGACGCGACCAGTGCGACCACGGATGAGCTCCGCCATGTCGGGATTTCGCTTCTGAGGCATGATCGACGAACCGGTGGTGACTGAATCGTGGAGTTTGACGAATCCAAATTCGCGTCCTGACCAGAGCACAAGTTCCTGGGAAATGCGGCTCAAGTCAATCATGATCAGCGCACAAACATGGAGAGCATCCAGGATGAACGAGCGATCCGAGGTGGCATCAAGGGCGTTCGGAATCGGTGCGGTGAATCCCAGCTCTTGCGCGGTCATGTGACGGTCGATCGGGAATCCGGTTCCGGCGAGGGCGGCGGCACCCAGAGGCGAGTAGTTCGCAAGTTCAAAGAGTCGCTCTGCGCGCCAGCCGTTGCGCTGCAGTCCCCAGAAGTGTCCCATCAAGTGGAAGCCAAGCGTGATCGGCTGAGCGTGTTGCTGGTGAGTGTAACCAGGCATCAGCGCGCCTTTGTGCGCAGTGGCTTGCTCAAGCAGAACGCCTTGAAGTGACTTGATGAGATCAAGGACGATCAGGAGTTCGTTGTGGAGAAAGAGCCTGGCGGCAGTAGCGACTTGGTCGTTGCGAGAGCGGGCGGTGTGGAGCTTTCCAGCGACGTCGCCAACGATTTCCTTGAGCCTTAATTCAATCGCGGTATGAACGTCTTCGACGTCAACGTCCAGGGCTCGAGGTCCTTCTTCGTGGATCTTTTCGAGACCGTCGATGAGGATTTTGGCTTCATCTTTTGAGATGATTCCGGTCTCACCGAGCATCCGGGCGTGGGCGACGCTGCCGATCAAATCCTCTTGCCAAAAGTGCAAGTCGGTCTTAATTGACTGTCCAAATCGATCTACAAGATCAGCGGTGGACTCGCTAAATGCCCCGCCCCAAAGTTTCTTCATGCGAGTTTGTAGCATACCGGGGAAGTTGCCCCGGTATGCCAGGTGCGCTTACTTGCGCTTGCGTCTTAGCAATCCGACGAGTCCGAGTCCGAGAGCGGCCATGGTGGCGGGCTCGGGAACGGCGACGATACCGCTGAGATTGACCGTTCGCATCTGTCCGGTGGCGGTGTCGGTGATCTGGAGGATCGCGTTTCGGATTCCGGTGGTGCTGGTGTCCATGCTGATCATCCTTGCGATGGAGCTTCCGGCGGCTACCGTTCCTCCACTGGGAAGGGTGAAGCCGGTGCCAGAGAGCGAGAGCGAGAAGGTCGAACTTTGGACTCCATTAACACCGAAAAGCGCGGTGTTAACGGCATTACTGATGTTGACGCTCTGTTGAGCAACATCACCGAGGAGAGCGGTACCAAAGTTGAGTGAGGCTTCGGCTACCTTCAGGTCAGCCGGAACTTTGACATCGAGGAAGATTGGGAGGTGACCGCCGGTGACGGTGGGACCCGTGTTACCGATCGAATCCTTTATCGCGTTTGCGATGGTGGTTCCAACCATTTGGTTGTTGGTAAGCGTCATTGTTCCGCCGACTGACTGCTGACCATCATTTCCCCAAACACGGTAGCTGTGGTTTGGGTCGTTCCAAGTTGGACCGTAGGCGGCAGTTGCAGACCCGACGTACTCAAGACCCTTTCCATCCCGAAGGGTTTGACCGAAGAGGATGAAGTCCATTCGGTCGTCCATTCCACCTGATCCGTAGGGATCTTGGGTGTGTAGGTGGCGATAGGCGTTGTTGTCTTGCCAGGTGATCGCAGCTCCTCCGGATGTGAAGGAGCTGTTGATAGGATCAAAGAATCGACCACCGGTCACGGTTTGACCCGAATTGTTAGTAATCGACGCATCGGTGAGCTGTTTCATTCCGAGGTCACTTGACCGGCTGACGTTGAAGTCGCCCCCAATCAGAATGTGACGACCATTGCTCGACTGGATCGCGGAATCGGTGCGAATGTTTCGAGTTTCGGTTCGGCGTCGCTGGGCGTCTTCCCCATTGGGATCGGTTCCTGCCTTGAGGTGTGACGAATAAAGTGAGACGAGCGGGTTGGTGGTGCTTCCGGCGTCGTAGCCCTTCAGTTTGAAATCGTAACGCTGGGTGTCGCGCGGGTCTCCTGCGATGTTGGCGAGGCCAGTGTAGTCGATTTTGTTGGTCCGGTAATAGAAGACGGTGTCGGAGTCTCCGACGTCCGAGAACGGATTCATCGCCCATTGACCGCTTTGACCAGGAGCAGAGTTCAGCATGTTCAGAAATGCGGTTGCTCCTGCAGAACCGTTGATTTCTTGAGCGATCAAGATATCCGGGTTCATCGAGCGACCTTCGAAGGAACCAAAAATGGCGGTCCTAAATGCGTTCTGACGAGCGGTTGAAGCGGTCGATCCGAAATTGGTGACGTTCCAAGTTGCTACGCGAAGCTGACCAAATCCAAGCGACGAGATGGCGCTGATTGTGATTAGGCTGATGACTCGATGCCGGACGGAGATGCCAAAGCTAACAAAATGCATGAACTTTAAAGATACCAGCGGGAGGCATCTGGGTTCCGTCAAAATGCTCAGTGTGCTTGTGCTTGCCTACTTCCTCATCGGGCTGACTGGAGTGTCGTTTGGACTGATTGGGGCGGGCGGGGCGATTTTGATCGTGCCGATTATGGTTTACATGATGGGCATTGAGTCGGGGGCGGCGACGGGGTATGCGTTGCCGATTAGCTTGCTGGTCAGTGGAACTGGGGCGTGGATTGCCCGGCGGCAGGGGCAGGTGGACTTGGCTCGGGCGGTGCAGTTTGGGGTGCCGACGGCACTTTCGACATTTGCGACTCGGAAGCTCTTGGTTCCGCAGATTCCTCTGACTTTGTTCGGATTGCCGAAGTCGAGCGCGCTCATGTTTGGGTTTGCGCTGATTTTGGTTGGGGCTTCAATTTCGATGTTCTTTTCAAATCGGGTGAAGTCGCACGAGGATGCGCATCCTTGGACGGGGACGCTGTTGGGATTGGGAGTTGGAGTGATTAGTGGTCTGTTTGGGATTGGGGGAGGATTTATGATCGTTCCGATTCTGGCTGTGTTCTTTGGGATCGACATGAAAAAGGCGGTTGGGACTTCTTTAACCGCGGTGGTGATGATTACGGCTTTGGGGTTCTTTGCCGAGTTCTTAAACCATCCGCATTTGCCATGGGCGTTTCTTGGCGGGGTGACGGTTTGCGCGGCGAGCGGGATGGTTGTGGGTTCAGTCTTGCGAGAGCGGGTGGATAGTACGGGATTGAAGTCGGGGTTCAAGTGGTTTGTTTTGGGCGTTGCGGTTTTGGTGGTGGGTCTAGAGGTTTGGAAGCTGGGGTCGGTTCCAAGTTTTTGAGTGGCGTGTGTACAGTTGGATGGGCAGTTTAGGTTCAACTGTTTAGATTTTTGGTCAAAAGTTCGGCAGTAAGGGGCAGTTATTCCTAGGGTCTGAGTGAGTAACGTGTGCAGAGTTTGATGGGCGCATCAGGTTCAAAGGGTGGCCGTTTTGGGGTCTAGAATGGGCGCGAAATGGCGCGGAATGAGAGGGTTCTCGCAAGTGGGTCTCAGGAGTTGGGGCAAAATGTTGTCTGGACTTTGTGATCATCATCTACTAGGCAACGTTTGAGGGTGTTTGTCAACCATTGGTTTTGACGTTTTGCGTTGGTTCTGGGGATTTGCAGTGCAGGCTGTGAGGCTTTGTGAGGCGGCAACCCTGACTCTGTTGCGATTGCCCGCGATTGTTGCTGATGTTTGTAAGGTGAGTGGGAAGCGGTCGTAACGACCGGGACTTCTTGCGAAGTCTCGGAACGCTCTACGAGCACAGTTTCGGTTTGGAGCAGCGCGGGGTGCGGCCGTTAACGGTGGAAGTTTCTTTGAGGCGGCTCGCGAGGCCTCGTCCACAAGGCTTTAGGCACAAGTCAGGAGTTTAGTCGGAGATTAATCTTGAAAACGTGCATCCTGGTAAGGCGAGAAGTAGAATCTTGGTACTGTGAAGCTCTCCTGGAGTCCTGCTGAGTTAGAGCACACGATCGGAATCAAAGGCCCCAGCGTTCCGGAGTTCCCTGATTGCTGTGCCAGTTGCGGCGATCGGGCAGAGACTACGTTTGTATTCAAGTTCTACTTGGTAGGGAGTGTGCACTGGAAGGGAGTGCGAGACTTTCGGTGGTCAGAACGTTGGAAGGTGCCGGTCTGCGAAACGTGTTGGCAGCAAATTGAGCGGGCGCGCAGGCTCAAAAGGCGGAATTGGATCGGATGGCTGATTTGCGCGGTAGTCATCTATGGGGTTTGGCCCAAGTTTGAAATCAGAGTTATCCCTCAACTGGCTCACAAATTTTGGGGATTCTGGCTGATATTTTCTCACGGACCGGTGGCCGAGGTTTTTCGAGTCACTCCATTTTCGGAAGATGGGAGTTGGATCGTTCAGAGCAACTCTCGAAAGTTTGTTTCGGAAATGGCGGCGAAGAATTTTGAACGAATCAGTTCTGCCGTAAAGAACTCTGTTTCAACGGTATGCGGGGTAGGCGCTGACTAGCGCTGACCGCAAAATTCAAAGTTGCAAAGTTTATGCTCAACGTGTGAGGTGTTGAATCTGTATGCGAACTGATCTTTTTGTGGTGACCTTTAACCGGAAGAGTCCGCCGAGCTGGCAGCCGATTTGCCCTCGGTGCGGCGGAGTGGCGAATTCACGTTTGAGTTTTCTGACTCAGGCTAAATGGGGCTGCATTGGCATATTTGTTCCGCTTATGTTACTGTTTGGGTTAGCACGGGTGAGGGTACCGATCTGTACGGGTTGCAAGCGTGCGTTGCGACTTCAGCAACTTGGACGCACCGCTATTTGTGTGGTGTGCATGGTGCCGGTGATCTGTGCGATGATTTGGCTTGGGATTGAGAACAAAGTTCTGAGGCGGATCGTGATGATTATTCTAACGATCATCGGTTTGCTACCTTGGATCGTGCTGGAGGTCGTCAAACCATTGGATGTTTCTGTTGAGTGCGAGGGCGATGAATGTTCGTTTCGATTTGCTTCAGAGGCGTTCTCTTTGGCGCACGGTGGGATGGCGTACGATGTCATGGAGAACTAAGGGACCCTGGCCGCCTTCACGCGTGTTTTCGGAGATTCTGTGCGCTCAAAAGAGCAGGACTTCCGCTACTGTTTTCTAATCATAGTTTCCGGGCGACGGGGATTACGACGTTTCTGGAGAATGGTGGTCAGCTTGAGACTGCGCAGAGGATTGCTGGCCCCGTGGACAGTAGGACTACGAAGGGGTATGACCGACGGGCGACCGAGTTTGCGCTGAGCGAGATTGCTTGGGTGCGATACGAGCGATAGTTGAGTGAAGGTGCGGTCTCGTGATGGAACTAGTCCTAATTTCTTGGTTTCCGGCTAGATTTGAGGGCTGTTCGCGCTTAAGCTAGGCATCGGTGTCCCAACTTCCCCGGAAGCCATCGCTTAAACGTGCCACCCCAACTACTCCTGCTTACCCTACCCATGAAGTGGCTCGCCGGAGTCCAACCTTCGACTGAAAGCTTGCTTTGGGAGCGGCCTTTCAGCGGACTCTTCCCCGACAAGCGGGAGTTCTTGGCTGGTTAGCGCACTAACTTTTTGGTGCGGAGATGGCGGAACTTGAAGAGTAAGGTGACGATCAGGATTGAGGCTAGGCGTCCTGGAGCGCCACCGGGGGCGGTGAAGGAGAGTTCGTCGCGCAGGACAGACGTTTCGCCATCGATGCGGAAGAGGTGGTTGTGTGACCACTCCAGAAAGGGGGATTTGATAGCGCGGTCGGTGAAGCCGTTTGGCGGGTCGACGTTGAGGAGTTCGACTTCCCAGTCTTGGTTGATAACGCCGAGTAGGGTGCTTCGAACCTCGAGTTTGGCTCCGTTGATGACTTTGAGTTCACCTTTGAGCTGGACCTTGGTGAGTGGTGGGCTGAGGGAGTGGAGCGCCTCACTTGATGAGTGGAACTCCCACAGCTTCTGCTGCGAGCAGGGCATTCGGGTCTCGAAGTTGAGGTGGGTCATAGAAAGCGTTCAGTGTGCCGCAAACCGCGGGGGCCGATTGCGATGAAGTCGAATCGGTAATCGCGCGCCTCGGGCATCTCAGAGAGATACGCAGTGGCGGCACGGCGAATTGCATCAACTTTGTCTTCGGTGACGGACCATTCGGCTTCATCGTCGGTTCGCCAGCGGACTTCGACGAAGACCAATTCTTCGGCATCGAGGGCGATGATGTCGATTTCTCCGCCTCGAATCGTGAAGTTTCGTGTGACAATGGTATAGCCTTGAGCGCGCAGATAGTCTGCCGCCATTGCCTCGTACTCGCGTCCTTTTGGAACCCGATTCCCACTCACGACACCATTCTGAACGATGTTTGCCTTCCCTATCGCACCACAAATCGATCTCAAGGAAACGGTCTTACTGAAGCTTGATTCTAAGAAGATTGACTTATCGAGCATGGTAGTGAGTCCGGACCGGGCTCGAGTTGGATGCACCTCGGCGGATCGCAAGTACGCGTTGATGGATGGTAAGCGATTCGGACCTTTTGCGGTGGTGGGCTCGCCGGTGTTTAGCGGGGACTCGAGAACATTTGCCTTTGGAGCAATGCGGACCACTGACCAAGGCGGGGAGATGTACGTGGACGGCGCTTATGTTCAGACCGAGTTTGAAGTCACGCGGGTGATGCGCCTTGGTGACACGGGCCCGTTGGCTTGGATGGAACGGGGGAAACCTGGGATCAGGGTTTGTACTAACGAGTTTAAGACTATTTGGATGCCAAAACTTGTGCGATCTGCGTTCAGCACGGACGGTAAGGGATACACGTTTATCTTCAGCGAACTGCCCAAGGTTCCGGAACAGAGCCCGCCGGAATATCTGCTGCAGGGAAACTCCCCGGTTGTGCCTCGGGCACGAACGGTTAACAGTTTTCCGGCTCCGGGCGGAAAGAACTATTTGAGCATCCACCTCGATACAAAAGTCGACTTCAACTCGCCATCAGAGATCGGATATGGAGATTGGAATGGGCAGCGGTTTGCTTATGAGGGCAAGGTGGTTGGGCTTCCTATGTTCAACTCGACCGGGTCAGCTTGGGCGGTACGGAGCGAGTTCACCGGGGTCACGCCGAAGGGGAACATGCAGTTTTCTAAATACACTACTTCGGCGGGATCGGTGAAGGAACTGGAAATTCAGACCGGTCTTGCTTTCCGACCGGGAGGCGAGGAATTCGTGCTTTGCGGGAAGCGGGGGGACGAGTTGTTCATCAAGAAAGCACCAGGGTTTGCGATCCCTTATGCGCAGTTTCCCGGACTTGAAGTTGCGCCGAAGGAGTTCTACCGAGGCGCAGCTTGGTCGGGTGGGAACATCATTCTGCTGTTTCAGAGCAAAAAGACGAAACCAGTTCTGTTTGTCGAGGGGAAGGGGATCGTGGATCTTAATGTGGATACAGCTTTTCCGAACACACTTGCCGTGAGTCCGGATGGAAAGTATCTGGCTCTCAATGTGTCGAGAAACGACTTGGGAAGCGTGATGGTGGTTCCGCTGGAGAACCCGGCTGCGATGACAGTGCTTGGTAAAGAAGATTTTGTGGTTGATCAAGCTGAGAAGGTGGCACCATTGTGGCTCGATAACCAGTCGCTTCGGTTCCTAGCGCTTCGGAAATCGCAGTTGCTTCGGATGGACGCAACCATTCGGAATTAGAATAGGGTCGCCTGATAGAACGCGGCCACCGGGGCAAATGACCGGCGATGGATTGGGCATGGACCGTGGGTATTCAGGGCTTCGAGGTGTTCCGGCGTTGGATATCCGAAATGCTTTTCAAATCCGTATTGGGGGAATTGTTCTGCGATTTCGACCATGTATCGGTCGCGCGCGTTTTTCGCGAGAATTGACGCGGCGGCGATTTCGGCGATTTTTCCGTCGCCCTTGATCACCGTTTCGACAGGGATGCTGAGGCCCTTGGGGATTTGGTTTCCGTCTATCAGGGCGCCCTGGGGGGTTTCGAGGGCGAGGATCGCGCGGCTCATCGCGGCGAGGGAGGCGTGGAGGATGTTCTTTTGGTCGATCTCTTCCGGCCAGGCGAATTCGACGTGGAAGATTGCACCGTCACGGATTCGCTGTTCGAGTTGGTTGCGTTTGGAGACGTCAAGCTTCTTGGAATCGTTGAGGCCCTGGATGTTGAAATCATGCGGGAGGATGACGGCGGCGGCAACTACGGGACCGGCGAGGGGTCCGCGGCCAGCTTCATCGGCCCCGGCCCATCCGGGGCGGCGGTCAAGCATCAAATACCTCGTGGAAGCCTTGGATCAGATGCGGTTTGAATTCTTCGATCGAGATGGGGCGACCGAGTTCTTGAGAGATGGAGGTGACGCCGTGGGTGCGGATTCCGCAGGGGACGAACCAAGTGAAGGGCTCAAGGTTGATGTCGCAATTCACGGCGATGCCGTGCATGGAGACCCATTTCTTGAGCTTGATGCCAATGGCGCAAACCTTTCTTTGCTTGATCCAGACGCCGGAGTTGACGTCAAGCCTTTCGCCTTCGAGGGTGATCTTGCTCAGCCCTAGGATGACGGACTCTTCGAGGTGGCGCATCCAGAGGTGGAGGTCTTTGCCGCGCTGGGCGACGTTGAAGATGGGGTAGGCGACGAGTTGGCCTGGGGCGTGATAGGTGACGTCGCCGCCGCGATCTGTTGGCTCGATCTCTATTTTTCGTTCGAGGTACCACTCGCGGGGGTGGAGCAAGTTCTCTTCGTGGAAGCTGGCTCCGAGGGTGAGAACGGACGGGTGCTCGACGAGGATAAGCGCGTCCTTTCGGCCTTCTTGGACCTCGGTGACGTACTGTTTTTGCACCTCGTGCGCCTCGCTATAGCCCATGCGCCCAAGGTCAACAACGTCGAAACTCGCCACTTCGTATGTAGTTTGATGCAAGGTACATTCGAGTTGTGAGAGTTCGCGAGCCGTTTAATGCCTTTTCGCACCTTTTAGGGGCGGTTTTGGCGGTGCTTGGGCTGGCGTACTTGTTGCTAAAAAATGGAGCACCATCGGCTCCGGCGTATTTGGTTTATGGCTTTGGGACCTCATTTTTGTTCATTTCCAGCGCGATTTATCACTGGACCAAGGTCGCAAAACCGGGGTTACAGAAGATGGATCATGCGGCAATTTATTGCATGATCGCGGGGACGTATTTTCCGGTCGCTCTGCTCGCGATTGGCGGGAAAGTGGGTTTGTTTATGGTGATTACGCAGTGCGTTCTCTGCGCGATTGGTGTGACTACGACCATTCAGATGGATAAGCCACCGACTTGGCTACGACTCGTGTTGTATTTAGTGATGGGGTGGATGATGCTGCCCTTTGTTGGGATTTTGGTTCCGAAGATTGGCACGGTTGCGGTGGTGTGGATGTTCGCGGGTGGGCTTGCTTACACTGTAGGAACGGTGGTTTACGCCTCGAAGCGACCGAAGCTGTGGCCCGGGAAGTTCAGTTTTCACGAGCTTTGGCACGTGTTTGTGCTCGCCGGTGCGGTCTGTCACTTTGTGGTGATGACCTACATTTAAGTCGGTATCCTTCTCATCGCCGATGCGTAAGCCAAAAGCACTTAAGCCCGGAGACACGATAAGTTTGGTCTCCCCTGCTTCTCCTTTATGTCCCGAGCAGACTGCCAAGGGGATCGGAATACTGGAGTCAGCGGGTTACAGAGTCAAGCTGTCGCCGAGTGTTTACGCAGCGGCGGAATATCTGGCTGGATCGGATGAGGCACGGGCAAAGGACCTGCAGGAGGCCTTTGATGATCCTGACACCCAAGCCGTTTTTTGCTCACGAGGGGGCTATGGTTGCTCTCGATTGATGCCCTTTCTCGACCTAGATCGAATGGCGTCGTCGGGCAAGCTGTTTAGCGGATTTTCGGATATTACGGTTCTTCATGCTGCTATGAACCGGCGGGGACTGGCGACGTTACACGCTCCAATGGCGCTTACGCTCCACACGGATCGAGAGCCTTGGGTTTATGATTCGCTGCTGGCGGCGTTGGGCGGGAGGAATCCGATTACGGAGGGTGCACCGAAAGGCTCTTGTTTGGTCGGTGGTCAGGCGAGTGGGCAAGTCGTGGGGGGGTGTTTAATTCTGCTCTGCGATTTGATTGGGACTCCCGAGCAGGTTGTGATGGACGGGCAGATTGTGCTTCTCGAGGATGTTGATGAGGCTCCACATCGGGTGGACGCGATGCTTACTCACCTAATCAATAGTGGTTCGATTCAGGGAGCAGCAGGGATTGTGGTTGGCGAAATGACTCGCTCCGACGAACGGGTTGATAAGACGATTGGCGCGAGGCCATGGCGGGAGATTGTCGGAGACCGGCTCGGGAGCCTGGGGATCCCGACGATCATTGATTTTCCGTTTGGGCATGCGAAGCAGATGTTGTCGCTTCCGCTCGGTATTCAAGCCGAAATGGATGCCAACCTTGGTACATTGAAATATACGGAATCGCTATGCGAGCAAGATTAGGTCTCATTTTCCTTGTGCCGGTCTGGTTGACCGCGAGTTCGTTCCAATCGGCGCGGAGTCAAGTTTGGGAGAAACCCATCGCACCGGGGCTCATCTATCGAGAGGAAATTCAACTGGATCCACCCCGGATGATCCACTCATTACGTGTGATTGGGCAAAACCCGGTCATTTCGTTCCTTCCTGAACTTGCTGGAAAGACAGTTTTTGAGGCGAACACAAACGGACTTGGAAAGGTCAGCAAGATCGTCGAGGATACGGGTGCAATCGCCGCCATCAATGCGGACTTTTTTGCCGTGAATCCGGCTCAGGGTGATCCTCTCGGCCTGATGGTCAGACGCGGCACATTCCTGAGCCTCCCTAATCCTCGTCGAGCAGTGTTTGCTTGGGGACCGACGAATTCGGTCTTTGGTTTTGCGCGATTTAGTGGCTCCGTTACTCCGGAAGGTGGTTCCCCGATCATTATCGACGGTTTCAATCAGGAGTGCCCAGAAAACAAGGTGACCCTTAACACCCCGGATGCCGGAATTTCGAAGTCGAAATCTCCTTGCTTGACGGTTGTTCTCAAGGTGGACGGATCGAGGATTACGCCTTCAACCCAGGTTGGGGCCACCGTAGTCAGTGCCTCTGCAGATGGGGCAAACATGCCACTCACCGACGGAAAATTCACGTTGGTCGCTCAGGGATCGAAGATCGAGCAACTGGCTGATCTTCAACCCGGACAGCGACTCACAATCAAGCTCTCAACGGCGGGATTCGATTGGGAGAAGATTGAAAACGTAGTGAGCGGCGGATCGCTTTTGATGCGCGACGGAAACATTTACGTTGACGCCGAGAACGAGGGATTTGGGACAGATTTTGCGAACGTTCGGCATCCGAGGACGGCGGTTGGGCGAACAGGCGACGGGGATCTTCTTTTCGTAACGATTGATGGACGCCAAAAGATGAGCGTCGGTGCGACTTTGAGCGAGGCGGCCGAGATTATGAAGGAGCTCGGTTGCCGAGATGCCCTCAACTTGGATGGAGGCGGGTCGACGACGATGAATATTCTTGGTCTCAGTATCAACCGTCCAAGCGACAAAACCGGCGAGCGAACGGTGGCAAACGGGGTGGCTTTTTACGGTCCTAAGTTGCCGATCATCGACACCAAGATGAAGTTCCAGATTATTGGACCGCTGATCGTTGATGGCAAGGCTCAGGCACGAGTTGTTGATGGCAGTGGCAAAGAAGTTCCCAACATTGAGATTCTCTGGAGTTTACAAGGCGGGGCATGGATTGACCAAGGTGGGCAGATTAACGGCCTCGAGAAAGGGCCGGTGACTCTCCAAGCCTTTTGCCGAGGAACGATTTTAACGGCCAAGATCACGATCAAGTAATTGACGTAGGAAGAGATCGATGTACCAACCGCCATTGCCTCCCGAGTACAGCAATTTGAGCGATGACGAGGTGCGAAACCGGATCACCACGGCAAGAGCGAAGCTGGGTTCACGACTAGTGATCCTCGGGCATCACTATCAGCGTGATGAGATCATCGAACACGCTGATTTTCGAGGGGATAGCTACAAACTTGCGAAACTGGCAGCGGCAGCTCCGGAGGCGGAGTTTATTGTCTTCTGCGGAGTTCATTTCATGGCGGAAAGTGCGGATATTTTGACTCCGCATGACAAAGTGGTTATTCTGCCCAACCTTGCGGCGGGTTGCAGCATGGCGGATATGGCGAATCTGTTTCAGGTTCGGGCGGCGTGGAAGCAGATTCATTCAGTGATTGGTGCTGACGAGAAGGTCATCCCAGTGACCTACATCAACTCAGCGGCGAATCTCAAGGCGTTTGTTGGCGAGCATGAGGGCACGGTTTGCACCAGCACCAATGCACCCACGGCAGTGAAGTGGGCTCTAGAGCAGGGGACCAAGATGTTCTTCTTTCCTGACCAACATTTGGGGCGGAATACGGGCGTGAAGCTCGGCTACTCACCAGATGAAATGGTCCTGTGGAATCCTTTCAAGCCGATGGGTGGGAATACGCCGGAGGCGATTCAGGCGGCAAAATTTATTCTCTGGAAGGGGCACTGCTCTGTTCATAAACGGTTTACGGTCGAGCAGATCGAGAAGGCTCGTCGCGAACATCCGGGCGTTCATGTGATTGTTCACCCTGAGTGTGAACTCGAAGTCGTGGCGGCTGCGGACAGCAACGGCTCGACTGAGTTCATTCTGGACTCGATTACGAAGGCGGCAAGCGGCACGAAGTGGGCAGTTGGAACCGAGATTAACCTGGTTTCGAGGCTTGCCAAGGAGATGCCAGATAAGGAGATCGTGTGCCTTGATCCCGAGATCTGCCCTTGCGCCACGATGTACCGAATTCACCCCAGCTTCCTTTTGTGGATTCTGGAGAATTTGGTTGAGGGGAATGTGCTGAATCAGGTCAAAGTACCGGATGAGATTCGGGCAAACGCTCTTCTCTCGCTTCAGAGAATGCTGACCGTCTGTGCGTAGTTAAACGAGTGTTCGAGGGCTTCTTCGAATCGGCTAACAGGGTGCAATGTGATCCCTTCGAGCACTTCAACTGACATCCGTTCGACCTCACCTTGGAGCATTGCGGGGTACAAGACTGCATCGTAGCCGAAGCGCTTTGCAGCGAGGATTTTCTCACGGAGACCACCAACTGGCAAGACTTGACCTCGTAACGTGATTTCCCCAGTCATAGCAACTTTGCCACTGGCTGGTCTTCCCGTGAACGCAGAGAAGAGAGCGATGGCGATGGTGATACCCGCGCTCGGGCCGTCCTTAGGAATTGCCGCTTGGGGGAGGTGGAGATGGACATCGAACTTTGAGTCAATTTGGCGGGTGTCGAGCTGAGATCGAACAAAGGTGAGTGCGGTCTGGACAGACTCCTGCATCACTGGGCCAAGAGCGCCGGTGAGGGTGAGTTTTGGCTCCTGCCCGAGTGGTCTGGCCAGACCGACTTCTACTTGCATGATGTCTCCTCCGTATCCGGTGACGACGAGGCCGTGGGCGGTTCCTACCTGGGAGGCATGGGAGACCTGCATGTCGATGGGCGCGGGACCCATGAGGTGAGCGAGTTCGTCAACCCCGATGACACTTGGAAGGGCCTGGTCGGTTGCATGCAGAGTCGCAAGCTTTCGGGCAAGTCGCTTGCACTCCCGGGTAAGCCCTCTGACTCCTGCTTCACGACAATACGAGGAGGATAACATTCGGGTAGCTTCTTCGGTTAGCGGAGGCATAATCGAATTAAGACCAGAACCGGCGGCGGTGGCGGGAAGGATGTGCCGCTTCGCGATCTCAACCCTTTCGGCTTCGGAGTAACCCGAAAACTCGATGACTTCGAGACGGTCAAGTAATGCGCTGGGCAGTCGATCCAAGAGGTTGGCAGTCGCGATGAAAAGAACCTCAGAAAGGTCGAATGGAACTTCGAGATAGTGATCAACGAACGTACAGTTCTGCTCGGCATCGAGGACTTCAAGCAACGCGCTGGCGGGGTCACCTTGGGCTCCGTCATGCATTTTGTCGATTTCATCAAGGATGCAAACCGGATTCTTTGCACCCGCGGTTCGGATTGCATTCATGATTTTTCCCATGCGGGAACCGACGTATGTTCGGCGATGTCCTCGTATCTCGGCTTCATCCTTGAGACCGCCGAGGGCAATGTTGACTACCGGACGACCGAGGACATCAGCGATGGTGTGAGCGACACTCGTCTTCCCGACTCCGGGAGGTCCGACGAAGCAAAGAACGGAGCCCTGACGCGAGCCATTCAGCTTATGAACGGCCAAAAATTCGATCATCCGCTCTTTCACCGAATCAAGGCCATAGTGATTGGCGTCAAGCGCAGCCTTTGCTCGCTTGAGATCAATCGGCGGGTTCTGGCTGTCGTTCCAAGGTAGGGAGAACACAGTCTCCAAGTAGGTGCGAGAGATTTGTGCTTCAGCAGAATCGGGATCGGCAGTTGTGAGCTTGCGGATTTCGATTTGGGTCGCAGTGTTTACTTTTGGGGGCAGATTCTGTGACAGTTCTTCGAATCGATCGGTCTCGGTTTGACCTTTGCCGGCTAGCTCGCCTTGAATTGCTCTCAGTTGCTCTTTAAGGAAAAATTGGCGATGAGCGCGTCCGATTTCAGAGTCGACTTGATCTCGAATTTCTTGCTCAATTGATATGAGGTTTTCCTCTTGCTTTGCCAACCTGATGAGGGCCGAAAGCCGCTGACCAACGTCAGTTTGCTCAAGAAGGGTCTGCTTGTCCATCGCTGGGCAAGGAAGGAAGAAAGCGATCGCATCGGCAAACGCCGAGTTAGTTTTTGCTGAGGTGAGCGAATCCAAGCTTTCCGGGGGCACCAATCGATGGTTTCCCGCGAGATGGGCAAAACACTCGGTTAGGATGCGACGTGATGCCAGAACGCTGAGAGGTTCCCCATCGATTTCAGCCATCGGAGCGTAGCTAACTTTTCCATTCTCTAGCGAGCCGACGGATACACGACTCACGCCGCGTAGGACTGCTCTCGAGCTACCGTCAGGAAGTGGCACAACATGTAAGACCTCACTCAGAATTCCGACGCTATACAGATCGGACAGAAGAGGATTCTCAACAGAGCTGTCTCTTTGGAGCAGGACGACAACCAGTTGGTCACCCGCCAGTGCGGTTTCAAGTGCCGAGAGCGTCGCAGGCCGAGAGACCATGAGAGTCATGATCATGCCAGGGAACTGAACTTGATCCCTCACCGCTACTAGGGGATGCGATCCGCCTTTTGCCTTTGCCGAAGAAATGCCCTGACGAGCCATAACAATATATTCAAGCTACCACTCGACTCCAGCTTTCCGAGGGTTGAGCAGCTAGATATGGTTCCTTTACCGGGAGAGAACTAGCCCGAATACTTGCATCGGCGCTACTTGCTGCCCAAGTTCCGGTTATCGATCTTGACAGAACTCATCAGAGCGAGGATCTCATCCATGCTACGCTCGACACCGAAAACTTGGTTATAGGCAACATCGATGAGATCGAATATTTCGAGCAGGGATGACAAGCGGTTTCGAAGCCCCTGAACTTCTTGCGAGGGATCCGAGTCTGGGAGCTTTCCGAGGACTTCGCGGATGGCATCTGCAGTCGGATCAAGTTCTCTTCTTTTTCGTTCTCGAACGACTCGCAAAAACATCTGGTAGGGATCCGTTTCGCTGAAATATGTATCTTTTCGGTCACCAGGTTGCCTAAATCGACGAACTATTCCCCAGTCCATTAGCTCGCGAAGATTCATGCTGGCGTTACCGCGAGATATCTGCAGCCGGTCCATGATGGCGTTGACTTCTAGGGGATGTCCTGTTACGAACAGCAGCGCGTGAATCTGAGCCATAGTCCGGTTGATGCCCCAAGAACTACTCATTCGGCCCCATTCGAGCACGAATAAATCTTGCGCTTTTCGTAGGTTTACGTTTGGTTCTCCAGCTTCAGACATGTCAACTTTCAATATCTCCAAAATTTTTGAAGACATGCCAAGTATAGACTGTTGAAGCGGCTGAAGCCCCGTCATGAGGGTGTTCAATTCACAGTATTTATAGCAGGTCTTTGCACCTCCACATGGGGAACTTACAAAGGGTATGGCGGCAGGGACATCATCCGGGAGAGTGCACGATCGAACTCGGCTCTTGCTGTCGAGTACTGCGCAACGCCGATGTCGTCTGCAGGGTCTTCAAGATGCCAGCTTGCACAACGGTTGGGTTCTGAGCTTTGATGCGGGAGTAATCCAGGTTGAAGTCAATTCAAAGCGAGTTATCCACCATGGCGAATTCCTCTACTTGGAGGTCAGCGCAGCAAAAGTGCTTCTCACATTTATCGCGTACGTCACGAGTTCGACCGGATCTACGATAAGTCTACAGGTCTCCTCCGACGTGGAAGAGAGGAAGCTGACATCCGATAGTCGGTTGCGTATTCGCCCAATTGATGGCTATATCAATTCCTCATGCGGGGACAAAAAAAAGATCTCCGTGGTGGATGTGAGTGAAAGCGGTTTTGGATTTGTTTCAGAGGAGTCTGTTGAATTGGAGGGACTACGCGGAATACTCTTGTTGTCGGCTTACGGAGCCATTAATCTGCAAGGGGAAGTACGACATTCACATCATGATAAAGAATTATCAGCCTATCGCGGAGGGGTGCACGTTACCGATATGAATAGAGTGGGCCGTGCACGGTGGGCTAGATTGTTGGGAGGATAAGGATGTCGAAGGTGAGCACAGGCGAAAGATCAGAAAGCTTTATCAATGTAAGAGTGCGATTGCAACGGCTTCCCGATGCAAAGTTTTTTGCGGGCTGGGTGCGGCAAATGACCGACACCGAGATCACGATTGACTATCAGGGTTCAGAGTGGTTTGCCCCGGGAGCAAAGTTTTTTGTGACCGTCAACGGCCTAGAGTCCGCAGCTCTTTTTCCGGCGGAACTCCAGAGTCAGTCGCCAGGCTTTATCATTCTTCGAATTACTGGGGAACCTCGATATACCAAGGCCAGTGAGGAGGCTCGACGAGCGATCGTTGGTTTGAACGGGGTTCTCCACGTTGGCGAAGCGGAAATTGAGATTCAAATCCTTGACGTTTCGGCCAAGGGAATGGGAGGCATGATCGAAGGGGCTATTCCGCGCGGCAACATTCTTGACTTCGACGTAGATACTCAATTTGGTGCCGTCATCGGCAAAGCAGAGGTTCGGTATTGTCGACAAGAAGGCAAAGAGTCTACAAGACACCGAATCGGACTTCAGATCGTGAGCATGGGCCGTATCGAAACCGCACGATGGGTTCGCCTTTCAGACGAGCGGTAGCGATTATTTCTCGTCGGAGATCTTTCGCCCAAGCGTCGCATTCTTTTCGATGAATGAGCGCCATTCGGCGGGAACATCTGTGTCCACAAAAATCGCGGTGACTGGGCACTCAGCTTCACAAAGTCCACAGTCGATACACTCATCGGGATTGATAACGACTTGGTCGTCTGTTTCATAGATGCAATCGACCGGACAAACGGTCATGCAGGACTTATCTTTCACTCCGATACAGGGTTCAGCGACGATGTAAGGCATATTCCTCACCTAAATTGTAGCAAAGTTGACCTTCCGTTCGCCCTGCGGCCGAAAAAAGGGGGTTCATATTGAGGTTGAACTAGCCTAGTATTTGTAACAGGTCTTCGCTTATGAACCATCGAATTTCACTTACCATTCTTGCCAGCCTGGGCTTTTCTGCTCTGGCTAGTGCCGACGTCACTATCGGCGGAACTCGCTCCCAAGGAATGGGAGGTGCGGGCTTAGCACTCCCATTCGACATCGGGAACAACTACCGAATGAATCCGGCATTTCTCGCTTTTGGACCCAAGGCTCCCACACTTCAGTGGCCGCAGTTTGGATTCAAATTGAATGGGATCTCGTTTGGAGATGTGAGCGACGTCGTTGGGAAACTCAGCAATGGAGGACTTGACTCAGACGGAGTCCTTACCCTCGCCCGAGACTACGCGAATAGCAACAAGGTCGTTGCCGTCAATACCGACTTCGGGGTTCAGTTTGCCGGATTTGCCATCGGGGTTCGAGGAGAGCTGGGAATCAACAGCCGCCCGAACCAACAACTTCAGAACTGGGCCGCGGCGGGCGGAGACACGAGCAACGTTGATCTTGGCTCGCGCCTAGACGCCTATGGATACGGCTACCAGCAAGTTGACATTGGCTATGGAAATACCGTTAAAACCAAAGCTGGAAAACTCTCCATCGGATTCAATGCGAAGCGGGTCAAGTCCTACTATGCCCACAAGTTTGCCGACAAGGACACAATTCAGAACAATGACGCCAACGGTGTTCAGAATGGATCTGGCATTGCGCAGGACTTTGCGGAGTCTTCCTCGTATGGAATGGATATTGGCTTGATCTACCGATTGCCAAACGCAGACGACGTATTCTTTGGTGCTGTGATCGAGAACTTTATTGAGCCTGGAATTGTGTTTCCGTTTGAAGCTCCGGGGGGTGGAAGTCTGATTGCAGCAGGTGGATTTGACCCATATAAGAGGACTATTAGTGCAGGTTTTGGGATGAGTAAGGGCAAGTTAATGATGGCAGCCGACTTTATTGATCTTGGCAACTCGGCCGGGCGACAAGAAGTACGGTACGGAGCTGAGCTGGCGCTGACCCGAGGGTTCGCGGTTCGAGCGGGATACAACTCGCGCACTGCGTTCTCGTATGGACTCAGTCTCGGTGGGCTTAACGTGCAGATTGGCGGACAAGCTCCGCTGACTCTGGCCTCTGTTATTCGCTTTTAACTGCGAATTCACTCTTTTTAGGGAACCGGGCGGATCACCAGATTCGCCCTTTTCTGCATTAAAAGGTCAAGATTCATCGTAGAATAGAAGAGATCAAAAATGATTACGTTAACCGAACGCGCAGCTAGTGAACTCAAGGACCTCATGGTAGGTCAGGGCAAAGCAGAATCGGCTCTTCGCGTCTGGGTCGCGGGCGGCGGATGCTCAGGCCTCTCCTACGGAATGGCTCTCGACGACAATCCTCCCGAGCCGGACGACAAGATTTTCGAGCAAGATGGCGTCAAGCTTCTGATCGATACTCTTAGCCTTGGCTACATGGAAGGAGCGTCTGTCGATTACGTGGATGACGTTCTCGGTGGCGGATTCAAGATCGAGAACCCAAATGCAACGTCATCCTGCGGTTGCGGAAACTCCTTCAAGACCGAGGGTTCGGGCTGTGGATCAGGTGGCGGATGCGGCTCTGGTGGTTGCGGAAGCGGCGGTTGCGGCTAGTCTGATCACGATAACATTAAGATCGGGCCTGCGTTAGGCCGTTACCTCTCAAGGTAATCCAAAAACAAAGGGATCTGCTCAGTAGCAGATCCCTTTTCGTTTAACCTGTAGAAGCTAAGGAGAGACGCTGAGATTTCCTGTTGAGGCTGTGTTGCCTAAAACACGGAAACACGACAAAAGAAACTTATTCTCGCCGCCGTTATCGCCCTCGTAGCTTCCTGCTACGGCCTTGAGCCTGTTTCCGCTGTGATCACCGAACTGATTCCGCCTCGGGCGGCGAATCGACCGGTGATACGCATCCAGCGAGGGTTGCAGGCGGCTACGAGGTCGTCGAGCATCTGGTTGGTCACTGCCTCGTAAAAGATTCCCTTATTGCGAAAGTCAAGATAGTAGTATTTCAAGCTCTTGAGTTCGATGCAGGTATCGCCGGGAATGTATTCAAGTTCGATGGTGGCGAAATCGGGCAGACCCGTTTTAGGGCAGACGCTGGTGAACTCGGGGTTCACGTGCATGATCGTATAGTTGCGTGCTGGGTTGGGGTTTGGGAAAATCTCGAGTTCTGCCATCGAAACGCTAGTTTACTTGGCGCATCGGAAACCCTAGGTGCGACAAATCCGTATTGCACGGGCAGTGAAGCCAAACAAAATGCCAAAATAGCTTGAACCTTCTCGCCTCGGCGACCCACTTTGGAGATAACAACATTGGCAGACACAAGCGACTTTAAGACAGGAATGGCGTTTCAGATGGACGGAGACACATGGACGCTCATCGAGTTCCAGCACGTTAAGCCTGGAAAGGGCGGCGCGTTCGTCCGTACCAAGCTCCGCAAAATCAAGACCGGCCAGGTTTTGGAAAAGACCTTCCGTTCCGGCGAAAAGATCGAACCCGTTTTTGTCGAAAAGATGAAGATGCAGTTCCTTTTCCGACAGATGAACGACGTTACGCTCATGGATATGGATTCTTACGAGCAGATCGTGATCGAAGCTAGTGTGCTGGGCGATCAGGCCGAATTCTTGAAAGAGGATATGGAAATCATCTGTGTTCAGGTTAAGGGTGAGGTTTTGGGCTACGAACTACCGAACTTTGTCGAGCTTGAGGTCGTCGAGACAGATCCAGGTGAGCGAGGCAATACCGTTAGCGGCGGAGCCACGAAAGCGGCCAAGATGGAAAGCGGCGCAACCATTCAGGTTCCCTTCCACATTAACATTGGAGACATATTAAAGGTTGATACCCGTAGCGGTTCCTACCTTGAACGTGTTAAAAAGTAGTAGATGAAAAATAATCGTCAGAAGGATCAGGCAGACTTTTCGCCAGACTCGCTCGGTGAGCTCCCGATGACGATTGCCAGGTATGCCCTTTGGGGTGGAGTGACGGTCTTCGCGCTCTGCCTCATCGCGGTGACCTTCCTGATGAACGTCGCCGCCAACGACGCAGCCAAAGCGGCCCAAGTGGCGACGAACATGGGCATGTTCGAAAAGGGTCTTATCCTTGGCCCCATCCTGATTGCCCTCGGCTCGGCGTGGCTTTTCTGGGAGGAAGAGATGATGGTGGGGCTGAATATTGTCTTCGCGCTCGTTGTCTTCTTTGCACCAATGTGGCTTCCTTTGGTTCTGACCAATGCCCAGCCGGAAACGTCCAATCCAGGTGTTCGGAAAGGGTACGAGTCGCTTGCAATTGGAGGGCAGATATATGTTGGATTTGCCATCGCAATTTTGATCGGTGACATCGTTACGCGGGTTCGCAAGCGCATGGTGTACGGCACCAAAGCCGCGTTGCTGAAATACGGCACAAACATCAAGGAAGAATCGGATCGAAAAAACGTTTTCATGGGCAAGTGCTGGCAGCTTCCTTTCTGCCGCAAGTTCGTTCGTGAAAAGTGCCCGATCTACCACGCCAACCGAACTTGTTGGCGCGAGCTTGTCGGTTGCATGTGCGAAGAGGCTGTGATCTCCGCGGCGATGACGGGCAAGCCTGTATCCAAGGAAGCTCTGCTGAACGGCACGGCGATTCCACGAAACAACAAGCTAACCGATAGCCAAAAGCGACAGCGATGCCATAACTGCGTTATCTACAACGAGCACCAGAAGCACAAGTACAAACTGGCGATGCCGCTTGCGATGATTTTCTATGGAATTGTTTTCCTTCTCTTCCGCGAGTCTCTTGGGGGCTGGGTATCGGGAATGATGACCGGCGCAAGCAAAAAGGTGAACGAGATCACGGTTGGTACGGTTAAGACCGTCGGAGCAGGTGAATACTTCAACCAATTCCTGACCGTAGCCATTATCTTGGTTGCTTTCGCCTACACCGTCAAGCTGATCGAGCATGCGATCTTTAAGTTGAAGATCTAGATGGCAGAACGAGAGAGCCTGCTCAAGATTGATGGTTCGCATGGCGAGGGCGGCGGTGCGCTTCTTCGAACTGCGTTGCAGATGTCGGTTCTCACCCAGCAAGGGTTTCGGATTGACCACATTCGATCGGGAACGAAGTTTATCGGGCTTGATGTCGAGGACATCACTCTGATCAAGGTTCTTGCTTCTTTGACAGATGCCGAAGTGAGCGGGCTGGAGCCGGGTTCGCATTCCCTCTTGTTCGTTCCGAGTCGGACTCCAAAGCTACTCAAGGGGTCGGTCAAGACGGAGCGGAACGAAAACGGACGCGGGGCAAATTCTTTGGTGATTGCCTCGTCGCTGATTCCTGTGCTGGCGACCGCAGGTGGCTTTTCTGAGTTCACCGTTGAGGGAGAGACATTTTCTAACAATTCAATGTCGTTTGATTACTTCGCCGGAGTGGTCGGAACTGTCCATCGAAAGCAAAATCTGTTTGCTACCCTCGAGATTGAGAAGGCTGCTTATAACCGGGAGTCCGAGGGTGCGATTTCGGTTGAGGTTGAACCAGGCCCGTTTGCTGGTCTGAAGTGGGCAGACCGGGGTCGACCAAAGTTGATGAGAGCGGTGATTAGCTACAGCGGCTTTCCGCATCCGGTGGCGGAGCGGTGCATAGCCCACCTTCAGAAGCTGGCGCAGAGTTCGAGACAGACGATTGATGCAGATGTGTTCGATCTAGAATCTGATGGGCCAGGGATGCACTGCACGGTCTGGACACAGTACGAGAACGGAGTTGGGGGAGCTTCGGCCTCGGGGACGCGCACCCTTCGGGCGGAGCAACTTGCCCACACCTCATTCGAGAAGTGTTTCGAGTGGATGACGACTGAGGCGTCGCTGGATCCGATTACCGCCGAGCACGCGCTTCTTCCGGCCTGCCTGGCCACGGAAAGTTCGGAGTTCAAAGTTTCCGAGTTAACATCTCGGTTTTTGACTGCGATCTGGGTGATTAAGCAGTTCTCGCCAGTCAGAATTACGGTGAAAGGGAGTCAAGGAGGATTTGGACATGTCAGCGTTAGTCGGTAGGATAATCGGTTCATTCTGCGCGTTGGTCGTGGCTGGGGTTGCGAGTGCAGATCGGCTGGTGAATGTTCCGACGGCGCGGCCGCTTAGCACGAATGCCATCCGATTTGAGTATCTCGGAGGTCTTAACAACTCAACTGCAGAGGAGCAGTTCGTCGCATTCTCCGTCTTGAGCGGGCTGGAGTTTGAAGTTCGTCGTCGAATTCGACCGGACGAGAATGGCAGGTCGACCTTTGACCTGGGCTACAACATCCTAAGTCCAGTTGCATCTACCGCCCCAGGGATCTCTGTGGGCGTGCTCGACGGCCTCGGAGAGACTTTAGACGGGCGCCGAGCATTCATCGCGCTCACCTTTCGGGAGCTTCTGGACATTGGCGAGGTCGGCGAAAGCGGCGATGTCACGCTTGGGTACCAGACCGGCTCATTGAGTGGACTATTCGTGGGTATTTCTCTGCCTTTCTCGGGTCGGACTCGCATGATTGTCGAGCACAACGGTGCCCGACTGACGAGTGGATTCGAAACCAATCTATTGAAAGGTCTCGATGCGCGCCTGTTCATCCAAGATCAGCTGTTACTGGGCGGAATCAGTTTTTCTCGAAAGTTTTGAGGGGTAGTCCCTGAGCCGCGCAAAGCTCAATGATTCGTCGCTCGAGTTCTCGACAGAAGATTTCACGATTCTCTCTTTCGTTTGCCCCGGTTGCCACTTCAGCGTAGGTAAACGGCTTGCCGTAGACAATCGAGACCGGGGCGAATTTAGGGAGTGTTGATCCACGCGGCATTTTGCGATGGGTGCCTACGATGCCGGCCGGAACAACTGGTACGCCGGTTCGCTTGGCAAGCATTGCCACTCCCCGGCTGATCGGGTTCATCGTCACAGCGTCGCCACGGACACCTTCAGGAAAAACGACCAGTGCCTCGCCCGCTTCGAGGATCTCTATAGAGAAACGGATTGACTCCGTATCCCCTTCTCCCCGCTTCACAGGAAAGGCGCCTAGAGATCGGCAGACAACACCGAAGAAACCACCGAAGAGCTCTTCTTTTGCCATAAACCTCATGGGACGGCGTCCGCCACAAGCAACGGCCGGCGGATCAGCGTTGCTGACGTGGTTTGGCGCGATGATCACTGGACCGTTCGCGGGCATGTTTTCCCATCCCGACGACTTGAATCCCCCTCCGCAACGGAAGAAAAACACTCTTACGAGCCAACGCACGATGGCGAACCAGGTTGGATGGGATTTGGTGCTCACTACTCGGCTTTCTTGTACATTACTTTGAGAAGCTCGTAAGTAAGCCCGTCAAGAAAGACGGCTCGAAGATAGAATCGTCGTTTCTCCTCGTCCGTCATCTTATCTGGCTTTGCCGATGGATCGACCGATCTTGGATCAAGAATGTTGACCATCACCTTTAGCTGGCCCTCGTCAAGGCTCAGTTTTGCCGCATCTTCAAGGATTTGAACATTTTCATTGACAACAATTTTTCTTCGGGTGATGATTGCCTCTTGTACCGCGATGATCTTCCCCTGCAACGCCTTGTCGGGATAGTCGCCTTTCTCAACTGCTCCTGAAACTGCTTTCTTGATGTCAGCATCCAATTTGAGGAGTTCCTTGGCATCGGACTCCCGGACTTCGAGTTCCTTAGAGCGGCACTTCTCCATTGCCGCCATCATGTCGCCAATCTGCTTCTTCTTGAGCAGCAACGGAAGCACAAACTTGACGACATTCAGTTTGTCAATATTGACGAGCACCATGTTTGCGTCTTGAATGTTTTTGCTCGGGGTCTGGGCTCCGGAATAAGCACCGAGGGCCAAGGCTCCGGCTATGAAAAATGGGACAAGCTTCATGATAGGTCTTCCGTATTATGGACGGTTCGGAGTGGCTTCTGTTTCCAAAGCAATTTGTTTCCCTTTTGGAAAAGGGTGAACACAAAGCCCTAGGACCAGCCGGAAAGATACTTGAGTAGGTAAAGTTTTCCGGAGGAAAATCGCACCCGGATTGGTCATTGTCTACGGCACCATATGTGTTGATCGGATTCGGCGTATCACAGATATGCCGAAGAAGGGTGGCTATTGCCCGGTTTTCGACCAAATCGAGCTGCTTGGGGGCGAGGCAGCCAACACCGCCTGCTATTTGACCATGTGGAGGCAAGAAGTTGCGCTGGTCGGCAACACCATCGGCTCGGGTTTTGAAGGCGAGCAATTGCGAATGCTGTTGCTCGAAAAAGGTCTCGACATTCACCTTTTGTCACGGCAGGGAACTACGCCCGTCTGCGATGTCTACGTCACCGATGACGGAGATCGGACGATGTTTGGCTTCGGCTTCCATGATGAGGAGTTCTGTACCGGGAAGGCCTCCATCCCCGTTCGGAAAGGTGCTTGGTTCACCGCCGACCCCAATATCGCCGACGGAAGCCGCGAAGCGATAGCTGGGGCCTACGCCGCCGGGATGCACCTTTATCTCATGGACTTCTTCCGCGAAGATGAGCGCATTCCTGAGGGCTCATTTTGCCAGTACGGGACGGACTGGGTGGGCGAAAGACACAACGACACCGTCAACCTGAAATGGGTTAGCGATTGGACGGCGAAGCACAACTGCACAACCATCCTCACCGATGCCGGGCAAGGCTGCTACGTGTGTGCTCCCGGGGAAGCCGCGATCCACTTGCCCGCGTACCCGGTTGAACTGACAAAAGATACGACCGGAGCTGGCGACGCCTTCCGCGCCGGGACTCTCTACGGACTGACTCACCGCTGGAGCCTCGGTCACTCACTTCGATTTGGCGCCGCTGCCGCCGCTCTGAAAGTTCCTCATCTGGGAGCTACTGAGCACATCCCGACGATCCACGACGTGAAGGACTACATTCAGCAATTCCCCTCCGTCAGCAAGGTATACGACTTCTAAAAAGCGTATCCTTATGTCTACAGATGCGCGGTGAGAAGAAGCCAAAGGTTTGGCCTGAACTGGTGACGGAGCGGCTTAAGAACTTGCCGACTTCCCCTGGTTGTTACATCTACCGCAACGAGAATGCTGAGGTTTTGTACGTCGGCAAGGCGATTAACCTTCGAAACCGAGTTCGCAACTACTTCCAGGCCAGTACGAAGCACTCTTCACGGATCGCGCGATTGATTTCAAAGATTCGGGACATCGAGTGGCTGGTCGTCGATAGTGAGCTTGAGGCGCTGGTTCTTGAGTGCAACCTCATCAAGGAACACCGCCCGCCGTACAACGTGCGCCTGCGCGACGATAAGAGCTATCCGTACATCGTCATCACGAACGAGAAATATCCTCGGGTCCTGTTCACTCGGAAAGTGCGCAAGGACGGGGCGAAATATTTTGGACCGTACACCAACTCGTTCTCGGTACGGGATACGTTACAGCTCTTGCACAAGGTTTTCCCCCTGATTCCTTGCAACAAATCCTGGAGTGGAAGAGCTGAACAGCGTCCTTGTCTTTATTTCCACCTCGGTCGGTGCATGGCACCCTGTGCCGGGATGTCGATCAAGGAAGAGTACGACGGGGTTATTGATCAAGTCGAACAGTTCCTGAAAGGCAAGGAAGACAAGATCGCATCCGACCTGAGGGTGAAGATGGAGGAAGCCGCTGAGGCTCTGGACTTTGAGACGGCGGCGAAGATTCGCGACCAGCTTTTGGCGATTGAGCACACCCTCCAGAAGCAAAAGGTTCTGAACTCGGACGCGGCAGATCAGGATGTTATTGCGGTGGTGAAGGACGAGCGGTCGACTGCGATTCAGATGCTTTACATCCGGGGTGGCAAGCTGATTGGGCAACGGCAGTACATGCTTGACGGGGCTGGAGAAGCGAACGCTGGAGAGTCTGTTCAGGAGTTCGTGAAGCAGTATTACGCAGACGCCGCCGAGGTTCCGCGGGAGGTTTTGCTTCCGGTTGAGATTGATGAGCGAAACATCGTGCAGTCCTGGCTTCGACAGAAGAAAGGTTCAGCGGTGTCGGTAGAGGTTCCGCAGGGCGGGGAGAAGCTGCGATTACTAGAGATGGCGGCGAAGAACGCTGAGCTGGCGCTGAACGTGCTGACCCAGGAGATGGTCGCCAAGGAAGACTGGGCGGCGGAGGCGATGCAGCAGTTGCAGGACTCGCTTGGGTTGCCGACTCTGCCACTACGGGTTGAGGGATACGATATTTCGAACATCCAGGGGACCGCGCCGGTGGGGTCGATGGTTGTGACCGAGAACGGTGATGCGGCAAAGGCGGAGTATCGGCGGTTCAAGATCAAGTTCAACCCGGAAAGCCCGAACGACTTTGCCATGATGCACGAGGTGATTTTGCGTCGGCTTCGGAACTACTTAGATGGGAATGAGAAGTTCATCAAGCTTCCGGATTTGTTCATGATCGACGGCGGAAAGGGGCAGTTAGCGGCGGCATTGCGAGCTCGGGATCAGCTGGGGCTGACGGTGCCAATGGTCGGGTTAGCGAAGAAGCAGGAGGTTCTGTTTATTCCGATTCCGAAGAATCCGGGTGCGTGGCAGTACGAGGCGGAGGGGGAGGATATTCCCGTGAAGCGGTCGATGGAGGAGATGGTGGCTCTCTACAAGACTAAATCGGCTCCGGTGTTCTCGGAGGCTGGGGTGAAGGCATTACCTGAGTACGACTATCGAGAAGTCATTCTGCCTTTAAACTCTCCTGGGCTGATGCTGTTGCGGCGACTTAGGGATGAAGCGCACAGGTTTGCGTTGACCTTCCACCGAAAGATTCGTGATAAGCGGATGAACGGTTCGACGCTCGACGAGATTCCGGGGGTGGGACCTCGGCGGAAGCGACTCTTGTTACGGACGTTTGGGTCAATTGAGGGGATTCGGCGGGCGTCGGTGACGGAGATCGCGGCAGTTCCGACGCTGACCGCGGGGTTGGCGGAGCGGATCAAGGATATCTTGAGCGAGGCGTAGGATTCGTAGCCGCGCGTTGCAACCGAACTCACCACCCTAAGAAGACGTAAACTATAGGTGTGAGCGTATTTGCCTCCATCCCCGAAGCCCTGGAAGAACTGAAGCAGGGCAAGATGATTATCGTGGTCGATGACCCCGACCGCGAGAACGAGGGGGATCTGGTGGTTGCCGCAGAGGCTTGCACCACTGAGATCATGAATTTCATGATCCGTCATGGTCGGGGTGTGCCGTTCATTCCGACCACTGCGCAAAGGCTTTCTGAACTTGGAATTCCTATGATGACCAAGCAGAACACCGCGCGCCACGGGACTGCGATGGCGGAGACGGTTGATGCGATTCACGGAGCGACAACTGGTGTCTCGGCTGGAGACCGGGCATTGACGGCGGCGGTTTTTGTTAACGATAATGCGAAGCCGAGCGACCTTGGGCGACCAGGGCACATTATTCCGCTACGCGCCGAAGAGGGCGGAGTGTTGGTTCGAGCGGGGCACACGGAGGCGATTGTTGATTTGTGTAAGCTTGCGGGATTCAAGGCGGCCGGAGTTGGCTGCGAGATTCTCAACGAAGACGGCACGATGATGCGATTGGACGACATGGTTCCGTTTGCCGAGCATCATGATCTCAAGATCGTCACCATTGCTGACCTGATCGCCTATCGCCGCCATCAAGAAATTCTGATCAAGCGCGCGGCGGGGCCGATTGACTTCCCGACGAAGCATGGCCACTTCCAACTTTATGCCTATGAGCCGACGGTTGAGCGCGATCCTTACGTTGCCATCGTCAAGGGTAACGTTTGCACCGAGGAGCCGGTGTTGGTGCGCATGCACTCGTCGTGCCTCACTGGAGATTTGCTAGGTTCGCTTCGCTGCGATTGTGGCGAGCAACTTGAGCTTGCTCTTCGGAACATCGAAGAAGAGGGTCGCGGAGTAGTGGTTTACATTCAGCAGGAAGGGCGTGGGATCGGCCTGATTCCGAAGCTCAAGGCCTACGAGCTGCAGGATCAGGGAATGGATACGGTTGAGGCGAATCTTGCGCTGGGCTTTAAGGCGGATGCACGGGACTATTCATTGGGAGCGCAGTTGCTTGCTGACCTCGGCATTCGGAAGATCAAGCTCATGACCAACAACCCGGCCAAGCGCGCCGGGTTGATGGGGTACGGGCTAGAGATCACCGAGTACGTGCCCATCATCGCCGAGCCGGACGAGCATCGTGAGCGATACATGGCGACGAAACGCGATAAGATGGATCACCGGTTGCCGGAGTGAGCTAGCCACATACTGCCGTAAAGACCAGCTTCGGCTCCGTAAGGGCTGGGTTTGCAGTTGAGCCTTTGTAAGTGAGGGTCGAGCCAGGGTGAGAGTCCGACTCCGCCGCAGACCACGATGTGGTCGGGGTAGTACATCTCGCGGACGAGTTTGACCGCGGTTTCGAAGGCGACAATGGCGTCTTCTTGTTGCTCAAGGGTTGGATTTGAGGAGAGTCCGGCTCCGCCCAGCAGGTCCTCGATGGTTCGTCCGAGCGGGGTCATGACGTCGTTGAGGCGGGGGTACTCGCCGCGTTTGCCGCAGATGAGTTTGCCTTCCCGAACCATTCCGGCTCCGACCCCGGTTCCAAGGGCGAGAGTGGCGACGTTTGAGCCGGCGAAACTTGGGTGACAGGCGTGGCCCCAGGCGGTGACGAGACCGTCGTTGAGGGCTCTGGTGGGGACTCCGAGGGTTACTTCAGAGAAGGTTGAACCTTGGTGACCGGGGATGATTGGTTTGGCTTCCCAGACTTCGCCAGTTACGGGATCAACGGTTCCGCCGGTGCCGACTCCGACTGCCGTGACTCCGGTTCGTTCGATCTGTTGGCGAATCCAGGAGAGACGCTCCTCACGATCATCAGGGCGTTCCGTTTTTTGGATATTGATAAGTTTTGCCTTCTCAAATAGCCCAAATCTTATCCAAGTTCCGCCGATATCGATGGCGCCGATGCGACCCTCTGAGCGGGTGGGCATCATGGCTCGTGTCTGTTTGACAGGGTCGTTGATGGCTCCGCCGACGACTACGGCGGTTGCTCCAATTCGTAGAGCGGCTTCAACTTGCCAGCGATGGGCGTAGCGTCCTTCGGCGATGACGGGCTTGCCCTTTGACACCGCATAGCGGACAAGCTCGAAGTCTGGTCCTTCGGTCATTACTCTCGCCTCGGTATAGCCGGAAAGAGTTGTTCCGATAAGATCACAATCCAAGGAGACGGCCAAATCGACGGCCTCTGGTGAGTCGCAATCCGCCATGGCAAGTGCCCCGCCTTGGTGAATCAGCCGAACCAATTCAGCGAGGGATTGAGAAGGACGCTGGCGCGGAGTTGCATCAAGTGCGATTACCTCACAACCCAGTTCAAGCAGCTGTTGAACCTCAGCTTCCGTCGGAGTGATGTAAACCTTGGAATGGGGATAGGCCTTCTTGATAAGGCCGATGACCGGTTTTCCAGTCGCCGCTTTAATGACCCTAATGTTCTCGACGCCTTGCAGACGAAGAATCTCCACTCCTTGATCTATCGAACACTGCGCGAGTCGAAGCAGGGTCTCCGGATCGTCCACCGCCGCCCCATCGCTCGCCTGCACTGAGGCAATCAGCGAGCATCGGCGGAGAGCTTCGAAGATCATCGGAACGCGCGAATTTGTTCGCAGGTGTACATCACGTGCTCATCCGTCAGATACGGCTGAATTGGAAGGCTGAGGACTTCGGCGGAGACCAAATCGGTTGCAGGCAGTGTCCACGATGGCGTGAACTGCTTGTACGGAGTGTGGTGATGGATGGGTACAGGGTAGTAGATCATCGATGGGACGCCGTTTTGCTTCAAGTGCTCTTGAAGGGCATCTCGCTTGGCTGCGCGAATCGTGAACTGGTGGTAGGTGTGGTTGTTCCCTTCTGAGATCAACGGGAGCTGAATCCCCTCAACCCCGGCGAGTTCGCGCCGGTAGATCGCGGCGATCTCGTTGCGGCGAGCCGTCCACTCGGGAAGCATTTTCATCTTGACTCGAAGAATTGCCGCTTGAAGTTCGTCAAGGCGTCCGGTGTAGCCGAGGTGGTCGTAGTAATACCGCTCGCGACCCATTCCGTGAACCCGGATCGACCGGCATGTCTCGGCAATTTCGTCGCTATTGGTGACGATCATCCCTCCGTCGCCAGCCGCACCCAGGTTCTTGGTGACATAGAAGCTAAAGCCGGCTGCGAGTCCAAAGTTGCCGGCGAGAACTCCGTTGTGCGAACTCTCGATGGCCTGAGCCGCATCTTCCAAGACAATGAGGTTGTGCTTCTCGGCAATCGCGCTGATTGCGGAAACATCGCAAAGCTGACCGAACAGGTGTATCGGGAGGATTGCCCTCGTGCGCGGGGTGATTGCCGCTTCGATACAAGCGGGATCCATCATGAAGGTATCGGGGTCAACGTCAACAAAAACCGGAGTTGCGCCAGTTTGCACGATGGTTTCGACGCTGGCGACAAACGTGAAGGCGGTGGTAATGACCTCGTCACCTCGGGTGATACCGGCGGCATCCATGATGATGCGAAGGGCATCCGTGCCACTGTGAACCGCAATCGCGTGCCTGGTTCCGTGGAGGGCGGCGAACTCCTCTTCGAAGGCTTTGTTGTGTTTGCCTAGGACGTAGGCTCCGCTACTGATGACCTCATGAACGACCGCGTCGATTTCGGCGGCCTGAGACTCGTATTGGGCTTTGACGTCATAGAAAGGAACATTCATTGTTCGTTTGTTAAATTGTGACAGATTTACGCAACAACGCCCCGCTCAAAAAGAGTCGGGGCGTTGAAGTCGCTAAATGCGCGAGTGCTTTACTTGGAATCGCCTTCAGCAGCGCCAGCAGCCGGAGCAGCTGGAGCAGCAGCACTTGCATCTGCAGCACCACCGCTGCAACCTGCAAGAACGCCACCAATAACACCGAGCACCATAACGAGAGCGAGAATTTTCTTCATATTTTTTATCCTTTACACCTCCTGAGTGTAGTTTTGCCTCGCGGCGTTCCCCCGTATAAATACGATGAACCGCGCTGCAAGGTCATTATAGTGCACGCGAGAACGTTTGCAAACGATTCCGTCAAGTTTTTTTCGTGCTATGCTACGTTTGTGGTTACAGCTGAGTTCAAAACGAACTTTGTCGGCGCAGTTGCGCTGGTAGCCCTGCGTCGCGTTTCGCGTCGTATTTAGGGGAATCGCCTCACTTCGAGCAAAGTCGCTCCTCTCGATTCCCCAAGAAACTCCTTACATCCTCATCCGACGACGGATTCCATTTTTATCCTTTAACATGCTGAAATACGACACGATCAAATCGCTCGACACTGAATATGTCGCGCCGACCTATAACCGACAACCTGCCCTGTTCGTCCAGGGTTCTGGAGCAATCCTTTGGGACAACCGAGGGAACGAGTACCTTGACTTCCTGGCCGGCATCGCCGTGAATAGTCTCGGACATTGCCACCCCGCCATCGTCACCGCGATCACCCGACAAGCCCAACAGCTGATTCATACATCCAACGTTCTCCTGACTGCACCTCAAGCTCAGCTCGCCGAGAAACTCTGCCGCTTGTCCGGGATGGATAAAGTGTTTTTCACTCCGTGCGGAGCGACGGCGAATGAGACGGGTCTGAAGATAGCGAAGAAGCACGGTAACAGCAAGCGGCCTGATGGCGACTACGAGATCATTACTCTTCATAAGTCGTTTCACGGTCGCACCATCGGCGCGATTTCCGCGACTGGACAACGCCGATATCAACGCCCATTTGAACCTTTGATGCCCGGGATTCGCCATATCGAGGCCAATAATCTCGATGAACTTCGCGAAGCATGCAGCCACAAAACCGCCGCGATATTGCTTGAGCCGATCATGGGTGAAGGTGGAGTATTAGCCCTTACTACTGAGTTTCTTGTGGAGGCAGAACGTCTTTGCCGGGAGTACGACGCCTTGCTCATGCTTGATGAAGTGCAAAGCGGGGTTGGTCGAACTGGAGCTTGGTTCTGCTTCCAGCATCACGGCATCCGCCCGGATGTGATGCTTCTGGCGAAGGGACTTGGCGGCGGACAGCCGATTGGCGCATGCCTCATGGCCGGAAAAGCGGCGACCGTTCTCGAAGCAGGTGATCACGGGACCACTTTTGGAGGCTCACCCATCTCGGCGGCCTGTGCTCTGGCGGTCATCGACACCCTTGAGCACACGGACATCATGGAGCAGGTGAAGATCACCGGCAAGCTCCTAAGCGAGGGACTGAAGCAGCTCAAGGGAGTTTCCGAGACGACCGGAATGGGGCTGATGATCGGTGCGAAACTTGAAAAACCGATCGCCCGCGATGTCGTGCGAGAGGCTTTCGATAAAAAGCTGATCATCAACGCCACCGACGAGCACACCCTTCGATTTGTCCCGCCACTGATCATCACTCCGGAGCAGGTTCAGCAGTGCCTCAGCGTTGTCGCCGAAGTTCTCGGGGTCGAAGCTCCCAAACCCGTTTCGATTGGCACGACGAGCCGGGTTACGCGAAAGCCCTATGGCGATCTGCTTTCCATCGACGATCTGATGGACTCTCAGATCGACGATGTTCTCGATCTCGCTTCATATTTGAAGCAACGCCGTAAGCTTGCGCAATCAGCGATCACCCCGGTGGAGGGACGCAGCGTCGCCATGGTCTTCGAAAAGTCTTCGCTTCGCACGCGAGTATCGTTCGAAACAGCGCTCTATGAACTGGGTGCTCATCCGATCTATCTCACTAAAGCAGACATAGGAATCGGTAGTCGCGAGGCAATGAAAGACGTTGCGCAGAATTTGAGCCGTTGGTGCACGATGGTCGTTGCCCGACTGTACTGGCAGAAGGATCTTCAAGTGCTTGCTGATAACAGTGATGTTCCAGTGATCAACGCCCTTACCGAATGGGAGCACCCCTGTCAGGCCCTTGCCGACATGCTGACAATTAAGGAGAAGTTTGGTGATGAGAAGGTGAAGATCACCTACGTCGGCGACGCGAACAACGTCTCGCGCTCGTTGGCTAAGCTTGCAACCCGAATGGGATATCCCGTCACGATCTGTGGTCCTGAGAACTTCCGGCTCGATCCACTTCCGGGTCTCCATCAAACCGCATCAATCGAAGAAGGTTTGACCGACGCAAAGGTCGTTTACACCGATGTCTGGGTCTCGATGGGCGATGAACACGAGCAGGAGCACCGGATGAAGATCTTCCAGCCCTACCAGGTGAACGAACGAGTGATGGCAATCGCTGATCCTAACGCGATCTTTCTCCACTGTTTGCCGGCTCGGCGAGGACTCGAGGTGACGGATGGTGTGATGGATTCGGTTCAGAGTTGCGTCAACGACCAAGCCGAGAACCGTCTCCATGCCCAGAAGGCACTTCTGCAACGAGTGCTAGGATTATAGGATGCTGACTCCCCTTCGCTGGACCGACGGCGCGCTTGAAATGCTTGATCAGCGAATCCTTCCAACGCGTGTTGAATGGATTCGCTACACCACGGCCGAAGGCGTGGCGGAGGGGATTAGAGAAATGGTTGTCCGCGGTGCACCCGCGATAGGGATTGCGGCGGCTTACGGAATGGCGCTGGCGGCCCGCAGCCGGAGTGATCTAAAATCCGCCGACGCGGTGCTTCGTGCATCTCGACCGACCGCAGTGAATCTGTTTTGGGCACTCGACAAAATCCAGGCTCTCGGGACTGATCACCCCGACCAGATTCTTGCGATGGCGAAATCAATCGAGCAAGAAGATCTTGAAATGAATCTTGCTATTGGTCGCCATGGCGCAGAACTCGTTCCCAAAGCGGCCAATATCCTCACGATTTGCAACACCGGCGCACTCGCAACCGCTGGGCATGGAACTGCCTTGGGAGTAATCCGTTCCGCTTTCGCAGGTGACAAAGAGATTCACGTCTGGTCGTGCGAAACTCGCCCCCGCCAACAAGGACTCCGGCTTACTGCCTTTGAGTTGATGCACGACAAGATCCCATTCCATAGCATCAGCGACGGGATGGCGGCGTCTCTCATGCGTGCGGGCAAGGTTGATTTCGTGATTGCGGGAGCAGATCGAATTGCCGCAAATGGCGACACCGCCAACAAAATCGGTACTTACATGCTTGCCGTTCTCGCCAAGCACCATGGCATTCCATTTGCGATTGCCGCTCCCTCATCAACATTCGATCCGAGCCTTGCGAACGGCGACTTGATCCCAATTGAGGAACGGACCGGGACGGAGATCACGCACATCGAAGGTGTTCAAATTGCTCCCGACAATTGCCCGGTGTTCAACCCTGGTTTTGATGTGACCCCAGGTGAGCTGATTACCTACATCATCACCGAAAATGGTGTCTTCCGGCCACCCTTCCAGTTCAAATAATCCAAGGTAAAACGGAAGCCATGGCACTCCATCACGTCAACTATTACTCAAACGTCCTTGGTAAGGCGATGGGTGCGTATGTGATCCATCCAGACGCTAGCGTGCCGCGACCTTACCACTGCATGTTGTTGCTTCATGGTTACAGCGACGACTATACGATCTGGCAGCGTCGGACGAGCATCGAAAGGTACGTCGACGGGAAGCCACTCATTGTCGTCATGCCCGATGGCGGGCACAGTTTCTATGTCAATGCAGTGAATGGCTACCAGTATCTCGATGCCATTGCCGATGAGCTTCCTGACCACTTAAAGCATTGGTACAACATCGATGGTGGTTGGTGCACTGCGGGACTCTCGATGGGGGGTTACGGTGCTCTTCGAGTCGCTCTTGCGCATCCGGGCTTCTTCCGCTCGGCAGTATCCCATTCAGGGTCGCTGATGATTGGGCACAACTACCCCACTGCAGGGGCAGGCCACCGCGCGGACGACGATGGCTTTTTGCGCCAGCAGGTCCTTAACTTTGGCGACGTCAAGGAAACGGGCGGCCCTAACGATCTTCTTGCCCTTGTTAACGCCGCCGATCCCAAGCCAGCGATTCGAATTGATGTCGGCACAGAAGACTTCCTTCTCGATCAGAACCGAGGGATGCATAAACTATTCACCGATGCGGGAATCGAGCACGAATATGAAGAGTTCCCTGGGGCTCACACCTGGGAGTACTGGGATAAGCACATTCAGGAAGCGATTGCGTTTAACTTGCGGAAGTTGGGCTGAGCGTGAGCAGGTGAGTTTGAGACGGGACTAAACGCGTCCCGGCTACTAGGTTTATGGCCCAGTCTAAGCCAGTGACCCGCCGGCAAAGTCGATGAATTGCCAAAAGGGGCCAGGTGCTAGCACTGAACTAGCACCTGCTTGAGAGTTAGCGAACAACCAACATGGTGGCTCTTGCGGTTGCCGGCTTCGCCATTGTGTCGCCGGAGAAACGGGCCTCCAAAGGAAGTCGCGCTCTGGAGAGGTTTCGCAAACGGAGTGTTGTCCGGGCAAGTCCTACAGAGTTAGTCCTCGCCTTTGCAACGACCTTTCCTTGAAGCATGAACGAAACTTCACGATTTGCGAGCGGCTCGTTGGTTTCTACAGTTCGCAACGTTGCCTGTAGAATCACATTTCGGTTGTTATGACCAGTTACTGGACTGACCGAAGCTGCAACAGAGCTCTTCCCTACAACAATGCTTCGCAACAAATAGGTGCTGCCACCAAGTGAAGCCATCAACGTCAGACGGTCTGTTGATTTCGCTGGGACTGTGTAGTTCATCCGAGCAGTTCCAGTGGCGTCTGTCTTAACGCTCCCAAGTGATAGATTATTGACCCGGAATTCCATGGGCTTGTTAACTACCGGCGTGTTGCCACGCTTGGCTGTCGCAGTCAATGTCACCGTCTGACCAGCCGATCGCGTGTAGTTGCTCATTGAGATGATGTCGATGGAATTAAGTCGCCAAAGTACAGGAAATTGATTTAGCCCATCTGTTTTGTCGAAGCCAACGATGAGTCCGCTTTCATTTGCTGCCGTAGCAATGGCCTCACGACCGCTATCGAGAGGTAGTCGAACGGCACCGTTGCTGTCCCAATAGGTTGGAATCTTGTAGCCATCTAAGTCTTCATAAGCACCAAAGTACACACCTTTCGCATTGACACCATAGGCAATGCTATTGCCAACTCCGAATGGTCGTTGCAACTCCCGGTATTCACCGTCTTGCCAAGCGATGGCAACGTTGATGAAGTAATTCGATCCATCTGGAAGGGTCTGCCGCTGAATTTGATAGCCAGAAGTTCGACCTGAGCCTGACTTGTTGATCCCTACTACACCGATATAGTCGACTCCAAAATTGGTTGGAAGGGACATTGGAACATCATTAGTCCACTGCGTAGGAATCTGGTCTCCGGTGTCGTTCAGGCCTACCGACAATCCGGAAATTCGACCTTGCTCATCAATTGATATCGCGTTTCCTCCCTTTCCATAGACTCCGTCTAGAACCTTGAGTTGACCGTTTCGCCAAACCGCTGGGGCCGCGAATTGATTCGTATTTACCCACCCTACGATGTCGCCTTGTTCGTTGATGTCAGTTGCTGCTCCGCCAAGGCCTAAAGTTGGTAGGTACGATACTACGCCGTTTACCCACATAATCGGATTTGACACGCCTTCTATCGAAAACTGACCTGATCCGACGATCGCCCCCGAGTCATTTATCGCACTTGCAAAACTGTATGTTGGGCCAGCAAGGGGCAATACTGCAGAATCGGTCCACTGAACCGCTTTGATTCCAGAGGTGTAGTTAAATGTGTAACCTACGATCTTCCCCTGATTATTGATATCAATTGGATACGTAAAGTTGCCAGGGATGGAAGGTAGGGGCTCCGGATTCTGCGCCATTGCAGATGTTGGCCCAAGGGCAATGACGAACGCCACGGCTCCTACTAATGTCAGTTTAATGCTCATTTGCTCTCCTACCGGGTCACGCTATTGTGCTCCGTCTCGGAGATTCTACGTCCGAGTTATTGAGATAATCCAAAATTCCTTTAGCTAACCTGGGACGAAAATTTGTTTCTGGTCCAAAATAACAGAGACAACTTGGTTATGGAAAAGAATAATCAGTGTTCGAACGAAGACGATGCCAAAACTGACTTGGGTTGGATGTGATGACATTGATGCGGCGGCCAAAATCGTTGGACCGCGGATCAAGAGTTTGCGCCAGGTGCGCGGGCTAACCCTCCGGGGCCTTGCGGAGAGAGTTGGTGTGAGCAAAAACACACTTTTGCGACTGGAGCAGGGATTTCCAATTGCCGAGCCAACGCTGATAAAACTTTGCAACGCTTTGCAGACTATTCCTCCAAATCTAATGGTCTCTGATGAAGATTGGAGCTTGCCCTATCGAGTCCACCGAGGAACGGCGGGTTCATGGAGAATCGCCTTCCGGAAAGAATCTGCACCGACAAAAATAAAGGATTTTGAGCCAATAGAGCCAGAACGGGAGCGCCTTCGGCTGGGATGTTTAGGCTTTGTCAGCGGTTTTCTCCATAACCTAGATTGCGGCATCCAAAATGGAAAGTTGCAGGCAGCGGTCGTTGAGTTGTATGGGGATCAAGAGCGAGCCGGATTCCGTCACTCTGGAGAAGAGATGATCTTCTGTCTACAAGGACGGCTCAAGTTTACGATTTCAACCCACCAGCTGATCCTTGAACCAGGCGACGCGGTTACCTTCTGGAGCCGGTATCGCCACCGTTATGAATCTGATCTGGACTGTGACACAGAAATCGAGCCCACTCGGATGCTAATGGTTTGGATCGAAGATGAAGAAGAGGCAATTTCGACTAAAAGAGACGAAGAGTGCGAAATTGGATACGCGCAAGAGTCACTTTGATCCTTTTGCAATTGCAAACCTTTACTTGCAACCTTGACTATGGAAGAAGTTGACTCGCTTGATACGATCACACAGATTTCTTCTACTCACCCAGTCCGCGCACAGGGCTCTCCAGTAGAAGTTTCCATTTAGAAGTGGTGAGTCTAAACTCTTCTTCTCTCAAATGGTCTACAGGGGTTCTCTTTCTGACGTGATTTACTCCCAGCCCTTCAACTGCGAAGGGCTGGGAGCGAGTCACTTAGTAGCTCGTCGTGTAGAGCCTTGCGGTCAGCGGCGAACCACCCGATGCCTTATCGAGGGCAGCGGCAATGGTGACCGAGTTAGAAGGAAGTGCGATGGAGCCGGTGTCAATCGCAATCGTCCCTGGAGTACCTGCAGGCGTGATGCGCACACGATAGTTGCCAGATGCGACGGTAAGTGCCGCGCTCACACCCTTGAATGGAACGTTCGCTACAGTTGGAGTTGCTGGTAGGGTGGCGGTTGGAGTCGTTACGTAGATGTCTACGTTCCCCGTACTTGGAGAGGCGTGGACGAGTCTGACCCTTGCTTGGCCAACGCCGGGTCCTAGATCGGGCTCAGTAACCACAAGTGGTTCGATTTGTGCCAGGTTGTTGACGGCCAAAATGGTCGTGTAGTTACCGACTGCCAAGATCGGACTCGCATTGATGACATCAGTGGTACCTCCAGTCGCACGCACCCGGACCTGGGTGGTCCCAGCGGGCAGGGTCCTGAGGCCCTCACTGAAATACGGGACGTTCGAAAACGCCACTGCACCGCCAACCACAACGTCAACGTTGGGTGCGTTTGGCGATGCGTGGACGACTCGGAGCTTTGTTTCAGTGACGCTGTGGCCACTTCCTCCGCATCCGAAAAGAGATAGAGCCGTGACTCCGAGGGCTAGGAAAAGGGGAGAGTTTTTCATTGGTTTCTCGCTTTGGCGTTTCCGCCATCGGTAACTTACCAACGGAACCCCACACAAGTTGCCAAGCTGAAAATCTTAGAAATCTTATGTTGGGACAAGCACCCAAACTTGGTGCAATTTGCTACTACAAAAGCGGATGTTAGGCTCAAATATGATTCGGAAACGGATTCGAAGAGTGCCCCTAAGCACAGAGGGGGGAGTACTAGGACCAGCACGTTCAGGTAGCGATAGCGTTTAACTTGCGGAACTTGGGTTAGGCAGTTCCGAAACCGGTAACCTTGAGGCGATATGCCGACCTTGCCGCGCATCACCGGAACGTTCCTTGACGAGATTACGCACGATATTCCCAGCCAGAACTGGACGGAGCGGCACTGGCGGCGCGAGTTTGAGCTCTACAGCAAAATCGGGCTAGATACTCTGATCATCATTCGCGCAGGATACAAGAATAAGTGCATCTACCCTTCGCAAGTCATCCCTTCCCTTTTGCCGGTGTATGACGATATTGGCGAAATGTTCTTCTCGTTGGCGGACGAGTTTGGGCTGAAGCTCTACTTTGGAACCTACGACAGCGGCTTCTACTGGTGGCGGCGGACGTGGTGGAATGAAGTTGACATTAACAAGGCGTTTATTGATGAGGCGTATGCCCGATATGGCCACCACTCATCGTTTGCGGGCTGGTACCTCACCCACGAGACGGGCAAGAACGACGCACACATCATCGAGATTCACAATCATATTGGGCAGCACTGTAAGAGCAAAGCGGATCTTCCCGTGCTCATCTCACCTTATCCGCAGGGAGCGAAGCAGTCAGGCGAAAACGCGCTTGCGCTCGAAGAGAGCTTCGATCACTGGGATCGGGTTTTTGCCGAAACAAACAAGTCGTTTGACTTGTGCGCGTTCCAGGACGGGCAAGTTCACTACGAGGAGCTACCAAAGTTCATCGAGGGTATTGCCGCGCTTGGCAAGAAGTACGGAATCACGATTTGGTCGAATCTGGAAACTTTCGATCGTGACATGCCTATCAAGTTCCCTCCCGCCGACTGGCGTTACCTGCGCTTCAAACTTGAAACCGCCGCCCAGATCGCGGAAAAGATCATCACCTTCGAGTTCCCCCACTTTGTCTCGCCGTTCAGTTGCTATCCTTCGGCGCACAATCTGTTTGAGAGGTATGTCACTTACGAGGGCGCTCAGTGGGAGGCGGGCTTTGCCGCTGAGACCCTCACCTGGGTTAAGTCCCAGCGGGATTAGCGCCATAATAGAAAGGTTTGCGGCTCCGTAGCTCAGGGGATAGAGCGCCTCCGTCCTAAGGAGGGCGTCGGGGGTTCGAGTCCCTCCGGGGCCGCCAGTAATTTGAACCTAAAATGGACCATTTTGGTCAATTCGAGACCGAACAACTGAGCCAGGTCTCTCAATAAGTCTCTCAATGTTGAGATTTTTTGTGTTGTACAATCTCGTTCATGAGACCAAAACAGGATCACGGCGAGGGTTCCTGTCGCCAAATCCAAACCGGTAAGCACATCGGAAAGTGGCGAGTGCAACACTACGTCACTCTGCACGGCGGCGTTCAAAAGCGACTCTCAAGAGTCTTCGCCAATCAACGTGACGCGAAGGAATTTCTACGCTCGTTAAAGCGAGATACTGCGGTAATCAAGCATCGGGGTGCGAAAGAAGCCACATTCGGTGACTGGATCGAGTGGCTGATTGAAAATGACTGGCCGAACACCCTGGACCCCAAGACCTTACGAGATCGCGTTTCCAGATATCGCCGCTATGCAGCTGAGCACTGGGGAAACGTTCCGCTATCCCAAATCGATCCAATCGAGGTACACAGTTACTACAAAGGTCTACAGGAAAGAGGTGTTGGTCAGCATACTTGCATTGCGATAAAGGTGATCCTGGTTCGAGCTTTCAACCAAGCGATAACACCCTATAGACGGGTTCCGCCGCTGACGAACAACCCCTTTTGCCTTGATATGAAAAATCCGGAGCGACGACAAGCGATTGCTCTGACCCCACAGGAAGCTCAGAAGGCGCTGGCTTCGCCGAAGCTTGATAACTCACGGCGAGCACTACTTGGCGTTTTTCTACTCGCGGGACTGCGCCTGGGCGAGGCGATGGCACTTTCGAGGCGACAACTAGACATGGAGAACCGCCGGATCATCATCGACCAAGCAGTTCATGTTGATTCTTCTGGATCTCAAACTATTGGTCTGCCGAAGGGCGGCAAAGTAAGAGTCTCGGTCATGTGCGATACGCTCTACAACTTGCTAATTCCACTCACCGAAGAGCTTGCTCCTGATGACTTCTTGTGGTCAGCCGCCACGGAAAACAAGGCAAGGATGAAGAACCTTACCTACGCCACGTGGCGACGAATCCGAGCGGAGGCAAAGCTACCCTCCCAGATGAGTCCTCACGACTGTCGACTCACCCATATCAACTGGATTGAGAAGCTCTGCCCGACCGTCTCAACGACTACTCTCAAGGAACATGTCGGACACTCCGCGATAGGCGTCACTGAGGTGAACTACACCCGGCCGCTGCTACCTGCCGAAGAAAATCTTCGAGCCAGTCTTGATCAGCTCTTTAATATTCATCCGGAAGAAGCACGGTCGTAGCAGAACGATCACGCTCGGTGATGATCCAGAACTTCGTGCCGTTCTGATCTCGGTAGCTACTGAGAATGCGCTCACCTTGCTCAACAGCCATGTCGTTCTCAGTCCAATCGGCTCCTCCAACATCCCCCCAGTCGCCCCGGCTGTGGCGAGAGAGAGCGGTGAGCACGTCGGATGGATCGAGAGTTGCGAGAGCTCCGCGAGTAGATACGACCAGGCCAAGGTTAAATGATTTTTTCATGAAGTGGTTCCTCAAATCGAACACTTCAAAGTTAAGGTCTTCGCCTGTCATGGAACTTATCGGAGCCGGAATGTTTAGCGGTGGCTATACATTTCTGGACTGTTATGAAAGGGCAGGACGTCTCGCGGGAAGATTGTTGTATGAGTCTCAAGCACGACAAGATCGCGTACACGATTGAAGAGGTTGCCGAACTGCTTTCTCTTTCGCGTGCGCAGATTTATCGGCTGATCGATCTTCGAGAGATTGCCACAATTCACATTGGGCGGGCTCACCGAATTACAGCGAAACAGCTCGACGACTACATTTCGAGAACCGAAGCAAGGTTCGGATTTCGGGGTTCAACTGGCCAGTTTCATGCCAAGAAATACCCTTAATCCACTGACATCTCTGCTTTGAATCCGGTAAACACAAGCCAGAAATTCAAGCATGGCTGCATCTATTCCGTCCCATATTGGTCGTTACGAAATCATCAAGCTTATCGGGCAGTCCAATGACATCGTCTACGAGGCATATGACACTGCGCTTGGCAGACGTGTCGCCATCAAGGTAATGGGACCACTCCAAACCTCTGACCCAGCGGAAATTCAGATGAGGCAGGCACGTTTCGTGCGCGAAGCGAAGGCAGTTGCCGCCATTTCACACCCTAACGTGATGAGCATTTACGACGTCGGAACTCACCAAGGGGTTCCGTTCTTAGCAGTCGAACTTGTCACTGGCCAGTCGCTTCATCGCCACATGACCAACAAAGGAATCTACACCGTAGACGAAGTGAAGCAAATGGGTGTGCCGATCCTAGCGGGGCTTGGAGCTGCTCACGCAAGTGGAATTGTCCATCGAGACATCAAACCTGCGAACATCCAAGTTTTGCCTGATGGGACACCAAAGATCCTCGACTTTGGGATAGCGACACTTTCAACAGCAACTTCTCTGACGTCCACCGGCATGTTGATTGGCACTCTTGAATACCTCTCTCCTGAGCAGTGTGAATCATCAAAGGTTGATGCCCGATCTGACTTGTTCAGTATCGCGGTCGTGTTCTATGAGATGTTGCTAGGGATTAAGCCATTCAGTGGGTCCACCATGAACGAGGTCCTGATCCAAATCTTAAGTCGCGAGCCTAACTACCCGGCTTCACTGCCAAGCGCAACTCGGAGTTTTCTTGAGCGAGCACTCGCAAAGGATCCCAATTCCAGATTCCAGACCGCCCAAGAAATGTCCCACGCTCTCACTGCTCTGGGACAGGTTGGACAAGCACGACAGAACAACGCTCCAGTCCCAGTAGCTCCAGCTCCAGTTGCAAGAGCAGCGGCAAATCAAATTCTCTTGCCGTCGCCACCGCAGGCCGTTGTTCCCCAAATCGTCACACAAATGACTGTCCACGTGCCGTGGCTCCCCAAGTGGAAGGAATGCCTAATCTTTGCTCTCTTGGCACTCCTAATTCCCATTCTTCGGTTCCCATTCGCCCTCCTCGCCGGTGGATTCAGCTTTTACCACTGGTACAAACAGAGTCGTCCCACGGCGATTGCATCTTACGGCGCTCCTGCCGTCATGATGGCTGCACTCTGGCTTGTGAGCGCATTCTCAGGGCCAGCGGATACCCATACGCCATCGAGCACCCCAACAAACCAAGTTCAGACTCCAACAGAGAATCCACCTGCTTCTGAGCCAGAAAATACCCGGCCTCAACCTCCAAGCTCGGATCCGGTAAAGGAGTCGCCAAAATCCGAAGCTCCAAAAACAGAGACAATTCGAGAAGAACAAGCACCTGTGGTGAAAAAAACTTCCGAAGGTCCGTCTGCGAATAAGCAGCGAGAGACAAGGATCGAATCGGAACCCGCACCCCCAAAGGCAAAGGCGACAGATTCTTCAGCGCCAAGGAAAATGACTTCACCAAGTGGGGGAGCAGCGGTAACCCTACCTCCGGCAAAACCAGAGCCGGAAGTCACCGGTAGACGGCCTGGTAGCCGGGCTGGCGAGGGTTCAGATACTCCTCCAACAGTAGACGACAGTGATGAAAACGCGGGCCGACGAGGAGGAAGTCGTGCAGGCGGTAACTAAGTTGGTGTAAAACAATTTGGATATGGTTTCAGTCGCAAGCTCCCTTTTCCTCACGCTGCTTGCTGGGGGTCAATTCAACAAAGTTGATAACACAGTCAAACTCACAGACTTGCCGAATGTCACTGCGTCAGGCTTAAGAAACTCGGGAAAGATCTCGATTTCTGGCCAAGCCTTCAGCTTCTCAATTCACGCGTTAAGCTACAACTCATATACGGTCGTCTACGAGATCCCAAAGGGTATGGACGAGCTTCGTTTTTTCAGCGGCGTTCAGGACAAGTTCTCTAAAAGTCGCACGAGCACGCTTACTGTCGCAGTAGATGGTGAGGATATCGTAAATCCCCTCGTTCCTGGTGGAACGTTGGAAGCGGGAGCAAAACCTGTTGAGTGGAAGATTCGGGTCACGGGGAAAAAGTCGCTTCAAATCTTCCTCGACAAAGGGGCCTGCATTGGTGAACCCACATTCTACAAGCTTGCCAAAGCTCCCACAGCGCCCGTGGTGACGGCTAATGAGCAAAAATCACCGAATGTGCCAGTTCTGGTCTCTCCCCCCGAAAAATCCGTTGTAGTTGGTGAGACGGCCATCCTCAAGTGGAAGGAGGTTCCCGGGGCAATCAGCTATGGCGTCTATATCTTGGCGAACAAGTCTCAAGACGAACTTAGATCATCAAGTCCGCGCATCTGGGCTGCCACCGTCAAGGACAATCGCTATGACTTCAAAATAAGTGATCTACCATCCGGCGAATACTTGTGGTCCGTTGTTGCCTTTGGCTCTAAAAAGGCCCTTGGAGCGTTCTCAGAAGAGCGCCTATTCATTGTCGATAAGTAGTCGTTGCGTTAAATGCCGCGAAGTTTTTAAGTTAAGTGGAGTCAGCTTTGATGGCTACTGACGGAGCAATCCGCCAGAAACATCATGGCAATTTTGACCCTACTAAAACCAATCCAATTCCCGCCAGTTCCGGAGCCTCCTGCCGAACGTGATCCGAAGCCAAGAATCATGAAACTTGGCAAACTTTGGCTCTACGGTAATGCCATTCTCCTCGACTCCAAGCGAAAATGCTCGGAAGTAGCACTGACTACTACGAAGAGCGATCGATCGATTCTCGAACTTGGTGAACGAGAAGCTGAGGAAGCCGTTCTTGCTGGAAAGACGCTCGTCTGCGGTGTTCACTCGGAAGTCCACCAGCGAACTGCAATAGTGCCTCTTCGCTGGGGTGCTCCTCGTATCGTTGTGCTGGGTTCAGGGTTCTATCAACACCTGGGTCCAAACCTCGAAGATGAACTGTTCAAGGCTGCGAGGCTCTGGCGGTACGAATTTGACCCTCTGACCGATCTCGTGATTTCGAAGTATGAACCAAGAGATACAAAGTTATCAGGCAAGCGTTACAAGGGACTCGATAAACTGATCAGGCATATCGCCGAAGCTGGCGTCGGTGAAATCCTTTGCGGAACAATAGAATTCTACTGAATCTCTAGCCCATCCCAACCCGGATGGGCTTTCTCTGTGAAAAGAGCGACTCCGGGCGGGAGTCGCTGAGTTAGTAATCTTCGGGAAGAAGAATCGTAGTTGATGATCTGTCGGCCTCGGTGATGATCCAAAACTTGGTCTCATCTGAGGATGTGTAGGACGAGAGGATTCTCCCTCCGTGCTTCAGAGCGGATTCGTTGGCATTCACATCGTCGGAATCTAGGTTTCCCCAGTCACCGTTGATGTGCCGTCGAATCGCTGCTTGGACGTCTGTTTGATTTAGACACTCGTTCGCGGTAGCCGTAATGACTACGGATCCGAGTGGGAAGAGAGGCGATTGGATATATGACATGTGCACTCCGCAAGCGGGTCCACGTCCGGGTCACTGAGGACTCCTATTTTCTGATGACGCGGACCCGCCTGCGGGTGCCAATTGAAAGTACTAAAGGAATCTGAAGCGCTCAACTTTTAGTGTGGTTGCGCAACTGGACCACAAACATTTTGCTCAAATAGTCAGTCACTCAGACTAACATCGCAAGGTACGACATCTCTAAATCAGGAGACGTTACTCCAAGTTAAAGTTGAATATCCACCAAAATCTGAAAGTCTTAAGGTCGTACGGACCCAGTTAAACCAATCATCCACAATTGGGTGTCCAATCGGCCTATAGTGCCCAATAAGAGTTCCGTCCGGTTGGAGGAGGTCGATGTATGGCCCGTCGACTTCGTTCACTTTATAGACCGCACTAACAATAACTTCGACAACGGGCGGTCCCTCACGACTTATGACCTCAAGCACGCACTCATAATGAGGCTGCGGTAGTGCAACTTCGATCGGAGAAACAATCCTATTTCGTGCAGCTATAATTCTCTCGATGCACATCGGATCCAAGTTTTGCTGAATCAGTGCTTCCGCTGTGAGCCCACGAAACCACGCGTAGACAGCATTGTCTCCATAGACAAAGGGACACACTGCGGCGATCTGCTCGGCAAGCTCGCGGCTATTTCCTAGAAACGGGGCAAATACCGTAGCTAGAGGTTCCATTGTTCCATATTTGAACATTGCTGGAAGAGCTGAAGTTATTGATGCAATGGTTGCATCCTCGTCAGTTGTTGCTTGCAGATAGCTTGAAACTGCGTTTGCAATCCAAGACAGCCTGAACACGCAAAAGCTCTCAATCTCTGCGCCCACTTCTTGAGGAGACTGCCAGTGTTCGGCAATCAGAAGATCTTGTGAAAGCTCTGTTAAAGAAGCGCCATTCATGAAACCTACGACCAAGTTTTTTAGTCCGTCCACTTGCTCCTCCAACACTTGAGCGAATGGTAGCTTGACTGCCCACGAAACGAATTCCCTAGTCCATTCGCTTCTACTCTTGATATCTAACTCGCTCCAGTTGTTGAGCAGTGTCATCAACTCTCTAAGTTCTGTAAGCGAGTTATGTAATTGCAGACAGTCATCTAGGGGCAATCCCAACTTGTAAAACCGATCCCTTTGAGTCCTCTCAGGAACGCGTTTCCGAACAAAATCCAACCGAGCGGAGATTGCTTTTGAAGCAGCTTGAAGGTCGATACTTTCTATTGGGCTTGAGGCAAGCTGCACACTTAATAGCGAATCACTCAAAACAGACTCCAATGTGTCGGCCAATTCACCATCCTCCAATCTTTCTGACGCGAGTGCAAAGAGCTGATCATCTAGCAACCTAAACCACGCCTTCATTGCCTGTGCCTCGTCATTGGCTAGCCAATTGAAGTCGTTGTTGGCTAGTTTCTCGCAAATCGTTTCGAATCCGACCTCCGGAATCCGTTCGAGCCACTGCCGCTGTAGTGCTCGTAGTATGAGGTATAGCACTCCCATAATTGAGTAGGTGTTTGGCCTCTCAATCAAGTCTTGGTTGTACTTCCTGTCACGCCTTATTCTCCATTGAGCGCGATCTAAATCCATAAAGAAGAGTATTTGACCCTCAATCTCCTTCATTCCCCTTCCCGCGCGCCCGCAGATGTTCCAAAAAGTCAGAGAGTCCACCTGCTTGTCTGGGCCTTGCCACAATCCCTTCACCAAGACAGTTCGAATCGGCAGATTTATCCCGGCTGACAATGTGGTTGTAGCGACAATCACCTGAGCATTGCCTGAGGCGATGAATTTCTCCATCGGTTGCCGAATCTGCCAGGGTAAACGACCGTGATGAACGGCAATACCCTTCCTAACGCACTGGCTTAAAACCGAATTGGGACCAAGTTCCTTGTCTATCGCCGCAAGACAGTCAGCTACCTCTGGAGCTTCTGCGGGAGCCGACATGTGATCCAATGGACGATCTGGATTATGTAGCTGCTCGAGCGTGATCGCATCGAGCACTGCGCTACCCGTAGCCTCCACATGCTGACGCTGGGGCACAAAAAGAAGAACGGCCCCCTGAGTCGCTAGACGAATGGCACTCAAAGCGATAGCCTCCCTCGGATCCTCTGGATACGACCTTCTTCGCCGCCCATGTCCGTTAGTGCGCTCAATAAAACGAGGAATGAAGCAGTCGGTTTCAAACCGTTCGTGACCAGCATGGGTGTAAACAATTCTGGCCGGCATAGCTGCGCGCCAACGTAGCTCACCTATCATCTGCCTGGAAGGCCGCCAATCAGAACTAACCAGACTGTGGCCGTTTCCCCCAATCCAAGTTGCGAAGTCCTCAGCATTCGGAAGCACTGCAGATGCAAAAACATATCGGCAAGTATCTCTCGGAAGACGCCGCAACAGCCGATTTAGCATGAACTCTGCACGCAATCCTCGCTCACTGGTATCACCTGCCGTGTGACCCTCATCAACTACTACGCACTTCACATTCTCGAAGATTTGAGGGGCAAATCGCAACATTGCATCCAACTTCTCAGGTGTAACCACCACAATGTTGACTGAATCGATTACCGCATTTTCCGCTTCACTTAGTTCAAACCCTCCATAAAGCTCTGATACTGAAAAGCCTAGAGGGTCAAAAGCTGCACGTAGCGAACTTTCGACTTCAACGGCCAGGGATCGAAATGGGGCTATGTATATGCACGTGGGACTCTGTCCTTCAAAGTCTCGAAAGGCTGTCAAAATGGCCAACTCAGCAATTCGAGTCTTGCCGGAGCTTGTGGGCATACGTACACAAAAACTCTGCCGTTCAATCTCTACAATTTTTCGTAAGGCGGTAAGTTGTGATGGCCAAAGCGTGCAGATGTTTCGCTGCATTGCGGCGATGATGTAGGCTCGAACAATAGAGTTATCTCCTCCATCCGGCATCAGAGGGCGTAGATTTGTCCACAAGCTGGTCTGATTAAGTTCGTCGAAGAGCTTCTCAATAATCTTGCTCCACCACCAGACGTCTACGAGGCGAGCCTCCCTAGCAAGTGAGATCACATTATCGACTCGTGCTTTAGCTTCTTCGAGATGCGTTTCAATGCCTGACCTTAAGAATTCAAGGTATGCCATCACAGAACGAGCGACCGAATGAATCGCGATTCGACTGATTGCGTCATCAATCTCCAGCTCGTTGAGATCGATCGAGGCTGCAATCGCTCTATCGGTATAAAGTTCTTGAGCTAGTATTCCAACAGCAGCATAATGAGTTGCGGATATGTCTTGCTTCAGCATTAGTGCGACTATCTGTTCAAGAATGCCGAGGTCGCCGAGGTCGCGAATATCTCGATCGAGAATCACGAATGCACGAGCGTGATGTCCGGACAAATAGTAGGCAGCAGCAGACTTTAGCTTACTGTCAGGAATTGAACCACGATAGGTTTCTGGCGAAGACGCCAGAAACTCCAGTGACTCAGCACCGTGAAAAAGAAAAGATTTCGCTTGATTCGAAAACTCATCATTACCGAGCAAATCCAGGCCGCCACTTAACAAATTATTGGCTCCATAATGCAGCAGCTCATCGAGTTGGTCATTGAATTGGGGCCATTCAGCTCGATTGCTGCCAAGTTCAACCATCATCTTGCGAGCGTGCGCCTGTCTAATTAGATTAGATGTGACAGGAGAGTTCAAGTAATCTTGAAGTCGCTCTGCAAGGGCGGCTAGATCACGAGCCATCAGAGACCTTCCCAGTACACAGATGGTGTAAAAACTGTTTCGACAAGTGTCCTAATATCAGCCATTGGCAAATCAACACAGATCACCTTAGGTCCAGTGCTGGGGAGGTCAATACACTCGAATGGGTCGGAATTTTCATTTCCAGTGATAAACACAATCCAATGCTCTTGGTTGACTTGACCGATTGCAAGATTGCTTATCAGATTGTCGATTGCTGCTGCTTCTTCATCGCGTCCTGCGCCGTACAAAATTTCGGCAATCAAATTTAGAGACTGTGGATGAGGGTTATAAGAGATCTGCAACCGCTTTAGAGCATCTTTTATGGGCTGCTTCTCATATGACGTGTACGCTTTGGCTTCCCCAACAACTAAGAGATCTATCACCCCATTTGCGTCGAAGTGAAACGCTAAGATATCCTCCCCGCGCATCGGTAGTTTGCAGTCTCGATAGCGAAGTTTAAACAGAGGCATTGAGTATCCTTCACGTTGCACGAGGGCTTCAGAGGCTATAACTTCGCCAAAATTGCCCATTCTGGTGTTGTGACCGAACTTTAGTTGCCTATCTAGCTCAGCTTTGGTTTCGATGAATCCGAGAGTAGTAATCCAGCCCTTTATTCTGGCCAAATGAGTGTGGTGATCCACTATCGCTTGGGTTAATGGTACAAGGATATCTGCTCGAACTCCATCGACTTCCCGGAGCGGTCTATGATCCAGGTTTGCGTACTTGGCAATAGGTGTTCCAGCCTGAAGCCACGTACGTGTGAAGTTATCGCGATCTACTGGCATGGATTTGTTCCCCTAAAACTTTTTGATGTCTGAACGCTTTCGCAATCTCTTCATGATCATAAAATCGGAAGTTTTGTTGGGCAATCGAAGTGGGCTTCATTCAGCGTCCTGCTCGTAACTAATCTAGTAGAGGGGCAAAAACGATGCCTCGTTTGCTTGCCTGAGTGATCTTGTGCTCTAAGCCATCAACCAGACCAATACGTTCTTCGAGGATATGCGTTAGATCCCGGCCATCCATAAGTAGAACGCAATTCTCTGCCTTGTCTAAGTCCTCGACTACCTCGGAGCGAAAGCCGACCGCTGACACGAACAAGCCTCTTGTTCCGTGGAGCTTGCCGCGCACCTTTCCTTGAAACTCTAATATGTCGCCTTTAGTTGGCGTAGTTTCCCTCCATCTGGCCTCGACTAAATATGGAGTTCCGTTAAAACTGAACCAACCATCTATTTGCTCAGTTGAAGTGCGGTAAGGGGGATGGTACTCAATTTCACTCAGTGTGAAAAGTTGCTGCAATATCTCCTCAAGAGAATAACCTCGCCCTTGTTTGCTCTGCTGACCCATAACGAGCAAATTGAATTGATCGCGGATATTCGCAAGGCTAGAAGCTCGGCCCTTAAGATTCTCTGCACGCTTCTCCGCCGCCTTTGCCCGCTCTACAACTCGTCTTTCCTCGTCAGCAGTAACTACGACTGATGCACTTGCTAGCTTTTTGAGCTTTAGTAAAGCGTTCTTAGCAACTTCTTTGTCCGGAACATCCTCGTCGGGGAGTGTTTGCATTGCTGCAAATTCAGCAATTATTCTGTGCTGAACTCGTCTACCGTTCTCACCTGACTGGTCTAGGTCCGAAAAAATTGCTCGAGCAATTTTGAATTTGGCATCTTGTTCGTACTTCAGCCATACATTTTCCGAAACACCACAACGTAACAGTAACGACTTCAAATTATTCTTCCAATGAAAAACCCGACCGCAGCATTCAATTGCGGCCTGCTGTAGATCGTACGAAACTTGCCCCACACTCATTCTTTCGCTCCGGACACTAAGCCCAAAAATCGTTCAAAGAATGCGGCTAGCTTTGCGAGTACACGCTGCTTCTTCTCGCCATGTCCGCCGTCTGTCGAGAAACGAGAAGTTGGTGGCATAACCTTCGTAATCGCCGTGCCGGATGACCTGATTACGCCGTCTCGAAACGCAGCTTCGACGAAAGCGACTGTCTCCTCAGGTTTTAGCTTCTCCTCTTCAATAATTTGGTCGAGCTCAGACTTTCGACGCTGAGCAATGTAAGTCTGCCATTCCGCATCAATCTCTCCGGACGCGGACACGGAGTCAACAAAGTTCTCGATGAGATCTCTCTTGTTGCGCAGTGTTGGCGATGAGTCGATTGCTCGGGTTATCTGAGAGCGAATTTCCTTGTCTTGGCCATCGCCCTTCGATTGACGCAATTTCATCACCAGCATTAGGATGTAATCAACATTGATTTCCACCTGCTTGATCAGCTCGATTTCGAATACGATGTCGTCAAGAATTTGCTCTTTATCTGAATCACGCCCCTGCTTAAAATCGACGTGTATATCAAGATAGACACTTCGGAAGTCCTGACCCTCTCGCTCAGAGAGAATCTCGTTGCCACTGAAATCATCAAACGAAGTCAAGATGTTCTGAAGTCGCAAAATCGACCCAAAGAGGGTCACGAAGTCTTTCTTAGCTTGCTCACCAAGGATCGGTTCTCCAAGTGGGAACTTACTGAGCAGTTCCTGGACCCTGTCCCCATACTCGTTGTAGTAGTCGCCATACGGCTTGAGAACAACGATACCCTTGGCGTCCTTGTTGCCGAAGAGTGCTAGGGCGTCATTCGTCTCTTGTTCAAGGTTTCGGAAGCTGACGACATTCCCGTACGCTTTGATCGAGTTCAAAATGCGATTCGTCCGAGAATACGCTTGGATGAGTCCGTGCGCTCTTAGGTTCTTGTCAACAAATAAGGTGTTGAGAGTCGTCGCGTCAAAACCTGTCAAGAACATGTTGACGACGATCACGAGATCGATCTCACGGTTCTTCATTCGAAGCGAGAGATCCTTGTAGTAGTTTTGGAACTTCTCGTCGGACGTATCGTAGCTGGTTCCAAAATTGGCGTTGTAGTCCTTGATCGCGTTATCAAGAAAGTCTCTAGAGGAGGCATCAAGGGCCGAAGTTTCAAAGCCCTCTTCGTCGAGCGCACCATCCTCAACTTGCTCGTTTGCCGCAAAGGAATAGATCAATCCGATCTTTAATCTCTGATCCGGAACTAAGCCTTTCTGCTGGTTCCCAAACTCTAAGTAGTAGCGCTTGGCAGCTTCAATCGAGGCTGTCGCAAAGATGGCATTGAAGCCTTTGACTCGGGTCGTCGCTTTAACTGATTCAACCTTGTTCTTTCCGCCAGCAACTTCAGCAACGTTCCCAATCTGAGAATGAACATAGCTATTCGCCCGTTTCGTTTTCTGATCAAAGTGCTCAAGAATGTAGCCAGTGACCAGTTGTATTCGTTCGTTGTCTAGAAGGGCTCGCTCAGTATCAATCGAGGAGACTTGCTTATCTCGAACGTTGCCAACCTTAACGGTGTTGACGTAGTCGATCCTAAAGGGCAGGACGTTCTTATCCGTGATTGCATCGACGATTGTGTATGTATGGAGCTTGTCACCAAAAGCTTGCTCGGTGGTCTTGAGCTTAGGATTTCCGCCGCTCGACATGTTTGCAGTGAAGATGGGCGTTCCGGTAAAGCCGAAAAGATTGTAACGTCTGAATGCCTTTGTGATGGCGGAATGCATATCGCCAAATTGAGAGCGATGACACTCATCGAAAATGATCACAATATGTCCGCCGAAAACTTCATGTCCTTTATTGGCGGTGATGAATGTCGCAAGCTTTTGGATGGTTGTTATGATGATCCGTGCATCTGACTTCTCAAGTTGGCGCTTTAGCACTGCCGTCGAGGTGTTCGAATTAGCCGCACCCTTCTCAAATCGGTCATATTCCCGCATCGTCTGGTAGTCCAGGTCTTTGCGATCAACCACGAAAAGTACCTTGTCTACACTCGACATCTGACTCGCAAGTTGGGCAGTCTTGAACGAGGTCAGCGTCTTACCTGATCCTGTAGTGTGCCAAACATATCCACCAGCTTGGATTGAACCCAGAGTCTTATAGTTCGTAGAGACTTCAATCCTCTGAAGTATGCGCTCGGTCGCTGCAATCTGATACGGCCGCATCACGAGCAGAGTGCGATCTGCGGTCAAGACACAGTATCGAGTGATGATGTTTAGGAGTGTGTGCTTGGCAAAGAATGTTTTCGCGAAAGCCGTAAGCTCCTGGATCGGCTTGTTTTGAGCATCAGCCCACCACGAAGTGAACTCGAACGAGTTAGAAGTCTTTTTGACCTTTTTGACGCCTGAAGCTTCCTCAATATGCTGCCTGCGAGTGGTGTTGCTGTAGTACTTGGTGAGAGTCCCGTTGCTAATCACGAAGAGTTGCACATACTCGAAAAGTCCAGTGCCCGCCCAGAAGCTATCCCGTTGATATCGGTCAACTTGGTTGAATGCTTCTCTGATGTCCACACCACGGCGCTTGAGCTCAATGTGAACCATTGGTAAACCATTGACCAAAACGGTCACGTCATACCGGTTCGCTCGAGCACCCTCTACTTCGTATTGGTTGATGACTTGAAGGCGGTTATTGTGGATATTCTTGCGGTCGATCAGTTTGACGTTCTTGCTTGTCCCGTCATCGCGGTTCAGAAGCTGTACTGGGTCTTCCTGGATTCGGACCGTCTTCTCGACAATTCCGTCGTTTTGACCTGCAATTTTCGTCTCAAAGAACTGGCTCCACTCTTTATCTGAGAAGGTTATATCGTTCAGTAATTCAATCTGGTTCCTGAGGTTGGAGACGAGTTGTTCCTCAGAAGTAAACGGCAAATACTCAAACGCCTGCTTTTCAAGCAACCTGATGAATTCACGCTCCAGAGCGTCCTCACTCTGGTATGTTGCCTCGCGTATCTGGTTGTCTGCTACATACTGAGCAACGACAGTGCTCTCACTAGAGACTGCAATGGGATCATAGTTGTACGGTCGTCTCTCTTCGCTCATTTTGCCTCCTGAAAGGTTATTAAGCGGTCGCGGTAGTGCTCGTACTGCTTGCGACGGGCTTTTAGCTCTGCAGGCAATCCGTGGCGTAAGTCATTCACCAATAGGTCGAACCTGTCCAGGGCTTCCACAGCACGCTCCTGATGTAGGAGTGAAGGAAGGTTAATCGGGAAAGACTTAATCAAACCTATGTTCAAGTCTGCCCTCGCACCGCGGCCTAGTGCTCTAAGTTCCTGATAGTGGGCCGTTACCCAGTGGTAGACATAGCGGTACGATGCGAGTTTAGGGTCAATATGTAGGTTGCAGCAGTGTTGATTGGTAGTCAACGGAATCTTGTTGATCCCGGCTCGGCCTGCGGTGGCTCCGGAAATGGCAACAATCACGCAGTTTTCAGGAATCCATTTAGCGGCTGTTTGCTTAACTGCTTTTTCAGTAATCTTCATCTGGGTGGAATGAATTTCGCTCCAAACCACTTCCTGAGTCCTGAGCCAAGGAATCGCTCCGCCCTCATAATAGTCCGACCTAGTAGTCAGTGGTGTCGCACCTGAAGACACACTTAAGCATATGGACCCAAGAGTCGTACGTACTTCAGTATCGGATTGCGCCAAAATTCTTTCCCGGTAAAAGGTATACTGACTACGTCGAGCCTCCAGCTCTGCCTCCAGCTCTGCCTCCAGCTTACTAAAGGTATCTAAGACTTTTACAATTTCTCGCTGGACTTCAATAGGCGGCAAAGGAATGATCACCTTGGCTAAACTCTTGGCTGATACATCAATCACCTTCGTGCCAGATGCAAGTCTCTTCTTCTGTGCCCGAAAAGATGGACTCTGAAGCCAGTAGGCAATATACTTCGGATCCTGCTCATGCTTGAAAACGGTCGCATGGCCGCCGGTGACAATTTGGTTCCGACCAAGCCATGCAACTGCCTTACCCACATCTTCGAGGTTCTCGCTTGTGTTGGTGATGATAATGTCGCCCGGATCGACCTTTGCTAGTTTTGCTGCCGTCTGTGGTGCGACGAAAGATTTGGTCTCAGTTGTCCAGACCCCATAGAAGGTGTATATCTGTCCATAGTGGATTGCTCCAACTCCAGTTTCTGTAAAATCCGTCTTCGGCATACCGTTGCCACGAACAAACTGCCCGATTTCGCCGAGAGCCTTAAAGTCCACGCCGTTCGGACAATGCTTCTCAATAAGTTGGTCAATGTGGCTCATTCATTGCCTCCCTTGATACGTTTCACCTCACGTTCAAAATCACTCTCGAACGCTTGATCTTGTTTCACTCGAAATACATCGTATTGCTTTCCCGCAAGCTTCATGGCAATTTCGTGAGACACCTTCCCAGCATCGGTTAGCACATCCTTTTCGTTGAATCTCAAAAAGGCGTCCAGGCGATCCACCCAGTCCGCCATCCGCATGGCAACTTGCTGCTCTGCAAGTCCCTCGGCATAGAGGAGATATTGTTCCACGATACGATCTAGTGCCTTGATCTCTTTCTCGATCAGATAGTTCTTGGCCGTGCCAATGTCACTTTTCAGGACCTTGCCTTTTGGCGCATTCTTCCATGTGGTCAGCCCCATACTCGGCTTCTCGGCATCCGCTCGGCCCGCAATGATTTCAGCGGCGGTCTGCCCAGTCACGGCCCAATGGAGCTTGTTCTGGACGGTCGCAAAGAAGGTTTTCGAAATCTCAGCTTTCGGATCGTAGTCAATACTCGCCTGCTCATAAAGGTCGGTGATCTTCAGATAGAAGCGACGTTCACTGGCCCGGATCTCCCGGATGCGCTCGATGAGTTCATCAAAGTAGTCTTTGCCAAATCGTTTGTTGAGCTTAAGTCGCTCATCATCCAGCACAAAACCCTTGGTAATGAACTCTTTGAGCGTCTCGGTAGCCCAGACGCGGAATTGGGTCGCTTGCTTCGAGTTGACCCGATAGCCAACGGCAATGATGGCGTCCAGTGAATAGTGCTTCGTATCGTATGTCTTCCCGTCGCTGGCAGTTATCCGGAAATTCCGGATAACTGAGTCTTCTAGAAGCTCTGCAGATTCGAAGATGTTCCTCAGGTGCTCACTGACCGTGCGCACGTCCACGCCAAAAAGCTCGGAGAGCTTCTTCTGGGTTAGCCAAAAGTTTTCGTCCTCGAATGTGATTTCAACCTTTGCAACGCCGTCTGGAGAGGTGTATAAAATGATCTCGCTCATGCTGGACTTCCTTCGAGATCGGCAACGATGGCGTCGATTTGGATTCGCAATTCCGATTGCCTCGACACGATTTGAGCGATCTTTGCGTTGAGTTCAGTGATGTCGACTACTTCACTAGTATCTTCTTTCTCAACATAGGACGAGACTGAGATGTTGTATCCATTCTCAGCAATCTCTGCGCTTTGGACGAGCCGTGTGAAGTGCTCAATACTATCTCTCGCGACAAAAGCATCGAGAATTTTCTTTTGATGCAGCGATGTCAGTTTGTTCTTGTTCCCGATCCTTGTGAACTCAGCGGACGCGTCGATAAATAGCACCGAGTTGTCCTTCTTGGACTTCTTGAGGACGATGATGCACGTGCCTATGGTTGTTCCAAAGAATAAGTCCGGTGGGAGCTGGATGACTGTGTCGATGTAGTTGTTCTCGATCAGATACTTACGAATCTTCTGTTCAGCGCCGCCTCGGTAAAGGACGCCAGGAAACTCGACAATAGCCGCTGTTCCGTTTACAGCAAGCCAATGAAGCATATGCATTGTGAATGCAAGATCGGCGGCTGACTTCGGCGCTAGGACCCCTGCAGGTGCGTAACGTGGGTCGTTGATCAAAAGTGGATTTGCGTCTCCGTCCCATTTGATGGAGTAAGGAGGATTGGAGACAATTGCCTCAAATGGCTCGTCATCCCAGTGTTGCGGGTCCGTCAATGTGTCGCCATGCGCAATGTTGAACTTCTCGTAGTTCACGTCGTGAAGGAACATGTTGATCCGCGCAAGGTTGTAGGTCGTCAGATTGATTTCTTGACCGTAGAAACCTTGACGGACATTGTCTTTTCCGAGCACTTTGGCGAATTGGAGAAGTAGCGAACCTGATCCAACGGCCGGGTCGTATACCTTGTTGACTTGAGTCTTTCCAACAACGGTGATTCGCGCAAGAAGTTCAGATACTTCTTGCGGAGTATAGTATTCGCCACCGGACTTGCCAGCTGATGAGGCGTACATCTGCATCAGATACTCATAGGCATCGCCAAAGACGTCAATGGAGTTATCTTCGTAATTTCCTAGAGGTAGATCCCCAATTGCGTCGAGTAGCTTGACCAGCTTTTCGTTGCGTTTGGCGACAGTTGGGCCAAGTTTTTGGGAATTGACTTCAAGGTCATCAAACAATCCCTTGAGATCATCTTCGCTGTCCGCCCCCACCGCCGAGCCCTCAATGTTAGCAAAGACACGCTCTAGGGTCTCGTTGAGATTTTCATCCTTCGAAGCCCTCCGGCGGACGTTCTCGAATAACTCGGAAGGAAGTATGTAGAAGCCTTTTTCCGCGACGGTTTCCTTCCTGCCGAATTCAGCATCGGAATCTGATAGCTTGGCGTAATCGAAATCGTTTGCGCCTGCCTCGCGCTCGAGCTTGTTCAGATAAGCAGTGAGATTCTCAGAGATAAATCTGTAGAAAAGCATTCCAAGAACGTATGACTTGAAATCCCAACCATCAACGGAGCCACGCATGTCATTTGCGATGCGCCAAATGGTCTTGTGAAGCTCGGAGCGCTGGGACTCGCTTGTGGATGGGGGCATTAACACACGCCTCCTTCCAGTCGTGGAAGCCGAGTGACAATTCCCAAAGCGGTTCTCATTTGTCTAGTATTCCTGAAGAGGCGCATCTCGTTGGCGACGGTTAGGGGATTTCTAAATTGATGGTAGCAGGAAATTGCTTTTAGTACCTCCAGATTAAACCAGAACAGTAATTAAGAGTTCATGAAGTGGATTGCGTGCTCGTCGCAGTTTTTGCAAGGCATATCCTCCTAACCTATCCTCGGCATCATGAACTGCTACCGTTGCGGACGCTACTTTCGCCCCGGAGAGTTGCACCTGCGCCGCAAGGTGAAGACTGGTGAGCGATACCGGAAGCAATACAAGTCCAGCCAAGTGGACATGGTTCAGGCCACCTATGGAATGAGAATCGTCTGTAAGTTCTGCGCCAAGCAGATTGACCGTGAGGACGCTCAACGTCAGCTCATGCAGCATGCTGGCTCACTTCTACTACTGCTAGCGCTTGTACTTCTCTTCATACTTCAGCTACTCTCCTCAAAGTAAAAAGACCCTCGCGAAGTGCGAGGGTTGGTGGGGTGCTCTTGAGTCAAGTTTGGTACGTGACTCCTTTGATGTAATCGGCGGCCTTCTGCGCCTGGGCGGCGGCGATGACAACAGCCTTTGGGTCGTTCCTAAGTACGTTCAACCAAGATTGAATGTAGCTAGCAGAGTCCGCGATGAACGAGTTATCAAGGCCAACTTCTCCAGCGCAGAACGCGGCGGTCAATTCCGCGACAAGTTCTTCCCGGCTGTACTCACCTGAACCGAAGTGCACTTGCTGAGTAACTCCTGAACGGTTCAGTCTTTTTGCGTGACCAGTGGAGTGTCCAATTTCATGGAAGAGTGTCGTGTAGAACTGGTCTGATGACGCGAAGTGTTCGAGTTTCGGAAGCTGAATCAGATCTTGCGACGGTTTATACCAAGCGGAATTTCCATCCTCCCGAATCTCGGGTGGGTCAGGCATGCACTGGATCAGCAACTCTGCTTTCTCGGATCGCTCCTTAGTCGTGGCTTCCTTAGCCTTTGGAAGCTCCGGGAGATTCAGCCCTTCAACCTGCTCAGCATTGAACACTTTGTAGTAGCGCAAGATCGGAGCTGGCCGCCTGACTTCCTCCTCATCCTCGCTACGTTCTGGGAATTTCCAAAAGACGACCAGAGTCGATCTTTCACCTTTCCGGAGCGTGCCTCCGAGCTCACCGACTTGGCGGAGTGTTAACCACCGATGATCGGAAAACGGTGCGATTCCGAGGAGGAGGTTATTTACTCCTCTGTAGGGTTTTCCGGTAGTCAGCGAGATCGGGACAGATCGCTCTATGTGCCATGGCTTCTTCCAAGGAATGACTCCTTCTCTCAGGGCGTCCAGGATTTTTGAAGTGACGAGTTCATAGAGGTTGCCGGACATAGCGGAACCTCCGATTGCGTTTTGTTTTCATGGTGAATTCAGGCAACTTGCCTTTTTTCACCTTCGCACCCAACGACGCCCGCCACAAAGATTCGTGCCTGTGTGCAACCGTGGGGTCAGTGAAGCTCCTTTGAAAACTTGCGCTCTATTCACAAGTTGGTCAAGATAAAAACTACATTCAGCAATCACCTTTATGGCCCTACGTTTTAGACCTCAATCAAGCCTAATATTGAATCGAACTCTCAAAATCTCAGGGCTGATCCTCTTACCTGCAATAGGAGCATTTCTCGCCTTGATTGCACACGAAAGCCTAGTCCGCCGTACCAGAGCTGAAAAACTGCAATCGGAATGCACCGCAATCGCAAGGCGCTTTCTCGAATCCAAGGAGATAATGGCAGGGACGTACTTTGAAAGAATAGAGCGTCAAGCAAAAGACATGTGTCTTGACGTATCCCAAGATCAACTCGTCGTACTCGCTTTCTTGGAGCTACAGCGTGAGGTAAAAAATGGCAATTCAGCGGATCAGGCTGCGATTAATGAACTCAAGTCTTCTGTTGCAGACCTTTCAAGACTCCTAGACCCGCCAAGTGAGGCACCATTTACTCCAGCCGGAAATTTTTCTTTTGAACCAACAAATTAGCCAGCCTCGAGTCTTCAAGATCAGATGATTTAAAAGAAATGCGCCAATCACTTTCCAAATCTGATTTCATGCTGTTCCTCAGCCACCCATCTTGGCTATGGCTGAAAAAACATGACAAGTCGAAGCTACCTACTGTGGATGACAACCTACAGGCTCGGTTCGACAGCGGCTCTGCTCTCGAAAGCTACGCTGAGCGTCTTTTCCCAGAGGGAACGAAACTGGGATTCGACGAATACGAAGAGTTTGTCACCCTAGCAGACCGAACCCAGAGTGCCATCGCAGACGGGGCAAGTGTGCTTTTCCAAGCGAAGTTCGACAGCGAGCGACTAAGTGTGATTTGTGATGTTGTAGAGTTCCTCGGTGACAACCACGTTGAAATAACCGAGATAAAGTCGAGCACGTCTGCCAAGCCAAAGCACGTCCTGGATCTTGCCTATCAAAGGTTTGTACTCGAACGATGTGGCTTCAAAGTCGAACGGTGCAGGGTGCTCGTCGTGAACAACAAGTACATCCGCAACGGCGAAATTGAACCAGATCAGCTCTTCGCCTTCGTTGATGTCACCGACGATGTCGAGGTCCAAATTGAGTTCATCGCTCAGGCAATTCCGCAAGCACTCACGGTGATTGATTCCCCGGAGATGCCAAATCCTTCGCCACGAAACTGCGGTGTTGTCGAGGATTCTCTCAAAAACTGGATGCCAATATTCAAGTCGCTGGTCTCGCTTCCCGAAAAGAGCATCTACGACCTACCCGCAGTCAAGCCGCAACAGGTAGCGGAGCTGGAGGACCTCGGCGTTCAGCTAGTCGTTGATATTCCGCCATCGTTCAAGCTTGGCCGGACTCAAAAGCCGTTGGTTGAGGCAGTTCGAGAACAAAAGATTGAGATCCACCAAGACCGGATATCAGAGTTTCTGTCACGTATTCAATATCCGATCTACTTCTTGGACTATGAGAGCTTTCAAGACGCGCTGCCGCCTTACAATGGAACCTTCCCGTACCAGCAGCTAACGATCCAATACTCGCTACACGTTCTTACACAACCTGGGGCAGAACTCCTTCACTACGAATACATCCACCAATCCAGGGAGCTGCCTTTTGAGCCCCTGGCTCAAAACCTTCGCTCTCACATTGGTGATGAAGGCTCGGTCATCGTCTGGAACAAGACATTTGAGGTAAGTCGAAACAAGGAATTGGGAGAGCTCGTGCCGGAACTTTCTGACTTCTTCGATTGCGTGAACGACCGTGTTGTGGATCTTATGGATGTCTTCAAGCAAGGTATGTACATACACCGTGACTTCATGGGGAGTTCGTCCATTAAAAAGGTGTTACCGGTTCTCGCTCCCAAGCTGTCTTACAAGGACCTCGAAGTGCAAGAAGGTCAGACGGCATCCAGGCTATGGGCCGAAGCTGTCATGAGTGATCGCTTCACGGAAGAGGGAAGGAACGCTGTCTTCTCAAGTCTGCTTGCTTATTGTGAGCTGGACACCCTGGCAATGGTGGAGATTTTTAGAAAGCTAAGACCGCTCTGACGGCTCCACTTGCCAAACCCTGATTCCAGCAATTGATTTGTATCCGCAGACCGGCTCTGACGATCTACTTGCTACCGTTACTGTCTCTAGTCTCTTCCATCCTGCGGACAGCTTCCAGCGCATCTCTTTGCTGCTGCGCTACTAAGTTGACCTTGGAAGAGACTTCCTTTCCGACGACTGGAATCAACAAGAAAGCACCAATATTTTCAAGTATCGGGAGAACCTTCAGGATGAATTTGATAATCAGAACACAAAGGGCATACTGCCAGTTCATCAGAATGATGGCGGCTATTGAGCCGGAAGCAAGGAATGAGAAGATCGCTGTCCAGCCTGGGACAACAGCTTCAGAATGTCGAAGAAAGCCGTTCTGCTTCGCTTGCGTAATCCTAACGTCAAAAGTTGAAATGGCCGTAGAAACAAAGTACAGCGCGGTGAGGTACGCGAGTTCAGGTGAATTTACAGGGGTTGAAAACAACTGAATAGACACAGATGTGAGTTATGTGAGACTCTCAAATACTATCTGATACTCCAGAGTTCGTAAACTTAAGATGATTTCCTCTCACTCTCGAAAAGCCATCTCCATGTCTTAGTGTTCAGATTTAACCACTGCAATAAAGTGTTCGTAAACTCAGGGTCTTGGTCCACCAACTCAGAAACATTCCCCGAAAACACAGACTTTACACTGTCCAGAAACGGATTCTGCGGTGTTCGAACGGTCTGTGTTTTTGTGTAGACAACCCCCTCCGGCATTAAGTAGCTGACAATTTGTTGCTTAGCTTCTGCGTCGGCCTTGCTCCAGATAACGTCGATGTTAGAAAAGAACTCCCTCGAGTGTTCGATAAGACCTTCAATCGAAATTGTTTCATGCAAATCTTGGTTCGCGTACAGTTCGGCGATCCGCCCATTGAGTTCCTCGATCTGAGATTTACCGACATCATCCGGAATAACATCCATCGCCACCTTTAAGGCGAGCTTCTTCTGAAGTTCCTTCAGTCTCCCAATTTCATCATCGCGCCGACTTAACTCAGCCTTAGCAAACTCTTCGCGCTTGATTGCTACCTTGCGAAGTCGCGGTGCAATTTGATCCCATAGCCCTGGATCAGTTTTGTAGTACGCGATGAAGTCGTTGAATCCTCGGTCAAGCTCTTCCATCCGGTGGTTAACGTTGGAGCAGCGCATGCACCGGTAGTAAGGATATCTTTGACGCTTCCCAGCGCTCCACGCCGCAGTCAGAAGCCTTCCGCACTCACACCGAACTACTCCGCGCAGTGCGAAATCTTGAGCTAGTTCCTGTTTTGAGTTCTGTGCGAGACGTGGTCGAAGTGCGTGCTTTGCTTTATAAAACGTCTCTTCGCTAATGAGCGGAACAAAGGGTGGCTTAGCCGAAAACGTCCGTCCGAATGCGCGAATCTGACCGACATAGATTGGATTCTCCACTAAAGTGTAAAACGTTGCCCTACTCATCTTTAAACCTGTCTCTTGCATCCATTGGTGGACTCTAAGCGGATTCATATGACCCCTGGCTATCAAATGAAATGCCTCCTTTACGATCGGACCAGTTACGGGATCTGGCTCAATCGTTCCTTTGCCTTCATGTCTAATGTTTCGATAGCCGAGGGGGGCTTTCCAGACCCATCGACCCTGCGCGACGGCTTCGACCATCCCTCCCTTACACCTCTCAGCTCTGACTTCATTGTCGAACTGAGCGACCGAGGCGAGGATGCTTTCCGTGAATCTTCCGACCGGATTGTCCTCAAGGCGCTCCCCGACCGACTCAATCCTGACGCCAAACTTGGAGAATTTTAGTTTGAGATTGCTGTAGTCGTGGACATTACGAGCAAGGCGGTCGATTTTTGGAATTACAAGTACATCGATCTTGCCCTTATTCGCCTGGCAATACTCAATCAATTGCTGGAGCTTTGGTCGCTGGTCGGTCTTGGCACTCTCACCTTCTTCCCGAAAAACCTTCACCACCGAATATCCCCTGCTGGCAGCGTGGGTAACGACGAGCTTCTGCTGGGTTACGAGCGAGCTTCCGTCGTCGGCTTGGCGTTGGTCGGAGACACGAATGTAGGCGACTGCTTTTTGCATCGGAGGTAGGAGTCGATTAGGAGATGAGCTAGAGCCTCGAACTCTTCGTCTGTAATCTCGCCGATTCGATCCGCAGTGACAAGCGGAGGATGGGTCACCCGAAATTGGGTGTGCTCAATATCTGCTCGTGGAGCAAATATCCGAACTGGCGAATGAGGATTCGGGATTGGGACTTGGGTGCGTGACATGACACTGAGCCTACGTCCGCAACCAAGAACCCAAAAATCTTCGTGGCAATTCGCAACATTTGCATCGACGCACAAGGACTTGATCGGTTTTTGTTCGGTGTGATTCGATAGTGTCATGTCACATCCACCACCACAGCAGGGCTACGGCCCGGTCATCAACCGCATCGCGGACGTGATGGCTCACCTCGACAGATATTCCTTCTATGCGACGACGAGACTCGCGGAAGATGCCAGAGTCACCCCGTCAACGATTTCTAGGATCATTAACAACCAACTTAACCCCTCGTTCGCACTCGTAGCGCGTATCACCGCCGCAATTGAATCAGAGTTTGGAATTCAAATCGATCCACGTAACCTCGTTGCCGAGAACGGCGACTTTCTGACTCCATTTACCTGCGACCTCATGGCTTGCAAAGGATGCTTGCCTGAATCTGCGCTTGATGAGTTTGGCGACCGCAAGCCCGCATTCACCGATGTTTCCATTGGCAAATGGGTCTCATCTCGTTATCCCAAAGGCTTTATCCCGGAAAGGAACTCTCGATGACCAACACCGAAATCATGAAAATGTTGCAGACAGCATCACTTCATTCTCTGTTGATGATGACCAGCAGGGCGCTTAGCCGCTCAGGGTTTGGAGATGTTCAGATTCTAGATCGCAGGGAAGCGAAGCAGAAATCCCGCCACGGTGGACATGAACTGCTTTGCGTTACCACCATCGGTGGTGTTCCCGTGCGAGTTGTTGTAAAGGTGATTCGCGACACCTTTCGGGTTCGCATGTTTGATGAACTGGCTGGGGTCGTTCTGAGGCAAAACGCTGACATGGGGATCCTCATCTCACCGCATCAGGGTAATGAAATCGGGATGAAATGGCAACCGCAGTATCGACCACTCAAGATCTACTCAATGGATGGTCATGCGCTCTCCCGCATGATCTCACGTTCTCGCATCGGAACGAAAGATGGTATCACCCCAGACTATGCTTTTCTAGAGGCACTCGAGGAAATGGGGTCGCGTGTTCGGACATTTATGAACCGAGAGGAGGTGTATGCCTCATGATCCCGCTGTCGAGCTTGCCAAGGAGCTGCACCTGCTCGGAGTAAGCAACGCCGGTGTCGTAGAGCTACTCACTCAGTATCCCCACGACAGAATCCGGAAGCAGCTCGACTATTTGCCACACCGAAAGGCTAAGCGCCCGGAGGCGATAATCATCGAGGCCGTCCGCAACAACTACTCAGCTCCCAAAACCTACTTCGAACACTACTATGCCAAGAATCCGAGTTCTCATCCCCAACCTAGCTCACTCGTGGACCAAGGTGCCAAACATTCTGTTCGACAAGCTCATGCCGGATCTGAAGGATACGGAGCTGAGGGTGCTCCTCCTGATGATTCGTCAGACGAATGGCTACGGCCGGGAGGGCAGAGCTGTGATCTTGCCATACCACCAGCTAACCAAACGAACGGGCAGAGCGAGTGAGGCGGTTTCGCTTGCTCTCAAGTCACTCGCAACCCGTGGACTTATCCACAAACCCAAATCGAACAAGCAAAGGAGTAATGGTTAAGCAAAATTTGAGCGGCCGGTAACCGAAGAACAATAAACAAAGAAAGGATATTAAAGAACAATGCCAGGCTCCCTCAGTTATCCACAGACCTCATGAAAATGAGGATAGTCATGAACAAGAGGGTCGGACAATGGGCTCCGTTCACTTCAGGTTGAAGAACCCCGCACAGGCTTGTGCGGGGTTCTGTGCTACCCACTGTGCTAGGCAAACGGTCCACAAAACCGCAAAACAGGGCGGGAGGGCGGGTTACTTAGGACTTGAGGATTAGCGAAGTTGCACTGAGGTTGGCGAGTCTCTGGTGATGAAGGTTGGATCGCTGCTCCGCGACTTTTGATACAACTCGGTACGCTTCAAGCGCCCGGCTAAGGTTGCCGTCCATTTCGTGGATTTTGGCAATTGTGAGCTCACTCTTTTCCCAGAGGTCTGATCCTTCCGGAATCCCTTCCTTTCTCAACTCGAGGACTGCATCTTCAGCGTTTGCGGGTTGACCAATAGCTGCAAAGAGTCTCGCCTTTGCCTCTATCCCATATCGGTAGAACATCTCATCGCCACCCTTTTCAATGGAGCTTTCAATGAGATCCAGAACTCTAGATGAGCTACCTTCAACTCCACCTCTTACCTCACCCTTTGAAAGTTGCTTGATCGTGTAGATTGCAATATCTCGTTCTGCGGTGGCGGCCGCTCTCGTCCACTCCGCACTCCGACCCTGGGACAGCGCTAGCGAGTGAACTTCCCCAAGAAGCTCGAACACCTCATCGCTGGACTGCCCTCCAAGTGCCTGTAGAACGATGGCTTTGTGCCACCTCGAAAGGAAAAACATGTCCAGTCGCCCGGTGGCTACGGCTGCCTCTGCAAGCATCGTGACGTTAGCTGCCGCTTTTGCCGTGTTGCCAACTCTCAGAGCACATTGAATGATCTGTGTGGTGAGATCGAGCCACTCATTCCCTGAGTCGATCACAAGTGAATCTCGTCGCTTTTGTGCCAACTCAATTGCCTTTGGCGTTAGTCCTTCAGCGTTGAGCTGATGAATGCGGTGAATGACTCCGGCGTGAGATAGTTCCGCTTCAGGACTCTCCTGGCCATGGACGAACTCTCGTAACCAAGCCCTCTCAATAACCGCGCAATATCTTGTATCCCTGAAGGCGAAGAGGATCTTTTCGAGTGTCTCGGGACCCACAATCTCTGGACCTGAAATGATCTGAGAAATGCGCCCTCTACTGACTCCCAACTGACGAGCGAACTCGACGTTCGAGCCAAATTGCGCCTTGATTGATTGCCGAAGTGACTCGCCAAACGTGAGATGTTTAGCAACCTCTAAACAACTGGGCGACCCTTCGATCTTGCTCATCGATTTCCTCCAATCTGAGTTTACGATGGAACTTTGGAAAACTGTCCTCGAAAACCTCGTAATCCGGGCTTTGAACTCAAGGTTAGAAAAGCCTGCTTCTCAGATTCCCGCGAAGTTGAACTGCCTCGGTCTCACCGTTCCAGACGGTGAGGCTTTTGAGATTAGTAGTGCCGATCTCTCTCGACATGCGTATATCTTAGGTGCGACCGGCTGTGGAAAGACCAGCCTGATCTTGAAGTTGATCGAGCAGGATATTCGAAACGGAAAGTCGATTGCCGTAATTGATTTGCGCGGAGACTTGATTGCTGGCGCGATCGGCATCTGCGCCAACCTTCAAATCCCTTTTGACCGGGTGAAGCTCCTGGATCTTCGTGAACCGAAACGAGTCGCTGGCTTCAATCCCCTTGCTGGTCCTGGGGAAGCCCATATTCGGGCGTTGCACGTCCTCGATGTTCTCCAGTCAGAATCGGAGTCTTGGGGAGTTCAGCTCGAAGAGTCATTGAGAAACGCGCTACTCCTCCTCACGGAAGCAAAAGCCCCACTCACTGCTCTGGAACGCGTCTTCTTGGACGAAGCGTTCCGCAATAGTTTGTTGCGTCAATGCACTGACGACTCGGTGATTGGCTTCTGGAGCCGGTACGCCGCACTTAGCGAAGATCGACAACAAGCGTGGGCACTTCCCGTGCTCAACAAGGTAACGCCACTCATGGCGGCTCGTGCGCTTCGAGAGTCTCTTGGATCCGAATCCCCGATTGATCTTCGAGCAACGTTGTCCAAACCTGGGCAAATCCTATTGGTCTCGCTTGCGGTCGATGAGCTCCACCGATCTGGACGAATGCTCGGAAGCCTCGTTGTTTCTTCGATTTCACGTGAGATGATGTCGCGGGTGAACATGCCAGAGAAGAATCGGAATCCGGTCAGGCTGTACGTTGACGAGTTTGAAAATATGGCGAGCGATAGCTTTGAAGGCCTCATTGCTGAAGGGCGTCGATTCGGACTTACACTTGTTCTGTCACACCAAACGCTCACCCAGCTTCCGCCGAAGTTGCGCTCAGTGATCCGTAACAACGTGGGTCTGCAAATGCTCTTCCAATGTGGCTACGAGGATGCCCGGCAACTCGCCCGTGAGTTACCACCGGAATTGGAATCGTACAGTCTTCGCGCTTTGGAAGTCGGTCAGGCATTTGTTATGGATCGGACTGGTAAAGCTAGACTCATTCAGTTCAATCCACCGCCCAAACCCGCTCCTAAACTCGTTCACGCAACATACCGCGAGTCCCTTCTCAAACGACTGCCCCCAAATCGAGTTCAGAAATCCACCTCCACCCAACCTCAGGCGAAAAGCCAAATCACGGGACTGGAGGATTGGGCTTGAAGCTGACTGCACGGGATTTGGAACTCATTCGTGACGTTGCTCTCAGCCACGTCCTTTCACGCGATCAAGTCATTCGCATTGGATATTTCACTTCGATTTCACGCGCGAATCGTCGTCTTACCGCCCTCACGGAGGAGGGCTACTTGCGCATATACGACTCACCGTTCGCCGGTCAGAGGCTCTATTGGATTGGTCGCCAGTCACTTCCGTATCTCAGTGTTGATGTTCAGAAGCTTGTCAGTGGCAGAGTAGGTAGTCCTCGATTTCTGAGACACTCGCTTGCCGTAACTGAAGTGAGGCTGGCACTCCTCCAACGTGGTGCAACCGGTTGGAGATATGAATCCGAGTTGTGGCGCAAGTTCAAAGTTCAGGGAGTCAACTATGAAGTTCGCCCGGATGGAAGCGTGCGCAACGGTCAGATTTCGACGTTCATTGAAGTTGACATGGGGAATGTATCGCAAAGCAAATTTGAAGCCAAAATTGACGCTTACAAGGCCATTCAGAAGGGTTCGAGTGTCAAGTTCAACCTACTTATCGTCGCGCCTACGAAGGCCCGATTGAACAAACTATCGAAGGGCGAAGCTGGGGCACTCGACATTTCCAGTTCAACATTCGATGAACTTGGGATTACGCTTCCTGGAGCTTGGTCATGATCCAGTGCTTGAAGTGCAATAGGGTCTGGCCCACTGGAACCGTTTGGTGTGGGACATGCAAGGCGACTCTTGGTGTGAAGCTGTGCCCTGACGGGCATGTCAACCAACCAATTTCTCAATGCTGTACGACCTGTGGGAAGATCCCCTTGAGTCCATTCTGCCCATGTCGAAAGCTGCGGACGGCCGTCGTTTGTTCCATAGGATTCGTTCTCGTTTTGTCACTGCCGTTTCTGTGGGCAGTAGTGACCAATTTTTTTGACACAATCATGCGCAGAGCTATTCTGCCATGCCTTGGAGGGCTTTACGACGTTCTGGTATTGGTCATGCTCCTGTTTGTTGTTGGTGGGAAATCTCCTTTCGCCTCCCTTAGCAAACTAGTGCGTTGGGTGGGCCGTAATTTTGCGAATGCACTTCGTTTGGTTTCGAAGCTCCGATGAACTAGATACAGCGACCCCGCTCTGTTAATCTGAAGCCATGAAGCTACGCGCAGCCCTCCTTCTACTTGCACCTATTCTTTGGTCGACTGGCCCTCTCCACCACCGTCATGAATCGGTTATGCCTAACTGCGCTGCACAGGTCATCGCCACGGCAGGCGAAAACGTGAAGACTGCAAAAGTCGAAGTTGCCCATATCGGTCGCAAAGTCAATTTTTGCGACGCGTCAGATACCTCGTACCCGTTCTCTTTTGTGCCCACTGGACGAATATTGCAAAACCTCTTTCAGGAGGCAGCTAGTGCTGGAAGAATCCAAAGAATGACCTACGGTTAACGGGGGAATTGAACTCACAATTTATCCGTAACCTTTTCTATGAATTTCCGACTTTCAAGTGTCTTGCAACTCTTACTAATGACCGGCCTTGCCATCCTGGCGGCATGGGCTTTACAACGAAAGCCTCATTCAGACGGTGCGAAAAATCCATCTCCAATGCTTGTTCAATCGGAGCGAGACTTCATCCTCGGCATGGTCCCTCATCACCAAGAGGCTGTCGATAGTTCGAAAGAGCTTCTTAGAGTTGCAACCGATTCTGATATTCGCAGGCTCGCCGAGGGAATCATTTCATCCCAGGATGGAGAAATTACCCAGATGAAGTCTTGGTACAGTCAATGGTTCAGTGAACAATTTGTAGACGACGGCCGATACCAGCCAATGATGCGCTCACTAGTCGGACTTGCTCCAAATGACGCTGAGGCTCGATTTGTAGCAGATATGGTTGGCCACCATGAGCACGCAGTATTGATGGCAAAAGAGCTACAAAACTTCACTCAAAGGCCAGAACTACTATCACTCTCGGGAAACATCATCCGGGATCAGGAAGCTGAGATTGCTCAGCTCAAAGTTTGGCTAAAGGAGAAGTACGGTCAGGCTCCTCCGATGGTTGATCACAGCATGCACAAGATGTAAGCAAAGAGTTTTCTGGGTATTCAGTTCCCGGGGTCAGGTAGGAATACCGTCGCCCGGGAACTTTTTTGTGGTAGAACCGTTGAACAGGGTTGGATGCGAGATTTAAAGCTCATCAAGCGGTGGCTGATCGTTTTCGCACTGGTTTTGGCTCAAGTGCCGTCCAGTGTGCTTGCATCTCTGTGCAATCCTGTCCGCTCCTGCTCAATGCCATGTTGTGCACCGAAAGTCGTGCAGGAACTCAAGCCGAAGGCATGTGAGGCATGTCCTGACGAGGCCATGCAGTCAGTTGAGTCTGGCGACAGCATGGTTCTTGCTCCGGAACACTCGGCCGTCGGTAGCGCTGAAAAGGATTCTTGCCCTTGTAAAATCGCCCCGACGCCTCCACAAAGCGAGAAGACCACGGTAGCCATTTTTTCTTCGAGTTCCCAGTCGCCTCCCCCAACGGATGCGTATCTGGGCACTTCATTGCAATCGCCCGCATTCGAAATCGTTGATGTCTTTGTCCCCGGCATCGTCGGCGTTGACTCTGGACCTCCAACTGGTGGGTCCTACTGTGCGTGGTGTGGTCGCGCACCACCTATGATCCTTGCGTAAACCTGCGTAGCTCCATCCCTGAGCTACCGAGTTCGTCGTAGACGCACGTCAGAAATCATAGGAAAATCACATGTTAACAATCATCGCCATTTCGGCGGTGCTGCTCGGCCAGGCACAGCAAATCACGTGCCCTGTCATGGGCGGTCCCGTCGCTAAAAACTCAAAAATCGTCGAATACGCAGGAGCGAGTTTCTCGTTCTGCTGCCCTGGGTGTGAAGGTAGCTTTACCAAATCGCCATCCAAGTTTTTGGAGACTCAATCCAAAGCTAAGAAAACAGCGGGAGTATTCCTGTTCGATCCTGTCTCTCGCCAACGCCTGGAGCTAGGAAAAGCGCTCGTAACAGCGGACTACGCCGGAATTCGTTATCCGTTCGCGAGTGAGGAGAACAAGACAAAGTTTGTCGCCAACCCAACCTCCTTTGCGAAACTGCCAGAGAAGGAAGCTCTCTATTGCCCAGTCGGCAAAGAGGCCGTTCCAAGCTACAGCAAGGCAAGCGACTACGTTGATCACAACGGAGTGCGCTGGTTCATGTGCTGCGCCGGTTGCGGTGCTCCTTTCGAGAAAGAGCCGACGAAGTACCTTGTGCCGGGAATCGATAAGCACGTTCATGCCCCTGCAGTACTTGCGGGTTCCGGTGAATCGGCCAAAACCACCCAAACAAGCACTAAGTCGAAGGTTTCGTTCGGCAAGTATGAGGCAGAGCTTCGACTGCCGGATGAGGGCTTGTTTGCGGGCGAAGAGGTGGATATTGAGTTCCGGGTCGTCGATACGACGCAAAAGGATGCAGTTGAGGCTGGGTTCAAAGGCGTCGGCGCGATTGAAGCAACAGCCGTTATGACTATGCCAAGCATGCAAGGAATGCCAGAAGCAAGGCCAAAGGTACACCGAGAGGGAGTTCCCGGTGATTACGGAGTCGAGCTTTACTTTCCTCACGGAGGTGACTACCAAATCGATCTCGCACTAAACATTCCAGGTGAGGGGCTAAAGAAGATTGCATTTGTAGTGGACGTGAAAGATGAGCGTCCGGCGACGACTCAGAAGACCCAACCCTATCAACTCAAGGTGATTGATTGGCCAAAAACTGCGAAAGCCGGAGTGGTGACGAATCTCAAGCTCCGAGTAGTTGAATCCAAAACAGGCAAGGTGCAGACCTCGTTTGACGAAGCTCACACGAAGTACTTCCACCTGCTGATTGCGAGTAAAGATCTCAACTGGTTCATCCATGAGCATCCCGTGATGGCCAAGGACGGCACTTGGTCGGTTCCGATCACGTTTCCGGCGGGGACTGACTACTGGGTGTACGGCGACGTTGCTCCGACTGGAAAGGGGTCGAGAGTTTTGATTTCCTCCGTTCAAGTCGTTGGCAAGAAGCCAACCTGGGACATGGCACTGAAGCTTGCACGACAAGCTGTCGATGGTGGCTTGAAAGGTGTGCTCTCTACGCTGGAGCCGATTGAAGTTGGCCGAAAGGCAACGATTCAGGTCAAGCTGTTCGATGCAAAGAATGGCTCACCAGCTGGTGACACCGTGAAGTGGCTCGGGGCCGCAGGACATATGATGATCTTCCACAAGGATGGGAAGACGGTGGTTCATAGCCACCCCGCCGAAGATGCCGAGAACGAGGCATTTGTCAAACAGGGGATTGTGCGGTTCACCGGTCGGTTCCCTAAGCCTGGGATCTACAAGATCTACGCCCAGTTTGACTGGCGCGGCAAAGTCCGAACGTTGCCGTTCGCCGTGGAGGTGAAGTGAACTCACCGCTGCCTCAAAACAACTCTCAGTCAAGTCCGAGATCGAACATTCTCGTATCGATCCGTAATTCAAGGAAATCAATCATGAAAGCAACACTCAACTCACTCGTCACTCCTGCCTTTGCCCTTCTTGCCCTGTCGGCAATCGGCGCAGCCGCGCAACAACAAGGTAATGCCTCCTGTTGCGGTTCGCCGATGGCGGCGCAAGCCAACGAAGCACTCGACAAGCCAGTGCCCGCAAAGGTTGTCAACGGAGTTCAAAAGCTGTCGATAACAATCGATGGCGGTAAGTACAGTCCAGCAGCAATCTCGGTGAAGAAAGGAATGCCTGTCGAACTCACGTTTATCGGCGGCAAGAGCCTCGGCTGTGGAGGGACGATCGTATTCAGGTCGCTAAACCTGACGAAATCAGTAGAGAAAGGCAAATCGGTGGTCGTCAAATTCACCCCCAAGGCGGCAGAAACGATCGCGTTCACATGCGGTATGGGCATGTTTGACGGCAAGGTCGTCGTCAAGTAAGGCAAAAGGCAAGGAAACATCATCATGAAACTGATCACAAGTCTCAGCAAATCAATCGCTCTCGTCGCCATCCTTGGCGGATTGAGCCTGACCTCCACTGCCTCCGCTCATGAAGCAGAGTGCCCTTACTGCAAGATGAAGCTTGTTCAAAACACCAAACAACAAGACAACGAAGTTGTCGTCAAGTTCGGTAACAAGCGGATCGAATATCGCTGCCTTTACTGCGTCGTGAAGGATCAGAAGCGCTATAGGAGCGATCTAATCGTATACGCCCCAAGCGAGAAGGTTGGCGAACCGGTCGTCCTAAAACGGACTGACGGGAAGTGGACTGCCCCTGAAAAAGCGGTTTTCTTGAACACCTTCAAGAAACACGCTGACTGTGCCGCGCTTTCAAGAGCGTTCTCATCACGGGAGGCTTTTGACAAGTACGTTGCCGATCATAAGGTCGCTGACGCGAAAGCACTCTCATTGACCGAGTTCATCGAACAGGTGAACAAGCCTACGAACTGAACTATCGCCGCCTGGATGTTTCTGGGCGGCAGACCCCCCACAAGGATTTAACAAATGAAAAACTACCTACTGGTAGCTGCGCTCACCGTTTTTGTTTCTTCGGCTCAGGCACAAGAGATGCCAGAGATGGAGATGAAACCCCGGTTGCAGTCACCAATGCCAACCTTGCCAAGCAACCTTCCGCCCTGGATCAACAGCCGTGGCATGGACGCAATCTTCTACAAACCAGGACCTTACAACTGGGCCATCAACCGGATCCCCGCATTCGCAAGAGACATGTACGCCACTGGAGTCGGTCATGCTATGGCATACGAAGCTTTGGTCACCGGAAAGGCTCCCGAACTAGAAACGAAGACCTTTTCTACGATTGATTCCGTCCTTAAAAACCAACCGAGGACGCCAGTTGACGAAGGGGCGATTTCGCCCCGGTTCGTCCAGAAATTCGGCTATCTAGAGAAAGTCTTTGATTGGGCACATACCCTCCATTTCCAGACGATAGATGTGTTCTCCCATCCTGGTTGGGACGACAAGCGCAAGGAGGAGGAAATCGAAAAGCTCTGGAAGTTCTATCAATCAGAGCCGTATGCGATCACCGGTCTTCCCATGAACATGGAGTACTTGGATAGCTTCCCGTACAGCATGGCGTTTCGAACTAACTACCCGAAAGTGAACGGACTGTTCTGGGGCTATCACTGGCTTCAGACGGTCAACTACGATATGCTTTTCCGGGTTCCAGTTTCTGACCAGAAGGCTCAATATGACTTGATCGGTCAACGATACCGAGAGACGGAACTGTATCGAACGGACCGCGACTTCATGCCAATGACCGCAGAGCTTAGCCCGCGATTTGCCAAGCGATTCCCCTACATTGCAAATGCTTTCGACAATCTCCACATGCTTCACGACAACGTGAACGACATCCTCGCTCAATCGAGCTTAAGTGAGAAGCAGAAAGCTGATCAGGTAAAGATCGCTATCTATCGAGTGCTAGCGTCCACCCACAAAGGTGAAGAAGCGGGTGAGGGAGAGCCAAAAACCCTGCACGACCATCGCCATCCAAATGGAATGCCAGGCATGGGAATGATGCTGGGTAGCGATGAGGACACAATGTTTATGTCGGGCATGGGCTGGATGGATATGAGTGAATGCGCTCACTGTTCGATTTCGCTTCCGGACGAAGGTCCCTGGGGGGCGACCGTCACCGCCGAAGGGTGGACAATGACTGTTCGTTGCATGATGTGTGCACGGGACATGGCGGCGGAAACACCTGGCCGAGCGATCATCCGGGCCGCAACCGAAGATGAGAGCAAACTTCTCGTCATGATCTCCGACGAAGAAGGAAACTGGTCATCCAACATCAAAGATGTGGTCTTCCTTGAAGTTGTTGGGGAACATCCGAACTGCTCGGTTTGGTCAAGGGCGTTTACTTCGAAGTTGGAATTCGACCGATTCGTGGCGACTCAGCCTGAACTTAAAGGTGCAAAGCCGCTGACGTTGGTGGAATGGTCAAAGCTTAACAATGGCACTCCGGAAACGTATCGGAAGATTGAAAAGCCAAACCCATACCGCAAGCCTCCAGTCAGCGTCCCACCTGCAGTCGGAGGTGTGAAGTGAACCGACTCGCCTGGCTGATTGGGCTTGCATTTGTGGGTTCTGCACTTGCGGCTGCGAGCGATCATAACAACGTCGATAAGGAGCGACCTCTCCGTTTCGACGATGCCTACTCGATTGCTTACCGCTCGTATGAGTTTCAGAACGGTTTGAGGCTTGACACGTTCAACCGAGCTCGTCCGGTCTACAACTTCCGATCTGAACTCCAATATGGCTTTGCAAAGAACAAAGACTTTTCGATTGGAATAGAACCGTTCATTTCGAGCGATTCTGGAAAGCTGGTTGGAAACGTGGCCGAGTTGAGCTACTTCGAAGGCGTCAGCAGAGAAATTGGAAACAGTCCTGCGTTCGGCTACCGGATCGATGCAGGTCTACCCATCTCGGGTGGAACCGGGACCGAGTTTCGAGTACGGGGAATTCTCACGAAGACCCTAAACCACTACGACAAGCTTCACCTCAATATCGATCACTACCACTCCACATCAGCCGCTCCTGGTGAGCGGCAAATGCGGATGGGCGCGATCTTGGGCTATTCAAATCCGATGGGCTATCCAAAGAGCTTTGACCAGACGTTCCTAGCGGAGTTGGGTTTTGAAGAAGGAGTCGCGAACGGTTCAGGCATCAACTCTTGGGTTGGATTTGGGCTACGGAAGCAAGTGTCAGCTACGGGAGTAATCGACCTTGGAATGCAAGTCGACCTCCATCGAACGGGGGTTGAAATGAGATCACCGGCCAGGCTGACCCTCGGCTACTCATTCAACTTCTGAAGGATATTGCCCTCGCCTTGGTCACGAAGAAACTCCGTGACCAAGGCGAGAGTCGTCAGATTCTAGAACCTAGAGGGAACCGCTTGAACCGTGCGGCTTGTCTGCTTCCTTCATCTTGTCGTGAATCTGAACAACATCTCCTCGTTCCGCCGTGATAACCGACCCTTTGATTCTCCCTTTCTTTACTTCCACAGGGCATCCTGGACAAAACGGAGTGATCGTCTTTCCATCGACCCTTGTGTGGTATCGGTAGAAACCCAAAGAGAAGGTCTTGCCATCACGTTTGAGGGTAAGGGTTTCCTTAACACGATTGCCTAGTTTGCCTGCGTAAACCTCGATTCTTTCGTACTTAGTGAGTTCGAAGACTCCCAGCGATGGCTTCGTGGGCTTTGTTTGAGAAGATCCGATTGCACAGAGTGCAACGAATAAGGCGGAGGTGATGGTTATGGATTTCATGTTTATCCTATTTTTCTTTGAGAATGCGAAGGCCGTTTCCTACAACGAGCAAACTACCTCCCATGTCGGCGAACACTGCCATCCAAAGGGATGCATGTCCAGTCAGTGCGAGGGCGAAGAAGACGATTTTGATGCCGATAGCAATTGCAATGTTTTGGGAAAGGATTGCTGCGGTTTTCTTGCTGAGTTTGATGTAAGCCGGAAGCTTGCGGAGATCATCTTTCATGAGAGCTACATCGGCAGTTTCTAGGGCTGTATCCGTCCCGGCGGCTCCCATGGCGAATCCGACCGTGGCTCTTGCGAGAGCAGGAGCGTCGTTCACTCCGTCACCAACCATGCCGACGCTCCCGTGAGATTGAAGCAACTTCTCTATCACTGTGAGTTTGTCTTCGGGGAGTAGTTCGGCCTGGACATCATCGATTCCAGCTTGTGAGGCGATTGCTTTGGCGGTTGAAGCGTTATCTCCCGTGAGCATTGCAACCTTAACTCCAAGCGCGTGGAGTTCCCGAATCGCTTCGACACTTTCGGATCGGAGAGTATCGGCGACTCCGAAGATCGCGAGAGCTTCTTTTTGGTTGGCAAGAACAACGGTGGTTTTGCCTTCGGCCTGGAGGCGGTCCAGCTCCGCATGAACGTGATCGCAACACGCTCCGCGCTCCTCGATCAGTCGGTGGTTGCCAATCATGTAGTTCGCGCCCTCGACAGAACCTGCGACGCCTCTCCCGGTGATGGATTCAAAGTCTGCTACTTCGAGCAATGCTCCTTTCCATTGATCTGCGATCGCTTTGGCGACTGGATGCCCACTGAGGTGGTCGATGCTGGCCGCGATTTGGATCGCCTTGTCGCGATCATAATCGTGCATGACGACAACATCCGTGACGACAGGTTTTCCGTGAGTAAGCGTTCCCGTCTTGTCCAGCGCGATCATTTTGAGCGTTCGACCAGACTCGAGATGAACTCCGCCTTTGATCAATATCCCTAGCTTTGCGGCGGAGGCAAGTCCGCTCACAACGGTCACCGGAGTCGAGATAACCAGGGCGCAAGGACAGGCGATGACAAGCATCACCAGAGCCTTGTAGAGCCATGGCCAGAACGGTTGTCCGAACGCGATTGGGACGGTCGCAACCAGGATTGCGAAGATGACAACGCCAGGGGTGTAGTACTTCGCGAAGTTATCGACGAATCGTTGGGTCGGAGCGCGAGTGCCTTGGGCTTCTTGGACAGTCTGGATAATGCGATCAAGCGTGGTGTTGCCGCGCCTTCCGGTAACCGTGAATTCCAGAACGCCTTGTTCGTTGATGGTTCCGGCGAAAAGCTGGTCTCCGATGGTTTTGTCCAGTGGAAGGCTCTCACCAGTAATCGGAGCTTGGTTGACTGCGCTTTGTCCTTGCACCACTTCGCCGTCAAGTGGGATGCGCTCACCTGGTTTAACTCGAACTCTTTGTCCAAGGGCGACTGAAGCCGCTTCGACTTCCATCCACTGCCCGGCTTCGTCCTGAATCCACGCCTTCTCGGGTGCGAGTTCCATTAGCTCACGAACGGCGTTTCTTGCTCTGTCAAGCGAATACGATTCGATCCTTTCTGCAATCGCAAAGAGAACCGTCACCATCGCCGCTTCGGGCCATGAGCCGATGATGATCGCGCCAACAACGGCAAGACACATCAGGAAGTTGATGTTGAGGGTGAAGGTTTTGAGCGCAACGAGTCCCTTTGAAAAGGTCTCTTTTCCACCAAGAATCATGGCGATGACGGCTAGCCCGATGACGGGCCAGAATTTCTCCTTGCCCGTCGCGAAGCCAACCAACTCGCTGCCCAAAGCAAGCAGGAGGGCGGTCCCAAGAATGAGGTTCTCCTGCTTGCCTTTGTTACGGCTATCTGGCTCGCAGCCAACTTCACATTCGGCGGCTGGCTTCATTCCTACCTCAGTCAGAGCCTTGATGATCGGCTCATCAGTTGCGAACGAGTGATCCACGGTTAAGATTCGGTTCATTAAGTCGAATTCAATGTTCTGAATCTCGGAGACTTTGCCGAGGCGGTTCCTGATGATCCCCTCCTCGGTTGGGCAGTCCATCGCGTCGATACGGAATTTACTTTGCATCAGAGTTCCTCCATTAGTTCGTCGTCCTTCTCAAACCAGGTGTAGAGCGCGGGCAGGACCAGTAACGTCAGGATCGTCGCTGAAGCGATACCGCCAATCACGACCGTGGCGAGCGGACGCTGGACTTCGGCTCCAATACCGGTGTTGAGTGCCATCGGAATGAATCCTAAAGCCGCAACGAGGGCAGTCATGAGTACCGGACGAAGGCGTTGCGACGCGCCTTCGCGAACGGCGTCCGCAACACTTCGACCTTCCTCGCGCAGACGATTGATCGCAGACACCATCACGACTCCATTGAGAACCGCCACGCCGGAAAGAGCAATGAAGCCGACTCCAGCCGTGATGCTAAACGGCATCCCTCGCATGAACAGGCCGATGACGCCTCCGGTAATCGCAAGCGGGACGCCGGTGAAGATGAGAATTGCCTGCCTTAACGATCCGAAGGTCGAGAAGAGCAAGAGAAAGATCAGCGATAGAGCCATCGGTACGACAACCGCCAGCCTGGCCGACGCCTTTTGAAGATTCTCGAACTGTCCACCCCAGGTCAGGTAGTACCCCTCCTTGAGTTTCACCTTGTCCTTGATTGCGCTCTGCGCGGCAAGCACAAAACTTCCAAGGTCGGTCCCCCTCACGTTGAGCTGAACAACAACCCTGCGTTTACCCATTTCGCGAGAGATTTGTGCGGGGGCTGGAGCGTTGTCAATATGTGCCAAGGACGAAAGCGGCACTCCGCCCCCTTCTGGAGTCTCGATCAGAATTGACCGAATCTCATTCACATCGTTCCGTACGCTGTCGGGAAGTTTGACGGTGAGAGCAAACCGTTTGTCGCCCTCAATGATCTGGCCAACTGGCTCGCCGCCGAGAGCGACCTTGATCATCTCTTGAATATCGTCAACGCTTACTCCAACTCGCGAGATGGCGTTTCGATCAATGTCGATCTGCAGCACAGGAACTTCATCGACTTGCTCGACTTCAACGTCCTGCGCGCCGGGAATCTCCTTCACTACCGCCGCGATTTCGTCCGCCTTTCGCTTCAACTCACCAAGGTCTTCGCCAAAAACCTTGATTCCAATATCAGCTTTGACACCAGAGACAAGCTCTGAGAAGCGCATCTGAATCGGCTGGGAGAAGTTGTAGCCTTGCCCCGGAACCTGGTTCACCTTCGCCGTCAGTTCCTCGACGAGCTTTTCTTTCGTGAGCCCACTTCTCCACTTGTCCCGGGGTTTGAGCATCACGAACGAGTCGGTAAGGCTCAATGGCATCGGGTCGGTGGCGACTTCCGGCGTTCCGCTTCGGGAGAATACGGTTACGACTTCCGGAACTTCAAGCACCTTACGCTCCATTGCGGTCACTAGCTTCACCGTCTGCTCCGCGTCCACGGTTCTGACGCGGATAGGCTGAATGACGAGTGATCCTTCATCGAGTTGAGGAATGAATTCCGACCCGAGCCTAGTGAAGAGTAGCCCGGCTATCGCGAGCAAACCAATCGCTCCGCCGACGATGATCCCGCGCCGCTTGAGTGCAAATCCCAGAGCGGGTTTGTACATCCGGCTGAGTAGTTCCATGACCGGGTTTCGACCTTCTTTGGTATCTCCCGACATGAACATGCTCGCAAGCACCGGAATCAAGGTCATTGTTAGGATCAGCGCCCCGATCAGGGCAAACACCACCGTGAATGCCATGGGCTTGAACATCTTGCCTTCCGTGCCCTCAAGCGCAAGAATCGGCAAGTAAACGACCGTGATGATCGTGACTGCGAACGCAGTTGGCTTAGCGACCTCACGGCAAGACTCCCAAACCGTGTGTCTCACTTCGTGGCGGTCGAGGGTTGATCCTTTGTGCTCCCTGGCTTCTGCGAGCCTTCGCACCGCGTTTTCGATCATGACGACTGCGCCATCAACGATGAGACCAAAGTCAATCGCGCCAAGACTCATGAGGTTTCCGGAGATTCCGAATCGGTTCATCCCGATGATCGCAAAGAGCATCGAAAGCGGAATTGCAAGAGCGACGATGAGTGCGCCTCGTAAGTTTCCAAGCAACAAAAGCAGAACCGCAATTACAAGGATTCCGCCTTCAAGAAGGCTCTTTTCAACTGTGTGAACCGACTCGCCAACGAGGTCAGAACGGTTGTAGACGGTGGTCAGGGTGACATCACTTGGAAGTTGAGCCTTGATCTCCTTTACCCTGGCATTGACTGCGTCTGCTACAGTTCGGCCATTCGCTCCTTTGAGCATCATGACCGTGACCGTCATTGCCTCTTTGCCATCCTTCGTGCTGATGCCGGTCAGAACCGGAGTCCCGAGTTGTACTTTGGCGACCTCCTTGATCAGCACGGGAATACCGCTCTCCGTCTTGACAACAATCTTCTCGATGTCACCGACGGTTGTTGCCAGTCCGACACTACGAATGAGTACTCGCTCACCGTTGCGCTCCAAGACTCCGCCCCCGGCGTTCTGGTTATTCTTCTGGAGAGCGGTGACAACTTCGTCCACCGCGATTCCACGAGCGAGCAGTGCTCTTGGCTCAACAATGACCTGATACTGCTTCACCGATCCATCAGCCGAGTTCACCTCGGCGACTCCTGCAACGGTTCGAAGCTGAGGAGCGATTGTCCAGTCCTGGAGCGAACGAAGGTCCATCGGACTTCGAGTTTTGCTCTCCAAGGCGTACATGTAGATGTCGCCAAGACCCGTTGAAACCGGTCCAAGTTGGGGAGCCTCGATCCCGGCGGGGAGTGATGACTTAACGTTGTTTAGCCGCTCGTTCACCAAGTTGCGGGCGAAGTAGGTTTCGACTTCATCCCGAAACGTGACAATCACTTGAGAGAGGCCGTACTGGCTTACGCTTCGGACTTGCTGAACACCCGGAGTTCCGCCCATTGCGGTCTCGATGGGGAACGTGACAAGCTTCTCGACTTCTTCGGGACTCATCCCGCCGGTCTCGGTGTTCACCACGACCTGGTTCGTTGTGATGTCGGGCACTGCGTCGAGCGTGAGGCTGTTCCAAGAGAAAAACCCGACCCCGACCATGAGCACCGTAGCGATGATGACGAGGAACCTCTGCATGAGGCTGAAATGCAAGATTTTTTCTAGCATCAATCCTCATGCCCCTTAAGTTCGGCTTTTTTCTGTTCGCTTGAGAGCACAAATGCGCCTTCACTCGCCACCGCCTCGCCAGCTTTCAGTCCACTCAGAACAGCAACCATATCGCCTTGCTCTTGGCCAACCGTCACTTCGCGTTTATCGAAGCTCTCGCCAGTTTTGACAAAGACAAACGACTTGCGGTCTTCGGTTAGGATCGCCGAGCTTGGAATGACAATCGCCTGGACTTTCGAACCGACGCCGAGCCAGATCATCGCGAACATATCGGGTTTCAGCCGCCCGGCGGCGTTTGTGATGAGGCACTGAGTTGGTATCGAACGTGTCTTTGGATCGACCCTCGAACCGACGATTTGCACGATCCCCTCGAAGCTCTTGCCAGGAAACGACGCGACTGTGACCTTCACGCTCGAACCCTTTCGGATTCGCGCCGAGTCTTGCTCGGGAACGTTTGCGGTCACCCAAACAGACTGCAGATTCTCGACTTCGAGGAGCACCTGAGTGCGATCAACCGCTTGTCCGTTTGTAATTTCTAGATGGGTTACCGTGCCAGAAATCGGAGCCACGAGCGCGACTCGTCCAGCGGAGCTTCCTCCGGTTCCGACATTCGATTTGTAAACCGTTCGTGCGTTTGCAATCGTCTTGTTTGCACTGGAAAGGGCTGATTCCGCCGATCTGACTCTGAGCCGAGCCTTGTCAAGTTCAAGCTGACTTGATCGTACATCTGCTTCTGCGGTCTGAAGCTCTTTGGCGTTGAGCAATCCTCGGGAGGCGATATTGCGCTCCCGGTCATAAGTGGCCTTAGCGTTCTCGATCTTCGCCTTTGTTCTGTCGAGCCGAATCTGATCTTGCTGAAGCTCAAGTTTTGCGGCTTCAAGCTCAGACTTGGAAACGATTCCGTCTTTGAACAGATTCTCTAGCCTACGCAGTTGTTCTGCATGGCTGGCTTGTTCCTTTTGAACGCTCAGTAATTCGCTCTGTGCTTCGTTGAGTTCGTTTTGCGCTTGCTGAACGGGTGCTTGGCTAAACGCTCCTGCCTTGACCAGCTCCTTTTGCCGGTTCAAGTTAGTCCGCGATGCACTGAGTTTGGCGAGAGCAAGTTGCACTTCGGCTTTGGTCTGCTTGAGCTCTGAGTCCGCTGAATCGCGCATTTTGGTCGCTTCGGCGATACCAGACCACGACTGAGCAAGCTCGGGAGATTCCATAAGGGCGAGCGTTTGCCCTTGCCGAACTTGATCTCCAAGTTGGACAGTGATTGAAACAATTCTCCCCGCGATGGGCGGCGTCACGACCGCCCTGCCGCTCGTTGTACTCTTTACCGTCCCCGGAATCTTGATGGAGTCCTGAACCTCTCGGCTTTCAGCCACGAACGTCTTGATGCCCGCTAACTTTTGAGTTTCAGGCGAAAGCTTCACCTCGTTTTCGACGTGACCTGCCTCTTCGTGTCCGTGCTCTTCCTTTGGAGCTTCGGCGGCTGGCTTGCCGCATCCAAAGAGTGCGAGTCCGAGCAATAGGATCAACAGTGATTTCTTCATTTCAACACCTCAGCAAGGAATCCAGATGCCCGGTATTGGGCGATCACGGCAAAGGAGAGTTGTTGCCTTGCTTCCACCAACTCTTTTTCAACTTCGCGAAAGGCTCTGGTTGCCTCCAGTACGTCGATTTGGGTTCCGAATCCTTCGGAATAGCCTTTCTGAGATTTCACGATGAGGTCGCGCGCTGACGCGAGAATTGCTTCATACCGAACGATTTGACTCTGCCGAGCTTCAAGCGCGATCTGCGCCGCCTTTAGTTCCGCTTTTGCCCGTTGGGTCGCATCCTCCAATAGTCTCTGCGCTGCTCCCGCTCGGTTCTTCGCCGCATTCGTTTCGTTCCTGCTCCTTCCGTTATCGCCGATTGGCCAGCTCAATTGGAGCCTGCCGCCGAAGTAGCCGGGATCATTGCTGAAAGGTGAGCGAACGATCATCGCGTTTAGGTCAGGGCGGTTTGAGTTCCGCGCGACTCCGGCCTCGGCTTCTGCCACCTGGATTTGTGATTTGAGGACAAGCAGGTCTGCCCGGCCTTCGATTCCAGGATTCACCAGTGGCTCAATCCTCGCATCCGATTGGATCGCCATCTTGGACGCATCCGTTCCAAGCTGACCAGAGAGCCTTTCGAGAGACGCCTTTAAGTCTGCTGAGCTTAGTTCGGCGGCCTGCTTGGCTCTTTCCAACTCGATTGTCGCCCGGGTGACCTGCGTTTCGGCGACTTTGCCTTCGTCAAATCTTCGCTTCGTTGCCTTGAGCAATCCTTCCGCGATGCTGAGCAACTCGTCCGAGACCTCCTTCTGATGCTGACTGGCGACTGCCTCGGCATAGGCGGTTAGCACATCTCCTTGGAGCGCAGAGGCCACAGCGATGTACTCCGCAAGAGCTAGCTGAACTCCAGCTTCGCCAACCTGCTTAGCCGCCCCTCGCTTGCCGAAGATATCTAGCGGCTTGGACAGTTGCAGGTCCTGATCGTTCGGGCCGAGTTCGCTTCGGCTCGACGCCCCCATGAAGAGCATCGTCGGTGAAAGTGCTCCAGCTGCCTTAGAGGTTGATTTAGCTTGCTCGATGCTGAGTTTAGCGGCTTTGAGCGCAGGGCGATTTGCGCCCGCGAGTTTCAGCGCATCGGTGGCGTTGATGGGTGACTGAGCATGGCAAACGGTTGTTGCCATGAGAAAAGAGATGAAAGTAGCTTGCTTCAATTGATACTCCTGCTCGGAATCGGGCTGGAGCGAGTCTTGAAAGGCTAGGCTACACGATCAAGTCAGCACATCCAGCGGATGTCGATTGAACGTGAACAGGTGGAGCGCGAGCTGGTCGCTCGCTCGGAGGTCCTGTTGCTGGTCGGCCCGGCTCAAAAGGAGGAGCGCAACCTGCGAATGTGATATCTGGGATCACTAGTTGATTGGGTAGTTGAGGTAACGCGAGATAGTCAAAGTGTTGAGAGGAAGCACTTGTGACAGGTTGCTTTCCATTGTTATCGGAACACTCCGTCAGCTTGCAACAATCGTGGCAATCTCCGTGTCTTTGCTCAGCGATTTGCTTTCGAGCTTCGTGATTGACAGTGTTGTCGACCAACGTGGGACAGGTCGGACACAGCGATCCATCTGACATGAGAAATGTAGGCCCGCAAAAATGGACCTGGAGTAGCGATACCGCGATAGCCAGTAGTAGACTCGCCTTCCTCAACATTGGAAAGTTACCTCATTTGTTGTTTTTAGCCTGTTTTAATTGAGAGACCTTGAAGAAACTCTGTTTCAGTTTATATTGAGAGACTTTTCGGAAGTGGCAAAAAATCTAGACTGGTCTCTCAATAGGTCTCTCAATACCCAGCGAAAATGAGAGACGTCCAGAGACGTCGGTAGATTCAAATCAGAATTTTTCAACCTATTTTTCTTCAGTCCTAAGGAGGGCGTCGGGGGTTCGAGTCCCTCCGGGGCCGCCAAGATTTGAATCTGAAATTGCCTTTTGGGGCCAGTTCCAGTCCAGTTCGAGTCAGTGGTCTCTCAATAAATCTCTCAAAAGATTGAGAGACCAAATGAGAGACCACTTTTCATTTTGAATCTGAAAAGGGTCTTGAGCACCCTCCGTGGTACGGAGGGTGCTCATGTGTTTTGCTGGTTCCCATGGTGGGGTTTCTTTGCTTGTCAGCAGTGTCATGGAAGGAGAGTTACGATCACGCGCTCATAGCGCGAGAGTGGAGGCGTTCCTTTGTCGGCGACTCTCACAATAAAGTGCGCCGTTTCAGGTGAATCGACCTTTGGGGCAAAGAAACCTCTGCGCCAGAGATTTTCTGCCCCCCAGAGATCAATCTTGCCTTGGTAGCTACCCGCTTCAGGGTAGTGGAACCACCAGAAACTAAGGCTGTCCCCATCCGGATCAGTGGAAGGGCTGGCATCTAAGACAACTGCCTCACCTGACCGTGCGCTCAGACGATTGGAGTGAGTGAGCCTCACGATTGGTGGGTGGTTTGCTTGCTCGACAGGCTTGGTGCACCAGTCCATTCGAGCCGCGAAATCGTTTTGGAAGTCATCTCGCCAGCGCCATAGCGTGACGCGATAGTCTTCAAACGACTGTTCTAGGGGGCCAGTCGCCTGACCAAACTCCCGATGCACTCGCGGCTGGAACTTATCATTTGCATTAGTCCAGATAGGACGAGTTTCTTGGGGGACAGGCACCCCTCCGTTGAAACCGTTCGGATCGATTAACTCGACAGGTGGAATTCTCAATTCATACCGGCCGCCCCAACCTCCCCAACTCGGGTATTCGAGGTCATTCAGTCCGTTCGGAATCAGCCCAAGGAAGGTAGGAGTATCACCTTCCATACCGTACGCAACATCTGGATAGCACGCACCGAGCGGTCCGTGCCCCTGCTGAATGTTCTCGGCCAACCACTTGTTGGAAATCGTCGAGTTGTCGATGCCTTTGATCGCAGTGTTGATGCCAGTCCAAGTGGCCGCTCCGTAGCCCCCAGGGCTAACAATGTAGAACAACTCTGGAAAGTTCTTGCGGATCCAATGAGCACTGTCGTCCTGATCGGAGATCGTGTAAACCCTTAACTTTGCGATTAGCTTCGCGAGATCCTGAGGGGAGAGCCGGTCTGACAGAGAGTGAAGCGCCTGGGCGAATGTATTTGGTCCACCCCATACGCAGATCCAAAGTGGGCGGGGATCCTCTTTTAGTATTGCTCTTTCCAGCAGTATCGATCCTTCAGATTCTTTGCCTACACCCACAGCCTCCATCCCGTAGCCTGGTTGGCCTTCAAATGTGCGAGCCCGAAGATCATTGGCACTTGGAAACCCATCTTCGTGCAGCAGTAAATTTGGGCGAACTCTCTCGTACGCATCTAGTACGCGGAGAATGGACTCGGGAACGACACGCTGCTTCTGGTGAACCGAAGTGGTCGCGACCAAACCCTCGATATCCAGAACGTTTGAGTAAAGGAGGAGCCTAACGAGCGACTGGGTATCGTCCGGATCAGCTTCGATGTCGGTGAGGATAAATACTCGGTGTTTCTGCATACTTACTCGGTCCCCTTTTTTCCTCGCTCCAGAAGCAAGTCTAGTCGTTTGTTAAAGTCAGCTTGCACCTGACTTCGCCATCTCGTAACGCTCTTAATCTCGTCGGGGTGATCAAACCAGTGTCGTTTCGTCTTGTCGGGTTGGACGAACTGTCCTCCCCACGAAGGTTGAGAAGGATCCTCCGAGTTGCTAATACCGCGAATACTGCTCAGAAGGTAGAGGAACGAAGGTGTGTCTCCCTCCTGTTGCCCCGGATAATCGGGATCCCACCCGCTCTTTGGATAAAGCGCTCCCAGTGGTCCGTGACCCGTCCGAATGTTCTGATTGATCCATTCTAAATCGGCAAGTTTGGGGTCTGCGCCAACCATGTTCCAGAACATTCCCATGTAGCTTTTCTCTGAAACAATCGTGAAAAGATTCGGGAAGGTGTCGAGGAGCCAATCCGCAGTTGAATCCTGCTTTGCGATGAGAAAGAGGCGCAACTTAGAGACAAACCGATCCACTTCGGCGGGTGTGCGGGTCTGCTTAACTTTCCATAGCGCCTGGGCGGCTTCCCTTGAACCTCCCCAGAAGCAAATCCAGACCGGACGATTGTCTTTTGCATCTACGGCCCGAATGATCGCTTCCGATGCTTCGGTATCTTTTCCCTTTCCAAGAATCTCGTTCAACGGGCGGTAGCTTCCGCCGACGGTTGGACTCCCCCAAGCACCCGACAGGCCTTCCCAAGTTCTTTTCAGGAGTTTGTCGGGGTGAGGATAACGCCGATCCTGTTTCGATAGGGCGGGCAATGCTTGCCCATACACCTTCAGAAAATCAGCGAGATTCTGCTTTCGAGCCACATTGGCAAAGGTTCCGGAGGTAGCAATGAGTCCTTCAACTTCAAACTCGTTTGCATAAAGGATGAACCTGACCATGGACTGAACGTCGTCAGGATCGCTCCGTTGGTCCGGGCGTCCGCCGGGTGGAGCCTTTACCGGAATAACATCAAGGGGAGGGAAATCTGTACAGATGATCACGCGGGGCCGCTCTGTCCGTTTTGACGCAACTGCGCTCGAGGTTGCCCCCAGGATGAGGAGACTAAAGGCTGCGCCCAAGCCCACACAAAACTTTGATCTCAAACTGATTTGCACTAAGGCTAGTATTCTGTGCGAAATCTAGCAGACTTCGTCAGATTCTAACTATTTCTACCTGTATTCTAACCCAGTGCGTCAGTTTGAAGCTTCGCGTGATGTGGCTGCCCCTTACGGGCTCGCTTGTAGTCTGTGGACGCCGACACTGATGACTCGGTTTGATAAGCACCGAGAAGTTGAAGTGAACCTCTTCGTTGCTGGCAGCATTCAATATTGGATCGGTGGCCGCACCTATGAGATAGCTGCGGGAGAGGCCGCCATTTTTTGGGCAGATGTTCCACACCAAGTCATAGAGTTTTCTCCAGATTGCTCCTATTACGTCTTAACGATTCCCATCGGAGACTTTATGCACTGGCAGCTTCCAGAGTCATTTGTGAAGTCGATTCTCCATGGGGAGCCATTGCTTTATCGAATTTCTCAAACTCTTGAATCAGACACGGAGCGATTTTTGAACTGGATCGACGACTTGGAATCTGGTCAGGTCGATCGCGTTGATATCTGCAAGCTGGAAATTCAAGCTCGTTTGCTACGCTGGAGTCTTGAGACCCGAACACCTAGCTCACCGTCGTTAGCGCCCAAACTTCGTGGAGCTTTGTTCGTTGCGGAGCAAATTGCGTTGTATGTAAACGCCAATGCCACTAAGCCAATTTCAGCAAAAAGTGTTGGAGATCATTTTGGATTGCATCCCAACTCCGTCATGAGGTTGTTTAAGCGTGCGTTTAATCGCTCTTTCGGAAACTACGTCACAGAAGTGAGAGTCCTCCACGCACAGAGATTGCTCGCAACCACGGATGACCTGATCGAGCTGATAGGGCTGCGGTCCGGATTCAGTTCAACAAGTCGGTTCAATCATGTCTTCAAGACAAGCCTCGGGTGCAGTCCCCGTGAGTACCGCAACAGTGCCCGATCCAAGACTTGAAGGCTCACCAATTCGAGGACGCACCCTCGAAGCCACAGGTCTCTCAATAGGTCTCTCAATAGCCAGCGAAAACAGGAGACGTCCAGAGACGTCGGTAGATTCAAATCAGAATTTTTCAACCTATTTTTCTTCAGTCCTAAGGAGGGCGTCGGGGGTTCGAGTCCCTCCGGGGCCGCCAAGGTTTGAAACTGAAATTGCCTTTTGGGGCCAGTTCCAGTCCATTTCGAGTCAGTGGTCTTTCAATAAATCTCTCAAAAGATTGAGAGACCAAATGAGTGTCCACTTTTCATTTTGAATCTAAAAAGGGTCTTGAACACCCTCCGTGGTACAGAGGGTGTCGGCACCAAGCGAAGACTAGCGGACTGCTCGAATCTGAATCGCGTCAATCTGGATAGTTCGCTGCTCACGTGGACCAAATCCGTGTTCAGCTGCTTCTTTCCAGAGCCAAGGTCCCGGGAGACCCTCAACGCCAAATGGACCCAAGAGATTTCGTAAGTTTCCGCGAATCCGCACCTTAAGCTCATGCCCTCCGGCTGACGCTTGCCCCAGAGAGATCCAGCCACCATTTCCCCAATCTCGCGCGACACAGTTGCCGTCAACGCTGATTTCTGCCGAAGAATAGTTGCCCCCGTCGATCTTCATTTCGAACTCGCCCAGAGCTCTGCTGAAGAAACTTCCGCGATATTCTACGGTCCACGGATAGTTTTCTAACCCTTGGCATCCCCATCCTCCCAAGTCGAGTTCAGAAGGCCGAGTTAATACGCCACTCGCCACGGCGAAATCACCAAGCACCCAAACGGGAGCCAGCTCATGATGGATGTGAAGCACATCCGACCGTAGCGAGATCTGGTTCGCTCCAATCCTTGGTTTCAAAGGTAACGAGAGACGCATCTCTTCGTCAAAGAAGGCCGCAGCGCTGAAATCCACAGGCTGGTCGTTAAGCATCACATCGTACAGCCAGGGCCGTTCAACACAAATCTGGATTTCGACTCCAGTCTCCCATGCGAACGTATAGCTTGCATCAAATCCGGGTGACTGCGGAGGGGCCGAATCCACGAAGTTTCGTCTGAACTGGACTCCCCACTCCCAAGGATCTCCTGGCAGTCCATGCTCGCGCCACAGATTTTGATTCTGCACGATGGTTCCGGATCGACCAAACGAGTTCTCACCGACGTTTAGCGCGCACTGGTCAATGGTCAGAACATTCGGCTCAGTCCTGATGATTGATGCTAAGTCGAACGGAACTTCCAGGTAGGTCCGGGGGGAAAATTGGACCGTTTCGGTCCATTCGATCCACATTCGATGCTCCCCAGGGCCCAAAGTTATCGACTGACTGGCGGACACATGACTCTGCGACCCTCTGACCGTATCCACTTCAAGCAAGCATTTGGCGTCGAATTCAACGGCCGCCGTCACCGGTTCCGACCAAGGGTTTGCGACGAAGTAGACGCATAGCTCGCCAACTTTCCTGCGAACGACTTGCAAACCAGGGGGGACTTGACCGTTATACGGAGCCCGAACGATCGGCGATTGTGTTGGAATGTGCGAGGTTGCCTCCAGCAACTGCCCAAATTTCTTTAGCCTCGATGAAGGCTCTTCGGAGGAGGCGCCGTTGAGCCTCGTTGGCAACTCTGGGAAGAAAAAGAGCGTTCCTCCGGCACGACAAAACTGTTCCAGTAGGTCCAGTGTTTGGCTACGAATCGTTTCCATTTGCGGAGGAATGACAACTGTGGAATAGCTGTGATTACCCACTACAAGTTTCTCCCCAATCACCGATCCGTGAGCTTCAAGAATCCATTCGTCTCCAAGATGAAAATCCAAGTATCTGTCAGCGAGCGACTTGAGGAATTGGGAGTAGCACGACCTAAGCTCAGCCGTCCTTGGCGGAAGCTCCTGCTCGCGGCCAACTTCTGAGCAATCAGGGGTCCAATTTAGCCATCCGGTCGCAGTTGGGTGTAGCACAAGCATGTCTGCAATACTCACCCCTTGACTCAATATCGAAGCCACTCGTGCTTGGTGGATATTGAGCGGCTCAAGATCATCCCAAAATGGAGCGTGATCGCTGATCGTTTGCGGCCAATCGTATTTGCGAGCTCCGACCATCGTCTGGTAGCTGAGGTGAGGCACCAGAAAATTGACTCCATTCGCAAGAAGATAATCACCCTGGCGCTTGAGTTCGCGTAGCGTGCTCTCGTAGCCACCGCCTCCGAAGGATTCACACAGAACGACTTCTTTTCCCAGCTGAGCCGCAAGGCTACTTACTTCAAGAATCGTCAAGAGCCACCTCCCATGATTCGAAAAATCTGACAAGTCAAGCTGAAAGCCCAACAGATCGATCCCTGGCGCGTGGAAATCCTTCAGAGCGAACACTGTGTTCGCCTGGTATCTGGGGCAGGGCCACTCGTGTTCATGGAGGTGCCCCGTAAGTTGAATACCAAATGCACTACATGCGCTAGCGAGTGGCTCCACAAAACTGGATTGGAAAAGCCGCATGAGGGTCTCTTGGAAATCATAACGGACCCTCTGACTGTCGGAATCCATGTCCACAAACAGTGACGGTAGATTAGATCGCAAACTGTAGCCATTCTGCTTTTCGAACGCCCTTTCGATAGCTTCTGACCAAGGCAAAGCTCCCCGAGAATAGTCCATTACGGCTGGCTCATCTGTGAAGGCAAACAGTCCATTTGAGTCAACTTCAGTTGCGTAACGGCGGTGAGTCAAGCTGATAAAGGTTTCAGTGGTTGTTGGATGCAACAGGTCGACGTAGCTACCTCCGGCATACCATCCCGATCTCTCAGTAGCCCCTGATACTACTGCCAACTTCTTACCTTGGAAATCAAACTCGACCAGCGGCATTTCGTCCATGCGGGCAGTCGCTTCCACACAGACGAGGCGATGAAGCTTTAGCTGGGGTTGGCTCGCCAAAACGTGACCTCCGGCGAAACCACTGGGGAACGAGTTTTCGTCGTAGATGTGCACCTGCAAGCCAATTTCTCTCCCGAACCTCTGTGCATATCGCCAGAGATCAAACCAAGCTTCTCCGAGATACTCCGTGATCAAGCCTGGTCTAGGGTGGATGAAAGCCCCCCCAAACCCTCGATCTCGAAAGTCGGTCAGGGTTTTAGCAATTCTGTCGTACGTCATCTCCCCGTTCCATGCCCACAGAGGTGTGGGACGAAACTTTGCAGATATCGAGAGATCGATGGGATCAGAATGCATGCGCCGTTTGAGCTCCAGCGAAAGGATAACACCGGAAATTTCTTTCGCTTAGAAAAACGTGCGCAAGTTTCTGCAAATCACCAAAAGTGTTGTATAGTGTTGATGAACCGCTTCATCAGCGGTGGGAGAACGATGCGGATAACGCTCAAAGATGTCGCGAAAGAGGCAGGAACGTCGGTGGCCGCCGCATCCGCGACTTTGAGTGGAAAGCCAACGGGCAATATGCGCATCAGTGAAGCGACTCGTCAGCGCGTGATCGAGGCGGCGGCGAGACTCGGATACGTGCCGAATCCCATTGCCCGAAGTCTCACCACAGGTCGGGCGGGAGTCTTAGGCTTGGTTTTCCCCTACGTCGACGCATTTGTCGATCGTAATCCATTCTGCTCAATGCTCATGAATGGTGTTTTCACTGAGGCAATTCAGGACAGTTACAACATGATGCTGTACACCGTCCGGGATGGATTCTGGGCCGGGAAGCACAAAATAGACCCTCGAGTCGACGGACTCGTTTTGGCGCTACCTGCCTCGGATGAGCCATTGCTTCTCAGGTGTCGTGAATCCAATTTCCCTTGTGTCGCAATTGTCTGCGCACCCCAGCCAGACCCGATCATGACCGTAAATGCAGACGACTATCAGGGTGGCATTCTGGCGACTAAACATCTTCTCGAGTTAGGACACAAGCGCATTATGATGCTCCATGGCGGCGATTTGGTCTCGACAAACCTGCCCCGACTTGAGGGTTATCGCCGCGCGATGCAAGAGTCGGGAGTGCAAGTCACGCCAGATTTAATTGTTCGCGCAGGCTTCGACTGGAGACCAGGATTTGAGGCGATGACCGCGGTTCTGGAGCGACCTCAAGCCGAATGGCCGACAGCCATCTTTGCAGTTAACGACCTCTGCGCTGCGGGCGCAATTCGTGCGATAAAGGCCAAGGGTCTGTCAATTCCAGAGGATTTTGCGATCGTTGGATTCGATGACACTTGGTTTTCTACAACAACTCAGCCAATGCTCACCAGCGTACGAATGCCAATCAAGGAGATGGGGGCCCTAGCTACGCGGATGCTCGCAAGCGAGGTTGACGGAAAGCCAATCGAAGAGCGCCACCCTGTCTTACCAGTTTCTCTCACTATTCGTAACTCCTGCGGCGCGAGCACACAGGTCCCGACCCTAGAATTCCCTGAATCCTAAACAAATACCCCTCTGGAACAAATACTCATGACTCAAAGAAGAGAAAAACCCCTCAATCAAGGTTTCACCCTGATCGAACTCCTCGTCGTCATCGCAATCATCGCGATTCTTGCAGCTATCTTATTCCCAGTCTTTGCTCAGGCAAAGCTTGCCGCGAAGAAGGCCGCTGATCTTTCGAATATCAAGCAAACCGCCACTGGCGTGCTCATTTACATGTCGGATGCGGATGACCTCTTCCCGTTGGCATCGTTTGATTCTCTCCCGTTCAATCAAGCGAACTCTTACCGATGGAGTTCGTCGCAGTGCATCGGACCGTACACCAAGAACACTCAGCTCTTCACTACACCGGGCGACCCCGTGACATTTACGCTACCAGCGGCGATGGTCCTCAACCCAACGGACCGTAAAGCAAAGGCAGCGAACAACTCCTACATGGCGAATGCAATGAGTACGCTCTACTTCGCTGCAGGCTACTTCCCGCCAACAGTAACCGTCGCGAACGCGCGTGGTGTATTTGGCGCAGGACCATACTACACGGGAGACCTCAGCGAAGTGAACTCAGCTTCGCAAACCTCCATCCAGAACGTTGCTGACGTCATCATGTTTGCGGGCGGAGCTGTCCAGAGCATGGGCCAACTGTATGTTGGCTGCACGGGAAGCGCCGGACCGAACACAGAAGTGACTCGCTGCGGTTACGAGGAGCTAATCGCTCCCTATGACGTTCTCAACCTTTCCCTCGGAACATACTACGGATTGCCTGATCCTGTCCTGAAGTCTGCCTGGACTCGCTTTAGCGGTGGAAGCAACTTCGTCTTCACAGATGGACACGCAAAAACACTTCGACCAGGAAATCTTCTTCAAGGAGCCTATCTTGATCCGAAGAAGTTCTTGATCAATCCAGGTTCATAGTTGAGATGAGTACTCCAAAGAATCTAACCAAATGGTTCATTTCCGCTGTCCTTGCCGTCGTCTCGATGGCAGGGATGGCGGGTTGTGGCGAGGGTCCTCAGCCTGTAGACAAGCAAGTTGATCAAGCGCAGTCCGAAATCGCGACCCTTGGCGCAGCCGCGAAAGCTGCTGGTGGCGACTACAACAAGCTGAGTCAAGCCGATAAAGATAAGTTCTTGGCGAGAGTTCAAGGTAACGAGGCACAAGCGGCTCAGATGGTTAGCCAGATGGGTGGCGGTGGCGGACCTCGGGGTCCAGGAGCTAAATAACGCTCAATGGCCGCTCTTTTGAGCGGCCAATATTTATATGATATCAATCAGCCTTCTACTTGCAGGGTCGCTTGTGAGAAGTCACGTCAGCGAGTCAAATCACTTTTTTGACGTTCAGACAGCGAGCGGTCGTTCAGCTTTTGTCACTCCCTCTGGGGTGAAGTTCTGGTCTTTCGGCGTTTGTTGCGTCGATCAAGGAACCCCTCGTGAAAAATATGACCCGAAGAATCCCAGCTACCGAGCTTGGGCACTCTTCGACTCCGAGAAGGCATGGGCTACAGATAGCGTTGCGAAGCTACGCTCATGGGGATTCAACACGCTTGGGGGATGGTCCGATTACACCGCCTTCTCTAAGCTGCCGACTGAGAAAAGAATGCCTTACACCGTCGTTCTCCACCTGGGGGCGTACTATCGAGCGCCGTGGGACGACCTGTTCTCCAAAGAGGCAAAAGTAGAAATCCTTAAAGCGGCCAAAGCTCAGATTGAGCCGATTAAAGACGATCCTTACCTGATCGGATACTTCTCGGACAACGAATTAGGTTGGTGGGATGACACGCTCTTTCTTAACTATGTTCAGAAGTTGCCGGTCGACTCGGCAGGTCGAAAGGCCGCCCACGCGATGCTTCGAAGGCTATACGGTTCGTTCGAAAATTTCAAAAAAGAGTGGATCACGACGAACAATAGCTGGGACGATTTTGGCTCAAACCCGAACCTGTTTCTTCGGCCAGGGGCTGGAGGAATGCGAGCGATCAACGCCTGGATGTCGACCATCGGAGAACACTACTACCGAACGGTCAATGAAGCGATTCGCACCTACGACAAGCGACACCTGATCCTCGGTGATCGCTACCAACAATACTATAATGTTGCGCTAGCCAAGGCTTCGTCAAAATGGATCGACGTTTGTTCGACCAATATGGGAGCCGACTGGACAGATGGCTCCTTTAGCCACTTTTTCCTCGAGACTCTCCACAAGGTCACGAGGAAGCCAATCCTGATCACTGAGTTCTACATGTGCGCGATGGAGAATCGGAGCGGGAATAAGAATTCAAGCGCAGGTTTTCCTACAGTACAGACGCAGTCGCAGAGAGCAACTGCTTTTGGCGAAAATGTCCGACGCCTCGGAGCGCTTCCTTACGTCGTCGGTGCGCATTGGTTTCAATACACAGACGAGCCGGAACACGGACGTGGAGATGGGGAGAACTTCAATATGGGACTCCTCGATACGAAGGGAGTACCGTATGAAGAAATTACGTCCGTCGCCAAGTCGATCGGCGTCCCCAACTTCCTGACAACTCGTCCAGCATCACGGCGGCAAATGGCCCTTGTGCCTACCGTTGGATTCGAACCGATGGCTTCGGCTTCCCTGAAGGGTTGGCCACGGGACAAGTCACTGGTCTTGCCGACGTCAGGCGATCCTTTTGCAGATCTATTCATCGTCCAAGATAAAGATGCGTTGTACATTTCGATGTATGCCATGGACTACACAGATCAATCTCTTTATCAAGGCGGTGTGATTCCGGAAACCGAACGCCAGCATTGGAGACTGAAGGTTGGCTCAAACGTGATCGGCGTTCGGTTTGGGGGAGACAAAGGAAAAGGGAAACCACTCCCGCTGACTTTGACAGGAAGTGGGGTCGAGGCGATTGAGAAGCCAGACCTGAAGCATACTGTCATTCTCAAGATTCCTAAAAGAAGTTTGGCCGGCTCTACCGAGCGTCTTTCGATCGAATCTCAGCTAACTTCTCATTCGTCTGGCGAGGTGATGCGGTGGAAAGCAAATGTTCGCCTATCGTCGCCAGAGTCCTCGAAGGAGTCTATGAAGCGATGATTCCTTCGCTGTTGCTCATTTTGGTGAACCAATCGATGACACCACCTGACAAAGTCAACTACCTAATCAACCCCGGATTTGAAAACGGGTTGCAAGGTTGGGCATCCAGCGGGGACGTCTTTCTGGATTCCTCGAAGACCCTCAAAGGTAAATCGTCTGTCGTGATCGGAGGTGGCGGCGGCAGCCTTTCGCAGACCTACAAGGTTCCTGGAGAGCGCGTTATCTGGACCTTTGCTGGTTTACGCGTCTCCCCTTGCCAAGGCATTCCAACCTATTGATGGTAATTTTCCGCTGTTAATGACTAGATAATCATTTTGCGAATCTAGGGATACCGTGCGCATGCGGTCTGGGCAATCTGCCTTAACTTGGAGGCCATCTCTTCATCAACAGTGTCCGGTCGCCACACACCTTTTGTGACGTTAACTCCTAAGAGTATGCCTGCCCAAGTGCAAGCACCTAAGTATTTTCCGGCATCGTTCAAGTGGTTTGGGTCAAGTACAAGTCGTGGAACACCATCCTGTGTGTCGTTGACATTCCAAAACCATCCTACCGACAACGAATGATCCTGTTGCGGCAATCTAGGGAACGAACTCGCTTCAAATTCGAAGAGGGAATCTGGAAACACAAAGCTGTTTCCAGGTTCTCGCCGGAAATCCTGAATTGCTTCTCCCGTTGGGATAATTCCGCAATCCAATTCTCGAGCAAAGTGCAGGTAGTTCGCCCTAAGTCGTTCAAACATAGTTTCGCTAGTCCAACCTCTTTCAATCAGCCAAACAGAGTCATCCCGGTATGCCCAGGTCATGTTGAGAAGGATTTTTGAAGACGGGGCAAGTGTTCGGACTAGTACGACCAGTTGACTAATCCACGGATTCCAAGTATCCCGGTAGGGACCGTGAACGCTGCCCTGATTAATGGTCACAAAATCCCAGTGACCGCGCACGAGGGCCTCCTGTAGATTGACGGCATCACCGTCAATCCAAAGGCCTGCTGCTCCACCTTTGTCGAATAAGTAGGTCTTGTGAGCAGGATGTCGGCTGGTTAGGTCAGCTAAGTTAGCGTGCTTCTGCAGAGAACATCCACCAATTGTGGCGTAGCCGATTTCAACCTTAAAACCGGCAAGGGACCGAATGATTGGTGGGACAAACTCGAGCGGATTCTCAGCGAGGCTGTTTCCGATCGCAAGGAGACGAATTGTGTTCATAGGATGGTCCAAAAAATTGATTACGCGTTTGATGAAATCTGTGTTACACTAAGACAGCGTCGTGATTATACGCTTGATTTGGCAGCTATGAACATTAGAATGAAGGAAATCGCAGAGCGAGCAGGGACGACGACAGGCGTTGTTTCAGTTGCGCTCAATGGCGCCAAGAGCAAGACTCTGAGAGTAAGTGAAGAGACACGCCAGCGCGTACTTAAAGCGGCCATCGAATTAGGCTACAAGCGGGATCCCCGAGCAAGTGCGCTCGCTTCAGGACGCAATAGGGTTGTTGGTGTGATGTTGCCCTATCTGAACTCCTTCACAGTCCCTGATCCGTTCAGTTCGATTGTGACTTCAGGAATTGCTGCAGGAGCATCATTGGCCGGATTTGATCTCATGCTCTATACAGCCGTCGCCGAAGAAGAAGGGTCGAGAGCAGTTGAACGAATAGACAGAAGAATCGACGGACTAATTCTTGTTTTGCCTCCGGAAGACTCACCAATCTTTGCCGAATGTGAGCGGTTGCAAATCGCGGTCGTTTCGATCATGAAACCACCGATCTCATCGCCAATGACCGTTAATTCAAACGACTACGAAGGAGCGCGCCTCGTGACTGAGCATCTCCTGTCCTTAGGTCACCGGCGCATTGGCCACATCTTTGGCAATCCACAAATTCACACGAGCGAACTTCGTTACAGGGCGTATATCGATAGTCTCGAATCGAATGGCCTGCGCACGGAGCCTGAGTGGGTTGTCGAAGGTTCCTTTCATCGTGAAGGTGGCCATAGGGCGATGACTCAATTGCTCACTTTGCCTTCTAGTAGACGTCCGACCGCCGTCTTTGCCGCAAATGATCTATCAGCTCATGGTGCCATTGACGCAATTCATGAAGCTGGACTGAGGGTGCCAGATGATATTTCGGTTGCTGGATACGACGACACTTGGTACGCATCCGTGATCACTCCTGCGTTGACTTCGGTTCGTATTGATGTCGACAAAATTGGAAAGTGTGCAGTCGAGAAGTTGATCGCTAAGATCGAAGGAGGGGCGCCAGATTCTCATTCAGTTTTACCTGTCCACCTTGTTGTTCGTAAGTCGACTGGACTTGCCCCGACCTAATCTAACTCTCTAAGGAATCATGCAATGAAGCACAAAGCATTCACGCTCATAGAACTCCTCGTCGTCATCGCGATTATCGCGATTCTCGCGGCCATCCTGTTCCCGGTTTTTGCCCAAGCAAAGCTTGCCGCAAAAAAAGCCATGGGTATCAGCAACCATAAGCAGCTGGCCACTGCTTCCGTTCTCTACAATGGTGACTATGACGATAGATTCGTCATGCTTGAGAATTCTGCGGCGAGGTTCACGATCGCGAACATGCTCCAGCCCTACATCAAGAATCCAACGAAGAACGTCAACGCACTAGGAGGCAACCTCTTTCCGGATGATGGCGTTTGGGTTAGCCCTGCAGCAAATGTCACACCTGCGTCCAATCTCTACTTTACGGTGAGCTACAACTATCTGTACCTTACTAACGTCGACAGTTCAACTGGTTTTGTACCCGTGTGGACGGACCCTAGTCGGTGGGGGATTTGGGCCTGGACGCAAGGCGGTCGTTCTGCAACTGAGGTCAATGACCCAGCAAATACAGTAATGTTTACCGAGTCTGGTCGCTCCGACGGGCCAAGCGGCGCCAATGCCACTTGGACTGGGCTCCTGACTCCAAATGCCCGTTTGCTCAATGGTCCCAACGCCTGGATGAGCATTCCTCAGGGCCGGTACGCTCGATCTTGCCCAGTTGCCTGGGTCGATGGGCACGTGACCGCTAAGGATGTGAGTAGTTTCTCGCACACGTTCTCACCCACTGGAGCCTTCGTGCCAAGCCAAACGCCTCCAGATCGGTTCTTTGATCTTGAATAGTAACTACTTGGCCTCCCACTAATCTGGGTGTGGGAGGCTATACAAAGAAGGAAGAAATGAAATTCTTACGAACAGGAAAAATGCTAATCATCGTTGCATTGGTCATCAGCGTGGTCAGTTGCGGACCGTCTGAAGAGAATGTCCCGATTCCTCAATCGGAGTCAAAGATCGCCGATCTTCTCAAGAAAAGCGCGGGAAAGTGGGAATCCCTTACAGACGAGGAACGAAAACAATTAACGCTAGAAATCGGAAATGGGAACGAACAAACGGCAAGGATGGGATTTGAAGCTCGCGCAGCCACAAGCGCGCCGCCAGTTCCGGGTCCAGGTAGTTCTGGTGCTCGCTGATGTTTAGTCTCGTTTTGCATGCTGCATTGTTACTTCAAAAAATGGAGCCTGCGACATACTTTATCGATCCAATTTCCGGATCGGACCTGAGGGACGGGAGTTCGAGCGGCCAAGCCTGGCGAAGCCTTGAACGAGTCAGCCCTCAACTTCGCAGTGGTGATACCATTCTAGTCCGTGCTAAATCGACCCTGAGGGGGCATCTTAGCCTAGAAAATCTCAAAGGTATAACAATCACGTCGTACGGTAAAGGTGAGGCGACGCTTGACGGCTATGCTGGTTCAGCAATCACGCTTTCTAATTGCAAAGACGCTCGGATCGAGCGATTGAACGTCGTAGGAGCTGGCAGGCGAAAAAACGACGGAGTCGGTATCGCCGTTGTCGACTGTCAAGAGACAACGGTAGCTGATGTTAAGGTTTCAGGGTTTCGACTCGGTGGTGTCGAAATACGTGGCGGGGCAAATGTTCGCCTTGAGCGAGTAACGGCACAAGAAAATGGCGCAGCGGGAATCCAAGTTTCATCCGTCGAAAAGCGTGCTCGAAACATCGTCATCACCGATTGTAGAGCCTTGAATAATCCTGGTGATCCGAAAAATCTCACAAACCACAGTGGGAACGGGATCGTCGTCGGAGGAGTAGACGGTTGCGAAATTGCGTACTGCGAGGCCGCGAACAATGGATGGGATATGCCCAGGCAGGGCAATGGGCCCGTCGGAATCTGGGCTTGGAACGCGAGCAGAATCACAATCCATCACTGTATTTCTCACCATAACAAGAGCCCTGGCATGGATGGAGGCGGATTTGATTTCGATGGAGGCGTTACTGACTCAGTGATGCATCACAATCTTTCCTTTTCCAATGCCGGGGCGGGCTATCTGCTGTGCCAGTTTGAAGGTGCTAGTCTTTGGAAGGGGAACACGATTCGCGACAATGTCAGCTTTGAAGACGGTTCACAAAACACGCAAAGCGGAATCGCGCTGTATTTGCCCGATGGGATGGTAAACATGTCCGACTTCTTAGTTGAGCATAACGTCATAGTGAACTCTAAGCTTGCCGTTTCGACAATCGGGGATGTACCGGGAGGTACTTATCGTCACAACGTGTTCATCTCTAGAGGTGAAATATTCAAGCTAAGCTGGAAAAGCGGAGGCTTCTTTAACTCCAAAATCGAAAGAAATCTTGCATGGGGCCTTGGGCTAGCTGCTCCTATCCTTGGGAATGACTCACCCCTGCAAACACCCTCAGCATGGAGGGCGAGTTTGGGCACTATTGCCGATCCGATGTTACGGCTACCAAAGAGTTCTACGGCATTGCCTACAGATCCACGCAAACTTGCGCGAATGGAATGGTTCCGTCCCTTGCCAGACTCGCCGTGCCGTGAGAGAGAGAAGTTGACGCTAGGAGTGCGATGGGATGATTAGTTTGATAGTTGCAACAATGCTGATGCAGAAAAAGCCTACTATGCTTGTCAATCAGGGTTTTGAAAAAGGCCTTCTGGGCTGGAACGTGGAAGGAAGCGTATCCGTGGAGCATTCACCGGCGATTGCAGGCTCGAACTCCGCTCGATTGGGTCCAGGCAAAGCTGCAATTTGGCAGCGCTATGATGTTCCTGGTCTTCGTGTACTTTGGCTGGGGGTCACGATGGAGGGGGCAAACGGTCAGCTCCGCATACAGTGCTTGGACAAAAGAGGACACTTGCTTCTCTCTCAAACGTCTCAACCGAAGAACGGAAAGCCAGCGTCAATCTATCTTCGCACCCATGCGTTCACAGATCATGTCATCGTCCGCGTAGAATCTAGCGGCAATGAATCGACGCTTGCCGATGATGTCCTGCTTACGGACGACGACAAAGGCCGCGTTGAACACAGACCGACATTGGATCTGGTAGAAGCAATGAGACCAATCTGGTCTGGTTCCACTGTCTCAAATGAGTCGGTGCTCCTGTTGGGATCAGCTAATTCACAGCCAGAAGGTTCGCTAATGTTTCCCATTAGGCGTGTGATTTCCGTACGAGATGCCACGCTTCAACGCACCTACCGCGCTGGACAAGACTTTGAAATTCGCGGATCGAAACTGATTGCACTTCCGAACTCTAATATTCCGACAATGAACGAGTCAGAGTTCGCGACAGGCAAATTGCCATGGACGCGACTCGATGGTCGTCACATCTTCGTTACTTATGAACACACAGGCAGATGGACTGGTCCAACACCTAGTTATCAGGGGAAGCTTCTGCCCAATTTTGCTAAGAAACTGATCAAGCGCAAGCCGATGACAGTCGTTGCCTTTGGCGATAGCATTACGCAAGGTGTCAATGTTTCGGGATTCCGAAATGTACCACCCTACTTGCCAGATTGGCCGACTCTAGCCACGATTGAGTTGAGAAGGCGAACGGGCAACCCGGAGATTAAGCTGTTTAACGTTTCTCTCGGTGGACAGACGTCAAAGTGGGCTAAGGATAATGCCAAGGACGTCGTCGCAAGTTTGGATCCTGACCTAGTAATAATAGCCTTTGGCATGAATGACTTTTGGACGATTCCGCCTAAAGCTTTCATCGATAACTTGCGCGAAGTAATGTCAATTATTCGGGCCCGAAGGCCAGAATGTGAATTTATCCTTGTTTCTTCTATGAACTTCGATCCGGCCTATAGCGACGATCCAACGTACATATCTAACATGAAAGGGTACGCTGAGCTCCTCGCGGATGAGGCCAAGTCGGGAGTCGCACTTCTTGACATGGATGCAATGAGTCGAGCGCTGTATAAGCTTAAGCGACCCAAAGACCTGGCGACCGATCCTATGCATCCCGACGATTTCCTTGCTCGTTGCTACGCCCAAGCACTTGTGGCGACCGTTCAACCCAAATAGCTATGTCCAACTATCTTAACCCAAAGCTCTCCGCGATTTGGCATGGCGGCGATTACAACCCGGAACAATGGCCTGCCTCGGTCTGGGATGAGGATATGGCCCTGATGCAGGAGTCGAGGTTTAAGGTTGCGACGATCGGAGTCTTTTCTTGGGCAAAACTAGAGCCGCATGAGGGTGAGTTTGACTTTTCCTGGCTTGACGAAGTGATCGAGAAACTTTCGGCGGAGGATCGCTACTTCATACTCGCCACCCCAAGTGCCGCTGCACCTGCGTGGATGACCCAAAAGTATCCCGAAATCCTTCGAACTGGTTCTGACCGAGTCCGTCGACTCCACGGGAACCGGGTCAATTACAATCTCTGCTCGCCCGTCTATCGCCAGAAGTCTGCGCTAATAGCAAGGAAATTGGCTGAGCGGTACGGCGATCATCCCCGACTCCTAGCCTGGCACCTTTCCAATGAATACGGCGGGGAAGACTTCAGCCCGGACACAATTTCGGCGTTCCGTGATTGGCTTAAGGCAAAGTACGGGACAATTGAGGCACTCAATGCGGCCTACTGGACGACCTTCTGGAGTCATTGCTACTCTGACTGGGATCAACTCGATGCTCCGGGAGGTCCTCATGGGGAAGTTTCAATTCAGGGCCTAACCGTCGATTGGAGAAGATTTATTACCGACGCAACGGTCGACTTTATGCTAAACGAGGCGGCTCCATTGAGGGAGCTCTCCCCGGACATACCGCATACAACCAACCTCATGGGCACCTTTCCTGGTTTGGACTACCGAAAGTTCACTGCCCACCTCGACTTTGCCAGTTGGGACAGCTACCCAGGCTTTGGAGGATCTCTCGACCAGACTTCGGTTTGGATCTCCGTAGCCTTCAAGCACGATCTGACACGCGGCCTCTCGAAAAACGGCAAATGGATGTTGATGGAATGCACACCGAACTCCAGCAACTGGTACGAAACAATGTCGGCCAAACGCCCTGGAGTTCATATGTTTGAGGCATTGCAAGCCGTCGCTCACGGTGCCGATGGCGTCCAGTACTTCCAGTGGCGACAGTCACGCGGCAGTCAAGAGCAATTTCATGGTGCGGTTGTGAACCATGGGACCACCAACAATGGACGAATCTTTGGAGAGGTCAAGCAGGCAGGTGCCGCATTGGATGCACTCTCGAACATTGCGAGTACAGCAAAGCGAGCCGAAGTAGCGATCATTTACGACTGGTCGAGTCGTTGGGCACTCGACGCCGCTGTCGGTCCGGTTCAGCGAGACAAAGCCTATGAACAAACTTGCATCGATCACTACCGAGCGTTTTGGGAGGCGGGAGTCTCGGTCGATGTGATTGGGCCAGATTCACACCTTGAAGGATACAAACTGGTGGTCGCGCCCATGCTTTACAGTCTCTCCGAATCCACCTCAACGAACCTGTCCGAGTACGTTCGAGCCGGAGGGACTCTTGTCTCCACATACTTGACTGCCTGGACGGACGAGAATAGTCTCGTTTTCGAATCGGGCTATCTCGGTCCGCTTCGGAAAGTGTTCGGAGTTTGGAGCGAAGAAATTGATGCGTTACCTGTTGGTCAGCAAGTTTCGATATGCACAGGCTTTGATTCAAAAGCCGAGCGATACTCGGCGGTTGATTTTTGTGAGTTGATTCACCCAACTAGCTCAAAAGCAATCGCGTGGTATGACGATGAGTTTTATGCGGGTAGACCGGCGGCTACTGTCAACAACTACGGGACCGGCCGGGCGTACTATGTCGGCTCGAGAAACGATCAGCGCTTTACAAATCAGTTAATGACATCCATCATGGACGACCTTGGAATAGAACATCTGGCAGGAGAACTTCCGGAGGGTGTCACGCGCCAAATCCGGTACGGCGATGCAGTCGAGTATCACTTTTATCTGAACGCGACATCACTCTCGAGAGAGTTTGAGACGGTCGGTTGGGGAACCGTACGACTGCAGCCTTGGCAGGTTGAGATCCTCGAACGTAAAATATCCGCCAGAGATGAAGAGCCAGTTCTTCTTGCGGCGACCGAAGGCTAATTCATGACAACGAGAATGCTCCTAGGGATGGTCGCTCTGACGGCAATAGTTGGCGTTACAGCGTATGCCGGTGACCAGATTGTCTCCCGAAGCGATCGATCCGATCGAGTCACGGTCATCTACTGGGAGAAATGGACTGGATCTGAGGGCGAGGAAATGCAAAAGGTGGTGCAAGCCTTCAATCGATCTCAGGACAAAATTTTCGTTAAGTACTTGTCCATTTCGGGCATCGACCAAAAAACCATTCTTGCCACCGCAGGCGGAAATCCACCGGATATAGCGGGGATTTGGGAGGGTCAGGTTTTTCAGTTTGCCGATGCCAATGCGCTCACCGATCTTTCGGAACCAGCCGCACGTGCCGGACTCTCCCGTGACTATTACATTCCGAACTACTACGACTCTCTCTCCAACAATGGAAAACTTTGGGCGCTTCCATGCACGCCGGCGTCAGTTGCCCTGTACGTACGATCTGATCTGGTTCCACCAGAAGTCTCAACTCCAGAGACTTTCCCAAAGACGATCGAGGCGATGGACGCACTTGCTTTTAAAATCTCAAAGGTACGTAAGGATGGAAGCCTTGAGTTTGCAGGCTTTCTCCCATCGAATCCCGGCTGGTGGAACTGGTCTTGGGGATCACTGTTTGGCGGAGATGTGTTCAAGGACGGATCGCCAAACATCAACAGTCAAGAGTCCACCCGGGCCCTCCAGTGGATTGAGAGTTACTCCAAGAAGTTCGGTGCAAGTTCCGTCCAAAACTTTCAAAGCGGCTTTGGGAATTTCTCTTCTCCTCAAGATCCTTTTATGGAGGGAAAGGTTGCGTTCGAGTTGAACGGGACTTGGAAGGCGAACTACATCAAGATTTACCAGCCGAACATCAAGTGGTTCGCTGTCCCGTTCCCATACCCAAGCGATCGACCGGACCTTGCGGGTCATAGCATCCTTTCGCAAGACGTCCTCATTATTCCAAAGGGTGCTAAGCACGCCAAGGAAGCATTTGAGTTCATCCGATTTGTTCAGAAGCAAGACGTGATGGAAGGTCTTTGCTCGGCACATGGCAAGAATTCTCCGCTTGCGAAAGTGAGCGACAGATTTTTTGCCAATCACCCGAACAAAGCGATCAGGCTGTTTGATCAGCTCGCCCGCTCCAAACAGGCTCTCTATCCACCCCACACCGGTTTCTTCACTCAGCTCTCCGGCGAACTGAACAACTCGTTCCAAGAAGTCAACTCCGGATCAAAGTCACCGAAAACTTCACTCAAGGAGGCCCAAGAACGGATTGACGGACTATGGAAAACCTACCAACAGCAGGTGCTCGCCAAATGAATCGTCGAAAGGAAGCCAGGATTGGAATTCTGTTCGCTATGCCTTGGATTTTGGGATTCGCGCTATTGATGCTTTATCCCTTGGTTTCCTCGTTTATCACAAGCTTCACGAGCTTCTCCGTTCTAAAACCTCCCACATTCATTGGCCCTCAAAACTATTTTGAGTTGGCCAGAGACCAGGTCTTTAAGGACTCCGTAGTGAACACGCTGCTCTATACCATTGGTGCGGTTCCATTGAGCACCGTAGCGGCGATCGCCTTGGCGATGTTGCTCAATACAAAGGTCAAAGGAATGGCCTTCTATCGGACGCTTTTCTTCCTGCCAACTCTTGTACCTATGGTTGCCCAGGCAACCCTGTTTCTCTGGGTTTTCAATGGAGACTATGGTTTGCTGAATGCGGGGCTTCGAGGAATTGGCGTAAATCCTCCCAATTGGCTCGGCGATCCAAGTTGGGCCAAGTGGACACTGATCCTCATTTCGGCTTGGGGATGCGGTCATGCAATGATCATTTACTTGGCTGGACTTCAGGATGTCCCCCAGTCGCTCTACGAAGCCGCCGAAATAGATGGAGCGGGGTCTTGGGCCAAAACGAAGAACATTACGATCCCGATGATCTCCCCTGTGATTCTCTTCAACGTGATAATGGGCATCATCGGTTCAATCCAAGTTTTTGCGATTCCCCAAGTCATGTTTCCCGGCGGGGCGCCAGCTCGAAGCACTTACATGTTTGCCATGTACCTGTATGACAATGCCTTCCGATTTCAGCGGATGGGGTATGCCAGCGCAATGGGCTGGGTCATGTTCGTTTTCATTCTTCTGCTGACCCTCGGAGCCCTGAAATACTCCGACAAATATGTGCACTATGAAACCAGCTAAGGTCGCGATCACACACATTGTTTTGACCATGGTAGCTCTGATGTTCGTGCTGCCTTTCCTGTGGATGCTCACCACCTCGTTGAAGCCCATTTCCGAGACAATGACATCGCCGCCACGGTGGATTCCGTCGGTTTTTCAGTTTCATAACTACCCCGACGCTATTCTCTACGGCCGCGAGCAGGTTGGCTACATCCCATTTTTGGTGTATGCGCGTAACACCATCGTCATCACTATATTGACGATCGTCGGCGCAGTTCTTTCCAATTCACTCGTGGCGTATGCGTTTGCGAGGCTCAATTGGCCAGGACGAGATCTCTTTTTCGGGGTTACTCTTGCGACCATGATGGTTCCGTTCCCAGTGACAATGGTTCCGAGCTTTGCCTTGTTCAAGTGGCTCGGGTGGGTCGGAACATTCAAACCACTGTGGGTCCCTGCATATCTAGGAAGTGCCTTCTCCATTTTCCTGCTTCGTCAGTTCTTTCTAAAAATTCCCAAGGAGCTGAGTGAAGCTGCTAAGATCGACGGCGCGAGTGAATTCCAGACGTTTACGGACATCATTCTTCCGCTTGCGAAGCCCGCGTTAGTAGTTGTGGCGCTCTTCGCGCTTATGGGTTCCTGGAACGATTTCCTCGGTCCGCTCATCTATCTTGTCGACCAGAGCTCGTTCACACTCTCCCTAGGCTTGCAGGCCTACCAAACGCAACACGGCGGCACTCCTTGGAATCTGCTTATGGCCGCATCAGTCTTGGTCATTCTCCCAATCATCCTCGTGTTCATCGTCGCCCAAAAGGCATTCATCCAGGGCATTGCGACAAGTGGAGGCAAGTAGCCCCGACTTCGCCCGTCTCTCAGTAGGTCTCTCAACAGCCAGCGAAACCCTGAGACGTCTAGAGACGTCGGTAGATTCAAATCAGAATTTTTCAGCCTATTTTTCTTCAGTCCTAAGGAGGGCGTCGGGGGTTCGAGTCCCTCCGGGGCCGCCAAAGTCTTTGGTCTGAACACAATCAGGTTCAAATCTACACAATCTGACTCGTTCGCGGGAACACCTATGAACGCGAAGACTAGACTTGGAGCACCTCCTACGGACTTTTTGAAACTGAGTTTGAGGATGTGTTGGAATCTTTACCAACTTGATATGGATGCTCGGCATCTCCGACCCAAATCACATCAAGGTGCACTTTATGCTTGTGAGAAGATCATACACCACTTCGGTGAGACGACGGATGTCAGACAAATCACCTCGCAGCAGTTGAAGGTTTTCTTTGCTGCATTAAACAAAAAACTCGCTCCTCAAACCGTTGAAACGGTTTTTCGAAAGTCTAAGACGTGGTTTGAACTCTTAGTTCGGGAAGAGATCTTGATGGTGAACCTATTCAACGGTCTCAAGAATATAAAGCTTGACCGCACGGTGCTACCACACCTAAAACAAGCTGAAGTTGAGCACATCCTAAAGGCGATTGGCAAACCTCGAACACTCATAGAACTCCGCAATGCTCTCATCTTCCACACAGCCCTCGATACAGGTCTCCGATTATCCGAGTTGGCCGATTTGGAGCGTGAAGACTTAGATCTTCCCAGACTTATCGTTCGACGCGGAAAAATGGGCCAGTCCGGACAAACAAATGATTGGCGGATAACAAAAAGTTAGACCTAATGCCTCTTGAAAAACTCCCACACTGCGTTTGTTGCAACGAAATCCCTGGCTGGCCAGCCGTGACCAGTTCCTTCTAGTCGGATGAAAACGGTCTCTGCTCCCGACTTGGTTGCCGCATAGGTATTGGTCACCACACTGCCCTCTCTTGAAACTACCGGTTTATCAACCGCACCGTTAGCCTTAGCCCATTTGGCTACCAGTTCAGAGATCGGGGTAAACGGCTTTTGCTGCCGAGCCTTCACGAGCGCATTCCGGCTCATCCCTCCGTCGAAGGGGATTTCCTCATCGGCATCCCCGTTAATGAACAGAATCGGGACTGGTGACTTCGGGGGCTCGTAATCCAACGGCACGGAGGCAACAACCACTGCTACTGCCGCACAGAGCTTCGGATACTTGGCAGCCATGACGTGAGTCATCATGCCTCCGTTGGAACCACCCGTCAGGTAAACGCGCTGAGGATCGGCATGATGCTTCTCGATCACGACTTCAATAAGCTTCTTGAGAAACGCAACATCGTCAGTCTTTTGCCTGCTCGAATACGAGTCCACCCATCCCACATTCCAAGATCCCTTGCCCCCTGGACCAGCGATTCCGTCGGGATACGCAACCAAGAACCCCTCACGATCCGCTAGGGTGCTAAAGCCCGTTTTAGCTTCCATTGAAGCTCCTGTTCCCATGCCTCCATGGAGAGCGATGACGACGGGCAAAGGTTTCTTCTGGGCAAGTTGAGATGGCATGTGCAGGATGCAAGTTCGATTTTGACTCCCAACCTGTACTACCAATTCCTTGCGTGCGGAAGCTTGGTCAGGGGGACCAAAATGGAGCACCAACAATGATGAGATCAACGGGGTCATAGAGTCTCCTGCTTTGCCGCCAGGCAATCGCGATAGAACTTCCAGTTATCCTCACCAAGCGCGGAGAGCAGGGCGATTGTATCGTGGCTCACTTTGGGTTTCGTCACGAAAGTGTGAGGCACGCCGAGCTTGGTCAGATGGGCGGAGAAGTCGCGGTTCGCCGGCAAGGTGAAATCCTCTTCACCAATGCAAACTCGAATCGTGATTCCAGATTTGAGTTTCGAGGCGTTCTGCTTAGCGAGATTCCATGGGCTTTGGGCTTTGAAGTTTTCTATCTCACCTCCAAAAACCGAGTTTAAGATTTGCTCGCGCCCGAGCGGGTTTGCCATCGCGCGCGGGCCCTTGAGCTCCAAGTCCAGCGGTCCACCTGCCAGCATCGAGACCCCGGCAAACATCTTTGGATACTTGAACCCAAAACGTCCGGCGCCATAGCCACCCATGCTGAATCCTTCGACAATCCGTCCTTCGCGCTTGGCGATCGTTCGGAACTTGGCATCAACTTCGGGAATCAACTCTTTGATGACAATGGTCTCGATCGGCTGTCTGCCACCCTTCGAATCGCACCACATCCCATTGGCAAAGCTGTTCGGAAAGACGATGATCATCGGCGGGATCTTTCCCGCTTCTATCGCCGCATCAAAGAAGCCGCTGACCGGCCGAATTCCGGCCAATCCACCACCCGAACCATGGAGCCAGTAGAGCACAGGGAATCGCTTTGACTTTTCTTCCTCGTAGGCTTTCGGGAAGTAGACATGGTAACTAACTCGCGCCTTTGCAGATCCACTTTGGAACGTGCGTTGTTCAACCCGAGCCGCCCGCGCGGCTGGCGTTACCCACTGAACTGTCGATTGTGTTTCAGAGCACCGGGGAGAAACCGATGTCGCAGCGAGGATCGCGAAGGCTATCGGGGTCATTGACTCCGACCCCGACCTCCACCAAAGAGCTTTCGCACCTCGTCCAGGGTGACTTTGCCATCCCCGTTGGTGTCTCCATCTTTGATTCGATTCCACAGCACGCCCGCCTCATCTTGCGTGAGGAAGCCATCGCTGTTTCGGTCAAGGCGTTTGAACGTGGTCTCGATCTGGGCACCCGCACCGCCTCCCGCACCTCCACCGACTCCTCCGCCTCCGGGGCCTCGCCGGAGACCAGCACCGCCCTCGCCGGGTTTTTCACCGGGGATGATGTACTCGACGTAGCCGAGGTGCATCTCGTCAAACGTCTGGGCGCCCCAGCGGACCGTTTTGGACGGGTCAGGATTGGCGGGGTTCTTGTCGCTATTGTCATACCACGCGGTGAACTTCAAAGAGTCTCCTGCCTTGATATTCAAAGGTGATTTCAGGACGTAGTTCAGCTGCCAGTTGAAGTCGTACCTGGGAACATCCAAGAGCGAGGTCGTCTGTCCGCCTGCAGTCAGTTCGTACTTAGCCGCCTTCGCCCGTACATGCATGTGAGGAAGGAAGGACAGCAGCTGAACATCGATGGGAACTTTCAGCTGCGCATCCACTTGGAAGTTAGGGTCTCCCGGAGGAATCGCGAATCGCAGGTTGACTAAGCTTGCCGTGTGAACCTCGCTCTTCGGTGGTTCCTTTGCAAAAACAAACCCAACCTTCGATAGATCCGTCGTTGCTTTCCCATAAGGGGTGTAGTGAATCTGGAAGCGTAAAACGGCACCTTTCGGGATGCGCTTAGCGAGTCCTTTACGATAAACGAGAGCGCTGTTCCCGGGCACGTAGATGCCAAAGAACCCGCTGATTTCCTCAATGGCGTCTGCACCGATCAGTCTCTGGAGCCGACCCTCATTTGCGCCCTGCGCAGCTTTGACGAACACCAGAATATGGTGCACAGCTCGTTTGTCGCCGGGGAGGACTTCGATCTTTTCAACCCATTTGTCTTCGGTGAAGTTGGTAGGAACGTTGATGTTGGCGTAAGGCATGACACCGCTTTCCTTCACCGCGACCGGCTCGGGCAACTGGAAACTCACGTCTGGTTTGCCAATCGTCCACCCTGACTCATAGGAAACCGGCGTGGGTGCGTTCTTCGGATCGCCCTTTGGCATCCCTCCGGTAATCCACGCTTTGAGCGCCGCCTTGTCCTCATCTGGCAAAGACATGTCGTTGCGCCAAGGACCCGAGCCTTTCTTCGCAAACCAGGGCGGCATGATGCCCTCGTTTACAACGAATTCCAGCATCTTCGCCCGTGACTTCACGGCTTCATATCCATCCAGCGAGAACGGACCGACACCGCCGGGACGGTGGCACGGCATACAACTTCGCTGAACGATGTGCTGAATCTTAGCGTGAAATGTCGGGATGTCCTCATTCGTCGCCATCGGGGCGTCGTTCAGCACACAACCCGGCGCTGAGGTGGTTGAGACCTTCACCGGCTTACTGGCGAGTACGGCATCAAGTGCATTCGCCAAGTAGCGGTTCTTGGGTTTTGGAAGCGCAGCACCAATGGCGTACTGATCATCGATCGCGCCCCGGTACAACACGTTTCCGTCCTGATCCAACACAAATGTTTCGGTTGTGGTCTTGGCTCCCAGCTTCTGGGTCCATGTACCTTTCGGGTCATGCACATAGGGACCATTAAGACCAAGCTGCTTCACGAGCTGACTCATCTCTCCCCCAGATTCGGTTGTCGAGGGGTTCACAAAGACAAACTTGACTCCCTTTTTGGAGTAGCTGTCTTCCAGGGCAGCAAGCGTCGGACCGAACTTCTGACATAGCGGGCACGTGACGCTGGAAAGAGCTACTACCGTTGCCTTTGCCCCTGTTCCAGGCGCAGTGACTTTGTTACCGGAAAGGTCTACACCAGCAAGACCCGAAACTCGCTTTCCAATGCCATTCGCGGACAACGAAGTCGGAGCAGCTACTTTTGCTGGCGACTCGGACTGAAAGCATGAAGAGCCAACAATGGCGAGAAGTGAGGCAGTGAGAAGAAGAGACTTCATCGAACCACCACGACGTTTGACTTTTGGGTTTTCATATTCATGTCCAGAAACTGATTGGCGTTCACCGATTTTGCCAAGACTCGCTGCCTGTTGGGAAGAACGATCTCAAGGTCAACCTTGTTCACCTCATCGAGTCCGAAGTGGGCTTCTAAAGCACCAGACGACTTGTAGCTATGATCGGAGTGTATCTACAGCGTTCCTAGGATTTTGTCGGTTCTTGGTGATCAGACGGCAACTTTTGCCCCGATGTAGTTCGGGCCGCTTTTCTGGGAAATGAGATGCCACTTGGATCAACCGCGGCTCGCTGTAAACATGGCCAGTCGAAGTCTCGCTTGTTATCGAGCTATGCCCGACCGATAACTATTGTGTGAGTCGTCGTCAGTCTATGCCAGACCTATGGTCGTTGTTTGATTTTCCACCCTTGGATGGAGATCACATTGAGGAGTATCTCGACACGATTCTGCAGCGAGTCGCCGAATGGTTTGATGCTCCTGTGGCTTCCCTTTTTGTTGCTGACGAGAAAGGGACGATTCGGTGCCGTGCCTCCGTGGGTGTTCCTGTTGCCGAGACAGCGGTGATTGAGATTGGTAAAGGGATTGCTGGTTCGGCTCTGTTGCACGGACTTCCGATGCTCGTGGAAGACCCCTCTGATAACCCACTTTTGGCGAATCAGATCAAGCAGACACGGAAGGAGATTTCCTCGGCCATGGTTGTTCCTCTGACAACCTCGCATGAAAGACTCGGGGTTCTGAACCTGGCGCGTCTTGACCAAGACTGTCCTTTCGATGAGACAGACCTCAAAAAGGCCAATACCCTTGCTCGAAACATCTCACTCGCTGTTGCAAACTGGAAACATCTGGGAGATGTCAAAGAGGTAAGCCGCGTCCGACGACTAGCAGAAATTGGTCAGATGACAGCGGCGATTGCCCACGAGATCAAGAATCCCTTGACAGGGATTCGTTCGGCGGCGCAACTCATTGTCTCAATGCCGGATCAAGCAGTTGAGCTGGCACAAATGGTTGAAGAAGAGGCAATGAAGCTCTCGGAGCTCTGTAATCAGTTCCTCGATTTCGCTCGACCGATTGAGCCAAACTTCGGGGCGGTCGATCTATTTGTGATTGCGACCAAGTTGCGAGAGATCCATCAACATGAGTTTTTGGAACTTTCTGTCGAGCTCAGAATCATAGGTGATTCGAATCCGATTCTGGGGGATCGTCACCAAGTCGAACGCGTCATGCAGAACCTGATGCTCAACGCGTTGCAGGCGACGGGGTCAAGGGGAACTGTCACCATTCAGATTCTCCCCCGAGGGTTTTCGGTCTCAGATACTGGTAGCGGAATGGACAATGAGACGCTGTCAAAGCTGTTCCAGCCATTCTTTACTACCAAGCCCAAAGGCACTGGTTTGGGCTTGAGCAACTGCCAAAAGATCATTTCGGCGCATGGCGGCGTGATCGTTGTGGACTCAAAAGTCGGCGAAGGGTCTAGCTTCCGCGTTCAGTTTGCCGACAATTATGTGGAAGCCGCATGAGCAAGAAACCGCACATTTTGATTGTTGACGACGAGTTGAACATTCGTCGCATCTTGCAGATGGCTTTTGATAAGGCCGGCTATGACGCGGTGACCGCCGAAGACGGACGCACCGCTTTGATGGAACTCGAAAAGCAGCGCTTTGACGTCGTAATCACAGATGTCACGATGCCGGGAATGACCGGGTACGAACTTCAGCGGCTCATCAACGAAGCGGCACCAGAGATTCCAGTGATCATCATGACTGCGTTTGGGACAATCCCGCAGGCGGTCGCTGCAATCCGAAACGGGGCGTTTGAGTACATCACAAAGCCCTTCGATTTAGAGCATTTGAAGAAGGTCGTGGCCAGTGCTGTGGATCAAGGCAATGAACCGAAAAAGCAGGTTCGCAAGGCGAAGAAAAGTGTGCTAGGAGACGAGCCATTCTTGGCAGTTTCGGATTCCATGCGACAGGTTTTGGAGACGGTTAAGCAGGTTGCCGATTCGCGTGCGACAATCATGATCGGTGGTGAGAGCGGAGTTGGAAAGGAAGTTGTCGCCAACGCACTTCATACGCTGAGCGGACGCGCGAAGAAACCTTTCGTGGCGGTCAGCTGTGCTGCGTTGCCGGAGACGTTGCTTGAATCCGAGCTTTTTGGCTATGAGAAGGGTGCCTTTACGGGTGCTAATGGAGCAAAAATCGGCAGATTTGAGGCTGCCGAGCAAGGGACACTGTTCCTAGATGAAATCGGCGAAATTCCTCACACAGTTCAGGTCAAGCTTCTCCGTGTTCTGCAGGAACGGGAGATTGAACGACTAGGCTCTACTAAGCCGACAAAGATCGATGTGAGATTAGTTACAGCTACTCATAGAGACCTTAACGCAGCAGTAGAGTCAGGTGCTTTCCGGCTCGACCTTCTCTACCGTCTTCAAGTTGTTGAGATCAAGATTCCCGCGCTACGTGAGCGAATCGAGGATATCGTCCCGCTGGCACAGATGTTTATGCAGAAATTTGCGGCGGAGAATCAGCGAGAGGCGTTGGCGATTGGAGAGGCGGCAAAGGCGGCAATGGAGCACTACTACTGGCCAGGAAACGTCAGGGAGTTGGAAAACACCATCGAGCGAGCAATGGTGCTCGCCCCCGCAACCGCAACCGAGCTGGAAGTTAAGCTTCTGCCCGAGCGGGTTCAGAAAGCAGCATAATCTGCCATTATTTAAGCTAAGGAACGTGAAAGCGGTCCTCAACGTAGAAAGAGATTGGCTCGTTGAAGAGCCAGGACAACTGGACAACGTCTCGTCCAGTCCAAGAGCCAAGGACATTGGCAAATCGACCGTAAGGAGGTATTTATGGTCATTCCTACATTCATGCGCAGAACCTATTTGGTGCTGCCTAAACCGATGAAGCGTGCAATTCGCTTCGCGCTACCGAAACGAACTCTTCGAGAAAAATCAACAGGGGCAAGCTTCGTAGACCAGATGGAGGAACTCGGCAACGCCGTTTTCTCACCCATTTGGAAGTGGCGCGGCTAAGATGAACTTACTCCCGATTCACGAAAGCGGTCGGGAGTTTTTGGTTATGATAACCGCATGGTTCCTGTCATCGCCGCGCTTGTTCTTGCCCCGAAGGGTCTCTCTGCACTTAAGTTAGAGTTGGACGCGATCTGTAAGCCGTTCCAGGGCCGAATTGGCTATTGCATCGCAGACTTGACCACGGGTGAGCGAATTGACCTGCGTGGGATGGAGCGATTTCCGTCGGCATCCACGATCAAGACCAGCGTGGCTTTGGAAGCGCTCTGTCAGGTGGACGAAGGCAAGCTCAAGATGTCGGACAAGAAGCAACTGATGCCGCTGAAGGAGCGGCAGTCGAGTATGTGGACCTATCCAATGCGAGAGGGGGTTTCTTTGGACTTGGATGGATACGTGAACCTGATGATTGGGGTGAGCGATAACACCGCCACGATGCAGGTTCAAGACTGGATTGGCAGTAAGAAGATCAATGAACGGATGGCGTCGCTTGGGCTCCTCAACACGCAGATTCTGGGGCATTGGAAGGATCGGACACCCGAAGTTGCCGCACTCGGGAAGAAGTGGGGTTGGGGGATGACGACGCCCCGAGAGCAAGTTCGGCTGTTTGAACTCCTCTACAAGAACAAGGCGGCGAGCCCGGCGGTTTGCGAGAAGCTGCTAAGGATTCTTGGTCGGCAGTATTGGGATGATATTGCGATCGCAGCGTCGCCGATTGACGTGAAGGTTTGCGCAAAAAGCGGGGCGATCAACCGCTCGCGGAGCGAAGTGGCGATTGTTTACGCGACTCGACCCTACGCCTTGGCTCTGTACACCGACGATCAGAAGGATCAGCGGTGGACAGGTGAGAACGAGGGTGAAGTCACTCTTCGCAAGATCTGTCAGTCAGCCTGGCGGTTCTTTGAGCCGAAGCGTCCGTTTGCTCTCCCGGCTGGTTATGAGAAATTCAACCCGACCGGCGGAGGAATTTCTGATGATTGAGTCCCATAGACTCAAGTCACTTCACACAAAAAGTGTAAAATACTTGGAACGGTTTGCCGAGGATAAGCGTTAGAGCTTTCATACAAGGAGAAAACCTGAAATGACGACTATGACCATGAATACAAGCGAAGTTGACAGCAAGCGGTTCAACGAACTGATGGAGCTGACCTACCGAAAGGTTTACAACATGGCTTATCGCCTCTCGGGTAGTCGGCCTGATGCTGAAGATTTGACTCAGGAGGCTTACTTCCGGGCTTACCGGTCATTTAACGAATATGAGGGAGATCGCCCGTTCGAAAACTGGATCTTCCGCATTGTAACTCGGTTGTATCTTGACCTTCTTCGCAATCGACGACGAAGAGTGCAGACGGTTTCGTTCGATGCTTCGCTTCCGACGGAAGTGGGCGGAGACTCGATGCGGTTTGAAGTGGCCGATGGCGGGCCTTCGCCAGAAGACGTGCTTCTTGATTCTTCGTTCAGCGAGCCTTTGCAGGCAGCATTGGCGAGTTTGACCGAAGAGCAGCGGGAGCTGATCCAGTTGGCTGACGTTGAGCAGGTTCCATATCAGGAAATCGCGGATCGAATGGGTGCTCCGGTGGGCACGATTCGGTCGCGGCTTCACCGAACGCATAAGGCACTTCGGGCGAAGCTTGAGGCAAACCGCGTTTCGCAGGCTTTGAGCGCAAGTCGCTGATCATTCGACGATAATCGGCAACTTCCTGAGGAGCCTCGGCATCCGTCCCCCTTCCCACCTTTGCACCGGAGTGAATAGAGGGGGGGCTTTCGGAGATTTTATACTCCTATTGAGTTGAGGCTAGCTCCGACCTCAAGCTTTCTCACTTCGTCGGCACGGTAGCAGGCAACCAGATGTCCATCGCCCATTGAGACGGGTTGCGGCTCGACATCGCATTTAGCGTGACGCAGAGCGCAGCGGTCGGCGAAGGCGCATTCGCCTTTGAGCTGAGCAAAGTCAGGAGGCGAGCCGGCGATGCTTTCGAGGCGGTCTTGCCCAGCTCGTGGAAGCGAGTTGAGGAGTGAGCGCGTGTAGGGATGAGAAGGCGATCGGAGGACTTGCTCGGAGGTTCCGGTTTCTACGATCTTGCCGGCGTAGAAAACCGCGATTCGGTGCGAGACGGATGCGATAGCGCCGATGTCGTGACTGATCAGGATGACGCCCGTGCCTTCCTTTTCTTGCAGCTCACGAAGGAGGCGGAGGATTTGGGCTTGCAGGGTAACGTCGAGTGCGGTGGTGGGTTCGTCGGCAATGAGAACCTTGGGGCTACAGGCGAACGCCATAGCGATGACGACGCGCTGCTTTTGGCCGCCGGACATTTGGTGGGGGAACTTCTGAGCACTTTCGGCAGGTGAAGGAACACCCACTTTGTCGAGCATTTCGATTGCTTTGACTCTCCCCTCCGCCATTGACAGACCTTGGTGCAAGCGGTAGGACTCGGCAATCTGGTCTCCGACTCGCATCATTGGGTTGAGCGAGGTGAAAGGATCCTGCATGACAAGAGCGATTTCTTGACCCCGAATTTGGCGATACTCCTTTTCCGGAAGGCCAGCAAGTTCGCGACCTTCGAGCTGAATCGAACCTTGCGTCACGCGACCAGGGCGTTGGAGCATCCCCATGATCGCGAAGCCGGTCATCGACTTTCCGCAGCCGGATTCACCGACGACGCCTAGGGTCTCGCCGGGAGCTAAATCGAAAGAAACTCCCCGCAGTACCTCTGTTTCGCCAAAAGCGACGTGTAAATCGTTCACGGAAAGCAGAGACATGGCATTCATTCTATCTGGAGTCCGTATAATGACCACTACAGATGTCAGAAAAAATCCGTGTAGTCATTGCCGACGATGAAGATAATTACCGAAAGGCGATTCAGAAGACCTTGGGTTTTGCGACGGATATTGATGTGCTGGCAGTCTGCCGAGACGGGCAGGAAGCGCTAGATGCCTGTCAGGCCGAGGTGCCGGATGTGCTTCTTACTGACATCAATATGCCGCGATTGAGCGGGATCGAGGTCGCACGGAGGTTGCTCCGGAAAGAGAAAGATGTTCACATTGTGATCCTCACCGTTCGCGAGGACGACGACACGATCTTTGAGGCGCTACGCGCGGGGGCTACTGGTTATCTGCTGAAGACTTCGACGCCGCAAGAGGTGATTGAGAGCGTCCGGCTCGCGGCAAAGGGCGAGGCAAAGATCACTCCCCGGGTTGCGATGCGAGTGATTGAGGACTTCCGTCGGCACGAAAAGCCAGAGGGAGAGGCTGAGGAGGCTTCGTCAGAATTACTGGTTCTCAGCGATCGCGAGCAGGAGATTTTGCAGTTGGTCGCAACCGGTCTGCGCAATCGAGAAATTGCCGACAAGCTAGGAATTGCCGAGAAAACGGTGAAAAACCATGTCAGCAATATCCTCAAAGCACTTCAGGTGAATAGCCGCACCGAGGCGGCGATGAAGGCGGTTAAAGCGAAGATGACGAACGGCTGACTTAACCCTTGATCCAACCGCACCATTTGGCATCCTCTATGCCTTATGATGTTGTGATGAGTCAGAAGTGGATCGCGGGAATTGGGGTTGCTTTGTTGGTGAGTGCCGCATTTGCCGCGCAGTTTAATGGCAAGGCAAGCAGCAAGTTTGTAAAAGAGCTTGATCCGATGCCAGCAGTGACGTTCGCAGATAAGACTGGTGTGACCTATATCTCGGCACGCCAGGTGGCTCAGTTGTTTAACCACCACGTTGAGTACGATCGCTCGACCAAGACTCTTACGCTTGGCGATGATCAGTTCGCTTGCGACAAGACACTGTTCAACGGCAGCACTCTGATTCCCCTGCGAAAGCTAATTGACTGCGGGGCAACGCTTGATACAGAGACCGAACCTGGGAAAGTGTTCGTCACCACAACCGAAGGACAGTTTGAAGTTGTTCCAGGTCAGAAGATAATTGATATTGATCAATCGAAGCAGCTTCTGACTGGCTATCAAGGCGGTCTAGAGGTGATCAAGACTAAGGTGAGCACTGGGCGGTCTGGACACCGAACTCCAAACGGAGACTTTAAAACAGGACCCTACAAGTCAAAGATTCATTATTCTCGACTCTACGACAACGCTCCGATGCCGTACAGCATCCAGGTGGTCGGCAACGTCTTCCTGCACGGTTACAGTTCTGTTCCCAGTTATCCGGCATCTCACGGTTGTATCCGGGTTCCGAACGGACGTTATAGCGCCGCCAAGTATCTCTACAACTGGGCCGAGAAAGGCGTGGATGTGAAGATCCACGGTTCTTGGACTCCGAAAAAGCGGCGTTAGTCAGCCGACTCCCAGTTGATATAGGTGTGGGTGAAGGTTCCGTCCCCCTTGAGTTCGATAATCGGGAAGGCGGGACCAAACCCTTGGTTCGGTCCGTTCCACCACCCACCGCAAACCGCGCCGGCGCAAATGTAGCTCGTACCTGCATAGTCGACTCGGTCTTGCATGTGGGTATGGCCACTGAGGACAAGTTTCACATTTCCGGCTTCGCGGAACAGCTTGACTGCCTCGTAATGGTTGCTCACATGAGAATCAAACGGAATCGGGAAGGCTCGATCTTTGGGCTTTAGATTCGAATTCGCCAAGGACGTTACGGTGAGGATTGGAATGTGGCCGACAACCATCGTTGGAGTGCTCGTATCTTTAAGCTCTCCGGCAAGCCACTCGAGTTGCTCGGGGTCAAGCCAGCCTTTGAAGCCATTGCCGTCCTGGTGGACAGTGTCGAGGCCGATTATCTTCCAGCCATTTTGCTTGTGAGCCCAGAAGCGGCCCGGCATTCCAAAGTGATCGAGAGCCCGCTTTTTGCCGTTCATCACCGATGGGGTCGATTCCCATTGCTCAACGTCATGATTGCCCAGAATCGCTCGTGAGGGCTTTTTGAGCCAGTTGCCCATGACTCGCTTCCAGCCCTCGAATTGGCCCTTGATCGTCGGTTCATCTTTGTGATCGATTGCCATGAGATTGTCGCCGCCGAAGAGCACAAAATCGGCGTTACTGCTGGCGATGTCGATTGCCTCGGAAGCACGCTCCTGGATGAGGGGATCGACGGGAAGATGGATGTCCGTGAGATAGCTGATCTTAAAGCTGGCAGGACGAGAGGGAATACCGGGCAGCAGACCGGCGGCAGCCAAACTAAGAGCTTCGCGACGTGAAAGATTCATTAAGCTTCACGTTACCGGAACCCAATGATGGGTTGCTACCGTACAATTTTATCGTTCGGTAAACAATTCCGGGCGCTGAGTTACACCAGTAGAAGTCGCGCAACAATTTGACGTGGCCGTGTAATGCACGATCTCGCTCGTCCTGGCCTCAAGCGCCGGGACGCTTTTTTTTAATAGGACGTGAAAGGCTTCCCTTCCGTGTCCATTCCGGTCGCAGAACTGAAGATTTGCAGTCGCCCTGTATCCGCTCGCTTCGTGAGAAATGGCAAGTCACTAACGGGGTCCTTAGGCTCAATCAGCTGCCCTTCGCCATAGGCCATATATGGGCCGTGCCACTCTACCGATTTGTTCCAGGCCCTTTCTTTGGCTTTCAGCCAAAACGATCTCGGTGGACTCTCGCGTAGCAGATCTTTGACCTCGTCGGGGTAGCCGCCGGTGTCGATGTAGAACTGATCCACCGCCTTGCGGAAGTTTCTCAGCTCGAACTTCAGAGCCGCCTCTTTTGCCCGGTGAGTCGCGTGCACGAATTTAGGAATCGCTACGACAGTTGCCGTGCCGATCACCGCAGTGGAAATTGCGATCTCTGTGATGGTGAGTCCTCGCTTGCGGTGCATATTGCTTTTTAGGTTCCATTGAACCTATCGGCAGGAACACGCAACTTTGCGGGGCTAGACCACTTCGTGGAGCTTGAACTTCTCGTGCAGAATCCTTACCGCTCGCATGGTCTCAGCCTCCGGGACGAGCATCGAGAGCGAGTAGTCAGAGTCGCTGGTTTGGAGGACGCTGACTTGTCCCTCATCTAACGTGCTCAGCACATCAAGGAAGACGCCGGGCTGTTGCATGTAGTCTTGGCCGACGAGGCTAACCACGGTGCAACCTTCTGTCAGGTCTGCACGAATTCGGCGGACTTCTCCAAGGGAGGCGAGGAGCTTGACTTGGGTTTCCACTTCGGGGGTGGCGTTGCCAAGTTGGAAGACGTAAACCTTTCGGGCATCTCCCTCGCCAGCGGGAATTACGAGACCGTCGAGGACGTCTTCGACAATGGGATACTGCTCCCGCGGGACCGCGAAACCAGTTGATTCCGGGTTCACATTGAGCATGAATAGCTGAACGCCATAGCGCTCCATAGTCTCGTAGATGCTGGATTCCAAAATGCTTCGATGCGATGCATCGCTAGTGCTGAGATCAAACTGCATGTAGACGAGCTTTCCGGTGTGAGTCACACCTGTAACTCGACGACCGGGGAACTTGTCTTTGCTGACGATCTCGGTTCCGGGGTCGTCGCTAAAGGTGTTCTTGACCCAAAGCGGAATGTTGTAGTTCATCGCAATCTCGGCAGCGCGGGGATGGACGACTTTGGCTCCGAGGTGGGCGATTTCGGCGACTTCGTCGTAGGTAACTTGGCGCAGCGTAGGGGCGCCTTTGACCGCGTCGGGGTCGGCGGTTTTGACACCGTCAACGTCGGTGTAGATTTCAACGGCCTCGGCTTTGAGAGCAGCGCCGAGGGCGGAGCCGGTGGTGTCGGAGCCGCCTCTTCCCAGCGTGGTGAGCTCGCCGCCTGGAAGGGCACGATCTTCGGAGTAGACTCCTTGGAAGCCACAGACGACGGGGATTCCGCCCTGTTCGATGCATCTCACCAATGCCGTCGGATTGATGCTGACGATTCGGGCGTTCCCGAACACCCCGTCGGTTCTGATTCCGGCCTGGCCGCCTCGGAATGCCATCGCTTTATGACCAAGAGTTTTGAGGGTGTGGGCGAAGACGACAGAAGAGAGAATCTCGCCACAGGCGATGAGAAGGTCAAGTTCGCGCGGATCCGGCTCAACATCGGGATCAATCTCTCGAAGAAGGTTAATGAAGGTGTCGGTGGCGTAGGGCATCCCTTTGCGGCCGATCGCGCTTACGACCACGACGGGTTGGATTCCCTTCTCTTTCGCACTGATGACCCGCAAGGCTGAGGTCATTCGGGCTTCGGGCGTGGCGACACTGGTGCCGCCAAATTTCATGACGCGAATGCGACTCATGCGACCTCCTTTTCGATCAACTGTTGGAGCTTAGTGGCGTTGTCTTTCGGAAGAATGATGAGCATTCGGTCATGCATATCGGTGACATGGTCGACCGCGATCCCCGCGCTGATGGTGCGGCGAACAATTCCTGCGACCATACCTTCTTCGTCGCGCATATTGACTGCGTGCACGAGGACGATACTACGATCTGTGACCATCTGAAACTGAAGTTCTGCGACCTCGAAAGTTGTTTGGATATCACTCGTTCGTTCGCTAGGGATGACAAAACTCATTCCGGTTGGGGTGAGTTTTAGAAAGTCGAGGCTCACTTTAGCGGCACTGACCATTTCGAGCACTCCAATCCGACTTTTGGCGATGGGCTCAGGCAGGCCGGTGACGTGTACCTGGGTAAAACCATCGCGAACTTCGACACGGCTGATTCCCCGTCGTTTTTCGAAGTCGGTTTCAGCGATCTGGTTCTGAGTGAGAGTCGTCGGTTCCGTGCTCATTTCTGGTTGCGGCGACTCGGCGTTGAGTCAGGTTCTAGGTTACCTTGAGGGCATAAAAAAAGCCCCGAGCTAAGCTCGGGGCTTCAATGGGGTCAGGAATTACTTGACGAGCGCTTCGATCGCTGCGCCGACTTCGGCGAGGCCCTTTTCGTCAGCCTTGACGTCGACGAACTTCTGAGCGACCTTCCAGTTCTTGTATGCGAACACGGTGTTGGCAGCCTTGAGATTAATCTTGTATGCCTTAACCGAAGGATCTTCTGGGGTGACGTAAGCAACGCTCACGTTCTTCCATGCCTTTTGCATCATCGGAGCAGCCTTCTCGATCTCTGCAGCAGCAGCCTTAGGAGCAACGATCACGACCATAGCCTTGAATTCCTTGTTGCCGTACTTTGCCATTGCCTTGTCGAGAGCGCCAGCCATTGCTTGGATGGTCTTCTGGTCGCCGTTGGTGACCCAAGCCTGAACCTGTGGTCGGTTCTGGTAGGTGCAAGGGAAGCACTGGTCGGTTCCCTTGAGGGCGCCCGAAACATGCTTAGGGTGGAATGGACTAACATTCTCGCCAACATTGAGACCGCTGTTAACGAAAGCCATTGCCATCGATGCTGCGCCAAGAACGACGCCCGAAATCATAAGACCGTTTTTCATGAGTTTTCTCCGCGATAGTTTTTCGCGCTTACTTATAGTGTATGCGCGGTTATTCTAATCCGTTCCAGTTTTGACGAACATTTTACGTCCCCGTTCAGTTTATGGGTAAACCGTTGTGCGTGAACGTCTTCATTTCTGTCGATATTGAGGGGATTACCGGCCTAGTTTCTTGGAGCCAGTGCAGCCGTCCTGATGGCGGTTCCTACGACTATCAGTTCGCTCGACGGATGATGACGCACGATGTCAACGCGGCGATTCGGGGTGCGCGAGCAGCGGGGGCTTCTCGAGTCGTGGTGAAGGACTCACATGGGAATTCTAAGAACCTGCTGATCGAGGATTTGGAGCCCGGCGTGGAGCTCATTTCAGGACACGGCTCGGGGCGAGATGGGATGATGGAGGGGATCGATTCGTCGTTTGATGCGGCGTTTTTGGTGGGGTACCACGCCGGAGCTGGGACGGCTGGTGGGATTATGGAGCACACCTATACGGGTCGGTCGCATCGCCTTTTCATTAATGATGCCGAGATCGCAGAGATGGGCTTGGCGGCAGGAACGGCAGGACGTTATGGAGTTCCGCTGGTGTTTGTTTCGAGTGATGACAAAGGCTGTACGGAGGCTTCCGCTTTGATTCCCGGAATTACGACTGTAACAACAAAATTCGGATTTGGTCGGTATATGGGACGGTTGCTGCACCCATCCGAAACTGGGCCCGCCATCGAGGCAGGAGCGGCGGCGGCTCTGCAGGGCCTGACTGCGCCATGGCTTCCTTCGGAGCCGTGCGTTGTTCGATTAGAGGTCAATCGGACCGAAGATGCGGACTGGGCGGCCCGGATTCCGGGAGTTCGACGATTGGATGGGTACTCGGTCGAGGTTTCGGCGGAGACCTATGAGGATGCCCAAAGCTGGGCGGTTGTGCTCTTGAGCGTCGGGTCACTCGGGCCAGGGTCGCACGACTAGAGCTCCAGCACACGCCAGAGGTACCAACTGGCGACCGAGCGGTACGGCTTCCAGGGCTCCGCGAGGGCTTCCATTTGTCTTTTCTTGGGTCTATCCTCAAGGTTTAGCAGACGCTTCATGCCTTCCTGGACTCCCATGTCGTCCACCGGAAGGACGTCCATTCGTCCGAAGGTGAACATGAGGAGCATTTCAACCGACCAGCGTCCGATGCCTTTGATTGGGATGAGGCGTTGGATGATCGCTTCATCCTCCATGCCTTCTAACTCTTCGATTGAAGGAATTGTTGACGCTTTTGTAGCTAAATCTTGTAGATATCCCGCCTTCTGACGCGAGACTCCAACAGCCCGGAGTTCTTCGGGCGAAAGCGAGAGAAGACCCTCGGGTGGTGGGGCGTCCTGGCCTGGAAAGAGCGCGTAGAGCCGGCCCTTGATCGTACTTGCTGCCTTCGTCGAAAGTTGCTGGTACAGGATTGAGCTCATCAAGCTCTCATAAACATTGGCTCCGCGGAGGGGGTGGATGAGCTCACAAGGACCAAACCTTTCGACGAGCGGTGCGAAGCGAGGTTCGGCGGCAAGGATGTGCTTTTCGGCTTCGGTCAAAGTAGCAGGTACGTTACCTCACCCCTGTCTGATAAACTAATCAGCGTGCTGATCGCGATTGCTGGTGGGACTGGGTCGGGGAAATCGACCTTGGCTGACGCATTGGCAGCGGCGACCGGCGGCGTGGTCATTCGGATCGATGATTACTACCGACCGCTGAATCACCTCACGTTCGAAGAGCGGGAGTTAGTGAACTTCGACGCTCCGGATGCCATCGACCATGTTTTGATGACCGAGCAACTCTCGATGCTCTTGGATGGCCAGACCATTGAGAAGCCGGTGTACGACTTCACGAAACACACCCGCGCGGTCTTTGGAGAGGAAGTGTCGCCTTGCTCAACCATCATTGTTGAGGGGCTGTTCGCCCTCTACTGGGCAGAATTGAATCAACTTTGCGGAACCAAAGTCTTTGTCGAGACCCCCTATGAACTTCGCTTCATGCGGCGCCTTCGCCGGGACATTGATGAGCGCGGGCGGGATGAGGACGAAGTGACCACTCGATTCCGCAGCCACGTCAACCCGATGCACGAGCGATTTGTTCAGCCGACATGTTCGAACGCAGATGTCGTGGTGCACGGAGATCGACCATTGCAGGAGAGCTTGGTGAAAGTTCTTGATCTGGTTGGTAGCGGTCAGGCGAGACTACTGTAAGAACCGGACTCGTTGATCAGGGCTAGGCATGGCGCACGAATCCGCGCTGCCGAAGAACTTGAGCCGGCGTTTGGCGACGAAGTCGTAGACTTTGTCCCTGAGGATCCCCGGACATATGAGTCCGATCTGACCTAGTGGTTTCCAGATTCCGCCCATATTTGTCATGAGGCGAAGCACGCCGGTGGACTTAATAAAGAGTTCGGCACCCTCGGCAAGAACCATGGTGCTGATATCTATCGGCTTGTTCGGGTTGTCTAAGGCTGCGTAGGTTGAACCTTGAATTGGGGCAAAGCGAACGATTCCGCGCTTGTCGTTGCGCAGACACCACTGCACCGTTCGCGAGCAGAGGCCACATTCGCCATCGTAAAACATGATCGGTTGCGACATCTATCTCCTTCTACGTTCATTATTCCATTAAGAAACCCAGTACAAAGCGCGCCGAACCATGCCGCAAGCAGGGCGTTCTACCGATAAGATATACTGAGGTGTCCAAAACGAGCGGACAGATGGCTGAGTGGACGAAAGCGCCCGCCTGCTAAGTGGGTAAGGGATAACATCTCTTCTCGGGTTCGAATCCCGATCTGTCCGCCAGCTTGACCCTCTAGACGACTGAATATGAGATGGGTAGCGATTCTGGCTGTGGTTTGTGCCGCAGGAATGAGCTTGGCGCAATCGCCAAGCGAGTATCTTGCATTACGCAAGAAGAACAAGATCACCGCGCCGGTCAGCATCAGCGAGCTTGATTCATTTGTTGGCTCCAAAATTTTTGAGCTAAAGTGCACCGTCAACGGCATTATGGACATGGACGGGAAGAGTTCCATTTCAGCTGAAATGGGTTCGTCACTACAGGTGATTGATGCAGAAGTTGTTCCGGCTTGGCTGAAGGGTGGCACCGTTCAGGCGAGGTTGCTGGTGAAGGCAACACGCGAAGAGCAGTACGGCGCAGTCACGCTGAATCTACTGATGGCGAGCGCAGAGTCGGACATCGCAAAGTTCGACATCCAACCAAAAAAGGTTGCCTCCTTAAAGACGACGACTCGTGCGACGTCAACCAAAGTTTCGCGCAGTGCGTCTTCAAAAGGTCGTCCGTTACCAGCACGAGAGGCGATTGCGGCTTATGCACCCACCTATGCGACGTTCATCAAGAATCACAACAAGCGCCTCAGCTACGACAAGGCATACGAAATCGCCTCGGCGGTGATTGGTTGGAGTGTCAACTACAACGTTGACGCGCGATTGGTGATGGCTCTTCTTATTGCCGAGAGTGACTTCAACCCGGCGGAGCTTTCTGGTCCAGGAGCAACAGGTCTTGGACAACTGATGCCGGAGACAGCCCGTGAGTTGGGTGTCCGGAATCCGTGGAACACGAACGAGAATCTCTACGGCACTGTGAAGTACTTAAAGACTCAGATGGATCGATACGGAGCTAGCGAGGACAACGCGCATCGACTGTCTTTAGCACTTGCGGCCTACAACGCTGGTCCCGGAGCAGTTAAGAAGCACGGCGGAATCCCGCCTTACCGTGAGACACAGAATTATGTGAAGCGAATTCTGCGGACCTACCGACAGCTCTGTGGAGCTTAGCTGTACCGGCGGATTGAGAGAGATTTCCCTCTTGCACGGGAGTCCAATGCCTGGATTGAGCGTTGAACTTCGCACTCAAGACCCTTACCCTTTGTAGCTAGTTCTGCAGACTTTGCGTACTGAGCAGCAAAGACGGCGTCTTGCTCTATGAGATCACGAACGAGGCTGGCCTGAAAGGCTTCAAGATCGGCAAGATGATTCACCGAGCCGGGATCACGCCGGAGGGCATGAACGGCCTCTCCGTACCTGCCCAGTGCTCTGAGTGCCATTCCTCGAAGGCCAAAGTAGCCTGGCTCGAAGGGATTGAGGGCGATGAGCCGGCGAGTTACTTGTTCAAGGGAGACGAAATCTTGCTTAGCCCAAAGGCATTTTGCCATCAGTTCCAAAGCACCGAGGTGTGTTGGGTCGGCTTCTAGTAGCTGGCTACAGGTGAGCATTGCCGCTTCCCGTTTCCCCTTTTGAAAATCTCTACTCGCGAACCGAAGCATTCGAGCATTTGCTCGACGAATGCCGGAAGGCGGGCAGAAAGGAGAGCAACTTTGCACTTCCTATAGGGTATCTGGCACGATGTGCCAAACACCCTGGTAAAACTGCCTGTCAGTTTACGAAGCAGCCAAAAGCTGGTTCATTTGCGGGCTGGTTCTGGGGTCCAAAGCGGCGACCTTCACGCGGAGCTGCAGGGGAATTCTTTCCAGACCGTCTGGTGTGCGAATACCGGCTGATGGTGTCTTAGAACTAATCTCGTTGGCCCACTCGGTAGCCGCTTCTCGAGATGCCCCCGGAAGGTAGACCATAAACATCCCGTCTGGATGGCGGCACATCAGGGCCCCGGTGGGAACGTGGGGACGAATACGGAGCATGATGGTTCGCATGGCATGCGCCATAGCGGGTTTACCATACTTCTGCTCAAGGTCTTTAACCTGGAGTGGGAGGAGAGTGATCATCACGCCTTCGACACGCGAAACTCGGGAAATGAACTGCTTCGGTGAGAGAATTCCGTCTGAATCTTCGTCGGGTCGCTCACGCCTTGAGAGCAAGCGTGATAGTTCAGCCGCAGCAGCTCGGAGAGTTTCCACATCGCTCATGTCAAGACCTGCAATGCGTCCGCTGGCGGCAGAGATGTAGCCGATGGGATTAGCATCCGAACCGATGGGCAAGATCACGCAGGAACCAATTCGCTCCTTGATGATCAGCTCGCTTGGGAGCATGTCGTTGGAACGGGCATCAACGAGGCAAATTTCACCGCTTCCGCTTGCGATCCAGCCTTCGACGCCTCTCCCTTGCGCAAACTTCATCGAGTCAAGCAAAAGCATGTCACGTCCCTCTTGTGCGAGAACGACATCTTCATCTGCTTCGATCGCGTGGATTGCGAGGTGCTCTAACTGAAGGACGGATTGGAATTCACGAGCCACTCGCGAGGCAACCTCAGCGCGAGTCAGACCACCATCGGCAGTAGCAACCACGGTGTAGAGAATCTCGGTCTCGGTCAGGCGGCGCTCCATCGAGCCGATTCGCTGCTCTTCACTCACCATTGTGGACAGCAATGCGGCGGTGGGCTCAAGAGCTTCCATTGCTTCAAACAACTTATCTCGATCGTCCCCGAGGATGGTTACAAGACCTATCACCCTATTATCGACCGAGAGGACGATATTTGCACTGGGATAACCTGGCTCCAGATGCGCGCTGCAGGTATCTGCCTGCTCGCGGATGACAGCGATCGATTGCTTGGAACGGATCGGGAAGGCTTCGGTTAGTTGAGCCTCGCTCAGTTCACCCGCTCCGCCACTGACCACGAATGAGTCACCGTACTGGCTTGCAAGGTAGAGGATGGTGCCTCGGGCACCGCTGGCTTCAACGATCTTTTCGCACAAGCGGAAGTAACCACCACGAGCTTCGGCGATGATCGCCGCGACTCGATCTTTGTGACTCTTGCGGTAGAGGACGCGGTAAGCGTCGCACATCTGTCGATACGACTCACGAAGCTCAAGAATCTGGTTCTCAGCCTCAAGAACGATCGGCGAGAGGTCGATTTCTTCTCGAGTCGGACCTTCCGCTTGTTCGATCACGATCTCTCGCTGGACCTTCATCGGTTTGACGAGAGAGCCGATGGCTAAGAAGAGGAGCGACTGAACCAAAATTTCGTTCGGAGGCAGCTTCCAGGCATGGTGCATCATGTGCGCCACCACGATGCTGGCAGCAGCGATGGGTGCCATGAGGAAGGGGTTTGCACGGTGTTTTGCTGCGGCAATAATGATCGGAGCCAGTGCGACGAGCGAATAGATTCCAAGTCCGTCGGGTATTGCGGCGAGCGTGAGCGTAATGAGAACGGAGTCAACGCCCGCAAGGAGTCCCGCAATTGCAGGGGTTCTTAGCGATCTTGTTTCCAATCGGTTATGGAGGTACGCCAGGGAAACCTGAACCATTCCGATCTTAAGTGCAATCGGAAATGCTGGTATGCCGAGGACTCCGGCGACGAACACCAAGATTCCACCAAGCAGAAGACGAACTGATAGCTCGATCATTACACTAGGTATTTGGGTGTTTCTCCCAAAACCTTAGTCTTCTTCGTTCTTCTTGTGGCTACTTCTTGCAAAAAGGCGAATTGGGGTGCCTTGGAGCGGGAAGAGGGCTCGGATTTTATTGAGCAAGTAGCGCTGATAGCTGAAGTGCATCAGGTCGGGATCATTGCAGAACAACACGAACGTCGGCGGGCAGGTTGCCACCTGCGTGGAGTAGTAGACCTTGAAGGGACGACCATGGATCACGTGCGGCTTGTCGAAGATTGCGTCTTGTACGAGGCGGTTGAGCTGGCCGGTTGAGATTCGGAAGTTGTAGCTTTCGAGGGCACTGAGAACTGTATCAAGAGCCGGCTCGAGGCCCGCGTTCTCCTTGGCGCTTGTAAAGACGATTGGGGCATAAGCTAGCTCGGGAATCTGATCGCGGAAGATCTTGGTGAAGTCCTTTTTGAGCTGAGACTGCTTCTTGGGATGACCGTTCGGCGGCTCTTTGACATCCCACTTGTTGACGGCGATGACGCACGCTTTGCCGGCGTCGTGGGCAAGCTTCATGACTCGCTTGTCGCCGTCAGTGAGGCCTTCCTCGCCGTTGACAACAACCATTGCGCATTCGCAGCGGGCGATTGCCTTTTCGGCGCGGTTGACCATGTAGTACTCGACGGAGCCTTGGATCTTGCCACGCCGGCGGATACCAGCGGTGTCGATGAGGCGGAACTGCTCGCCTTCGTGGGTGAGTTCGGTGTCAATGGCATCTCGCGTGGTTCCGGCGATGTTGCTCACGATCATCCGTTGTTCGCCAGTGAATGCGTTGACCAAAGAACTTTTTCCAACGTTGGGGCGACCAACGATGGCGAGGCGGATTTCTTCTTTTGCCTCTTCGATCGGCACTTCTGGGGGAAGGTTGAGAACGACTTCATCGAGGACATCGGCGACGCCGGTGCCATGGAGAGCCGAGATCGGATAGACATTTCCGAGGCCGAGAGCATAAAACTCAGGGGCATAATCTTCGCGGTCAAAGTTGTCAGCCTTATTGACAGCTACCAAGACCGGAGTCTTGATCCCTCGCATCTGGTTGGCGAGATCACGGTCGTCGGGATGGAGACCGTCGGTTACGTCCGTGATAAACAGAACGACATCAGCCTCGGTAAGGGCGACGTTGGCTTGAACCCGAATTTGCTCGGAAAGGGGATCGGAATCTTGGAAGACGATACCGCCGGTGTCGACGACGTTGAATCGGCGGCGATTCCAGTTCACCTCGGCATAAAGGCGGTCACGGGTGATACCGGGGGTGTCTTCGACAACAGCAACTCGCTTACCGACAAGGCGGTTAAAAAGGGTGGATTTTCCGACATTTGGACGCCCAACAATGACGACGGTGGGCATAGTTTTTCGCATGGGAACGCCTCAGGCTCAGGACGAGCGGCGTAGGAAGGGTACCTTAACTTAGGTTTTATGCTCCCTTTTGAACCTACTGTCGAACCATCTGCGCTGATTCCATTTGCGGTTCGGGAGAATTTGCGTCACGAGCGTGGCTTGGCTTGGTGGGAGCAAACAGAGAAGGAATTCAACTACTACACGCTGGGATATTCCGTTCGCTCTCAGCTGATCTTGGGCTCTGAAGATAAGCGATCAGGGGGGGGATTTTCACTCGCGGTAGGCCGTGAGGACCGCCAGCTTCGCTCTGGGAACGTGCCTGGAGAGCTTATCTGGGAGGCTTACTTCATGAATACCACCTCGGAGGGTGTTAACGGTGATCCGCCAAACTCTTCTGCAAGCTTCGGAGTTTTGGCCAGCGGTCGATGGCGATGGGAGTTTCGCCGAGATATGAACTTCTTCGGAGATTTCGGGTTTGGCATTCAGTGGTTGAACCACACATCAAACGATGTGCCTTTGGCATTCAACACGACTCCTTCGTTTGCTTTTGGAATGGAGTTTAAGACCAAGGGCGGAGCCGTTTTGGCAGGGGCTCGACTGCTCCACGTGAGCAACGCGGGTCGGGGAACGACAAACCCGGGTCAGAACTTACTCCAATGGTTTATCGCGTTCCGATACTGAGCTGCCGTTAGGGCAGATTCTCAATGAGCCTTGCCAACTGCTTCCGACTTGCGTCTTCTTCAAGCTTTCGGTCGACTTGGTAGAGTCCGATCTGGCAGACGACGGCTTGATGCATGGTGGCGCCGAGAGGGTGGTTTTCGATGACGAAGCCTTGGTTGGCGGTGAAGAAGACCGCGGAACAGTGGTCAACCACGAGTTCAAGCGTGTCCTGGTCAAATGCCTCTGAAGGAATCTCGATGACCCGAGGATCTTCGCTGGAGTCTCCGTTGGTCATGGCGAGCAAGTTTGGAATGTTGGGCAAGGCGCCGAATGCATCCATCACGGCTTTACTCGCAATCAAAACGACAGTCTTTTCGGCGGTGCTCAGTAGGTGTGAGGCATAAGTAACGGCTTGATCCAGAGTGCCGACGGGAACCAATTTACTGAGCGATGCGGGAACGGTCGCGTCTTTGAAGGCTTTGAGCGCGCTAGTACGATTCTTCTCAAACTCTTTGTTGAGTCGAGTGAGCAATGTCTCGGGCGCGATCGGGGCGTACGACTTCTTTTTGACGTCATCCTGGACAACAGCTCCTTTTCTCAGAAGGGCTTCCAAGGCCTTGTAACTGTTTGCTGCAGGTTTACCAATGGTCTGTGCGACGCGATAACCGCTCATCGAGCCCTCTCGAACCAAACAAGCATAGATTTCTGACTCGAGGGCAGTAAAGCCTAAACTCACTAATGCATTTTTTGCGGCCATGGTAGATGAAGTTTACAACTTATGAGTGGTTCGCGCTACTTCTTAATTCTTTAGGTCAAAAGCCAAAACCTCGCAAAATCACGTTCCAGTTTTTCCAAGAGATGACCAATAACCCTAGTAATGCTGATTCCGCTTGTTCTGGGATATGTTGTGGGAGCCGTGGGTTTTTACACACTCCTCTCTAAAACCGCCCCTGTCATCAAAGTAGAGGGCACGTCTTCTATGACGGGAGCCGGGGAGCATTCTGAGGTCATCGAGCTGTTCCCTGATCAGGAAGAGCGAAAAGCCGCCTAGGGCTGGCTTGCTTCGGACGAACCAAATTGTATGGCAGTGTGCTTTCAGCACCCTGCCTTTTTGGCATTGGTGACCTCGAACATCATTGCTGCCATTTTTACGTTTGCGGTATGGCCGTTTCGGGTTCCGACCACATTGAGAAATCTCGCGGGAATTCCGCTTAGGTACAGATCGCCGAGCATGTCCAGCAGTTTATGACGAGCCGGTTCGTCGGGGAATCTGGTTTCGTTCTCGTATCCCTCAGTGCCCAGGATCGTAACCGAATCCCGGGTTAGCCCTTTACCAAGGCCAAACTGCTCGATCATCGGAAACTCCTCGGTGAGCACAAATGTGCGTGCTGGGGCAATTTCGGCTTGGTAGCTGTCAATGATATTCAGCGTCTCGTAGTGCATTGAGCCGGGCCATCGGTCGCCGGTTTCGTATTCGTATCGCCAGTGCCCAGTTCCCTTCCCGACCGCGATTTTGAGGGGCAGTTCTTGCAAGAAGACTCGGGAGTAGAGGCTTGGAAGCTCTCTCTCGCCAAGGGAAAGTACCCCGGCACTAATCAACCCTTCGCAGAACATCATCGCGCTACCATCGAATCCCGGCACCTCGGGGGCAGTGAGTTCAATCTCTGCATCGGTGATCTCGAGTCCGGCGAGCGCGGACATCAGGTGCTCAATGGTCCCGACTTCACCGAGCTTAGTACTCCGGCGGGTATCGGTCACGTTTTCGGGACTCGCCTCAGTTCGGAGTGAGCCATACCGAAAGCCAATCCCGTTCTCGCCGGGATGAACCGTGAGCTGGACCTCGACTCCCGTGTGGAGTCCGACCCCTACAAAGCCGATCGGGTTCGCGACGGTTTGGCGCGTGAAGATCACTCCTCACCTTTGAGGGCTTTGACCTCATTCTCAAGGGCGCGAATTCGTTTGATGAGTTTAGGGAGATCCTTTTTGGCAGCGGCTACGCGCATGTAATCGCCGATTGGAATTGCAGGGGTCCCGCCATAGACGCCAGGCTTGTCGATTGAAGAGAGTCCCGCCGCTCGCCCGGCGAGCACAACCCCATCTGCGATCACGAGGTGATCCGCGTATCCGCTTTGACCGCCAAGCATCGCTCTGGCGCCGACTTTCGTGCTTCCCGCGATTCCGACACCGCTGGCGTAAACACCGTGGGGACCTAGCTCGACGTTGTGGGCAATCTGGACGAGGTTGTCGATCTTGTTACCTTCGCCGATCTGAGTGTGACCCGCGGTCGCGCGATCAATCGCAGTGAGTGCACCGATGTCCACGTGGTCTCCTAACCTCACGCCTCCAACCTGGGGAATCCGAAGCTGCTTTTCGCCATCCCAGGCGTAACCGAAGCCAGAGTGCCCGATTACGGTGCCTGGCCCAACAACGCAGTAGCGACCGATGATGACATCCTGGACGAGCACGGCGTGGGGCATCACGACAGTTCCTGACCCGATGATGCACCCGGGACCAACGTAAGCGAAGGGCATGATGACAGCTTCAGAATCGATGAATGCTTCCGCTGAGACAAACGCCATCGCTCCAATGGACGCGGTTGGTGCAACTTGCAGGGTGTTTTCCACGACCGCTGAGGAGTGGATTCCAACCGCTTGCTCGATTCGACGCTCGAAGTAGTGCAAAACCTTGAGATAGGCAAGGCGAGGATTGGGATGCTTGACGTGGGGATTAGGAAAGTCGGTCGTTTCCGGGGAAACAATGACACCGCCCAGATCAAGCTTTCTGGCCTCGGCGACGTATTTCGGAGATTCTGCGAAGGCGATCCCGCTCGGACAGTCGCCCGATACCGAACATGCTTGATCGATATGAGCCGAGCCGTCGCCGACCAACTCACCTCCCACATAAGCCGCAAAGTCGGCTAGCGTTTTGAGGTTAGGCCTGCTCTCCATTTAATGAATTCCTGTGTTGCGTCGCGAGCTCCGGCTGATGAGCCGGCAAAGTCGTATCCGTTGAGGGCTAGCCACGTCTGCAACTGGCCGTGAATATCTGTTGGCAGCACCACTGTGCGACTTGTAGAAGGTACCCCTTTGAATCCGGAGTTCGTTGAGCGAAGCTCCACTGACAAACTGGCACCGTCCCGGAATGGTAGCCTTTTCGCGCCCTGAGGCACCAGTCTCTCGTTGAGGACGTCGGTCAGAGTATTCACCTGCTGCCTCGCCTCGCGCTCGGCTCGTTGGTTGATTTCTTTGCGTTTTGCCTCCACTCGGGCATTCATCTGCTCCTCGCGATTTTGGATTGCTGTGCGAGTTTGCCCATCAACCGTCGCAATCTCAAGTTCATATTGCTTGTCGAGTTGAGCAATTTGTCGCTGGAACTCGCGTATGCGTTCGACTCGCGATTGAATGGCTGGCTCAGATTCCGGGTCAACTTTGACCAGTTGTTCCGGATTGGGAAACTCAGTGAGAACCGTCAGGCTCACCAAGAGTGGACCTCGCTGCTTGGCGTAGCGTTCAAAAATGGGGCGAATCTTCTCACGATAAGCTTTCCATTCCTCTTGGGCAGCTGGCGCGAGGTCCGCGTACTCCATTTCGAAGAACTCGTCAATCTCAGCTTGGTAGTACTGCTTCAACCTTTCAGATATTGCGGTTCTTGCGACCGCAGATTCCGCTTCCAAGAGATCACGAATCGCCTTGGCAGAATGGGCTGTATCGACTGCTACCAATCGTTCTGGCAACGCTGGAATACTAACTGCTTTGCGAACGCCAGGTGCCCCGAGGGAGGATGGTACTTCAAGTGTTTGAAGGGGCTCAGCAACCTGTCTTGAGACCAGATTGAGGTCAACGTAAACGATTGGAGCAGATTGTTGGCATCCAATAAGGCTGGCGACGAGCCCGATTGAGATGCCGTGACGCTTCATATCTACTTCTTAGCGTTCATCGCGGCGAGAGACAGATCGGTGATGTCGTTTGCCCCGAAAACAGCTACCGAGCCCTCGATCACCATGGTGTAACCATCTTTTGCGGCGACCTCGGCGGCGGCGGCTTTGGCTTTCTGGTAATTCTGCTCCCGGCTGGACGCAACCCAGTTCTGGACTTCGTCGCTAAACTCGCGCAGCCAGCGGGTGGACGTCTCGTTCATAGTTTGAGACCGCCGAGAATACTCCTCAACAAGGGTGCGCTCTTCAGGGGTGTAATTAGGTTTCGTTGCTAATTCAGCTGATCGCTTACTTGTCGCAATGATATCGGCCTTAAGGCGTTCTAGTTCGGCTTCTTCAGGTTTCGTCTTTTCCTTGAGGAGCATGAGTTCGCGCAGACGATTCGCCTGCTCAATGGTAAGAATTCGGTACTGGTCGATGAACTCAAGAAGCCCTTCTCGAGCTGCCTTCATCTCTTCGAACGATTTCTTACCTGACTTGCCGGCGTCGCTTTTGTCAATGACTGCATTCAGATCGACAACACCTAGCTTGAGCGAAGGAGTCTGGAACCCGGAACCAAGCATGATGCCTGCTAGTCCCGCCGCAACTATCCATCCCGACCAGGCCAACTTTTCGCGTTTCATTTAGCCCTTCTTAGTGGCAATCTTAGCCGCAGCATCGGTGACATCGTTAGCAGCAAAGGGAGCCACATTCTTGTCAAAAATGACACCGTAACCGTCCTTCTTTCCGATCTCCATAATTGCCGCTTGGTAGGCATCTTGGAGTGAGCTCAAGTGCTTTTGGCGCAGCTCCTTCATGTCGTTCTGGGTGTCCTCAACAAGTTTCTTGCCGTACTCACCCATTTCTGCCTGCCGATTGCGGTACTCATCGAGGAGCTTCAAGTCGGCATCGGTAGGATTTGCCTTGACTTGGAGGTCATTGAACTTTTTCTTTGCATCAGCTGCGGTGGTCTTTACTTTTTCGAGTTCCGCTTTCTCGGCATCGGTTTTTGTCGCCTTGAGCGTGAGGGTCCAGAACTTCTCTGCTTCCTCCTTCTTCATAACGCGATTTTGGCTGAGATACTGGAGAGCGTTTTCCCGCTCGTTGAAGTAGTTCTTCTCCTCTTCACGGTAGTTGCGAGACGTTTCGACGGCTTCCATCACCTTAATGGCATCAACGACGCCGGTCTTTGCGCTCGCGCCCTGAAAACCGGAGCCGAGAAGGACGACCACCATACCAAGAGCGACCACCGAAGTTCCGCTGAGAAAGCCTGTGAGATACGATTTATTCATTGTTTCTAGTTTGTCCTTAGGTCTTAGAAGTTAGTTCCGATCATGAAGTGAGGTCGACTGCCGCCTTCGTTGTTGAATGCAAAATCGAGACGGATCGGACCCAGTGGCGTTCGAAGCCGCAAGCCAATTCCGTATCCCATCTTGAGAGAAAACGAATTGCTCTGTACGAAGTCGCTACCCGCTCCTGAGCCATAGCCGCCCCAAGCCGATCCAATATCAAAGAATGTGACGAGTGAGAACTGCTCTTGGAGCGGTTTTCTCCACTCCATACTGGCCATGAGTAGATTTTTTCCCCAGAAGCGATCCTCAATGTAGCCTCGGATCGAGTCGTTTCCGCCAGCAAAATACTGTTCGAAGAAGGGGATGACACCTTGGACAGTTCCACCTCGGAGTCGGAACGCAAATACTTCGCGAGAAACGTCGTCGGCAGTTCTCCGTTTCTTGTTTGGTGTGTAGTAAGAGCGGTAATCAAAGCCAAGGCGAACGAATCCAAATCGTCCTTCCGGGTTATCACCGGTGATGTTGGTGCTTATCGGGCGAATTGTCGAGAATCCTGGTTCAACGTCGAGTCTTAGGAAGGTGCCCTTCGCGGGGTCGAAGTCAAGGTCTCTCGTGTTGTTAATAGTCGAGAATCCGAGGACGCCGACTTCGCCATCTTGCTGGATAAAGTTGTTCACGTTTCCGCTTGATGGGTCGAACGGAGGTACATTGACACGCTCGAATCGGGACGAGATTGTATAGCTCTTCTTGTCGTTGATCGGTTTCGTGAAGCCCAATGAGCCACCGGTACGTCGTTCGCTGTACTGGTTAACGTTGTTGAGGTTTCCGCCACCAAAAGCGTTATTGATGAACCTAAACTGAACCCGGTCGTAGATTGAGGCTCGAAAGGTCGAATCGTTCGCATCCGCAAACGGGTTTGCGTAGTCAAAGCTGATACTCCCGCCTGTTCCCTGAACTGTCGCCTGGGTGTAGTTGAAGGCTACGTTTTGTCCAGATCCGTTGAAGTTTGAATCTGAATAACTGATGGTTCCGGCAAGGGAGTTTTGCGGGTTGAGCACCACGCCTGCGTTAAACATTCCCGTTCGCCCGTCATTGAGCTTCATCCGAAGATCGACCAAGCCAGTTTCCATTGCAGAGAAAGAGACCGGAGAGGGGCTGACGCCCTCAAACCACTGGGTGTTAATCACGCGCAGTGCATCTTTCTCCCACTGGAATCGACTGTACGGTTGACCTGGTTTGGACTTGATGAGTCGGTTAAAGACTTTATCCTTCGTGGCGGTAAACCCCTCGATGGTGATGGAGTTGATGACTGCTTCCTTGATTTTCAGAATCCAGGTTCCCGGGCTGTATGGATCCGGGTCCAGAGTTTCAACTCGACCGAAGTAGCCCTGATCGTCGTAGAGCCGGTTGATTGCATCGGTGGAGGGTTTCAGTTCGCTCAGGTTGAGGGGACGTAAGTCTTCCTCCTTTGCTCCCGGAGCAGGCTTGAACTGAATGAGCTTAAGAATGTCTTCCGTTTTGATGGCTGAGTTTCCGACAACGGCGATTTCGCGAACGACTTCGTTTTCGTCGACATCGTAGGTCAGTTGCCACGTGTTGTCTTGGAGAAGAGTCTTGTTATAGGACACCTTTCGGAACCAGCCCATCTCGTAGACCCTGGTGCGATCTTCCTCAATCGCTTTGAGGTTCAAAATTTGCCCTTCTCGGACCTGCAAAAGAGCCTTGATAACAGCTGGCGAAATCTTCTTCGTGCCACGGATGGAGATTTCCTTGATGATGCCAACATCCTGGGCGATAGCTGCCGCCATGACCCCCATGGCCAGCACTCCCACCGCGACGCTGCGAAAAACTCCCCTCACTCCACCCATAAATGTACCTGTGCTATTTACGTGGGACGCCTAAAGTGAACGAACGATACGCCGGTTTTGAAGTTCGGACTCGTTGACTGAAGTCTGCGGAGAGTTTGTAGGGGCGAATCTGGTCCGTTCCGAGCGAGAATGATAGGTTCCGAATCGACTCTGGTCCCGACCTTGGGCGATAAGCGAGCCGGAAGTCGTAGGCAATGATTTGGCCGGGAAGTGGCGTGGCAAGCTGTCTCCTTCCTTGTAAAAAGAAGCCACTCCCCAAGGATTTAGCGGCCGAAATCGAGGCCTGCTCATAGGCATTGTAATCAACGTTGACATACTCGAAGCCAAAGTTTTGGGCCAGCCGGTTGGTAAGACCACCTAGGAAATTGGGAAGCGCGTAGCTCGTTAGAGCATTCCGCAAGTCTTCTTCGATTTGACTGTTAGAGCCGGGTTGAGTAACGCTGTTAATGAGGTCGAGACGTCCGAGCATTCCCATGATCTGGACATCGCTGAGGTCGGCAGGGCGGTTGGGAAACGTATAGACAAGCCTTCCTTGGTTCTGCTCGCCTGGTCTCGTGAATGCGTCGCTATCGCTTCCACCTTTGCCCAGCATGTCCCCATCAACCTTGATCGTCAAATCGTAGCGCTCTGGTGTCACCGCGTTTTTGAGGACCGTTAGGCTTGTCTCACCGGTAAGATTTGCGATCAACTTGGCTTTCGCATCTGCTCTGTCTGCACGATAACTAAAAGCAAGCGTGCCATCAGCAAGGAGTTTCACCCTCGCTCCCGGAAGCGCGAGTTGACCGCTTTCTACGACAAGAGTTGCATCTGCTGATAGATTACTGAGCTTGCCTTTGAGGGTTCCGGCGCCGGAGAGCCGCATATCCGCGGCAGAGGACTTGATTGAAGCGACATCAGCAAGGCGGTAGGACAGATCGAAGCTAGGGTCAATAGTCAACCGGTCGTCGCCACCAGATGTGGGAAGAAGGGTTGGGATAATGCTTGAAACTTGGCTGGCAACGATTTCACCACTAATCTTGGGGGACCCTAGGTTTCCAGTCACCGAGATAGGTTTGGGGGTTTCAATCGTTGCGTTGAAATAGCTTGCATCCGGGAAGATTTGTGCAAGTCTCAGTCCTATAATATTAACGAATCCATCCTCGATGACCTGATCCAGCACCGACTTGGAAAGATCGGCTAGGCTAACGGAAGCCCCAAAAGAAACGGATCCCTTGTCGCTGGTACTCACTCCAGTTGATCCTTTCAGCCGTCCCAGCAACCCGCGAGAATCTCGTTCAAATCCTAGTTCAACAAGGGTGTCTTTGAGTCCCACTTGGATGGGTCCCCCAATCATCGGACTGATCGCAGTGGACTGAGCTTGATCGATGGCAAGCCGAAGCGCACCGCTTGCTTCTGGCTTTTCGAGCGTCCCTCCAAACTTGTAACCACCGGAAATTCGGGCGCCTTTCTCGCCAAGTTTGAGATCTTGTGCATTGGCCAAGAAATCGGCAAGACTTCGCTCCCCTACCAACGAAAACTCACCTGAGATCGACTGCGATTGTTGATCCGAGTCACCGAGAGCGACGGGTAATGACGTTTTGAAGAGTGCTTCGAGCGACTTGAACGTGAGAGTGGATTCTTGAGTGAGATCGACTAAGTCGCTTCCTTTTCGAGGCACTGCCGTTAGTTTAGTCTTCGCTCGAAGGCGCTCGCCCGAGAGGGGTCCAGTGTCTTTTCCACTCAACAGGGAGGACTCGACGTCGGCAGTCAGGGCGGGATCATCCGGGGTTCCGGACAGTCTTAAATCGGCAAAGTCGATCCTGACGGACGACTTCGCCAAGAAGTCTTGAGTGCTGGAGAGCTTCGCGGTACTATCAGCCCCGAGAAGCGGAGCAAACTTACTGACGGGAAATCCAAACAACTCCAAACGTCCTTGAACCTCTGACTTCGAAATTCCGGCTGAAAACCGAGCGGTACCTTCAGAGATTCCCTGTTTTTCGGTGAGCTTGATCGTTCCGAATGGCAGACTGATTTTAGTTAACTTCGGACCGAGAATCGAGCCCTCTGTGACCTGCCAACCTTCAGAAGAGTAGACGCCCTTCATGGCCACCGTGCCGAGACTTTGGTCGGCGAGCATCAAGTTTCCGACTTCAAAGTCTCCAAGCGAAACAACAGGATCTTCAGAGGTGCCCCCCAGAACAGCAGATAATCCCATCTTGCCTTTGAGCAAGTCGAGCCTCTCGTACACACCTGGAAACTTGCGAAGCTTTGATTCGCCCGCGAGGATCAGTTCACGAATTGGGACGTTGTAAGCAATGAGCTCACCGTTGAGCTTTTTCGTCGATTTGTTGTAACTTGCCCCGGTTAGTTGGAAGTAGTCATCAAGGGACCCGAGTATCGCATCAACCCGATATGATTCGCCATCGAACCCAAACTTCCAGTCCCCAGCACCAATCGTCGCCTGGTTGAGCTTTACAGTGTCGATAAGTCCGCTCGCATCGATCGATTCAATTTTGGAGTTACGGACTGCTAAATTGAACTCTGCGCCTGTGGTGCCACGAACGTCAAGATCCTCACCCAAGAAGTCTGATTTTCCGTCGCCAATCTGTCGGTTCACAATCTGTCGAATCTCGGTGAAGGAGAGCTTCTTTGCTTTGCCCGTAATCGTGCCGGCTTTGGTCTTGGTATCGTAGCTCAGTGCCCCATCGAAAAGGTCTCCATCTGCGACTTGGGCAACTAATCCAGAGAGATTGAGTTTGTTGCCGTCCAAAGAAACTTTCCCTGAAAGGTTTGTGAGCTTGGCGTTAGCAGCTAACAGTGTCGGGGATTCCGCGAGTCCACTGATTTTGGGATTTGTCAGTGTGCCTACAATCACGACGTCTTTGAGGTCGATAACGCCTGCCACCGGACCCTCATAGAAGTCTGAGATCGTTAATCCAGAGGCTGTTAGCTCTCCAGAGAGTGCTTGAGACTTAAACGTTAAGCCCAACGCACCGGAGACTTGGCCCGCGCCCTTCACGCCGAGAACGTGGGTGAGGTTGGCTCCATTTTGGTCAACAGAGACCTCCGCAGTAACTGCGGTGACTGAATCGTTGTACTCCCCGTAACCCAGACCGATCGCTTGAACGAGACCCGTGAATTGTGGCTTTACAAGCAAACCCTGCAGTCGGCCCTTCACATCTGCTTCGCCGGTCAATTCGGGCAAGAACTGAGACAGGACCAGTCCAGAACCCTCAAGGTCCACACTCAGACCATTCTTGAGATCGATCGTTCCGGTGGCAACGATGCTGCCATTACGACCTTCGCTCGTCGCACGATTAACACGGATCGTACGACCATCGAAGCTACCCCGAACCTCTGTGTTGTCGAACTGCAACGTTCGGTCATCCACTGCCAGCCTTGCATTCAACTTCGAGGCGAACTGCAGTTCGTACTTTGCCCCGACGCCAGATCCGATAATGCTAATAGATCCGGTTGTTCCCTTGAGCTCCGGCGGTGCGTATGTCCCAAAATCGGTGGCGAATGCTCGGTCTGAATTGGCTGCGACCTGCCACTTGGAAGACCCAAACTTGTAGGTTGCAACCCCCTCGGTCTTGGTCTTTCCGAGGGCAACCTCGTTCCAAACTGCAGTCAATCCTTCTTTGTCTAGGTCCACTTTAGCCGCAGCTGTCGGCAATTTGAGTCCAGCCGCGACGACGCCAGAAGCGTTCAGAGATCCGCGAAAATCGACTGCGTCGCTCCCATATCCGAAGCGACCACTCGCCTGCGCGTTGCCAAAGCTGAGCCCTTTTGGCAGTGACACCCCATATTTAGTAAGCAGTGCCGGGGTGACCCCACGGGCATCGGCATATCCATCGAGAACCACCCCTTTGGACCAGTCTGTAAATCCACGGAGTATTGCAGTGCTGGTGCCTTCTGTCAGTTGCCCAACAAATCTAACATCCTTCTCCGAGAGAGACGCCTGTATCCGCGCTTTCGACGCCGTGTAACGATCCCAACCCAGGTCCGTAAGGTCCGCGGTCAAGCTGGCTTGGTATGTCGAGTCTGTCTTCGGCGGAATCATTACTTGGAATGTTCCGCGCACCTTTCCCGCACCGATTTTGAGCTTTTGTAGATCGAACCAAGTCTTCTTCTCTGGACCAAGGAGGAGCCGCGCTCGTAGCTTGCCAGGATCAAGTTCCAGATTCTTGCCTTCAAGCGCAATGCCACGAATCGTCTTTGTTACTTGAAGGTCGGTTGATCCGAGTCCGACCAAGTTCGCATTCAAAGAGGCGTAAAGATTGTCCCCCAGCCCACTGATTCGCCCCGAAGCGATGTAGAGCTGGTTGGCCGGATTTCCGACTGCAGCTTCATCTAGGAGGTTGATTCGGCCTCGAAGGAGTTCAACTGAGTAGGCCGTCGCTCCTGGCTCATCAGTAGGTTTCGGAAGGTAACTCTGAAGGTCAATTTTTCCGTCAGGCTTTCTTCGAATCCAGACTTGCGCGTCTTGCAAGATGACTTTGGGGGCGAGCCGCTGATCTAACCGGAGTCCGGTGACTAGGATCCTCGGAAGACGAGCGATGAGTTTGCCGTCAGGGTGCCGAATCTCCAGACTTTGGGCGCTCAGGTTTCCGCGGAGTGGATCGAAGCTGTAATTCTGACATTGAAGGTTGACCAGACCGGCGTCGGTTTGGTAGTCAATTTTGAACCCAGTACTCGGCGAGAAAACCTCCTGAAGACAATCCCAGAAGTAGAGTCCGCCAACGACCCCAACTCCTGCGATGGGAGCATACATCGCGACAAACCTGAGGGGGAAACTAGCCATCCTGGCCCTACGTGTCAGTTCAGACGTTTACGGTGTGGTTCTCGCTTTGCGCTTCCAGGTCGGCAAGGAACTTCGTCCTTTCGGCCTCGTCAAGCTGGCTAAGCCGATCGCCCATCACTTTCTTGCTGAATTCAATTGCATTGTACGACGAACGGATGAACGGACCGCTTGCGACAAACGCAAATCCCATCTCTTCTCCGATTTTCTCGTACTCCTTGAACTCGGTTGGATGAATGTATTCCACAACTGGCAGGTGACGCATGGTGGGTCGGAGATACTGACCGATGGTCACGGCATCCACTCCGATGTCCCGAAGATCTTGGAGGGTCTGGACGACTTCCTCTTTGGTCTCCCCAAGACCAAGCATGATTCCGCTCTTGGTGTAGATCGACGGATCGATTTCTTTCACTTGCTCGAGCACGCTCATGGTTCTGGCGTACTTTGCTTGAGGGCGAACAAGGGTGTGAAGCCGCTCGACAGTTTCAATGTTGTGATTGTAAATCTCCGGCTTCGCGTCGCAGACGTTTGTGATGCACTCTCGATTTCCCTTAAAGTCAGGGGTCAGGACCTCAACGATGCAGAGCGGGTTCGCTTTGTGGAGCTCGCGAATGGTGTGGGCGAACTGCATCGAACCTTGATCGGCGAGGTCGTCACGAGCGACGCTTGTAACGACGATGTGCTTCAGCCCGAGGTCGGCGGCGATCTTGGCGACGTCAGCAGGTTCATCGGGGTTGACGGTCAGACCGCGGCCGACCTTGATCGCACAGAATCCGCACGAGCGGGTGCAGGTGTCACCCAAGATCATGAACGTCGCGGTCTTCTTGCTCCAACACTCAGGAAGGTTTGGGCATCGGGCAGACTCGCAAACCGTGTGCAGATTCTTCTGCCGCATCATGCCTTCGACCTGACGAATCGTGTCTGGGCGAGGCATTCGGATGGTCAGCCATTCAGGCAACCGCTGGTTCATAACAATAGTTTACGTCACGATAGTGAGCAAACTCTCTTTGCTGCTCTCGGAGCTGGGTTAAAATGAGTTTGTTATGACTCCCAGCGAACGCCTTATAGAACTTTCCGAGGGTCTCAATCCCCGTTTAGTTCTGCGAATGCGGAGTGGGTTTGCGGTCATGGGCGATAACCAGTTCCTTCCCGGTTACTGCCTTCTGATGGCTTACCCCCAGGTGGACCAGCTGATTGAGCTCCCGGAGAAGCAGAGGCACGTTTTTCTTGAAGACATGTCGCTTTTGGGTGAGGCGATTGATCGGGTGACGGAATCGAAGCGGATCAATTTCGCGATGTACGGAAACGTTGATCCGTTTCTTCACGCCCACGTTTGGCCGCGCTACGAGTGGGAGGTCCCTGAGTTTGCGACGCTGCCGCCTTTGTCGATTCCAGAGGAAATTAGGATGCACGCGGACACGGTTTGGGACCCTGCGGTTCACGGGAACCTCCAGAATCAGATTCGCGAGATGATCCTAAAAGTTCAGGACGAGCGCGCAAGTGTTGATATCGTTCATTAGGCATTTGCTGGTCAAGTTCTAGGGGCAACTTTGCAACAGGGCACGTGAAGTTGTTAAAGGTGCTTTAAGAAGAGCCAGGCATTCTTACTGGCAATAGCCAAGCATTCTTACTGGTTTCATGGTCGTCACGAGACGTGATTTGCAAACAACAGGTTAAATCCCAACTGTTATATTTGTTGGATTTTTTGCTTAAAAGAATCCACAAGTGAGGAAGCATTCATGTTCTCTAAATCCATTTCAATCATTGCCAAGATTTTGGTCAGCGGCACCTTTGGTGTATCTATCGCCTCAGCTCAGATCATTGACATAAACGGCGGCAACTCGTGGGCGGGATGGAGTTCCGTCGGCAACTCGCAAACCACGGGAATCTGGGTTTCGGGAAACACCAACCGTACTTTCGACATCTACAGTAGTAGCTTCGTTTTGGGTTCCAGTCAGTCGGTCGGCGGAACTCGACTGCCGGATGGATTTACAGGCAATGGCACTAGCTACTCTGGCGATACCTCCGCTAGCCTCTTTAACGACTCATGGCAGGCTGGTGATCGCATCATGGGCATTGGAATCCGGTACACGGGAACCACAAGAGGAAGCACCTTTTTCTTTCATACCGACAAGGGCGGAAACAACATAATCCCTGCATCGAGTTTCGGCGCAGGTGACGGCACACTTTCATTCGACGTTGGCGATACATCTTCTTATGTCTTGACCAATTACAACGACAGCTCGCGGGCTCGAGTGCGACAATACTCAGTCTTCAACGGCTTTAGCTCCAATGGCAGCAACAATTTTATCTCTCCTTATGGCCAGAGCCCTACCGGATTGATGCCCGTTCGAAGCTTTGCAGTTCTCGACTCGGGTTCGACGAGTGTGAAGAGTATCCAGTTCCTCATTAACGCTGATGCAGTGCTTCGTTCAAACGGAGGATTAAACTTTGGAGAAGGCGATCTTACAGCCGCCACTACTAGGTTTGGGTTCTTTGAGGGTGATTCTACTGGTCAGTCGGAGCAGATTTTTCCCGTCACAGCGGTCCCTGAGCCAGCCAGTATGGTTGTGCTCGGTGCAGGTACCTTCGCTCTGCTTCGCCGACGAACGAGAGCCTAAGTTTTAAGGCTGTTTTTGCCGTCAACATGTTGGTTGGCGGTTTGGGCAAATACAGGTTCAATGTGTGTCTCTTTTGGCCGTCAAGTTGGCGAACTTAGCGCAAACCGTTGAACCTAGTTTCGCCAACCCTAGGGTGAGGTTGGCGAAAGTGGATTCTGGGCCACTCCTGTGGCATAGACATGTCTACTCCCTAGGCAAAGAAGCGGGGGATTTGTCAACCATGCTGGGTAAAGATTGACTTCGGGTGCTCCTCGCTTCTCGTGTACCTCCGTTCCAATTGGTGTACGGAACCACAAGACCTACCAACAGGTACCCTGATATCGTGGATTCTGTTAAAATCGTTGCACTTGGCGGCGTCGGAGAAATTGGGAAGAACTGCGCCGTTGTAGAGCAAGGCGACGATATTGTGGTCATTGACTGCGGATTGTCGTTTCCGAACGAAGAGATGCTCGGCATCGACATCATCGTTCCCGACTTTACTTACCTCCTTCAAAACAAAGAAAGGGTTCGCGGAATCTTTCTTACTCACGCCCATGAGGACCACATCGGCGCCCTGCCCTATCTGCTGAAGCAGATGAATGTGCCGATCCACTGCTCAGAATTCACGCATGCGCTGATTCGTCACAAGCTGGACGAGCGGTGCCCGAGTGTTAAGGTTGACTACCGGATTTTTAAGCCAGGCGAAGTGATTCAGGCCGGTGGACTCTCGGTTGAGCCGATTCGGGTGACTCACTCGATTCCAGAGAACTGCGCGATGGCGATCAAAACGGTTCACGGCTACGTGCTGTTTACCGGAGACTTTAAGTTCGACTTCACGCCGGTTGACGGAAAGCTCTCGGACATGAAGCGGTTTAGCGAGATTGGCGCGGAGGGCGTGGTTGTTCTGCTTTCCGACTCGACGAACGTTGAGCGTCCAGGCTGGGGTCCTAGTGAATCGATCGTTATCGAAGGGCTTCGCAAGGTATTCAATGAAGCGAAAGGGCGAGTTCTGCTGACGACATTCGCAAGCAATATCCACCGAATGCAGCAGGTGTTTCAGATCGCCAAGGAGACTGGGCGGAAAGTTGCGGTTGTCGGGCGAAGCATGGAGCGCAACTTGGACATCTGCATGCGACTTGGCTACGTCAAGATTCCGAATGGAGTTCTGCTACCGCTTGACGATGTTCGCGGGTTGCCAGACCATCAAGTGGCTCTACTCACCACCGGATCGCAAGGCGAGCCAATGAGCGCACTCGTGAAGATGAGCAAAGCTGAATATGGCCGAATGCAGGTGAAGGAAGGGGATACGCTGATTTACTCTGCTCGCCCGATTCCGGGCAACGAGGGAGCGATTTGGCGAACGATCAACCGCCTGTTCCTGCAGGGTTGTCAGGTGGTTTACGAAGCCGCGCGCCCGATCCACGTTTCGGGTCACGCGTATCAAGAGGAGCTGAAGATGATGATCAATCTGACTCAGCCTTTCTACGTTGCTCCTGTTCATGGCGAGCCACGGCACCAGTTTGTTTATAACAAAATTGCTGAGGATATGGGGTATCCGGAGCATCGCCGGTTCACCCTCACAAGCGGAGTCCCGTTAGTGATTGATGATACAAAGGCGTACTTGGGCGAAGAAATTCCTACCGGTCGCGTGCTGGTGGATAACTCTGGCACACCGGGCGTGACGGATTCGGTGCTGCGAGATCGGTACAACTTGGCTAACGATGGATTGGTCATCGTTTCGATTGCGGTCGATTCAACTCACGGCGAGATCGTTGGCGATCCTTCGCTTCATGCGAAAGGCTTCCACGGTCCTGCCGGGATTCTGGAAGAAACGCACGACATCATGGTCGACATGCTGGCTTCGCTCACTCCGAACGACTTGAAGGACCTCAACAAAGTGAAACAAGCGGCGACTGAGATTGTGCGGAAGACGATTGTGAAGCGAGCTCAGCTTCGGCCCTTGATCGTTCCTAGCGTTATCGAAGTTTGATCGAAAATTCGGAATAATCGACCTCTTGACTTTCTAACGAGTCCCGATGATTACCGTATGAATACGGTGCATTTGGTCAACCCGAAGGAAGTCGAGAGATTTTTGTTGGATCAGGAGGGCATTATTGATGCAAGTGCCTGGTTTGACAAAGGTGTTCTTACCGCCCAGGTGACCTTCTTGGAAGGCACTCCCGTTACCGAGCGAGCCCTCATCGCGCTTTGCAAACTTGGCCTCGGGAACGAAAAAGCTCCCAGTCAGGTGATGATTAACATCGCCAAACCGAGAGCAGTTGTTAGAGTTGCTTAAAGGCTTAAGCCTTCATTAATCCTCGTCTTCGTCGAGATCTTCGAGCACTGGCTCCCCTTCGATCTGGGTGCCTGCGTCTTTCACACCCGCAGCGAGCGAGACGAACGCGATGTTCTTTGTCTGCCGATTAGGGCAGTTGTTGCAAACGAATTCTACTTTCGCCGATTGGAGCCAGTTTGGCACCTTATCAATCGACTTTCCACACGTGCACGAAACCATAAGTTCTTAGTTGTTTTCCTCTGAGCTATCCCACTGAGCGAGATACGCTCGGTGTGAAATGAGACCATTGATGAGCATTACCACGCTTGCCGCGAGGTAAATCAGGGCGAGATTGCTCTCGTGGATTTGACCTGGATCGCGGATTGTCTTATCACCCTTCACCAATCCCAAAACTCCGAGAAGAAGGAGGATCGCGGCGATCCAGAAGTAGGTGTTCTTCACCCACGAGTTCTTCCCTGGGCGGTTGGCTGGTGTTGGCTTCTCGCTCATCACCTTAAAGTGTACCGCTACAGGCAGTGAGTCGTTCCCGCAAAAGAGCTTCCTGGTAGTTAGGCTCTAATGTCGATGATCTGCCCTTTACCCTCGAGGAGTTTAAGGAGTTCGGCACCCTGACTCTTCTGAGCGTCAAGGGTCTTCTTGAGCATTGACAGAGCAACTCCACTCTCCGACGATTGGGCCGCCGAGAGTGCGCTGCTTGCGCTTGATGCACCAGAAATGCCATTCATCAAAGAAATGATTGGCATTTCTATGATGAATCCTTAGCGGAACTGATATCCACTTCGGATAATCGCTTCCTTGAGAAGCCGGCGTCCCCGGTGGATTCGCGACCGAACGGTACCGATGGTGGTGTTCTGATGATCGGCGATCTCGTAGTAGCTCAGACCTTCAAGGTCGCACATCCGCAGAGCCGTGCTGTATACATCCGGTAGCTGGGCGAGTGCCTTTGCAAGCTGCTCTTTGTACTCTTCTCGCAATAGCTCTTCGTCAGGAGTGATTCGATCATCGGCGACCTGGAACTCCAGGGAGTCTCGATCATGAGGCGTGATCAAAGCGTTTAGCGACTCAGCTTTGCGAACTGGGTTCTCGCGTCGGCGCGAGTCAAGATAGGCTCGCTGCATGATTCGGAGGAGCCAGTTCAGGAAGGAGCGGTCTGGAGCGTAGGAGTCAAATCCTCGCCAGGCCTTAACGTAAGTCTCTTGGACGAGGTCCTCAGCATCGCTTGCGTTGCGTGTGAGTTGAATCGCCATCGAGTATGCCCTCCTTCGGGTTTCGCCCATCATCGCCTGGAATTTTTCCGCGTCGATCGGATTCTGACCTGTGGATTCTTGGATTTGATTCATCTTCCTCTATGTCCTTTCCATGTTATATCACAATAGAATGATATGAAGATGATGTTTTTGATTTTTTAATGAACTTGCACAGATTTTTTTTTTATTGTATGATCGTTGCAGATGCGATTCGTACTGCTCACAAAGGAAGAGGAAATAGTCGCTGAAGCGCGAGAAGGCTTCCATCCGAGTGATACATTTGAGCACTACGCCTCGTGGGAGGAGGCGTTGGAGAAAGTCGCGGGGGCTGATCTGTTCTTTGTCGATCTGCTTGCAACGCTTGAGGAACCGCACAAAATAGCGGGCTACGAGAAGTTTGCGATGGCGAAGATGGAACACCCAACGGCCGCAGGCGTTCCGCTTGTTCTTATATCACCGCCGGATGATTACGACCTCGACTTTATGGCTGGTTGGCCGGATTTTGTGTTCGCTAATGTGCGACGGCCGATTACTTACAAGATTTTCCGCCGGGCTTCGACCTGGGTCTAATTTGACTTTGGATGTGCCTTCGCTACCGTCTCTTTGAGGCGCTCGATGCTGACGTGGGTGTAGATCTGCGTCGTCGCCAGACTCTCGTGTCCGAGTAGTTGCTGGACAGTTTTGAGATCAGCACCGCCATCCAACAAGTGCGTTGCAAACGAGTGGCGCAAGGTGTGGGGGGACGTTTCGGGTGGCAGGCCGGCAGCGATTGCCCATCGCTTAACGATGTTCTGCACGGTTCTTGTGGTGAGGGCAAGACCTTTTTCGTTGGTGAAGAGGGCTTCGCCAGCTACTCTTGGGCCTCGGATGTAGTCGTCCAGGGCGGCGGCGGCGGTTGAACCATAGAAGACGACCCGCTCCTTGTTTCCCTTTCCGATTACTCGCAGTGATCGCTCGGATGGGGAGATGTCGGCAAGGCGGATCGAGACCACCTCAGCGGCGCGGAGTCCGGCCGAGTAGAGGAGTTCTAAGAGTGCCCGGTCACGTTCTGGTGTCCGACCCACCGACGCTTGATCAAGGAGCTCACCCGCTTGGGGCTGGTTCAGGCTCTTCGGAAGCTTCTTGCGCTTGTAGGGGGCTTCGAGCGGCTCGGTAGGGTCTGAGTCGAGGGCACCAACGGTTCGAAGGTAGCGTGCGAACGCTCGAAGGGTTGAGAGCTTACGAGCTCGGGAGACGGGCTGACCTCCGTGTTTCCTGAGGAAAAGGCGAAGGGTGGAAGTGTCGAAGGCGGCCGCTTCTTCGACAAAACCCAGATATTGCTTCAGGTCGGACCCGTAGGATCGGACGGTGGCGGGTGAGCGCCGGGCAGAAAGGTGAACTAGAAACCCTTCAATGTGCTCAGCCAGCGAGCCGGTCATGAGGCATTAACCCTTGGTCATGATCAGCGAAACATTGTGTCCGCCAAATCCGAACGAGTTGTTGAGAACATAGTTGAGCTCGCGCTTTTGGGCAACGTTGGGAACGTGGTTGATCCCCAAATCAGTGTCCTGATTCTCAAGGTTAATGGTCGGTGGCATGATTCCATCGCGCATTGCCAAGATGCAGATCAGCGACTCAATCGCGCCAGCTGCGCCCAACGTGTGGCCGTGCATAGACTTCGTTGAACTGACTGCAAGCTTGTAGGCGTGCTCACCAAAAACTTTCTTCACTGCCTCAATCTCCATCGGGTCGCCAACTGGGGTGGAAGTTCCGTGGGCGTTGATGTAGTCGATTGCCGTCGGTTCGATTCCGGCTTTTCGCAGCGCCATGTTCATCGACTTCGCCGCACCACGCCCTTCTGGGTGAGGCGAGGTGATGTGATAAGCATCCGCCGAGAAGCCGTATCCGACGATTTCGCAGTAGATTTTTGCGCCACGCGCTAATGCGTGGTCTCGGTCTTCCAGGACAAGTGTTCCGGCGCCCTCACCCATCACGAAGCCATCACGATCCTTATCAAACGGCCTGGAGGCCCTTGTTGGCTCATCGTTACGGCTGGTCATTGCACGGCAAGCGCAGAACCCAGCGACGCCAATCGGGTTTACAGGGGCTTCGCTTCCGCCCGCGATCATCATTCGGGCGTCGCCGCGTTTGATGATCTCGTAGGCATCACCGATTGCGTTTGCACCGGTTGAGCAGGCAGAAACGATTGCATGGTTTGGCCCGCGTAGATCGTTCATGATCGAAACGAGACCGCTCGCCATGTCGGCGATCATGTAGGGCACAAAGAACGGTGAAACTCGGTCGGGCTTCAGGTCGTGGATGAATTTCGTCTGCTCGTACATCGACTTCAGACCGCCGATTCCCGAGCCGATCAAGACGCCAAACTCGTCCTTCAGTTCATCGGTGAGGGTGACGTTAGCATCCTGAAGCGCCATTGTCGCGGCTGCAATTGCATACAGCAAAAAGGGATCCATGCGGCGGGCGTCTTTTTTGTCGACCCAGTCGCTCGGTTCAAAATCAGGAATTTCTCCCGCGATTTGGCAGGAGTAGAGCTCAAGGTTCTCCATCTGCTGAATCCGGCGGATACCAGACTCACCAGCAATGACCTTGGGCCAAAAGACATCGACACCGGTGCCGAGCGGAGTAACCGCTCCAACTCCGGTGACGACGACGCGCCCGGATGGTTCGGGCAAGACGCTCATTAGCCGGCGACTTTCTTCGAGATGTAATCGACTGCGTTTCCGACAGTCTTGATCTCGCCGACTTCTTCGTCCGGAATGTCAATCCCGAACTCGTCCTCGAAAGCCATGACCAACTCAACGACGTCCAGTGAATCTGCACCCAGATCCTCGGTGAAGCTAGCTTCAGTGACGACTTCTTCGGCCTTCACGTCGAGTTCTTCGACGGTGACCTTCTTGACTCTTTCAAAAATGTCTGTAGACATAATCAATCAGAACAATACCCGTTCTGCCCTTATCTATCTTACGCTTGGAGGTATGAAATAGGTGCGTTTCGACCACGAAGATTAATCAAGAGCGGCTTGCAAACAACCGCTACCGACCTATCACTCCTCCACACCCATGCGCGACGAAGAGAAGAACTACGCTCTGTATCAGAAGGGTTTAGAGGCACTGGAACGGGGAAGTTACGAGCGGGTTCTCAAAATCTCAGAAAAACTGCACGTTGCTCGGTACTCAGGAGCTTTTGAACTTGAAGCTCGTGCCCGCTATGAAATGGGTGATCCCCAAGAGGCGACGCGCATTTTAGAGATGGGACTACGGAAAACTCCCGGCGTTTACATCCTAGCCTCTTACTTGGGTGAGTACCAATCGAACCAGGGTCATTACCAACTGGCAATCGAAGCATTCGACAAAGCTCGAGACGGGGACCAAGACACGGACTCGTATGCGGATCTCAATATCGGAGTCTGCTACGCAAGGATGGAAATGTACGACCGCGCTGCCGAGTACTACCGAAAAGTTCGATTCTCCGAGGGTTACCATGGCTGGCTTTTCTATTGGACCTGTAAAGCAAAACTCGAATGGAGTCTAGGAAATCACGACCAATTCCTCAGAGACTGCGAAGAAGGCATTGCCCTCGCCAACCGTGAACATCGGCAGAACATCAAAAAGCAAGCGGCCTGGATCTACGCCTACCGAGCTGAATACTACTTTGGAGAAGGAAAGCGCGCACCGGCCGAAGCGGACCTGAAAGCCGCTAAGTTACTTGACTCACATCTGGAGCAAGTGCTCTACGTCCACCGCTTGCTCTACGGTCGTCGGCTTGCAAAGGCAACTTCACATTACGTTGTTTTGAAAGGGACAGCGGCTGGCCTGCGGGGAATGCCGAAGAAAATTGGAATGATTGCCTGGTTCTACATCATCGCCGAGAGTGAGATTGACCTTGTTCGGTTAGCCCAGCAGCATGCCGAAGAGTGGCAAACATGGGAGGAAGTTGTCGAGATCAGAAGCACGAAGGAGTTCCAGGATGTCTATGAAGGTGTCACTAGGATGCAAGTGGGCGGAGGTCTTGCACACCAATTTGGGTTGTTTCACAGACTCAGAGCTCGACTCTCCGGGATCGAGTATTGGAAACACGATTGAGTTTCAGCAGCCTCTTGATACTTTCCCGACGTGACCAGGGTTTTGCGCTCCTCTGAGATTTGAGATTTGGGGACAATCCTTTGACGGATTTGTAAAACGTGGTGCTGGTCGCAAACCCGGGCTAGCCCTCCAAACAGCAAAGCCATAGCGAAGACTAAGATCGAGATCTGATGGAGCATTCGGAGTATGAGTCCTCTTGTTTTGGCAAAGAATCTGAACGTGCTGTTGCACCCGAGACCTTTGGCGAAAGCTCAGATTGTGGTATCGACTTCACTCATAATCGAATGGGAGTATGAGCGTAAAATCGTTTTTTGCCGGCGTTTCTGCGGCTCTTTCCTTGATGATCATGATGCAGTCCAACACCAGGCCGAATCTCCCGGTGATCTACTTCGAGGTGCCGGTCGTGGATATGAATCGAGCCACTAAGTTTTATGAGGCCGTATTCGGATATGACTTTGAGATGGCAACGATCGATGGAAATGAGATGGCGCTCTTTCCAGCGGACCCTTCGGCCAGCGGCGCTTCCGGGGCACTTGCAAAGGGTGAGAGCTACAAGCCGTCACTAAACGGAGCTCGGTTGTACTTCTACACGGCAGACATTGTGGATACGATGGAACGAGCCAAGGCAGCAGGTGGAAAGGAGTTGTATCCGATCACGGATGTTGGAGAGTTTGGGAAGGTGGCGGAGTTTCGTGATTCAGAGGGGAACCGGATAGCCCTGAGCCAGCCACCGAAGGCCGAATGAATCGCCTGAGGAACGAGCGACTCCGTCGCTGACGAACTAAACCCTCGAAAGGATGCACATTTCGCAATTTTTCTTTGAGGTACACTCTCTGATTCAGAAATGGCAAATAAGAAGTCGAGTAAGAAGGACATCCGCCGCATTGCGAAGCGGACCGCAGTTAACACCAGCGTCAAGAGCGCTTTGAAGACCTACATCAAGAAGAGCCGCAAGGCAACTGCTTCGGGTGAACCGGCCGAAGTCAGCTCCAACTTGGTCACCGCAGTGAAGGCTCTTGATAAAGCCGCGCAGAACGGTCAGATTCACCCAAACCAGGCTGCTCGACGAAAGTCGCGCATCGCAAAGAAAGCCGCCGCTGCTCTCAAAGCCGCCGGTAAGTAAGTCCACTCGGAAGCCATTTCCGAACCCAAAACCCCTCAACATCCTTGAGGGGTTTTCTTTGTGTCTTGACCTTGTGAAGAAGTGATTAAATCTTTAGAGCAATAATCTGCGGTTAACTTTGCGGGGTGAAAATGCCGTAATGCCATTGATTCGCAGAGCATTCACCCTCATCGAACTTTTGGTGGTCATTGCGATCATCGCAATTCTAGCCGCCATCCTCTTCCCAGTTTTTGCCCAAGCGAAAGCCGCAGCCTACAAGACGTCCTGCGTTTCGAACAACAAGAACCTTGGCGTTTCGTTCCTTCTATACGGAACTGACTTTGACGACATTCTCCCAAGTCCTGGTGGAGGAACACGAATTGTCGATCCTCCGAACGGTCGCGTTATGACAGGCTGGAACCAGACGAATGCCGACGGAAGCGGTGGCGGAATCTGGCCTTACGTCAAGAGCCGCAGCGCGACCAGCGCAAAAGGCAACATTTATTCCTGCCCAGAAGCCACCGACTATACCGGAGTCATTCCTCCGAACACGCCGATCTGGGAGGACTTCCAGCGCAACTACATCATGAACGACTACCTCCGAGGCTCCCACCCCGGAACGTACGTCACCAACGTCCTGGCGACAACCCCCCAACAACCCGTCAGCTTCGCCAGCGGCATCTCGACAACACAGGTGCCAGAAGTGGCCAACGTAATCCTGTTGTACGAAGGTTCGCAACGCACGGACGGTGGCACGAACCGCAACGGCGCACCTTATCACCGGCGAACGGCGGGAATCAGTTCTCGGCCGGCCTTCACGATTGGCTTCCCCGTTGGTTTCCACAGCGGACGGCGCATGGCGAACTTCCTCTACCTTGATGGACACGTAAAAACTGTGGCTCCAGGAACCACTTGGACGGCGGACTCAAACGACGAACTGCAAACGATCAACCCGTTCACCTGGACCAATGCTTGTGTGCCGAATGTTGATTCGATCAACTGCGGCTCGGGCCGGGTCGACCAGTGGAATCCACAGACCGGCAACATCGTTTACCCATGATTGTAGTATCCCTCGCAATTCTCGCCTCTGCAGCTCAGACTGAGTTTGCAGAGGTGAAGACGGTTAGACGTTACAACGCTCCGGAGGCGCGTCAGGCGGTGGCGGTCGATGCGCAACATTTCTACGCGATAACAAACGCAAAGATTGGGAAGTACCTGAAATCGACCGGAGAACGCGTTGCGGGGTGGGAGGATAAAACCGGAACGATCACTCACCTAAACTCAGGTGTGGTTGTCGGAAAGAAGCTGTACTGTTGTGGCTCGAACTATCCAGAGATTCCGATGGTCGGCGAAGTCGAAATCTTTGACACGGAATCGTTGAAGCACGTTGGCACCCATAGTTTTGGTCTTGATGCTGGCTCGGCCACTTGGATCGACTGGCGGAGCAACGCTTGGTGGGTGGTCTTTGGTCATTACAACGGTAAAGGAGGCGAGCCAGGAAAGAAGAACGATCAGACGGTTCTGGTCAAGTATGATCGCGAATTCCGAAAACTTGAGAGCTGGGTTTTTCCAAGGACGGTGATTGATCGATGGGACGGGATGACCTCTTCGGGAGGGTACTGGACCTCGCGAGGAACCCTCATGACTTCGGGGCATCATACGCCGGAACTCTACGAGCTTCGACTTCCATCTGCGGGATCGGTTTTGCAACTCGTGAGGATTCTTAAATCGGAATGTGAAGGACAAGGGATCTCGGCAGATCCTAAGGATCCTTCAGCCGTCTGGGGCATCCAGCGAAAGACGGGCGAGGTTTTGGTCGGCAAGCTTCCGTAGGTAATCTGTTGCCAGATGGCAAGGATCCGAAGCAACATCCGGAGGTCGAAGTCGAGTTTTCCTTGGCTCTGGCTCCTTGCATTGCTGGGTTCGAGTTACCTCTTCTGGATCTTCCCGCGCCAGCGACCAGCGTCAGCTCCGACGCTCACGGATGTCGTGGTCAAGGCACCCAACTAAACCGGAGTCATCTCGTTCCAGTTTTCGCCGACTTTGGCGTCGACCTCAATCGGGACTTTGAGGGGAAGCGATGTTTCCATCAGGTGCCGGATCGGCTCGAGGACTTGGTTATCTCCGTCTTTAAGTTCAAAAACGAGTTCGTCATGGACGTTGAGGAGCATTTTTGTTTCTGATCCTGCAAGCTGCTTGCGCACGGTCATCATCGCCAGTTTGATCATGTCGGCGGCCGTGCCCTGGATTGGCGCGTTCATCGCTTGTCGCTCAGCATAGTTCCGATCGTTAAACCTTGAGGAGTGGATATCTGGGAAGTATCTGCGGCGACCCGTTAGCGTTGTGGTGAAGCCCTTGGAACGTGCATCAACCACAACATCCTGGGTGAAACCTTTGACGGTTGGGAATCGCTCGTTGTAGAGGTTGATCAGCTCCTTTGCTTCGGCTCGGCTGAAGCCGCCCCCAAGCTGGTTGGCAAGACCGAAATCCGTAACGCCGTAAAGAACAGCATAGTTGAGGAGCTTGGCGTATCCTCTTTGATCTTTTGTGGGTTCCTCGGTGTGGAACATGATCCGAGCCGTTGCGCTGTGCACGTCTTCCCTATTCTCAAATGCCGAGACAAGTGCGGGTTCACCGCACATGTGGGCGAGGACTCGCAGTTCGATTTGGGAGTAGTCGAATGAGGCGAGGGAGTAGCCTTCGGCGGCGATGAATGCCTTGCGGATCGACCTACCCAGTTCGGTTCTAATGGGGATGTTTTGGAGATTCGGGTCGTTTGAGGAGAGGCGTCCGGTGGCGGCGGTGGTTTGGGAGTAAGTGGTGTGGATCCGACCATCGGCGCCGATTTGGGTTTGGAGGGCGTCGGCGTAAGTCGATTTGAGTTTCGTGAGTTCGCGCCAGGTAAGGACTTCACCGGCGATCTCGTAAGTCGGGGCAAGTTGCTGGAGTATTTCGGCACCCGTGGCGTATCCGGTCTTGGTTTTAGTCGCACCCGGGATTTGCATTTTATCGAAGAGAATTTCGCCCAGCTGCTTTGGTGAGCCAATCGTGAACTCTTGTCCAGCGAGTTCGTAGACCCTCTTTGTCGATGCTTCGATGGCGATAGCGAGCTCCTTGGAGAATTCGTGAAGTTGGCTTTTGGATGTTCGGATTCCGAGGACTTCCATCTCCGCAAGAATGGGCGTGAGCGGAAGCTCAATGGTTTCGAGCACCGAAGATTGACCCTCTTTTTCGAGGCGATCAAGCATTGCTTTTTGAAGGTGAAGCAACGATGCCGCGGTTTCCTCAGGGGTTGACGGAACCACGATATCTGTATAACCTTGAACGAGATCGCCTAGTACATATCCGGCTCGACCAGACTGGAGAACATACCCGGCGAGGAGGGCGTCGAAGCCAACCGCTTGGTCGAATTTTTTGGCGGCCTTGTAGAGTGGCTTCGCATCATGGACAATCGCCTGGGATGGGAATGTTGAAAGCAATCGGAGCCCATCTTCTCGCGAGCAAGTGAGGACTTCGTGGCCGACCGCGACGTACGCTCGCTCGGCCTCGGTATCAAAAAGGTCGTCGGTTTGCAGGGCAGCAAAGTGCAAACCGAAGGGCTGGCTGTTCACCGTGCTCTTGAGCATGATGAACGAGCTGACGTCGCGGGTGGCGAACTCGAGCTTTTGCTGAACCACCTCAACCACTGGTTCAGATGTCGAAGCTCCCTCGACGTAAGGACCCAGCACCCGCTGGATGTTCTTGGCATGCGAGCGCATCTCAAAGCGTTCAAGAAATTCCCTTCCGGCGGCGAATTCGGTCTGGGTGAGGACGAACGGTTCGAAGTCGTAGGAGACCTCGCAATCACGCTTGATCGTTGCCAACCATTTGCTGAGCTTCATCGAATCCACAGCAGGCTCGATCTTCTTCTTGTACTTCTCGGGGACCTCGTCCCAGCGTTCAAGAATCGCCTCGATCGTTCCAAAAGTGGAAATCAGCTCAGCAGCGCCTTTGTCGCCAATCCCTGGGACGCCGGGAATATTGTCGCTCGGGTCGCCCTTTATGGCTTTAAAGTCCACGACTTGGGCGGGAGTCACTCCCCATCGCTCGAAGACTTCCGTCGCCGTATAGGTCATCGTCTCGGACATTCCAGTCTTGGGTGTCAACACGCTAACCCAATCGTCAACCAACTGGAGTGTGTCCATGTCGCCCGTCACAATCGTTGTCTTATAGCCATTCTGTTCCGCCTTTAACGATAGGGTTCCGATGATGTCGTCGGCTTCAAACCCGACAAGTTCAAGCTGAGGAATTCCCAAAGCGGTCAGAAGGTTGCGAGATTCGTCGAGCTGGACGATCAGCTCGGGAGCGGTCTCTTTGCGAGTTCCTTTGTAGTCGGCAAACTCGGTGTGTCGGAAGGTCTTCCCGGGCGCGTCGAGAGCGACGACGATCGCGTTGGGGCGGATGATCTCCAGGATTTGGAAGAGCATTGAGGTGAAGCCGTGAAGCGCGTTGGTCGGACGTCCGTCGCTCGTGGAGAGGTATCGCGTGGCGTAGAACGCCCTGAACAGAAGGGCGTAGCCATCAATAATCACCAGTCGCTTTTCCGACATGGCAAGAGTTTAACTCCCAATTCGAGCCGTTAGGTACAAATCCGCCACTGTACCGCTGGTACACTTGATTCACGGTGATTCGGCATGGAAGCTGACCCGTTCTGGTAACTGGAACGATGGTGTACAGACCACTTCGGTACGAGCAGATCATGCAGGCCGCTGATGCCTATGAAGTCCGTGCGCGTCGCATGTTTGGCGGCATGGGTGTTTACACCAGTGAGCGCATGTTTGCGTTCCTCATGGACAACGATGTTGCCTTCAAGCTTAATCCTTCCGATTATGAAGAAGCCATGAACATTGACGGGGCCTCCGTCATGGTGCCGGAACCTGGAGCTGATCCTCTCCGAGAATATGTTCGCTTCCCAAAAGCAATTCTTGACGACACCGTTGAGTTTATGAAGTGGTTGGATCGCAGTGCCGAATATGTTCGGAACCGCGCCGCACGTACCGCGTAAACTAGTCAAGACTTCATGTTCAAACTTCTTCTTGCGGGTGCCTTGTGCTTTTCCACGGTCGTACCGCAAGAACCAGTCGTGGTGAGTCCCGCTCCTCGGATTCTCATGATCCCACTTGATGGTCGACCTGCTGCCGGGCAGTTTGCCAAGATGATTGGAGCGATGGCGGGTTACGAAGTCGTTTTGCCTCCGCAAAACTTGCTGGGAAGGTTCACGGAAGAGGCTCAAGTTGACCAGATTTTTGAGTGGTTAGAAAGCCAGGATCTGACGAATGTCAAAGCTTTAATCGCCAGCGCAGACATGGTGGCCTACGGTGGGTTGATTCAATCCCGGGTGATAAGCGTTGATTCTTCAACGGCGATTCAGCGGTTACGCCGGCTGATCACATTTCGTGCAAAGCAAGAGTCGAATATGAAGTTTTACATGTTCGCCTCAAACATGCGGCTCACTCCGACTGCAACCACCAAGGCGGCTCCCTACCGGATGAACCTTGCAAAGTACGAAGAAATCAAAGATAAGTTCGAGCGCACGGGCGACAAGAGTCTTTTGAGCAAGCTCAAGAACCTGAAGGCGATGGTCCCCCAGGAGGAGATTCAGCGCTATGAGAACACTCGGATGCGAAACTTTGAGGTCATCCGGACCCTCATGAAGATGACGAAGACGGGACCCGTTGACTACTTGATCATTGGCCAGGATGACGCCAAACCAGACGGACCACAGATTCAGGAAAATGCTAAGTTGCGCGAGTTTGCGAAATACATTGAGCTCGACGAGAAAGCGTATTTTTGCGAAGGCATTGACCAGCACGGCAACATCCTAGTCTCACGGGCAATTCTGTCGGACCTTAATTTCAAGCCGAAGGTGAGAATTGTTTACAGTGATGGTGATGGCAAGAAGGCATACGCCCTCTACGAGTCCAAGCCGATCGAGGAAAGCCTTGCTGACCAGCTTTTCGCTTCTGGGGCCGTTCATGTCAAGACCGGTGAAGAGTTTGATTACACGCTTTACGTCAACACGCCGAAACGGCGTCGAAACACGTTTCAGGCGTTTATGAGGAATCTGAAGGACGAGATTGATCAGGGATTCCCGGTTGCGGTTGCAGATATCAATTTCGGAGTTGATGGCACTTCGGATGAAGAGCTTTTTGCTGGTTTGAGTGAGGAAAGAAGAGCGCATAAATTGCTCGCTTTCGCGGGATGGAATACAGCCGGGAACACGATAGGCACCGCGATTCCAGCGGCGAACGTGTTTCTGAGCGGACGCGCATTGGAGACCGACGCGTTGCCTCGAGAAGTTGCTCAGCGGGAGTTTTTACTTCACCGGATGATCGACGACTACGCCTACCACCAGTACACAAGGCCCGCGGCGTACAAGCTGATCGACAAGTACCAGAATCAACGGGATGAGGTGTATGGAGACACGTTTGACCGGGTGAACCAATTTGTCGAGGAAGATCTGAAGAAGTATGCAAGGCAGCTCTTTGATTTGCAGTTTGAAGGAAAGACCTTCTTTGCAAGCAACAAGGAGTACCGTATTTCTGGGATGGACTCCCTCAACGTTTACTTGCCCTGGCCGAGGGCTTACGAGGCGGCAATTGACTTCAAGTTTCAGGTCGAACCCGCAGGGACTCAGCGATGATCGGGCGATTAGTCGGATCGGTTGTTGAAGTTGAAGGGAGCATGGTTTTGCTTGATGTCCAGGGTGTGGGTTATGAAGTCACCGTTCCCGATTCTTGTCTTCCAAAATTGTTGCCCGGCACATCTACCTCGCTTTACACTCGGCAGATTTTTCGTGAAGATGGGGTTTCGCTTTGCGGGTTTTTAGAGAGGAAAGATCGGCGGGTTTTTGACTTGTTACTGGACGTCAAAGGGTGCGGGCCGAAGGTGGCTCAGGCTCTCGTTGGGCAGGTTGGTACCGACGATGTTTTGGACGCGATCTACATCAATGAGCCCAAAACGCTAGCCCGAGCAACCGGAGTTGGGCAACGGCTTGCGGAACGGATTATCTTGGAATTGAAGCCGAAGATTGACCAATTCAAGGTCGTCATCTCGGGAACATCTGGCTCATCACCGGCTATCTCTGCAGATGCCGAGCTCGTTGAGGCCCTGATCGCACTCGGTTACCGGCGACCAGATGCCGAAAGTGCTGCGCTGAAGACTTCATCCAGTGAAAATACTGAAACAAGGCTGAAAGCGGCGCTCAAAGTCCTAAGCCGATAACGATAATGGTATTTCTCGTGTATATTGAATTCGATTGACCTCGGTCGACACCTGTCCTCATTCTCCCTTTTCGCAGGTTCTCCCTTATGAAAAACCAACGCAATGCAGCGTTTACGCTCATCGAACTTCTTGTCGTCATCGCAATTATCGCGATACTCGCCGCCATCCTCTTCCCAGTCTTCGCTCAGGCAAAACTCGCGGCGAAGAAAGCAGCAGCGATCTCCCAAACCAAGCAAGCGGCAACCGCTATGATCCTCTATACTGCAGATTCAGATGATCAGGGTCCTTGCGGAACGGTGCCCGACCTATCTTCTGTCGGTGTTCAGCGGTACAAGCCCAATGTCTTCACGATGATGAGCCCAGCGGGCTGGTTTGTGAATCCAGTCATCGAAGACGAGCACGCGCTCATCTGGCACAACACAACTGAGCCTTATCGCAAGAACTTTGAGATGCTGAATCTCCCCGGCACCCGAGCAGTAGGAGTCACTGGCTGGCCAGCCGGCGTGCAGCGAAGAGCTCCTCAAGGCTCTAACCTGACCTTCAACGGACATCTGCAGTACTACTCGATGACCGCAATTGAAGCTCCAAGCATCAACCCAATGCTTTGGCAAGGATTTGGCAATATCACGCGGACTGGAGCGGCCTCAACAAACCCTCGCTTGAACTGCGCTGGCACCGGTCCCTGCATGTTCAATCCTGGTGGACCTCCACAAGGAGACATGGCAGCTAACGCTCGTGGAGACGTCTTCAACATCCTGTTCACGGGAGAGACGAGTTACTACGTTTATGGGCAAACGATTATCTTCGTTGCAACTGACTCCTCCACGCGAGTGATCAAGCCTGGCAACGGCAACCGAGCCGCAGGCAATGCACGCCTGAATACGGTCTGGCCCATTCAGTTCCTCCAGCCTGATGGCTCGGTACGCCCAGCGGATAACTTCATTCGTGGTGGCTTTGCTGGATCTTCACTCCACGTTGGCGGTTTCATGCCCAACAATACCTACGCGAACTAATGAAGAATCTGATCATTCTAACTGTCGTCTCAGCCCTTGGTTTGGTTGGCTGTGGATCTTCTGAACAAGTGTCAGCTGAACCAGCGATTCCGCCGACGCAAGCAGCTCCGGCCACCGAAGCAGCGCCTTCATCAATTGCAACTCCACCTCCCGCATCAGCGGGGGGATTACCTCCCGAGAATGCTTCGGGGAGTGCAATCAAGGCGAACGAACTAGGTCCTCAGTAGAGGATCTAGCTCGCTACGTGAATTACGGGTCGAAGGTTGGGATCAGCCTCGACCCGTCTTAGTATCTCCCTGGTGAGAGGAGCGATATCGCCTTCCCCTGAGAAGAGGAATTTGAGCAGGTAGGCACCAGGGCCCCGCTCGCCCCAGTTGAAGTAGGCGTGGGCACGCTTTCCGGTTAGCTTCCCGATGTGAAGCAGCAGAGCCGCGAGCGAGTTGGGAACGGCGACTCCGGTCGCCCGCAGTACGCGGTGCCCATCCACCTCGTAGCCACGAACTTTGACGTTTCCTTCGAAGTTCGAAGCATCTCGGACAGCGATTTCCAAGAACAGAATTGGCTCGTTTTCGGGGATGTCATGGTCACGGCGAGTCTCGGCAATTTTCAGCTCGTACTCCGCTTGATCTCGTCCATCTGGTCGGTTCGGTATGAGTCGGATCTGACCGCCGGCCTGGGCTGCTTCTTGAACGAATTGAATGGCACGCAGGTCGAGGTCGACGCCACTCACACGGAGCTCAAGCGTGCGCCAGATTCTCGAAACGAATGAAACGAAGACAATGACTCCGATAAAGAACGCTGCAATTTTCAGGCCGTCGCTTCGGAAGTAGACATTGGCGGCAAGGGTGTAGAAGAAGATCAGGGTGATGAGTCCAAAAGCGGCTCGCATCGCTTTGTGACGCTTTTTAAGCGTTATCATGACGGCCAGCGCGGCGGAGGTCATCAACACGAGGACTCCGGTAGCGTAGGCCCCGGCCTGGGCTTCGACAAAGGTATGGGGCTTGGTTTCCTTACCCGCTTTGACCAATTCCTCGGCCGCAGTCGCACCGACTCGTTTGACCAACTCATTCCACTCGTGGTTGTGGGCGTCGACGGTGAACTTGAAGATCATCGTGACCATGATCGCAATGCCCATGAAAAGCAAGACCAGCGGACGATTTGCTCGGGTCCATTCTGGGGCCATGCCATATTTGGGCAAGTAGCGCGGAACTAGGTTAAGCAGTCCCGCCATCGCGGAAGCTCCGGCGAACCAGAGGATGAGGATAGTGCTGATGTCATACAGCGTTCCGAATCCACTCCCGAAGAACTTCTGCGCGAGGTAAGCAAGTGCACGACCATTTGCAGGCCCCATTGGCTCGGTAACGAGCTTGGGATCAATCAGGATCGTGGTGACAAATGAAGAAGAAATGAGGAGAACACTCATGATGAGCGCGGCACTCAGCAGGAGCTTCTTGGTGTTCTTGATTCGCCCTATTGGGTGCTCTTCTGTGTCGCCTTTGTTACCCTTGACCAGGGTCATCACCGCAACTCCAGTCTCAAATCCTGAGAGTCCAAGAGCCAGCTTTGGGAAGCCAATAAGAATGAGTAATCCGATCTGCCAGACGCTCGGCGCCTTGGGACCCGCCGTGAGGCTATTCTGCCAGTTGGCGACCAACTGAGGATTAGCGAAAAGCTCTTGAATTCCCCGCCCAATGACGACGGCGTTGAGAACGAGATAGAGTGCAACCAGGCCGATAGCCAGTCCCACGGCCTCTTTGAAGCCCTTCAGGAAAACCGCACCCAAGGCACAAAGCAGAATGAGAGTAAACGGGATTAGCCAAGAGTGGGCGTTATTAACGCTCTTTTCAAAGAACGCGTTTCCAACGATGTGTTCTGCAGCATCGGCCGCAGACAGAGTCATTGTGATGATAAAGTCGGTTGCCGCAAACCCCAATAAAACTAGAACAAGAAGTTTCGCCTGCCAGGCTTTGAGGAGCTTCTGGAGCATCGAGATCGAGCCTTCACCATGGGGGCTAGCTTTGGCAACGCGGGCGTAAACAGGGTAGGCACCGAAGATCGTGACCAAGACCAAAATCATGGTTGCGAAGGGAGAGAGGCTCCCTACTGCACTGATCGCGATGGAGGGTTGATAGCCAAGGGTCGAAAAGTAGTCGACACCTGTGAGACACATAACTTGCCACCAAACGTGGGTCTTGTGCTTGTGCTCTTTCGTGCTCTCAGGCTCGAATGGTCCTTCACCATCGGGAACGTGCCCCTCAAGCAGCCACTTCACAAAGGGCGAACGTTTCGTATTAGTCAGCTTTGATGGGAGCTTGATTTCCATATTCGGCCTGCGCCAGCGTCGGCTTTGACTCCTTTAGGATAGCTCATAAAAACCGCCCGAGGGCGGGTGATCAATGCGGCCGACCGCGTCGTCAATTGTTCGGCAATCTATAACAAACTGGGTTCTTTTTAGAGAGAAAACCCCATCTGGGGAATGGCCTCCGCCAAAGGGTGAACTTCTATTCTACAAAAAACATGCCGGCGCTCCCACTTTGGCACCGCGAACATGCGCGGCACATGCTTGAGTGAACTGGCTTTCGGTGATTGTCGAGCGACGCAATCAGTAGTTGACCGAGATGTGCAAACGCCCTCTCACTTGCCCCGATACCCATTCTGGATCAGGCGCGCCCGTAACCGGTTATTGTGAGACAACGGAGTCCGTTCGAGGCGTTTGCAGGTTTGATCCTGCTGAAGCGCACCTAAAAACCTCAGCTGAGCCACCTTTTCGCACGAATACTTGGAAACCAAAACGAGTACTCGAGTTCTCTTGACCAATCGGTCAATAAGTGTCGCGTTGCGACGGAAAGATTTACGCATGAAGAGCTCCTTGTGCGCGGTGTGTACCGGAGGTTATCTGCCAGGTTAGAGCCGAATGAAACTCTTCCTATTCTAGTTAGGCTGCACCCCAGGTTGTTGCCAACAATTGGTTTCCCCGCATGGATGTACTCACCGAACACGACATCTTTGTTACAGTATCCTTGTGATCATGGCTGAGCAAAGCATGGGCACAAAAGAAATGGAAGAGGTTCGTCATGGGATCATTGCCGGAGCAAAGCTCAGTGCGCCCTACCTCATTATGAACACGCTCGCGACGATCGTCGCTTGCTACGGGTTGCTATCAGATAGCACAGCGGTTGTGATCGGAGCAATGATTATCGCGATGTTGTTAGGTCCAATCATGGGACTGGCACTGGCGATGGTGGATGGAGATCTTCAGTTGCTAAGAACAGCAATCATCGCCGAGACGATCGGGGCGCTGATGGTCGTTGCAATCGGCATGATCTTGGGCAAGATACACTCGGGCATCTACCTGACTCCAGAGATTTTGGTTCGTACGAAGCCGAACTTGCTAGATTTATTCATCGCCCTTGCGGGCGGAGCAGCGGGAGCTTATGCAACCGTCTCGCCGCGGGTAGCGATTGGTCTGGTCGGAGTTGCGATTTCGACTGCATTGGTTCCTCCGTTGGCGAGCTGCGGAATTTGCATTTCCCGAGGAGCCTACGGTCAGGCAGGTGGCGCTTTTATCTTGTTTGCCACGAACTTGGTTGCCATTCAAGTCGCATCATCAGTCGTGCTCTACGCATTTGGCTATCACAAGGTGAGCCAACGAGATGCGTCGGACAAAAACTACGTTTTCCGAATTGCAGCAGATGCGGCCCTCTTCTTACTGTTGGCTGGATTCTTGTCGGTGCAGTTGTCAGAATCAATCCGCGCTGATTCCACTCGACGCAAGATTCAGGAAACGATCGTGAACGGCTTGCGCGACATTCCTGGTGCGTACCTGACAGAGGTTCAGAATGAGACCCGCGATCCGGCTGAACTGGTCTTCGCGGTCGTTAGAGTGCCCAATTCGATCACTCCAGAACAGACAAAAACAATTCAATCTGCTCTCGAATCTACATTCCGGAGACCGTTCGAACTTCACGTACGATCGCTATTGACGAAAGAGGTAACGACTGCCGGATATCTGTATGAGCTCCCGCCTGAGGAGCGTAGCTCGTTAGATGTCTCGCCGTCGACGGGAATTGATCCACTATTGGCTCCTACGCCAGGGCCCTAGGCTGAGCCCGCTAGGAGTGGAGAGCCATCACAAATGAATCCCGTATCTGTTGAAGCCGCAGGTGCCCTCCTGCTCATCGCGTCCCTAGTTGCTCTTGTAGCAAAGCGCCTGAAGCTGCCCTACACAGTTGGGCTCGTCATCGTAGGATTTGTTTTGGCGGCGAGTGGGGTTGCACAAGGCATCCAACTCACCAAGGAACTCGTCTTTAGGGCGCTTCTTCCTCCGCTGATCTTTGAAGCGGCATTTTTCCTGCCCTTCGCGGAAATCCGAAGAAATTTGAAGCCAATCCTCGTTTTGGCTTCAGTTGGAGTTCTTTTGTCTGCATTCGTTATTGGTGCGGTCATGTCTGTCGCGGCCGGCTGGCCATTCGCGGTGGCTTTGGTTTTTGGTGCTCTCATTGCCGCAACCGATCCGGTTGCTGTGATTGCAATGTTTAAGGAACAGGGTATTCACGGTCGCCTTCGAATCTTGGTGGAAGCTGAGAGTTTGGTTAATGACGGAGTTGCGGCTGTATTGTTCAGCGTTGCGACACTAGTAGCGATGGGAACTCAGCTTTCCGTAGGGGACGCATTCGTGATCCTTTGCCGAGAAGCGTTTGGGGGCGTTCTTGCTGGGGCTTCGGTTTCACTCGTTGGGCTATTCCTAGCAGGTAGAACGGATGACCACTTGGTGGAGCTGTCATTTACTGCGATCATCGCCTACGGGTCGTTTTTGCTGGCTGATCACTTCCATGCATCGGGCGTTTTAGCTGTTCTAACCGCAGGACTCATTGTCGGAAATACAGGACACATAGGAGCAATCACCGATCACGGGCGTCAAACAGTTTCCGCATTTTGGGAGTTTGGAGCATTCTTGTCGAACTCTGTCATTTTTCTTCTGATCGGTACGCACGAATTTTCCTTGATTAACTCGCTGATTGCGGAACGGAAGACGGTTTTCCTGGCCGTTACCGTATCGCTTGCCGCTCGGGCCATGAGTTCCTACGGTCTCTCGGCGGTGTTCAGAAAGTCAAAAGACCGTATCGAGCGCAGCCATCAGCACGTGCTCTTTTGGGGCGGACTTAAGGGCGCACTCTCTTTGGCACTTGTTCTTGGCTTACCTGAAACTTTCCCGTATAAGCGGCAGTTGATCGCCGCGGCTTTTGGTGTGGTAGCGTTTTCAATCGTAGTCCAAGGCGTCACGATGCCAAAGCTCTTGAGGCAAACAAGCAGTAATCCCGACTCCCAAGAGTAAACTCATTGCCAACTCAATGCCGAACTACGTGACCAGCGTCGGAATGGAGGTTCATGCCGAACTCTCCACGAAAAGCAAGATGTTCTGCCGATGCCAGGTGGCGTTTGGTGGGGAGCCGAACACGCGCACTTGCCCGGTTTGTTTGGCATTACCAGGATCGCTTCCGGTTCCTAATCGCGAGGCGATTGAGATGGTCATCAAGACCGCGCTTGCGCTGAACTGTAAAATCGGCGGCACAAAAGAAGAGAGCATCTTCCACCGGAAGAACTACTTCTACCCAGACATTCCCAAGGGTTACCAAACAACCCAATACGGCGAGGAAAATCCTTTTGGGTATCACGGTTACCTCGAAATTCCAACCCCCGAAGGTGGCACCAAGCGCATCGGCATCCGACGGATTCACCTTGAAGAGGACACTGGGAAGCTGATGCACTTGCCTTCCGGTGGCTCCGGAATCGACTACAACCGCGCAGGAACGCCTTTGATGGAGATCGTCACCGACTTCCCACCGGATATCCATAACGGTGAGGAAGCCAAGGAGTACCTCTCCCAGCTTCGACAAATCCTCATGTATCTCGGAGTCTGCGACGGAAAGATGGAAGAGGGGTCCCTTCGTTGCGAGCCGAACATCTCGATCGCCCCGGAGGGTGCGAAGGAGCTTGGCGTCAAGAGTGAGCTGAAGAATCTGAACTCCTTTCGATCCGTTCAGATGGGAATCGCTTTCGAGAGTCGCCGCCAAGAGGCAGCCATCGAGAACGGCGAGACTTTGCTTCAGGAAACCCGAGGGTGGAACGAGCAAAAGGAAAGCTCCTTTGCAATGCGAATCAAGGAAGCGGAAAACGACTACCGATATTTCCCCTGCCCGGATCTTGTGCCGATGTCGTTCACTTCGGAGTACATCGCTGAGCTCAAGGCAAACCTTCCTGAGCTCCCTCTGGGCAAGTTTCAGCGCTACACACAGGAGTATGGACTGAGCGCCTACGACGCCAACCTGCTGATATCGGAACGCGAGTGGGCTTATTGGTTTGAAGAAGCCATTGCGAATGGCGGAGATCCGAAGGCGATCTGCAACTGGATGAACTCAGATTTTGCAAAGATGCTCAACGAAGAGGGAATTACCTCTCGGCAGAGCAAAGTGACGCCGGATCACCTGGTTGAGCTCGTCAAGCTGATTGAAGATGGCACTATCAGTGGAAAGATCGCTAAAACGATCTTTGCCAAGGCCTACCAAACTGGCCAGATGCCTCGCCAGCTCGTCGAAGAGAGCGGGGCAACCCAGATCACAGATACTGGCACGATTCGAGCTCAGGTGCAAGGAGTTCTGGATGCAAACCCAGATGTCGTTGCCAAGTACAAGAGCGGCAACATGGGCGTCAAAGGATTTTTAGTTGGACAAATAATGAAAGCAACACAGGGTCGTGCAAATCCCGGTATCGTCCAACAATTACTTGACGAGCTTTTGAGTTCGTAGGAAAACATATGAAAGTCGCCGCCCTCATCTCCGCCATTTTGCTCGCCGGAGCGGCGATTGCCCAAGACCGGGTCGATGAGATTTGGGGCCATGCAACCAACAGGCTTGTTGACCAATTGGATCAATCTTTTGAAGACGGTGACTTTCCGTTTGTCGTCTCGATGTTGCGAGTGAGCTTCGCTGATGAGCCGAAGAACTACGATACTGCGACGAATCTCGGTTGGATGCTTGAGAACGTTCAGGAATGGGGGCAGGCTGAGGATTTCTACAAGCAATTCCGACTCGATAATCCCGGAAACCCCGAGGCCGCCTATCCTCTTGGGTTCTTCTACTACCTGCGCAAGCGTTACACTGATGCCGAAAAAGTGCTCGAGCCGACGGTGAAAGTTGCGGTTCACCCGAACACGTTCCGAGTTCTGGCGAAGTGCTATGAGCGAGAAAAGAAGTACAGCGAGGCAATTCGCATTTGGGAATTGCAAATCAAAAAGTGGCCCGATGATTTGCCTGCGAAGGCGAATATTGAACGGGTTAAGAAGAAGATGTAACTGACAGTCGGAGACGGTCGGCTTTCGGTTCACTTCGAAAGAGCGGATGATGACTGATGACTGATGACCGACGACAGAAAGCGATGCTCATCACCGTCCGTCTGCAACCAAAATCCAGCCAGAACCGGCTGGAGCAAGACGGCGAGACCTACAAAGCCTGGGTTTCGGCCCCTCCGGTGGATGGAGCGGCGAACGAGGCTTTAATCAAGCTCGTTGCGAAGCACTTTGGAGTCGCGCCGAGTAAAGTGGAGATTGTGAGGGGGCACACCTCGCGATCAAAGATGATCAAAGTCAGCAAAGACTGATAAATCTCACCGACCAACTAACCGATTCCGCAAAAATACCGAGAAAATAGAAGAAGAGTGATGAGCGACGCAAACCGAACCCAGATGCTGACCAGCGACCCGAACCGGACGGTGATGGGAAGCGCGCCGACGCTCGACCCGAATAAGACGATGACGGGCTCGGCTCCGACGATCAATGCGACGGTCACGATCAAGCCGATTCAGTGCCCGGTCTGTAAGACTTTTAACCCCGGTGGGGTGATGTTCTGCGTCGATTGCGGACTCATTTTCGATCGAGCTCTCGATGGCGATGCTTTCGGCGCGCCAGCAGTGCAGGTTCCGATGCTCGTTGATCAGAACGGCCGCGAGTACCCTCTCCGCCCAGGAACATCTGTCGTCGGCCGTGAAGCCGACATCTCGCTCATGGACAGCAAGATCAGCCGCCGCCACGCGCAAGTTACGAACACCGATGGAGTTCTCGTTTTTGAGGATCTTGGATCAACCAACGGCTCGAAGGTGAACGGAAACAAGGTCGCAACCGGCGAAAAGGTCACTTTGAACGGCGGCGACAAGATTAGCCTCGGCGGCTTCGAAGTCGCGATTCAGCTTCCAGGCGGACCGAGTGCCGGTGTCACTCAGGCGTTTGGTGGCAACAAGACCGCTGCAATTAGCGTCGCCCCACGCAAGGAAGTCGGCGCAGGAACGCTCAAATGGAATGATCAGCTGTTTACTCTGAAAGCCGGTGTCAACACGCTCGGCCGGAAGAGCGACAAAGATATCTGCATCCCTGATCCATACGTATCAGGTTCCCACGCGACCGTCGAGATTGCCGAGGACGGCGTTTATGTCACCGACATCGGCTCGACCAACGGCACGATGATCAACGACAGCAAGCTCAACCCGAACATGCGAACCCTTATGGGTGAGGCGGATGTGATACGTATTGGGGCAATTGAGCTGACGGTTAGCTTGGCTTAGGTACTCTCGCACAACTCCCATGGACGAGATAACCGCCGAATACGCCGTCGCCGATCTTCTGCCACCGGCAGAGTTGAAGGTGCTTGCCCATGTGAAAATTGGCGCTAAAACCGACCTCGGTCGGGTTCGGGAAAACAACGAAGATAAGTTTGAGTTCTACATTCCCGACGACGAACTCGTTCTCGCGAGCAGGGGACAGATTTTCGTCGTCTGTGACGGAATGGGTGGCCACGCCGCCGGACAGATCGCCAGCGAGCTCGCCTGCAAAACGTTTATTGACGTCTATCTCAGCCACCCTGGCTCGGATCCAAAGGAAGCACTCGGAACCGCTATCCATGCGGCGAACCGATGGGTTTTCCTCACCTCGCGAGCAAACACCGCGCGCCGCGATATGGGAACAACGCTCTCCGCGTTGGTTCTTTTGCAGGAGAAGGCGTACATCGTTCAGGTCGGTGACTCGAGGGTGTATCGTCTCCGAGACGGAGAGTTGACGCAGATCACGGAAGATCATACTTTTGTGAACGAGCTGGTGAGGCTCGGAACGATCTCACCCGAGGACGCGATCAACCATCCCAAGAAGAACGTGATCACCCGCGCAGTTGGCGTGGAAGAAAACGTTGTTCCCGACTTCTTTGAGTTCGATATCGTCGAAGGTGATGTCTACTTCCTCTGTTCTGACGGAGTGATGAATCACGTGGATGACGCTGGAATCCACTCCATCTTGAGCACAAATGGCCCCGCTTCGGCAGCTTGGAAGATGGTCGGCCAGGCCCTCCTCGGTGGCGGAAGTGATAACACCACCGCCATGGTTCTACACGTTGATCGTCTAGAAGTTCGGGACTAACAATCCAAATTAGCGGCAACGCTTTTGGCACCTTATCGTGACAGATTTTCTTACATGATAGTGCAACACTCATATTATCTGTTGGCGTATTTATCAAATGGAGACGCCAAGAAAGGCGCTAACTGGAGAAACAATGCACAACATCATCGCTTTTAACCCACTGGAAGACGTTCGCCGATTCGAGGAGTCGTTCAATCGCCTCTTCTCTGCCCCAGCTCCGGCGCCGACCTCGAATAACATTCCGATTGACGTAACCGAGCAGGACGGTAAGGTGATGATCCGCGCCGCCGTTCCCGGCATCGCACCCGAAGAACTCGAGGTGACGGTCGAGAAGAATGTCTTGACGATCAAGGGAGAGCACCGCCACGACGAGCTCTCTGAAGATGGCAAGGTCTTCCGACGCGAAAACATCTATGGAGTCTTCCAAAGATCCATCCGCTTGGCTGAAAACCTGAATACGGACGGCATCGCAGCGACCTTCCGACATGGAATGGTCACCGTCATGATTCCGAGGAAGGAAGAAGAGAAGCCAAAGGCTCTTCGGATTCCCGTCACGACCGAGGGTTAAGCCACCTACGCGTGCTCCAGAACATCTCAGCTCTGGAGCACGTCGTTTTACCGACACACCAAGTCTGTCCACAAAAACCTGACAAAGCCCCTCAAGTTTTCTCATTGAGCCCCGATACAAATACCAGGACTCGGAAAGAGGAGACTTGAAACATGTCGGTTACGGAATTTGAATGCGCCATCGCCAAATCACAGATTGGTAGATACATCAACGGGGAGAAGCTTGGACAGGCGGTTGTGGACCAGCTTGAGTCGCACATTGCGGCTTGTCCACGCTGCAAGCTTGTCCTTGAAGAGAAGCGAAACAGTTTGATGTCGACCATCGAAGCCGATCGGCAAGAGCGAATTCGAACCACCGTCGAATCGATCCCAATGAAAACTTCCCCTTCGCAAATGACTCCGGGCAACACGGCACCCCAGCTAGATTCCCCACGCCCGGAGACGTTTGGTGCCTTGGCTCGCAAGTTTGCCGAGCCAGTTGAAGGCGATCCCAAATCAGAGCTTCGAAAACAGCTTGAGGCCTTGGCGAGTAAGCGCACGGGACACATCGAAATCCCAGTTGTTGCTCCAGCTTTCGCTCATCAGGAGCAAACCGAAACAGTGAAGCTTACGGTTGTTGGAGAAGAGCCGATTGGCAAGAAGAACTTGCTTGAGGCGTTTGCTTTATTCAAGCGCACCAACGAGTCGGAGGCTGAAAATGCGCCCGCCAATCCGACTCCAGATGCGACGATGAAGAAGCCAATTGCCTACATGGCAGGACTGACCACCGTCGTGATCGCGATGTCCCTCATCGCAAAGAACCCGACCGCAATGTTTGGCCCCAAGGCGAACGACACCCGTGTCGTTGTCGCCCCCACAAAGGTCACTCCGAAATCGGAAGCGGCGCAAAAATTTGCAACAGTTCGAGAGAAGAGCAAACAGAAGCAGGCGAAAAAGCTTGCTGCGCTCAAGAAGAAATCGGCTGCGCAGATTGCTGCTAAGAAGGCGCCTCAGAAGTCCATCGCGGTTAAAGCAACTTCACCATCGGCGGTCAAAAAGACTCCGAGGGCCGCCAAACGTAAACCTGCCCCCCCAACCAATATTGCTCGAGTGACTACGAAGCGCAACACTAGCGCTCAGCGGTTTAGCTCGAAGGCAAAGAAGACCCGTGCGAAAGTGACAACTCCAGAGAATGGAACAGTCAAGATTTACGCTCCCAACTGAGGAAAACCATGAAGAAGCTGCTGATTACTACACTCATCGCTACCCTGTCTGTCGTGGGTCTCGCCCAAAGCATGACCGTGAGAGTGAAAGCAAAAGGAGATGACCTTCGAGTCGTCCTGGCCTCGATCTTTGAGCAGACAGGTCAACAGTATGTTGTCCAGACGTCTGCTCGGCAAGGACTGTATCTCAGCCTGGATGGCGTGACTCTTGAATACGCAATGGAAGCGATCGCTGAAGTTGCTGATCTTGAGTTTGAGAAGAAGGCAGGTGTTTGGTACGTGCGGACCAAGAAGCCGGTAGTTCACACTCAGGCTCAGGGTTTTGCTGCGACCGCACCAGTTACGACCATCGCCAAGCCAAAAATTGATCCTTTGATCCTTGAAAAGAAGGTATCGACCAAACTTACCAAGACCTCGATCAAAGATGTCTTTGCGGCATTTGCCAAGCAAACGGGAACCACGATCACGCTTGATAAGAATGTTCCTTTGTATAAGATTGATGCCTTTATGTATAACACATCTCTCAAGTTCGCCCTCGAGCGAATCTGTAAGGCTGCGGGCCTGAAATACGAATTACTCCCTGGCAAAACGGTACGCATCAGCAAAGCCTGAGTCGCATAGCACGAGCAGCTCCTCATTGTCCGGCCACGCCATTAACCCCGGCGGCCGGACTTTTTTTTATAGCTTTATCGTTTCGGAGTGGCGACTCTCTCGGATGGTGATGATCGTGATCTGTCCCCGATGATCAGAGCTAGCTTTCAGCCTTTCTCCAACCCGTTGAACGATCTCCTGAAGGCTCTGATCACTGGTTTCCTCGGGCTTCAATATGATTCTTAGCTCTCGGCCAGCTTGGATTGCAAAGCTCTTCTCAACTCCTGGTTCATCGTTAGCGATTGCTTCAAGGCTCTGAAGGCGTTCGATGTAATTGTCGTGAGCCTCTCTTCTTGCCCCGGGGCGAGATGCACTGAGAATGTCGGCAATGATGACGACTCGGGCTTCGGGGCTGGATGGCTCGATGTCATGGTGGTGTGCCCCGACGGCGTTCAGGACGAGCTCTGGCTCCCCGTGGATCTTAAGAAAATCCATACCCGTCAGGGCGTGCGGACCATCTGCGTCGACTGCCTTGCCGATGTCGTGGAGCAAGGCGGCCCGCTTGGTCACCTCTGTGTCGAGGTTGAGTTCTTCTGCGATTTGAGTAGCGAGAATAGCAGTCTCGATACTGTGATCAAGGACATTCTGGGCGAAACTCGTCCGGTACTTGAGCTTGCCGAGCTTTTGGGAGATTGGCTTAGGGAGCGTGAGATTGAGCCGTTTCGCTGCGTTTTCGCCAGCTTGCTGAATCGAGTTTTCGACTTGTTTGGTAGCGACGTGATAGGTCTCTTCAATTTTTGAAGGCTGGATTTTTCCATCCTTGACGAGGGCTTTGAGAGTTTGGCACGCAACCTCTCTGCGGTAAGGGTCAAAGCAACTCAGCGTGACGGTGTTCTCCGCGTCATCGATGATGAGCTCAACCCCGGTGACTTGCTCGAACGACTTAAGATTGCGCCCTTCGCGTCCGATGATTCGCCCCTTCACGTCGGGTGATTCGAGGACGATCGTCGTGGTCGATGACTCGATGGCAACGCGCATCGCGCTAGATTCCATCGCAATCAGGAGGCGGTCTCGAATCTCGACGTCTTCGTCAAGCCAAACCTTCTGACTTGGAGTTTGTGTTGAGAGTGGATCCGGTATGCGGACTTCACGAACAACCTCAATCTCTTTGACCTCCGTGACGACCTTGGGTTTCTGGCCAAGAAGGTACGCCAGCACTCCGCAGAGCACAGCAAGGAAGGCTACAAGATAGATCATTCCGATTCAGCCCACGGAAGATTTTCGAGGACTGACTCAATTGTGGACTCGTCGAAGCCGCGGGAGTAGAGAAATCGTCCGATTTTGGCAGGAGATGTTACTGCTTTGTAGTGATCACGCACCAACTCCATTGCTCTCACCGTTTCGGGTGCAAAAGCAGATTCGATGATCTGGTCAATGCTTTCTGACGAGATTCCGCACTTTAGCATCTCCTCTCGTAATCGAGAGTCACCAACACTTCGCTTAGCACTATATCGAACACTGAGAGAATCGATCACTCGTTGTTCGCTGACTAGGCCTGTCGATTCCAGCCGAGTCAAGACCGACTCAATTGCAGCAGAGTCGTGTTTCTGAACGAGTCGCGCCCTCAACTCGGAAGCTGAGTGCGTACGTTGCGCCAGATACCTGAGCGCATCCTCCATGGTGAATTGCTCTGCACTCTTCATAGCAAGTATCGAACGAGTGCTCAACCTTTTGAGCACTCAGTTTCAATCCATACGTTCGACAAGAGCCTTGGCAACGACCTCATCAACTCCTCGAAAGCTGAGGAACCGGAAGACTTTTTCAGGATCTTTCTCGCCTGGCAAGTTAAGACGAATCAGCTCCTTTGTCTGTTCGACCGCCGTTGCGAAATCAGATTCAAGCAAAAGGTCGATTGAGCTTGCGTCAATGCCATGTTTTCGCAGCCTTGCTTTCAGCTCCTCGTAACCGATAGCGCGCCTCGGCGTTGTCCCCTGGCCACTTGAAATCATCCCGGTCTCACGAAGCAGTTGGATCACCGGCTCGTACGAAGTATCTGGGTGGCGTGAGGCGAGTAAACCAAGCATCTCTACCTCCGAATATTCCCTTCTTCCAAGCAGTTTTGCAGCGTCAATCAGTGCTAGTCTTGCGGCATCAGTCATGTGTTTAGGATTCGAGATCGTACTCGGGCTCCTTTTCCTCATCTTCTATGACGGCGGTGTACCGTAAAGCGGCGCGCTCAAGGGCAAATGCGTCTCGAATCTTCTTATCGATTTCGTTGAAGATCGCTTCATTTTGCTCGAGGAAGGTTCTCGCGTTGTCTCGACCCTGGCCAAGGCGTTGCTCGCCGTAGTTGTAAAACGTTCCGCTTCGGTTGATAATGTTTCGGATGACGCCAATGTCAAGGACGTCGCCGGCTCGCGAGATTCCTTTGCCAAAGATCATGTCGAACTCGGCTGTCTTGAAAGGCGGAGCAACCTTATTCTTCACAACTTTGACTTTTGTTCGTGCGCCAATCTGCTCTGTTCCAACCTTGATCGCATCTCCCTTACGCACTTCAAGTCGGACGGAAGCCCAGAATTTGAGGGCACGTCCTCCAGGTGTGGTTTCGGGGTTGCCGTACATCACACCGATCTTTTCTCGAATCTGGTTGATGAAGATGGCAGCAGTTTTAGACTTATTGAGGGATCCGCCAAGCTTTCTGAGGGCTTGAGACATCATTCGAGCCTGCAGCCCCACGTGTGAATCGCCCATTTCGCCCTCGATTTCTGCACGAGGAACGAGAGCGGCAACCGAGTCAATAACAACCAAACCAACCGCACCTGACTTGATGATCGTATCGGCGATCTCAAGTGCCTCTTCTCCGCTCGAAGGCTGCGAGATATAGAGCTTGTCAATATCAACTCCCAACGTTTGAGCGTATTCCGTGTCCAGAGCGTGCTCCGCGTCGATGTAGAGGCAAAGCTCACCTTTGCGCTGAGCTTCGGCGACTATATGCAAGGCGAGGGTTGTCTTTCCACCGGACTCAGGTCCGTAGATCTCGGTGATTCGACCGGACGGGATTCCACCAATCCCGAGTGCCATATCCAGATTCAGCGAGCCAGTTGAGATGGCGTCAATAGCATCTCTCTGGTCTTGACCCATCTGCATGACTGAGCCTTTGCCAAAGTTCTTCTCGACTTGGCTGAGTGCCATTTGCAGTGCTCTTGCCTTGTCGTCTAACGCCACATCGGCGATTTTTTCTGTGGTTGCAGATGCTTTTCTCACGATTCCCCTTACATGCGCTTGCGTGCTGTGATCAACATTATACATAGACGAGCGTCTAGTAAACCAATAACTTTCGGATTTTTCTTTTGCCCCGTTGAACTCGTATTGATACCAGGTTTGAACCTCGATGTTAAAAGATTACATCAGGTTTGGCACTCTGAACCTTGAACAACTTATACTAGAGACGGCATCAGAGATCGCAATGGTTCTCTGTGCCTTGGCTGGCTTTCTATGAAAATTAAATGTTTTGGGGCTTCTTTGCTCGCGGTCGGACTGGTCTCTCAGTCATTCTCAATCACTTTCGGACCGACTGTGACTGTTGATGGCAACAACTACACCGTTGGTGGCGGAATCGGAGCTAACGGAATTTCGGTTCAGCAAATCGGAAATACTCTGGCATTTGCATTGCCTAACGGATTCTCCGTTGGCTCGAACAAGTCAATGTTTCTTGAGTATTCGGTCTTTGCCGACCCAGGTTTCTTCCTATCATCAATCAGCCAAATTTCCGGAAACGGGATTGCGACAGGCACGGCAAGCGTTGCTATTTCGACGAGTTTCATCGGGGCTCTAAACGAGACTGCGCCGATCATCAACTACCCTGCGGGTTCATCGTTCCCGACGTTCACCTACAGTTTCACAAGTGCACCAACCCAGTGGACCCCGGTGAAAACCAAGATCGACCTCAACGGAATCGGTGGAATTGCAAAGGTTTCCACCTACAACGCCAACTTCAACCAATCCCCTGTTCCTGAGCCAGTATCGGTCATCGTGCTTGGATCTGGTCTCGGTGCTATGCTGCTACGACGGAAGGCTACAAAGTAATGAAAAGCACACTTGTTTTTATCGGGATCTCACTCGCAGCTGCCTCACAAGCGTCGCTGTTCAACACCACAGTTTTTACGACCTCTGACGGTCTGGGTGGAAGCCCATCTCTTAATCCGGTTTTTGTGACCAACGGAAACACCTACACGGCTAATTTCTCAGGTCCAAACATCACCGGTGGAAGCGCACTTGATATTGTTTGGTGGCACACCTTTGACACAACTCAGGCGTCGAACAACTCGCCAGTCAGCGCACCATACACCCAGGTTACTCAGACATTAAGCGGACTTGTTCGTCAGGTAGTCGGAACAGGGCCGGCAACATTTACCGCGGTTCTGACCGAGAACATCCTCAACAACAGCGGGGGAGCAATGGGTAGCAATCGAGGAGAATTCAACTTTAGCCAACAGGTTGGAACTCAGTGGGTCCCATTTAGCTACAGTGTGACAACGGTTTTCAGCTCGCCGATGACGGCCGGAGTGAGCCAAAAGGATGATCTCCTGGTCAACACAGGTCAAGGCGTTGAAGTCCAGATCACTTCGATCTCACAGAACTACACCCCAGTCCCAGAACCCGCCACAATGGCAGTTCTCGGTCTCGGAGCCGCCGCGCTCATTCGACGCCGACGGAAGTAAGCTACTGCCACGATAACGCCTCGGCCCCATGGTCGGGGCGTTTTTGCGCTAGGATATTGGTAGCAATGCAACGTCGAATTCTCTGCCTCCTCTGTTTGCTGATTGCAGCAATTGCGATGAGTCAAGAAGAATTGACGATCCGGATGATGTCCGGTCCTTACGGCATCCCGCCCAAGGAATCAACCTCCACCTCGGCACAAATCAAACGGAAGACGTTCGAGGAGTTCCATCGCGCCAACCCCGGTCTGCGGGTCGTCAATGCAGGAGGACTCAGCTTCACAGGTGGGAATCTCGACGACTCGATGTTTTTGATGTCGATGGCGGGCGATTCTGCCCCCGACGTGTTTTACGTCAACTTCCGACAGTACTACACGTTTCTTGAGCAAGGTTTCTGCCGTCCCTTGGACGACCTGATTGCCAAAGACCCCCAGGTCATGGAGCGATGTAACCCGACAGTCAAAGGAGTCCTAACGAGCTACGATGGCAAAGTCTATGCCGTCCCATTTTTCCAAGTTGCTGTCGCACTGTACTACCGAAAGGACCTCTTTAAAGAGGCTGGTCTCGATCCTCAGAAGCCACCTAAGGACTGGAAGGAGTTCTACGAGTATTCCAAGAAGCTGAGTATCCCTTCGAAGGGGCGCAGCGGCTTCATGATCTCATCACCTCCGGGATACCAGTGGTCGAACTTTATCTATGCCGCCGGTGGTGAGGCAGTAAAACAAGAAGGGACAAGGTGGAAGTCGGCGATTAACACCCCTGAAGCCGCTAAGTCAGTCGAATTCTTTCGCAAGATGCTGGTCGGAAAGGACGCTCCCGCCGCGATCTCCAAAAACCTTACCGATGACATTCGCACTGGCAAGACCGCCATGTGGCTGAACTACTCGAATGATGTTCTGATCCAGTCCAGCGACCTCTCACCGAGCGTGGTTGGTATGGCTCAAGTTCCCGCTGGACCGGCGGGGCACGCAAACGAAATCAACGCCGGGATGTGGGCGATTTCCTCCCGAGTCACCGACCCCAAGAAACTCGAAGCCTGCTGGAAGTTCATCAAGTTCTTTGCCGGTGATGAAGCGGCCAAGATCAATACCGACAAGTGCGTTGAGATGGGCATGGGGAACCTTGTCAACCCTCTCTTCCTCAAGAAATTTGGCTATACCGAGTACCTGGCACAGGTCGATGAGTCCTACGTTCGCGCGAATGAGGAGTTGTTTAAGACGGGTCACCCCGAGCCGTACGGCAAGAACTGTCAGCAGGTCTATTCAGTGCTAGATAACATGCTCGATCGGGCGAGACTCAACCCTCAGGAGCCTGCAGAAAAGATCTTGGCGGCGGCAGCCCAGGAAATGGACGAGAAGCTGCTGGGCTACACTCCGCCGGAGATTTTGGCGCGGCAACGAGGATGGGCGCTGGGGATTTTGGTTTCGCTGTGCTTGTTCCTGACTGGGCTTGGTTACTATTTGCTGCGAAAAGCACGATTAACGCCGGATACCTTTGTCGAAAGAATTCCTGCGGGAACTAACCGGGCGAAGATGCGCCGATTCATGACAGTCTGCCTGTTTCCGGCGGTCGCAACAATCGCCACATGGCACTACTACCCCTTGCTCCGAGGGCTCGTGATCGCGTTCCAAGACTACGGAATTCAGCGTGGTGCGCGCTGGGTCGGACTCGATAACTTCATAGGAGTCTTCACGCAGCCGCTCTTCTACCAGTCGCTTTGGAACTCGTTCGTTTATGTGTTCTTGGCTGTCTCAGTCGGGTTTCTCGTGCCGATCTTTTTGGCGCTTGCGCTCAACGAGATCCCTCGGTTCAAAGTCTTGTTCCGAACGGTTTTCTACCTGCCAGCAATGACGTCTTCGATTGTCATCGCCTTTGTTTGGCGACAGCTTTATGATAAGTCACCGACCGGGCTTCTGAATACGTTATTGAAACCAATCATTGAGGGCTTCGTGAATCCCTTGTTCCTCAAGATAGGAAAGGAGCCTTGGCCGACAGCGTTTGACTGGCTCGGCGATCCAGCTTTGGCGATGTTTGCCGTCGTTCTTCCTGGCATCTGGGCAGGGGCCGGACCTGGATCAATTCTGTACCTGGCCGCCCTCAAAAACATTCAACCCGAGGGGTATGAAGCCGCGGATCTCGACGGTGCAACTTGGGTTCAGAAGATTCGATTTATCACCCTTCCTGGTCTCAAAGCCCTCATCTTGATTAACCTGCTAGGAGTGTTTATTGGCGGGTTCAAGGCCATGGAAAACATCTTTGTTCTCACTCAAGGTGGACCGCTCAACTCAACTCGGACGATCGGGCTTGAGGTTTGGCAGAACGCATTCATGTATCTCAAGTTCGGATATGCGACCGCAGCGGCTTGGGTGATGGGCTCCATTTTGGTTGGGTTCACGCTGATCCAGATTCGGACGCTGTTGAAGATGCGCTTCCAGACCGCCAAGATTTAGGATCGTCTGAATCTGCAACAAGGGGGCCGTAGTCGAGCACCAAAGGTACGCTCTATAACACCGCAATGAACACATACGCCATCTGGGTAGACCTGCGCAACAGCCGCGAAGACCTCGCTTTCTGCGACGCGGTCAATGCTTTTCTGGGATCGCTCAAGGCGCAAGGCTTGCTCGAATCATTCACCCTCGAGCGCCGAAAGTTCGGTTTCTCACCCGAGGGTCTTGGGGAGTTTCAGATTCGCATCCAAACACGCACGCTTGACCAACTGGATCAGGCATTTCACCACACGGCAACCCGTTCCGGCGAAATAGAGACCCTGCACGCTGACGTATTTAGTAGAGTGGTGAACTTTAAGTCAGCGCTCTATCGATCATTTCCAGACGAAGTGAGGACCAGATGAAGATTCTGCGCTGGGGGGTTCTGACGGGAATGACCGCGCTACTCCTGCAGGGTTGCATCTCCGCCGACCAGAAAACCCGCCCATTTCTTGGCATGTGGGTCGGGAAGTTCACAGTCTCCAATGTTGGGGCCGGACCGAATACTCCTGACGACCATCGTCGCCACACCCTCACCGGCTACATTCGCGTACTGCTTGACAAGAAGGCATACCAGATGCACTTGGAGGGTGAGCAGCAGAAGGTAGACATCAAAGGCGAGTGGGCCTACAAGGGCAACCAACTCATCCTAAGCCCGAAGGACGTTCAGGTCGTAGACGAGTCCGACGATGGTCCAAATCCGAATCGAAAATATGTTGATGCCGAAGAACTCACGATCGGCTATCGACAGAAACTCACCTTTAACATCAACAAAGCCGCGAACCAATACACCGCTCCAGAAATGAAAATTGCGTTCTTAACCGGGACACACTCGTTCAAAAAAGAATAAAGTATAGGCGCATGCAATACCGCTCGCTTGGGCACATGCTGCGCGAAGTTGCGCGGCAATACCCGGATCGACCCGCCCTGATGCTGCCGTCAGGAAAAGCGTTTGATACTCTGACCTTCAAGCAGGTCTGGAGCCAAGTCCAATCGTTTGCGACCTCGCTCGCAGGAATGGGGCTGGTGAAGGGCGATCGGCTCGTCATCCTTAGCGAAAACTGTGGGGAGTGGCTCTACGCGCACTATGCGGCCCAGTCTCTCGGTCTGGTAACCGTTCCCATCTATCCGACACTCCCTGCGGACCAAGCAGAGTACATTGCGCGTGACTGCGGAGCGAAAGTCGCCCTCTGTGCCTCTCAGGATCATGCCGCGAAGTTGGCTCCGATTGAGGGATTACGCATCGAGCAGTTAAAGGAAACTTTGCCTCAAGGTGGGCTCGATGAAACCACGTGGAATGCGGCAATGGAATCCGCCGATCCAACCGAAGTCTGCATCTTCATCTACACGAGCGGCACTACAGGTCAGCCAAAGGGCGCGATGCTGACTCACGAGGCGTTCCTCACCGTCAACAAGCATGCGGGACCGTACTTGGAGTTCGATGAGAAGACGGTTCTTTTCGACTTCCTTCCCCTCTCCCACGTCTTCGAGCAGATCGCCACATGCCTCGTCTGGCACGGCGGCGGTTGCATTGGGATGAACAAGAATCTTGCCTCGATGGCGAACGACTTCCAGGCGATTCAGCCGACCGCGATGGCGGCGGTTCCGCGCTTCCTCGAAGCCTTTATGGACCGGGTCGTGGATAGCGTTAAGAAGGCTCCACCGTTGCGCCAGAAGCTATTTCATCTCTTCCTATCGCAAGGCGTCAAGAAGGCACAAGGCGGATTTGCGCCGTTGCACGGCTTGCTGGATGGGCTTGTCGGATCAAAGATTCGAGAGCGGCTTGGTGGTCGACTGACCACCGTCATCTCGGGCGGAGCTGCGCTGCCGAAGCACGTTGCCGAGTTCTATCTCGCGGTTGGCGTAAACATCCTCCAGGGCTACGGCCTGACCGAAACAACCGGCGGATCGTGCGTTAATCACCGAACACGAAACAAGTACTGGACGGTTGGGGAGCCAATCGGGGTGGAGCTGAAACTTGCCGAGGATGGCGAGATCCTGTTCCGAGGTCCGACCGTCATGAAGGGTTACTACAACCTTCCCGAAGCGACCGCCGAGGCGCTTGACGCCGATGGTTGGTTCAAGACCGGCGACATTGGGGAGATGGAGGGCAAGTCGCTCAAAATCACGGATCGGAAGAAGGACATTTTGGTCCTCGGCAACGGGAAGAATATCGCGCCGCTACCCATCGAGAACCGAATCCGCGAGTCACGCTTCATCTCCGAAGTTGTTGTGCTGGGCGACGGTCTGGACCACTGTATTGCTCTCTTGCTTCCGAACAAGGAAGCGGTTCGCGACGAACTAGGACTTTCCGAAGGCGTGGCGATGGCGGACAACGACGACGTCCGTAAACTCTTCAAGAAGGAGCTGGATAAGGTGAACAAGCAGATTGCCCACTTCGAGATGGTCAAGAAGTTCGCAATCATTGACGACATATTCACCATCGAAAACGGCTTCCTGACACCCAAGATGAGTATCAAGCGAAAGGTTGTGAAAGAGAAGTACGCGGACGTGATCGCAAGCCTGGGTTGAGTTTCCTATGCATGCGTTACCCCGCAGAACGATCCTCCTGGCGGCGCTCCTGTCCGCCCTAGCGGGTTACGTCGACGCCATCGGGTTCATGAACCTGAAGGGCTACTTCGTGTCGTTCATGAGCGGCAACTCGACGCGCCTAGGAATCTCCTTCGGGAGCACCGAAGTGAACCAAGTCGTTCAAGCAACCGGTCTAATCGGAGCGTTCCTAGCCGGTGTCATCTCAGGCTCGCTCCTCGCCCACCGAGCCCGCCGACACCGAACACCGATCATCCTCGTCTACGTCGCCACCCTACTCTTCGCCGGGGGCCTCGGCTTCCTCGCCGAACGCCGATACCTCGGCGGCATCTGTCAGGTTGTCGCCATGGGCGCGCTCAACATGGTCTTCGCCCGGAAGGGTGATGTCGCCGTTGGACTCACCTACGTCACTGGCGCCCTCGTAAAGACAGGAAAGCATATCGCCCGAGCGTTTATGGGCGGACCCAAATGGGCGTTTGTCCCTTATCTAACCCTCTGGGCGGGTCTCGTCGGAGGAGCCACTATCGGCGCATCGCTCTCCCACCTCGGCGCACCCCTTCTGCTCACCTTCGGCGGAATCTACACCCTCGCGCTCATCCCCTTCGCAAGCCGCAACGTCACCTTGCGCCCGAAGGAAAGCTAAAGTCAAACTGAGCGGGTCGGTGATCGCTCGCGTTCGAGTCAATCACCACAGCCGACTGAGGCTCTAGCCCCTTTACAAAAGCAAAATCAATCCGCTGATAGGGTAGCTTCGGCAACAAAGACATCCCACAGCCCACCCCAACCGCAGCAAAAGAGTCCGTCAGCTCCTGACGAAACCGAATCGGCACCTCCGTGTAAGGCGGTCCGTTAAAGTCGCCAGCGACGATCACGGGTTCGTTAGAGCGGCGCACCCTTGCCAGGACCATCTCGGCCTGCGCCCGACGATCTTTCACAACCTTGCCAAGAACCGCGTTCCAGTTTGCGAAATCGGGCGGCCAGCCGGCGACCCAGCTCGGTTCAAGATGAACGCAAATCACCCTGACATCCCCCTGCGGTGTCGAGATAACGACCTCCGGAAACTTTTTGTGGGGCCACTTTGTCGGGACATCAATCACATGTTCAAGGCGCAGTGGATACCGGCTCAAAATGCCATTGTGCGACTCCTGGACGAAGTATTTGTATCCCAGCTTTTCCGCCAGCCGTTTGGTGGAAGCTTCAAATTCTTTCGGATCTGTCGCGCTTTCTTGGAGGCAGATGACGTCGGCATCCGCCTTCCAAAGAACCTTTCGTACCCCTTCAATATCGATCCAACCATGCGCGATGTTGTAGCTTAAGAGCCGGAGGTCGCTCTTTCCCGACTTCGCCCGGGGCACATTCAGCACGGGGTCGGCAAAAACGAGCCAATTGGCTGCGAGGATCATGATTGCAACCGGCAGAAACTTGCGCTTGAACAGCCCAATCAGAACGAGAAGCACTCCAAGCGGCACGAAGAAAAGGATCCCGTTGTGGACCATCTCATACGTGAACCAATTCATCTCAGAGCGCGGCCCAAAGCCAAACCGAATCACGGCGATGACCAACAGGTAAACGGCAAGTAGGATCCACTTTCGCCGCTCTTTCACTCTACGATGCAACCACTTAGCACTGCAATCGGTTCCCCGAGTCTAAGCTCACATCAGTGAGTAGGCATCGACGTCAATCGTCATCATGACTCCCTTCTCTTCTAGCCCATCCAGAGCGGTGCCGATCTCGGCGAGGTGATTCTCGTGCTTAACGAGAAGGTGTCGCCGCCACTTACCGTTGAGGCGCTCCAGCGGGCAGTCGGCAGGGCCAAGGATGGTGAGGCCATCGACCTTCTGCAGGTGCGCCAAAGCACGAGCACAGAGGGAGAGGACGGCGGGACGGGATTCACCGGAGAATACGATGTTGACGAGGCGGCAGAACGGCGGGTAGTCGGCCTGCACACGCTCAGTCTTGCAGGCTTGGTAGAAGGCAAGGAAGTCGTGATTCTGCGCACTCAGGATGGCCCGAGCCTCGGGGTTGAAAGTCTGAATGACGACCTCTCCGGCCTTGGTGCCTCGGCCCGCACGACCCGCGACTTGACTGAGAAGCTGGAAGGTGCGCTCGGAGGACCTGAAGTCAGGAAGGTTGAGTGAGACATCAGCAGCAATCACTCCCACAAGGGTGACATCAGGGAAGTCCAGACCCTTCGCGACCAGCTGGGTACCGACAAGGACGTTGGTCTCCCCGGCGCGGAAGTTCGCAATAACCTCCTCGAGCGCCCCCTTCTTCTGCGCGATATCTCGGTCCAGGCGGGCAACGCGGGCGTTGGGGAAGAGTTCACGAACAGACTCTTCAACCTTCTCGGTGCCGACGCCGAACGGCTTGATCTTCAGCCCCGCGCACTTAGGGCAATCCAACGGCGCGGATTCTTGGTAGCCGCAATGGTGGCACTTGATCTTATTGATCCCTCTGTGATAGCTGAGCGAGACCGCGCACTCGGGGCAGGTCCACTGGTGTCCGCAGTCGCGGCACATCAGGAATGGTGCATAGGCGCGGCGGTTGAGGAAGAGGATCGCCTGGTTTCCGGCGTCGATGGTCTGATGGAGCTTTTCGGTGAGGAGTTCTCCAAACATGCTGGGGACGCCACGTTTGTATACTTGGGTAAGGTCGTCAATGTAGACCTTCGGAAGCTGGGCTGAAGCGGCCCGAATTGGTAGAGTAAGCAAGGTGAGCTTGGTTTCGTCGGCGGCATTTTCGTTGGATTCCGCCTCAAAAAAGCTCTCAAGCGACGGAGTGGCGGAGCCGAGCACTAGCGGACAGTTGTGTTGGCGCGAGAGAAAACGAGCGACGTCGCGGGCGTGGTAGCGAGGTGCTTGCTCCTGCTTGTAGCCACCCTCGTGCTCTTCGTCGATGATGATGAGCCCGACATTGTTAAGCGGAGCAAAGAGAGCGCTACGAGGACCGAGGACGATGCTGGCTTCGCCGCTTCGGATTCGCTGCCAGTTGGCAAGTCTCTCCACCGGAGTGAGCTCGGAGTGCATGATCGCGACTCTCGCTCCAAAGCGATCCCGAAGCTGTGCGATCGCCTGGGCCGCGAGGGCGATTTCTGGAACCAGGTAAAGGACTTGGCGGCCGTCGCTTAGGGCTTTCCCAGCGGCTCGTAAGAAGACCTCCGTTTTGCCGCTTCCGGTCACCCCATATAGGAGAAACGGCTGGGGACGATGCTCGTGAACGGCACTGGTGATCGCCTCGATCGCCAGCTGTTGGTGAGGATTGGGGGTTGGGGGATTCTTAGCAGGAGCGGGGTGATCTTCGTCGACTTGCTCCAACAACTTGGCCATGACGAGAGCTTTAATCGTCGTTTCTGTGACCCCTGCCATCGCCCTGATTTCCGCACTCGACAAAGCGGTGCCATCGGTCTGCTGCATTTGCATCAGCACGATGGCCTGAGCGGGCTTCTTTTTGCCTTCCTTTTGGAGGAAGCTTTCGACCTGGGCTTGATCGGGGATGAGGCGGAAGGTGCCCTCTTGCTTCTTACGGTTGGCGGGAGGCTTGAGACGAAGAGTCTGCTGAACAAGGCCAAGTTTTTGGAGGTTTTTGAGGGCCTTGGTGGTGCCAGTCTCCGTAGGTTTAACTTCAAGTTCGCCACCTTGGTCCTCCAGGGTTCGCAGGACTTCCCGGTCGAGGGGTTTCAGTTCGAATGGCGTGGGCTCGTTGGTTCTCTGCCAGATCGGAATCAGACGATCCTTCACTCCCGGCGGGGTGGCTACCGTCAGGGCAACCGGAACTGGACACAGATACTCACTCGCGACATGGTGGACGGCTTTGAGCACCGGGGCTGGAACCCTGAGACCTTCAACGATTCCGCTCACAGGACGGAGGTGTTTCGAGTCAAAGCCGAGGTCTTCTTCGGTGGTGCTTCGGGCTCCGATGGCGTAGCCCATGAGCTGCCGATTCCCAAGCGGGACGAGAACAGCGTCCCCAACCTGGAGACCCGGGATGGGGAGATAAGAGTAGATGGCGTCCGAGCCGCCCAAGCGTGGGTCGAGCGCGACATCAACGACCTGGATCTGCGCGCTCATGGATTAGAGTTTGGCTGATTAGAGGAACTGAATCACTTCCGCAACCGGGTCTTTCAGTTGGTAAACAACTTTCACTTGGTCCGATTGACCAGCGGTTTGCAGGATCGCCCAAAACAGCTCTGTGCCACTCTTTCCTCGGAGCCGTTCGGAAATCTCTTCCAGATCATCAATATCCCGATGATATTCGATCAGCGAGACGATGACGTCTTGGGACATCGTTTCGGTCACGACGACAACATCGTCTTCGATTTTCTCCCACTCCGAGGCGAGGATTCCGCTCTCCTCGAGATAGCATTCGATCAGAAGTTGTTGTTCGTCCTCTTCCTGGCTGGCCTGTTGACGCAAGAATTCTTGCGTCTGAGGATCGATCGTGAGGCCAGTGAGCTCAGAAAGTTGGTCAAGGTGTTCGGTCGTCACGTTGCCACTGGAGTACTGCCACTCCATCACCCTCCGGAAACCCTCTTCAAACTGGACCTTGAAGTCTGCCGTTGTGAACCTCTTCGGATGCGGCAAGGCGGCTGCGCAGAACCGTCCATAGAGGCTTTCAGGGGACTCCTTGGGAGCCCTGATACTAGTCTTCCAGGGCGGATCTGCGGGGGTGGTGGGAGTCTCAACGTTGGTTGCGGTCAGGGTGAAATCGTCGTCACCGAACTGCACATAGTCAAGCCACAGTTGCCCATTCCCAAACTCGCAGATCGCCGCCATTGATTCGCCATTGGCGTGGACGAAGCCCCTTGCAAGAGAGCCTTGCTGCATCGCAAGCCGAAACTCTCCGGCAGGCATAAAGCCTTGGCTTTTCACCACGACAGTCCAATCCTCCACTTGTTTGGCATTCTTCCAATCCGGAGAGTCTTCGGGGATGAGTTCGATGGAGACAGGAACGGCAAGCCCACCCATGTGAGTCGCCATCTTGGTTATCTGACCCTTGAGCTTGCGGAGCTTGAAGAACAAAAACCCTGCCCCGATACCCAGCAGGATAAAAAACGCGACGACAAGCGCGCCGATGAACTGCAAAACCAACGCCACGCTTCAATCGTATCACGAGTGGGCGTGGCAGGGATGCCAAAGAGGTCTCACTGTCTCGAATTCGGGGATAATCGTAGCTTCCCATGAAATCTTCGCCCGCAAAAATGCGGACGCTGCCCCTCGCGATGGCGATGTTCTGCTTGGTGAGCGGAGGGCCCTACGGATTAGAGCCCGTCATCGGCTCGATGGGGCCGACCTTGGGTCTGATCTTAATCCTCCTGATCCCAGTGATCTGGGCTTGGCCAGTCGCCCTGATGACCGCCGAACTCGGAACCGCAATCCCCGAAGAAGGGGGCTACTACATCTGGGTGAGGCGAGCGCTGGGACCGTTTGCGGGGTTTCAGTGCGCTTGGCTCTCGTTCCTCTACAGCATCGTCGATGCGGCGCTGTATCCGCTCCTCTTTGCGAGCTACCTCTCGCAGTCGATGATCACGATTTTTCACCTGCAAGGAATGGACGCGGGGTGGCTCACTTCGATGATCGCGATTGCCCACATCTTGGTCATCACCTATATCAACATTCGAGGAGTACGCCAAGTGGGGATGGCGGCGACCCTGTTCACGTTCCTCATCATTCTTCCTTTTGGGCTGATGTGTGCGCGGAGTGGGCTTCATCCCCTGCAATTGCAGCCGATTAAGGCTGACTCCGGGACGCTGTCGGTCGGGCTGGCAACAGTGATGTGGAACTACCTGGGCTGGGACAACCTCAGCACGGTTTCGGGAGAGGTCAAGAACCCGCAGAAGTCGATTCCGAAGGCGCTTTGGTTTGCAATTCCTTTGGTGACGCTGGTCTACTTTGTGCCGACGGTTTTGGCGTTGCCGACGTCTCCCAATCCTGAACAGTGGACGGATGGTAGTTGGCCTGCTATCGCCGCACGGGCGGCCGGACCCTGGGTCGGTAACCTGGTGCTTCTGGGCGGCCTCAGCAGCGCGAGTGCGATGTTTGTCGCGCAAATGCTTGCCTCGTCGCGAATTCCCGCCGTGCTCGCGCGGGACGGGTATCTGACATCATGGCTGGGGCATACCAGCGTGCGGATGGGGACCCCCGTTCGCTCGATCGTGCTCTGTGCAGGGCTCTACACGTGTTTGGCATGGTTCAGCTTCAGTGAGCTGATCACCGTCAATGCCATTCTTTACGGACTCGCCGTCATGCTCGAGTTCGCCGCACTCTTCGTCCTGAGGCGCAAAGAGCCGGAGCTTTCACGACCGTTTCGTATTCCCGGCGGAGCGCCGGTTTGTGCCCTCCTAGCCATCGGCCCGGCAATTCTTGTTGTGCTCCTGACTTGGAACAGTGTGGTCGAAGAGGGTTGGCGCAAGCAAATCCCAACATTGGTCGCAATTGCTAGCGGAGTCGTGGTTTACAAACTCCGACGCAACCCGGCTCTGTCATAATTGAGCAACATGTACACCTACACGATCCTCTTTCTGGGTGACGTTGTGGGGAAGCCGGGGCGAGATGCGGTGCGCGAGCACCTTCCTGCTTTGAAGGCAAAGTACCTGCCTCGTTTCATCATCATCAACGGCGAAAACAGTGCGGCTGGACTGGGGATCACCGATAAGATCGCGGAGGAATTTTTCTCGCTCGGGGCAGACGCGATTACCCTCGGAAATCACACCTTTAATAAGCGCGAGATCGCTCCCTATCTGGATTCAGGAAAGCCCATTATCAGACCGCAAAACATGGCCGTGGGAATCCCGGGCCGCGGAATGATCCAGATCCAGAAAGAAGGCACTCAGCTCGCCGTGATCAACCTCAGCGGCCGAGTTCAGATGGATCCTGCTTACAACGACCCTTTTTATGCTTTTGATGAGCTCACCAAAGATTTGCAAACTCCGCACATCTTCTTGGACTTTCATGCCGAAGTGACCAGCGAGAAAATCGCGATGGGTTATCACTGCGAAGGGCGTGCAACGGCAGTGGTTGGAACCCATACACACGTTCAAACTGCGGATGAGACGATCCTCGCCGGAGGCACCGCTTACATCACCGATGTCGGAATGTGTGGCCCAAGGAATTCCGTTTTGGGCATGGATCGTGATATTATTCTTCGCCGCTTCCGCACAGGATTGCCAGAAAAATTCGAGGTTGCGAACGAACCTGGTGTAATCTCTGGAGTAGCGATAAACGTCAGAACTGATACGGGCCGCGCCACGAGCATCGAGCGCATCCAAATTAGAGATTAGAAAGAACCTGGAGAACTATTGTGATTACACTTCTCGCCGCATCCATGATGGCCGCCGCTCAGGGCGACGGAACAACGATTTTGTACCGACCGGGTGTGCCGCTCACTGAGCAAAGCATTACGGTCAAGTCATGGGGCGGAGGAATCTGCACCGAGACCGACGACACGGCTTACGAGGGAACGAAGTCGGTTCGAGTGACGACAAGAAACTTCTACCAAGGCGGCACGTTCCTCTTTGGAAAGAATGTTGATCTAGCAACGAGTTTCGTTGATAAGAACAACCTTCTGCGGATTACCTATAAGTCACTTGATGCAGCGACGGGTTCTGCTGGAGGAGGCGCTGGGGCCGTTGGAGGCGCAGGAGCAGGAGCCGCCGGTGGTCGTCCTGGGTTGGGTGGACCTGGCGGACTTGGTGGAGGTCGAGGTGGTCCCGGGGCTGCTGGCGGTCCTTCAGGCGGACCGAGCGGAGGGCAAGGAGGACCTAGCGGAGGAGGGACAATAACACCCCTGAAATCAATTCGAATGATCATCACCACGACTGATGGAAAGCGAAGCGAAGCCATCTTGCCTGCGGCAACCAGCAGCTCAAATGACCGAGGCTGGAAGCAAGCTGGTATTCCACTCCAAGCCATTCGCGGCTTCGATAGCACCAACAAGATCATTAAGAGCATCGGTTTTGCCGGAGACGTTTCAACCGCCTTCTACATCGGAGATATGCGGGTACTCAATGACAAAACACCCATTCGAGGAGAGCCTAATTTCCGGACTCTTCAGACATTTAAGAACGCCGAGAATGTTTTCTCTGCAACCGGTTTTGGCGGAAGCAGTGTTCTCAAATACACCTGGGATTTCGACGATGCTGATGGCATTCAGGTCGATGCCGAAGGACAGGCTGTTCGATACAAGTACCGTATCGCCAGTGACGATGCGGCAAATCCCGGAAGCATCCGCAAAGACGGCGTCTTCATTGTCACATTGACAATCAGTGACGCGTACGGATTGAAGGAGCCCTACTCCACTCAAATCAAGGTAAAAGTCCGATAATTCAAGATATCTGCGCCTTCCCTGTTACCTAGGGAAGGCTTTCATCCAAAACACAAACCTAAAATGTGAAACAGTATCACATTTCGTCGTTTTTGGAGTAAACATACTTGTGGGCCATTCGCCGTGGGTGAGGAACATTCGTTCCGAGATAAGCCCGGACGAGGTGAAACTATGAGAATAGCAATTTGTTTTAAAGAAAGGCTCCTTTTGGACGCTCTAGCTGGCATGCTTGAGCGAAAGGGCACCTATAGTGTCGTTGCCCGTGAGTCAACCGCCCGGGCGCTCATCAGCAGCTCGAAAGCCGCCCAAGCCCAAGTCATGCTTCTCGAAGCAGCCGGGCTCGGAGCTGAAGATGCTCAATTCCTTCAAGGTGCTAAGGCATTTGGCGAGTTCGTTGTGATTGTCGTCGGCGACAAACTCCCTGCTGGATTTGAAAAGTCTATCGTTGATGTCATGATCCCTCGTGACGCTGGTGGAGATGCGCTCCTAGATGCCCTCGCTGGCGTTCAGGACAAGCTCCCGGCCCGAATGATGGTCCGAGAAGGAAAGCGACCTTACCGACGAGGAAATCGACTTACTTACCGCGAGTATGAAGTCGCCGAGTTCGTCTCGAAAGGCTACTCCAACCGACGCATCAGCGAAGTCTCCGGTCTGCGCGAGCAGAGCGTGAAGAACCTCGTCAGCGTGATCATGCGAAAGCTTCAGTGCGAGAACCGCACCCAGGTCGCCCTCAAGCTCCTGAACGCTGAAGTCGAGCAACCAGTCGACTAAACTCCGTTTTCGTCTAAACTGAGTTCGTGAAACAACGAATCCTCACCGCGATCGTGCTTTTTGCCATCGTGATGGGGGTTCTTTTTTTAGACCCTTCTGGGGTGAGTGGGGTTGTCGTGGCTGCACTGGCGCTTGCAGTAATAGCACTGGAACTGGCCTCTCTGATTGGAGCCTACGGCTGGTTACTCATAATCCTGACGCAACTCGGCTTTGCCTCGTTCAATAAACTGTCAATGCCCGTCGTTCACGTGGCACTAGCGATAATCGGCGTTGGAGCACTCATTGGGTTAGTTCGCTCTTCTAGGAGCCAAGACACAAACACACCCGATAGTTTGAAACTTCTCCGAGTACTCGTTGCTAAGCCATTTTTGGTAGGAGCGGGCGCTTCACTGATCGCTCTAACAATCAAACGCGGCGATGAGTTTCCGTTGGTTCTCACTGCAGCAATCCCAATCTGGGCCGGAGACACTGCTGCGATCTTCGCCGGTAAAGCTTTCGGCAAGCACAAACTCGCCCCTTCCATCTCCCCCAACAAAACCTGGGAGGGCTCCGTCGCCAACCTCCTCGCCGCCGTCGGAGCCGCGGCGGCCCTCGGCTACTTCCTCAAGTATCCGATGGACAAAATGCTTCTTCTCGGTGTCTCCTGTGGAGTCATTGGCCAGCTAGGCGACCTGTTCGAAAGCTACCTCAAGCGTCAAGCGGGAGTCAAAGATAGCGGCAACCTCCTCCCCGGACACGGTGGAGTTTTTGATCGCCTCGATTCCCTGCTCATGACCGCCCCCTTCAGCTACTGGATCCTATCGAGCTTCTTGAAGTAACGATCCACCATTGCGCGGTAGCGAAGATGAGAGTCAGGATCAAACTCCTTCAAATCCTCAAGCACTCGAGAAGCAACCAACTCCTCCAACCCACTTCCCCTCAGCGACCACTGATAGTAAAGTTTCACCCCGTTCGTATACGGCCCATTGATCTTGCTTCCAACCAGCAGCTCACGCAACCGCTCCATCAACGGGAGATGAACCGCGTGCATTCGCAAAATAATATGCCCCTGCTTACCATCACCGCCAAAGCTCCCCTGTCCACAGAAGAAGCCTAGAAGAAACCCTCGATCAAAGTCGTTCATGTTACATAGAACATTTTAACGTGAAACACTTGCTGTTTGGTATCCTATAGACCTCACTCCAAGACATGGAAGCGAGGATTCTACATGGACATATCGAACTTTCCTCCGCGCTATGACGCCGCCCCGATCGAGGGCAAATGGTACGCCGCATGGGATGCGGCCGGACTCTTTAAGCCATCCGCTGATGCGAAAGGTGGCAATTACTGCGTCACTATTCCTCCGCCCAATATCACGGGATCGCTGCACATGGGCCACGCCCTCTGCTACCCACTCCAAGATCTCTTTGGGCGCTACCAGCGCCTTCTTGGCAAAAGCGTTCTGATTCTTCCTGGCCAAGATCATGCCGGCATTGCAACTCAGAGCGTTGTTGAGAAGCAGCTCCGGAAGGAAGGATCCAGCGGAGCCCAGCTTGGTCGCGAGAAGTTCACTGAGCGAGTTTGGGAATGGCGAAAAGAATCGGGGAATACCATCCTCAACCAGTTCAGAGCCCTCGGTTGCGCTTTCGATTGGTCACGTTCCAAGTTCACGCTCGACGAGAAGTACGCCGATGCAGTCTTCAAAGTCTTCATTGATTGGTACAACAAGGGATTCATCTACCGAGGCAAGAGAGTTGTCAACTGGGATCCTAAACTCAAGACGAGTGTCTCCGATATCGAGACCTTCCGCGAGACCCGGAAAGGCAATCTCTATCACATCCGCTACGAATTCACAGACGGCAGCGGCGAAGTAGTCATTGCAACCACCAGACCGGAGACCCTTCTCGGCGACATCGCCGTGGCGGTTCACCCTTCCGACAAGCGGTACGAAGGCAAGATCGGGAAGACCCTCCGAGTACCCCTCGTCAACCGAGAGATTCCGCTCGTCGCTGACCTGTATCCAGACCCAGAGTTCGGAACCGGAGCAGTCAAGATCACCCCTGCTCACGATCCCAACGATTTCGAAGTCGGCGCACGGCACTCTTTGCAGATGCCCGTGATTCTCAATCTATCTGCCGAGATCAACGCCGATTGGTCGCGAGAGAACGAAACTCCAGAGATCGTTGAGAAGATCGCTAAATACGAAGGTCTCGATCGATACGAAGCGCGAAAACTCATCATCGCCGACCTAGAAGAGGCTGGCCTTCTCGTCGAAATCGAACCACACGACATCCCCATCATCATTTCAGATCGCTCGGGCGAAGTCATCGAACCACTTTTGAGTGAGCAATGGTTTGCGCGGCAAACCGAGCTCGCAAAGCCGGTTATTGGAGCAGTTCAGAACGATGAAGTCAAGTTCCACCCAGAAAGGTTTAAAGACATCTTCCTCGCGTGGATGGACTCGATCCGAGATTGGAACATCAGCCGTCAGCTCTGGTGGGGTCATCGCGTCCCCGCTTTCTACACCGAAGACGGCGAGTGCTTCGTCGCCCTCACCTGGGAAGAAGCTCAGACGCAAGCAGGCGACAAAAGGATCGTCCGACAAGACGATGACGTCCTCGACACTTGGTTCAGCTCGGGAATGTGGCCCTTTGTCACCCTCGGATGGCCTGAGCAAACCGAAGACCTCAAGCAGTTCTATCCGACGAGCGCCCTTGTTACCGATCGCAACATCATCAATCTTTGGGTTGCCCGAATGATGATGATGGGCTACGACTTGGTCGGTGCAAAGCCGTTCTCGGACGTGATGATCTACGCGACTGTTCTGCGCGAAGATGGTCGCCGAATGTCCAAGTCTCTTGGAACTGGAATAGATCCGATGACGGTCATCGACACCCTAGGTGCCGATGCTCTCCGCTGGACCCTTCTTAGCCAAACGGGTGAGAACCAGGACCTGCGCTACAGCGACAAGAAGACCGAGGATGCGCGGAACTTCTGTAATAAGATCTGGAACGCGACTCGATTCGTTCTCATGAACATCGAATCCGTCCCCGCTCAACCCACCGAGTTTCAAACCGTAGACCGATGGCTCCTCACCCGTCTCAGTAAGACGATTGACGAAGTCAAAGCGGGCTATGATCGCTACGACATTCAGGCCGCATGCCATGCAATGTACCGATTCTTCTGGAGTGAAGTCTGTGACTGGTATCTGGAGATTTCCAAGTCTCGCCTTCAAAATCCGGAGACGGCGCAAACTCCGCAGTGGGTGCTACTCACCGTGTTTGAGGCTTTCCTCAAGCTGCTTCACCCGGTCATGCCGTTCATCACCGAAGAGCTCTACAGTCACCTGCCACTCGAATCGAAATCAAGCTTCTTGATGTCCGCCTCCTGGCCTGTCATCGATAGCTCGCTCATCGACGAATCAGCAGAAGCAGCAATCGAGGGAGTATTTGCAGCCACAAGAGCCCTGAGAGCGCTAAGAGCAGAGCTGGATCTGAAGCCGCTCGAAAAGGTGCCCGAAGTGTTCTATGAAGGTCCGCTTGGAGAATCTGCAGGAATCGTTGCCTCCCAGGCATGGGTTCTTAAGCTGACACAAGGCAAGCCACAAGACCGCCATGTTTCAACAACTGCGGGTGGCGTGGACTTCCACATCGTCGTTGATGGGCTCATCGATCTTGAGAAGGTCACCGCTGCAACTGAGCGGGACCTGCTCAAATCTGAGAAAGAAGCCGCAGGGCTCAGCGGAAGGCTGAACAATCCTCAATTTGTTGAGAAAGCAAATCCTGAGATCATCGAGCGAGACAAGAATGCTCTGAGCGATCTGCAGTCCAGAATCGAAAAGCTGAAGTCACGACTCGAGCTTCTTCGAAGCTGAGGCTTTCGGGGTCGGTCGCCAGGGCCGACCCCAAAGCAGTATCAGTAGCAGGCAGTAATAGCCAACTAGAATCCAAGGCGAGAATCCTCTTGGTGCGAGAACAAGCGAAGGAAACCGGGCGGCAATGTCCGTAATCAACTGCATCCACCAGAGTAATGGTCGACAGAAGATCACCACGACTTCCCCCAAACCAGGGATGACCGAGAGGAACCCGAGGACCACCACGACCGACGATGCGAGCTCAACAAGAATATTTGTAACCGGGCCAATCAGCACGATTCGTCCAAACCACCACGCCCCAAGTGGCTCAGCAGCCAGGCTGGCAATGCAAGAAACCTCAAGCCCTCTCCACCACTCGGCAAACTCACGACGCTTGTCGAACCAAATCATCAGCGCTGCCGTCACAACGTAGGAAAGCTGAAAGGACGGGGAGAACACATCCTGGGGAGCGGCCGCAAGCCAAAGCACCCCGGCCAAGCTAATCGCCGATAATCCATCAGATGACCGTTTGACCAAGTAAGCGCACGAAGTGACAAGCCACATCAGCGATGATCGAACGGTCGGCGGATGAAACCCAGTTAGGAGGCAATATCCAAACAGCAAGAATGTAATGAGCGCAATCTGATGATGACGTCTCACACCCAGCGAGACCAAGAGAAAGTGAGCAAATAGAGCTAACACCCAAACGTGTAACCCGCTCGCGCTGACCAAGTGATAAGTACCACTTTGAACCAGAGCCGCCTTGTCAGGCTTTTCTAACTCGGATGGAAAGTTGAATGTCAGCGCATTAACCCACGGTCCATCGCGCAGCCCATAAAGCTGGTTGATCCGATTGATCGCCCAAACTCGAAAGGAACCAACAGGGGAGAATAATGAGCTACTTTCCCGTCGAAAAGCAGAAGCTCGCAATACTCCACTTTTGGCCTCAGTGACGACCCCAGTAACAGACCAAACCTCTCCCGCCGCAACCGCAACCTGCCCAGGCACCTTCAACAAGCCTCCTCGAAAAGGAACCTGAGTCTGCCCTTGTCGATACTCCGCAAAGCCTGTCAATCGAACAGAATCTGAAAACGGCCCAGCGGAGACCGATACGACCGGTTGCCAAAGCAAGAAAACTCCAGAAGCTACCAATCCGAACGAAAGCCAGGCCAACCAACGAAATCGAAAAAGAGTAGCAACCACTACTCCTATGCCGAAAATCCAAGGTGCAAACGGCAAGTTCAGACCTATCAAAACCCCCAACAGGAGGCAAACAAACGGTCTAGCCGTGATCTGCCGAATCATCTTGCCACTTCTTAATTCGCCTCTGAGCGATCTCGCGAATCGAGAGTCCGGTCAGTGAATCGTCCACCACATCTTCAACCACCGCAAACTCAAACGGCCGCCGCAAAGGTCGAACCCCGAACCGCAGGTCAACAAACAGAGCCTCATCTCCCGCCATCTCCCGCAATCGAGCCAGCAGCGTCTCCTTCTGCATCCGAAGCTCCTGCGCCCAAGCCGAGCCAGTCACAGCAACAAAAACCTTCCCATGGTCATACCGATCCGGCCAAGATCGCTCCGCCATCGCCGCCCCAACCACCGTTTCCCAGCGACGTAAAATCGCCAATGCCCGAGCCGCCCGAAGCGCTTCCGGTTGCAACACTGCATCTCCTAGGATTCGGTCAAATTTCCTCATCCACGCCTCACCGTTCCATTTTGCACTGTAAGAACCTCTGCCACGCCCAAAATCTCCGCTCCTGCAGCGGAAGCCTCAGTACACGTCAGAACCGCCTGAGAGGCCCTGGAGGAGACCACAGCGCACAAACGCGAACGCCGCACCGGATCGAGATCGGAAAGCATGTCATCCAAGAGCAACAAAGGCGCCACCCCGAGAAGATCCTTCCAAGCTTCCATCGTCGCGAGTTTCAAAGAAATCACCGCCGTCCGCTGCTGCCCCTGGGACCCAAATAGCCGAGCCTCCGTCCCATCGATGAGAACTTCGACATCATCTCGATGCGGTCCCACCTGAGTCGAGCCTCTTGCGATATCCAAACCGCGAGTTGAACCTAAAGAACCCCCCGAATCTCGGACAAAGTAGCGCAACGACAAAACCTCCTCCCGACTGGCCATCTCCTGGTGGACCAAAGCCGACAGCGAAGACAAAGAGGCAACATACTCCTCGCGAAACCGCCGAATCTCCGCCCCATGCGCCTCGAGCTGCTCTTCCCAACCTTCAAAGGCCAAAGGATCAACCGACCGCTCCTGCGCCATCTTGAGCAGAGCATTCCTCTGCTCCAAAGCCCGTTTATATGCCGCGAAGTGCCGTAGATATGACGGATACAAAGCCGATAGCTCCATATCCAGGAACAGCCTCCGGTCAGAAGGATCCCCCTGAACAATCGCGAGATCAAACATCGAGATACAAACCGTAGGAATCCGCCCCATCACGTCCGCCGCCCGAGGCAGACTAGCTCCGTTCAGAAAGAACTTCTTCCTCGCTCCAACCTCTAGCGCGCCCGCAACTGTCGTTCCCCCCTCAAGGGTCGCCTCGGCGGTACAACCCGCCGCTCCGTGCCGCACAGCCTCGCCATCTCGTTGTCCTCGAAGCAGCCGAGCCGTTGATAGCCAATACAGTGCCTCCAAGAACGAGGTCTTCCCCTGAGCATTCTCCCCCGCCAAAATCGTGAAGCCAGGCCCCAGAGTTTGATCCAAAGACTCAAAGTTCCGGAAGTTCGAAAGGCGTAGATGCGTAATCAATCCACATCCCTCTCTTAAAAAAGAACCCTTTTAGAGAAAGAGTTATTACTCTTATTAGCAGTGTGGATTTGTGGATTACCTGGTGCAATCACACTCAAAATCGTCTGGGGATAACAAGGGTTGAACCCTCTTCGAAACATCCCGTTTCCCCTACATGGAGTCACAGCCAGATCTTTCCACACAACAATCCCCATCGGTTTACAACATCCCTTCAAAGCATTCCTCGCGCTCTTCCGTACTTCATCACAACCGCCTCAGCCAAGTAAAGCGGATGGATGTTGGCGTCCAACGGAACGCTCAAATTCTTCGCCATTGGAACCCAAACCGTGTCCGTCAGGTGATTCTGAACATCTCTTGGCAACTCCGGGAATCGATCACAATAACGGCGAAGCACGTAGTACTGCCCATCCGTCATGTTTCGAAGTTCGCCGACTGTGTGTTCGAGAGGATGCACTCCGACACGGTGCGGCGCAACCGAAAATGCCTCCTGAACACGGTTCTCGTGAACCACAATTGTTCCCGCAACGAGATCACCAACGCGCTGAAGGCGTGGATTCACAAACATCGAAACAATCCCGATGAAGTAGAACCCAGGCAGAAAGTCGGCAACCCGCAAAATGTTTCGCGCAGTCGCGGCCGCAAAGGTAACCGGAGTCCCATCAAGCATCCGAACCCGAATGCCCGCCATTTTCTTACCCAGAGTCACTCCATTCATCAGGCCCTCACTGAAGATGAAGTAAGCAAAGGGTCCCATGGAGATCAAGAACATCGTGACGCCCAGCGCAAAGCCCGAAAACAATCCGCCGGTGAAGAAACCCATCAAACCGATCACAGTAAGCAGGCCATAGATGCCGAAAAACAGGATGATAAAGTCCACGAAGTTGGCCAAACAGCGGCTACCCAACCCCGCCAGGCGGTAAGTTAGAATGGTCTTTTCCGGTGTGAGGACGACAGTCTCCAGCGGCACAACATGCAGTGTACTGAGAATGAGTGGCGAACCTAACGAGTTTGGAAAATCAGATTCCTTCTTCGAGCCTAAAGTAGTTCGGGCCGTCATCGTGCCAACGCGTCGGCTGTGGTGGCTAATCATCGCAGGAGTTCCCTTGATCGTTCTCGCGACGCTCATCGGTATGGGCTGGATGCTTTATGCCTACAACTTGTTGCTCGGAGCTATCTCGCTCTTGACCTATCATTTTGGAGCCTCTGCAGAAGGTCTCCGGATCCGGCGGCGAATGGATGCCGTGCTTTCAGTTCGAGCACGGAACCGGATCCAATTCGAAATCGAAAATGAGAGCGGAGTTTCTGTTTCAGGACTCGTAAGAGACGAGCTCCCTTCGACATTTGGTGGCGAATCAAATGAGTCGAAGTTCAAGGTTGCGCCTGGGCACAAGTTCGGTTTTGAGTACACCATGATCCCGCCGGAGCGCGGGCAAGAGAGCTTAAGGGGAACCTTCTTGCGATTGGATTGCCCACTCGGTCTGGTGCAAAAGCAAGTCGAACTCGAGACCAGCCAGGACGTGAAGGTGTATCCAAACATCCTCGCTCTTCGCGAGTTCGCCCTTCTGAACCAGCAAGGTCGACTTCGGGAGGTCGGAGTAAGAGTCTCGAAGATGCGTGGCTTGGGCACCGATTTCGAGTCCCTTCGTGAGTACTCTGATGGCGATGACTACCGTAAAGTCGACTGGAGTGCGACCGCCCGTCGGGGAAAACTGATCGTACGACAGTACGAGGTTGAACGAAATCAAGCTGTCATGATCTGCGTCGACTGCGGGCGCCACATGCTCGCCGAGATCGGCGGAATTAGAAAGCTCGATCTTGTTCTGGACGCCATCCTCATGCTCATCCAGTCGGCGATCGCCGCTGGCGATAACGTCGGTTTTCTTGCCTATGGCGCCGATGTCATCACCTACGTTCCCCCCAAAAAGGGTCAGCGACAGCTCGGGGTCATCCTCAATGCCATGTACGGTCTCGTCGCCGAGCCCGTCGAGAGTGACCCAGTTCGAGCCTTCAGCTATCTAACCGCACGCCACAAACGAAGGTCCCTCCTCGTCAACTTCACCGGCCTCGAGGACCGAGATATGGCCCGAGATGTTGTGCAAAGCTTCGGCACAATGGCCCGGAGCCACTTGGCTTTGCTCGTCAACATCGCCGATCCTCGATTCCGCGAAATTCTCCGAAAAGAGCCCGAAAGCCCAGACGAACTTTTCAGGTTCGCATCCGCCCACTTCCTGACCGACGAGCGACGTCAGGCGGCCTCAATGCTTCAAACCGCACATCTCAAAGTGCTCGACTCGGAACCCCAAGATTTGGCGAAGGATTTGGTGACCTACTACCTTGACGTGAAGTCAAGGGGTCGGCTCTAAAGACTCACAAAACCCAGTCTTCCTGATAGTTTAGGGTTAAGGTTGCATGACATGGCATGTAAGTTGCCGTAAGAATCCGATGTATCATGCGGTTGACTAACGGAGGAATTTTGGAGCCAGGCGATGGATTTACCTTAGACGGAATCAACCCCAAAGTGCTCCTGAGCGAGACCAACGCACCATGGTCCAATGGAGCCTTTTTGGCAGTGAGCCTGGTTTACGTTGGTGGTCACTCCGACCATGCCGACCTTGCCCTTCCTTTGTTAAGGCAGTTGAGCATCCCTGCAACATTCTTTATCGATCCTGCGACGATGCTGGATGATGTCAGGCGATGGGAGCAAGTGCGAGCAACCGAACACGAGCTGGCCCTAGCCCCGTTCATGGGTGCCCAGAAGACCGGCTTTCTTCCTGGCTGGACTCAAGGTGCATTTGGCGAAGAAGTCCGATCCTCAAAGCGGTTCTGCCGCGAAGTTTTTGGTGTGAGTCCACGAAGTCTCTACCATCCTGGCGCCACCCTCTTCGGCGATCAGACGAACTTCACAACGATCATTGAGCAAGAGTTCGACAATGTCGTCACTTCTACCCCCGGTGTCAACGGTCCGCTCAGCCACGCGAAGAACCTTTCCTCCCGACCACTCACCTCTTACCCGAATCAAGAATTCCGTTCGCTCCTTGGGCTCGAAGAGCCAAACTGGCTCATCATTCCCTTCGGACCCTTGTTCGAGGGCGATCACACCCGCATTCTGGTACATCGAATGATGTTGGAATCAATCGGTCGAGAGCGCAAAAACTTGCGGATTGGGACGGTTGCCCAAATCGCGGCCGAACTAAGAAACCGCCAGTCCCCGGTAGAATAGCCCTTGATTTTGGTGAGTCTTTGGCTCATCATGGATCGCAAAGGCGCGACCCCGCATGAGAGCAACTCGAGAAGAATATTGGCAGTTTAGTCTCCCTGAGAAGCTCCTTTTTTACGCCTGTGCTCTGGCGTCTGTCGGCTATATGTGCTGGCAGATCTGGGTCCGAGTTCAGCTCTGGATGAGTGGCCGTCCAACTGGAGAAGTGCGCCAAGGCAAGCAGTATTGGATGCCCACTCGTGCCGGGCTAGAACGCTGGTTTGGTAAGGTTTGGACCTATATCCTTTTACAAAAGAAGGTGCGAAGTAGCCGCCCAAAGACCGGCGCGCCCATGCACCTCATGATGTTCTATGGGTTCCTCGCCCTCTTTGTAGCAACCACTCTTCTAGGCATCAACACCTACTCGCCCATCAAGTTTCACCACGGAACGTACTACCTCGCCTATGAAGTCATCTTTGACACACTAGGCCTGCTTCTGCTGTTCGGCTTGATCTGGGCGATTGTGCGCAGGGGGTCAACCAAAGAGCCCATCTCAAAGGACAGCGTGGACATGCAGGTCCTCTGGCTCCTGCTCCTGATTACGGTGAACGGCTACTTATTAGAAGCCGCCCGAATCGCGATCAATCCCCAATCACAGAAGGGTTGGGATTCGGTCTCATGGGTGGGCTTTGCGCTCGCGCAACCACTCGCTGCACTCAAAGGAAATGTCCTCGCGTATAAAGCCCTCTGGTGGTTCCATGCCCTCTGCGTGTTCGCCTTCTTCGTTCTTATTCCCCGTCTCAAGCTTCGACACATCGTGCTAGCAATCTTTAGCGCAGCGGGCTCTCCCGATACGCCGATGGGGAAACTGCGGACCATCCCAATGGAAGAAGTCGAGCAGACCGAACAGATCGGCGTCAAGTACGCAAGGGACTACTCGCGCTGGCACCTGATGTCGCTCGACGCCTGTATGGAGTGCGGTCGATGCACCGAAGTCTGCCCCGCTAACGCTGTCGGCAAAATTCTCAATCCCAAACAGATTGTCCAAGACTTGCGCGGAGCCATGGCGAGTGGAGCCGAAGTCGTCCCTTCGCTCGACCCCGAAGCCCTTTGGCAATGCACCACCTGTAACGCCTGTGTCGAAGCCTGCCCAGTCCTCATTCGGCACGTGGACATCATCGTCGACGCCCGCCGAAATATCGTCTCCGAAGGCGGTCTCAGTGGCTCGGCCGCGCTCGTTCTTCGCCAAACCGCCTCAACCGGCAATGCCTGGGGAACAAACGGAAACCGCGAAGAGTGGATGCAAGGTCTTGACATCCCTCTCGCCAGAACCACATCAGAGTTCGAATATCTCTTCTGGGTCGGCTGCGCCGGAGCAACCGATGCCGGAGCGATCAAAACTACAAAAGCCGTCGCCGATCTACTCAAAACGGCTGGGGTCAGTTTCGCCTGCCTTGGCAACGAAGAAGCTTGCACGGGGGACCCGGCCCGCCGCCTTGGAGAAGAGTTCCTCTTCCAAGAAAAGGCAATGGAGAACGTCTCCGCCTTCGAGCGATACGGCGTCAAAAAGATTGTTACCGCCTGCCCCCACTGCTTCAACTCGCTGAAGAACGAGTACGGTGACTTCGATGCCAAGATCGAAGTTTTCCACCACACCCAGCTTCTGCAATCCCTCGTTTCGAAGGGCAAGCTCCTTGCCGCGAAGCCAGAACGAGGGTCGGTTGTCATGCACGATCCTTGCTATCTGGGTCGAGTCAACGACGAATCCGAGGCCCCTCGGGCTTTGGTCGAAGGCATGGTTAACCCCGAATTCCACTCTCAAAAGACTCGCTGCTGCGGAGCTGGTGGCGGCCGGATGTGGATGGAAGAAGCCCTCACCGAGCGACCCTCAAACGCTCGAGTCGAGCAGCTCCTCGCTACCGGCGCCAAAACCGTCGCCCTCGGCTGCCCCTTCTGCAAAATCATGCTCGACGCCAGCGTCAAGCAGGTGACAGAAGAAGAGATCAATCTTGTCGACTTGGCGGAAATGCTTCAACAGGCAAACTCCAAAGCTTCGGTGACGTAGATCCTTCAAATGCTCGCGATTGACCCTGGCTTCGCCCGCCTCCAAGGAACCTACGTGGGAACGATGTTTTACCATGACCAGTTCCAAAACAAAGACTTGGAGATGTCCATCCAGGTCCGCTTCGAGGATGGAGTCTATGACACCAAGTACCGCTTCTCACCCCCGAAGTATCAGTGGGCGGTCGACAGTATTGAGATCAGCGAAGATGGCACTCAGTGGGTTGAGAGCAATCTCACAGAGAAATTTGTTTTCAAGCTCACCAACTGGAGCGAATTCCAGAAAGGCAAATCTAACTGGTTTGAGATGGAACGAACTCAACTCACATCCAACTTCGTCGGCCTCTTCCGCCGTCGCTGGACCCTCGCCCCCAACGGCGACCTTATCAGCGAAAAGTGGCTGAAACCAAACGGCAAAGAGTGGGAAGTAAGCCACCGAATGGTTCTAAAACGGAACCTGTAGAACGACCCGTTCGACGACTGCAACTCCTGCCGCATGAGTCTTCTCGTGGGTTAATGAGACAAAAACTCGCAATCGTGCCGAGTCGAATCGATGATCACGAATGACCACATGCGGCTGACCCAAAGGGTCGTTCAGAATCTCGATATTCCTCATCAACAGAGGGATTCCCACCGCTTTGATCACCGCTTCTTTAGCCGCCCATCGCCCGGCAACCTGTTGAGCGTTCCTGCAATATGCCTCTTCTCGCTCGGTCAGGACTTTAGGAACAAAACGAGGATTCCGCATCGCATGAGCAATCCGCGCAATGTCCACCAGATCGATCCCCACTCCAACAACCACAGGTTCATTATGAGCGTAAACTAAATAGGCTTGCGCTATTTCATTCATGCTCCTGATGGCCAGCAGTACGGCCCCGCTGATATCCCGACGATCAACCAATGGATCGCCGAAGGTCGCATCATACCAACCACCCTTCTCCAGCCTGAGACGAGCACGATGCGCGTCGCTGCAAGCACAATCGATGGCCTCATCTGGGCAGAGAACCAAACGTTTCAGGCGTACACGCCTCAATCCGTGAGCACGGGGCGGCTCGAGCTTCGAGCTTCTTGGGTGTGCCTCGCCGGGTCACTGATTCTCTGTTGCCTGCCCGTAGGTTTCCATGTGGTCGCCGGCATAGCTGGGGTCCTTTTCGCAGTCATCGCGTATCGCAAAGGCAACCAAATCGCCCTGGCTGCGCTCGTCCTCAATCTTCTGCTTCTTGCCCTGGTCGTCTTTCAAATTCAAGGCAAGCCCACGCCCTACGATCCCGAGGCGATCCTCGAAAGGTTCAAGGCTTTAACGCCTCGATAAAGAACTCTAGCTGACGATCTTGCCGCAAGCCCGCGTGACCCTGGTCAACGCCGACATAAAGCCGGTAAGGCTTGTTCGCCCGGTCAAGCGCCGCGATCATCTGGTGGGTGTTAGACGGGTGGACATTATCATCGGCAGTCCCATAGAACAAACAAAGCTTCCCTGTCATATCCTTCACGTACTCCATCGCCGAACCCAGCTTGTATCCATCCGGATTGTTCTGCGGCGTATCCATGTAGCGCTCCGTGTAGATCGTGTCGTAATGGAGCCAGCTCGTGACCGAGCTACTGGCACAAGCCGCCGCAAAGACCTGCGGGTGGCGTACAAGTGCTATCGCCGAGAAGTAGCCGCCGTAGGACGTGCCCTCAACCCCAACCCGCGTACCATCAATCCAAGGGTTCGCCTTGCAAAAATTGGTTACCGCCGCCGCAGTGTCATCAACCTCGACAACCCCGAGCTTGCCATAGACCGCCTGGGTGAAGTCCCGCCCACGCCCCGAAGTTCCCTTTGCATCAATCCAGGCCGTGATAAAGCCGAGCTCACACACGGCATCCGCACCTCGATAAGCCTCACGGCTCGAACCAGATTCCGGGCCGCCATAAACCCGAAGGAGCATCGGATACTTCTTCGCAGGATCAAAATCGCGAGGCTTGCAGAGATATCCGTAAACCGGCGTCACTCCGTCCGCTCCCATCACCGAAAACCGCTCCGCCGCCCGATATCCTGCGTCCTCATAAATCGAGAGATCGCCCTTGGTAAGGCCAATCTTTACCTTTCCATTCGCATCGCGCAAAATCGCAGAAGGTGGCAAGCCCAACCTTGAGGCCCGGTCAATGAACATACTTCCGTCAGCAGAGACAATCGGGTTATGACTCGTCGAAGGATCCGTTAATCGGACATCACCTTTACCGTCCAAACCAACACGATGGAGCTGAATCAAATACGGATTGTCTCCGTCATGCGCCGTATACCAAAGCACCTGCTTCTCTTCGTCGAGTTTGACAATCGCGTCAACCTCCGCTTTCAGATCCGTCACCTTCGAGATCAACCCCTTCTCCAAAGACCCAAGCCAGAAGTTGTTAAACCCGTTCCGCTCATTCACCCAAAGGAACCGCTTCCCGTCCTTCAGCCAAGTCATTCGAGGGCTGTTATCCACCCACCCCGCCGGGTTCGACTCCTGAATCACAACCCGAGATTTGCCAGACGTTAGGTCGGCGGCACAAAGCTCCATCACGTTCTGTTTTCGGTTCGTGCGGTTGAACAGCAGAGTCTGCCCATCCGGCGCAAAGCGAACGTTGTAAACGTAGTGCGCGATGTCCGCATCGGTAGATGCAAAAGCGGCATCCACTTGCTTTGATGCCCCTTTCACCACGTCGTAAGCCCAAAGCTGAACCGCCGGATTCGGAGTTCCCGCCTTGGGATAAGCCTCCGTGTAAAGCTCATTCTGGACGCCATTCTGCTTGGTCGTAAGGAAGTAGTCGAGCACCTTCGATTCATCAAAGCGGTAGTAAACAAGGGTCTTCGAGTCCCCCGACCACCACATCGCCTGGTTCTGGTTCAGCTCCTCGCCGTACACCCAACTTGCCGTGCCGTACTTGATCCGAGTCTGAGCCGACCCGTCTTTGGTGATCTCAACCTTCCCATTTGGCGTTTCCAACGTGATGTTCGAGTTCGCGTATCGAGCGGTGTACTTTCCGTCCGGACTCGCCGCTGTGCTGAACTGCCTCCCCCGACTCGGTGCCCCCTGCCCCCGCCGTCCCAGCCCAGTATCTGCCCCGGCTGAGGTCTCTTTCGGAGTCTCGGATAAAGCACGGGTGGAAATCTCAATCCGCTTTCCATTACTCAGCAGAACAAACTTGGAGTCCGCCGAAAAACCCGTTGCTGAAACAGGATTCACCTTCGAGTCAAGGGTAGGAATCTCCTGTCGCGCCTTCACATAAGCTGCATAACGCGGGTGCTTTGGCAAGTCAGACTGAAGGGCAGTGTACAGAAGGGGCGCAAGTATCGGCACCTCACGACGCTACCCCAATCACGCTATTTCGGGGCAATCAAAAGTGGTCGCTTTTCGACCGGACCTTCCTGAGTCACTCGGAATCCAGCCCGCTTCATCCCGCGCTGAACAAGCGGCGACGACATAAACGCCTTGTTCGGAAAACCATCCCGAGCATTCTCGATCCCCAGCTGCATCTGCCCGTGATCAATCCCAATCATGTCCTTCGAAACCCAACCTTTCGATGGATTGAACCCAGTCACGAACGAGTACTTACCGTAAGTCTCCGGGAACAGCCGCACATAAGCCTCCGCCGACGCCAGACTCTCCTTCGGAGTGAACATCATGCTTGCCACCGCGCAAGGCGGCGCCAAGGTTCCGTTATCGACCCAATCTCCAAAAATCCCCTGTGCACCGTAGCCGTCGGGAACATCGCAAGCACTCAGACCCCAAATCCCCCCGCCGTAGCCCTTAAACTTCTTCGGATTCTGCTTCGCGTATTCAATCTGAGAGAGAGTGTTGTTTCGACTGCTCACCCAATAGTCGTAGCCCATCATGTCGCGCTTGCCCTTAAAGTCAAAGAAAATGTGCGACATCTGATGCAAGAATAGCGGCCCGCCCGTCAACACTTCCTGCCCATAACCTTTGAAGTGCTTCCGCTCAAACCCCTTCCAAACATCCGCTGGAATCGACTCATCTGAGCCCAACATCAGCAGGTACAGCATCGTTGATTCGAAATATCCATTCCACTCAGCATCAATAAATCCCTGATTTGGTCGCCAACCCATCGTAAGGGTCTTCTTGTTCGGCTTCGTTCCATCGTTGGTGAGCATAAACTTCCAGTCGATCGCCTTCAGAATCTGGTTGCTCATCCGCGTGATCTCAGGGTCCTTCAGGGCTCGCTCGTTCATGATCATCCCGCACCAAAAAATCGCGGAATCAATGGTGGAGAGCTCGCTATCCCACTCCTTCGTCCCCGTCTCCCAGTTCAGCCAATGGTAGAACCAACCCCGGTGCTTCGGCGCATCCTCGATCATGTGCTTGAGTGTCTTCCGAGAAACCTTAATCGCCTCAGAGCGCGTCATCCAGCCCCGATGCTCGCCAACGGCATAAGCCGATAGCGCAAACCCAATGGCCGCAACACTCGCCACAACGTGGTCATCCGTGTCCTTGTCTTGAAAATTCCGAGATCGATCTTTGGTAAACCCCGTGACCGGGTGGGACCGCTCTACGAAGTAGTTGAACGTGCGTTTCGAGATGTCATTCAGCAATGGCCATCCCTTCTGAGGAGGTTGAACAAGAGCGACGGCAAGTGCGGCTGAAATCACGAGTTACTTGCGGTAGGTCGCCTTTTCCATCTGCCGAAGCTCGAGCGTAATTCCCGCCTCGCCAGATTCGTGCGAGCGAGGGAACGCTTCCAACAGGGCAGCGTGCATCCCATCCGTAATCTGCTGAACCAGTTCCTCAGGTCGTCCCGAAAGGATCGCGACTTCGCAGTGAATGAACCCATGAGGGCCACCCTCACCCATCACCCAGGTATGCCGAAGCGAGTGGTAAGCCTTAATCGAAGCCGGAGAAATGCTTTCAAATCCCGCCAACTTGAGTACCAAGGCTTCGAGAATGTCAACGACATCCTGGTTCTCAACAACGTCGCTGGTGGTTTCAAGAATAATATGCGGCATAAGGGCTACTCCGAGAGCGGGGAAAACGGATCGCGTTCCTTGCCATAAAGGCTCCAAAACGCGACCCACATACAAACTTCGGCGACCGCAACCGCCGTCTTCAGCCATTGCGGAATATTCGGGTTGAAACTAAAAAATCCCTCAATCGGCGCCGCGATGAAGCACAGGACAACTCCGGTCACGATCATCATCACCGCGTCCTTCGACGCACGCCGTAAAGACTCTCCCCGCGAAAGCAGCCCCGGCACCAGAATTGCCCAGCCAAGCCGCAAACCCCCCGCCCCCGAAAAGATAATCCCCGAGATCTCCGGAACCCCGTGCGGAGCAATCGACGAAAGCAAGAAGTACAGCTTGCCCACCGCATTCATCTCATAAGACAAAGCCCCAATCAGAGCACCGTTCTGAACCATCATCCCAATCGAACCCAGACCCATCGTCGCCGCCCCGATCGCACCAGCAATGATCGAGACCGTCGGGTTGTTCGACGCGTAAAAGAAGCTCGCCGCCAAACTCTCATCCAAGTTCCGCCCCTCGTGCTTCCCGTCCGTCCAATCCTTGAAATTCCCCTCCATCCCGCCGGCAAACACGCTCAGATTGTCGTGATTGTAGGCGATCATTCCATAAGCAAAAAACGCGCTCCCAAAAGCCAGGGCAAACGAAGCCCAGAAGAACGCCTTATTCCGCCGAAACGTAAGAACCACGTTTAGGATAAACAGCTCAACGGCTCGGAAGAAGGGCTTCTTCGGTGCCCGATAGATGAGCGCATGAGCCCGCCCCACCAGGTTATTCAAGTAGTTGGCCAGCGGAACGTTCTGGCTCCGGGTGCGAATCACCGAAAGGTCGGTCGAGGCTTTCCGATATAATCGAACAAACTCGAACAGCTCATTCTCGTTGAGGTTGCCGACCCGCACGTCAGCCTGCGCGCAAAGAGCTTCGAGCCGCTTCCAATCGGCAATGCGACGGTCCACCAAAGTCTCTTCGTTCATGCGCCCTCGCTCTCATTATAGAGCGGTCATGCTCGCGCTCGCCTGTGCCGCCGCCTGCCCCGCCGAAATCTATTCGGCAAAGGTGCTCCGAGTCGACGGAGGCATGATGGTCTTCCAAGCGAACGGCACCGAGCTGCAAGCGAAAATTGAACCGAAAACCCACTTCTGGCGTCGCCGAGCCCAAGTCGATGCCTTCAAGTTCAAAGAAGGCGACGAGGTCACCGTCAACGTCCGCAGCAACGAAAAAGGAACCTATCTCCGCGAAGTCACCGACGCCGAAAGCACCCGCTGGCTCGGCTTCATCCGCAAAGGCATCATGCTCGGAACCCTCCGTGGCGGAGACAAAGACGGCATCTTCATTGAGTTCGCCGACGGCAGCCGATACAAGTACCGCATCACCGAAAAAGCCGCAATCCTCATCGGCGGCAAAACCGCCAAAACCGCCGACCTCAAACAAGGAATGCCGGTCTTCATCAAGGGCAGAACCACCAGCACCCTCGACACCTCCGTCGCCACCCTCAGCGACGGCCCGCTCAATACCGAGCTACCCAAAACCGACGACCCTGCCTCCATCGTTGGCGAAATCCAAGAATTCGATGCCGAAAAGCGAGTCCTCACCGTCAAAAATGGCGTCAGAGAAACCCGTATCGTTCTCGATAAAACGAGCCAAGGAGACGTGGCAAAACTCACGGGTAACCCTTTCATCTGGCTCGTCGTCGAACGGACTGATTCAGGGCTGCTTCGTGCCATCGAATTTCACACAATTTCATCACCTAAACGATGAAACTAATCAACTGAAAAGTGCGTCAACTTGAGTAAGAAGCGCGTTCGCCACTACGCATGGCATGGAACTTGCGAGTAGGTTGATGCGCCTAACCACAACTAGGTTGCGCTCGTCACTCATCTCGATCCAGCCCAAACAGTCGATGCAAATCAATCCGGCCCCCGTGCACGAAGAAGAAGGTATCCCCAGCTACCTGAACCGCCTGACGCAAGAACCGTTGCTCAGCGCGGAAAGCGAGATTGTGCTCACCAGAGCGATCCAGAACGGTGACCAAGCCGCCCGACGCCGGCTCATCGAATCCAATATGCGCCTGGTGATCAACATCGCCAAAGGCTACAAGTGCCGCCATATCCCGATGGAAGACCTCATCCAAGAGGGCGCCATCGGTCTGATGCAAGCCACCGAACGGTTCGATCCCGACCGCGGGTTCCGATTCTCAACCTACGCTACCCACTGGATCCGCCAATCCATCGGCCGAGCCATCGACAACAAATCGAAGGCCATTCGCCTCCCTGCCCACGTCTCCCAAACCATCCGCCGAGTCGAAAAAGAGCGCGCCAAATTTCTCCGCGAAACCGGACACGAGCCAACCCTCCAAGAACTCTCCGAACTGATCGGAATCTCGGTGGTCAAGCTTCAACAAAACATGAGCGTGGGTCAAGAAATGCTCTCCCTCGACCTCCCCATCGGCGACGGCGGCGGAACCCTTGGCGGGATGATCCGCGACGAAACCACCATCAACCCCGAAGAGCGAGCGATGCGCGAATCCATCCTCTCCGAACTCCGCAATGTCGTCTCCGAACTCAGCGAGCGCGAACAGCAAGTCATGGAATTCCGCCTCCGAGGCGATGGCGTCGAAGTCCAACCCGAAGAAATCGCCCAAGCCCTCAACCTCACAAGGGACCGAGTCCGCCAAATCGAAGTCCAAGCCATCCGCAAACTGCGAATCATCGCTCAGCAAAGAAGGCTCCGCGAGCTACTCTAGCGGCTACCTGCATGGGACGCCAGGATGAGCAGAAGTAGCCTGGGTGGCACTGGTAAGCCCGTCAAGAGATGCTATGAAGATTATAAGAGCTTGCTTACCAGTGAACCAACGTGGAACCACGTGTGACTATTAATCAAGCCCGAGGATGCGATTCATTGCATTCGCTCAAACCCTGCCCGCACAGGACTTTGTTCTGATATGATAGGCTATCGACGGTCATAAGCCTGGGAAGTTTTGCTCGCAGAAAAGGCTGAGATCGAGGTGGAAAGAAGTTGGTAGCATGAGCGAAAGGCTGTTCACTGACAAGCTAGTGTATGGAAAATTGGCAGTACCAATAACATGGTCGCTTGACAGTGCCACCCCATCCCCTTCTGCTTACCCCGCCCACGCTAGTGGCTCGCCGTAGCCATATAACCTCAGCAATGCTACCAATTTATATGGCTACGGTAGGGATAGGGCTTATCACCCTCCTCTGGTCATTCCGGGGGAGGAGAAGCCGTATCCCAGCTTTAGATGCCCGATCCATTGTTGCTAGTGCTCAGAATGTAAAACTCCGAAAGACTAGGTTAACGAGTGTCTCGGGAAGTTTGTACGTAACTCACGAAGTAATCGTTTTTCAAGTTAATCTTGGAAGGGTGCCGATGTCCTACGATCGGCAACAGGTGAGTTCTTGGAATCTAACAGAGAGTGTGCTCGATCTTTCCACTTCAGGAATTGTGAAAATTGATAATCGGGGACATGTCGTTACTATAGAAAATGTGTCAAGCACCTGCTTCAACTATCTAGTGCGTCATTGGTCTGCCCCAAAAAGTTGATTTCATTGTGTCGACGAGCCACTTGCCTGGGCTGGGTAAGCAGAAGGGGATGGGGTGACACGTTTAAGCGATCATTGCCGAGTGTTTGGCTGACAGGCGCCTAGCTTAAGCGTGAACAGCCTTCCGATCTCACCGAGCACTTCCAACCGATGACTGGCTCAAAGTCTCGGGCCGCTGATTGAGCTGTCAGCAAATATGCACGACCCACGTCTAAAGAATTCGTCCAACGCCTCTAACCGCCTCATCTCGACGAGCCACTTGCGTGGGCTGGGTAAGCAGAACGGGATGGGGTGGCACTGGTAACCGCGCACAGCGCATATCGACGCTCTCACCGAACCAGGTTACCAGTGAGCCAACTTGGAGTGACCAGAGCTTTCCATAAAAATCCTCAAACTCCAAACTCACAACGAGCAGGTTGACAAACCCCCCGAAACTTCGCCTAGTAGGTAGATGTTCAATTCTCACAAAAGCACCCCGTTCCACCGCGTGACCACCCGCCAACCGCAGCACCACTCGCACCGATGTCCGCCTTTCCAGGTTCAACGAAAAGCACCGACTTCACCGAAATCCCCGCCGTCGCCTCACATCTCTGAATCCAAAAGCACCGACTTCACCAACCCCCATTCATGCGCCCCTTTGCGCCCATCAGATCGCCCAAATCCAACACCCGTTGAACCTAAACTGCCCCTTAAACTCTACACACGCTCCGTCCCTCCAATGGGCGCATCAGGCAAAAAAGGGCCCCCTGGAGGGAGGGGGCTGGGGTTGGGGTTAGGTTGTGCGGTCAATAAGTCTTAGTGGTGATGATGCTCGTGCTCATCGCAAGAGCCGTAGCCGAGGAAGTGGTGCCCGTGCGAGGCTTCCGCCTTCGCAACAATGTTCTCACACTCTTCGCGAATCGCCTGAACTGTCTCGATCTCCGTCGGGTTCGGCTTCGAAACCGGCCGTCGCAAGTCGAGCGGCCCCATCAGCATCCCCACGGTGTTCACATCGTCAAGGCCAAACATATGCCCCAATTCATGCCCCGCGGTATGCCGCATCTGGTTAGCGTTCATCTGCTTCCCGTTCGGGTCAGTCGTTCGCAAGTGAATATCCGCATTAAAGACCGGCGTCGCCTCATTCCCTTGTCGCTCAATCGTTCGACTCCAGTTGATGTAACCCGAAACAATCGAGCCATCCAGCCGAACATCTTTGCCGTACCGAATCTTAATCGTCGCCTCTTCGCCCGGCTTGGCAAGCGCAAACTTAACATCGCCGTGAAGCGCCGTCTCCCACATCTCAAAAGCTCCAGCAAGCGACTCCGAGCAAGTCCCGATCTGCGAAGCGGGAGTATCGCCGTAATCAACCGCGACCAACAACCGCTGCCCCATGAGCATCGATTCGGCATATCCCTTCGCCTGAGCCTTGTCGCCGTTCGCAATCTGTCGCCGTGCCGCATCGATCGTATCGGAAGCCTGCGGATGAACCGCCGCCCGAGCCTTGAACCCTGCATATCCGGTTGCAAACAAAAGCCCCGTAACCGCGATAACCCCAAACTGCTGAACCTTCATTGTGCCTCGGGTTTGGTATTTCCCGCGTGCCAACCTGCACAGCCCTGCCCCGTTTACCAGGGTCAAAACAAACAAGCATCGGTGCTAGCTGACACCGATGCTGGCTGGTAAAAGTGATGCCCGGCAAGCCTTACGGCTGTAGTTTTACGGTGTCGATCACTTTGCCCTTCGAGTCGATTTGCCTGACCGTCGCGCCGGTCCTGTCGTACTCCAACGAAGTGAACGAATAGCCCGGAATGTAGGCGGCAGTAAACGGCTTCCAGAGCTTCTTGTTGCCCGCAATCTTCTGGTCGTACAACTCAGCCCCGCCGGCCCCCGTGACGAAGTACGTCACGCCGTTGATCGGCTTCGTGCGCTGGTAGTTATGAACGTGACCGTTGAAAACCGCCGTCACCCGACCTTGCTCAAAGATCGGCGCAACGACCTTCATATAAACCTCATTCTTCTTCTTATCCGACGAGTGGAAGGGCGGATGGTGGAACGCAACAAACCGCCACTTGTAGTTCGCGCCCTTTGCAAGCTCCTGCTTCAGCCAGGTCTGCGGCCCCGTGCCTTTCCAGTTGATGTAAGTATTGCTATCGAGGATTACCCAGTAGGCATCGCCGTAGCCAAACCCAAAGTTCCCCGGCCCCTTCGCCCACTTCGGCTTGAACTGAGGCAAGTGCCAGAGCTTGTAGTAAGCAAGCCCATCGGGATAAGCCTTCAGATCCCGATAAGCGGTGTCATGGTTCCCAGGTGCCGCCGTGCTTGCCGTCTTGGCGAGGATCGAACCGTAGACCGGGAAGTGATAAAGCAGATACTCGCTCTCGCGACCCCTGGGATAAACGATGTCTCCGACGTGGACGATCAGATCAGGGTCATACTTTTCGAGCTGCTTACCCACGAGCCTTTGCCCAGGCAACCCTCGACCCGAGTCTCCAAAAACTGCGAGCCTGACTTTTCCAGTCGGAAGTCCATGAGCCTTGTAGCTCTTCGAACCAACTGAATAAGACCAAGCCTGCCCCGGTCTGAGTCCGGAAACGACCCATTTGCGAACAAACAGGCCACGGGTGGCGAGTGAGATCGACGGCAAAGGACGTACCGTCAAGCCCTTCGCCTCAACGGGAATCTTGAGATCACCTTGCTGGATCACCTGGACGACCATCGTTCCCGGCGAAGAGGCAAGCTGCAGGTATGGCCCGGCGACTAATCCTGCCGTTGTCTGAGCCAATAAAGCGGGAACGAAAGCGGCGACCATCTCGCTCAGTTTATACTAGCTATGATGCCGAAGCTAGAAATCTTGAAGGGCTTCTCGGTACGTACCGTCTCGGGTGGAACAATCTTCCAAACACCCGAGTGGCAGCAGAACTGGCTGACCCACTATGGCGATCCCTCTCGAGTCATCAGCATTCAGGTGAGCGAGGGCAACGACCTCGTCGGCCTCTGGAATCTTTACCGTCACCGCTCGGGCTGGCGCTCCATCCGACCCCTTGGCGTTGGACCAAGCGACTATCTTGGACCGGTGGGCGCCTATAACGAGTTGTTTCGGGAAGCAATTCATAGCTTAAACCAACAGTCGCTCGTAGATATTCACCAGCTTCCCTCGGATCATCCGGCGCTGGGTGTTCTCGAAGGTCACGAAGCGATTGATCAAGCCAAGTGCCTCGTGCTGGACCTTCCTGCCAATTTTGATGACTACGTCAAAACCCTAAGCAAGAGTCTTCGCTACGATGTGAGGCGTATCAACGGAAAAGCCCTCCAGGAGAAAGGAGCGAGGGTCGAATGGGTGACCCCGGAGACAGTTGATAAGTTCGCCGATGCATTCTTCGAACTCCACAAGCTCCGCTGGAAGCAGCGGGGATTACCCGGAGCGTTCTTCGGCAAGGCAGAGCGCTTCCAGCGCGATTGGCTATGGCTCGCCGCCAGCCAGCAGAAGCTTTGGATGAACTTGCTGATCGCCGATGGGAAGCCGGTCGGTTGCGTCTATGCCATGCGCCACGAGCAGACCTGCTACTTCTATCAAGCGGGAATGGACCCTGCCGCCGCCAGTCTGTCGCCGGGCACCGTCTTAGTCGCTCAAACCATCGAGCGAGCGATCGAAGAAGGGTGTACCGAATTTGACTTCATGCGTGGCGATGAGCCGTACAAACGCAGGTGGAAACCAACCCGGGAACGAACCAATTTTCGGATCATTCTGCCACCTCAAACCGCCCTCACGAGGGCCGGCTATGCGTGGAACAAGGCGGCGTGGCGAGTAGAATCAAAGGTAAGAGAGCGCGTTGAGGGGAAAAGTCTCCGCAACCCTAAGCCTTAAAACTGACGTTAAACAAACGTAAGAAGCAAAGTTGACTAAACGTGTAGCGATCATTATTCCGGCCTATAACGAGGCCTCGCGCATCGCCACTGTACTCAAGGCGGTGAAGGCTTCTTCGTATGCGCACGAGATCATTGTTGTGAACGATGGCAGTGCTGACAACACCGCCGAGGTTGTCAAGGGCATCGAAGGCGTGCACCTTGTTGATTTGGTTAAAAATGTTGGTAAAGGTGGCGCGATGGTCGCCGGCGTCAGCTCGACGCTCGCTCCGATTATTGCGTTTGTTGATGCAGATCTCGAAGGGATTGAGCCAGGTCATATCGATTCAATCGTCCTCCCTCTCATTCGAGGAGAATGCGACATGTGTGTCGGTGTTTTCCGCGGAGGGAAGATCGGCAGTAATGCCGCGATGGCAGTAACGCCCTTTCTGAGTGGACAGCGGGCGATGAAGAGAGAGCTTTTCGAGAGCATCCCATACATCGGGGAGCTACGGTACGGGGTAGAAGTTGCGATCACCGAAGCGGTGCGCAAGAAGCGCTCAAAAGTAAAGCGAGTGATCCTGCGAGGCGTCAGCAATTGCTTTAAGGAAGAGAAGTTGGGCCTGGTTAAGGGACTTCAGGCACGAACAAAAATGTATCGCGACATCCGAGAAGCGATGGTGCGAACCAGAAAAAAGAAACGTGTCCAGCGCAAGAAATGGCTTGACCGTTAACTGTGCTCTTTCATCGCTTGGGCTATTTCTTTCTCTAGACGGGCTGTCTGTGTAGAATCGAAACCTTGCCAAAGTGCGCACACGACGCCCTTCTTGTTCACCAATGCACAGGTAGGAGTTGCGCTCACCATGACCCAGAAAGCTTTTTCGTCTGTAACGGAATAGTCGCCGCCGGCACCCAGCGAGACTTCGACTTTGGCCGCCCCTAACTGCGTCTTCGAGAGCCAGCTCCGCATTCCGGCTGAAATAGGATCTGCAGGATCCGAGAAAAGGACTAGAGACCAGTTATCACCAAGTTTTTTGGAGCTGTTTTTCTTCATTTTCGAAAAATCAAGCACCTGTCCGTTGAAGAGGCTCATGGGTTCCGTGGGTAAGAACGCCATCACGTATCCATCTGGAACTCTTACCGTGAAGTCGCTGTCCTGCAAGCTTGCATTAAGTTCCCATTTGCTAATCATAAACTCCCCCGATGGACCCAAGAATCGCTTGAGCTCACCTTCTGTGCTGAGTTCAAACTCGAATTTCTGAGGTCCAGCTTGAGTCTGAACAAACGTAGTCCAAACTTCGTTTCCGCCCGCCTTTGTGAGCTTCCAATCCTTTGACGGAGCGATTTGAAGCGGCGTGACTCCGTACGCAAATAGGCATGCGGTCACCTGAGGAGCAACGAGCTTTCCAATGCTGGGGAAGAATTTCCCCCCCCAAGGAATGGTTGCGTACTTGTTTGCATCTCCGTCAACTTCCAGCCATCCGTCCTTATCGTTGACCAGTGCAATCAGTTTTTGGGAAGTCGTTTTGGCCTGGTTAGGAAGCTTGCGAAGAATCGAAACCGGCCGGGTTTTAGAGCCCAACTTCAAAGTTGCTTCCGCGCGGATGCTTTTCGCGCTACTGATCTGCTTAGTGAACTGTTCCAGGGAGCTTCCTTTCTGGCATCCGGACGTGAGAAGTCCGGCAACGATTGACATCGCACACATGGTCATTATTTGCTCTAATCTTGCCAGTCGCATCTGGTACTTATGGCAGTATGACGCGTTTCCATCAGTGGAAAACCCTTTTCGGGTGAAGGAAGTGGAAGGAAAATTTGTTGTGTTTCGTTTAGGTGATGAGAAGTTTGGAGTGCCCATTGAGTCAGTGGAGCGCATTTTGCCTTCTCAAACGCTTACGAGAATCCCTCGTGCATCAAAGACTTTGGTAGGAATGTTTCCTTATCAGGACACGACGGTGGCGGTGATTGATGCCTCTGCTCGATTCGAGATTCCCTTGAATGAAGAGCCAGAGCACCTTTTGGTGATCTCGACAGGAGTCGGACGATATGCTCTGCGTGTCGAAGGCGTCGAGACAATCAACCACTTCTCTGAAGCTGACTTTGACGAGGCCCAAGACTGGCTGGCAAGCATTGAACCGGACCTAGCTTACGGCGTAGGCAAGAAGGATGGCTCGCTTTGTTTGCTTCTAAAACCAGAGGCGATCGTACCAGCTGATCTCAAAAAGAAACTTGAAAAACTAGCGGCTTAACCGCCTTTGGATTTCCGCTAAGGCATCGGCGCAAAGTGCGTCCGGTGCCTTAGTCGCGTCTAGGATGACCCATCTTTCGGGTTCTTGACTTGCAAGGTCCAGAAACCCTGCACGAACTTTTCGATGAAACTCTAGCGGCTCATGATCGAGACGGTTGTTGTCGCGCCCGTCTCCGATTCGTTGCAGCCCAACGACTGGGTCGAGGTCAAACAGCAGAGTCAGATGTGGCTTCAGCCCCTTTGTCGCGAAGCTGTTACCTCGCTTGAGGAAGTCGATATCGACGCCTCGCGCATACCCCTGGTAAGCCACGGAAGAGTCCGCGTGTCGATCGCAAAGAATGATGGTTCCGATGGCGAGTGCTGGTCGGATAATCGTCTCGACATGGTTGGCTCGATCGGCGAGAAACAGAAGGAGTTCGGCTTCTGGGACGACGTCCCCTTGCTCTAAAAGCAGTGCTCGGATCTTTTTTCCAAACGACCCCGCACCTGGCTCCCTCGTGACTAAGACGGAGTACCCAGCTTGCTCAAGTGCCGTCGCCAAACTGCGGATCGCGGTCGACTTCCCCGCCCCCTCTGGCCCCTCAAACGTCACGAACATGGAACCAAAGACTACCAGCAGGACGCTACAATACTTGGGTGAGAAAGACGTGGCTTCTGGCAGTGGTGCTTGGTCTGGTGCTGTCCGGATGTAAGGCAGAGCAAGCCAAGGCGGCGGTTGAGTCGAACTCCGATTCGGGTCAGATACAGCAAGTGAGCCTCGATGAATCCAGCGGCTTCCGAGGCGAGAAGCCACTGGAAGAGGACATCTGCTTTGAAGCGCAGCAACGCCGAATTCCAGTTCTCATGTTCCACGACATTGTTGCCGAGCGAGGAAAGGGCACCCTGTGGTACGACTGCACGATCGAAGAGTTTGAGGCGATCCTGCAAGCGATTGATATCGAGGGTTTCACTGTGATCTCATCACAGGATCTCTATGAGCACTTAACTGTCGGAAAAGAGGTGCCTGAGAAGTCGATAGTGCTCACATTTGATGATAACTATCAGAGCTTCTACGATTATGCCTGGCCCCTGCTCCAGCAATACAGTTACCCCAGCACGATGTTTGTTCATACTGGCTTTGTGGGAAGCCAACAAGGTCGTCCCAAAATGACTTGGGATACTCTCAAGGAACTCAGCCAGAACAAGCTGTTCACTGTGGGTGGTCACACAATTAATCACTTCCTCGATCTCAAAGATCGAGATATTGCGGAGCAGACAACTGAACTTGTCGATTCCAAGAAGGACATCGAGAAGAATCTTGGAATCACTGTCGATTTCCTTGCATATCCCAATGGAAGTAACAGTGAAGATACACAACTTCTGACCAGACAGTCTGGATACAAAATGGCGTACACAATCGTCAATACTCCTGCTGAAGAATCGCCTAATATTATGGCGGTAGGTCGATATGTACATACGAAGTATCAGGAAGCTCTTCGTGACCGAGATGGCGCAATCTTTGGACAGCCTGCCAGCATCTTTAGAACCCCGTGGAACAAGAAGTCGAAGATCAAATATGTCAACGAAAAGTTTGCGGGAGTTCCGCTCAAAATGACTTTCGGGGGAATGCCATCGACCCACATGAGCTTGACGGGGCGAGAAATGGTTTCCGCCTTCGTCGAACGGGAGCAGGCACAAGCGGGCATTAACGGTGGTTTCTTTGCGATGGCGGCGATCGCATCAACCGATAACGCCATGGTTGGTCCGCTCAAAACCCCGGAAATGGATGAAGTTGCTCCGGATCAATCCCCTGAAAGGTGGGACAAAATTAACGGTCGACCGCTCGTAATCTGGAGTGGTGAGGAGTTCGCCATTCTTCCGTACATTCCGGCTCAAATGGGTAAGGAAGAGCAGTTTCAGTGGTTCATGAAGGACTATAACAACACCTTTATGGCCGGAGTTTGGCTGGTCCACAACGGCGTACCTCAACCGCGCGAGTTCCAGAATGTTGTTGGTGCAAAAGACATTCAAGATCTGCGGCGCCGGGCATTTATCGGGGTCACCAAGGATGGGCAATTCGTCGCGGGCGCTGCTGTCTCCTCAGTTTCGAGCGAGAAGCTTGCCGTGGCCATCGCCGAAGCCGGTGTCGAAGAAGCTGTCCTGATTGACTCAGGCTTTTCTACGTCGCTTGTCTTCGACGGGAAGATTAAGGCCTCTGGACACTCCTCCGCTAAGGATCCCTCTCGCCCAGTCCCCCACGCAATCACGATCAAGGGGATCGTGGACGAGACGACGCAGGACGATGAGGACCTTGCGGTTCAGCAGCCTAAACGGCGAAGATGACCTTCGAAACACTTGAACTCGTTCTGGGCCTGACGGATTCCCGACGGATTCTCATCATAGAGGATAACCTGTCCTTTGCCCTGCGCCTGCGTGGATTTCTGATCAAGAAAGATCATATCGTTCACACCTATACTGGTGTTGAACGAAAAGGTAACCGCTTACTCGGCATTGAGCCGCTTTGGCCCGAAGATCCAGACGAAATCAACCTGGGCGACTATCAAGTCTGCTTTCTGGATCATTACTTCGCCGGACGAGACTTCAATGGCTCGACCTTTCTCGGAGTTCTTGCGAACTATCCGATCAAGGTCTGCGGGATGTCTTCAGTCGATTCGGCGAACGAGTCCATGCGCCGCTGTGGTGCGCTCACTTCGCTTCGAAAAGACAAACTTGATCAGCTCTTAACGCTGTAACGAAGTTGCACTAAGCCGCTGTCAAACGCCTCAGCGTCGAGGAGCTTCAAGGAAGTCTGTGGGAAGCCACCTGGGAACAAAGGAACTCCCTTTCCGAGCAAGACCGGGTGAACAGAGACCACGACTTCTTCAACGAGTTTGCCTTCGAGATAGCCCTTCACCAATTCACCGCCACCAACCAGCCATGAGCGCTTAACGCCCTGCTCTTTGAGCATCTTCTCCAGTTCTACCAATGACCCATTAAAATAGGCTGTGTCCGCTGTTGTGATGTCGAGCTTTTCTGAGCGGGTGACGACTAGGGTTCGCTTTCCTGAGTAAGGCCATCGGCCCATTCCACGCACGACATCGTAAGTGCCCCGACCCATGATGAGCGTGTCCACAGACTGATAGAATTCATCAAATCCATAGTCGTTGTCGGTGAACTGCCACGACAAATCATCATCGGGGCCAGCAATGTAGCCGTCGAGGCTCGTGGCGATGAAAAGAGTCGTGAGCACACAAAGATGATACTCGGCAATGCGAACCCTGGGGGCTCGTAGTACAATCCCGGCATGCCGTTTTCGGGTGTCCGCAATCAACAAGAACAAACAACGCCAGCTGTCCTCAACATTTTTGGTGACCTGGTTTCGATCAAGGTCGCCAGCGCTGAAACGGGTCATCAGTACACCGTGATCAGTGGTCAGACTCCACCGCTCGGTGGCCCTCCATTGCACCTGCACGTATCAGATTCAGAAACTTTTTATGTGCTTGACGGCACGTTCATCTTTGAGCTTGATGGAGAGATCTTCAACGCGCATGCGGGCGACGTGGTCCATATCCAACCTGGAGTCAAGCATCTTTATCAGAATGTTGGTTCTGAACCAGGCAGATTACTTCTCGTTGTTTCCCCGGGAGGGTTGGATGATTTCTTCATCGAGCTGGATTCACTCCTCAAAGCACATGCTGAGCCGCCGATGCCCGAGATCGCTGCTCTCCATGCAAAGTTCAAGATGGAGCTCCTCGGCCCTCCAATGGTCGCAAGATAACGAAAAATCGCCCCGCTGTGATCAGCGGGGCGACTCTGTGTTTACATTCAGCAGATTACTGAATCTGCGCCCAAATCTCTTTAAGCGAAGCTGCTGACTTGTGAAGGAGTTCCTTCTCTTCCGCGCTGACCGCCGGTTCGATGATTTCGACGACACCGTGTCGTCCAACAACGGTCGGGAGGGAGAGGGAGATGCCTTCGATTCCAAGCTTGCCGTTTTGAACTGCGCTGACCGGAAGGATCGCGTGGGAGTCGAGTGCGATTGCCTCAACGACTTCCTTGATCGAAACTCCGACCGCGCGTCCTGCGCCGCCCTTGAGGCGAATGACTTCTGCGCCTGACTTACGGGTGAACTCGAACACACCCTTTACTGCCTCAGCGTCAACGCCAGGGTAGGAAGTAAGCGGAACACCTTGTGCGGTTGCGGAAGAAAGGATCGGAACCATCGTGTCGCCGTGCTCGCCGAGGACGAGTGCCTTGACGTCTGGAGCCGATAGGTTGAAGTGATCCGCGAGCAATGATCTGAAACGAGCCGTGTCAAGAACTGTTCCAAGTCCAAGAACCTGCGCTTCGGGAAGAATTCCGCTCTTTGCTGCTAGGTGAGTCAGGATGTCGACCGGGTTCGAAACGACAACAATCGTCGCGCCCTCGGCGAGTTTGCACCCCTTAAGCGACTCAAGAATTCCTTTGAACAGACCGACGTTTCGGTTGATGAGGTCAAGCCGAGTTTCGTCTGGCTTGCGTCGTAGGCCGGCGGTGATGACCACGCAGTCGGAGCCGTTCACGATGTCGTAGGAGCTGGACGAGGTGAACTTGATGTTCGAGGTCAAGGAAGAGCCGTGTCGGAGGTCAAGTGCCTCGCCGTCTGCCATGTCGGGGTTGGCGTCCACCAACGCGATCTCCCGAACCTTTCCACCGAGCTGGAGCGCATAAGCTGCGTCCGATCCAACCCGTCCGCCGCCGCCAATGATGCTTGCCTTAAATCCCATCTTATCTGTGATTATGACAGGTTGAAGTTGGACGAACCTCTGATGTCCTTGCGGATTAATGAAAAGCCCCAACTCACTAAACAAGTTGAGGCTTTTATCTCACTTTGATTCGAAGTTTACGCCGCTTTAACTTCGTCGGCGAGCTGTTGGTTCACATAGACCTGAAGCCGGAGCTCCTGGATCTTCGTGAGGTTCCCGTGCTTATGTTCCTTAGCACCCGGCACCGGAGCGGGGCGGTCGGCCTTCCGCTTCTGAACCGTCTTGAGTAGCCACGCCTTCGTGTCTTCGATCTTTGCAACCACGCGTCGGGTTTGCTTTCTTCGCCAAGCTCGTGTTCGATTTGTCATCGTATCCTCGTGTTGCCGTGTTAAGGGCATCTTAAGAACCAGTAATTGAGCGGTTCTTAGCTCCATGATACGAAACCCCTGAGGGTTACCGGGACTGATGGACTAGCGGGAGTTATCCACATTCACAGATTAGTGGGAAAGACCCGCCTTATCGCTCGCAGCAGCTGCCTTCTTCCCCTCGGCGTCGGCTTCCATTTCCTCAACAGTTCTTGTGATCAGACGTGCGGCGCCTTTGTTGCCTTTGAACCGAGCAAGTGATGGCTCTTCGGCAAGCCGAGAGTTGATCTCAGGAACAAAGGCTTGGTACTGGGGAAGCCATTCGGCGAGCTCGGAAACCATTCGATCCGTCATTTGCCAAATCTCCGGAGGGTTGCAGACTGCCCCTGTGAGTGGATCCATCATCATGGCTTGTTTGAGGAGGTTAAGGTCGCCGTGGACGGCGGCTTCGACCGCCATTCTCTGCACTGAGATGCTCGCATTGCAGACTGCGGCGCAGCCCAAAGGTAGGTCTCCGACCACTGGAATTGAGATACCGTTTCCATCGGCGTAGCCCGGGGATTCGATCACGCAGTCGTCGGGCAGATTCGTAATCACCCCATTGTTGACGGTGCAGAAATGTCCCCGGTACATTCGCCCGGTCTCGAGCCCTTCTAGGATGTAGGAACCGTGCTCATTCCCTCTTTTCTCCGGTTCGAAGGTGAAGGGATCATCTTTGAGCCACCGCGGAAACTCGTGCTCAAACCAGTTACGTCCCTCGGTGCAAACACGGAGGTAGCCCCCGGTTTCGCCATGGATCCAGGTACTCATGTCGATCCAGCTAGGGATCTCTTCTGCCCGTTTTCGGTACCAGGGAACATACTCGCTCAAGTGCCCGTTTGACTCGGTGGAGTAGTAGCCAAACCGGCGGAGCATGTCGATTCGCACCTTCTCGGTCTCAGGATGCTTGCTGTGTTTCTCAAAGCCTTCAAGAAGGAATGGTGTCATGTCCATTCCCTTGTATCGCGCCTGAATATACCAAGTTTGGTGGTTAATACCTGCACAAATGATGTCGATGTCGTCGCGAGTCAGTTTCGTTCCTTCCGGATGCCAGCCCTTCTCGGCGCCAAGGTTTTCGATGACTGAGGCGATCTGGCTGTGCCCTCCAATCACCCCATGGCAAAGGCCAATCGTTGGAATCTCGGTGTACTTGTTGCAAGCCCAGGTAAGCATCGCCATCGGGTTGCTGTAATTGAGGAAGAGCACCTCGTCGTGGGCGACTTCCTCCATGTCGGCGCAGAAGTCAAGGAGGACGGGAATGCCGCGCTGCGCGTACATGATGCCGCCGGGCCCCAGAGTGTCACCGACGCATTGATCCACGCCGTATTCCAGGGGAGTGTTCACATCGTAAGCGAATGCTTCAAGTCCACCGACCCGCACGAAGGAGAACACATACTTGGCTCCTTCAAGGGCTTCGCGCCGGTCGAGATGGCTCTCGATTTTGGTCGGCAATCCTGCCGACGACACATCTCGCGAAATCAGCTGCTGGACCATCGAAAGGTTGTGCTCGTTGATGTCGTGCAGGGCAACCGTCATCTCCGCGAATTCTGGGACGCAGAGAATATCTCGCACCATCGTCCGTGTAAATCCCACCGAGCCGGCGCCGAGAATCGCAATTTTGAAGCTCATGGAGCCTAGTTTAGCCAGCGACTATTCGTCAATGCGCGAGAAGTAAATCACGGTGACGTGATGATTCGGGGTAATCAGATCTCCGTAGACCCTCGAAAGCAATCCGATCACGTCGTCTTGCGATCTAAACTCCGGATTCTCTCTTTCGATATCTCGCGGCGAAAGCTCGTGGATGGGTTTCACTTCGACTCGGTCGATAATTGCCGAGTACAACTTCTGCCGCCGACCGAAGCGTGGACCGACGGTGACCCAGACCACCATGCCATCCTGATACTTGTCTGCTTTGTCTCCAAGTCGAATCGTCACCGTTTTGCGGTTATTCTTCAAAACGTCGCCGTACAAATCTGAGTAAAAGTTGAGTGCGAACATGGAGACTGCTAACATTGTCTTCTAACCCAGCCACAAAACGCAAACATGTTCATTCTTTTTCTTCTTCTTGGCCTCTATGTGGCGTTAATGGCGGGCATCGCTTATCTGTTCGCGTACCCGATGCGCACCCCCCTCTTCATCTCCCCGGGGTTTCTCGGTGCTCCACAGGAGTGGGTTGAGTTCGATGATCCGTCAACAGGGCTGAAACTACGCGGCTGGTGGGTTCCCCATGATTCGCCAAAGGGAGTCGTGATTTGTGCCCACGGCTACATGATGAACCGGGCCGAAATGGCTCCATTGGCTCCACGCTTGTTAGAACAAGGGTACGCCTCGCTCTATTTCGATTTTCCCGCTTGTGGGGCGTCTGAAGGTAGGAAGTCGGGGTTAGGATGGCGAGAAAGAAGTGCGATCCTGGCGGCATGCGCCTGGGTCAAAGCAAAGCATCCAGGGGTTCCAATCGCGTTGATTGGAAGCTCGATGGGTTCCGCGGCGTCGGCATTCGCTATGGCTGAGGAGCCGGGGTGTGCCGATGTGCTGATCCTCGACTCTGCTTATGACCACCTCAGTAGTGCGATCGACGGATGGTGGAATTTCCTGGGCGGGAAGAGGATGCAGGTTCTCCTGAAACCGGTCATCTACCTCGGCATCCCAGTTCTCGGGCTCAACCCCTTCCAGATCCGCGTCTCCGACGCGCTTCGGAAGATCGTCAAGCCGACCCTCGTTCTGCACGGCGCGAAAGACACTCTCGCCCTCCCCAAGGCAGCCGAGGGCAATTATGCTGCGCTGAAAGGCCCCAAAAAGCTCGTCTGGTTTCCGGGGCGAAACCACGCCGAAGCCCGCTGGGAGGATCCAGAAATGTACTTCGAAGAGGTGCTTGGCTTTCTAAAAGAGCACTTCTACTCATAAATTAGGCATAATCAGCAGGGACGTAGCCAACGATGTCTGCGCCGATAACATAGGCAAGTTATACATGACATCGCTAGCATCTTGGAAGTTGGACCAGCTTCAGCGCATCGGGCAGCGCACGCCCGAGCGACTGGAAGAGCTGTTGACGGCGATGTGGAACCGCTACCCGAACCTTTTGGAAGAGCTTGCCATCATGGCCGCCGACGAGGGTCAGGTCACAGTTCAAGAGGTTGCTGAGCTTTTGTCGATCGGACGCGAAGAGGCCGAGTCCAAGCTTGCCCACTATCACAGCACCGGCGACCACCGCATCGAGATCGTCGATGGTGTCGCGAAACTGGTCTCTTGCCAGGTCGCCGTGTGGGAAGTCGCGCGGGAATCGCGGAAGGGGGCGAGCGTCAATGGACTTGCAAACCTCTACCCAAGTTTGCCGATGAGCGAAATCAAGGCTGCACTCCGATACGCCGAATCCCATCCCGACGAAATCAATACAATGATCGAGAAGTTCGAGTTAGTCGGAACCGGGCGCTACGTGCGCTAGTCGGTACACTCGTAGCTGATGCATCCCGAGCTGATCCACATCGGCAATTTTAAGATTGCCAGTTTTGGCGCGGCGATGGTTGTCGCATTCCTTCTATCTCTCATTGTCGCCTCTCGGCGAGCGGAGCGATTTGGGTTCACCAAGCAACAAGTTTCGGACGTCGCCTTTGTCGCGATCATTGCCGGAATTTTTGGTGCTCGGGTCTTCTTCATCGTCCAAGACTTGCCCTACTATTTGTCGCACAAAGATCAGCTCTTTAGCCTGCAAATGCAAGGACTAACGAGCTTCGGCGGATTTATCTTTGGTGGTGTCGCAGCAGCAATCTGGTGCAAGCGCAAAAAGCTGAGCGTGATAGGCTTTCTGGACCTTGCCGGCCCTGCATTCGTCATTGGTCACGTGATTGGCCGAATCGGGTGTCTCCTCAACGGGTGCTGTCATGGCGCCGTGGCAGCGACCGCCTTTCCATTTACGGTGTACAGCGCTGAGGCCAAGGCACAGACGGTGCCAGCGCAGTTGTACGATTCGTTGATGAATCTGATCGTCTTCTTCGTGGTTCTTCAGCTTGAAAAGCGGTCTAACAAGCCTGGATTCACGTTCGGCTTAGTCTTCCTTCTCCACGGCCTGACGAGGTTCATCTACGAGTTTTTCCGAGCCGGGTCGAGTTCAACCACAATCGGTGGGTTGCCATTTACCGAAGGTCATGTGATGGCTCTGGTCGTTGCGCTCTTCGGACTCTTCTTTGTTCTTCGTCCAGTGAAGCAGGCGGTGGTGGCATGAATGGTAAAGGCTACTTAGCAAAGTTCCACAGCCTCAGTGTGTTGGTCGTCGGTGATCTGATGCTCGACGAATACATCTACGGTCAGGCGACCCGGGTCAGTCAAGAAGCCCCCGTGATGGTGGTTAAGCAGACTAAAGTTAGCTCGGTTCCCGGAGGGGCGGCCAACGTGGCCATGAACCTCATGTCTCTCGGGGCGAAGACGGGAATCATTGGGATTGCTGGTCAGGATAGCGCAGGAGATGATCTGGAGAATTCGCTCAAGTTGAGCGGGATCGATCCGATCCTCATTCAGCGTGATCCTGCCCGTCCAACCACTCGCAAGACCCGTGTCGTAGCGAACCACTCCCATCAAGTTTTGCGAATTGACCACGAAGACGACCGACCCATTCCTGAGGCGATTGCCCAGCAAATGATTGCTCAAGTGGAAGCAAACTCCGAGGGACGGGACGTGATCTTACTGAGCGACTACCAAAAGGGAGCGATTCCGCAGAACGTGATAGAGCAGATCATAGCGTTCGGACGAAAGAAAGGTCTTCCTGTCGTTGCAAATGCCAAACCAGGAACGCTAGCTTATTATAAAGGGGCGGCAATGGTCAGCCTCAACCGCTTCGAGGCAAGCGCTGCGGTGGGTTCAAGCAAGCCGATAGGGGACGATCAGGCGGCTTCGGTTGCCTCGATGCTGCGCGAGCAATACAACATTGATAATCTTGTCGTCACGCTAGGTGGTAGCGGAATGGTCGTTGCAGCATCCGGGGGAAAAGTTGCCCAAGTTCCTGCGGTGCGCGTGGATGTCTATGACGAAGCTGGTGCTGGAGATACTGTCATCGCCACCCTCGCTCTGTGTTCGGCTCTTGGTCCGCTTACTGAGACGAGCCTCTACTTAGCCACCCATACCGCAGCCAGTGTTGTTCGAAAGCCTGGTGTCGCGGTTCCGTCTAGCGATGATTTGGAGCAGATCGGGCGAATATTGGGCTAGTTTTCGCAGCTAGGGTAAACTGCCTTTTTAGCAAATTGCTGGAGATTTAGAAACAACGATGCGAGTCCGAAATAAAGAACTACGAGTGAAGCGACACCGAAAAGAGCAGATCATTAAGACTGCCAAAAAGGAAGCAATGGCAGGCGGTGCTAAGAAAGAAAAGAAAGCCGCTGCGCCAAAGGCCGCAAAGCCAGCCGCCAAGAAAGTCGCCGCTCCAAAGAAGACCGAAGAGTAAGCTCTTCGTCAACCAGAGTTTTCGAAACGACCCGCCAACGAGCGGGTCGTTTCATTTTCCGAGACAATCAATTCCTTAAGGCGTCAAACTAGAGAGATGCTTTCCTCGCTTGCCTTTGCCGTCGTAGCTGCCGATACGTTTGTGCTTCGACGCGGAGTCAATCTTGAGGGGTCGATCCTCGGTCGATACTGGGACGTGCAGGAGGCACAAATCGACGCAGAGGCACCTGCCCTTCCAATTTCCACGGGTTTTGGCTTGGCCGGAGATGCCAAACGAAGCGTCCTTTTGCGTTTTGGCTCGTTAGATCTCGCACTCGGTCGGGGCAAATCAATCACCGAAGCAACGCTCAAGCTCAAGCTCTCCGACCCAAAGAAGTCTGCAGTCTCGGGGGTGCGTCTCCTAAAACGACCCTGGCTGTGGCCCGGAGTTCAAACGCTCTCTAAAAGCGTTAAAGCGCCGGTCCCCGGGGCTGAGGCACCGTTCGCCCCAGGGGTGACATGGACGAAAGCGGGTGGAGACACCGGCAATTGGCAGACGCCCGGTGCATTGGGACCTGAAGACTCAGAGCGCATCAACGCGAAGATCGAAGTCCAAGGCGATACCGTAACCATCTCTGGGCTGGGAGCTGCGTTCCGAACGATGCACCACAGTGAAGGACTTAACTTTGGGATCATTCTTGAGTGCTCTGGCCGGTTCGAGATGTGGAGCTCTATCTCACCCGCCGACCAACCAGAGCTACACCTCAAGACAGAAGTGAGTCAAACCGTCGCACCAAAGGTGTGGCTTACCCGTACTGGTGAGAAACTGACTCTTAATTGCGACCAAACCATGAGCGGTTATCGAGTCTTCGTGGGTACTCAATCAGCTTCCCAAACATCAATTCAAGGCGGATCGAAGGAAACTGAACTAAAACTCCCACAATCGGTGAAGTCAAAGGACAGTCGGAACAACATTATCCGGATCATCCCCACCTTCCAGGATGCGACCGTCTCTAGCGAACCCCTGTTCATCAACCCTTCCGGTACTTGGATCGAGACTCTGCCCGCGATCGCAAGAGCCTGGAATCTCAACCAAGTGGACGCTTCGACCTACAGCTTTGCCCCGATTGGTGCGCAAAAACATGTCAATCCTGTCGGAGTAGGCGGTACGCCGGACATCCTTCGATTGCTTATTCCTAAAGATGCTGCTGATGAGAATTTGTCTGACATCGCTTTGCTCTCGGGTCTAGTGCCTCCCGCCAGACCGACGAATGAGCCTCTTTTCCGACAGCTTGCCCAGCCAGAAACTGGACCACTGACTATGTTCCAAGTCGACCGTCTGATGAATCCTGTGGTGAGTTATCCAGGAGTCATCATTCTTCAAGCAGTCAATACCGAAGGAGATCCGCTGGCCGGGGCAAAGCTGCGGTTCGCCGATCAACCCGAAATGGTCACCGACAAGAATGGTTATGCCTTTCCCGCATCTCCCGCCCCCGGTTATGTCGGCCCTATTGCGGTTTCTGCCGAAATTGGCGGGATCAAAGACTCGTTCAGTTTTAGCAGCGCGAAGCTGAGCAACATCTTTGCCCGAGGGATGACCAAAGCTGCCTCAATCGAACTTCCCTTCAACCTGCCCGCATCCGAAATCACCCGTGACACCAACCTCGTCCTCGGTAAGCCCACCCGCGATTCTGCAAATTCCTTCCCCGCTCAGCTCCTCGGGCTCAACGATGACAACGATGCTACAACCTTTACGCTGGCACCCAAAGCTTGGGTCGAAGTTGACCTCGGCCGGGACCGCCTGCTCGGCGAACTAGAGCTTCGAGGAGATCTTCCCGAGGCTTTCGTGGTCGCTGTGTACGGAACCACCGAGAAGATCAACGAATCTCGCCCCTGGATCGGAGAATCAAGCCTGAGTACGAGATTGCGCCATTACCCAAGCCCCGAACCCGGAACCGTGATCTATCGACCTCGACCGATAGGGGGACGCTACATCCGGATTCTCAATGCCGGAGAAAAGGCCGCAACTCTGAAAGGAATCCGGCTGTTAGCTACCAAACGGGCAAGCTAAACACCGGATTTCTTGCCCATCTCACCCTCAACATGCGGGGCGGTCTCCACCTTGGGGCTAAGGTCTTTTTCGGTAAGCGGCTTGTCGCTTTGACGCCAACGCAATGCAGCAACAACTCGAGTTTTTTTCGCGTCATCAACATCCATCTGAAGCTCCACCGGAAGCTTCTTGCTCGGTTCGATCAAGATGGTGTAGGTCCGCTTGGGCTTGGTGTTTGAAGTGAGAATAACGCGCTGAAACGTACCGTTATCGAACTTCTTTGTTTCGACCGCTGTTTTCCAACCGGCTTTTGCAGCTGCTCGAGCGAGATCACTTAAGGCATTGACCTTGCCTTCGCCAAAGTTGCTCACAAGGTGTTGCGAGAAGTTTTTTGGCCAAGTTTCTAAGACGTTTCTGGAGGCGTTTCGATGACCAGGTTGATATTCCTGACCGACCAGCGTTTGAGACTTGCCTGTCTTTCGAACTTCGGTGTACTGTACGAGATTGAACTTTGAGCCGAATGGTTCGAGGTTGGCATATCTCAGAAGGAGGTCGTTTGGCCCCTTGATCCGACTGATGAGCTCCGCACTTCCGCGACCGACGGGGTATGTTGCACGAACACTCTGAACGAACTCGATATCACGCATCCGTTTCATCTGGGCATCCACAGCAGCGAGTGTGGTGACTGCATCATTCGGCGTCGGTTTAAATCCCCCAGTTCCCGGTTCCGGAATGGGAGGAGGCAAAGGAGGGGCACTTTTCGTTGTCGCCGACTTAGCCGGATCGGGTGACTTCGGCTCCGATTTGGTGAAGGGTTCCGTTTTGCCGGCTTCCGGTGTAGCTGGCATGTTGGCTTCTGGCTGTGACGCAGCGGCTTCAGTAGGTGCGCTGCTCGAGGCGCTAGCTTCTTCCTTCTGAGGCGAGCATCCCCATACAAGTAGGAGCGGAAGGAGGGCAGAAAAGCGGCGCATGGGAATCATTGTACTAGGGCACCCGTCACAGGATCGATTGCCCACATGGTGAGGTCGATCTCTGGGAACGGTGCGTCCTTGATTTGACAATCTCTTAGGAATTCGAGTTCCTGCTCGTTCATAGTTCCACCAGTGTGGACTTTTTCTGCGATGCCGTACAGTTCTAGGAATCGATCGACATGGTCGTTAAAGCGAATCTCGGAGTAGTCGCGAGCCGCCTGGGTGGAGATGAGGAATTGCCAATCGCTTGCTTCAGCGAGTAGGAGCTCCCTCGCCGCCTGAGTGATGATCTCCTTTGCTCCTCCGTCGCGCCACTCTTTTGCCATCCAGCGCATCTTGCGCTGGCACTCGTAAAGCCGCCCCCAAGTCCAGTTGTTCTCTTCGTTGAGCCAGATGTAGTGATAACCACCCTCGCCCCATGAACCTTCGGGCAAGGTGATGACATGCTTCGCTGGATCGATATCCAAGACATCGCCGCCGCTGACCATCTCAACTTCGCCATCCTCATGCAATTTCTTGCCAAGTTGATAAAGGAATTCAGGACCCTCCCACCACCAGTGGCCAAAGAGCTCAGTGTCGTACATCGCGACGATGCAGCCATTTCTGTCGGCGAGACCTTTGTAGTGCGCCAAAGTCTGCTTGATGACATCCACCATGTCCGCTGCGTGGTTTTGAATCGACTCGTACGCTCTGAACGGGTCATAGGGCTGCTTTTGCCCAAGATCGGCCTTGTTCTCGCTGATGCGCCAATACTTGTGTCGACCGGGATAAAGCTGCTTGTGAAACTCAAGGTAGGCAGGATCGCCTGGATATCCGACTTCACCGGACCAGACTTTGACCGTCGTCTGGGGGTCGCGAGCAAAGCAAACAACTCCGTTCGGGAGCATATAGTGCTCATACTCAGACCGGTATTCGGCAGGTGGGGTGAAGAACTTTGACGACCGCGCAAACATTTCCGCAAGTTGGGGGAATTTGGTAGCGTAAGTACCCAAGGGATTGCCACCTCGGATCATGTGGCTATCAACGAAGAAGTATTCAATCCCCTCGTCTTTGAGGATTTCTTCCGTACCCATGCGTTGCCACGCCGATTCGTTGTCCGCAACTGGAGACTTCCAGTCGTACCGTGGCCGATAGGCGCATTCAGGGAGCCAGATTCCGCGTGGTTGCTTGCCGAAGTGCCGTTTGTGAGTTTCGACGCCGAGGCGCACCTGAGCTTTGCAACTCTCATCTGTTCCGAGCAGAGGCTGGTAGCCGTGGGTTGCGCCACTGGTGATGACCTCGATTGAGCCATTGTCGTTGAAATGCTTGAAGCCGCCGATGATCGAACGGTTCCACCGCTCGCGGAACTGCTCAAGCTCCTTCTCGTACTGCGCGACCCAAAAGTGTGCGAGCCCTTCCATCCACATCTCGCCTTGGGCCTTGAATCCCACCGCATCGCCCTTTGCGTATTCGATCTTTTCCAAACAGTAGTGCTCAAAACTGTCTTTCAGAGATTCATCCTCAAGCTGTTCGGCGAGGATGGGGGTCATATTGACCGTCCATCGGGGCTTGATTCCATCCTGCTCAAGACGCCAAAGGGCATCAAGCAAGGGGAGGTAGCACTCAAGGATCGCTTCGTGGATCCAGTCGGTCCCGTGAGGGCTCTTCCCGTGACTCAACACATACGGCATGTGCGAGTGGAGGCAGAGCAGAAATCTTCCGACGGGCATGAGAGAATGATACGCGGTTTAGATGGACTCCTCTAGGTGTTGAGAGTTTTTTTGCGGGGCAACGACCAGGTTTCCGTAAACGATCTACTTCGTAGTGGAGGAGAGTTCTGTGACTTAGTGGTTAATTGCGAGCAGAAAAACTACTCAGGGAGAAATTCAGAGCGTCTCAGAAAAGTATTGTCTTGTGCTGAATTGATATGTAGAATACAATCGTCATTAAGAACTTTCATCGTCGAGGGATTTCACTGTTTGCATTGCTGGGCGTTTCAGCCATGGTGTCCGTCCCAGCGATTGTACTATTGGCTCCAGTTGCGCCAGCCGTTGCAACATGTGCGTGCGAGACGGACGAAACTGCAGTTGAGGATTGCACGGAGCTTATTGAAGTACCGATCGGAGAACAGATACATCTAAAGCCTATCCTAGACGGAAGCGTCGGTGAAGCGGTGTTAGTTGCGGATCTAGGAACGATTAATGGGGATTACTACATGCCCCCAAGCAGCCTGCCAGCTAGCGGAGTGGATCAAGTTCAAGTGAAGGCCGCAGCAACCGGGGAAATACTCGCTACCGTGGCGATTCAGATTCTTCCTGCGGAGGGGGCAGCCCCGCCCTCGCAAGCACCGACTCTTAATGCTTCGATGGCGACTATCGACTTAGATGAGGAGGAATATCCTGCAGCGGGCATCCCTGATGTAACTGTTGTAGAACCGATATACACTCCCCTTGCATACACCACGCAATGCCCAACAACTACAATTGGTGGTCAAGTTGGACAAGATTTGCCACTACATGTCGTCTCTTCTCAGGCGATCGGCGCAGTCCATATCCTTCAGATAGGCGGACAAGCCCGACAAAAAGGTCGCAAGTGCGGTATAAACCCAAAACCATCTTGGGTTGGAAAGAAATGCAGCCCTGCTGGTGCTCTTAAGTCGGTTGACTCAAAGCCAAGGTCATATAAGAAGGGGACGCCAACTTCAACCAGCGCGGGAGCCACCATCACTATTGGTCCTATCGGTGCTGGAACAACGATCACTTTTATGGTGCAACCTGCAGTTAGCGTCTACTACAAAGACGTCTACAAGTGTGTAGGGGGTAAGTGGACATTTGCATACACTAAAAAGTGTGTAAAGGATGGCGTGTATGGGTATGGGTTCACACCAGGTGGAGACGTAGGTGGCCAGGCACTAGGCTATCCGGCTGACCCAGGTTTCAAGTTTGGTTCAGGTGACTACACGTGCACTAAACTCTAAGTCTTTGGGCTTTCGGGTATGACCTCCAAAGTATTTCATGCCCCTACAGCAGCATATCTGGCGAAGTCAAAGTAGCTCTGATTGTAAACTCTATAGGGGCTACTTTCATATCCTCCCGTGTGGGCTCTTTCCATGGCTCAGCACGTACGGCATGTGCGAGTGGAGGCAGAGAAGGAATCTTCCGACGGGCATGTCTCTAATGATACGCTCTGCCCTGTCGCAACTGGGGATAAACTCCGAAAGCAATGATGCAACCCTGGTTTCCCGACGCCAAACTTGGCATTTTCATCCACTACGGAATCTATGCGGTCGAGGGAATTCCGGAGTCCTGGTCCATGTTTAGTGGACAGGTGACGCCTGAAGTTTATTGGAGTCAGTTAGATGGGTTTACAGCGTCCAAGTACGATGCGTCTGAATGGGCGGAACTCTTTGTGAAGGCGGGGGCGAAGTATGCCGTTCTGACGACAAAGCACCATGATGGCGTCGCTCTTTGGGACACGAAGGCAGAGGGTCGAAGCGTAGTTCGAGACACCCCGGCGGCTCGAGACCTGATCACACCTTATGTTGAGGCTTTACGAGCGAACAATTTGAAGGTCGGCTTCTATTTCAGTCAGCTCGATTGGGCACATCCTGATTACGCTTCGATCCGGCCAACAAAATCTCACTATACGAACTTTTCTAACCGATTCGCTTTCCCTGCAGATGGGGAAGAATCCCCCGAACGATGGGGAAATTTTATCAGATTCCATCGCCAGCAATTGGATGAACTTTGCACGGAGTTCGGCGAGATTGACCTCCTCTGGTTCGACGGGGACTGGGAGCGCGACCCTGAACAGTGGAACTTCCCTGAGCTCAAGGAGCGGATTTCCGCCAAGCAACCAAACGTGATCTTTAACTCTCGAATGCTTGGATATGGCGATTATGCGACCCCAGAGCAGGGACAGCCGATCATCGCTCCTGATGGCCCCTGGGAGTTCTGCATGACGATCAACGACAGCTGGGGCTACCAGAAGCAAGACTTCAACGAGAAATCCGTGCGCCGACTAGTGCGAATCTTCGCCGAGACCATCGGCATGGGCGGAAACTTGCTCCTCGACGTCGGGCCAACCGAAGATGGTCAGATTACACCGGTTCAACAGGAGCGGCTACTTGGCCTCGGGCGATGGACGCACAAACATTCTGAGGCGATCTACGGCTCGGTTGCTGGACTCCCATCAGGGCTGTTCTATGGTGCATCCACCTTGAGCAAAGATCGGGAAACTCTCTACCTGCACCAGTTCGACATTCCTCGCGAGTATGTCAACGCCCGTGGTATCCGAAACGCCGTGAAGCGGGTAACCGTTCTGGGAACCGGCGAGGAACTTGCGTTCAAAAAGGCAGCGACCATGGAGTGGACTGGGGTCCCTGGAGACCTGGAAATCCAAATCCCCGAGGGCTTCGTACCGGACCCCGACGCAACGGTTTACAAGGTCGAACTGGAAGGTCCGCTCGAGTTGCTCATGACCAAGGGCCGGAGTTAATTCCCCGGCATCAAAATGAGTGAGTTGAGCAGAAGCTTGTGGAGACCCGGCCACATCGCTCGCTCGCATGGGTCTTGGGCGAACCAGATGATGTGCCCGCGACCCAGTGGCTCATCATGCAGCCAGACCGTGCCCTTGATCGCCTTCTCGGTCTCTTCGCCCCACATCCAACCGGTGAGATGCTTGGAGGTGTCGTCGTCGGCAAACTTCACCACTCCGCCGCCTTCTTTTCGAGCTTTAAAGAACGAGTCTCCATCAACTGGAACGGCGATTCGCTCACCGTCGTAGCCGCTGGCAAGCAACGATCGCTTGTCAAGAACCGCCTGGAAAATTGCTCCTGGGATCGCCCGGGTTTCTGAGCTTCCAGTGAAGGAGGCAACTCCGGAAGGGTTCTCACCATAGACGACCAGAACGCCGCCCTCTCGAACCCACTCTTTGACTTTGCTATTACCTAGAGCGCCAGAGCCGGAAGGGGCGATGATTGCTGTGTAATCACGAATCGCTGGGGTGCCCAGGGCGTTCGTCCCGAGCGAAACGAACGGGAGTTTGAACTCTTGCTCAAGAGTGAACCAGGTTCCACTCACGCCCGTCATGTTCGCCCCGTTGCCGAAGACGACACCGATGTTTGGCGCTCGCAGACCGGCGAGCCGGTTCCCCGGTCCTTCACGTCCGGATTCGGGGTAGGAAGTTGTCAAAGGAGTGACCTCAGAGCCTCGTGAGAAAGTGGCTTTATTGATCAGCATGGCCGTTTCTTCGGGATTACGAAGGGCAAAGATGACGAACGATCCTTTGGTGATTTTTTGATCGCCCAAGTTCATGTCAGCGGTTGCAACCGATACCTTCACGCCATCGGCAAGGAGATCCCGAACCGCCAAAACATCCTCCGAGTCGCGGTAGGCAATTACCCAGCCGAGGGGATTGTTCTGAACTTGAGGTGTCAAGGTCTGATACGCTTTAGTGGTTGGAACTTTCTCCGAGCCATCAGTCCAATATGCCTTTAGGTCGTAAACAAATGGTAGCGCCCAGCCCGTCAGATCGTAGAACTCGGTACCCTCGGGACCTGGGTACTGCTCTCCTTCTGGAGCAGTCTTCTTTTTATTCATTTGGGCGTCGATAAACTCCTTCTCAAAATCGGAGACGCGCTCAAGGAGTGACTTGGCTACTGGGCCAAACTCCTGGCGAAGGTCAACGACTAGTGTGTAGGGGTCTAGTTCATACTTGTCCTTCTTATTCGTCCAAAGGTCGTTGGCTTCGAGCCGAGGGAGTTCGACTTTGCCACCAGAAGTCGGCTGTTGCTGTGCAAAGGCGTACTCGGAGACGACGCCAGTGCGCATGAAGTGCTCGTTCAACCGCTTGAGAACTCGAAGGTCTTTACTGGTGATGTAAACCTTTTTCATCTCACTGCCTTCGGCGGTGACGGCGGCATTCTTGTACTTCGTCCAGTCGGCGATGAGTTCGTCCCGCTTCTCAGCGGTGGTTTTGATGACCGCGAGGGCCGTGGTTAAATGCTTCGCTGCGCCTTCGCGCAAGGTCGAAATCGAACCGTCATCCCGGCTCTTCGACAGAACTTTGCCACCATCGGTTTCGTGCGTAATTCCAATCGCCCCGCTGAGCGCAGCGTGGGAATCGAGATAGCAGGGAGCGTAGAAGTCGAAATCCTCCTTGATAAAGTAACTCCAACCTGTCTTGTCGAACGCTTTGGCACAAGCTCGACCGAGAATGTCCGTCCACTTATTGAGCCGGGCGCGGTCAACATTCTTGTTGATCGACATCGGGTTCGGTGGGAAGAAGTAGTTCTGCACCTGGCCGTGCTGGTCAATGTAAATCTGCGGGCGTATCGACTGCATCAACTTGACTTCTGCACGAGTTTCCTTTTGGGAGAATGAGATGCGGTCGCGGTTCATGTCGAACCGGTAGTGGTTGTACCGTCCCCACAGAAGGTTGATCTCGTACGACTCAAACGCGCCGTCTTGGTAGTTCCCGCGGGCATAGGAGTTGTAGCCAACCGCGAATCGCTCGTGACCGTCGGGGTTATAAACCGGATTCAGGATGACAACTGTATTTTCAAGGGCTTTGGCAAATTCCCCCTTTCCTGCGACGAGGTTGTAAAACAGCTCCATCCCTGACTCAAAAGATGCGGGCTCGTTACCGTGAATCGTCTGGTTGATCCAAACGATGGCAGGCGTATCCTTCGGCGGTTCAGTCCCGGTGGAACCTGCCTTCTCCATCGCCTTCTGTATCTGGTCCCATCTCGCGATGTTCTTGGGCGATGAAATCGCGTAGACACGAAGGGGGAAATTCTGGTTCGAGGTTCCGTAGTCAATCCGCTGAACCTTGCCACCTGCTTTTGCCGCGATGGCATCGTACACCCGCTCTTGCTCGCGGTAGGTCGTAATTCGTGAGCCAATCTTGTATCCCAAAACTGACTCAGGAGTCGGAACGCCTCCACTGAACGGTCCGTTGAGGTGCATATTCGCGTCGGCTTGGAGGTGACAGAGAAGAACCGTTGCGAGAGCGGCAGAGAACATTTCGCTAGTCTATCCCAAGGGGAGTTTGCAGTGGTCCGGGAGTGGTGAGCACCTTGTGGATCCGCCCAACGCTGTAACTCCGAGCCTCAAAACTTGTCAAAGCCCCTGTATATTTGCCAGCAACCAGCCAATACCTCTTCTTGTGAGGCGGACAACGCTTCAATTCAACCTGAGAAAAGGCATACGATGAGTGAAAGGCGAAAGTCAGAGGGATTGGTAAGCATTAGCGTTGCCAGCAAGATCACAGCAGTGGAAATCCACACGCTGCGGTATTGGGAGCGCGAGTTCGAGGAGTTTCTCGAGCCAGTGCGCACAGACGGCGGTCAACGACGCTACCGACCAGAAGATATTCAAACTGTCTTCACGATCAAGCGACTTGTTCGCGACGAGATGTTTAGCATCGCTGGTGCCCGCAAGTTCCTTGCAAGGCAACGCAGCGAAAGAGCCGCATGAAACCCCATCCGGTTGCCCAACAAGCCCGCGAGAGCCTTCACAAGCACCACTTTCTTGCCGCACGTGAGCAACTTTCTCTGGCTCTTGAAAAAGAGCCAAACCACCCCGATTTGCTCTGCGAGCACCTCTTTGTCGAATCCTATTTCGGCAATGAAGAGGTCGCCTCGCGGAGATTTGCCGAGACTGCCGGCGCCCAACGACACCATGATCTTGAACTTTTTCTCTCGCGTTACTTCTATTGCCGCCAAATGGTGGCCCACAAACGGGCCCGAAGCGGACGTTCCGGTACCGACGTTCCGGCAAATGATTGGCTAAAAGCCCATCCGTACACTCCTGAACCTGGCATCGGGGCTCGTATTAGTGCTTGCCTGATCGTGAAGAATGAGGAAGCCGTTTTGGAGAAGTGCCTTGCCTCGTTGCAAGGGATCGTTGACGAAATCATCGTCGTCGATACCGGCTCCACCGACCGCACCATGGAAATTGCTCGTCGATTTGGTGCCGTGGAGGGCTACTTCGAATGGATCAAAGACTTCTCCGCCGCTCGCAACCACGCACTTTCGCTTGCCACCGGCGAGTGGGCACTGTGGATTGATGCCGACGAGCAACTCGACCCTTCATGTTTAGAAGAGTTTGAGAAAGCGGTCTGCCGTCCCCATATCGGTGGATTTAGTATCGAGATTATCAATTACCTCGACGAATCAGGAACGGTCACGGAATTTGTTCACTCTCCTACTCGGCTATTCCGCCGTATTCCTGGCGTCCAGTTTTCAGAGCCGATTCACGAGCAGATCACCCCTTCGTTGATTGCATTGGGACTTCCATGGACTCCGCTTCCGGCGGCGAAGATTCATCACGACGGCTACCGAGAGGAACTTGTCAAGTCCAAAGATAAGGTCAAGCGCACGCTGGAGATGCTCGAGAAAGCCGTTGCAAGCAACCCGAATGATCCATTTCAGCTATTCAATCTGGCGAACACCCAGTTTGTTGCCAAAACCTACCAACAAGCCGCAGAAACTGCCGAGAAGTGCGTGCGAAATCTTGCCGCATCCGGAGCCGATTACGGCTGTTCGGCTTTCCAAATCTGGGCGACTGCCCTTGACATGGACGGACGATCCGAAGAAGCCGTAAAGGTATGCGAACTCTGTGCGGGCACTGCTTACGCAGGAATCGTTAATGAGTATCTCTGGTCTATCGCCCTCTACAACTTGGGGCGATATGACGAGGCCCATGCCGCCGTCGATCGCTGTCTTGCTCTCAGTTGGCCCGAAAACTTTGTTGGCGACAAAGCCATCGCCGACTTCCGTCGTTACGGCCATAAAGCGATGATCTTTGGTGCCCAAGAGAATTGGTCAGATGCCCTCAAGTGGTACGACGAGACTCTTTCGCGACAGCCCGGTTTTCCACCCGCTCTTCTCGGACGAGGCGAGGCACTCTTGAAGATGGAGCGATTGGATGAGGCAGAACTCACCTACCGCATGGCGCTTTCGAACGCAAGTACTCGATGGGCTGCAGATCGAGGTCTCGGAATGATCGCCGCCGCGCGAGGCGACTTTTCAACCGCGAGCCGGCACTACAAGGCTGCTTGGGACGCCTCTCCAAGTGATCTCGGTCTATGGGAGTCGTGGGCGTTTGCGGTGATCAAGCTTGGTGACCCCGTCACGCCGTTCCAAATGCTCGAGAAGTATCAGCCTCTTGACGCCAATCTGCTAATGAAATGGGCGGATGCGCTCGCCTCAGTTGGCCGTTTAGACGAGGCCCTCGGTTGTTTCCGACGAGCGATGACCCTCGCACCTCAAGATTCCAACATCCAGTTTAGTTGCGGAGACCTTCTGTACAAACTGGGCTACTATCCTCAGGCGGCGGAGATGTATCACGTCGGCCTACAGCTTCGGCCCGAGTTTGCCGAAGGCTGGTTTGTGCTGGGCAATGCGATGGCTCAAATGAACCTCGATCAGGGCGCCGAAGGGTGCTACCGACAGGCTTTGAACCTTGATCCGAATCACACGAAAGCAAAGGCAAACCTTAACGTAGTTATCGCGGCGTAGTTCGGGCTAAACTGCCCGTCATGCGATTATTTCCGGTACTGTTTTGCATTGCGCCCGTGGTCGTCGCGGCGCAGTCCACGACAACAGTCATTACCGAAGTCACGGTGAAAGTAGGCGATGGCAACACTCTCGAAAATCAGGCAGTTCTCATCGCCGACGGCAAGATCCTCGCCGTTGGAACCCTCCTAGATTTTTCGGGTAACCCCACCAAAGTCTCGGGCAAAGGCAAGTTCCTCTATCCCGGATTCATCGACGCCTACTCAACTCGCCTTCAAAAATCTGCTCCAGAACCAAAGCAAGAGGGGCGACCTGAAACGAATACGACTGCACCTCCCTACATGTGGGCTGGAAACCGGAAGGGGATTTACTCAGATCACTCGACTGCTTCCCTCCTTGACTTTGAAAAGGACTCCAGCTCGTTTGAAAACGGCATCACGAGCGCATTTCTGGTTCCTAACAAAGGCTCCATCCGAGGGGCCGGGGCAGTCGTCAATCTATTGCCATCCAGTGCGAAAGATAGAGTTCTGAACCCGGACGGGGCGTTTGGACTCTCCTACCGAGGAGGCGCAGGAGAGGGCTACCCCTCCAACATCCTCGGCGTCATCGCGCTGATGCGACAAGTGCTCGCCGATGCGAAGAGCACAGCCGAAGGCGTGGATGTCGGCGCACCAAAGGATAACCTGAAGGCAATCACCGACCTTGGACCCCTTCTGACCGGTAAGCGTTCTGGCGTCTTTGAGGTCAATTTTGACCGTGAGATCGAGCGATCCTCACGCATCGCCTCCGAATTCAACTTTCCCTTCATGATTGCCGGAGGGCGAGATGCCTACAAGACGATTCCTCTGCTCACCAAAGCAAAGGCTCCCGTGCTGCTGATGGTGGATTACAACGACGCCCCCTCAGTCGAGCCGGACAAGGACACCGTCGCCCCCGCCGATAGAACTCCTGTTGAATTCAAACTAGAGCGTCTTGCTCGTTGGAAGGAGCAGATTTCGGCTCCAACAAAGCTCTTTCAGGCCGGAATTCCCGTCGCATTCAGCTCTGGTACTTCCCCAGGGGACTTCCTCAAAAATGTGCGAGTTCTCATCAAGAACGGTCTTCCTGCAGATGACGCGCTGAAGGCAATGACGATCAACCCGGCCAAGATTTTTGGCCTTGACTCTCAACTCGGTACTGTCGAGGTTGGAAAGATGGCAAATCTAGTTCTCATGAGCGGCCCAATGGAAAACGAAACAAGCAAAGTAGAGGGTCTCTGGATCGCCGGAACCCCAATTGTTGACCCAACCAAAGGAGGTGCGAAGTGAAAAACTTTTCGCTCCTCGCACTGATGCTCGGCTCCGTCGCTGGGGCCCAACAGTTTCCCTTCGAGCTCGAAGCTCATCGAAAACCGTCAACCGTCACAAGCGGTGACTGTCTGATCAAAGGGGGCCGTGTGATGACGGCGAGCAAAGGGAGTTTCGACAACACTGATGTTCTCATCCAGAAGGGAAAAATCGTTCGTATTGGACGGAACCTGACTGCTCCGGCAGGAGCAAAAGTGATTGACGCCACCGGAAAGGTCGTCGTCCCCGGAATCGTAGACGGGCACTCTCACCGTGGCTCGGACGGCACTAACGAAGGGGCCGACAGCATCACGGGTGAAGTTCGCATTGGCGACGTTCTCAACCTGAGCGGAATCAATGTTTGGACTGCTCTTGCCAGCGGCCATACGTCAGCTATGGTTCTCCACGGTTCAGCCAACAACGTCGGCGGTCAGAGCATGGTGCTGAAATACAAGTACGGTCGCTCCGCGACCGAGGCACCGATCCCTGATGCACCGCGGATGATCAAGTTCGCCCTTGGCGAAAACGTGACTCGCAAGTCGTCGACAAACTCAACCCGCTATCCCAACACCAGAATGGGACAAGAACAGGTGTACCGAAACGGCTTTAATGAAGCCAAAAAGTATAAGTCTGCTTGGGCAGAGTTTAACTCAGGAAAGACGAAGGTGAAGCCCAGACGTGACATCCGACTGGAAACCCTGAGCGACATTCTTGACCGCAAGATCTGGATTCAATGCCACAGCTATCGCAGTGACGAAATGTTGATGATGGTCCGCCTCTCGCAGGAGTTCGGTTTCAAGATCGGAGCGATGCAGCACGCCCTCGAAGCCTACAAGATCGCGCCCGAGCTAGCCAAAGCCAAAGTCGGAATCTCAATCTTTAGCGATGAATGGAGCTTCAAGCAGGAAGGATATGACTGCATCCCGTGGAACGCCTGGATTTGTCAAAAGGCGGGAGTGAACGTCTCGATCAACACCGACGGTCTTTCCGGCACGACCTCGCTCAACGTTGACGCGGGCAAAACCATCCGCTTCGGTGGACTCACTGAAGAGCAAGCCCTTCAAACGATCACGATCAACCCCGCGAAGGAACTCGGAATCGACCACCGAACTGGCTCACTCGAACCAGGAAAGGACGCCGACATCGCGATTTGGGATGGCACCCCGCTGAGCACTCAAGCCAAGTGCGTCATGACCATGATCGAGGGCGAAGTGTTCTTCGAGCGTCGAGACGCTTTCGGTATCGATAAGGCATCGACGGCAAAGCAACACCTGGACCGAAAGATGAACAACTGGGAAGGGACGACTCTTCCTCGGAAGTCGAATTCGTATGTGATCCAAGGCGCAACAATCCACACGATCAGTGGTGAAGATATCACCGACGGTTCGGTTGTGATTGAAAATGGCAAGATAACTGGGGTTGGCAAGTCGGTAAAGATTCCGGCCGGAGCGAGCATTGTCAACGCCCGCAGTCAACACGTCTTCCCCGGATTCTTCGATGCGAACTCTTCCATCGGCTTGGCGGAAATCGGCCCGATTCCTGTGATGAACGACAATCGGGAGTTTGGAATCTTTAACCCCGAGCTTGATTCGCTGACCAACATCTGGTGTGAAAGTGCGCACTTCGGACCAGCTAAGTTTAACGGAGTGACGAACTGCTTCTCGGCTCCAAGTGGCGGTTCGTTCTCGGGTCAGGGCGCAGTGGTTAACACTGATGGGTACACGACAGAGGAGTTTGGTGTGCAGCGCAAAGCCGCGCTGATCGTCAACTTCTCTGCCGGTCGCTCACAGATGGAATTCGATCTATGCGACCAAATCGACTCATCCGCGCTGTTCGGAGGAGCGGCACACCAGGGAGATGCACACCTGACGAGAAACCAACTTGAGCAGTGGTACGAATTCCTCGGTGGAGCCGTACAGGGCACTTCGGCGGGTAACACCCAGATTGATCGGGCGGTGGAAGGCCAGTTTGATAAGGCGATCTCCTACATGCGTGAGCGACGAATCGAGCCCACTACTCCGCTGAACCTAAAATACGAAGCGATGCTCCCTTACATTCTCGGTCAGAAGCCAGTCGTACTTGCCGCGTCAAGTGCATCGGCGATTCGGTCGGCAGTCGCATTTGCTCAAAAGTATCGCCTCAAAGCGGTTCTGACCGGCGCCACTGAGGCATGGAAGGAGACCGCGATCCTTAAAGAAAGCGGAATCCCCGTAATCCTTCCCGTCGCCGGCAAGAGCACGTTGGGTGCTAACTCGGTCAGCAACGCTTGGGACCCGTACGACACCCCTTATGTCCGTGCAGCGATGCTTGCAAAGGCTGGAGTCAAATTCGCTTTTGCGAGCGGAGAAGGAGCGAATGTCATGATGCTCCCACTTCGGGTAGGCATGCATATGGCATACGGACTTTCGCGACAGGATGCCCTCAAGTCGCTAACCCTTTGGCCGGCCGAAATGTTTGGAGTCTCCGACCGCCTGGGTTCTGTTGAAAAGGGCAAGATCGCAAATTTGATCATCACCGATGGCGATCCGCTGGACGTGACGTCGACAATGCGCTATGTGTTCATCAACGGTCAACCGAGGCCGCTGACTAGCAAGCACACGATGCTCCGCGACAAGTATTCCCAGCGCCTAGGTCAGTAAGAAATCACACACTCGCTCGGCGACTTCCGCCGAGCGAGTGATGCGAACATGGCCCAAGCCCTGGGTGATGAGCAGTTCTGAATCTGGCCAAGCCTGGTGGATGGAGTGTGCCTCGCTGACACTGATGTCTTCGTCCTGTTCGTCGTGAATGATCAACGCTGGTTTTCCTATGCTCGGAGCCAACAGGCTTGGGGTCGCGGCGACGACGGAATCCCAGCCAAACTCATCGGCCCAGTGTTGGTACACAGCTTGATTGAGAGAAGGATCAACACCAGAGAGCTCGAAAAATCGGGTGAGGAAGTCGTGAATCTCGTTTCGGGCGGAAATAAGAACGTACCGATCCGCACTTGCTCCGAGAGCGGTGGACTTTGGGATCGCCGTTGCCCCAATTGAATGTGCAACAACTGCGTGGAGCGGGCCGAATTGCTCGGCGAGCTGATGAAGAGTGTGAGCAAAGAGGAACATGTTGGATCGCGTTCCCTCGCTATCTCCGTGCCCCGGTGCATCGGCCGCTATGACGCGAAAGTGAGGCTCCAAAGCCTTGATGAACGCCCACATCGCGGTTCCTCGAGAGCCCCAACCATGTTGAACGACCACAGTCTTTCCGATCCCCCACGTCTGGCCACGAACTGTTTGTCCCTCGACCCGTACTTCAAAAGGGTCCCCTCGTTCCAACAGCTCCTGCTCACGCCTCGCTCTGGCTGCCTGAGGCGGGGGAGACATGAACAGCTCGTAGGCTTCTTTGGAGGTCACCCGCACAGTTTACCGATTGTAAATTATTCCCCTGCGCGTGGGGAATTATTCCAGGTATCATCCATCCATGTTCCCAAGGATGGCAGAGCAAGTAGTGTCAGAGGCACTGGCGGACACGCCAGTTGTCATTGTGGTCGGGCCCCGGCAGTGTGGCAAATCGACTCTCGCCATGAGGTTCGGCGAAGGTCGCGAATATGTCACCCTTGACGATCCAGTTTTCCTGGCCCACGCAACGGAGAACCCCGCAGACTTCTTGAATGCCCACCCTGCACCACTCATCATTGACGAAATCCAGCGGGCACCCGGGCTGTTCTTGCCCCTCAAGCTGATGGTCGATAAAAATCGAACTCCTGGATCGTACATTCTCACCGGGTCCGCAAACGTCCTTCTCCTTCCCAAAGTCGCAGACTCCCTTGCGGGGAGAATGGAGATCATTGATCTCCAGCCCCTCACCCAGGGAGAGCTGGAAGGAACCAACGCCCACTGGATCAACTCGGTCTTCTCGAATGAGTACTCACCCAAGAGTAGCCGCGACCCTCTCACACTTGAGGAGCGCATCGTTCGCGGCGGCTACCCTGAACCTGCGCAACGAGCTTCGAAACGACGCGATCCCTGGTTCCAGTCCTACATCCGAACCCTTCTAGATCGGGATGTACGAGACCTTTCCAACATCGACGGCCTTACCCAACTCCCAAAGCTTCTGCGCCTTCTCGCAGCTCGCGCAGGAACTCCGCTCAATCTAAGCGGACTTAGCCGAGAGACAAATCTGCCGCATACATCTATCACCCGATACGTCGATCTACTGAAGGCTCTTTATCTCATCCGAACCGTTCCCGCCTGGTCGGCGGATGCCGAGGTGAAGCTCGCTCGAACTCCCAAGGCGTATTTGGTTGACACTGGCCTTGCCTGCCACCTCAATCAAATCGACGAAAAGCAACTCAGCAGACCCGGCGATCTTCGGACTGCGATGCTGGAGACGTTTCTCGCAAACGAGTTACTGCGTCTCATCCAGACCTCCGACGTCTCCGCTGAACTGTTCCACTTGCGAACGGTGAAAAACAAGGAAATCCCGTTTCTCATTGAAGCTCGCGACGGGCGAGTTGTCGCCATCGACTTCCAAGATCACTCCGTGCCCAGCCCTCAGTCAATCGAGCGGTTGACTTACGTTAAGGAAGTCGTCGGAGACAGGTGGCACCGCGGAATCTGGATGCATACAGGAACCGAAACAAAGGCCCTTGCTGGCGACGTCCATGCGGTGCCGATCAGTTGTTTGTGGAGTTAAAGTCGCGAAGCTCTTCGTTGGCAATTCGCTCCATACGGAGGTTATCCAGCACGCCATCCATCACGTTTGAGGACACGAGCCGATCAGCCACCGAAGCAGGTTCGGATAGTAGACCCTCCAGATGATCAGCAAGCTCTTTGAGCTTGCCCGATTGCTGACCAACCTGCGCGCTGATCGTCCCGTGAGTCTCTGGCGACTTATCAAGGAGCGAGACCTGGTTCAAAATGCTGATCATCGCTTCGTCGGCAGCTACCCGCATCTGCGGAACGAGTTGCTTCGACCTCCCGGTTGAGCTGTCGGCGATTTTCAACAAGCCCCACACGCGGTTATACTCAAAGCAGGCCTTCTCCAGAAGCGCAGCGGCGGGAGCGGCAATCACGTTAGAAGCGGTCTTCTGACCAAAGAGACCAGCCAAAAAGTTACCGGTAGGTCCGGTTGCCCAGTCCCAGTCGTGGCTTGTGTCGTGCCAGCCAATGTGCTGTCCAATCCGAGTAAGGAGCCCCCGCGCCTGGGAAGAGAGTCTAACTTCGGTGGTGGGAATGTTCTTCGCGCGGCGACCCGCCCAGAAGGAGACTCCACCAAAAATCGTCGCTACCACGATATTGGCAATTCCGACCACGAAGGGCATTTTGCCCCCACTCGCGAACGAGATTGCGGTCATCGCAACACCAAGGCCTAGCGTAGAAATCGACGCAATCAGAAAGCCCAGCGCCATTGGGTTGCGCACGTATCCAAACAGTCCAACTCCACGGCTCCAGAAGAATCGGTCAATGCTCGAAGGTTGACGACGCTCGGTCATATCTCAGTTTTACAACGTTTTAGGTTCTGAGGTTTCAACCGCAAGCGGAACTCGGCGCAAATAGTCGGTCAGCCAGATGACGGTTCCCACCAGAATCAAGAGCGGAATCCACTTGGGCATCGTCCAATCGATCTGTTTGATGTAAATCTGTGCAGATGTGTAGATCTTGTAGCAGGTAAGCGAGATCGCCAGCCAGATCATGCACAACGCAATGATTTTGGTTCGCAGCTTCATCGAGCGACCCGCGTCCCAATCCCGCAAAGTCTGTCCGACGTACCGATTATTCAGCAGCCAGTTTTCCATCGTCTCACTACTGTTCCGAAACGCCCAGAGAGCGATCACCAGAAAAACAAACCCCGGCATCACTGGAGTAACGATGCCTACAAACCCCACAACCACGCACACCGCGCCAAACGCGCCGTAGGCACATCTCACGATCAGCGGACGCTCGCGGTGGGGCATTAGACCCGATTATGGAACCTTTGCAACTCAAATGTAGTCACCAACGCTCTTGTCAGTTAAGGATGTAAAGCAATGGTTACAATCGGTGACTCGTTTTCAATCGTCGCAACGCTCGCGGGTGTTGCCCTCACTCTCTGGTGCTTCATGCTCGTCTGCGCTCTGCTCTTCCCTGTTCGAGTAGAAGAAGCGCGATCGGCGGTTAGCGGTTCACTCGGAAAATGCTTCGGGATGGGTCTGGTTGCGTTCCTCCTAGGATTCATTGGGATCGTCGTTGCCCAGGTACCCAATCCACTAGCCAAGCTAGCTGGCCTGCTCATCGCTTCGGCATACCTCTGCTGCGTAATGGTTGGTGCCGCAGGCGTTGCTAAGCTCGCTGCAGAGCGACTTCGAGCCCTGACCAACCAGCAGGAGTCCGAGTTTTCCGCCTTCGGTAAATCCGCCTGGTACATCGTCGTTGCAGGAATGCTGCCCGTAATGGGGTGGTTCCTTTTTGCACCATTGATGATGGTCGTCGGTGGCGGAGCTGGCTTCAAAGCCGCTCTCAAGAGTCAACCAGTTGGCGAGGTAGTGTAAAACCATGATTTCTCGCCGAGATGCCCTTCTGGTTGCGGGTGGGGTAGCGATTGCCGGTTGCGGTCGCCTTGCCACTGAGGCAAGACGGCGCAAACCTGCGCCCGAATACCGAGCCAAACCAAAGGATCGCTCGGCGAGAATGATTGATCGAATGTCGTTCGGCTGGTCGGTTGAAGAAGCGGACCGATTCGCATCACTTGGCGAGGCGGAGTATGTCGAACGTCAGCTCAAGGCAGACTTCGATGAGCCGCTTGAGCTGACGATTCAACTCCAGTCGCTCGACTGCCTCCGCATGAACGGTTTTGAGCTGATCGAAATCCCTCGGGGTCGAGTGACGCAACAACTCCAAAGCGCCGCAATTCTTCGGGCAACCTACTCACCAAATCAACTTCGAGAGCGATTGGTTGATTTTTGGAGCAATCATTTCAACATCTATGCGGGTAAGGCAGATGGCGCCTTCTTCAAAAGCAACGAAGAAGAGCAGATTATCCGCAAACACGCGTTGGGCAAGTTCCGCGACATGGCGATTGCGATGTCGAAGTCACCCGCGATGCTCGTTTATCTCGACAATAACCAAAACTTCAAAGGTCACCCGAACGAGAACTATGCGCGGGAGCTGATGGAGCTACACACGCTTGGGATTGACGGCGGATACACCCAGAAAGATATCCAAGAGCTCGCGAGATGCTTGACCGGCTGGACCATGGAGGATCGATCTATTTGGGCGAGCCACGCGCTTCGAGCCCGAGGTTCCTTCTACTTTGATAAGTCCAAACACGATGACGGCGCGAAACATGTCTTCGGTCTTGACCTACCTGCTGGCGGCGGAATTCGCGATGGTGAGCTCGTTGTGGAGCATCTCGTATCCCATGAAGAGGCTGGAAAGTACTTGGCGAAAAAGCTCGTGAAGTTCTTTACCGGAGCCCAAAACCTTGAGCTTGAGAAGACTGTTCTGGACCAGTTCCAAAAGACTGGCGGTGATATTCCCTCAATGGTTCGTCCGATTCTGACTGCACCTGCTCTGATCGAGGGGCCGCCAATCATGCGCAGGCCATTCGAGCTCATGTGTGCCGCTCTAAGAGTCTCCGGAGCGGCGACTGACGGCGGTCCTGCCTTGCAGAACCACCTCAAGAAAATGGGACAGCCGATCTATGAATGGCCACTCCCAGATGGGTATCCGGTTGACCAATTGAGTTGGGCAACGAATCTGCTCCCAAGGTGGCAATTCGTGTACGACATGGCAAACGGCAAGATCCCAAACACGTTCGTGAAGGCCCCCGATGCGGTTGCTCTCGCCAGCCAACTCGCCCACCCTGACTTCCAATACGCCTAATTTTTGTATGAAACACTGTTCGAGTTTTGAGCAAGCAATGAGCCGCCGGACGGCTCTCAAAGTCGGCGCCGCGGGGCTGATTCCGTGGCTCCTGTCGGGTTCTGCGCTTAGTCAGGTAAAGCTTGGCAATCGAGGACATAATCTCGTCGTCATCTTCCTCCGAGGCGGTTCCGACGGCCTCAATATGATGGTGCCTTACGCAGATGATAATTACTACAAAGCGCGTCCGTCGGTAGGCATCGCGGCGAACAAAGTTGAGAAGCTAAACGACTATTTTGGGATGCATCCTTCACTCAAACCGTTCAAGAGTTGGTACGAAAAGGGAGAACTTTGCTTGACCCCTGCCGTTGGCTCTCAGGACCGGACTCGTTCACACTTCGAAGCCATGCTCGCCATGGAGCGCGGCACAGCAACTGGGCACAGTGGCACCGCTAACGGATGGTTGGCACGGTACCTCACCATGACCCAGAGTGAACAAGACGGTCCCCTACGGTCTGTGGCGTGGGCCGACACCATGCCGGACTCACTGCAAGGGGCGCCCGCGCCGTTGGTCGTGCAGTCCGTCACAGATTTCCGTCTCGACGCAGACGCGGAGTTCGTGAGGAATCTCGGAACCATGTATAAAAATGGCGACGATTCCCTCGTTCACCGGGCGGGTGAGCTGACGCTGGACGCCCTCAAGAAGATCGAGCAGCTTGATCCCAAGAACTACAAGCCAAGCGGCGGTGCCGTGTACGCAGATGACTATTTGGGAAAGGGTCTGAAAGAAGTCTCCGCGCTCATCAAATCTAAACTCGGGCTCGAGATCGCCTGCCTTGAAACCACCGGCTGGGATACTCACTTCGCGCAGGGGGCAGATACCGGAATCCACGCCAACAATCTTGCCTCGGTTGCCAACAACGTCAACGCCTTCCTCAATGATCTCGGAGAGAGTCGAAAGGAAACGACCGTCGTCATCATGACCGAATTCGGCCGACGTATCGGCGAGAACGCTAGCCTCGGCACCGACCACGGCCGCGCCTCGGTGATGATGGTCTTTAACGGCGTGAATGGCGGCAAGATCGACGGCGCCTGGCCGGGAATCGGTAAGGACCAGGTCGACGAGGTCGGCGACCTAAAACCAGTCAACGACTATCGTGAGATCCTGACCAAACATCTCAGTCCGAAGATGCCAGAGATCGCCAAGGTCTGGAGTTAACTCTTATTCCTCGATCAGGTACTCAGCGATGAGCTGGGCCGTGTCTCGCAGGGCCTCAATGTGCGTCCGCTCGTAACCGTGCGACGTATCAACGCCTGGGCCAATCAGGGCCACCTCGGCACCGCCGCCACTGCGCCAGTAAGCGGAGCCGTCGGAGCCGTAGTAAGGGTAGATGTCAGGAATCAGCTCGATTCCTCGCCGGAACGCGAGGCCACGAAGCTTGTCGCTCAGGTTCTTGCTGTAAGGGCCGGAGGAGTCGGCGAGGCAGATCGAAACGTTGTACTCGGAACCAGCTTGGCCTTCGCCAACGCACGCCATATCGAGAACCAACATCTCGGCGAGATCGGCAGGAAGTGAGTCCATTCCGCCATGACCGACCTCTTCGAAATTGGAGAACAGAATGGTCGTCTTTTGAACCGGAGTAAGACCGCTCTTCTGGATGCCCTCAAGAGCGGCAAGAAGGCACGCTACGCAGGCCTTATCGTCCAAGAATCGCGAGCGAATGAAACCAGACTCGCTGATTTCGGTGCGTGGGTCGAGGTTCACAAAATCGCCAACCGAGATACCGAGGAATCTGGTCTCCTCGGCTTTGTTGGTGCGTTCGTCAAGGCGGACTTCGAGGGTGTCGGCATTTCGTGCCTTCGTCCCGGCTTCTTTATTGACGTGGGCGGCTCCGTTCTCCAGAACAATCGAGCCGCGAATCTGGCGTCCGCTTGAGGCGACGATGGTGACCCCCTCGCTCTCAGTCGTTGGCCAGTTTATCCCGTTCAGAGCCTTCAGCTTCAGGCGACCATTGGGCTTGATTTCCTTCACCATGAAGCCAAGGGTATCAACATGGGCAGTCAGTGCTCGAGGAGCCGTGGAACGGAGACCGTCAAGGTGTGCGATCAAGGCACCTTTCTTGGTTCGCTCAGTTGGAATTCCCAGACCCATGAGCTCAGATTCGATGAATCCGATACCGTATTCGGTGTCGCCAGTGGGAGACGGAGTGTTCAGAAGGTCCACCAGGAACCGCTGAAGGTAGTCGTTGGAAACTTCAAATCTCGCCATGTTCGCGCCTGCTGAAAGGTTTACCCGGTTTTAGGACGGAGCGCGGAGGTCCGCACTCCGTTATTCAGAATCTTCGCGAGGGATGAACTCGTGGGTACTGAACCAGTAGGCCGAGAGTCCAACCATCACCACCGAAAACACCACGAGCCCGAATCCTGAAGTGAGGGGGTTCATGTCCGTCTTTCCGAGAAGTCCCGCGATCAGGTCCAGCACCTGGCCACCGCTCTCGCCACCGTCAGGGTGCTTAGCAATGGCCTGCATATGAGACAAAATGGAGAGTCCCTGTAGCCCCGTCGGCAAGTTTGGAACCGAACTTTCCCAGCCGAAGGCGAACAAGACGCAGATGATCAGTGCGCGATTGAACAGAAGCGTGATGAACATGAACAGCGACGTGTAAGCTGCCGCGCCAAGAGCAACCGCCAGCAAGTCGCGAGCAAAGAACGCCGAGCCACCCCGAGAGCCCATCTGAGCCGCGATCATCCCAATCACCGAAATGATCACGACCGTGGTAACCGTCGCCGCCCACCGACCAATGATCAGCTGCCAGCGTGGAATCGGGCGAGTGAGCAGATACACAATCGTCTTTTGCTCAATTTCCTGAGCCACAATCATCGTCGAGTAGATCGCCGCTGACAGTGGCAACAGTCGAAAAATCAGGAGGTTGATGACGTTGACGTACTTATCCGCCGGTGTCGCATCCGAAGCAAATCGCCCCCAGAACATCGCAAAAAGGAATGCGACAAAAGCCAGCATGAGCCAGGGGAGCATCTTCCGAAGCCGAAGCCCTTCCCTGAGTAGATATCGATAAGCAACTAACATTTAGCCCTCCACCAGATACTGGAACACAGATTCCAGGTTGTTGTCAGGGCTTGTGAAGCTCAGGATGGGCAGACCATCCTCGAGCACCAAGCGGCTGAGGATTTCATAGAATTCGTTGGGGTTGTTCACTTCAAGATTAATGACTTCGTTGCGGTCGTCTACTTTCGCACTAACGACTCCAGTGAGCTGGGTGAGTTTGCCGGCGACCTCGCGCGGCTTCGGAGTCTCGATGCGCACCTTGTGCGGGTACTTGTCGATGAGATCCCGAATCACCCGCAGGTCTCCGGTAGCAAGAAGCCGCCCTCGGTGCAGAAGCAAAATGGAGCGGGTCATCTGCTCCACTTCGTACAAGATGTGCGAAGAAACAATGATCGTCTTGCCCAATTCGGACAAGTGACCAAGTACGGATAGAAACTCGTGGCGACCGACAGGGTCGAGACCATTGAGCGGCTCATCGAGAAGTATGATCTCGGGATCGTGCACCATCGCCTGAGCGAGCTTGATGCGCTGGCGCATGCCCTTTGAGTAGCCCTTGATCGGCTTCTTCACCCGGTCGGCCATGCCGACCATCTCGATCTTCTCCATCGCACGCTTCCTGGCTTCAGCCCGGCCGTAGCCGGCCATCTCCGCCATGTACGTCACGAACTCGAGGCCGTTCATGTACTCATAAAAGTTGTCGATTTCGGGGCAGTAGCCGAGCTTCCGGAAGACGTTCGGGTTATCAAAAGGCTCTTCGCCGAAGACCTTCACCGAGCCTGTCGTCGGGTGCATCTGACCCGTGATGAGGCGCATCAGCGTGCTCTTTCCCGCGCCGTTCATCCCGAGCAGCGCTGTAATCCCGGGCCCGATCTCACAAGTGACATCATTGACGCCAATAATCTGCCCGTACCATCGGGAGGCATTTGTAATCTGGATCATCCGACCACCTCAACTGCCTTGATTCGGGAGTATGCGATCGCAAACCCTCCGACGACGAGCAGGAAGAAAACTGGGACAATCCACGCCGCATTTGGGGCACCGATGATGAACTGATTCATGTCAATTTCCGGTCGCCCACCTCGACGTCCACCATTCGGTCCCATCCCCGGAAAGAGTGGGGAGCCATCGGTTCCGACAATGATCTTTGCAAGACCGATCTGCATGCCATCAATGGAGCCATAGAACAACTGCCTTACAATCGCCGGAGTAGGCGTTCGTTGGAAGGTCGACGCCGAATTGAACCCGTTCATCACCTGGGTAAAGATGTAGGACATGAAGTAGATTCCCGCGTACGTTGCTCCGGCGAGCCGTCCCTGGTTGAACAGCGAACTCACTGCCAGCCCAAGTGAGGCATGTAGCGCTCCGGAACAGACTGATACCAACGCCAAGCGCAAGAACAGCCATGGTGCATCCTTCCAGAAGCCGTACGGCTGAAAGCTCATGTAGCCGTAGAGCCAAAAGACCATCATCGGCACAAATGAGACCAGGCTAATCAGAGTGAAAACCCCGAGCCACTTTCCGAAAACATAGTCAAATCGGGAGCACGGCTTACTCAGATACACCAGCAGAGCGTTAGCTCGATTGTCATTTGCAATCGAACCGACTCCGATCATCAAGTTCACCACGAGTAGGATCATCTGGCTGTAACTGAAACCGTGGATGAACTGATCCTTCCACTTAATCTGTTGAAGGAAAGCGTTCGCGCCTTGCTGGGAGCCTCCAAGGTTTCCGAGCACGTTGTCCGCAAACCAGAAAACTGCTAACAGAATAAAGAACCACCACGCGGAGAAGAGGCTCCAGCCCCAGAATCCACGCCGCTTTGTGGCAACTTGCATCGTCATCTTCGCGATGCTCCACCATCGCTTGCCGACGCCACTCAGGGGACCGTCGTAATGGCGATAGCTGAGATCGGCGATGGGAGAATTGCTCATGCTTGCACCGCCGAGAGGAAGGCCTCTTCGAGAGATCGTTCCGCGAGCTTTACACCACGAACCTGCGCCCCCGAGTCCTTTGCTGTTTGAAGAATCGTGTTCATCGCATGCTCCCGCGTTCCAGCTATCTGTACTCGCACAGTTGTGTATGTTGTGGGAGCTGCGTACCCGCCATTCGCCTTGATTTTGGTAACAAAGGCCTCATTTGTTTCTCGCAAGTCAACATCGAGTGGTTGACCCTCAATCTTCTTTAAGTCTCGAATCGTGCCCTGACTGACCAGCTTCCCTCGCAACACTACGACCACACGATCACAAACTCGCTCAATGTCCGGCAGGAGGTGGCTGCTGATCAGAACGTTGACACCCTTGTTGTGGGAAATGTCTTTGATCAGATCCAGCATCTCCTCACGACCCTTGGGGTCAAGGCCGTTTGTCGGCTCGTCCAGGAGGAGAAGTTTAGGACCGTGGATCATCGCCTGGGCCAACTTGATCCGCTGCTTCATTCCCGTGCTGTAAGTCTCAACGTTCCGATAACGCGCCTCGCCAAGTCCGCAGTATTCAAGCACCTCGTGAGCGCGCCGCAAAGCCTGATCAGCTGGCATCCCCGCTAGCTCCCCGGCATAAGCAACAAAGCCGACTGCCGATAGTCCAGGAATATGGCAATCCTGCTCGGGCATTAGGCCGATCTTTTGCCGAATCTCTTTGTTTCCATTGTATAGATCCAACCCGAGCACGTTTCCGCCGCCCGCAGTTGGAGTGATGAACCCGAGCAGGGTCTTCAGAAGAGTCGTCTTACCAGCTCCGTTGGGACCGAGCAGACCGGTACAACCTTCTTCGATCTGACAAGAAAAGTCATCTAATGCGGTGAATGCCCCGTACCGCACGGTGAGATTATTGATTGAAACCAGTGCCACGTTCGGATTCATCTTACTCAGGAACGGGTTTTGAGAGTTCGGGGTTCCAGATTAGGACGTTTGGGTCAGGAACTCATTGAGGTTCCGCGTTGATCCGAGTTCCGGTAGGCCGACTCAACAAGGCGCATAGTCTTCAGAGCATCATGAACTTCCGTCGAAGGGGCGGGTCCACCTTCTGACCAAATCATCATCGCCGCCATTGGGCCGATGAAGGCATCCGGGAACCAGCTACCTTGTAGATCCAGCTTGGTCCACTCTGAATTCCCTTGGACCCAATATTCGAACCGATCCTCCTCACCCTCTGGATAGTTCATATTGAGGCCCATCTGAACCCAAGCTACTCCCTTGGTGCCCTCGAAGTGTAGATAAGAATCTTGATGACCAGGCGGAGCAACATGACCATGATAGGTCTGTACCACTGCCCGCTTCATGTCACCGTAATCCAGGATCACAGTGCTCCGGGAAGATTCCAACTTCGGCGAGCTTGGGTCTTTGATCGAGTGAGCCTTCACCGATCGAGGCTCGCCCCATAGGTGGCGAATGAAGTCAAGGTAATGAATTGAGTGGTAGACCATCTCCATCCGCGGAGCCTTCTCAAGGAAGCTCCATTCCGCCCAAGGAGTGTGAACATTGATTTTGAACTCAAGCTCGTGAGTCTCGCCCAGCGCGTTCTGAGAGATAAGATCTTTAAGGGCAAGCATGTAGGGTGCCCAGCGGAGCTGAAAATTGACGGCAGCTTTCAGCTCCTTTGCGTCGCAAAGCCCAACGATTTGTTCGGCTTGTTCGAGCGTTTCGCCTAGCGGTTTTTGGATGAGAACAAAGGCTCCATCGGGAAGTTGGCGAAGGGTTTCGAGGATTGCCGAGCCCGGCACGGCTAGGTCGTAGATCGCGCCCGAAAGCCAAGCTTCCGAAACTGAATCGCACACCGTGGAATCCACCATCGTGGCGGCTTTTTCGGCAGAGTCTCGATTCAGATCGTAAGTCTTTGCAACCGCAAATCCAGCCTTTTGATACGCCGGGTAGTGAGCATTTTGGACGATTCCGCCTGCCCCGATGCTCACGATCGGAGAAAGCTGAGACGGCATCGGCGGACTCTGGCTTAGTTCCGTTGTAGCCTCCCCGACATTTCCAAATGAATCGTCGCGGCATCGGCGGCGGCTTGTAAAGCTTCCGCCGGATCGGCTCCTCGGTGCAGAACTGCGTCCACAGCCCCCGAAATGCAGTCGTTGACCAATGTGTATTCAGGAATCGCGGGCAAGGTGAGCGTCTGCCCATGAATCTGCTCAATGATCTCGTAATGCGGATACTTCGCTCGGACTTCAGGATCGCGCCAAGTGCTGAGGCGGGTTCCGTTTGCGCCCATCATGCTCGTAACTTTGTCGCAGTGCGGCTGGCTGATGTGCTTGATAAACGCCCACGCAGCCTCCTTATCTGCGCAACCCGAAGTGATTGTCAACGCCCAATAGATGTTCAGAGAGACCGATTCGGTACCTGCTGGAAGCGGCGCAAGACCAATCTTCCCAACTACGTTGCTATACTCCGGCATTTCGCAGACCGCCGCGAACCCACACCAGTTCCACATCATCGCCACTTTGCCCCTCGCAAAGTAATCTCCGGCTTCCACGCTTCCTAATTGCAACGCCGCCGCAGGCATAAAATCACGGTACAAGTCGCGTAGATAACTCAGTCCCTCAACCCCGGCCGGCCCGTGAAACTGTGGTTGAGACTGATCATCCAAGAGCACCCCTCCTCGGCTCCAAAGCTGAATCAGGAAGTCGTAAACGTTGTTGTGCCCATCCGTGAATCCCGCACAGATGCACCCCCACTCGTCGTTTTCGGGGTGGGTAAAGAACTCCGCGACCTGTCGAAACTGTTCCCAAGTCTTGGGAACATCCAGTCGCCAGCCGTACCGAGCTTCAAATTGTGCGATATGACCGGGGTCCTCAAAAATGTGCTTCAGATAGATAAACATCTGGGGGCCGTCATGCCAAGGAATCCCAATCAGATCTCCTTCCTGATAGACGAGCTTTTGCATCGCCGGGTGCCAACCATCTGGCCAATCATCGGGCAGATCAAACCCATCCAAAGGCACAATCAAACCCTTCGCATACGCCTCCGGAAGCCAGTCGGTACAGCAAAGAAAAAGATCCCCTTCTCCCTTCTTTGCCCCTTCTTGAACAACCATTTCAAACTGATGCGCACTGATCGGCTTGGCCACGACTTCAATCTCAATATCCGGTCGAACCTTCCGGAAATCCTCGATCTGCCACGCCAATGTGTTCTCAAACGTGTCCTGCTCTCGAGTGCGCAGAACTAGCTTCGTCATGGCTTTGTGAGCTCCACTCCATTCACCGATCCCCACGGCCGACCTGCGGGAGGCTGAAGCATTTCCAGCGTAATGTCATCAGGATCAAGGAAGTACACCGTAAACCCACCCTTGTTCACCCCTTCCTCAATAGCGACCGGCTCTGGAGCCTTAAATCGAACTCCCGCCTCGGACAGGCGAGCATAATCGGCATGAATGTCGTCGGTAATGAATGCCAAATGCGGCGCGCCAGGACGATTTGTCGTAACGTCTGTCTTTTCCCCGCGCGGGTGAACATACTCAACGAGCTCCAAGTGGTGGTTCGACGGACCCACAAACGAGTTCGGAATCCGCAACATCGCGACCTTGAGGTCAGCATTGGGGAAGCCCACCAGCTTAGATGTGTACTCGTTGCACTGCACCTGCTGGTGATGCAACTCCATCCCCAGCAACCCGCAGTAAAACTCGAGTGAAGCCTCCATGTCGGAAACCGTAAAACTCGCATGCCAAAGTCCGTTAAATGCCATCTCTTATCTCATCCATTGCCCGCCGTCGACGACGTAAGTTTGACCGGTGACATAGCTTGCCGCGTCGGAGGCAAGGAAAGCGACCACTTGGGCGATCTCATTGGGCTCCGCCATACGCTTGAGCGGGAGCGCGTTGACCACAGGAGCCAGGGTTTCTTCAGGGGAGACGCCCCGGATTTCGGCGCGTTGCTTTGCGATACCCTGGGTCAAAGGAGTGTTTGTGATCCCTGGGGCGACGGCGTTCACCCGGATTCCGTGAGGACCGAGGCTAAGAGCGGCGGACTTGGTGATCGAGATCAGGGCAGCCTTGGTTGCTGCGTAATCAAGCTGCTCAAGTTTGGGCATGAAAGCGGAGTTACTCGTGATATTAACGAACGAGCCAGTTTTTCCCTCTCGAATCAGTCTCGCTGCAATCGCCTGCATCAGTACGAGTGGAGCCTGGACATTGATGGTGTGCATCTTCGCAAATCCAGGCTGCTCAACGTCGAAGAATGGTCTGGTGAGACATATTCCCGCCGCATTCACGAGCACCTGCGGTGCCACGTCAAGTTCCTCAATGAAGGCAGGAATGGTCTCGAGATCCATTAAGTCTAGCTGTGCCTCAACTCCCTCTTGCCGATCAACTCCAATGACCTCGTGGCCATCCTCTCGCAGTTTGTCGGCAATTGCCTTACCAATCCCCTGAGCAGCACCTGTCACCAACGCTAGCATTAAGCGAGCATCCCCCGCAACTTCGCCTCAATTCTCGCGGCAGTAGGAAGCACTTCGTTCTCTAACTCCACAGCAAAAGGAATCGGGGCATCCAGCGCCGCGACGATCTCAACCGGCGCATCCAGTTCGTCAAACAGCCTTTGCTGAACCTGGAAACCAAGGTCCGAGGCAACCGAACACCGTCCGTGCGCCTCGTGCGCAATCATGACCCGGTGAGTCTTTCTCACCGACGCTTCAATGGTTGTCCAGTCGATAGGGTTCAGGGTTCGTAGATCAACAATCTCGACCTTTCCGGGAAAAGCCTCGGCGGCCTTCATCGCCAAATCAACGGTGAACGAGTAGGTCAATATGGTTACATCTGAACCTTGTTGGACTACTGAAGATGTACCGAGCGGGATAAAGTGCTCGCCATCCGGAACCTCGCCCTGCTTTCCAAAAAGCTGCTTGTGACCAATGAAGACAACTGGATTATCATCCCGAATTGCCGCCGCCATTAACCCCTTCGCATCCGCCGGGGTCGAAGGCAAAACCACTTTAATTCCCGGCAAGTGAAGGAACAGAGCTTCGAGCATTTGGCTATGCTGAGCCGCCGCTCCACGATACCCACCTCCCTGCGTGATGATGGTCATCGGCACCGGACAACGCCCCCCGCTCATATAGTGAGTCTTGGCAATGTTGTTCAAGATCTGGTCCATTGCGACCAGGCCAAAATCGATGAACATCAGCTCTGCAACTGGGCGCTTCCCAGCCAAAGCCGCTCCGAGTGCCATCCCCATAAATCCGCTCTCGCTGATCGGAGTGTCAATCACCCTGCTCTCACCAAACGTCTCCAGAAGCCCTTCGGTGACGCGGAACATGCCGCCGTAATGGGCAATGTCCTCTCCCATCAGGAACACATTTGAATCGCGCTCGAGCTCCTGTCGGAGTCCAGCGTTACATGCCTGCACGAACGACATCTTGCTCATGCGAACACCTCCGTGGTGGATTCGCTCACAGCAGGCACCGAATCGGCGAGAGCCTTTTCAACCGACGCCTGAACCACGGCGAGTTCCTCAGTCTCAATCTCATCCGCTTTCGCACCAATCCGCTGACGAAGCAACAAGATTGGTGATCGAGAACGCCAATCCTCAACCTCTTCCTTGCTTCTGTACGCAGTTCCAGAATCTGCTTGGTAGTGGCCAGTTGTTCGGTAAGTCATCGCCTCCACAAATGTCGGCCCCTGACCACTCCGTCCGCGATCTGCCGCCTTTGACACCACTTCAAAAACCGCATGAGGATCGTTTCCGTTCACCGACTCAGTGTGCAGACCGAATCCACGGGCACGCTCCGAAAGGTTTACGTTTCCGTGCGAGCGCGACAGTGGCGTCATCTCCGAGTACAAGTTGTTTTCGCAGAAGAAGATGACCGGTAGTTTGTATAAGACCGCCATGTTCCAGCACTCCATGAGGTGACCTTGGTTGTTCGCACCGTCTCCAAAAACCGTGAGTGCAACCCGACCCGTTCCGTCCAGCTTAGAAGCAAGAGCCGCCCCGCAGGCGGTGCCGACTCCGGCCCCAACAATTCCATTCGTTCCCAGCACCCCGAACTCTTGATCAAATAAGTGCATCTTTCCGCCCTTACCCTTACACAAACCTGTCGCTCTTCCCAGTACCTCGGCGATGACTTGATCGAGAGATGTCCCCTTCGCCAACACGTACCCGTGCCCACGGTAGGTTGCCGTCAAGTAGTCGTCCTTTAGCAGTGCGGCACAAGCCCCAGCCGGACAAGCCTCTTGTCCTTCACAAAGGTGCAACGACCCCCTCAACTGCCCTCCGGCAGATAGGTCTGTGAGCGCCTTCTCGACGTGCCGCAACCGAATCATCGTGCGAAAAAACTGCTCATCGGTCGGTCGTACATGTCCCATGCGTCTGCCGAGATTACCGCCTCGAGCGGAGCGTGATAGAATCCCAGAAGTCGATGGCTAATCGCTCAAAGCAATTTTTGGGACCTGTGCTCTGGGCGGCGTTCATTTTTGCCACTTCCAGCGGAGTCGTGACGACTCGCCAGCTTTCAGGAGCGGTAGCCAAGGTCTCCGGTCCGGTCCATGTTTCGCAGTCCGGTTTTGAAGAGGTTTGGAAAGCCGTCTGGTGGATATTCGTCAAAGGCTGGCATGCTACGGAGTTCGCAGTCCTGGCCTGGCTACTGCTCCGGGCGCTCACGCCAAAGCCAAACGCATTAAGAAACTCTGCGATTGCGGCCGGTACATACGCCCTGTTCGATGAACTACACCAAGTCTATGTTGCGGGTCGTGGAGGGCGGATGAGCGATGTGATGATCGACTGGATCGGAATCGGCGTGTTCGCGCTTCTCTGGCACTGCACTTGGCCTCGAGATCGCAAAGTCCTGGTGTTCACGCTTGCGGTCGTAGCGATCTTCCTGCTTAGCATCCTCCCCACGCCAACGTTTCCGCTCCCTGGCGCGCCAGAGAGCAATCGGTTTAACCCGTAGACCTAAATCCGGAAAGCGTATTCGCGCGTTGTTTTTCCGCCCTCGTGAGTAGCTGTTCCCCATCCAGTTGCATCTACGAAGGCACATACAACTTTGCCCTTCTGTTTCGGAGCTAACGTGAATTCGCCTCTGGGCGAGTTGATCTGCATTCCGGTGAGCGCAAGGTAGCAACCAAACGACGCCATCGCCCGGCCGTAGTGGTCGCTGCACTCCACTTCGTTGTAAGGGTTTCTCAGGGAAGGATGGTAGCGGTCGTGAATGGCCCGAACAACGGTCAAACCTTCGTTGACGAGTCCTTCATGAATCATGTTTGCGGCTGCCTGATACTCAAACCCACTCATGCATTCGTTGAAATACGCAGCCGCCCAGCTGTCGCCGCCCTTTCCAGTAGCGCGCTCTGCTCCACCTCGGGGGAAGGTGCACATGATTAGCCCCCCTTCACCGGGCATTGCGTACCAGCGCCCGCCCGTGATGCCCCGAACCTTCCGCCGATATTCCCACACGTCCGTCTGGAAGCTGTGTTTGAACAGCGCCGCCATCGCTCGTTTCCCTTCATTCTGAGGAACTACCCGTGGAAGCCCCAACTGATGCGCCCAGAACTGACCGTATAGCTGGTCGATGTGACACCCATCGTTTGTGTTGTTTGCTTCGGGGTGAGTTGGGTCGGGCTTATGGATGAAGTATTCGCCGTTAAAGAGCTCTATGACCATGTTCGCCGAGCCCTTCTCTGCGATCTCTCGGCACTTCACCTCAAAAGCAGTGTCTCCCATCTCCTTCGCCATCGCTTCTCCAGCTCTCAGCGCTGCAATGTAGAGAGAACTGATCCAGGCCATCTTGCCATACCAAGCAGCATCGAGCGTGTTGTACTGGGCACCCTCCAGCAGCCCATCCTGATCTTTATCCTCTCGAATCAGGAACTCCAGAGCCGATTTGACTTCCTTGTATCGACTTTTCAGGAATTTGTTATCCGGCGACATCTGATGTTCTCGGTAGAAGCGCAGGACACAAGATGCCTGCCCGTCGTGTGCGACTGAAGCCGCGTACTCGCCTCGATAATCAATCGCACCATTCGAGCGCACGAAACGACCAAAATCGATCTCCGATCGGAGGAAGCGCTCAACTTGCGGGAATATGTATGCGATCGCCTGCGCGTACCCCCAAACGTGTGTACACGTCCCGGCGCAACAGCCAACGCCCTCGCTGAAATAGAACCGACCTTCTTTGTCGAATCGGTAGCAGGTGGTCGTTGCCAATGTGGACAAATTTACGAATGTCCGATCAAGGAACCAATGAGGCAACGTTGAGTTGTACCAAGTTCGGTTCCAGAGCCGTGTCTTCTCCCTCAAGTCGGAAAAGTTGCGGCGGATGTCGGCAAGAGTCTCGGACGCGTTTTGCCAACGCGATGCGTACCAATGGCGCACTCCAGGCAGACCGTCAGGCCTGTTCGGGAAGTTCCAACCGATCAGAAACGTCACTTCTCGCGACTCGCCCGGCGCAAGCGTGAAGGATTTCTCGACACGAATATCGTCGCCTTGGACGATGGTCTTCGCACCATCCAGGACTTCAACCGCAAACGATCCAAAGTCTTGTAATCCCTCGAGAGACCGCCCGCCGCGGACCGAATCCGACTGGTAGATTTCTCCGACTCCGATCTGCCCCCAACCACCTCGAACGTTGTCTTCAATGACCAGCTGGATACTCTTTCCTCGAAGCTTGGCGATAGGAATAGCCTTCCACACCATTCGATTTGAGTTATCGCCAGAGATCGCGAGCTCAGGGTGTCCCAATACGAAAACTCTGCACCCAGAGCCCCCTCCAACACGAATATTGATGTAGCCATGGGTCGCTGTAAAGACCGGTGATGTCAGCGTGCCGACGTGTTGGTCGGCGACAACCACGTCCTCTCCATTGCGGTTCTGGTGACTGTTCACCACGAACTCGGTTCCCGCGTCGACGGACCCCATATACGAAGGAAGATCACTGACACGCCGGGGCTTCTCGCCAAACGCTGTTCCAGCTGCTACCCAGCTACCATACGTACCTGATGACCAGTCTTCGACCAGCACATCCGGGCGATCGGGGGAAGCACTCGTCTTCTTCGTCGCCAACGCAATCACACCATTTTCATGCACTTTGGCATCATGATTGAAGTCGCTGCGACTTCGCTTTGAGTAAGCCAGAACGGGATTTTCGAAGGCGTAAACTAGCCGATAGGACTCTTTTTTCGTTCCGGTGTTCTTGACTTTGTAGGTCATGGTCGTTGCGGGATAGGAAGATCGGTCGATGTCGAGGGGAATGAATGGGGAAAATGCCTCCAAATCCATTTCGACCTCGTGGTCAGCACCGCGAAATTTCACTTTGCCAATGGGATATTCACCACGGAAAGACACATCTCCAAACTTGACTCCCAAACCGGTTGGGATGGCTCGATTGGGTTGCTTGTCATCTTCGACAAACAGATCAAAGCGCTGACGGAACGGACTCTGCTGATGCGGAGGGCGAACATAGTTCGCCCCGTCTTGCTCACGCAAGTTGTCGCCCATGAACACAACCCCACTCTGGGACACAGTGCCGACTTGCCCTCGATTAAAGATGTCCCAGTTCCAAAGCTGTCCGTCGCCCCCCAAGTACACGGTTCCCGCAAAGCAACCTCCAATCGGCATTCCAATGAAGTCCAACTCGCGGCCGGTATAGATTTCTGCCCGGGCACGCCTCGTCAACGACTGTTTTGGACCCGAGTTTCTGGCCGTAAGCATGGGGGCTAGTCCGGCAGCCCCAATCAGCTCCCTTCGAGACAACTTTGTCATGGATGGATGCTACCCAGAGGCTAAACTGATCACATGCTAGTCAGCGCGCTTCTGGCCCTGTTTGTGCAAGAACCTATCAGACCCGTCCGGGTTGAAACAATCACTCCCATCCGCAATGCCACGTTTAACAAAGGTGGCAAAGCCCAGAAGCGAGTCCAAGGCGGAAACCCTCGAACCGCAGGCTCGGTGCTGATGTTTGATGGCTCGATGGACGGCAACCGACAAGTCGATCCTCAAGTTGCCGTTGGCGGCGGCTATGTCCTTCACGGAACCAACAGCGGGATCGTCATCTACGACAAAAAAGGCAATTATGTCGACGGTGTTCCTCAAAAGGAGTTCAACGATGGCATAGATCCAAAGATGTTTTACGATCACCATAACCGCTACTTCTGCTTCGACCTGTGGGTGTATTGGGACAAGGAGAAGGTCAAGCCCGTCAACATTTCGGCAAGCGAGACAGCTGATCCACGCGGAGCCTGGAACACCTACCCCGTCCCCGCTCCGAACGGCGTCGATGGCGGCGGTATCGGGTTTAGTCGGAAGTGGATCGGCTACTCATTCCCGGGCGGTGAAGAACGAAACTTCGTCCTGAAAGCCGCCGATGTCAAGAAGGGCAAACCCGCCAAAGTGTGGCATTTCAAGGGCTCTATTGGACATCCTGTGAACACCACTGACTCCTTGGCCGACCTTCTCTTCGTGGACCTAACCGACAAGGACATTATCATTTCTCGGGTTGCCGAAGACGAAAATGGTGACCCGATGGTCACATCGCAGACCCGTAAGCCTCATGGCTTTAAGTATTTCGGCTGGCCCCCGGCATCGCCGATGAAAGGGACCGACAAAAAGACTGCCTCCGGTGACCGAAACCCTAAGAACCTCCAACTCATTGGCGGGCATATCTACTTCTCGCAAGCCGTCAACATTAGCGGTCGAGCTGGCGTCCAGTTCAACAAGTTTGCGCTCGACGGAACTCGTGTCCAGACTGGCTGGCTCAGCCATCCGACCAACAGCTACATCGAAACCACGATGGCGGTGAACAAGTCCGGCGAAGTACTCGTTGGGTTCCAGGAAACCGGGCCCGACATGAGCATCAGTGCTCGTGCAGCACTGTTTTCACGTAATGATCCGACCTGGCTGAATCCAAAAATCTTCAAATTCGCAGAGGGTGTTGCGCCTACTGAAGGCGGAGCATGGGGTGACTACAGTGGAACCGTCGTTGACGGCGACAACCTCAACGACTTCTGGACGATCCAGAGTTATGCGAACGACAAAGGTCGGGGGTCAACAATCATCGCAAAGGTGCCTCCCCGACCCAAGAGTTGAAACCATTGAGGATTTCAATTCTCACAATCTCAGCATCTTGAGCAACCAAGTGAACACCCTCAGTCGTCTCATACGACCTCGCTGAAATGGGTATCCATTTGAATCCTTCAGCCTCAGGCAATATGCGGTGTGCAAGGTTCACAAACTCGTTCGCCTGCAAAGTCCGATCCACCTCTGGTTGAGTAGGAATGGAGACTAATGCAACTTTAACACCTCTGCTTGTCAGAGCGTTTATCTTGACTTTTAAGTTCTTAAGTGCTTGAGTAAAACTAGTCCGCGAGCCATCATCCAGGGCATTTAAGTTAGACCGGACAATTCGTTCGATGCCTTCCCTCCTCAAAGTTTCGGTCATCCGCGGTTCCGTAGCTTTTCCCAATCTACGACGTGCAGCCGACAAAAAGACATTTGACGGCTTGTATGATTCTTGAGTGCACTTTAGCAGTTTGTGTCCAAAGTAGCTCAAAGGCTGAAGTGGAACGAGGACACTTTCATCTAATCCACCCGAAATCGTTCTGGAGACATCGACGATGATTCCTTTAGGTAAGACCGGTTGGCGAAGTATGAGCTCCAGGCCGGTCAGTGCATTGCCACCACTTTGTCCAATATTAGCTACTCCGTCTTGCCAGACTGTTTGCTGTAAGTTGCCGATAAGCGAGCTCCCGACCAAAACAGTTCCTTGACCATCCCTAAGATTCTGGAGAAACTGCTCTACACGAACGATGTTGACACTTTGCATTGATGTGCCATCACCTTTAGGTACTAATTGTAAGCGTACCAAAAATTCATATGACAACAAAATCGTGAGCGCGACCCAGAGAATGGTGCTGACTTGATTACGATTAGAATTGGAAGTAGATAAACTCACCGGATTGCCCCCTGTTGACAAAGACTAAGAACAGCATTACGCCAAGCACCCATTGCTTCTTTCTTCCGATCCAGGTTGAGCCTTGATCCCCTTTCGTCCTGATCATATGTGAAGCGTGCCAATAATACAGCGCTATCGGAAGGCAATAAACCAAAATTGGTACAACTCGCTTCAGTTCTGGCATTTCCTTCCAGTGCACTAAACTGAGGCGGAGAAAATCGAATGCTTGGTTCGCGTCGGTGAACTTGAAGAATGTCCACCCTAGTGTTACGAACGAAAAGACCAGCAGACGTCTCATATTCAGAACCCATCGCCCCTTGCCATTAAAGTCTCCCAGACCCAGAAGTCTCTCGAGTGCAAGACCAAACCCATGGTACAGCCCCCAGAGTGCATATGACCACGCGGCACCATGCCACATTCCACCTAGGGCCATCACTAGGATCAAGTTTAAATACACGCGGGAAGGGCTAACCTTATTCCCTCCCAAAGGGATGTAGAGGTAGTCTCGAAGCCAGGTTGACAGGGATATATGCCATCGTCTCCAAAAATCAGAGAGGGAAGGGGCAAGATACGGGTAGTTGAAATTTTGGAGTAGTTCGTAGCCCAACAGTCTTCCTAATCCGATAGCTATCAGCGAGTACCCAGCGAAGTCTGAGAAGATCTGAACTGAGTACCCCATGAGCATTGTCAAGGAAGTCGCTAATGACATTACTTTGTAATATGGGAAACTGAGAAAATTCGTCTGTGCAGCAATATTGTCCGCGACTACAGTTTTGAAGAAATATCCGCTAATCAGAGCAGAAATAGCTCCACTCCAGTTGATGTTCCGGTAGTCCTTCCTTGTAATTCCTGGAAAGAATGAATTTGCCTTAAGGATTGGACCGGCAATCAGGTGCGGGAAAAACGTGACAAAGAGAGCCGTACTCTGAAGGTGATCGTAAAAGCCTGAAGATCTGACCTTTTCAATAAGGTCAGGATTCTTCTTTTCTCGAAACGTGTCCACAATAAGGCTGATTCCTTCAAACGTGTAGAAAGAGATCCCTATTGGCAATGGAATCGTTGCGAGCCAACTTTGATCTCCAAGAGAGAGAGAGTGACTGATGAGGCCGGCGTACTTAAAGAATCCCAAAATTGCGAGATTAACTCCTACGCCAACGACGACAATCCGAAACCGATATGTGACAGAGTCAACGTTTGCAACTGCGAAGGAGGCGATTGCATTAAAAAGCACAGAAAGTGCCAAGAGTATCAGAAGGAGAGGGTTGGTCCACGCATAAAAAACGCAGCTAACAAGAACGAGCCACTGGACTTGAAATGTGCAAAAGGGTGGCGAGTAATACCCACAGAAGACTGTTGCGAAGAAGACGATGAATTCGAATGAGTTGAAGAGCATCGATTCTTCTCCGGGACTTACCCTGGATTAGAGGATACTGGATTCTGCTCTTCTTTTTGACCGAGCCTCCTTAAACCGAGCGAAATACTAGTTAGTAACCCTTATCAGGCGGCCCGGTGGATTCTCGGATGTCCAAGTGACAGTCGTAAAGCGATGTCACTGCTCCGGATTCACGCCATGTGGACTCGGCGTCGTTGACCATCGTAAGAAGGTAGTTCGTGGCATCCCGAGCCATCTGTTCCACGGGTTGAAACACGGAAGTTAACTTCGGTTGTGTGCGCTCACAGAAGCTCGAGGAGTCGAAGCCGACAACCGACAGATCTGCTGGGACTCGGATACCCGCTGCTTCTGCTGCATTTAAAATGGCACCCGCTTGGGTGTCGCTGTAAGCCACGATTGCGGTGTGTGGTCGATCCTTGGAAGTATAAGCGGAAAGATCAGGATCTGTCTGATCGCTTAGAATGACATCAAACTGAATTTCACGATCTTTCGCATACCGGCAAAAAGCGTTCTTCCGCGACACGCCTTCTGCGGTCAATGCAGGTATCGGATCGATAACGAACGCAATTTTCTTTTGTCCCAGACTCGCCAAGTGGTCAACCACTCGCTCCATTGCCAAGTCATTGTTCGCGCAAAATGCCGGGATTCCCTCGGCCGAGCCGGGAGGTGCGTGAAGCATGACAACCGGAACTCCGCAGTAGCGGAAACTATCGACTGATGCCTGTGAAAAGTCGGGGCGAGTCCACAAAATTCCATCGAAGCGGCCATCGGCGATCGCCGGTGCACTTCCGTCTAACACAAGTTTTGGGCAAATCCCCATTGTGTATCCTGCCGGGAAAAGGGCCGCCATAACGCCGTTTAGCATCTGCGGCAAATAAGGATTGTCCTCGGTCAGGCCCTCAAAGTGCTGAAAGACGACACCGATAAGATTTGTCTTTTGGTTCCGAAAATTTCTGGCGTTTTGGTTCGGTCGGTAGTGAAGTTCACGAGCGACTTTGCGAATTAACTCCGACTTAGCGTCGCTGACCCGAACGTTCGTTCCCCTGCCGTGGAGCACCTTTGAAACGGCCATTGCCGAAACTCCAGCTGCCTCCGCCACATCGCGAATGGTTGCCCGCATGACATATCATTATGCCGCTTTTACGAACTCACGCGTGAGGATAGCGATCTCTTCTGAGTTCAGTTTTGGGTTAACGAGGTTAGAACCAACCCCAACGGCAACTGCTCCAGCGTCAAAAAAACCTCTGATTGTCGCTAAGTTCACCCCGCCAGTTGGCATGAACTCGATATTTGGGAAAGGCCCTTTCAGGGCCTTGATGTAACTCGCCCCCCCCAGCGAGTCGGCAGGAAAGATCTTGATAAGATCGGCACCCGCGTGGTGAGCCGAGAGAATTTCCGTAGGAGTTAAGCAGCCTGGAGCGCAGGCGATCCCCTGACCCTGACACCACTCCACAGTGGCAAGATTGAGCGCAGGGGAGACGATAAACTTCGCACCCGCATCCCGACATCTTTCGGCCGTCTCTGGGTCGAGAACGGTTCCTGCCCCGATGAGGATTTCTTCTGGCAGAGTCTGACTGAGCTGAGCGATCAGGTCAATCGCCCCAGGGACCGTCATCGTGACTTCAAGAACCTTAACGCCTCCGGTCACAAGCGCATGCGCCATTCTTAATCCCTCTTCCTGTGAGGGTGCCCGGAGCACCGGCACAAGCTTTGACTCTTTCAGTTTTTCAATGACGCTCATCGTTCAATCCTTGCCGTGCCTTGCTTCATCGCCCGCTCAACTTCTCCTAACGTCACCATCGTCGTATCGCCCGGAGTTGTCATGGCTAGCGCTCCATGAGCCGCGCCGCATGTCACCGCCCACTGCGGATCTTTGTCCATCATCAGCCCGTAGATCAAGCCCGACGCAAAGGAATCCCCTCCACCGACTCGGTCGAAAATCTCCAAATCTGTCCATTTTGGAGCTTCATAAAGCTGACCTTCGGCAACACAAATCGCGCTCCAGTCATTTCGGCTCGCCGTCTTGGCGGTACGAAGCGTCGTCGCAACGACGCTTGTGTTGGGAAAGTCCTGACGATAGCGATCAATCATCTTTCGGAAGCTCTCGGTCGCCAGGTTCGAATGATCCGCTCCCGCTCCTTCAACGTCGTATCCCAGCGAAGCGGTGAAGTCTTCTTCGTTACCGATCATGACATCGACGTACTTTGCCAATTCCCGATTGACCTCCTGCGCGCGCTTCTTCCCTCCGATTGATTTCCAAAGAGATGGCCGGTAGTTGAGATCGTAAGAAATCATCGCACCGCCCGCCTTCGCCGCCTGCATCGCCTCGATCGCAACTTGTGGTGTGCTATCAGAGAGCGCCGCAAAGATTCCGCCGGTGTGGAACCAGCGCGACTTTCGTTTTCCAAAGATATCGTCCCAGTCAACATCTCCAGGTTGCATCTGGCTGGCAGCGGTGTGCCCGCGATCCGAGCAGCCCAAAGCCGCACGAACCCCAAACCCTCGCTCCGTAAAGTTCAAGCCATTTCGAATGTCTCTTCCGATACCATCGAACGGAACCCACTTCATCAGGCTCTGGTCAACGCCGCCCTGGTAGATCAAGTCGCGGAGCAGATCGCCGACCGGATTGTCAGCAAACTGGGTGACGTGAGCGGTTCTGAGCCCAAAGCACCTTTTCAAGCCTCGAGCGACGTTGTACTCCCCACCCCCTTCCCAAGCTTGGAAAGTCCGAGTTGTCGAGATTCGTCCATCACCTGGATCCAGCCGAAGCATCACCTCACCCAGCGAAACCAAGTCCCACTGACACTCGGATGCAGGAAGAAGCGAGATCATTGGTTCACCCCACTGGCAAGGAATCCGCCATCGACGACGATATGCGATCCGGTGATGAAGGCACTCGCATCGCTGGCCAAGAAGAGAGCGGTCCCGACCAGCTCCGATATGTCGCCAAACCGTCCGAGAGGCGTCCTCGTCAAAAGCTCGCGACCACGTTCCGTGCCGTTCAAAAGCTCCCGATTCAGATCGGTGACAAACACTCCCGGAACAATCGCATTGGTCCGAATTCCATCCTTTGCCCACTCGCATCCCAGGTTCCTTGTGAGGCTGAGAAGAGCCGATTTCGAAGCTCCATAGGCTGCAACCTCGTGGAATGCCCGGAAGGAGCTGAGAGAGCATATGTTGATGATTCGCGCTGACTTGCTCTTTTTCAACGGTTCGAAAAAGGCTTGAGACACGCGGAGTGCGCCCGCAACATTGACATCAAAATTCTGATTCCAGACCTCCAGATCAAAAGTCGCAGTGGGAGCCCGTTTGGTCACGCCCGCAGCATAGACAACGATATCGACTCCACCAAGGTTGTCGACAACTTGAGATGCAAATATTTGCACAGATTCGACTGAAGAAACATCGCACGTTGCGCCCAGCGACCGAACTCCAAACCCTTCAATCTCCTGCTGAACGGCATGAACCAACTCCTGTCGCCGTCCAGTTGCCACGGTGTTTGCCCCCGCCTCGGCAAAGCCAAGCGCAAGTGTCCGACCGATTCCACTGGTGCCACCAATGACCACGGCAGTTCGTCCGGTCAGATCAAAAAGCTTATGAGACACCTAAAAACTCCTCCGCATTGCGGTGCAAAAGCCGGGCGAGATCGTCGCGAATCTGGTCATCGGTCACAGCATATCCCGATATATCAAGCGCTTCATACCTCTTTGCAAGTCTCTTAGAAATGATTCGGCGACTGTGATCCCACTTGTAAATCAGATGCTCGAGTACGCGGGCATCCGAGTGCTGAGGGATAAAGGATGTACCTAGCATCTCTAGCCGGAAATCAGTGATCTCGGCGATGATCGAGGGGTTGTTTACAAACCACCAGCAACCGAACGGCATCAGGTTTGCAAATTTGCGCGCCATCACCGCGAGGCTGTGCGCGTTCTCCTTTGCCAAGGTAGTGACCAAGAACTTGTTGTCTGGGTGCTCTTGGATAAGCATTTCGAGTTGAGTCAAGTCAGCCAAGCCGCTGCCATCTCCTGCCCCCCGAAGTGAAGGATTCACCCCTCGCCGAACCCCGATCATCATTGCAAAGGGGAGATCGTGCTCCCGGCAAGCAGGTAAGACCGCCTCGCGGATCAGCGTCGCTTCCGCAAAAGTCCAAGTCTCAGGCAGCGAAATCGCCACATAGACGGGCTTCATCCGCTCGATCCAAACGCCCAAATAGCTACGAATCGCCTCAACCGAGCGATCTCCCTGGTCGTTTCCGGTCGCCAAAATCTGATCCAGCCGAAGAACGGTCAAGAACCGGGGATCAGCAACGTAACCGCCATCCCAAATCGCTCGCTCAACCGGATCCTTGGGATCGTTCGTCATTACGACCTTTGAAACTCCCGAGATCTGCAGAACTCGATCAATCTGCTCCTCTGGAGTCAACCCGCGAAAGTGCGCCCGAAGCTCCTCCAACGTCACCGCTTCAGGATCAAAGCCAAGCTGATGAATGATCGTAACAACTCCCGCCTGGGCCTCGCTCACCGGAGTTCGTTCAACAAAAAGCGCCACCCAGATCTCGTCCGCCTGTTTCGACTTCGACCAGGAGTAAAAATCATCACCAGAAACATCCGGACGAACCCGCAAAAACTCGGCGATCAAGTAGTGATAGGTCAGAATCTCGTCGATCCCCCACAAGTTCAGCGTCCCAAAGCAAGGCGCAACCAAATGGGTGTGAAGATCAAAAACCGGTATTTCGCAAGCGATTTTGTACGTCCGTTCACGCAGGTTGCTGGGGGGCATGGGTTGAGGATACTGTATGCTTTCCGGCGATGCAACGACCCGGATGGCTCGAACAAACAATGCGATGGTACGGGCCGAACGACGGAGTCTCGCTTCGTGATATTCGCCAAGCTGGTTGTACAGGAGTGGTCACCGCCTTGCATCAGATTCCAGTCGGTGATGTTTGGCCAGAAGAAGAGATCGCCGCGCGGCGAAAGCAGATCGAAAATGCCGGTATGACCTGGACGGTCATCGAAAGCCTGCCCGTTCATGACTCAATCAAAAAGGGTGATGCGTCGCGAGATGAGCTGATCGAAAAGTATCAACAGTCAATTCGGAATGTCGCAAAAGAAGGTCTTAAGGTCATTACCTACAACTTTATGCCGGTTTTGGATTGGCTTCGTACGGACCTTGAGTATCCAATGCCCGACGGCTCGCTCGCACTGCGTTTCGAAAGAGCAGCGTTCATCGCCTTTGATGTCTTCCAACTGCGCCGACCCCAAGCAGCAAACGACTACACACCCGAGGAACTTCTGGTGGCCGATGCCTGGTTCGACTCGGCCTCTGAGAACCAGCGCGAAAAGCTCCGGTTCTCCTGCATGCAAGGCCTCCCCGGCAGCACAAAGATGTTCACCCGCGAAGAGGTACTCGAAGCTCTCACGGAGTACGGAGACATGTCCGCAGAGACTCTGCGCGAGAACTTGCTCTACTTCCTCAACGCGGTCTGCCCCGTGGCGGAGGAAGAGGGTGTGGTCATGGCGGTTCACCCGGATGATCCTCCCATGCCAGTATTGGGATTGCCCCGAATCGTCTCAACCGCGAACGATTTGCGCGAGCTCATCAAAGGTTGTCCAAGTCCTGCAAACGGTCTTTGCTTCTGCACGGGTTCGCTCGGAGCTTCACTCTCGAACGATGTCCCGGCCATGCTCCAGGAGTTCATGGATCGCGTCTATTTCCTTCACCTTCGCAACACCGCACGGGATGCCCAAGGCAACTTCTTTGAAGCTGATCACCTGGAAGGCGACACCGACATGGCTTCGGTCATGAAGATTCTTGTGAGGGAGAATCGATCAATCCCGATGCGTCCAGACCATGGTCACCTGATGATGGACGACCTAACGAAGTCTGGGCTGTATCCCGGTTACGGAGCCATTGGGCGACTGCGTGGATTGGCCGAATTACGCGGTCTCGAAGCCGGGATTCGGGCGATGATTTAACGGTAAGCTCGTCGGCAAATGAGGTCGATTCAATTCAATGCCCACCACTCCCCGGTAGGAGCCTTTGCCTCGCTCACCCTGGGTTTCCCGGGCGCAAAGGGTGGACTCGGGCATGAACTGAAGGGACCCGCTGACGAGCCATTTTATGTCGGTTTGGAAGAAATAGATCGAGAAGGCTTCTACCAAGCCCTGCCCTTTTTTGAAGCCTCCGATGACAAGTCTGCCGATTACGACGTCGAGGGCCACAACGCCGAGTTTTCCTATCCGAACCGCATCAGCCATTTCTGTTGGGAATCTATCACTCGGCGGTTTTTCGCATGCACCGATGAGTGGTCGGCTGGGGATCTCAAGTTTCGAGTCATCACGCCCTATTCATCAGTTCCAGATCCCGGTCTAGGCGATGCGGAAGCCCTAAAGAATGCTGTGTGTCCTGGAGTTCTGCTCGAAGTCGAAGTCGACAACTCCTCAAGCCAAAGAGCCCGTAAGGTCTTCCTCGGCTACGCAGGGTCAGATCGCTATGACGGCGTTAGAGTTATTGGTCACGACGGACTTGTTGGAGTCGGTCAGGGGGTTGCTACCGCCATCGCAACGAAGGAGCCGGGATTCAAAGCCGGAGTTGCCTGGCAGCCCGAAATGGTTGTCAACTCTCGACAGCCTGACAATGAGCCGTTCCTCATCGGAAGCACCGGCATCCTCTGGACCACCGTCCCTGCTGGCGAAAAGAGAACCTTCCAATTCGCTGTCGGATTCTTCCGTGAAGGCACCGCAACAACCGGTATCAAGACCCGTTACTACTACCGCCGATTCTTCAACTCGATCGAAGAAGTTCTGAACCACACTCTGAGCCGAGCGGATCAACTCATCGCGGAAGCAATCACGCAAGACGCTAGCTTCGCAAATGGCCTCACCGAAGATCGCGCGTTCATGCACGCTCACGCCGTCCGTAGTTATTACGGTGCTACTGAACTTCTAGAGCGGGAAGATGGAACCCCGCTCTGGGTCGTCAATGAGGGCGAGTATCGAATGATGAACACCCTCGATCTCACCATCGATCAGCTCTTCTTCGAGCTCAAGATGAACCCGTGGACGGTTCGAAACGAGCTTGACCTATTTGTCGAGCGTTACGCCTACGAGGACATGGTCCAGTTCCCCGGCGACGACTCCAAACACCCCGGCGGACTCTCGTTCAGTCACGACATGGGTGTCTCCAACAACTTCTCTTCCCCCGGAAACTCAAGCTACGAGCAGGGCGGACTCAAGGGCTGTTTCAGCTACATGACCGCCGAGCAGCTCCTCAACTGGTCGATCTGTGCGTCGGTCTATGGGTTGAAAACCGGTGACGACAGCTGGATCAATGGCAAGCAAGAGACCCTCAAAGCCTGCCTCGGTAGCATGCTCAACCGCGACAACCCGAATCCAGCCGAGCGCAACGGAGTCATCAGCCTTGACTCCAGCCGCTGCTTCGGCGGAGCCGAGATCACGACCTACGACAGCCTCGACGTCTCCCTCGGTCAGGCCCGAAACAACCTCTATCTTGCCGTCAAAGGCTGGGCGGCATACAAGCTGATCGCCAAAGTCTTTGCCGACCTTGGACTCACCCAAGAATCTCAAACAGCTAATGCCCAGGCAAAGAAAGCCGAAGCAACCATCCTCGCCGCCGTCGAACCCGACGGAACCATGCCCGCCATCATCGGGGAAGGCGTCCCCGCTCGCCTGATCCCCGCCATCGAGGGCCTGGTCTATCTCGATTACATCGGATTCGATCTTCCTGAATCAAAGCCTCTGGTGGAAGCCTTGAAAACCCACCTCGAAACCGTTCTCAAGAAGGGCGTTTGTAAGTTCGAAGACGGTGGCTGGAAGCTCAGCTCGACCAGCGACAACTCTTGGCTGAGTAAAATCTACCTCTGCCAAGCCATCGCCGAAAAGATCCTCGGGTTCGCTCCCGACCACGAAGCTGACAAAGCCCACGTCGCCTGGCTCCTCGACCCCGCCAACGCCTACTTCGCATGGAGCGATCAGATGTTGGCGGGCAAAGCCTGCGGCAGCCGCTACTACCCTCGGGGTGTGACGTCAACCCTGTGGCTGGATTGATTAGGGCAAAACGGTAAGCCCCACGAGAAAACTATCGCAGTTGGGACAGCAAGGCTGCAAGCAAACGTAGGCTACCCATGACAATAAGTCGTCCCGCATTCTGTATGGCACCGGCCCTTGGCATTGATCCTGGTCCTGCGACGAAGCTTGCATAACTTGTCGGAGAGTTCCGTCCCTCAAATTGAGCTGGGCGTACGGTCATGCACTTGGGGCAAGCGTCTCCGTCAGATGGAGTTCCACAGACTCCACAAATCCAGGCTGACATACACTTTGTTACGTTCTTGACCCTGAAAGGATTCAAGAACAGGAACAGTTAAGGTTCTTAACTCGGTAAATTAGCGACATGCGTTCGCGTTTCGCCGTCCCCGTTTTTGCATGCTCCCTTGCATTCGTTGCCAATGCCCAATTCAGGCCCGGTCTCGCCGAGGTTCCATCTTTGCTGAAGACGGGCTTCGAATCCATCTCAACCAAGGATGGCAAGGAGTATCTGGGTTACCTTGCTGGTCCGGAGTGCGAAGGCCGTGGAACCGGCGAGCCTGGTTTCGAGAAGGCAGCAAACTACGTCGCGGCCCACTTCAAGAAGCTCGGACTCAAGTCGGTCATGCCCGATGGTAGCTACTTCCAATACAACGATTTCTGGCGCGTTCGCACCGATCCGAAGAGCCTTGCGATGACCATCGGATCGAAGACAGTCGCCGCCGGCGACATCGGTGTCCTCTCCAGCGGAAAAGTGGATAAGTCCGCCGAAGCTGTGCTCCTCGTCCTCGGAAAGGAAGCTCCCGAAAAGCTGGATGATGCGGTCGCCGCCCAACTCAAGGGCAAGATCGTTTTCGTCGTTGGCACCGTCAACCGGGGTGTCCGACTCGCTTTGATCGACGCAGAGGCGACCGTCACTGTCTCCGAAAAAGTCGCGACCCCAGGCTGGACCGGACGAGCATCAGATCCTGGCACTGGCGGAGGAAACGGGCGGCTGAGTATCCGACGAGAAGCCCTGTCTAATGCCGTTGGACGAGCAATTTATCAACCCAACGCGATTCCAGCGATGGTCACAGAGTTAGGAAAGGTGACGTTGAAAGCATCTACCCAGAGCGAGAAAATTAAAGTGATGAACGTTGTCGCCAAGCTTGAAGGCTCCGATCCGACTCTGAAGGAAGAGTACATCGGGATTGGTGCACACCTCGACCACCTTGGCAACCGGAACGGCACGATCTATTGGGGAGCCGATGACGATGGATCAGGTTCGACCGGCGTGATGCAAGTCGCCAAGGCGCTTGCCACTAACCCAGTCAAACCGAAGCGCAGCGTGCTCTTCATGGCGTTCTATGGCGAAGAAATGGGTCTCCTCGGCTCTGCCTACCTCGCCAATAACTCGCCGATCAACCTCGACAACATGGTCGCTGAACTCCAAATGGACATGATCGGTCGAGACAGCTATGGTGCCCAAAACGGTGATCCCAAGCGAATTGATAAGCTTGAAGAAAACGCCGACACCATGCGACTCGTTGGCTCGAAGCGCATTTCGACCGAGCTGGATCGCATCCTGTTGGAGGCCAACAACGCTGTTGGATTCAAGTTCAAATACGACGGAGAAGATGTTTACACGCGAAGCGATCACTACAACTTCGCCCGCAAAGGAATCCCAATCGCGTTCTTCTTCTGCGGATTCACCCCCGACTACCACCAGCCGACGGACACTGTTGATAAGATCAACTTCGACAAAATCGCCAACACCGCGAAGCTTGTCTACCTAACGACCCACGCTCTCGGTGATTACAAAGGCCGCCTTCCGAAGGACGTCAAAAACTAACCCAACAACTAACCTGGCGGCCAGGAGAGCTTCCGACCGCCGATCAAGTGAGCATGAAGATGCGGGACCGTTTGTCCCGCATCTTCACCTTGGTTGACGACGAGACGGTAGCCGCCTGACAATCCCTCTTGCTCCGCGATCTTTTTCGCGGCATTCAGAATATGCAAGTGATCGCCTTCCTCGGGCAGCTTGGCCAGTCCCGGGATTTCAGCCCGCGGAACGATCAAGATGTGAGTTGGAGCGACGGGCGTAATATCCCGAAACGCAACCACAAACTCGTCTTGGTAGACGACCTCACCGGGAATCTCGCCATTGATGATTTTCGTGAATAGAGTAGCCATGGTTAGTCAAAGATTTGCGCTGCAAATTGGTCAGGGATGAAGTCCTTTAGATCGGTCACTTTTTCGCCAACGCCGATGAACTTGATGGGAATCCTAAGCCTCTCGTTGATCCCAATGAGTGCCCCACCCTTCGCTGTACCATCGAGTTTTGTGAGAATAAGACCGGTAATCCCGGCCGCCTTCGTAAATTCCTCGGCTTGCCGAATGGCGTTTTGACCAGTATTAGCATCCAGAATCAGAAGCACTTCATCCGGGTCGTGACCAAGAGCTTTTTGGGTGACCTTCCGAACCTTCTCAAGCTCCGCCATGAGATTCGCCTTACTGTGCTGCCGTCCAGCAGTGTCGCACAAAACAAACTCCGCGCCGCGCGCCTTTGCCGCCGTAATCGCATCGAACAAAACCGTCGCAGAATCTGATCCCGGCTGAGATTTGACAATGTCGCACCCAATTCGCTGCGCCCAAGTGTCCAACTGCTCAATCGCGGCCGCTCGAAATGTGTCCCCCGCCGCCAGCAAAACTTTGGCTTGGTACTTCGTCTTCAAGAGATAAGCCAGTTTCGCGATGGTTGTCGTCTTCCCGACGCCGTTCACCCCGACAAACAGATAAACAGTCGGTCCTTCGTCAGCAACCGCCAGACCTGCTTCATCCTGAACCCGAAAACGGTCTGCGATAAATCTCTGCAACCGTTCCTTGATCGCCTCCGGAGAGATAACTTTCTCGTCGCGAATCGTCTGTCGCAGTTGATCCAAAATCTCGCCGACAACATTGATGTGCGTATCCGCCTGAAGCAGAGCTTCTTCAAGCTCTTCGTAGAACTCTTCGTCAATCACGCCCCGCCCGAGCATCCGATCAACTCGCTCCATCAACCGCTTGAACATCAATCAGAGGGTACCTGGAGCGTCAATCCAACTCAATCTCCCCTTAACTTGGTATGATTCCGAAATGCTCAAGCAGCTCATAGCCACTGTCGTCTTTGGATGTCTCCTTGCCGGGTGCGGTTCGTCTTCGAGTTCAACGGACGCATCATCTCCCGCGCCGTCAACTCCGACAGGAGCCGCAAAATCTGGCGCCGGACTCAAGATCGCCTTCATTCCCAAAGGATCACTCCACGAATTCTGGAAAACGATGCAGGCAGGAGCAGAAAAAGCCGCCGCCGAAACCGGTGTCGAGCTCATCTGGAAGGCTCCCGTAAAGGAGGACGACAGAGCCGAGCAAGTCAAGGTCGTCGAGAACTTCACCAACGAAAAGGTCAGCGGAATCGTACTGTGCCCACTCGATAAAGACGCCCTTGCCGCCCCGGCCAAAGAGGCCGTCGAAGCGGGAATCCCCGTTTTGGTCGTGGATAGCGCAATCAACGGCATGAAGCCATCCTCCTTCATCGCCACCGACAACTATGGCGCTGGCAAAACCTCAGCTGAGCAGATGGCGAAGGCTCTTGGTGGGAAGGGCAAGGTCATCGTCCTTCGCTACCAAGAAGGCTCCGCGAGCACGATGGATAGAGAGGCAGGGTTCATCGACGGCGCGATCGCAGCGGGTCTCGAAATCGTGAGTAAGGAGCAGTACGGCGGAGCAACCCGAGAAACCGCCCAAACCGCTTCCGAAAACCTGATTCAGAGGTTCAAGAGCGGTGAGAAACTGAGCATCGACGGTGTCTTCACGCCGAACGAATCCACCACCTTCGGAATGATGCGCGCCCTCGACGGTGCCGGACTTCTCGGCTCCGTCAAACTCGTAGGATTCGACTCCTCAAAGGAGTTGATCGAAGCAGTCAAAAACGGAAAGATCACCGGACTTCTTCTCCAAGACCCGTTCAAGATGGGCTACCTCGGCGTCACCAAGATGGTCGCTCAACTCAAAGGTGAAAAGATCGAAGAAAAGATCGACTCCGGTGCGGTATTCGTTACGAAGGATAACCTCGAAACCGAAGCCGTCAAAAACGTTCTTCCTAAGTAAATATGTTGCGAGTCGAGGGTCTCAGCAAGGCGTTCGGCTCGACAAGAGCTGTCGACCAGGTCTCGTTTGAAGCGAAACCTGGTCGCGTTTTGGCTCTTATCGGCGAGAACGGAAGCGGGAAGAGCACGCTCATGCGGCTACTTGCCGGTGAAACTCAGCCCGATTCTGGCCAAACCGGAATCAACCCCCAAGACGTCCACCTGGTCCACCAAGAGCTCCTGCTTTGCCCCCACCTCACCGTGGCCGAGAATCTCTACTTGGGGTCAAGCACAGGCATCAAATTTTCCCCCCGGCGTATAGAAGCCCGGGCTCAAGCGATTCTGATCGACCTCGGGTTCCCCGAGGTCGATGTCCGCCAGCAGACGAGTGATCTGCCAATATCGCAGCGGCAGGTTATCGAGATCGCACGGGCGTTAACCAAAAACCGCCCGATCATCCTGCTGGACGAGCCGACGAGCAGTCTCACGGAGGCGGATAAGTCTAAGTTTTATGGCCTAGTTCGTAAGCTTACAGCTGCAGATAAGACGGTCATTTTCATCTCTCACTTCCTGGAAGAAGTCCGCGCCGTTTCGGACGACTGTGTGATTCTTCGTGACGGACAGGTGGTCGCCTCGGGCCCACTCGAAGACTTTTCTGATCAAGAAATCGTTCGCCACATGGTCGGTCGCGAGGTTATCGACCTTTTTCCCCGCTCAGATCGCGAGCCAGGTGAAGTTGTACTGAAGGTTGAGAACCTTACGGGCGAGGCGGACAAGCCGAAGAATGTCTCCTTTGAGCTCCGCGCTGGCGAAGTGCTTGGTCTTGCGGGTCTCAATGGGGCCGGAAAGACCGAACTTCTCCGCACCGTTTTCGGACTAAGACGAACAGTTTCCGGATCGAACGGAGGGCGCGGTCAGTGGCGCGATAGCGTCGGTTTCATCAGCGAAGACCGCAAGCTCGACGGGATCACCCTTCCCCTGAGCATCGCCGAAAACACGACGATGCCCACAAGGCGAGGACTTATAAACTCCCCCAAAAAAGTCTCCCAAACTGGGTCGAGCTGGATCGAGAAAGTCGGCATTTCAGCTCAGTCTCCCGACCAGCCCGTCGGGAGTCTCAGCGGAGGCAATCAGCAAAAAGTGGCATTCGCTCGCCTATTGCACTCGGAATGCAAGCTTTTCATCCTTGACGAACCAACACGAGGAGTCGACGTGGGCAGTAAGGCAGAAATCTACCGACTGATTGATGAGGCTGCTAAGAACGGGGCCGCCGTTCTCCTGGCGAGCTCCTATCTGCCCGAACTGTTAGGAGTTTGTGACAGAATAGGCGTGATGAATCGGGGGCGATTAGTTGGCATCTTCGATGCAAAATCTACTACCTCCGAAGAGCTCGTCGCGGAGTGTGTTCGATGAAAAAGAAGCCCAATCAGATCATCGGAGTTCTCATTGCCTGGCTGCTGATCTATGCATTTTTTGCGATCAACAAGCCCCAGACATTCCTGAGCATTTCCAACGTCGAACTCCTGCTTCGGCAGTCGACCATGATCGGAATCGGAGCCGTTGGAATGACCTTTGTCATTGTCGCGGGTGGCATCGACCTGAGTGCGGGAAGCGTCATCGCCCTCTCATCGGTCGTCGGTGGGCTGGTTTTCAATCGAACCCAGAGTCCGTTGGCGGCGGTATTCGCCTGTGCACTCACTGGGGTCTTTTGCGGCACATTGAACGGAGTTCTCACCTCCAAGCTCAAAGCAGGGCCTTTCATCGTCACCCTCGGTTCAATGCTCGCCATCCGAGGGATCGCCAAGGGCCTCGCCGACGAGAAAACCGTCTCCACCGGCGGCGAAGGCTGGCTCTTTGAGTTCATCTCCAAAACCAAATCCTGGTTCGTTTTCCCCATCGGAACGTGGATGTGGATATTCTTTCTCGGGCTTATGGCGTGGGCAATGATCTACACCAACTTCGGCCGGAACGTCGTCGCTGTTGGCTCCAACGAGAGCGCAGCCAAGCTCTGCGGCATCGCGGTAGACCGGGTCAAGACGGGCGCATACGCCGTCGCTGGATTCTTCTTCGGCCTCGCCGGATTAATGTCGCTTTCCAGAACATCTCTCGGCGATCCCACATCCGCAAACGGGGACGAACTCCGAATTATCGCCGCCGTGGTCATCGGCGGCGCGAGCCTATCAGGCGGAGAAGGTAGCGTGATCGGAGCCGCGATCGGAGCCCTCATCATGGCAACTATCAGCATGGGCGGAACCCAAATGGGTGTCGCCAACTGGAAGCAAGAGATCTTCACCGGCATCATCATCCTTGCCGCCGTCGCCATCGACCGCTGGCGAATCGCCCGGCGGCAGACAAACTAAAGTGCTTTTGCTCGCTGCGATGATAGTGGCTTCTCAGGATGGCCCAAGTGTCTCCACCCTGCTTGGAAAACTGGACGAGCTGTACCTTAACTCGCGCACGGGTTATTACCAAGAATCTGACCAAGAGAAGTTTCCTTGCTACAATTGGGGAGTCGGAGTGACGCTTTCGGCTCTCAACTCAGCCGCACGCGTTGATCCAGCTAACATGCAACGCCTGAAGGCGTATCTCGAGAAAGTCGACACCTACTGGAACCCAGAAGGCCCCGTTCCTGGCTATGATGTCCAGCCAAACAAGACCCACGACCAAGACCGCTACTACGACGACAACGCCTGGATGGTCATGGCCATGATCGAGAGTTATGAGATCACCAGTAACCCAAAATGGCTCAAAAGAGCTGAAGAAGCTCTAACCTACGTTCTTAGCGGCGAAGACGAAAAGCTAGGCGGTGGAATTTTCTGGAAAGAACGCGAGAAGACCTCGAAGAACACCTGTTCCAACGGTCCCTCCGCGGTCGCCTGTCTTGCGGTTTACGCCAAGAATCAGGACCCAAACTTACTCAAAAAAGCCGAACAGATCTACACATGGACGAGGAAAAATCTGCAAGCGCCCGATGGTCTCTACTGGGATAACATCAAGCTCGATACCACGGTCGAGAAGACCAAATGGAGCTATAACTCCGCACTGATGCTCCGCACTGCAAAGGAACTCTCCCGGTTCACCAAACAGCCCACCTACCAACAAGACGCTGACCGACTCGAAGCCGCCTGCATCAAGCGATGGGTCAAGTCCGATGGAACGATCGACGACGAACTCCAGTTCGCACACCTGCTTTTTGAGAACCTGGATCCGAAAAAGTTCGATGCCCAGCAGTGCATCGAGAAGTTGCTTCAGGGTAGAGATTCCGAGGGCTTCTTTGGCAACCGATGGGGCAAGCCATCCAAAGGCAAGCACCAAATCCTGCACCAAGCGTCTGCCGTCCGGGCTATCGCAACCTACGAACTTCTTCGCCGCCGTAGATAAGCAGCCAGCCCAACGCCCACACCAGCAATCGTCCCTGGCTCGGGAACCGCGGAGGGGTTGAGCGCCATCGCATAGACATCTCGGTGGGGACCCGCACTGATAAAGCTGGTGGTGGCCGTCGAGACGTTCACCGAATAGAAATCGCGATGGTAGAACGACATCGCATAAAGCGTCCCTGCCGGGTCAAAGTCAATGTCTGCGACATAGCTAAAGGCATCGGTGATCGGCATCATTCCGACCAGATTGGCCGTCGAAGATGAAGCCGGAACATGAAACAAGAAGTCATTATTCAGCCCTTGGCGAGCACTCAAAAAGATTGAAGAGTCCGAAGGGCGGAAAGCTACGCCAGTCACGATCAGGGCTGAAAGAGACGGAATCGAGTAACTAGCGGTGATCGCCGAGGAGCCAAGATCATAAAAGAATAGCGACTGGTTTGCATTGCTGAATCCCCAGAGCCCATTGTTTGCCCAATCGAGATCACCAATCTGTCCGAAACCCAGCGACCCTGCCGGAATCGAGCCGCTCGAAGTCGGCGTCCAGAGATTTCCGACGGGATCAGCGAAATAGTGAGTCCCTCCAATTGACACTGCGAGGCTCTCTGAAGGCATGCCGGTGGTGAACACCAGCGGCTCAGTTTGAGTCGTCATGTCAACATTCCGAATCTGTTGGTTTGCAGAAAGAACCTTTGCAAACGGAATCGAAAACGCAAGAGAGGAAGCACAGCCAAACAACGCAACCAAAGCAAATCGCATGCTCACGTTATACATCTTCTGCCCAGATAGGTCAAACGGGTTCGAACCAAGCCGTGAAGTGTCGCAAGATCGGAGCTTGTTTCACAATCTTCAATCCTCTCGCCTCATGCCGCTTTGCTGCCAACCGAGCAAACACTTCGCCGACATAGTTCACATGCGCCTGAGTGTAAACCCGGCGAGGCATTGCCAACCGCACCAGCTCGCGATCCGCTGGAACTTCAACACCATCCACGCACCTTCCAAACATTCCCGACCCAATCTCTACTCCACGAATTCCCCCTTCCAGGTACAAGTCGCACACCAACGCCTGCGCGGGGAACTGGCTTTGAGGGATGTGATCGTAAAACGATCGTGCGTCAACGTAAACCGCATGTCCTCCAGGGGGTTGGACGATGTTCACATCGCTGTCCGCCAGCCGCGACGCTAGATACCGAATTGTCGCCAGGCGATACTCCAAGTAATCCTCGTCCAGCACCTCGTTCAGACCAATCGCCAGTGCCTCCAAATCTCGCCCGGCGAGGCCACCGTAGGTTGGAAATCCTTCGGTAAGGATCAAGAGATTCCGCGCCTGTTCCGCTATGGCGTCATCGTTCAGCGCAAGGAAGCCGCCGATATTTCCGAAGCCATCCTTCTTCAGACTCATCGTCGCCCCATCCGCGTAACTAAAAATCTCCTTCGCAATCTCACGCGGGGTCTTGTCGGCATATCCCGCCTCGCGCTCCTTGATGAAATAGGCGTTCTCAGCAAAGCGGCAAGCGTCAATGATAAATGGAACCTCGTATTGGCGGTAAAGTGCGGAGACCGCGCGGATATTCGCCATCGAGACCGGCTGCCCGCCGCCCGTATTGTTGGTGATGGTGATCATCCCGATGGGGCAATTCCCCTCCTTCAGGGTTTCTTCCAGTGCCGCTAGGTCAATATCACCTTTAAAGGGGTGCATCGACGCCGGATCTCTACCCTCGGCGATCACCAGATCGCGCGCTTCCGCACCCGAAAACTCGACGTTTGCCCGGGTGGTGTCGAAGTGGTTGTTGTTCGGAATCACCTTTCCGGCACCTCCGACGATGGACATCAGAATCTTCTCCGCTGCCCGCCCTTGGTGGGTCGGAATCACATGCTTGAACCCAAAAATCTCCTGAATCGTCGATTCAAACCGCTTGAACGACCGCGAGCCCGCGTAGCTCTCATCCCCGATCATGATTCCGCCCCACTGAGCCGCCGACATCGCGCTTGTTCCGCTGTCGGTGAGCAGGTCAATCAGGACATCGTCGGCGTCGATAAGGAACGTGTTGTAATGGGCTTTACGAAGGATCTCCGTCCGCTCCTCGGGCGTGGTTCGTCGAATGGGCTCAACGACTTTTATGCGAAACGGTTCAATAATTTCCGACATGGTGTGGGGAAAGGACGATCTACGCCCGTCCGAAGCGTCTCAATCAAGCTGAAGTCTAGAACAATCGGATTTCGTGGATGCGAGCGATGGAGGCTGGGTACTGGGTCGAAGAACTTACATCTAGTCGGACCCGCCGCACTCCACGTTCGCGGAATTCGAACCCATCTCCTTTTGAGTCGAGAACTCCTGATCGTTCTGACGAATCCCCAACCTGCTCCCAGGGGCCTATTTCAGACTGCACGCTGACTTTGTAGCGAGTGCGGTCTCCTGAGGCCCAAAACGGTACGACTTCTACCCGGCTTGCGACCTGCGCCCGGTCGAGCTCGACCGTGACCGTTGCAGGATTCGGATATCCCAACCAAAATCCCCCGACCCGATCCGCAACTCCGTCGGTCAAGCATGACAAAGGAAACTGTGGGTCCTCGACGGTGGTCGCGCGGACAGTTGCTCCAAAAGCCAGATTTCGCTTTTCTGAGACCTTTGAAAACTGCTTGAACATCGTCTCCCCAAGTGCTCGTCCATTCTTGAAGGCTTGTATCGCAATGACCGTTGTCTTGTTCAAAGTGACGGTCCGAGCCAAGTCACTGATCGTTGGAATTTCCCCATCGGTCCTCATCGCGATCTGTACTTTGGGGTCCAAAGGTGAAACTTCGAGTGAAAGCGACTTCGTGAAGCAGTCAGGCGCCAACTCGCACTTACCTTGAGAGGTCACATTGAATGGAAACACTTCCCGATCCAATTTTGAAAGCCTTGCCATGCTCGTTTTCAAAAAGGAGCCGTATTCAGCTCTCGCTCCCGAGTGACCAAACGCCATGATCCGAAGCGGCAAGTACCGCTGCGCGTTCCACTCCCAACCTTCCCACCAACAGAGCATCGAACCTCTACTTGTAGTCAATGGCACCTTGTTAGCCCGAAAGGTCCCGAAATCGTGTCGATCTGCGCCAAAGAGCATAGGGAGTGGGGCGAGAGTGTACGAGTCGTACGGGTAGTGATTAACAACGTAAAACGGATCCCATCCTGCGTTAATCACGCTGAATCCGTCTCGTACCAGCTGCTCCGCCGGGTAGTAGTCTCCTTCCCAAGCAACCACGATAGCTTTCTTCGGAATTCTAGATTTTGCGTATTCCGAAGGCGCAAAGCCCTCCCACAAGAGTGGGGTCTTCCTGCACTGGATAACCGTCTCGCACAGGGAGCTGACAAAGTCGACAAATGATTGACCCGTCGTCCAAGAATCTCCTTGATTTGCTTTCTGGTGGCTAAAGGCAGGGTCTAGGGTCAGCTCGGAATAATTGGCCTCATCTCCACCAATGTGGATGTAAGGAGAATCGATAAAGACCTCGGAAACCTCTTTGAGCAGAGCCTTCGAAAACTCACGAACCTCTGGAGAGGCGAAATTGATGCAGTTCCCCCTTCCGTTGATCCCAAACATTTTCGGATCAAATCGCACCAAAATCGACGAGTGCCCCGGAAGATCAATCTCCGGAATCAGCGTGACACCACGCTTCCTACCAAAACTTTGAAGTTCGCGGAGCTCACTTACCGAGTACGCCGGTTTCCGATGCTGATTCAGCTTCTCAACGCTCGGGACGAGCTTGGACGGAAACATCCAGTTCTGATCGTCGGTCAGGTGAAGTTGCAGATACGGAACCTTGGCCAGCTCACAACATCGAATGAGATAGCGAAGCGTTGAAAGAGAGTGGAAGCGACGGGCGACATCAAGCGTTACAATATTGAGCGGCTTTGCGAGAGCGGTCGCCAGTACTGCGGCTCCTATCAATCGTTCACCGAGCTTCGTTTCGACTGGTGATTAAAGCCCCTCAGCGCCCACCGCTCGTACGGATGCGAAACCCCTTCCTCGTGCGTATCGTCTCCCGCATGAAGCTGAACCAACACCGTCTTCCGAGTTTCGTTCGAGCGGTTCGGCATCGATCCATGGATCGTGTAGTAATGGAAAAACAAGACATCCCCCGGTTCTGCCTCAACGGGAATGGCGTTTTCGAGCGGATACTTGGCAAGAATCTCACTATCCTGACTCCGATACGAAATGGGAAGGCGACCAAGTTTGTGAGTCCCAGGATAAACCCGTAAGCAACCCATCGCGTCGGTCGCCCTCGAGACATGGATGATTCCTGCGATCATCGTATCCTTAATCGTCGGAAAATGATCCCAATCCTGGTGCATCGGGAACGGCGCTCCGTTCTCGGCGGGTTTCTGAAACAGCTTGCTGTGGTGAAGAACAATGTCCGGCCCAAGAATCGCCTCGGCAACATCCAAAAAGCCTTCGTGAAACATCGCCCGCGCCCAAGCCGCCGAGTATTTCTGAACGTTGTGAGTATGAGTCACCACCGCGTTCTGAACCCCCATCCGCTCCATCTCGGGCCCGCCCCACTTCGCATTCGTCTCTTCACCAGAAGAAGTTATTTGTGCAACTATACGGTCAAAATCTTTATCTAAACCTTCAATTTCTTCGGACGAGAACACCCCCTTCGCCAAGTAATATCCGTCTCGCTCAAAAGCCTCTCTAATCTCCGCAAAATCCATGATGCGAGAATACACCCGCAAGCCGGGCAAAGAGTAAAGTGAGTCAAATGTTGTCACTCTTGATGCTCCTCCTTCCCAAACCATTAGCGGTCTCTCTTACCGAATTGGCAGCGGATGCAAAGCAAGCAAACATCTACAGACAGACCATGGGCAAACGAATGGAGTTCTTCGCCCGCAAGTTCATCGACACCCCCTACGTCGGCGCAACACTGGACCAAAACCCGGCCGAGGAAATGTGCACCGTCCTTCTCACTGGTCTCGACTGCGTCACTTTCATGGAGACCGTCTTCGCCCTTGCCCGAACCCCAGACCCCAGCGAAGAAAAGCTAAAGGCAGCGGTCACCAAGACCCGCTACTGGGGTGGCAACGTCGATGGCTACCTCTCCAGGCTCCACTACACCACCGACTGGTTCTTCGATAACGCCCGAAAAGGCACCATCACCGACCTCAGCGCAAAGCTCCAAGGAGCCGTGCCCTTCACTCGGAAAGTCGGCTACATGTCCGCCCACCCCGACCGTTACGCGGCTCTTAAGGCAAACCCTTCACTACTTCCCAAGCTGAAGGAACAAGAAGCTGAAAACAACGCGAGGGCCAAGTGGTATGTCCCCATCTCCGCGCTTCCCGCAGCCGAAAACCAACTCAGAACCGGCGATATCATCGGCCTCGTCGGCGGCGTTGATGGAATCGACATCAGCCACGTCGGTCTCATCATCGTCGAGCAAAACATCCCCCACTTCGTCCACGCCAGCAGCGTCCGAAAGCTAGTCACCTTCGATAAACGCCTTAGCGACTATCTCGCCGGCTCAAAAACCGAAGGCATCATCGTAGCCCGTCCGCGATAAACGACATCCTGTCCCGGTAACCTTAAGCCTGTCCGTGGAAGGCCAACCTAACCGACTGGAATCGCTCCGTACGCTCCGTGCGGCGAACCTTGATGGTGCCTTTGCAACCGCTTTTATCACCCTCGTTGGTGGAAGTTTCATCGTCGGCTACCTCAAAGAGATCAATGCGGCCGACATTTGGCTGGGACTGCTCACCGCAATTCCCGCGATCTGCGGGCTTGCCCAAATCCCCGGTTCTGTCTGGGGGCGAAGCTTCGTTAGCTTCAAAAAGTACGTCGCCCCGGGCGGCCTGATTTGGCGACTCCTCCACATCCCGCTGTGTCTGCTCCCACTGATCGCGCTCAACGCAAACTCCAAGCTGACGATCATTCTGATCTTCAGTGGCATCGCTTCGCTCGTCGTCAACATGGTCAACCCGATCTATGGCGATTGGCTTGCCCGCCTGGTTCCCGACTCGCAACGTGGCGCATTTTACGGCAAACGAAACTCGCTCAACGCCGCCATCGGCACCGGTACTGGACTCCTCGGGGGTCTTCTTGTTGACACCCTCAAACGAGCCAACCTGGGTGAAAAAAGCTACTCTGCCGTCTTCGTCCTCGGCCTCATCCTCAGCTTCGTCAGCATGCACTTCTTCATGCAAATGGCCGACGTCCAGCGTGAAGAGCCCATCAAAGCCAACGTTCAAGAAACCGTCAACGCCCTCGTTTCGCCGTTCAAAAACAAGCAGTTTGTTCGGGTCATCTTATTCCTGTTTGTCTTCATTGCCGGACAGTCCTTCGCAGGAAACCTCTGGGCGGCGTACGCCTTCGAAACCCTCAAATTTGACCAAACTCAGGTTCAATTCCTCGGTCTGTTCCATGCCGTCGGAAACATTTCGATGTCCAAGTTCTGGGGCTTTCTCTCGGATAAGTACGGCAACAAACCGATCCTCGGCTTGGTCGGAATGGGCATGCTCCTCACCCCAACCGCCTGGCTCTTCACCCAACCGGGTGCTGAGAACATGAACTTCAATATGGGTTTGCTCTACAGCACCCACATCCTCATGGGTGGGGTGTTCAGCGGCGTCGCGCTCTGCCAATACAATATCATCTTCTCGACCTCCCCACCCGCTGAACGATCGACCTACCTCGGTTCCGCGATGGCCATCCAGTCGATTGCGGGTGCCGTCCCTCCGCTTCTGGGTGCCGCCATGCTCAGTTTCTTCCGTACCGGAAACGAAGCTGATCTCGCGTACAAGTTCACGTTTATCTGCGCGGTGGCAATCCGATTTGTTGCCCTCCTGCTCTTGATTCCTGTGCGCGAGGAAGGAAGTCGGTCTTTCCGCGAAACGATGGGCAATCTCAAGAGCGTCACTCCTAAGGGCCTGCGGGCGATGAAGAGGTTTACCCAAAGTGGTGACGCCGAGGAGCGCGAGCATGCAATCCAGAAAATCGCCGGTCACGGCTTCGCACTCGCTTCCGATGAGCTCATTAAGGCATTGCATGATCCATCGCCAAGGGTTCGCCGTCAAGCCGCCTCGGCTCTGGGGCGCCTCGGAGATCAAGCCGCCGTCGAAGACCTTATCCACCAGCTCCGAGATCATCCCGATCTTGTCGAGGAAGAGACCGTCGAGGCACTTGGCGACCTTGGTGACCCCGCTGCGATCCCCGAGTTGATCAAGATTCTCGACGCTCCGCGGTCAGTTCTCCGGCGAGCAGCGGCTCGTGCTATCGCCCAGATTCCCGGTGCCGGCGAAGATCGCACAGCAGTTGACGCGCTCATCCATGCCGCCGAAAATACCACCGATCCCGACCTCCGACGTTCCGCTCTCCAGGCATTAAGGAACCTCGAAGCCCCGGGAATCGCCGCGACAATCAGCCACGCTCTCACCGACAAGCACCCCTCCGTCCGCATCGCCGCCGCCGAAGCCGCTGGAGAACTTGAACTCAAACAAACCGCCGACGCCTGCCGCGCATCCCTCGTCCTTTACGACGACGAAGGCTGCGCCGAAGTCGCCTACGCTCTCGGCGTCAACGGAACCCTCGAGGATGTCCCACGAATCCTCGAGGTCGCCAAAAGCTGCGTCTCGATGACCACCCGTCGCCGCTGTCTGCTCGGCGTGGCCCGGATTTATGGCGTTGAAAGCCTAACGTACCGGGCGCTCATGACTACCGGAATGGAACGCGATCAGCTCATGATCACTCTCCTTACCATCGGCGGTAAGCGCTCGAAGCACGCAAACCAGGCCCTAGAGGCTCACGGAAACGGCGACGAGGTCAGCGCCATCAAAGCCCTTTCTCTAGGTAAAGACGCCTCCATCCTGACCGACTTCGACTTACCCGAGCTGTTCGTCGTAGCGGCGGTGGTCTACTCGGAGCGAATGTCAACGCGAACAGGGCGTTAGTTCTCCTTGGCTTCGGTTACGGTTCGAATGGTCAAGTATCCGACCGTGCGACAAATCCAATCAGAACAGATTTACTTATGGTTAACCTTTTTCCATTTGGAACATCAAGGTTTGTCGTCTGAAACAAATCCTGATACAGTATTTCAGGTGGCTAAGATGCATCGACCCAACTTTTCAGCTCTGGAGAACTTTAAGAATTTCTCACTCTGGGGATTCAGCGCTTTTTATCTGGGCACCACGTGGGTTTGTTTTGAGTTTCTGTCTAGACCATGGGATGTGATCGTTGTCTGTATTTCTGGTCTCGTCTCCGGGATGATCCGTCAAGGACTTGATGAGCGACAGAGGATTCCACAAAGGTCGGCCTTCTCAACAAAAACCAACCTTTTCCTGGGTGCCATCCTTCTAACAATCTTGTCAGGCGTCATCTGGTTCGCTATGCACGCCTATCAAGATATGAGATTTATGGGGTTATGGTCGAGCTATCTAGCCGCCGAAATTCTTGCGGGTTTCCTCAATTTTGTTCGCCAGGTCGTATCTCAAGAAGGTCCCCTTGATGATCGTCCGATCGATCCGCCTGAGCAGGCAGGTCGTCTAGCTCCAATCATGCCCAAACTCCCGACGATGGATGCCTCCGGTACATTGACTCTCCCGAGAGAAGAGTGACCTACGACGACTTCGCAGCCATTGCCCTACTTCTTCCTGATGTCGAAGAGAAAGTAGGGCGTCACGAGATCGACCTGCATCGCAAGGGTCGCCACATCGCCCGGCTCAGAGACAAAGGCACCACCCTCGCCATCCGTATCCCTTGGGAACTCCACGACGAACTGGTCGGCGCCGAAGGGACCGAGTTCTTCAAGACCGACCACTACAAACGCTATCCGTATGTTCTGATCAAAGTCGAGGAATTGGACTTAAAGGATGCAGACCGATTGATCACCTCGTCTTACGAAGTTGCCCCAAAAGCCTTACCTCTACGCTGACTACTGAACGCGCCCGACCCGAGCTTGCTGAGCGTATTCCATCAGCCACGGCAATCGAGCTTGGCCGTTTGCAATGAACTTGTCCACGAGAGAAGATGCTCTTGCCCCATGATGCCAATGCAGATGACCAAGTCCGTGCAACCCACTGATCTGGCAGGCCAGCGTCTTACAGCTCAGAGCGGTTTCAAGCACTTCAAAAATCGGATCAACAAGGTGCGGCTCGCCACCCGGGAAAGCAGAGCACTCAATGATTCCCATGTCCCAGAACATGTAGACTGCACCATCCAGGCCATCAAAGCTGTCCAGATCGATCGCCGGACGCAGTCCGCCTCCATCACAAGCACTTTCGAAGTAGTCCAAATAGAGTCCCTTCAAACTTCTGACGATCGAAGCTTGTCGTTCTTCAGGTATCCCAACGCTTGTGGCATCAGTCCAGCAGCCCGAGTCGTGGCTATTGATGTACCAAATGAGTCGCGTAACTCTCTCGGGTGATATCGAAGTGAGTAGCTCTCTCGAATTCGTGAGGAGTCGATATAGATAGTTGGATTTTGTTCTCGCCGGCATCAGGCGAAAGCTATCATCGAGTTCCCATCCTGCGTTCTCGGAATCTAGAGTGCTGATCGCCTTCAGCCACTCCTCGAACAATGGGAGGGCTTTAGGATTCAGCACGTAGCCGCCGCTCGAACCAGAACGCTCCAAACGGCACATTCCCCGCCACAAACCCAAGAATCAGCTTGCTCAGAGGCCACTTGTCGGCAATCCAAACCCGAACTAAAGCCAGCAAGAAGACTAAGAACAGAATCCCGTGAGCCATCCCGACTGGCTTGATCAGCACCGGATTCCCCAGCAGATACTTCATCGGCATCGCGACCAAAAACAGCAAAAGCGCTGAGCACCCTTCCGCCAACGAAATCTTCCGAAACATCTCTAAAGCCGACACCAAACCAGTTTACTGGAACCGAAAACCGCAAACCGAGAACCCCAGAGCCTAAACGAGCGTCATACTAAGTAGACAACTGGGGGCGTCAGGGTTCGACAGGACCGAAGCGACTCATCGTTGCGAGCCGTGGATTCTCGTTGGCCACGTAAAAAACGAGTAAAAAATAACTGCAAACAATAACTTTGCATTCGCAGCCTAAGTGCCGCGCATGAGCCAGTTCTGAGCCAGTAAGAACTGATCCTCGTGTAGCCAAATCTGGATCGCTAGGGCGAGCTTCTGTTCGTAGTAGACCCGGCTAAACACAATCGGACTAAGGGTGCGCTAGGCGGTCTCGGCAGAGGCGCATCTCGAAAATCCAAACTGAGAAGACGCTCGTGGTAATGCTGGGAAGGCGGTTTTGGAAGGGAGTTCAATTCTCCCCGCCTCCACCAGTCTCATTTGTTAGGTCTTTCGCCGAATCACGAACTTCTCCGCCAGACACGGCGTTGGAAACAATGTGAAACAAACCGCCAAGCGTGTTCGAGTGTCATTGGATTCTCCTTCTGCTCGGAAGGAAATGATTCTGCCTTTTTTCGTGGTTCCCGAAGCCGGAGATGACATCATCCTGTTCGGCTCGCACTGGGACGTGCAAGCGCGAGACACCACCAAAACCCCTGACGATCAGGGCTGCAGCCACACTATCAAGCTACGGTCCGCGAGCTGATCAAGCTCAAGTCTTCATCAGTTCTCTTCTGAATCTGGGGCCGCTGCTTACAGCAAAGCGAGAAGCTTCTGATGCTCTTCAGCAGTGTGCATTGGGAAGTTCGCTACTCGGATGTTATGGTCCTTCAACTCGCCGTAACATGCCCCGGTATAAATCCCGTGCTCTCTCTCCAGCCGAGCCCGAAGCTCGTTCGCATCTTCCTGAACGTTGACCGCGAACAGAGTTGGTGACTTGTATCGATCACTCGTGACCATGCGCTTCGCACTCGTCTTCTCAAGAGCCGCATAAAACGCCGCCGCCCGCTCTTCAATCCCCGCTCGGAGAACATCGAGCCCAATCGACTGGTACTTCGCCGCGCACTTGTTCAGCAAGTAAATCGCCAAAACGTTCGGCGTCTCCGCCGTCATCGATTTCTCCGCAAACGTCTGCACCCGAGAGAACGCGTGGAACGAGCCAATGCTCTGGGTCTTCTCAAGCTGCCGCGATCGCTCCATCGCCCGCTCACTCACCACCACAACGCTCAAACCAGCCGTCGAGTGGAAGCCCTTCTGGACCGAGAACATACAAACATCAACCAAACTCCAATCGAGTTGGCAGTGAGGCATCGCCGACACACAATCCACCATCAAGAGTTTCTCCGGGTACTTGCGACCAAGAGCATGAATCTGCTCTTCAGGAATCCAAAGGCCGATGCTCGTCTCGTTGTTGACAACGCAAATCGCCTCTGCCGTCTCCGGAACTTCAACGGCGGAAAAGTCGCCATCAAACTTGTGATCATAGTCCCATCGCACCGCATTCCGGCCCAGCCATCCGGTGTACTGGTGCCAGCGCATCGCAAACTCGCCGCCGACCATGTGGAAAGACTCCTTAGCCGTCAAGCACTCCATCCCCCGCTCCCATGCCTCGTTGCTCGAGTTCATGAAGATAACGTGGTGGGTGTCCGGAAGCTTGAGTAGATCACGAATCCGGTCTCTCACTTCATCAAACAGTGAGAAAAACCACTTACTCCGGTGGCTCTGCCAAACCGCGCCTTCGGCAACAGCTTCCTGAAGCCACTGACCCATCTCAGGGTGAACTTTTGTAGGACCGGGAGCGAGAACGGTTGGAGTCATGATGATCGGTTTGTGGTTAAAAGCAAGCCCAAGTCTTGCTCCTACCATATCTACGAAGTATATCTCCTACGGATTCAAAACCCTGAGCTTGATCGTCTCCGGAACCTCGCGAATCTCCGCCAGAAGCTCGTCCGAAACCTTATCCACAATATCGGTGACCAAGTAACCAATCTGATCCCGAGTCTTCAGGTTCTGCCCCACAATGTTCACCCCGTGCCGAGCGAAAATCGCCGACACCGAAGCCACGATCCCTGGCACATTCCGGTGAACATGCAGAATCCGCATCCCCTTCTGAATCGGCGGCAGATACAAATCTGGCAGCGAAACCGACCCCAGCGTCTCACCTTGCGCCACAAACTTTCGTAGTCGTTCAGAGACGTAAGCTGCAATGTTCCGCTGAGCTTCCTCGGTGCTGCCCGCGATATGAGGAGTCAAAATCACGTTTGGCAAGCCGCGCAGGACCGATTCAAACGGCTCGTCATTCGACTTCGGCTCAGAAGGGAAGACATCGATCCCCGCCCCACCAACTTTTCCAGAGAGCACTGCATCGCGCAGAGCCGAGTAATCCACAACTGAGCCCCGCGACAGGTTCAAGAAAATGACCCCATCCTTCATCATTTCGAACTCCTTCTTGCTGATCAAGTTCTTGTTCGTAGCCCGCCCATCAAAGTGAACGCTGATAACATCCGACTGCTTCAAAAGGTCGTGTAACGACTGAATCCGCTGAGCCTTTCCGTGCGATAGCTTCTCCGCAATGTCGTAATAGATGACCTCAAGCCCAACGCTTTCTGCCAGAACGCTCAACTGAGACCCAATATTCCCGTAGCCAATAATCCCCAGCTTCTTGCCCCGAATCTCATGGGCTCCAGCCGCCGACTTCGTCCAACGCCCTTCGTGCAAAGCCGTCGAGTGAGCAAACACCCGCCGCATCAATACCATCGCCTCGCCCAATGCGAGTTCGACGACGCTCCGAGTGTTACTAAACGGCGCATTGAACACCGCGACTCCGCGAGCCGCTGCCGCCGCCGAATCCACATGATCCGTCCCAACGCTAAAAACGCCAATCGCCATCAGCCGCTTCCCGGACTGAATCACCCGCGCCGGAATCTTCGTCCGAGTCCGAACTCCGATGATCGAAACGTCCTTGATCCGCTTGACCAGCTCCTCCTCGCTCAACTTCTCCTTAACCTGCTCAACCCGGTACCCCTCGGCGGCAAGGCTTTCCGCCGCATCCGAGTCAATCGAATCCAAAAGCAGAATATTGATCTTCGACCGAGGGAAGCTATACCGAGTCGGCAAATCCGACTCCGCCAACACCTCATCAATTCCGTAAACCACCGAGTCTGCCTTCGCCGCAACCGCCTCCCGATAAACTGTCTCCGCGTAGCAGAAGAACCGCGAAGCCGCCCCAGCTTCTCTTATCTGGTAGTCGGTAAAGCCATCTCCAACTACCCACTTTGGACCGTCGTAAGCAATCGACTCGACCACCGGAATCTTTCCTCCCGCCTGCGACAAAGGATTCTGATCATCAAACCCAATGATCTTCCCATCCTCATCAAACAAGAGGGAGTTCGCATAGACCCGAGTGTTCGGAATATCCAACATGGCCGCAATCGGCGCCACAAACTCCGCGAATCCACCCGTCACGACATAAAGCCGATCCGCAACCGCCTTCAATTGCTTCTTGTGCGCCGAAAAACTCGGCGAGAGAGACTTCTTGAGCTTCTTGGCCAGCGTCTCTAGATGCCCCTGGCTCGCGTCCAGAAGCCGAACCCGTTCCGCCAAAGACTCCCGGAAGCCAAGCTTCCCCTCCATCCCTAGCTTCGTCAGCTCCTCAATCCGAGCCAGCCGCTCATCGCGTTCCGGGTGCTTAGCCAGCGAAATCTCCGCAAGGGCATCAAGAGATTCAATGGTGACAATCGTGCTGTCAAAATCCAAAATAAGGATGGGCTTCATGGGTCATGTCGACGCCCAGCCCCATTGCTTTTCGTCTGGCTCTCAGGTTACCGGAACCAGCTGAACCGATCATGGGTTAGGATAGAGCAATGAAGCGCAAGGTGCCCATTTGGAAGCGGATCACCCGATCCAGCCTCATGTTATTAGGCATCGTCGGCGGACTCTATGCCTGGAACCCCCAGCGCCTCCACTACTTCGCCAAGCCCGTCACCCTCCCGAAAACCGACCCCGAATCCGCAAACCTCTTTAAGAAGGGAAACCGAGTCACCGTAGTCGTCGGTCACCCAGATGACGCCGAATTCTTCATCTCCGGCACCCTTCTCAAACTTCACCATGCCGGAGCCGCGATCACCCTCATCGTCGTCACCGATGGCGACAAAAGCTATTACCCCTGGTTCCTGACCAATGCCGAAGAGAACCGAAAAGTCCGCCGCGCCGAGCAAACCGAAGCCTCAAAAGCCTACGACGCCCAGATCGTCTTCCTCGGCGGCCCCGACGGCCGCTATAACCCCGACGAACCGACTCTCCGCGCCAAACTCCTCACCGCGATCCAAGACTCCAAACCCGACTACCTGATGTCCTTCGACGACGAGCATGTCCTCAAAGTCCAACACCGTGACCACGAAAACTCCGGTCGCGCCACTCGCGAACTCGCCCCCCTAACCGGCGCAAAATGGCTCCTCCTCTTCGCCACATACGCCCCCACCTACTGGGTCGACACCACCGGAACCTGGGACAAACGCGCCCAACTCCTCGCCGTTCACAAGAGCCAGTTTTACGGCGAAAAGCTCAGCCTCATCCAAGGCACCGTCTTCGAAAAAGCTACCACCGAAGGCGAGAAAATCGGAGCCGAGACTGCGGAGAGCTTTCGAGTTGTGAGAGTCTCCCCTTTCGCCGAACAGCAGCAAGAGGGGAGATACTGACTAGTCGTCAGTTGGTGTAGGCCAAGTTGCCTTGTAACACTCACTGCAAGCCGGAACAAGACCGTTAGGTACGGGAATCGGGTTTGGACCACATACTTCCCAATTGCAGTTCCGGTCTGCAGAAAAGGGGCCCCCGCTGAGTCCTCCAACAATGCAGAAGACTCTCGCTGAGTCACCGCAACCGTAGATAAGTCCACGATCCGCCGTGTAGTACATGAGCTTATTGCAATCCGCGTTCGTGGGTGAGCACGCAGTTGACTTGCCTGTACACGCGTAGACTGCCATGGGCCCGTCGTAGTCGATCTCCCAAACTCGGTTGCTGCCGCAAGCAGCTCCGTGGTTGGGTAGTGGAGTCGGGCATACTGGGAATCCAGGTGTACACGTCCCATCGCTGGCGAATGCGAGTGCCGCCAGCGATCCTGTGATGGCGATTGGCATGAGTTGCTTGGTTCTTAGGTTCAGTTTCATGGGTATTCCAAGTGGGAGAAAAATCATTCGGTGGCTCCACGACGTAGCTGGAATCCATAAAACCCCATCTCCATCTCCCATGGAGCGGGATTTCGCATCCAGGTAATCGATCCATCGACTCGCACGCCGAGAATATCGTAGTGGTTCTTGCTAGTTGAAGGCGTCAATATTCCTGCTTCTCGCATCTGATAATTTGGTCCAGAGCTAGGTTTCAGATGGAAAGGTGCCTTGAAGATTGCGTTTGCCGCTGGGTCAAAACGAAACTTGGGATTAAAGTATTTCTCCACCCTTCTGGCGTAAGTTGTATATGTGTAAAGGTATTCAAGACTGGTCAAATAGCTTCCAACGGCATCCGGCCTCATCGCCCGAGTGGCCTGCATCCTCTTCGGCAACGTGTCCGGCAGTGAGGTCATCATCGGCGCATACTTGTCGTCATTGTCCGCCATGTAAACGTGTAGTCCACCCACCAACTGTTTCAGATCATTCTTGATCTGAACCTCAAAAGCGCTCTCCTTTGCTCTTGGCGCAAGCACCATCCATAGGGTTGCGCTGAGTATCGCGATGATTAGAGTGACGACGAGTATTTCAACGAGAGTAATTCCTCTTTTCATTATCAATAACACCTTAGATGTTAACGCCGAAACGCCAGATTGACCTGTCGCAATGCAGTCCGTTATTCTCCTAATCCGTCACCCGCTCGGTAAATCGCTCCGCCGCCCCAAAAATCCTCTCCCGTCGCGCAGGCTCCAGCCGCCCCAACCCACCCACCATCATGCTCATCCGGTGGTTGCTCGAAAAGAACGACAAATTGCGATCAATGAACCGCCAGTACAACCCATCCCAAACGTCGCACCACTCGCCCTTCGGGTAGTCCGACATCTTCAAAATGTACGCCGAACCACTCAGATACGGCTTCGTCGCAAAAACGCCCCCGTCCGCGAACTGGCTCATCCCTAGCACGTTCGGAGCCATCACCCAATCCGCCGAATCGACGAACATCTCCATGAACCACCGATAGCTCTCCTGCGGGTCCACTTCGCACATTAGCATCGCCGACCCCAGTACCATCAGCCGCTCAATATGGTGGCAATAAGCATGCTTCTCGGCACGCCGAATCACCGTGTCCAGAGGCAAAAGCCCCGTCGTCCCGTCATACCAACACGCCTTCAGCTTCCGCCGATGCCCAAAGAAATTCGGCTCAGACTCATAAACCTCCAACCGCTCCCGCCCGATCCAAAAGATGAACTCGCGCCACCCAATCACCTGCCGAACAAACCCCTCCAGCGAGTTCAAAGGAACCCCCGGCTGAGCCAAAGTCGCCGAAACAACCTCCGCCGGAGTCAGCAAGCCCGTGTTCAAATACGGCGTCAAAACGCTATGAAACAGCGTCCGCTCCCGCTGAGGAATCGCGTCTTCATAATCCCCAAATCGCCCCAGACGCTCGGCCAAAAACTCCGTCAAAGCGGCCCGTGCATCCGCATGAGTCACCCCATATCGAAACTCCGAAGCATCCCCCGGATGCGAACCGAACAGACCCGAAACCTCCCCAATCACCTGCCGAGTGACCGAATCCGGCTCAAATCCCCCCACCGGCGGCGGCAAAACCGACTTCGGCAATGCCTTCCGATTCTCCTCGTCAAAGCTCCATCGACCCCCAACCGGCTGCCCGTCCTCCATCAATATCCCCAGCCGCCGCCGCTGAGCCTGATAAAAATCCCCCATCAACCGCCGCTTCGACCGACCCGCATACGCCTCCCAATCCGCCGAAGAAGTCAAGAACATCGGGTTCGGAACCACTTCCAACTCAACCCCCGAAGCCGCCGCCCAAGGCCGCAATACATCCCGCAAAAAAAACGCATCCGCGGGCTCATAAACCCAAACCTTCTGCGGAGCCAACCCCGAGAGTCGCGAAATCATCGACCCGTTCTGCTCCGTAATCGACGAGTACAAAACCTCCCGATCAAGCGAAGCCGCAAAGTGCCGCATCGCCGAGAAAAACAGCACCAACTTCTGCTGATGGTGCCGCCACCGAGTCGCCAATCCCGCATCCTCGTGCATCACCACCGGAACCCCGTCCGGCATCCCCGGAAGCCCCACAAAAAGCTGATCCCCCAGCACCAAAATCAACTCTCGCATCAAATCCGTTCTACGAGATGAAGGACCGTCGCGTGTTGTATGGCCGAGGAAGCGGCCGATGCTGATTCACATCTTAACTAGGAATCCAACTTCTATTCTCTCGCACCTCGAGGGAGTTGAGGCCCATAGTAGGCCATCTCATACTCCCAGAGCTCCCATGATTCAAACCAAGCTATGGAGCCATCCATTCGGACACCAACGAAGTCAGCGGCATTGTTCGTTTGGTGAGCCTTAAAAACTCCCGGCGAAGTGATTTGATAGTACTGCCCCTTCTTCTTGCGTGGATGAAACGGTGCCTTGAAGATCGCGTTCTTTGCCGGGTCGAATCGGTTGGTCGGATTGAAGTATTTTTCAACTCTTCTAGCAAAGGTGGTGTAGGTGTAGTTGTAATCAAGCTCGGTAAGGTAGCGACCGATTGCGTCGGGCCTCATCGCCCGAGTCGCTTTCATCCTCTTCGGCAACGTATCCGGCAATGAGGTCATCATCGGCGCATACTTGTCGTCATTGTCCGCCATGTAAACGTGTAGTCCACTCACCAACTGCTTCAGATCGTTCTTGATCTGAACCTCAAAAGCACTCTCCTTCGTCCTTGGCGCAAGCACCATCCACAGCGTTGCGCTGAGAATCGCAACGATCAAAGTGGCGATGAGTATTTCAACGAGAGTAATTCCGGCGTTCCGAGCCCTATGAGAACGCCTGCTCGCCCAGACTGAATCCATATCCATATAGTGCGGCAATGATAGCAATATCAAAGGGACTTTATCGAACTCCGCGCCTACCGCTTAACGCCCCGCCAAGTATCCAGCCGCTCCCCGCCCATATAACTCTCGATATCAAAAGCGTGGTCATCCGCCCCTTCAACAAAAAGGTCCACCTTCTGAAACGCAATCCGCTCCTCGCCCGCCGAGCGAGCCTTCCCAATCCCGCCCACAAACACCGAGTGCTTCCCAAACCGGTGGTTCATCTTGTCCACCGCATGGCTAAACTCCGCCCGCTCCGGAGTCTGGTCGAAAAGCGAAGGAGTCACATATTCCGGCCGCAACAGCCCCGTAAACACAATCCCCACCTGCAACGGCCGCTCAAAATCCGCCGAAGGCCACTCAGAAGCAATCAGCGAAGTCACCGTCACCGAATCCTGGCAAGGCGGCACCGGCAAGGTCACCTTCCAAGAACGACGCATCCCCTTCACATAAATCCCCATGTGCGTCGCCCAAAGCTTGTTCGCCCGCAATCGCGCACAAGCCTTATGCGCCAACCGCATCATCACTTCCCGAGCCCCTTCCTCCGTCCGTAAATCCGGCGGCAAAACGTGTGAATGCGATAACGACTGATCCTGTCGAGTCTCGTAATCCACCTCGTACCCGTGCAAATTGAACCAGTACCGCTCGCCCATCACCGACCCAAACGCCCGCCGCATCTCTTCCGGCGATAGCGCCAACAATTGCCGCGAAGAAAACACCCCGGCCGCATTCAGCCGCGCCTTCATGCGCTTGTTGATCCCGCAGAAATCTGTGAGCTTGAGCTCATACAGCCGTGAGGGAATATCGTCGGCGGTCAGAATGACCAACCCATCCGGCTTCATCATGTCCGTCGCCGTCTTCGCCAAAAAGTGGTTCGTCGCAATCCCAAACGAAGCCGTCATGCACTCGCCGACGTTCTCTCGAATCGCCTTCTTCATCTTCAGCGCAAGCTCCCTCGCCACCGCCGGCGGAGCCTCGGTCTCCAGCAACCGAAACCGCATCTCATCGATCGAACACACCTTATCGACCGGAAGTACCGATTCGCAAACCTCGACAATCCGTTTGTGAAACGCCGTATAGGCCGCGTGATTCCCCTTCACAATCACCACGTCCGGACAAAGCTGCTTCGCCAGCCCAATGTTGGTGCCGGTCTTAATCCCAAACCGCTTGGCTTCATAAGAAGCCGCAATCGCCGAAGTGTTATCCCCCGCCGTCGGAGCCACAATCAAAGGCCGCCCCCGCAAAGAAGGATCCAACTGCTGCTCGCACGAGGCAAAGTAAGCATTCAGGTCCATAAACATCGACTTAAGCCGACTAGGAGACGATATAGGTAGATATTGTTCTACCATAAATCAAGTATACGTCAAAACCATCAAAATCTAAAGGGAAGTTCTGCGTTAGAATTGAAGAGATGCGACGGTTTCTGTGGCTCCCGATTGTTGTTCTTGCCGGTTGCGGCGGAACAAACACCAATGACGGCGCCCAGGCATACAACCGCTCGGGATCGTACGCCGAGACTCCAATTGCGCCCGGAGTCTCTGGCTACGCAAACGAAATCCTCGCCGTTAGCGCCTTCATCAACGCCGCCGAAGTCAAAGAAGCCGCCGGAGTCAACCGAGTCATTAATGGACTCAAAAAACTCCCGATCATCCCCAAACGGGTCTTCCTACTCGGAGCTACCGCCACCAACGCCGAATGGTGGAAGAAGCCCCTCGAAGACGCCAAAATCTCCGTCGTCCCGGTCGTCGGAACCACCGCCGAAGGATGGGATAAAGTCGTCAAAGCCCTCGGCGTCGGCAAACTGCTGAGCAACGGACCGAAAGACGGCGGCGTCAACGCCGACGGCCTCAAGGCAACCCAAGCCTCGCTTTCGTCACAGTTCGTCGCCGAAGGAATCCGGTTCGTCGTCGTCAATACCGACACTCCGCTCAAAGCCGACAAACCCGGTTCCGTCCCTGCCCTCTGGCTCAAAGGCACGGTTGAAGCCGCCAAGGAAAACACCGTCGTCGTCGGCTGGCGCTCTCTCACCGCTCTCGGTGAAAAAGACGAGACACCCGTCATCGCCGACGCCGGCGCGCTCGGAAAAGCCACCAAAGTCGTCGCCTGGGTCTCGTCCTCAGCCGTCGCTCCGCTGGCGAAGAAAGTGCTCGACAAAGGCCCCGTCTCCCTCGCCGTCGGCGGAGGAATCGGAGAAGACAAACTCCTCCACGTCGGCTTGATCGAAGTCAAAAAGGATGGAACGCTGACCGCGAGGGTCGCAAAGCTCAGCGACACCTCGCTAGCAACAACAGTTCTAGAAGCCAGCCTCTGGGCTCCGGCTCCAAAGGTGGCACCACTGGCAGCCAAGCCCGCGCAACCCGCCGCGCCGATCAAGAAGTGAAAATCCTCGTCGCGCCCAATGCGTTCAAAGGAACCCATTCCTCAGTCGCAGTCGCCCAAACCTGGGCCGGAGTCCTGGGCGAAAAACACGAGATCCAAACTCTTGCCCTCAGCGACGGCGGTGACGGCTACCTCGACGCCATCCACTTCCTGATCCCCGAGCTCTCCCGCCGAACTACCCTCGTCAACGGCCCCTACCCCGAGCAACGCGTCAACGCCGACTGGCTCTGGGACGCCAGCAACAACATCGCTTACATCGAAGTCGCCCAAGCCTGCGGCCTTGCTCGCGCCACCCAACCGCTCCGAGCCCTCCAAGCAACCACCTACGGTGTCGGCGAGCTCATCCTCGCCGCCCAGAAAGCCGGAGCCGAAGACATCTACCTCGGCCTTGGCGGAACCGCCTCCACCGACGCCGGTGCCGGAGCCCTCCGCGCTCTTGGCTGGAACTTCGTGAACGAAGCCGGCCGAGACATCGGCCAAGACCTCACCAGCCTCAATCGGATGATCGTCGGCGGTGCAAAGCCGCCCGAGCTCAACCTCATGACCGACGTCACCAACCCACTCCTCGGTGACCAAGGCGCTGCTGTCATCTTTGCTCCCCAAAAAGGCGCAACCACAAAAGACGTCGAACTCCTCGAAGCCCGCCTCGCCGCTTTCTGGCTGATCGCCCGAGACCAGTTCAACATGAACCTCTCCTTCCCGGGTAGCGGTGCCGCAGGCGGACTCGCCGCCGGGCTTTCGCTCACCGGACAAGCCCACCTCGGCTCCGGCTTTGACCTCATCGCCGACCTCGGCGACCTCGAAGACAAAATGCGCTGGGCGGACTTGGTGGTTACCGGCGAGGGTGCATTCGACTCCCAATCAATGATGGGCAAGGCCACCGGGCGAGTCCTTTCTCTCGCTCAAAGCCAGCGAAAGAAGACGGCTGTGATCTCCGGAACAATCGCCCCGGGATCGTTGCCTTTGGTTGATTTCTCGGTTGCTCTGTCCGGCAGATCAATCCGCGATGGCTCAGTCGAGCTATCCGGCCAACTCGGAGTCTGACGGCGTTCTCTTTGCTCTCGCCAAGAAGGGAAGCGTTGGCAACAGAAGCAAGGCGGCGACAAAGATAGCATCTTTCGCCGCTCTCAACTTGCCGATGGTTCCGACCATCGGTCCCCCCGCGATCTCCCCAAGGCTGTGCGCTTGACCGCCAAAACTGAGCAGTGTCGCACGGTTTTCACTCGGAGCGTTAAGGTTGATCCAAGTTTTCAGCAGAGGTTCGATTCCCCGGCGAAGAGCTCGGCTGACCACGAAAAGCCCGGCCCCGATCCAGATCGATTGGGAAAGTGCGAACCCGGCGATGGTGCAGATCAGTACCGTCGTCATCGCAATCAACGCATTGGCGATGGACGAAGAGCTATCCGTTTTGACGCGGAGGCGAACCTGCTTGTTGACGAACATGCCTCCTAAAAGAGCGGCGGTAGAGAAAACGGGCCACCACAAGTCAGTTCCAAAAGAACCAACCGCTGGAAGTTGATTGAGGTCCATAATCGCCTTGTTCCAGAGTCGATCGAAGCCTTCGGAGGCGAGGCCATAGAAGATGGATACCGCCAATATCAGAAGCAAGATCTTTGATTTCTGAACCAGCTTGTACCCTTCCCGAAACGTCGCCCAGAAATGCCGCTGCTCATCTGATTTGTGGAACCCTTTCTCGCTCATACTAGCAAACGCTACGAAAGCGAAACACATGAACCCTAGTCCACTCGCCAACATCACCGCCGGCAGTGAAACCAGCGTAAACAACACCCCAATCCAAGCCCCCAAAATCCGACCCTGAAATGACGATTGCTGACCCTTCAGGAACGCGGTTCCCGAATCCACGCCCGGATCAGCGTGAGGTAGCTCATCAGCAACCCAAGCATCATGCGCCCCGGAGACAAAAGTCTCGCCGAAGCCTAGCAACAGCTGAGCACCAATCACAACCCAAACGACCGGAAAGAGCCCCTCAAGAAAGAAACCTAGACCAAGGAAAAACCACCCAACCGAGGCACTCAAACGCCGGCTAACGAGGTCGGCGACCACGCCCGTCGGCACCTCGAAACACATGATCGAAATCTCGTACAGAGTGCCCATGAACACCACCATGAAGTTATCGAACCCGACGGTTTTGATATGAAAAACCACATGCATCGTCCAGGCCATGCTAAAAAGCAGACCCTCGACGAAGCAGTTACGCTGGTAGGTGCGGAGCGCAGATCGGATCGAACAAGGCTACCAGGGCAGGCTCCCTCGATGCTGATCGCACCGAGGGAAACAAACCTACTCTAGCGGCGAGCGTGTCATCTGGGTGCCGTGCACACCTGCCAACGACCGCGCTTCGAAGTACGCGATCGGGCCACTGGCTCGGAAGTAATAAACACCCGGCTCTGTAATCGTAACGAAGTTATCCTCAAACACTCCGGTATCACCATCCACCGAAAGCATCAAGTCAACCACCGGATGGTCAATCCGCACTGCGAAGTAGATCCCGTCCCCAACCTCATCCCGAGAGATGTTGTTAGAGCCAACAATCGTCTGGGGGTTAGCCAATCGAGCCTCCTTAGGCTCCGAAAGTAAGTGCCACGTTGGCGCCGCAAAGTTGCCCTCCAGCCAAAGAATCGTCTCCGGAACCGAACATCCCGTGAGATCGATTTCGCCGGCGATTCCTCGCTGACCAGGTTCAGATTCGAATTCCAACTCGCCACTACCGACCACTTCGCCAGTCAAGAGATTGATCAGGCGATAGTCCACATAGAAAGGAGGTAGCTCATCAATTGCATCCTCATTTCGGTCGTCGACAAAGTGAACCTTGACCGTCTCCTTGACTCGTTCTACCGAGAAAAGGGTCTCGGAGTAGAGCCGTCGCAACTCATGCGCCGACGCTTTATATCGCCCACTCGAGTCGATTACTGCCCAGCTTTGAACCGGCCAGATGTCGTTCAACTGCCAGATCAAAGACCCCCGGCAGAACGCCGAGCGCCGGAAGTGCTCAACTCCCATCCGCAGCGCATCGCGCTGGTTCAACTGTGAGTAGTACGTCCAATCCTCAAGCGATTGGCTCTTCGGATAGTGCAGCTCGACGTAGCCAACAAAGGTTGAGTAGCCCTTGCGAGTTTTGTCGTGCCATCGCACTGCCGGACTCTGATAGTCCCAGTCCTCGTCGCTGATCGTCTCTTCCCAGAGGGCAAGCGAGCAAGACGACGCAAACCCATACTCGGAACTAAACCGAGCTTCTGAGTCGAGGTAGTACTTCCAATCGCCGCGACCGTGCCAGGCATCCCAGTAGTGCGAGTCGCCAACCTTTCCGCCGTTGGCGTCTGGCTCCGAATCGCCACAAGGGGACGTGTGGATATAGCTAGTCTCGGGGTTCAAAGCCGAAACAACCTCAGGGAACAGCTTGTCGTACAGATTCTCGCCGTAGAAGCGCGGCGGGTGCTGACCACCCTTCCAGTTCCACTTCTGCTGCCACATCTGCAGGTTTTCGTTGTTGCCGCACCAGAGTGCGAGCGAGGCGTGGTGGCGCAAGCGCTTGACATTGAATTCTGCCTCTGGTCGAATCTTGTCCTGCCACTCCTGAGTATCAGGGTAGTACGCGCATGCTTGCGGGAAGTCCTGCCAGACCATGATTCCGAGTTCGTCGCAGATCTCGTAGAACTCGTCCATCTCGTACATTCCGCCGCCCCAGATGCGAAGCATGTTCGAGCCAAGATCAAGTGCCTGATAAAGCCGCTCCTCGTACCTCTCACGAGTAATCGCAGACGGGAATGAGTAGTCAGGAATCCAGTTGAAGCCCTTTGCGTAGATCTTGCGACCGTTGACTTCAAACTCGAAGGACTCGCCCATCTCGTCCTTCTCGCGAAGCAATTTGATGTTGCGGAAGCCGACCTTGATGGTCTTGATGTCCAAATAGACGTTGTCGTTTTCGCCTTCCGGAACTCCTGCACTGAGTTCAAACAAGGGCTGTTCGCCCGCGCCAATCGGCCACCACAGTTCGGGTTCCTCAATCCGGAAGATTCCCTCCGCTGACTCGTAAGTGACGTCGTCAATCTCGAGCCAATAATGGATCGCCGCTGGACCTTCGGTCTCGCCATGCGCTGTGAGCGTCACGGAACCGTCCTCGTGCCACTCTTGCGTCGCACTCAGGTGAGTTAGGCGCGAGGCAAATTCGACGAGTCGAATCGGTCGCCAAACGCCACAGCTAACCAGACGGGGACCCCAATCCCATCCGTACATGCACTGGATCTTACGGACGAACGATCGCTCTTCAAAACGCTCTACATACTCAGGCAGCCCTTCTTGTTTAAAGAACTCCGCCTGCCGTTCCAGCCCAACCCGAATCGCTGAGTTAAAGTCGATCCGCAGTTCGTTATCGCCCTCAACGAGCAGCGAAGTGACATCAACTTCGAGCGCAACGAACATGTTGTCGTGTGAAGCGATCTCTTTACCGTTCAGAGAAATCTTACAAACCGTGTCAAGACCCTCGAAGACCAACTTGCGTACAGGCGACTCTTCTTTGGGTTCCCAGTAAAACGTCGTTCGGTAACTCCAATCGGTCTCATCCACCCACTGAACTCCGTACTCGTTCATCCGCTCGTGAGGATGAGGAATGATGCCGTGTTGCATCAAGTCAAGGTGAACATGGCCCGGAACGACTGCCTCTAACCACTCAGGGTTGCTGTAACCCAGGGTTGAACCTGGCGTGTCGTGCTTGGTTTCGATGAATTCCCAGCCTTCGTGCAGATAAGTTTCAAAGAGCATTACGAGCAAGTGTACCGAGTGATGTATCCGTATATTCACGCGTCTTAACAAAACAAACCTCCTTCCAGAACACTTTTCCGGAAGGAGGAAAACTCAGTTAGAACAAGAAGTCTGTGGTCAAGAAGTTGCTACTTCTCGCGGCCAGAATCTCATTGATCAACGCCCGATTTGCCTCGCTATAGTCCGTTGCAACCAAGGTGCGGATAGAGAACCGCTTGAGAGCGTCAGCCACTGAAAGTGTCCCCTCGGCGGACGCCTTCCGTCCTGTGAACGGGAACGTATCTGGTCCGCGCTGGCACTGAACGTTGATGTTCACCCGCGAAACCTGATTCACCATCGCGTCGATCAGTGGTCCCAGCACCTTGGGATCGTTTCCAAACAGCGAAACCTGTTGGCCAAACTGCGTTTCAACTGCGTACTCCATCACCTCGGAGAGATCGTCGTAGGCGCGAATTGGAATAATCGGACCAAACTGCTCCACCTCGTGGAGCCGCATATCTGGAGTCACCGGATACACGATCGCCGGCTTCATGAAGTTTTCAATCACTTCGCCTCCGCCCTCATTCATGATCTTCGCTCCCATCTTTATCGCCTCATCCAAAAGACCTCTTAGCCAAGTGGTCGCGTTGACATCGGCCAGTGGCGTCAACTGAGTACCGGGCTTCCAAGGGTGTCCGGCGGGCATCGCGTTCACAGCCGTCGACAACTCAGAGATCACCTCATCCACTCGTGACTTATGAACGAAGAGAATCTTCAGAGCTGTACACCGCTGACCGTTAAAGCCGAGCGTTCCCGCGACAAGCTGCGGAATCGTCACTTTCATGTCCGCGTCTGGCAAAACAACCGCCAGGTTCTTCGCATCCAAAGAAAGAATTGACTTCAAGCGGTGAGGCTTGGGGTGATAGGTCTTCAACTGGTCGGCGGTCTTACTGCTACCAATGAATGCCAACAGCTCAACACCTCCATCCTGAAGGAGCGGCGGAATGATCTCGTTTCCTTTACCGTTGATGATGTTCACAACACCCGCCGGGAAAGAATCGCGGAATGCCTCCAGTAAAGGTGTGTTCAAAAGTTGCCCATAACGAGGCAGTTTCGAGATCACTGGGTTACCCATAATGATCGCCGGAATCAACGTCGTGAACGTCTCGTTCAAAGGATAGTTGTAAGGTCCCATGCACAAAGTTGGACCAAACGGCGATCGTCGGATTTGAGCCAGGAAGCCCTTTTCAACGCTAAAACCGCTATTCTTCCGATCTAATTCCTTCAACGATTCGATCGTGTCCTCAATGTACTGAACCGTCCGATCAAACTCCTTGGCTGCGTCAGGAAGCGTCTTCCCAATCTCCCACATGATCAGCTCAACCACCGTCTCGCGGACCGCCTTCATCCGAGCGACAAAATCCTGCACCGCACCAATGCGCTCAGAGACGGTCATCGTCGGCCACTTGCCTTGCCCGTTATCCCAGGCCGATTGAGCCGCCTTAAGCGCATCCAAAGCTTCGTTGGCGTCCAGCACCGGCGCTGCACCAAGGGTAGGTCGAACAATGCCACTGTTCCAGTTGAAGAAAAGGCAGGACTGAACTTCGTTGGTCTGCCCTGACCACTCGCGGATCTCGCCATTGATCAAGTAGCGGTTGCCACCCTTCACCTCAGGCACTGGTCGTCCATCGGACTGCCAGTTGAGGGGGTCAACGGACGAAACATTTTGGGTCGTCATCCCCTACAGTTTGCCCGAAATGTACCTGCCCAGTTTTCGAATGGGCATAATTGGACATGGACCTCGACAAAGCCGTCGCTACCCAGATTCAAAATATCCAGACTAAGACGGGCAAGACTCTGGAAGAGCTCGCGACCTTGATCGCCGCTACAAACCTTGCGAAGCACGGCGAGAAGCTCGCCTGGGCTAAGGCTAATCTGGGACTGGGACACGGTGACGCCAACACGCTCGTGCTCACCCTGAGTAAGTTGGCTTCTGAATCAGCTCCGGCCGCAGACCCGCTTGATGACATCTACACGGGTCCCAAGGCGACACTTCGGCCGATCCATGAGGCAATCATGGCCGAAGTTTCAACTTGGGGGGATTTCGAAGTTCATCCCAAGAAGGGATATGTGGCGCTCCGCCGAAAGAAGCAGTTTGCAATGATCGGCCCAGCCACGAACTCCAGAGTTGAACTGGGTCTGAATGCAAAGGAACTCTCCGGCCCCGAGCGCCTTGAGCCTCAGGCTCCGGGAGGAATGTGTCAGTACAAGGTCAAGCTCACAGATGTGACTCAAGTTGATGACGAGTTGTTTAGTTGGTTGCGAACTTGTTTTGAATACAGTGCCGCATGAAGAGCGAGAACTTGCCTCCAACTCTGGAAACGTTCCGCCTGATCATGCGTCCCGTCCAAATGTCGGACGCCCCGCGCTACCAATCCATCTTCGCAGATTATCAGGTCATCGAGTTCCTTGATGGCAACGTCATTCCTTGGCCCTATCCCGAAAACGGCGTTGTCGAGTTTCTCAACTTCATTCTTCCAAAGATGGAAGCCGGAGAGACAATCGTCTGGGCAATCGTTCCAAAAGGAACCGACGAGATGATTGGAGTCCTCCACCTCAACCCTCACTCCGAATCTGATCACAGAGGCTTCTGGCTCGGGCGCGACTACTGGGGCCAAGGCTATATGAGCGAAGCCGTTGCAGCTTCCCAGGACTACTGTTTTGATGTTCTGGGCATGCCCCGGCTCCTGCTCTCCAACGCCGAACCAAATGCTGGCTCAGCACGGTTGAAAGAAAAGTCTGGTGCAAAATTTCTCTGGTTCCAAGACGACAAGTACTATGCTGGCGGTGGAACCTATCGCTCAATGAAGTGGGAGCTGACTGCCGAGGCCTGGCGAGAAAACCGCGCTAAATTCTTCGAAGAGAAATAGCCCCAAGACTACGCAAGCTCAACATCATGCCCTCTCGTCGGGCAATAGCTTCCGGGTATCGCTGACCGGAGATCGACCAGCAAATCACCGTGTTGATCGTTCGATGGGAAATCGAATCGGTCGCTGTTACTGGTTCCGCGGCTCCGAATTGCAATGCCCGCCAAATACGAAAGCAAAGTATGAGGAATGCGCTTGTGATACAATTAGCCAACGCCCGAAAGGCGAATTTCAAGGAGGCCGAAAACAAGATGACTGTCAAAACTACGATCCACCGCGCCTCCCGAGCCGCTTAAACGGTAACTTTCCAAAGGTTCGAGGGGCTTTAATTCCCTCTGCGTAGCGACGCTGCGCCTGCCCCAACTTTAGGAAATCAAGAATTGGATCAAAAACAAAAAGACTTCATTAACCGCGCAATGGCGGCAATGGATGGCAACGAACGCAAAAAAGTGCGTGACCGAGCGATCAAGGCTCGTAAGCTCGCCTTGTCTCGACTCACCGCCCAACCGGTACTAGACGTCGAGGATGACGAAGACGACGAATCACCGATACCCCTCCGAAAACCAACCCTCCCCCTCGAGGATTTCATTTTCAGGATTCTCACCGAGGAAGTTGTTGTTGCGGAAACCCTGACGCAAACCCAAGTGGGAACCGTCATTGCCTTGCACCGGAAGCGGTGTGAAGTGGTGCTGGGAGCAGAACGAATCGATTGCATCCTGACACCCGAACAGGCAAAATGGCAGCAGTCTCAGTTCGCGGTCGGCGACCTGGTCAATGTCCACAAGTCGGAGGAAATCTGGCGGATTCACTCCGTCCAACCCCGCAAGACCAAACTCTCACGCCCTGACCCAGGCTCTGATGATCGCGAGCGGGTGATCGTCGCGAATGTCGATGTCATCGTGGTGGTGGTCTGCGTCAAAGCCCCACCCCTCCACCCTCGAGTGATTGATCGGTACCTCATCGCCATCCAGCGTGGCGGCGCCGAGGCAGTGATCGCCGTCAACAAATCAGACCTGCTAGACCCCGACGACGAAGAGTTCGATCTCCTCGACCCGTATCGTGGTCTCGCCCCGATCATCCGCGTTTCGGCATCTTCAAAGCTCGGCTTGAAGGAACTTCGAGAAAAGCTGGAAGGGAAGCGATCCGCATTTGTTGGGCATAGCGGAGTCGGAAAAAGCTCCCTCCTCAACGCCCTCAAACCTGACCTCAGACTCGATACGGGCTCCCTTAGCGAGGGCTACGGACGTGGAACCCACACCACAACCAGCAGCCACCTCTGGGACCTCGGCGACGGCACCGAGATCATCGACACCCCCGGCGTCCGCGCCTTTGGCCTCTTCAAGCTCGCCAAGGAAGAACTCATCGACTATTTCCCCGAATTCGACGGGATTAGCTGTCGCTTCCGAGACTGCTCTCACACCATAGAACCTGCCTGCGGCATCCGAACCGCCGCCGAAGCCGGCCAAATCAATCCGGCTAGGTTTGACACCTACAAAAGGATCTTGGAAACCCTGTAGCCAGATATCGCCGCATAGCACTTGCTCTGCGGCACCAAACCCAAGACTCTCGACCCCCAAACTGCGTAGAATAGAAGCATAGCAATGGCAGCACAACGTACAGTGATCGTCGTCGGCGGAGGACTCGCCGGCCTTATGGCAGCAATGAAGCTCGCCGAAGCCGGAAACAAGGTCAAAATCTTTAGCGTCGTACCCGTTAAACGGTCGCACTCCGTGTGCGCCCAGGGCGGTATCAACGGTGCCGTCAACCTCCGTGGAGAGGGCGATTCGCCATTCCTTCACTTTGAAGACACAATCACCGGAGGAGACTTCCTTAACCACCAGCCGCCGGTCATGCGCATGGCCGAGCGCGCTCCAGCGATCATTTACCTTCTCGACCGAATGGGCGTGCCGTTCAACCGAACTGCCGAAGGACTCCTTTCCTTCCGCCGATTCGGTGGAACCCTCAAGCACCGCACCGCCTACGCCGGTGCAACCACTGGTCAACAACTTCTTTACGCCCTCGACGAGCAAGTCCGCCGATGGGAGTCCATGAACCTCGTTGAGAAGTACGAGGGCTACGAGTTCCTTGGCATTGTCAAAGACTCCGAAGGCCGTTGCCGAGGTATCACCTCGCAGAACCTCCGAACGATGGAAGTCGAAGCGTTTGCGGCCGACGCCGTTGTGATGGCCACCGGTGGAAACGGACTCATCTTCGGAAAGTCCACCAACTCGATTATCAACACCGGAAGCGCTGTCTCGATTGCCTATCAGCAAGGAGCCAAGTACGGCAACCCCGAGATGGTCCAGATCCACCCCACCGCCATTCCTGGTGAAGACAAGTGCCGACTCATCTCCGAATCTGTTCGCGGAGAAGGCGGTCGAGTCTGGGTGCCCCGAGATCCGATGGACGCTCGACGAGCTGTCGAAATCCCTGAGGCTGATCGCCGCTACATCTGCGAAGAGATGGACGCCAAGTATGGCAACCTCCTCAGCCGAGACATTGTCAGCTTCATCATTTACTGCATCTGCCGAATGGGCGGCGGTGTCAAAAACCGTCAGCAGGTTTACCTCGATATCACCCAGCTGCACCAAGCGCGAGGTGGACCCTACACTCGAGAGCAAATCAACGACAAGCTCGAAGGCGTTCTCGAAATCTACGAGAAGTTCATGCGCGAGGATCCGATTGAGAACCCGATGCGGATCTATCCGGCTGTCCACTACACCATGGGCGGACTCTGGGTCGACTACGAAACCAACGGCGACAACACATGGGACGTCGAAAGCCCACGTAACCAGATGACAAACGTCCCCGGTCTGTACGCCGCCGGTGAGTGCGAATACCAATATCACGGTGCAAACCGCCTCGGAGCAAACGCGCTCCTCGCCTGTCTCGTTGGTGGAGAAATCGCCGCTGAGGGCATCATGGCCTACCTGCAAAAGGGCGACGTGGCCGCCGATTCGCTTCCATCTTCCACTCTGGAAGACGCCCGAAACGAGCAGCAGTCGATCTACAACAATCTTGCGGGGTCGAACGGCACCGAGAACCCATACGCTCTCCACGCCGAGCTTGCCGATGTAATGTGGAACAACTGCGGAATCTGGCGCGTTCAGGCCGACCTGCTTAAGGCGCGCGGATCGCTCGACGATCTCGCCACACGGGCTCGCCAATGTGGTCTCACCGATGCGTCCGGCTGGTCAAACCAGGCTGTGCCGTTCACCCGTGCGATCATCAACATGATTGAGCAATCGAAGGCCATCGTTGATGGAGCGATCACTCGAGACGAGAGCCGTGGCGCTCACTTTAAGATGGACACCCCAGAAAGGTCGGATACCGACTGGCTGAAGACCACCTTGGCAAGATATGACAATGGCAAGACCAAGTTCGAGTTTGAGCCGATCGACTGCCGGTTCATCGCTCCAAGAGCCCGAAAGTACGCCGTCAACCAGATCGGAATCGTTAAAAAGATCATGGGCGAAAACTTCCTCGAAGGTTTCGCTGGCGCGGCGAAGTAGCCACCCTGAAAATTTCGGACATAAAAGAAGGGTTGCCAAATGGCAACCCTTCTTTGTATCTTCCCGAATGATCTTACTTAGCAGCCCAAACAAATCCGCGTCGCATCAGCTCCTTCGGAACCTCAGCCTCTAAGACATCCACATGATGCCCGAGCGCGTTGTAGAAGACCCGCCCGGCACCGTACGTCTTCGTATAAACCTGGGGCATCTTGCACGGATTCCCCACATGCGGTCCGTCTACTCCGGGCAACGGAAAATCGCAGGTCGCCAAGACATTGACGCCTGGATCGACGTGGAGGTAGTACTGTTCGGAGCAGTGCTCGTTACGAACGACCTTTGCCCCGCTGGAACGGATTCGACTAACACGGCGAATTACGACGTGGAATGGTTCAATTTCCATGTCGTAGTTCGTATCGGTGAGTCGGCTAGGTCAGATGCATGTAGCTCTTACCTCACGAACCTCTCTGGAGCGATGCACTTGAATCCGGTATTTTTGTGGTCGTTCCCGGGCTATTGGCAAACTTGGATACCTGTGGGTGCTAGTGGCTTCTATACTGGACTGGCCAATGCCCCATCTGGTCCCTACGACAATGTGGTTGAATCAGTCGATCGATCGCCTAAGGCGGTGTACTAACATGAACTTCACAACAATTCTATTCGTTGCGGGCTATATGCCAATGGTCTACACTCCCCTCTGCCCAAGTTTTGAGGCCAGCCTCACAAAAAGTGGCTATGAGGTAGTTTCGAGCAACTATTTGGTCGATCCGTTAGGAGGTGATCCTGGGAGGTGGGAATTGCAACTCGCGAAAGGCAAATCTCAAACTCCGACTCTAACCGTGAACTGCCATTTTAGGAGTACCCGAAATATTTCGACCGAGTCGAGACGGGAATCTCAGTCTGCTTTTCGACCGGCACCATTTGATGTTCCTGGCGCGAGTGGGGTTGAGTTTTCCAAGAACTTCGGTCGCTATGGCTTACGGCTGATAGGGGCACACTCTGAAGTGTTTTTCAAATACTTTCCGTCAACAGTGAAAGGCAAAAGGGGGGTAAGTCCCTCTAGCTCAGCTTCCGAGGCGGAAATTTTAGCCGAACTACAACGAGTCTCAGTTCGTTTGGTTCCCGAACTGAACAACCGACTCGACTCCATTTTTAAGGCTCGTTCGTCGGTTGCGTCTACGTATAAAGGAACTTGGAAACCTAACTGATTTGCACCTAATTCGCTTGGGCCGGATTTACCTACCTACTTTGAGCTCACACCAAGTCACTTCGCCGCCCAGAGGAATCCGCGTCGCATGAGTTCCTTGGGAACTTCGGCTTCGAGGACCTCGCGGTGGTGGCCGAGAGCGTTATAGAACACTCGTCCTGCGCCGTAGGTCTTGGTATAGACCGTAGGCATTTTGCAGGGGTTTCCTACGTGCGGGCCGTCGACGCCAGGAAGCGGGAAGTCGCAGGTCGCAAGGACATTTACGCCTGGATCAACGTGGAGGTAGTACTGCTCGGAGACGACTTCGAAGTCAGACATTCCGGCGGTGATTTCGTGGGGGTTAGACTGATTGATGTTGACGGTATAGCGGACTCCATCGTTACCAGGGTGAGCGACCCATTGTGAGCCGGTCATGAATTGCCACTCGGTATTGGTTCGAAACGCATCGCACATTCCGCCGTGGCAGCCCGCAATCCCAATCCCCTTCTCGGCGACCGCGATTCGCACCGGCTCGAACTGCTCCGGCTCGATCTCGCTCATCGTATAAACCGGAACCAAAAGGCTTTGTTTGTAAACAAACTCGGCATCGGCAAACGAGTCCAACGTGTTAGAAACCGTCACCTCAAACCCCTCACCGACCAACAAATCTCGGAAGAAATAAGCCACTTTTTCTGGCTCATGTCCATCCCATCCGCCCCAAACAATCAACGCACTTCTTGCCATCCAAAACAGGTTACCAACCGGACGAAACCTCAACGCATGCTTCACGGATCACAAAATGTAACAAATTGAAACCAATTGAAACCCCGTCCCGGTATAGACTCCCGGGAGAACTCATCGGGCGTTCCATTTCTTGCCCGATACCTGGAAATAAACATGGGATCAGTTACCGTTATCGCCCTCGCCACCGCCATGCTTGGCAAACAAGGCGCCACTATCGAACCACGCCTACTGCGCCAACCGGACATCCACGGCAGCAACGTTGTTTTCACCTATGCCGGCGATCTTTGGGTCTCCACCACCGAGAACGGGAACATTGCTCGTCGACTGACCAGCGGCAGCGGAGCCGAATCCCGGCCCCATTTTTCTCCCGACGGTAAGTCAATCGCCTTTACCGCCACCTATGATGGCTCGGCAAACATCTTCACCATTCCCCTCGAAGGCGGAGAACCCAAGCGGCTGACCTTCGGAACCAACGACCAATGTCTTGGCTGGACTCCCGATGGCAAAATCATGTTCGCCACTCCGGAAGGGCAACCTTACGGCGGACGACAGCCTCAGTTGCTCCTCGTTGATGCCAACGGAGGAATCCCTCAGACCACCCCGATCAAGGAAATCGCCTCTGGTCAGATGACCGCCGACGGAAAGAAGCTCGTTTACAACCGCGTTAACAGCTTCAACTTTAACTGGCGACGCTACCGTGGCGGAACCCAGGGCAAGGTCTCCATCTTCAACCTCGCCACTGGCGAATACTCCGAGCTCCCTGCAAAGCGAGACCAGAACTTCCACCCCCTCGTCCTTGGCGATGCAATCTACTTCATCTCTGATCGAGCCAACGGAACTCTCAACCTCTTCAAGAACGAGAAGGGCAAGGATACGCAGCTCACCAACGACACCCAAAGCGACATCAAGTGGCCAGAGACCGACGGCAAAACCATCGTTTACGAAAAGGACGGCTACCTCTATCACTTCAACCCCGCCACCGGGAAGGAAGTCAAACTCGCTCCCAAAATCCTCAGCGAGAATCTAGGCTCAAGACCAGCCCTCAAGAACCTCCAGCCATACCTCACTGACTTCTCCATCTCGCCAAGCGGCAACCGGATTGCAGTGAACGCCCGAGGAGAACTGTTCTCGGTCCCTGCACGAACCGGTGAAACCCGCAACATGAGCCGAACAAGCGGAGTTCGCGAGGAAGCTCCCCGATGGTCGCCCGACGGAAAGAATATTGCCTACATCTCCGATAGCTCCGGAGAGCGTGAAATCTACATCCAGCCTCAAGGAGGCGGGGATGCGGTCCAGTTAACCAACAAGCCTGGGTTCCGAATCGAGAACTTCTCGTGGAGTCCAGACAGCAAGTTCATGCTCGTCAACAGCCCAATTGCCCTTTACAAGTTGGACGCTGCGACCAAGCAGATGGTGGAAATCGCCGACTTCCCTTATGGCGGCGGTTCAGCAGATGTTTCGCCCGATGGTAAGTGGATTGTTTACACCCAAGCGGGAGCCAATGCAAACAGTGCAACCTGGCTCTACGAGGTCGAGACCAGCAAGAAGGTCAAGCTTACTGAAGGATTCTTCAACGACGGCTCCGTAGCCTTCGACCGTGAGCGACCGTATCTCTATTTCTCTTCCGACAGAACCTTTGAACCAACATTCGGTCGATTCGAGTTCAGCCTCAAGGTTGAGAACACGACGCGAATGTACGCAGTTGCTCTTACAAAAGACGCTCCAAACCCATTCCTCGATAAGAACGATGAGGAGCCAGAGCAAACTGCAAAGGGACCGGATAAGGCAGCTGGCGCAGGAGAACCGAAACCAAGTATCGAGCTCGATGGAATCGGGAACCGGGTAATGGTTCTTCCGCTACCTCCTGGGAACTACGGGGCTCTCACTGGACTCGGGAACGGATTCGCCTACATCTCCGGAGGAACTCTCTTCCAGTACAACATGGGTGGCAAAGCTCCTGCTCCTCTCTATGAGGGTTTGAACGGGGTCGACTTTACCCCTGACCGTAAGCGGATGGCCGTTCTCGGACGAGGGGGTCTCCAAATCCTTCCCGTTGCTCCGGGTGGACAACCTGGTCCTGGCCGAGTGGATCTCAGCAATGTCGAAGCAGTCATCGACCCCAAAGCCGAGTACAAGCAGATCCTATGGGACGTCTGGCGCTTCCAGCGCGACCACTTCTACGACGCCTCCATGGGTGGCCAAGATTGGCTTGCGATCGGCAAAAAGTATGAGGGCTACCTGAAGGATGTGAATCATCGAGGCGACCTCAACTACATTCTTGGCCTCCTCATTGGTGAACTCGGAACTGGACACGCTTACATCCAAGGTCAAGGCGACCTCGGACAGGGCGCCCCTCGCGTCCCTGTCGGGAACCTCTGCGCAGACCTTGAAGTCTTCGGTACCGGCGTGCGCTTTGCGAAGATCCTCCGTGGATTTAATGACGAAGAGCAGTATCAAACCCCGCTTGGTCTCCCAGGCATTGACGTCAAAGACGGCGAGTTCCTTGTTGCCATTGACGGCAATCCGATCAACGCGGATACAAACCCGTCCCAATTCCTTGTCGGAAAGGTTGGAAAGACCGTCACCCTCATGGTCAACTCCAAGCCAGGCATGGAAGGGGCTCGGAAAGTACGAGTGAAGCCCATCGCTACTGACATCCAAGCGCGGTACTGGGACTTCGTGGAAGGAAATCGAAAGAGGGTCGCCGAACTCTCCGGAGGTCGAATTGGCTATATGCATATCACCAACACTGCTGCAGAAGGCTCCCACGATCTCGTTCGAGGCTTCTATCAGCAAACCGACAAGGACGCTGTCCTTGTTGACGAGCGATGGAATGGCGGCGGTTATATCCAGCCGTGGTTTGTAGACACTCTGGCTCGAAAGAAGAAGGCGATGATCCAACCTCGACACGGTGCTGATCAGCCCGAGGCTCCGGTGATTGAAGGTCCAATGTGCCTTTTGATTAACGGCTATGCCGGATCAGGCGGAGACTTCTTCCCGTATATGTTCCGACAAGCCGGACGCGGGCCGCTCATTGGTAAGCGAACATGGGGCGGTCTCGTTGGCATCAGCGGTGGAATCAATCTCATCGATGGAGGAAATGTTTCGAGTCCCAATTTCGCAATCTATAACCCCGACACTGGTGAGATCATCGCTGAAAACCAGGGAATTGACCCAGACATCGACATCGATTCAAGACCTGACCTCATCGCCAAAGGCGAGGATCCCCAACTTGAAGCCGGTGTCAAATACCTCCTCGAACAGCTCGCCAAGATGCCACCCAAAAAGGTTCGCACCAAGGTTCCTCAGGTGGGAAAGAACGGCAAGATCAACCCCTAATCAGAGCTCTAAAGCAGCTCTAGTAAGCCCCCAATGGAAGCAGTTCCAACGGGGGCTTCTTTATCAACGCCGGTCGTCACTAAGATGCCTGTGCAACCTGCCGCTTTGGCGAACATGATGTCGGTGTCGATGCGATCGCCGACCACAACAGTGTCTGCCGCCGCGATCCCCTCGGCTTGCAACGCGTGAAACAACATGTAAGGATTGGGCTTGCCAATCACAGTTGGCTTAATGCCAGTGCATGCGGCCAGTGCGCCCAGAATTGTTCCCGCACCCGGTGCGAATCTTCCTCCCGCTAACGGATAGGTCGCGTCAGAATTAGTTCCGATTAGTCGAGCCCCGGACACAACACACTGCATCGCCGAGTCAAGTAGGTCATACGAAAGCGCATCTCGGCATATCCCGGCTACTACCGCATCCACCGCCCCCTCGACCGGATGGACGCGTAGGGTGTTGAAGTTCACAACTCCTATCCCTTCGTCAATCAACGTCTCCGCCAATCCCGCCTCACCAACCACAAAAACCCGCCGAATTCCGACGGCAGCACAGTACCGCGCCGCCGCTCGCCCGCTTGTCAAGATTTCGTCTAGCCTCGCCTGAATTCCCATCCGAGACAGCTTAGCAACGTAAGATGCTTCAGTCTGACTGGAGTTGTTGGTCGCAAAGAGAATTCGCACGTCCGACTTGCGAAGTTCTCGAAGAGCCTCCGCCGCACCCGCAATGACCTCATCTCCCCGGTAAACGGTTCCATCGAGATCAAAAACGTAGCTCGAGTAGCGTCGCACGGCTCATTCTATTCCACAATCCACCCTCAGATGATTGTTTCATAAAATTCTGAAACTTCGATTATTTCCTGTCCGTAGGACGGTATAACTCAGATGAAACAAATGACTCCGCAGACGCCCACCCGGCCGATATGGGAAGCACAAGGCGAAGAAAAGCGCCGCGAAGTGCGGAGAATGTTTAGTGCAATTGCTCCTACCTACGACAGAGCAAATGCGGTGATGAGCTTTAGTCTCCACCAACGCTGGAGAAGATTCGCGGCCGCAAAGCTTGGGATCAATCCCGGAGACACTGTGCTTGATCTCTGCACTGGAACAGGGGATTTCCTTCCGGTCCATCGCTCACTCACCGGTAACGGAGGTGTTTTGCTAGGAATCGACTTCTGTGCCCCCATGCTTGCAAAAGCAGTCACCAAAGATTCCAACGCGACTTTGAGCCTGGGTGATGCCTGCTCAATTCCCCTTGGTCACAATGCCGTCGACGCCGTTTCCGTTGGCTGGGGAATTCGGAATGTCCCGGACATTGATCTTGCCCACCGCGAAATCAATCGTGTCCTGAAACCCGGAAAAAGGTTTGTGAGTATCGACTGCGCCGAACCAAGATCCAGTCTCATCCGAATCGTAACGAGCTTGTTGCGAACCCCAATGCTTGGCTTCCTTGGCAAGCTCATCGGAAGTCAGGATGCCTATCAGTATCTGAGCGAAAGTACCGCCAGGTTTAAATCGAGAGAAGAATTAGCCGCCTCAATGCGGAGCGCAGGCTTCATCAACGTTCACTACAAAGACCTCATGCTCGGCAACATTTGCGTGCACTGGGGGACAAAGCCATGACCCAATCCGCCATTCATATCCTTTCAAATCCCGAACTCCGAGCCGAACTTCTTGGCCGAGTCTCCGATGAAGTCGCCGAAATTGAGCGAGAAATTCGCCTTGCCGTCGATTCAAAGGTGGAGATCATCCGCCAGGTCGCTGACCATACGCTGACCGCTGGTGGGAAAAGACTTCGCCCAGCCTTCGTGATTCTCGCCGGGAAAGCCGTCAATCCCAATGTCGATGAGGATCGTCTCCGACGTTTGGGAGCGTGCATGGAGATCATCCACATGGCAACCCTCGTCCATGATGACGTCCTTGACAACTCTCCGACTAGGAGAGGCAAGCCGACCGCCAGCGCAACCTTTGGCAACATCGCAGCGATCATGTCTGGCGATGTCTTCCTGGCAAAAGCCATGCTTCTTCTCGCCAAAGATGGCGATCTGGACGTCATCCGAACCGTCAGCGAGGCAGTATGCGAGATTGCCGAAGGAGAAGTTCTTGAGATCGAAGCCCGTGGCGACTTCGAAATTGACGAGACCGCTCATCTCAACATTCTGAAGATGAAGACCGCCGCCTTTATCCGCTGCTGTTGCGAAATCGGCGCCCTCGCCGCCGGAGGAACCAAGGCCCAAGTCGCAGCCCTGGGTAATTACGGCGAAAAAGCTGGAATGGCTTTCCAAATCGCTGATGATCTTCTCGATTACCGAGGTGACAAGGTCAAAACCGGGAAGCCGGTCGCGACTGATTTCCGAGAAGGTCAAGCGACACTTCCGCTCATCTACCTTCGCGAAAAGTTGAGCGACGCCGAACTGCAAATCGCTCGCCGACGCTTCGGTGGCACGGTCAACGAAGATGAAATCAGAATGATCTGTGATTGGATGGCAAGCCGAGGCGCCTTCTCCCGATCTGAACTAGTTGCCCAACACTACATCGAGCAAGCCCAAGCCGATCTCGAGGTCCTCGAGCCAAGTCTGGCGAGGGACATGCTGAGTGCAATTTCCGAATACGTTCTTGCAAGGCAAGGCTAGGTACCCCCTACGCCCTGATCATGGTCACCGAACCGTATCGGCGGAACCCGATGCGCTCGTACCACTCAACGAGGGTATCGCCGCACTGCAAAACGGCATAGCAGTCACGGGCTCCTGCCAGTCCAATTAAGTTGCTCAGCACCGTGCCCCCAACCCCTCGGTGCCTGCGGTCCGGCGCGACGGCGATGTTGTAAAATCCGAGCGTATCACGAACCTGTGATACCATCGCGCCTGCTTCAACATTCGCTCCGCGCTGGAACCGAATCAGTTCACACCGTGGTGTTTTCGTCGTCAAACCGGCAATCATTGTGCTGAATTCATCATCCATCTCAAAGAAGAACTGACGAGCCAAGAAGTACACCAAATCGAATCGGTCAGATGAGTCGCGCATGAACTCGAGATCTGGGGAGCTTTTCTGAGGCCGAGGCTTCAGAAACATGAGGTTCAATCGGGACCCGATCGTAAAGCCGGCTCGAGCTGCCATCTCCAAAACTGCCCCATTATCAGCCGTCGGCAGAACATAGCTCGTAAATGGCCCGTGAACATCCTTTTGCCGCCGGAGATCCAACAGCGACTGAGGAGTTGCTCGCGCGATTACCGCGACATTTGTCGCCGGGTGCTCAAGTTCCGAAAACCACCCCATCACCCCATCGTCCACGTATCGGGTTGCCCCGCGAGCGCTCTGCGCGATGCTAAAGTACGTCTCCGTCATATTGAGACAACATCTCTCGATGATCTCTTGGTCGGTTAAAGGACGGTGCTCCACAAAAGGCCAAATCCCACGCGTCGATTCGACACCGAAACTCCAACGTTGAGCCCGTTGCCGACCGTGGTCCCAAACCATACTACCGGACTTCTGGGCGTGAGCAAGAAGCTCGCATAACTCTTTCCCCCTGGATCAAGTTTGAGAATATCGATGCCCGCCACAACGTCAAACCCGCCGGGACTCGACGCCAGTGCCCCAAGTCGAATCGTAGGAGCAATGAACTTTTTCGGCAGCACGTATTCCTTTTCATCTCGAACCGCCTCGAAGAAGTCAGCTGCCGCCCGAAGCAGCCGACCTTGAACAAAAACTCCCCCGTAATGGCCGGTGTCAATCTCCAACACCTGGGTCCCCGGCAACTTCGCCACCAGCTGATCAGTGCTCTCCGGCGGAACCACTGTGTCAAAGCTCGCTCTAATCACAAGTGTGCGCCCTGGCTCCTTCCGAGGTAAGTATGAGCCTGGTTCAACCGCCTGAAGCTCCTCTCGTAGGGACCTCTCGGTGTACCCCTTCCTCCTTAGCTCATCCTTTATCGGAACGACGCGAGATGACTCCCAAAGCACCTTCGCCAGATCAATCCCACCGAGTAAGAACACCGCGCTCTTGAGCCGAGAATCATTGGCGTAAGAGAGACTGGAAACGATCGCCCCCAGACTCGTCCCATAGATTCCCAGCAATGTTCCGCACTCCGTACGCTGCGCCAAAAAATCCAGGGACCGCCGCACATCCATCACCGCCTGGGTCATCGTAGCCTCTAGCTTCTTCGGGTCAGGCTGAATCGCAAGCTGACCACTACTATATCCTTGAGGCGTCCGTCCCAAATGATACGGCAAACTTAGGATCGCTGCGCCAATTCCGCGCGCGTTCAAGTCGAGTGCTAACGCCCGCTCAATTCGTAAATTGGAGGCCCCCCAATAGTGCAAAATCAACACCATTGCCGGTGGTCGGTCCGACTCTTCGGGAAGGAAGACTCTGAGCTGAACTAGGTCATTCGCCTTGTCGCCTGAAGTCAATGCACTTGGAAACGAAGCGAGGTACTCCAGTTGCCCCGCCACGGAATTCTGTTGAACCCAGTTAGAAAACCCAACCTTTGGGGTTTCAAAATTCAACTGCCCAACGCAAAGTTGAACAAGAATTGCGAATATCAGCGCAACAACAGTACGGAGCCCCATTCGTTGGAGTCTACTTGCAAAGTTTTACTGAGGAGTAGCCTGCGATCTGCCCTCTGTCACTCCAATAACCATAACAGAGGTTATTCGTTGTCAATAAAAGGGATTAGGGTTTTTCGGGCAATGCAGGGGTTCTTCTCGTCGGTTGCGGCTTTCACAGTCGGAGCCGCGGTGATTGGCTCGCTCTTGACCGTTTCCCTTTACAACCGCTACCAGGGCGAAATCCAAAGCATCCTGCGTGTCTATAAGCTTGAAGAGTCCGACAAGGTCAAACTTGAGAAGGTCAAGGTTGAATCAGCATTCCAGTCGTTGCGAGGCACACTTGTTGCCGCAGCAAACTCCCCGGAGATGAGGAAAGCGATTGCCGAGCCCGGCTCGAATTCAATCCAACTTGCCGGAAGATTCATACCGATGTTTTCCGGACTTGGTGCTAAAGGTCTCTACCTAGTGACGCCAGGGGCATCTGAGCCGATCATCCAACGGATCGTCAGTCAAGGTGAACAGCTACCTGGAGAAGAGTCTGACCTAACGAATCTCCTCCGGCAGGAGCAAGCGAGTTACCCAACTATCTCAAGAGTTTGGCTCCAACACTATCCCGCCGCGGTTACCAGTCTCTCGGCAACCGCGCATCCTAAGGTGACCTTGTCCGGTTCTGTTCAGCAGTTCGTCTACGCCATTCCTGTCTTCAATGTCGACGGAACTTTCGGCGGCGTTCTGGGTGCCTGTCTTGATTCTACATTTCTCTCGACGAAACTCTCAAATTCAGATAGAGCCATCGTAGAGAAGAACAAGCGGTTTGTAGCCTATCCGGCCGGCTTTGGAACCGTCGAATCATTCTGGCCGGATGTCCAGCGAGGTAAGGCATCTGAGTCAGTCATGTACTGCCAGGTGGTCGGTCTCGACTTTGCTGACAACAACGGAAAGTGGCTCCTTTGGAGTGCCAAGTTTGACTCAGACTTCTGGTCACGTGCAGATGTTGGAGTCCTGAAGCTAAATCTCGTCACATCCTGTCTGATGACCTGGGCCCTCCTCAGCATCGGCATTCTTCTGGTCTGGAAGATCCGACGCAAACAGGAAAGTCGATTCCAGGGTCTCCTGCGAAACTCGAGTGAAATCATCCTCCTTTGCGATGAACGCGGCGAAATCAACCAAATCGGCGGAAACACTCGACAACTTATTGGCTGGAAACCCGAGCAACTCTCCGGAGTCAATCTCTCTCTCTTTCTCTCTGCGGAGACAAGAAAAGATCTGGCCGACCTCTTAGATTCTGTCAAACGAACTCCCCACGCAACAGGATCTGTGCAAGTTCAGGTCGAAAAGTATGACAAAACGCTCCGATGGCACGAGCTCGTCGCCACCAACTTGCGCCACGACTCGGAGGTTGACGGAATTGTCATCACCCTCCGCAACATCGAAGCTCAAAAGGCCGGCGAATTGATGCTGATCCACGCCAAAGAATCTGCCGAACGAGCAAACGTTGCGAAGAGCGAATTCCTGAGCCGAATCAGCCACGAACTTCGAACTCCACTCAACGCAATTCTCGGATTCAGTCAGCTTCTCCAAATGAGCGAACTTGAAGAACACGACCGGGAAAGTGTTGATCAGGTCCTTAAGAGTGGGCGCCATTTGCTCGGACTCATTAATGACATCCTCGACATTAGTCGCATCGAAACCAACAACATTTCGGTTTCTAAGGAGCCAGTACTTGTGTCCGAGTTGGTTGAGGACTGCATGAGCAACATCCAACTACTGGCCCAGAGCCGGGGAATCGAAATCGAGCTGAAAATCCCTCAAGACGTCTACTTCCGTGCTGATCGTCAGCGAATCGCCCAAGTCGTCATCAACCTGCTCTCAAACGCCGTCAAGTACAACCGAGAGGGCGGCAAAGTTCTCGTTGAAGTAACGAAGACCCAATCTGACGTGTACCTTTCCGTTTCCGATACCGGAAACGGCATTGCCGATGAGCTTCTCCCTAGACTCTTCACCCCATTCGACCGACTGGGAGCCGATCGCAGCCGGGTTGAAGGAACAGGCCTCGGTCTCTCCCTCAGCAAGACCTTGATAGAAGCAATGGAAGGCCGCATCAACGTACTTTCCAAGGTAGGCGAAGGCACAACCTTCGTCGTAGCCCTTCCAGCGGCAACACCGCGAAATGGAGTAGCCCTCAAGTTGGTCAACGGAATCGACGAAAATGAAATTCGAGTTCTCTACATCGAAGACAACGCGGTCAACATTGACCTCCTGCGGAAGGTCTTTTCAAGTTATAGCAACATCAAACTTCTTGAGGCTCGTGAAGGATGGCTAGGTATCGGTGTCGCTCGTGAGCAAGTCCCCGACCTCATCCTGCTTGACAATAACTTGCCCGATATCGACGCGGTGAGAGTGATTGAAGAGCTTCGTTCAAATCCGGTAACACGAAACATAGACATTTTTGTGATTAGCGCCGATACTACATCAGAGCGGATTGCGGCTTGCCTTAATGCGGGTGCCCGACAATTCATCCAAAAGCCGATTGATGTCAACAATCTCCTCTCTGCCCTTGAGCAAAACCTGAAGGCAGCCTAATCTAATGGAAACCACAACCCTCTTCAACCTGAACATTGTCGTCGTCGATGATGAGCCGGCAAACGTACTGCTGCTTCGGCGCGTGCTGGAACAGATTGGGTTTTCTAATGTGACTGGCTTCACGAACCCGATTGAGGGATGGAGCTATGTAGAGCAACACGGTGCTGACTTGCTCCTCCTCGACCTCCAGATGCCGATTATGGATGGTTTCGAAATCCTTGAAAAGCTACAAGCTCGTGGCGCAGAACATAACTTTATCCCCGTCATGGTGCTTACCGCGGACGCCACCCCAAACGCAAAGCGGCAGGCTCTCTCCCTCGGAGCCAATGACTTCCTAACAAAGCCTTTCGAAGCCTTCGAAGCAGGGCTACGCGTAAAGAATCTGCTTCGGATGAGATCGCTTTACACCAACCTAAACGACGAAAAATCGACACTTGAAGAAAAGGTGGAAGAGCGGACGGAAGCCATCAAGAAGACTCAACTCGAGATCGTTGAACGCCTGGGACTTGCCACCGAATTCCGCGATGACAACACGAAAGAGCACGTCACTCGAGTCGGCGAACTGGCCGGCAAAATCGCGGCGATGCTCGGTCTAACTCCCGAATTTGTCGCAACGATTCGTTACTCGGCACTCCTTCATGATGTTGGTAAGATCGGCATCTCTGACACTATCCTGCTCAAGCCCGGCAAACTAACGGACGAAGAGTACGAGACGATGAAACAGCACACGAAAATCGGTGCCCAGATTCTGAGCGGAAGCAAGAGCGAAATTCTCTCCATGGCCGAAGAAATCGCCATCACTCACCACGAGCGTTGGGATGGCCGCGGCTATCCTAACCGAATCGCTGGAACAGATATTCCGCTCTCCGGTCGAATCGTTGCCGTTGTAGACGTGTACGACGCTCTCACCAACGAGCGCGCGTACAAACAAGCGTGGCCCGTGCAGGACGCACTCGCGGAGATTGAACGCAACTCTGGAACCCAGTTCGACCCGATGGTCGTTGATGCCCTTCTGCAACTCTTCCCTTGGTATCAACGCCAAGATCAGAAGAAAGCTGCTTGACAAAAAGCAATCGATTTAAGCGCCATACGGGACCCAAACGTTCTTTACCTGCGTCGCCCGGCGTAAGAACTCTTTGGCGGGCGAGCCGAACCAATCGATGGTTCCGTCCGGCATTGTCCAAGTCTGCTTCAGATTCCCCGCTGAAAGCTTTTGGATTCGCTGGCCACCCTCAACCGAGCCAAAGTGCCAAACCGAACTCAGCCCCAAGTGATCCCCGAGTGTCGGCTCCAGTTCGGAATAAACCCCTGTCAGCACGTTCCAAACCCCCGCTGGCACATCGCTCGCCTCAATTATCCTTACTAGCTCCATCGCCGCCAACGGAGCCTGCTCTGAAGCGACGGCTACGACCGGCGAACCCATCGCGATCAGAGGCAAACAAGCCCCCAAGAATCCCGCTAGGCTCGGCGCGGTAGGCGCGAATACTCCGCAAGCTCCCAGCGGCTCGTTCCGCGTGTAAACAAGCCCGCGCATCGGAGCCTGATGAACCTGCCCATCGAACTTATCCGCCCAGGCGGCATAGTGCAAAATCGTCGCCACCGAGGCTTCAAACTCCGCCGAAGCATCCTCTGAGCCGCCCTGAGCTAATGCCGAAATCATCGCCTCTCGTCCTGCCGTCAGGTTCTCGGCAAGGTAGTAGAGAATCTGACTTCTCAAGAATCCAGTAGCTGAACCCCAGCTCTGAGCCGCTCCCTCCGCCGCCTCGACAGCATTCCGAACGTCCTTCCGATTCGCCCGAGCAAACTCCCCGCCAATCGCTTGGAACGAGAATCCGCCGTCGGGCCGAATCTGCTTTCCACTGACGTACAACTTATGCGTGCGATCAAGCCCAGGCGAAGCGGCATCTGCGGACGACTTAAGGGCGAAGACAGATAATTGTGGAGCGAGCTTCAAGTATTCATAAAGACCTTCGCGGCCTCCTTCACGCCCATACCCACTTTCGCGATACCCGCCAAATCCCGCGCTCGCGTCAAACTGATTGGTGCAATTCACCCAAACCGTTCCTGCCTTAATCTGTGCTGCGATGTCGTGCGCCACATCTAAGTTCTGAGTCCAAACACTACTCGCCAGCCCGTAAGGCGTATTATTCGCCAACGCGACGGCCTCCGCCGGGGTTCGGAAAGTCATCGCCACCAAAACCGGCCCAAAAATCTCCACTTGTGAAACCGTCGAAGCTGGCTCTACGTCCGTCAGCAATGTAGGAGGATAGAACCATCCCGCCGTAGGCATCTCGCAAGTTGGTTGAAACTTTGTCGCTCCCTCCTGCACTCCCTGCTCGACTAACTGGGTAATCCGGTCGAGTTGAGTCCTATCAACAATCGCCCCGATATCGACAACCTTATCCAGCGGATTACCGACCCGCAACTTCGCCATCCGGGTCCGGATCTTCGCGTAAGCCTTCTCCGCAATCGATTCCTGGACCAACAGCCGAGAGCCGGCACAGCAAACCTGGCCCTGGTTGAACCAAATGGCGTCTACCAATCCCTCGACCGCCGAGTCCAAATCGGCATCATCGAACACGATGTAAGGCGACTTCCCGCCGAGTTCCAACGACAACTTCTTGTCCGTCTCTGCCGTCACTTGCCGCAAGATCCGACCCACTTCAGTCGATCCCGTAAACGCCAGCTTGTGAATTCCTGGGTGCGCGACGATCGCCTTCCCGGTCTCTCCGTCGCCCGTCACGATGTTCACAACCCCCGCCGGAATCCCGACTTGATCGCAAATCTCCGCAAACAGCAATGCCGTCAACGAAGTGAACTCCGCCGGCTTCAAAATAACCGTATTCCCCATCGCCAGCGCCGGTGCAATCTTCCATGCCAGCATCAAAAGCGGGAAGTTCCAAGGAATAATCTGCCCGCAAACCCCCACCGGCTGGTAATCCGGAAACTCCGATTCCATGAGTGGTGCCCAGCCGGCGTGGTAGTAAAAATGCCGCGCAACCAGTGGGATATCCAGATCCCGGGTTTCTCGAATGGGCTTCCCATTATCAAGGGTTTCCAACACCGCAAACAGCCGCGAGTGCTTCTGAATCTGCCGCGCAATGGCATAAAGCTTTTGCTGGCGCAAGGTTGGGTTCGCCGCCCATTCCGCCTGCGCCACCGAAGCCGCCTCAACCGCATCATCAATCACGGAAGCCGAAGCCTGCGTAATCTGAGCAATTTCCTCCCCTGTGGCCGGGTTCACCGAGGCAAAGTGAGCTGACCCGTCAACCCAAGCCCCGCCCACATAAACCCCAAACTTCCGTCCATGAGCGTCTAGCCACTCATTGACCAGCTTCGCGTCCTCCGGCGCCGGACCGTATTCCATCGTCTCCAAAATCTCAGTTACCTTGCTCATTTAGCCCATCGCGTGGCGATTAAACGCCGAATACCGCCCTGTCAAATAGTGCTCCAGCTGCCGCTCAATATCCGCCAATAACGTGCTCGCCCCGAGCCGGAAAAGGGAAGGCGACAACCAAGCATCCCCCAACTCCTCCTTCATCAGCATCAAGAAGTCCAGCGACTGCTTCGCTGTCCGAATCCCGCCCGCTGGCTTGTAGCCGACCTTCACCCGGGCCATCTCCTCGTATTCACGAATCGCACGAACCATGACTAGCGAGACCGGCAGAGTCGCGTTAACCGGCTCTTTGCCCGTCGAGGTTTTGATGAAATCCGCTCCGGCCATCATGCAAACCGCGCTTGCTCGTGCGACATTGGTTAAAGTCCCCAGCTCGCCCGTCGCCAAAATCGCCTTCACATGAGCCTCTCCGCAAGCCTCGCGGAACTGCCGGATCTCCTCGTAAAGCGCCTCCCAGTCCCCCCGCAGCGCGTGCGCCCGAGTGATGACAATATCAATCTCGTCCGCCCCCGCAGCGACGCTCGCCTTGATCTCGTGAATTCGCTCTCGAAACGGCGAAAGCCCATGCGGAAAACCCGTCGAAACCGCCGCAACCGGAATTCCCGTCCCCTCTAAATTCCGAACGCAGTCCTCAACATACTGGTGATAAACACAAACCGCTCCAGTGTGCAAGCTCTCTAGACCCAGCTTTTCCAGCATCTCTTGGCTGAGGGGCTGCTTCGCTTTCGCACAAAGCCGGTGCACATTCCCCGGCGTATCGTCTCCACCCAGCGTGGTCAAATCCATGCACTGGATCGCCCGCAACAACCAAGCCGCCTGCCACTCTTTTTTGACCGTCCGTCGTCCGCTGAGGGTCGCGGCACGCCGCTCAATCGCACTCCGGTTCGCTGTAAACGACTCGACCCACTCAAGGTCTAACGGCATTCCGGGGTTTCGTTTGTGTGTTGCCGCCGCCGCTCCGGAGGTAATCATGCTAACAGTTTACAGCACGCACATTTGGAGTGCGGGAACTCGTTCCCGCTTTGGATCAGCAGCGACTCGTCGCGGCCAAAATGAGACAAAACGATGGGGGCGACAAGTCGCCCCCATCCACAGCGCTAGCGAGCTAGCGCGCTCCATATTACGGTCGAGCGCCGTAGGTGTAAACGTCTTCGATCTTCATGCCCATGCCATCCATTCCCTTGAACACAAGGTACTTCGGCAGTGCCGAAGCCGGATCAACATACAGCTCAACCGGAGTGAAGTCACCGCCGACCTTTAGCCCGAACTTGTCCAGCTTCTCACCCTTGTACGAAACTCCCCGGGCGATGTTCCAGCGCGATTCTTCGGCGAGAAGGTCGGTCAAGTACTCCGAAGGAGTTTGACCAGACTGCAGAATCATCGGCTTACCGTTCTTGGTGCCAAGCGAAGCAATGACCATCGTGTTAGCTTCACGCTTAAGCGTTGAACCCTTAGGCAAATCTCCGATGATCCCAACTCCTCCAACCACCTTCGGTCCGTCGAGATTGATTTTGATCTTGTCTCGAATCTCCTTGGGCAGCTCGCTTAGGTCCTTGACTTCTTTGCCGTTGACCTTGATGGACTTGGTCTCCTTCCCGTTGATAGACTTAACGTCGACCTCAATCTTGCCGCCAGAAACCTTCATTCCGTTGTGAGCACCTTTCGGAACGGCAGTGAGACCGCCGCCTATACCGGAGCCAGTAACCGTCACCGCTCCATCGTTGCCCATCAACGTCTTGAAGTGGACATCCTTATCCACCAGGTTCCCCTTGGAGTCGACGAATTTCGTCGTCTTCTTGTCACCTTCAACCGTGGTGACCGACTGCATCCGCCGCTCGGAGCCTTCGCCCACGAACGACTGGATCGTGTAGTTCATTGCATTCTTAAGGGCCGCTGCAACTCGCGAAGGAGTCGCCGCAACCGCCTTAGGCTGCATCAGCATCACGCCGGCAACCAGGGCGACGGCAGTAACAAGTGTAGGAAGAGTAGCTTTGCGCAGAGTGTTCATTTTTTGACCTTTTGTCCGAGTTAGGGAATAGATCAACTCGCCCTTGGCACCCTCTCGCGGCATCTCGGCGCGCAAGTGTTCGACTTCGTTTTGAATGTTATTTGGGTTCATAGCTCACCTCTAGAAACGTCCCGCCCAACTGGACTCGTAACCTCTCTCTTGCATGATGCAAACGAGATTTCACCGTCCCCACCGGGCTGTCCGTCACCTCAGCAATCTCCTCGATCGACATTTGCTGCACCTCAAAGAGCAGAAACGCCTCGCGATACGCCGAAGGCAGTTGATGGAGGGCCGCCAACAAAACCTCGCCTGCTTCTACCGTCCCATAACCCGGATCCTCCTTAGGAGCCAAAAGCTCGAGCGGTAGCAACAAGCGCCGTTTGCGACGCCAAGCAATGTACTCACGAAATGCGATCCGGTGGAGCCAGGTCTTCTGGCTCGACTCTCCCCGAAACTTGGGAAGAGCCTGGATGGCGTTTACGAAGGTCTGCTGCGCAAGATCCTCGGCGGCCTCAACCTGCCGAGTCAGATGGCGCAAAAAGCGATAGATGCCGTCATAATGCTCCGACACCCAAACGTGTAGCGCCTCAGAATCCCCCGCTCGTAACCGATCCATTTCGGATATCACCCGTGATTCCATTGTTCTCCAAATAACTCAGAGGGGATACGTCCGCAAAAGGTTGACCAGTTTCCAAAATTCTCGAAGAAGGAAAACTTGGCGCGCCCGACTGGACTCGAACCAGCGACCAACGGCTTAGAAGGCAGTTGCTCTATCCACTGAGCTACGGGCGCGGACGGAGCTATTTTACCTTTGAACACTATTTGGGCTGATCCGACCAGAGGAATTCCAACTCTCCCACCGAAAACTTGATTCCCGGCCAAGGCATTGAGCGTTCGTTGTCAAAGGAATCCATCGCCAGGCGGCTGAGGCCGTTGTTGCCAAAATCGCGCAGTTCCCAGATTCCCTCGGCGTTCACCGAGATTCGCAGTTGGTTTGTGTCGACTTCCGGAACCAGCGTCGAAATATCCAGAGACCGGGCCCAGGGGTTTACCTTTCCAATCATCAGTCCCTTGGCGTCAACCCGGATGCAGTCGGTCAGTTCTCCTTCAAACTCCAACTTCACGTCCCCTAAAACATGGATGTAGATGTGTCCAAGATGGTCATAGTTGCCCACCGGAGAGGCGTCCCGATCATAAGCAAAGCGACCGATATACGTCAGCTCCACCTCCTCTCCGCTTGCCGATCGTGGCGAAGAGAAGTCATCCGAATAGCAGGCAACAACCAAGTTGTAGTCAAACGCACCAATCTGAGCTCGAACCTCTTCCACAAACGAAGAGCCGAACGAGATCCCCTCGAACGCCTCATGCAGACTCGAAAACGAATCGGCTTGCCGTCTATCCATGAAGTCGTGATCGTAAAACGTAACGCCTTGGCTCGCCGCAAACGGCGAGATTGGCCCGTCGTCGTCCCCGTAACTCTCGGCGAAGAAGTCCTCGTAGGCCGCCTGATCGTCAACTCTTCCGAGCCAAACATCCACGTGGTTGGACATACTCGGATTTTACGAGATTTACTTTAAAGGAAACGAAATGTTGCCGATCCGTTCCGTAGCTGGTGCCACTCTCCCCACCCCGAACTCAACCGGATCGATCACAACAAGAAGCTCACCTACATGATCCAGATGTCCAGTCGGAAACCGGGAAAGTCAGGTTTAGTGGAGTGCGGTGCCACTGCCGGGACAGGGGTGTCGCTCCTTCGGCACTGGACAATGCCTCATTCTGAGCCACCCGCAAAAGATTCAAGACGACTGGTTTGAACCCAAGGATTCGCTTTTTTCGACTTTTTTGCGTTAAGGGTTGCATATCGAACCTTAACCAGGGAATAATATCTCTTGTGCTCAGCAATGGGCGCAGAACTTTGAAAGCGGAATATTGAGGAAGAACAGTCAGAATTTGACGGTTGAAATTCGTTAACACGAATCCAATCCGTTTTTCACTCTTCCCCTTCTGCAGAGCGATCTGGTGAAGAGGATACCAGCAACAACTGGGACAAGAGTGGTTCAATTGAGTAGATTAAGCACCGATTCAATCGGTGATTGATCAACACTTTCTACGGAGAGTTTGATCATGGCTCAGGACGAACGCTGGCGGCGTGCCTAAAACATGCAAGTCGAACGGGGTAGCAATACCCAGTGGCGAACGGCGTAGTAATACATGAGAAACGTGCCCTTAAGTCTGGGATATACAGAGGAAACTCTGAGCAATACCAGATGTGGCGGAGAGATCGCATGATCTTTCCATTAAATGGTTTTTCGCTTAAGGAGCGTCTCATGGCCTATCAGGTAGTTGGTGAGGTAATGGCTCACCAAGCCGACGACGGGTAGCGGGTCTGAGAGGATGATCCGCACGAGTGGGACTGAGACACGGCCCACACACCTACGGGTGGCAGCAGTTGGGAATCTTGCACAATGGGGGAAACCCTGATGCAGCGACGCCGCGTGGACGATGAAGGCCTTAGGGTTGTAAAGTCCTTTTTTGGGGAAAGACTTAGGACGGTACCCCAAGAATAAGCTCCGGCTAACTACGTGCCAGCAGCCGCGGTAAGACGTAGGGAGCAAGCGTTGTCCGGATTTACTGGGCGTAAAGAGCGCGTAGGCGGCTCGTTAAGTGTGAAGTGAAATCTCCAGTGCTCAACACGGAAACTGCTTTACATACTGGCGAGCTTGAGGAAAGCAGAGGCAACTAGAATTCCTGGTGTAGCGGTGAAATGCGTTGATATCAGGAGGAATACCAATGGCGAAGGCAGGTTGCTGGGCTTTATCTGACGCTGAGGCGCGAAAGCGTGGGTAGCAAACAGGATTAGATACCCTGGTAGTCCACGCCCTAAACGATGGATACTAGACGTAAGAGGTATCGACCCCTCTTGTGTCGCAGCTAACGCATTAAGTATCCCGCCTGGGGACTACGGCCGCAAGGTTGAAACTCAAATGAATTGACGGGGACCCGCACAAGCGGTGGAGCATGTGGTTTAATTCGATACTAACCGAAGAACCTTACCCAGGTTTGACATCGATCGCAAGATCCCGAAAAGGATCCCTCCCCCACAAGGGGACGTGAAGACAGATGTTGCATGGCTGTCGTCAGCTCGTGCCGTGAGGTGTACGGTTAAGTCCGCCAACGAGCGCAACCCACGTCCTGTGTTACCAGCGAGTAAAGTCGGGCACTCACAGGAGACCGCCGGTGTAAGCCGGAGGAAGGTGTGGATGATGTCAAGTCAGCATGGCTCTTACGCCTGGGGCTACACACATGCTACAATGGGAGCAACAAAGGGCAGCAATACCGCGAGGTGGAGCGAATCCCAAAAATACTCCCCCAGTTCAGATTGCACTCTGCAACTCGAGTGCATAAAGTCGGAATCGCTAGTAAACGCAGGTCAGATATACTGCGTTGAATACGTTCCCGGGTCTTGTACACACCGCCCGTCAAGTCACCTGAATCGTCTTCACCCGAAGTACGTGGCCTAACCGCAAGGAGGGAGCGTCCGAAGGTGAGGGGGGTAAGGGGGACTAAGTCGTAACAAGGTACCCGTACCGGAAGGTGTGGGTGGATCACCTCCTTAAAGGATAAGAACTGTTCCTTGCAAGTCAAGTGAACACATATCCAGGTCGAGACTTTCTTTCTCAATCCGCTTTTCAAGGGGACTCCAATAGGAGTCCTTTTTTGATTTATCAAGGTCCATTTTTTGCTATCCTGAACCACATGGCATACCGCTCCTGGCTCAAAGACGCCAAACACGTCGGTGATTTAGGACAGCACTTTGTTCCGTACAACGACTGCAAGCCAGATGCCGCCAAGCGCAACAAGCTAACTGATGAGCGTTGGATGAATGCGATTCGAAAGGTGCCACCCGTTGCGCCCGAGTTTAGGCGCTACTTCGGAACCCGAATGCACGACTCCTGGGTGATCGGCCATGAGCGAAACGGTGATCACATCCGAATCGAGTTGGACTCTATAGAGGGTAGTGTCTTTTGCGCGGAGTACAGTCTTTGGCTAGACGTCGACCTTCAAGAGCCATTGCTGATGCCCGTGGAGCTTCACTGTCACAACGTTCAATACGCTCGCTGGGCGAGGCATGATAAATCGGGTTGGCTGAAGTACGCTGAGCCAGATTTTCGAGAGATTGAGCCAACTCGGACGATGTCAGATTCATTTACATACGACTTTTTCTTTGAGCAAGACGGCAGAATTCAATGGATCGCCCTGTTCCGGGCATGGCCCCATTACTCCGATTGGCACATTTCCGACCTATTCTTAATGGCAGATTGCTCTCACGTTTCAGCGGTTGACAACCGCCCGAGGGCGATCCGGAACCACTTGGGCCCGAAAGTCGAAGCGATATGGCAAGGGTTCTTCACCCAAACAGAATTCGACGTCTGGGACCAACCCCAGCTCTTCACCCTCTTCGAATCCATCTCTGAACGCGAAGGCTGGACCAAAAACGATCTCCGTCAAGAACTCCTCCAAGTCCCCCGCACGCAGCCACTCGAGTACGCCTCGGTAAAATCCCAAACACCTTGAACCGCCTAACGCGTAAAGTCCACTACTGGCTGGGAGCAATCATCGCCCTTCCCCTCCTCGTCGTGGTCGCCAGCGGAATTCTGCTCCAGCTCAAAAAGCAGCTCACGTGGGTTCAGCCCGCCGAGCAAAAGCCGCCAATCAAAGCCTTAACCATCGGCCCCGAGCAAATGCTCCAAGCCCTCCAGCAAGATCCAGAACTCAAAGTCCATTCCTGGGATCAAGTCGAGCGAATCGACATCCGTCCGAAAAAGGGTCTCGCTAAGCTAACCCTCGAAACCGGACTCGAAGTCCAAATCGACACATCCAATGGCAAAATCCTCCAAAAAGCCGTTCGAAGATCCGACCTCATCGAATCGCTCCACGACGGCTCCTTCTTTGCCGGCGACTACACCAAACTCGGACTCTTCCTCCCCACCGCCATCGCCCTCCTCCTGATGCTCATCACCGGGATGTGGCTATGGTGGCTCCCCCTCAAGGTGAAACGAGCGAAGCGCAAACCTAAACTCCCTGTCTAACTTTCGTACAATCTCAAAACGAAACGAAAGGGTTCGCGTAGCGTAATTACCCCTCGCGATTCCAAACTCTCCAAAAAGAGCCAGGAACCGCTGCGGCAAGTGAACAACATCTTTACAAAACTCCCCACCAAAACCCTCCAATCTCTCAGCAGCTTCTGCTTCATCGCCGCAATGTTCTCAATCGTAGGCTCAATCGCAATCTGGTTCCTCGCCAAAAGTCCAGATCCTGCCCACGGCGAGCGATTCGGAATCTTTGTCGGCCTCTGGGCGCCAACTTTCCTCATCCTTTCAAACAAACTCGACACCACCATCACCGAAAAAGCCGTTGTCTGAGTCCTTTCCTCAGGATTCTAAACGCGCACTGGAATCCAACCACGTAGAATCAAGAGTGCCGCAACGCAACAACTCCCACCTCCCCACAAAGGTCTGCCCCGTATGCGGCAGGTCTTTTGCATGGCGAAAAAAGTGGGAGCGCAACTGGGACGAAGTCAAATTCTGCTCTGACCGTTGTCGATCCGCAAAAACCAAACCCCCAACCCCTAATCCGTAGCCGACCGTCAAATTCAAAAATTCCCCCAGAGTTCGGCACAGGGAAAAGCACTTCAACCTTGTGCCACTATTAGCAATGCTTGTCGAAGTCATCGCCTGCGCCCCTGAGGAGATCACCGCTGTCCAACAAGGTGGAGCGGACCGAATCGAACTTTGCTGCGCCCTCGAAGTCGGCGGCCTCACCCCGAGCAAAGCCCTTTTTGAATTCGCCAAAGAAGGAACTACCCCCGTCGCGGCGATGGTTCGCCCCCGAACCGGTGGCTACCAGTACAACCAAAGTGAAATCGACTTCATCTGCCGAGAAATCAAGTGGTTCGCCGAATCAAAAGCCGACTTCATCGTCGTCGGAGCATCCAACCCCGACGACACCCTCAACTTGGAAGCAATGAAAAAATTCCAAAACGCTGCCGACGGAACCCCGATGGTCTGCCACAGAGTCTTTGATCAAACCCCTGAACTCGAAAAAGCTCTCGAACAAATCATCGCCCTCGGCTACCGCCGAACCCTCACCAGCGGTGCCCGACGAACCGCCGCCGAAGGTGCCGAGACGATCGCCAAACTTGTCCAACTCGCCGGAAGCGACATTGAAATCGCCCCTGCCGCCGGAATCCGTTACCATAACGTACAAGCTCTCATCAGTGCGACCGCCGTCACCCAAATTCACGCCAGCGTCATCGCCACTTCCGAACCTCACACCCCAAAACCCGTGGACTTCGGACCCACTCCCCGCGTCCGCGCCGAAGAAGTGAGGAGATTCGTACAAGCCGCAAAAGGTGTATCGTCCCATACAGATTCCAGGTAGCCGAGAGGCGTTAATAGAAGCATGGTTTTAGGAATTCACCACGTCACCGCAATCTCAGGCGACCCTCAACAGAACGTTGACTTCTACGTCGGCGTTCTCGGCCTTCGCCTAGTCAAACAAACCGTCAACTTCGACGACCCCACCGGCTACCACCTTTACTATGGTGACGGCATCGGCCGCCCCGGCACGTTAATGACCACGTTCCCCTATGGTCACATCCTCCCCGGTAAACGCGGTCGCGGCGAAACTGCCTCCATCACCTTCGAAGTTCCTGTTGGCTCCCTCGACTACTGGGCAACCCGCCTCGGAATCGAAGTAAAAGCCAGTGGTGAAGAAACAATCTTCGGAAAGCGAGTCGTTTGGGCGCACGATCCCGACGGCCTCCGCATCGAGCTCGAAGAAGTCGAGACACCTACCGATTTCACCCTTTGGCCCGACTCCGCGGTTCCTGCCGAATACGCCATCCGATCCATCCGCCGAGTCTCCCTGATGCCCGTTCGAGGAAGATCCATCGGTGAATTCGAAACCACCGAAGCTGCCCTCGGAGGAATGTTTAGCTTTACCCAGATCGGTGACGAAGGAAACCGAAAACGCTTCCAAGCCGGAGTCTCCGAAGTCGACGTCATCGAGGCTCCCGAAGAGCCCCTCGCCCGAAACTCGGCGGGAACCGTTCACCACATCGCCTTTCGGAACAAGGACAATGAAGTACATGAAAAGTGGCTATTGGACCTCAACCGAAGCGGTTTCCATACATCTCCAATTATGGAGCGAGACTACTTCCGTTCCATTTACTTCCGCGAGCCAGGTGGGGTCCTCTTCGAATTCGCCACCGACCAGCCCGGAATGATGATCGATGAGTCCGAGGAGCATTTGGGCGAGGCACTCCAGCTTCCACAAATGCACGCGCACCGAAAGGCGCACCTCGAATCCGTCCTTCCAAAACTCCGAATTCCGGGGGTGACACAATGAGCTTCGAGCACGTCGAAATCGCCGGTGAAAGCCCAACCCTCGTTCTCCTTCACGGTACCGGAGGAACCGAACATGACCTCGTCAAATTAGGCCAAGACCTCCTGCCTGGGTCAAGAATCATCTCACCGCGCGGAAAGGTGAACGAGCATGGAATGAACCGGTGGTTCCGGCGATTCGCCGAAGGTGTCTTTGACGAAGAAGACATCCGCCGGCAGGCGGCTGATCTGGCATCCTTCCTCATGGAGAAGAAGCAGGGTCCAATGATTGCCCTCGGCTACTCCAATGGCGCGAACATTGGTGCCGCCCTCATGCTCCTCCATCCAGAAGTACTTGATGGCCTGGTGATGTGGCGCGGGATGACACCGCTCGCTGCCGCGCCAAACTTGGCGGGGAAAGACATCCTGATGGTCAACGGTTTGAGCGACCCGATGGCGCCGCTGGAATCCGCCCGAAGCCTTGCCCAGCAGTTCAAAGACACCGGTGCTTCGGCAGAGCATGTAGAACTCCCTGGTGGGCATGGTCTCACTCAGGCAGACTTTACTTGCACCAAATCATGGCTCCAATCGGTTAGAACGAAATCCCAAACGTCAAGCTAACTTTCCGGGTCGCCGTATAAAGCAAACCATAGGATTTGTCGCCCCGAACAACCTGGAAGAACGGGTTGTGGTCGACGCCATCGAACTGGTTTCCAAAAAACCAGCGATCATCTGGTGACCACTTGAAACCATAAACCGCCCGATTCTGAGTTTCTCCGGTTCGGCGCGAAACGCCACCAAACACATTAAGGCTCTCAATTCCCCGAAAGAAGTTCTTCTCAAGAGTGAGCGAAATCCCCGTCGAGCCTGTCTCTTGGCTCTGAACACCATATGAGATATTCAAAGCCGGTGCCCCCGCCGACTCCTGAAGAATTTGGTATCCAGCCAACGCCCGAAGCCCACGGCTCCCCTGATGATAAACAGCACCAAGCTGAACCCGATCGATCCCTCGGTACCAGAGCGCCCCGCCACTAGAGTTCGCCGCAAAGAACCAGTCCTGATCACTCTTGACTCCGCTGGCGTAGCCGTTAGCAACGCAGATTGGGCAGAAAATCTGCGACTTATCAACCGCTTTGTCATCCATCTGCTGAGGTGAATAGAGTGTAAACGAAGTGGGGACCAGAAGCTCAAGCATGCCAGGCTGATGAGAAAGCACCACAGATCGTTCCACGAAAATTCGCGACTGTGCCAAAATGAACCCATATGGCCGGACACAGTAAATGGAAGAACATTCGCATCCGTAAAGGAAAGCAAGACGCTCTGCGCGGAAACACCTTTACAAAGCTAGCGCGCGAAATTACAGTGGCGGCGAAGGCGGGTGGCGGAGACGTGGGAATGAACCCTCGACTGCGCGTTGCTGTTGAAAAAGCTAAAGCAGCTTCTCTTCCTAAAGATAACATCGAGCGGGCGATCAAGAAGGGAACCGGCGAAATCGAGGGCGGAAACTACGAAGAAATCGTATACGAGGGCGTAGGTCCCGGCGGAACGGGAATCATTCTTCAGTGCTATTCCGAGAACAGAAACCGCACTGTTAGCGAAGTCCGCAACGCCTTTAACAAGAACGGGGGAAGCATGGCCGACAACGGAGCCGTCAGCTGGCAGTTTAAATACGTCGGTCAAATCCAATTCAACTCCGAAGGCCTAGATGAAGACGAGATCACGATGGCGGCGCTTGAAGCCGGTGCCGAGGACGTTAACAATGATGGCGAATCCATCAACATCATCACCGCGATGGCCGACCTTCACAAGGTGAACGACGGTCTCATCGCCGCGGGCTACCAATCCGCAGAAGCCTCGCTCACCTATTTGGCGACGAACAAGGCAAACCCTTCGGAAGACGAAATTCGAAAACTTCTCAAACTCCTCGACGCACTTGAGGACCTCGACGACGTGCAAAACACGTTCATCAACGTGGAGATTCCAGAGGAGCTATACGAAGAGGCTTGAGCGAACGCTCCCGACCTCCTATAGTGACCCTCCTCCTGATCGCAGCAAACATCCTTGCAGCGTTCGTCGTTTTGGTTCACCCCGAGTGGGTCGAAGAGTACGGGTTTCGTGCATCTTCTCCATCACTGCTCACCCCACTCACTTCCCTTTTCGTACATGCAAACGCGCTCCACCTGATGGGGAATATGGTGTTCCTGGCCGCCGTCGGAGTTGCAGTTGAAATTGCGACTGGTTCTGGACGATTCACGCTGGTCTATTTCCTTTCTGGTCTATGTGGAGTCGGTTTGTACTGGATGGCAACACGGCGCATGGTTGATGCTCCCGCTTTGGTTGGCGCGAGTGGGTCAATTGCCGGATGTGCTGGCTACTACTCTCTGAGATACACCAAACTGCGGGTTTCTTTGGCTCCCAAAAAGTCGGCATCTGTCGCCTACATCACTGTGCTCTGGCTTTTGTTGCAGTTTGCAGGCGCGCTTGTCAACGTGGGCCAGCCGGTCCAGGCGTCAGGCTTCTTCGCTCATCTGGGCGGAGCAATCTGCGGTTTAGTGATGGGACTCGTTCTCCGTGCACCCGATCTTGGGGGAATGAAACTGGGTCACGCGGTCCTCGACTCACTGAACGAAACCAATCCGGAGCAGCAGGTCACTTTCATCCGTTCGCACTTAAAATCTCATCCTGATGACTTGGTGATGCAGATTCGACTTGGTGAGGAGCTTGGTCGCCTTGGGGATAAGTCTGCCGAAATTGAGCATCTGCAATCGTTGGTGTTTCGGCTTAAGGGGGATGCCCAAGTCGAGGCGGTTGCACGGCTAGAAGAGCTCGAAGGGCTTTCGAAAATCAGTGCGGTGCGGCGTCGCCAACTAGCGGATGGTCTTCCTCCGGATGCCGCTCATCGATTGCTGAACTCGATTATTGGAGGGTCAAAAGATGAACCTCAGCGGCCAGAGGCCATGCTTGATCTGGCATCGCTTCTTCGCGCCGACAAGCCGGAGGCGAGCGATCTGGTTCTTAAAGAACTCGCTGAGCAGTATCCGATACATTCCGCTACTGAACTCGCCAAGCAGCGCGGGTGGCTTAGTTGAGCGATCGCCTATCCCTGAAGATCAAGAAGACTGTTCTTTCTAAGATCGCGGTAGGACTCATCCGGACAATCAGCACGACTCTGCGATTGGAACTTCTTGGGTGGGAGCAATATGCAAACGCTGATCAGAAGCTCATCTTTTGTGGGTGGCACGGAAAGTCCTTTATCTTTGCAAACCAGTTTCGCAGGCGTGGCTATTGGGTCATTATCAGTAATTCAAACGACGGCGACATCCAAGATAAGGTTTTTCGGGCACTCGGCTTTCGGACGATTCGTGGCTCAACCGGGCAAGATCGCGGCGGTATAAAGGCCGCACTGCAAGGAATTCAATCGCTCAAGGATGGCGGAACGATGGCAATCACTCCCGATGGGCCGCGTGGTCCGTCCAAAGTTGTGCAAGGTGGAGTCATGCTCATGGCTCGAAAGTCCGGGGCGAGACTTGTACCGGTCGGCATCTCGGCAAAGCGGGCTTGGTACGCGGGGAGCTGGGATTCGTACATGTTCCCGATGCCGTTTTCCAAAGCGCGGATGATTTTTGGCGAACCGATTTTGGTGCCAGAAAAGGCGAGTGAACAGGAAGTGGAAGCCATTCGACTCGCGTTCGAGAATGAGATTGAGCGTCTGGATCAGCTCGCGGCAAATTGGGCATAATTCGCTCATGCCCCTGACTTTGCTCTCTGCAGGATTAGTCCTCCAAACTCAGCGTGTTTCCTCCCTCACCGGGACCATTGAGAAGATCGAAAGCTTCGAGTCGAAAGCCCTCAAGAATCGAAGAAACCTAAGCATCTACCTTCCGCCGAGATATGCAGTTGAGAAGGATCGAAGGTATCCCGTTCTGTACATGCATGACGGTCAAAACGTCTTTGATGGCTCCACAAGCTACATCCCCAATCAAGAATGGAGAGCAGACGAAGCTGCCGAAGGCTTAATCAACGCCGGGCTGATTGAGCCGATCATTATCGTCGCGATCGATAATGGGCAGGCTGCGAGAGCCGATGAATTTTTGCCGTGGAAGATCACGATGGGCAAGAACGAGACGGGCGGCAAGGCAGACCTCTATGGAAAGATGCTTACAGATGAAGTGATGCCGATGGTGACCGCAAAGTACCGGACAAAAACCGGTCCTGCAAACACGGGACTCCTGGGTTCCTCGTTCGGCGGAGTCGTCACTTCATATTTGGGAATCACTCGCCCGGACGTTTTTGGCAAACTCGGCATCGTTTCCCCTTCGGTCTGGGTCAACGGACGCGAACTGCTGAAGACGGTTAAGCCGCTCAAGAATCGCCAGCGAATCTGGATAGACATGGGGACGAAGGAGGGGGCTGGGGCGGTTGCAGACGCCCGCGCCCTGTTCGATTCCTACAAGGCAGCCGGGTGGCGCGAAGGGAAAGACATCACCCTCGTGGTGGACGGAAACGCCGAACACAACGAGCTCGCTTGGTCACGTCGGATGATGTCTATCCTCAGCTACCTGTTTGGAAAGAAGTGATCAAAGCTTCGAGACCGTGATCTCCCCGTTAGAGTCCGATCCTCCGTCGCCACGAACCTTGGCCCGGAGGGTCACCTTCGCACCTGCGGAAACCCCTTTGAGATCCACGGTCCAGACGTTGTCGACATGAACGTTTCCGGTTCGTCCGTAATGAGAATCTGAAGCAATCACCTTGCCATCGACAACGATCTCGATGCCATCAATATCCAACCGAATTCCGCCGGACGTGTACTGAAAACGGACGGAATACTTTCCATTTCCTACAAAGGCGCTCGTGATATCCCAGTTCTTTACCTGATAGTCATTAGAAACCTGCCCCGCCTTCCACTCCGCTGTTGGAAGTCCCAGATTCGCATCTAGTGGACGAGCGTTGACGCCCATCGCTTTCAGGCGATCCATATGGACCGTCAGCCGATCCACGAACGAGCGGAAGTTTCGCTTAGACTTAGGCGACCAAAGCATTTCCGAAACCGCCACCCCACGGGGCCAAGCCATGTATTCAAGGTATTCCGGTGTTCGGATGTACTCGGTCCACATCTGGAACTGCCCACCTAAAATGTGCTTGCTCTGCTCAGCTGTGATTTCCTTTGGAATGATGTCGAAGTCGTACACCTTCCGCAATGGCAGAAGACCACCGATTGCGTGAGGCTCGGTCTTCGGGTCAGCCTGATAGTAATCAAAGTACAGCGCGTTGGTTGACGCCATAACCACATCGTGACCCTCTTTGGCTGCCGCAATTCCGCCCGCTTCACCCCGCCAGCTCATGACGGTTGCGCCAGGTGCGAGACCGCCCTCCAAAATCTCATCCCAGCCGATAAGCCGCCGTCCCTTCGAAGCCAGATACGTATCGATTTGCCGAATGAACCACGACTGCATCTCGTGCTCATCCTTCAAGCCGCGCTCCTTCATCAACTGTTGGACGCGGGGCGAAGCCTTCCATTCGTCCTTAGGGCATTCGTCTCCGCCAACGTGGATGAACTTAGACGGGAAGATTGCCATGACCTCATCCAGCACGTCCTTTTGAAATTTGATCGTTGACTCCTCCGGATTGTAAACGTGCTTGATCACTCCCCAGGTCGTGGCGACGGGAAGCTTTTCGCCGTTTCCAAGTTCGGGATAGGCAGCGATAGCGGCCTGAGCATGACCGGGCATCTCAATCTCAGGAACAACGTTGATGAATCGCGCTTTGGCGTAAGCAACGATTTCCTTGGCTTCTGCTTGGGTGTAGAAGCCGCTGTACTCCTTGTCCTCGTAGGTTGCCGGGCTGTACTTCAGCATTGACTTCGAGCGTTTGGACCCAATTTCGGTCAGCTTGGGATACTTCTTGATTTCAAGTCGCCAGCCCTGATCCTCCGTGAGATGCCAGTGGAATGAGTTCATTTTGTGGAAAGCGAGGGTGTCGATGAACTTCTTGATCGCCGCCATCGGCATGTAATGTCGCCCGGTATCGAGCATCGCTCCACGCCAGCCGAAGCGGGGAGTGTCCTCGATGATGACGCTTGGAACCTTGCCGTTTTGAACTAACTGGCGCAGGGTTTGAACGCCGTAAAAGGCTCCAGCCGGGGTTCGGGCAGAAATCTCGATGCTGTCGGGGCTGACGTCGAGGGTGTATCCTTCGTTGCCGATTCGGGGCTGGCTTTTGTTCAGTTTGAAGCGAATACTCGCGTTGCCAGACGGTGTCGTGCTCTTTGTACCGGACACCAGCTCCTTTGCAAAACTCGCCACTCCGGCAAGCTCCTTCGGTGCGACGATCTGAGTCGATTGCGATAGTTCGAACTCACCCTCCTGCGGGATCAGGACGACGGGCTGGGGGATGATTGCGTATCGAGTTGCAGCGGCAAGGGCGGCGGCGGTGGCGACCATGCCCGGAGTTTACTAGGTCAGATCGCGTAGTTCTCGAGCAAGTGGCGCATCTCCGCAACAAGTTCGGCTTCGACGTAGATCCCACCATCTCGATACTCCTCCTTGTGCACGCGTCCGAAGTTGTAGCAATCTTGGAGAAGGTGGGATTGATTGTATGGGATGAGTGCCTTGATAAAGCCGAGCAAGTCTTGTACCTGACGGCGGATTGCGTTCATCAGGTCGTTCATCCCTTCGCCGGTGAGTGCTGAGATGGCCACCGAGTTTGGGAACTCCGCGATGAGGTCGCGGCGCACCGTCGGGTCGCTGATGGCGTCGATCTTGTTGAACACTGTGATTGCGGGTTTGTCGTCGGCTTTGAGGCGCTTGAGAGTCTCGGCAACGGCGTCGCACTGAGCTTCCCAGTTTGGGTGGCTGACATCGACGAGGTGAATGATGAAGTCTGAGAAGGTGACTTCCTCAAGCGTGGATTGGAAGGCAGCGACCAGGTGGGTGGGCAGATTGCGGATAAAGCCGACGGTGTCGGTGAGGAACAGGGCGTATCCGTCTGGAAGGTCGATCTTTCGCGTCGTCGGGTCGAGGGTGGCAAACGGCATTGCGTCGGCAAGGAGATCCGTGCCGGACATACGGTTCATCAAAGTTGATTTGCCGGCGGAGGTGTAGCCTACGATACTCGCGAACGGGAAGGGGTGCTTTCGGCGGCTGGTGCGCTGTTGATCGCGGACCCGCTTCACGTCCAGAATTTCGCCTTTTAGTTTGGCGATTTTGTCGCGAACCATTCGCTTGTCGGTCTCGAGTTTGGTTTCACCCGGACCGCGCATTCCGATACCGCCTTTCTGCCGCTCGAACTTGGTGTAAACCGACATGAGCTTGGGCATCATGTAAGTGAGCTGGGCGAGCTCGACTTGGAGCATTCCCTCTTTGGTGCGCGCTCGGCGGGCGAAGATATCGAGGATGAGCTGGGTGCGGTCAACGACTCGGCGGCCGAAAGCTTCTTCTAGGTTGCGCTGCTGCATCCCGCTGACTTCGCCGTCGATGAGGACGATGTCGGCGCTGAGGTCTTGGGCGAGGACGGTGATCTCTTCGACCTTTCCGGTCCCGACGTAGGTTCCCTTGAAAGGACGGTCTAGACGTTGCCGAATCGTTGTGAGCGGTTCGACTCCGGCAGCCTCGCAAAGACCGATCAGCTCGTCTTCGACAAGCTGGTCTTCGGCTTCATCCTCGTTGACGCAGACGAGGACGGCGGTTTCGATTGTCTCTTCGAGTTTGCTCGCCAATTAGAAAATTCCTCGGTAGACGAAACCAGCGTGGATCGCTTCGATCTCGTTCACGATGCCTTCTACGCACGCGTCGAAGATTCGCTTCCCTTTCTCGGCAGTGCCCAGAGTGGCGAAGCCGAAGGAGCCCTCCTCGCTGATTTCGTCCCAGCCTTTGACAAGGCTTTGAACTGGGGTGACGGGGCGGAGGCCGTCGTCGCGGATGAGGTCTTTTCTGACCTTTTCGGGGTGAAGATGGAGCATGAGGGAGACTTCGGCCTCGCAGGCATGTTGGATTCCTTTGATCGAACCTTCAAGCGTTTCGGCGATGACTTGCTCGGCGAACTGGTAGTAGCCTCGATGGCCTAGGGTTAGGTTCGGATTTTGCTCTTTGATCTGGCGAAGGGTGATTCCGTTTGGTTCGTTGTTTCCGCCGTGGCCGTTGATGATGAGAAACCGGTGGAAGCGGTGCTTGGCCAGGGATTGGATGGTGCTGGTGAGCGTTTCCATGTATCCGGTGACCGAGGCGGAAAGGGTTCCCGCGAACGGGAGGTGGTGGCCGCTGGCGCCAAGCCAGATCGTTGGGGTGACCATCACTTTGTCGCTGACTTGTTTTTCGACGGCGGCGGTGACGGCGGTGGCGATCAGGGTGTCGGTGGCCGTTGGCAGAAACGGACCGTGCTGTTCGATCGATCCGGTAGGGATGACAACGATGGTGTCTCGGCTCAGAGCTTCGACCTCCTTCCAAGTCATTTCGGCGAGAATCATAGTTTGAGTTTGGCAGGTTTTGGTAGTGAGTAGTCAGTTGGGTACAGCAGAGAAAGTGAGAGAACAGTCTAGAGGGGTGCTCCGGTCGGTTACAGGTATTCTTATGTGACGCGCACGGGCTCTTTTTGTGCCTCTTTTGAACCTACGAAAAGGGATTCCGTTCGGAGGGAAATGAATGCTGAACAGTTTTGAGACGAAGAGTTCGCTGGAAGTTGGGGGCAAGAGTTATGCCTACTATTCGCTGAAGTCGCTGGAGGAGCGAGGGTTTGACATCTCGCGGTTGCCTTACTCGCAAAAGGTGCTTTTGGAGAACCTGTTGCGGCTTGAGGACAACAAGTCGGTTTTCAAGGCAGACATTGAGGCTTTGGCAGCTTGGGACGCGAAGGCGGAGCCGACGAAGGAGATCAGCTTTACTCCGGCGCGGGTTATTTTGCAGGACTTTACAGGCGTTCCTTGCGTTGTCGATCTTGCGGCGATGCGGGATGCGATGGCGGCTTTGGGCGGCGATCCGACGAAGATCAACCCTTTGCAGCCGGTTGAGCTGGTTATCGACCACTCGGTTCAGGTTGACGCTTACGGTTCGGAAGCGGCTTTGCTGATCAACCGAGATCTTGAGTTTGAGCGAAACCAGGAGCGGTATGAGTTCCTGAAGTGGGGCCAGAAGGCTCTGAACAACTTCCGTGTCGTTCCTCCGAATACGGGAATTGTTCACCAGGTGAACCTGGAGAACCTGGCGCGCGTGACGTTTGTGAACCCGGAAGGCGTTGCTTATCCGGATACCTTGGTGGGTACCGACAGCCACACCACGATGATCAACGGTCTGGGCGTTTTGGGCTGGGGCGTGGGCGGAATCGAAGCGGAGGCGGCGATGCTCGGTCAGCCGGTGACGATGTTGATTCCTCAGGTGATTGGATTCAAGCTTTCGGGCAAGCTTAAGGAAGGAACCACGGCTACCGACTTGGTTCTTACTGTGACCCAGATGCTTCGGGCACGGGGCGTGGTTGGTAAGTTTGTTGAGTTCTTTGGGCCTGGGCTTGAGACGATGCCGCTTGCGGATCGTGCGACAATTGCGAATATGGCTCCGGAGTACGGCGCGACTTGCGGAATCTTCCCGGTTGATGCTGAGGCTCTGCGATACATGGCTCTGACGGGGCGATCACAGGAGTCGATTGAACTGACCGAGGCTTACTATCGGGCGCAGGGAATGTTCTGGGAGCCGGGCGCTCCGGATCCGGTGTTTACGGATACGTTGACGCTTGATCTGGGAACGGTCGAGCCGAGCGTTGCAGGTCCGAAGCGGCCTCAAGATCGGTTGGTCTTGTCCGAGATTCGGTCGAACTTTGCTTCGACCTTCAAGGATCAGATTTCGGTTGCGGCTTCTTCTTCGGGGGCTGCTGAGTCGAAGACTTTGACTGAGGCTGAGGGTGAGGCGAATGCGGCGGCCGGTTCGGTCGGGCACGGGTCGGTTGTGGTTGCGGCGATTACGTCTTGTACCAATACCTCGAACCCTTCGGTGCTGCTGGCGGCTGGTTTGGTGGCGAAGAAGGCGGTTGAGAAGGGTCTGGACGTCAAGCCCTGGGTGAAAACTTCGCTCGCTCCAGGTTCGCGCGTGGCGGGAGATATCTACCGTGCGGCGGGCTTGCTGGAGTACATGGAGGCGTTGAACTTCCACATCGTTGGTTACGGCTGTACGACGTGTATTGGGAACTCGGGACCGTTGCCGCAGGCGATTAGCGACAAGGTTAACAAGGAAAACTTGGTCGTTACTTCGGTGCTTTCGGGGAACCGGAACTTTGAGGGACGGATTGGACCGGACATCAAGGCGAACTACCTGATGTCACCGCCGTTGGTTGTTGCTTACGCTTTGGCGGGCACGATTAACATTGACCTCAACACTGATCCGCTTGGAGTTGGTGCTGATGGTTCGCCGGTTTATCTGAAGGACATCTGGCCGACTCAGCACGAGGTTGCGGAAGCAGTTGCGGGCGCGGTGACGACGGGCTTGTTCAACAAGCACTACGCCGACGTGTTTAAGGGCGACGAAAAGTGGCAGGCGATTGGGGTTGAGGGTTCGGACCGATTCGGTTGGGATTCTGACTCGACTTATATCAAGAATCCGCCTTACTTTGAGGGGATGTCGGCTACGGCGCCTTCGACGGTCGCTGATCTTCACGCAATGCGGGCTTTGGCGGTTCTGGGTGACTCGATCACTACGGACCACATCTCGCCGGCCGGCTCGATCAAGGCGAACACTCCGGGTGGTCAGTTCCTGATCTCGCGTGGCGTGGAGGCAAAGATGTTCAACTCGTACGGCTCGCGCCGTGGAAACGACGACGTGATGGTTCGGGGAACGTTTGCGAACATTCGACTTCGCAACCAGCTCGCTCCGGGCACTGAGGGTGGATACACTACGTACCTGCCGACGGGCGAGGTGGAGTTCATCTACGATGCGGCGGTGAAGTACAAGGCGTCGGGCACGAAGCTGTTCATTATCGCAGGCAAGGAGTACGGTTCAGGTTCTAGCCGCGACTGGGCGGCAAAGGGGACCTTCATGCTCGGCGTGAAGTCGGTTCTGGCGCAAAGCTTTGAGCGGATTCACCGATCCAACTTGGTGGGAATGGGTGTCTTGCCGCTGGAGTTCGTCGACGGGGCTTCGGCTCAGTCGCTTGGATTGACGGGACATGAGGTGTTCGATCTTCAGGGTCTGTCAGCAGCCGTTGCTTCGGAATTTGCAGGCGGAAAGGTGCTGACGATGAAGGCGACGGCTACCGACGGCTCGGTGAAAGAGTTCCCGGTTCGAGTACGAATCGACACTCCGCAGGAGATCCAGTATTACGTTCACGGCGGGATTCTGCAGTATGTTCTGCGGTCGCTTTTGAACGGCTAATTGGCCGCGGTTGGGAACGGGGAGATCAGTCCAACGATTGATCTCCCCGTTCCCTTTTTTTAGCCTCAGTAAAACGGCTAATCTATTCCCACGATGTTGAAAGTTGGTTTGGTTGGGTGCGGCTTCATGGGGTCGATGCATGCGAATGTCTATGCGACGATTGATGAGGCATCTCTGGTGGGAGTCTTCGATTCGAATCAGGAGCGAGGGGCGGCATTTGCCACCAAGCACGGGGTCAAGGCGTTTACTTCGTTCGAAGAGCTACTGAGTGAGGTTGAGGCGGTTGATATCTGCTTGCCGACCTATCTGCACAAGGAGTTCACGTTGAAGGCTGCGCAGGCGAAAAAGCATGTCCTTTGCGAGAAGCCGATGGCTCTTTCGGTCGAGGACGCCGAGGCGATGAAGGCGGGATGTGAGGAGAACAACGTGCGACTGATGATCGCGCACTGCATCCGGTTTTGGCCGGAGTATGCGATGTTGAAACAGATCGCTTTGACGGGCAATTTGGGCGAGCTTCTGAGCATTAACATGACCCGCTACGGCGAGTTTCCGCATTGGGGAAGCGATAACTGGCTGGCGGACGAGAGCAAGGCAGGGGGCGGAGCTTTGGACATGCACATCCATGACACAGACTTTGCGCTGTATCTGCTGGGTGAGCCGAAGGAGGTTTTCTCACGAGGCACGGCCGATGAGAAGGGCGTGAGCCACATCTTCTCGACGTTTGTTTATGACAAGGCGGTATGTCATCTCGAGGGCGGCTGGAACATGCCTCCACAGACTCCGTTTAAGATGGCGTTCCGTGCGGTGTTTGAGCAGGGCGCCGTGATCATGGATGGTGGACCGATGACGATATATGAGAAGGGCAAGGATCCTTATGTTCCGGAGTTCCCCAAGATGGCGGCGGCGGGCGGTGGAAACATCAGCGATATGGGTGGCTACTATCACGAGATCAAGCACTTTGTTGACCGAGTGACCTCAGGCAAGCCGTTTGATGTGACAACGCCGGAGACGTCAATTGCGTCACTACGATTGACTCTGAAAGAGATCGAATTGTCGAAGGCTTAACTTTGAAACGTCGCCTTTTCGTTCTTGCTTATCTTTCCCCGGCGGTACTGCTGTACAGCTTGTTTGTCGGCGTTCCGTTGATCCAGACGTTCTATTACTCGATGTTCCGGTGGAAGGGACTGTCGAAGAAGATGACGTTCGTGGGGTCAAAGAACCTCGTTACCGTTGCTCAAGACGAGGTGATGCACAAGGCGGCAGTGAACCAGTTCTTGCTACTGATATGCGGCGGAATCTTGCTGATCGGGGTGAGCGTGGCGATTGCGCATGCGCTGGCTCAGCCGACGCGGTTGGCGAGAACGGTTCAGACGGTGATGCTTTTCCCGCAGGTGGTTTCAATCGTGGTGGTTGGGATTATGTGGTCGTTTTTGTTCAATCCACGCTTCGGGATTACTCAGACGCTTGGGTGGCCGAAGCTGGAGAATGGGATTTTGGGGACAGAGGGATGGGCGAATGTCGCCGTGCTCCTGGTGTTCTGCTGGCACGCGGTTGGGTTCTATGTGATGCTCTTTGGTGCGGGGATCAAGAACATTGACGGCGAAGTTTTGGAAGCGGCGCAGTTGGACGGATCGGGCGGCTGGCATCGGTTCAAGAATGTGACTTGGCCGCTGCTGTGGTCGGTCAAGAAGGTTGCGGTGGTTTATGTGGTGGCAAACGTGATGGGCATGTTTGCGATCGTCAAGCTGCTGACAAAGATGGGGCCGGACAATACGACTCAGTCGATTTTGACGCTGGTCTACCAGCGAGGATGGGACGAATCTCAGATGGGTCAGGCGGCGACTTTGGCGGTTTACGGGTTCATTGTTGCGATGGCGCTGGGCGGGATTGCGAGCTTGGCGATTGGGCGAAATCCGGAGAGATCGCGATGAACAGATTCCTTGGTTGGCTGTTGCTTTGGGTGTTTCTGATCTCGATTGTGGGTCCGTTTGCTTGGGTGCTGATGACTTCGTTTAAGAGCGGGGCGAACATTCTCGCTTCGCCTTGGTCGCTGCCAACCGATCTTTCGCAGGGGTCAAAGAATTTCTCGGTTGCGTGGGGTGAGGGTGGCTTTGCAAAGAACTTTGTGACGTCGCTAATCGTGACGATTGGGACGCTGGTGATTCTGATTCCGGTGGGGTCGATGGCAGCTTATGTGCTTGCGAAGTATCCATTTAAGGGTTCGAAGTTCATTCTTGGCGGGTTCATGGGTGGGCTGATGTTCCCGAATTTCTTGGTCATTGTTCCGCTGTTTTTGCTTGTCGATAAGCTTGGATTGTTGAACACAAAGATCGGTCTGATCCTAGTTTATGTGGCTTACTCTCTGGCATTTACTGTGTTCGTGCTCCACGGATTTTTTCAAGCTTTGCCGGGTGAATTGATGGAAGCGGCGCGACTGGATGGGTGCTCGGACAATGCGACGTTCTGGAAGGTCATGCTTCCTTTGGCGAAACCCGGCGTGCTTGTCGTAGCTATCTTCAACCTGATCGGGCTTTGGAACGAGTATCCGCTGGCTTTAGTATTGGCAAACACTCCAGACTTCACGACTCTGCCCGTCGGGGTAGCTAACCTGACTGAGAATCAGCAGTACGCAGGGGACTGGGGGGCGCTGTTTGCGGGGATTGTGATCGTCATGATTCCGGTGATGGTGGTGTACTTGATCTTCCGAGACCAGATTCAAAAGACGATGCTGGCCGGTGCACTTAAGGGTTAGGGGATATTTCTCGGCACAGAAACAGCCTACAATACTGATGTGATGCAGATTAATCGACTTGCCATCCTCGGTTTGGCTACTTTCGGGCTTGCATGTGCAGCGAATGCTCAAATTGCAATTAGTGCAGGAATTTATTCTGCAAACGATTCCGCCGTCCGAAATGTCTTTGGCAGAAATGCTTTTGCTTTGGGCTTAGCGTTCGGCCGGTCTACTCGAGAAGGTCGAGCCGGCGGCGGTTTTGACCTTGTTGGTCTTAGCTTGAATGCACCGGGAAATCGTTTCCAGACGGTTGGAGCCACTTATGGCTTCGAAGTTCAGAACGGTAACGACACCAACGCCATGACTTACTTCCGAGCAAACGCGGGACTCGCCTACTATGACTTCAGCCTGAGTGCTCCACTCGTTCCAGCGGATGATCGGTATTTCCGACCGATTACGACTTTTGAAGCCGGGGTTGTCCTGGGCAAGCGATTTACCGTCTCGGCACAGTATCTGCTCATGCCGGATGCTGGAAACCTGAATTTCAGCGGTTTCCGCATCCAAGCACTATTTTCTCTGGTGCGATAGTCGCTATGCGCTTTCTTCGCTGAATTTGAGGTGGATACCCCGTTTCTGGATTTCTTCCACGAAGCGGGTTCCGGAAAGGGCGAGCTCGTATCGGAGAGCGCCCTTTTCTAGTTTGCCGTTGGCGGCGTCAATGGCATAAATTGCCAATGAGAATCCGGTGAGCCGCTCCATGCTCGTAAAGCCGGTAATTTCACACTGCCGATCGTGAATATCGATCTGGAGCTTCTTTTTAGATCCGCCCTTGGTTCCAACGCCAACAGCTCGGATAATGCATTGATCAAGGTCTTTGATCTTCATTAACTCTTCGCCAAAGACTCGGCACCAAACGTCCTTTGGTCGAACCTTAACGCCCTTCACTTCGACTTCATCTTCGCGCCAGAAGCCGAAATCTTTGTATAGCTTCATGGCATAGCAGTGACCAGGGAAGCGAAAGGTTTTGTACTCGTAGTTGGTCACTTTGCCCTGGAATGAGTAAGGTGCCATGCTGGTGCCGCCTGAGGTGACGAAGGCTTCCATTTCGCCCAGCTCGTCGACGACGAGGGTTTCTAGCTCGGTCAGGGTATCCACCATTTGGATTTCGTTGTTCCGGAGGACAACGGCTTGGAAATCGTATTCGGTAACGAGACCTTCAACGTTAAAAGTGACCTTGTAGTTAAGCGGCGGAACCGGATTTTGAGGGAGGACTCCGCAGTAGAGCTTTACCGAGTCAGTGGTATCGAGATTCTCGATCAGCCAGCAGCCGAGCGAGTTGACAAGCCCCGGAGCAAGGCCGCAGTCCGGGACAAGGGTGACGCCGGCGGCTTTGGCAGCATCATTCATTGCCAAAGTTTCCATGGTCACATCGGTGTTTCCGCCGAGGTCGCACATCGAGGTTCCGGTTGAGATGGCGACTCGTGCGATGGAAGGGTGCATGTAGTACGGCACGCAAGAGAGCAACACGTCCGCGTCCGCTAGAAGAGCAGTAAGGGAGGCTTCGTCCTTTGCATTTGCTTGGGCGGCTGTGCAGGCGATGGAGCCAACGAGCTTGTTGACACGATCGGCAGATTTTTGGGCCTGTTCGAGGCTCATGTCAGCCAGGGTGATGGATTCGGCGTCAGCGAATTTTGCGAGATCGTATGCGGCGGCGGTGCCTTGCATGCCTGCTCCGAGGATGACGTATTTTGCTTTCATGTTTTTGGTCCTACAACGCCTTTGTAGTTGGACAAAGAGAGGGCGTTTCTAGTTCAAATTATCCTGATTTTCTTCGACTCAAGCTTAGTCTTTACGGTTTGTTAAGATAACCTGTCGTGAAACGGTCGATAAAGACGTTCGTTGGATAACTCGGGATGCGGGTCAAGAGTATTGACCCATTTTAGGATAAGGATTATGAAAAGACCTTTTGCAATGTTTGGAGCGGGAATTCTTGCCCTCTTGATGTGTTCGTCGGGCCGTGCTCAAGATACGGTGAAGTTTACGACCGCCGACCTGGAGAAGATGGTGGCGGAGATCTCAAAGTATCTACCCGAGGATCCTCGGCTCAATTACCCAGTGAAGTGCTTCGTGATTGACAACCCAAATGTCAATGCGAACGCCTCGGCGTTCTACCCAGATGAGAACAAGAAGGAAGGTAAGCCCACAGCGCGGATGCGGGTCTATACCGGGTTGTTCAAGTGGATGAACAACGATATTCGCCTTGTGCGAGCGGTTGTCGCCCACGAGCTAGCTCACCTCTCGAAAAAACATTTGGGTTCGGGCATGAAGGCGGATGATTTGGACCTGGTGTTCACGCGCCAAAAGGAATATGAGGCGGACAACACTGGTGCCGCGGTTCTGGAGAAGTGTGGTTACTCTCGAAAGGACATGACCGATATGCTGCTCCGACTTGGTGAAGTCGGTCGAACGGCTCCGGCGAGCATCAAGGTGATGGGTGATCATGCAGATTGCCAGCGGCGGGCGGCGGCGGTGGACAAGAGTAATTTGGTCTTGCGCTCAATGGTGTCGTTCACGACGGGAGAGGCTTACATGGATGTCCGAGCCTATAACCAGGCAAAGGAACAGTTTGACAAAGCCGTCGAGGAAGCCCCCGACTTTTACGAAGCCAAGCTTAACGCCGCCCAAGCAGCGTTGCTGTTCTACTACGATAATGTTGGTCCGCTGGTCAAGGAGCTCTGGTACCAGCCAGATTTCGGTGCATCTTTGCTGCTTCCGTTAAACAATGCGAAGGCACCCAAAATTACGCCGCAGGATCAATCGAACTACGCTGAAGCTTTGAGGCGTATCCGCGTCACGTCTTTACAACTCAACTCACGGTCAGAGGCGACGGAGTTACTTGGTCTCGCTCTCGTTCTCGACCCAGACGGCAAACCGGCGGCGATTTCCGAAGGTATCGCGACGCTTGAGAAGGCCCTGACGACTGCGGTCACTCCAGACGACCGGCTGCGCATCACGAACAACCTTGCGATTGGCTACCAGCGTCAAGGAAACGTTGCTACCGCCATTGACAAAATGCTGGCGGAGCAAAAGAAGTCGACTCGTTTCAACGCTTATCTTGCCGCCAACCTTGGCGCGCAGCCACTTCCCGCCAAAGTCAAAGGAGACGAAGCCAAAACTGCGCTCAACGTGCTCTACACGTTCTTGAGTAACACAAACGACCAAGCGAGAGGATATTCCCTAGTTCAGAAGTCGTTCGAAGACCTCAAGAAGCGGCTGAACCTCACGACAAAGGAGATTTCTCGCCGGGGTATTCCGATTTGCAGAGCCTTTTCGCTCACCGATAGTGGTCGAACGGTCTTCATGCTCGACCCCTTTGAAAAGTATTACAAGAGCATCGGCGTTCTTGACGTGATTCAGAGCTACAGCAGCAAATTCTCGAGTCTTTTGGAGTTCGTTTGGCAGGGCGGAAACTTTTCGATCCTGACTGATAAGCCGTACGACGAGAACGATAAGAACGATGGGAGGATAACACCAGATTTGGTCAAGACCCTCGAGGTGATTCGTGTCACGAGCTATAACCCAGGCGCATTCGTTGAGATGCGCTCGGCGGACGACAAGGTGGACGTGGCGTTCCGAGTGACGGTGGGGATGTCGATTGAGGAGTTCAACAAATTCATCGACTCGGGAAGCGGACAGGCTCGGCAGCTGATTCGAAATGCGGCGATGGAGGAGTGGATTTACTTCCAAGGATTGAACTTTGGAATCTTTGTGAAGGACAAAAAGGTGGCAGGGGTTACCGTTTGCCCATTGAATGCTCCGGAAGATTGATTCGGTCGATTTCAAAATCGATGACCCCAGGCATGGTATTGCCTGGGGTTTTTTGCTAAGATCGTAATAGATGAGCGAAGCTTTGGAGACTCTGAGTAAGCGCGAGCGGCAGATCATGTTGCTTGCGGCCAGGGGACTGACAGATTCGGGGATCGCTCAGAAGCTCGAAATCAGTGCAGCGACGGTCGGAACCTATTGGGGCCGAATTCGTACAAAGCTGGGTCATCATTCGCGCACAGAGTTGGTTGCCAACTATATGCGCGAGAAGGCTTCGGCGACTCTGGATGAGATGCGGAAGCAGAACGAAGCGTTGCAAGCCGAGCTTGAACTGAAGTCAAAGACCGCTGATCAAGCGCGGGGAAAGGCGGAGATGTTGCGGCGCGTGCTGAGCGCGGCTCCAGACGCGATTCTGCTTGTCAATCAAGATGGTTTAATCGAATACGCCAACGACGAGGCCGAACGGCTGTTCGGGTATTCCTCACACGAGCTTGCAAATCAGCTAGTTAATCTCCTGATTCCTAGTCGATTCCACGGGCTTCATACGCAGCATCGAAGCATGTACTTGGCCGATCCGACGAAGCGGCGGATGGGAGATCACTACGGTACTCCGGCTTTGCGAAAAGATGGATCGGAATTCTTGACCGCGACGACTCTGAGCGCCATGAAGACTTCGCAAGGGCAGGTTGTGACGGTCTGCGTTCGCGAATTGGATGAGTCGAAGATCATGGATGCCCCTGAATCTGGTGTGGCTTAGATTTGGGTTGACAGTAAACTCTCTGTGTGACCACCGTTGTTCTCGCTCGCGACACCAATCAGGCGTTTGGCATTGGGCAGTTTGCCATTGATTTCCTAGCTGGAAAGCTGGGACCAGGACCCTCGCAAGCAGTGTTGGATCGGTGTCGACTGTTTCACACTGATGCGATTCTCTGCGGGGCTTCGGCTCTAGCCTATCAAACGAACGCTCCCCGATTGCTTCGAGAGGAGGCACTTGAGTACGTGGATCCTTCCGGAGCCACCGTATTTGGCTCGGCTACTCGGGTGAAGGCCGAGAAGGCGGTTGCGGCGAACTCGTCAGCGGTGCGTGAGTGGGACTCCAACGGAACCAACTTTGGATACAACCCGGCTTTGGGTCACTTGGCAGGCGAGTTTGGACACAACGACTACTACCCGGTAGCGGTTGCAGCCTGTCAGGAGAGAGGGTTGGACGGTCGAACGGCGTTGCTAGCGATGGTTCTCATTGATGAGATTCGTGGCCGATTAGCTGAGGTTTTCAGCCTGAAGACTTACAAGATTGACCACGTTGTCCACGGCGCGATTGCTTCGGCGGCGGTGTATGTTGCGCTGCACGGCGGGACGGCTGAACAGGCGGAGCACGCAATTGGGATGTTTGTTGCGCACTACATCCCCTGGCGCGCGATTCGCGCGGGCAAGCAGCTCAGCGACTCCAAGGGGGCTTCGGCGGCGATTAGCGCGGAGGCGGCGGTGCTGTGTGCTCGTCGGGCTCTTCGGGGGTTTGTGGGGCCGAAAGACATCTTCCGCAACCCGGAGTCCATGTTCCGCCAGTTCGAGCCAACCAACGGGTCGTCGCCGTTTGATTTGCACTTGACTCATTCGGGTGATGACTTTGCGGTGATGGGGATGCACTTTAAGCTGGGGCTCTATGAGCACCAGTCTGCCGGAGCTTTGCAGGGCGCTTTGGACTTGTTGGGTAAGGATCCGTCGTTTGTTTCAAACGTTGCTTCCATCACGATTAAGGCGTACGAACCCGCGTTCGGCATCATCGGTGACCCGGCGAAGCGCGATCCTAAGACGAGGCAGTCGGCGGACCACTCGATGGTTTATATCGTGGCGACGCTACTTCGGAAGGCTTCTGAGCTGGGTGCAGGGTCGGACAATGATTCGCGCTGGAAGTCGCTCATGCTGTCGCCTGAAGACTACGGTGCTGAGGCGCTCCACAATCCAGCAACGCGGGCATTGATGGAGAAGATTCAGTTTGAGCACGGAGGTGCAGAATATGATCGGAACTATCCGGACGGAATTCCAACATCGATGGTGGCGACGTTGTCGGACGGCACCGTCTTGGATTCGGGGTTTGTGATGTACCCGGCCGGTCATGCTCGGAATGTTACGGCCGACCTGACGGGGATTTTGGACCACAAATTTGGTCTTCTGGGTTCGATCGCGGTTCCAGCGGGCGGAGACGTTGCCGGGCTTGTCTCGCGGTTGAACGGGCTGGGGGCAATGTCAGCTTCGGAGTTGATTGGACTGTACGACTTTCCGATTGCCGAACACGCGGCGATTGACGGTTAAAACCGCACGACAACAACGAGATCACAAAAGCCGAACGGTGCGTCCGGCTTTTTCGGCCATCTTCGCCAACTTCTCCATGTTTCCGCCCGGGGAAATCTTGACGAAGTCTAGGCGGGCGGAGAGTCCGGCGACGATTCGGTCGCGGAGTTGGTTGTTTATGCCAATAAAGCTTGCTTCGGGACGAAAAGGCGAGACCACTAGATCGGTAGTCGGATCGAATTCGTAACGCCAGAGGCGGGCCATGCGGAAGGCTTCGTTACGCAAGTCTTCGCCCAGGACTTGAAAAAGACCCCGGTCGAGGCAGAGGATGCGCGGTGCACCCCATCGGAGCGGAACGACGGCTGACCGCTGGTACTCGGGCTTGTCGTGACCGGTAACGATTACTTCACCGTTGAGGACACCTTCCTCGGTAAGTCGTTCTATTTCATCCAACTGATCTCGCGATGCATTTCGCGAAGCGAGGACGGAGAAGGTGCGGGCTCCGAGGAGCTTGGTGTTGCCGTAGAGGAACAGCATCGCGGGAGGATCGGGGTCGAAGGCTTCAATGAGCTCGGGGTAGCCAGCATCGGTGATGACGGTCCAACGGACGCCGAGGGTTTCTAGACGGCGCTCCATTGGGGCGACTTCTTCGAAGAGCTTGTCTCGGTGCTCGGCAAGATATGTGGCAGATTTGACGCTGAGCTTGTATTCTTCGCGATAGGCCTCGACGCTAAGGCTGAGGAACTCCTCAGCCTTACGATTGAGGAGATCGTTCCGAGCAAGAACCCGAACGACGGAACGCCCACCGACGCCGGGCGTCATCGCCAGGGCAAGGGTGAAGGTTCGTCGGGTTGCGCTCATTTCTTCGAGAGTTCAACGGCGGTGGCGAGGAGGATTTTGACCGCGTTCTCGCCAGAGCGTTTCATTTCGTCTTCGACTTCTTGATGGTTCGGCTCGATGGGCGAGATTCCGGCGGCGAGGTTGGTCACGATGGCGAGGCAGCCGTACTGAACTCCCGATTCCTTCATTGCGATGGCTTCACTCGTCGCCGTCATGCCAACAAGGTCAGCTCCGAACTGGCGGTAAAGGATGATTTCTTGGGGCGTTTCGTACCTGGGTCCGTTTCCGGCGAGGTAGACGGCTTTGGGATGGACATCAACTCCGAGGGCCAACCCTTGGTGCATGAACTGGTGGCGGATTTCGGGTGAGAACGGATCGTTGAAGCCGGTATGGACGACGGTCGAGTCGTGGATCGTTGTGTTTCGGAAGGTGAAATCGAGGAAATCGGAGCAGGCGATGAACGTTCCGGGTCCCCACTGCTCGTGGAGCGAGCCCACAGCGGCGCTGGCAAGGCAGTATTTCACGCCAAGTTGCTTGAGAGCGGTTGCCATTCCAACGTAGTTGACTTTGTGAGGCGGAACCTTGTGACCGGCGGAGTGGCGGCTGAGCAGGAGAATATTGGCTCCTTCGTGCTCAAGATGTCGTCCGCGGATGGTTCCAACTGGGGTCGGGATGTGAACGGGCGAGCCGCCGAGAGCGATGAGGCGCGAGCCCACACCGGTGCCGCCTATGATCGCCGCATCGAATTTCATAAGGCGATTATGATTCAAACTAAAGCCATGATTCTCCGTGAAGTGCTTCATGCGCACATTCCGACTCTGACTGCCGAGAGCACGGTGCGGGATGCGGTGGACAAAATGGACGTCTATCAGTTCCCGGCTTTGGTGATTGTGGATATTGATATGAAGCCGATTGCCGTGCTGACGGAGGGCGATTTAAGCCGAGAAGTTGCTCGACGGGACAACTTTGTGAGCATGGCGGGGGAGCCGGCTTACATCTATGCAACGAAGGAGCCTACGATGGCGGATGTGAATCAGGAGATCTCGGATGCCCTGCACCGAATGCTGGCTTCTGGGCTGACAATTTTGCCAGTAACGGACGAAGGGATTTTGGCAGGAGTCGTTCTTCGGGTCGATTTAATGCAGGCGCTGATGATGGACGCAGCGGTTGGGGCGTAGAAGGCAACATGCTCAAAGTTGGCGACCAGTTTCCCGCGTTTTCGTTGTTGAATCAGGATGGCGAAGCCATCACAAATGAGGCATTGAGCGGAACGGTCTCGGTGGTCTACTTCTATCCGAAAGACGACACGAGTGGATGCACTGCGGAAGCGTGCGAGTTCCAAGAGCGGCTAGCGGACTTTCCTGGAAAGAACGTGTTTGGAGTCTCCCCAGATGCAGTGAAGTCGCACCGCAAATTTGCAGATAAGTACAACCTTGCTTTTACACTTTTGGCCGATACCGAAACGGCACTTTGTCAGGCTTGTGGAGTTTGGGCAGAGAAGTCGATGTACGGAAAGAAATACATGGGTGTTCTGCGAACGACATTTATCGTTGGACCAGATGGGGTTGTGACACATGTTTTCGAGAAAGTGAAGCCACAGGGCCACGCCGCTGAGATCAAAGCCGCTATCGGCTAAACTCCTTGAGATGTCTCGAAAAGTGACGGCGCCGGGCCTGCGGCAGATGATGGAAGCAGGTGAGAAAATCGTCTGCATTACGGCATACGACTACACATCGGCTCTGCTGTGTGACTCGACGGGTGTGGATGTTGTTCTCGTCGGGGACTCGCTTGGGAATGTTGTCCAAGGCCACTCAACGACTGTTCCGGTGACTCTTGAAGAGATGGTGTATCACACGCGCTGCGTTCGACGTGGACTATCTTCGCCGTTGCTCGTCGGTGATTTGCCGTTTGGATCCTACAATGTGAGCGTATCGCAGGCGGTGGAGTCTGCCATTGCTTTGATGAAAGCTGGTGCCGATGCAGTGAAGCTTGAGGGCGATTACACCGAGGAAATCAGGGCAATTGTCAAGGCCGGGATTCCGGTGATGGGTCATGTGGGTTTCACGCCACAGTCGATCAATGAATTTGGTGGACACAAGGTTCAGGGTCGGGGTGATTCGGGAGACGGCGTACTGAAAGAGGCGCTCAGTATTCAGGAAGCCGGCGCCTTTGGAGTTGTTTTGGAAATGATTCCGGCAGAAGTTGCCACGATGATTACGAAGAAACTAGAGATTCCGACCATTGGAATTGGTGCTGGTGCGGCTTGTGATGGGCAAATTCAGGTGTGGCACGATGTTTTTGGTCTGAGTGCGCGAAAGTTGAAGCATGCTCGCTGGTTTGCTCAAGGTCAAGATATTTTTGGGACAGCACTATCTGAATACATTGCCTCAACAAAGTCGGGGGAATTCCCAACTTCGGAGAATAGTTTTTGACGATAGTACGAACGGTAGCTGAGTACAGGGCTTTAGGGTTGGATGATGTAGGTTTTGTCCCTACGATGGGAGCGCTTCACGAGGGTCATTGTTCGCTTGTTCGTGCAGCCTCATCACACAAGCATCGAGTGGTGTCGATTTTTGTAAATCCAACACAGTTTGGGCCCAACGAAGATCTGTCGCGATACCCGAGGACGTTTGACCTTGATGTTGAGCGGGCTTCGGCTGCTGGCGCAAATGTCATCTTTGCACCTGGAGTCGAGGAGATGTACCCTGACTCTCCGACGATGATCCACGTTCCGGGTTTGACCGAGCACTTTGAAGGTCGTACGCGACCTGGGCATTTTGACGGAGTGGCAACTATCGTTGCAAAGCTATTCAATGTTGTGCAGCCGCGTGTGGCATATTTCGGTCAAAAGGATCTCCAGCAGTGCGCGGTTGTGACAAAAATGGTTGCTGATCTGAACCTGCCTGTTCGGGTTCAGATCGAACCTACGATCCGAGAAGCGGATGGGCTTGCGATGTCGAGTCGCAACGTCTACCTGTCACCAGAACATCGAGCGTTATCCCCGCAGATTTACCAGCAGTTATGCATTACACGTGACCAAATTCTTGGTGGAATCTCTCCAAGTAGTGCTCAGGAAGACGCTATTCATGTATTGAGTCAGAGCGGATTTGAAGTGGATTATTTCGCACTCATTGATCGACAGACCTTTACGCCTACGGGCTCAGTAACCAACAGTAGTGCGATTATCGCCGCAGTTAAAATTGGCACTACTCGTCTCATTGATAACATCTTATTCAATTAAGGTAAAATCAATATTCTCACGCATTGTTGCGTGAAAATTGGAAAGTTTAGATGAACAAGAGGTTCCAAGAGGTTAAGAATAGCCTCAAGTTTAAGGCAGATGAGAAGGAAGGTCTTCTCACAATTCGTTTCGGAGTTAAGAAGTTTGTGGTTCCCCACAAAGCCCGCATGATGAGTGATGGAAAATTCATGTTCCTCTCGTTTGGGGCGTCTTCGGAGCTCTATGAAGTCGATGGAAAAGGTCTGAAGGCAATGGACAAAGCTGCGGATGGATCTGCGGCTTACGAGGCACTTAAGCCTTCGGCCAAGAAGAAGCGTGGTGCTAGGAAAGGAAAGTCCGCCGTTGAGCTTCCAGCCGCTCTTGCAGAGGCTTTGAAGAATCTTCCCGCGGGATATCGCTTGGGCGTTGCGCCCGACGGCACTCCGAAACTCGTTAAAACGAGAACCCGTCGCAAGAAAGGCGAGTGAATCGCCATAATATAGGTACGCCCTAGTAGCTCAGCGGTAGAGCAATGCTTTTGTAAAGCGGAGGTCGCGGGTTCGATTCCTGTCTGGGGCTCCAGTTAATATGTTAGGTGAGAGACCTGTCCTGAGTTGATTCAGGGCAGGTCTTTTTGTTGGCGTTACCTGTGCTCTCGAATGCGGCGAAGAGGTGGTTCACCTCAGTTTGGACCTAATACGTATAATTCTCCAATGTCCTTTGCCATCGGCCTCGACCGACTCGCGTCCCAAAAGTTTGAGCGCCTGCGCGGCAAGCGAGTTGGGGTTGTTTGCAATCAGGCGTCAGTGGATTCTTCCTATCGGCACATCTTGGATTTGCTGAGTGATGTTGAGATTGGGGCGGTGTTTGGGCCGCAGCACGGGCTATTTGGGACAACTCAGGACAACATGATCGAGTGGAATGGGGAGGGGGCTCCGCCTCGGTCCTACCCAACTTTTTCTCTGTACGGCGAGCATCGAGAGCCGACGGACGAGATGTTGAGTGGTATTGATTTGCTACTCATCGACTTGCCCGATGCGGGGTCACGTTACTACACCTTCATCTGGACCATGAGTCTCTGTATCAAGTCGGCAGAGCGGCTGGGAATTCCGGTGATGGTCTTGGAACGTCCAAACCCAATCGGTTCTGCGGTGGAGGGACCGGGGATTGCGGCGGGGTTTGAGAGCTTTGTCGGGCTACATGATGTGCCGATTCGGCATGGGATGACGATTGGGGAAGTGGCTCGGCAGGTTGTTGATCGTTACTATACACGTGCTCACCTGGAGGTAGTTGAGATGGAAGGGTGGGACCGGATGTTGTATACCGATCAGATTCCATACGCTTGGGTGATGCCTTCACCGAACATGCCGACGGTGGACACGGCAGTGGTTTATCCCGGCGGGTGCCTCTTGGAAGCAACGAACTTGAGTGAGGGCAGGGGGACGACGCGGCCGTTTGAGATTGTAGGGGCTCCTTTTATTGATGGCTGGCGGTTGGCAGAAGCGCTGAACTCACTGGGACTGGAAGGTGTGTACTTTCGGGCCCTGCAGTTTGAGCCGACGTTTAACAAGCATCACGGGAAGATTTGCGAAGGTGTGCAGGTGCATGTCTTGGATCGAGCCTATTTCCGTCCGGTGCTGACATACGGTTGCCTCATCAACGAGGTGGCGAAGCAGACGGGGATTCATGATTCGAGCCATGTGAAGCTGGATCGGTTCCAGGCGACGTCGGACGAGACTCAACTGCCGGGCTTCGCTTGGAAGCAGCCACCCTATGAGTATGTGTATGACCGGATGCCGATTGACATTTTGTCGGGAAGTGAAAATTTTCGTAAACTGGTAGAGAACGGGGGCAGTTTGAATCTGATCAAACGGTGGTCGATCGGTTAAATCATTAAATATCAGTGTATCTTAACAAATATTTAACACGGTTTGGTAAACTTATTGCTTAGAAGGAGTTGTCTAACAATTCGGTGCGGTGGGGAGAAGGATTTCCCAAGCTGCGCCGCAATATCCTCCCGGAATCATTAAAATGAAAAAGGCATTTACCCTTATTGAACTGCTGGTCGTCATCGCGATCATCGCAATCCTCGCCGCTATCCTCTTCCCAGTTTTTGCACAAGCTAAGGCCGCCGCAAAGAAGGCTGCTGGTATCAGCAACCAGAAGCAGATCTCCCTCGGAGTCGTGATGTACGCCGGCGATGCCGATGACATGTACCCACGAAACGATGACTGTATCGCAGGCTCAGCTCTGAACCCAGCTCTCAACACGCAGCCGTTCAACCCAACGGGTGCTGGTTGCTCCAGCAACGGATTCTTCTACCGAATGAATCACTTCTCTTGGCAGAAGTGGATCATGCCATACGTTAAGAACGTTCAGATCTTCCAGAACACTTCGCGCGGCATCAACAACACCAATACCCCTTCATGCGGAGCTTTCCCGCACGGTTCGGGAAGTTGGGGCGGTTGTGGACAGCTCACCGGCAGCTATTTGCTCAACACGGCTCTTACCGGTCAGTTGAACACATACAACCGAGCTCCAGGCTCCTCCACCATGAATCGAAACAGCTGGCTTGGTGGAAGCTTGACCGCTCTTCCAAACACCGCAGGTGCTGCTATCTTGATGGAGTCAGGCAACATGCAGATCGGCGTTGTGCCAATCGCTTACGGAACAGATTCGGTTTCGACTTCGGTGACGGTATTCCCGCCCGCAGTTCGAGAGTATTGGCAGCACGAGCTTGGCCTAGTCACCGCGGCTTACTCGCCGACGGCAGTCATCGGAAACCACGACGAGGCTCGAGCAGCTTTCGGTGGCATGATCGTTGGACACGCTGACGGATCGGCTAAGTACTATCAGTACGGCAAGTTCCTGGCTGCTACCCCAACTGCTGCTGAGTTTGGCGTTGCTGCTACTCCTGCTTTCGGATTCAACACCACAGCCACCAACCTCCGAGGATTCACCGGTGGAACAGTTGGAATGGGTGCTAACCCGAACCTGAACATCAACTACCCATTCTGGGCACTTGGTCAGTAAGGTCTGATCAACTGATCATAAAACACCCCGATTGTTCTCAATCGGGGTGTTTTCGTTTATACTGTCCCCCACAAGCCATGAAGCTCGCCGTTTGCATCATTCATAACCGGGACAAGAATCGGATCATCGACGAGTTGATCTCTGCGGGATTCAAGTTCACGATCATCGGTTCAACGGGAGGGTTTTTGCGTGAGGGGAACACGACGCTTCTAATCGGGACGACCGATGAGCAGGTTGCAACGCTCAAACTCGTAATTCAGACGGCCTGCCCGACTCGCGAGCAAGTCCTGAGCATGGCTGCCTACGACGCGAATCCAGCGGCAGCGTTTGTGCCGAGCGCGATGAAAGTTTCGGTGGGCGGAGCGGTAATGTTCCTACTTCCGGTAGAAGAGTTTCACAGCTTCTAGCGGCGGGCGGCGACGAGAATACGCTGCCACTTTTCGGTGAGCTTATCGGTATTCACACCGTTATGTCCGCGAGAAGAATGGACGAAGTAGCCGTTTCCAAGATACATTCCGGTGTGACCGATTGTGTTGCGCTTCTTCTCCCAGAAGTACAGGCGGTCTCCTGCGCGAAGGTCTTCAAGTCGGCGAATGGGAAGGCCAACCTTTGCCTGTTCCGCAGCGGTGCGGGGGAGGGAAATTCCAATCTCACCGTACAGCGATTTCACAAAGGCGGAGCAGTCGATGCCCCGATTGATGTCGTTTCCGCCCCAGACGTACGGGGTGCCTTTGAACGTGGTGCCCTTCCATGCGGCCTTGGCACGGCTAGATAGGTCAGTGACACGGGTTGCTTGGACCTTATACTCTTCCGGCAGGATTGCGACCTTGCTCGTGAGCATGTAGCCCCAGACATTGTTTGCCATGAGCACCTTGGTCCAGCGCTCGTTGTAGGCCTTGACCACAAGATACTGGTACTGCTTGGCTTTGTAAAACTTGCCGGCTTTGGTGCTTGCGCTTTTGTAGATGGAGGTTGGTTCGAGGGTTTGGCCATAGTTGCCAAGCACGAGTTCTTCGGCAGACGCAAAGCACGCCCCGGATAGCACCAGTCCAATCAAACCAACTTTCAACATATTCTCTAGCACTTAAATGATAGGCACAAATCGCTCCAAGTGGAGCAATTGCCTTAAGCATTAACGAGCGAAAGTGCTCGAAGGATCAATAAACCGTCATTTCCACCGAGAAGTTCTTTGGTTGCGCGTTCTGGGTGAGGCATCAAACCCAACACGTTGCCTTTCTCGTTGACGACTCCAGCGATATTGTCTACCGAACCGTTGGGGTTCTCGACATAGCGGAATGCGATCTGATTCTGCTCCTGAAGGCGCTTAAGTCCATCGGTATCGATCACGTACCTGCCCTCACCATGTGCAATTGGAAGCGAGATGGTCTTGTTCACGCCGCTGGTCCAGATGCTCGTTTGGTTGACGGCTTCGAGTTCGACATTTTTGCAGATGAATTTCTGTCTCTCGTTCTTGAGTAGGGCGCCGGGAAGGAGTCCACTCTCGGTAAGGATTTGGAAGCCGTTGCAGGCTCCGATGACGGGACGGCCCTCGTTGGCAAAACGAATAGTTTCCTGCATGATCGCGGATCGAGAGGCCATTGCGCCACATCGGAGGTAATCACCGTACGAGAAGCCTCCTGGAACGAAGACGGCGTCAAAGCCGCTGAGTGACCCATCGTTGTGCCACACGTACTCCGCCTGAACGCCGACATCCTCACGAAGGGCTTTCAATGCGTCTTGGTCGCAGTTGGAGCCAGGGAATTGGAGGACGGCGACCTTCATCCGATCACCTCGTAGCTGAAGTCCTCGATCACAGGGTTCGCGAGGAGCTTTTGGCACATCTCCTTGATGCGTGCTTCCTCAACCTTTTCGACCTCGAGGTGGATGAGCTTTCCGATTCGGACGTCGTTCACTTCTTCAAATCCAAGGTGCTGGAGTGAGGAGGTCACAGTCCGACCGGCTGAGTCGAGCAAAGCGGGCTTAAGAGTGACATAGACGCGAACTCGGGGCATGCCTTAGTTTACGCTAAACCGTCTGGCGGGGACTGTTTTGTCAATCCGTTTCAGCATCCCACAAAGAACCTCACCCGGGCCGAATTCGATGAATTCGGTCACTCCATCCGCGATCATGTTTCGAACGCTATCGGTCCAGCGCACTTGGTCGCGAAGTTGCTGCTCAAGGGTTTGCCTCCAGTCACTAGGATCTTCTATCGGTCTAGTGGTCACGTTGGCGTAAACGGGTTTGCCTTTTTGGAAAACGGCGTTGGCAAGGGCTTGGGCCATCTGGCGACTTGGCTCGGTCATGAGCGGGCTGTGAAACGCCCCGCTGACGTTGAGAGGGAGAACTCGTTTCGCACCGGCTTCTTGGAGCAGCGGGATTGCGCTCGCCACGGCTTCGACCGCGCCGGAGATGACAGTCTGCCCGGGGCAGTTGTCGTTGGCGACGACGACGATTCCGTCAACTTTGGCGAGGGTTTCGGTGATGGTAGGGATTTCGAGGCCGAGCACGGCTGCCATCGTACCGGGAGTGAGGTCTCCGGCGGACGCCATGAGCTCTCCGCGTTTCTGAACGAGTCTCGCTCCATCCTCGAGCGAGAGGGTTCCAGAACAGACAAGCGCGGCGTACTCTCCGATGCTATGTCCGGCAAATACATCCGCAGCAAACTCGCTTGCGGCATAGGAGGCAACGCCGACGGTGTAGAGAGCGATCTGAGCGTTGTTGGTGGCTCGCAAGGTCTCTTCGTCGGATTCAAAGCAGAGCTTTGCAACATCGAATCCAAGAGTTGTGGAGACGTTTTCGAAGACTTCGCGGGCAGCGTTCGATGCATCAAAAACGTCCTTGCCCATGCCTGGGGTTTGAGAGCCTTGGCCAGGAAAAATCGCGGCGATCATGTTGGCACTCAGTCTACCGTCGGGTAATCTTACTGGTTCATGAAGCTCCTCCGCACGCGATAAAGGCCCTCGTCATCTGGCGCCCTGTCCGCGCTCCGACTGCCCTAACTCATCCCTCGCATGCAAAGCTCTTCCGCCTTAGGCTCCCCAAAAGATGTCTTATCGATCCCGGATTTTCGCAATCTCTGGCTAGGTCAGGCCATTTCGCGCATCGGGGATGCGTTCTATTTCATCGGCCCATTGTTTGTCATCAAGCGACTCTTTGACGATGACGCGATGGTTGGCTACGTGGGTGCTCTAGAGGCACTGCCGTATCTGTTTCTTGGTCCGGTAGCCGGAGCGGTTGCAGACCGTATGGACCGAAAGAAGATCCTGATATGGTCGGACATTCTTAGCTCGATCGTGCTGATAGCATTTCTGATCTACCTGATGGTGATCCCGAGCGACCCGCCGCGCTGGGCGTTCTATGTTTTTGGCCCACTCTTGGCGACACTTAGAGTGTTCTTCTTCCCCGCCAAGAACGCGGTGATACCACGCTTGGTGCCGCCGGAGAAACTCATGGGGGCTAACGCCTTCAGTGCAGCAACGGATCAGTTTGCTTGGCTGATCGGGAATATGCTCACCGCGGCGCTTGGCATGGTTGCTGATCGCTACAGTCCCGGGGCCTTCCTAAAGGTGATGGTGATTGCGAACGGGCTTTCGTTTATCATCTCGGTTTACTTTTTGCTCAAGCTGCCGGAAGTGATTCCGGAGCGAACGGATGTCGAGGAGTCGAAGATGTTTGACGACATTGTCAAGGGCATCCAGTACGCGAAGAAGGATGAGGTCATCGGACTCTCGCTTCTCGCAAGCGTGGGGCTGGCGTTGTTCATGTCGCCGTTCTTTGTTGTCTATCTTTCGATCAACAAAGCTTGGTTCGGCAATAAAGCGGCGCCACTGGCGATTATCGAGAGCTGCTTCATCATCGGGATGTTAGCAATGAGCTTCATCGTTCCGCGCATGAAGTTTCATCGTCCTGGGCTAGCCTACAGCTTTGGAATTGCGGTCGCCGGAGTGATGGTCATTTTGATGGGGTTCTCCCCCATCTTTGCGCTCTATTCGTTCTGGAATCTACTTTGTGGATTTGCGATTGGCGCGGTTGACGTTCCGATGCGGACTTACCAGCAGCTCAAAGTGCCCGACGAGTATCGGGGGCGTGTCATGAGCCTCGGGAACCTGATTTGGATGGGCATCCAGCCGTTTGGTATGGCGGCGGGAGGCTCGCTCTTGATCATTCTCGGCCCGATTGGAATGCACGTCCTGATGGGTCTCGGGTTTACTCTGACGGGCCTGATGCCGCTATTCAGCAAGGCATTTCGAGATGCGACCCTGCCCGACATGACTGGGGAGCAGCTTGAGGCAGTGCTTGAGAAGAGCGAATTGGAAGAGGCAAATCTTTGAACCAGGGACGAGTTGGAGTTGACGAGAGCGGGAAGGGAGACTTCTTTGGGCCTTTGGTTGTGGCGGCTTGCTACGTTGGACCGGAACACTATGCCGAGCTGGAGGGTGTCAAAGACAGCAAGAAGCTGACTGATCTCCAGGCGTTAGCGCTAGCCGAGAAGATCAAAAAGGTCTGCCCATACTCCGTCATCCTGATGAATCCCGTTAAGTACAACGAGCTGTATCTCAAGATCAAGAACTTGAATCACTTGCTCGCCTGGGGGCACGCCCAAGCGATTGAGAACGTGCTTGAGAAACAGCCGGCCGACCTCATCATCAGTGACCAGTTTGCGGCCGGGGGAACCGTCGTCAAGTCAAAGCTCAAAGAGCTTGGACGCCAAGCCCAGTTCGTTTCGCGTGTTCGCGCGGAGTCGGATTTGGCGGTTGCGGCGGCCTCAATCTTGGCCAGAGCTGAGTTCTTAAAGAGGCTCAAAGGGCTGAGTCAGGAGTTTGGGATTGATCTTCCCAAGGGAGCAACGAACGTGATTGGAACCGGCAAGCGGTTCGTACAGATGCACGGTGCCGAGAACCTGGGGAAAGTAGCAAAAATGCACTTCAAAACATCTGCCCAGGTGCTTGAGGGCTAGGAATCCTTTGGTATCGAATCAGATAGGAGCCGTTCACTACCGTCTCATAAAGCACTCCAATTTGTTGCTGTAGAAGCTCGGCCATACATGAGTACTGAAAGGAGCCAGGTTCGAGTTGCATTGACGACGGCCAGGTTCGACCCTCGTCCCAGCTAAACCGAACCATTCCATTCTCTCGCTTCGTCTGGTGAACCGGATTACTGAACGCCAAAACCCCGCTGCCGAGCCGAGTAATTGACCCCTGACACACAGGATCAATCAATCGGGAATCAAAGGCCGCAGGCGAAAACGTCGCTCCACCGTCGTGGCTGAGCGATATGCACCGCTCCTTGCGCTTTGCCTGATTCCGGGCGTTGAGCAAGATGTCTCCGCTCGTCAGCTCCACCACTTGGACTTCGTTCGCGTTCATCTCCTCGGGCTGCTCGACTCGCGCGCCGCGCTTCCAGTGCCGCCCGTCATCGTCCGAATAGGCGCAGTAGACCCACCAGCGCTTGCCGACGCGGTAGTTGTAGGGCATGACAAGGCGATTCTTGTGCTTGCCGCGCACCAGGCGGATTCCGACACCTGGGCCGCTCGCGATCGTCACGGCTTCCGCTGGCTTAACTTCGGCAGTGATGTCCTTTGGAGCGGTCCAGGAAATGCCACCGTCTCTGCTCTCGGTTTGGAATCCCCGCACGACTTTGGGGCCACTGAAGCCCGCTTCGACATCATATTCGTGGGTGTCCTTGGGATAGTGCTGAAAGTGGAGGACGAGTGTTTGGCGGCGGTTCTCGACTACGCAGGGATTATTGAACGAGCCACCAAAGCCTTGGGATGGCGACTGGCAAACAGACATCTTGCCCCAGGTCGTGCCGTCGTCCTTCGAAATCTTGGTGACAATTGCATTGTTTGCGGCATCTGCCTGACTGGCTCTGGCTTCGGCAAACGCAATGAGTGAGCCTTTGGCGGTTCGAAAAAGGGCAGGGATGCGGTAGGTGTTAAATCCGCTTTCGCCAGAGGCGAAGACGGTGACTGCGGCGACGAGACCAAGCACCAGTTGGTTCTACCCGGCTGGGCTCAACCAGCTACAATATCCCGTGACTCTCGCGCGGATCATTTACAGCTTTGCCATTTTTATTGGCTCCGCTTTGCTGTTTTTGATTCAACCCATGGCGGCAAAACTGTTGCTACCGACTTTTGGAGGATCACCGGCGGTTTGGACGAGTGCGATGCTCTTCTTCCAAGTAGCGCTCTTGGGAGGCTATGCGTATGCTCACTACAGCAATCGCTTGCTGAACCCAGCGCGACAGAGATTCGTGCATCTCGCGCTCCTGGTTGGCGCGGTTGTCACGTTGCCGTTCGCGGTGAAGGTTCCAGAGAATGCTACGACGGGTTACCCTCCGCTGCTGGTTTTTCTGATGTTAGCAACCACGGTCGGACTGAGTTACTTTGCGATCTCAGCTGGCTCACCGACGCTGCAGCGGTGGTTTGCGACCACGGCTGATCCCGCGGCGAAGGATCCTTACTTCTTGTACGCGATCAGCAATGTCGGCTCAATGGTCGGGTTGTTTGCCTACCCATTCTATATCGAGCGGCACTTTAAGCTCGGAGAGCAAGCGCAACTGTTCCGGTTCGGATTCATCACGATGATGGTTGCACTGCTCGTTGCGGCGATTTTTGTTCGTCCGCAGCCTCAGGAAGAGGTTGCCCAGGTCGAGAAGCTTGAGCGTAAGCGGCTGCTACGTTGGATTTTGATTGCGGCAGCGCCTTCTTCCCTGCTTCTTGGGGTGACGAACACGATCTCCAGCAACATCGCCCCGATTCCGCTCATTTGGGTAGTGCCTCTGGCGGCGTACTTGCTTAGCTTTATCTTTGCATTTGCCTCGAAGCGGCTGGTGACGGCTGCTCAGCTGGCGCGCATTTTGCCTCTACTGGTCACTCCGTTAGCGTTTACCATTTGCATTGAGGCAACAGAGCCGTTGATGCCTTTGGCGATACTACACATCTCGGTCTTCTTGGTTGCGGCGTGGTTCTGTCACGCGCTTTTGTCGGAAGATCGACCAGATGCAGGGAACTTGACCCAGTTCTACCTTTGCCTATCGATTGGAGGCGCGCTGGGCGGTTTTTTCAATTCGATCATTGCTCCGGTGATCTTTCCAACATTCTTCGAGTATCCGCTCGTGATGTGTCTGATCCTGCTGTTCCGACCTCCAACCAAGGTGTTTGAGAAGCAACTCGGCTTGACTGCGTTCTTGGTGGTTGCATCGTTGATTTGGATGGCTGCGATTCGGTACATCGGAGCTGATCTTCAACCTAATCTGCGTTCAGGAATTGCTCTCGGGGTTCCGCTTGTGGCGGTATTCGCGTTAGTCGAGCGAACCAAGGTTTATGCGTTCGGGATGTTGGGTCTTTTCTTCGGTTCAATCGCGCTGGGAATCGCGTCGACCGGAAAGGTACTCGCGACTCATCGATCGTTTTTTGGAGTTCATAGGGTGGTAGATGGACAGGGCTACCGCCAGTTGATGCACGGGAACACGATTCACGGTCGGCAGTCTCTTGATCCCGCAAAGAAGGGATTGCCGCTGACCTACTACTATCCAACAGGGCCGATCGGGTCGATCTTTAATTCTCCGGACTTCATGTTTGATGTCCACCAGGTTGGTTTAGTCGGTTTGGGAGTCGGGTCGCTTGCGGTGTATGGTCGAGTTGATCAGGAGTTCACCTACTTCGAGATTGATCCGACGGTTTTGTATTTGGCGCGTGACAGTGGTCTGTTTTCCTTCCTCAAGCAGTCCAAAGCACGAATGAACTACGTGCTTGGCGACGCCCGGCTGACCCTTGCCAAGCAGCCAGACGGGAAGTATGGATTGCTCGTACTCGACGCATTCAGCTCGGATGCAATTCCGACCCATCTTTTGACCGCCGAGGCGATTCAAATGTACTCAAGCAAGCTTGCGCCGAGGGGAATCTTGGCAATGCACATTTCAAACCGCTACCTCGAGCTAGCTCCAGTCGTTGCACTCACCGCACGTGCGGCGGGTCTCGAAACGTTTAGCAACATGGATGCCGAGAACTCGGAAGAAAAAACAGACGGCAAGACGCAATCACACTGGTTGCTCCTCACCCGGGACCGAAGTGTGTTGCAAAAGCTGGTGAATGGAAACACGGTAGGACATCCTGAACTCAGAATGGGTCGAATCCGCCCGGGGATCGATTGGGCGGAGATCGATATCCCCGAGGCTGTGAAGCCATGGACTGACGACTATGTCGATGTTCTGGGTTCGTTCAAAGCGGGCGGAGATTAGTCGCGCTGGTAACCTAATAGGGTGACCCTTCTCGAAGCTCTCTCTTCTCGCGTGCTGCTTGGTGATGGGGCAAACGGGACTCTGCTAGCAGAGAGAGGATTTAAGAAGCAACCCTACGATCTGGCAAACCTTGAAGCTCCGGATTTGGTCTTATCGGTGCACCAGGAGTACATCGCCGCGGGGGCGGATTTTATTGAGACCAACACGTTCTGCTCCAACGCTTTCAAGCTCGAAGGGCGGGGCGTGAGCATTTTTGAGCTGAACAAGCGCGGGGCGGAGATCGCTCGTGAAGCGGCGGGGGATCGATATGTCATGGGGGCAGTCGGGCCATGCGGCAAGCCTCTTGCGCCTTTCGGGCATATTGAGCAAGATGTTGCGACCGCCGCATTCACAGAAATTGCTCAAGGCCTTCTGGCGGGAGGAGTTGACGGATTCTTCTTAGAATCTTTTGTTGATCTTGGCGAAATCGAGATCGCGGTCGCCGCGATTCGGGCGGTGTCAGATCTGCCAGTTTTTGTGAGTAAGGCGTTCATTGAGGACGGTGAAATGCTCGCCGAGGGTCTACCATCCCGATGTGCTCGGGAGATGAGCGCGAGCGGAGCAGTTGCGGTGGGGGCAAACTGTATCGTTGGACCTCAGCGGATGCTTGATCTTGTACGGATGATGGCTGAGGAGACCGAACTGCCCATTATCGCCTTCCCGACTCCGGGATTACCCCAACTCGTGAAGGGCGAGATCACCTACGACACTTCGCCGGATTACTTTGCGAAAGCGACAGCTCGCCTGGTCGAAGAGGGCGCGCGAATCATTGGTGGTTGTTGTGGAACAACTCCCGCGCACATTCGTGCGATGCGTGAAGTGCTTGATAAGGGCATCAAGGTGAAGCCTCGGACGGTTGTCACCCGAACTGAGAAAGAGAAGGAGGAGCTGATTCAGGCTTCACCGAGTTCGCTCTCGGAAAAGATCGCCGTGGGCAAGTTCGTTGTGGCAATTGAGATGGATGTTCCGCGTGGACTGCGGATCCAGAAACTGATCGCTGGAGCCAAGAAATTGAAGGAGGCGGGTTGTGACGTCATCAACATCTCGGACGGAGCTCGGGCGCGGCTGAGGATGAATCCGACCGCCGTCAGCACATTGATTCAGAACGAGGCGGGGATCGAAGCGACGATGCACTTCAGCTGCCGGGATCGAAATCTGCTTGCCGTACAGAGCGACCTTCTTGGTGCCCACGCGCTCGGAATTCGCAACATTCTAGCGGTCACCGGAGACCCGGCGAACATTGGTGACTATCCTTCGGCAACGAGTGTGTTTGACATCGATGCGATTGGGCTTTGCCGAATCATGTCTCGGTTCAATGAGGGTGTTGATCTGGCGGGATACTCGGTGGGAATGAAGACAGCGTTCACGATCTGCGCTGCGTACAATCCATGCGCAATTGACCAAGCTCTTGAGGATGACCGGTTGGCACGAAAGGTTGCTGCTGGGGCAACTCTGATCTACACTCAGCCTGTCTTCGACATCTCGGATGCACAAAGATCCGTCGAGGCTTGTAAGAAGCTTGGGGTCGCGGTGTTGGTAGGAATTCTGCCTTTGAGGTCGGCGCGGCACGCGGAGTTTATGCACAATGAAGTCCCGGGGATATCGATTCCCGAGGCGCTTCGGGCAAAGATTGCGGGAGCAGAATCCGATGAGGTTGCACTGGAAATTGGCATCGAAGACGCTCGCGAACTCTGCCGAGAAATCAAAGGTGCCCAAGGTATCTACCTGATGCCCCCGTTTGGAAACGCCGATATTGCGGCAAGGGTGATGGAGGCAGTGCGATGAACAACAAGAAGCTGTTAGCGGTTGCGGCGACCGGATTCTCTGCGTTGGGGAGTGCGGCGTTGATCTACGGCGCGCTTGTCGAGTCCAAGAGGCTTGTCGTTGAGAGATTTGATATCCCACTCTCCGGCTTGCCAGAGAGGCTCAATGGGTATCGCATTGCAGTGCTTGCAGATTTTCATATTGGGCATTCGTGGTCGGTGGAACTCGCGCAACGGGCGATTGATCTCGCACTTGACGAGGCACCGGATATGGTGGCTTTGGTCGGAGACTACGTTTCGTATTGGGATACTTCCTCTCCTGCGAAGCTAGGTGACATTTTGGAGCCCTTGCTTCTGATGAACGGCAACGTCGTTGCGGTGCCCGGGAACCATGACTATCGCAAGGGCTCACCGGAGATTCTGCGAATCATTTTTGACGAGCTGAACATTAAGCTCTTGAGAAACGAAAATTGGACGCATGATGGCATCTGCTGGGTGGGCGTGGACTCGCATAACGCCGGGCATTCAAATGTGGCAAAGGCGTTTTTGAATGCTTCTGACGAACCGACAATTGCGCTGTGGCACGAGCCTGATCTTGTTGACCAGATTCCTTCCGATGCCGCTTTGTTACAGATCAGTGGGCACTCGCATGGTGGTCAGTTCCGGTTCCCATTCAATCTGACCCCGATGACGTCACGAAATGGGGATCGCTATCGGGATGGGTATTATCCGGAAGCTTCGACCCCGGTGTTTGTGACGCGAGGTGTCGGGACGACAGGACCGCCTTCGCGGTTCTTGTGTCCGCCGCAGGTCGCGATTCTGACTCTCAAAGCCGTTTAAGCGGCGACGATCTTTTCTTGTGATTGCTTGACTTCGGGCATGAAGAACGCTAGGATGATCGCGGGGATGTAAAGGAATCCGGCGTAGTAGAACGTTTCTCGAGGGATCAGTGATGCGGCTGAGAAGGTGCCTGCGGCGGTAATGAGTCGACCCGCGTTGTAGCAGAATCCAGCGCCCGTGGTTCTTAAAAGTGTTGGGAAGAGCATCGGGAAATAGAGCGGGAAGGCACCAAACACCCCGAGACCGAAGAACGCCGCGGCGGAAATCCACATCTGCGAAGACGCCAGGCTACGCTCTTGTGAGAAGCCGAAGATGAATACGAACAGAGCTGCGGAGAGGGCAAAGATAAACCCTTTTCGATAACCGACTTTTTGCGTCACGAACGCCATGAAGAAGTTTCCGGCGATGTTGACTAGCGTAAACAGTATTGTTCCGTTGACTACGATGTAGTCCAGTTCGGCCTTTGGAAGCCCCTTGTTTTCAGCGTGGGTTCGGATCATTCCCGGCCCGAAGTAGAGGATAGTCCAAGCCCCGAGGAGTGTGATCGTGGACATGGCAAGCACCTTGAGGGTTGTTGGCAGGACCGCCCTTCCGAACAGCTCAGATACTTTGGGCATCACTTGCTTCGACTTATTCTCCAGCCACTCTTCCGGTTCGGGAACGGCTTTTCGAATCCACAGGGTGACCAGCGCAGGGAGTACCCCGATGAGGAAGATATTCTTGTACTCAACCCCAGCGAGGCCCCTGACTGTCAGCGCAGCTAGGATCATCCCAAACATGTATCCGCTTTGGAGAAGCGCGCTTGCCCAATGTCGGAGCCGGTTTGGCACGGTCTCGCCGACGAGAGCGGCACCTGCAGCCCACTCGCCCCCGATGCCTAATGCTGCGAGGAAACGGAAGATGAGCAGGTGCCACCATTCGGTGGCGAAGTAGCAGAGGCCAGTGAAACAGGCGTAAAAGATGATAGTCAGATTGAGTGTCTTTGTGCGTCCGAGGGAGTCTCCGATGCGTCCGAATACGGCACCACCGAGTGCCCAGCCAACGAGGAAGACCGCCTGGATGAGGGCTGCTTTATCCTTGACAGCCTGATCGGAACCCGGCAACTTCATTAGCCCAGCGACGAGGGGCAGGGCAACCAAGGTGTAGAGGAAGCCGTCAAGCCCATCAAAAGCCCAACCGAGCCAGGCGGCGAGGAAGCCGAGCTTCTTTTGCTTCCCGAATTCTTCCGTCGTCGACGTTGACGTCACGCGGAGATTATAACCTCAACTCCTAGAGAGCGGTGGTGTGAATCAGTCGTAACGTGACAAGTTCCAACGACGAAGGTGAGACTGCCTTCGTCTCATAAGATAACAATGCTACTTGCTGCCGTACTCCTTGCTCAAACTTCCGTGGAACTGACCAAAATTGGTTCGATTGAATCCAAGAAGATCAATGAGATGAGCGGGATTGCTCGCTCGATCCGGTTCCCGTATGCGTATTGGGTTCACAACGATAGCGGGGACAAAGCGCGGGTGTTTGCGATTGATCGGCAAGGGAAGTCGATCGGGGCGCATGAAGGGGTTGAGATCGAGGGGGCGGTTAATCTGGATTGGGAGGATATCGCGGTGGATGGCGACACGATCTATGTTGCCGACACCGGGAACAACTTGAACTTTCGCAAGGAGTTGACCGTTTATGCGATCAAGGACTTTGACCCGGTTCAGGCGACGACTTCGGCGGTGTTTCGCTCGTACCGTTTGATCTGGCCAGATCAGAAGGAGTTTCCGCCGGAGGGTGAGTGGAACTTCGATTGCGAGGCTTTGGCGGTGCGGAAGGGCACGATGTATTTTCTGACCAAGTGGCGGGATAAGAGTCATAGGCTTCCTGGTCAAGGGGCTGCCTTGTACCGGCTTCGGGGCGCCTCTCCGACAAAGTTGAATCAGCCGGAGAAGTTGGATACCAAGCTTGATATGGGCGGATGGGTGACCGCTTGCGATCTGTCGCCGGACGGACGGCGGCTGGCCGTATTGGTCCAGGCGCCTCAGCAGTCGGTTTGGATTTTTGATATGACGAAGGGGGATAAGGTGTTGTCGCATCCGCTGCGGCAGATCAAGTTCAAGGGTGCGAAGCAGTGTGAGGCGGTTTGTTGGGACGCAAAAGACAAGTTGATCGTCACGAACGAGCAGGGAGACTTGTTTGAGGTTGCGGCTCCCTAACCGATCGGCCGTTGGTCAATTCTTCTTGCTGGGGCTTTGCGCTTGGGTTGGACCTGCGCTGTACATGTTTGTCCCGTTTTCTCACGCGGGATTTCAAATCGAAAAGATTTGGTGGGCTTATGGAATCCTCGAGGGTTCGCTAGCATGGCTCTTCCGGCAACATTTCAAGGGAAAGCTGATTACTCAGCTAGCGAAGAGTTACTTGACAATCGTCAGTGCAGGCTGCATGATTTCTGGAGTTTTTGTGACTGCGCGATGGGTGGGGATTACTACATTTGAGCCAAAGTTGGTGGATGGCGGTTGCGAAATCGTCGGGCTGGAAACGCCTGTTCTGATGCTGCAGTTCGAACTAATCAATGGCATCTGCGCCTTGCCGACGCTCCGGTTTTTGGGATCCCTCACGGCTGGTGGTTTCTTCGTTAGTAGAAAGAAATCCGTATCAATTCGCGAACCTAGAGTGGTGAACCAAAAATAAAGCCTCGGGATAAGTATCCCGAGGCATCGGTGGGCGTTTCTATTTCCGGCTTATTCGTCGGCGAATGGGTCGTACTCGTCGGCGGCAGGAGCGGGGGCGTTTGAGGCGGCTCGGGGAGCCGCTCCACCAGCACCAGCGGCGTCGTCTCGAGGACGATCGAGGCCGTTGACGTTATCGGCAACGATTTCGACGGTCTCACGGTTGGCGCCGCTTTGGTCGGTCCATTTGCGGGTGTCGAGCCGACCATCAACCGAGACCAGGCGGCCTTTGGTGAGGTAGGTGTTGACGTATTCCGCGGTTTGTCCCCAAGCGGTGACTCTGAAGAAGTCTGCCTCGGTGCCGTCTTGCGCTTTGACGCGCTTGTTGACGGCAATGGAGAACGATACAACGCTCTTTCCAGTTGTGGTGGTTCGCATTTCAGGATCGCGAACCAATCGACCGATGAGAACAACGCGGTTGAGCATGGTTTCTTATGCCTCGACTGCGACAGCAACGGCTTCAGCCGGAGCGGTGACCTCTTCTTGCTTGACGATGGTGTGGCGAAGGACGTCATCGCTGATGCGCATCAATCGGTTTAGCTCGGCAGGAACGGTGCCGGGAGCTTCGAAGTGCATGATGATGTAGTTGCCTTCTTTGATGTCCTCGATCTCGTAGGCGAACTTTCGCTTTTCCCAGAGTCCAGCCTTGGAAACGGTTCCGCCGTTGTCGGTGACGATCTTGCTGAACTTGTCAGCGATCTTGGTGATGTCTGCGTCCTTCAGCTCTGGTCGGACGATATAAAGTGCTTCGTAATTTCGATTAGCCATTGTTCTCCCTAGGGTCTATCGGCCCGACTCAATCAAGGTCGGACAGAGAGGTAGACGAAGAGTATACCGCGACGTACGAAGAGGCCTAAACGATTCGGTTGTTACTCGAGAAACGTTCCGTTGACGCCGAGTTTGAAATCGTAGCCAAATAACTCGGCCGAGTGGCGGCACATGATCATTCGATGGAGGAAGATTTCGAAATACTCCATGACGGTCGCCATAGTGTTGTCAATCTCGAGAACTAGCTGGATTGTTCTCGCTTCGTTGTCCATCTCAACTCGGCTTTTTTGGACGGCGGCGTTGACACGATCATGGATGTCGTACGTTTCAATGATCGGATTCTGCACTCGGCTGAAGTGGACATCGCTCTTGTCAGCGATGATGAGGGCGGCAGATATAGTGGAAATGGGGAGTCCGCTTGACTCCTCGTGATTGCCGATCGCGCTGAGAATAGGGGCGATTTCGGCGGCGTCCATTCCCATCTCGTTTAGGATGACGAAAGCGATGCTTGCGCCATGCATGGGGTGATTTACGCGGTGAATGACATTTCCGATGTCATGGAGATAGGCGGCAATTTGACCCAGCTCAATCTCTCGCTCGTTTACCTTCAGGTTGTCGAGGATGTAGCGGGTAATTGAGGACACGACTCCGACATGACGGTGTCCGTGTTCGGTGTAACCCATGGCCCGCATCACTTCGTTCGCGCCATCGATCAGCTTTTTCACCTTCGGGTTCGCCTTCACTTCTTTGAGAGTGATTGGCTTTGGACTCAGAACGGAAAGATTCTCCATTGAACAGATTTAACTCTACTCGTATTTAAGAAGATCCATGGCGACGACGAGGTTGCCATTGGTGCGTTGCTCTTGTTTGACGATGCCTTTGCCCTTTTCGAACCACGTTCGGACTTCCATGTTGGCTCCGCCAATGGAAAGTTCGAGGATGGTTTGGACGAGCTCTGCTTTGTTTCCCGGGAGTTTAGTTGAACGCTGGCGAAGGATTGCGCCGGCAGGTCGTGTGATGCCAAAGCTCTCAATCTTGCCCTTCCACGTGTGAGCCTGGGTGAATGCGTCGCCTTGGCTCTTACTCTTCTGTGGGATCTTTGCGGTGTCTAACAAGGGGACGGGGACGGAGAATCGACAGTTGGCAAACTCAGAGACGATGAGCTTGGTGTCTTTCCACGCCATCCGCGATTCGCCAAGCGAGCCAACTATTCGCCAGCCCTTCGTTGAACCAACTGCGGTGGGCTCGACGACCCGAAGGGTTGAGATGTTGCGCTGGAATCCGGCCCTAACTTCGTATCCCCACTCTTTACCTTTCGCGAGGGGCATGTAGTCGCCGGAGCTGCTGCCACAGCCTGCGAGTGCGGCGAGTGGGATCAGGAAAGCGATCTGTTTCATGCCTCCACCTTTTCGAGCTTGGCCAGTTTTTGCACAAGCTTTTTGATGCCTGTCACGCCTGGGAAGGCTACGGTGACCTCGAAATCGTCTTTGATGGGGTTGCATGCGATGCAGACTCCGACGCCGAACTTCGCGTGCCGAACTCGATCACCGACTTGGAATGGAGCCTTTGCCGCGAAGTTTTGCACGGGCTTGGGGGGATCGTTGACGATGTAGCCGCCAGAGCGGGTGGGAGTGACGGTTCGGGCGGGACGCTCAAAGTTGCCGCCGTAGCCTCCGGGAGCGGCGTCGCCACGGAGATCGATGATATCGGCGGGAATGTCGTCGATGAACCTTGAGCGAGCGTTGAAGTTCGGCATTCCGTAGAGCGATCGGCGGTGGGCGTGGGAGATATGCAGCTCCTCGCGGGCGCGGGTCATGCCAACGTAGCAGAGCCTGCGCTCCTCTTCGAGTTCTGAATCAGAGTAGAGCGAGCGCGAGTGGGGGAAGACCCCTTCCTCCAGTCCGGCGAGAAAGACGACGGGGAATTCGAGGCCCTTGGCAGAGTGGAGAGTCATCAAGGTGACCGCGTTGGAGCCGTCTACGAGGTTATCAATGTCAGCAACCAGCGACACGCTCTCTAAGAACATCCCGAGGTTGACCTCTTCGGCGGTTTCGTCGAACTGAGAGGTCACGTTGAGGAGTTCTTGAAGGTTTTCGAGTCGGCCGAGAGCTTCCTCGGAGTGTTCAGCTTTCAGCGCATCAAGGTAGCCAGACCTGCTCATGATAAGCCGAAGAATCGGAGTGACAGGTCCTTGCTCCATCATTTGGACTGCTTCTTCGATGGCGTCGGAGAAGACTCGGATGGAGGAGGCTGCTTTCTTCTGCATGCAGGCTTGCACGCCCTGATCCTGGGACGCTACGAAGAGAGAGCACTGGTTGATGGCGGCGTATTGCTCCATCGCCTGCACGGCGGAATTGCCGATTCCACGGGTGGGAGTATTAATGACCCGCCGGAAGCTGACGTCATCCCTGGTGTTGTAGATGAGCCGGAGGTAGGAGATCATGTCCTTGATCTCGCGCCGCTCGTAGAATCGCTGTCCGCCGATGAGCATGTGTGGGATGCGGTTTGTGAGGAAGGCTTCTTCAACCACGCGGCTTTGGGCGTTGGTTCTGTAGAGGATGGCAAAATCGCGGAATTGTCGGCGACCGCTTCGGACGTCGCGAAGGACGTCGGAGGCGATGTTCATCGCCTCGTCCTGCTCTGTGCCGGACATGGTGAGGGTGATCGGCGCTCCGGTGCCGTTTTCGGTCCAGAGTTCCTTGGAAGCACGAGAGCGGTTCTTCTTGATGACTTCGTTGGCGCCAGTAAGGATGTTTTGGGTGGAGCGGTAGTTGCGTTCGAGCTTGATGATTTTGGCGTCGGGATAGTCGCTTCCGAATTTCAGAATGAGGCTAACGTCGGCCCCTCGCCAGCCATAGATCGACTGGTCGTCGTCGCCGACGACAACTACGTTTCGGTGGTGGGCCGCCATGAGGTGGACGATGTTGTACTGGGCAAGGTTGACGTCTTGGTATTCGTCGACCATGACGTGCTGAAAGCGCTTCTGATACTTTTCGCGAACTTCGGCGCGCTGCTCGAGGAGGCGATTGACGAAGTACAGAATGTCGTCGAAGTCAAGTGCGTTAGCTCTTTGTAGGGCTTCGTTGTAAGACTTGAAGATATCGCAGACGACTTGCTCGAAGAAACCCGCCGCACGTTCTTTGTACTGCTCAGGGCTCAGGAGTTTTTCCTTGGCTCTCGAAATCTCGTTGAGGACGGCTCGGGGCTGGATCGACTTGTCGTCGATGTTCTTCTTTTTGAAGATGTCCTTGATGATTGAAAGCTGATCACCATCGTCGTAGATCACGAAGTTTCGATCGATCCCAATGGCAGAGCCATCGATACGCAGGATGCGTGCGCACAAGGAGTGAAAGGTGCCGATCCAGAGTCCTTTCGCTTGTTCTCCGACGAGCGGAGTAATGCGCTCAACCATCTCCTTCGCGGCCTTGTTGGTAAATGTTACGGCCAAAATGCATTGCGCGGGGACGCCTTCCCTTATCAATCTTGCGATCCGATAGGTGATGACTCGCGTCTTCCCCGAGCCAGCTCCGGCAAAAATGAGCAGGGGCCCGCCCGGGTGGACGACCGCTTCGTATTGCTCGGGGTTGAGGGATGCCAAGTCGAGCGCGGTAGTCATGGGCATAAAAATTATGAACTACCCCGAAGAAACTTGCACTAAAACGTGACTTCCCGTTAGACTAGAGCGTCATACTCGTAAATTAGGGTTGGAGATTAAGTAGAGACGTGATGAAACGAGCAGTTTGGAGCATCATTTTTGGTGGAGCATCAGTTTTGGCAGTCGCCCAAGGCTCTTTCACCATTGTTCGCCCGTTTGACGGGTCAAAGGTTCGCGAGACGATTAAGGTCTTGATGCCAAAGAGCAGTGTTCCGGAAGGAACCGGCTACGTGGGCGTCTTCCTTGACGGGCAGTTCCGAGAGGCATTCGTTCCGAAGGCATCGAAAGATGGCAAGTACTTGGAATATTCTCTCAATACTAAGAGCATTGAGGACGGTTCACACAAACTTGAACTGAAACTCTACGTAGACTACAGCAGCCAGCCTCGCATCGTTGACACGAGTTCGGTTGATATTGTTGTTGCCAACAAATCGAGCATCAATGTTCCTGAAGATGGAATCAGCATGCGCTATGCATTCCGACCGGGCACAGAGTCGGTCTACCGACTGCGTCAGCGCCAAGTTGTCAACGTGATCAGCGAAAGCGATCAGAAGAAGGGCAGCGATCGTCCTTTCGAGATCAACGAAGAGGGTGAGGCAATTCGCCTGCTCTATGCCTGCGACAACGCTTACGCAAATGGCGAAGGTTTGATGAGATTGCAGGTTTTGGCAGACAAGGGGATCAACAACCGTGAATACGCCAAACTGACGACAACCGGCGCATCTGCAGCCCAGAAGTTCTATCCAGAAAACATGGCTCCGATCTATATGAGAATCACGTCCACCGGACGAGAGATCTTTGGTTCGGTTCCTGATTACTTCGGATTCGATGGAAATGTCGGTGGTGGAGACAGGCTTGGACTGTACGCATCCTTCCCACTTCCAGTTTTGCCGACCAAGAGTGTTCGACCTGGCGATACATGGCAAGCGGCCTTCCAGCAAGGTGCACTAGACCTTAATAAGAAGAGCGAAGTCAACACTGTCGTAACCACGACAATCGCTCGCGGTGAGTTCAAGGGCGTCGAATGGGAGCAGGGGCACCCATGCGCTGTCATCAAAAATTCAATCGCTCAAGGTAGCCCAGTCAAGGCGAAAGTTGGATCTCAGTTCCAAGATATTGCAGATCGAAAAGTGTCTGTCGAAGAGACCATCTGGTTTGCGCTTGACACAAAGCAGATCGTCCAGTACTACCGAGATATCACTACCGAAGGTAAAGCTGATTTTGGCTTCACCTCGGGCAACTCAGGTGACGGAGCTGGCGTTTCCGGACCGGGCGGCGGGTCGCGACCTTCGGGAGGACGACTTGGCGGAGGATCTGGAAAGGGGCCGGACGATTTCTCTCACAAGAAGGGTGGCGCTACTGGGCTTCTCCAAAAAGGAGGAGGGGCACGTCCTCCCTCTGGCGGCCCCCCACGTGGTGGTGGTGCTTCTGCTCCTGGAGTCGGCGCTGGAGTTCCACCACCTTCCGGTGGAGATGGAGGAGTTGGAGGAGCTCAAGGCTCACCAAGTTTCGTTCGAATTCGGTCACAGATGATCTTCACGTTGGAAAAGTAAAGGATGCTAAGGCGTCCAAATTGGAACTCCTCGGATCACGATCCTGAGGAGTTTCGACTTTCCCTAGTTGGTCACTTAGAGGAACTTCGTAAGCGAGTTATCCGTTCGTTGTTGTTTCTGATTGCTGGCTTCACTGTTGGTTGGTGGTTTTTCAAACCTCTGTTCTCGCTTCTCACTGATCGTGCGGCGGTTGCGGTTAACGCTACGCTCAAGCCACTTGGGAAGACTTACTCTGAGGTATCCCTCCATATGCCCGATTTGTTCTTTCTGAAGTTCAAATTCTCGGCGTATATCGGTTTAGTCATCGCCCTTCCGTTCATCGTTGTTGAGCTTTGGAACTTCATCGCTCCTGGGCTCAAGCCTTCGGAGCAGAAACCGTTCAAGCGATTGGCTCCCGCATCGGCATTTTTGTTCTTGCTGGGTGCGTTTTTCGCATGGCTGGTTCTCCCACAGGCATTTTCTTGGTTTGCGGCCTATATTGTCGAATTCTCTGATGTTGCGATTACCCAGGAAGTGGGTTCAATGGCGATGCTCTCACTGAAGACGCTCCTTGCTTTCGGAATTGGCTTCCAGCTACCCCTCGTTGTCTTCGTACTGGGAGCACTCAACTTGCTCTCTGCTCAGACTTTGATGAAGTATTGGCGACATGCCGCGGTGGCAATTTTCTTCCTGGCTGGGGCCATTACGCCATCGAACGACCCGGTTTCGATGCTTGCCATTGCGATTCCCATGACGGGACTGTTTGCGATCAGCGTTGTCGCAGTGAAACACACGCAGAAGGGGCGACCTCCAGAGGCTTTCCTTTGGTCGGATCCCGAGGAACTCCCGGCGGGTAATGACTCCGTTTGAGCACGAAGTTCTTTCGAATCAAATCGTCTTCACCCACGAAGTGCCTTCTCGGTTACCGGTTTTTGGGGAATGGGGTCGGCTTGACCCTCGACTTCTCGCTGCACTGCCTCAAAGACCCTATTCTCACCAAGCGGAAGCGGTAGGGGCTGCGCGATCAGGCAAGGACGTTCTTGTCGTGACAGGCACCAACTCGGGCAAATCGCTGTGCTTTCAGGTGCCTGCTTTGGCGGCTTGCATGGAAGAGCCTCTGGCTCGAGCTTTGTTCATCTATCCCACCAAGGCGCTTGCCCAAGATCAGGCTGCGCGGCTCCAGAAGATGGGGATCGACCTTGGAATCCGGGTTTCAACTTATGACGGTGACACCCCAAAGTCTCACCGATCTTCGATCCGCAATCTGTCGCACATCGTCCTGACGAACCCCGATATGCTGCACACGGGGATTCTGCCAACACACGCGCATTGGACGAAGTTTCTGAAAGCGCTTAGGGTGATCGCGATTGATGAGCTCCACGCCTACCGGGGTGTGTTTGGTTCGCATGTTGCGCTGATTTTGCGGCGGCTATTGCGGCTTTGTGCGATGCATCATAACCGACCGCAGATCATTGCGGGGTCGGCGACGATCGGGAATCCCGAGGAGCTCTTCGTACGGCTCTGCGGGCGAAAGCCAGTTCTGGTGGATCAGGACGGGTCGCCGTCTGGGAAGCGGTCAGTGATCTTTCTGAATCCTCCCCAGCTGCCTTCGGGAGAGCGGCTGAGCACTAATATCACGACTGCGGAAGTGGTGTCGTCCCTCGTTGAGACGGGTGTCACGACTTTGGCCTTTAACAGGTCTCGCGTTGCGACGGAGTTGGTTCTTCGCTACACCCGTAAACGGCTCCCTGAGGCACTCCAGGGGCAAGTGGAGAGCTACCGGGCGGGTTACACGGCAAGGGAGCGGCGACAGATTGAGCAGGACTTGCTGAAAGGGCGACTGAAGGGCTTGTCGGCCACAAATGCTCTTGAATTGGGGATCGATATTGGATCGCTCGACGCAGTGGTGCTGAACGGATATCCCGGATCGGTGGCAAGCTTCTGGCAACAGGCGGGACGAGCAGGACGAGGGGATCGGGACGGGTTGGCGATCTATGTTGCGGGGGATAATCCGCTGGAGCAATATTTGTTGTCGCATCCCGAGCGCATTCTAGATAGTCGGTCCGAGAGTGTTTCGATTCAGCCCTCGAATCGGTCAATTCTGTCGGCCCAGTTGCTTTGCGCGGCACACGAGCGGCCTATTTCGCCAGTGGAACTGACGGAGTTCGTTGATGTAGCGCTAGATGTTGCCGAAAACATGGATCGGGCAGGAGAATTGACATTTTCGGGTGGGCACTTCTATTATCCGGCGTACGATCCTCCGGCGTTGAAGGTGAACATTCGAGGGGCAGGGCGAGACTCCGTCACTTTGCGGGTTGGGCAAGAAGAGATTGGGTCGATGGAGTACGAGCGAGCGCTGTCGCAAGCCCATACAGGGGCGATCTACTTGCACCGAGGGGAGCCGTTTGAAGTTTTGTCTTTGAATTTGGAGACGAAGAACGCTGAATTGACAAGATTTACTGGTAACTACTACTCACAAGCTCGTGTCCAATCAATGCTTGAGCCGCAAACTGCAATCAAATCCAAATTGGTCTATTATTTGGCAGGATGTCGAGTGACCGATCTCGTAGTTGCATATGCTAAAAAGTCATTCGATGGAGACACAGTTTTGGATGTCGTCAATCTTGACCTTCCTGAAGTTTCGGTCGACACAGTTTGTCTTCGCATCGACCTTCCGCCGCTTGATTTGGATGATACGTTGGACCGGCAGATCGGCGGGATTCACGGGGTAGAGCACGCGATTCTCGCGCTAGCTCCGCTGTTTGCCGGATGTGACCGTGGCGACATCGGCTCGGCTTGGTTTACACACTTTGTGGATACGGGTAACCCGGCAGTCTTCCTCTTTGACCGAACCCCGGGTGGAGTGGGGATTGCAGAGTTGCTTTATGATCGAGTTGAAGACTTGGTTCAGGCCGCATATGATCAAGTCAAGAACTGCCCCTGCGAGTCAGGATGTCCGAGTTGCTTGCTTCTCGCTGGGTGCGAAGTTGGCAATGAGCAACTGGATAAGTCCGAGGCGATGAGTTATCTCGCCAAACTGATTTGAACTGGATACCCAAGCTTGAGGGCGCGAACGGATGTGAGTGGTGTCAAGAGTTTGACTCGTTCGTTTGAGAATGTTGTTTTGAGTCGTGTCAAGCCGGGCGAGTTGGGGATCACGGTGGACTCGACGTCTTGCTGAATCGACGCGACGCGTTCGTAGCCATCAAAGCTCCACCGGTAGAAGCTGCCTTCGTAGACGAGATACGCGGTGAACTGCCAGCCGACCATCGCGCCATTTGGGAGTGAGAGGGGGTCTTCGATCACTGGGCCGTCGATGAGGCGTTCAGAGCTTAGTTGAGCGTCGAGGGAAGTCACAGTGTTGAAGCCGGTTAGCTCAAGGAATTGTTTGGCGGAGGGGCGGCGGCACTCCATGCAGGGACGGTGTCCACCGGCAAGAGCGGTGGCTTCGTCCATGAAGAAAAGCTCGGTGTACTTTCCGGGTTGGAAAAGCGGACGCCTTCGATCTTTGAAGGACAACTCGCAGATGATCCAACGGTCAGTCTTCTGGAGCCACTTAATGTTTCCGTTACGGTCGTGGAGACAACCCCGGTTACCAAACCATGCTCCACGCTGTGGAACAGCGTGAAGAAGTTTAAACGGGTCAACGCGGTTTTTCAGTGGCATTCGATCCCCCCCCAGCCCTTCTCCTTAGCACCGTAGTGAAAAGGAGAAGGGCTTCAGAGTTATTTCGCAGATTTCAAAAGCTCTACGACGGCTCTTTCGATCTGCAGATCTCGGCCTTCCATCCAGGCGTTGGGATCGAACCAGACGGTGTGGTCCGGGCGGCGGCCACCGTTTTCAAGGTTCTCACCGTTGACGGCATACGCTCCGATGACTGGCATGCGAATTGTTCCGCCGTCCCACATGGAGGCGGCTCCGGTTCCGATGACGTAACCTGGAGTGCGTTCGCCAATGATTGGTCCGAGTCGGAGCTTGCGGAAGCCTTCGGTAATGACTTCGGCGTTGCTAAACGAGAAGGTGTTGCACATCAGTGCAGTTGGGAGCTCCAACGCGTCGCCGCGGTAGATATTCTCCGAGAGCTTCAGACCAAACTCACCGCGCGTGGTTCTGATGAGCCATGGAGAGCGAATAAGCGTATTCAGCACATCCACCGCAGTTGAACCTCCACCGTTAAAGCGGACGTCAATGATGAGCCCCTTTCGGCCCTCGCCCTGGGTGCGAATCTCTCGTAGGAAGCGGTCGAGACTTGGTTTATCCATCGCTTGAATGTGGACATAGCCGAGTTTGCCTTCGCTGAGCTTTTCGACTCTGGCTCGGGTTTCATTGACATAGTTGTCGTAGTCCAGCGCCGACCGAAGGGCGGAGGAAGAAGGCTTGATCGTAACGGTCTCAAACTTGCCATCTCGTTCGACCCGAAGGGTGACCTTGCGGGATGCCTTCTTATTGAGAAGTTGAGAGAACGAGGATCCGGCGACCTTCTCGCCATCGACTTCGACGATCTTGTCGCCGACCTTGAGCATCATTGAGGGATGATCGGCGGGTGAGTTCGCAATGACTTTTCCAACCACAGCCGCTCCATCTCGGGCTAGGGAGACTGGGTCAAGGTCGATTCCGAGGAATGCAGTCGAGTCGGTACCGGTGCCGGGGTAATCCATGGGAGGGGCAGTTGCACCCAGGTGCGAAGACTCAAGCTCTTCCATCATCTCGCCCATCATTCGGTAGAAATCAGCGCGGTCGTAGGCGAACGGCACCAAGGCGGCGAACTTGGTTTTGATCGCCTTCCAATTCTTACCGTTCATCTTTGGGTCATAGTATTGCGAGTCAAGGGTCCACCAGATGTCCTCAAAGAGCGCTCGTTCTTCCGCCTTGGCGTTCACAGTGTAGCTTGCGCTCATTGCGATGGGGGCGAGGCTAGAAGCTGGCCCAGCGACGTTGATACTCGCCATCGTTCCGGCGTTGAGGACGTACAGCTTTCCTCCGCTAAGGAAACCACCTTGGATTCGGACTCCAGTCGTAGCGGTGGCGATGAGAGTGGACGCCGCTCCAGTGGCAGGATTGATCTGAGCCAATCCTGCTTCGGTGAGGGCGATGATGGACTTTCCGTCGGCGGCGGGAATTGCTCCGCCGCAGCCGGTGGTAGTCAGTCGTCGGAGTCTAGCCTCGAGGTTCGGTTCGTAGACCTTAACTTCGACAGTGGGCTTGTCCTTCTTCGTGGTGTCATCAATCTTGTCGAGATCATCCTCGGTAAAGGCGATGTCAGCGGGGATGAGATCAACCACATAGAGATCAGCTTCGTCGTACTCGGGCGAAATGAAGAAGAGTGATCGACCATTTCCTGTGAACTGAGGGACGCTGACCGAACCACGTTGGGGCCGGTTGACCATTTTTGCAATGGTCGTTACCTTGCCGCTTTTCACGTCAACGATGGACACCAAGGTGCGCCGACCTTGGATAATGCTGACCGCAAGGTAGGCATTATCCGGCGACCAACTGACGAGAGGGGTTCCTTCGTAAGCATCGTTGAAGTTCGCCTTGAGGAGCGTTCGCATCCCTTTGCCTTCGTTGTCAACCAGGCAAAGCTCGGTGGCACCTTTATGGAAGGCGACCATTTTGCCGTCGGGAGAGACGACTGGACACATGGTGTCAGTAGCTTCATCAGCAACGAAGTCTCGTGAGACGCCTTCAAGGTTCACCTGCTTAATGCGACGCCGACCCTTCTCCATGGTCGTATAGAGTCCAGTTTTGGAATCGAGCCAAGTGATTCCGTAGTCGCGGCCAGTGTTGCTGACGACTCTTCGGGTGGTTCCGCCTTTCTCCGGGAGGAGGAAAACATCTCCCCTTGCCGCCGCAAGGATTCGTTTTCCGTCGGGGGAGACCGAGAACTCGGAGATTCCGCTCGCAACGTTGACTTCTTGGAGTGGGTTCGTGCGGTCATCGGCTGGGACTTCGATTTTCAATTCCTTTGTTTGTCCATCGAGGGTGTCAAGAACGCGCAACTCAGATTCGAATTCGTAGGCGATGAAGCGGCCGTCTCGGCTGGACGACGGATTTCGGCTGGATCCGTTCGTGTGTGTGGTTAGCGCCTTGTCGCCCTTCAGGAGTCGCCAAATGTTCGGCGCTCCACTTCGGTTTGTAACGGCGATGAGGGAGCCATCGGCTTGAGGGATTGGGAACTGGTCGGTATTCTCGTTGTTGGTCAGCCGTTTGTGGTTGCTAAGCGGAACGGTATTATCGGCGACCCAAATCTCGGGAAGGGCTGAACTGATCATGCCCATCTTTTGCCACGCCGTCTCGCGGTAAGCGCCTCGGTTGTAGAAGACCTTAGAACCATCTTGCGAGAGGCTCGGGGAGAAGCAAGCTTCAAAGGGGTGGCTTGTCAGGCGTTGAAGGTCACCACTGGCAACTGGAACTCGGAAAATATCACCACGCGACCAGAGGGAGGTCGATCCGTAGATGAATCGTCCATCTGGTGAAACGGCAGTAGGGAGTTCCGAGGATGAGTCGAACGTGATCCTTCGCAGGTCGCTTCCGTCTGGCTTCAGAGTGAAGATGTCGGCACTGCCGTAACGTGAGGAGGCGAATGCAAAGCGCGAGCCATCCGCAAACCAGACGGGTCGGGTATCCGGAGACGAATGGACGGTGAGACGAATAGCTGTTCCCCCGGTTCGAGGTACGGACCAAATATCGCCCTGCCATGAAAACAGAATCGTCGAGCCGTCTGGCGAGATGGCCGGGTACTGAATCCTTTTGATCTCCTCGGCCATTGCCGAAGCGGAGACCAGGGCGAGTGCGCTGAGGGTAATCCTACAAAGTCGCTTCATGCTCCAAGTTTAGCCGAAGGCAAATAGAAAAGGGGGCGAACCGCTAGGTTCGCCCCCAATCCTTTGTCCTTAGTCTAGTTTAGAACTTGACTGAGAACTGAGCTCCGATGAAGGAACCCTTGGACTGTCCAGCAAGGTTGGTGGACAAGTTAGGAGTCGTTTGGACGTCGCCAACTTGGTACCACAACTTGAACATTGTGCTTGCACCCATGTCGTAGCCGAAGCCAAGAGTGGTGTACTTGAACGAGTCGTTGTTGTAGAAACCGTTCTTGAACTTCGTATCTTCGTAAGAAGCCATGAGAGTCCAGTTCGAGTTGATCTTGAAGTTCGCACCGAAGGTGGACGACTCGACTGCACGGTTACCAGCACCGCTCACCCGATCAAGGTTTGCAACTGCTCCGCTGAGGCTAAGGTTGTCCGAAACCTTGATTCCAAGGTTGAAGTCAACACCCTTAACGTCGTTGACGTTTCGGTAGAAGCCGAATCGTCCCCAATCGCCAGGAGCCTGGTAGTTAGCTTCGATGTTTCGGTAGTTTACGCCGAGATCGAATGAACCAGCGTTGTACTTCAGACCGTAGTTCTGTCGCTGATTGTTTCCGTTGCTGTTGTCGGTCTTGTTGTTCTTGAAGGAACTCTTACCAACTCCACCCATGACTGAGAGGTTGCCACCGAGTTTGTAGTCCAGGTCGATGCCGTAGACTTCATTTCGGTTGTAAAGAGCACCAGCAGTTGTTCCGTTGACACCTGGTGTTCCAGCAATTGCTGTGTTACCGTCGAATGTAGCGAGAGCTGCGGTGATTCCACCATTGTCGCCAAGACCGAACTTCAGGACTGCGCCCATTGCTCGTGCAACGTTCAGAGAGTTTGCACCAGGCTGACCAAACTCTTCAGCACCGATGGTGATTCCCTGAACTTGGGTTCCACCGAGGTTTGCACCACCGATGTTACCAAGGAACAGACCAAGCTTGGTGTTGCCACCGAAGCTGAAACCAGCAGTGATACCATCAAGAGCGAATTCGCCGTTGTCGTATCGCTCGTTCTCGAAGAACGAAGTGGTGTCGAGTCGATGCATGACGTAAGGGCTGATCTTAACGCCTTGTCGACCGATCTTTGCATCGAAGTTCATTCCGACCAAGCTGTCGCTGAGGTTGGCGTAGAGTTCGTGCAGGTAGATGTTGGTCGGACCATTCTGTCCGTATGCAAGACCTGCGTTTCCTGCGGTTCTCGACTGATCGATGAATCCACCGCCAGCACCGAGCATGTTGCCAACAACCAGGGTTGCCTTAGCAGTGTCGGTCTTCAGGGTGAGAGCGAGCTCGTGGTTGACGCCGAGGGTATCGATGCCAGCACCGGTAGCCGATCCGCCAGCAACTCGGTTGTCCTGGTTGAGCAGTGCGTTACCAGCTGAACCCTTGGATCCTGCGGAGACGAAGAAGTTGACGTCGCCACTGATGGTGACGTTGGGCTTCTTGTTCTCAAGAGCCTTGACGCGAGCGTCCATGTCCTTGATGTCCTTCTTCATTGCTTCGACGTCGACTCCGAGTGAGCTGAGCTCTTTCTCGTAGCTGGAAGCCATCTTCTTGAGCTGGCTGACATCGCTGCCCCATGCCTTCATGGAAGCCACGTCGCTCTGGAGAGCCTTGAGGGCTGCCATGGTCGTGGTATCGCTGTTTCCGCCGGCCGCTGGCTTCATCGCGTTGACTCGAGCTTCAAGAGCTTCGATCTGCGAATTGAGGCCGTCGGTGACGTTCTTCATGTTCTGGTAGATCGCGTAGAGAAGGGTTGCCATCTCGTAGCGGGTGATGTTCTTCTTACCATCGAAGTTACCGTTTGGATAACCGGTGATAATGCCTTCCTTCTTCAGTCGGGTGACTGCTTCGTAGGCCCAGTGGGTATCAGCGACGTCTGGGAATCCTTGTGCGAACGCTGGGGTTACCATTGCGACGCCGAGAACTGCCGAGAGTGCATACTTGAACGTTTTGTTCATGTTTCTTCTTGTTTCTCCGTTTTAGATTTTCGACACATTCTGCATTCTCTGCAGATCTAATCGGAGCCGGCTCTCACACTTTCCTATGTTCCTTGTGAGTTCCAAGCTGTTCAACTTCAATCTGCTCGGTGCGCTTCCTGCGTCTGTTGACTCGGAATGAGTCAATTTCATTATCGCATACGCATTGTGGTAATGCAAGAGTTTGCAGGTTTTTGTCGATTCTTTTGACATTTCTCGTGCGTCCGAATACAATTCTATTGCTTTGAATGACGCTATCGTTCAGTCGTGGGAGATTAACTCCAGCTCAACTTGTACCTGTTAGAGGCTGTTCCCAGTGACCAATTGGGCATCAAGCTCGAGAAGGGTAAGACTGTCGCGGGGAATTTTGCCCATATTCACAATGTTCGCAGAATGTGGGTTAAGTCAGCGGCGGTTGACCTTTACGATGGGATTTACAAGCTAGAAGATCCTTCTCGACAAGAACTATTGGATGCGCTGCCCCTGTCGACGGAGGCCCTCAGTGAGATCTTTCGTCGAGCGGAAACTCCTGAAGGAAGGGTGAAAGGGTTTAAGCCTCATGCGTCAGCCTTTCTGGGTTACATGGTTTGTCATGAGGCTTTTCATAGAACATGCATTGAAGTGGCCTTGAGGCAGGCGGGGCATCCGCTGTCGGATAAAGTTGCGTACGGACTATGGGAGTGGGGTGTAAGATAGTGCCAACCATGCGCTGGAGCATTTCGATTCTCGCCCTTTTCGCCGTTTCCCTGTGGGGTTGTGGATCCTCAGGATCGGAAGATCCCAAAGATGGCGACTCGTCATCAGCACCAAAGGTTGGCTCGGCAAAAGCTCCGACCGGAAAGATTGAAGTTCAGTCATTCAAGGGTGGTTATGGAATCGATTTCTTCCAAACTGCCGCGAAGGAGTACACGACGAAACATCCAGGCACTGAAATCTCAGTTGATGGCAACCCTCGCGTTTGGGAGCAGTTGAAGCCTCGGTTTGTTAGTGGCAAAGTGCCGGATCTCACTTTCCCGGGTTGGGGAATGGACCATTGGGGGCTTGCCGAAGAAGAGCAAGTGATTGCACTTGAAGAGGCACTTAAGACTCCGGCATCAGATGGTAAGACGCCTTGGGGTGAAACATTCGATCCGGCATTGCTCAAACTGGGGCAGCTTGACGGAAAGCAGTGGACTCTTCCGTACTATGTGATCCTTTACGGCTGGTGGTACGACCCCGAATTGTTCAAGGAAAACGGTTGGACTGTTCCCAAGACCTTCAACGAACTGCTTGCAACGAGCGAAAAAATCAAAGCTAAGGGCATGGCGCCGATCACTTTTCAAGGGCAGTATCCGTTCTACATGCTCTGCATGATGATGTTGCCATGGGTCGTCAGCGAGGGTGGACAGCCTGCACTCAGTGCCTGCCAGAATCTTGAGCCGGGCGCTTGGAAGTCGCCGAGCGTGCTCAAGGCGGCTCAGATGATTGCGCAACTTCGAGACAAGGGGTTCTTCGAAAGCGGGGCGGTGGGGATGAGCCATACCCAGGCTCAGGCAGGATTCTTGAATAGGAAAGCCGCCTTTGTGCCTTGCGGTACTTGGATTCATCCGGAAATGAAGGATAGCTGGCCAAAGGGTCGCAAGATTGCCTTCATGTTGCCTCCGACCGTCGATGGTGGAAAGGGTGATCCGACAGCGATCCAGGTTGCGATCGAACCTTGGATGGTTCCTGCCAAGGCTCAGAACAAAGAGCTTGCGATTGACTTTTTCAAGTACATGACTTCAGTCGAGAAAGCGAAGCAGTTCGTCGAAGAAAAGGGCACTCTGATGGCGATCAAGGGAAGTGCGGATGGTGCGAAGCTGCCTGATTACGTTGTAGAGCCTGCTCGAATTTACGGCGAGAGCAAGGACGTGTGGTCTGTGCAATTCCGCAGTTGGTATCCGGCCATGTTCAAAGAGCTAGAGAATGCCACTACCGCGCTAGTTAGCGGAAAGGCGACTCCTGAGGAGTTCTGCGAACGGGCAGAAAAGGCTGCCCAAGCGACCAGAGACGACGAGTCCATCACGAAGCACAAAATCTAACTTCCGATGACATTGGGGTGCAAGTGCCGCCCCGGTATTTATAACGAGATACAATATGGAGGCATGTCGCTCGTTGCCTCCATTTCTTCTGAGTCGGTTGTTGTGGAACCGGGAGCGACTGCCCCGCTGACCGTCGAGATCGAAAATCAAGGTGAGGCAGTCGAGAATGTCGAAATCGGAATTGAAGGAATCGACGGAGAGTGGATTGCGATTCCGGTCCCTTCAGTAGAGATCAAACCCGGGGAGCGGCAGAGTCTCAAGATTTTCTTCAAGCCTCCTCGTCAGAGCGAGAGCACAGCTGGCAACTTTCCGTTTGTTGCAAAGGTTCGCTCCTTAACGTCTGGCGATCAGAGAATCTCACAGGGAATTCTCACGATCAAGCCGTTTCACTCGATCACGCTTGAGCTCACCCCAAAAAAGGGATTTGTTACCGCGACGAAAACTCAGAACATTTTCGCCGCAAAGGTAATGAACATGGGGAACTCGGAGCATGCCGTTCAATTGATGGCAGACGATCCTGAGAACTCATGTGCTTACGAGTTTGATGATGAGCTGATCACGGTTGGGCCGGGGCATCAGCGAGAGGTGGACTTTGCGGTTAATCCCAAAAAAGGTTCGCCCTTAGGATCACCGAGGCTGATTGGATTCGCGGTTACTGCTCGAAGCACGACCACGCCCGGCGTGGTCGCCTCAAGCCAGGCTCAGCTTGAAGTTCGCCCTCTACTGACTCCTGCAACGATCATTGTCTTTTTCATCATGTCAATGCTGGCACTCACCGTTTGGTTAACCCAGCCCAAGAAGCCTGAAGTTACGATCGATCTGCTGGCTGGTTCGGCGAAAGTGACCCAGGGAACCAAGGTTTTGGTTCATTGGGTCGCTTCCAATGCCTCAGCTGTCAAACTCGTGGCGGGTGGGAAGGCGATCGGAGAAAACTTGCCCCCAGAAGGAACACAGGAGGTAGAAACGCCACTGGTCGGAACACTTACGATTCAAGCCGTAGCGTTTAGGGATACTCGCCAAAGTGAGGTTGCAACCATCACTTTGACGGTAGAGGCCGCACCAGTTTTTCCTGAGCCAAGAATTCTTGAGTTGAAGCCTTCACTGCCAACGGTCAACAAAGGTGAAAAATTCACCCTTAGCTACAAATTCGACCCTGCGGTCGTAAAGGCCAAGCTTGGTCCTGACAATATCGACTTGGACCTCCGACTCAATACTATCCTCATCGAACCGACTAAGTTGGGCGAGAATGAATACACCGTCGTCGCAGAGAACTCCGCTGGGAAAAGCGTCAAGAAGACGTTTACTGTCCAGATGATTGAACCCGTCTTGGTGAAAATAAACAAATTCGAAATTTCGCCATTGGAGGTCGAAGAGGGCGGAAAGGTGAGCATGAGCTGGCAGGTCGAAAAGGCCTCGAAAATCGAGTTTAGTTACACTGGTAGCCAGCCCTACTCGCTTGATCCGGCAGGCACTACCGAAATTCCAGTTGTGGCGAAGACAACATTCACACTCAAGGCAACTGATGCCAACGGAAAGAGTGTTACGAAGACGATTACAGTACAGGTCAAGAAGCCAGCGGATTCTAACCCAACAAGCCCCAGCGACTCGGGTGACCTGCGGGGTACAACCGGAACGACGGCGACCAGCGGAGCAACCACAGGAAGATGAGGGCGCTACTTTCAGTAACAGACAAATCAGGGATCGTCGATTTTGCAGGAGCTCTCGTTGAGAGAGGTTTTGAAATTTTGAGCACAGGAGGCACGGCGAAGGCTCTTCGCGAGGCAGGCTTGCCCGTTACCGACGTTAGCGACGTCACCGGGTTTCCAGAAATGCTGGATGGGCGTGTGAAGACATTGCATCCGATGGTGCATGGCGGACTCCTCGGAGTGGTCGCCAATCCTGAACACGTCTCTGCGATGCAGAACGCGGGCATTGAACCGATCTCGATCGTGGCGGTTAACCTGTATCGGTTTGAGGAAACCGTGTCAAAGCCACACGATTTGAATCAGGCGATCGAGTCGATTGACATTGGCGGACCAGCGATGATTCGTGCTTCCGCGAAAAACCACGCCTCGGTGGCGGTTGTAACAGACCCTGCAGATTACGCCCTCGTCTTGACCGCCATTGACCAAGGATCTCTGTCCGAGCTCCGTCCAAAGCTTGCGGCAAAGGCGTTTCGGCTGACGGCCTACTATGATAGTTTGATCTCCCGCTACTTGTTTTCCGCCAGCGGGCAGGACGAGCTAGAGAGCGAGCTTTTTGCCCTTGGACTCCGGAGAGTTCAGGCCTTTCGCTACGGTGAAAATCCACATCAGCAAGGTGCGCTTTACATGGATGGACTGGCTCAGCCGGGTCTTCCCCAAGCGAAACAGCTTTGGGGGAAGGAGTTGAGTTACAACAACATCAACGATTCCGTTGGTGCCTGGGAGTTGGTTGGGGACCTTCCTCCACTGGGTTGCGCAATCATTAAGCACGGTAACCCATGCGGGGCTGCGACGAGTGGTTCATTTGGACAAAGCTATTCACTGGCTCGAGCGTCGGATCCGATTTCAGCATTTGGCGGAATCGCCGCTTTCAATGGTGTCGTGGACGTCGATGCCGCTGAGGCAATGACGGAGAAAGGCAATTTCTTGGAAGTCGTCCTTGCCACACGTTTTACAGACGAAGCAGTGGAGATATTCAAGAGTCGATCGGGGTGGGGTCAAGATGTCCGGCTACTCGAGGTCGTACTTCCTGAGCGTCGCTCGTTCTTGAGCGTTAAGGCAATTCGGGGTGGCGCGATTATCCAGCAGAGCGACGAGGATCCAGGTAACGAGTGGCGTGTTGTCACTTCAATCGCCCCGACACCCGAGCAGATGACCGCTCTCAGGTTGCAATGGGCCATCGTTCAGCACGTTAAGTCGAACGCCATCGTTGTTGGGAACGCGACTCAACTTTTGGGAGTGGGTGCAGGGCAGATGAATCGCGTTCAGAGTGTCCGCCTTGCATTGGACCAAGCTGGCGTTGCTTCGACCGGTGCGGTGCTTGCAAGTGATGCCTTCTTCCCATTTCCAGATTCAGTGGAGACGGCCGTAGCTGCCGGCATAGCGGCAATTGTGCAGCCCGGTGGTAGCAAGAAGGATGAAGCCGTGATTGCACGGGCAAACGAACTCGGGGTCGCGATGTGCTTCACCGGAACTCGCCACTTTAATCACTGACCCCTTGGCAAAACTTGTAAAATGGTGTAACCTAACTTTCAAACCTTTGCATCCAAGGAACTGACTATCATGAGCAACACTGGCGCCGGACCGAATCCTCAAACAAATTTGATCATTTCGATCGTAGCACCGGTCATTGCACTGATTGCGATCGCGGTTTTGTACTTTACAAAGCCTACGCTTGTTCCAGAAGCGGCTCCGGCTGCAGTCAATACCACAGCGGCTAAGTTGCCGGATCCCGGCGTCCAGATGGGCAACGCTCTGCCAGGTGCTGGCGGAGGAGCTGCCGGCGGAGCAGCTGGCGGAGCAGCGGCACGCGGTGGTGGCTTTACTGCCCCTCCCCCCTCAGCTAGTGTTGGCGGACAAGGTGGTGGTCGTCCTCCGAGTGGTGGACGGTCAGTCGGTGACGGAAGCGACTAACGTCTTCAATCTGTCAACGGTTGCAGTTCAGACTCCTTGAATAAAGTAAACTCCCTAGGCTTGACGGTCTTGGGAGTTTGCTTATGTCTGCGCCTGTTGTTCTTAACGTTGGATTTTACAACTACGTGCTGACCGACAAGATTATCGCAATGGTGAGTACGGAATCGGCTCCGATGCGGCGCCTTGTGCAGGGTCTGCGACAGGCCGGAAAAGTGATTGACGCCACGCAAGGTCGGAAGACCAAGTCTGTCGTTTTCACGGTGAGCGGAGATGTTGTGCTGTCAGCAATCTCGCAGGAGACTCTGGCTCGCCGTCTTGCTGAAGTGGGTCACACTCCTGACGATGCCGACGAAGCCGAAGAGTAGTTTGAGATGAGTTTAATGCGCACGCTTTTTGGCAGGTTTCACCGAGATATCGGTATTGACCTCGGTACTGCCAACACGCTGGTGTATGTAGCTGGGCGGGGAATTATCCTCAGAGAGCCGAGCGTGGTCGCGGTAAGCCAGGACGATGGCAAAGTGATCAAAGTTGGAGCTGAAGCAAAGCGGATGCTAGGTCGCACCCCGGCAAACATCGTGGCTGTTCGCCCATTAAAAGACGGGGTGATTGCAGATTACGAGCACACCGAGGAGATGCTGAGGCACTTCATTGGTTCTGCGGTGAGCCGAGGAGCGTTTCGAACTACCGTTGTTGTCGGAATCCCCTCCGGCGTTACCGAAGTCGAGCGGCGGGCAGTGATTGAAGCGGCGCGCAAAGCAGGAGCGACAGCGGCGTATGTCGTCGAAGAGCCGATGGCAGCAGCTATTGGAGCGGGACTTCCTGTTGCGGAGCCCAGTGGATCGATCATCGTTGACATCGGTGGTGGTACGACCGAAGTTGCAGTGATTTCATTAGGTGGAATAGTTTCCTCAAAATCAGTTCGAACCGCAGGTGATGAACTGGATGAGTCAATCATTAGCTATGTTCGGCGGGCGTTTAACCTTGCAATTGGGGATCGAACGGCTGAACAAGTTAAGCTGCAAATTGGCTCAGCTTTTCCCATGGAGCAGGAGATGGATATGGTGATCAAGGGGCGCGATCTCGTTACTGGGCTCCCCCGCTCGGCGGTCGTGACGTCAGAGGAGATTCGCACGGCAATAGCAGATCCTATCCGAGAAATCGTCGATGCTATCAAGCTTACGTTGGAAGCCACTCCCCCCGAGCTTGCCGGAGACGCAATGGAAAGAGGTATTTATCTTGCCGGCGGCGGTGCTCTCCTTCGCGGTCTCGATAAGCTCATTTCCCGCGAAACCCTCGTTCCCGTCCACATTGCGAACGATCCTTTGAGCTGCGTTGCCCTTGGCACTGGGATCATTGTTGAAGAAATGAACGAAAACGCTTTGATTCGCAAAATGCTTGAGAGGTCATCCCAGCCGTAAGAAAAGAAAAGCCCACCCGCCCAGCTCTTTGGTTCTTGGGATTGTTGATCCTAGGGTTTGCCGTTTCATACGTGCAATCTTCACAACGAAAAGCCGGAAAGACTAGTCCTCTTGATCTTGTGGTGCGAACCGTTTGCCAACCGGTCGCGATGGTTTCGAGTCAAACCTACCGCGCCATTTCAGGTTTTCTCTCAGGGGCGGTTCAAGGCGATAAATTTGCGCTCGAAAATGAACGACTGAGGCGACAATTGGATGCGCTGAGTCTCTATGACGACCGCATCAAAGACCTCGAATTCCAAGTTGATTCACTGCGTCAACTCGCAGATCTAGCGAAAAGCTACGATCGACCAAAGGTTCTGGCAGATGTGATCTACTACTCTGCGATCGAAGATCGAGTCACGATTGCCGCAGGCAAGAATAAAGGCATTGAGCCTGGCATGGTTGTTGTGTGTGCTGCAGGTCTGGTTGGTCGTGTGCAGACCGTGGCGCCAAGTGAGTGCCAGGCACTTCTTCTTACCGCCCCCACATTCCAAATTGGAGCGACTGCGCTAGGATACAACCCAGCCCCCTATGGTTTGATCCGAGGTGACGACACTGAGACCCTGATCCTGGGCTTTCAGAGTGAGCAACCTCCGGTGAAAAGTGGGGATATTGTTGTTACGAGTGGGTTCTCGGACAAGCTTCCTAGGGGGATCCCCCGGGGCATCGTCATTGGGCGAGTCCTGAGTACAGAAACGAGACCAGAGGTGGGTGCGTCGCGGGCAATTGTGTTGCCAAAGGTCAATCCTGGAAACTTGCGCGAAGTGGTGATCCTCAAGTGAAGAATCGAACTTTGATCTGGGTTGCAATTCTTACATTCTGGATATGCGGAGGACTTAATGAAGGTCTTGCAAAAGACATAGCGATCTTTGGTGCCCAGCCAGACTTTCTGCTGGTCGCAACAATTGTGATCAGTATGCTCTCGGATATGCGGGGTGCCGCGATGGCCGGATTCACAGGCGGCTTCTTTCAGGGGGCGATCACCGGTGCAAACATGTGGCAGTACATGGTGACCCGGTTGCTTGTTGGTTGGATTGGAGGATCACTCATCGAGTTGCGATTTCAACGAAACCTAGTGATCGCCGCGATGGCTTGCTTTGTCGCCACGATTTTCTCCGGTGTCCTCTTCTTGTTCTTAACTTCTCAACCGAACATACTTGGGAGTCTGAGAGATACACTGATATCTGCGATGTACAACGCCGTTATCGCCGCTCTGGTCTATCCACCAGTGGAGAGGCTGTCCGGCGTCAAAGCGAGACAATAACCATGAGTGCACACCACGACGTCCTCGGCATGGCCCGCGAACAGCTCAGCGTAGCGGCCAAGTACCTTGACCTTGATCAGGGTCTTCACCAGGTGCTTTCCCGCCCGATGAGGCAGCTCATCGTCAACTTTCCGGTTGTTTTGGATAATGGCGAGGTGATGTGCTTTGAGGGATACCGTGTTCAGCACAACTCCTCCCGAGGACCAACGAAGGGTGGAATTCGATATCACCCTGATGTTGATGTTCATGAAACTACCGCCTTGGCGATGTGGATGACTTGGAAGTGCGCCGTGGTCAACATCCCCTACGGCGGTGCAAAGGGCTCAGTCAAGGTTGACACGAAGCAATTCAGCCGCCGCGAAATTGAGAAGCTGACCCGTCGCTACGTCACCGAAATCAACATGATTCTTGGCGAGCGAAGCGACATTCCCGCTCCGGACATTGGCACTAACGCCCAAACCATGGCTTGGATCATGGATACCTTCTCGATGCAGAAGGGCTACACCGTGCCGGGTGTTGTCACCGGAAAGCCTGTTGACCTTGGCGGCTCGCTCGGGCGAGTTGAGGCGACTGGTCGAGGCGTAATTGTTGCGACGGAAGAAGCTGCGAAGACGATGAATATGAACCTGGGTGGCGCGAAAGTGGTCGTTCAGGGCTTTGGTAATGTTGGCGCAACAGCGGCCAAGATCGCCGAAGAGCATGGCGCAATCGTAGTTGGAATCTCCGATGCGGTTGGGGGCATCTACAATCCCAAGGGACTGCCGATCGCCGAATTGACAAACCGCTACGCCGGCCGGGAGGGCGGAATTCAGGAGTACAAGGATGCTGAAAAAGTCACGAATGCTGAGTTGCTTGAACTCGAATGCGACGTTCTCATTCCCGCCGCGATCGCATCTCAGATTCACGATGGTAATGCCAACAAAGTAAAAGCCAAGCTTCTTGTCGAAGGAGCTAATGGACCTTGCACTTTCGAAGCGGACAAGATCCTTCATGACCGCGGTGTTCATGTCGTTCCTGACATCCTGGCAAACGCCGGTGGCGTTGTTGTCAGCTACTTTGAGTGGGTGCAGGATCTGCAGAACTTCTTCTGGGAAGAGGATCGCGTGAACGACCAGCTCACCAAGATCATGAAACGAGCATATAGTCAGGTGGACGCTACTATGCGGCAGCATAAGACGGATATGCGAACTGCTGCGCTGATCATCGGTGTCAAGCGGGTTGCAGACGCAACCGTTCGACGCGGAATCTTCCCCTGATCTGAATCTTTACCCCCTCTCGGCATCCAGAGGGGGGAGTTTAAACCGCCCTAACTCGGTTGTTTTTTGGATTGTGTTCTAACTCGACAAGTCCAATCGCTTCCATAAGGGGCGGGACGTACATGCCGAATCGTCCTCGAAAGCCCTTCTTTTGACCGTACCATCCGCCAACAGGATTGGATGCTGATCTTCCCCAAGCCTCGACTGTGCCAGGCTTCGCCTCCTTTTGCTCGTCAGCCGAGCCTAGCTCCATCCAATCGCCGTGCGTCTTTAGCATGGTGTGGCAGTCTTCAAGGCATCTCCATAGGTAATGAAGAGTGGTTGAGCCAACTTTGCAGACCAGAATATCTCCATCTCGATACATGGTGTATTCCGAGGTTCCGGGCGCCGTTTTGAGCTGCCAAGGAGATTCTTTGGTGCCAATCTCTGACATGGAGCCATCATATCAGGCTTCCAATGGTTGGTCAAGTTAAGGTTGCTCAAGTATCCTAGATGGATGCGTTTTCAGGATCAGGTCGTGATTGTTACCGGAGCTAGCCGTGGAATCGGGCGAACGATTGCCGAGGCCTTTGCTGCCGAGGGGGCCAAAGTGGCTTGTATCGCGACCACGCTTGAAGGAGCAAACAAGACGGCAGAGGCAATTGGTGGCAAAGGTTACGCGTGCGATGTGTCGTCTACAGCTTCGGTAGAAGAGGTCTTTGCGGCGATAGCAGCTGACTTAGGCACGCCTTCGGTACTGGTCAACAACGCAGGCATCACTCGGGATACCTTGATGCTTCGGATGAAGGACGACGACTGGGATCGCGTACTCGAAGTGAATCTCAAGGGCGCCTTTATAACTTCGCGGACAGTTGCTAAGCCGATGATGAAGGCGCGGTACGGGCGGATCGTCAATATCACCAGCGTGATTGGATTGCATGGCGGTGCAGGGCAGGCGAACTATGCTGCGGCAAAGGCAGGGCTGATTGGGCTTACGATGACGATTGCTAAGGAGTTTGGTTCACGAGGAATCACCTGCAACGCAGTCGCGCCGGGTTTCATCGAGAGCGACATGACCGAGGCACTGCCACAGGAGTTTAAGGACGACGTGATGAAGCGAGCTCCGGCGGGTCGTCTTGGGACTCCTGCAGACATCGCTCCCGCGGTGTTGTTCTTGGCTTCGTCGGATGCCGCTTATGTGACGGGCCAGACCTTGACGGTGGACGGCGGGCTGTTTCTTTAAGTAGGATTGGAGTCGAAATCGGTCTTGATATGTCAGGAAAAGTCATGACATTGGATCGTGCCACTTAGGGTCGGTTTCCCTAGTTAGACCCTGTTACCAGAGGCAAAAAGGCACTAAATTAATAGTGTCATGGACCCAAAAGGATTGATCTTAGCCCTCAGCATTATCGCCGGAGTAGTGATGTACCAGGCGACGAGTTCGACCGCTCACAAGTACAACTTCGAGCCCGATGCTAACAAGAAGTTTTACGTTGCCAACCTTGCCGACGGCGTTGACGCGGTTTCCGTATCCACCGGTGGTGGAGTCACCTCGCAAGCGGTCAGTGTTGCAAGCCCTTCACTCCTGCTCGCTCAGCACAAAGTTGGCGTCAAAGCCAACCCCAAGACGGTGAGCTACAGCGTGACTGGTTCTAACGGCAACTTTGATGTGAAGACCGACGAGACCAAGCTTGGCTACCACAACCTTATCGTCACGACCCGCACTCCTTCGGGAGACAAGGTTGAGGCAAAGACTCTGGTTGGCAAGGTTCAGCCGATGCTTCAGGTTGTGGTGGATGCCCCAATTAACGGCGTGAGCAACTTTGACGTTTACGTTACCAAAGCGGGTTCGCTTGACGGAGCTAAGCCGGTCGCATCCTATACTGAGTTCGGCAAGGTTGTGGAGCTTCCTGAGGATACGATCAAGTCAGGGTTTAACTACACGATTACGCTTACGAAGGTCGGATCGACTGAAGTGTTGAGCCAGGTCAAGAGCGATACAGGGTTGAATACGGGCTGGTATCGACTTCATGCTTTCACCCATAAAGCTGGTCAACTTGTCCAAACGAAGTTCGATGTCGATGCTTGGCGCAGCTAAGCAATCCTGACAAGCAGAAAGGGCACACCAGTCGGTGTGCCCTTTCTTGTTTTTGCTCAACGTATCTGAAGTTTAGTTGCGGTGTCGGAACGTGATTCGACCCATGGTGAGATCGTAGGGGCTGAGTTCAACCTTAACTCGGTCACCAGGAAGGATTCGGATGTAGTGCATTCGCATCTTTCCGCTCACGTGCGCAAGAACTTCCATATCCCCTTCGTCCAGCTTCACGCGGAAACGCGCGTTTGGAAGGTTTTCCAGAATTGTGCCGTCTAGCTCAATGCCTTTTTCCTTGTCCGACTGATCGTTTGTTTTGGGTTTATAGTGCCTTCGTCGAGCCATGTGGTTTTAGTTTACCGCTAACGTCAGTTTTGCACCTTGCGCAAGTACAATGCAGTCGGGATCCGGGTGGCTCTGTTTACTAGGATTACCATGAACCGAAAGTCTCTTCTCCTTGCTCTTCCTTTTGTAATGCTGGTCGGCTTTGCCTCGCGCAGAGCAGCTTTGCAGCAGTACGACATTCAAGACCCGAAAGGCGCGAATGGGTTTACATTTGCGATGGTGGATGGGCTAGAGCCAGTTCATGGTCAGGGGAACGATGTTTCTGGGTCAATCATGTTGGATTTGGAGAGCCCGGAGAAGTCGAAGGGGAAAGTTGTGATTGGCATCAAAGCTCTGAAGCTGACCAGTGAAGTCATGAGCAACAACATGATGGGTGAATGGTGTTTGGATGCTGAGAAGTTCCCGACGGCGACGTTCGAAGTGACCTCGGGCAAGGTGAAGAAGGCGAAGAACGGCGAGTTCGAAGGGACGGCGACCGGCAATTTGACTCTTAAAGGCATCACCAAGTCCATCTCGGTGCCGGTTTCGGCTCGGCTGGTGAAGGGCGGGGTGAAGGAGCGGTTTGGCGATAAGGACGGAGATCTATTGATGTTCAACACCCGCTTCTCGTTCAACCGCTTTGACTTCGAAATTGGCAAAGCCGTGAAGGAACAGTTGCTGAGCAATAAGGTTGAAGTCAGCCTGAGCTGCGCAGGCATGCTTTACCGCTAACCTGGATCGTGGCCCCGAAAACAGACAAGCCCCACCGTTAAACGGTGGGGCTTGTCTGTTTTTGTAAGCTTCTGCTTAGGCTTTGTGGATCGCGTGACCCATGGCGTCTTCGAAGGCTTCGATGACGGCTTCGGCCATGGTTGGGTGGGCGTGGATGACGGTCTCCATCGACTCCAGAGTCGCTTCGTGGACGAGGGCGACGACGGCTTCGTGGATGAGGTCGGTGACGTGTCCGCCGATCATGTGGACGCCGAGGATTTCGCCGTACTTCTTGTCAGCAACAACCTTAACGAAGCCTTCAGTTTCGTTTTGAGCCATCGCCTTGGCGAATATCATGAACTTAGAGCGACCCACGACGACATCGTAACCTTTGGCCTGGGCTTCGCTTTCGGTGAGACCACATGAAGCGACTTCAGGCGAGGTGTAGACCGCGTTCGGAACGAATCGGTAATCGAGCTTCTTCGGCGACTCAGGGTGGACTATGTTGTGGACGGCGGTAAGACCCTCCTGCTGCGCAACGTGTGCTAGCTGGATTCGGCCGGTGACATCGCCGATAGCCCAAATGTTTGGAACGTGGGTTTTCAGGGTGTCGTCGACGATTTCGATTCCACGACGGTGCAACTTGACTCCGATACCTTCAAGGTTCATGCCTTCGGTGTTGGCCTTTCGTCCGACGCCAAGGAGAACAACGTCCGCTTCGATAACTTCCTCAGCGGTGCCTTGCTTAACGGTGACCTTCCAGCCAGTCTTGGTCTTCTCGGCTTTCTCGATGGTCGCGCCGGTCTTGACCTTAACGCCTTGCTTGGTGAGGTTCTTTCCGAGTTCTTTTCCGAGCTCCTCGTCCATGACGTTGAGGAGGGTAGGCATCATTTCAACGAGGGTGACCTCGGTTCCGAGGCCGTTGAAGACGAAGCTGAATTCGCAACCGACGGCACCGCCGCCAAGGACGACCATCTTCTTAGGAACGAACGGAGCGTAGACCGCCTCATCGGAGGTCCAGACTCCAGCGTCCTTGCCGCCTTCGAGGCCAGGGACTGGGATATGAATGACGGACGAGCCCATGGCGAGGATGAAGTTCTTGCCTCGGTACTTGGTCTCCTTGCCATCTTCGCCCTTAACTGAAATGGTGTTGGCGTCAACGAATTTGGCAAAACCCTTAACGTGGTTGATGTTCTTCTTTTTGAAGAGGAAGCCGATGCCGTTTCGCTCGGTCAGGACGATCTTATCCTTGCGGGCCATCATTGCCGGGAAGTCCATCTCGGCGTTCTCAATCTTCTTGAGTCCAAAGGTGTCGGCATGCTTGGTCTTATGAAGCATTTCGACGCTTGCAATCATCGCTTTCGAGGGGACGCATCCCCAGTTAAGACAGGTTCCACCAAGCCACTCTTTCTCGACACAGATGACTTTCAGTCCTTCCTGGGCGGCTCGAATGGCAGCGTAGTAGCCACCAGGGCCGGCTCCAATCACGATCAAATCTGCGTCGAACTGTTCATTTGCCATTGCTTGAGTTTGCTCCTGGGTCTCGGGGGCACCAGTCGTTTTTAGGCTGGTAATTGCATCGATGATGGAAGAAGCGGGGGTCGGCGTTTGGACAGCCGGACCGCTTGTCAGCTCAACCGCTGAAGGCTCCTTGGAGTCGTTGATTCGCTCACTCATCGAGCACCGCGAGGTGAACTTGATTTTACCCATTTGCGGGGAAAATCACCGATGTGTAAAGTTCCACTAGCGAAACGGGCGATTTACCGATAAAATGTCAGAGCCAGCACCGGCAACGTTGCCATGACCCGACACCTACATCGCCTCCTTTTTCTTGTGACGCTGCTTTTGGCCTCGGTAGCCAGCTATGCAAATGTCACGACGCTGAGGTTTAGCGTTTGGGATGGCGACAAAGCGCTTGAAACCATCCGTTCGCTTGTTGTTGAGTTTGAACAGCAGAATCCAGACATCAAAGTGAAACTGGAAAACTATCCGGATTACAACCTATATCACCAGAAAATGTTGGTGACGTATGCGGCAGGGGTTGCACCTGACGTGGTGATGATGGATCCGCAGCACTTTCAAGCTTTGGCGGTGCGGAAGGCACTTCTACCTCTGAATCCGTTCTTCGAGCAAACTCCTGGGTTTGACATCAAGGAGTATTACAAACAGATCGTTGATGCTCACTCCTACAAGGGAGTTTGCTACGCGTTGCCCAGAGACATCGCGCCAATGGGTCTCATCTATTACAACAAAGAAATGTTCAAGAGGGCAGGTCTGCCATACCCGACGGGTGATTGGACCTGGGATTTTAAGATTCGTCCCGAGCTCAAAGAGAAGGATTTTCTGTGGGTCTGCGATCAGTTTACGAAGAAGAACCAGGAAGGGAAGTACGTTCAGTGGGGTTACACGCCGGGTTGGCCGGGCCTGTTTGCCGACATGATTGTTTACGCAACGGGCCTGCTCCCTTACGACAACATGGAAGAGCCCACAAAGGTATTGGTTGGCACTCCAGAGTATTCGAAGGCACTGCAGTTTGCTGCAGACTTCATGAACAAATACCATTACGCACCTTCGGTGACGGAGCAGAGTTCGGCGTTTGCAGGAGCTACTGCGCAAGCACTCTTCGTTCAGGAGCGAGTTGCGATGTTTCAGAACGGGATTTGGGAAGTTCCCAATATCCGCAAGATGCTGAAGCCCGGCTCAAAGGAGTTTTTTGAGTGGGACGTCGCCATGGCGCCAGCATATGCGGGCAAGGACGGCAAAAAAGTACTTCGATTCCCAACGGGTGGCTCAGGTTACGGAATCATGAGCACGACGAAGAACAAAGAGGCGGCCTGGAAGCTGACAAGATTTATGGGCGGGGAGCCCGGAATGATCGCCATGGCGAAGGCGGGGATTGCCCAGCCTGCTATTCGATCGCTTGCCATCAAGCCGGGACTGTGGGTTCCAGGGCCATCCACTCCCATTGAGGAACAGTACCCTGCAAACCGGATCGTGACGGACCAGGCGGTCCCTTACGTTCAATTCCCGACGACTTCGCAGTACTACCAGGCGATTAATGACCGCGTTGTCAAAGGACAAGAACTCATTTGGAACGGGCAAAAGACGGCAGAGGCTGTGATGTCGGAGAATGCCGTGGACGCCCAGACGAGGCTCGATTTCCTCCGTAAAGAAGAGAACTTGCCGCCTTTTAACTGGCCGCTGGGAATCGCGATATGCTCGATGTTATTCGCAGGGATTGTCTTTTGGATTTACAAGCCGCACTTTGGGCATAAGCTCACCGAGCTCGAACGAGGGGAGACACGCTCGGCGTACTCTTTCTTGTCACCTTGGATTATCGGGTTCTTAGTCTTTACATTGGTGCCCATGATGCTTTCGCTCATGATGGCGTTCGCGAACTGGGATATGATTTTGCCGGCGCAGGCTAGGGGATTTGGCAACTTCAACGAGATGATCAACATTGATCCCTCGTTCTGGAAATCGCTGAAAGTGACGACCATTTATGTCGTCTTCTCGGTTCCACTTGGCATCATCGGTTCCATGGGCCTCGCGTTGCTGTTGAATCAAAAGGTCAAAGGAGTCTCCCTCTTTAGGACTCTGTACTACATTCCCTCGATCACGTCTGCGGTTGCCGCGTCGCTCATCTGGCTTCGGGTATTCAACGCGGAGAACGGAATGCTCAATTTCTTCCTGTACGGGCCGAATGGGAACTGGCCGATCGGCCGAATGCTCAGTTCGTGGATCATGACCGATCCTTCGAAGCCGGTTGATTGGATGGCGACCGAAGGAACGGCGCTGCCGGCACTGATCATCATGTCGCTTTGGGGTGTCGGTGGCGGAACGGTCGTGTTCCTCGCGGGACTTCAGGGCATTCCGACTTACTACTATGAGGCCGCGACCTTGGACGGAGCGGGAATCATGAAACGGTTCAAGGCGGTTACGTTGCCATTGCTGACGCCGACGATCTTCTTTACGCTCATCACTGGAATGGTTGGCGCGTTCCAAGCATTCACGCAGGCGTTCGTGATGACCCTCGGAGGACCTAACGACGCGACAAGGTTCTTTGTTTATCACCTCTTCGGGAATGCCTTCCAATCGCTCCGTATGGGTTACGCAAGTGCCCTCGGATGGGTTCTCTTTGTCATCATCATGCTGATTACTGCAGTGCAGTGGTGGGCGCAGAACAAGTGGGTTTATTACGAAGCGGAGACTAAGTAGGCCATGCAAGATCAATCAACAATTTGGCAACAGTCGGCGAACAAGGCTCAGCGGACAGCCTCGCTTCTACGTGGACTCCTCTGGATCGTCTTAGTCGCGGGAGTGGTTCTTTCTCTTCTGCCGTTCTACATCATGGTCGTGATGTCGCTGAAGTCGGCAGGAGAGCTTGCCGGGTCGTCGGTTTGGGCGTTGCCGAAAGAGTGGGCGTTTGATAACTATAAGTCGGTTCTGACGAACCAGAACGCGCCTTTCTTCATGTTCTTCCGGAACTCAGTGATCATCGCAACTCTTTCGACGATTGGGGTGATGTTCAGTTCATCAATCGTTGCCTATGGGTTTGCGCGGCTGAAGTTTCCTGGACGAGATCGACTGTTCATCCTTCTTCTGAGCACCATGATGCTGCCAGGAATCGTGACTATGATTCCGCAGTATGCGCTTTGGAAATACCTGGGCTGGATCGATACGTTCAAGCCGCTGATTGTTCCCGCTTTCTTTGGCGGGGGAGCCTATAACATCTTCCTATTGCGTCAGTTCTTGATGGGAATTCCGCGAGACATTGATGAAGCCGCGCTTCTCGATGGGGCATCACACTCCGTGATTTTCTGGAGGCTATTGCTGCCCAACATGGGACCTGCGATGGCGACGGTGGGCATCTTCAGCTTCATCTACAACTGGAAGGAGTTTATGAGCCCGCTCATTATTCTTAACAGCCCGCAAAATCAAACTCTGGAGCTCGGTTTGGCGACCTACCGCTCGCTGAACATGAACCAGTGGGAACTCTTGATGGCGGGTTCGGTGCTGGTCATGATCCCGATCATCATTCTCTTCTTACTCGGACAGCGTTACTTTGTCAAAGGTATCGTGATGACTGGAATCAAGTAAGGGTTAAGCGGCCTTTCGAGCTTGGAGGACAGGTCGTTCACCAAGCATGTTGACGTCGAATTCAGTTCCGAGCCACTCGGCAGACTGCTTACTCAGATCAATTTGACCGTCCTTCGCTCGATCGGCGAGGGCAAGCGTTTCGCTCCAGAGCTGGCTCAGCGCGACGGTGGAGCCAAGGCCGATCGTGGGGACGATATCGGCATGGATCCCGCATCCGCAAGCCATTGGTACCTCTCTGATTGCGGAGTAGAGCATGACTCGGTCTCGCAAGTCCAGAGCTGTTTGAGCTACCGAACGAAGGGCGCTACTAGCAACTCGCTCGTCTGTACCCACCACCATATAGGTTCCTTGAAAGGCACCGACCCGGCGTAAGTTGGTTCGGGCAACAATCTCATCGAGCAGAGGAATGAGGTCAGAGAACCAACCAGTGGGTTCGTGGCCTTTGGGTGTAAGGTCGATCGCAAGGGCGGAGACAACGAGGCCGTCTCGATGGGAAGGCATCGCTTTTTGCAGGGCATCAAGTTCAGCGTTGAAGCGCTGTTTATTCTTCCATGACCAGAAGACCGATGTCGCGGCGGTCGCCACCAACATTCCTCCCAAACCAGTCCACAGAGCCCATGCACTTTCCATTGCTCAGGGCTTCTTCCATAATGGAATCTGGGCATGACGGGTGAATTACCAGATATCTATACGGCTGGGTACGGAAATCGCGGGTTTGGCGCGTTTATTGCTCTGGTCGAGCGGTTCGGCATAACGCACTTAGTGGATGTCCGTTCGGTTCCGCAGTCGATCTACTGGGAAGACTTTCGACGGCAAAGCTTAGAGATACTGGTTCCTCCAACAGGTTTGAAGTACATCTACATGGGCGACACTCTCGGCGGGGTCCAGAACTCACCGGTGCTGTGTAAGGACCCCGATTCGGTGGATATCAACCCCTTGTTTGAAATGCCCGAGCTGGCGAAGGGCTTGGACGTCTTGCTCAAGGCTGCCGCCGTACCGGGAAGAGTGATCTGTCTGATGTGTGGTTGCAAGAAGCCACACTCGTGCCACCGGTCACGTTTGCTGGGCGAGGCGCTTCTTCGGCGAGGGATCGAGTTGAAGCACATTGACTCGGACGACTCAGTGAAACTCCAGACTTTGGTCGCTCAAGAGCAGTCAGGATTCCAGCAGTCACTTTTCTGAGTATGCTTTGAGCCTGCGATGGCTCGAAAAAAGAAGGAAACCAGCACGGATATTCGGAGCCTGATCGCGACTCGACGCGACGGTGGCGTTCACTCTCGGGCTGATCTCGATTTGCTTGCCAAGGCGGCGGCTGACGGCTCCGCTCCAGACTATCAACTTGCGGCTTGGCTGATGGCGGCTTATCTGAAGCCTTTGTCCGACGCTGAAACTGCGGACTTTACACTGGCGATGGCTGGCAGCGGTCAGCGGCTCGACCTGAGCGGGGTTCCGAAGCCTTGGGTTGATAAGCACAGCACGGGAGGAGTCGGGGACAAGACCACGCTCGTGCTCGCACCTTTATTAGCGGCTTGCGGTTTGTCAGTTGTTAAGATGTCCGGGCGGGGACTTGGGATTACCGGCGGTACCCTTGACAAGCTCAAGGCGATTCCGGGGATGACGACGGAGATCGAGCCGGCAGCGATGATCGAGCAGGCAAAGAAGATTGGGATTGTGCTGGCTGGGCAGACTGCCGACCTTGCCCCAGCGGACAAGACGCTTTACTCACTGCGAGACGTGACGGAGACCGTTAGTTCGCTTCCTCTCATCGTGGGATCGATCCTGTCGAAGAAGATCGCGGGGGGTGCAGAGACCGTTGTGCTCGATGTCAAGTGCGGCTCCGGTTCGTTTAACCCGACGAGAGAACACGCAGAGAAACTGGCCGATGCGTTGGTAACGGTGGGCAAGAAGGCGGGTCTGAACGTGTACGCCGCGATCACAGATATGGAACAGCCGTTGGGCCGAAGTATCGGCAATGCTCTCGAGGTGCAAGAGGCAATTGAGGTGTTGAGTAAGCCTGAAGATCAGCTGGGTTCAACCTCTAAGCGGTTTAGAGAATTGGTGCGATATCTCGCGGCACTTACATTGCGCGTCAGTGGCTTATCGCCTTCCGCCGGGGACGCCTTGGAGCGAGTTGAGGCAACTTTGACTTCGGGAAGGGCCCTGCGTAAGGCGCAGGAGTGGGTTGAGGCTCAGGGAGCGACGGTGCGGTTGGATGATCCAAGTTGGTTGGTGAAGGCGCCGGAGATTGTCACTGTCAATGCCGCCGTTTCTGGTTGCGTATCGAAAGTGGACGCGCGGATTTTGGGAGAAATCGCGCTTGAACTCGGAGCCGGACGCAAGACGAAAGATGACGAGATTGATCTCAGCGTCGGTTTGGAAGTTCTGGTCAAGATAGGTGACTTCGTAACGGAAGGTCAACCATTGATAACGATCCATGCCAAGGATGCAAAAGGCGTTCAGTTTGCCCAGGATCGAATAGGGTTCGCGGTAAGCGTGGTTTCGACCCCAGTCCCACCGCGACCCATCCTTGTCCGTCCCGCCTAGTCAAGGTGCCTTTTGCGGAACTGAAGAGGCGTGTATCCGGTGACCTTTTTGAAAGTCGCGTAGTATTGGCTTGCGCACTGGAAGCCTGCCTTGTCGCCGATCTGTTCGACGCTTTCGTTGGAGCGGAGTAGCAGACGTTGGGCGTGTGCCATGCGACCGTGGACCACATACTCCTGAATTGTCATTCCGGTGAGCCGCTTGAAGAGGCGCATCGCGTAATTAGGGTGCAGACCCGCAACGTCGGCAACATCGCTCGAAGTGAGTGATTCGCGGAGGTTTGCGTTAATGTGGCGGCACATCACCATGACTGGTTGAGCTTCGGCATTTGCATTGGTTGATGATTTTCGGGCGGGTACCGCTACTTGGGATCGCAGCATCGCGGCTTGCATTTCGAGCAATGCCGCGAGTCGAAGATTAGGATCTTCGGCGGCATACTCCAGAAGCCACCGATCCATCCGCTGGGGTGTAGTGAGTTCTACCGGCTCAATGATAACCCCACCCTCAAATATTCCCTCAAAGATTGGCTTAGGAGACTCCCATTTAAGGTATTCGACAAGAGGGATTCGAAGTGTTGCCAAACGCGCGTTTGGCGAAATATCAATGAGACGGTGCGGTGTTGTTCCCCAAAAGGCGACTAGTCGTCGTTCGGGCAGGTTCCAGTCGCTACGTCCAAAGAAATATCGAGCTGAACCCTCAAAGAGATAGTTGACTTCAATGTCGAAATGGACCTGAAATTTGCCAGAGGAACCCCTCAGGTCAGAAGAGAGACGGATGCCAGGATCTTGCGAAGATGACGGAATAGTTACCACGAGAATTTCTAGAAGAGTGACCACCCCAAATGGGATGGTCTTGCCCCCAACGTCAGACTATGCCTTTATTCCGGCGTGTTCCAAAAGACTTGTCTCGACTTTTTGCCTCGTCAGTACGCCGAGTCTTAACCGCCACGCAGTTTTCTGCCTTGACATCCAGTAATTGAACCCAATCCTCAACCTGGTCTGACTTCGGCAAGATATCATTCTCGGCAAACTCTTGCTGAACCGCATCACTGATATCTTGGGACTTTAGACCCGTAGGAACTTCACGGTTTTCCAGCGAGCGACGTATCGCAATTTCCTTCGCTCGGTCGATGATACTTTCAAGGATCGCACCTGAAACGAGATCGCTACGATGGAGGATTTCGTGGTTACCGTTTCGCAAGTAGATGGTGGCGATCTCCTCATTGGAGGTTTTTCTCCATACCTCGTCCATTGCGATCTCAACGAGCGCTCGACGGGCGCACTCTGGTTCATTGTCATTCGCGACAAGAACTTCGGGGTCGAAGGGAAGAGTTGAGGAGAGATAAATGTTGAGGATCTGCCGACAGGCATCCTTGTCGGGTCGTTCCACCTTTACTTTTCGGTCGATTCGGCCAGGGCGAAGGATCGCTGGGTCAATGTAGTCCGGACGGTTGGATGTCAGCATCAGGACCACGTTTTCGAGCTCAACCAGACCGTCTAACTCGGCGCAGAACTGGGGGACAACCGTATTGCTCATCGAGAAATAGCGACCCGAAGACCTTGTGCGCAGAAGGGATTCGGCCTCGTCCATGAAGACAAACACCAGCTGCCCTTCCTTGGCTCGAGCGCGGGCAGTTGCGAAGATTTCTCGCACCATCCGCTCCGTTTCGCCGACCCACATGTTGAGGATTTTGGGACCAGAAATGCTAAGAAAGCACTCCTTCACTTCGCGGCCGAGTCTCTTGCTGTACTCCTTGGCGAGGTTGTGAGCGGTTGCCTTCCCGAGAAGAGTCTTCCCGCAGCCCGGAGGTCCGTAAAGGAGAATGCCCTTGATCGGCTTCTTGCCATACGCCTCAAAGATTTCTGGGTAGAGAAGTGGTTGCTCAATGGTCTCGCGGATGAGTCGGATCGCCTCTTTCTGCCCACCAACTTGCTCCCAGCTAATCTCGGGGACTTCTTCCACGAAGTAATCCTTGTTATCCGATTTTTGCAGGAGCTCAACCGCAAAGCGCCCAGTGGGATCGAGTCTGATCCGATCACCCGGCTGGAGTTCTTGGCCGGTAAGAGCTTCGGCTCGGAAGACAAGTCGAGTGCCTTCGCCCGGTTGGTCTCCTCCGATTTGAATCCGGTTTTCGTCAACAATTTCGGAGACCTTGGCGATAGAGCCGAGGTCCGCCGAAGGTGCGAATCCGACGATGGCATAAGCCTCGTTGAGCCTCACCCTTGTTCCCAACAGGAGTTGATCTGGGTTAATCTTTGGATCCCAAGTGACAACGTATTCGCTATCGCCGAGTAAAACGAATGCCAGAGGGCCAACGTCTTTGGTCTCGATCCACTTGAGAAAGACACCGATGCGGTTTGCAGGCTGAGTGAGCTTCTCGTAGGCAGCGCGGAACTGGGCAAGTTCTTCCTCACTAGCAATTGCCTCTCGCTCTTCGGCTTCGATGGATTGGCGCAGGGCACCGATGTACGCTCGAAGTTTCGGCTGATCCGAAGGAAGTTCACCTTCGATGAGGGTGAGCATTTCGAGCGATTCGCGAGGCATGACTACTACTACGCCTCGTCGCTGGGCTATTCAGCGAAGAAAGCAGAAATTACTGCACTGGCGACTGATAGGGCAAGGTCATCATTTGCTTCGACTTCCGCGGTAACAGAGCGTTGAAATCCGTCTCGGATGACGGTTGTTTCGATGGTGACAAGCTCCGTAGAACCAGCCTTTGTGACCTTGATGTTATCTGCGCTGATGCTTGAACCTGGATGGGCCTTTTCCAACGCTTTGGCGGTTGCCATCGCGACTGACTCAGCCACCGAGCGTCCCATCTTGAGGGAGGTGCCGACCGAGAGTCCGGCCCCATTCCGCAGGACGACATAGGTCAGGCTGTTTGGGTCCTCGTCTGCTTGGATGGTCTCAACGACGGGAAAATTGGTTAGAGGCGCAACGGGAGTTGGACTCGGCACATCAGCTTGGAATGCGATTCCCGATTTCGAGGCAAGGCAGTTTTGGCTCGCCAGGTTCACCAGGTTATCTAGGTTCGCTTGGACATGGATGTCGTTTCGGACCTTGGAACGACGTCCGCCGTGGATGCCGACTGAGAAGTTGATCGGGGCTGGAACACCTGGAACGACTAAATCTGTCCCGAGCTTGCGAAGGCTTTCGACGAGCAAGTCGGCTTCATCCCGATCTCGCAGTGTGCCGATCGCAAATTCATCACCACCATACCGAACCAGAAGGTCGGTTGAAGAATTGATTGCGCCCTTGAGCGCCTGCACGACGCCTTGTAAGACCTTATCGCCAATGACATGACCGAACTGTTTATTGAAGGCGCCGAACTTGTTAAGATCAATAAAGATGACCGCAATTTCGTTTGAGTGACGCAATTGTTCCGCACCCCAGTCTCTAAGTGCATCGCTCCATGGTAACTCGGTCATAGGGTCGAATGACTGTCGAAGCTGACCGAGAAGGGACTTTGCCGATATCACTCCGAAGAACTGACCGTTCTCAACGACAGGAAGGAAGTCTTCTGTCGATTCCTGAATCTGCTTTGCTGCCTCACGAACACTCGCTCGAAGGTGAATCGCTTCTCCGGCATGGGTGAGGAACGAGGCAAGTTCAGCCTCGTCGGGTGCGCTTTGCAGAGAAGTGGCAGTTGCAAATCCAACAAGGCGGCGGTTGGGATCCACCACTCCTAGCGCGGGCAATCTGTGACCAGCTAGCAACAGCTTTGCTGTCGAAACGAGATGCTCCGGTTGCAACCAAACCCTAATGATCGGCAGTCCGCCCGGTTCATTCATGCGTCAAAGGCCCACAAGGATTGTAACTGCAAAAGAGAGACCCTTTAGTTCGTAAGAGTACGAGGATTAGCGAAGAAGTCGGTCAAGGACCAGCTCCACAAATTGGTGATGCGCTTGAGCGACAGAGGGATCAGTGCGGCGCAGGTCAGAAAATTTCGCAGCGCGTTGGTAACAGTTTCCGGGGGTATCGCCTAGGAACTGGGCAACGGAGTGCTCGCACAAAGCTGCAGTGCGGATCAAAGTGTAGCAAGCCATCTCGTCGGAATTGACAGTTGGGAAAATTGGCTGACAAGCACCCGACGTCTTTATCACTCGGTAGCGCAAATCCCAGTTGGGATTTCCAGAGAAGTAGGCGTCGAGAATTCCGCAAGCCCGAAGACAGTCGCGAGAATTTGTCCAGATGGTCTGCTCCAGTTTCAGCCGATGGAGGGCGCCAAGGATTCCACGGCCAGTACCGCCTAGCCATTTGGCAAGAAGCTGCGAAAGAACAGGGCTGATTGTCATCTGTTCCTGCTTGGCAACGTGGGCAATGAGTTGTAGTCTCTCCTCAAAATTGGGTGCTTCGATTCCGTATTTTGCCCATCGCTTACTTTGGGGGATCACGACAAAACCAGATTTCGGTGCTTGGTCGCAGGTGAAACTAAGCATTGTCGGGCAACCGCCTCGAACGCGACGATCGAGAGCACTTCGGAACATCACCATCCGACGGGGTTTCCCCAGAAGTTCTTGGCAGTCGTCAATGATGAGCGGCTGGCGAGGGCTCAGGCGAGTGCGAACGTTTAGGTAGTGCTCCGCACTCATAAGAGCAGCGTCTTCACAGTGCGCTTTGGTGGCGGCGAGAATCTCACTTTTCCCGACTCCGCTGGGACCGCAGATACTGACAAACGATTGGAGTTTCCGGCTGAACAGGAGTCCGGCTTCGATGGCTTCGACGTTGCTGGGCAAGGGTGCTAGGGTCGAGAATGAGGGCTTCCGGACGGACGAAAACACCTCGCTGAGCGTGCGAGTGTCCTCAAGAATCTGTTGCCGATTGTCCGAAATGAATGCCACGATTGTGAGCCAAAAATGATGGATTGAAACTGTAACGTTTCTATAGACAGTGTAAAGTGTTCACGTTAAGAACGCAACCTAGTTATATCCCGTCATTGTGCCTAGCTGATATGTATTTACTACGGTTTTCTGCTGTATTTGGCAAATATCGCCAAATACAGATTATTCAAATATTAACAAGTTATCCACAATTTGCCCACTAGCGGTGTTTGATTTTTGTCCAATTCTTCGCAAAGTCGAACGCTGGACTGGTGCGTGTGGTATGGCACGAAAGGCACTTTTTTTCGCCCACTTTTTGGAGTTTAAACTGCTTCGGTTTGGCTGCGTGATCCGCTGAGGGACCGTGGCAAGACTCGCATCCGACTTCGGCAAATTTCTTTGGTTGCAGAGGTGAATAGCCGCCCTTGGCTTCAAAGCCGACCGAGTGGCAACTGATACAGTCAGGGTCGTTGTCATGCTTGACCGATTTAAGGGTTTCCATCGCGTGGGAGTGGGCGGACTTGAAGTGGACCTTGGCGGCGGCAGGGTGGCACTTGGTGCAACTGGATGAGCCGGCGAAACGACCCTGGTCGGTGCGGAGAACTTTCTCCGCAAGTCGCTCTGCATTCAGACGGTTAAGATAGCTGTTGTAGGCCCTGGTCGCTTGTGCGTCATCAGCCACTCGAGGCTCGAGGGGTATGGCTCGCGACTCTTTCAGCTCGCCTCTGAGGAAGCGAAGCAGAGCAAGCCCCCGAAGAGCCTCCCCTGGGGAAACGAGAGTTCCGTTTGCTTGTGCGGCACCTCCAGATGGAAAGATTGTTGTTGCGTTGGGATCGCGATGATTCGGGTCTCGGGAGATGATGATGTCCGCTTCGGAATGAGGCAGTCCTGGGATGTCGACTGCGATTTTGAGCCCCTTGACGCTTACTGAATCTCTCTCGGTGGGGTCTAGGGGGATTCCCTTTGCGAGCGACTTCATCGAGAGGATAATTCCTTCTCCAAGCGCACGCTCTGATGGGGTAATCGCGTAGACGTCAACTCCGAGTTCCCCCATCACTTGAGCGTAAGTTTCGACTTTGAGCTCGGACTGGCGTCCCGGTGCGTTTGTGATGTCGCCAGCGTCGATCCAGATGGCGCCGTTGTATCGAGACTTCAGTTCCCTCACCATGTTCGCCATGCGCTTGAGTCCCCCTGTCATCGGTTTTGTGCAACCGCAGGGAGCTAAGCTTCCCCTTGCCCCGCCCGTTACGATCACATAAATGCTTTCTTCGGACGGCTTACTCATCCCGAAGCCAAGCAGGGAAAGGCACGCGAGGGGAAGGAGCCCTTTCTTGCTCAGGCGAATCATGATTGGGCCGTAATCAGAGGGATCAGGACAATCGGTTGTTTCGGATCGTCCGTCGTGATCCTTATCTGGGTATCAAGTCGGTGCTCCGGTGCTTTACCGTCGTACTTAGCCGAGATGGTGTATTCCGCTCCGAGCTTTGAGGATGTGACGCTGACGGTAACGTGCTTGGAGTCGGAACTCGCACTCAGAATTTTGAAGGGCTTGCCGGTGCGCATGAGGACAAAACTAGATTCTGTTGGTCCGGTTGGAGCGCCAAGGTAGATGCGCTCCGGCTGAGCGACAATTCCCTTCTGGACAAAGAGATTTGCCCTAACGAGCTTCATGTTCTTGTTGTCGAGCGCGACATAGACGGTGAGCATGTTTCGGCCAAAAACTTCGCTTTCACGAATCGCCGAGAGATCGGCAGTGAGCCGATACCCTTTGACATGCCTGATCTGTCCACCATTCTTCCAGTCTTTGACATCTCCTTCGAAAGGTTCGTAAAGGACGGTGCTGTTGAGTGGAACCATTTGTGCGCCGAGAACCTTCCACTCGATTGGCTCTGAAGAGTGAACATAAAAGGTCAGCTTTCTTTCCCCTCCATCAAGAACGAGAGTGTCAGAAGTTGGAAAAACGACTTCGGCTCGAGGCTCCACTCGGATTTTCGCAGAGAACTTTTGGGAGGGTCGCTCCGGGTCGTTTGAGACGAGAACGACGTTGTGCTCGATCTCTCCGACAAGTTCTTCGGTTCGGTACCGCGCTTTGAGTGCGGTCGATTCACCGGGCTTCAGGGTGGACAAGACATCACCAGAAATGCAGGAGCAATCTCCAAAGGCACGCATCTGAAGAGTCGCGTCACCTTTGTTGGTGACGGTCATAAACTCATAGACTGTATCGCCCTGGAACGCAGGCTTAAAATCGAAGGACTGGGCTGAGACCGCAAGTTGCGGGCGGGTTGGCTTGACGACTGTTTTGGCGAGTGCTGCGACCCGAAGAGCTTTCGAGAGCCTCAAATTTGCCTCGGCTAGTAAGGCTTCTTGCCGACTGACCAAATTGAGGCTGATCATCTTCCCGTCGACTCTTCCCATCGCCGTGCCTGGGATTGCAGAAGGCGCGAGTCCAAAGTAACTACCGATACCGAACATGATCTCGTTAAAGACCTCGGCGGGTGATGCATCGGTGAGCTGAGCAGTTCTCGCAAGTCCTATGACGGCCTCAACTCGCGGCTCTTGGCCACCTGCTCCGTAGAAAACCGCAACTCCCGGAATTTCGCCGGTATCTGCCGACTTTTGGAGTTGCCTCTCAAAGCTAACCAAGATGTTTGGAATTCCCTTCTTTGCCTCAACGAGCGTTGCCTTGCCATCGAGATTTTTCTGCCATGAGTCGATTGCGAAGGAAGCGGATTGCTTGTAGGAATCCAGTCGGTCTTTGGGGACGTTAGTGAAGTTAAATCGGTAGCTGACAACTGACTGGGGTAGTAACTTGGCTCGCACGGCTGCACCGCCAAAGTCCTTCGCCGCAAGCATCGTCTTCACATCGTGGACAACTTCGTGGAACGCCGAAGAGGCTCCCATCGTGACGGAGTAGTCAACGGCAGGAGCCTTTTGATTGAGTGTTGCAAAGCAAACGAGTGCAGAGATCATGCTAATTACTATTCAACATAACTGTCTTCCGAGGGAGCCTTTTTGAGGAACGCCTCGATAAAACCGTCAATGTCGCCGTCCATTACACCAGTGACGTTTCCGGTCTCGTGACCGGTACGGTGGTCTTTAACCATCGTGTAAGGTTGCATGACGTAGCTACGAATCTGCCTTCCCCACGCTGCAGGTCCCCCGTCACCTTTGAGATCGCTCAGCTTGTCAGCAGTGTTCGCCTTCTCGAGCTCCATGAGCTTGCCGAGGAGAACGGACATCGCCGAAGCCCGGTTCTTGTGCTGGCTACGTTCGTTTTGGCAGTTGACCACGATACCAGTTGGAAGGTGCGTGATTCGCACCGCCGATTCGGTCTTGTTGACGTGCTGTCCACCCGCGCCTCCAGCCCGAAGGGTTTCCACTTTTAGGTCGTCGGGGTTGATGTTGACTTCGGTCTCATCAATCTCCGGCAGAACTTCGACCTTGCAGAACGAAGTATGCCGTCTTGATGCTGAGTCAAAAGGTGAAATTCGCACGAGTCGGTGAACCCCCGCTTCACACTTCAGGTAGCCGTAGGCATTCATCCCGCTAACAAGAATCTGTACCGTTCGGTAGCCGGTCACGTCCCCAGGGTTCTCTGTGATTAAGTCACACTTGAAACCGTGACGTTCCGCCCATCGGAGGTACTGGCGATAGAGCATGGATGCCCAGTCGCAAGCTTCCGATCCACCTGCACCAGCATTGACTTCGAGGAGCGCGTTCCGCCCATCATATTCGCCGTTCAGGAGGGTCTGAAGTTCGTAATTGTCCAAGTCTTTGCAGAGCTTGATAGCCATCGTGTCAGCCTCTTTTTCAAGGGCCTCATCCGGCTCGAGTTTCAGCATTTCGTAGAGCTCGGCGATATCTCTTTCCGTTTTATCTAGGACCGCAAACGGGGTAAGGATTCCTCGGAGGCGACTCAGTCTTTGTTGGACTTTGTTCGCTGCCGTAGGATCGTTCCAGAAATCTTGTTGTGCCGACTGCTCTTCGAGCTGGTTTATTTGGGATTTGAGTGAAGGTAGGTCAAAGATGACCTCCAATAGCGTCCAGGCGCGGGCGAGCCTTAGACAGCGCTTCATGCTGTTCGATAGATAGCATCGCCAAACTGTACCTTTTTACCTATCGAATTATTGACGCTTTGTGCGTATAATGACGTACGACGGCTCGCCTCCTCGGTGAACATCATGCCCCATTCAAAAATCTTCAAAACGGCCCTTTCGTTGGCAATTGTTGCCTCGATTTCTGCTTTCGGTCTTGGTCAAAAGATCGATGGCGTTACCGCTCCTCCCGTAGTTGGTAAATCTCTGAATATCTCTAGTTTTAGCAACCTGATCAACAAGACTATTCGGACGAAACCAAGTACACCTCCACACCAGCGCCCGACACCAATAGTCGGAACTCCAAATAACTTGGTGGCGGGTGAGGGAGTTACGAATACGAATCCCCGATTAGCCGGATTCTACTTCCCGACCATTGGATACACCGGAGCGGAGCCGCCAGATCCAGATATTGCAGTTAGCGAGTCCCACGTTGTCGTGACTGTTAACTCGTCGATTGCGTTCTACTCCAAGACAGGTACCGAACTCTTCCAACAAGATTCCACCGAATTTTTCAAATCGGTGAGCACCGTTGGATTCCAGTTCGACCCTAAGGTGATTTATGATCATGTTGCCAAGCGCTTCACGATGGTATTCCTTGCGCTTGATCAGGCAGGAAGCAAGTCTGCTCTCCTCGTTGCGGTTTCCAACAGTGCGAATCCGATGAGCGGATGGAAGCTGTATAGCCTCGATGTTACGCAAACTGAAGGCAGCTCAAGCTTCTGGCTGGACTATCCTGGTCTCGGCTTTGACAACAAGACCATTGCATTCTCCGGAAACATGTTCGGCTTCACTTCAGGTTACAACGGAGTTCAGTTCATTGCATTGGACAAGGCAACCTTGTACGGCGGAACCGCGACCATGGTGAAATTCAAGGCACCTGGCGGAACCGCGCAGCTCGCCAAGCAGACTGGAGCTCTTGGAGACGTTCTGTACGCAATGCAAAGCGAAACAACTTCGTCGTTGAGAATTTCAGCCATTACCAACTCGGGTTCAATCGCACTGCAACAGATGACGATCCCAACGCCAAACTGGCCCCGAGCTGCAGGTGGAATTGCTGGGCCGGACGGCAAACCGGTTGATACGATCAATGATGGTCGAATCTTCACCGGATCTTGGCGAAACGGTCGCTTGGTAGGCGGTCACGTCATCGGATCCAACGGAAACGGCTCGCTACCCTGCTCGCGCTGGTATGAGGTTCGAACCAACAACTGGCCAATTAGCCCTGCGACTCCTCCGACGTTGTTCCAATCAGGCAACATCGTCGCCCCAGCTGGTCACGGTTACACGTTCCCTGCTCTGTCGATTGACAAGAACGGAAGCATCGGAGCGACGTTCTCGAAGATTGGTGCAACTACTTCCGGCGACGTGATGGTCGCTGGACGAAAGAACTCGGATCCTCCCGGAACGATGGGTGCTCAGATTGTTCTCGAAAAGGCAAAGGTCAATCAGAACAATAACGGATCGGACCGATGGGGCGATTACTTCGACCTAGAACTTGACCCTGTCGATAACACGTCGATGTGGGCGGTTGGAATGGGTCCAAACTCCCAAGGCCGATGGCAGACCTACGTTAAATCGTTCATGGTCGCTGTTCCCGATTCCTCTCTCGACAAGACTGTGCCGAGTGCAGCGTCTGTATCTGGCGGAAGGTTGCAGTTTGGCGATCGAACAAGTCTGTTCTCCGACGATTCGAACAACTTTGTCGTCCGAAGTGAGCCAGTTCGTGGGCTCGGACAGGTCGCGGGTATCAATGCCATGTTCACATTGCCATACACAAACATTGACTCGCTCAGGGTGAGTTACTCGGTGGCGGGTGTGGTCGGTGCAACGGCAAACGTCTTCGTTCTCAACAATTTGACGGGTGGCTACGAACTGCTTGATTCGTTGGGCTTGTCGGCGACGAGACAGACTCGTTCCGTTGACATCCCGCTGGCATCTCGAGCGAAGTACATTTCCAGTTCAGGAACCATGACGCTCACGGTGCGAGGAACGCTACCAGTACGATCCGGTCGCATGCCAGGAGCGTTCTCACTGGCAGTAGATCGAGTCAACATTCTAACATCCCAGCTCAACTAATAGCTTGAGATATCAATTAGCCCACGGGAGTCTTCTCTCGTGGGCTTTATTGTTTATGCCGAAGCCTTGTAAGAGTCGACTGCCAGTCTACGCTGAGTGCTTGCCTTCAAATTGCTACCTGCCTTGTCTCTGAGCTTCACCATCGCGGCAAGAAGTCGGTTCTCGGCAGTCTCGATGTCAGTTTGCTGGCGCTTGGTAAATGTCACCTGATTCGCATCCCATTGAGTCAAAATCTCTTCTCTTCGACGAAGGAGTTGGTCGAGATGCTCAAAGTCTTCGTCGGTGGCCGCTTGCTCCGCGGACAGGGTGAGGACAAACCAGTTTGAAACTTCGTTAGGCTGCAACTTGCGCTCCTTGGCTCTGGATCATTGCCCATGCTTCTCGTAGCTCTCGCATCGTATGTTGCGCGTTCTCGATCCGCTTCGGGTCGTCGGTGATGTTTGCTTCCACCATTTCAGAGAGAACATATTCGTACAGTCGCAGAAGGTTCTTGGCTACTTCGCCGCCCTGAGCAAAATCAAGGGAGCCCATCAGCTCCATCACGATCTTTTGGGCACGTTGGAGTTTGGCGTTCTGAACTTCGTAGTTCTTTTCCTCCATGGCTCGTTTGCCCTCTTCCATGAACCGGATGGCTCCATCGTAGAGCATCACGACAAGTTGGACAGGAGACGCCCCCATGGCGGCGTTCTTTCGATATGCATTGGCTCCGTTTGCGTAACTCACTGCGACCTAGCAAGAATATCGGCAGACCGAACTAGGAATCCTTATGCTTCAATCGCGGATTCTTGAACATTGGGACAAAACTGACAATGAAGCCGATCAAGGTCCACGCTACGGGGACCAGCCAGATCGTTGAATCGGGATACTCGGTCGGTGTTCCATTCTGGGCTATAGAACGGGCAACCATCTGCTGAAGGTGCATGAACCAGTACGCGGCACCGCAAAGAAAGCCACCAAAGGAACCAAACGAGCCGGCAAGTCCGCCGAGCCGGGCGAGCACGATTCCAAGGATCCCCGACGCAATTACGCTCCAACTGAAAAGAAATCGGAGTCCATCGTTGGTATAAACACGCATTGGAACCTCCTTCTGGTCAAGAAGGCAAATGACGATCGGAGGCAAGATGACGGCTATTGAAGCGATTGCAACATAGAGGCAACCCCCCAAAAACTCCTTGTCTGCATCGTTTGCCATAAGAAAGCCCCGCGTAGAGTCTACGCGAGGCAAGTTGTTTTAGGTTGCGAGTTCAGTCTTTGGTAAGGGCGTCGATTTCCTTCTTCCCGTCCCACTTCAGCATTCCGCCAAGGTAATCCGCTCCTTGAACATCACCATAAACCCCACCGATGATGAAGGCGCCGCCAAACGGAATCATCGCAATGTGTCGGGCATATCGGATCTCTGGGATCGTTGTAACGTTCTTTCCGTCAACGATTGCGAGTTGATGCGTCTCCTTACCGTTGACTTTGGTGAAGTCTCCACCAAGGTAGAGTTTGCCCACTTCGATGTGAAGGCCGAAGACTTGGCCGCTGGTCTCAACAACCTTACTCCACTTCGCTCCGTCTAGCTTGTACACGTTGCCTGCGGAAGGAGCGGCATAGAGATCCTTGCCGTCGGTTCGCATTCGGTAGCAGCTGCTTGGCATCCCTGGCACTTCAGCCCATGCCTTTCCGTCCCAGACGGCGGTGTTGAGGCACTCGTCATCGCCGTTCTCCTTAAAGATGCCGCCAACGTAGAGCTTGCCATTGAACCAAGCCATGTTCATTACGCCTCTGTCGAACTGACCGCCCATGGCCGTGATCTTGGTGCCGTCGTACTTTGCAACAGAACGCGTTTCGGTCGTGTCGTTTATCTTCTGGAAGTTTCCACCGAGGTAGAGGTTCTTGCCGTCGGTTGCAAGAGCGAAAATTTCGCGATCCACGACACGGGCCGCAAGTGCGGACCACTTCGTCCCATCCCACTTCGCGACTCGGTTCGCAGGGGTTCCTTCGTCATTTTTGCCCTTGTTTGCGTAGCTGAATTCGCCACAGACATAGATGTCCTTGCCGATTGCGCAGATGTCGTGCACTGGACCGTCAACGCCTTTGCCAAGGGTTGACCACGCAGTTCCATCCCATACGGCGATGTTATTGGCGAGCTTGCGGTTGGCTCGCTCGAACCTGCCTCCGACGTAGAGTTTGCCATCGAAAATTCTCATGACTCGAACCTCGGCGCTATGCTCGAAGTCGGACATTGGCGCTGTGCGCGGGGACAAAGTCGCCTTGATGGCGATTGCTGAAATCAGAGTCGTGATCATGGTTCAAAATTCCCAATCAGGTGGGATAACTGAGAACAGTTTCCTTATCCAAATTGGGACGGGCAACGCGGGAATATTGGGACAGTCCATACATCATGGGCTGATAGGCTCAAAACGGCACCTGTCCCAACCTTGATATCTTTTTCTGTCCCATAGTTTGAGGTTATGCTCCGTTCCTGATGATTCGGGGTGAATGTTGAAGCGGAAGCAACGCATAATCTCTCCTCGGATGAGTCAACGCAAAGGCAGGAAGCCCACATTGCAGGAGTTGGTAGATCAAGCAGGGCTTGACGTCATCGGTCACAGAATTCGGAGGCTCCGAACTCGGCAGAACTATTCGATCCGTGATCTTGCGGATGTTGCCCAGGTAAGCAAGAACACGCTCCTGAGGCTCGAACAGGGGCATCCAACTCACTTGAGTACCATCGTTGCGGTTTGCAAAGCCCTTAAGGTCAAGACTAGTTCAGTGGTGGGGTCGGAGACTCCACAGAGCTCGATTCGTGCAGTCCATAGGTTCTCGGACTACTGCTGGATGGACATGAACAACTTCTTGGGGAACGGGCAGGATGTTCCGTTGGACCCGGCGTTAGTGGCGGAGAACAAGCTTGGATCGGAAGTGACTCCCTTCTCGAACATGAAGGCTCGGTTTAGTGACGGAGCGTTCAATCCTAATATCATTTTGCTCACGCAGCCAACTCCTCGTCGTTCGCACCGCGGAGATGAGTTCGTCTGGGTCGTGTCAGGCAAGCTCAAGGTCGTTTTTGATGACCAGGAAATTGTTCTCGAAGAAGAGGAAGCCTGTATGTTTTGGGCAGCTGAGATGCACCACTATGAGCCAGCAAATGAAGGGGAGTCAGTGAAAGTGCTTTCCATCATTATTGACCCGTTTCCTGGGCAGCCCGTTCGTTTGCACATTGGCAAGGCAAAGCCGACGGATGAGGAAGAGTAAAAGTCGCAAACTTTTGAGGTATCATTTCTCGTTGGCTGCCTCGGCAGTCACTACAACCTAACCCCGAGTATCGCAAGGCCGGTTCGCCGCCGCGACTTGTACCTACTCGACAACGGTGGTCACGTATGGCGAAAGAATCATTAATCCAAAAGCACAGAGTGCAGTCGGCCCAATGGGCGCGCCTCATTGCGGAAGAAAAGGCAATCCTTGAACTTCCCAAAGAGAAGCGCGAAGAGGCTTTGGCTGCTTTCAAAGCGAAGCGAATCAAGAACCGAATGTTCAAGACGCGACGCTACAACCGATGCAACCTTACTGGTCGCGCACACGGTTACATCGGCTTCTTCGGCCTCTGCCGACAGTCCTTCCGGGAGAAGGCTCACCGCGGTGAACTTCCGGGCATCACCAAGTCCAGCTGGTAATCAGCAAGGTTTCTAATATGCACAGCGATCCAATTGCAGATCTACTCACGCGAATTCGAAACGGATGCCAGGCGCGGATGATTAGCGTCGATGTTCCTCACTCGAAGATCAAAGTTGAAATTGTCAAACTTCTTCAGGCCGAGGGATACGTCGAAAGCTACGAAGTCACGACTGAATCCAAGTTTCCCAACATTCGTGTTGTTCTCAAATACGACAACCGACGACGACCGCTCATTCATGAGCTGAAGCGGGTTTCCAAACCAGGTCTTCGCGTCTACTCGGACGTCACCGAACTCAAGCCCATTCGTAACGGTCTTGCCACGCGCATCATCACCACGAATATGGGATTGATGACCGACCGCGAGGCGCGCCGACGCAAAATCGGCGGCGAAGTCCTCTGTGAGGTGTACTAACCATGTCACGAATCGGAATTAAGCCAATCGAAGTCCCAGGTGGAGTCACGATTTCTGTGGAGGAAGCAACCAACACAGTCGTCGTCAAAGGCCCGAAGGGTGAGCTTCGACAGCCAATCTCCCGCTTGCTTTCACTGAAGCAAGAGGACGGAAAGGTCAATCTTGAGCGTCCAAACAACTTGCGAGAAGCGCGAAGCCAGCACGGCCTCGCCCGAACGCTCGTCTCCAACATGGTTGAAGGCGTGACGAAGGGTCACACCAAGCAGCTCGACATCATCGGTGTCGGTTACCGCGCCACCATGGAGGGTCGAGGCCTCAACCTCGCAATGGGCTATTCGCACCCAGTTAAGGTCGAAGCTCCCGAGGGAATCACCCTCGAGATCAAGGCTGATGACAAGGCTCGAACCCAAAGCATCATCGTCACTGGTATCGATAAGGCCCTCGTGGGTCAGGTCGCTGCCGACATCCGAAAGGTCCGAAAGCCAGAGCCGTACAAGGGCAAGGGAATTCGCTACCAGGGTGAAGTGGTCAAGCTGAAGGCCGGTAAGCGCGCCTCGGCTAAGAAGTAAGGAGTAACACATGGCAAAGAAAACAAGACATGAACTTCGCCTTGCACGGCACGCTCGCCTTCGAAAGCGAGTCACCGGAACTCCGGAAAAGCCGCGCCTGAGCGTCTATCGTAGCCTGAAGCACATTTCAGCGCAAATCATCGACGACACAACGGGTCGAACCCTCGTTGCAGCTAGCTCCCTTGAAAAAGAGCTGAGTGCAACCGGGAACATCGAAGGTGCTAAGTTGGTTGGCAAGGCAATCGCCGAGCGAGCCAAGACCGCTGGCCTTTCAGCCGTTATTTTTGATCGTGGAGGCTTCCAATACCACGGCCGAGTCGCATCCCTCGCGGATGGAGCTCGAGAAGCTGGGTTGGAGTTCTAAACCATGAGAATGATGAACCGATTGAGCGGAAAGCGAGAGAGCCGGAATACCGAAGGCCCTCAGCTCGACGTTCGAGTTATCCGAACAAACAAGGTCTTTAAGACCCACAAGGGTGGAAAAACTGCTAGCTGGTCGATCCTCGTCGTTGTTGGAGACAACAAAGGCAGTGTCGGCGTTGGTCTCGGAAAGGCTCGGGGAATTCCCGACGCCATCCGCAAGGCTGAAGAAGCTGCTCGAAAGGCAATGTTCAAGGTCCCAATGATTGGCCAAACGATCCCTCACGAGATCGTGGCTGTCAGCGGAACCGCTCAGGTCATGCTCCGACCAGCTGCGCCAGGATCTGGTGTTAAGGCCGGTGGTGCAGTCCGAGCTTGCCTTGAAGCATGCGGAATCCACAACGTTCTCGCTAAGTCGCTCGGTAGCCGAAACGCCATCAACATGGCGTACGCCACCATCGAAGCGTTCAAGTCTTTGTCTAACCCCGAAGACGTTGCGGCTCGACGTGGTATCGAAACCAAGCAACTTGTACCTTGGCTTGAAAAGGCTCGCAAGGAGGAAGAATTCAATGCTTCGCATTAAACTCATTCGATCTACCGTAGCTCACCAGTGGCGAACCCGCCGCGTGGTCGAATCTCTCGGTCTTCGCAAGATCAACCAAGTGGTTGAGCACGATGATACCGCTGTGATTCGAGGAATGATCCACCGCGTTAAGGAGCTCCTTGTCGTTGAAGAAGTAGAAGGAACCCCGACTAAGAAGAACAAGCCAGCCAAGGCTGCTACTGCTGTCGCCGAAAAGCCTGTCAAGAAGGCAGCGGCGAAGAAAGAAGCAACGGTTGCAGAAGCTCCGGCGTCGGAAGAAAAGCCTAAAAAGAAGGCAACTAAGAAATCGGAGGATAGCTAAACATGGGTCTGCATAACTTTTCACCAAGCCCCGGCTCCACTCGCCCAAAGCGACGTGTAGCTCGTGGCATCGGCTCGGGAATGGGTAAAACCGCAACCCGAGGTACCAAGGGACAGAAGGCACGACGCCAGATTCACCCTAACTTCGAAGGTGGCCAGAGCCCCATCTTCCGCCGACTTCCGGTGAAGAAGGGCTTCCGAAACGTCAATCACCTCGAGTTTTCGGTGGTGAACCTGGACGATCTTGAGAAGCATTTCAGCGCCGGTGACGAAGTCACCATCGAAGCGTTGATCGCTAAGGGCGTTGTTTCGCTCGCAAAGGTCGACGGAGTCAAAGTCCTCGCCTTTGGCACGCTCAGCAAGAAGCTGACGGTCAAGGCACATCGCTTCAGCGCGAAAGCAAAGGAAGCGATTGAGGCCAACGGAGGCCAGGCAGTCTCACTGTGAGCTTCGGCGGCTTCGGCGGCGGCTATTCAGGCGGCGGAGGGGATAAATCCCTTTCGCTGCCTTTGACGCAAATCTTTAAGCTTGCTTGGGAGGACGAGGATCTTCGCGCTCGCCTGAAGTTCGTCTTGCTCATGTTTGCTGTGTTCGCTCTTGGCGTACACATTCCGGTGCCCGTTCCCGGGTTTTCCGAAGAGCGGATGCTCGAAGCTCTTGAAAAGAGCCAAGTTTTCCAGCTGATCGACGCATTTGGCGGCGGTGCTCTGCGCCGGCTGTCCATCTTTGCGCTCGGCATGAACCCGTACATCACGGCGTCCATCATCATCCAAATTCTCACCACGGCGTTCCCCGCCATGAAGAAGGAGATGGAAGAGGGCGGCGAGTATGCGCGGAAAAAGCAGAATCAGCGCACACGCGGTCTCACGATCCTCATGTGCATCCTGCAGGGATGGGGATACATTACGATGCTGGAGCAAGCTGTTCAAGGCTTGCCTCTTGGCACCAAACTAATGATCTTGACCTTCTGGACCGCAGGTTCAATGTTCACCCTCTGGCTCGGCGAGCAGATTTCTGAAAGAGGAATCGGAAACGGCGTTTCCTTGATGATCTTCGCCGGAATCATGATCGCTCTGCCTTACCAAGGCCAGAAGTTGCTGCAAGGCCTTCGAGATGGAGCAGTTTCACCATTCAGCGTCATCACTCTGATTGCGTTGTTCCTTGCTTCAACTTGGTTAATCGTCCACTTCACCGCCGCTCAGCGCCGAATTCCGGTTCAGCACATGCGACGGATGGTCGGAACCAAAGCGGTTGGTGGAAAGACCAGCTACTTGCCGTTCTCGCTTTTGATGGCGGGAGTTATCCCGATCATCTTTGCGTCGGCAATCATCTACCTGCCACAGCAGTTTGGAACCATGCTTGGCGGCGAAGCTGCTAAGCCGGAAGGAATTGCGAAGCTTGGTTCGATGCTGATTTCCCTTGGGAACTACATCAACCCTTCGCCATCTGGTCCTCTGTTCGGAATCAACTTCATCATCAACCCAATAGGTTGTTTGGTGTACGTGGCGATGATCTTCTTCTTCAGCTACTTCTGGACCGCAATCCAGTACAACGTCGAAGATATCAGCAACAACCTCAAACGAGGCGGTTCGATCATTCCCGGTGTCCGACCTGGAAAGCAGACGAAAGACTTCCTCGACGACGTGATCTCCAAGATCACCATCGTTGGAGCTGGGTTCATCTCGCTCGTTGCTCTGCTCCAGTACATCACCCCGGCGGTGACCAAGCTGGACTACCGCTACGGTGTCGGTATGGTCGGCGGAACGTCGCTTCTGATTCTCGTGAGCGTTGCTCTCGAGACGATGCGCCAAATTGAAGCCAACCTGCTGATGAAGCAGTACGACTAAACCCAATCAGAGCCTATCAGTCTTATCGATCCGATAAGGCTGATAGGACAGAGACCTCAACGATGAGACTGATCTTTATTGGCCCCCCAGGAGTTGGGAAAGGAACTCAGAGCGCCCTATTCGCAAGTCGAATGGGGATTTTCACTTTGTCTTCGGGTGAAATCTTCCGTAAAGAAATTGAGGCTCAAACCGATCTCGGGCGTTTGGCCCAAAGCTATATTCGACACGGCGACCTTGTCCCGAATGGAGTTACTATCGAGATGATGGCGAAGCGTCTTCGCGAGCCAGAAGTTCGAAAGAAGGGCTTCATCCTCGACGGGTTTCCCCGAACGATTCGCCAAGCTGAAGCACTGGAAGAGATTCTGACTGAGCTGGATATGCCGCTTGAATCGGTTGTTTCCTTAGAAGTAGATGTCCAACTTATCGTCGATCGGCTCAAGGATCGCTTGGGCTGCACAAAGTGCGGCGAAAACTACAACAGTAAATCGAAGCCACCAACGCGAGATGGGTTCTGTGATAAGTGTAATAGCCCGCTCATGGTGAGATCTGACGACCAGCCTGAGGCGATTCGCAATCGGCTCGAAAGCTTCCGAGCTGAAACTGCTCCCGTAGTCGACTTCTATGAAAATCTGGGACTCCTACGTCGAGTGGACTCCAGCCGTGACCCGGAGCAGGTTTACCAAGAGATTTTGAAGAGTATTCAGTAAATGGCAACTATCAAGAAGGCATCAGAAATCGCGAAAATTAAGGAGTCCGGACGCATCGTCGCACGGACGCTTCGCCTCGTTTCCGAAACGATCGTGCCGGGCAAAACGACACCGAAGCAACTCGACGAACTTGCAGAACGCCTCATCCGAGAGTCAGGAGGAGTCCCTTCTTTCCTCAACTATCGTGGCTTCCCCAATGCCGCCTGTATCGCCGTGAATAACGTTGTCGTCCACGGAATCCCGACCAACGAAGTTCTTCAGGAAGGGGATATCGTTACGCTCGACTTTGGAGTTTACAAAGATGGTTGGCACGCTGATAGCGCCTGGACATACCCGGTAGGAAAGATCTCGCCTATCGCTCAAAAGCTCCTCAACGTCACCCGAGAGTCTCTCTATCAAGGCATCGCCAAGGCCCGTCCGGGAAACTACACTGGCGACATCGGACACGCCGTGCAGAAGTATGTGGAGAGCCATGGCTTTGGGGTCGTACGCGAACTTGTCGGCCACGGGATCGGCGAGAAGCTGCACGACGAACCTTCGAACATCCCCAACTTTGGCAAGCCTGGTAAGGGCGACAAGCTGAAAGAAGGCATGTGCATCTGCATTGAGCCGATGATCAACGAAGGCACCTATAAGGTGAAAACCCTTGATGACGGCTGGACCGTCGTCACCGCGGACGACAAGCTTGCGGCGCACTTCGAGCATACAATTGCCATCTTGAAGTCTGGGCCTGAGATTTTAACCACAGAGGACTGAGGATAGAACCTGATCAGGCGCGGCGACTTGATTGCTAAAGAATCGCGCCCGAAACAGACAAAGACGGTTTGAGGTTGCAAAATGGTGCAACACTTGAGTATCATTCTCTATTGCGTCAGCCTTGGTTGATGGTGAAGGGATCCGCCGTTTCGGCGACCAGTATTCATCATAGACGACCGACGATGGACATTCAGATCATGAAAGTGAGAGCAAGCGTTAAAAAGATTTGCGATAAATGCAAGATCATCAAGCGGAACGGAGTCGTTCGCGTGATTTGTAGTGTTCCTAAGCACAAGCAACGACAGGGTTAAGAAGAGAATTTATGGCACGTATTGCAGGTATCGACCTTCCGCGCGAAAAGATGGCGCAGTATGCCCTTCCCGTACTCTATGGGATTGGTAAGCACAACGTTATTGAGCTTTTGGAGAAGACTCAGATTGATCCTCGAAAGAAGATCAAGGATCTCGACGAAAACGAGATTCAGAGACTTCGAGAAGTTCTCGATGCGGACTACCAAATCGAAGGCGACCTGCGCCGAGAAGTCCAAACCAACATTCGCCGACTGATGGAAATCCGCTGCTACCGCGGAATCCGCCACTCGCGAGGCCTGCCGACGCGTGGTCAGCGCACCCGAAGCAACGCCCGAACTCGAAAGGGTAAGGCAAAGACCGTTGCCGGAAAGAAGAAGGCCAAAAAGTAAGAGTTAAAGAATGGCACGCAAAACAACGACCCGAGGAAAGCAGAAAGAAAAGAAGAACATTCCAATTGGAGTGGCTCACGTTCATGCTTCGTTCAACAATACGATCATTACGATCACCGATCCAAACGGTAACACGATCAGCTGGGCAAGTGCAGGCAACGTGAACTTTAAGGGCAGCCGAAAGGGCACCCCGTTCGCCGCGCAGGTCGCAGCCGATAAGGCTTCGCGAATCGCTCAGGAGCACGGACTCAAGCAGATCAGCATTCAAGTCAACGGTCCAGGATCTGGACGAGAAACTGCAATGCGTGCCCTTGCCGCTTCTGGCCTTGAAGTCACCCACATCGTTGATGTGACCCCGCTTCCGCACAACGGATGCCGACCTCCAAAGCGACGCCGAGTCTAAGAATCACCCATGCCTGCTATTTCCTCTCTTCAACTCTCTGCCGATTACGGAAAGTTTGTATTCGAGCCGCTTGATCGCGGTTATGGACAAACCGTTGGTAACGCCCTTCGCCGCGTTCTCCTTAGCTCGATTCAAGGCGCAGCGATTGCTGCCATCCGAATCGATAAAGTCTTCCACGAGTTCGCTCCAATCGTTGGTGTGAAGGAAGACACGACGCAGCTCATCCTCAACTTGAAGGACATTGCGGTCAAGGTGACTAGCGAAGAACCGATCGACGAGATCGTTCTCAAGATCGAGGCAACCGGCCCAGGCCGAGTCACCGGAGCAGACATCGTCTGCCCCGAGGGTGTCGAGATCGTTAACCCTGAGGCTTACATTGCAACTCTATCCGATCCTAAGGCAACCCTTTCGATCGAGCTGTTTGTTAATTGGGGCGTTGGATACGTTCTTCCCGACAAGCAAGAGCGATACCGAGGCGTCATCGGACTTCTTCCTGTTGGATCGCAGTTCACGCCAGTTCGAAAGGTGAACTACACCGTCGAAGCAACTCGCGTTGGAACCCGAACGGACTACGAGCGACTGGTTATCGAAATCGAGACCAATGGTTCGATTGCTCCGAACGACGCTCTTTCGCAGTCGGCTCACATCCTTGACAAGTACTTCCGACTCTTCTTCGAACTTGGAGCCGCTGGCTTCCAGGCCGAAATCGGAACCGAAGAGCAGAGCACGGATGAGATTCTTAAGAACGTTCCTGACGTGAAGATCGAAGAACTCGACTTCTCGCAACGAACCTTCAACTGCCTCCGCCGAGCCGGAATTCTTAACCTCCGCGCCCTCGCTCTCGTCACCGAGGCCGACCTTACCGCCATTCGTGGATTCGGTAAGAAGTCGCTCCTCGAAGTGCGAGACAAGCTACAAGAGCACGGCCTCGAAATGAAGCCAAGCAAGGGCGGCTACCGATCCATCGACCTGCTCGATGACGACGACGACGATTTCTAAGGATAAAAAACCATGCGACATAAAGTAGACCATCGTAAACTTGGCCTGCCATCCGATCAGCGGATGCACCTTCTCACGAACCTTTCACGGCAGTTCGTCACGCACGGTTATGTGCGAACGACCTTCGGACGGGCAAAGGAAGTGCAGCGCATGGTTGAGAAGCTAATCACCCTCACCAAGCTCGAGGACGGAATCGAAGCACGCCGACGCGCTCGCAAGATTCTGGTTGGCCACAGCAGCAGCAATCTTGTCTCGGCAAAGCTAGTTGCCGGTAAGACTGAACTCGAGGTCACACAACTCAAGGCTCAGTTCAACAAGCTGACCGGAGAAGACTTGGTAAAGCACCTGTTCGATAACATCGGTCCACGATACAAGGATCGAAATGGCGGATACACCCGAGTTGTGAAAACTGGGAACCGACGTGGCGACGGAGCACAAACCGCCGTCATCGAACTCGTCTAACGATTTCTCCCCGACAAGGGTCGGGGATCAAGAAAAATGAGGATCAAACTCACCGTTGCCTACGATGGCACGGACTTCAGAGGTTGGGCCTTACAAAAAGGACAGAGGACTGTCCGAAGCACATTGACAGAAGCTGTTCGCCTAGTTTCGGGCGAGGAAATCGAAATCACTGGAGCCAGCCGCACGGACAGCGGGGCACACGCGAAAGGTCAGGTTTGCCACTTGGATTGGGATTGCAAGATTCCGATTGAGAGGTTGCCGTATGCCATCAATCGCCGACTGCCACACGACGTTGCCGTGCTCAAAGCTCAGAAGGTAAGTGATGACTTCAATTCACGTTTTAGTGTCTTGGATCGTTACTACCGCTATCGCATCGTTACCAAAGAACGAGATCCCCAAAAGGAGCGCTTCGCGCACTTCTGCGGAGTGAAGCTTGACTTGGAAAAGATGCAACAAGCGGCAAGCATCCTTGAAGGTGAACACGATTTTCGAGCCTTTACCGAGGAGTTGGAGCCTACGGTAACTAACACCATTCGAACCCTGTTCAGTGTTGGTGTTAGGGAAGTACGAAACGAGGTGTGGGTGGACATTGTGGGTACGGCATTTATGCGCGGAATGATGCGAAGAATGTCGGGTGCGATCCTAGAAGTAGGACGTGGAAGCCGCGATGTCGTAGAGGTCAGTAGACTCCTCCAAACAGAGGAGCGGCTCAAGTACCAGTGGCCAGAGGTGCTACCGGCGAAGGGACTTTGTCTCATGAAAATTCGCTATGGAAGACATCCTCGGGATCACCGGCTCAACCAAGAGGGTGAGTAGGTGTGTCACGTTAACAGCTTCGATCAAGACAAGACGATTTAAATAAAGATAGGAACGAACAAATGAACCGAACATTTACGAATAAAGGAGACTCGCTTGATCACAAGTGGTACGTTGTGGATGCTGCAGGCATCCCAGTAGGCCGCCTCGCTGGACAAGTCGCACAGCTTCTGCGTGGGAAGAACAAACCCACATTTGAATACAACCGAGATTGCGGTGACTTCGTCATCGTTATCAACGCCGAACAAGCCGTTCTTACCGGAAACAAGAAGGATGAGCTGATCTACTGGCACACCATGTGGCCCGGCGGACTCCGAAACGTTGCTCGAGGCGAAATGCTCGAGAAAGATCCAGCTAAGCTCGTCGAAAAGGCGATTTGGGGAATGTGCCCAAAGACTAAGCTGGGCAAGCAGATTTTCAGTAAGTGCAAGGTCTACGCCGGCTCCTCACATCCGCACGAGGCGCAGAACCCAGTTGCTTACGACATCACGAAGGAGAAGAAATAACGCATGGCTACAAGTCAAAACTATGGAACAGGTCGCCGCAAATGCGCGATCGCTCGCGTATGGCTCAAGCCAGGCGAAGGAAAGATCACCATCAACGGCAAGGACTTCAAGGGATACCTTGGACGACCTGTCCTTGAGATTCTCGTCATGAGCCCGTTCGTCGCGCTTGGCCTTGAAGGCAAGTACGACGTGGTTGCTACCACCAAGGGTGGCGGAATCACCGGTCAAGCCGGCGCAGTCCGACTTGGCATCTCACGAGCTTTGGTCACCGTTGACGAAGAGTTCAAAAAAGAACTCCGAGCTGCCGGCTATATGACCCGAGACTCACGAGTTAAGGAACGAAAGAAGTACGGTCGCAAGAAAGCACGACGCGGCTTCCAGTTCGTTAAGCGCTGAGAAATCAGATTATCGAGAAAAGCCAGTTGGTTATCCAACTGGCTTTTTTGCGTCCCGGACAATCCGAAATCCCTGATTGCTGAAGCTCGCGCGGACGTTGACCGTGCCAATATCCACCGAGTTAAAGAAGCAGCAGGAGTTCTTGCTGCACCACCACGAGCCGCCACGTGAGTGGCGTTGGGTATCTCGAGTATCGGAGCGCATGCGACCAGAGCAGAACTCGAAGACGTTTCCGTATACGTCGTACAGCCCGATTGGATTCGGTCTGAAAGTGCCTACCGGGGCCGTCGTCAAGAATGGATCGGACTTGTCCGGTTTGAGATGGTCTCGACCACCCCAGATGTTTGCATACTGACTTAGCTCAGAGGGGTCACAGAAGTAACGGCCATCTGTGCCGCCACGAGCGGCAACTTCCCATTCGTCTAGGGTTGGCAATCGTACACCTGCCCATCGACAGAAAGCCTCGGCATCCCGGAAGGAGATGCAGGTGACCGGGTGGTTCATCTTGCCTTGGATTCCACCTCGCGAGCGACCATTCGGAAAGTGCCAGTTGGCGGTCTTATCACTGATCCAGCGGAACTCTTTCAGGCCCGGCTCGAAGACGCGCCCGTTGCGGGATCGCTCGGCGTCTGTGACATACCCTGTCGCCTGAACGAAAGCATAGAACTGTTGGTTGGTCACCTCGTACTTCGAGATTTCAAACGCCCTAACAGCAACGTTCCGGCGAGGATTATCTATGAGTTCGGTCGCCCCGACCTGATAGCTCCCTGCCGGAACTGTTATCCAGGGGATCATTTTCGCTTCGATGCGTAGAAAGCCGTCGCGCGCGACATGATCAGATCCTGGTTCTCCTTGTTGGCAACAAGAAACGACTGGTAAGAGGACTCTTCATCGGCGTACAGCTTCTTGTACGAAGCAGATTCTAGGAACGGCTTGAATTTGCCTTCCTTCATCAAGATCATCATAACCGAGAGAATGTCGTGGTCATATCGCTTGCGCTTGTAGACCTCACACATCGTGGGGATCAGCTCGAATGCTTCCAACTCAAGAATTGCCTGCTTCAGATTGCATCCGATCTTGCCCTTCAGGATGGTTTGTTGAAGCAGCGGCAGAAACGCATTTCGGTTCCTCTTGATCTCAGCCATCTGAGCATCACTCCAGCCGCGCTCATCTTGGAACGCTCCGGGAGGATAGGCGTAGATATGCTTCTCCTCGTCGACAAAAGTTGGCATCGCATCGCAGTTTTGCGAAGAGACTTCACCATAGATCATATGGTAAGTAAACTTCTCTTTTGAGCTAAGTTTCTTGTACTCTGCGGCAGGGAGCGGACCCTCCTCTTTGTCGCGCAACTTGTACTTTTTGATCAGTGCCTCAACCTTTGCCAAGCCGAAGCTGGGTTTGGTGATCAGCTCGCGATGAGCTCGGTAGGCTTCACTGGCCTTACCTGCTTTCGCCATGTCGTCCTGGCCCGTGGCTAACGTCGTACCGAGAAGACAAATGACCGCAATCGTTGCGTGCTTCATACATCCTAGTCTAGCTCTCATATCACTGATTCAAGACGGTTTAGCCCTCAGTTCGTTTCCTGTAGACTGCAAATGTGATGGAGTCCAATTATCCGAGGGGGAGGGTACTCACTTCGCCGCCGCCCCAGTTCGAGACCAAGCCATTTCGGCTGAATGAGGACATTCTGCGCCGAGCAACGTTTCGAAACCTCAACTACAGGTCGCTACTCGGAATCTGTATTGGAGTCGTCGTTGCCGCTTGCGCCATCCCAATTCTCGCCGGGACTCCTGATAACCTCTGGTTTGTGGCCGGGTTCGCCTTTATCGTTTCGTTGTTTCTGATCGCAGTTGTTTTAGGGATGATTGCGGTAAAGCAGCGGCAAACCGTCCGGAATCGAGTTAATGCTCCGTTGTATAATGATCAGCGAATTGTCCTCGCGAACGCGGAAGGCATCCGTCAGCGGTTGGAATGTGGAGTCGACTCATTCATTCCCTGGACCGTGATTTCGAGAATCTCCGTCAAGAGTAATTGGGTCGAATTCTGGTTTATGACAGGTGCCTACTTTATGGTTCCCGTCGACGCATTTGCCAGCAAAGAGACGGTCTCTCTGATCGGAGAGTTCGCCCGCCGAGAATCCCTGGAAGCAAAAATCTAATGTCCAAATCATTCATTTCCTCTGACCTGCAAGCCTACGTTTCTTCCCATTCTGTACAAGAACCAGACGTTCTGCGGCGTTTGCGTGAAGAGACCGCAACTCACGAACAGGCCAGATACCAAATCAGTCCCGATCAAGGGTGGTTTATGCGGCAGTTCGCGGCGATGATCGGGGCAAAAAGATATCTCGAAATCGGTGTTTTCACTGGCTACTCTTCGCTGAGCGTGATGCTCGGTATGGGCGAGAAAGGTTACACCCAGGCATGCGACGTGAGCGAAGAGTACACATCAATCGCCCGCAGGTACTGGAACGAGGCAGGCGTCGCTGACAGAGTAGACCTCACCCTTGCACCCGCTTTGGACACTCTCGATCATCTCATCGCAGAAGGCGTCGAGCCTTTTGACCTTGCCTTTATCGACCCGGACAAGCCGAACATGCCCAACTACTTTGATCGCTGTCTCAAACTCGTTCGAAAGGGCGGAGTGATCATGAGCGACAATGTACTCTGGGCGGGTCGAGTAATCGACCCGGCAGAGCAAGACTCCGAAACGGATGTCATTCGTGCCTACAACCACAAGCTGTTCAGCGATCCCAGAGTGGAAACTGTAATGCTCCCGATCGGAGACGGATTAAGTTTGTCAAGAATCCTTTAAGGCAACATCCTGTCAGATATGCTGGCATCATGATCGTATCCGCTCTCAGCACGATGCTTGCCTTGCAGATGGCAACACCCCAGCAATTGGTGAATGGCAAACTCATCACGCCAATCGGTGAGCACACTTCGGTGGGAAGCTATCCGGTCAACATGATTCTTTCGCCGGACGGAAAATCGATTAGCGTTACGGACTCTGGATATCGGCAGCACTTAACCACTGTCGAAACCGCAACTGGCAAAGTCCTCAGCGACCTTGATATGGGCAAGAAGAATTCCACGCCGAAGGAAGCCCTTTATTACGGTCTCGCCTATCAGCCAGGAACCGGCAAGCTCTTCGCTAGCCGAGGATTCCAAGACAAGGTCACCGTACACCCAGTATCCGCGAGTGGTGCCGTCGGTGAGGGCACTCAAGACATCAAGGGTGAGCAGCGTTCATTCTCTGCGGGAATCGCCTTCAATTCGAACGGGTCCAAACTCCTGTTGGTCAATAACCAGACGACCACCGCAACTTACTATCGAGGTTCGGTCAGCATTCTTGATGCGAAAACCGGTGAAGCAGAAGGCAAGGTCGAAGTCGGTGGATTCCCGCTGGCAGTCGTTGCTCTCACAACCGGTCCCCAAAAGGACAAGGTTGCCTATGTCACTAACGAGCGCGATGATGAAGTCTCGGTGATCGATTTGGATCGAAAGACTGTGAACCGGACGATTCATACTGGTGCGAATCCGAACGGCTTGGTGCTCAGCAAGGATCAATCCAAGCTCTATGTGAGCAACTACGGCAGCGATACCATTTCGGTCATCAACACCCGCACCGACTCGGTAGTCGACACGATCATCCTTCGGCCAAACGAGATGCGCGGTCTCCCTGGCGCAGGACCGAACTCGGTCTCGATTAGCCCCGACGGGAACACTCTGTACGCAACCCTTATGGACATGAACGCGGTTGCCGTGGTGGACACCAAGAGCAACACGTTAAAGGGTCTGGTGCCAACTGGTTGGATTCCTACAAAAGCAGTAGCAACCGACACCGACCTCTACGTCACTTGCGCCAAGGGTGTTAAGGCAATGAATCCGAATCACAAGCCCGTCGGCTCGTGGGGACAGTACGGCCAAGACATTATTGATGGCAGCCTGACCCGGATTCCTTTGACGATGCTCAAGGACATGAAAAAGCTCTCAGCTCAAGTCGCAAAGAACAACTTCTTGCGTTCGAACTTGAGCACGGCAAACCATCCAAATTTCAAGAATCCAGGGATCAAGCACGTGATCTACGTCGTGAAAGAGAACCGAACCTATGACAACGTTCTCTCCGACCTCCCGCAGGGCAACGGCGATAAGAGCGTCATTATGTTCCCTCGCGAAATCACGCCGAACCAGCACGCGATCGCCGAGCGATTTGTGCTGATGGACAACTTCTATGTCTGTGCCGAATGTAGCCAAGATGGCTGGTCTTGGTCGACGGCAGGCATGGTTAATGCCTACGCCTCGCGAAATACTCCAACCAACTATTCTGGTCGTGGCCGAGCCTACGATACTGAGGGCTCCAACAATGGAGTGCCGATCGATCTTCTCGGAATGAACGATGTGACCCGACCACCAAGTGGTTACATCTGGGAGCACTGCGCGAAGCACGGGGTTTCCTACCGCAACTACGGCATGTTCATGCAGTTCTCTGACCCTGAGGACAAGCGGTTCAACCCGCTTCCTAGCACGGTGGATAGCCGGCCGACCAAGAAGTTGCTCGAGGGGAACTCTGATATCGACTTCCTCCGCTACGACCTCAGCTACGCCGACTCAGAAATCTATGACGAGTACGATTGGAGCGCACCTCGGCGACGAAAGTCTTACGGATCGAAGGGTTCAACGAGCAGAATTGGTGAGTTTAAGAAGGAGTTTGCCGAGTTTGTGGCGAAGGGCGAAATGCCGAACTTCATGATGTTACGACTAGGGAATGACCACACTTCGGGAACTTCGAACGGTCAGCCGACGCCGCAATCGATGGTTGCTGACAACGACTACGCTGTCGGTCAACTGGTTGAGCTCATCTCAAATAGCCCGTTCTGGAAGGACACCGCGATCTGCATCCTTGAGGATGATAGCCAAGCGGGGTACGACCACGTCGATTCACACCGCTCGACCGCGTACGTGATTTCGCCCTATATCAAGAAGGGGACTGTTGATTCTCGGTTCTACAACACCGACTCGATGTTGCGGACAATGGAGTTGCTGCTCGGAATGCCTCCGATGAGTCAGTTCGACGCTGTCGCGGCTCCGTTCCAGTTCTTTGGACCTGTTGCCTCGAACCTTGAACCATACAAAGCAATCAAGCCGTCGCGCGATATCGTCTGCAAGGCGAATACACGATCGGCATATCGCTCGAAGGATTCAGATCGGATTCCTCTTGACTCAGAGGAGAGTGAAATCGACGAGCACCTGAACGACATCCTTTGGGGTGCGGTGCGAGGAGTAAACACAAAGCGACCAAAGGGTGGGCGCAGTGGCTTGTTCCCTGAGTTCTTGGCGGAGCGAGACTGACGAACTACCAAGCGCCCATGTTTGAGCCATCGAGGGCTAACATACTCGTATTGAGGCGAAGAGTGCCCACGCCAGGCGGAGTTGTTTTGTACGTGTACCCGAGGCTCCTGACTTTGGGATGCAGGAGATTGCTGACGCTGCTGTTTGTCATCAGATAGGGTCCACGCCAGTCTGACGCATTGATCGAGACTGAAGTGCCTTGATCACTTAGCCCGGTCGCGGGCGCAGACGTACCAGATACATCATTGATTGAAGCCGGCCACACGCCAGTATCCGCACGGAACCGCTCAATGGCTTTGCGGCGCTGATCAAGTTGTGCCTTCCAAGCGTATTCGGTGGAGAATCGCCAGCGGTCACCGATTTTGGGAATGGCAATTGCCGCCAAGACCGCGATCAAAATGACCACAATCAGAAGCTCAACCAACGTGAACGCTCTAGAGCGACTCCGCACCATCCCAAGAGAGGGTTCCAAGGCGCGCTGATTCTCCGCCCTGGGTGGACTGCTAGGATTGACTAACGGAATCGCCAGATGACTTTGCCGAAGGTGTTCAACGCGTTAGCCGTCAGCGACTTAGCATGACTGTCGGCAAAGACGACTGGGGTTGAACCATCATTCCTACCCGTGCGGCCGTAGCGAGCGTAGACGGGCTTGAGGGCACCGGCCGCAAGGGTCGTGCAATTGAAGAATCCAGGTTGGGTAGCAACAGCGGTGCAACCTGAAACGGGCTGAGGCACGATCCCGGCTTGCTTGACGAGATTGACATCGGCGATGAGCGGAAGGCCGTTTGTGTAGTCTGCGGCTGGATCTGCCGTTGTTGGCCTAGCACCGTTGTAAGGATTGAAAACGTAACCACGTTCTTTCTCTGTAGTAATTGCCGTATTGGGGGTCGTCACAATCAAGCCCGTTCGGGCAGTCTCTTCTGCCGATGAGAAGTTGGCGGCTGACCTAAAGCCTTCAGTTCCGGGAGCAGCCGCCCCAGGAACGGCCAGGCTAAGTGGATCTACTCCGGTTGCGTCGGAGTAGCCAATGCTCTGGTTTCGGCGACCATTCCAGTCAACAGCAAATGTTGATCCTGGGGCATCAGGAGCAACAAAAATTTCAGTGTTCTTGACGTATGGGAAAAGCCCTTGAGTCCAGATGATAGGGTTGTTGGCAGTCCCGTCCCGAAGGGATGCGGGGACCAGGTAGTCGTCCGAATCTGCCGCATAGATGAAGAGTGACGTGCCGAGTTGCTTCATTTGCGAAAGCGCTTTTGTCTTCTTCGCCGCTTCTTTTGCCTGCGAAAAGACAGGAAACAGAATTGCCGCAAGAATGGCAATAATTGCGATCACCACCAGAAGTTCTATCAGCGTAAATGCGCGGCGCACCAAGACATGATAACCGAAGATTGCTGTAACCGGGCTAACTGCCGGGATGACCCAGTAAAATCATGGATGCCCATGCCGCGAATCACCGTCCCCGAAGCCGAAGCCCTTCTTGATCAAGAGATCAAAGTTCTGGATAAAGGGTTTGTAAGGCTGGTGGACTACATGGGCGGTGACCAGCGGATAGTGCAGTCGGCCCGCGTGAGCTACGGCGAAGGGACGAAGACGGTCCGACAGGATCGAGCGCTGATTCACTACTTGCTCCGAAACTGGCACACCTCGCCGTTCGAGCAAGTGCAGCTGACTTTTCATTGCAAAATGCCGATTTTCATCGCTCGGCAGTGGATCCGCCACCGGACGGCCCGACTGAATGAGATCAGCGGTCGCTACTCGGTGATGAAGGACGAGTTCTATGTTCCAGAGCCATCTAAGGTTTCGTACCAAAGCTCGGACAACAAGCAAGGTCGTGGCGGGGTTTTGCCGCTCGATGAGGCGATGGCTGTAATCGCTCAGTTAGAGCGCGAACAGAAGGACGCATATGCCGGATACACCGAGATGCTGGATAAGGGCGTGGCGCGAGAGCTGGCACGGACGAACTTGCCCCTCTCTCTCTACACTGAGTGGTATTGGCAGATCGACCTCCACAACCTCTTCCACTTTATTCGCCTGCGCGCCGACTCGCACGCTCAGTACGAGATTCGCGCCTATGCTGAGGCGCTAGCTCAATGCGCGAAAGCTGTCGCTCCGATGGCCTATGAGGCCTTCGAGGAGCATATCGTTGGCTCAATCTCCTTCTCTCGCGCTGAGTCGGCGGCTCTGGCGCGCATGCTGGCTGGTGGTGAGGCAGGGCTAGAGGAAAGGCCGATGAAGATTTTTGAAGAGAAGTTGGCGAAACTGAAAGCCGCCGCTCCTGCGGAGGCTCCTGATGACTTCGTTCCGCCGAGCGCATAGCGGGTACCCTTTAGGGGAAAATGGAGACGACACTTGTACTCATTAAGCCAGGCGGAGTAAGCCGAAATCTGATCGGAGAAATCACCGGTCGAGTCGAGGCTCGAGGCCTCAAAGTCACCGGCCTGAAGCTCATCAACGCAGAGCGCGCAACCGTTGAAGCTCACTACGCCGAACACAGCGAGCGACCTTTCTTCAAGGACGTGTGCGACTACCTTGTCAGCGGCCCGATCGTCGCCATGGCGGTCAGCGGAACCAACGCAACCAAGGCAATCCGAGCCATGATGGGTGCAACCAACCCAATCGAAGCCGCCCCTGGCACCGTACGAGGCGATCTTGCATTGACCATCGACGACAACCTCGTCCACAGTTCTAGCGATCCCGAAGCGGCCGCCGCTGAACTCAAACTCTGGTTCCCTGAAGGAACCGTCTAAGCTACCGTACATAGATCAAGAACGCCCCAAAGGATTTCCTTCGGGGCGTCCTTGTTTTGAGAGACTCAGAGCAAAGCTTTCAGGTTGTTCAAGCTGACGGCGCAACTCTCAAGGGGAGTTCGTGAGCCGTACTGCTCCTGCTCAATCACGATCCACTCCGCGCCAGCCGTCGGGAGCGCCTTGAGAACCTCTGTAAACGGAACCTGTCCTTCGCCAAGCGCCGACCCGTCAAACGGATACTCTTTCAGGTGAACCGTCACACCTCTGCCCGGCCAATCTAGCAGCGGCTGAACCGGATCGCTTCCGCCGTGCATCGAGTTTGCGGTGTCGAACTGCAGGATAAACGTCGAAGGTGTGTTTTCGCCCAAGATGTACCAGGTCGAGCGCCCGTCGTCCAATGGCTTCATGTCCGCATCGTGAGCGTGGAAGCCAAGCCGGAACCCGGCTGCCTCAACCTTGTGAGTCATTTCGGTGAGAACCTTTGAGAGTTCCAAGGTGGCCTCAGCGGTGGAGTGGAGTTCCAGAGGCAGCCAAGGAATGATGATGTTCTTGGTCCCAAGGGATGCGTGGATTTCGAGAGTGCCATCGAAGTCATCCTCGAGCGCCTTCAGCATCGTGTGAGTTCCTGAACATTGGAGTCCATTTTCATCCAAAACAGATCGCAATTCTGAAGCGGAATGCCCGTGATAGCCGGCAAACTCAACCGCCTCGTAGCCCATCTCCGCCACTTTCGCGAGGATTCCGGGGAAGTCTTTCGGCGCGTCATCGCGCAAGGAGTAAAGCTGGAGGCTGATGGGGAGGCTCATGGAGAGATAGTTTTACCCGGAGCGCGGAGCCCTGCTCCGCTTCACGCGCAAAGCGATGCTACAGACTGTGGGCAACCGTCACAAACGGAGCCTCAACGTCCAGCTTTCTTGCCGCCAAGAGAGCATCCTCTTCCGAAACAAACCGCCCTAATACCGCCGACCCGGATCCTGTTAACCCCGAGTCCTTCGCGCCATGAACGAGTAACCGCTCCATGAGTTCAAGCGAACCGCAAGGAGCTGCCCGCTCGAAGTCGTTGTACAAAACATCCTCCGTAGGGAAGTCTCGCCATTCGTAACTCAGCGAGTCAAGCTTGGCGTATGCCTCCGCAGTCGAACAACGATCAGCAGGCTGGGCAACCACGTACCACTCAACCGGATCGGGAGAAGGAATCTTGGTCACAAGCTCTCCATAACCTTCTGCTTTTGCCCGACCTCCGGTTAGGAAGAACGTAACGTCCGCGCCGATTGCCTTGGCGATCGCCTTTTGCTCGTAAAGCGGCATCGCCATTGTCATCAGCTGCTTCGACAGGCGTAAGACGCCTGCCGCATCGCTGCTGCCCCCACCGAGGCCAGCCTCGCTCGGGATTCGCTTGGTGAGTTTAGCGTGAACAGGAGGAAAATCGACGACTTCCATCAGGAGCCGACACGCTTTGGTGACCGTGTTCTCGGCGGGAACCGACGAATCGTCGCATTCGAACGTCAAAGCACTTGACGGTGTTAGTTCAAGCTCATCGTATAGCGAAATCGCCTGAAAAACTGACCGAATTGGGTGATACTTGCGGTGATCAATCGGACCGACCGCGAGGAACAGGTTCAGCTTAGCGGGACAGAGGATTTTCATGACTCGAAGGGATAGTCTAGCTCTTGGAGCATCGTCCGTACGAGATCGGTGGGGAGTCCGACAACCGTTTCAAAATCCCCACGAATTTCTTTGACCAAAAATGCTCCCATCCCTTGCGCACCATAAGCCCCGGCCTTGTCCATCGGCTCCCCCGTATGGATATAGTCGTTGAGTTGGGCTTGGCTCACCGTGTTAAACTCCACTTCCGCAACCGCATGGGCCACTGCCGAGTGATCTTGAGTGATGATCGCGATTCCGGTGATCACATAATGGGTCCTTCCGCAAAGCTGATTAAGAATGTGGAGAGCATGATCTTCGTCTAAAGGCTTCGAAAATTGCTTGAACCGCCCGTCCTCCAGCGGCATAGCAACGACGGTATCGCTTCCAATCACCCAGCTCTCAGGGTGCCTCAATGCAACAAAAGCCGCCTTAGCCCGAGCAAGCTTTTTGGCGGTCAGAACCGGATCCTCGAGAGTCAGGGCCTCTTCGTCGAGATCGGCTGGATCAATTTCAAAATCAAGAACAACCTTCTTCAAAAGTTCCTGCCGCCGAGGCGAGGCACTAGCCAAAACGATACGAGGAGCCACAAAGAATTTTGGCACAGTAAACTAAGCCTATGTCTCTCCGGCCAACTTACGACGAAGTAGTTGCCGCCGCCGCTCGGATTTCGGACGGCATCGTGCGCACCCCCTGTAGCCACTCCCCCATTCTTTCTCAGATGTTTGGCTGCGAGGTCTACACGAAAATGGAGTACCTCCAAGAGACAGGCTCTTTCAAAGAGCGGGGTGCTCGAAATGCTCTGCTCTTGCTCAGCGAAGATCAAAAGAAGAAGGGCGTGATCGCGGCGTCGGCAGGAAACCATGCGTTGGCGCTTGCCTATCACGGAAAGCTCCTTGGGATTCCAGTGAGAGTCGTCATGCCGACGATTGCGCCCCTTGTCAAGCAGGAACGCGCTCGACAGTTTGGGGCAGAAGTTGAGCTTTTCGGAGCCAACATCGCCGAAGCCAAGACTCGAGCCGACGAGTATGTCGATCGGGATGGAATGACCTACGTCCATGGGTTCGACGGTATCGACGTGATCGCCGGCGCGGGGTCGATGGGTCTTGAGATTTTAGAGCAAATGGCGGTGACGCCGGACGCGATCGTTCTCCCGGTTGGCGGTGGAGGACTGATCGCTGGTCTCGCTCTTGCGGTCAAAACAAAAGCACCGAGCGTCAAAGTGATCGGAGTTGAACCCGACCAATGCGCCTCGTACTTAGCCGCTGTTGCCAAGGGCGAGCCGGTCTTGATCGAGATGGGCGACTCATTAGGCGACGGACTCGCGGTTCCGAGAGTTGGAGATAATGCCTTTGCGCTCGCCCGCCAGCACGTTGATAAGGTTGTGACCGTTTCTGAGCAAGAGATTGCGCTTGCGATCCTTCGGGTGCTTGAAGTCGAAAAGGGTGTGGTCGAAGGCGCTGGAGCAGCCGGTCTCGCGGCTTTGGTCGGTGACAAGCTTCCCGAACTGCGCGGGAAGACGGTCGTGATCGTCCTCTGCGGTGGCAATATCGACCCGGCAGTGCTGGGTCGGGTCATCAACTACGGACTGCGCTGCGACTGGCGTCTCGTTCGCTTCCGGACGGTGATCTCGGATCGCCCTGGAGGCTTGGAGAAGTTCACCAAGGCGATCGCCGAGAAAAAGGCAAGTGTAAAACAGATCTCGCACGAGCGGACGTTTGGTCAGCCAAACTTCAGCAAAGTCACGATCTCCTGCATCGTCGAGACCAAGGACAAGACCCACGCCTCCGAATTGATTGCTCATCTTGAGGAGTCGGGAATGCCTTGCGACCTATTCTAGTGCTATGAACTACCACGTTGATCCGGAAATCCGAAAGGCTGAGACTCTGCCTTCGAGCTACTACACCGATCCTTCGGTTTGGACCCAGGGGAAAGACAAGTACTTTGCCAAGAGCTGGCAGTTTGCTGGCGATGACTCGATGGTCAAGGTTCCTGGGCAGGTTTACCCATTCGAACTTTTGCCGGGTTACCTGGATGAACCCTTGGTTCTCACGCGGGATTCTAAGGACGAGATTCGGTGCCTGAGCAATGTCTGCACTCACCGGGGGATGCGGCTTTGTGAGGGGGCGGGGAACGAGCGGTTTTTGCGGTGTCGGTACCATGGACGGCGATTTGGGCTGGACGGGCAGATGCAGCATATGCCCGAGTTTGAGGGGGTCGAAGGGTTTCCACGGGCTGAGGATCATCTGACTTCAGTTCCACTTCATAAGTGGGGGCCGCTGTTGTTTGCCTCGCTCAATCCTGCAAAGTCGTTTGAAGAGGAGTACGCACCGATGCTCGACCGGATTGGTTGGCTCCCTCTCCACGAGTTTCGCCACGATCCAGCGAACTCGCGCGACTACGTGGTGAAGTGCCACTGGGCACTTTATTGCGATAACTATCTGGAAGGCTTCCATATCCCGTTCATCCACGCCTCACTGAACGAGGTCTTGGAGTACGAGAACTACAACACGTATTGCTACGATTCGTTCAATCTCCAGCTAGCTGAAGCAAAGGGAACCGAGGGCTGTTTTGATCTTCCGTCGTCCTCGCCGGATTTCGGTAAAAATATCTCGGCCTACTACTATTGGCTCTTCCCGAACCAGATGCTCAACTTCTACCCCTGGGGGCTGAGTGTGAACGTGGTCCGCCCGATCTCGCCGGAGCTGACCCGGGTGTCGTTTATTCGGTACGTCTGGGACGAATCGAAGATTGGTGTAGGAGCCGGGGCTGAGCTTGACCGGGTAGAGAGGGAAGATGAGCAAGTGGTTGAACTTGTGCAGCGTGGGATGAAGTCGCGCTTCTACTCGACGGGCCGTTTCTCGCCGAAGCGCGAGATCGGGACGCACCACTTTCATCGGCTTTTGGCTGAGCGGCTGAGATAGCGGCTCCGCGCGTGCGCAAGCCAATCCCCACCCGAGAAATGCGGGCGGGCCAATATGGGTTAGGGCCAAAGATAGACACTTGCGGGTCCAATGTCACGGACACTTATTCCGTTATTGAATTTTACGTTAAGGTGAAACATATATTCTCGACTTTCAAACATAGCTGTGGCCGCGACTTTATCGGCCTCTTGTAAGGGAAGCTCTGATCCAATAAGTTGTTGAAGTAGCCGGTCTTTATAATGTGCAAGCTGACGCTCACTTAGACCTTGCTGCTCTGTTTCTTCGAAGTATTTTGGGGAGAGGGCTAGAGCTTGGAACGCATGCCGTTTCAGTTCCGTACCGAGCCGCTTCTTCTCTGAAGTGTAAACCCGTTCGATGGCCTCAGCGAGCGCCGATGCAAGGGCCGGATCGGGGACACCATTTGGCTCATGCGAGTACACGACCCGGTAGGTCGAGTTAGAGAGCTCAGGGAAGAATGAGCGATCATAGGGGTTCTTCGTGTCTGATTTGACGACAGTGTAACTACGATGCTCAGGATACTGGGCCTCTCTTTTCGCCATTTCAGCAGGCTCTCGGGGAATGTCCTGGGGGACAGATATCGTTCCGGCACTCGTTCGGAAGTGAATCTGTCCGGAAATTACGAACATGAAGTTGCCGGCACTCAAGGAGGAATCCTCGGGATGAAAGAAGAGTTGATCGATAAGGGCTTGCCTCAAAGTTTCTTTCGAACTCTTGGAAAATTCAGAAAATCGGATCTTGGCTTCGGGGAGTTGCGACCGCCCGTCACCAAGTTTCTGACTGATCTCGGTACAGAGATTGAACCTAGAATAGAGCGACTTTAGCTTGGGAATCTCGCGAGATACCAGACTCACGGTAGTACCCTGCCGGTATCCGATGAATGTCTTTCCAACGGCTATGGCCTCTCTCTGTGGGAGATTGATTGTGGAGGTGGGAAGTGAACTGATCGGCACTCGTCTCTGTTCAGCTGGAACGGCCAGGACGGTCCTTCGAAACGCTACCGTCTGGTCTTGCATGGGACCAGTTATTGCGAGTCCACCTATTGCGGAGATTAGGGCTAAGAAAACCATGAGGCCTCAACTAAGTAAGTGTGTGATTTTACTCCTCGGGATCCAAAGCCAGTTGGGGATTTTCCCGCACGGTGTAAGCGTGTGAGTGATTGATGCTGTCGTGGTCGGAAAGAGTCTTCGAAGTTTTCGTTGAAGTAGAGGTTGTCAGGAGTATTCCTAGGATCCTACCGACCCAAACACACTAGCGTTCAGAGAGGTCCGTTCCCAATCGGAACGCCGACCATGGCCGACAGCAATTCTGCCACCCCCAACGCATCGGAGTCCAGGTTGTGTTGCACAATCTGCCCCGGTAGGAAGTCGTCCCACATCATCCAGTCTGGCCAGAGGGAGTTGTTGACGAATTCACCTTGCCCGTAAAAGCGGAAAAGGATGAGTTCGCTGTCATCGGTGAGCCAGAGGCCGACTTTGTAGAGGTCCTCGGAGTCGTGAGAGACCCAATCGTTGCCCATCATGTCGTTGTAGGAGTAGATGATTTCGTGGATGCGGTCGAAGGCAATGACCTTGCGGGAAGTGAACGCCCAGAATCGGCGGTCTTGGATACGGATGATTCGGCTTGTGGGGTCGATAGAGACTCGGCGTTTGCGTCCGCCGGCGGTAAGCAAGGCGGTTCGCCAGCCCGATTCGATGATGAGTAGCGACCCTTCTCGGCGCACGACGGGACGCGGGGCGAAGGCTTTGGTGATGAGCCGGGAGACGATTGAGCCGAGGATGTCGCCCATCTAGGTTAAGGATTGCTGAAACCCCTCTCCATTTTGAGATGGAGAGGGGTGGCTGGGCATTAGACCAGGACTTCGGCACGCCGTTCTGAGACGCGGCGCTCGGAGTGGTCGAGGACCTTCTTTCGGAAACGAAGCTGCTTCGGCGTGACTTCGAGAAGCTCATCGTCGCGGAGCCAAGCGAGGGCTTGCTCGAGCGAGAAGTCCTTGTGGGCATCCAGAACCGAGGTCGCTTCCGAGTTTGCCGACCGGATGTTGTTGGCGGCCTTTTCCCTTGTGCAGTTGACGATCATGTCTTCGTCTCGGCTGCAGGCTCCTACAATCATTCCAGCGTAGACCTCAGTCTGAACTGGGTAGAACAGAGTTCCGCGTTCTTGCACGTCCTCATAGGCGTACCGCGTGATCTTGCCCGGATCCTTGCTGATGAGCGAACCTTGGGTTCGGCTGGCAACTTCGCCCTTATATGGCTTGTAGCCATCGAAGAGGGAGCTGATTAGACCGAGACCCCGCGAGAGGGTCAAGAAGGTGGATCGGAAGCCAATGAGACCACGGGTCGGGACTGAGTACTCGAGCGACTGGGTCCCGTTATCGTTGACGCGCAAGTCGAGAAGGTCGCCCTTTCGGCGGCTCATCTCTTCCATAACGCCACCAACGGCATCCTCAGGGACTTCAAGGGTTGCGATTTCGTAAGGCTCTTCGATCTTGCCATTCTCGTCGCGCTTGTAGATGACCTGCGGGCGCGAGATTTGCATCTCAAAGCCTTCGCGGCGCATGGTTTCGATGAGAATCGCAAGTTGGAGTTCGCCTCGGGCCTGGGTCTTGACGGTGTCGGTTGCGGCGGTGTTGTCGATCTTCACCGAAACCGAAACGGCTTCTTCTTTCTCGACGCGCTCGCGAATCTTGTGGATGGTGAGGAACTTTCCGCCGTCCTTTCCGCTGAGCGGGGAGTTGTTAGCGTAAAAATTCATCGACAGGGTGCTTGGCTCGACCTTGATCGCAGGAAGTGCTTCGCTAGTGTCGTTATGAGCGATTGTGTCGGAGATCAGGACGTTGTCGAGACCGGCAAGCATCGCGATTTCGCCTGCGGCGACGGACTCGGTTTCCTTGAGCTGAATTCCTTCGTACGTCCAGAGCTTGGTGACGTTGAATCCCGCTTTCTTGGTAAGCCCTTCGCGGAGCATTTCAACACGGTCGCCGACTTTGACTTCGCCGCGGAGAACCTTTCCGCCGAACATTCGACCGAGGTATTCGCTGTAGTCGAGGTTGTTGACTTGGAGTCGGAACGAGCCTTCTCGCTCAACGCGAGGCTCCGGAACGTTCTCGACAATCATGTCGAAAAGCAGCTTCATGTCGGTCTCGGTTCCTTCCGGGGTCGCCCGGGCATATCCGCCAGCTCCCGAGCCGTAGAGAACCGGGAATTCCAGGTCAACTTCGTCGCCGCCAAGATCGATGAACAAGTCAAGGGTCTTGTCGTAGGCGTACTCAGGTCGTGCGTTTTCGCGATCGATCTTGTTAATGAAAACGAGTGGTTTCAGGCCGTTCTGGAAGGCTTTCTTAAGAACGAATCGCGTCTGAGGCATGGGGCCTTCGTTCGCGTCAACAACGAGCAGGACGCTGTCGACCATGCTGAGAACTCGCTCAACTTCTCCGCCGAAGTCGGCGTGGCCCGGGGTGTCAACGATGTTGATCTTGGTGCCAAGGTATTGGACCGAAGCGACCTTGGAAAGGATGGTAATGCCCTTTTCGCGCTCAAGGTCGTTGCTATCCATGACGCGGTTAGCCATGTGCTGGTTCTCTCGGAACAGGCCGGCCTGTCTGAAGATGGCGTCGACGAGCGTCGTCTTGCCGTGATCGACGTGCGCGATAATGCCAATGTTCCGAATTTTGGGGGACATGGCGGCTAGTTTACCTTTTTCGAGGTTTTGAACCTGTTAAGGCTCCGGCCTAGTAGCCGGAAGCAAAGACAGTTCTCGCACTTTTAAGGGAGCACTTTTGGTATTTCGCATAAGCCCGAGCTGCTCGTTCAGTGGCCAATTTTGGGCCCTCACCCAGCTCAAAACTCTGGATTGCTGCCTCCAGAACATATGCCTCTGGGGCCATCAGCGACTTGGTCCAAAGGATGGGTTTTGCAGCAGCTTGACGAACGTATGGTTCGAAGAACTTCTTGCTTTTACAACACAAGATTGAGACAGCTTTAGGGCGAGCCAGCTTTGGGTGAGTTTCAACTGGAAGCCGAAAATCCATGAGTCCGTCGTGGCCCAAAAATACGATCATATCTGCTCCTCCGCCGCAAGATAGTCCAGTTCTTGTCATCGGCTTGGGCTCAAACCCGTTTGTAAAACTCAAGAAATCCTCGATGGCGGCTCTGATGTTTCTTCCGCGATATGCATCGGCCACAACTGTCGTTCCTGATGCGTGTTGCAAAGTGATGCGTTCAAGGATTCCGGGAGATGGGGACTTACCTGTGCTTAGAGTTGAAGTATGCCTTGACGCCGTACATCGATCCCCAGTAAAGGTTGTCGTTGAGATCGTCGCCATTGCCTAATCGAGCGGAAACAGGGACAATGCCTTGATATTTGTTGTCGCAGAGCGCGACGAGAACATGAACTACTGGTTTGGGGTTTTTCTGGCCGCCGGTCACACGTTTTCGCTTTACTACTTCTGCGTCCGAAGCAGTCTTGGCAGATTTGCACCCAAGGGCTAAGCAAGCTATGAGCAGTAGACAAAAGAGTTTGCTCATTGAGATTCAGAACCGACAATTCGCCGTAAAGGTTCCTGCTTGGCTAACCTTCGCTCAAAACCCTTTCCGCTAGCACAAGCGCAGCGAAGTCATCGTAAGGCTCCGGCGGCACCTGGAGGGAGGCGGGGAGGAGCCGGCGCCAGCCGGTGCGCGGGTTGGCTTCCCAGTAACGCTCGCGGGCTTGGATGGTGGTCTCTTTCTCGTCAATGACAAGGAGACCCATAGAAGGAAGGTGACGCCGGATGGCGGTTTTGACTTGTTTGGATCCTGTCGAATCTCCGAGGATGACAAGTTGGAATTCGTTGACGATATAGGCTTCGTGGAGCTTGACGAGGACGCTATCGATGGGAACCACATCGTGCCAAAGCATGGTGATGGTGCCGTTTGGAGTCCGCTGCACGAGAGCCAGGCCGCATTTGCTGGTTCCAGGGTCGATACTGAGAACGGTTTTGGAGGTCATCTAGCGCACCACAAGGTCGAATTCCAGTTTATCTCCGGCGCGAGTGTCTTTGCGGGCAACAGCCTGCAGGCGAAGAAGGCGGTCCGTGGATCGTATGGTTCGGATGGTACTGAGAAGTTGGCCAGGGTCCAGTTCCCCGAAAGTTTCACCATCTCGACCCTGGAAGGGAATCATTTTGACCCGCTTGGCTTTGGCGTTGACATAGGTCCGTACGAAGTCTCGGATTTCACCAAAGACGCTGATGTCCGAGTTCCGACCATCGACTCGCCCCTCGGCAATGATGTCGCCTTCTTGGAAAACAATTGGATTTGGAAAGAAGGCGAGGTCTAGCGTGACAGGCTCACCGACGAATCGGTTGACGGTTGATCGAGCGACCAGCACCCTCGTGGCTGAGGAGGGAGTGATCTGCTTGATCCAGAAATCTTCGACTTCGCTCTGGGGGATTTCGAGACGGTTGACGGCTCGTAACAGGCCCGCTTCGCCCGGGAAGGGGTAGGCGGGGTCCGGTAGCGCACCCTTTGCGGCGGCGGCGGTTCTTGAGGATCGGACAAGAGAGCGGAGCAGGTTGCGGGCTTCGTCGATCGTAAGGCTTGACGGAACGATAATCCGTGCAACCTCTTCGCCCTTACTGAACATAAGCACGGACGTGCGTGAGAACGCCGCGTAGGTGCTATTCTCCTTTCGTACTTGTTCGAGGATGCTGGTCCGTTCTTCGATTTGTCGGATGAGGTCGGTCAGATCCCGGTTTGCACTGTCACGATCCCCCTTCATGGTCTCGATTTCTGCGATGAGCGAGGGGAGTTGTGTGCGAAGCTCGTTGAGGTTTTTCGTCAGCTCATCGTTGTTCTTTTGAATCTCTAAGTTTCGGGCATTGAGGCTGTTATAGTCGCTGAGGGCTTGGGTTTTTGCTGCATCGGCAGCTACCAGGCTACTTCGGATTTCCTTGAGCGAAGTTTGCTCTTTTGCAAGGAGTAGCTTTGTTGAATCCAGCGTTTTGCGAGCCGCCGCACTTTCTTTCCGGAAAGATGCACTTTCGGTTTGAAACTTCTTGATTGAAGCTTCGGCGCGGTTGACTGCTTGGCTCAAGCGCCCGAGCTGTCCTTGCTGGGTGTCGATGGTTTTTTTCAGCTGATCTGCACGACTGCTCTGCGCTTCGGCTTCCTTCTTTTTTTCTTCGAGAGTCTTGTTGAGCTCGTCCTGCTTCTTTTTGCTTGTCAACAGAAGGTCTTGGCTGCTCTTGAGCGATTGGTTCGTTTCACGCAAGAGCGTGTTCTTTGCCTGAACCTCTTCTTCCTTTTGCTTAAGTTCTTGTACGGCTTTGCGACCTCTGGTGATCCAGGTTCGGAATTCTGCACTAGAGGCGGCGAGGAGCAGAACGGTGATGAGCGGGATCAACATTCCGGTGATCGTGACGCTACCGCGGGCAATGTACTTTGGGCGGATGTGCCAGAGCGAGAGGCGTTTTTTGCCGATTTTATATCCCAGAATGTCGGCGACAAAGGCGGAGATTCCACCTAGCGCGATCATCAGAACTATGAAGCCGGTTGCGACGCCGTCCATGTGCTAGCCGTTATTCCTCCTCCACATGATAACTCCTGCGGCGAACAATCCGAGGATCAGGGGTACAAATGCCGCGAGTGCAGGCGGAATCGCTCCGCCCATTGCCCACGTCGCTCCAAAGTTGGAGATGACTTGGTAGGCAAACATGATACCAATACTGAGTGCAAATCCGGTTCCAGTTCCGGCGCGATGGCTTCGAATGCCAAGCGCGGCGCCGAGGATTCCGAAGACGAACGCGGCAAGTGGGATCGTGAATTTCGTCCAGAACCAGAACTCACGGTTACGAACATCGGACGGTGTCATGCTCTTGGTGATTGCCGCTTGGCGGATTTGCTCGCGAAGCTCGCTGGTTGTGAAATAGTTTGGGTCGGAAATCTTCTGGGCCGTCAGCTCCTGGGGCGTGGCGTTGATCTTTGGGATTCGGCCGGGCCAGAGTCCGTCTCGAAGGATTGAGCGGTCACGACCATCGTAACTCATTAAGGTTGCCTCGCCGATGATCCTCCAATCGGTTTTATTCCCGGTGTACATGAGCTGCTTGGCGAAGAGCAGGAATGTCGGTTGTCGCTCAGAGTCAATTCCGGTGATGATCACGTCGTTGAGGGTGCCCGTTTGTAGCGAGAAGTCAAGCGCTTGTATTGTCGCGGTGACTCGGTCGTCCTCGGTTTGGACGCTGAAGGTCGGCTGGACGGCCCTCGCTTTGGTGGTTTTGGTGACCTCGCGGATCAGACTCTCCTTCTGCTTGGTTGCATAGGGAACAAGGGTGTCGTTAAGGAGAAAGGTGACCGCTGCGACGATCATTGTGAAGAATGCGACCGGGGTGAGGATGCGGTAAATGCTGGCGCCTCCGGCTCTTAAAGCAACAATTTCCGAGTCTCCCGACAGCCGGCCGAAGGCCAGAAGGGCACCTAAGAGAGTTGCCATTGCAAAGGTGCTGATGAGGGTTGGTGGAAGCACGAGCGCAGTGACTTTGACGACGGTTCCGAACGGTACTCCGTCGACAATGAGGCCGGTCAGGGTTCCGAGATAGGTTGCTGCCAACAGCAGGGTCGAAAACATGGCGACCCCCATGAGCCAGGGGCCGAAGAGTTCGGAGATGATGAGGCGATCAACCTTTTTCATCAGTTTTATCGTCTTTGTAGTCTTCCGAGAGGTCGTCGCTGAGCTGGTTTCCGAGGTAGTGCTTGCGAACCATGGGGTCTTCGGCGACCTGCTTACGGTCGCCTTCGGCGACGATTTGCCCGTCGATGAGGATGTAGTTACGGTCGGTGATGCGCAGGGTCGCGGCTACGTTATGGTCGGTGATCAGTATTCCGATACCGCGCTCTTTGAGGCGGAAAAGGATGTGCTGGATTTCTTCGATTGTGACGGGATCGATGCCAGTGAACGGCTCATCCAAAAGAATGAACTTGGGTTCGGTCGCCATCGCGCGGGCGATTTCGACTCGGCGTCTTTCGCCGCCTGAAAGGACACCTGCCGGCGAATCGAGGATGTGGTTGATGTGGAGCTCATCCGCAAGCTCTTTGACTTTGTCAATTTGTTCCTTGCGGCTCTTCCCGGCGAGTTCGAGGACGAGCAAAATGTTGTCGCGAACGCTAAGCTTTCGGAAGACGGAGGTCTCTTGGGGGAGGTAACCAACTCCAAAACGGGCTCGTTTGTACATCGGCCACTTGGTGATGTCTTGGTCGTCGAGGGAGACTTTGCCGCCGTTCGGTTTGACGAGACCAACGGTCATGTAGAAGGAGGTCGTCTTTCCGGCTCCGTTTGGACCGAGCAGACCTACGATTTCACCCGTGGAAACTGAGAACGAAACGCCTCGCACAACTGTGCGCCCTTTGTACTTCTTTTGTAAGTTTTCAGCCGTGATCTTCAAGCCCGTTCGCCACCTTTCTTCTTGATCTTGGTGACGATCTTTCCGATCCCTTCGCTCGACATTCGGATTCCGACAACTTCGTTGGCTTTATTGAGGGTGAGGATGACGCTTTGGGCACCGGTGACGTCAGCCGAATCTTCATCTTCGGGCCCTTTTTGGTCGAAGTAGATGTTTCCGCTTAGTAACATCTCTGCTCCGTCGCCCTTCTTTTCGTAAGACATTCGATCGGCTTTTGCGATGATGTTGGCCTTGCCTTTAGCTGAGACGCTGACGCCCTTAAAGACAAGTGGTCCATCTACTTTGAGCACCTGTAGAGCGGAGTCGTCCTTGGCGACTTTGCGCTTGAAGGTTGCTTCGATTTTTGCCGCCGTTAAGTCGGCGTCTCCGGCTTTTTCGCTTATTGAAACGAAGTCCAACTTCACGTTGCCTCGGAGAACGGCCTTAGCGAATGTGGCATCGACAAGGTCGTATTCCATTTCGTTGCCGGTGATATTTAGGAAGCCGTTATTTTGGACGCTTGAAATCGCTACATCACCGCGAACACGCACGTTGTTGGCGACGGTTTTCTTGTCTTCCTTCTGCAGGTCGCCGGTCATTCGCTCGCCGGTCATAACAATCTGATCTGTCTTGGAATCGAAGCGGACGTTCCCAGTCACTTCAAACTTCTTGTCAAGTTCCACCCAGCCGCTTTTTCCCGAGATCATGAGTTTCGGGTCGACTTTTGGGCTTCGGTAGGTGAAACCAGTTTGAGCGAGAACGAGTCCCGCTAGTCCACAGCCGGCCAGAAGTGTGAGTGCTTTCATTTCTTAAAGAAGGTCTCCGACGTCCCCACCTTATCTAGTATTGCCTTTCCGGCTTTGTCGGTGTGTGAGGAAGCATATAGAGAGTCGATTGGGCCGACAATTCCGCTTTCGCTTTCGAACGTAACTTTACCAATGGCTTTGTAAAGGCTTTGCTTTCCGTCGAACTCCACTTGGTCAGCGAACATCGTCCCATTGGAAGCTGTGATCTTAACGTTCCCCTTGAGAATTAGACGGTTGACCTTGTTGTCAGCTTCGGCAAAATCGGCTTCGAACTGACTGGAAACATTCTCTTTTTCGTAGGTTTCACCCTTGATTCCCGCCATGTTGCCGACTTTGGCTGCTCCGGTCGCGACGACTTCCGCTGCCTTCCAAGTGATCCGCCACATTTTCTCGTTCTTTTCGCTGAGGTGGGTGGTTTCTCCAGCGGCCGTTGCGACGGCAATCGGCTCGGCGGTTTTTGGCTGTGGCCTCTCGTCGGGCTTGGGTGCTTCAGGTTTGGTCGAGCCGCAGGCCATTAGGAGCAGGCTCAGGGCGCAAGCGGCAGCGGCTTTAATGGCTCCCCCTGCTCGCGCTTCGCGAACTTGCCTTTGTGTTGACCCGCGAGTTGTCCGCACGCAGCCGCGATGTCATGGCCACGCTCCACTCTTTGGGTTACATTAACCCCGCCGTTCTGGAGAATCCCCCGGAACGTCCGGATTCGCTCATTTGAAGGGCGCGAGAATCCTTGCCCAGTATCCACCCAGTTAAATGGAATCAGATTCACGACGTTTGGCATTCCTTTCAGAAGGGGGATCAGCGCCCTCGCTTGTTCAGGAGTGTCGTTAACTTCGTTGATCAGTAGGTACTCAAAGGTGACCTTACGGCCGGTTGCTGCCTGGTAGTCGCGCATGGCACTGACAACTTCTCGGACTGGCCATTTGTGATTCACGGGCATGAGCTTGTCTCGCACTTCATCAAGGGGCGAGTGGAGGCTGAGCGCGAGATGAATCGGAAGTTTTTCTTTTGCGAGTTCGCGGATCTGGGGCACGAGGCCAACCGTGGAGACGGTGATGTGACGATAGCTGAGACCAACTTCATCGTGCAGAAGACGCATCGACTTGAGGAGATTCTTGAGGTTAAGCAACGGCTCGCCCATACCCATGAAGACGACATGAGAGATACGCTGTTGGGTCAGCCGTTGGAGCATCAGATACTGTCCAACAATCTCGCCAGCAGTCAGGTTCCTGTCGAACCCACCGAGACCAGTCGCACAGAATGTGCAACCCATCGGGCAACCAACTTGGCTGCTGAGGCAGCAGGAGACTCGCCCTTCGTAGGGGAGCAGGACGCACTCGTAAACCTGATGATCACCATTGTGGACTAGGAGTTTGTCCACACCATCGGCGGAGGTCTTATGGGTGGCGACTTCGAGTGGTTGGACGAGGAAGTTTTGGCTTAGGTCCGCCCGTAGCTCAGCGGGGAGGTCGAGCATGGCGTCAAATGAATCGACAGCTCGCTTGTAAAGATGTCCCCCGATCTGCTTCGCGCGAAGCTTTGCATTGCTTCGATTGCCGAGGAGGTCCTGAATTTCGGTGCAAGTATTGCCAACCAAACAAGTTCGTTTTGCCTCCATAAGATATGTGAAGTGTACTTGTTTCGGTTTAGGTCCTTTGTCAAGCCGGGAACTCGTACCGATTTTTGACGTTTATAACAATCATGAAACGAACAACGTTCATCGCGACTCTCGCCGCTTGCTTTGTAGGCGTTCTTGGGGCACTCCAGGTTGACCGGATGGTCACGGCTCGGAATAAGCCGGATGACATTTTTGCGGAATCAAAGCCATTTTTCAGTGCATTGCGCCCTGCCAACGCAGAGACACTAACTGCTCCCGCATTTGACTTCCGCGAAGCGGCCAAGAAGGTGATGCCCAGCGTGGTCTCCGTTGATCGATTCGACAAGGTACGTGGCTTCTTCGAGTCTCAAGCATCCGAGCGAGAGACGGGCACCGGAAGTGGTGTCATCGTCAGCAGAGACGGAATCATCGTGACCAACAACCACGTTGTTGAGGCACAAGCATTTGGACGCCGGCAAGCGGCGACGGCTCCACGCGTTCAAGTTCGACTTTTCGATGGACGAAAGGTTGAGGCAAAGATTCTTGGCACCGATCCCCGAAGCGATCTTGCCGTATTGAAGATCGAAGCTCAGAACCTCCAACCCATTGAGCTGGGCTCAAGTTCCACCCTCGAAGTGGGTGAGTGGGTCATGGCGGTTGGTAATCCGCTCGGATTTGACAACACAGTCTCGGTTGGAGTGGTCAGCTCGAAGAAACGAAACTTACCCGTCGGAGAAAATGGTTTGGTAGAAGGGATTCAAACCGATGCCGCGATTAACCCTGGAAACTCGGGAGGAGCGCTTTGCAACGCCCAGGGGCAGTTAATCGGGATTAACTCCGCGATTGCTTCGAGCACTGGTCAGTCGGTGGGGATTGGCTTCGCCATCCCAATCGATCGCGCCAAAAAAGTTGTCAATGACATCGTGAAGTTTGGAGCTCCGCGGTACGCCGGGCTAGGAGTCAGCTACGATCCTAGGCTAGCCGGGCAGCTCGACAACCCTTACGCTCGGCAGTTCGTTGCAGAGCAGTTGAAGCGCGAAGATTTTCCTAACCATGGGATTTGGCTGAACGCTGTTTCAGGTCCATCGGAGGCCGCTGGAATCAAATCCGGCGACTTCATTTTGGAGATTGAAGGTCAGAAGATCGAGTCAACGTTCGACCTGAACAAGGTAGTTTTGACCAAGAATGCAGGCGACAAGGTTAAGGTTAAGTTCTGGCAAGCTGGGCAAACCAAGGAAACCACGATCACCTTAACAGAAATTAAACCTTCGATCTAAAATTCTCTTAATCAAGCGGTGCAAATCGCCGAGACAACGCGTCAAATAAACTATCGAAGGCCCCTCAACCAAACCTGTTTGAGGGGTCTTCGGTGCATTGAACTAACATGGCAAGACATTCTGACGGCATCGTCGAATTTCTCAACGTTCTCCCCAGCATCGTGCGCCAGCGCATCGAAGATAACGGGGTTCATGGTCTGATCGAAGTGGTGCTCGACTACGGGCGCCCGGCGGAGGCGAGGTTTATCGACCGCGTTGAACGCTTCCCAGACATCATGGTTGGCGAACACGATATGGAGTTCGTTTCTAAACAACTCGGCGAGTTCGGTACCGATAACCGAGCGGGCATAGAGCGGACACTCCACCGAATTTCGGCAATCCGAAATCGTCACCACAAAATCGTGGGCCTTACTTGTCGAGTTGGACGAGCAATGGAAGGGACGATCGATATCATCGACGACATCGTCCGATCTGGCCAGTCCATTCTGATTCTCGGTAAGCCGGGTGTTGGAAAGACGACCAAGCTACGAGAGGTTGCTCGAGTCCTCGCCGATGAAGTGATGAAGCGAGTCGTCATCGTTGATACTTCGAACGAAATCGCGGGCGACGGAGATGTGCCGCATCCTGGGATTGGCTTTGCACGGCGGATGCAGGTTCGGATTGCCGAGGAGCAGTACAAGATCATGATTGAGGCGGTGGAAAACCATATGCCGGAGGTCATTATCATCGACGAAATCGGCAATGAAGCGGAGGCCCACGCCGCGCGGACGATTGCCGAGAGAGGTGTTCAGCTCATTGGAACGGCGCACGGTCAGACCCTTGAGAACCTGATGCTGAACCCGTCTCTGGCGGACTTGATTGGCGGAATTCAAGCAGTCACATTGTCCGATGCCGAAGCACAACGGCGGGGGACTCAAAAGACAGTTCTCGAGCGCAAGGCTCCTCCTACATTTGATGTGATCGTCGAGCTCCTGGATTACGACCGACTAGCGGTTCACCACAATGTGCAGAAGACAGTGGATATGATCCTTCGTGGGGTTCCACCTCGACCGGAGATTCGTGTTCGAACCGGTCAGGGTGAGGTTGAAGTTGTTCAAGAAGAGCAAACTGCTGAAATCGCGGATCCGGCTTTCAATCAGCGATTCCCGGCCCTAGCTCGAGCTTCGCGGGCAAAAGAAAATCACCCGAACGGACAAGTCGCCCCGAAAGAAGTTGAGATCGCCCGTCCGCCTGAATCGACGGTTGTCGTCAAAATCTTCCCTTACGGCATCGCTCGCACAAGGCTTGAACGAGCCATTCGCGAGAAGCGCGCTCCGGCAATTGTTACTTCGGACATCGAAGGGGCAGACGCCGTTATGGCGATTCGCTCAACCTATCAGAATAAGCCACGCAAGATCAAAGAGATGGCGGGTAAGAACGTCCGGACGGTCGTTGTTCGGTCGAACACCTTTGCTAACATTGCCTCCGCTCTAGAGGAGCTCATCAAGAACCCGGGTGATGCTGGGTCCCCGCAGCAACTCAAGATGGATGAAAAGGCTCTGGCGGAAGTTCAGGCCGGGATAGATACGGTTTTAGCGAGCAACAAGCCGTTCGAACTGGGGCCTCAGTCGGCCACAGTCCGTAAGGCTCAATTCCAGATCATCGAGTCTCGGCGGTTAGCTTCGGAGGCAATTGGTGAGGATCCGAATCGCAGAGTTCGGATTTTGCCCGTCAAGATGGCGTAAGCAAAAAGGTCGAGCACTGATGTGCTCGACCTTTTTGTGTCAAATGAAATCGCCCAATCAATCAACTGGGGCGATGACTACTCGGCGATCTGGCTCTTCGCCTTCGCTGTAAGTCACAACGCCTTCGATTTCCTGGAGAGCCTTGTGGATGACTCGTCGCTCGAATGCCGGGAGAGCTTCGAGGACGGCTTCTTCGCCGCGCTCCTTAACCTTGTCCGCAATCTTCTCAGCGAGAGCGGTGAGGGACTCAGCGCGCTTCTTGCGGTAGTCGTTACCGTCGAGGGTAACGCGGACTCCGTTGCCGAGCTGTTGCTTGGCGATCAGATTGATGAGGTACTGAAGCGAGTTTAGGACTTCGCCGTTCTTGCCGACCAGGTAGCCAGCTTCCTTTCCGTCGATTGAGAGGTTGATGTACTTACCTTGGAGCTCTCCTACGACGATCTCGGCTTCGAGGCCAGATTGCTTGGCAAGGAGTTCAAGAATGTCACCAAGCTTCGCTGCATCTTCAGGAGTTGCGGCGATCTCTGGACCGGCATCCTCTTCTTGTTCGGTAGCAGGAGCTGCTTCTTCAGCCGGGGCGTCGGTAGCAGGAGCGGCGACTGCAACGGGAGCCTCGTCAGCTTTCTTCTTTGCGCCAAGCTTCTTCGGAGCAGCGGCCTTCTTTTCTTCAGCGGCAGGCGCAGCTGGAGCTTCCTCGGCAGGAACAGCTTCGGCTTTCTTTGCCTTTGCAGGAGCCTTCTTCTTCTCTTCAGCTGGAGCTGCTGGAGTAGCGGCAGCTGGAGCGTCAGGAGCTTCGGCCCTCACTTTGTATGAGACTTTGCCGAAGAGCTTTTTGGACTCTTCGATCACGGTGATCTTTACTTGATCGGCGGAGACGCCTAGTTGTTCGGCAGCGGTAGCGGCGGCTTCGTCGAGGTTTTTAACGGTCAGTTCAATGGATGGCATTGGTGATCCTACTTTTTCGGTTTGTGTTGTTGTGGCTTACCGGTCTTCGTTGACGTTTTGATATCGGTTTTGCCGTTTTTGGGGGTGCTCTTTGCATCCCCAGTGGTGCCGCTCGGAGGAGGTGGCGTCATATTCTTGAGCCACTTTCCGAAAGGCGTATCGTTGGGGACTGCTCCCCCGTGAATCGTGTTCACCTTTTGCAAAGGAGGTAGCGGCAGGCGGTAGGCCCGAAGCGACTGGAAAGTCGCCAGGATGTTGGTAAACGTCCAATAGAGGACGAAGCCGCTGACCACCGGGAATGCACCGGTGAACATGAAGAATGTGAACAATACGGAGATTCCAATTCCCATCAACCGCATCTGTTTGACTTGACTGGGGTCACTCACCGGGGTGAGGAACTGGGAAATGATCATCGAGATTCCGTAGATGATGATGAGAATTGCGTCTTGCTGACCGAGGTTCGGCGCGATAAAGCCGCTGGTGGACTTGCTCAGCGCTTCGTTAATCCAGAGGAATTCGCCTTTCTGGAACTCGAATTGATAAAGCAGCATCGCCTGGTAGACGGTCAAGAATAGGGGCATTTGGACGAATGCGGGTACGCAGCCGGCCATTGGGTTGAGCCCGTACTCCTTGTACAGCTCCATGGTCTTGATCTGCATCTGCTGTGCGTCGTTGCCGTACTTCTCTTTGAGATCTTTGGTGAGAGGCGCGAGCTGGGACATCATGCGCGAGTGCATGATGGTCTTCTGCGTAAATGGGAAGACGATAAGCCGGACGACGAGCGCGAGCAGGAACGCTCCGAAGGCGTAGCTGAATCCTTTGACAGCGCCGGTCATTTTGACAAGGGCATCGATCGCCTGATAGCCACCGGGCATGAATCCCCAGATCAGCTCGCTCTTGTTCCGCGCGCTGATGACTTCGCTTGCCTTCTCGAACATCTCCTGACCACTGGCGGTTTGAGGAACTTCAGGAAATCGCGAATCGGCAGCGGCAGTGAACTTGGTGTCTTTCCATGCTGGCGTATCGATGAGCTTTTTCTGGAGCGGCCAAAGCGTGTTGTAGGCGGTTCGGATTCGCTGAGTTTCATTTCGCATGAGACCCGCTCGAAACTCTGTGTTTGCAACCAGGAACACCGCTTCATGCTTCTTGGTCGTGGCTTCAGCCTCAGTCAGTTTCGACTCGGAGACAGCTTTATCAAGAAGTCCCTCGTACTTGGATCTCAGGCTGGCAGCGGTGACGTCTTTAGTCTCGACGTTAGCCTTCTGAAGTTCTTTGTAGACTTGGTCGTAGGTCGACTTGTCCTGCGGTTGGTTCTTCTGCATCACGATGAGCAGAACTAATGAACCGAGCCAGAGCACCCAAAATGTTGGGGGAAGTTTCTTACCGGGTTGAGCTTTAGCCATAAAAACTTTCTTTTGACCGTTTACGGAACGGGGTCATGTCCGCCGGGAGTCCACGGGCCGCATCTCGCGATTCGCTTCATTCCCATCCAGCTTCCTCGAAGAAGCCCGTATTTTTCGATTGCTTGGAGAGTGTAGTGGGAGCAACTCGGAGTGAATCTGCACGTCGGTGGTTTCCACGCGGTACCGCGTTGATAACACCGGATCATGAAGATGCCGAAGCGTCGTCCCATACCTTCAACACTAATTTCGCCAGATCCGCGCTGAGCGTTGCAAAGTCGGCGTCTTTTGCTTTGATTCCGATCACAACCACCCAGTCTTGATGCGGGTTGGTGGAAAGTGACTGGAGAATTGCTTTGACTCTGCGTTTCTGATAGTTGCGAGGCGGTTTTTCGCCTAGCTTGCGGCTGGTGGCAATCCCTACAAGTCCGGTTCCTTCGTGGGTAATTAACGTTAAAAAGTCGCCACGGTAGCGGCGACCTTCGTTAAACACTTTGTCGAACCGGTTCTTGCTTGGACCTTTTATGCGCTGAGTTTGTGGCGACCCTTAGCTCGGCGTCGCGCGAGGACGTTCTGACCATCGGTGGTCTTCATGCGGATGCGAAAACCGTGGGTTTTGCTCCGTTTGCGGTTATTTGGCTGAAAAGTTCGCTTCATTTTGCGGCCTTCATTCGTCTCGGAATGAACTTTGGATTGTACCCGATGAAAAGTTGGGAAGTCAGGCTTTTGCTTTGACGCCAGCTTTTGCCAGTTTCGACTCGGTCTTTTGCAGTGTCTTCTGCATCTCCCCGAACTGTTTCGTATCGAAGCCAGTCAGCTGCTTCAATACTGCCGGGTCAAGAAGGGACATCAAATTTATCGCTGACCGCATATGCCAGAGCTCGGTCACAAGCTTTTTCTTCTCCTCGATAGATTTGGCAACGTCGCCTCTTTCAACTCGCTTGGCAAAGTCTGTAAGCGATTTCTGGATCCCTTTGTAGTAGGCGGGAGCTTGTTTGATTGTCTTCTCGGCAAACGGTTTTCCCTCTTTTTCAGCTCGATTCCAAAGCCCAATAGCCCAATCGATTCCTTTATCCACGAAGTTCCCTTCTTCCTTTTTCTGGCCAAAGGCGAGAATCGGCAGAAGGCAGACAAGAATGCAAATTCCTTTTCGCATGATGACAGTATCTTTGACGTGAAACACAGATTCAGGGTTTCGGTTTCTTGGGTTTTGGCGCCGGCAATGATCGCGCTGAGTCAATGACCGACGTGGTGATCCAGGCTTTGTCCGACCAGTAAGCCTCTGGAACAATGAAACTCGGCTTCGCCCCGGGATACGGCGGAGCCTCGTCGAAGCCAGCGACATGAGCCGCTACTCCTTTCGAAGGCTTCAGAAACAAAAGGTCGTTGCAGATGAGCCCGACGATCTTGCCCTCAACCCAAATCCCATACTCGCCAAACATCGGCTTGATGACAACATCTTCAACACCCGAAAGAGCCTGCCGGATTGCATCGGCGAATTCGGGACGGGTTGCCATCAGACCATCTCGCGAGGATCAGCGAAACTGCCCTTGATTGCCGTCGCAGCGGCGGTGCTTGGCGAGACGAGGTGGGTTCGGGATCCCGGTCCTTGACGACCTTCGTAGGGTCGGTTCGAGGTCGAAGCCGATCGCTCACCAGGACGCAAAATATCTCCGTTCATGCCGAGACACATCGAGCAGCCCGCCATATGCCATTCGAATCCGGCAGCCTTGAAAACTTCGCTGAGTCCTTCCTTCTCGGCCTGGGCCTTGACTGCCTCGCTGCCAGGAACGACCATTGCGCGAACTCCGGATGCAACAGTCCGACCTCGAACTACGGAGGCCGCTTCACGCAAATCTTCAATCCGCGAGTTAGTGCATGAGCCGATGAAGACGGTGTTGACGCGCTGATCGGACATCGCATCTCCCGCCTTCAGTCCCATGTACTTCAAGGCTCGCTCGTCTGCCGCGTCGCGCGGCTCGGGAATCACCCCGTCCACATCCACCGTCATCGCCGGGGTAGTTCCCCAGGTGACTTGCGGCTTGAGGTCGCTGGCATCCAAAATTTCGTGGCGGTCAAACGCCGACTCATGATCAGTCCGCAAGTCGGCACACGAAGCAACCATGGCGTCAAAGTCAGCGCCTTTGGGAGCAAATGGACGGTCCTCGGCAGAGATGTAATCAAACGTGACCTGATCTGGGGCAATCAGTCCAGCCCGGGCACCCATCTCGATCGACATATTGCAGATCGTCATTCGTCCGCTCATCGGCAATTTGGAAATAGCGGAACCGTAGTATTCCGCAACGTATCCCGTTCCCCCGCTCGCGCCGAGTTTGCGGATGATGGCCAAGATGACGTCCTTTGCGGTCACTCCTAAGCCAAGCTCCCCATCGATCCGAATTCCGAGCGACTTTCCTTTTCCGGGAGTGCGAAGAGTCTGAGTCGCCAAGACGTGCTCGACTTCAGTCGTACCAATTCCAAAGGCTAACGCGCCGAAGGCACCGTGAGTCGAGGTGTGGCTGTCGCCGCAGACAATTGTTAGACCTGGCAATGTGATTCCAAGCTGTGGCCCAATGACGTGAACAATGCCCTGTTTCGCGTGTCCGTAGCCGAACAGCGGAACGCCGAACTCTTTCGCATTCCGAGCCAGAGCCGCAAGTTGCTTGCCGCTGAGCGATGACTCATCAATCGCTCGACCATCGGTCGGAACGTTGTGGTCAACCGTCGCAAAAGTAAGATCAGGGCGTCGAACACTCCGACCTTGCTCGCGCAAACCGTCGAACGCCTGAGGTGAGGTGACTTCGTGGACGAGGTGCCGGTCAATGTAGATGAGGGTTCCCCCGCCCGGAAGATCAGCAACCACATGCCGATCCCAAACCTTGTCGAAAAGCGTCTTTGCCACGCTTCTATTCTACTAGGATCACAAGTAGTCGGCAGGATCGACCTGCTTGCCGTTCACCCGAACTTCGAAGTGCAGGTGAGGACCCGTCGACATTCCGGATGAGCCCACTTCGCCCACTTTGTATCCCGCTCCGATCCGATCTCCCACTTCGACATTTAGCTGTGAGAGGTGGGCGTAGGCGGTCTCGAAGCCCTCGCGGTGTTCGATGATCACAATGTTTCCGAATCCGTTGAGCTCTCCAGAGAAGGTGACTTTTCCGGCAGCCGCGGCATTGACTCGGGTCCCGTAGGGCCCAGCAAAGTCTATGCCCTTGTGCATCCGCTCCTCGTTATGAATGGGATGCATTCGCATTCCAAACGAGCTCGTTTGACGCGTATCGATTGGCCTCAAGAGTGGCGCGCTGCGAGAGGGTGTCAGCTCCTCCTGGTCCCCCTGGGTGGAAACGACTCGGATTTCGGCCCGAATATGCTTCTCGTCTCGCTCGCACTTAGCGATTTTTGCCTTCAAAAACTCGATTTGCTCTGCGATTTCATCCTTTTGATCTTGGTCGGTGTCCGCCGAATCGGCAGTTTTGGATGTGGGGAGTTTTGTTGCGCGTGGCTTGGCTGCGCCGACGATCTTACGGAATGCGTCGATGCTCGGTAGTTTCTCGACTGCTTCTTCAACGTCCTCCGTGGTGATCACGGTCCTCTTTCCGATCAAGAGTTCAGCGAGCAACTTGATCTCACCTTCGGCGAGTTGCTGATGCAGTCGTCGGCGAAGGGAAGCGGTATTCGGAGGAGTCGGCTTGAGGACTCGGTCGGCCAACTGCTGGACTTCGGGGCGCACTTGGTCGGCATACCGAATAGCCTCCTCTTCGAAGGCGTGAACCTTCACAAATGACTTTTGGTCAGAGAGCTGCTTGTGTTCCGCTTGCAACTGCGTGAGCTTGACTGTCGCTGCTTCCTTGGCAGTGCGCACGCTTCTGAGCCCCGCCTTGAGGCGATCTAAACTCTTGTACTTCCCCTTGTTCGCACTCGCCGAACTGACAGAGCCGAAGCAAAGCACGAGGGCAAGTGTCACCACAAAGAGCGGCGAGCTTTTTCGAGTTGAATCCCCCCAAACACTCATGCAGAACTGATTCGTAGCGAAACGCCACGATCCCCTGTTGAAATGTTCCTGCGGAAGCCAGTTTAAACCCTCGTATATCTACCAGGTTTACTAGGCTGGCAAAAATGCTTAGTTTCAACATGAAAACAGATCGGCAGTTTCTTCGCGAGAATTGCGAAAACCTACCGACCTGCTTAATGCCGATTCTAACCGATGTTTAGAAGCCAGCTTTGGCAACGAAATCGACGATGTCTGCGATTCGGCAGCTATAGCCCCACTCGTTGTCGTACCAGGCAACTGCCTTGGCCATGTTGCCGATCGTGATCGTGTCCACTGCGCTGAAGATCGAGCTGTGGGTGTCGCCTCGGAGGTCGGTCGAAACGAGCGGTTCATCCGAATAGCGGAGAATGCCCTTCATCGGACCGTCTGCGTACTCCTTCATTGCCGCGTTGATCTCAGCAACGCTGGCTTCCTTGAGAAGGACAGCGGTGAAGTCAACAACCGAAACGGTTGGGGTTGGCACTCGGAACGCCATTCCGGTGAACTTGCCAACCAACTCAGGGATAACCAAGCCAACGGCTCGGGCGGCACCTGTAGAGGAAGGAACGATGTTCTGCGATGCCGCTCGGGCGTCGCGCCAGTCCTTGCTCGCGGTGTCTTGGGTTCGCTGGGTGTTTGTGAAGGCGTGGACGGTGGTGAGGAGGCCCTTATCGATTCCAAATTGCTCGTGAAGAACCTTGGCAACCGGAGCGAGTCCATTGGTGGTGCATGAAGCGTTCGAAATGACGTGGTGCTTCGCCGGATCGTACTTGTCATGGTTGACGCCGAGAACGATGGTGATGTCCTCGTTCTTCGCCGGAGCCGAGATGATGACCTTTTTGACGCCGTGGTTACGGTGGTTGACAGCAAGAGTAGCGTCGGTGAAGAATCCTGTGGATTCGATCACGATATCAACGCCAGCAGAGTCCCAAGGAATGTTCGCCGGATCTTTTTCGGCAAAGACTGTGATCGGCTTTCCGTTGACGATGATGTTCTTTTCGTCGGTCGATACGGTGCCGTTGAAGTTGCCGTAGGTGCTGTCGTATTTCAGCAAATGGGCATTTGTGGCAGTATCCGTCAGATCGTTAACGGCAACAACTTCGATGTTGTCAGCATGACGCTCAAGGATGGTTCGAAGAGAGAGACGACCGATTCGTCCAAAGCCGTTGATTCCGACGCGTACTGGCATAGTTGCGAGTTTACTCTGTGCACTCTCTTGGGCAATGTTAAGTCACTTGAAACCCTGACTCGATGCTCCCAGTTGAGTGTGTGAGATCTGTTATCGGGATGAAACCTCGTCGTAGCGCGGTTCGGGATCCGCCACGGGTAGATCAATAGTGGGCTCCGGCATTGGTTCAGAATCAGCTTTCACCGGATGCAGAATCTTCAAACTCAAAGCCCAGGCCACCCCAACGCACACTGCACACCCCATAAACGGTGAATAGCGACCAAAGCTCTCACCAAGCCGAAGCGAAACCCCGAGGGGCTGAAGCTTCTCGTACATCGCCGAGCCGATGGGAGCTCCGATCATGGCTCCTACGCCTTGGGCGGTCATGATTGCGCCAATGTTGGTGGCGCGCCGCTCCGGGTTGAGGTCGCTGACGCTCGCCATCCAGGCGGGGATCGTCAGGAGGAAGCCAAGACCAGCTGGAAGACCGGCGAGGCCGAACAAATAGGGTGAACGGAGGAAGGGAAGAAAGCCGCCAATCGCGATAAGCGACAGTCCAATTGTACAGAGCATCAGCCCGTAGTGCACCGCCCGTGCGCGCCCAATCCGGTCACCAAACTTCGCAAGGGGGCCGCTCAAGACGGCCATTGCAATCGCACCGGGAAAGATCATTCCCCCGACCGCTGATTCCGACATCCCAAACTCCTCGAGCGTAAAGAGCTTGAAGATTGCAAGCGGAAAACCGATGCCCATGAACGCGACGACAGCGAGCAGAAGGTACTCAGGAATCTGTTTGATGGAATCCAAGAACTCCTTGATTCCACCTCCGGAATGCTCATCGTCCGCAACAACCGGCACATCACTGCGGCCGGTAAAGTACGCACCCAGAGCCGCGCCGATAAACAGGATTGTTGCGAGAACCAGGCCCGCCCATTTGACCTTGAAGACGTCATTGGCAATTCCGCCAAGCGGGAACGCTAGAGCAATGCCGATCATGTAGCAGGCGTTGAGATAGCTCATCGACTGCTGGCGCTCGTTGTCCTCAACAATCGCGTTCATCTGCGAAAACGCCGCTGGCCAAAGCATGGCCACGGCAAGCCCGTCGAATGCGCGAAGGACAACGAAGGCAAAGACCTCGATTGCCGACCCGTTGTCGTGGGGGAGGAGGATGGAGATGATCGAGGTGACGATGGAGATTGATGGCCCTGCGATCAATAGCTTCCGAGTGCCAAAACGGTCGGCCACGTGCCCCATGACCGACTTGAAAACCGCCTCGAACAGCAGGAACGAGACCATCACGAGACCGATCACGCTCTGCCCAAACTTGCGATCAGCAACGAGGTAGATCGGCATCGTCGAGATGTTCATCGTTGCGTACCCGATCTCCGCAAAAAGCGCGATGAGAAGCAGATTCTGCACCGGGCGCTTCTTCCAGCAGGCAAGATTGGGGACGGCGATGCTCATCGTTGTGCGCTCTCTATTGTACGGCTTAGAGGTGTGAATGGGTGCAACTCAGATAAACTCTCGGTTCTATGCTCGACCGAGAACTGATTCGTAAGCAGCCCGATTTGGTGCGCCAAGGCATCCTCCGCAAGAAGGGCGACGCCTCGCTCGTCGATCAGTTCCTTTCTCTTGACGCCGAGTTCCGGCGTCTTGCGACGGAAACCGGAAATGCTCAGGCTGAATCCAATGCGATTGCAAAGTCGATTGGCATGCTCATGGGTCAGAAGAAGTTCGACGAAGCAGAAGAAGCAAAGGCGAAAGCATCTTCTTTGAAGGGCCGAGTTGCAGAACTCGAAGCCCAAGAGCGCGAAGCTGAGGCCAAGCTTCGAACCCTCGAACTAGAATTTCCGAATATCCCGCACGAGTCAGTTCCGGATGGAGCAGACGAGAACGACAACCCCGTCGTCAGGCTTCACGGCGAGCAGGCGAAATTCGATTTTGAACCCAAACCCCACTGGGACATCGCCGATCAGCACAAGATGATCGACCTCGCTCGAGGTGCCAAGATCACTGGCTCGGGATGGGTCGTTTACACCGGAATCGGAGCGAAGCTCCAACGCGCTCTGTTCAACTTCATGGTCGATTTCCAAACCGAGCAGAACGGCTACGACGAAATTTATCCTCCGTTTGTGGTGAATCGTGAGTCGCTGGTTGGTACCGGAAACCTGCCGAAGTTTGAGGATGACCTCTACAAAACCCAAGACGATTTCTTCCTGATTCCTACCGCCGAAGTCCCGGTGACGAACCTTTATCGAGACGAGATTTTGGAAGCCTCCCAACTCCCAATCCGCCACGCGGCGTTCTCCGGATGCTTCCGCCGCGAGGCTGGAGCGGCTGGCAAGGACACCCGTGGGCTTCTACGGATTCACCAGTTCGACAAGGTCGAGATGGTCAAGTTCGTCGAACCGGCTGCCGCTTACGACGAGCTCGAGTCGATGGTGGTCGACGCCGAATCGATTCTTCAAGCCCTTGGCTTGCACTATCGAGTCATCGAACTCTGCACGGGCGACATGGGACCGAAGGCAACGAAGATCTACGACGTCGAAATTTGGGCTCCAGGCGTTGGTAAGTACCTCGAAGTCTCGTCCGTCGGAAACTTTGGCGACTACCAGTCGCGCCGCGCAAACATCCGGTACCGACCGGAGGCCGGGGCCAAGCCGGAGTTTGTCCATATCCTCAACGGCTCCGGCGTTGCGGTTCCTAGATTGATGGCGGCTCTGCTGGAGACCTACCAGCAAGCGGATGGTTCAGTTCAGATTCCTGAAGTGCTGCGACCTTATGTGGGTCGCGAGAAAATTGGATGACGTATCGATGCTCGGTTGATTCGCCGGTGGGGCGGCTGTATCTTGCTGCCAATGATGTGGCGCTGACCGAGTTGTTGTTCGAAGATCATCGTTTGGAGGTGGATGGGACCAGCCTCACGATCCCTCCGCCGACGCGGATGAACGCAGTCTTGGAGTTGGTTTCAGCACAGCTTGCCGAGTACTTCGCAGGCACCCGAACTGAGTTTGAGATTCCAACCCAGCCGAATGGGACCGAGTTTCAAATTGCAGTCTGGAGAGAGTTACAGAAGATCTCTTTTGGGCAAACGATTTCCTACATCGAACTTGCGCGGCGGATGGGAGACGAAAAGAAGACCCGCGCTGTCGGCCTCGCCAACGGAAAAAACCCGATCTCAATCATCATTCCCTGCCACCGAGTGATTGGGGCGAACGGGCATCTCGTAGGCTATGGTGGAGGGATTGAGAACAAGCGATGGCTGATCGACTTCGAAGCGACGGACCAGTTGTTTTGACTGCTCCAGTTCCCGACTGGTTACTCCCGGCGCCGTTTGCAGAAGTGACGGTTGCCTCGGCAGGGATGGCGGAGTGGGTACGGTCACGCGGCCGAAGGCCGATTCTGGCGCCAGCCGCACCCGAATCAAACTCGCCGTACTCGCCCTCACCGTCCCACGGTTTGGAGAGCCTCTCCGAGGGGCTGGGAAAGTCAGCCGTTGACCTAGGGTGTGGAGCGGGTAGGGATGCCTTTTGGTTACAGCAACACGGCTGGCAGGTTCTGGGGGTTGACCGCCTGCCGCCCCAAGCCGACATTCCGTTCGTGCGGGCCAACCTGCACGAATTTTGGACTGAAGATCGGTTTGACCTCGTGATGCTGCACTACTGCTGGGATCCTGAGTACTTCAAGCTCGCCCTGAGACTGTGCTCCGAGGGTGGAAGAGTTTCGATTCTGGCTCACTCAGAGCTTAATTGGAGGTGTTTTGGTCATCCTAGGAAGACCAAGACTCTTGCTAAAGGAGATCCCAGAGCGATATGTCCTTCGCATTTTGAACTTATCCACGAGGAGGAGTTTTGGTCACTGGACCGCCATTCGGTACGGATCGTTCTGGAACGTCGTAAGTGACCTTCATCCGTTCCATTTTCATGTTGGGCTCCAGCGCTGCCAGCTTTCCCGGCGCGGTTAATCGGGTGAAGACAAAACCGGCAATTGAGGACAGTGGAACGGTCTTGTCTCCCAACCCGTTTGTCGAAGCCTGAGACGACCAGAACCGCATCCCGGGCTCACCGTCCGGACTCTTCTCCCAGCCGAGAAACACGACCGAATGCCCCGGGCCCTTCACCCAGTTAATGTTGCAAAAATCCCCCGGTAATGCGTCCTTTGGAGACACCCGAACGCCCATTTGCGAGAACCCGCAGAGGGCATAAAATGAACCTGGTCCATCTGCATTCCACCAACCGTAGAGCTTGACTGTGTCTTCCCGCCGCCCACCGTCCGGTTCCTGCATCCGAACAGCCTCAAGAACTTCCTCAGAAAGTTGATAGCGGGAAGGCGCAAGCAACAAGTCTAGTGCCGTCATCAAGGCCGCGTAAGATGCCCCCGAGCAGTAGCTTGAGCATCTTGGCGGGTCTAGCAGAGGTCGATCGAAAAACGAAACTCGGTAGCCAATCGGCGACTCGGGAGGGTCGGCTTTCAACCCAATGAAATAGCCCCCACCGTCAGGTTCCGTCGCCTGAACGATATCCACCCCGTGCAACACCGCTCGATTCGCCTCGGGAACTCCAAAACCGAACTTCCTTAGGTGTGAAATGTGATAGGTCGGCACCTCAGTAGAAGGCACCCTGTACGCCATTGTCAGGGGAAACATTAACAACATTGTATCGTGCGGGTACCCTCGTTGAGAAATCTGAGGCTCGTATGATCGATATTAACGAACTGTTGTCCGTTTTGCCCCACCGGTACCCTATGTTGCTGGTTGATCGGATCCTAGAGATTAACGAAGAAGGAACGTATTGCCGCGGTCTGAAGAACGTCACGATGAATGAGCCGTTCTTCCAAGGTCACTATCCCGGTAACCCGATCATGCCTGGCGTCCTCATTATCGAATCCATGGCCCAGGTTGGCGCCGCTTGTTTGATGAAAAATCCAAGTCTGGCGGGGAGAATTCCATTAATTGGCAGTATTGAGGAAGTCAAATTCCGAAGAATGGTAAAGCCAGGCGACCAACTGATCCACGAAATCAAGATTCTATGGGTGAAAGGGGGCGTCGGCAAGATGGATGCTCAGGCAACCGTTGACGGTGAACTCGCCGCCAAAATGACCATGCTGTTCAAGTTGAGCGTCCCAAATAAGGAATAGTTTGCCGAAGATCCACCCACTCGCATATGTTGACCCCAAGGCCGAAGTCGCTGACGACGTCTTTGTCGGTCCATTCTGCAACGTCGAGGCCGGGGCGTCCGTTGGAGCAGGTTGCATTTTAGAAAGCCACGTGACGATTCATCGATGGACATCAATCGGCAAGAACAACCGGTTTGGGCCAGGTGCTGTCATCGGCGGGGATCCCCAGGATCGAAAATACGCGGGTGAGCCGACCTTCCTGAAAATAGGGGATGATAACGTCTTCCGCGAGTACGTGACCATCCACCGGGCGACCGGAGAGGGTCGTTTCACGACTATTGGCAACGATGTGTTTGTGATGGCGTACACCCACATCGGTCACAACTGCCACATTCACGACCAGGTGACAATCACTAACTCTGCCGGGATCGCGGGGCATGTGACAATCGAAGAGAAGGCTAATGTTGGGGGGATGGTGGGTATCCACCAGTTCTGCCGAGTCGGAAAATCATCCATGATTGGAGGCTTTACCAAGGTCACCCGCGATGTTCCTCCGTTCTGCTTGGTCGAAGGTGCCGATGAGGCAGTTCGAGACATCAATGCAGTTGGTCTTCGGCGCCTCGGCGTTAACCAAGATTCACGTTTGGCTTTGCACAAGGCGGTGAAACTCCTTTTCAAATCGAAGATCGGTCTGACCAATGCGCTTGAGCTCGTAAGGACTGAAGTGCCTTTAACGGAAGAAGTGAAGTATCTCATCGCCTTTGAGGAGCGCCGATTCCACGGTCGCAATGGCCGCGGCGACCAGCACTGATGCGCGTCTTTATTTCCGCTGGAGAAGCTTCCGGAGACCTTTATGGCTCAGCGTTGGCCGCTCGTCTGTTGCCTTTGGGTTTTGAAGTTACGGGGCTGGGCGGTTCCAGGATGGCTGCGTTGGGTCTGCCTCTCATCGGGGATTCTTCGCGCTGGGGTTCGATTTCCATCGTTCAATCCGTTCGAGAAGGTTTGCGCGGGATTGGTACCTACAATCGCCTCAAGGCTGCTCTGCGTGCCGGACCAGCAGGCGTTTTTGTTCCGATCGACTTTGGTTACATGAACCTTCGACTGTGCCGCTTCGCTCGCGAGGCGGGATGGAAGGTGCTCTATTTCATTCCTCCCGGCTCCTGGCGTCGAGATCGGCAGGGTGCGGACATTCCGAAACTCGCTGATGAAGTGGTCACAAACTTCCCTTGGTCGGCAGAGATGCTTTCGAGAATGGGTGCTTCAGCGCACTTCTATGGACATCCGCTCCTCGAAATTCATTCGGAAGTATTGAAGTCCGATTTGCCTCGTTCCGGTCTGGCTGTGCTCCCAGGTTCGCGCCGCTCGGAGATGGAGCAGTTACTGCCGATTCTTGGAATGGCACTTTCGGATTACCCGGGCACGATCACGATCCCGGTTCCCCCTCGACATATGGAACTCGTGCGACGGCTCTGGAACCGTGGTCTGGACCAGATCATCGACGGTTCAAAGGATGGCGCAGTGATTGGAACTCTGAAGAGTGCCGAGCGAGCAGTTGTCTGCTCTGGTACGGCGACCCTCGAAGCTACGCTTGCCAAGACACCGATGGTTGCGGTCTACAAAGTCTCCAGGGCGGTTGAGATCGAGACTAAGTTGATCGGATTTAAGCGGCCCGAGTTTGTCAGTCAACCCAACATTCTGCTTCAACGCGGAGTGGTGCCCGAACTGATTCAAGAGGGTCTCTCTGTAACGTCACTAAGGGACACTTTGGGCAACCTGGACATTGGCCGCCAACTCCAAGGATTCGATGAGATCGAGGCTCTTTTGTCGCCCGCAACTTGTCTCACTCAAACTGTCGAGCTCATCCAGAAACTTGCCGCTCAGGTGTGATACTCGGCATTGATACGTACATAGCCGTAGCCAAAGTCACAGGTGTAAATCGTGGAGGTTTCGCCTTCTCCCAGATTCAAGTCGATGATGACATGGTCAGCTTTGAGCGCAGTGGAAACCTTTGCCGGATCAAACCGAGCAGGTTCGCCGTTCTCGAAAAGCATGTATCGTTCTTCGCCAATCTCGAAGTGTAAAACTGCCTTATTGACATCAAGTGGCACCCCGCTCTTGCCCGTTGCCATGATGACTCGACCCCAGTTAGGATCGCAACCAAACATTGCGGTTTTCACTAGCGGCGAGTCGGCGATAGAACGTGCCACTTGAGCCGGATTTTCTGTGCCAGTGACTCGAACTTCGATCAGCTTCGTCGCCCCTTCACCGTCTTTGGCAACTTGTTTTGCAAGTTCGGTGCACACCCTGGAAATGATCTTCACTGCCTCCGCCTCAGAGGGCGCGATTCCAGAAAGCCCGCTAGCAATCAGGATCACCATGTCATTGGTGGAGGTGTCCGAATCGACGGTCATGCAGTTGAAGCTGACGGCGTTTGCCTGTCGTAACACCGACTGAATGTCGAGGTGCGATAGATCCAGGTCAGTAACAACGTATCCGAGCATCGTCGCCATGTTTGGCGAGATCATCCCACTTCCTTTGCAGACTCCGTAGACAAACGCCTCGCCGGTCAGCTCGATCGGATTCTTCGGCGTAGATAGCTCATCGGAGCCCCAGGCGGCGCCAGCCCACTTTTCGACCAGATCGGTAGTCAAGATCGCCTCGATGAACGGCTTGGGATCAGTCGAGAGATTCTTCGACGCATCGAGAATGCCCTTCTCGACTTTTTGCATGTCGAGATGGTGTCCAATGACACCGGTAGAGGCAACCGCGATGGGGCCATCAATTCCCACCGATTCTGAGACCAACTGAGCCATCCGAACAGTATCTTTGGCACCTTGCTCGCCGGTGGCGCAGTTCGCATTTCCACTATTGACGACCAAGCCACGAAGCACACCGCCAAGCAAAGCCGTTCGCGAGAAATCGACGCAGGAAGCGCGGAACTGGTTGGTCGTAAACACCCCGGCCGCCGGATACTCCGCATCACAGATGATCAGCCCCATGTCGTTGCGACGGTTCTTGAGTCCGCAACGAACCCCGGCGAATCGGAATCCCTTCGGAATCAAGGCCAGACTCCGTGAATCGGAAGCCCGGCGGTTTCGTCGAAACCGAACATGATGTTCATATTTTGGATTGCTTGCCCCGCCGCACCTTTAACCAGATTATCAATGACCGACGTCGTGACCAAGTAGTTGGTGTGCTCGTCGATGGTCGCAAAGATGTCGCAGCGATTGGATCCAACAACTTGCTTCGTCTCCGGAAGGGCACCGACAATCCGCACAAAGGGCGAGTCGTGATAGGTATCTCGGAGCACCTTCATCGGGTCGCATGAAGCTGTCAGAGGAACGTGGCAGGTCACTTCCATTCCCCTCGGAGTCGGAATCAGGTGTGGCGTGAAGCGAACCGCGACTCCTAGAGTCTGCTCGATTTCAGGGACGTGGCGATGTCCGGTGACCGCGTAAGGGGCGAATGATCCATCTCGCTCGCTAAACAGAAAGGTGGTCTCAGCCTTGCTGCGTCCCGCCCCGGAGACACCCGATTTGGCGTCGACAACCGGGATGCCGCTGACTAAGCCAGCTCGGTAGAACGGAGCAAGAGCAAGGGTGGTAGCGGTGGGATAGCAACCCGGATTTGCAACCAGCGCCGCACCCAAGATGGATTCCTTCTCGGCAAGTTCGCACAGCCCGTATGCAATCGGGAAATCAAAAGGAGCCCGCGTGAGTTTGTAGTGCTTCTCATAGGCGACTTCATCAAGGAGCCGATAGTCGGCGGAGAGATCAACCACCCGCAGTCCTCGTCGAACCAAAGCAGGAGAAACCTTAGCTGCGTAGCCGTTCTCTTGGGCGAGAAACACCACATCGGCCTCAATCGTCTCAACGTCAAAGGAAGACAGAATCAAGTCGGTACAAAGCCAAGGGCAGTGCTTATCCAGGCGCTCTCCCGCGGCTCGCCCCGAGGTGGCGGCGACGATCTCAACGCCCGGATGAGAGGTCAGCAGACGCACGAGTTCGGCACCGGTATAGCCAGTAGCACCAACAATCGCGACCCGCGTCTTACTCATAAGGGAACGGAAATCGTACCCGGTTTAGGTTCCCCGATTCCCAATTGGCCCCGCCAGACCCCCGCCGCCTCCGCCAGATTTGGTAGGGGGGATGTCGTCGTCATCGGTTGTGGTGAGCTTTCCATTTCCGGTCTTAAACTCAAATTCATCAACCCCTTCTTTCGTGACAATCGTCCCAGAAACGCCGAACATCTCGTCGTCCAGCGAGTTCTTCATGATGACGTCCCTCTTGCCGGGAGCGCTGTCGAGCTTTAGGATTTCCTTCTCGTCGTCATAGAAGGCCGAATGCGCCCAAACGTATCTCCACTCGCCCTCGGGAAGCTCCTGGCGCGCTTGTGGATTCCCATTGATCTTTGCTCGTCGCTCGCCCTTCTTGTACCAATATTCGATCTTTTCCGCAGTGATCGTGAGTGGATAATCGCGCAAGTTTGAGCCGCTACGGATCGTTTCCTCACGCTGCTTCTGCTTCTCAGTGTCCTTCGGAGCAGGTGGCCGATTCTTGGAAATCGAGTCAGGAATCGCGGGAAGCATGGGAGGCAGAGTGCCTTCGACCAACTTGTCATTCTCTTGAGATTTTGGCTTGACCAGCATCGTCACCCGACCGGTGACCACTGCACGTTTCTCCTTCCGATACACCACGATCTTGTCGGCGATCATGTTCGCCTTCTTCCCGAAGTACTTCACATCGCCGCTTGCCGTAAGAACGTCAGTTTTGACTTCACGCTTGATGTCCGCTGCAATGATGATGACCTCGCCGTCAGTCGCTCGAGCATTTTTAAAGACATCAAAGCCATCCTTGCGTCCGTAGGATTCGTACTTGAACTCCCACGATTTCTTTGTATCCACTGTGGGGACATCGCCCTGAGCGAAGTTGGCGAGAACGCCCTTCCACTCCCCTGCCCCTGTGCTGTACTCCTCTTTATCCATGTTGTAAAGGAAGTTCGCGACTTTGATATCTCCGCCATAGAGCTTTCCTGTGACTGGACGCGGAACCCGAAGGGTCTTTTTGACCTCGTCGTAACTCAGTTCTTGCGAATCCAGGTCAAACTTTGACCCCTTGAGCTTGACCTTCCCATCGAGAACTAGCTGCTTGGCATATCCATTCCAGTTGCCCCGGTCGGCACTAAACTCGTACAGAGCTTTCTTCCAGGTGAGTTGCCCTTTGGATACCCCCACGAAGTCGTACATCTGCCGGTTCTGAGCGATGCTCATTTCCTTGACGAAACACTTTGCGGCGGGCTGGTTCGGCTCGACTCTGGTGAAGTCAGTCTCCTTCATGAACACCGCGACGTTTGACGGTAGCTCGTTCTTGATCGGCTTTTTGTATGCGGCCAGAGGGTCTGCCTTGAGAATCTGGCGAGTCCCTTTATAGACGCCAAAACCTACTCCTCCGAGCAAAGTCAGAAGGAGCAGATTTCGGAGCGTTTTCCGGTTAGTTGAGGGTTGCATCGGCGCGGATGACATCAGAGCTACTACCTAGTGTGACGTTCTGAGCGGGTGCGGTGAGCGTGCCATTTTGAAATTCGATGCGATAAGCTCCCGCTTCGACCCAGAATTGGTACCGTGCGTCGGAGCCAATCGTGAATCGGCGCACTACGGCTCCCCCCGAAGCCTTAAGGGTAACGATCGTCCCACTTGCAGATCCGCTCGGAGAAACGATTCCCCAGATATTGAAAGGCAGACCAGGTGGATTATCGCTGTCCAGAGGGGTCATCAAGACTTCGCCGACGTTGACGATTCCGCCGACAGCAAGATTCCCGTTGGGAGTAAATTCGTTGCTGAAGAAGTTGGTCGCGGAAACCTGGCCAACGAGACCGAGGAAACTCGCTGTATTCGCGTTAGAGTAAGCCACGTTCGGGATGTTGAACGTCCCGTCGCTTGCCGATGTTCCGTTTTGTCCGGCGAAAGCAATCTTGGCGCCAGCAATCACGGCACTATTTGCGGCGTTGCGAATTGTGCCTCTAAGAGTGACTTTTTGTGGTCCAACCCAAAGATCACCAACATCGCTCACTGCTTGGGTTTTGGCGGGGAACACAAAGTCGAAGATTGGGTAACCAAGCGAAGAAGGTGCCAGGACGGTGACCCCGGTGACCCCACTACTCGCAGCAACCGTGAACGAGCCGTCCGCAACTGCCGTATTTGAACTTGCCGAACTTGTCTGAACCGACGCTGGGCTGCTGAATGGTGCCCCGGTATCAACATTGAGTACCCGACCAGTCAAGGTCACGTTGGATACGGGTCCGCCTCCTCCGCCGCAGGCGATTAAAGTCAGTAGGATTAGGAAAGCAAACAGGTTTCGGATCATCGGACACCTCGCAACGTGACGTCAAAGTTGGCCGTCGATCCTGTTGCCACAAAGGCAACTGTTAGCCTTGCGGCTCCCGTTGTACTTGTCGCTCCAGTTGCAACATTTTTTGCGCTGGCCTGCGTCCACCTTCCTTGGACTTGATCCAGCACGAGACTGTACGTCTTTCCTTTGACTAGTCCGTCAAGGGTCATTCGGTAGGTCGATGTCGCCGCATAGGGACGGTATTCAAGGTACCGCTTGTCGTTGGTTGGGGAGAGCGCAGAAACCTGCATTCCACCCATGGAAGGAGGCAGATTACTGTCCATCCGAGCATCGAATCCCGTCGTTGCCGCTGCGGACATCCCGAAGAAGACTGAACTTTGCTCGCCTTTACCAAAGAGGCTCGCTCGGAATGTGCTGGTTTGCACCACTGAACGAGGAGCCCGCGTTCCCCTCGAACCGCTCGATTGGGAGCCGAAGAGCATCACCGCACCCTCCGGGGCGAGGCATCTGACGAAGTAACCGATTCCAGGAGCGAACTGGGTCGCGGCGGAGAATGAGCCCCCTTCTGGTAGCCCAGTTACCGCATCGTTGGCTCCCGGAACAAACTGGAAGACCGTTTTGCCGAGGATTGGAGCAGATGTCTCATCCGGATCATTGCCGCTTGCAGCAAGATAGGGAAGCGGAAAGCCGGTAGTTCGCACCACTTGGACCGTGCTGAATGCGCAAATCGAACCCAAGGGATTTGCAATGAGGTTCCAACCCGGCCGAAGAGCGACTCCGAGTGAGTCGCCAACTTCTACTCTCGCCGCAATGTTCGGATTCAACAGAGTCCCTGTCCGAACGAAGTATCCCTGACCGCCACCAACCAAGCCGGTAACTGGGTATAGGTCGTACTTTGCCTTCGATGGGTTGTACCTTGCTCCCAAAAATGCAGCGGTCCCAAGTGCATCAGCAAAGTCGGACATGAGTGGATCTCCAGAAAGTCCAACCATGATCAGACCGCCAGGGAGACCACTCGGAAAGCCGATTGAGCTCACCGGAGCAGCACCAAGGGTCACTCCCAGTGAGCCGATTGACTTATTAACCTTTCGAGTCAGAATTGTCGTCGGAGTGCCACTGAGGTCCTTTCGTACAACCGAAATCGTCACCTGGCGAGCAGAAAGGAAGTTGGTTGTTGCGATCCGCCGACCAAACGCAAAGCGACTGACCGGAATGTCGTTAACCGATTCTGATCCGTAACTGATGTTGACGAAGAGGTTGGTTCCTGCTGGCTGACCGACTCCCACAATCGTTCCGTAGAAGTCAGAAGTGACCGTCGTTGGGGTCGCAATCGCTCCGGCCGGAACATATTGTCGAGTGATCTTGTCCTGGACTGGAATATCAATCGCGACACGGTAAGGGTTTCCTGCATTCTCGTTGGCGAAATTGGGAGCTACGCTCCCGTAGGATCCAGCGATGTCGAGTCGCTCACTTTGGGCGCTCGCGAGAATTCGGTTGTAATCTCGGTCCCAAAATACCGGGTAGCTCGTTCCTGAGAGGAGAGTCTCGTTGCCGTTGGCGGCCGTCTCGAACCATGTCGCTTCGACTCCAAAAACCCCGAAGTCCGTTCCAGCGAGACCGTCGGTGATCGCAAATATCGTGGTGTGAAGTTTAGTGCCTTGAGTCAGTTTGGTCTGGAGCACCCCTTGTTCGCGAAGCCAGCCGGCAAATGGTATTCCCTCAATCGTTCCACCAGGACTGATGTTTTCCAGTGTGCTGATCGCTAGATTTTGGAGCAAGACGGCGTTTGTTGCGGCCGCGGGGTTTGCTCTGATCGCCGCGTTGAGGTCTCTAGCAAAGGTCGGATATTCGAGAAGAACCTTTGCCCAAGTTGATCCTGCCATACGGTAGCGGGTGAGGAACAAGCCACCTAAGTTTCCGCTTGAAATCGGAGCGGAAAGCAGATTGTTCGCGATGAACTGGGGGCCGCCTAATGACTTCTGGTTAAGCCAATCGTAGTCCGCGCCAACGTCATAACTGTTCGCCAGCACATCGGCGACCGTCGCTTGATCCAAAGCAGGAACGGCAGCCGGCAACCGGCAGATTCGCATGGTCGTCGCTCGGACGATTCCTTCCAAGTAAGCATCAAATCCGTAAGCCGGATCGGGGAGATAAGCGAGCAAAAGGCAGTGAATCAAGGCAACCGCCGCCACGTCGCGGCTTGTATTCAGAGGCAGCCTGATCTCGCGCCCTCCCGAGCCGTTGTTGGGAAGATAGTATCCTCCAACAATCGCTTGCCGATCGCCAATCGTGGCGTCAAAGTTAACGACATTGACCGTGCCGTTAATTGCTGGGGCTCCAAAAATTGAGTCCATTGTTGCCCTAGCATTGTCGTAAACCGACTGCATAAACGCGACCCTGCCCGAATCAATGGAGTTAAACGTAGGATCAATCACTAAGGTCAACCCTCCGAGAGCACCTCGCGTTTGCCCGCCCGTTGGCACGGGGCGTCCATTTTGCATAATTCGCAACACCGCCGGCACGATGTATGGCTGCTGATTTGACTTGAACGCCTTAGCCCGAGTCGCGCGATTTTGGGCCGTTAGTTCGCTGTACTTCTTCAAGTACCGACCAAACACCGCATCTGCCTGTGTGACGAGGGGTTCACGCGTTGTCGAGGCAAGATCCAACCTTAGCAGGCTGGATTGTGAAAATGCACTTGCCGCCCCAAGAAGGGCGGCAAGTGCAATGACGAGCGGGCGCGCGGCTTTCATAAGTTTAGTGAGGTTATGGAGCAACAAACGATCCGACCGCGCTCAGAGTTCGAGCGGTGTCGTTGGCGTTAGCTCCCATGACGAGATAGTAGTAGCGTTGGCCAGGTGCCAGCGGGGTCAGATTGTAGGTCCAGGTTGTTCCGGTAGCCGGTGCATTGAAGTTGTTGGCGTACGAGGTCACACGAACTCCGGGGTACTCCGAGAAGACGTAGACGGTGTAGTTGGCCGCTCCGCTGACGCCTTGCCAGTTGAAGGTCACCTGTCCGCCGCCCGTACTGACGCTGTTGACGTACATGTCTGCGAGCGGGGTCACGCCGACCGTATTGCTGAAATCACCCTTCGAGTTATCAGTGTTCGGGTAGTTCGAGTTTCCGCCGGCAACCGCATAAGAGTAGGCAAGGTTCTCACGGAGCTCAGAATCACTGTCGAGGTAACTCTCAGAGATCGGATCTCGAAGGAAGTCGATTCCCGACCAGTCTCCGCTGCCCCGCTTTCTCCAAATTTCGTAGCCCAAGATATTGAGGGAGTCAAACTTATCCCAGAAGAGCTGAACTTCGACTGCGTTACCATTTGCGGTCACGCGGGTTGTCGACGGCTTGTACCGGGCGTCGATGAACTTCTTGACGTTGCTAATGGCCTGAGCAGCAACTCGGTCGCGACTTACTTCGCTTGGCGATGTCCAAGCGACCGCCGAGAGATTTGTGGGCGATGGAATGATCCCATCGCTTGAGTTCTGAAGCGTAAAGCTCTGCGCGAGAGTAATGCCGGCTGTCGGAATACGTGCCGCGTCCGTTGATCGGAAGCCCGTGAAGCTGGCCATGATCTGGTAGCTCACTCCGCTCTGAAGACCGTTCAAGAAGTAATTGCCGTTCGAGTCAGTGATCGTCTGAGCAGTGGCAAACTGCGAGCCGGTGGTTGGTTTTGCGGTGATGCGAGCGCCCTGAACACGAACCCCTCGCGAGGCTTCAGTCACCGTTCCCTGCATCGCTGCGACCTGGCTGAGGGGCATCACTACGACGTTCATGCTCTGCGAATTCTCGTTCGCATAAACCTGGGCGAAGTTCTCGCCATAAAATGTAGTCGAGCCTTTCGAGATGGTTGCTTTGACCTGAACGTTTTCCGCCACGACTCCAGTGAGCGAAAATGATCCCGAAGAATTTGACACGGTCTCACGAATAGTCGAGTCCTCAACATAAACACGGGCGCCGCGAACAGGATTTCCGTCCGTGTCGAGAATCAAGCCGGAAACACTTCCGGTTTGAGTTCCGCCGCCGCCACATGCAATTAGAGTCAGGGCGAGAATTCCAAATGCAATCTGAGAAGATTTCATGTTGTTGATACGTTTGACGACAAAAATCACTTCACCGCCGAGATGAAAAATCAAATGTGAGTTCCAAACTCAATCCATTCGACCTAAAGGCACCCGCAGTCAGACTCGGATCCAAGTTGACGAGGTCTCTAAAAGTATAGCGACCAGTGAGGGCAATTCCAGGGATCAGTTGGTAAGAATATCCAGCATTTATGCTGGTGTCGTCCTGGGGATAGAATCCGCGTGTGTTGCTCAGAATGGCGTTCAGAAATAGACGTTGGCGATCATTGATTCGGTAGCCGGCTCCGAACGTACCGTTGAGACTGCTCTGGGCAAAAGCCCCACCGCTGGAATCAGTGAAGTTGTAGCCGACGTTAAATGACCAAAACCTTCCGGGAGAAGTGTTGTAATTGAGGTCAATTGAGCTTGAACTTGACGTCGGTGTGCTACCGTTTAGGAACGTAGTGTTGGCCCGAGACCAATCTACATTGAGGTTTGAGACTTCGTTGGGTCGCCAAGACAGATTAAGTGAGAGATTTCGCAGATCAGCATTGCTTGTGCTCAATCCTTCACTGTTTTGCTGCGTCAAGTTGAATCCCAGGATCATGTTCTCTTTCACTTGGTGAGAGCCATTGAGAGAGAAACGGCGACTTCGAAGCTGGCCGGTGCTCAGCGTATTGGATCCTCCGGAGAATCCGTTGTTCCCAAACCCAATTCCCGTTCCGTTCGAAAAGCCAAGCGAAGCTAGCGTTCCGGAATCACTGAGGGCGTATACCAGAGATCCGCTCCACGGGCCGGTGTCGAGGAGATTTGCGCCGAGCGAGTAGTCGTAACCTAGCGAACTTTCATCTTCCGTTTTGATCGCGCTTTGGCTGGCACTGGCTGTGAGGCGCAACTTAGAACTTGCATCGTAGCCCACCGTTGTTCGAAACGTGTTGACTCCAAAGTCTTGGGTCTTGCTGTTCACCAGCCCACGGCCCGACTGATTTTCAGTTTCAGCTGTAAAGCTGAGTTTCTTGTAGCGATACTCATCGCCAAATCCTAAGCTGCGCAAAACACTTTCGTTCGTTGCGACGGCACTGGTCCGTGAGTACTTGAGGGTTTGGCGATGGTTAATGTTTCGTTGTCGATTTTTAGGGTCGCTGTACTCAAGTTCGACTCTGTCATCCACGACCCGCGTAGATCCGTTGATCAGACCCGTCGTTGTGTCGAAGGAAGCGATGGACGCGTTGTAGCTGCCAACTCGGCTCGTGAGACCTTTGGTGTAGTAATCCAGTCCATACTGCACACGATCCTCGTTACGGTTGAAACCGGTTTGTTCGATCGAGGAGAAACCTGGTTCGATCTTCTTGAAATTAGCTGTGAAAGCACCTTTGCCTTCGTCAATCTTGAGGTCAAGTCCTTGAGCCACTCCGCTATTTGGGTTCAAACCTTTAGCTTCTCCGGACGCTTGAGAGAATCTAATGAAGGTGTTCTTTGAGCCCGGTGCGTAGACTGTGTAATCAAATCCTGTCACCTTCCGGTCGCCCGTTGCAGTCTGTACAAGCTTAGGGCGGTAGGAGAAGACGATTTCCTGGGTCGTCGGAATGGCCCCTCGAGAAATGACCAGGATAGGAAGCCGTGGGTCGATGTAAAAATCGGAGACGCCATCGTCCGTCACGGAAAACGTCCGTGGAATCCCGTTGACCGTGATCCGGATCGTGGAGGCGATCGGCTCAAATTGGAGGTAGTACTGGTCGCCGGGTCGCCCAAACCCAAATGATTTCTCCTCGCGAATGGGATTGGCGTTGGAGTCACCGGTCAACTGCTCAACACTGGTGAATCCAAGTCTTCCTGCCCATCCAAGATCGTAGTTAAAGCCAACCCCTCGGATAGCTCCTCGCTGTCCACCGAAGTCAAAGCTCTCGTAGCTCGCATTGATGACGCTCGTCGGAGCAATGACTTTGTTGAGAAAAGTGATCGTGCCGAGTTGGTTGTCGGCAACGTAGTCTTGCCCAACGACTTGAGGCTTGCCATCAACCTGAACTTGAAGCGTGTCCCGGATGATGCGACCTGTCTGGAGATAGTACGGTCCGCTCGTATTGTTCCCCTCTACCGTGATCGTTTGCGCGGCACCGCGTGTGTCTGAGCTTACGACGCGAGCGTTCAATCGGCCCTTGGTGTAGCCGCCCGAGAATCCGTCAAGCGATCGGTTAAAGTTGACGAACTGATTGCCACCCGTAAGGCTGGCTCGAACGGTTCCATAGTTGAGGTCAAGCCCGCCTCTCTTATAGTTCAGCAACGTTTGCTGCTGCTCAGGATCGCTGAAGCGGTTATCCGTGAACTGGGCATCAAACGTAACGAAGTCAAAAAGTTTCTCCGCACGAATTGTGATGTTTCCGGTGTCGGAAATTGTCTGCAACCCAGTTCCAAAGTTGGTCAGCGCATTAAAGCTCTCTGCGTCACCTTGAAACCGAAAAAGGTGGTAACCCAGAGTCCTTTGACCACTCCATTGAAGCCGGCTCAACACGTTTTTCTGAAACCAGCTTTGCTGGCCCAGACTCATTTCTTGCCGCTGCGCGGCTGCAAATGCGCTGGTTATCCCAAGCGCCAAGACGGCGAATCGCTTCATTTAGGTTTATCGCAGGATTTCGTTGGCGAGTTCGACGCTCTTCATCGCTTCGGAAAGAAGCTCAATCCGCTTCTTTTCCACGATCGGCCGCATCTTGTCCATGTTCTTATGATGCGTCCTAAATGAGTCAAACAAACGTTGCGGCGTCAAACTTTCCAGCGGAAGCGCAGCTCCGATGTCAAGTTGCCGTGCAAAGGCCGTGACCTTCGGATCGTAGCTGATCATGATAGGGGGTACGCCCACCGTCGCCGCAAGAATTCCCGCATGGAGTCGCATGGCGATGACCGCCTCCATTCTCGCAAATCTAAGCTGGCTCATTCGAGGAGTCCCAAGCCGCTTAATCTCTGGAATTCTTCCGCCCTGTTGCTTCGAAATCGCCGAGATGAGAGGACCATCTTCATGAGAATCCATCTCAATCAGATTCGGCGCATAGCCAGCTTGGTAAAGCAGGCGACAAGTTTCGCCAAAGAGCGTGACGACATCGACACCTTTACGAATCGCTGGCCGTGGAGCGAGGGCTACGGACGGCATCCCGCCAACCTGATACTTTCCTTCATCCCCATCCCGGATCGGTTCAGTCATCAGAAACGCACTGTCGGCAGCGAGATGGACCTTTTTCTGAATCCCAATTTCTCGCAGAACAGTGAGTGAGCCAGGATCTCTGACTGTGATCAGATCTGCCGCCGAAAATGCCGCAAACGCTTGTTTTCGAGCGATCCACGACTTGAGCGGCCCGACACCCTGACCCAGAAAGAGGACCTTCTTTCCGTGCTTCTTAGCAATCTTCACGATGCCGTTGTAGTAGACCGTGCTCTTTGCACTCGTGACATCCTGGAAGATCGAGCCGCCGGGGAAGACCACCGCATCTGACTCCTTGATCACCGAATCCGTCATGCGTGCGTCTCGTCGGTCAATCGCCCGAATCCCGAAGTTCTGGTTGGACTCCGAAGGACTCCCGCTCATGATCGTGTAGTCATGATCGCCAAGGCGATCCATCACGCCAAGCATAACGGCGTCATCGCCGAGGTTCCCACATCCCAAATACCCCGCCATCACGATCTTAGCCATTCTTAGTCTCCATCTGCTTCACCAGGAACTTCTGGAGAGCAAGCCACACGATCTGACCCACAATTCCACCCAATACGATGCCTTCAATATTCCTGATAATGGATGTCATCACTGGAGTGTGAAGGTGGCACATCGTGTTTACGACATCCGTCAGACCGACGACGCCGAGCATGAGCAACAAGGCAACCCATCCGCGCACTTTGCCGAGCTGAGCTGGATCATAGTGTGCTTTGTGGAGCATTGCCAAGCCAACAAACAGGGCCGGGAAGGCGAGCAAGAACTCTTTTGATCGTGGTCTCACTGGGAGAATCTGCTCCAACAGACCTCGGAACGCCAGTTCACCACCACTTACGGTGTTGGGGCTATCGTTGCCCGTCCGCAGAATCATCAACCCGATGATCGCCATGATGACCAGACCAGTCACTGCCGCACCCCAGGTGATCGGATCCTTCAGAGCGTCTCTCAAGTTGTTCAGTTTGGCAAAACCAGCAACTCCCAAAATCAGAACTGGAAGAAAAACCGAGATCTTGACGCCAGGGAATGATTCAGCGCGGATGTAATACTCCACTCCGTTGAGGAGTCCTGCTACGCACAAGCCCGATACCATTGCCAATAAGGCGCTGCCCACGAGCCCGATCCACGGCGACAGCTTTGCTTCAAGCATAAAGTAAAACGCTGCGCATGGAAAAACTAGCGAAGCAAGTAAAGCCGCAAGTTGCAGAGCCGTCCCTTCGCGGGTCGTGCCCAGCAGAATTACGGCTCCGCCCAAGCATCCGAGTATCACTCCCCGATCAGTGCCGAAGATCCGCACCGCAACCCACACCGCACCGAGCCCTGCAAATGCGCCAATCAGGATTTTTAGTGGCTTTGGCACACCAGGCTCTTTGTAAGGTTCCGGAGTTCCGACTTTCAGACCCTCCTTCTGAACTTGGAAAACGATCGCCTGGATAAAGTCGCCAAAAGTTGTGACCGGAGCGTCCGAGGCATTGCTGATTCCCCGAAGGAGAAGAACACGCATGTTCCTCTCGCGAGCTGCCTTTCGAAATCTTTCGATGGCACTATCAAGGCTCAACTTATCAAGCTCGGCCGCTTGCGCGGAATGAAGCCTCACGGTCTGATCTCCAACTTTCCCGAGCATTTCGACGTCACCGCCCAGTTTTGCGAACTCAGGGGACGCATACAGCATTCCGGTCGACTTCAGGTTCGAAACCGTGGCATCCATCGCATCTCGACGACCCAGGACTTGCTCGCCTTGTGCCAGAAAAATCGAGGCTCCCATCTCCTTTGCCCAAGTGAGTGTTGCCTTAACTGCTCTTGAGGTGACGCCTTGCGGGTTAGAGCACCGAGCAATGATCCTAATTCCGTTCTCCGTAGCTAAACGAGTAACACTCGGATCGAGCCCGATTGCGGTCGATCGCAATGAACTGGTATCAACCGGTGGCAGGGCCAGCCGCCTATCGCGGGGAACGACGGATTTCACCAAGTCTCCAAAGCGAATCTGCATTCCTCGGGTGACCCGATTTACTGTCTCTTCGTCGGAAAACAGAAGAGATCGAACCTGTTCCTTTGAGCTGAGAGTCACACCAGTCAGTTCAGCTCTACCGTCCGAAATTAGCTCACCAATCGTCTCTTCCGGAACGACAAGACCATTGAGGCCTTTCGCTTTTAGTTCCTTGAGACCCTCCTCAAAAGTCATTCCCTGAGCAGCAGAATAGGACTGAATCGTATCCACCTCAGCGGCGAACATAACAGATTGATTGTCGTTCTCGACTTTGATTCGTTTGCTGATGGATAACGCACATACCAATGCCGTCAACAGGGCAATGGCGACAATCGAATAGTGCGAATCAAAGAACTTTCTCATGACGGATCGTCGTCAAGCTCAATCAGCTCGGGATGTTGTCGCAAAATCGCTGTCCTTCCCCCGATAACAAGCACAGTAAACATACCAGCTAAGAACCCGCCCGCGTGCGCCCACGTCGCCACGCCTTCTTGCGGCACAAAGATCTGGTACAAGAACCATGCCCCCAGCAATAGCCAAGCTCGCATCTCCCACTCTAGCCAACCAAGGAGAGAGATAATGATGCGATTGGAAGGGAACAGTAAGAAGAAGCAACCTAGCACTCCGCCAATCGCTCCACTTGCCCCAAGGGTCGGTACGTTTCGATAGGGTGCGGCATAGATATGACACGCCGAAGCAAATATCCCCCAGGCAAGATAATAGAGCGGAAATCGCCAGGCTCCTACCGCTTGCTCCACCGGCGGACCAAAGACGCCAAGAAACATCACGTTGGTGAACAGATGCATCAATCCGCCATGGAGAAACATCGAAGTGAACAGCGTCACGATGGGAAACCGATCCGATCCTCCCTGAATGGCGGAAATCACCTCAGGGGCCCGGAGAGACAGATCTCCAAACACGATACTTGGTCCAAACAGTCCACCTCGTCGATCCGCGATGTAGATCAATACATTCAGCAAAATGAGCGTCCAGGTAATAACCGGAACGCTCTCCTTTTGTTGATCGGCATCCAGTTGAGCCACCCAAAGAGTGTACTGCTACCGATCCCCAGGGATCACAATTCCCTTCATGATGACTCGCTGGGCAAACAAGAACACAATGAGGGTTGGAAGCGCCGCGAGCGCAAGCGCGGCCATGACAACCGCCTTTGGCGCGGTTGTCTGCAACTGGTACACCCATACCATCAGAGTCCACATCTTCTGATCCTGGGCAACCAGGAAAGCGAACATGAAGGTGCTGTAGCTCGCCATGAACGCCATGAGTGCCAGATAACCCAATACTGGCTTTGTGAGAGGAATCGCGATTCTCGCAAGAAGCGTGGTCTCGGGCGCGCCGTCGAGCTGGCCTGCTTCAAACAGTTCGGTTGGAAGCGAGTCAAAGAATCCCTTGAGGAGGAAGATCATGTACCCACTCGCCATTCCTGGCAGAACGAGTGCGGCAAAGGTATTAAGAAGGTGGAGATCCTTAAGAAGCAAGAACGAAGGAATCATTGCAACCTCGGCCGGAAACGCCATCGTCGCAAGAAGAAACAGCAGAATCTTCCCTGACGCCTTGATTGGGTAACGAGAGAGTGCGTAGGCGGCGAGGGGATTCACTATCAGTTGGGTCAAGATCGCCAGTCCGCAGAAAATAAACGTGTTGAGAACCGCGCGACCATTGATCAGAATGTAATCAAGGACATAGCGGAAGTTCCGCCCGGCAAACTCGCGCCTGATTTCACTAGCGTTCGCTTCTACAAACTGTTTTTCAGCAGCTTCGATCGGCATGGGACCAGTGTGGGACGCCGACCAAAGCTCCTCAGCTGTTCCATTGCGGTACCTTTCGGGGAGCTGGTTCAGGAATTCGGGAGCACTTGGCTTGGAAACTATAGACTCAAACGTTTTCGCAGATCCTCTTTGTTCGCTTGGAACATCCTCGATCCGATTCTTGTAACTCGTTCGCAGGAATTCTTGCCAAAGGCGGGTGGTCCGAACCGGAATTCGATATTCGGAAGGAAGCGTCTTCTTGAACTCCAGCCAGTCGTCATAGCGTTGAGCGGCGAGGGGCTTCCAAGTTGAACGCTCCAACTGCTCGGTCGGGGGTTGGACGGTTTGAAAGGCGACATTCTCCTCAATGTACGTTTTGTTAAGCTCCTCAATTGAGGCGAAGCGAGAGCGTAACCAAGTCTGATATCGCTGAGTGACTCGGCTCGTGACCTGGTTTGGAGCAAGGCGAAAACCCGCACTCCACATGTCAAGGGGCAGTGTCATCAAGAACTGATTGTAAGCAGTGACATCGCCGGCAGAACCGATTCGAGTTGAGCCTATCAACTCAAGATTGCCCGAATACTTATCATCCACGTACTTACTTAGCAGCTCATTCGAATCCGAAACATATGTCGGAATCACTGCCGTATCATTCTGATCCGTCGGCCCTTTGAGGCCGGTACTCACCATCAAGAGGAACGGATAAACCGTGGTCAACGCACCAACGATCAGGAGCAGGTAGAGAAAGCCCATCGCGAGCCTTGCGCGCGGACGCTTGCGACCAACTTGGCTCACCAGGCTCATGCGAATATCTTACCGAGTCTCTTAGGTTTTTTCGGAAAACCTCACAACCTAGTAAAGATACGTGGGTTTCCTCCGATGACAACGATAGATGTCTTTCAGAATCAACACGAATATACCGGGCATGATTGCCCACCGAAACGCTTCTATGAGCGGATCGAGCCTTCAGGAATCGATTTCTAGGCTCAGTTCAGGAATGCGAATCAATACGGCCGGTGATGATCCTGCAGGTCTGATTGCTTCTGAAGGACTACGCGCCCAGATTGCTTCGATTGAGTCGGCAAGCCGGAATAACCAAGACGCAATCAACTTCTCCAAGACTGCCGAGGCCGCTCTCGCCGAAGTCAATAAGCTTCTCTCCGATGCTCGCGCTCTTGCGATTACTGCCGGAAACTCCGCAACGCTGTCCGCTTCACAGGTTCAAGCGAATCAAGATCAGCTGGTTTCAATCGCATCGTCCGTCACGAGAATTGCTCTGAACACTCAGTTTGGAACCCGAAGGCTCCTCGACGGTTCATCTGGAGTGCAGGCGCAGATCAGCGATGCTTCAAGAATTCAAGGGATGTCCTTCGCCGGAACATTTGCCGGTACCCCGATTACCTCCAATGGTTTGGTCAGTGTGAGTGTCAGCACGCAAGCCACTCGAGCTTCTTTCGCCTCTGCAACCCTTACGGGTGGTGTCGTACTTAACGCGGGCTCCGTCAACATCAATGGCACCAGTTTCAGCTTCCCGACAGGTACAACTGGCGCCGCAGTTGTTGCGTCAATCAACTCTTCCTCGGGTCAGACTGGAGTCACGGCTAACTTCAACGCGACCTCGAACGTGATCACGCTTTCGAGCTCCAAGTACGGGGCCTCCCAAGTGATCAACTTCACCGACCCCAGCGGGGTCATTTCTGCGGCCGGAACCAACGTTGCACCAACTGGAACCAACGCAATTGCGACGGCCTCGATCAGTGTAAATGGTTCAACCCGAACCGCCATCTTCACCGGTGGAAAGAACGCAACGGATGGTCTAGCTCTCAGCGATGCTGATGGCAACGTTGTGCGCCTCACCGAGTTTGGCAACACGAACCTCGGTGCGACAACAACCATTGGCCAAGTTGCCGCCGGTGTTGCCAGCTTCCAAATCGGCGCCAACGTCAACCAAACTGCACAGCTCTCACTTCCTAACCTCACTGCCTCGAACCTAGGTAACGATATCTTAGGTAATGCGAATCTGTCGACAATTGATCTCAGTACCGCAAGCGGTGCATCTCAGGCAATTCTGGTGATTGACCGTGCCATTGAGCAAGTGTCTGCCTCACGAGGCCGGATTGGTCAGTTCACAAAATACATCCTGGAGTCAAACAACCGCTCACTGGCCGCTGCCAGAGAGAATATGGCCGCTACCGAGAGCGCAATTCGAGACGTGGACATGGCTTCTGAAATGACCCAGTTCACCAAGTACCAGGTCATGCAACAAGCGGGAACTGCGATCTTGGCCCAGGCCAACAACCTCCCCCAAAACGTTCTCAGCCTCGTCCGTGGCAGCTAAGCCATCTTACTGAGGAGCTTTCGGTGGAGCCATTCTCAATGGCTCCATCTTTTTGCGCGTTTTGACGGCGCTCCCCGCTTGCTGACCAAAAAGGTCGTAGGGCTCCGCTTCAGTAATCTCAACATCGACCATATCGCCGGGCTTTGCGTCGCCTTTGAAAAACACGAGTCCATCGATATCCGGCGCATCGCGGTGAGATCGCCCGATCAGCCATCCCTCTCGCTGGTCCTCCACAAGTACCTTGAGAGACCTGCCCACCCACGTGTCGTTTACTTCCTGAGAAATCTCTTGCTGAAGGCTCATGAGCTTGTGATAGCGATCCTCTTTCACCTTTTGACTCACCTGACCCGGCATATCGAAACTTGGCGTACTGGGCTCTTGGCTGAACATGAACGCTCCAACTCGGTCGAGTTTGGCGGCTTCTGTAAAGTCGAGTAAGTACTGGAACTCCTTTCCGGTCTCGCCCGGGAAGCCTACAATGAACGTCGTCCGAATCGAGACATCGGGCATTGCCGCCCTTACTTTGTCAAAAATCTTGAGATACCGCTCGCCATCCCAAGGACGCTTCATGCGGCGCAGAGTGTCCGGGTGAGCATGCTGTAGCGGAATGTCGATGTACTTGGCAACCTTTGGAAGCGTCGCCATTGCCTCGATTACCTCGTCCGTGAGACGATTCGGATAGAAGTAAAGAATCCGAATCCAGTCCAGACCGTCAATGTCGTTAAGTTCCCGGAGGAGTCGCGGCAGGGTGAACTCTTTGTAGAGGTCATATCCGTACTGAGTCACGTCCTGAGCAATGAGGTTGATCTCACGAGTGCCCTGTTTTGCGAGGTGTCTTGCTTCAGCAAGAACTCTTTCCATGGGCTTGCTCTCGTGCTTGCCCCGGAACGAGGGAATCGTGCAGAAAGTGCACTTATGGTCGCACCCTTCGCTAACCTTGAGATATGCGCTCCAAGGTTGTCCTGCTCGGGCGCGGGTAGCGATATCTGCCCATCGGTGGTGAGGTGGTGCAACGTCGATCGTCGGCTCTGATCGTTGCAGAGTATCTCGGACGATTTCATCGAAACGCCCCATCTGGCCGACGCCAACGTATGCATCGGCTCCTGGCGCTAGGCGCATCAATTCAGGACCAAGCCGCTGCGCCAAACAACCCGCAACGATAACTTTAAAAGCGCGCCCGGCGTTCTTCTCGGCAACAGCATCAATGATCGCCTGAATGGACTCCTGCTTCGAGGCTTCTAAGAATCCGCAGGTGTTGATGACAATTGCGTCCGTGGTTTCGGAGATGCCATCAACAGAATAGCCGGAGGCTTGAAGCACTCCGGCTATTTCTTCGCTGTCAACGTCATTCTTGGCACACCCGAGGGTGACGATTCTTACTTTAGCTTCGGGCACGCCAATCAGTTTACTTGCGTCGTCGCTTGAGAGCGACAAGTCCGATTCCGAGGATAGCAAGTGATGCTGGTTCTGGAACTGCTTGGACGGTGCTCAGCGAGAAGTCTCCGCCGGCAGCTGGGTCGAAGTCGAACTGGATGCCGTCAACGTCGGTCAAGAGTCCAGCGAAGCTGGTGAAGTCGAGCTGAACGTCAACCGGGCTACCTGGGGTGATCCCGCCTGGAGCGTTTGCCATGACGGTGTATGAGTTAACTCCACCGTTGGTGAAGATCGTAGCTGTGACTGGCTGAGCAACGTCGTTACTCACAAATCTCAGCTTAAGAATCGGATCAAGCGACAGATTGATGTTCAATGGGTTTGAAGCTGGAACCAATGACGCGTTCGCAAATCCATAACCCAGGGTTGAGATGATATCGACTTGCGACTCAGTCCCTACGGCATAAATGCCAGGTGCCGTGACGACTCGGGCTCGCGAATCGCCAACTAGAGGGTTTGCTGTAATCGTTGTGGATACAAACCGAATTCCGCCAACCGCTCCAGCAGCCGCGATGTGGTCGTCAACTGTGCCGGTGCTGAAGTAGCCACTGTTATAAGCCCCAGTTGTGAAATCGTCGAAAATAAACGCCTGCGAAGCCGAGGCGACAGCAGCGGTTGCAAAAATAAGAACTCTTTTAGCCATTAAAACACCTGTAGGACAGCTACGTTGCTGTTCGAACTTAAGAGATTGTATCAGGTTTGCAGGGTGAATTCCAGTGGGACAGTCCCCAATTTCCTATTCCTTAACGAAAAATTCTCGGAGTAAAGTCACTATTCGGCTTGACTGAGCGGCAGTAGGCCGCCATCAGCTTCGCGCAGTTCTCAACATCCGTGAGGCTTAAGACCTCCACAGGGGTGTGCATGTAGCGCAAAGCAACGCCCAGAATTCCAACGGCCATGCCCGCTCGGTTGAGCTGCATCGCATTCCCATCGGTACCAGTTCCACCACCAGTCACGTCAACTTGATACGGAATTTCATTTGCATCTCCAGCTTCGCGGATCATCTTGAACACGATGGGATTTGCATTAGCGCCTCGCATGACGGACGGTCCCTTGCCAACATCAAGCTGACCGTACTTTGTTTTTGAAACTGAAGGGTAGTCAATGGCGTGATTCACGTCAACTGCAAGTCCCGATTGGGCATTGATCCAGTACGAACTTGTCCTCGCTCCGCGCAAACCGATCTCTTCCTGCACGGTGGCAACAGCATAGACTCCAACCCCTGCGTCTAATCCGCCTTCTTCCTTCAACAGCCGAAGAGCCTCAGCAACAATAAAGGATCCCATCTTATTGTCGAAGCCTCTTGCCGTGGCTCGGTCACCCAGTAGGTGCTGGAATTCGTACTGGAACGTAACGCAGTCGCCCAGTTGGATGTACTTTTCAGCCTCCTCCCGCGAAGTCGCACCAATGTCGATCCACATATCCTCAATCTCCGGCTTCTTCTTTCTCTCGTCGTCCTTGAGAAGGTGAATCGCTTTTCTCCCAATCACGCCCGCTATTCGTTCTGTACCATGAACCCAAACCGCTTGACCAACCGGAATCGCAGAATCATGTCCGCCGATTGTGCTGAAGTAAAGCAATCCGTCATCGCCAATGTAGTGGATCAGAAAGCCAATCTCGTCCATGTGGCCCGCCAACATGATCTTCATCTCGGCGTCAGGGTTTAGGATCGCGGCAACGTTTCCATGAACGTCGGTCACGAGTTTGTCAGCGAAGCCGCCAGTGTAGGAGCGATAAACCTCGGCCGCGCGCTCTTCAAATCCCGAAGGAGAAGGTGTGTTGACGATTTCTTTGAAGAACGCAAGCGACTCTGGGCGCATTTGCCGGGAAGGTTACCGCTTCGCCTTCGCCTGATTTCTCGCCCGAAGAACGATCGCAACGGAGTTCATTGCCAGAAGGCAAACCATCAAAACCAAAATTGCGCTCGCCGCCACCTTGTGGAACTCTTCCTGACTCTCATTTGCCCAGTCAAAAATCTTGATCGGAAGCACTGTATAGTTGTCCTTCAGGCCATTGGGAAGGCTGCTCACATAGCTGGCCGCACCAACCACGATGAGCGGTGCCGTTTCGCCGATTGCTCGACTAATCGAGAGAATGATGCCCGTCAGAATTCCAGGAGCTGCATTTGGCAAGACCTGGCGTCGAATCGACTGCCACTGAGAACTTCCTAATGCCAACGATCCTTCGCGGTAACTGCTCGGTACCGCGCGTAACGCTTCCTGAGTAACGATGATCACGGTCGGCAGGATCAAAAGCGTCATCGTGAGTGCGCCTGCGATGATGCTTTGGCCGAGTCCCATAACGACAATGAACAGGACCCGTCCGAGAAGGCCGTAAACGATAGATGGAACGCCACTCAGATTGGCGATGTTCAGCTGAATCAAGTTAGTGAGTCCAGACTTCTTCTGATTGAACTCCTCAAGGTAGATCGCCGCTCCAACTCCGATTGGAACCGAAATTGCCGTCGTGAGGAGCATGACGTAGGCCGATCCGACAATCGCCGGCCAGAGCCCGGTGCGACGAGCTCGGTTGGAAAGATCATCAGTGATGAACTTCCAACTCAGTTTGCCGATTCCGTCCATGAAGATCTTGCTCAGGAAAATTGCAAGAAGGATCACGCCGGCAATTGCTGCGAGCTGGCAAACAAGCTGAAACAACCGATCCTTCCTCTTTCTCGAGGCAAGATTCTTCGTAAGCGCGGGGTCCATGATCATTGGTAGTTCAATTTAAACTTGGACACAAGCCGCCGAGCGATGATGTTCATGATCATCGTGAAAGCGAAGAGCAAAAGCCCAACGGCAAAGATCGAGTAATGCTTCATCGAGCCGTAAACGAGGTCGCCTTTGGATGTGGAAACCATGTAGGCCGTCATCGTTTGAATTCCCTTCGTCGGATCAAGCGAAATCACAGGATTGGAGCCTGCCGCAAGAGTGACAGCCATGGTTTCTCCAAGTGCGCGGCTGAGAGCCAAAATGAATGAGGCGACCACACCAGAAAATGCCGCAGGAACCACAATCTTGGAAATCGTCTCCGCCTTGGTTGCCCCCAGCCCCTGAGCCCCCTCGCGCAAGGCTTTGGGAACCGATGAAATCGCGTCTTCGCACAGTGAAGAAACCAACGGAAGAATCATCACGCCAACGACGATCGCGCCTGCCAGAGCGTTAGAAGATTGGATCGCTGGGAAGATGTTTTTGAGCGCTGGCGTCACAACAAAAAGTCCGAAGTATCCGTAGACGACCGTCGGAATTCCTGCCAGCAATTCAAGAGCCGGCTTCAAAACTGCTCGAACTTTTGGCCTCGCATACTCCGCAAGATAGATTGCGCTAAGTAAGCCTAAAGGCAGAGCAAACAACCCAGCCCCAAAAGTGATCATCAGTGTTCCAGTGACGAGAGGCAAAACCCCGTAAGTCCCCGGCTCCGGTGTTGGACGCCACACGCGCCCAGTGAAAAATTCGACAACGTTAACCTGCCCAAAGAAAGGCAGTGACTGGCTCAGGAGAACATAGACGATCCCAATCGTAGTGATGATCGAGAGTAATGCACAAACGAGACAGAACCACTTAGCAAACCCCTCCGGCAAAGACCGCGAAAGTCTCCGTTCTCGATTGAACGGAGACTCTGGCAGCGTCGGCTGTCCAGGCTGGACAACCGCCTTGTCAGTGGGAGATGTGATCACTTCTTGCCGTAGACTTCAGTGAGCTTTTGGCCGGGCTTGAAGTCTTTCATCTTGGTACCCGATTCAGCAGCCTCAAAGTGCGCCTTTATGGCGTCTCGAACGTCCTGCGGAAGTTGAACGTAAGAAGCATCCTTTACAGCCGTGTTCCCGGCTTCGCCCAGTGCGAACTCAACAAATTTCTTCACCTCAGGTCGATCAAGCGACTTCTTGTTCACATAGATGAACAGCGGTCGACTGAGCGGGGTGTAGGTGCCATCTGCGATGGTTGTTTCGGTTGGAGCAACTCCGCCAACAGTGAGAGCTGTCACATCGCTCTTGTTCTCGATGTAGTAGTTGTATCCAACGAACGCCATGGCGTTCTTGTCACCCTTAACAGCGGTAACAATCGCTGTGTACTCCTGGTTTGGCTGATACTCTCGAATCTCGTTCTTCTTTCCGTTGATAGCTTCGGTGAAGTACTCGAACGTGCCGTGGTTGTCAGTTGGACCTAGGAAGGTGATTGGGTCCTTCGGGAAACTTGGGTTGATCTGATCCCAGGTCTTGACTGTGCTGCCTTTCATCCATGCTTTCTTCAAGTCCTCGACGGTAACGTTCTTAGCCCAGGTGTTGCCCGAGTTAACGATGACGCTGAGACCATCGTAAGCAACCGGAAGTTCAATGAAATCGATACCCTTCTCTTCGAGAGCCTTGATCTCTTCGTCCTTGATCGCCCGGGAAGCGGTGGCGATATCCAGATCTCCTTCCATGAATTTCTTGAATCCCGAGCCAGTTCCGGCTTTGTTAACGACGAGGTCAACTCCGGCGTTCTCCTTCTTGAAGTCCTCAGCAAGGATCGAAATGATTGGGTAGACGGTTGTGCTTCCGTCAATGGAAATCTTGCCCGATGTCAGCGGAGCGTCACCGGAAGTGGAAGGAGTCGGGGCTGGGGTAGAGGGTTCAGGAGTCGAACCCTTATCTCCGCAACCGACCAGGGCGATAGCCGCAAAAAGACCTGACATCATCCATGTGCGCGTAGTGCTCATTTCGAACCCAAGGTACCAACTTTTCATTAACGAGTTGTTAAGAATGTTAAGGATCTGGTTCCAGATTGGCTCGGGCGGTTTTGGGTATCCTTCTTAGTCTAACTCGGCGGGTGTAGCTCAGGGGTTAGAGCGTCTGACTGTGACTCAGAAGGCCGTGGGTTCAAGACCCATCATCCGCCCCATTTTCTTTTTGCCAGGACAAACTCAGGATGATCGGGCTTCAAAAAGCAAAACGCATCCTTTCCAAACTGGAATCCTCATCTTCCGGTGTTCATGCCGTCCTGCTCTACGGTCCCGAGGGAAGCGGCAAGGGATTGATGGCAACTTTGCTAATCGAGCACTGGCTCGGGAATCAGCGAGCGGTTGACGCTTTCCGGCGCGGGGCCAATCCCGACGTGCATTTGATTGAGCCGATGGGGGCAAGCCGCATCATCCGACGGCACCAGATCACCCCTCCAACCCCGCCTAACGAGCCACCGGTTGCCCACTTGGTTGACTTCCTCCGGACGGCTCCCCTTTACTCCGCAAACAAAGTTGCACAAATCATCGATGCTGAGCGAATGAACGATACGGCGACAAACGCCCTGCTTAAGCCCCTCGAAGAACCCGCACATTACGCAAAACTTATTCTCACCACGACTTCAATCAGCCAGATCCGACAGACGATTCTCTCTCGCTGCCTAGTGGTCGCGTGCGAGCTTCCGTCAGATGAGGAACTCAGATCCGCCTTTCCCGATGCAACTTCTGAATTCATCACCATGGCGTCATCGTCTCCTGGTCAGCTTCACCGTATTGCTGCCAACCCCGAGTTCTATCAAAAAGTCTCTCGGTTCGCTCGCCAACTCGCTGGCGCCGACGCCTCTCAGTTGCTCAAGCTCTCTGACGGTTTCAAAGCCCTTGCTGAGGAACTGGATTCCAGCGCAAAGATCGGTGCCCGGGCCGCCAACACCAAGGTCGTCGAATTAGTGACCACTATGATCGCCCAACAGTCCCCCGAACGAGCAGACATCATCCAAGCTCTCGCGGATGCGCACCGGAAAATCATTGGAAACGCCGCCTCAAATCTCGTTTTTGATGCGGTTTTGGCACGTGTTCTACTAAAATGAATTTTCTGGAACTGTTCCAGTTATCCTCTGCGTACATCCTTGTCTAACACCATGTTTTCGATGCTCAAATCCAAAACCGAAGCGATCTCCGCGAATGCGGAGTTTGAGCAATTGATGCGCGGCGCCTATCGGCAAGCTCATTCCGTTGCCTATCGTCTCACGGGTAATCAAGTTGATGCCGAAGACCTCCTCCAAGAATCTTTCGTCCGGGCATTCAGATTCTTCCACCGATATGATCGTTCGCTTCCGTTCCTCAGTTGGATGTACCGCATCATCAGCAATGCGCACATCGACATGGTGCGAAGGCGAAACAAGTTAAAGCCGTCCTCGCTTGACCACGGTGGTAAGGATGGGGATCAGGCCCTCGAAATTGCAGACTTGAGTTTTTGCCCCGGCGTTGAACTGATAAGGTCTTCCTATTCGGACTGTGTCCAAAAGGCTTTAAATGCGATGAATCCAGAATTCCGCATGGCAGTTGTTCTATCAGACGTGGAAGGAATGTCTTACGAAGAGATTGCGGCGATCATGGAAACCTCAATCGGAACTGTCAGGTCTCGAATTCACCGTGGGCGCACCCAACTTCGCGGATTCCTGCTGAAGCTTCAACCTGAGACTTACGGGAGGATGATTTGATGAGCAACTGCGAAAAATTTGCTCCACTACTATCTGCCTACTCAGATCGGGAACTCTCTGCTCGTGAGTCCCTCTTGGTTCGCCAGCACCTTTTCGAGTGCGAAGCTTGTACAGCTGAACTTAAAACGCTCGAAGGTATCCGTGGTCTCATGCTCGAAATGCCCTCCGCGCCTGAACCGAGAGTTAATTTCGAGCAACTCATCGCGGCCACCCGTCCTCAAACAGGAAGTCGCGCTCGCCTTGTACTCGGCCTGGCCTGTGTCGCAGTTGTCGTGTCCTTAATCGCTCCCGGCGTGATGCGTACGGCGCACATTGTCCCGCCGCAAACGACCAACCAGGAACTGGAGCGAGAAATTGCGCGAGACCAGATGATCGAAGCCGAAGCTGACCCAACCTCAGGAGCCCCACTTGTCCATCTTGCTGGTTTCTCGCGCTAAGCTCCTCGCGATCGTCATCGGATTTTTGCCCGCGCTAACGCTGGCTCAAATCTCCGATGCGAGTCGAGAGCTCCTCTATCGTAGCCTCCGAGGGGATAATCGCGCTAATCTGGTTGCGATTCTGACTCAGCACAACAATGCAGATGCAGAAGAATCAGTCAAATTCAAACTGACGCGGACGACGGACGGAAAAACTCGGCAATCCGTTATCGCTCCTTTACGACTACAAGGCAAGGAAAGTGTGGATGACGGGATCAAAAGCTACACGTTTCTCCCAGACGAGAAGATGATGATTGTTCAGCCGTCCGCTAACGTCAAGGAAGATGCTGATTTCCGGATCCCGATGATCAGTAAGAATTACATCTTGAGCGCTAAGCAAGGTGGAAAAATTGCCAATCGTTCGGTGCTGCAAATCACAGCGATGGCGAGGGAAGCGAGGGTCGGTGGGCTGCGCTTTTGGCTTGATGCCGAAACTGCTCACGTGATGAAGAAATCGATCTACAACTACGAAGAAGAAGAGTGGATGCCGGACTACGAAGTGCTGCGAGCGGATTTCCCCGCCAAAATTGATGCCAGTATCTTTAAAATCAGTCCGATAGGCGGATATGAAACCCTTGAATACGGGGCGAGAGTCAATTTGACATCACCCAGAGAAGCTGAGAAAGCACTCGGATTTCTCCCAACCGCCCCCAAAGACCTTCCGTTTGGCTTCCAGATTCAATCGATGCAAATCAACTCGAATTCGACGTGGAAGTCACTTTCGATGAGGTTGACGGACGGTCTTCAGAAGCTCACTGTTTACCAGTGGAAGCCAAGCAAAAACGAAACGATCACCTCAGGTACCAGCAGCACCGTAGAAACGGTCAATGGGATCAAATATATGGTCGTGACCGAGCTTGATCCCTGGGTTCGAAAATCAGTTCTCAAGGCATTTGTTCGAACGGCTCGCAATTACGCTTACATCGCGACAACATACGATGCGCACTAAACGGAAACCTTCCGGTTCCTTGAAGCGTTTCAACACTCATACAACAATGAATACATTCAAACCTTGGACAGCCTACGCCGTTCTCGCAGGGGGAGCGCTACTAGGCTTTGCAACTGTCGTCGGCATCAACGGTGGATTCCGTGCACCTTCAGCCATGGCCCAAACACGGCCGCCTCTACAAAGCGTCGGCGTCACGAACGGTGATAATCCGGTGACATTGAGAGCCCTTAACGACATGGGCGTTAGTTTGGCGGAGTACGTCAAACCAGCGGTCGTTCATGTCAAAACGGTTACTCAGAGGAGCCAAGATAGTTCAGGTAAGCGAATCCCGATCTCTGGCAGTGAAGGGTCAGGCTTTGTATATCGATCTGACGGATACATCATCACCAACGACCACGTTGTCGCAGGTGCGAAAGAAGTATCGATCATTCTAAACGATGGTCGAGAGCTGACTGGCAAGGTCACTTCAGCTCCGGAGTGGGATGTCGCAGTTGTAAAAGTGGACGCCAAAGACCTTGAGACTTTGTCGATGGCCGATAGTAAACAGGTTAAAGTCGGGCAGATGACGATGGCGATCGGTTCGCCATTCGGCCTTGAGAACTCCGTGACCTTCGGTCACGTCTCCGCGCTTGGTCGAGAAAACATGATTCCTGACTATTTGAAAGGAGGAGATACCCGATTCTATCCTGATCTCATCCAGACCGATGCCGCGATCAACCAAGGTAACTCTGGAGGACCATTGGTAGACATTGATGGCAGAGTCATCGGCATGATCAGCTCAATCGCGTCCCGAACGGGTGGGTCAAACGGTATCGGCTTCGCCATTCCGAGCAATCAGGTTCGCTTCCTTGCCGATCAGCTCATCTCGAAAGGCAAGATCACCCGGTCGATGATCGGAGTGGTTCCGCGAAACCTCAAGCCAATCGAATCGAAGGACCTCGGCATCAAGAGTGGAGCCTTCGCCGAGGATGTCTCGCCCGGATCGCCCGCTGACAAGGCAGGCCTCAAGAAAGGAGACATCATCGTAGGAGTCGCTGGTGAGCCAATCGACAGCCAAATGGATTTGCGCAACTCGATGCTCAAGAATGCTCCCGGATCAACGGTCAAAGTCGACTATGTTCGCAATGGCAAGCGCAGTTCGGTCAGCATCAAGCTTGAGGAGTTCAAGCGAGCCGCAACCTCAACAGTTCCGAAGGGGAACGTTGACGATTTGGGCGATATCTTCGGCGGAGACGGCAGAATGCCGAACATCGACGAACTTCGGAAGCGATTCAATCCCGATCTAGAACCGGAAAAGGATGTCGAGCCTCTGCGAGAGGGTAAAGCCCGACTCGGCGTTGGCATTGAGAATCTCTCGGACGATACGCGAAAGGAGTACAAGATTCCATCGGGAACCAATGGAGTCCTCATCAACTCAGTGGAACCTGGATCAACTGCCGCAAAGTTGGGACTGCAAGTTGGTGACATCCTCATCGGTATCGGCGACCGAAAAGTAGCAACTGTTAACGATGTGACCAGTGCCATGGAAGGGGTCAAAGTTGGCGACGAGCGACAGGTCAAAGTAGAACGTTATTCCCAAAATGGGCGTGTCTCCATCGACCAAACCGTCACTTTCAAGTAAAAATCCTTCGAATCTGCCCAAGAAACGCTTCCACTGGGCAGATTCGCGGTAAAAAGTGTCTTGACATTTACAGAGATTGTGATATTCTCTGTCTGGCAACAAATTGAACCTAAATCAAGTTGAAGCTTTCTCTAAAAGGAGTGCTTCAGCACACGGGGAAAACAATGCAGTTCTACAATCTTAAGACTCGTTCACACGTCGACGTACCGGATGCAGATGTCCGCAAGATCAAGATGGTCCGCAAGACCAAGACCGGAGAGCAAACGCGATACGCGTTCACCGCGAACCACAGTGGCACCAAGCTATTCAAGTTCGTGAACGAAGCGACCTACAAGTCCTCGACTGCTCAAGAAGCCTAAGCTTCCCCGAACGGCTCAAGAGAGCAAAATTGAAGAAGTGGGTCAACGAAAATTGACCCACTTTTTTTGTGAACGACCGCCTTGCGGTAACGTCTGTATAGGTAACCATGGCACTAACAGATCGAGAAAGAGTCGGCCACCTTCTTCGCCGATTCGGCTTTGGCGCAAGTGAAGCCGAGATTGATTACTATGTGAAGGACGGCTGGAAGGGCGCCGTTGAAAAACTGCTCAATCCTGAAGGTGTCGATGAGCAAATCGAGTTTCCTGTGGATTCGATGGAGAACGACAACGGGAATATTCAGGTCCAACAGGTTGCAGCATGGTGGATTGGCTGGATGCTAATGACCCGTCGCCCGCTCGTCCACAAGATGGCGAGCTTCTGGCACAACCACTTCGCCACAAGCGGCGACAAAGTGACCCAGCCTTACCTCATGGCTGCCCAGAACGAAATTTTTGTCACCAAGGGTCTTGGAAAGTTCGAAGATCTCCTGATGGAGACCTCAAAGGATCCCGCTATGCTGATCTGGCTCGACGGTCAGCTCAATATCAAGGGTCGCGCTAACGAGAACTTCGCCCGGGAAATTATGGAACTGTTCACTCTCGGGGTGGGTAACTACACCGAACAGGACATCCAAGAGGCGTCAAGAGCTTTCACAGGGTGGAGCTTCACCAGAAACAACAACGGTAAGAAGGGACGCGCGCAGTACGCATTTAAGGCGCCACTGCACGACAAAGGTATGAAGTCCGTCCTTGGCAAAACGGGAAATCTGACTGGTGAAGATGTCATCTCTCATATCTGCACGATGCCTCGAACGGCCGAGTTTCTCACCGAGAAGATCTGGAAATGGTTCGTTTCCGACAACCCAACCCCGGCAACCCTGAAGCCATTCGCCAAGGCCTTCTACGACTCTGGGCTCGACATGAAGGTTCTTCTTAGAGCAATTATGCTCAGCGAGGAGTTCTACTCGCCCAAGGTGGTCCGTCGCCTTATCAAAAATCCTCTTGACTTCACCGTCTCAACCCTTCGGGCGATGGGTATCGGCGAAAACATCCGAGCCCGCCTCACCGCTGAATCAGAGAATGATAAGAAGCGCGGTGCCCTCGGACCCGCTCAGGGCGCGTACATTACGTCAAAGGCGATGGGAATGTGGATACTCTTCCCACCCGACGTCTCTGGCTGGAAGCCGGGTGAGAACTGGATCACCTCCGCGACAATGGTTGAACGGATCCAATGGGCAAACAAGCTCATGGGTCTAGGTAATGCGCGTGGAGCTGCAGCGGGGAACCTCAAGTATCCCGTCTACAATCTCCTCGCTGCCGATCCAACGACTTTCGGAGTCGCCAAAAAGTTGTGCAGCATCTACGATGCCCCACTGGAAGGTGCGAAGCTAGCCAAGCTCGCTGAAGCGGCAGAGAAAGAGATGGCCGGACAAGGGCTCACGCCCCAGAACGCGAATAAAGTCGCGGCAAGCGTGATGAAGCTCATCTTTGGCTCCCCCGAATTCCAGTTCTGTTAAATCGCGATGTGGGCGGTGTAAGATGCATGAATGCTTCTTTTCGCCGCCTTGTCTCTTGCTCTCCAAGACTCCACGATCAAGGAGCATATCGTCGATCACATCTATCACAAGAACGCCGGAGCCGCGTTCACCTATGATGTCTTCAAACCCAAAACTCCGAACGGCATCGCGGTCATTTGGCTGGTGAGCGGCGGGTGGGTTAGCGATCATAACGGCATCAACGTTCCCATGGCCGAGCTTGCATGCTCAAAGGGAATAACACTTTTCCAGGTCGTCCACGGCGCCCAACCCAGATACAAAATGGGCGAAATACTCGACCAAGTTCATCGGGCGGTCAAGGACATCCGGTTTAACGCCAAGCAATGGGGAGTCAACCCGAACAAATTCGGTGTCTCGGGAGGTAGCGCGGGTGGCCACCTGTCGCTGATGATCGGCACCCAAGGAGCCGTTCCAGTCGGTTCCGATGTCTTGCTCAAGACCTCCAGCGAGGTGCAGTCCATAGCGGTGTTCTTTCCCCCAACCGATTTCATGAACTACGGGAAGGAAGGGGCCGCCGCCTTTAAGAATCCTCTGCTGGTCGGTGCTTACGGACCGGCCTTTGCAATCGATCCCAAATCTCCGGAAGATAAACTGGCCGCCGTCGGAAAGCAGTATTCACCAGCAACCTACGTTTCCGCAAAAACCCCTCCAACCCTTCTGATCCACGGCGACAAAGACATGCTCGTCCCCATCCAGCAGAGTCAGTGGTTCAAGTCAAAACTTGACGGCTTAGGCGTTAAGAATGACCTGATCGTCGTTCCCGGCGAGGGACACGGTTGGAAGGACATGGTTCCCCAGCTGAATCAAATTTTGGATTGGCACTTGCAGACTCTCAAATAAGCCTGCGGTATACTGAAATTTCTAAGCGGGTGTAGCTTAGTGGTAAAGCTCCAGCCTTCCAAGCTGATCATGCGGGTTCGATTCCCGCCACCCGCTCCAAAATTCCGAGTCTTTGCGCTTTGCAACCAGTTTCTACTCGGTGAGAACCATGAGATCCCGATCCGAAGGATCGAACATTTCGATTCTGAGTTCACCGCCGACATCGATCCAATCTCCGCACTGACCTCCTCCGACAGAGGTCTCAAGTTCAATGATCGTTTTGTCCATCCGATAAACCGGTTTATACCACTGCCCAACTGACGTGCAATCACCGATCACATAGTGAGCAATTAAGCTCCGCCGAAATCGAGTTTCTGAGGTGTTTGGATTCGAACCGTGGATGACTTGGCCATTGAAGAACAGCACATCGCCTGCCTTCATAATTACCGGAACCGCTACCATTCCCTCTGGAAGGACAACCTCAACGCTGGTAAAGGATTTAGTCGTATCCGATTTCGAAAGACACATGGTCGGCAATTGGTGCGTGCCAGGTACTACCATGAGGCAGCCATTCTCTTCGTCACAATCATCTACCGCCATCCATGCGGCGATGCAAGTCGATGGAGCCGCCTTGAGATAGAAGTTATCCTGATGTAGGGCCTGTCCCCTGGCTTTGGGGGGCTTGAAGTAAAACATCGTCTGAACTGCTAGTGGTGAAAACCCGGTCAACTCGGTGATCAAAGCATCAATTCTCGCATCACACAAGAACTCGAGCGAAAGCTCATCCTTGCGATGCATCTGCATCTGACGTGGATATCGGCGCAGCGGATCGTCTGATGTGGGATCCGCAACATTATCGTCGGAGAACGACCCAGCTAGCCGCAACTCCTCGTAGTGCGCTCGAAAGCGATCCACTTCTTCCGGCCTAAAGGTGCCTTCCGCAACGTAAAAACCGTCTTCTTCAAATTGCTGCCGTGGATCCATAGTTACATTTTCAATCACGGGTTAGTCAACTGGCTACCGTTGAGTCACTGATCGCATATAATAATCGCCTACATGCGCCGCGATGATCCAGCCTTGAAACGCGAAACTCTGGTCATCGCCGGATGTGACCACCAAACCCTGGGCTATCGTATCCGGCGAGAAAATGGAACTCCCAACTGGCTGATTCTTTACACCGTCTCCGGAGTCGGGCGTTTCGACCAAACCCAGTGCCCCCAAGACAGCTTTCTCATGGTTCGTCCCGGCGTTGCCCAAGACTACGGAATTGGTGCCGGAGCCGACCATTGGGGGCAACTTTGGGTGCACGTCGCCTTCGCTGGAGCGTACGAAGGATACGCAAGTGACCTTCTAGGGAATGCCCCCTACCGCCTGATTCTGAACGCCTCAGCGGAGTGTGCGCGTTGGCTCGACCGCTGTGTTAATGCTCCCACCAAGCTCCATGCCCTCCATGCGGTACAGGGATCGATCCTCGAACTTCCCGCAATAAATCATGATATTGAGGGGATCTGCTCGCGAGTGAGTGAATACGTCCGTGTCCACCTTTCAGAGGATATCGGGGTCGGCGACATTGCCGCCTCCGTTGGTCTTTCGCCATCGCGTCTTTCCGCGGTTCTTCGACAACAAATCGGCGTCTCTCCCCGGGACTTCCTGGAAGCTGAGCGAATGAAACTGGCGTCAGAACTTGTCGCGCTGACCAACTTGCCCATCCAGAATGTTGCCAGCCGCGCAGGAATCCAATCCCCGTTCTACTTTTCGTTAAGATTCAAAAAAGCATTCGGGGTATCGCCGACCGAATATCGCAAATTAGCCGCCGGTAAGGCGTAAACTGCGCGCCATGAAGAGCGTATTCGCGGCCGCCACGGGCCTCCTAGCATTTGGGCTAGGATATGGACTTTCCCAAACTGCAAAGCCAGTCCGGATGGGAATCCAGCCGGAAGGCGGATATGTGGTTGCGACGGGTCAGAGACTTCTTCCCGGCGCCGTCAAGTTTGATCAGCGACTCAGCGATCTCGCTCCCAACCCCAAGCATGATGTGGTTGCAGTAATGCAGAAGAACCGCGTCTCGCTCATGACCGCCGCTGGCCAGGTCTCGGGTAGCGAGGTTGCTCTCGGTTCCGACGCCGGATTCCATGGCATGGCTTGGACACCGGATGGTTCCCGCCTCTTCGTTTCGACGGAGAACGGTCCCCTCCAAGAGTTCCTGTTCGACGGTTCAAAGCTCGCCCTGGGAGCAAAAATCACCCTGGGCGATGCCACCCAGAAAGGCAACCCAGTTCCCGGCGGCATGTGCATGAACAAAGCCGGCACCCGTCTCTTCGTCGCCTGCGCCGACTTCGGTGGGGTCGTTGAAGTCGATCTCACCAAGAACCAACGAGCTGCATTCCATGCTGCTCAAATGGTCCCCTTCGGCTGCAAACTCACCCGCGATGAAAAGACCCTTCTCGTCTCCAACTGGGGTGGTGAGCCACCCGAGAAAGGCGACGATACGATGGCCAGCGGCTCCAAGCGTCTCAAGATCACCAAGCAAGGCTCAACCGCAACTGGAACCCTATCCGTCATCAACATTGCCTCTGGAGCAACCACCCACATCCAAACCGGACTTCACCCCACTGAAATCGAGGTTGATGGCAGCAGAGCCTACGTTGCCTGCGCCATGAGCGACACCATCGATGTCATCGACCTCAACAAGTTCCAAAAGGTCGCAAGCTGGCGCATCCAAACGGGCAATTACAAACTCATCGGCTCGATGCCAAACGCCCTTCACCTTGACGGCAACACGTTGTATGTCGCGGACGGCGGAGACAACGCAATCTGTGAAATCGATGTATCAAATGGCAAAGTCCAAGGCTTCCGCCCCGCTGGCTTCTACCCAACATCGGTCCGACTCCACCGAGGCAAACTCTACGCCCTCAACACCAAAGGAAACGGCTCCGTCCGAAACTCCGATAAAGGCTCCAAACTCCGAAACACCCACGACTTCCAAGGCACCGTCTCAGTCATCGATCCGAAGGCCAACTTGAAAGATGAAACCACCCGAGTCGCCAGCCTCAACTCCTGGAACGACTCCCTCAGCAACAAGAAGCCGAACCTGAAGGTCTACCAGGGCGAGATCAAGCACGTCATCTACGTCATCAAGGAGAACATGACCTATGACATGCTTTATGGCGACATGAAGCAAGGTAACGGAGATCCAACCTTGTGCATTTTGGGAGAAAAAGTCGTCCCGAACCAGCGCAAAATGGTCCGCGAGTTCACCCTCTTCGATAACGCTTACACCAGTGGAACGAACTCCGCCGATGGTCACCAATGGTGCACCCAAGCCATGGCGAATGAGTATCTCGAGCACTTCTACGTCGGTTACTCCCGAACCTATCCCGATGACGGCACCGACGCCCTCGCCCTCAACTCCGGGGACCGAATCTGGGACTCCGCCCTCAAGGCAAAGCTGAAAGTCCGAGTCTATGGCGAATGGGCCGACGACGAAAACCCGATCTACAAGCCGCGCAAGCCAAAGGACTGGTTTGAAGCATGGGAAGACCGGGAGAGCGGAAAGAACATGTTCCAGTTCATTCCTACCACCGAGATTCCATCGCTCAAGCCACTCCTCGCCCCAGGTTATCACTACTGGCCGCTCGAGCAAAGTGACCAAAGTCGTATCGACACCTTCGAGAAGGAGTTCCGTCAGTTCGAGCAGAACGGCAATCTCCCCAACCTCATGGTCATGTCGCTACCCTGCGACCATGGCGAAGGCACTAACCCCGCTTACCCAACTCCAAGGGCAATGCAGGCCGATAACGACCTCGCCCTCGGCCGCCTGGTCGAGATGGTCAGCAAGAGCAAGTATTGGAAGAACACCGCGATCATCGTCACCGAAGACGACTCGCAGTCGGGTCCTGACCACGTGGACGGACACCGAGTTCCAACCCAAATCATCTCGGCATATACCAAGCGAGGCTACGTCTCCAGCGAATTCCTCACCCAGGTCTCGCTCCACAAAACGATGCAGATGATGCTCGGCTTCGGTTCACTCACCAAGTTCGACGCCATCGCCCGACCTGCCACCGACTGCTTCACCAACACTCCGGACTTCACGCCCTACACCAAGGTCGCCAACAACGTCCCCCTCGACGAAGCCAACCCCGGACGCAAGAAGCCAATGACCTCAGCCGAGAAGTATTGGTACGAAAAAACCATGTCGCTCGACTGGTCGAGCATGGACAAAGCCGACCCCTACTGGCTCAACCGAATCAACTGGTTCTCATACACCAACGGCACCCGACCGTACCCTGGAAGACCAGGCGAAAGACCAGGGATGAACGTAGAAGACGAGGACTGATAGGTATATTTAGACATGCGATTTAAGTGCAACTTTTGCACGTCTGCTGTGTTGTTTGTCACACTTTCAGGCTGTGGAGGAAGTTCTGGTACGAATGAGACTCTCACTGGAGTTTTGCCAAAGGTGACAATCACTTGGCCCGATCTCTCGCGTAAGTTCGAAGCCTCTAAATTTGCCAAATCGGCTAGGATCGTAGTTGAGCCTGCAGCTCCGGGTGGGACGATCTCCACCTGGATCGTAGACCGACCAACCGGAACAGCTGGAGTAGTTAAGACTTACTCCGGAACTGATGTGAAGGTGACGGGGCCAGTCGCAATCCAAGTTCAGTTCTTCTCTGGGACGGGAGTGACAGGAAATATGGTTGCTTCTGCCGCCATCTCTGGCCGGATATCTGTGGACGGGACATTGCGAAACTCGGAAGGGAATCTGCTCGGTAGCATTGCAAGCGAAGGCCTAATCGTTGGAATCTTAGCCACAGGGAACCACCCAAACACCGGCGAAATATTAACGACTACAAACTCCTCACAAAGCGTAGTTTTGAATGGAGTCGGTCCGTCGAATTCGGTCATCGCTTTGGATCAAACCCAACTCGCGTCCCGTGTGTCATCGGCAATCACTACCGGGTCGACATACGCACGTACGAACGGGCTAACGGTCACCGGCCTATCTGAGGGTATGGCGATGGTAAGGTTTACACTCGACGGGATGAGTGCAGATGTTCGGGCGTGGACCGGGCCGCCAGTTGTGCCAGTTCGTACGCTGGACCTTCAGGCCAGTGCGATCGCTTATGACCAAAGCCGTCAGCAGTTTTGGGCCGCAATTGCAAACTCGGGGCCGAACGCAAACAGTCTAGTTTTGGTAAATCCGACTACCGGTGCAATCGGCAACAGGATAGAAATCGGAGGGGAGGCTAATCTGGTTGCAGTCAGCAAAAATGGCCAGCGTGCCTATGTTGGCATTCCAGAAATCGGAGGCATTAAGTACATTTCGCTCTCTAACAGTAGTGTTGTTTCAACGATGCAGCTTGACCAAGAAGGTCCAGGAGAAGCGACCTCAATCGACGTCAACCCTGACACGCCGACAGAAGCTGCGGTCACCGTGAAGGGAACGGGTTCGTCGTCAAATTGGGGTCCGCTTATTGTTAGAGATGGGGTTGTGCTGCCGGATTACTTGGTTGGACCATATAGTCGGATGAGTCGAGTTGCATACCTTGATGGATCAAACTTGGTTGGTGCGAGTGGCGAAACATCGGACTTTCCGGTGGCCCAGGCGTCTGTGGGTCCAAGCGGATGTGTGCTGACGAGGTCACAAAATGGAGTGCTTCCTGGATACGGGCTGAGCCGATTAGCCGTAAAAAACGGCAGTGTGCTCACCTCGAGTGGGTTTGTATTTGATTCCGCAACGTTAACCCCAACGGCCCAGCTTGACTACCTTGACGAAAACACATCAATCGGCGCAAGTTCACGTGCCAGCTTTGTCGCCACGGATCCCACGAACCAACTGGTCTGGCTTCTCTTTGCTCCTCAATTCGGCTCTACCTGGCGACTAAGATCGGTGCGCACCAATAACTGGACTCTTGGTTCGGCTGTAACTATCGAGGGCTTGCAAGGTAATCCAAAGGGTCTTTACCGTTTCGGTACCAGAAGCATCGCTATCCATACCGACCAAGCTATCTACACAATCGACAACGCACCTGGACTCTAAATGATTCCGCGAGAAGCACTTGAATACGGCGAGCCACTTGCGTGGGCGGGGTAAGCAGAAGTAACTGGGGTGAGGTAACTTGGCTTTTTTCGGAAAACCCAAAGATCGGCAACTTGGAAACATCTACGCGAAAGAAGTGAATGGCGAGCCATATTGCTTTCACTACTACCTGTTAGATCCGATGTTTGGGCCGTATGTCCGGGTCTATCGAGGCCTGGAAGTAGATGCCAAGAATCTTCATATTGACTGTCTTGGTTTAGGAATCATCCCAGCGATCCGCAAGGGGGGGTGGAAGAAGATTGGCTATCTGGATCCAGGCAACGCCAAGCTTGGTCCATGTCTATACTTCGAGCCGCCGTACCCCAACGAGTGGTTCCTCGTTGAAAATGGGAAAAGGAAGCGGCTGGGGAAGGAGCTACCAGTAGAATTCGAGCACTTGGAAGTTGTTGGTACTGACAATTATCTTGTTCTGGAAGAGCGGCTACTCACGGGAGTGAATCGCTACTCTGCCCGAAAGTGGCTGGAATATAAGTCCAAGTACGAGAAGTAGCATCTTTGGCGAGTCACTTGCGTGGGCGGGGTAAGCAGAAGTAAATGGGGTGGCACTGGTAACCGCGCCCAGGGCAGATTGACGCTCTCACCGAGCCAGGTTACCAGTGAACCAACTTGGAGGTGCCAGAGCTTTGTATAAAAGTCCGCCAACCCCAAACTCCCAACGAGCAGGTTGACAAACACCCCGAAACTTCGCCTAGTAGGTAATGATTCAAATTTCGAGGGGAGTGCCGCTTCCGCTTATTCTTCGAAACCCTTCGACCCCTCGCCATCGCGCCCTTTCGCGCCCATCAATCCACAAAAAACGCCAATCGTTGAACCTAACGCGCCCCTCAAACTCTGCACACGAAGAGCACTCCCAAATCAGAACTGCCCCTTACTGCCCCATTTTCAAGCCGTTCGGGATCAATTTGAACCTAAACTGCCCCTCAAACTCTACACACCTCAAGCGAGAGGCACCACTACTTCAGCTTCCCGCTATCCCGCAACAGCTTGGCAAACACCCCGCCAATCACCGTCCGCGAGTTCATTCCCATTTCTTGACCCTTCTTGGTGTCATACCAATCAGTGAAAGGGACTCGCGATGGCGTTTGGACCAGCCACTTTGCAACCGGTGCGATGAGCGCGTTGAACTGGTCACTCGTGCCCATCGACGCTGCCCAAACAAGCCAGTCCGTCTTGGTGTAATCGCGCCGCGAGTCAAGCGGCACCCCGAACTCATTTTGCACCTTGATGTAATAGTTCAATTCGGTATCAACCACCGAGCGTGGGAACAGCTTGAATCCGAAAAGATCATCCCAAAGAAGGTTGTACTTCAAGCTCCAAGTCCCCGGCTTGTCAAACACCAACCGGTAGTGATCGCCATCCGCCGCCTGCTTCATCCACTCCTTCGCCCACTTCTCGGCGAGCGCTTTCCGAGCTTTGTTCCCCGACATCTCAGCATGTGCCCGCAACGCAACAATCGCCTTGATCGACAGATTCGTGTTATGAGCCAAGTGCCCTGCAAAGTCGTCCGTGCAAAGTTGGAGCTCGGGATCAAACCCCTTGGTTTCGAGATACGAAGCCCACTTCTCCAAAACGGATGCATAAGGCTTGAAGAACTCCCTATCCCCGCTCGCCCGCTCGTAAGCGAGCGCCAGAATCAGCATGTTCGCCGACTCCTCAACCGGCATCTGGTTCTCTTCGGTGCGCTCACCACCCCCATAAACTTGACCATTCGCCTTCGGATAGGTCCCCAAGTCATGAGGAGCAAAAGGGAACTTCCATCGGCTCGACTTCGAGTAATCCATCAAAGGCAACATCTGCGCTTTCAGCATCGCCGGGTTGAAGAGCAAGTAAAACGGTGCCGCTGGAAACAGGACGTCGACGGTACCAATGCATCCGTTCGAAGTGTTCTCCTTGCTAAACATCAACGTGTCCCCGTTGATATCCTCAGCGACGCCATGCCCCGCAATTGTTTGCCGATACGCCAGAGTCCCAATCGTCTGATACTCCGGCGAAACCTTGCCAAGCTCACTCCACAGCTTGGTATCAAAAGCCTCCGCCTGCGACTCGTAACTCGCCTGATTCGAGTCCGCCTCCTTCAGCAACTGCGCAACTCCCTTTTCCGCCCGGTTCCAATGCGGTCGAAGCGGACGCCGGAAATACTCGAGTCCGAGATCCTCGTCATACGCAACCATCAGCGTTTTCTTCGCCGGCTGCGAACCCGCGGGCAGGGAAGCTTGGAACCCGATTACTGGCCAATCGTCACTTGCTGATCGAGGAAACCGAATATCGTCCGATTCCGGTGGCTTTCCGTCCGTAAACGACTGCCGAGCCTGGTCGTGCGGAAGAATCAGGCTACTCCAACCCTCACTCTGCCGAGCCGTCACCCAAAGAGCGCCCCAATCAATCGTCACCCGATCTCCGACTCGGTTCAAAGGCGACGTCCCCGACGCCCGCATCGAAAGTGCCTCCAATGAGGGAAGACGGTGCCGCGAGGCCGTCACCTGTTGACCCGTGTTCGAAACCGACCACTCGCCCGAAAAGTCAACGTGAACTTTCACGTCGTGCTCTCTACCGTCGACGGATTTGCTGAGGAAAGAAACATAGCTGACCGGTCGGGTCATGATGTCCAAATCGTGCGCCAGCAACGGCGAGAAGAAATGAACCTGGAGCGCAATGCCATCCTTCTCAAACTCAAAAACCGTCTTCGTCGCCGTGATTGTCCGAGTCGTCTGAGGCAAGTTCTCGGCTTGTACTTGAGGGTTGCCACAAAACTTGTATGTCTTGCCGTCAATGCGAACCAAGCCCGCCATCGCCTGGATTGCCTGCGTCCAGTGGCGCGGCCACTGATCAGTCAGCTTGTCGCCCATCAGCCACGCGCTGAAGTAAGGAGTATGGGTGAATAGCGGAGTGGCGGGCACTCGGCTGGTGATCCCGTTCATTGAGGCGGCGGCAATCCATTCAATCATGGTTGTCCGAGAGCTTATCAGTGTGTCGGACTCAAGTCAACACTAGATTTGGTACCCTAATCACTCGACGATAATCTGCTTAGAGGTGACCTGAGCCAGCATCCGTTTCAGATTTCGGCTCGCACCTTCAAAGGCTGTACGTTCGATTCCGAGCTGATCTGATGAAGCCGCGAAGCGACTTCGAGCCTCTCGAATCGCCTTCAGCAGGATTTCATCGTCTCGCCAGAACAGTCCCTTCTTATCGTTGAGCAACTTCAAATCAACAGAAGGACTTTGAACTTCGAGGTGCGGCAATTGAACATGAACAGTATCACGATCAATCCGAATCTGGGCCTTCGAAAGGTCAACTCCTGCGGTTACTTTGCCACTCGCCTGAACCCAGACGGAGTTCAATGTTGCGCTTCGAACGAGTTCGTTCATGCCAGGAACAGAAGCGACTGGGCCCTCTGCTGACTTGTTTGTTGCGAACTGAAAAGCATCACTGAGATTCATCTCAGCGGTTTGCAAAAACCCAAGTTCCTTCACTGAGCGGACAATGAGCGGAACATCGTCGACGACTTTCTCAGTAGGCACCGCAGAAGATCCCTTAGTTGTCCAAAGGGTTCCGAAGACTCCCACTAGAATCCAAGGTAAGACGCGATAGCGATTGTCAGCCACACTAATTGCGACCATCTTGACATTGTAAAGGTTCCGACCCCCGGCAAAAAGACCTATGCCAACTGAAATTCAGGGCTAGCGAAGATCACCTTTGTGACCGCCCTGGCCACCGTGGAGGCATTCTGCTGGGTGACTCGACCTGAACCCGCGGCTTTGACGGCGGCATCGATCAGATTCGCATACTTGGCACCGGTCAGTTCAATGTCAAAGATTGAGCAAAGTGCCTTGACCGCTCCATCCGGAGATGGATTGTCCTGGAACAGCGGAAATGCTTGGGCACCAACCAAAGGTCCGCCTCGACCACCTCCCACATTAGCGGCGAGATTACTTGCCGGAGCAGGGGTTCCGCCGACGTACAACCTCTCGGCCCACTTGATTCGTTCGACCATTGTTGCCGACGTGATCCAGTACGAACCAGTTCTCCAACCGGAGACGTCGGGCGGAGACATGAGCTCCATCCCCATCGAACTAGTGGATGTCATGAGCGCGAAGCAAGGTCCCAGCGCCCGAACCAGGCGAACGTTGATCTTGATGTCTCCAGGAGATTCAATCGGGTTCGCAGTTCCTTCAGTAATCTGTTCAAGAACTCTTTGACCGACGCCAAGCTGGCGCACCGTCGAGACGGCAAAGTCAATTGGGTTCTTGATCGACCGGCGGACGACTTTCTCTGAGTAGAACTCGGGAGCCTCCATAATTGCCCGGACCAAAACCTTTATGTCGTATTTTGAATCGTAAAACTTGGCGGCGATCCGATCAATCACCTTTGCGTCAAGATCTTCACTCGCAAACCACTTCCAGGCTTTCTGAGTGACATAAAGTGCGGTTTGCCGCTTTTGACAAAGCAAGTCGAGCACATCTTCGCCGTTGAAGGGACCTGTTTGACCGAAAATCGTTTTCTTGGTGTAGTCGTGATCCTTCGCGCTAAAGATGAATTGATCACGCTTCCCGGGCTCCTTGTCTCGGGTGAATCGACCGATACCGTAGCGCCACCCGGTGAATGCCCGTGCCGCCTCCTGGATGTCCTTTTCGGTATATCCATTGTCGACTCCAAGGGTGAACAACTCCATGACCTCACGAGCAAAGTTTTCGTTTGGCTTTCCGACGGTGTTCTCCTGATTATCAAGCCAGAAAATCATAGCTGGATTCCGGCTGATTCCTAAAAGCATGCTCTTGAAATTGCCCAGCGCATTCTCGCGGAGGACTTCAACGTGTTCGTTCATCGCAAACGAGTTCGTGACTTTTTGGCTGCTCGTGGCGAAGTGGTTGTGCCAGAACAGGGTCATTTTCTCCAGAAGCGGTCTCTGGGTGCAGACCAGTTTTGCCATCCAGATGTTCTGCATCACCTTGATATTGACTACGCCTTTGTCATTGGCAAAGATCATGGGATCCCAATCGGTCACGTCCGGTGCGTTCTCGTAATCAAGCAACAGATTGATCGCCCCCGAGAGGCCGTTTTTACCGTAATACTCAAGTTCCGCCTCGCTTGCGCCAAGGCCAAAACGCCGTAAAAGATGGGCGATTTTCTGCTTTTCACTGAGTTCCATGCGCGGTTGTAACGATACGGGCACAATCAGGTTCACCGGAATAGGTCTTTTGACTGAAACGAGCCGGGCCCGATCAACCGTATAATCGGTTATCGTGGCCAATTACTACTCAAAGGAAGAGATTCATCCATCAATTTTTGAAGCGGTGGATGCCGCCAATTCACATGTGATGAATGGCCAAACTTGGGCTGATGGCTCAGCCCAGAAGGCTTACTCTGCCTATAACACGGCTTGGTTTGAAGCTCATGGCAAAGGTTTCTGGCTATGGATGCTTGGTCTCGTTCCCACAATCGGGATGATTCCGTTTCTTCGAAATGTTCTTGAAGTACCGAAGCCAGCCAGCGTCCTGATTTTTTTTCTTGGACTTGCAACATGGATCGGACTCGGCGTTGTCGGATGGGAAAAGACTAAAAAGGACATCACCGTTCGAGAGTTGGAAACGATCATTCCCGCCCTTGATCTCTCCGAGTCGCAACACCTCTATCTTGGCTCAGTAGTCGCCGTGCTCAGCTCTAAACTGCTCGATACAGACCAAAAGAAGTCTTGGCTCAAAGCCCTTTACCAGGCCCTCGACAATGCGATTGGGCTTGAGAAACTCCACAAGGAGATGCGCCAGGTGATCGGAGGATCAACGAACTCTGAACTCCTTGCTGAAGTCGAATCCATTCGCCGGCGACTTGACACAGCCCAAGATGAGCAAGCAAAGATCACCTACGCAGAGAGCCTCCGTCTTGCGGAGGGCAGACTCTCGAGAAGTGAGGGAATGGCCGCCCAATCGGAGCGTATTGAGGCCCAACTGGAGCTGACACGCCAGACATTTCTTCAAACTCACGAGTCGCTCAGTGGACTCACCATCGGGGCTCAACAATCGATCCACATCTCACTGGACCCGCTGAGGGCCAACCTCAGCCGCGTTCAGAGCGAGTCGGAATCCATCTTGAAGGCCCTTGAAGAGTTGAATCAGGCTTGATCACCAAGGCTGGGCTCCAACTCACCAAGTAAACTATAGGTAATGCTCCTCTCTGTCTCAAATGTCAAAAAAGCGTTTGGGCCGGACCAAATTCTTTTGGGGGTCACCTTCCGACTCGATCCTAAAGAACGCGTGGCGATGGTTGGTCGTAATGGAGCCGGAAAGTCAACTCTCCTCAAGATCCTGACCGAGCGAGATACACCAGATTCTGGATCCTTCAATATCAACCGGGGCGCCAAGATTGGCTACCTTCGCCAGGAGCAGCCCGTCACCTTCGGGCGAAGCGTCATCGAAGAAGCTCAAGCCGGAGCCGCCGATCGCCTCGCCATTCAGGTCAGACTACGTGAGCTAGAAGAGTTGATCGAAGCTGACAAGGCCACTGCCGAGAATCTGGATGAATATGCCCTTGTTCATGAGCACTTTCTGGATGCAGAAGGATATTCGGCAGAGAGAGATGTGAGGAACGTCCTCATCAAAATGGGATTTGAGGAAGATGAATTCGACAAACCCACCGACGCCCTCAGTGGAGGCGAGAAGACTCGCCTTGCAATCGCAAGAATCTTGCTTGAAGAGCCTGATCTTTTGATCCTCGACGAGCCCACCAACCACCTCGACCTCCAAGCCACAGAATGGCTTGAAAATTGGATCACCCAGTACCACGGTGCGGTTCTTCTTGTCAGTCACGACCGAACCTTCTTGGAGGCCACCGCTCAGCGGGTGCTCGAACTGAGAGACGGTCAAGTGAAGGCTTACCCTGGTCCGTTTGGAAAGTACCTCGAACTCAAGCAAGCGGACGAGGAGCGCCAAGCCGAAGTCGCGAAGCGGCAATCCATTGAGCTTGCAAAAATGGACGAATACGTTCGTCGCTTCATGAACAGCCAGCGCACCGCCCAAGCCCGCGGGCGCCTAAAGCAGATGGAAAAGCTGGAAGCGGTTCGTGTCCACGCTCCCAAGAGCGACAAGCAAATGGCGGGTGGATTTGGCAAGGCGTCTCGCTCCGGCGAAATCGTTGTCGAAACCAAAAAACTTGGCGTCGGCTTCCCCGACTTGACACTGATCAAAGACCTCAACTGGGTCGTTCGAATCGGCGAACGTTGGGGCATCATCGGTGAAAATGGTGCCGGAAAATCCACATTGATCAAGACTGTGATGGGCACCCTGCCTCCACTCGGAGGGGTCGCGAAAATCGGCTCAAGCGTCGTCGCCGGTTACTTCACCCAAGACGCGAGCGACCTTGATCCAGAGATGTCGCCGCTGGACGTCCTTTGCTACGAAGACGGCCTAACGCCCCCCGAGGCACGAACCCTGCTTGGTCGCTTCTTGCTCACCGGCGATGATGTTTATCGACCCGTCCGAACCCTCAGTGGTGGAGAAAAGAACAAACTCTCGCTCGCTCGTCTGACAAATCTGAACCCAAATCTGCTGGTTCTTGACGAGCCAACGAACCACCTCGACATGGCGTCTCGAGAAGCCCTCGCCGACGTTCTCAAAGAGTACGACGGAACCCTGATTCTGATCTCGCACGACCGCTGGCTCCTCAGCCAAGTGACCGACAATACGCTCGACGTCCGTCGGAACGAAGTTATCCAATTCCCTGGCTCATATACCGACTATCGTAATCGGAAGACGTCAGGAATCGCGAATAACACACCGTCTAATCAGCCGGTGAAAACGGAAGATACCACCCCCAAACTCTCCCCCCGCGAATTAGGAAAAGCCATCGAAAAGCTCAAGAAGGAGATTTCCCAGATCGAAGACAAAATCACATCTCAAGAGAATGAGATGGTCGTCCTTGAAATGAGACTCGCCGGAGTCCGTCCGGGAGACGATGTACTTGCACTCTCGACCCAGCACGGGGAACTTCAAAAGACGATTGCTCACACGATGGCGGAATGGGAGAGATTGAACACGGAGGTAGCAGAGATGGAGGTGCAAAGAGGATGAGAACAGAAATTCTGATCGCAGGCGGAGGAACTGGCGGCGTTGCCGCTGCGATGATGGCGTGTGATCTTGGCCACCGAGTCATCATGACCGAAGAGACCGAGTGGGTGGGTGGGCAGCTCACCGCCCAAATCGTTCCGCCAGATGAGCACCCCTGGATAGAACAGTTCGGTTGTACAAGGCGCTACCGAGACTTTCGAAACCGAGTTCGAAAAGCCTATTTTGAGAATTCAAGTCTGTCTGAGTCTGCTCGAAGTAATCCCCAATTGAACCCCGGCAAAGGTTGGGTCAGCCGGCTCTGCTTTGAGCCCGAAGTTGGCCATGACGTCATCCAAGCGATGCTTGCCCCCTACGTCGCAAAGGGACTCTTGACCGTGTTACTCAAGCACAAACCGCACTCGGCAATGGTCAACAAGGACCAAGTTGAGGCAGTCAGGTTTCTGAATTTAGAGACGGGCAAGTTTCTCACGGTCGAGGCTGATGTGTTCCTCGATGCGACGGAACTTGGTGACCTTCTTCCGATGACCGGAACTGAATACGTGGTCGGAGCAGAGTCCAAATTGGACACCAAGGAACCCAACGCGGTCGAAGGACCTGCCGAGTGGGACAATGTCCAAGGAATCACATGGTGCTTTGCGCTAGCCAACGACCCAGTCGGCGAGCACCGAATCGAGAAGCCCGAACAATACGAAAAGTGGAAGGACTGGAAGCCGAGCTTCTGGCCCGGTCCAATTCTTGGATTCGATGTACTCCATGCCCACACGGGCGAGACTCGTGAGCTCCCTCTTTACGGACGCAAACCCGGCGACTGGTACGCCCTCTTCCCCTACCGACAGATCGTCAGCCCAAGCGTCCTCCCCGGAAAGCACCCGGCTACCGTAGTCAATTGGCCCCAGAATGACTATTTTGAGGCAACGATCATTGATGTCGATCCTCTCCCGAGAGGGGACGAGATTCCTGAGTGGTTCGATATTCCCGGCGCAATGGGTCCAGTTTCGGCGGTGCGGCTCCACGATGCCAAGCAACTCAGTTTGAGCCTGCTTTACTGGCTCCAAAATGACGCCCCGCGCCACGATGACCAGCCAGGTGCTTATCCAAACCTCTACATGAGCCCAGCACTCGCAGGGACCGAAGATGGCTTTGCTAAATACCCCTACATCCGCGAGGCTCGCCGCATCCAAGCGGAATATGTAGTGAAAGAGCAAGATGTCGCCGCTTACACAAACGAGAACGAAGATCGAGCTCCATCCTTCGATGACTCCGTTGGCGTGGGTGCCTACCGAATCGACCTTCACCCTAGCACGAACGGTGCAAACACGATTGATACCTCTACCTTGCCGTTCGAGATCCCGCTCCGGTCATTGATCCCGGTGCGAACGAAGAATCTGATTCCAGCATGCAAGAACCTTGGGGTGACTCACATCACCAACGGCTGCTACCGCCTGCACCCGGTCGAATGGAACATCGGCGAATCCGCCGCCGCTCTCGCCTCGTATACTCTTCGCATGGGCAGTGCCCAAGCTGTCTCCAGCTCCCCGCAAAAGGTGGCTGAGCTTCAAAAACTGTTGGTCAATCAAGGTGTTGAACTCCGTTGGCCGAAGCTTCGAGCGCTCTAAACATCATGGCCAACCTCCCCCCAATCCAATTTGAGCTCCCGCCAGTTTCCGAAGAAAAGCAATCTGGCGCTGATCTGCCTCGAGTTTGGTTGGGCTGGGCCTTGCTTGCGGTCATCTTCACTGCGCTGATTGTCAGTAGCTTCTCCGCAGCATCAGGAAAGCGAATTCTAACTGGCGAAAAGGCCGAAAAGACGCAAGGCAAAATGATCGAGATGATGCTGAGTCTCAAGGCACTTCAGGGCAAAAATGCTCCGAAAAACGAGATGTTCACACCTTATATCGATGAGCTGAAGAACGACGCCAAAAAGTCTGCCGACGCTCAAAAACTCCGTGTCGCACTCCGAACCGAGGACGGAAAGGCTCCGTTTGGCGATGATCTCAAAAATCTCGCTGCCTCAAACGATGAACAGAGCCAAGCATTCGCCAAGCTCTACGAGACGAAAGACATCAAGAAATCTGATGCCGAACCGTACTTAACCAAACTCGACGGAAAAGACCTCGGCGAAAAGCTCGCCAAGGTTCAATTCAAAGAGAAGTTCGGGGACAACTCGATTCGAGGCAAGACTTTCCCCGCTGAGCCCGCCATGAAGTTTGGCTTGGCTGGTCTCGTAGGTTGCGCTGGATTCCTTGCTGGAATCTTGCTGCTCGCGGTTTTTACGACCCAGCGCACTGCGGGCGCACTCAAGCCGATGGGGATGCCCCAGCAAGGCGTCTCTCTTCCCGTTGCCGACCGCCTGGCCCTTGGCGCGTCGATCGTCATGTGTGCTTACTTAGGGCTGGGTGTCGCCGCCGGAACCCTTCTCAAGGGGATCCCGATTCTCGCACAAGCCCTTCCATTTATCGGAATTTTTGTTGCGCTCGCAATCATCTGCACGGTCCCGATCATGGGCCACCGATTTAGCCTTGACTCTCTTGGGGTCAGCAAAAATGGACTCGGGAAGCGCATTCTCTGGGGCATCGGAGCCTATCTCGCACTATTGCCCATCTTACTGGTGGCTTTGTTCTTTGTCGCTCAACTCGCCAAGGTGCTTCCCGGAAACGCACATCCGGTCGGTGAAGAAGTCCTCGGATCCCGGGGTATCCAAGCCCTAGGGCTCTTCTTGATGGCCGCAGTGATTGCTCCCATCTGGGAGGAAATCATGTTCCGTGGCCTCCTCTTCCCGGCATTGACCGCTATTTCGAAGAGTCCAGTTTGGGGTGCCGTTATCTCCAGCTTCCTCTTCGCGGCGATTCACCCCCAAGGACCAGCCGGAGTTCCGCTCCTCATGACACTCGCGCTAGGGATGTGCTTCATCAGCTACCAAACCAAATCGCTCGTGCCAAACATCATCATGCACGCGATCAACAACGGTGGCGCACTGGCAATGCTGCTACTTCTGGGTAAAGATTTCTTCTAGTTCGATTCTGTCATCGAAGCGTCCGGGCGCATGTGCTCCCCGTCATCCCATGCTGCGGTTTGCCAGTTGTCTAACTCGATCTTTCGTCGTCGCCAAGGCGAAATAGGGAATAGGAGCACTTCACTGATCGTAAGGACGTAGGGTTCGTATAACTCCCGTAGCTTTTGGAGAGCATCGAAGTCTCGAGTAAGCGAAAAGTCAACTGCTTCGAGCTCATCCATCATCCAGTTAAAATCTTCTAGGTCGAGTCGGTTCCGCCATCCGGTAGTCGGAGGCATGTTGAAGATGTACGCTGTATCAACGATCATGTGTCGCAGTGAAGCGAAAGTTGCTTTCGCTTGAAATCTCAGGAGTTTGCACTCGGGAGTCTCCGAATCTGTATTGGAGATAATCAGGGCGCAAGCATCCATGATTGCAGTGCTCGTGCGCAACCAATTCTGATCGTCATGCTGAGAACGATAAAAGGCGACGATAGGGTAAGAAAGTGCTGATTCCAGCAACTCCGAACCCCACTGCTCGTACTTTTCCAGAAGCCCAGGAAGCAACGAAATCGCGCCACCTTTTGCGTGTCTGCGGATCAGCTCAAACCCGGTCGGATCAGAACTTGCTTTGCTGTCCAGGAGGGTAATCAGCACCTCGCGACGTTGGATTGAGCCGTGGATGACAGGAAGATAACCGATGACGCTTGCCAAAAACACGAAGCCCGTTCCAGCTTCAGTCACGGCAAGCAAGCGCCCAACGGCGGTGGTAGGTGCGAGGTCGCCGTAGCCCAATGTCAGAAAGGTCACTCCTGAGTAGTACAGAGCATCGAAAAACGAGAAAACGCCTTCTCGATGTGGGATCTGAAACCCGGTGTTTGCCATTGCAAAGCCGATAATCAGGAGTATTCCCCATAGGATAATCAGCCCGAGGAGCGATAGGGGCGCATAGATCATCAGAAGCGAATTCTGTAGCTTCTTGCTTGGTATCGCTCGAACAATTCGGAAGTAGACCGGTCGTGTCTTGAAGTAATAGACCCGAGTGATTCGCCATGAACGAGTGACCTTCCGGGTCAGGATCATCGTTTCGAATCCATCCCATAGGGCGAGCCCGCATAGAATTAGGCCGAGAATGCCTATGGCGATAATGTGGAGCCACCTTCCGATGGTTTCGGCGCGACCATGCCAAGGTGCTTGTAAGCAAGGTCTGTAACACATCGCCCCCGAGGTGTCCGCTGAAGCATCCCGATCTGAAGCAGGTATGGCTCGTAAACATCTTCGATGGTTTGCGAGTCTTCACCGGTACTGGCCGCCAGCGTTTCGATCCCAACTGGCCCACCTCGGTGTCGCTCGATGATGAGTTGCAAAAGTGTCCGGTCGATCCGATCAAGACCAAGGTCGTCGATCTCCAACGCCCGCGCCGCTTTCTGAACAATCCCCTGTCCAATCGAGGCGTGACCATCCACCTGCGCAAAATCTCTCACCCGTCTAAGTAATCGGTTGGCAATCCGCGGCGTCCCTCGCGACCGCCGAGCGATCTCTTCCGCCCCGTCTGGAGCAATCTCGTAACCCAAAATCCCCGCCGAACGGCGGACGATTTCGTACAAAGCATCCTGCTCGTAGTACCGAAAGTGCGAGATAATCCCGAATCGGTCTCTGAGCGGCCCCGTCAACAGCCCCTGACGGGTCGTTGCCCCAACGACCGTAAACGCCGGCACCTCCATTCGAACCGACCGAGCCGCCGGACCCTGGCCGATCATGATATCAACCTTCCGATCCTCCATCGCCGGATAAAGGTATTCCTCAACCGTCCGCGACAACCGGTGAATCTCGTCGATAAACAAAATCGCCCCTTCTTCTAGGTTCGTTAGAATCCCAACAAGGTCCCCCGGGCGCTCAATCGCCGGACCGCTGGTGACGTGAACAATCGCTCCCATCTCGTTCGCGATAATGTGCGCAAGGGTCGTCTTTCCCAGGCCTGGAGGGCCGTAGAGCAAAACGTGATCCACCGGTTCGCCGCGCTGCTTCGCGGCCTGTAGGAAGATTCCCAGATTCTCTTTCAGCGTCTCTTGCCCAATAAACTCGCGAAGGAACCGAGGACGAAGCGAGAGTTCATCCCCGTCTCCAGGCAATCGGTTTGGGTCAAGGGTCTCGTTCACCACGGCTTATTATAGAATCTTTTTGTCTACCTATTTGGGTTTTCCAACCAGGAAGTTCAGTTCGGCAATGCTCGTCCACTCCTGACCCTTCACTTCCTCAATCGCCCGAAGCTCAACGAACCGAGCGCGAATCGGAACCCCCAGCATCACCCTCTGAAGAGTGGCTGAATTCGGGAACGTGCCCTCTTTGACCTTCGCCAACTGATCCTGAATGAGTCCCACGCGAAGCTCATACTTCCCAATCCGACCGTTACCCTGATCCTGCCGAGGTAGGTAATCAAATCCCGTCAGATCAACCACCGAACCCAAATCAATCAGCACAAAGTGTGGGTGCTTTGATGCCCCACCGCTGTAGTTGGTATGCCAGAAGGTCATCGGATCGCCATCAAAAAGGTGTCCAATCTCGCCTTCTCCTTGCTCTTCCGAGTCAAAGCTGAGCACCTTAATCTGATCCTGTGGAATTCGGAAGACCGGACTGATCCGCGCGAAGTCTTTCACCACTTCGGGAGAGTCAATCCAATCTGCAATTCGCTGTGCCAGTCGCAACGTCCCGCCAGCGGAATACTCAAAAGAAGCCGCCGTAGGCTGAACTCCAGCGTCTGTCACCCGAACAACTCCGGCTCGCGAGTCAGTTGCAACCACCCTAACAATGCCATCTTCGCCTCGTGAAACTTGCGGCATCGGAGCAACTGGAGTAACCGTTCTTGCCGCCGAAAAGTCACCTTTGCGTACTGGCTTGATAACTACCCGCCAAGTGCGAGCTCCTGGCTTACACAAGTACTGCTGGAGGGGCGAAGGACCGCAAGACGCTCCACCTAGACCCGTCTGTTGTGCATCGAGGCAAACAATGGTCTCGTCCCGGGGGAAAATCGGATTGAACTTAACAGGTTCTCCATTCTCATGTCGAGAGGCATCCACGTCGCGAGCGTCCTTGTGCGATACCGTGACCGCCAACTTATCCCAGGCTTGGAACATCAACCCAACACCGCCTGCATCCGTCACCGCCGCCCACCGAACATCCTCACGGTTGCCGTTTTCCTGAGGCCGAACGTATTCGGTTCCCGCTTCAGCGACCTTCATCGAGTAAAGTCCAACATCCTGTCCCATCTTTCGGTCCGGATAGCTCTCCCAAGGTCCACGCCCTAGGTAAGTGAAATTCTGAAGTGAAGCATTCAACCGTAGGTCAAGACCGATCTTTGGCAGTTGTGGAAGGTCTCCAACCGGGTCAAACTGGTTATCAACCGTGACCGTTCCGTCGCCAAGAATTGTATATACCGCTCTGTGGAAGAAACCTCGACCTTTGTAGCCTCGGCAATCCATCTCGACGCTTACTCTCGCCACCGAAGGCGATAACCGCTGAGCTGAAACATTCAAAGAGCGATGCGCCATGCCGCCCAATCCACTCTCCCAATACGATCGCTGGAACCAAGTGTCGTTATCCACGAATGCCCGGAACGTGTTGAGCCAGGGCCCTCGTTTGATCAGCTCTCTGCTGTCAATCTGGAACGAGGACATGAGCCCGGTACCCTTGTCAAACTCAATCCGAGTCCCGCCCGTAGTGAAGGCAAAGGAGCCAATCTCTTCGGACATCCCTAACGCCGGCAACTTACTGACCGCCAAGATCGGAGCCACCATTGCATTGGTCACCGGCAGCTGTTCCCAAGCAACGGAATGGCCTTTCTCGCCCCAAATTGTAGCCGCTCGAAGCCGCAGGTCAACCCGCAAGAAATACTCTCGCCCAGGCTTCTTCGTGAACTTCTCAACCGGGAGAGCAAGTGACTTGGTCTCCCCAGGAGCCACGGATTGTGGCGTCCAGTCGCCTTTGGCGATGACCGTTCCATCTTCTGAAACTGAGTACGACCAATCATAATCAGCCAGGTTCGTGAACGCAAACTTGTTTGTGATCTTGAACTTGCCCTCGCTAGCATCCGACGACTCAAAAGCCACCCGCTGATAGATCTTCCTAACTTCCCACAGTTTTGGCGTTACCTGCCGATCCGGCATGATCAAGCCATTGTTGCAGAACGGACCATCGTTCGGAGCGTCGTCAAAATCTCCTCCATAGGCATAGAACCAGCCCAAACCGTCCGGAGTCGGCTTATGAAGTCCCTGGTCAACCCAGTCCCAAATACAGCCACCCATCAGGCGTGGGTACTTGTCAAACTGCTCGACGTACTCCTTCAGATTCCCAACCGCGTTCCCCATTGCATGCGCATACTCGCAAACGAAGAACGGCTTACTCGACTTCTGTTTCCCAGCAAATTCTAAGTAGTCCACCCCTGGGTACATCACAGAATCCACATCGCACGGCTCGTTGTAGCGCTCGTAATGAACCGGACGCGTTGCGTCATTATCGCGAATCCACTTCGCCGTCGCGTCAAAATTCACACCTGGTCCGGCTTCGTTCCCAAGTGACCACATGATGATGGATGGGTGATTTCGGTTCGAACTCACCATCCGCTCGGTGCGATCAAGGTGCGCCTTCTGCCATATCGGCTGGTTACCCAAGGACCGATTCCAGTCGTAGCCCATGCCGTGACTCTCGATATTCGCCTCATCAACCACGTACAGACCGTACTGATCGCAAAGCTCATACCAGTAAGAATCGTTCGGATAGTGGCTATTACGAACCGTATTGAGGTTGTACTGCTTATAGAGCTTGATGTCCTCAATCATCCGTTCTCGCGTGATTGCGCGTCCGCGATCTGGATCAGCTTCGTGCCGATTTGCGCCGAGTAGTTTGACAGCTTTGCCGTTGATGGTGAAAACTCCGCTCTTCCACTCAATCTTTCGGAAGCCGACACGGCAGGATCGAACATCCTGAACCTCGCCCTTTCCATTCTTCAGCTCAAGAATTAAAGTGTACAGGTATGGTTTTTCCGCCGACCAAAGAATTGGGTCCCCAAATCCTGATCGGATTACTGGTCTTGCTTCGCTCCCGGGGTTTGAAGTGGTAGCGGAAATCTTCGACGCAGCCGCCTCTTTCCCTGCTGTGTCGAGCAAACGAATCCCTAACTCGTACCCAGTCGTGTCGCCAGTCACAATTCTTGGGCTAACAATGGTGGTTGCCCCCTTGTAGTCCGGCTCAAGAAGTGTTTCCACCTTGAAGTCCTCAATTCGGTTCTTTGCCATGCTCAGCAGGGCAACGTCGCGGAAAATCCCGCTGAAGCGGAACATATCCTGGTCCTCAAGATAGCTACCGTCCGTCCAGCGATAAACCTCGACCGCGAGTTGGTTCTTTCCTGGCTTGACATAAGGAGTGAGATCGAACTCAGAAGTCGTCTTCGAGTCCTCGCTGTAGCCCACCTTCTGCCCGTTGACCCAAAGGTAGTAGCCCGAATAAACGCCGCCGAATCGGATGATCGTCCGCCGGCTCTCCCATCCCGATGGAAGCTCAAATGAAGTTCGATAAGAGCCAACCGGGTTGTAGTTCTCATCAACAAACGGGGGAGTCGTCGGGTGCGGATAGCGGACATTTGTGTAGATCGGCTGCCCGTACCCCTTCATCTCCCAGCACGAAGGCACCTCGATTGTTTTCCACTTTGAATCGTTAAAGTCCGTCTTGAAAAAATCAACCGGTCGATCCGCCGGTCGCCCAACCCAATTGAACTTCCAATCGCCATTAAGTGACTTGTAGAATGACGATTTAGCGCGATCCAACGTCATCGCCGAAGCTGCGTCCGCAAAAGGAATCGCCTCCGCCCGCGCGGGAAGTTTGTTGACTCCAACGACCTCCGGATCCTGCCACTCCAGTAGCCCCGCAGGCAGTACTTGACGAGGTTGAGCTTTAGTTTGTTGTAGAGCGAAAAGGACGACGAGCGCGGAAAGCGGCATTGCCCATTAGTTTGCCAGATACCGCGCAGTTTTGCGAGGGTGCATCTACCATTGATTGGTTGACCAACTCTTGTTGATCGCGAGAACGGCAACAACGATCCACGCAATGAGTGCTATGGAAGCCGGGAGCCAAGCCACTTTGCTTCCGCGCTGATGAGCTCGGTAACCGAAAATGAAGCTCGCTGGGAGGACAAGCAGCGGTAAGAAGACAGCCCCGACCAGCAGGAGAATCCATGAGGTGATCAAGTATTCGATAATGCTTCTGGTCGTGTCCAGCTCACGGCGTCGGTTCAACTCTTCTTGCGTCATCGGAAATCGATTTGAAGTTGATGGGAGGTAGTCGAACTCAGCAAGCTCTTTGGCGAACCTGAATTCACCTGACGAAAGCCGGACTCGACTATCTGGATTCAGATTTCCAAACCGCGCCGCGCGATGGAGATCGGTAAGTGACAAAGGACCTCGCTCTGTGTCGGATCCTTGAATCCAATAGAACAGGTCCTCACTCATCTAAACCAATTCTATCAAACTACGCCGACTTCCGCGAGTAATCCCCGCCCAAAATCCGATCAAACTCGCCGCTCAGAACCCATTTCTCGAGTTCCTGAGTTCGGAAGACCGGCATCGGGTGCGTCATCGTCTTACCCATGGTTGCAAACAGAACAAACTTCCCGAGCTTATCCAGCGAGTCCGCATCCTGGTATGCCCGAGCCTGATCCATAAAGGCTTCCTGATTGAGCTCGTGGTGCAAACGCGATGGGCCGGCCGCCAGCCGAATCAGCGACTGAATCGCGATTCCTTTGTCCTGAGCCACCAGCAATCCAGCGCGGTCCGCTGAGAACTCCGCCTGCCGAGACCACTCGTACAGGGCCAATACTAACGCATAGGTCGCAACGTCCGTCGCCCCCATCGTCCGCCGCCCCAAGATGTCCAGCAAAGGGAAAAGGAGCCAGCCAATCGAGAAATACAAAACGTGATTTGCCTTGATGTGACCCAGCTCGTGACCCATGATGAAGAACAGCTCTTCATCACTCATGGTGTCGATCATCGACGAGCGCAAACAGATGTATGGCCGCTCAACCCCGCCCGCAAATGCGTTCGGGAATGGGTTTGAAGAAACATAAAGCTCCGGCTCCGGCATGTCCAGCGTCTTCGCCGACTCTCGCATGATTTCGTACAAAGTCGGATACTGGTGTGGCCCGCACCGAATCGAGCTACTCATGTTGTAACAGTACAGCCATCGGTCAATGCCAATCTCATAAAACTTGGAGACTAACTGGGGCAACAAGGGCAAATGCTGGAGCTTATCCAGCGCCCACTTGTCGGCGTCGGACACGAAGGCATCCGAAGTGATTCCCGTCAAAACTTTTCGTTCAGTCATGATGAATAAACAAGCCTACGCCCACAACCGTATTCGGTTGCAGGCGTAGGACCCAAAATTATCCCGCGTGCCCGAGATATTTTCGTTTATGCGGCAGCGAGAGCGATCTTGGTATCTCGTAGGCTAACGTTCACTTCGATCTGTCCAACCCCGTCAAAGATCAAGGGAATCACGAGTGTCGGCGTGTTGAACGTCGAAATTCGGATGCTGTTTCCTCGAACAAGTGTCGGAGGTGTGATGTTGCAGATCAACCCCTGACCGGCAAAGATCGACGAACTACTTCCGGTGATCATGTTTCCGAGTTCAGAGATCGCCGAAGCAACCGTCTGGTCGAAAACGCGCATTGGAGACCCCATCATCAAACTGGCAATGGCAAGCGCCGTATCTTTGGACATGCTGTACATCACCAAACCTTCAAGATCGCCGTTTACTCCACAAAGAATGTTCACCGGTAAAGCGGTAAATAACTCTGGTTTTGCCGACAGTTGACCTCTCGAAGGTTTTGCGCCCATTACAACTTCAGATACCGACGCCGTTGCTTCTGCGAACGGCGCAACAAATTCAACTTTCATAAAACCCAATAACTCCTTTTGTTTTTCTTGTGGCGATCATTAGGCCGCATGACGAGTGATGACTTCGAGCACCTTTTCTGCCTGGAAAGGCTTGACGATGAACTCTTTGGCACCAGCCTGAAGAGCTTCGACCATTAGGTTCTGCTGACCCATCGCCGAGCACATCACGATTGTCGCGTTTGGATCAGCAGCTCGAATGGCTTTGAGAGCCTCGATTCCGTCCATTTCGGGCATGGTGATGTCCATGGTGACCAGGTCTGGTTTGAGATCGTTGTACAACGATATGGATTCAACTCCGTTTGCTGCTTCTCCAACAACTTCAAATCCTGCATCCGATAGGATGCGCTTAAGAGTAACGCGCATGAACAATGCGTCGTCGGTGATTAAGATGCGTTTAGCCATTTTTTCTCCTCGCTTGGTTTCTGATAGAAATACGGTTTCGGACACTCGAATCCGATTTCCTTTGGATTGAAGATGCGCTCACTACCCCCGATGAATAGGTATCCACCAGGTCGTAAGGCACCGTAGAATCGTCGGAAAATCTGCTCCTTCGCCTCTTCGACGAAGTAGATCAGAACATTCCGACAAACGATTAGGTCGTAGCCCGTTCCGTAGCTGTCGGCAAGAAGGTTGTGACGTTGGAACGTCAAGTACTTCTTCAGCTCGTCGCTGACCGCGGCCCCCCGTGGCGTCTTGGAGAAGTATTTTTGATACTCCTTGGGAACGTCACGAAACTCTGTTCCGAACAACACGCCCTCCTGGGCTTGTTGCATCGCCGCGGCATCGATGTCTGTGCAGACAATCCGATGCGGCTTCTTTGGAGCATGAACGTCGAGGATGGAGGCAAGGCTGTACGCCTCCGCACCCGTCGAACATCCCGCGCTCCAAACCTTGAGCGGCTTTCCGGCAGAAAGCAATTCTGTTCGCATGTAGTGTTCTAGATGAACCCAGTGCTCTGGGTTCCGAAACACCTCGGTCACGTTGATCGCCAAGCGATCAAGAAACCACTCCCTCGCTTCTCGATCCTTGAGCACTAAGTCGCAAAGCTCCCCAAAGCTCTTGAGCTTGCGCTGATCGATCAGCATCAGCATCCGCCTCGTCAGCTGATCTTGCTTGTAATCATTGAAGTTGATTCCTGCCACCGCATTGAAGCGCCGGTAGAAATCTTGAAACTCTGTTTCACTAGGCTGCGGCACGCTTTCCTCCTTGTAACGCCGCCATGATCGCCATGTGCAGCTCGTGAGCGGGAAACTCTCCGTCCACTGCGCCCGCCTCTTTCGCTGAGCGGGGCATTCCATAAACCGTGCAGGTCTCAGCCGACTCTCCCAGAATCGTTCCGCCAGCCTTCTTGATTGCAAGGGCTCCCGCGGTACCGTCTTTACCCATTCCGGTCAAAATCACACCGAGAGCTTTGTCACCGAGGAACTTCGCTCCTGATTCGAATAGATAGTCGGCACAGGGCTTGACTCCAAGTCGGTCCGGAGCGTCGTTGAATCGCAGCTTGTCGGCCCCTGAGAATTCGAGGTGCTTTCCACCTTGCGCCAAGAGAGCAACGCCAGGCTCCAACTGGTCCCCATCTTCCGCCTCACGGGTAATGAAGGATCCTGCGCCGTTGAGTCGCTGAGCGAGGCTCTTGGTGAACCCGACTGGCATGTGTTGGACGATCACGCAAGGAACACGCATTTCTTTTGGCAGCGTCTCGAAAAGGGTCATCAACGCCTTCGGTCCGCCCGTGGAAGAAGCAATGAGCAAGACCTTGTTGGAGGCGACCGACTTTAACTTTGGTCCTGCGCTACTTGCAGTTCGCTTCGCCATTCTCGCCTGGGCCGCAATCCGAATCTTTGGAAGCAACTCTTTGAATGTTAGCTCCATCGTCTCAGCGGTAATCAGCGTCGGCTTTGCAATAAAGTCAACTGCGCCGATCTCAAGTGCCATCATCGTCGCTTGAGTGCCCTCTGCGGTCAGCGTCGAGCACATCACAACTGGCGTCGGCACCTCGCTCATGACTTCCTGAAGTGCAATCAGGCCGTTCTTTCGAGGCATTTCAATGTCAAGTGTGATCACGTCTGGCTGAAGAATTCGAACTTGATTGAGAACATCGTCACCGTTAGAAGCGGTTCCGACGACGACCATCTCTCCAGATTTGTTGATAGCGTCGCTGATAACGCGGCGCATGAAAATGGAATCGTCAACAACGAGAACCTTGATCATGCCGCCTTCCTTTCGGAACCCTGCAGCTCTTCGCGCTGAGCAATGGCGCTGTCGAGCATCTCGTTCAGTTCCTCGTCTGAGAAGCCGACTCGCTCAAACGCCCCCAAGTCGCGTTGATAAATCTGTCCAAACGCACCTTCATTGATTCCTCGTTCTCGCACCATGAAGTCCGCAACGTGAATTAGATCCGCAATGACGTCTGGTGTCTCAGGAAGGCTCGGTTGGTGGTGATAGCGAATCGCATTTCCGTAGACCTTTGGCAGGTTCCAAACATCGCATAGCTCAGCACCGACTTCTGCGTGATCAAATCCGTAAGTCTCTCTCTCGATTGCATCCAAAGGCCGGTGTTCATCTTCAGCCCTCGAAACTAGATTGCCGAAAGCATTTTCTTTCCAAACTGCAAAGACAACCGTGCCAATGTCGTGAAGCAAACCGACGCAGAACGGCAACTCAGCATCCTGGATGCCCTTCTTGGTCGCCATACTTCGGACCAAGTAGGCAGTGGTTAGCGAATGATTCCAGAGGAGCGTTGGGTTGATTCCTTTGCCATGCAAAGCCTTATGTAGCCAGGGGAAACTCGCTGCGACGAGTGACAAACTCTTTACCGTACGCATACCTAAAACGACGACTGCATCAGAGATCGACGTTACCTCCCTCGACATCCCGTAAAACGCCGAGTTTGCAAGTCTTAGAATGCGAACTGAAAGGCTTGGGTCACGGGCCAAAGTGGCGGCAACGGTGATTGCACTCGAATCGGTGAGATCAGCAACGCGCATGACCTCAAAGGCCACTTCTGGCATCGATGGCAATTCAGTTGTTTGCCGGATTAATTGATTAAGCTGCTCGGACATTGCGACCCTCCGCGAACTTGTGGAGCAAGTTCATTTCCCGAGAACCACATGCCACAAATACCTGCCCCGTCTCCAAGCATAATTGCGTGGACGTTGCCTGAGTTCCACCAACGAACTCTGCTTCGAGACAAGTATTGAGCGCCGCTAGACCATCTCGCATCGCCTGGATGTTTCGGTCGCCGATGTTCAGATTGAGGCTCGGCGCACCGGCACCAAACTTAAAGACGTTGGCGCCGCCGACGGCGACAAACTTGAGACGAGTCCGTCCTGCCCCGGCCGCAACAAGTTCATCGATCAGTGTCGGAATTGCCAAGTTCATATAACGACCAGGTAGGTCCAGGTCCTTTCTCCCTGTGCCGTCGGGGAGCACCACATGGGCAACCCCCCCTACTTGTGTGATCGAGTCGTATGCCATCAGGCCAATACAACTTCCTAGCCCATGACAACCCACCATCGGCGCCTTGCGCGCAACATGAATCTCGCCCAATCGGGCGAGCAGGATGTCCTTGGTTTCCACGACTAGTCGGCCATCCCCAAACCGAGTCGGTCCCACAGTAACTCAACCGATTCCTGGGTTGGAATCAAGATGAAGCTGCCCTTCACAGACTCTTGGTTGTCCCAGAGCTTCGTTTCAATAAACAGTGCTACTGACTGCTCCGATGCCTCGGCCGCGATCGAGCCTAGAATTGACCCGAACGAATCGACTGCAAGCATTGGCGGAGTTGCATTGCTAAAGAGTCCGGTGACATCAGTAAACGCAGATAGGAACGAACCGTTGATGATATTGCCAACTTCTACAACCGAACTCCATTCGAGTTCTGTCAATTCGTCTGCCGTGTCGGGCGCCGAACCGAGCAACATTGTCCAGAGCGCCTGGCAACTCGGCCAATCCAAGAAGAAAGCCATGCGACCGTTGAAATCACCATCCACCGCCATGTAGATAACGGCGTGAGTGTCATCAACATTATCGATCATCTCATGAAAACGATCAAAGGTGATTGGACGAACTTGTGGAACTGAAATCAAAAAGTCGCGACCGCAAACGGTCGCCAAGGCGCGTGCGGCGTGTCCAGTACCAATATTTGCGATCTCATTCAGCGCACTCATGCGCATGTTTTGATCCTCGATCGCTTGCACAATACTGATCGTGTTATCCGCCATGACAAGGTAATTCCATAATTTTGCTGGCTCGTACTATAGATTTGGGGGGTTGGTACACTGTTAGAGTTATGTCTGCAATCGACTTTGACCTGGTCCGACACGCCCTTGATGTGGCGGTGCAAAGCCAGATGAATGAAGTCGAACTTGAAGTAGGCGATGCTAAGTTCTCCGCGATCATCGAGAAGAAGGTCGCACCAAAAGCCAATCCTGCACCTGTCGCAATAGCCGTATCTGAGCAGTTGCCTGAGCCCGACCCGACTACCAAGCCGATCAAAGCAACGTCTGTCGGAATCTTCCGGACGGCCAAGGTTCCCCTGATCGCCGCGGCAACCGTCGAAAAGGGCGATGTCATCGGAACAATTTTTGCTCTTGGCATCTCTACCGAAGTCCATTCTGCGATCAGCGGAACGATCTCAGACATCCTCGTTGAGGATGGTGATCCAGTCGAGTATGGTCAGCCCATCATGGAGATCCTGGTATGAGACGGGGACAAACCATTGTCGCAACACTTGCCGTCGTGGCAATCATTGCGATTCTCGCAGTTGTGCTCATGAGGGGAATGGGTGGAGCCGCTCCGAAACCTAAAGCCGACGGACGGGGAGTCACTGTAATGGGTAACGCGATGGCCACCGCAAAGGACTCAGCGTGCGAGAGTAACTTGAGTCAAATGCGACAGCTCATCCAAGTTCAAAAGACCACAGATGAAGAGTTTAAGCCGACATCTCCAGCCGACGTGCCAGGCGCATCCGGCGTGAGCAAATGCCCCGTCGGCAAAGAAACCTATGTCATCGACGCCCAGGGTCAAGTCACTTGCCCTCACCTAGGACACGAGAAATTCTGATGCTGAAAAAGGTTCTCATCGCAAACCGTGGCGAAATCGCCTGCCGTGCAATCCGCGCCTGTCGTGAACTCGGAATTCAGAGCGTCGCAATTTACAGCGAAGCCGACCGGGAAAGCCTTCATGTCAAGCTCGCGGATCAAGCCATCTGTGTTGGTGCTGGAACCAACTCCGACTCTTATCTCAATCTGGCCAACGTGCTTATGGCGACCCAGATCAGTGGCGCCGAAGCCGTTCATCCGGGCTATGGCTACTTCTCCGAGCGCGCGAACTTCGCTGTCGCCCTCGAATCCCTCGGCGTTAAGTTCATTGGTCCTCCTACGGGGGCCATCGAGGCTATGGGCGATAAAGCGAGTGCCAAGAAAGCTGCCATCGAAGCCAACTGCCCAGTGGTCCCCGGCTCCGACGGCCCCGTCGCAAACGACGCTGAAGCCATCCAAGTTGCCGAAGAAATTGGATATCCGGTCCTCCTCAAAGCCGTCGCCGGCGGCGGTGGACGTGGTATCCGCCGTGTAAACAACTCCGACGAACTCAGTGGTCTCTGGAAAATGGCAACGGCTGAGGCCCAAGCATCCTTTGGCTCCGGCGAGATGCTTGTCGAAAAGTTTGTCCTCAATCCCCGCCACGTCGAGATTCAAGTCTTTGGCGACAGCTACGGAAACATGGTCTACCTTGGCGAGCGCGAGTGCTCCATCCAAAATCTGCGTCACCAAAAGTTGCTCGAAGAAGCCCCCTACGCCGACCTTCCCTCCGAAGTCCGCAAGAGCATGGGCGAAGCCGCTGTCCGAGTCGCATCCAGCGTTGGTTACCAGAACGCGGGAACCGTCGAGTTCCTAGTCGATACGGATTTCAACTACTACTTCCTGGAGATGAACACCCGCCTCCAAGTCGAGCACCCGGTCACCGAGGAGATCACCGGAATCGACCTTATGCAACTGATGCTCCGCACGACCAGCGGAGAAAAGCTCCCGTTTACCCAAGCCGATATCAAACTAAGCGGACACTCAATTGAGGCCCGAATCACCGCCCAAGACCCGGATAACGATTTCTCGCCATCAACCGGAAAGATCACCGGTTGGCGCGCTCCGATGGGCCGTGGAGTCCGCATGGAATCCCATTGCTACGCAGGTCTCACGGTCACCCCGTTCTACGATCCTCTCCTTGCCAAGCTCATCGTAAGAGGCGAAACCCGAGCCGAGGCCGTCAGCAAGCTCCAAGGCGCCCTCCATGAATTCGAAGTCGAAGGCATCGCTACTAACATCCCATTTTTGCGCCGACTTGTCGCGACTCCGTCTTACGTCGCCGGAAACTTCGACACCGGATTCGTGCCGAAGTTCCTCGACGGTGAGGCCGTTTGAACACGCCATTTAGCTTCCGCCGAGTCGCCCGCGAGTGCGCCCTGCGCGCGATTTACACCTGCGAACTCTCCCAAGTCTCGCTTGATGATGCCCTCGAACTCACCTTCGATGCCTTCCACGATGACGAGCAACTTGAGGACCTCACCAAAGGAGTTGAGTATCCCGACGCAACCCTCGACTTGGTCTTCCGTTTCGCGCGCTCGCTGGCAAAAGGTGCCTGGCAGCACCGAGTTGGCCTCGATCGAACCCTTTCCGCTGCCATCCCTGACTACGACTACAATCGTCTCGCCGCCGTGGACCGCAACGTCATGCGCCTTGCTCTCCACGAGCTCCACGACTATCCTTACATCCCGCCGGCCGTGACCATTAACGAAGCCGTCGAGATGGCGAAGAAGTACAGCACCGCAGAGAGTGGCAAGTTCGTCAACGGTGTCCTCGGTACCGTCCTCAAGCAAACCCTGAAGGCCAACTTTGACCCCAAATCCGCCCCCGAAGACCCTGACCTGGGCGAAGCCGAGCGCATCTTCCGCGCCCCCAAAGTCGAGCTCGAAGAGGAAACCATCGAAGCCGACTCGGAGCAAGGCAAGCTCGTCAACCGGTTTGGCTGGACAATCAAGCAGTAAACTCTTGCCGTACTATGGCAACCATCCTCGACGGCCTCGCCCTCTCGAAAATCGTCCGCGCTGAACTAGCGGAGCGAGTCGCCGCCCTGAAAGCCAAAGGCATCACACCCCGGCTCGATGTCGTCGTTGCCGCCCAAGACCCCGCCTCGGTTGCCTACGTCAACATTAAGAAGAAGTGGGCCGCCGCCGCCGGAATGATCGGCGAGCAGTTCGAGATTGACGAGAACACCACCCAACAGGAGCTGATCGACATCATCGGGAACCTGAACTCAAACCCCGAAGTCCACGGCGTTCTCCTCCAACATCCTCTCCCCAAGCACCTCGACGAAGACGCCGCTCTCCTCGCCCTCGGAGCCGAGAAAGACGCCGACGGAATCACCCCTGCCTCCCTTGGACGCCTCACCGCCGGACTACCTGGTTTCCGTTGCGCCACCCCCCTCGGCATCACCAAAATCCTCGACCACTACAAGATTGATGTCACCGGAAAACGCGCTCTTGTCATCGGTCGAAGCCACATCCTCGGCAAGCCAATGGCCCTCATGCTCCTTGAGCGAAACGCCACCGTCACCATTGCCCACAGCAAGACACTCGATCTCGCCGACCGATGTCGCGAAGCCGACATTCTCGTCGCCGCCGTGGGCCGCGCCGAGATGGTCAAAGGCGATTGGATCAAGCCGGGAGCCACTGTCATCGATGCCGGATACAACAAAGTTGAGGGTCGAAAAGGCGATGTTGGGGATGTTCATTTCGAATCTGCTGTTGAAATAGCCGGTGCCATCACCCCAGTCCCCGGCGGAGTCGGGCCGATGACGGTCGCCAGCCTATTGAGCAATGCAGTTACAGCAGCGGAAAAATCGGTTTCGTAAAGTGATCCTCTGGCTCTGCCTCGGGGTTGGACTCTACTTCGGCATGTGCTACAAGCTAGCCGATGGTCTGATCCACATGCCTCGGACCAAGCCCGAGAAGCCATCCGAGTTCGCAACGTGGCAGCCCGTCAAAGGCGTCAACGCCTGGGTCACTCCTTCGATTACCGAAGGCAAAAGAGAAACCGTCTTCGTCCTGTGCCACGGTCTCGGGGGAGATCGCGGTTACTACGCTAATACCGGACTCGAACTCCAAAAGCGCGGCTACCAAGTTGTCATCCTGCCGATGACCGGCCAAGACGACAACCCCTCCGAAACCGTCGGCTTCGGCCCCGCGGAGTCCGAACTGATCCGTCAAACCGTCCGCGCACTCAAGGCCGAAAAGACGATCCTTGTCGGATGCTCCCTTGGTGGTTCGGCCGTCTGGCTCGCCTCCGACGAACCTGGCGTCAGCGCAGTCATCACCGACTCTGCCTTCGCCCGCCTCGACGACGCCTGCAAATCCTGGCTCAAAAAGGACCTCCCCGGAGGCGACATCGTCCTTCGACCAGTGATCTGGTTCGGAACGGCCCGCGTTGGCGTGAAACCAAGCGAAGTAAATCCCGTCGAAGTAGCGAGAAAGTGGTCCCCAAGCCGCCCCGCACTAGTGATCCACGGAGAGCGAGATCGACTGTTCACCATCAGTAATGCCGATGATCTTTCAAAGGCATCTGGCGCCAGTAGCTGGATTGTCCCCGATAAAGGGCATGCCCAACCCGTCGATGACCCAGCCTATGTCGATGTCCTAGTGGATATCGCCCTTAAGACGAAAAGCTAACCGTCACCGGACGACGCGCCACCGGATCGTCAATCTCAAAGAACGGCTTATCCTTCCGACCCCCGGCAAACACCGACCCCGGGAACATTGCAATCGCGGTGTTAAACTCGCGAACGTTGTTGTTATAAATCCGCCGAGCCGCCGCAACTCGATCCTCGGTATCCACCAACTCTCTCTGAAGCTCAGTAAACGCCGCCGAAGCCTTCAACTCCGGATAAGCCTCCGCCCGAGCAAACAGGTTCGCCAACGCCGGAGCCAGTTGCTTCTCAACATCCATCACCTGATCGACCGATCGCGACTGAACGCCTTGCTCGCGGAGTTTCGAAACCTGCTCTAAAACGGTTCGCTCATGGTCCATGTACCCCTTCACCGTCGAAACCAGATTCGGAATGAGGTCATATCGCCGCCGGAGAACAATATCAATCCCCGACCAAGATTCGTCGCACACCTTGTCCAGGTTTACAAACATGTTCATGAACTTGATTGGAACCACAATCGCAATCAAGGCGAGAACGACAACGATACCGATGATGATGGGAAGTGTCATGGGAGATTTGTAAATCCGAAGTCTTTACGATAGTATCCAGGAATCATACGAATGAAGTCCTTGATTGCCAGAGAGTACGTGTCTAAATTCTGCGAGGATGCAGTCCCCGGAAGGCAAACCATGATGTACCTCGGGCTGAACTCCCACTCGGCAGGAATCAGATACATCAGTCGATCAATTGCCTGCGGATGTAGCAAGTGCAAAACCCGATCGGGCTCGTCGGTTTGAATGAAATACCGATTGTTGAATGCTTGATTTTCAACTTGTAATTCCCGCTTGCCCAGGCTCTTTGTCGCTCGGGTCCCTGCGTTCTCTGGGGTCATTGATAGGAGCGGGAGTAAGACCGGGCTCTCGGCGATAAGGCACCAACTTACCGAACTGCGGGGCTGAACGTGCTGAAAGATCGTCCAATTGATCCCATCTTTGTCTCGGCCACGCATGATCGCTTGGGGGTACGGAACGCGATCCGTATCATCATCGCTGAATGGGTTCCAGCGAAACCGCTCAAACTGTTCGCCAAACTCGACAAGCACCGGATGCATCGAGTGATCCGGAATGCCAAGAAACGCCTTTGTCGAGAAATCAAAAATCGGATCCCTCATTCCCATCGGCATCACGGATTCTCCACCACGATCATACGAAAAGCCCTTTTGGAAGGCAAACATCATGAACTCGTCCGATTGCCCCTTCCGTAACCCTTTACTCGTCCGAATCGTGCCGATGACCGCAATGACGGCAAAGATGCCATACACGACGTAACTAAGCGAAAAGTTCTTGGAAAGCCAATCTGGCCACATCTCAATTCGAAGCTGCCCTAAGAATAAAGTCACCGAACCCATTATACGGGTGCATCCCCTTGCGGGTTACCGATATAATTCGCCCATGCTTCGCGCCATCGTCGTTGCTTCCTTGCTTTCACTCGCCACAATGTCCGCCGCCCAATCCCGACCAACTCCCTCCCCTCGCCAGCTCGCCTGGCACAAGATGGAGTACTACGGCTTTGTCCATTTCGGACCAAACACTTTCAGCGGAAAAGAGTGGGGCGAAGGCAACGAGGACCCGCGCAGCTTCAACCCAACCCAGCTCGACACCCGTCAATGGGTGAAGACCTTCAAAAAAGCTGGAATGAAGGGCGTCATTCTCACCGCCAAGCATCACGACGGCTTCTGCCTTTGGCCGAGCAAGTTCTCAACGCACACCGTCGCTCAATCTCCGCTCAAACGAGACGTCCTAAAAGAACTCTCAGAAGCCTGCAAAAAAGAGGGAATCAAACTCGGCGTCTACCTCAGCCCATGGGACCGTAATCACCCGACTTACGGAACCGACAAGTACAACGACACATTCGTCGGTATGCTCGAAGAAGTCCTCGGCAACTATGGTGACATCTTCGAAGTCTGGTTCGACGGAGCCAACGGCGAAGGTGCAAACGGCAAGAAGCAAGTCTACGACTGGGCGCGCTACATCGACACTGTTCGCCGCCTCCAGCCTAATGCTGTCATCTTCTCCGACGCCGGACCCGACGTACGCTGGGTCGGGAACGAAGCCGGGAAGTCCCCCTCCACAAGCTGGGCGACGATCAACCGGAGCCGCTACACCCCAGGAACCTCACTTTCAAAAGAGCTTGGTGCAGGTGACCCCAACGGAACCGACTGGGTGCCCAGTGAGTGCGACGTCAGCATCCGCCCAGGCTGGTTCTGGCGCGAATCCGAGAATGCAAGGGTCAAGACCGCAACCGATCTCGAAAATCTCTTCTATCAATCCGTCGGCCACGGCTCCTCTTTCCTCCTCAACGTGCCCCCCGACACCCGAGGCCTGATCCACGAAAACGACGTCAAAGCCCTGCTCGGCCTCAAAGCAAAGCTCGACAAGACGTTCAAGACGCCGCTCACTGCGCCCATCAAAGTCGAAGACACGAAGTCCCTTTCCATCACATTTAAAAAGCCAACTCTCATCGACCGAGTTGAACTGACCGAAGACATCGCCAAGGGTCAAACCATCGCCCAATTCGACGTCAAAGCCCAAGTAGATGGCAAGTGGGAGTCCCTGGCCACCGGAACCACCATCGGCAACAAGCGACTCTTCCGCGTCGTCCCGACCACGGTCACCTCCCTCAAGCTCACCGTCGAAAAGGCACTCGGAGCTCCAATTATCACCGGCTTCCGTGCGTTCAACTCCGGCGAGCAAAGCTTCATGACCGAAAGCAAAGCCCAAAAGGACGCCCGCATGGCTTGGTGGCGAGACGCCCGCTTCGGAATGTTCATCCATTGGGGTCTATACAGCATCCCCGCCGGAACCTGGAACGGCAAAGAGTACGGTGGTGCGTCCGAGTGGCTCATCAACACCGCCAAAGTAAAAATCAAAGACTGGGAACCCCTCCAAAAGCAGTTTAATCCCGTCAACTTTGACGCCAAAAAGATTGTCGGAGCCGCGAAAGCCGCCGGGATGAAGTACATCGTCATCACCAGCAAGCACCACGAAGGCTTCGCAATGTGGCCAAGTAACCAAGGCAACTGGCACATCGGAAACACCCAATTCAAGCGCGATCCGCTCAAAGAGCTCAGCGACGAGTGCAAGAAGCAAGGCATCAAGTTCTGCACCTACCACTCCATCCTTGATTGGCACAACCCCGACCACACCCCGCGAGAAAAATACGACGAACGATCTGAGGTCAAAGCCGACTTCGAGCGCTACGTCAAGTTCATGAAGGCCCAACTCAAAGAGGTCATCACTCGCTACAACCCTGCAGTCATGTGGTTTGACGGCGAGTGGTTGAACACATGGAATCATGAGCGCGGAGTTGACCTCTACAACTACGTCCGAGGCCTTAAGCCTGACATCATCATCAACAACCGCGTCGACACCGGCCGCGCCGGCATGAGCGGCCTCTCCGCCGCTGGCTTCGCCGGAGACTTCGGAACTCCTGAGCAAGAAATCCCTGCCAATGGACTCAGCATCGACTGGGAAAGCTGCATGACCATGAACGGCTCATGGGGCTACCACGCCGGCGACAACAACTGGAAGTCCGCGGAGACTCTCATCTTCAACCTCGTCGATTGCGCCAGTAAAGGCGGAAACTACCTCCTCAACGTCGGTCCAACCGAACTCGGAGAAATCCCTCAACCAAGCGTCGACCGGCTCAACACAGTCGGGAAGTGGCTCGAGAAAAACGGCGAAGCCGTCTACGGAACCAAAGCCTCGCCTTTCGCGAGACCGCTTCCATGGGGCCGGGTGACCAGAAAAGGAAACACTCTTTACTGCACCGTCTTCGATCCTAATATCGCCACCGTTGAACTCCCCGGATTGCAAACTCCAATCCGGACAGCTAAGATCTTGGCAACCGGAAAGCAAGTTGCAATCACCGAAGGACTCGCTAGCCCAGTTCTCAACTTGCCCGATGGCAGAACTGAACCAATCGTCGTCAAAGTCGAACTCGAAGGTGAACCCAACATCATTAAAGTTCTGCCCCAACAGAACCCCAACGGGTCGTTCACCTTTCTCGCCGGCGATGCAACGGTCACGGGTACCACAGCTAAGTTCGAAAGCGAGAAGAAAGCAATCGGCTTCTGGACCAACCAGACCGACAGCGTCTTCTGGGACATCAACATCGTCCGCCCAGGCAAGTACAAACTCCAACTCGAATACGCCTGCGAAGCCGGCAGCGAAGGCGCCCTGTGCTCCCTCCTGAGCGGCGATATCGAAACGCAATTCACCATCGCCAGCACCGGCGGTTGGGGCTCGTTCAAACCCCTCGACCTCGGCGAAATCACCCTCACCAAAACCGGCAAAACCCGGTTCGAAGTCAAGGTCCGAATGATGCCCAAAGGTGCGGTGATGAATCTGAAGTCGATAAAGCTAATCACACCTTAACATCCCGTTGCCAACTCCAGCCGTAACCACGATTGAAGGTCAAAATGGATAACAACCGAGCCCTCATCGCCTCCATCGAGGCATTTGACATCGACGGCGGACATGTCCAAACCTCGTTCGCCGACCGCCTTGCCCAAGAGCAAGGCTGGACTCCCGAGTTCACCCAACGAGTCATCCACGAGTACAAGCGCTTTGTCGCTCTCGCCATGATCTCCAAGACGCCGGTCACCCCGTCGCTCATTGTTGACGAAGCCTGGCACCTCCACCTCGTCTACACCCGCTCCTACTGGGAGCGCTTCATGCCTCTTCTACCCAGGCCGCTCCACCATGACCCCACCAAAGGCGGCGAAACCGAGGACACCAAACACAAAGACCAGTTCGGATCGACCCTCGAGCTCTATCGCCAAACCTTCGGGAACAAAGCCCCCGCCGACATCTGGCGCGCCCAACCTGCAACCAAAGTCGCCCTAGAGAAGCAACCAACTCTCTCGAAGTTACGCTTAGGAGCTCTGCTCGTCGCAACTGCCGTACTATTGGTCGGTTGCACCTCCATCGCCCAAGTCTCGGCGAGCATGATTCCGATCCTGATTGTTATCGGAGTCGGGGGCATGCTCCTCATCTTCGCTGCTGTGTTATCTAACCAACAACGCCAACGGAACGGCCAATGTAGCTCCTCAGGCGGAGGTTGCTCTGGCGGTGGCGGAGACTCGGGCGGACATGCCCACGGTGGACACTGTAGCGGCGGAGGTCACTGCTCAGGCGGGCACGGAGGAGGCGACGGTGGCTCAGGTGGCGGCGATGGTGGAGGAAGCTGCGGGGGCGGAGGCTGTGGCGGTGGGGGAGACTGACTCAAACGGCTAAAGGCTATGCCAACTCCAACTCCTCAAATCCCAATCGTCCTTCGTCATCGCGAATCACCTTCAGTAAACCATCCTCCACAAACGAGTAGACCAACCCTTCCCCCAGGGCTGCCGCCACAAAAGAAGGTGCCGACAGTTTAGAAGCACTCAACGCCGCGTCGATATTCAAAACCCCCTCCACCTTTCGAGCAAAAGAAGCGTCGAAAATCCGAACCACCGCTCGTAAACTGGGCTTGATCTTCTTTGCAGATAGCCCTGTCGACAGGTTCGTCGCATCATTATCAGTTACTGAAATCACCGCCGAGCACCGATGAACCCCCGCTCGCTCCAAGACATCTACCTCACGCCCATCACCGACCAAAAAGTGAACCGAATCAGGCAACATTCGGCGATCTCGCGCGGAGGCATCGGTATCGACCGCTACCACTTCAATTCCCATGTGGCGCAGGTACTCAACCGTCCTCCGCCCAACGTTGCCGAGCCCGACCACGATTACATGTCCGCTCACATTCACCCGTTGCTTACCCGCAAGTTCGTCGAACCGAGTCGAGACGATGTAATTGGTAATGATCGAATATACAACCGCTACTCCTGCCGAGCCAAGAACCATCATCACACAGGTGTACAGTTTCAGAATCCAAGATTCTCTTCCCACGTTGATGTCCCCGTATCCGGTCGTCGTCAATGTCGTAACCACGAAGTACAAAGAGTCGATCAATGAAAGTTTCATTCCGAGGTGGAACACCATGATGCTCGCCATAGCGAGTAACGAAATGAGGAGGAAAGCAACTTTCAGACTTCCAGGAATCGATCCCGCAAACTGCTGAAACGATATACGGGGTCTTGTCGACCGCCTCGGAGCTGCCGTCGCCTCTCGACGGTGCGCCACCAAATCATCTGCCAAACCGATGTCGTCTGCTGACGGCGAGTCAGTCCGAACCAACGTGTACTGCTCTCCTCTCCACTCGAACGCTCCCAAAACACTGGGATCAAGTGCCGCCGCCGCAAAGCTTGGAGCCGCCACCATTGACATCGCAAGTGTCCGATCGATGCCCGACTCGCGGTGCAACCTGGCCGCAAGGGTCTGATCGCCGAGCCGAATCACAACTCGGCAAGTCGCCCCACTCTCCACTGCGTCCATCGCGATCTCCAAGTTCGCCAAATCCGAACTGGTCACCGCCAACAGCGCCCGAGCTTCCGAAAGTCCGGCTAGTCGCAAAGAATCGATGTCGCGCGCATCGGCAATCTGAACTATCGCCCCAGCCTCCTGGACGATTTTCTTAAACCCCCGCTTATCCTCAGTCGTCACCACCGTAACCGGAATACCAAGCTGCCGCAGAAGCATCGTGCACCGAAACCCCACCTGCCCCAACCCGCAAACAATCACATGCGCCATGAACTCACCAATTCTACGCCCAACGATTACCGTGTAGCCATTTAACAGAGCAACGATGCAACTCAAAACTCCCGCACCGTTACCAGGTTGAACGGCACGCCCTAAGTGGATTAACAAACTTGCTGCGCTGAATGGCAGTGAGGGATTTCGGCATTGAATACAGGCATTAGGACGAATCATCGGCTAGAAACAGGGTTGCGAGTCGACCCCAAGCTCTTGCTTTCCAGCCAGATTTTGCAACTTTCGATGCAAGAACTCGAGCAAAAGCTGGAGGCGGAACTCAATGAGAACCCCGCCCTAGAGCGCCTTGCGCCAGACGAAATTCCGCTGACCGAGCGAGAAATCCTTCGCAACCTAGCCCCCCGCGAACTCAAACCGCACGGCGACGACCGCGAACTCTGGCGATCTCTGCCCACCGACGATGTCACGCCAAGCTGGATCGACCTCGCGTCCTCCGAAACCACGCTCCACGAGTACCTGAGTGCCCAGCTTCTGCCGCAGCTCCCCGAAGACCTCCGCCGAGCCGGAGAGTTTGCTATCGGCTGCCTCAACGAAAACGGGTACCTGTACGAACCGGTCGAAGAAATCGCCCTTGGCGGAAACTGCTCGATCGAAGACGCCGAGTACGTCATCGCTCAACTCAAAAAGTGTGAACCGGCCGGAATCGGTGCAAGCGGAATCCAAGAGAGTCTCCTGCTCCAACTGCGGGAAGTGGACACCCTTGAGGGCAAGATCGCACGCAGAATCGTTCGCGACCACCTTGACCTGTTCACTGGCGGCAAGCGCATGAAGCTCGCCCGCCGATTCTCGGTTACTCCTGCCGTCATCAACGATGTCTTCGACCTCATCATGGCTTGCGTCCCCTTTCCCGGCGACGCATTCCGTCCCAGCAGTCAAAGCCACGAAGCACGGCTCCCTGCCATCCAACCAGATATCGTGCTAACCCGCTCCGAATTCGGTTGGGAAGTCAGCGTCCGCGGCCCATCTGCCTCCGAATTCTGTGTCAACGGCTACTATAAGAAGCGCCTTGAAGACCTGCAACAGCAAGCAAAAGTCGATAAGGACGAAAGGCGACATCTCGTCCATTTCACCGGCCGCGCCGCCGACCTGATCGAATGCCTCGAACAGCGCCACCGAACCATGATGCGAGTCGGCCAGTATCTCATCGAGAAGCAAGCCGGATTCGTCTCCACTGGCGACGTCTCGTTCCTCATGCCGCTCACCCGAACCCAACTGGCTCACGATATCGATATCCACGAGAGCACCGTCAGCCGCGCTACCCAAGGCAAGTTCGTCCAGCTCTCAACTGGCGAAACTGTTTCGTTCGAAGTCTTCTTTAAACCGGCTCTGCGGATCCAAAAGATGATCGAGGAAATCCTCGCTACCGAAAACCCCGACAACCCGCTGTCCGACGAGCGAATCGCCAAGATCCTCGCGGATAAAGGTGTCCACGTCGCTCGCCGAACGGTCAACAAGTACCGCGACCGTACCAAGTTGCTGAGTAGCCGAAAGCGACGATCCGCGTAAGGTCGCTGAAATCTGAACTTATGGACGAGGGAACCTCGTCCATAATGCAATTGTGTCTGCGAAGCGCCGTCTTTCCAAGCCTCTCCGAGTCGTCCGAGGCATTTCCATCGCGTTTGTCGCGTTCATCGGCATTGCCTACGCACTCACCGACATTCCCTCTGCGGCCCTGAAATTTAACGCCAACGAGGCCAAAGCCAAAGCCGCCGGACTCTTCACCAGCACCGACGAACTCCTCGCCAGCTTCGAAGTTCCAGCAAAGGAAAACGGCGCGGCCCTCATGAAGGAAGTCCTCGACGAGTACGCCGCCAACTACGAAAAGCTCCGATATTTCGGCACCGACAATAAGACCGAAGACAAGCCCCTCATCCTCGACAGCTACCAGAAGTTCGAGCCATTCTGGCAAAAGGTCGACCAAGCCGCCAAGCTCCAATACTGCGTCTTCCCGCGTAATCGAAGACCGCTCGTCAACACCCTCTATCCAGAGTTCGCGCCGCTCAAATCCATGATCAAGCTCGCCGGGTATCGCGCCTCCGTCGCCCTCGACCAAAACCAACCAAAGCAGGCCGCCGAAGCCTGGCGACGCGGAGCCAGCGTCGCTCTCATGGCCGATGATGAACCGATCTTGATCGGCATCCTAGTCCGAATCGCTGGCGAATCGATCATCGAAGAATCCATTCGGAAAGCGCTGAATCAACGTGGGAACGACCCCGCCTGGCGTGCCGCAGCGTGGGAGACCCTCCAACGTCTTGACCAACCCCTCGACTTCGCCAAGACGATGAAGACCGAGCATGTTTTCGCGCTCGAAGGCTTCGATGTGCTCTCTAAGTCGCCCACCCTGATGTTCGGCATTGACGAAGCCGAAACTGCAGGGAGTCGGCTCCTGAGGTTTTTCAGCAAGATTCCGTTCGCCGGAGCCGCCACAAACTCTCGCGTCCACGAGATCTACGCCGAGTTCTACAAACGCCTCGGGACCGACCCCTACGATATCAAAAAGGTTTCAGATTCCGGAGATTGGATGGATAGAGAAATCAATGACAAAAAGGGCCTCAGCTACACGGTGGTCAAAATCCTCCTCCCAGTCTTCGCCCAAGCCGGCAAGGCGTGCGCCAAATCCTACGCGCAGCGCAACGTCTTGATGCAAGCCATCAAACTCCTCGAAGATCCAAGCCAGAAGGACCTCCCCCTCAAAGGCCGCTACACCCTTGACAGCGACGGCAAACCCCTCCGCTTCAAAGAAGACAAAAACCGCCGAGTCATCTACAGCATCGGACCGAACTTTAAAGACGACGGTGGAGTCATTGACCGCCCAACCACAGGCTCATCCAGAGAATACGACTTTGGCGTCGCCATCCCCAAATGAAATCACTTCGCAAGATTTTCATCGTCACCGGCTTCGGACTAGCGGTCATCGCAACCGCAGCCATTGCGTACTTCGCTAACAACGGAGTCCTTCCCGCATTCCGATCCTATCCCGCCCAAGTCAACCGCGCCCACGAACTCTGCTTCCCGCTCGGAAGGGAAGAGATCATCCAGAAATTCCCCATCGTGAAGTCAGACGGAGTCCTGATCGCTCAGGAAGTCGCAAATGACCTTACTCGAGGAGTCGCAACCGAACTTACTTTCCCAAAGCCGTCAAGCCAAGTCATTCTCCTCGACCCCCAAACCCAAAACATCTGGAGCAAAATCTCACCCAAGCTCAAGGAAATCCCAAGGCTAGAATCCGCCAAGCAATGGAGCGGAGCATCTGCCTCGGAATCCATCGATACCGATCGCCAGATCAACCGGGGTCAAATCATTCTGCTGTCCCGCCTAGCCGGACACCTTGCCAATGCAAACCGAATCGAAGAAGCCTCCCAAGTCTGGAAACTCCTCTTTCTTCTCAACCGAGCAAGGGGCGAAGGACAGTGGGCCGGAGCCCGACTCCTCGAACTCAGCGAGCATCAAAAGGCACTCACAGAATTCGTCGCCTATGCACCTAAATGGAGAACCTCGCCAGCCTACAAAGAGTGCTCCGACCAATGGTTCAAGACGGCCCTCCGCAAAGTCGACTACCGCAAATTCGTCTGGAACGACTTCTCAATGATCCACACCGCCCTCGAAAAACCCCAAGACCTCGGCGGATCCTGGAACACTCCGTTCGGACGCACTCTCAAATTCGCAAGCATCGAACCCTTCCGAAGCGCTACCCGGGCCGAACACCTCCGGGGATACATTGAGAACTACCCACCCCTAGAAGCCGAACCCAACTCCGCAAAGGTCTTCGACAAATACATCGACGCCGTACGCGCAAGCCACGCGACCAGCAACAAGTTCTCAAAGGACTTCCTCAGCGAACTAGGCCCCGCCCCCCGAGTCGGCGCAAAAATCGAGAGCCTTGAACGAGACATCAACCTGCTCCGTTCAAAGCTCTAGATAGTCGTTGAGTATGAATCTATGAGGTCAGATCCGCGTTGAATTTCGGTTCCGTGGAAGCACCAAGGCGGCATTCAGGTAAAAGTCAAGGATGAAAACTCCGACTAAAGTAGGAATTGGCATCCTCAGCCTGATCCTCATTTGCGGAGGAACACCATTGTACTTTTACACCAAGTCCGACGTTCCGGAAGCAGCTGGGAAGTTGAACGAAAATCTGGCCAAGGCTAAGCAAGTAGGTCTTTGGACGACGAAGAAAGACTTTCTTGACCACTATAACGTCCCTGGCGACCAGAACTCCGCAGAAGCGGTGAATCGGTTTATCAAAGCGACGAATCCCGTACTCAAGGACGCCAAACTGACAAAGCCAAGCGGTGAGATTGATGGGCTTGTCGTTAAGCAACTCTATCTCAAACTCGCCCCCGACATCACTAAACTAGACGAGATCAGTAAAATCAAATTCTGCCGTTTCCAACGCGACTATTCTCGGCTTCCGTTCACACTCCTTCCGGAGTACGCCCAGATGAAAGCAATTGGTAAGTTCCTCAGTCTTCGAGCTTCTTTGGCCGTAGACGACAATGATGTTGTGACCGCAGCAGCCTGCTGGCGAAGAATCGCAACAATTCGAAACTGTATCCGCCAGGAGGCGATCTTGATCGCAGATCTGATCAACACTTCGCTATCCGCAATGACGACACGCTCAATGCAACACGCTCTCAACATCCACGGTTCGAAGGGCGCTTGGCAGCAAGCCGTCAGTAACGCAATTGTCCAACATGACCAACCTCACAATCTACTACTGGTGCTAAAAGGAGAGATGATCTATTCCTTCGAAAGCACCGATCTGTTCATGAAAAATCCGAGCTTATCCGTTCAACTGGTCAGCGGCGACGTAGAACAGGCACCGACGAACTATACGAATCTGCTTTGGGTTCCGAAGATACGTGAAGCAAGCATTTCAAGATATGTCGAAGTCTTCACGACGGCTGCTGAAAAGATATCACCGGATTACCGGAACCAGGTCGCCATCAGAGGCGCGATGAACGAAATTGACACCTCATTTCTCAAGCCAGGTTTGAGCAGAAAAATTCCGTCCATGCTTGCCCCCATTTGCGCTCAGTGGGGAGAGGCGGTGGCAAAAGACTATGCGTGCTATGGAGTTCTGAAACGCGCCTTGGCCATGCTGAGAAAGCAAACAACGAATGACAAAACACTCGACTTCGACCTGAAAGCTCTCCGGACAAAGGAAACCGGGAAGGGGCTAGTCATCTACTCAATCGGACAAGACCGCAAAGATGACGACGGCGACTTGACTCCCACTAAACCTGGGAGCCAAACCACTAAAGACTTCGGAGTGTTGATTCCGCGCTAAGTCTTTTACCAGCCGCGAGTCGCCAACTGCTCCGAAGGCAACAACGAGTCGCAGTTGATTCCAACCATTGGCTCGCCGAGATTCTTGCTGATCTCCGCAAGCTTCTTCGCGTCCTTGTAGAACAGAACCGACTCAACAATCGCCTTTGCCCGCTTTGCAGGATCGCCGCTCTTAAAGATTCCCGAGCCAACAAACACCGTCTCCGCACCGAGCTTCATCATCAACGCCGCGTCCGCCGGAGTAGCGATTCCGCCCGCCGAGAAGTTAGGCACTGGAAGCATGCCCAAAGCATGAACTTCGCGGATCAATTCCAAAGGAGCCTGGTGCTCCTTCGCCAAAACGTACAGCTCGTCTTCTCGAGCGTTGTGAACAAGCCGAATCTCCGCCATGATCGTCCGCATGTGCCGAACCGCCTCAACAACGTCGCCGGTCCCAGCCTCGCCCTTGGTGCGAATCATCGCCGCACCTTCGGCGCATCGCCGAAGAGCCTCGCCCAAGTTTCGCGCGCCGCACACAAACGGAACTGTAAACGCATGCTTGTCGATGTGGTTGGCGTGGTCGGCAGGGGTGAGAACTTCGCTCTCGTCGACGAAGTCGACCTCGAGCGCCTCTAAAATCTCCGCCTCGACAAAGTGACCGATCCGAGCTTTCGCCATCACCGGAATCGAAACCGTGTTCTGAATCCCAATGATCATCTCCGGATCGCTCATCCGCGAAACGCCGCCGTCGCGGCGAATATCCGCCGGAACTCGCTCGAGAGCCATGACCGCAACCGCGCCCGCGTCCTCTGCAATCCGAGCCTGCTCCGGGTTCACAACGTCCATAATTACGCCCCCCTTCAGCATCTCCGCCAGCCCAACTTTTTCGCGCCAAGTCTTCAAACTCATAGTGTTAAGGATACCTTTCGGGGTCTTGTCCGTCCCCGATACCGAGTCGGCTCCCCTCCATTGTCTACGAATCGTAGCCAGCTGCGGTCACCAACCAAATCTCTTGAATCAACTTCTCAGGCGTTCAAAACAAATCTCCTCAACCGAAGTTCCACTCGCCGAGGAACTCGCCCTCCATCCCAAATGATCTTCACTACCAGGTTGACAAACCCCTCAAAACTTCGCGTAGTAAGTGATGAACAGCCATCACCGAAAAGTAAGAACCCAGGCCGCGCCACCTTGTCCAACCCACCAAAAACCCCGCCCTTTACCGCCCCTCATTTTGCCAAAACTGACCATCCATTGAACCTGAGGCGCCCATCCAACTCTACACACGCTCTGCGTTCCAGCCCCGGCAAATTGCCAAAAACCGAATACACTATTTGAACTTGCTCCACCTCGAAGCCCTCGCCGACGCTACGTCCCTGACGCCCAAGCAACTCGCCGCCAAACACGGCGACGAAGCCGCCCGCTGGGCGCTCATGCAACTCGACCTCAGAAAGCGAGCATCTAAAAAATTCGGCGATCTCGCCAACAAAATGCTCTTCGATAGAGAAGCCCTCGAACAAGCCACCAGCCTCGCCGTCGCCCGATATCACGCCAGCCAGTTCCCCCAAGGCGCCCCCGTCATCGACCTCACCGCTGGCCTCGGCGGCGACACCCTCGCCCTCGCCGAACGCGGCCCCGTCATCGCCTACGAGACCGACCCCGCAAGAGCACATCTACTCGACCACAATCTGAATCAACTGCCCTACGAGCTCACTCACTGGGGATTGACGTCGGAGGACTCGACCAACGAGTCTGAGGATCGAACTGCTCACATCATGATCGGCGACGGAGCGACACACCTCATCAACAAATCTCCCGATCTTCCAAAGGAGGCCCACCCAGCTTGGGGAGGTGGTTACCTCTGGGCCGACCCCGATCGCCGATCCGACACTGGACGCCGACTCACCAAGCCCGAAGACTACACCCCCAACCCGACCGACCTCGCCGCAAAACTCAAAGACTCCAAACTCGCCGGAATCAAACTCTCTCCCCTCCTCCCCGACGACTACCTCGAAAGTCTTGGCGGCAGCCTTGAATTCATCTCTCACCAAGGCGAATGCCTCGAAGCCATCATCTGGCTCGGAACAGAAAACACCAAACCCAAACGCCAAGCCGTCATCTTGCACGCCAACCAAGAACCAACTAGGATCGAGGCGTCCTCCGACCATCCACTCCTCACCTCTAACCCCAAGGGCTACATACACGACTGCGACCCCGCCATCGTCCGAGCCCACTGCCTCGGCGCCTTCGGCCACCCGCAACTCGGCGACTCACCCGGCTACCTCACCTCCGACGATCCAGCTCCCAGCCAGGCATACAAAACCTACAAAGTCATTGCAAGCCCGACCAAAAACCAACTCAAAGCCGAACTCCAAAAGCTGGGCGGAAAAGTCTTCGAACTCAAGCAGCGAGGCACCAATCTGGACCCTTCGAAAATCCTCAAGGAGCTCAAAACAAACGGAGACCTTCCTTTTTCCCTGATCGCGTTTCGAGTCGGCAACAGCATTCGCTACGCCCTGACGGAACGGTTTGGATAAACTCGCAAAAGTGCCCCAGTTTTTCCTCGAATTTGGCTTATATCGCCCTGACATGATGCAGGGTCCGACCAAAGACGAGATGGGTCTCATCCTCCAGCACCTAGCCTATTGGAAGACTCTTACCCAAAGTGGAACCGCCCTCGTCATCGGTCGAACCCTGGCAGATTGTCCAAGCGGATACGCAATCTTCATCGCCGATAACGAAGAGCACGCGGCAGCGGTCGCAGAAAAAGACCCCGCAGTAGGCATTCTCTTCAGTTATGTGGTCCGGCCCTTCAAAGTCTCCCTTCTCGGCGACCCGGCACACTTCCAACCCTGATACAATCACTGGGTATGAACGCATTGCTCAGCCCTATCACGCGGCCAATCGAGCAAGTGCTCATCTTCATCGGCGAAGTCTCCATGCTCGTCGCCGATGCCTTCAAACGACTCTTTGCCGGAAAAGTTGAAGTCAAAGAGACGATCAACCAAATGGCTTTCGTCGGAGTCAATTCCGTCCCGATCGTCGCCCTCACCGGCTTTTTCAGCGGAGCAGTTTTCAGCCTCTATCTCAGCTCCTTCCTCAATCGTTACGGCGCAGGCTCCTTCGTCGGAGCAACCGTCGCCCTCTCCATGATCCGTGAGATCGGTCCTGTTCTGGCAGGAATCATGGTCTCAGCCCGATGCGGCTCGGCGATGGCCGCCCAAATTGGCACCATGCAAGTGACCGAGCAAGTCGACGCCCTACGAATGCTCAGCGTCCATCCCACCAACTATCTTGTGATCCCAAGAATGGTCGCCAGCATCCTCATGCTTCCGATCCTCGCCATGATCTGTATGACCATCGGAATCGGCGGCGGACTCCTGGTCGCCATGTCCGAAAACATCGCTCCCGGAACCTACCTCACCTCCATCACCCAGTTCGTCAAGCCCGACGACATCGTGAAAGGCCTCATCAAAGCTCCCGTCTTTGGAGTGATCATCAGCATCGTCGCCTGTCAGCAAGGAATGAGAACCACCAATGGTGCGGTCGGTGTCGGTCGAGCTACCACCAACGCTGTTGTCATCAGCATGGTCCTCGTATACGTTAGCAACTTCCTCATCGCTCAGATAACGAACTAGCATTCGCTAACCCGTTCCCGGCTAAACTCCACTCATGTTCTTAGCCGCGCTCATCCTCGCTCCCGAAGGCCAACTCGAACCACAACTCAACCAAATCATCGCCCTCAGCAAGTCGGACAACCGAGTCATGAAGCACCTTTCCGAGCTCTGCTACAGCATCGGTCCCCGCGTCACTGGCTCCCCTCAACTCACCAAGGCAGAGAACTGGGCACTTGCCAAGTTCAAGTCTTTCGGCTACGCAAATGCCCACCTCGAAAAATGGGCCGACATTCCTGTTGGCTTCTCTCGAGGACCAAACAATCACGCCCGAATGCTTGAGCCATTTGAGAGTGAGATCAAGTTCAGCAGTAACTGCTGGATGCCCGGAACCGAAGGTGCTCTCAAGGGTCACGTCCTCATCGCGCCGAACAACCTCGACCAACTCGAGAAAGTGAAGAATTCCCTCAAAGGAGCCTGGCTCCTCGCCGGAGCCACCGTCGGAATGCGCGGCGCTCAGTCCACCGCTGAAGATGCCGCAGTTCGCAAATCCATCGAGGCAGCTGGCATCAACGGCTTCGTCTACGGAGCCAAGGACGACCACCTCCACGCCCACGGAACCTGGAAAGACAAGGATTTCACCAAGCGCCCGACCACCCGCGAACTGACCATCCGTCGCGAAGATTGGGATCGACTGGCTCGAAACGTCAATTTCGGACGCAAAACCGTCGCCGAGTTCAGCATGGACCACATCTGGCACAAAGGTCCAGTCGCCGTCCACAACGTCGTTGCCGAGATCAAGGGAACCGAAAAACCCGACGAAGTCATAGTCATCGGTGGGCACCTCGATAGTTGGGATGCACCAGGATCACAAGGCGCATCCGACAACGGAACCGGCTCGTCGGCAACCCTAGAAGCCGCTCGGCTTCTCATGGCCAGCGGTCTAAAACCCAAGCGCACCATTCGATTCATTCTCTGGGGTGGCGAAGAACAAGGACTTCTTGGTTCAACTGAATACGTACGGCAACACGAGAGCGAGTTGAGCAAGATCAGCGCCTGCGTGGTAGATGACGGTGGCTCAAATTACGAAAATGGTTGCTCCGGAATCGCAAGCTGGCAGCCCTTCTTCCAGCCTGCGTTCACCGCGATGACCGCCGCATTCCCCGAGATGCCGATGACCTTCCGCCCAGTCGAAAAGTACAACGCCAGTGGAGGTAGCGACCAAGCGAGCTTCAACGCCAAGGGCATCCCAGCGTTCTTCATGGGCAAGTCGGGAAGTCAGAAGTACGGCCATATCTGGCACACCCAGTACGACCGCTACGAAGAGGTCGTCCCCGCTTACATGCGTCAGGTCAGCACGAGCATGGCAGTCACGTCATTCGCTCTAGCAAATGCCGAGACAATGCTTCCAAGACAGAAGTAAGTCGGCAACTCCGACTCAGCGATAATAAAGGGGTGGATGCCTTCCTCGGTCTCAACCCCCAATCCTTCGGACTCTCGCCCGAGCTGAGCGCCGACATCCAGCTTTTGGATCAGGTGATGGGGCGAGTCCTCCAAAAGCAAGAAGGCGATTGGCTCGTCCTCGTGGCCCGCAAGCTTGTCAATAACCCTCGAGAGGATTTCGACCTGCTCGTCGCACAAACACCCGAACTCCAATCGGCAGAAGGCCTGCGATCTCTCGGAAAAGCATTCACTCTCCTCTTCCAACTCATCAACTCTGCCGAGCAAAAAGAGATCGTGCGAGTCAACCGAGAACGATCCAAGACCAGCGACCGACGTGAGTCAATTCGAGAAACCGTCAAAAAATTACACGCCAGGCATGGCTCAAAGAGGCTGATAGAAGCCGTCAACCAACTCTGGATCGCTCCGACCCTCACCGCGCACCCGACCGAAGCGAAGCGAAAAGTGATCCTCGACAAACTTCGAGATGTCTCCCACCTCCTCGCCCACCGTCAAGGAACCCACGACCTCAACAGCCCTCTCGACGTTGGCAACGACCTGCCCCAAACTCTCGAGAACGTCATCCTTGAGCTCTGGCACACCGACGAGATGCGCAACAAACGCCTGTCTGTAGACGAAGAAGTCAGAAACGCGCTCTACTTCTTTGATCGCACGATCCTGGATGTCGTGCCCTGGCTCTACCGAGATCTGGAAGATGCTCTCTTTGAGGTGACTGGCAATAGGGTTGAAGTTCCCGACATCCTCCGCTACCACTCCTGGATCGGGGGCGACCGGGACGGAAATCCGAATGTCACTCCGGACGCAACGACGGACGCCGCCGAAGCCCAACAACAACTCATCATCCCCAGGCTTATCGCAGATCTCGAAAAGCTCCGCTGGGAGTTCACCCAGTCCGTCAAGCACACCCCTGGCCTCGATAACCCCGAGCTTCAGTCTCAAATCAAATTCTTCGATCCACACCTCAGTGACTTTGAGCGAGAACGGTACGCGCAGGAACCGTTTGTGCTCCTGCTACTCGGAGTGATCTCCTACCTCGGAAAGCCTGAGGCATTGTTCTACAACGCGTTAGCGGCCCTGGATGTCATCTCAGAATCTGTCGGGTCTGAACTGCTGTCTGAGAGAAGCCGGCTAAAAGATATCCGCCGCAGAATGAGTGTCTTTGGCGACCATCTTGCCAGCATCGATGTGCGCCAACACAGCAAAGTCCACGCTATCGCAATGGGTGAACTCCTCGCGCAATCGGGGCTCATTAAGGAACCCGAAGAATACGTCGAAGCAGAAGAAGAAACAAAGCAGTCGATACTACTAAGAGAACTTAAAAACCCGCGCCCGCTCATCCGTCAACCCGAAGGTGACTACCTTGAAACGGTTCTCGGCTCGATTCAAGTCATGAGCCAGGAACCTGGGATGGATACCTACATTACGAGCATGTCCACCTCGGTGAGCGACATGCTAGAGGTGATGCTCTTCCTCAAGGAAGAGGGGCTTTGGAGTGAAGAATCTCTTGGAACGCCGCACAACCCAAACATTGTTCCACTATTCGAAACCGTCGACGATCTAGAGCGAGCGGCGGGCTTGCTGAAAGAGTTGTTCGCGATTCCGCTCTATCGTAAGTACATTGACGGCATCGGCTATCAAGAGGTGATGCTTGGCTACAGCGACTCGAGCAAAGACGGCGGTTACCTTGCTGCAAACTGGTCACTCCAAAACGGGATGCGCCAAATCGCCCAGGTCAGCGAGGAAACCGGCATCAAAATTCGACTTTTCCACGGACGTGGTGGAACGGTTGGGCGAGGCGGCGGACGTGCCTCACAGGCAATACTTAGTCAGCCCAAAGGCGCATTCTGCGGGCAAATTCGATTCACCGAACAAGGTGAAGTGATTAGTTTCCGCTACTCTTTGCCTGCAATCGCTCACCGACACCTAGAACAAATCGTTTCTGCGTGTCTAATCGCCACAATTGAACCGAACGAACATGATTACGATAGCAAGTACGAAGACGTCATGTCAAAGCTAAGTGAGGACAGTCGCCACGCCTACCGCAAGCTGGTCTACGAAACTCCCGGCTTCTGGGACTTCTACACCGAGGCGACTCCGATTGATCACATCTCACTCCTCCCGATTGCGTCCCGCCCAGTCTATCGCCCAGGTGCCTCTGCCGAGGGTGTTGAAGGTCTCCGTGCAATCCCGTGGAATTTTGCATGGGTTCAAAGTCGAGCGCTCCTCGTCGGTTGGTACGGTTTCGGTTCTGCGTTGCAAGAACTGCTAAAGCATCCTAACGGTAAGGATCAGCTTCAACGCATGTACCAAGAGTGGCCGTTCTTCCGGACCGTTGTCGATAACGCACAACTTGAACTCGTTCGAGCCGACATCCCGACCGCTGCTCTCTACGCAAAGCGTGCAAAGGATCAGTCATTCTGGAAAGAGATTGAGCAGGAATACGATCGTACAAAACATGGGCTGCTCGCCATCACAGGTGAAAAGGAGCTGCTCGAAAACAGCAAAGTCATCCGCCAAACTGTCGCCTTCCGCAACCCGATGACCCTTCCTATCAACAAGCTTCAAATCCATCTCATGAACCGCTGGGAAAATCTGACCGAGCAAGACAAAGAAGGAACCTGGCGCGAAGCAATGCTGCAGAGCATCGCCGGAATCGCCGCTGCTATGCAAAGCACGGGCTAGTGAAATGAAGATCGCCATCATCGGAGCCGGAATCATGGGGGCGAGCACCGCGTACGCGTGCGAACAGCGCGGTCACGCGGTCACCATCTTCGATCAGTACCCACCGGGGCATGTTAACGGTAGCTCCCACGGCAACAGCCGAATCGTTCGCAAGGCTTACTCCGACCCCTTCTACACGGAGATCATGCAAGAGGGCTACCCGCTGTGGCAGGAACTCCAAATCCAAACAAACGAACAAATTCTGTTCGAGACTGGTTTGGTCTACTTCGGAAAGCGAAAGAGCCAGGAACTTCTACAGGTCACTGAGTCACTTCGTGCAAACGGTGTCACGCAGTCCGTCTTCAATTGGCCCGACTTTCCGGACATCTCAATCCAAGAAGACGAAATCGGTTACGTCACTAAGGAAGCCGGATGGGTCTACGCAAGCCGAGCCGTCCAAACTCTCATGTCGCTCAGCAACGCAACGCACATCCAAGAACACATCCCAACACCCGAGCAACTCACATCTATATTCGACCGCGTCATCGTCTGCGCAGGTGGCTGGGCAAAGAGCCTGTTCAACGTCCCAGTGACCGTCACAAGGCAGACGTTCGCCTACGTCAGGACTGCCGAACCAATGGAAGGAATGGTCTGGATCGACGATACCCACCCCATGCTCTACGGGTTCCCCTCCGAACCGGAGCGAAGCGCAATCAAGATCGGCGTCCACAACCTAGGCGACGCAACGGACCCCAACGAACCGGGCTCTCCAAATCCAGAGCATCTGGAGATGATTCGCAGTTGCGCAAGAACAAGATTTGGCATCCACAACCCAATTCTCGAAAGCCCAACGACTTGTCTCTACACCCGAACTGCCGACGAAGATTTCCTTTGGGGTGAGTCTGCTCCGAACGTCTTCTGGGCATCCCCTTGTTCTGGCCATGGCTTCAAATTCGGTCCCTGGATCGGCGAGCGCCTTGCCGATTTTGCCGAAGGCAAAATGCACCCACGCGACGTCCCAAGGTTTAATCTAAGTTAATGAAGCGCCCGAGCCCGCCGTATCCGATGTGGTTCGCGTACCTGTTCGCCATTCTCCCAATGGTGACCTGGTGGGCAAGCGGACTCTTCGACCTTGACGAAGGCTTCTATGGCGCCGTCACTGCCGAGATGCTTCGGAGGGGAGACTTCATCACGCCGTACTACAACGGTAGCCCCTGGTTCGAAAAACCAATCCTTCTCTACTGGCTCGCTACGCCGTTCATGAAGATCTTCGGAATCTGGATCGGCCCCCGAATCCCATCTGTCCTCTGCACTATCGCCCTCTATGTCCTCTGTTCAAAGTTTGCGAAGCGGCATCTAGGCGAGTGGCAAGCCCGCCACGTTGTCTACTGCCTGGGAAGTAGCCTGCTCATCCTCATTCTCGGTCGCCTCATGATGACCGACGCCGCGCTTAACCTTGCACTGACCGGTGCATTTCTAAGTTTCTGGAATCACCTTAACCCCGCCGCCGACGAAAAGCGGCCAACATCAAACGTCCTGCTCACCGCCTTCTTCCTCGGCATCGGAGTCCTCGCCAAGGGTCCAGTGGCACTCCTCCTTTTCGCCCCCATCGCTGCCCTCACCTACTACCAAAACCCCGAGCTGCGACCCAAGTTCTTCAAAGGCTTCCTCCCCGCACTCCTTGTCCTCATCGCAACAATCTCCACCTGGTACGTCCCTTGCTACCTCGCCAACGGCCAAGACTTCGTTCAGAAATTCCTCATCGACCAAAACTTAAAACGGTTCACTGGGGGAGACGCCGCCCACTCTCTTGGCCTCGCCGGACTCCCGTTCTATATTCCTATCCTAATCATCGCCGTCATTCCCTGGGGCCTTACGGAGGCAAGGCGAATCTGGCAAAGCAAGTCCGCCACGCCCCTCAACCGCTACCTCTTCACCTGGGCGGCGACGATCTTCCTCTTCTTCACGGTCTCAAGCGCAAAGCTCCCCCACTACATCCTTCCCGTCATCGCACCCCTGGCGTTACTCGCCGCGAATTCACTTGTAGCGAAGGAAAAGTCCAACGCCCGCAATCCTCAAGTCGTCGTCGGGGTCGCAATCCTTCTCCTGTTCCTTATCAGCGGACTTCAGACCTCCTATTACGTCCAATCGGGTCAAGCCGAGGCGCACACCATTGCCCTTCGCCACCCGGAAATCGACACGGTCTTCCGCCTCAGCCGCCAAGAGAAGGAACTCGCTACCGGTACGACGAATCTCCAAGAGACCTCACTCCCATCGCTTATCATGGTTCTCAACAAGTCCGTGGCAGAATCAGATGATCCTAAAACTCTCAAGCCCAATAGCGTCATTTTCACGCGTACCGGACGTGTCAAACCTGAGTGGGAATGGACCATCCTGGAAAACGGGAGAAACTACGAAGTCTGGCGTACAAAACCCTAGGTCGGAAACCCCTCCGATCGCTAATCCAAATGTTAAGGACACGTTAGCGAAGGGGTGAACTCCTGTCAGCTAATCAAATTCTATCCTCCGAAAACGCTAAACTCAGAAAACGATGTCCGTCTCCCGTCGCTCACTTCTCACTCTCGGCGCCGCTGGCCTTGCCAGCATTCCTCTCGCCCGAATCGAGGCGTTTCAGCCGCAAGCATGGAAAGGTAAGCGACCCAAAAACATCATCTTCTGCGTCGCCGACGGCATGGCTCTCCAGGTCGTCACAATGGCAAACCACTACCAGCAGATGACGGAAGGGAAGCACTCCTTCTGGACCGAGCTCATGGAGCGACCCGATGTCGCCACCGGATTCCAGGACACCCGCTCACTGAGTTCCATCGTGACTGACTCCGCGGCTGCTGCCGGCGCTTGGGGTTCCGGTCGACGCCAGTGGAACGGTCAAATCAACGTTTATCCAGACGGAACAAAGCTTCGAACGCTTTACAACATCGCTCAGGAAGCTGGGATCAAAACCGGACTCGTTACGACCACCACGATGACCCACGCGACTCCCTCTGGTTTCGCCGTAGTCATCGACAACCGAGACCGAGAGGCCGATATCGCCGCTCAGCATCTTACAAACAACGTCGATGTCCTTCTCGGTGGAGGAGATAAGTTCTTCAACGCTGAGAAGCGAAAGGACAAGCGAGACCTCTACAAGGAGTTTGCCGCCAAGGGTTACCAGGTCGTCAAAGACCGAAACTCTCTGCTCGGACTCAAGTCCGGAAAAATCCTCGGAATCTTCAGTGACAGTCACGTACCATTCTCCGTGGATCGCATGAACGACGTCTTGATCCAAACTCAAGTCCCGACCCTCGCCGAAATGGCAAAGACCGCCATCGAAAACCTGAAGGGCGGCAAGAACGGCTTCATCCTCCAGATCGAAGGCGGCAAGGTCGACCATGCTGGCCACGCGAACGACATCGCCGGACAAATCCACGACCAAATCGCTTTCGAAGATGCAGTGAAAGTCGCGATCGAGTTCGCTGAGAAAGACGGCGAAACCCTCGTTATCATCACCAGCGATCACGCCACCGGAGGTCCATCCCTCAACGGAGCTGGCGAAGAGTATGGAGACACCACAAAAGGTTTCGCCTCTATCGCTGGAATCAAGGCCTCGTTCGGCCCCATCTTCGATGCCATTGGCAAGAAGCCGACTGCAAGCATGGTGCAAGACGTGATCCGCGAGAAGATGACTTACGGACTCAAAGAAGCCGAGGCTCAAGCGATCGCCGATACGATTCAAGGTAAATCTCCCTTCGGTCTTCTCGAACTCCAAAAGGCCCCGCAATCGGTCCTCGCGCTGATTCTTCAGAACTATCACAAAGTTGGTTACACGAGTCTCAACCACACCAGCGACCACGTCCTCGTGAGCGCGTTCGGTCCCGGCAGCCAATACTGCCACGGCATGACCAACAACTTCGAGTTCTTCAACCTCATGCTCGCCGCCAAAGGTCTGAAGCACGAGAATCCACCCCAGATGACCTTCGAGGAAGCCGCGAAGCACATGGAGAAGAACAAGGATGCCGTCTTCGCCGAGCTCGAGCCATGGCAAACCTCCGAAGATTGCGCCTGCCATCAGCACTGATTCGACTGAGCATTCCTAAACCCCGCTCGCACCGAGCGGGGTTTACTAACATCAAGTGCAGCTAGAACCGCAAACCGTTGAGGACCTCAACCTGCTCGCCAGGTTCCTCGCTACACCAAATCAGCTCCCAACCCAAGCCGACCTCATCGTCGTTCTCGGCTCCGCCCTACCTGTCAACGCAACTTACGGCGCCCAGCTTTTTCATGCGGGGCTTGCCCCCTTGGTGCTGATTTCGGGAGGAATCGGACAATCCACCCCCAGCCTCTGGGCAAACCTAGAGGAGGAGGGAATCGAAGGCGAAGACCGTGCTGAAGCCGACATCTTTCACGATCTGATGGTTGGGAGGTATCGAGTCCCCGCCGAAAGGATCATGGTCGAATCGATCTCGACCAACTGTGGTTCAAATGCCGTTCAGTCAAAAATCCTGTTGGAGAGGATTGGCCTTCAGCCCCAGTCCATGATCCTCGTCCAAGACCCCACGATGCAGCGCCGGACCCACGCCTCTTTCCAAAAATCCTTCCCCGAAGCCAACGTCTTCAACGCGCCGCCGTTTATCCCCACGGTCACCCCCAGCGGCCTCGAGAACGAAGGCTGGACCTTCGACCGCTTCCTAGAACTAGTCCTCGGCGAAATCCCACGGTTCTCCGCCTATGGACCCCAAGGCCAAGACTATATCGCCCAAGTCAATGTTCCTCCGGCGGTTCATATGGCGTGGCAGCGTCTCTCCGAAACTTTCCCCGAACATGTCAGACCGGTAACCCTCTAACTCCAACCATGCTTATCGACACCCACTGCCACATCCATAACCTCGAGAACTACCCCGATCCCGACGCCGAAGTCCTCGCCGCCAAAGAAGCCGGAGTCGAGAGAATCGTCGTTGTTGGCTGTGAGCCCAACGACTGGACCCAGGCAATCGCCTTCGCCGAAAAACACGAACACGTCTTTGCAATCTGCGGCTGGCACCCCAACTACACCGCCAACTACGACCCCATCGATATGCCTCTCCTGGTCAAGGCGCTCAAACACCCCAAAGTCCTCGCCCTTGGCGAGATCGGCCTGGATTACCACTGGGACTACGCTCCCACTTCCGTTCAGCACAAAGCGCTCCGTGACCAGCTCAAACTCGCTGAGGAGATGAACAAACCCGTCGTCTTCCACGCCCGCGAAGCCTACTCTGACCTTCTCGACGTACTCGAAAAACTCCCGCGCCGCCCCTACCTGTTCCACTGCTTTGCTGGAACCAAGGAAGACGCTCGCCGTGCCCTCCGCCTGGGAGCTTTCTTTGGTTGCGACGGCCCCATCACTTACAAAAAGGCGGACGAGCTACGAGAAGTCTTCAAGTTCATCCCGCCCCACAAGATCGTTCTTGAAACCGACGCTCCGTACATGGCTCCCGTCCCCCACCGAGGCAAGCCAAACCGAAGTGCCTACATTCCGATTCTGAACAAAGCCCTCGCCGAGCTTCATGACATGACCCAAGAAGAAATGGCTGCCCAAACGACCCAAAACGCCATCGACTTCTTCGGCCCCGGGTTAGCCTAACGGAATAGATCTCAAAACTCGAGACTACTTAATTCCGCGAACATCGCGAAACTTCTTCCCGTTCTCCGAAAGTTTCGACTCGACCTGAGTTTTCTTCTCCACCGGTTTGCCAATATTTGGTCCGATCAGGACGTATCCTATGAGGGCGGCACAAAGAGGCACCACGAGCCACTTTACAGTCCCCACAACTGCTTTTCCGAGAGGAGTAAGTACAACCGCCACCGCCCAATAGTGTAACCGAAAACCATGCCCGTCCAAGTCTACGAAGATTCCCTAGAACTCCTGATCGACGTCCTCGAAGAGGACGGCTACACCAAGGCATCCTGGCCGTACCCAATGCTCAAGCAGACAGGGCAACAAGAACGGCGTAGCTTTCGAGCCGTTATCCTCGAGAACGAATACTTAAAGCTGACCTTTCTTCCAGAACTTGGCGGGAGGCTTTGGGAGTTGTTCGACCGACGTTGTCAGCAAGATGCATTCAGCGAGAACTTGATTCTTGCGCCTGCCTCTCCGGGTCTTTGCGGTTATCAACTTCCGAAGGGAATGCTACTCTCCAACCACTCGAATCACCCTCGAGTAGCTTTGGCCAACGTAGACATGCAGGTGGAAAGCCCAGAGTCCGATTTAGACGAAGGCTCCGTATTTCTAGGAAGTTATGGGCAAGAGAGTTTTGGCTGTAAATACACTCTCTTCCCTGGAAAAGCGGTTTTGCGGGTCGAAGTGTCGATCTCTAATCGATCAGCCGTCGCGACTAGTACTGGACTCGACTCGGTCTTCGTCCACACTAACAGCCTCAATGAACAAACTCACTTGGAGGGAATATGCACCGATTCAATTGCCTTCAATTTTGAGGAAGGCACATTTGCTAGCGCGCATGTCGGACTCGCAGCCGAACCGTTATTCTTATCAAGACGATCCGATGCCGCAGAGCTTGGACCGAGACAGATCGATAACTTTGCGTTTGAGATGATACCGTTCTTCGGCGTAAATGTCCCAACTTTCGCTGGACCAGCAGGGGTCGGTAGCTTTGCACCGACGGGCAATGAATTTAAGCTTTGTTCTTCTGCGCCGCTTCTCGATCACAAGATCATCGTCCAGTCCAACACGGGTGATATCTTCGAGGCTCCTTTGAATGTTTATCCCGAGGCGGTGTATGAAACCGACCTTTTATCAATTCCAGGCGGGGCTTCGATCGTGCAGATCAAGTCCCCTGGTGGCGACGAAGTAGCTACCATCAAAAAGAGTTGGCTCAAGGGTGCAGCACACTTAGATTCGGTCCAAGATTCCCTGTTTCCTCACGTCAATCCAAGAATCCTTACCGATGCCCAACTGCTGAACCTCACCTCCGACTTCACCCTCCGAGTCACCGCCTACCTCGAACTCGCCGCCCGTGCCACCGAGCGCGGCGACTACCAGCGCGCCGACACCTGCTACGAGCACGCTCTCCTCTTCAACGGCGACGACCCCCTCGCCTGGTGGGCAAAGTCCGTTAACCGCCGCATCGGAAACCTTGACGACGAAAACGCCGAGCGCACCGAGCTGCTCAACGCCCACTACCTCTCCCCGCTCGAGCCCTGCCTCCGCGCCGAGGCATTCCTTGCCCAGCCCCGCAACCACGGAAAAGACCCCTCCCCCCTCCTCGCCAGCTTCAACGACGTCCCCGAAAACTTCATCGAAGTCGCCTGCCAGCTCATCCAAGCCCGCTTCTATGAAGAGGCCGCTTACTTCATTGACGAAGCCCTCCGTCACCAGAACCTCGGCATGCTCCACTACCTCCACGCCTACCTCCTCAGCCGAAAAGGCGGAATGGAAATGGAAGTCGCCAGCCGAGTCCAAATGGCAACCAAAGCCAAGTTCCCACCAATGCCCTACCGCGACCTCGAACGAGAGATACTCACCTTGATCTCCAAAGGGCACGAGCTTCCTCAAATACTGAGGGATTGGTTGGACGGAGACTTCGATTAAGACCGCTTGGGAGCCGGTAAGGCTCGGAGCTGACTAATCGAATTGGACTCCAACTCTTCAATGGCTTCTTTCACTGCCTGAAGTTGATCCATCAGCGAGATTGTCCGCCCCAGCGATTTCGATTTTTCAGCAATCTCAGCGATCTGTTGGACAAGGGCGCATACCCTAGCTAGGTCGGCGGCGGCGGCTTCCGCGTTAGGGTCTGCTTCGATTCGCTTTTGCCATGTCTTTCGCTGCATCCCGGACACCCGGTAGAAACCGTAAATGGAGAATACGGCCTCACGCACCGCTCGTCGAACCGACTCTTGCACTTCACGATGAGTTGCCTGTCCCAAAATTGACACTGAGGATGGAGTCTTGAGCCAGTCCCGAACTTGAAAATATGAGGAGAAAGTGCTTTCGAGTTGCGCAGATAGAGCTGGATGAATCCGCTCTGAGAGAGTGCCTTGAACTGCAAATTTTCTAAGCCCCTCGATCATTTCCTGATAATGTGACTCCAAGGGATCCTTCAGGATCGCCTTCCGAGATATGCGATTACTCCATCTTGTGTGGAACCACACGGCCACTGCGAGGAGCAAGATGAATAATGGACATACCGCTCCTAACATACGAGGGGCTTGAACCGCGATCCCAACGGACGAAATGAGAAATACGAGAATCGTCAGAATCCAAATCCACCTTGTCTTAGTCTCGGCAGCTTGATGCGATTCTGCCTCAATCTCCCGAAGAAACGCCGCAAAACGCACCATTCCTCGGGAGTTGTTTGCCACCCATTTAGTTTAGCTTGACGTCAGTCACATCGCCAATACCAAGTGTCGTCGTAAGCCGCCCCAGTCCTAGTCAACTCACCTGACCGGTGCCCCGCCGGATCAACAATCGTGTTGTCAAACTGCCCCGCAGAAGTTAACGACTTTGCATGACCGTCCGCAAAGATGACCGAGCCACCAATCGAAGACCACTTCGCGAAATAGCCGCAGTCGTATCCATACCGGGTGCAAGAAGGATCATTGACTGCGGCAAAGAACGGCATCATCTCTAGGCGAATCGTTCGTGTGCCTGCTGGGTCAACAAAAGAGGTCTCCGAGACCGACCAGTTCTCCGAGCGCACCGCATCGTTCTGCATACTGAACCCTGCGACCTTGCTAAACGCACATCCGCCAAACCGGTACGACGAGCCATAGGCCGCCCAATAGGTGGGCGATGGACGCCCAACCAGACCAGGATCTGAGGCTAAGTACGGCCCTCCGGCATCAAGTGGAGACTTGAAGACATCGCGGTTCTTGCAGTAGGGAAGAAGCAATAGCTCCGTCCCCAAGTGCCCATCCACCCACGGCGCCGGAGTCGTGTTGTAGGCGTGGAAGATCGGCATCACATCGTCCGAATCTCCTGAATACATTTTCTGGGCGAGCCCAATCTGCCGCGCGTTTGAAAGGCATGCCGTGCGCTTTGCGGCTTCCTTCGCCTGGGCAAAAACGGGAAAGAGAATCGCGGCCAAAATGGCGATGATCGCGATGACGACTAGGAGTTCGATGAGCGTGAATGCCTTTTTCATGTTGTTCTCCCAAACTGCCGCAGGTGGTTTCGCGGCAGATTAGGATTCCCAACGGGCATCCAAATCAGCTCACGCATCCCTACGCTGGTGCTAACCAGATCAGGTTCAAAGGGTAAGTGGAAAAACCTCCACACTCTCAGCCGCCATCGGCTCCCCTTGCGAGCAATTTGTTACTTAAATTCTACTCCGATCTGACTTGAAAGTTTTTGCCCAGCCCCTCGCCTCAACCCAATTCGTTGCACAATGAGACCAGAATGTTCCTCGTCGCCCTCCTAGCCATTCCGAACCGGCCGCTACTCCTAGCTCATGTCATGCCATGGTTCGAGAAGGACGGCTGGCACTGGAAAATGAACAAACCGCTGCCCGAAGGACGAGTGGCATCCCACTTCCAGCCAATCATCGGTGCATACGACTCTGCAGATCGAAAGGTGGTCGAACTCCAGGTTCAGCTGATGAAACTCTCCGGCTTCGATGGAATCATTGCTGACTGGTACGGAACTCACAACTGGTACGACTATCCGATCATCCACAAACGAACCCAACTCCTCTTTGAAGTTGCCGAGCAAGCCGGACTCAAAGTCTGCGTGATGTACGAAGACCAAACCGTCCGAAACGCAATCAAAGGCAACCTTGCCGAAACAACCCGGAGCGTCGAGTACGCGACAGCTGACGGTGCCTGGCTCAAGCCTTGGGTATCAAAGTCGTCCTGGCTAACACTGAAAGGCAAGCCGGTCGCCTTCGTATTCGGCCCCCAATTCTTCGAAAAGCCAGAGTGGGACGCCTTCCTAACCGCTGCGGGTTCTCCAGTCCTGCTGAGCGAACACAAGCAGGTTCCATCCGCAGGCGGCGCGTTCGACTGGCCAATTCCCTCGCTCGGAATGAAGTTCACCTGGGAATACCCGTCAAGAGCCGCAAACTGGGGAATCAAAGTTGCCTCCGCATTCCCGCGGTTCAAAGACTTCTATGATCAAGGCGGCGGCGGCAAGAGTCACGGAGAACTCCCCGACGAAGGTGGAAAAACCTATACCGAGACCCTCTCCAAGGCTATCGACTCCGGCGCCGACGCGATTCAAGTGGTCACTTGGAACGACTGGGGCGAAGGAACCCAGATCGAACCGTCAAAGGAGTTTGGCCTTCGTGACTTGATCGCAACTCAGGTCGCCCGTCGCCGAATCGACCCTAGCTTTGCCTTTACCAAAGCCGATCTCTCAGCACCTCTCAAACTTTTCGAGAAGCGGAGATCCGGAGACACCGAACGCACCAGACTTGCAAGTACTCGGCTGCTCAGTGGCGATGTCGAGGGGGCAACTAAGCTCTTAGACCGACCATAGAGCGTCGAGCAATTCCAGATGCTCAGCGGTGCCGATCGTGATCCGAATGCAACGATCAAGCGGTGGCTGGGAAGGCTTTCGAATGAACACCCTTGCTTCGAGCAGCTGATTGAGTTGCGCCTCCGCCTGTTCCTTGGTGCCACAGTCAAACGTGACGAAGTTTGTGTAACTTGGAAGGGGTTCAAACCCTCGTCTGCGTCCCATCTCGTACAAGGTCTCGCGACACTGACGGTTCTTCTCTCTGATGAGAATCGTGTGACCGAAATGTTGAAGTGCCATGAGCCCAGCCGCCTGAGCGACCGAGTTGATGCCAAAGTGCAGTCGAATCTTGTCGAGTTGAGCAACATGCTCTGGAGCTGTGACCGCGTAGCCTAGCCGAAGTCCGGCGATCCCAAACATTTTGCTAAATGTTCGAAGTCGCACGACGTTGTCCGGAGTCTCGGCAAAGCTCAAAGGAGTCGCTTCGGTCAGAAACTCGATGTAGGCCTCGTCGAGCAGAAGGACACAGTTTGGCGGCAGGCTTTTGATGAATGCCGAAATGGTTTCGCTGTCATGAAACCAACCCGAGGGGTTATCCGGGTTTGCAAGATAAACAATCTTTGCTCCCTGAGCAGCCTCGGACAGGGAAGTTAGATCAGGCTTGTCATCACGATAAGGAATCCGTTGCAGGGTAGCACCCGTTCCAAGAACAGCAAAGTCAAACGTAGGATAGCTCCCCAGGGTTGTGACGACTGTGTCACCTGGATTCAGAAACAGCCGACAAAACAGAGATAGCAGTTCATCAATTCCGCTACCCAGGACAATAGACTCAATGGGAACGCCAAGCTTCTTCGAAAACGCGCCCCGAAGCTCCAATGCCCTTGGATCCGCATAGTTTTGCAAAGTTTCGAGTGCCGCCTTCGCGCCTTTGACAGCAAAGCTCGAGCTTCCAAACGGGCTCTCATTTGCCCCAAGCCTCAGCAAAAACGGGCTTCCAAGTCGCTCCTCTAGCTCCTCTGGTGCTACGAACGGCACCATGGAAGGGATTGACTGAACGATCTTCGAATATGGCACGGAAGACTGAGAATACAGCAAAACACCCCCGCCCCCGATGCGCAAGGCAAAGGAGACATGGGGGTGCTATTCGGTTTGGTAAGGCTTACTTGATCTCGATTGCCTTGGCGAACTTGGCTTCACCAAGATTCACCTCAGCGAACGAGCACCAGATTTGAACGCTCTTCACGCTCTTGATGTACTTCGGAAGGGCAACTTCAAGGTTGGTCTTGTCGCCAGCGATGGTGATCCGCTTCAAAAGGAAAGCGTTACCGTCTTTGTCGATGACTTGGAAGTGGGGCGAAGGGGTCTTTGGGATCATGAAATCCTTGCTGAGTCGCAGGACGTTCTTTCCCATTTCTTTGGAGAGGGTGACGTTCCCGCCATTAACTTCAATTCCCGCAAACTTGCCGGAGGTCATGGCCATCATCATCTTCTCCATCTTCATGTTGTCCTGTTGAGGAGCGGCGAAGGCGGAGGTAGGAATGGCGGTGAGGGAAGTGGCTGCAACAGTGACGGCGAGGTTGATGAGGGTGAATGTTTTCATTTGTTTTGTTCCTTATTGTGTTTGACTAGCTAAATCAGTTGGAGGTTGGATGGCTTCTTTTCTTGCGCAGATCGAAGCTCCGCGAATGCAACGCTGTGGTTGGCTTTGGTGTCCCAGATGGTGATGCTTCGGTAAAGCCATATATCGAGATCTTTGCTGATCGAGAATTGTCCGTTCCCCTTGGGAGGTAGTGGTCCTAGATCGACCTTTGTAGCGGCTTTGATTTTCTCGTCGCTACTCATAGATTCGAGCTTGAGCAACATGACCCGCAGATTCTGTCCCTTCGCTTTGACTCCCTTAAGCTTGACCAAACGCTTCCCGTCCGACTCAACGATTGCGGCGGTGCCTTTGGCATCTTTGAAGCTGCCACTAGTGACCGTTATGTCGCTTACAAAGCCAGCATTTTGGAGGTAATTTGAAAGATCTGGTTGATCTGTATTGATCCTGTAGCTGGTCTTCTTTGCGAGAGTTGCCCCGCCGAAGTCAACACTGAATCGCTTGCACCAGATGGCTACGGATCCGTACTCGTCAAGGTTTGTGCCAGCAGGAAGTTCGTAGTTTTGGTTCCCCTGGTTGCCTTTGATGACACCGAGGTCAAGGAAGCCTGATTTATTGACGCTACTCTGATCTGGGTTATCACCCTTCACGAGGTAAACGTGAACATCTGGTCCGTTGGAAGTGGTGAAATCCTTTAGGCTAAGAATGAGCTTCCCTTCAACTTCCGAAATCAGGGCAGATCCCTTTGTTTCGTGAGCATAGGAACTAAACGAGCCTTGACTAAGTAGCTTAGTATTTGCTGAAGAAGCGGTCGGGACTACTTCGTTAACAGTTTCGTTAAGAAAGAGCTTATCAGGTCGAAATGCGAACCATCCTCCGAGCAGGAGCGGGACGCTTGCGGCGATTGCAATACGTTTGAAGTTGAGCACGAAGGGCTAATGGATGCCCACCCAAAATCGTTCCAAATATGCAAAGAATCGACGCAGTTGAACCTAAAAGGATCAGCCCTTGTTCCAAACCGAGGCAGACTTCTCTACATCACCAGTCAGCTTTTCGATTCGACTCTTCATCAATGCCGGGGTGACTGACCGGTTTTCGATCGCTAAGCCCAACATGAGAACATCCTTTGTGGAGAGGTAGGCCTGCGTCGGCTGAATTCGGCCGTTCAAGCGCAGAAGTTCTTTTGGATCTTGTTTATCCGTGACTGGCCCGAGGCTGACTGTCAACCAGATGAATTGCTTGCTCGGCGAGACTTCGGCTCCAACTGGAACGTTGAAACTCGCCGTTTTCACTGCAAACTCCCACTTCTCCTTATCAACGTCCTTGTTGATCTGCTTTAGATCGTGTCCAAGGTTGGTGAGCATCGTCTTTAAGTCATCCGCAGACAACCTGACAGGCTCTTCGCCCTGGGCTCTCGCGAACCCCGAGGTGACAAAACTCGCGGATAGAACCGCAGCAAGAGCAAGGGGCAGAAGAACAAGTCTTTTCATGCGACTACAGACGATTGTGGGGTGAGAGAGGTTTCGGCAGAGCGCATTTCGTTTTCGTGATTAAACTGCTCGGTGTATAGTTTCTCGTACAAGCCATGCTGATCAAGCAATTCGGCGTGCTTCCCACTTTCGACAATTCTGCCGTCTTGGATCACTAAGATTTGGTCGGCACTAAGAATGGTGCTGAGGCGGTGAGCGATGGCGAACGTCGTTCGACCCTTCATGAGTGTATTCAGCGAGTTCTGAATCAGCCGTTCTGAAGTGGTATCAAGGGCACTCGTGGCTTCATCCAGAATCAGAATTGGAGGATTCTTGAGGATCGCCCTTGCAATGGCTAGACGCTGCTTCTCGCCTCCACTCAGCTTGTAGCCTCTTTCGCCAACAACGGTGTCGTACTTCTGATCAAGCGAATCAATGTGGTCATGGATAGCCGCGAGCTTGCAAGCGTCAATCAGTTCCTGGTCAGTCGCGTCGGGCTTGGCAATCCGCAGGTTTTCTTTGACTGTGGTGTGCACGAGATACGTCTCCTGCGTCACCATTCCCACTGCAGCCTTGAGATCCTCAAGCGCAATGTCTCGTACATCAACTCCGTCAATTCGCACCGTTCCAGCGTCGACATCGTACAAGCGAGGGATCATATAGGTAACCGTTGTCTTACCAGCACCAGAAGGACCGACAAGGGCGATCAGCTGTCCAGCGTCGGCCTCAAAGTTAATGTTTTCGAGCGTCCAGTCGGGGCTCTCTTGGTCGTACTTAAAACCAACGCCTTCGAACGAAACCCTTCCCGCGATCGAAGCTTTAGGAAGCACCGTTGCACCTTGCTTTTCCTGGATATCGTGCTTCATATCCAGATATTCAAAGATTCGATCAAACAGCGCAAAGGAACCAATCAACTCGGCCTGGAGGCTCATCAAGCCAGTCAGCGGGAAGAACATTCGCGTCTGTAGTCCCGAAAAGGCGACCAGCATTCCGACCGAGATGTTCTGATCTCCGCGCGTGAGCAACCATCCCGCAAGCCAGAAGATGAGCGCCGGAATAATCTGAGTGATAATCCGGAACATCCCAAAGAAGGCGTACTGGAGCACCGAAGCCTTGACTTGCCAGCCGGCCAACGCCTGGTTCTCAACGTCGAACTTTTCCGCGAGAACATCGGCACGACCGATCGTCTTTCCGAGTAACGCGCCACTCACGGAGAGGTTCTCTTGCATCATGGAGTTCAAATCACTTGTCTTTTCCTGAACTCCCTTGCGAATGTCCCGTGACATTTCGCCGACCATCTTTCCAAAGAAGCCGATGACGGGAGTGAGCGAAATCGCAAGAAGAGTAAGGCGCCAGTCCAACCAGAACATCGTAATCAGCGAAGACACCACGATCGCGATGTTGCTGAGCGCATCGACAAACGTGTTGGAAACCACGTTCTGGACCCCACCGACATCCGAGATGAGGCGCGTCTGAATGTCGCCAGTTCGAGCAGACGTAAAGAATCGAAGCGACATCCCCTGGAGGTGGGTGAAAAGATCGTTACGTAGCTGGCGCATGATCTTCTGGCCAATAATCACGCTCTGATACCCGTAAAGCATCGTCACGCCCGCGGCCAGCAGCGTGATCACAATGGTCAAGACCGAGTAAGTCGTAATGACTCCCAGATCCTTCTTTTGTAGACCCTCGTCGATAATGATCTTGACGAAGAAGGGCGATACCAGACCCAATAGGGTTCCGACGGCGACGGTAAACAGCATGACCGCTGTCTCCTTCCGGTGTGGATTGTAGAGTCCAAACACCCGCTTCATGGTTAACTTGTCGATCTTTTTCTGCTCGGCTTTGACCTCAGCCTTTGTTTGCGGGGAACTCACCCTAATCTTTTACTCCCTTGGGCGATTCGATTGCTCATAATCACCCCATGAAGTTCTGGGTGTGGACGAGTATTGACCGGACGGCAACTGATGAGGCTCTGACCGACAAGTATTCACAACTCCGTGCGAACGGAATCACGGGTGTCTTTCTTGCGGACGGTATCGATGATCGAGAGTTCCAGATTGTTCGGTCGTGCGGATTGGAACTACATTGCTGGATGATCACGACGAACTGCCGCGAGCCGGAGGTTCGAGGTCAGCACCCCGATTGGTACATGGTGTCGCGATCAGGGAAGTCGTCTCTGACGGATCCTCCATATGTCCACTACTACCGCTGGCTTTCACCGATTCTTCCAGAAGTGCGCGACCACATCACAGCAAGGGCGCAGAGATTGGCGGAGCATCCTCTTGTCCAGGGGGTGCACTTGGACTATGTCCGTTACCCAGATGTTATCCTTCCCGTGGGGCTTTGGAAGGAGTACGGTCTTGACCAATCGGAGGAAATGGCTGATTACGACTTTGATTACTCGGAGCGAGTCAGAGAGATTGTCCGGGCGGATATGGGTTGGGATCCGCTGGATCTGACAGACCCCAGTCATAACCAGGAGTGGTTACACTATCGATACAAGTCTGTGACATGCCTGGTCGACCAGGTCACCCGCTCTGTACATGAATGTGGCAAGGAGATTACGGCTGCTGTGTTTCCAACTCCATCAATGGCGCGGAAAATCTGTCGCCAGGACTGGGACAAGTGGACCCTAGATCTTTTCTGTCCGATGATCTACCACAGCTTCTACAATGAGCAAGTGGACTGGATTGGGAAGTGCATGCTTGAGAACATCGCTGCCACACCAGTGCCGATCTGTGCCGGATTATACATGCCCGCCTTCGGAAACCCTGCGGAGTTTTCCCAAGCATTACAAATCGTCCACCAACGTGGCGGAGCGGGAGTTTCCTTGTTTGGCGATGTTTCCGATGAGTATTGGCGAGTTTTTCGGGACTTCGTCAGCTCCGTCTGAACGCCTGCGGTGTCACGCCAGCGATCTGACGGAACCGTTTGCTGAAGTGGAACTCATCGCTGAAGCCAAGCGCGTCAGCGATCTCCTTGTTGGAGGTTTGGGGTGAATAACGAATCAGTTGCTTCGCAGCCTCAATCTTTCGTCCGTTTCTGAAACGAAGAGGGGAGACTCCTGCGTAAGCAAGGAATCGCTTTCGAAAGGCCTCGTAACTCATTCCCATTTCTTTCGCGACCTTGGTGAGATCGATTTCCTCGCGAAGGTCTTGGCACAGAATGCTCTGAGCTTTCCCTAGCCAAGTATTCTGCTCAGAAGGGCGCATTCCCTCGCCAAGCGCAATCTCGGAGACAAGACCCATCAGTGCGACGAGTGCCTGAAGTTGTTGCTTTTGGTCGCTCATCTCAACGAATCTTTCGATCCATAGCAGGAGCCATGAAGCCTTATCGTCAATGGAAGAACCGAGGTGCCGGATGGGGTTCTCTGGTGATAGCAGTCCGCTTCGGAACCAGGCATCAAAAAGGGGACCGTCGAACGCGACATAAACCTCGTCCCAAATCTGCCCCTTCTGAGGGCCGTACCAGTGAGGAGTCCCAGGAAATACAAGAATAGCGTCACCCTGTTTCACCGTTTGCTTTTTACGTGACGCATCTTTGTACAAGCCTTCTCCGCGAGTTACCAGAACGAGCGCTGCTCCATCATAGCTTCGAAGTCGCCCGGTGGGATTTACGCCATGTCCAAAGAGCCATAATCCGCCCAGTAGCAATGAGCCAATAGGAGTCTGGACCGGAGATGTAACCAGTCGGTGATGTCGTTCCATTGTTCCCATTTCAGACATGATTCATACCATTATAGCAATGGTTTACTTCCAGATCTGTTTGCAACACTATTCGTAATGCACAACTCGAACCTTCCTTCGCTTGAGAGTGAGTACCAACTCAATCCAGAATCTGTCGATCACTACCACCAAAATGGCTGGGCGCTGATTCGTGGCTTAGCCAGCCCGACTGAGGTAGATGCCTATCGACAACCGATCACCACGCTCACGGCCGAGTATGCCAAAAACTACAAGCCAATGGAAGAGCGAGATACTTATGGCAAGGCTTTCATACAACATATGAATCTGTGGCTGATGGATGAACAGGTAAGGAGATTTACCCTGTCAAAGCGATTTGCAGGAGTCGCGGCAAAGCTGATGGGAGTCGAGCGGGTTCGTGTCTACCACGATCAAGCGCTGTATAAGGAACCCCAAGGTGGTCCAACTCCGTGGCACCAAGACCAACAGTACTGGCCCTTGGACGGCGTAAGGTGCGTAACGCTCTGGATGCCCCTGGTTGATGCCAGCAAAGAGATGGGAACGCTCAACTTCGCCAACGGATCTCAGTCCCTTGGCTATCTTGGTCCGATGAACATCTCAGATGACAGCGACACGGAACTTGAAAACAGGATACAAACAAACGGGTTCGAAGTCGTTTCCGCTGGTGATATGACGGCCGGCGATGCAACTTTCCATAACGGATGGTGCATTCACGGCGCGCCCGGAAATGCTTCCCACACAACCACCCGAGAAGTGATGACCATCATTTACTTCGAGGATGGGGCGGTCATCAGCCAGCCAGATTCCCCTCAGCGCGAGAATGATCTCGCAACTTGGTTCCCAGGATTGAGGGCCGGGGACAAGGCGGCGAGCGAGATCAATCCTTTGGTTTAAGTATGTCTTTGGCCATCCAAAGCGGGATGATCTCCCGTGGAGCAGAGGTTCCATCAAGGGCCGTGATGAGCTTGTCGTGATCGACTTTGCGTGAAATCCAAACCTCACCCAGAAACTGATACTTCTCGGAGGGAGTGTGTTCAGTTCTTCCTCCGACGGCAAAGCTCCTCAGCGAGTTTCGCGTTCCGCGCATCAGACCCTGAGTTGTGATGAGTAACTCGTACTCTTCCATCGCATTCTTGTCGTAGTTAGGATTGAACCGCGCATGACCGGTCTCCCACGCGGCGGCGGTGACCGACATGATTCCCGCTTTAACAAACGCGTCGGTTTTGAAGAACGACTCGACTTCGTCGCGATTCTTGGCGACGGCAACGGTGATCCCCCTTCGTAATTGCGTCGGATCGGTGAGCGGACCTGCCGCCAAGAGGTGTCCCAAACCACCTTGAGTTTGCAAATTCTTGATATGGTCAGCCTGCATCTTCTCAAGCTCCTTTGGATCACTCGGTCGCTTTCCGTCGCCTTTCAAAAAGAACATGAACCAGAGTTGGGGTTCCACCACTTTGGTCTTTTGGGCGAACAAAACACTAGCAAGGAGGCTGGTTAACATAGAGCCATTGTAGACCAGATTTCTCAGCGGTGGGTATACTCTTTGACCTTACGCCTCAGTAGCTCAGCGGTAGAGCACTTCATTGGTAATGAAGAGGTCACGGGTTCGATTCCCGTCTGAGGCTCCACTTTTTTCGGGATGTGGCTCAGCTTGGTAGAGCGCCGTGTTCGGAACGCGGAGGTCGCAGGTTCAAATCCTGTCATCCCGACCACACACTGTTCCCAAGTAAACTGTGTGTCGTTGTGGCAAATCTTCCCGGCATTCTCGTAGGCAAGACTTCGGATAAGAAGCAAAATGACGCGTTCATTCTGCCCAAGTTTTGCAATCGCCACGGCTTAATCGCGGGAGCCACAGGAACGGGAAAGACAGTTACCCTTCAATCGATTGCGGAAGGTCTCGCCGAGATTGGTGTGCCCGTCTTCATGGCCGACGTAAAAGGTGATCTCGCGGGTCTCTCCCAAACTGGAGGAGGCAACTCCAAGATCGAAGCCAGGGCGGAACAGCTAGGTCTTGCTCCTCTCAACTATCGCTCTTCACCAGCCGCACTTTGGGACGTGTTTGGCGAGAAAGGAACCCAGATCCGCGCGACCATCAGTGAGATGGGGCCCCTACTGATCAGCAGGATGCTCGGCCTCAACGACACACAGGAAGGAATACTGAACATCGCCTTCAAAATCGCTGACGATGGCGGGTTACTACTCCTCGACATGAAGGACCTCAAGTCGATTTTGTCTTGGATGGCCGAAAATGCAGAGTCGATTCGAGGAGAATACGGCAACGTTACGAGCACTTCGATTGGTGCAATTCAACGCGAGTTGCTCGTGCTTGAAGAGCAGGGCGGAGAGATCTTCTTCGGTGAACCCGCGCTCAACGTGATGGATCTTCTTCAGCGCGCACCCGATGGGCGGGGGATCATCAACGTCCTCGCTGCCGACAAACTGATGCTGTCGCCAAAGCTCTACGCCTCCTTCCTCCTCTGGCTCCTCAGTGAGCTTTTCGAGAACTTGCCTGAAGCAGGCGACCTGGATCAGCCAAAGCTTGTCTTCTTCTTTGACGAGGCGCACCTGTTGTTCACTGACGCACCCGAGGCGCTACTCACCAAGGTTGAGCAAGTGGTACGGCTGATCCGCTCCAAAGGTGTTGGCATCTTCTTCGTCACCCAGCATCCACTGGATATCCCAGATTCCGTTCTTAGTCAGCTTAGTAATCGCTTCCAGCACGCGCTCAGGGCCTTCACGCCGCGCGATCAGAAGGCAGTCAAAACCGCGGCAGAGACATTCCGACAAAATCCAGATTTTGATACGAAGGAGGTTATCACTGAACTTGGTATTGGCGAAGCCCTCGTGAGTACCCTCGCCGCTGATGGAACACCTACAGTCGTTGAGCGGGTCTTCATCAAGCCCCCTCTTAGCCGGCTCGGAGCAGTCACCGATGCAGAGCGCGAAGACGTGATCAACGCCTCGTCGCTTCATCGCCGGTACTCGCAAGGCGTCGACCGGGACAGTGCGTACGAGGAGTTAACCAGAAGGGCTCAAGAGGCTCAAGAAGAAGCTCAGCACAAGATTCCGGAACTCAGACAAGCGCCGGCGAGGCGTACCGACTCGATTCTCGAATCGGTCGTCAAGTCCACGATGCGCGCCGCCGGAAGCCAGCTCGGTCGCCAAATTGTTCGAGGAGTACTTGGAAGCATCATGGGCGGTATCCTCGGCGGCGCATCGCGAAGGAGACGCTAATGAAAAACTTAGATGTTGCCCCGGTCAACGGATTTGAACCAGAAATCGGAACTCTGATTGCGACCTGGGAGGACGGGTCAAGAGAGTGGTTGGAGAACCTCGGAGAACCGCCGCTGGAAGCCATATTCTGGCAGCCCTTCTCGAACGGGCCAAGCATTGGCGGAATCATGCTCCACATGGCCTGCTGCGATCTTTACTGGATCAAAAAATTCGCAGCAGACTCAGAGCTCGATGCCGAGCACCCGGCAGTTGCGTACGACTCCCAGCTGGACCAAGATAACGTGAATTGGCCAACTCCCCCGAATCAGCCGTTCGCATGGTATCTAGAGATCCTGCAAACAACAAGAAGGCAAATGACCGAGCTCATTCGCCAAGAGCCGGATCCACGACGAGAGTTTCAACGCACGTGGGGAACCCTCACGTTTCGCTGGATCGTAGCCCACATCGTGGAGCATGATAGCTATCATGGCGGCCAATGCGTGCTGCTCCACGAAATGTGGAAACGTCAAGCGAAGTAGTTCTTGATGGCTTCGACAATCATGGCCGAAGCCTTGCCCTCGCCGTAAGGGCTCTTTACCTGGCTCATTTCCGAATAAACAACTTTGTCGTTCAGTAGTCTCGTCCCCTCACTGAGCAGTGCTTCCGGATTGGTGCCGATCAGCTTGGCGCAACCCGCATCGACACCTTCGGGACGCTCGGTGGTGTTTCGGAGCACCAGAATGGGGATGCCAAAACTTGGGGCCTCTTCCTGTACTCCACCTGAGTCAGTAAGGATCAAGTTTGCCCGCTGGATCAGCTTTGTAAATCGAGCATATTCTGGCGGTTCGATCAAGTGAATGCGGTCGTGGCCGCCGAGTTCTTGCTCCAATACTTCGCGAACAATCGGATTGCGGTGCATTGGTACTGCGAGGAGGGTGTCTGGGTGCTCATCAACGAGTTGCCGTGCGGCTTTAGCGCATGTCGCCATGGTGTCTCCCCAGTTCTCTCGGCGGTGCATCGTCATCAGAATGACTCGACCAGCGTGTTCAGGGAACCAAGTCTGCGGTTCGCGCTCCGCGACCATGAGGACAGCGTCGATCCCAGTGTTTCCTGTGACGAAGATTTTCTCATCCGCCACGTGCTCTCGGCGGAGATTGGACGCCGAGAGCTCGGTCGGTGCGTAATGGTGAGTGGCAAAGAGACCGACTGCCTGGCGGTTGAATTCTTCTGGAAACGGATCAAAGACGTTATGCGTTCGGAGTCCTGCCTCGACGTGGCCAAAAGGAATCTGGTTGTAGAATGCCGACAGACCTGCTACGAACGTTGTTGTAGTGTCTCCTTGAGCGATCACAAACTGTGGCTTCAATTCCTTAAAGAGCTCATCAAGAGCCAAAGACATCCGCCCTGTTAGCTCTCCAAGTGATTGACCGTGCTTCATCAGCCCCAAGTCACGATCCGGTTGCACGCCAAATGTATCAAAAACCTGTTGAAGCATCTCTCGGTGCTGTCCTGTCGAAACAAGAACTGTTTCGAGTGACTGCTCCTTCTGAAGTGCGATCACGACCGGAAGCGTTTTAATCGCATCCGGCCGCGTTCCAACGACTAGAACAACTCTTGGTTTGCCCACCTATCGAGTGTACTTTGCTGCAATATCCTTGAGTGCACCAATCACGTAGGCAACTTCCTCGTCTGTTATCCTCACGTTAAGTGGCAGGCTGATGATTCGGTTGTAGGTATCCCAAGTAACGGGAAGAGACTCTGGGGAAAAGCCGTACTTCTGCGCATAGAACGGGTGCAAATGAACTGAGATGTAGTGCACTGAAGTACCTACATTACGCTCCTTCAACTCGTCAATGAACTGATCTCGATCGATCGTCAACTGGTCGAGGTTCAGGCGAAGAACGTAGAGGTGCCAAGATGATTCGACTTCTGGCTTCTCAACCGGAATCGTGAAAGCAGGATGATCGCCAAGTGCCTTGGAGTATTGGGAAACAACTTCTCGACGGCGCGCCTGGAAACGATCAAGCTTTGCGAGCTGGGTAAGACCGAGCGCCGCTTGGAGATCGGTCATGTTGTATTTAAACCCAGGTAGGACGACTTCATACTTCCAAGATCCGCCTTTTTCGTACCGCTTCAGGGCATCTTTGCTCATTCCGTGGAGGTGAACGACACGCGCCTTCTCAATGAACTCCGGGGTGCCGGTGAGCATTCCGCCCTCGGCGGTGGTGAGATTCTTGGTTGCGTAGAAGCTGAACGAAGTAGGGTTTTCGGAAGATCCGACAAAGGCGCCCTTGTACTTGCCCGAGATCGGATGAGCGGCATCTTCAATCACATGGATGCCATGCTTTTTGGCGATCGCATTGATGGTGTCCATCTCCGCTGAATGTCCCGCATAGTGAACAGGGATGACAGCTTTGGTTCTCGGAGTAATCGCTGCCTCAAAGGCTGCTGGGTCCATGTTCATGGTCTCAGGCTCAATGTCGATCAGAACTGGCTTTGCTCCAACGTGTTCGATCACATTGGCGGTTGCACAAAAAGTGTGCGAGACCGTAATAACTTCGTCCCCCGGTCCTACTCCCAAGACAACTAGCGCAATATGGAGCCCAGCTGTACACGAGTTCACTGCGAGAGCGGCAGGTGCGCCGTAGGTTTCGCAAAAAACCTCTTGGAATCGACGAGTCTTAGGTCCGGTGGTGATCCAATCAGTGCTGAGGGTGTCCACCACGCCCGCGATATCGTCCGCTTCGATCAAGGGAGGGGAAAAGGGAATAAACTCATCCCGAATTGCAAAAGTCTGTGTCATGCTTGCCAGCTACCTACAAAAGGATTTTGGCAGATTCAGCTTCAGTCTCCACGACAGATGAACCGGTTCCTAGCCATTTTCGCAAAGAAACCGAATTGTCGGTCAGTTGGAACCCTGCGCTCTCGTAGAGTCTTGCCGCAGGCTTGTTGACAGCTTGTGTCCCGACTTCGACAATATCTACTCCGCTCTGCAAAAACCAGTTCAAAGCTTGCTTTGTCATTCGCTGTCCGAAGCCTTGTCCTCGCGCCGCGTCCGATGTGGCGACCAAAACAATCGTTCCGACGAATTTCCCGAGAGCCTCGAAGGTGCCCGCGTTCAACTTACACGTCACAAAGCCGATCGGCTTGTCTTGAGCATCCGTTGCAACGACCACCGCATCCGCGGCAGTTCCAAGCACAGAGTTCTTCGCCCATTGATAGTGGAGTGCATTCGCTCGGTCGTTGTCGATCATGGGATCCGAATGGAACCGGTCTATCGAGAACGCGGTCCGAGCAATCTCACCAACCACCTCTGTATCATCTGCGGTTGCCAGTCGGATTTGCGGATCGACCTCCACTGGTGAGTAGTTGTGAAGTGACCTTGTGAATGTGAGAATTGCATCGACAGGTTCGAACCCGCAGGCCTGGAGGGCGTCCAGCAAGATCTGATCATCCGCATCGCAGCGTACTGACAAATGTTTGATCTCCATCGAGTTGGCTAGGTCTATTGCCTTTTGGGAGATCGCAATCGCATCGAGTTCATTTTGGGCACCAATCGCAGCAATTCGACCACATGAAACTCCCAATAACTCTGTATCAAAGGTCAGTTTAGAAACCAGCGTACAGCCTGAGTTTCCGGCTAAACCAGGCTCCTGATCTGGAAGGGATTTTTCTGCGAGTCGCCGCGCGGCCTGAAGCGAAATGCCTGGGTGGTTCCGAAATCGGGGTGAAGACCCTTTTACGATGCGCTCTCTCCAATTCATGGTTTCGTGGTCTCTGAGTTAACGTCCAATCTCAGCAGAACGTAAGGAAAAGTTCGTGCCATAATCGCCAGATCGCCCAAAACCGAGTTGTTTTGCGCGTACTTTACATCAAGCTCCTTTCGCCGGTCCCAACTGATGGAGTTTCGACCGCTAATTTGAGCAAGTCCCGTGATACCTGGCTTGACCAACAATTTCTGCTTCTCAATTTCAGTGTAGTACTGCATCTGATCAACCTGATCGGGGCGTGGCCCTACAAGGCTCATGTGTCCAAAAAGAACATTAATGAACTGAGGGAGCTCGTCCAAGCTCGTCTTCCGAAGGAATCGTCCTAGTTTGGTGACGCGAGGATCATCATCCCCGGTGAAAGCCGAACCATCTTCATTCCGAATGTCGGGGGCGTTAACCTTCATGGATCGGAATTTGAAGATCAAAAATGGCGTTCCATTCTTTCCTAGTCGGGCCTGACGAAAGAAAACCGGTCCAGGATCAAGAACCTTGATCAAAAGCGCTATTACGATCATGGGGATCCCGAAAAGTACAAGCGCGATGGTTGCGCCCATGATGTCAACTGCTCGTTTCATCCCAGTCTCTCGGCCTCGTTAGCAGCCATTTCTGGATTTAACTGCCTCTCAACTATGTGGCAAAGGATGTGATAGAGAGCGAGATGCGACTCCTGGATGTGCATCGTTTGATTGCTCGGAACGACGATTGCGACATCGGCAATCCCCCCCATCTGTCCTCCAGACCCACCAACGAGAGCGATGTTCTTAACACCAAGCTCTTTAGCAACCTTCATTGCCTCGAGACAGTTCTTCGAACCTCCGCTCGTTGAGATCGCAAGGAGCACGTCCCCGGGTTGCCCAAAAGCCTCAACCTGACGAGAGAACACCTCGTCAAAGCCATAATCGTTAGCCCTGGAAGTCAGTGTTGAACTGTCTGTCGTCAGCGCAATCGCCGGAAGGGCCCGACGTGGAAAAGCCTGAGAGAGGGTTGAGATGAACTCAGCGGCAAGGTGCTGTGCGTCCGCTGCGCTCCCGCCATTTCCGCATATTAGCAGTTTCTTGCCACCTGCAAAAGCCTCAGTTAGGGCGTCGCACGCCTCAAGAAGCGAGGGAATGCAGGTCTCCAAAGTTGCTTCTTTGACGCGGATGCTTTCTCGGAGGTGCGAATTAGCTACTTGTTCCCAGTCTTGCATCAGTTTCTCCTAGACTGCCTATTATGGCAGGCAGGTCGGCGAAGCTGTCGATCACAAAGTCTGGATCCGCATCACCCAACTCTTCGTGCTTAGAGCCGTGCCCAGTGCGAACCAAAACCGAGACCGCGCCCAGATTTCGCCCAAGATCGATATCGCAGGGCTTATCCCCAACGACGACTACCGCCCTCGGCTCAAAGCCATGCTTCTGGGCTGCGTCAAGCGCCATCCCCGGCGCAGGCTTCCGATGCGTCGACTCGACTCCTGGCGGGTCTGGGCAGTAGTAAAACTCCAAGACTCCGGCACCACCTTCGTGGAGGAGTTCGGAGACCCGCAGATTGACCCGCTCCACGTCTGCGGACTCAAACAAGCCTCTTCCCACACCAGATTGGTTGGAAACGCAGATGACCTCCCACCCGAGTTCTTTGAGAAGCCGAATCGCTTCGGCCACCCCGGGGATCAACTCGACTTCACCTGGGTCGCTGAGGTAGTGCTTTTCAACGATCAACGTCCCGTCTCGATCTGCAAGTACATAGTTCATGAGCGAGTTGGTGCGACGATGCTGGTAAATCTCCTTACGGGATTTTGATTCAGCCAAAGTCTCAGGGCCGATCAAGAAGATTTTACGAGATAATAGTTGCTATGCGCTTCGCCTGCTCCATCTTTATTTCGCTGTTGGCTTCGGGAGCGCTGTCCCAGAGCATTGGTGGGCCGAGAACTTTTCCTCAGTTTCGAGACATGGCCGGGCTCAGCGGCAACGGGTTTCCGGTTCTTCGAGATGGGAAAACCGGAATCAACGGAGCGATGTCACTTTCGACTCCTATCGCGTATGTGCTCGAAACCAAGCGAGTTGTTCTGGGCCTGTGCTCAAGGAGCACCGACAGAACCTTTCGGTGGTTCAATACAACAAGCGCCAATGTGCAGAGCAGCGACGGGACTCTCCAGGGCATGTTTTCTCTTGATTCTCTCGGCTCGCGAATCGCGATCACTCACATGATTGTCAGTGGGACTGGCGACAGCGTCCAGCATCTTCAGTATCAACTACCCATCAGCGCGGAGCAGACCGGGGACTGGGCATTTTCGATTGGCTGTCATAACATCACCGACCGACCTGCGGCAAACGGAGATGACAATCCCGTCGAAGATTCAAAGCTCAGCCGATCGTTCTTCATCGTCGGCACCAAAGAGTGTAGCAAAGACTCGTACTTTACGCTGGGCCTCGGGGGCACACGATGGAAGGGTTTCTTCGGTTCCTATACGTTGCCCCTAAACGATAGCTGGCGCGCGTATGGCGAGTACGACACCTTCAATTGGAACGTTGGAGCCGCAACCGAAATCCGCGTACTCGGCAAACAGGCGTTTGTGCAAGCAGGTCTCGTGCGCGGCAATCTCGCCACCTGGTCCGTCAATTGGGTGTTCTAAATGTACGTGCCAAACTACGTGCCTGAACCAGAGGCAATGGCTGGGAATGTAACTCAAGCTACGTATACCAAAAGACTTCTATTTATCCGGGAAACGTTCTATCGGTTCTGCCTTTGGGTGCTTGTGATCGCTTTAGGGGCTTGGGCCATCCCGAGCGAGTTCGCCCGAGAATCTCGGTTCGTTTGGCTATGGGTCTTGGCTTTAGCTCTGATCAGTCTGATCAGGACCATTGGGAGAGGGAAGTCATGGGAGGTACAAACAGCCCCGCTTCAAGTCTTGATCTGCGTGGGGATAACCGCATTGGCGGCTCGGACCGCCACCACATTCCACTTTCCCGCTTGGTCCATCCTAGCCGGCATCGGGTGCTTTGCGGTCTACGCGATGCTTTGCGGAAGAGACTTTAGTTTCGTAGGGGGGTATGTACTGGCTCTCATCGCCAGCAGCACCATTATCGCGTTCATCATGGTCGAAGAAGCTTTGACGAGCCTAGAAAGTTGGCAGGCAGTTCTCTGGAATGCACTTGGATTGCTCTACCTCGTTTACGACCTGGCGTCCCTGATGTGCAGACGTAAAACAAACGAAGTCACCGCAGCTTCTGTCGACCTGTTTCGAGATGTGTTTAACCCTTTTGGCTGGGTGCCCAGAGTGGTGATGCACTGGTATCGACACCGAATCCTCAATGACCTCTCCTTTGATCTCCCCTTCCGCAAGTGGCTTGAGGACTAAACACCCACCAGATTCGCCTCGAAACAGATATGATTGGGTCCTTGATTCGTCATACTTACCGTCTGTAGGTCGGTTCAATGAGCGTACTTCCACTTCTCACTGCATTTTTGGCACTCCAAGGCGGAGCAACCAAGCCAAAGTTCTCTATCGATGTCTTTTTGATGAAAGGCACGACTCCTGTCGCCCTCAAAGGTGGAGAATCACTGACCGGCGAAGTCACTTTCGTCGTGAAGCCGATGACCACTAACCCGATCCAGGCAATTGAACTCTACGTCGGAGACGATCTCCGCGAAACGGACGGTTCGACACCTTACGAATTCAAACTCGATACGCTTGCCGAAGAGGATGGAACCATCAACCTCCGGTTTAAAGGCTTTACTTCTGAGGGCGAAAACGCCGAGAAGGTTTTAGCGTTAAGTATTGACAACGGAGTGTCTCTCGGCGCCGCGGCGCACGTTGATAAAGGAAATGCCTTCCTTGCTGAGAGTAAGTTCGATGAGGCGATCACCGAAGGCCGAATCGCGCTCAAGGCCGACAAAGATTCACTTCCTGCCCGCCTTCTGCTCGGACGAGCAAACTTCGCCAAGGGCGCCTTTGACAAGGCCCAGAAGAACGCAGAGGATGTTCTGGAAGTAGACAAGAAGAACCGGGATGCCCGAGAACTGATCATCTCGCTCAACGTTCAAAGAGCCTTCTCCGCGACATCGAAAGCAACCTCCGACCGGCGCGAAGTGGTTGACTCAATCAAAAAGTCTTTGATGAGCGCGGCGAAGATGCGAACGGCGATTCGAGAGGAAGACCTCGATGCCATGAAGAAGGATCCCACCTCTGTTGAGTTTCTAGACTCGGCGATCAAGGCCCGGCGCTACGCGCTGGTTGTAGAAACTCTCGAGAAGGAGATCCCGAATCAATACAAGCGGACCGATTTGGTGAACCGTTTGGTCTTTAGCTACTTGATGCTCAGCAGAGTCAACCAAGCCGATGGTCTTTTAAAGAACCTGAAGAAATTTGGTGAGTACGATGCTTATTCATTCGCGTTGTTGGCAATCAACCAAGCGGAGTTAGGAGATGACCCTGGCTCTGATGAAGCCATCAAGGAGGCGATTCTCAACTCTCCTGACTCGCTCGGAGTCAAGACTGCACAAGCCTACATCGCCATCAAGCGAGACCGTCAATCCGCGCTCGCCGATGCCGCCGCCTCGCTTCTCAAAGAAAGCGAAGGTCGCAGCGAGGCATTCTATTTTGCAGCCGCGCTTGCAAACAAGCTGAACCAGATCAACAGGGGTCGAGCAAACTTCGAGAAAGCTATCAAGGCCGATGCGGCTGATCACGACATGTATGTGGAGCAAGGGAACGAAGCAATCGCACTTGCTCTGACGCCGAATCTTCCATCTGCTGACAAGGATTATCAATTCGAGTTCGCAAAGGCGATGTACTCAACGGCGCTCGAATGTCGACCTAGTTCGGGTCAGGCCCTTGCCGGAATCGCCATCGCATCTCTCTACCAAAAGAAGTTCGATGATGCGGTGAAGTTCGCTGATGCTGCCACTAAGGCAAGCCCCAATTACGCAGCCGCATTCTATACAAACGCTGCCGCATTGGCTGCCAAAGACGCAGAACTGGCGAAGTCATACACCGCGGTTGTCAACGCGCAGACCAAAGACCCTGGCAACGACATCTACCGAAAGCAAAGAGCCGCCATTGAGGCGCTTCGCCCTGCTCTATTGAAGAACCGCACGGACTCGATGATTCGAGCTGAGGCTCTGGATGCTCGAAACCTCAGGGGACGCTCAACTCCTACCGTCGATAACGTTTACAAGTACTTCAACACGACAGGCCGAACCCCAGTGATCTCGGCTCCTGCTAGAGGCTGAGCGAATCTCGGATACCCCGTCGCACCAGATCGGGGTATCCTTTGTCTTCCTTTCGGGGCGTAGCGCAGTTTGGTAGCGCGTTTCCATGGGGTGGAAAAGGTCGCACGTTCGAATCGTGTCGCCCCGACCAACTGACCTACCCCGTCACTTCGGTTTGCACAGCATATACGGGTATGCCCGAAGCCGCTGCACGAGCCAATCCATCATCAGCTTTGCGTCGACAAGACGTACGATGGCGTCTCCAATCGAGTGGTAAGTCTGAATCCCCAGTGCGCCAAGATCCTTATCAATACGCATAAAATCGCGCTCGGTAGCCCATGAATGGAACCGTGTCCGTTGCTCGAGCCGGTTTCCCTCTCGATCAATGATGATGCTTGTCCCTTCCCCCGGAATCAGGTGATAGGGCACATCTGCTTGCTCCTCAGCCGAGTGAATCGTGGTGTTCGAGGTATGCGTGCATCCCACAAGCGCGATCAGCCCATCTACTTCGACGAGCTTGCGAAAGGGACTGTGTTCATCGCAAGGCGTGTAGCTGTCAAAGTGGTCATTCAGAAAGTCCTGAGCGAATTCGCCGAAGCCCTTGACCGAGTGGGTGGCATGGTGCGAACGGAATCCACCGTCCAGTTTCGCAGCCTCTACTGGAACGATCCCGATGTTCACCGGCATGCTCTCCGACACATCGAACGCCGGAGGGTTCTCAGGCAAATCTGTAGGGCGGCCCGTAAACGTCGGAAAAAGAACCAGCCCCTGTTCCGAAACCGCCTCGCGCCAGTCATTGATGTAGTTTTTCGCGTCAACATCGCCCACTGATCGTAGCGACGTGTGCACCAAGACCACTCGCCCTTTCACTCCAAGATGCTCGACTTCCTTGACAAGATTCACGGCAATTCTTAGTTTACGAAGGATGAGCGAGCAAGGTTCGAATTCCCTTGCTGAGTTGGATTTTTGGCTCCCATTGGGTCAGTTGTTTGAGAGCTGTCGGGTCACCACAAATCATCCTCGCCTCACCGGCGACCGGAGGATTCCAAGTGATTTCAGGCACACGCCCTGCCTCCGCAAAAACCAGGTTCACCAGGTCGATCATTGTTGTTCCAATTCCAGAACTCAGATTAAAAACGTTCCCAGCGACCTTTCGAGACGCCAGCTCCAGAAGTGCCTTTGCTGCGTCAATCCGGTGAACAAAGTCTCGCTTCTGCAATCCGTCGCCATTGAGCGAGACTCGACCGTCGCCGCGGGCGGCGGTAATAAGTCGAGGAATGATCTGCGCTGGATCGGTAGAGTTCGGACCGTAGAGGTTGAATACTCTCACTGCACACCCTCCTGCTTCGCGAACAAGCCTCTCAGCCTCCAGTTTTTGCTCTCCGTAGGGGGCACGCGGAGCCACATCCTCCTCTTCTCCCGATGGATGCGCCAGGTTCCCGCCGTAAACAAGGCTGGTACTTGTGAAAACGACCGGAACAACACAATCCAGCACCCGATGAACTGTGGTCAAGTTGCGTTGACGCGTCCCCACTGGATCTTCCTTTGCTTGGCGAAATGATCCGCTCCACTCCAGATGAAAAATCAGGTCGCAGCCCGCAAAAACCCTCTTCAGATCGCCATCAAATGCTCGACCGTAAACTTGTCGCCAACAGTTCACCTCTCGTTCGTCCAGGACAACGACTTCGTGACCTGCACCTGTCAACTCGATGACAAGTGAGCGACCGAGAAATCCACCGCCACCGGTCACCCCGATCCGCATTAGCCCACCAGTTTAGGTTCCAAAACAGCCACGATCTGATCAGCGATCGCAAGGCATGCGGTTGCAGCCGGAGAGACTGCATTGATTACGTGGACCGCACGCTCGTCGTGTTCAATTACAAAGTCATCAACCGGAACTCCTTCGGGACTGATCGCCTGGGCTCGAACCCCCGCTGGAGCTGCGACCAGATGCTCCTCCCTAATTTCAGGAATGAGCCGAGAGAGCGCCTTGACAAAGGCCTTCTTGCTAAACGAGCGATGCATCTCGCCCGCCCCCGTCTTCCAAAACTTGCCAGCAAGCTTTATGAATCCGCCGTAAGTTAACGACTCAAAGAGCTCGCTTGGCTTGATCTGTCGGTTCGTGTACCCCTCTCGAGCAAACGCAAGAACCGCGTTTGGACCGCATTCGACCCCTCCCAAAACCATCCGAGTAAAGTGAACGCCCAGGAACGGGAATGCGGGGTCTGGAACCGGATAGATTAGGTTTTTGCAGAGGTGGTGGACGTCTTCCTTTAACTCGTAGTATTCGCCTCGGAACGGAATGATTTTGATTGATGGTTTGTGCCCTGCCATCTGGGCAACTTTGTCCGAATACAAACCGGCGCAATTCACCAGAAAGTCGAGATGCTCGCCATTCTTGTCCTCGGTGCCAATCGTCACTCCGTCAGTTGTTTTGATGATGTTGATGATCTTCGAATTGAGTCGAATCTCGTGCCCCTTGGCTTCGAGAAGCTCGCCCAATTTAGAACAGACCCCAACATAGTCAACAATGCCGGTTTCAGGAACGTGAAGAGCTTTGATCCCTGCGACATGCGGCTCCAACTCACGCAAACGTTCAGCCGTGATGTAATGGCATTCCACGCCATTTTGTAGACCTCGTTCATAGATCCGATCCAAAGCTGGTAACTCTGCATCATTCAGCGCAACAATGACCTTGCCGCACTTTTCGCGCTTCACCCCGTGTTCGTCACAGAAGGCTTCCAGTTGGGCTTTGCCATCGCGGCAAGTCGTGGCCTTTAACGAGCCTGGCTTATAGTAAATTCCGGAGTGAATCACTCCAGAATTTCTGCCCGTTTGGTGTTCGGCAAGCTTTGCCTCCTTCTCAAAGAGGATGATCTTGACATCGGGAAACTTGAGAGAGATTTTGTAGGCCACTGAGAGACCAACAATCCCACCACCCACGATTCCGATCCGAACTTGAGCCATGAGCTTAGTTTGACCGAATGATGCCTTGATCGTAAGCTGCTTCTTCGACCATGTTTCGCAACCGCTGTGCTTCCGTCATCAGACCCTTGAGTGAGGCTTCTTCACTTAGTAGCTTGACATTAGAATACTGTGGCGCGTTGTAGTCTGTCACGTCGCCACGCTCAAACGCTTGGATGACTTGCTTGACACCCATTTCGAGCGTCCACTGAGTCTTAAATCCGATCTGATTTTTGATCTTTGAGAAATCAACCCGGTAGTTGCGTCGGTCGCCATCACTGCCGCTGGCGATGAGCTCAGCAGTTGGGACAAACTTTTGAATCAGGCGACCTACGTCACCTAAGGTGTAATTGCCCTCATCTGACCCAACGTTGAACGTCTGTCCGCCAGTGACGTCAAGCGGCGCCTCCAGAGCCGTCGCAACCGCAAGGGCAGCATCGTCAACGTGCACAAATGGGCGCCACTGATCTTCTCCGAACACCGTGATCTTGCCGTCAACGATTGCTTTTGCGGTGAGTAGATTCACCACAAGGTCAAATCGAGTCCGTCCGCTCAGTCCGAAGACCGTCCCAAAGCGCAATATTGTTGGCCTGAACTTATCATCTTGCATTTCCAGGAGGATTCGCTCGCAGGCAATCTTTGATCGTGCGTAGAGGGAAACCGGATTCAGGTGTGACTTCTCATTGAGAACCTCATCGGAAGCACCATACACTGAACATGTTGAAGCGAAAATGAACTTCTTGATGCCAAATCCCTTCGCACATTCCGCAATCATCTGAGTTGCCATCAAGTTGACTTCAATCGTGAAATCCTCATCAAGGGCGCAGGCAGGGTCTCCAACGATGGCGCCAAGATGAATCACCGCATCCATCCCCCGCATCGATTCAACCACCTTATCAATCTGCCGGAAGTCAGCCCGGACAATTTCAAGATTCTCGTGCCCGGCTACTGCCGCGATTGGCTCTTCACCAAACATGAAGGCGTCAACGAGTCTTACGCGGTAACCCTTATCAATGAGTTTTTTGAGGAGTCCTGATCCGATGTAGCCAGCTCCACCAATCACTAAGACACTTTTTGGTCTGTATTCATCAAATGCAACTCCGTTAGCCGTTGGTCGAGTTAGTGTTTTGTGCTGAACTTTGATCCAGACCATGCTCCAGATCCGAGCTCCGATGGCGAGAATGATCGCCATAACGCCTGTACTCATGACGAGGCTGCGACTAGATTCAACGTTCCGACCAAGCATGAAGAGTAAGAATCCCCAGGCAAGAACCGCAATTCCCGAAACTTGGGCAACAAAGATTGGCTTGTAGCTGGTTGAGTAGGCTCGACCTTTCGTGTAAAAGCCTGCGAAGTAGAAAACCGGCAGACAAATCGCAAGAAGTGATATCGGAGAAAGAATGTTCTCCGAGGCATAGGCACTGAATGGCTTACCTGGCTCTGCACCGAAGGCGAATCCGACAAGAATTCCGACGGCCGAGGCGATCAGGAGTAGAACGCCGTCGGCAAACAGACGAAACGCGATTTCAGTAGATTTTTTCATCCTCGTGTACCAGCAAGAAATTGCATAGAGACGCCACTTCGCGTCTCGAGTATGCATTTTACTCGCTAGTTGATAATCGGAAAAATTTAGGTTCCTTTAGCCCTACGAATCCTAAAACTGGTAATTGCACTTTAACTCACACGGTCCTAGCTGAGTAGCCAAGCTCGCACCACGTCCCCGACTTTCCAGAGGCCCTCCGAGTCGCCGATACCATTTACTCCTGATCCATCCTGAATTACACAAAATGGGACAAACTCGCGCGAGTGGTCGGTTGAGGGCGTCGTCGGGTCGTTACCGTGATCAGCCGTGAGAATCAGGATGTCCTCCTCGGTCATGCGAGAAAGCAGTTCTGAAAGAACGCTATCGAATGTCTCGAATGCCTTTCCAAACCCAATTGGATCATTCCGATGTCCGTAGAGCATGTCGAAATCCTCGAAGTTTGCGAACACAAATCTCGCATCGGACTCTAGTGCATCCCACAGCATTCCCTCATGCTCAGAGTTGTTCTGCGTTCTTTTGACCGCACGGAATCCCCTGCCCCCAAAAAGTTCCGGTACGACACCAATTCCATACACATCTTCGATCTCATCGATCAAGTTCGGAGGCGCTACGAGTGGAAAGTCTTTTCGCCGTTCGGTCCGAGCAAAACCGGCAGTTGATGAACCCAAAAACGGACGAGCAATTACTCTTTGAACGTTGTGAGGTGCCTCACACAGCTCGCGGGCGATCCGGCAGAATTCATAAAGCTGCTCTATCGGGACGTGCTCCTCGTGGCAAGCTACTTGGAAAACGCTGTCGGCGCTTGTGTACAAAATGGGTGAACCCGTTCGAATGTGCTCATCCCCAAGCTCCGCGAGAATGGCCGTCCCGCTGGCTGGTTTGTTCCCGAGAACCTTTCGACCAATCCGTCGCTCAAACTCTGAGACCAGTTCAGAAGGGAATCCTTGGGGGTAGTTGGGAAACCCCACCTTGGTGTGAATCCCCATCATCTCCCAGTGGCCCGTCACCGAGTCCTTTCCGATCGACATCTCTTGAAGCCGACCATACTCAACCTGAAAACCCTCTAAACCGACAGGAGTTTCGATCCCACCAGCCGCGAAGTAGCCAGCGCCAGCCAGAGTTGGCGCATTTAGCCCCCCGCAGTAGTCCCAAACATGCTTTAGAGTTGAGGGGTGATCATGGTCGTTAAACAGTGCGGCGTCTGGCGCCTCGCCTGCCCCGCATCCATCCAGAACAAGAAGAATTGCTCGTCTCATAGGTTCACCCATGCCTTGTAGAAAGCATCGCGTGCCGCGGTATCGACGGAATCATCGCAAATGTTGAGGTGTCCCATCTTTCGTCCCGGTTTCGCCTCGGCTTTGCCATACCAGTGCATTCTTGCCTCCGGGTGCTTCTCGGTCAGAGCTGTAAGTGCTTTTGCATAGTCCTGAGCCCCCTCCTGGCCCAACAGGTTTGCCATCCAAGTCGAATTTCCCTTTTCTACAGCGCCAAAGATTCCCAGGGTCAACAGGATGTGCGCCTCAAACTGTGAGGTGCCACCCCAGTCGAGGGAGTAATGCCCTGAGTTGTGTGGTCTTGGCGCGATTTCATTAACACTAATCCTGCCGTCTGGGTGCTCGAAAAGCTCAACTCCGAACAGTCCCTGACCCTTAACTGCCTCGACTGCTGCAATCGCAACTTTGGTTGCCCGCTCCTGCGTGTCTTCCTCGTCAACACCGTAAACCAGGTCGCAAACGTGGTTCTTCTGCTCTGTCACCATCGCTGGGAAACAGCTGGTTGTTGGTCCAGCGCACACCATAACCGCGAGTTCTCGATTGAAGGAGACGAACTCCTCGGCCAGCCACTGCTGGACGTCAATCTCTCCCAGAATCGACAAATACTCTGCTTCACTCTTCGCGTAGCGCGTCCCTTTTCCGTCATATCCCCCGAACCTAGCCTTCAGCACGCAAGGAAAGCCGAGTTCCCTGGCGTCGGCGGCCGGGACTGCGCGCGGAGATGGAACGCTGTGAGCCAGAAGAGCTCGGCGCTGGGTGAGCTTGTCCTGGATTACCTCCAAAGTTTCAATACGAGGAGTCACATTTGCCGGGTCAAAACCTGCGAGGGCACACGCCTCTCGGAGGGCGGAAGCAGGAATGAACTCGTTCTCAAAGGTGACAAATTCACAGCGGCTCATCACCTTCGCAATATCCTCAGGAAGCGTAATCGAACCAACGATGAAAGGACCCACTTGAGCTGCCGGAGATGCCGGATCGGGATCTAATGAAACTGCCTTGACTCCCAATTGATGGGCGGCAATCATCGACATTCGGGCGAGTTGCCCACCTCCCAAAATACCAACCTGATACTGAGCCACGACGCCTATAAGGTTGGCACAATCTGACTCCGCGCAGGTGTCAAGCAAGTCGATTTCGGCAGGTCAACATCTCGAATCACCCCGATCAATTCGGTACCGAACGCCACCTCTGTTTTGGTTCTCACCCAATCGTCGATCTGATCAACGCTCGTTCGATCTGGAGCGGTTAGATTGAGGCTCAGTTGAGCAAGATTCTGATGCGTGAGTTGAAATGCCAACGAGCGAACTCCTTCAAAGACCGAGTCTCCACTTTCCCGCATAATCCTGATTTCGCGGGCAAGTTCGCGGACCCTGAAAAGCGATGATATTGGAAAGTTAAAATTGACCGCAAGCAGGAAATCCCTGACCCCGACCACTGAGTAGCCCCACTTCGGGTGGTCAACGTGACCAAAATCGAAAGGTACAGAGACTGGACCCAGTTGACCTCGCAGCACCGGAAGCCTGCACTCCTGTCCTGGGAGAGCTGCCTTCTCGTACAAACGGACAGGGATGTGAAACCGTTCGGAAAATGATGATGCCCAGGCACGAGTCCCCGAGATCAATTCGCGCTCTGAACCCTTGAGAAGGACGAACGGAGCGACATCCAACGCGCCAGCAAACGGGTGAACACCTCCTTTCCGAAGTTCAATCTTAGGCAAGAAGAAATTGCATAATGCTGTCATTGCCTCAAATACGGCAACCGATTCTCCCGAGAATGCCGTCACTGTGCGACCGTGATCAACGTCACCCTTGGCATAGTGGACGAACAACTCACCACACGCATGCTGGGTCCCTTGTTCACACAAATCCGGATCAACGAAGGTCCAATTTGGGACTGCAAGAATTTTCATAGAGTCAGATAAGCACGAATCTTCTCAAACAACTTATCTCCAATCCCCCGCACTTGCTTTAACTCATCTAACCTTCTGAATCCTCCAACGCCTTCGCGATACTTAACAATCCGACCTGCCAACTCCTGCCCAATAGCGGGGAGCTGTTGGAGTTCTATCGCCGTGGCCTCATTCAGATTCAATATCCTTGGCTCTGGGGGCACCGGAGGGTCCGCTGGGGCCGGCTCTGGAGTCCCCTGATTGATCGGAGAAGGTGCGGGCATCGACGGGCCGTTTGAATTGAGCTGTCTGTACGGGATGGTCACTTTGGATCCGTCTCGTAGTAGTTGAGCCATGTTGATTTTCTCTCGATCTGCGGCAGGCAGTAAGCCGCCAGCGAGGACAACCAGCTCGTCCAGCCGAGACCCCTCTATGAGCCAGTACACACCTGGTTTCGCAACCGCTCCGCCGATGTCGAGCACGATACGCTTCTCCTCTTTGGGTTCTACTCCTCGCTCAAGCACTGGCGAAGTTGTTGACTCAACAAGTTTCTGAACCTTTGGAGGTTGCTCAGCAGGCAGGGTCGACTTCGTCCTCGCGCCACCGAGATATCCGACCAAGCCCAGCACAGAGATTCCGAGGATGCTCGCAAGCACTTGCCGCCAATTCGGATTCTCCATGATTTATTTATAGCGGGTATTCGTCAAGTTTCGCTAGTAGAGCATGCCGCCAGCCCCGAACACTTACTCGGCACGATTCTGCCCGTAGGGCAAAGAGGAACCGCTCCAGGATGAAGGCTCCGATATGAATTGTATTCTCGCGTCCTTTCTCTAGCCCAGGGATGCCCCGCCGCTCTTGGTCGCTCATCGGCATCATCCACCCCACCGCCTTACTGATTTCCTCGTACTGGAGCGTTGCCCCATGAACAACCTCGGGTTGCCATGACTCCAGTTGGTCTCGCACGGAAACAAGATTCGTTCCGGCCGCCCCCAAAATAACGACTTCACCGCACTGCCCCGGACGGTAGCAAACTCCAATCAAGTCGTCAATCACTCCCGACGCGCGGAGCAGAGATAACCCATCCACCTCCTCGTTTGGAAAATTCGTAGATTTAAGCCCAAGCGTTCCAATCGGGTAGCTGCGGCGGAAGTCAACATCCCAGCCATCTGCAGTCCGGGAAGCCGTTACCATTTCGGTGCTCTGCCCTCCGGGGTCGACAATCGAGATTCGATTCGACCCACTGAACAAGGGGTCATTCACGATTGATTCAAACCCCAACTCTGCCTCTTGATCTCCGGATAGGACAACAATCGGGGTGTTCTGAACGGATGCTTGCATCAAAAACTCTGAGGTATTAGTGGCAATCCTTGCCGCCATCGTCGCCCCGGCGACGACCTTTTCAGCACCCGTATCAAGAGCGATTCGCCAAAAATTCGCAACTGCCCCAAGGGTGTCACTCATCCCTCGCTCTGACAGCAAACCAGTCTGTTTGGTCCCTTCGCCGAGTGCTGTGATCGCCGTGTCCTCAAAAACCGGAACCCACGAGTTATTACTAAACTCACTCACCAAAAGGAGCACGGAATTAGAGCCAACATCGATGACAGCACGGCGCACCCCCAAAGTATAGGCTCCCAGCGGATATGCTTTTGAGTAAATGGCAAAGCTACTCGGCATAGACATTGGGACATCTGGCTGTAAAGTTCTTCTGATTGACGAAAAGGGAACGGTCCTGAAGCAAGCTTCTGCCGAATATCCGATCAGCGTCCCCAAGCCTGGTTGGACCGAGCAAAATCCTGATGACTGGTGGGCAGGAGTCGAGAGTTGCCTCGCCGAAATTGATGAAAAGAGTCCGGATGCCATCGGCGTGACTGGCCAAATGCATGGATCTGTCTTCCTTGATGCACAAGGAAAAGTTATCCGTCCGGCACTACTCTGGAACGATCAAAGAACCGTTGCCGAGTGTGAGCAAATTGAGACGACAATTGGCGGTGAGCGCCTCAAAGAACTGACCTGCAACCCTGCGCTGACCGGTTTTCAGCTCCCCAAGCTCATCTGGCTAAGGAACAACGAGCCTCAGAGCTTTCAGCAGGTCCGCCAAGTATTGCTCCCAAAGGACTACATCCGGTTCAAACTGACTGGTGATTATGGCGCTGAAGTGAGCGATGCAAGCGGAACAGGAATTTTTGATGTCAAACATCGCAAATGGTCTCAGCCCGTTGCCGATGCTCTCGGAATCAGCCTAGAACTGTTCCCAAAGGTCTACGAATCAGATGAAGTCACCGGACATACGACGTTGCATGACCATCTCAATGCGGGAATCCCCGTGGTTGGTGGAGGTGGTGACCAAGCTGCTGCTGCCGTTGGCACCGGAGCGGTAGAGCCGGGGATCATCTCCGTGAGCCTAGGAACAAGTGGTGTTGTGTTCACCTCTCTGCCGGGCAATGAACACGACCCTTCAGGAGCCGCCCACACCTTTTGCCACGCCAATCGGGGATGGCACGCGATGGGAGTTATGCTGAGTTGTGGTGGGGCACTGCGCTGGTACCGCGACACACTCGGAGGGGGGAGAAGCTACGACGAAATCTCGGCAAGCGCGGCAACCGCCGTACCTGGCTCGGGTATGACGTTTTTGCCCTACCTCACCGGGGAACGTTGCCCTAACATCGACCCGGCCGCGAGAGCAAGTTTTGCCGGATTTGGACTCGAAACGACCCGATCCGACTTCGACCGCGCCGTATTCGAAGGACTCAGCTTCGGTCTTCTTGGTGCGTTCAATCTGCTTCGGGGGTTGGGCGCAAGTGCCGCTGAAATCCGCGTGACAAGCGGAGGCAGTAAGAGCGACTTCTGGGTTCAAATGCTAGCGGATTGCTTCGGAGCCCCTTGCGTTCGTCTAGAAGTTGATGAGGGCCCTGCAATGGGCGCAGCGATTCTTGCGGGCGTGGGAATTGGAGTTTGGCCAAATGTCCAATCAGCTTGTAAAGAAGTTGTTAAGGTTGCCGACAAGATTTTGCCAACCGGAACGGATTACTCGGTTGCTTTTGGCAGATACTCGGATTTGTACCCGGCAGTAAAACACTGGAATCACACCGCATAGCCTACTTCCATAGAACCTGTGGGGTATATTATTAGTTCGTGCGTCCTGCGCACGTTTCTGAGAAACCCATGACTGTCGATGAGAATTTGACGCCAGCCGCTGAGTCCGAGGCAACCGCCCCGGTAGAAGCCGTTGTTGAAGCGTCCCTGACCGAGCCCGCGACTGCCGAAGTCGCACCTACCGAAGCTGAACCAGCTGCAACTGAGGTTGTGGAGCCTGCCGTCGAGGCAGCTGCTCCGAGCGAGCCCGTTGTTGAAGCTGAACCAACTGCAACAGAAGTTGTAGAAGCATCCGCCCCCGTCGCAGAACCAGAGGCTGCTCCCGTTGTCGCCGAGACTCCGGCGCCGGTTGCCGCCGAAGTTGCACCGACAACCGAGGGTGTGACGACCAAGAACGATTCTGATTTGTTCGAGCAGTACATGAATGCGCTCGATTCCGGAGAATCGGAGTCAGCTGGCGATTCGACTTACAAGCGACTCAGCAAGGGTGATCTCATTGAAGCAACCGTTATCCAAGTTGATAACGACCGCGTTTTTGTCAACCTAGGCACCAAAGCCGAGGGTGTAATCCCTCTCGCCGAGCTGGCCGAGCAAAACCTTTCGTCTGCCGTTGGATATGTTAACGTGGACGACAAGCTTCTGGTTGTCGTTCTGAACCCAACCGGTTCCGACGGAAACCCAACCGTATCGCGAAAGCGAGCAGTCTTCGAAGAGCAATGGGCAAAGATTATCCAGGCTCACGAAGAAGGCACGACCATTGAGGCTCCGGTCATTGACCGAGTCAAGGGTGGACTTGTGGTTGACATCGGAGTCAGAGGATTCGTTCCCGCGACCCACGTCGGCAACGGCAAACTGCGCAACATCGACAAGTACGTCGGTCAGCCAATGAAGCTGAAGGTGATCGAGCTTGAGCGAGAGCGCAAGAAAGTTGTTCTCTCCAACCGTCTCGCCGAAGAAGAAACCAAGGGTGCGGCAAAAGAAGAGGTCTTCAAGAACATTAAGGTTGGCGACATCCTGGATGGAACCGTTCGGCGGCTCGCTGATTACGGCGCTTTCGTTGATCTCGGCGGTGTTGATGGTCTGCTGCACATCTCAGAAATGAGCTGGGCGCGAATCAGTCACCCGAAAGAGATGTTCAAGGAGGGTCAGGACATCAAGGTCATGGTTCTTCGTCTCGATCAAGGTGTCGGAAAGATCTCACTCGGTCACCGACAGGTGCTCCCAGATCCTTGGCAGCTGATCAAGCAGAACTATAAGATCGGTCAAACCCTCAAGGTAAACGTCGGTCGTCTGGTGACCAGCGGAGCGTTCGTTAAGCTTGAAGAAGGTGCCGAGGCATTCCTTCCGCTCAGCGAAATGAGCTATCGGCGTCTGAAGCGACCACAAGACGTCGTAGAAGACAATCAGGAAGTCGAGGTTCAGGTCATCGACTTACGAGCCGACGAGCGAAGAATGGTGCTCTCGATGCGTGCCCTTGGCGGTGGAAGCGAGCTTCGCCCCGGCGCTGGTGGTGCTGGTATGGATGAAGAGTATCGCAAGCCGCGCACTGGCGGCGGACCGGGTGGTCCTCGAGGCGGCGGTCGTGGCGGACGTGGCGGCGGTGATGATGATTCCCGACGTGGAATTGCCACTGGTGGCGCAACAATCGGCGAGCGACTCGGAATGCTCAAGGGTCTTCTTAAGTCAGGCGATGAGTCTGCTGAATCGAAAGATTGACTTGTTCAAGTTAGTTAGAAAACGGGGAGCATCTTGCTCCCCGTTTTGTTTTCAGATATAGTCAGGAAACGATGCGAATCGCGGTCACCGGGGGAATTGCCGAGGGCAAGTCGGCGCTATTGAAGCTTCTTGCTGGGATGGGATTTCAGTGCGCGAGCGCTGACGCCGCAGCGCGTGACATTTTCTTCGATCCCACCGTGCAGGCAGATCTGGCTCAACTGCTCAGTATTCAGGGAGAAGTCTCCCCGGCCCTTCTCCGGTCAATGATCGCCGAAGATCATCACCTCCGCCGAGAGATTAACCTGCTCCTTCATCCGCAGGTAATTCATCTGCTCTTGCGACAAAACGCGACATTTTTTGAAGTCCCCTTGCTGATCGAAACATGTCTTCAATCAAGATTTGACGCTGTTTGGATCGCAAAATGTCAGCCCGATACTAAGCTTGCCCGTCTCGCAGAACGTGGTATTAAAGAACCCAGTAATCAGATGTTTCAGGTTCAATTTGAATCTGAAGCGAGGCTCGCATTTGCAGACTGCGTGTTCGATACCGACGCATCAATTGCCGAGACCGCAGAACAATTGAAAAAAGAGGTGAAAAGTTACGGCTTTTCCCTTGTTGTTTCGGCGGAGTGATCGTGCTATACTCCACCGACCTGTACGAGGAATGGGCAATTATGCGCGTGTCTCGGGCGGGAAACTTAAAGAGGGATTAAGGTTGATACGATTGGAGATGTCAAAAGTCCAAGCAGTTTCGGCTTATACTGAAAACGGAACCAATATGCGATCAAACCACATGTTCAGTTCAACTATGGAGGACACGTCAAAATGAGGCGTTTCATTGCATCTCTGCCCGGCAAGGTGCTCAGTCACGTCGTAATCACGGCACTTATGGTGCCGTACGTCGCGCTCGGACTAGCCACGAGGAGTGTTGCTCAAATCAAGCAACTCCCGAGCTGGGCCGTCGCCGACTTCGTCGATAGAAAGGGAAAGACAGTCTATGGGGCAGAGGCAGCCAAAGCAGTTGCCAACAGCCTTGGAAAGACTGGCAAGTACGATGTCCAGCCGCAAGAGACGGTTGCGCGAGTTGCAGAGGGGCTTGGTTTATCCCAACCTCTTGATGGTCGCACCAACCTCATGGCAGTCGGTCGAGAACTTAAAGTTTCGACGATCGTCAGCGGCGAAATCATTGACTATCGCGTTGACGAGAGTCCAGCCGGTAAGCAGGCTCGGATCTCGATGAAGGTCGTGGCATACGACGTTGCGGCTCAAGAGCCTGTCAATGGCGCTGCCGTCGCTGCTTTCTCAACGGTTCGCGGTAAAGATGTCTCGACTGATGTTCTGATTAACGACGCAATCGCACAAGCAGCCAGCTTGGCGGTTGATAAGATCAATCAGCAGTCACTTCCAACCGGAACTCTGTTGAACACCAACACTGACATTGCCTTGATGAACCAAGGTTCGCGAACTGGATTCAAAGAAGGACAAGAAGTCATCATCTCGCGGGGGCGAGAGCAAGTGGCTTCAGGTGTCGTCTTCGATCTTAGTGCTGACAAGTCTTACATCCGAGTTAAGAGAAGCTTTAAGGGTATTCAGCCTGGAGACCGCGTCCGCGCTATCTTCCAAGTTCCGGATATCACGCCAAAGTGGAATGCTGACGGAACCCCGTCGGTTGCTCGACCAAAATCGAAAGGTGTGAGCAGCAACCTCGTTACGACTCTCTTGGTGCTCGGTCTTGTCGCATTCTTGGTCGGTGGTTCGGGTGGACGAGGTGGTGAAGTTCTTCAGAGCGTCACTTCCGAGGCCTACACGGATCCAACCAACGGTCCTTCTGTCAAAATTTCATGGCAGCCTAATGCTTTCGCAAAAGGCAACCAGATGCGACAGTTCTGGCAGATCTTCCGAAACGACTTCTTCGATGTGCCTGTCCGAATCGCGATCAGTGGAAGCACTGATGCCCTGGACAACACAACGCCAGTCGGATCGGTAACCTATTCGACGCTTACGAGTCCTCCAGACTTTAATGTCTGTCGGGGCAATTCAACAACCACGGCGACCAACTTGTCCGGGGTAATCCCTGGACGGCCATACCAGTACGCAGTATCACTTGTGTTCTCAATGTCGCAAAGTGATCTTCCTGGAGGATCATCTGGCGGTGGTACTGGTGGCGGCGTAACAGCAGGCGGAACTACGGGTGGAGCAACTGCCGGTGGAACAACCGGTGGAACGACGGGTGCAACGACGGGTGCAACTGCAGGCGGAACAACAGCCACTGGCGGCACGACAACTGGAGCTACGACTTCATCGACGGCTGCAACGACCGGTGGTGCTACCGGTGGTGGAAACGGAAGCTGCTTCTATCTCTCACCACGGACAGTTGCTGGCGGCTATGCAACTCCGCTCAACCGACCGGGGCTTGTAGCTCCCTCGTCGAATGCGACCTTGCAAAACCCTCAACAGTTCACGTTCCTCAGCGTTGCAAACCCGCTGTATGACGTCACTGTGGAGTACGTCATCCAGGTCTCAAGCACGTTGAACTTCGCGCCGAATACTTACATCCAACGGACGGTATTCCAGCGACGTGATACGGGAACACTTGCGACCCCTGCAATCGACCTGAACGATCCGAGCCTGCCAGCAAACGTGCTGACGGCAACGACCCTCTACTGGAGAATCGGGGCGAAGAACGTCATCGACAGTCCTGGACCGGTTCCTGATGACTTCACGCGACAGAGATACATCTTTAGCGTTATCAATCAGCTAACCAGACCTGGATCTCCTCCTCCTCCTCCGACCAACTAAAATCCCTCTTCCTGGGGGGAACATTCCCCCCAGGAGCGCTTTCTAATCGAACTAGGCTAAAATGAGCAAGTTTCGCAACAGTCGTTTTCTAACCGTTTATATTCTTGGCGCCCTCGGTGTGTCTGTAGCACAGGCAGACTGGCGTGAGATTTGCCCACCTCCTGGAACACCTCCCGGAGCTCCGTTCTCTGACGATGCTGGCTGGCAGGAATTATCAAACCCGCTATTTGCAGTTTCGATGGGTGTCTCGGGGACCAGTAACTGGGCCGCCGGATGCTTCGGTCCTTCGGATATCAGCGGCAATCTGGCCGGGAGAATCGGCTTCGGTGTTGGTTCAGAAGGTACTGTCCGCACGCCATTCGACAACTTGATGTCGATAACTCTAAGCTTTGGTCACGGCGTAGGTTCAGTGTTTGGTCGATTCGGCTACGCTACAATTCAAGAGGATGCAACCAGCACCCGTTTCGGTGCTAACGGATTCTCGACAACCTTTGAAGGTGCATCAGATACCTACTTCCTTGCACGAACCACGAACGGCAATACCCAGATCGATCTGCGCGTTGACCTGGTCGGTGATGCTGCGCGCCTCGATTGGACACTTGCAAACGTTGATACGGAGAACACTCACACTGTCGGATTAATGTTTGGACAGGCAATGGGTCTCCTTACTGACAGCCTTACCAATCCTCAAGTGCCAGCTCCGGAGTACTACGTCACGGTTCCAGGAATCAAGCCACCGCGAACTGAACGCCGATGGACGAGAGCATCAGATCCTGCCGGCTTTCCTGGCGAGGTCAACTTCGGATTTAGCAGAACCCTTGCTTACGGTCTTCGGGTTGACAACTCCACAAGCGAAGCTACGACTGACACCTCAGATCCAAGCGGTAGCCAAACACCGGCTGATGGCTTCGTCTTAGGAAGCCCAGCACTCTTACTCGGCGGTACAGCCGCAGACGGTTTGGATGCAATGCCAAACGGAATGTTCCAAGAGCCAATCTCCGACGTTATTGCTGTGAGGCAGCCAGCGTTTATTCAAACTTGGAGTCCCCAGAGCCTCGCAGTGGGTGGTTCACGAAGAATTGTTGCTTTCTACCGAAACACTTGGAGTGATTCGGCTTATGGTCGACCGTACTCAGTTGTTGTCGACCCACCGAAGGTAGTCAACCTTGACCCGACGAACGCAACAGCTTTTGATGCGAACCCGTTCCCAGTGAGAGTCTGGATTGACAACAATCGAGGTTTTTCTTCTATCGACCGCGAATTGCCTCTTCAAGATGTGCGTGTTGAGCTCCTGTTGCCAACCGGTCTCACAGCAGTTGGATCTTCCACAAGAACGATTCCAAGAATTGACGCGCGGCGAATGGCATCGGTTGATTTCCAAGTGCGCGTTGATGATTTCGCAGCTGGAGATCTGACTTACCAAGTGCGGGTCACGCCGATACCGGGTCCTGTTAAGACCATAACTGGTCAGCTTAAAGTCGTCTCTCAACCAAGAATGCAGCTTCGGCAAAACGCCAACTTGGTCACATCCCCTTGGAGCTTCGCTTCACCAACCTGGGAGTCAATCCTGGGATTGGCACCAGATGCAGACTTCCGTGCCTTCAACTACGAGCCAGCGCAAAGACGTTACATCGTATCGACAGGTCCTGATCGTGGTAAGGGAACCTGGCTCATCATGAACCAGGAGCAAGCGATCACACTTGGCGGAACTCCAACCGCTCCTACAGACGGAACACCAAATCCTGATGGAACTGGCGGTGCTCCACTTGTTACACTTCAACCAGGTTGGAACCTAGTCGGTAATCCTTATCAGACTTCGATTCAACTCGGTCAAATCGTAGGTTCGGCTGCTTCGAACTCCAACGGAGCGTTCACCTTTGCTGAACTGGTGCAGCAGGGAATCATTTCCGGTTCGCTAGCCTTCTGGGATCAAGATACGGCAACGTACAAGTTCATCCAGAAAGCATCCGACTCAATGGAGCCTCAACGAGGATATTGGATCTATGTCTACTCATCGCAGAATGTAGTCATCCGATACCCAGCTGTATTTACTCCGTTTGCTAGAGCAACCTCAGAACCGGCATGGACTCAGTCTGATAAGCAATGGAGACTCCAGCTCGCAGCACGAACGAATGCTTCAGCTGACGACTTCAACTACATTGGAATTGCAGGTTCGTCTGCAGTTGCAAAGAGCACGGTCATCCAGGAACCGCCGATCGCACCTCTCGATGGAGCGGTTAGCATGGCAATCGAAAAGGATGTCAATGGACAGGCAACCCGCCTCGCCCAGTCCCTTTCCGACAAAACCGGACGACAAGAGTTCAAAGTCTCCGTCTTCGCAAAAGACGCTGGTCCTGTCTCGGTCACATGGCCTAACCTGAGCACCATTCCGAAGAACATTCGAGTTCGACTCGTTGACACAGCTACTGGTGAAACACGTGACCTTCGAAAGGTCTCCGGATACCGATTTGATGCCGCAAGTGCCAGCACTCGCGAATTCAAGATCCAGGTAGAAACGGGAACCGTCAGTCGAGCCGTCATCGGAAACGTCGTGGTCACACGAAACAGCCGAGGCACCGGTGGAGATTCTTCGATCCGACTCACGTACAGCTTGGCAACGGATGCAACCACTACGGTTCGCATTCTCAAGGCCAATGGTTCGGAAGTCATGACGATCACCCGTGGCCGAGCCGACAAGGCTGGTCAGAACGAAGCGGTCTGGAACCTCATGGACCAAGCGAATCGCGCTCAGCCTCCCGGAACATACCGAGCTGAAATCGTCGCAGAAGGACAGGATGGCGAACGAGTCCGAAAGATCGTTCCAATTGTCATCAGCCGCTAATCGAAAAGAAGCGAAAACTAGAGCCAAATCCGTCAGGGTTTGGCTCTTTTCTATTACAATTACCTGAATGCCTAGAAGCAAGACGATTGCATCCCTCGCGCTTCTTGTGATGGCTGCAGTCTCATCCGCCGCGATCAACATCCGACTTCAGGCTTATCCCTACGAAGTCGTTGCGGACAGTCGTTCTTCAATCAGCATATCAATCGAGGCAAGGAATAACGATGGTTCAGTCGTTGCAGACGGAACCAAGATTCTGCTCACTACAACTCTTGGAACCTTCCGAGAGCAGATCGTCTCCGTGACCGGCGGACGCGCGCAAGCGATCCTGATCGCAGGAAACATTCCCGGAACGGCGAAAATCACCGCCAGCGAGCTGAACAACCAGAGTAACCCTTCTACGATTGAAGTTGAGTTTGTTTCTAGCCGAGAAAAACTGTCCTCATCCAGCGACTACATCGAAATCAACGTTCCGAACCGCTTTGAATACCACTTCGAGACGAGAATCATCACCGGGGCCGGCTCGAAGCAGAACATTACCGGAATCTTTCGAGAAACAAATTTCAAATGTGATGATGTTCAGTTGCTTCAAGACTCAGGTGAGTTGAGGGCCAAAAACGCAACCTTCAAGATCAAGGACAAAACTTACAACTTCTCGGAGCTCTACCTCGATACAAAAACGGGACGAGGTTACGGAGTCACCCCAATTGACTACCTTCCGATCTCCAAACTGACCTATTCTCACGGTCTGATTACTGCCTACATGGGTGATGAAGAGTCGGGCTTCGAGCGAAGCAAGCCGCGAAAGAGAATTGCTGTCGTCGAGATCAGTCCAACCGGAATCCGCCCAGTTACAGTAGCCGTCTCACCCGAAACATTCGACTTCAAGAAGACACGTAAGACGAATATCGCCACTACCAAGGAAGAACTCAAGCTTGAAGACCCCAACGATCTCCAGACGGGATATCTCACGGCAACGCGCTTTAGCATCGTTCTAAGACGAGAACTTCAGTTCCAAAACGTTCAGGTGTATCAAGGAGAACAAAAGGTCTGGAGCCAAGCTCTGATGTCCTTTTCTGCTGGGGGATTCCAAGGGCAATATCCCATGCAGCAATACTTCACGATCACGGACAGCCAGTTCGGCGTGAACTATCCCTTCTTCCTCAATCTTGGCAGGGAGAGTACTTCTGCAATTCGATTCCGTACCGGACAGTCCTACGGTCGAGGGTTCAACGTTAACCGGGGTGTCTTCTTCGACTACGAATCGAACTGGAACCGTCGTGATAATTCTGTCGGTAACTTGGTACTAAGCGGCGTCGGACGCGACGACTACAACATCGGACTTCGGCAGACTCTGAGACTTGACAACCAAACGACCGCAAACATTTCCTTGGACTCTCCACAGCTGAAGTCCATGATCAATAATGTCTCACTCAGTCGCCAACAATCGGACTTCCAACTGAGCCTCATCTCGAGCCAGCAACGAACGTTTACTGGCCCAAAAAGTGATCGAACAGACTATCTCATGATCGCGGAGCGAAATCCCATCAAGATCAGAAAGCTACCGATCCAGATGTTCTATGGGATCAACGCCGCCTACGGCGAATCAAAGACCGATACAGACAGCACATCGACCACAGGAGTTGGCGGACGACTCAGATTTCAATCTGATCCGATTCGGATCAACAACAGCTCCACCCTCGCGTCTGGTCTCACGCTGGGGCAGTTCAGCGGATCGGCAGGTACTCAGGTCAACACGAACTTCAATATTTCGTTCAGCAAGTCCATGAAGAACTCCTTCAATACGACTTGGTTTTATGAGTACAACAAAGATGGACAAACTGAACAGTCTCTCGGCGCACATAGGATGTCCAACAACCTGTTCTACCGACGAGGAAGACTCGACCTGAGCTTGCTTACTCAGAAAAGCCTTGATGCCGACAGGCTCAGTCTGTTCGGTCAGTTCGACTACCAATTCGCTTCCTTATGGAAAACCGGCCTGACATATACGCTGAACCGCTATGCCAATGACACCTTCGTGGACTACAATCTCATCCTTGCTTACAGAATTGCTCAGGATAAGCCGTTCTTTGGGCTTGCGTACTCGAAAGAAACGAACCGCATCGGTTTTGTTATTCTTAACGGTCTGCGCTAGCGGTCTCTCCCAACAAGGATTCGGGAGGTTTGGCTACACCCGTTACCCCGATATGCCCGGGTTCGAATTCAACGATGAGGGCTTTAAGTCCAAACATTCCGGCTCAGATCGTATCCGGTTCTCGTCGCCAATCAAAACGCTTAACAAAGTTGCGATTAACTCGTATCGACTTGTGGCACTCACAGAAGGTGGACCGGGGAAGCCATCGAAACTCCGCTTTGATCTGGCTGACTTCGGGTTCAGCATGTATTTCGCTCAGGGCGTAGAGCTAAAGGTCAATTCAACCGCAGCTCCCTACCTCACATGGAAAGAGGGAACCTCGGGACCAGAGGTTCCAACGCCCGATGCTGACTGGGTGGGCATCTCGTTCCAAGACCGGCAGCCGGCATTGGTGTTCGGATTTCCCGAAGACAAGACAGGTCTAAAAGTAACGGGTGAGCCCGGTGCCTGGACAATCAAGTCCAATCCGCGATACAAAGGCTGGGTCAGAGTATGTCTCCCGTTCGGAACAGAGCCCTATCAAGCCACAACTGCCCGGGCCGTTGGGCGCCTGTCGGAGCGATGTGTCGAACAAGAACTCCTTTGGTACGGTCCTCTGGCGGACCTACCCGAACCTACGATCACAGAAGACGCACTCGGTTTGGATGTCTCGTGGAAACTCCCTCGACAGAAGACGATTCTGCCAAACCTTTTGTTCTTTGCTCAGTACGGCTCCTACCCCGTAAAAATCCAAAGTCTGTTTACGACCTATCCATCTCGAATCGGAGGTGAACCAATTTTGGTTTCTGCCGAACCTGAACTCAGAGTCCGGTTCCCCGTTCGCAGAGTTCCCAACGGCAGAGGCCTGAGCCTAGGAGAGTTGCTACCCTTCGAAAATCCCGAGCTAAACTGGAAGTCTCCGACCGAGCTTGTCACAGTGGCGCTGACGAACACTCTCGCCAACCGAGCGAGGACTGTAAGCCCAATGGTCAAGAAGCTTTTGGCCGATTACTACGAGGCCAGTACACCAGTAAAAGAGCCGAACACCAAGCTAAATGTGTTTTATGACGACAAAGGCAACGGCATGCTCGCCGCCGCCGTCCATAGCCTTCTTACACAGTCTGCCAACATCGGTCAGCGCGAAAGTCCCGCCGATGATCCCCAGTTTATTAGTCTCAGTTGGCGACAAGATCCTTACACCGGATCTCTTGGTCTTGATGAGGATGATCAGCGCCGGATCTTGGCGATCGCCGCGGTCGCAGGTGCCTTTGCTACCGATCCAGAACTCCGCCTTAAGGCGGCGATGATGGAGGCCGCTCTCAGTGCCGAACGAGGCAAAGAGATATGGCTCCGAAAGCAAGGAGTCATTCGCCCATTCACGCAGCATTTGGAGCCGTTGTTACCGATCAGGAAGGGCCTCTTCTCTCTTAGCGCAGAAGTTCGAACTGATCCAATCGTCTCGAATTGGTTCTCAGACCTAAGAGTTTTTAGCTCAACTCCGGTTTGGCTGAATCCACTCAATCCTGGTTTGGAGCTGTGCTGGGAAGGACTGGGGACAATGTTTGAGGAAATCAACCTCAACTTGCCATATCAAATTCAAATTAGCTCGAAACGAAACGTTGCTGGACTCTTCCTCACCCCCGGAGTAGGCTCACTTCGTCTCCGGTACGAAGCCCAGCGAGATGGACAATGCGCTGCGGTGTTACGTCTCCCTGAGTTTGCCGATCCAATGCCCCTCACCGCACTGCCACCAAGCTACAGCGAGTCTAGGCTGTGACCAAGTCCTCGTTGTAATGTAAACCCACGTTGGTGTGCCTCTGGAGCGCTCCCTTCACCACGTACTGGGCCGCGATGATCAAGTTGCGAGTCTCAAGCGCATAGGCCGAGAAGGGCGCCTCAGGCAGGCGTTCGTACTCTTTGATCAGTTTGGAAATCACCGTCTCGGTTTCGCTGAGGCCATCGTTTGTCCTTACAATTCCGGCGCCTTTCGTCATTTGGTGTTGAAGAACGCGCCGTATTCGAACAGCATCCGCCTCAGAGATCGACTTCACTTGCCCTACTTGACATTGGGTCACTTTAGGCTGAAGTTCCTTGACCGCCGCCAAAGAGGCAGACCTTGCAAAAACCATCGCTTCCAAGAGAGAGTTACTCGCGAGTCGATTTGCGCCATGCACGCCTGTTCTGGCGACTTCTCCAGCCGCGTAAAGACCTGGGATAGAGGTCCGACCGTAAATATCTGTGTTGACGCCCCCACAAGAGTAGTGCTGGGCTGGCACAACCGGGATCCAGTCTCGGTCCATCTGAATATCGATCGACTCCAACTTCTCCCAAATTGTCGGAAACTCGTGCTTCAACAACTCCGGCGATAAATGAGTCGTGTCGAGATAAACACACCAGGTCTCAAGCTTCTTCATCTCAGCTTCGATGGCTCGTGCTACCACATCGCGAGGAGATAGCTCAAGGCGAGAGTCGTAGTCATACATGAAGCGTCGACCGTTATGATTGCGAAGCGTGCCTCCCACTCCCCGAACCGCTTCCGTGATCAGAAAGCTCCGAAGCTGATTGTGATAAAGGGTTGTTGGGTGGAACTGCATGAACTCCATCTCGGAAATCTTGGCCCCGATATCATGAGCCAGACCAATACCGTCACCCGTCGCCACCCGGGGGTTGGTCGTATGTTGATACATCCTCCCACAACCGCCTGTTGCCAATAGAACAGCTTTCGCTCTAAAAGCTCGAGTCCCCAAGAGATCAATCTCCGCAACCGCGCCAATGCAACGCCCGTCCTCTACCAATAATTGAGTGACATAGGCTCGCTCAAAAACGGTAATCGCAGGATTCGAGCGAACCGCTTGCACAACTGTCCTCTCAACCTCCCATCCAGTTCGGTCAGCATGCTTAACAATTCTGTGGTGGCTGTGCCCACCTTCCATTCCAAGCGCAAGTTCTCCGTCCTCTCGATCGAAGTTTGCGCCAAGCGACAACAACCAGTCGATTGACTCTGCGGCATGCTGCACTAGATAGCGAACCGCATCGGGGTCATTGATTCCCCCACCCGCAACCATGGTGTCTTTTTCGTGGAGTTCCCATTTGTCAGCTTCACCCACCGCCGCTGCAATCCCACCTTGGGCCCACTGGGTGTTTGATTCAGAAATCTCGGCCTTAGTAAGGACGGCGACTCGACCATGCTGTGCCACCGAGGCGGCAAAGCTTAGCCCCGCCAGCCCGCTGCCGATGACAATAAAGTCGAACTCTTCGAGGGGCAATGTCATTGCTTCAATGCCTTGAGTGCGACATCGGTATCGATCTGCGGGAGGTTTAACTTCAGATTCCCATCTATTCCGACCTTGACGTTCTCAGTCGCGATGACCTCACCCTTCCAGGTATCCCAAAGTTCCACTTTCCATGCCCCGCTCGCCAATCCGTTCAGCAAGAAACTGGTTGGAGGCGCCGGAGCGACCTGCTCTTTCAGAACGATGAGCCTGCGCCATGAGCGATCTTCAACGCGCATCCACGCCAAAGCCACCGAGTTGCCAACCGTCGCCCAACTAATAACGGGAGGGTTTGTCCTGACCAAGGCGTCTTTGAAACGGATCGTGTACGTCATCCAATCTGCTCCGATGTTCTTCACCGTCACTGTTTGCTTGCCAGCAGGAATCGTCACTGAATAGGTTCCATCGTATTTATGGATCGTGTCGTGGTTATCCGGTGAAATCTGCGGAAAGTCTCGGGTGAGATAAGCCGCCCCGTTCAGCTCAATGGCTAGCTTCGCTCCTCCCCAACCCGAAACACTGTCGACAACTACGTCGAGTGTCGTCGGGCGCGTGAACTGAGTTGTGAACGTAACCGGGTTGTGCCAAGTGGGGTGATTCGTGCGACCATGTGCGATTCCCGCGATCGGTAGCTGTCCGGTTGCCCCTGTCTCGCTCACCTTTACAACCCGAGGCTTGTTGAAGGTTGATTCTGCCCACTCCGGTTGACTCGAAGCGATGTTCAGATCTCGTCGTGGTAATGGATTTGGCCTTGTTATCCAGTCGAGCTTTGGTTGAGTTTGCCGGAAATCCTCTCTCGGCCAGTCAACGCCTTTAACGAAACGTGCGACTGCACCAAAAAGTGGGTACGCATTTTTGGGTTCAATTAAGTTGTCCCACCACCACGGCATCGCAGCTCCACTGGAACCCATCGCCGTGCTGATCCATAGCGGATCGTGGATCTGCAGAGCTTGTGGGTCTTCCTCAGCCCTCGGTCCCGCCCAGTCTGCCCCAATTTCACCCACGTAATGAGGTTTGCCCCAACTCCCTTTGCGTGATTGTTGATTCGCAATCTGCCCAATGACATCGGGGGAAGAGTAGTTGTGCGTCTGGATAAAATCCATCTCATCCAACATGTCGATTTCCTTGGTTCCCATCGAATCGGCAAAGCTGGTCGTGATCAGATGTTCGTAGGGATCCATCTTCCGGATCTCTCTCGCCATCCGCTGGTGCCAATCCTTCACCTTGTCGGCCTGAAATCCAGTTGTGAGGTCGACTTCGTTCCACAACTCCCACGCGAAGACGGTCGGGTCTGCGGCGTAGCGCGCAATGAGGTAGCGCATCTTGTTAAGGAAAATGCGATCCATCTCCGCGTTCTCCCAAAACTCAGCAGGAGTGTGCAAGATGCCACCGTTCGCAATTGTATGTGGTCCTTCCTCAAATGCGTTGTAGCCGTCTTTTTCTCGCAAAATGTTGAACGATTCAACGCAGAACTTAACTCTAATGCCATGTTTTCTGGCAAGAGCAACGACGTAGTCTAGTCGCCAGAGGCTCTCAAGGGAAAAAACGCCTAAACCCTTACCTTCTTTGCTCAGACCCTTCTGTTCAAGCCCAAAAGTAAAGAACCCAGGAGCGAGCCAGACGCGGATGAAATTAACTCCCTGCTCACCGTACTTGGGAATCCAAGTGTCGTAATCGAAGGTTCCCTTTGAACCTGCCCAGCATACGTTTGAACCCAGAGGAAAGAAACTCGCTCCATTCGAAGTCTCAAAGAATCGGTGATCTCGCTCTGATTTTTTGACGAATCCAGAAAGATCTCCCGCAGAGACGTCAACCGCGAAAGCGTCAGTCAGAGACGTACCGGTTCGATCCTTTACGATCGCCGTCACACTGTGCTTTCCCGGTTTGCGAAAGCTGACTCGGGCCTTCCAAAGCGGCTTCCCGACTTTGGAAATGACCTCCTTATCGCCCTCGAGCTTTCGCTCGCAATCGAAAGAAAAATAGCCAGGAACTTCATACGTGGTTCCGCCTGGTTCTTCCACAGTCACTCGGATGGAAACGTCTTGGCTGTCAAACGGGTTTTCGAATGTGGCCGCGGCCGAGATTTGAAAATCAATTGCTTCGTAGACAAAGGCCGTGGTCTTTGACCCCACGATGGTCCGAGCCATCAATTTCTCCGTGCTCCGGTAGGGAGTGGTAACCGGTCCCCTCAGCGCGAGATTCATCCCAAGCAATGCAATCAACGTCATCGTCCTATCAACTATAGACCCGATTAACTTCTACGACGCAATGTCGTTCAGTTGCGGTGCATAATCCGCTCTAAGATGCGTCATTTTTCAAGTCTCTTGGTTCTCGCCGCCGCCGGAAGCGCGCTGAGTCAGATTCAGCCAGTCAGCTGGAAGAATGTGAACATTAACGACGAATTCTGGTCCCCAAGGCAGAAATCGTTGGCATCTGTCACAATGCGCCAACAACTGGATGAACTCGTCGCAAAGAAATACAAGCAAAATTTTGAGCGAGCCGCCGCGCGGCAGACAGGTGGTTACGTTGGATACGTTTTCAACGACTCCGATGTCTACAAGGTTCTCGAGGCCGCCAGCTACGTGCTCGGGAAGAACAAAATTGCATGGCTGGATCAGGAAGTCGACGGTTGGATCGACTTGATTGGTCGTGCTCAACTCGCAGACGGTTATCTCAACACCGCCTATCAGCTGGATAAGCCCGACAAAAAGTGGACAAATCTCCGCGACGATCACGAACTCTACTGCGCGGGGCATCTGTTCGAAGCCGCATCCGCGCACTACGAGGCGACTGGGAAAACTAACTTTCTGAAGATTGCTACGAAACTTGCGGATCATATCGAAGCTAGATTCGGCGAGGGCAAGCGCATGGGCTATCCCGGCCACCCGGAAGCCGAGTTAGCACTGATGAAACTCTGGAGAGCCACCGGTGAGCAGCGCTACTTCCGACTTGCCCAGTTCTTTATCGAAAAGCGAGGAACTCATTTCTTTGCAGCCGAGCACAAAACGCCTGAAAAGGACTACGACGGAACGTACTGGAGCGATAATGTGCCGATTCGAGAGCACTCAAGCATCGTAGGCCACGCGGTGCGAGCTGCATACTTGTTTAGCGGAGTCACCGACCTCGCTCATGAAACCCATGATCAAGAGCTCAAGGCGATGCTCGATCGAGTTTGGAAATCAACCGCGCTCAAACGAATGTTTATCACTGGCGGAATCGGCCCTTCGGGATCCAATGAAGGCTTTACCGTTGATTACGATCTGCCAACTCACACTGCTTACCAAGAATCCTGCGCTAGCATTGCCAACGCCCTGTGGAACTACCGTTTAGCACTGCTCAATGGCGAAGGGAAGTATGCAGATGTGATGGAACAAGCCATCTATAATGGTGCCCTCGCTGGGATCAACATGGCGGGTGACAAGTACTACTATGTCAATCCACTTGCCAGCACGGGGGGACACCACCGGCAGGATTGGTTCGGCTGTGCCTGCTGCCCGCCGAACTTGGCTCGAATGATCGGTCAACTCGGTGGACTGACCTACGGCACCAAGGAAGACCAACTCTTCGTGATGATGTACGTTGGCGGAAGCGTATCCACCAAGGTCGCGGGTAGCAACGTAAAGCTTGACGTCAAAACAAACTATCCATGGGATGGCAAGGTGCAACTCACCGTTCATCCTGGCTCAACGCGCAGTTTCGGAATCGCGCTTCGCCAGCCCGGATGGGGAGTCATCGGCGGATTGACGGTTAACAAGCAGGCAGTCAAATACAACGTGAAAGATGGCTACGTGTCTTTGCGACGCACCTGGAAGGAAGGCGATGTCGTCGAGCTAGAAATCCCGATGCCAGTGCGCAAAGTGGTTTCTCACCCGTCCGTGAAAGACACCGCCGGGATGTTCGCCCTGAAGCGTGGTCCGCTGGTTTACTGTCTGGAGGAAGTTGACAACCCCATTGATATGGACCGGGTTGGAGTGCCGCTATCCAACGACTTTCTGCCTGTCGTCGATCCCAAGTTGTTCAACAAAACGACTGTCCTCGAAGGAACCGGATTCTTCACGAGCGAAGGATCTTGGGCAGGAAGACTATTCCAAGCTGTTGGCACGCCTCTAAAGGTCAAACTTCGAGCCGTTCCCTACTTCATGTGGGATAACCGCAAGCCAGGCAACATGCGTGTCTGGCTCTCGCCAAACCCTGCTCCAACGCCATTGAGAGGACTGGAGACCGCCGCAAAGGTCTCCGTCAGCTACGCAAACGCTATCTCCAAGATTGAAGGCGTAAATGACGGCTATACGCCCACCACGAGTAACCCGAATTCCCCGAAGCAACTCCATTTCTGGAGCCACTTGGGCGGGCAGGAGTGGGTTCGCTATGACTTCCCGAAAGCAACAAAGGTCGCCAGCATGAGGCTCTTTTGGTTCGATGACACGGGTCGGGGAGCATGTCGTATTCCTTCCAAGTGGCAAGTGGAAGCCCTTGTCAATGGAACTTGGACCCCTCTGAAGCTCAATACAGGCGAGAAATACGGAGTCTCCTTGGACGTGTGGAACGAGGTGCATTTTGCCCCGGTAACAACGACAGCGTTGCGCCTGACTCTCACGCAACAGCCCAACTTTGCTAGTGGAATCCATGAGTGGCAAGTTTTTGGAGCAGACTAGTGACGGCATTACTTGCAAACCAAGGTGTAAAGGACTAAACTGCCCACTATGTTTGGTTCATTGGCACTAACGGCCATTCTGGCGGGATCGGGATTATCGGCACAGTTGCGAGGCAACAACGTTTGGGCGGGTCACAGCGGCGACCCCCAACATACCGGAGTCAGCTTTATGGCGTCCCAAGACATCGTGAAAAAGCACTGGTCAACTCCCGTAGATCTAGTCCCTCGCTACAGCGGTAACAGCTTGCTGACCCACTACGGCGTCCCCATCATTACTAGAGGCAACATCCTCATCACCCCCGTCAAGCAGACGCTGACCGACGGATTCAAGGTTCGCGCATTTAATGCTTTTAATGGCGAGCCGGTCTGGACTGCCGATACTGACTATTCGCTTCCTCCATCCAGTTGGCTGCCTAGCATGTCGCCGACGCTTTTGTCACAGCGCTCAAACGTGTTTGATCCCGGAGTCGCCTTCCAGGCGGGTGGTGGACGAGTCTCGTTCCGAGCCGCCCACGCGAAAACAGCAACGGTCACCACTCGTGCCTTTTATGGCGACGCGATTTACAACGCGAATGCCGCGAACATGAGGAGCAACGTCAAAATCTGCACACCTCTGACGGCATGTCCTGATGGATCAGTTCTCTTCGGCTACATAGTCCTCGGAACCAATGCTGCAAATCTGAGAAGCGGAGTTGCTCGAGTCAAAGCAGACGGAACTGGATCCTGGGTCTCAGCGGCCACTCTTTCGGGCGATAGTGCGGTTGCCCAAGTCAAAACCAACTGTGCACCGGCGATTACTGCCGATGGCTCATCGTTCTACATCACCGTTCACACCGCAAACTTTGGTCGAGGCATACTGGTTCGGGCAAACCTGAGCAACTACGCCGTAACCGGTCGAGTTGCTCTTAAGGATCCCAAAACAGGGAACGATGCTGCGATCGATTCCAGCGGAACCGCATCGCCCACCATAGGAACTGATGGCGATGTCTACATCGGTGTTCTCGAAAACCCCTTCCCCCACAACGGGTATCGAGGCTGGCTCCTCCACTTCAATAAAGATTTGACCGCCAAGAAGACTCCAGGAGCTTTCGGCTGGGACGACACCCCCTCGCTTGTCCCCAGTTTCATGGTTCCTGACTATACCGGTGGCTCGCCGTATCTCCTGTTTGTTAAGTACAACAACTACGCAGTTGGCGGCGGACAGGGCCTCAATCGCCTGGCGGTCATCGACCCGCAAAACGCAGAGATTGACGCCCGATCGGGTCAGATGACGATGAAGGTCATTCGCTCGATTCTCAACCCGACCAGCGATCATGAGTACAGTGGAACCTATCCCAGCGCTGTGCGCGAGTGGTGTGTTAACTCCGCTGTCGTCGATGTTCAGAAGCAGAGCATCCTGGTCACGGGCGAAGATGGCATCCTGTACCGGTGGAGTTTGCCAACGAATAAGTTCAGCCAAAGCCTCCAACTGACGCCAGGAATCGGCGAGGCGTACACCCCAACCGCAGTTGCCGCCGATGGAACCATCATCGCGATCGCCAACGCCGTTCTCTACGCAGTCGGAAAGTGATCCTCTCTCTGCTCACGGCGGTCGCACTCCAAACCACTCAGGAACTCCCTCCGGAGTGGTTTCTGCGTGATTCAAAGGGCCAGAATTGTGCCTCTTGCCACTCGCCAACTGGGTTTGAGCTCCGAAACTTAGCGCCAGCCGCGATGCTGCGGCGCGCAAAGCGACACCTTCCCGATGCTAAAGCCGAACTCCTCGCCAAAGGATTCAAAGTCAACCACCCGTTTGAGGGCGTCTTTCCGCCGTTCCAGACGAACGGCTGGCGCGCAGATCGGGACCAAGAATTTCTCAACAGCGTTACAGAGGAAAAGTGGGTCCTTGGCGATGAGCTCACCTCCATTCAAGCGGCTCTGAACTACCAACGGAAGGTTCTCAGCATCCCGCTCTTTCAGATTCCGGTCTCGTTTCGCCTGAATCCGCTCTCGCAAGATAAGTTCAACGACGTTCGAGAAGCAACGATCGCGGACTGGATCCCAGATGTCCCCGCCACCGACGGACTCCCTGTGCGTCTGGTGACGGAAGCCGACTTCGTTAGCCACGACCAAGCGGTTGCTACACGACCCGTCAATTCTCCCATTGAGATGCTTGCGCAGAACAAGTATCGATCACTCCTCGCCTACCAGTTCCTCCTCAAGTTTGGAAAGCCTTGGGTTCCCGAAGGGAATCCAATGTGGAAGGTTGGTGACTTCGGCCGCCTCTACGCTGAAGCTGACTTTCAAAGCCTGGGAATGTCTCCCCAGCTTATCGCCGAAAACTCCGGTGGCCCTGCTCCAGCTGAGCAGATGCGAGACCTCCGACTCAGCTGGTTCTGGATCGGGTGGCTGTTCGATCCCTCGCTCACACACTCCGGGCCGAGCAAGGACACCATCAGAGCCGACTATTTTGTTCTCTCTCTGCTCCAAGACGCCAAGCTCCCTGCCCACGCTCTGTTCATGCTGACTCGCAAGCTCGCCGAGCAGAAGCTCGGCAAGGTGCCCTTCGAGTTCCAGTACTCGTTCCTGCTGACGAGCGAGAACATTGCCGGATGGGAACCCAAGAAGGTGGAAGACAGGAATCGATTCCGGGCCTACGCCGCACAAAGTTTCCGCCTAAATCTTTGGCTGCTTCTGAACGACATTAAGACCACCGGGCGAACCATCCGGAAGATTCCTCAACTCGATCAGATTGACCGTGCAGGTGCCTATCTTCGAAAGATTGGCATTGATGAGACGAAACTCATTACTCGGGTCAAAAACGCCATCAAACACGCCAAGGGCGTCTAAGGCAACTTTGGCCGGACATAGATTTTGTAAAGCAACTTCGGCAGTGCATCCGAAAAGGCCACCACGATTCGGTTGAGCTCCATTGTAGACTCGCTATAAACTGGCGATTTCGCAAGTCTCAATCCCACCGAGAGCCCGACTGATTTCATCGCTCGTAAAGTATCGCCATTGAATGACCCGTAAGGATAACAGACCGTCTCTGCACGAATGCCCCTGTCAGAAAGCATCTTCTGTGCCTCACTCAGCTCTCGAATCTGTTCATCCAGCGAGAGGTCAGCCAAGCGGCGGTGCGTAAACGTATGGTTTCCCACTTCGTGCCCGCGTCCCACCAGTCCTAGCAACTCACCCCAGGTTGCCAACGGACGAGCCATATCTCCGTCCCAAGAAGATACTTGGCCCACCAGAGATGGCACTGCGAAAAACGCCCCTCGATATCCGCTTGCCTCTAGAACTTCGGGCGCGTGGGATACTGCTGAGACATAGGCATCATCAAAGGTAAAGCAAATCCCTTTCGGTCGAGACGCCATAAACTGTCGGGGCAGGATGCCGGGCCACCCAAATCTCTGGAAAAATCGCGCGTGAGACGCGAGCGTTTCAGGAGCGCAGTTAAGCCATCGACCTTCTTCCGCTTCGGTTCCGACCTTGTGATAACACAGGATGACGGTTTTCAAAATAGTTGTATCAAAGAGTTTATTTGATACGTCCAACCGATAGCTGTGGTTTTTGCTGGACAAAGTAGCCCTCACACGACTACAATGTCCTTCATAGGTCGCAATGCGGTCTAGGAGAAGTCGTCTTACTATGCTTGGGAATCGAAGTTTTGTCCTCGCGACGCTTACGCTTGTATCTGCGGTAGCTGTAGCCCAATTTGAAGGGCCTGCTCCGCTGGCTTGGCGCTGGCAACAGTCATCGCCATTAGCCCCGAACGGTGCGCCTCTTGTTGACGGCAACAACATTTATCTGAATCTCGGTAATCGGGTCTACTCGATTGATCGCGAATCGGGAAACACCAATTGGAAGTTCCCCAATGTTCAGCCAATTGAGGGCACCTTCCGACGATCACCTGTCCTCACTTCTGGAGTACTGGTTGCTGCTGGCACCGATAAAAAGGTGTATGGCGTCAATCCAGCCACTGGCGAAATGAAGTGGGTATACGAATCGCCATCCGCGATCACAGGTCAGCCAATCGGTCTTGGCAAGTTTGTTGCGTTCCCTCTTGAAGGGGGCTCGTTCACGGCCCTTGATGCGACGACCGGATTGAGCGTTTATGACAGCCCATATCGTTCATTGGATGGAATCGCTGGTCCTCTCACCGGGAACGGTCGTGACTCGGTTATGTTCTTCGATAACCGAAACAAACTCCAGTCCATCAATGTTTCTTCTAGGCGCTCAAACTGGACCGTCCCGTTCTCGATACGACCAACCGACGGCACGGTTGAAAGTGCAGGCGGGTTCGTCTATACATACTCATCGAACTTTCTCGTCTGTATGAATGAGAGCACAGGGTCACCCAAGTGGCAAGTCCCCGTAAGCGAACCGATGATCTTCTCGCCAGAAGTCTCGGGAGGCTCCATCATCGCCGTTTCAAGAAGTGGCAATGCCTACATCTATTCAGATTCAGGGGCTTTGAAGACCCGAAAGCCGATTGCTCTCGGTTCCGTGCCTTTGACGAAGCCGACGGTTCTCGGAAAGAAGATCGCCTTCGCCCTCACCAACGGCTCATTCACACTCATTGACGCCGCAACTGGCGCAGTGGACTGGCAATATTATGTTCGTCCAATGAACGAAGCCGCAAAAGCCGCTCTCAACTCTGGGTCGAATCCTGGAGGTGCAGGTGGATCAGGCAAAGGTGGTGGTGCAGGTGCACCCGGTGGCCTGGGTGGCGGAGGTGGCGCCGGTTTCCCCGGTGGCGGAGGCGGAGCCCCTGGCGGATTGGGCGGTGCTCAAGGGAATAACCCTCCACCTCCGGTTGTAACTGTTCCAATTGCGACCCAGATCGTCCTTGCAGGCTCGACACTCCTAGTTGCAGCGGGAGACTCCAGCATCCTCGCATTTGATAAATCAATTGGTGTTGACCTGATGTCACCTGTCGTCAAGACTCTGTGGCCTCTCAGCGGAGACCTCATCGCCGGAACGACTGGACAGGAGTTCCTTTTCCAGATCGACGACGACACCTCTGGAGTTGATGAAAAAGGAATTTCGGTCACCATTGGAGGTAAGCCGTACGCATTCGATTTTGGCAAGGATGGCATCTTGGCAGTTCGAGTCTCCCAGGCGAAGAAGAATGCAACGATCCCGAGCGGAAGGCAGGAAATGGTCGTAACCGTTTCTGACTGGCTCGGAAACAAAACCGTCCACACGATCAGTTTGAAAGTGGACAACTCGCTACCGCTTGTTCCAAGGAACAGACCAGCAAATCCAAATGGTCCAGGTGGGCCCGGAGGATTTGGCGGTGGCGATGGCGGCGGAAAGGGTGGCTAGTCTCCAGAGAAACTACAACTTCCTGCTCGCTACAGAGATGTCGCTCACAAAAGGTCGAGAGGTTGCAAAATCTCTCGACCTTTCTTCAGATTGGGCTCAGGATCTTCTTCAGTCAGGAATGCTAACTGAAGCAGAGTTGCGCAGGCTTCGAGCATATGTCTCGCCCCCGTCGCTAGACTCCACACTTTTCTTGGGAGAGGACTCGTACCCAGAAACGATGTTGCACTCCGGGTCTGCCCCGGTAGCAATCGCCGTAGCCGGGGATTCGGCCTGCTTGCGGGGCCTCTGTATCGGAATCGTCGGCACAAGATCAGCAACAAGCTACGGCAGAGTCTGTGCGAGAAAGTTTGCCGAAGAGTTCGCAAGGCACGGAGTCACCGTAGTAAGCGGTGGAGCTGTGGGCATTGATGCCGAAGTTCATGCAGGTGCGTTATATGCGGGTGGAAAAACTGTGGCGGTCCTTGCCAACGGAGTGGACCACATCTACCCATCCGCCAACGCCGCTCTTTTCGAAAGAATCAAAGGCAACGGTTGCCTCATCAGTCAGTTTGCCCTCGGTACCAAACCCGCGGACTACAAGTTCATTCTTAGAAACCAGCTCATCGCTGCCCTCTGCCATGCAATTGTTGTCATTCAGGCTCCGCTCAAGTCTGGTGCTATCCGAACTGCGGGCTTCGCCGCCGAGATGGGGAGGGAAGTGTTCGTGGTACCTGGCCCCATTGACCAGTTTGGCTTCCAAGGCTCTCACTCTCTAATCCGGGATGGCGCAACCCTCGTCGATCACCCAATGCAGGTACTTGAGCAACTCGGTGTCGACTTTCAAACAACGTCCCAGGCTCCGTCAACCGGCATTGCGGCGGAAATCCTTGCTGTCCTCGATTCGCAGGCGAAACCGGTAGAAAAGATCGTTGAACTCACCGGACTCACCACCAGTGAAGTACTCTCTGAACTCACACTCCTCGAGCTTGATGGCAACGTCTTGCGCGACCCAGGAGGATTTTCAAAAGCCCTATGAGTCAAATAATAGCCCTCACCCCCGGCGAAGACGGCCTCGATCTCGTCAGGTTCGACACCAAGACCGGCGAGATGAACGATATCAAAAAGGGCGAACCACAAGGTGTCCTCGTCCCCGGCTGGATCGATATCCACTTTCACGGCGCTTTCGGGATTGACTTCATGACCGCCACTAAGGCCGAAATGAAGGAGCTCTGCAACACGCTGGCCCAAGATGGTTACGAGCGGTTCCTGCCTACCACCGTTACCGCCCCTGCGGCAGACGTCAAGAGAGCCCTTGCCAATCTGCCTGAGCATAGGCTGATCGGTGGCTTCCACCTGGAAGGCCCATTCATTTCTCCTGAGTTTCCCGGAGCTCAACCCAAAGAGTTCATCCAAAATCCTCCGCAGGGAGATTCTGAGTGGGATGAGATTTTCAACGACAAGCGTCTGAAAATCATTACCCTTGCCCCTGAGTTGCCCGGTGCAATTGACCTTATTGATCGACTCACCAAGCGCAAAGTGATCTGCTCAATGGGGCATACGAACGCAACCTACGCCGAAGCGCTCGCCGCCCACGATGTCGGACTGCTACACAGCACCCACACATTTAATGCGATGAGGGCATTCCATCACCGCGAAGCCGGAGCAATTGGTGCGGCCATGACGCTCACTCCCTTCCGAGCCGAGCTGATCTATGACCGTGTCCATGTCTCCCCCGAGGCCGCTCTGGTGCTCATTCAAACCCGACTTGTTGATGGCGATGTGATTGCTGTCAGTGATTCAACAATGGCTTCCGGTCTCGAACCCGGAACGAAGCTTAAGATGTGGAATCTAGACTGCATCGTTGGTGAAGGCGATGTTCGCCTCGTAGATGGCGGTACCTTAGCCGGATCAGCAGTCACACTTCGAAACGTCTTTGCAAACCTCACCCAAGACTTTGGCGTCGAAGTTGCCGCGAACCTATGCTGCTATACTCCGCGCGAAGCCCTCGGAATCACCGACCACCCAGAGGTTTGGAACCTGGTGAGCGAGGAATCTGGCGAGCTCATCGAAACCTACTTGGTTGACTGAGCAATTCACCCCTCTCCAACCGCTTTGGTAGCGGAGGGGTGTCTTTACAACGCCGCGGTCGCCTTGCTGACCCGATCCCAAACTCCCGCCCACTCAGTGCCAGTCGGCGGTTCCTCAATCAAAATCCTCTCAACTCCACGCCCTTCGAGGTCAGAAAGGGCAACGTAGAGTTTTTTAGCGTAATTGACCGGATCGCTGGGCATCTGAATCTGGTTTTCGTTTGTCGTATATCCAAAAACCAGTCCTGCGTCCCCATTGGCCGCCTTCTTGACTAACAGGGCCGGAACAGCGGGAGCATAATGTCGCTTGTACATTCCAGGTGCCTTCCGCTCCGCATTATCCACCACTTCGACGGTTCCAATCACTGCCTCAATCTCCTCCGCAGTTATCGTTCCCGGACGCAGAATTTTCGGCGTCCCATCACTGAGATCCAACACCGTTGACTCAATCCCAACCCGACACGGTCCACCATCAATGATGCAAGCCACATGAGCTGCCACACTCGGATCAATCCGATCTGCTCGAGTCGGTGAGAGCCCCATAAACGGATTCGCGCTCGGCATCGCAAGGCCCATCCCTGTCATTTCCAGCACTGCAAGTGCCAATGAATGCGAAGGAATTCGAATCGCCACGGTGTCTAAACCAGCAGTGACAATGCTTGGTACCCGAGGGTTTTTCGGAACCACGACAGTGAGTGGCCCGGGCCAAAACGCACGCGCCAGTTTCAGCATCCCTTTGGGCATGTGATCCGACCAAAGCTCCACCGCCTCCATTTGCGCAACATGAACAATGAGCGGATTATCCGATGGCCGCCCCTTCGCCTCAAAAATCTTTGCGACCGCCTCGGGATTAGCGGCATCTGCCGCCAAGCCGTAAACGGTTTCGGTCGGCAATACAACCAACTCACCGGCCAAAAGTGCATTAGCTGCCCTGCGCAAGTTCGGCTCGACGGGTCGCAGTGGTCTCACTGAATCGCCTCCCACATTGCCTCACGAGGCGCAGGGCGGTCAAACCAGTATTCAAAAGCAAAAGCACCCTGTTCCATCAGCATTCTCCTCCCGTCGATTCCTGTCAAGCCGTGCAACGCGGCATCGGTGAGAAATGGTATGGGGGCATCAGAGTATGCCAGATCGTAGGCTAATTGCGAATCTGCATCGACGCCTGACCAGTCAATCGGCAGACTCTCACCCGAAAGTCCAGTCGAGGTTGTATTGACGATCAATCCAATTCCTTTTATGCTTGGCTGAAAGGCAAGTCGGCAGCCCAGTCCGACCTGCTCGACTAACTCCTCTGCCCGGCTCCTTGTGCGATTCCAAACTGAGACCTCTGTCCCTTGCCTTGCTAAGGCGTATGCCACCGCCCTCGCCGATCCCCCAGCTCCGAGGACTAACGCACTCGGAGAATGCCCGGGAAGGGATCTCAGAAAGCCCGGCACGTCAGTGTTCACTCCTGACCGATCCGAGAATCTCAGCGTATTGCAGACTTGTAGTTTTTTTGATGTCTCACAAGTTGAGGCAGCCCATCGAAATGCTGATTCCTTGTGAGGAATGGTGATATTGATTCCTCGGAAGCCGATTGCGGCGAGATGCTCGACCCCCTCGACAAACTCCTCAGGGGCAATCTCGATCGCCACGTAAGACGCCTGAATCCCCAAAGCCGAATAGGCCGCCTGATGCATTCTTGGTGAGAGGCTATGCTTGACCGGAAACCCTACGACGGCGTAGTCCGCTACCGGAGCCTCCCTCCAAGAATAGAACGTCATACGCGCTTATGAACCTTGAAGGCAAAGTACCGCTGACCCACGAAATTCCAGATTGCCGCGACCCCAGCTCCCGCCATGCTTGCGACGATAGCTGATTGAGTCGGATGCCCGGGAATGATGCGGAAAAAGATGCTTGAGACCAGCACATTGATCGCCAAACCAGTGTAGTTCACGATGAATACTCTGAGTAACTGTTTTCCAGCGTCGACCTTGTCCTTGATCTTAAACGTCAATGCCCGGTTCATGATGTAGGAATTGAAGGTCGCCACAAACGAACCAATGACGCACGCAATTGGGAAAAACGCCTGAGATGGTTTGGTGGCAAAATTGAAGACCGCCGGGTAGGCATCTCTTAACCCCTGACCCCATTGATCGGATGCCAACTTTCCATCAATGTGGATGAATCGCATTAAAATGACTCGAATCGTGGTGTCGATCACGAAAGAGATAGCCCCTACAAATAGGAATTTGAGAAACTGCCTTACGATCGGCTTTTCCAAAAGCGTTGTACGACCGCCAGCAACTTCGGACTCGACACTCATGGTTGAACGATACAGCAAAGACATGACCAAACGTTCGATCACACGGTTTATTTTTGTCCCCGCGAACTCAGGCCCTTCCAATTTCTGAAGCCAGATGCTGTCAATTCCGCTCCGATTAGCCCCGAGAATATCCGTCATGATCTGGTCACCGATCATGACTGCTTGTTCTGGCGCAAAGTCGGTCTCTGCCAACGCCTCCATGTACATTTCTGGGGACGGTTTGAACTTGCCATTCTTGGTCGGAATGTCAATTTTGTCCGAAAGCCTTGCTAGTCTCTTCGGATGCCGAGTATTGCTGAGAATTCTCAGTTGGAACCCCATCGCCTTGGCCGACGCTACCCAATCAAGCACCTCAGCCGAAAACTCCTCCTCCCCCCACTTCACAATTGTGTGATCCACGTCGAGAAGGATCAACCGCTTTCCAGACTGCCAAAGCTCCTCAAGCGAAACATCCTGGAGTCTATACGCTGCGCGAGACGGGCAGTAACGCCTGAGTGCTCCCGCTTTGTCCTGGTCAAACTTCCCCACTCGAAAGCTCAATTCTTCACCGCTGCCTTGATCTTATCCCGTAACTGAACATTCTTCAAATGAGCCTCATAGGTAGGTGTGAAAAGGGTACGGCCGTCCGGCAAGGAAATGTAAAAAAGATCATTGTGTTGGGCTGGAGAGAGTGCAGCTTTGATACTGTCGACCGTAGGCGAACAAATCGGACCTGGCGGGAGTCCCTTTGTAAGATAAGTGTTGTAGGGCGACTTCACTGCAGTGTAATCCTTGTAAAAAAGGGGTCTCCATAACTGCATCCCATAGTTCACCGTCGCGTCAATCTGAAGTCGCATGCCTCTCTTCAATCGATTCTCAATAACCCCTGCGATGAGCTTTTTCTCATCGAGCTTTGCCGACTCGAGTTCCAGCATAGAGGCGATGATCAGAGTTCGGTGCACATTCTGCTCCGTTAGCCCAAGCCCCTTGGTCTTCTTAGCAAAGTTCATCAGTTGTCGACGGATGACAAGTTCTGCACCAAGCTCGGGAGGGAAGTTATAGGTATCAGGATAAAGATATCCCTCTAATGACTCGCCAACGAGCGGCACACCCGGAGTCTTGAACATCTCCGGCTTGCCAACCAGGGCAATGTACTCCTCAGAAGAACAAACCTCTTTCTCGGCAAGAGCCTTCGCCGTCCTCGCTGCCCATCGACCCTCCCGAAGCCGAACCAGCTGCCTCAGTGGAGTGACGAGTGACTTCAAAACTTCTCCAGCCGACTGCCCTGGATGGACCTCATATACTCCTGGAGCAATCAGTCGATTCCCACGAAAGCCCAAGACCATTCCATACAAGTTCGTGGCAAATGCGCTCCGAATGATCCCCTTTTCCGACATGATCGCAAGTTGCTCGCTCAGCTTACGAGGCTTAACCATGACGAACCTCTTCTTCGGTCCAGACGGCATCGGAGCGATCAAGGCAGAGAAGACAAAGCCAAAACCCACAACAACCCCGAGTACGACCACTTGAGCAACACGACGCTTAGCTTTCCGAAGCATCAAAAAACCTCTCCAAGATGCGGCAGGCCGCTTCACTATCAATGTGTCGTCGGCGTTGAGCCGCTGTCCAATCCATCGCCCGCATGTCCGCCGTCGCGGCAACGCTCGTCATAGACTCATCTACGAATCGAACTTCATGTCCCAAGAGGGCAATCTCCTCCCCTAATTTGCGACAAATCTTAGACATTTTGGTAGGCTCGCCTTCGGCCCCGAGTGGCTCGCCAACAACGATAATCGTTGCCTGTTCTTTGTTGAAAATCTCACTGATCGCCGCCGCGTCACGCCGCAATGCCCCACTAGCCGCAATTGCCGCCCGTGGCGAAGCCACTCGAGCCTCGACCTCGGCCACTGCAATACCGATGCGCTTTCCTCCAAAGTCAACACCGAGTGCTCTCAAGAGCGGTAAGCCCCCAAAATCTCATCGTGGACAAGTCCGTTGGAACTGATCGCTTCTAATCCAAAATCTCCGCGATCGAACGGGTCTCCACCGGAAAAGTCCGTAAACTTCCCACCGGCCTCCTCGACAATAACGCGAATAGCGGACAAGTCCCACCGGCTCACCACGGGGTCGATCATCGCATCGACCCGCCCGGTTGCAACCAACGCGTGGCCATAGGCATCGCTCCACGTGCGCGAGGTTAGAGCCGACTCTGATAGTCTGGCAAATCCATCCCAGCGACCGTACTTCTGCATCGAAAGTGGACCTCCGCATGCCAAGATCGAACCTGCCACTGTCTCGCGTGATGACACTTGGCAGGGTAAACCGTTGAAGAATGCCCCCTCGCCTCGAGAAGCGTAAACCATCTCCCCGAGCGCGGGAAAATAGCAAACTCCCAACTCGGGCACCCCATCGACTTCATAGGCCAACAGAGTTGCGTAAAGCGGTACTCCTGATACAAACGACTTCGTTCCATCGATCGGATCGATGATCCATCGAGTCGAGCCTGAGCCCGTCAGTCCCTGCTCCTCTCCCAAAATCGTCTCACCCGGATAGGCAAGCGCAAGCGCATCTCGCAAAATTTGTTCGGCTTCCTTGTCGGCAACCGTGACTGGCGAGGAGTCCCCTTTCAACTCCCATCCAACCCGGTTACGAAAGTGCACTAAAGTCGAATCTCCAGCTTTCCGGGCGGCGTCAAGGGCAAATTTTAGCCGGGGACTCATAAGCAAACAGTTTATTCGATATTCAAATCAAGACGGGCCGAGTCCGAAGACCCGACCCGCTCGATATCGGTCTGAGAGAGTTGACCGAATCCTTAGTTGGTGTTGGTTGGAGGAGGAGTTCCTCCAGGTCCGCCTTGGCCGCCCCGACGTCCGCCAGGTCCTCCAGGTCCTCCAGGTCCGCCTTGACCACCCATCGGTGGACGCATGGTCAGAACAAATTCCCTTCCCGTCATTGCTTTGTATTCCGAACGCTGCTTGTCCGAAAGCACTGCCAAGATCTTCGTCATCACTTCCTTCATCCGTTTTGCCGGATCTGGTGGCTGGTTTCCTTGACTGCCTTGTTGACCCGGCTGTCCTTGTGGAGGTCGCATCGACTCCATGATCTCTCGAATGGCTTCGTGCTGCTGCTCGGTAATCTGAAGTTGCTCTGCGACTTCGGGCATCATGAACGCCTGGGGACCAACGACTTGGATTTCGATCTGCTTGAATCGGGTGTATTGCCGAGGATTCAGGATTTCCTTGATCTTGGCGTCATTTTGTGGGTTAGGTCCACCTTGTCCACCCGGTCCTCCGGGGCCTCCTTGACCTCCACCTCGCTGCCCGCCAGGTCCGGCTTGTCCACCTCCACCCCGTCGCCCTCCCTGGCCTCCAGGTCCACCAGGACCACCTTGACCACCGGGTCCTCCAGGTCCTCCGAAGCCGCTTTGACCGCCTCTTCCACCCTGACCACCGCCCATTTGTGGGAATGCTTGGTCAATAGCCTTCATCTGAGCATCGCTAAGCTTCAGCTCTTTCTGAACGTCTGGATGTCGCAGTAACTGTGGGCCGCGTGGCATTCTAAACTGCTGGCCTGGTCCACCTGGTCCACCAGGTCCGCCTTGCCGACCGCCTTGACCAGGACCACCGGGACCTCCCGGTCCGCCTTGTGGAGGGCCGCCAAAGCCGCCTTGTCCGAACGAGGTTGCGAAAGCTGCCACCAGAGCAGTGATTGCGAAGAGTCGAGTAATTGTTCGTTGAGTTCGTTCCATTTGAGTTTCCTCCAAAGGTTTTCCTTTACATTGGTTACTTTACGAAACAGATGTTTGGGATTTATTTGATTCGTCGAGTTGTGAAAAAATGGGCAGGATGAGTTCAACCGTTGTGCCTGAGCCAACGACGCTCTCGATGCGCAACGTTCCACCCGATCGTTCAACTATCGCTTTCGCGATGGACAGCCCGAGCCCTGCTCCACCGTCCTTTCGGCTCCGGTGCTCATCCGCCCGATAGAACCGCTCGCCCAGCCGCTTGAGGTGCTCTTGTTCGATTCCTTCTCCGGAATCTCGTACCGACACAATCGCGGAATCCCCATTAAGCGAAGTACTGACCCGGATCGGGGCTTCCGGCGGGGAATGGCGTCGAGCGTTATCAACTAAGTTGATTACCGCCCGGGCAAGATCACTTGAAGATCCCCGAACCCTCGCGTTGGATTGGATGCTAACTTCAAGTCCAGGCGTGAGTGGCTTCAAAATCCCCTGCGCTTCTTCCAAGAATTCCCGCACAAAACAGCTATCAGTGCTCAGATCTAATTTCTGATCAAGCCGAGCCAGTGCAAGGAGCTGATCGACAAGACGCGTCATCGACACCCCTGCTCGATCAGCAATCTGCAATGCCTCTCTTAACTCCGCTGGGTCAGATTCCTGATGTAACGCTCCACTCGTTGTCAGCCTCAGCCTTGCCAGAGGGGTGCGAAGCTCATGCGAGGCATCTGCAACAAACTGCTTCTGCGCCTCCAAGCTGGCTTCGAGCTTTTGATTCGCCCTATCTAGATCTCGAAAAGACCCCTGCAAGCGATCGAGCATCGAGTTAAACGTCGCCGAGAGTTGCCCAATCTCGTCACCTGAAGATGCATCGAGACGGACATCCATGTTCTCCCCCGTTATGGTTGCCGCAGCTCCGGCTAACCTGCGGACGGGTAACAACGCGCGCTCGGCCAAAAAGGCGCCGATGAGCGCCGAAAGCAAAACTCCCACAGGTAGTAGGATCAGAACTACTCCCGCCTGAGTCTCCTTCATGCGGTCGAAATCTCTTAAAGAGTGCCCAATCTGGACAAAACTCTCTTCAGGCTCCTCATCCACACCATTGAACGGCCGTCTAAACTGTTGCGTCAGAACTCGCACCAGTTCCCCATCAACTTGGACATCTGAGAAATAGGGACGACCGCCACGGACTCGTTTCACGCCGAGCGGATCGAGCACCCTTGAATTTGGCGTCCGTGGACTACCGTCGGATGCAAGGATAATCGGACGCTCAACATCGTTGAATCCCCCCGTAGGATTCCGCATCGGATTTCCTCCTCCCATAGAACCTGGCGGTCCATTGCGTCCCAGAGGTCCATCAGGACCCTGAGGTCCTGGCCCGCCCCCGCGACCCATCTTCGTGGCTCGGTTCGACAAATCTCGGTCAATCGATTCGAGAAAAACCTTCTGAGTCCGAATCACCAAGAAGCCCATCCCTAGTCCAAGCAGTAAAAACACCGCAAGGGAATTGATCAGAATGAGGCGGGTTCGAAAAGGCATCAATCTCCAATCCGATAACCAAAACCATGCACGGTCTCAATTAAGCTCTTCTCACGCCCAGAGTCAATTTTCTTGCGCAGGGCTGTGACGTGGAAGTTGACTGTATTCGACATGGATTCATCGTCGTTCCAGATCCGGTCAATAATGACCTCTCTGGAAAGCACACGACCACGATTTCGGACAAGAGCCTCCAACAAGGAGTACTCCCTTGGCGTGAGTTTCAATACTTCTCCATTTCGACGAACCGTCTTTCCAGCAGAGTCAATCTCGAGATCATCAAAAGTCATCCGAGACGACTTCGTTGGCTTGTCTCGTCTCAGCAACGCTCGAACGCGAGCAAGTAGCTCGTTAAAGTCAAAAGGCTTGACCAAATAGTCATCTGCACCGATGTCCAGCCCTCGAACGCGATCCTCGACTGCATCCCTCGCAGTTAACATCAAAATCGGCGTCTTCGCCCGGTCTGCTCTGAGCTTCTGGACGACAGACCAACCGTCGCGCTTGGGCATCATAACGTCGCAGATGATGAGCGAATATGACTCTCTTTGAGCCTGCTGAAGTCCCGCCTCCCCGTCACTGGCCAGATCGACAACGTATCCTTCCTTCGCCAGCGTCTTCCGCAGACGCTCACCAATCACCTCGTCGTCCTCAATCACCAAAATGCGCAATTCAAGGCGATTATACGGCGAGCGAAGCCCTGAAAATGTTTGAGAATCATTTGGAGAAGCTCCAAATGAACGCTAAGGTGCAGGGAGTTAAGATTTCCAGGTGGTGGGTCCGGAGGGATTCGAACCCTCGACCAATGGCTTAAAAGGCCACTGCTCTACCGCTGAGCTACAGACCCCCAAGGATTCGGGAGAGGAACTATGATACCCGCCCAACGGGTAGCCTTAGCTAGATGGCAGAGGAACTGACTTATGCATCCGCCGGCGTCAACATTGACGAAGCCCAGCGCGCTCTGCGAGGAGTCGTCGGGAACATTCGGGCGACCCAAGGCGAAAGAGTCGTTGGCGGAATCGGTGGATTTGGAGCCCTCTTTAAGGGCCTTTTCCCCGATATGGAGAACCCGCTTTTGGTCAGTTCGATCGACGGTGTTGGTACAAAAACGAAGGTCGCCGCGATGGCGGGCGACTATTCAAACCTCGGACGAGACATCGTTAACCACTGTGTCAACGACATTCTTTGCCAAGGTGCACATCCACTTTTCTTCCTCGACTACTACGGCTGTAGCCAGCTTTCAAGTGAAACTTTTGAAGCGGTAGTCAACGGGATGGCCGCGAGTTGTGGCGACATTGGCTGCGCTTTGATCGGTGGTGAGACCGCTGAAATGCCCGGTGTCTACCTTGATGAGGAAGTCGACATCGTCGGTACCATTGTCGGCGTCGTAGACGATGCCCTAAAATTCCCAAGATCCGTTTCCGCCGGAGACGCAGTCATCGGTCTTGCCAGCAACGGGCTCCACACGAACGGATTCAGCCTCGCCCGACGTGCCCTTTTCGAGGTTGGCGGACTCAGCGTGAGGGATCTAGTCCCCGACACTGAGCAAACCATCGCCGACGCCCTCCTCGCTCCTCATCGCTGCTACTACAATGCCCTGAAGCCATGGCTTGTCGAAAACAGTCCGCTCCACGCAATGGCGCATCTCACCGGTGGCGGGTTCTTCGACAACATCCCCCGAGTTCTAGGGCCCAATACGCGGGTAATGATTGAGAAGCGGTCCTGGACTCCGCTCCCAATCTTCGATCTGATCCAGCAAATGGGCAACATTGGCGAAACCGAGATGTACCGGACGTTCAACATGGGAATCGGAATGGTTCTGGTAGTCGACCGGTTTTACGTTGACCAAATCCTGACCCACATGCGCGAAAACGGCGAGAACGCCGCCGTAATTGGGGAAGTTCTCGCCGGTTCAACTGACGTTCAGTTAGCTTAAATCAGCTCAAGTGGAAGACGAATCGAGCATTGCCAAGAGCAATCTCGGTTCCGTCGGTCAGTTCTTTCTCGTCAACCTTCTCGAAGTCATCCCCGAGAACAAACGTACCGTTTGAGGATCCCAAGTCCACGACCTTCCAAACTCCATCCTCCTCAATAAACTTTGCGTGCTTGCGACTGACGTAAACGCCTTCGGGAAGCGAAGCTAAGTCAATGTCAATTGGTCCAACTGCCGGATCAAAGCGACCGATGATGCAGGGGCTGTGCACTGGGAAGACTTCGTCAGTTTCGGCACCGTTGCGCTTCACTACCAAGGTGGCGGTAAGGGCAGGTGTGGAGAGCTCCTCAACAGGCTGACCAGTAGTTTCCGTGACGGTGTCAGCGGTTTCTTCGGCGAGGGTGGCTTCTTCGTTCATAAGAGTTGCTACCTATTATCGGGCGAAATCCCCGAAAATCTACTAGGGTTTGAGAGGATTATTCCCAAATGAGCTCATTTGTTTCCCAGAAAAGTAGTGCTACTCCTCGTTCCAACCCAACCGCGATCTCGGTATCGACAGCTCTATTCGATACGCTGGATGCCCCCAACGGTACGAGGCTTTCCCGAGTGAGAGGCCAACGTACGCCCCGTAGAGTAACCCAGTCACACGCCGTCAACGGAATCACCGACACCCGTGCATCGACGTTCGTGGATACTTTGATTTCACCACTCTCGGCCCGAACGAGTCTGCCCATACCCCGCCTGAAAACGAACCAAACGTCGACAAGCGATGACGCAGCCGAAAAGAAGTTCTGCAACTGATGATCCGGCAAATCTCCCTCAGCGCAAGCAACGTGAACCGAGGTGTAACCTTGGTCAAAACACCACTGAAGAACCTTCTCAAAGTCGGTGAAGTTCTGATCAGGCAGGTACACCCGTTTCACACTCGGCGGCACCCGGTCCAGGTCCGCTGAATCGAAGTCTCCAGCGATCACGTGCGGCAACATTCGAATAGATTCGAGGTGGTGAAATCCTGCATCGACCGCAAAGAGATGGGTTGCAGATTCCGCCCACAGGGCCATCCGTTCGGTGTCCAAACTACTCCCTCCTAGCACAACCAAAACTCGAGAACTTTGCACGAATGAACAGTCTACACACCCAGGTTCGACCTGGAAAATTTAACAGTAGAAGTCTGTGCAATCAAAATGCGAAAGCAGTCGAAACGAGACGAAAATACGCTTTAAACTGCCGATTAGGAGAGGAAAAATTCGCTGAATAGCTCAAGACGATTGAGAGTGACGAAAAGTATCGATAATCTTGATTTTCTTTTGTGGCTTTGTTTGTAAACCCTTGTATACTCCGACGCCTAGATCGAAGAACGGCACCCCAGCAAACACTTCATCTCTCCGGCAATGAAACGACAATTCTCTTTCGAAGATTCTGAATCCGCCATCGTGCTGAGCGCAGCCTGGCAAGGAGTCTTGCAGCGGATGTCAGGAGAGGTCAAGGAGCCAATCATGGTGCGTTTCATCCGCCCGCTTGAGCCCGTCTCGATCGAGGGGAACGTGGTCCGGCTCGCTGCTCCCGGACAGTTTATTCAGCAGTGGGTTCGAGACCGCTTCTCCGGTCTTCTCCAGAGCTGCCTCAGTGACGAACTTGGCAAGTCCGTCGAACTCCAAATCGTCGCTTCTCCGCGAGAGAAGAAAGAAATGGTTGAGACCTCGGTAGCGATCTCCCAACCCGCGCTCACAACCCCGATCCAGAAATTCGTTCCTAACGACAAGTATCGGTTCGACACGTTTATCAGAGGTCAATCTAACCGGCTCGCTCTCGCTGGCTCAATGGCTGTTGCTCAGGAGCCAGGAGTCAAATTCAACCCTCTGTTCATCTACGGAAATAGTGGTCTCGGAAAGACCCACCTGCTCCATGCTATCGCCGGTCAGCTTTTGGAAACGGATCCAAAGGTCAACATCGCTTATGTGACCGCGCAGCAGTTTGCCGAAGACTTTATCAACGCTCTTCAGGCCAACCGCGTTGAGCATTTCCGCCGAATGCACCGCCACGTGCATGTCTGGCTTGTTGACGACATCCAATTCATCGCCAACAAGGACAAGACTCAAGAGGAGATCTTCCATACCTTCAACTATCTGTATTCGCTTGGAAAGCAAATCGTTCTGACCTCCGACCGCCCGCCCAAGGACCTCTTCCTCATGGATGAGCGACTTCGTTCCCGCTTCGAAAGCGGTCTCGTTGCCGATGTGCAGCTGCCCGACACAGAGACTCGCTGCGCGATCATCAACAGCAAGGCAGCCGCGATGAGCATCGACTTATCCAAAGACGCAGCAATGTTCCTCGCGGAGACTGTCCCCGGCAATGTGCGAACCCTGGAAGGTGCAATCACCAAGCTTGCCACGTTAGCAAGTCTCGAGCAAGCCGAAATCACCGTTGACTTTGCCCGCGAAATGGTCGAGAAGTACTACCAAGGCGTCTTTAGCAAGCCCGGTTCGGCGCAAATTCTCGAGCTTGTCGCTCGGCAGTACAAGATTTCTGTCGAAGACATGAAAGGACAGTCTCGGAAAGGACCGATCGTCCACGCCCGTCACGTCGCGATTTTCCTGACTCGAAGAATCACTGGCGACTCATGGAAACACATCGGTTCCCAGTTTGGCAATCGAGATCACACCTCGATCATGCACGGTTACCAAAAGATCAACGAGCAAATGCACTACGACAAAGAGTTGCACAGCGAAGTGAAGGACCTCCTGCGGACCTTGCACCCCGGGGCGAGCGCCTAAGCTACTTCCAGCCGAGGTCGCCCTTCAGAGCGACCGCTAGGAGTCGTCCCATCTTTGCCTGCGTGACGGCGTTTGGGTGCCACGAAGATCCAATCCCGTCTGATTCCTGTTGCATCGGGAAGTCAAGACGCTTGATCTTCGGATCGGCCATCTCAGATTGAATGCTATCCAACCACGACTTGAGAGTCGAAAGGTGCCTCGCCCCAACCGGCCACGAGTCTGACATCATGGAGCCGGTGGCAAGATAGATATAGGCCGAAGGGTAGTTCTTCCGGACTTTCTTCAAGAAGGCCGAATAACCGCCCTTCCATCCCTTTTCGTCAGGAATCCCGCGCCCGAAGTCATTTGTTGCAAGGTTGATCACGACCGCCTGTGGCTTGGGTGTGGAGTCTGGCGACCATGCCCCTGTTTTTCTGCTCGGAAAGACATAGTCGTAAATCTCAGGAATCGTGTTGTCTGGCCACATCTTCTTTCCCGACCAAGCGACGATCGTCGGAAGCGCCTTCACTTGCCGCGCCGCAACCCAACCGTAGGTCAAGTAAGCGTTGGCAGTCTCCGGGCTGTAAGGCTCTTCTTTTTTCTTGCCGTCCACTCCGTACCCGGCACTAATCGAATCTCCGATGATCTCAATTCGACGATCATTGCGGTAAAGCGATTCGTCATCGGAAGGGTTCTGATACCGTACTCCGGTTCCCGCAAATCCCCGGAACTCAGTCGATCCCTGAAACGCCTCGCTCCGTCTTACCAACAAAACCTGGTGCATTCTCCCGCTCGGTAAATCAATCGTATATCGTCCATTGCCCTTACCCAGCTTGAGCACCTGGGTCGGAACTCCATCGATTTCAACCTGCCATCGGTCGTTTGCGGTCGATGCAGTGAATTCAGCCGTGAGCTTCGAAGCTGCAATACTCGTCCGAATCGCCGATCCTGGCCACTCGCAGCTCACACCCTTCTCAGACCGTTGAAATCGTCCGATTGTCTCCCACTTGGTCGCCGCTACGGGCGGTCGTTGCAATGCGAGCGTGGCTAACACCAATCCAGTTATCATAATTTGATCTCAAGGTTCATCTGAGCGACCTTATCTTTCAGACTCTCGGCATACACCTCAAGTTTCTCCGTAATCGCTAAATCAGCCGCGCCGATGATTCTCGCCGCCAGAAGTCCCGCATTGGCGGCATTGCCAATCGCCACCGTCGCCACCGGAATCCCGGCTGGCATTTGTACGATCGAGTACAGCGAGTCGACACCACCCAGAGCTTTGGTTTGTACGGGAACCCCAATCACTGGCAAAGTCGTCAAGCTTGCGACCATTCCGGGTAGGTGTGCTGCGCCCCCCGCACCCGCAATGATGACCGCAATGCCACGCTCACGAGCCGTCTTCGCATACTCGTACATTCGCTCCGGCGTTCGGTGAGCGCTCACAACCTCATGCTCGCACTCGATTCCAAGATCCTTCAGGACGGAAACAGCCGCCTGCATCGTCTCCCAGTCACTGCTGCTCCCCATGATTACGCCGACTTTCATTGGTTTTAGTTTAGCTTGCCTTGGTCACCACCTCGGGTCCAATGCACGTGGGGACGGGAGCATTTAACTGGAAAGCGACTCTGCGATCACTTCCGCGTAGCGAGCACTCGCGCCGACATTCCGTTGGACGAGCTCGCTCGCACACAGTCCCATCTCAGCTCGTTTTTCCGCCGACCCCAACAGTTCTCTGATGGCGGTCTCGAGCTCTTCATGGGTCGCACAAACTCTGCTTGCTCCAGCCTCAACGCTTTGCGCCGCGACTTCCCGAAAATTGAACATGTTTGGTCCGTGCAAAACTGGCTTGCCCAGAGCGAGCGGCTGGATCAGGTTCTGTCCGCCAAGTGCATCGAAACCCCCTCCAACAATCACAATGTCCGCAACTGAGTACACCGATCCAAGTTCACCGTAGGTGTCCAGAACAATGTAATCGGCCTTTTCCCGTCGAGATCGAAAACCTACCGTGAACCTTCCCGCCTGCGCCAGGCTGGCAACTTCCTGGGCCGTCTCCAGATGCCTCGGAGCATGAACAACTTGGATCTGACCCGCAAAAGGCTCGAGCGCAGAAACCACGATAAGCACTTCTTGTTCGCTTCGAGTGGAGCCAACAACTACGATCGGACGCTCATCGAAATGTAACTCCTTTCGCCACGCCTCCGCATCGGTATCCATGATGCCGGCCGCCTCATCGAACTTTGTGTTCCCCAAAACCCGAACTCTTGGCGCCCCCAAAGTTCGGAACCGCTCAGCATCCTGTTCGCTCTGTGCCAAAACTTCCTTCACCAACGCCAGAGTCTCGGCAAAGAACCAGCGGAATTTCATCGTGCGCCTAAACGCTCGATCACTGCTCCGAGCGTTAACCATGAACGCGGGAACGTCGAACACATCCGCCGCCCACAGGAAGTTGTACCAAAGCTCAGTCTCCATTACCGCGATCACATCGGGGCGAACCCGCTGGATGCCCCGAAGCTGAAACCGCGCCATGTCGATAGGGAAGTAAATCAGGAAGTCAAAAAGGCCGACAAGTTTCTCACGAGCGGTCTGGTGCCCGCTACTGGTCGTGACGCTCAAGACGATTTCTGCCTTTGGAGCCTGTTTGCGAAGCTCTTCCAAAAAAGGCTTGGCAGCGATGACCTCGCCAACCGAGACTGCATGCACCCAAATCCGCTTATCGCCCTTCTTCTTGATGGGCAGCGATTTCTCATAGTTCCCCTGCCGCTCCGCCCAATTCGGCTGCTCGCCCCGCTTCCGTGTCCGCAACCACATCCAAGGCACCCACAATGGCGCAAGCCCTGTGAGGATGAAGTTGTAGATGAGATACATCATAAGTCAGGCTCTTGACCTACAATCCGGCGATAAGCATCAATGTACTTCTCCCGGGTCTTTTGAACGATTTCAGCCGGTAAAACGGGTCCCGGGGGGTTCTTGTCCCAACCGCTCGTTTCCAAATAATCGCGGACAAACTGCTTGTCAAAACTCGATTGACTCTTGCCCGGGGCGTACATCGCGGCATCCCAATACCGCGAGCTGTCGGGGGTCAGAACCTCGTCGATCAAGATGATGCCATCCGCAGTCTCGCCAAACTCAAACTTCGTATCGGCCAGAATGATTCCTTTACTTGCCGCGTGCTGACTTGCCCGCGAATAAAGCTCAAGTGTCCAATCCCGAATCAACTCGGCGGTTTCCCGTCCGAGTCGGTTGACGACCTCTTCAAAGGAGATGTTCTCGTCATGGCCCTCTTCGGCCTTCGTCGCCGGGGTGAAAATGGGTTCGGGCAACATGCTGGAATCAATCAACCCACTCGGAAGGTCCAGCCCATGAACAGAACCGCCAGCTTGGTTGTACTCCTTCAGCAACGATCCAGTGATGTACCCGCGAGCAACGCACTCCACCGGAATTGTCTTTGCCTTTTTGCAGAGCATCGACCGCCCCATGAGCTCCGGCTGTGGTTTCTCAAGCTTAGACTGGATGAACTCGAAATCGGCCGACAGAACATGGTTCGGGCAAACGTCTGTCAGGTGGGAAAACCAGAACGAACTCATCTGAGTGAGAATGCGCCCCTTATCCGGAATCCCATTCGCCATGACGGCGTCAAAAGCTGAAATCCGGTCCGTCGCAATGATGAGAACCGAATCGCCGAGATCGTAGACATCCCTCACCTTCCCCGTTCGAGGTGCGGGAAGACCAAAGACGGCAGAGTGAAGCAGTTCGGGCATCGGAAACCTCAGTTTACCGATGCCCGATAGGGGTGCCTAACTTAGGATGGTCAGAAGGACATGCCTTCGTAGTCACGGAAAAGCCCAATTACCTTTCCGATGACTTCGGTTTCCCGGGGATCAACTTCAAATGGCTCATAGGCGGGATTACTCGAAACCAACGAGACTTTGCCTGCAGTCTTATGAATCCGCTTGATAGTTGCCTCTTCGCCAACCCGAACCGCCATCACATCCGACTGGTGAAACGTCTTTTGAGGTCGAATGACGACCAAATCGCGTGGCATGATGCCATCTCCCATCATTGAATCGCCTTTGACGCGAAGCAAGAACGCCCCATCAACATTCCGAACCATGTCAGCGGGAACCGGAATCATCGCTTCCTTATCTTCATCTGCCAGGACTGGTGTACCTGCCGCAATCGAACCAACCAACGGTAACATTGCAACCTTCGAGTTCCCCGGTGTGTACTTCGGATGAGTCAGCTTGATTGAACGTGGAGTATTCGAGCGAGAAATGTATCCCTTACGCTCGAGAGCGTCAAGATGTACGGTCACACCTCTCAGCGAGCCGATTTCGAATCGAGTGCCAATTTCGCGAATCGACGGAGGATAACCTTCGCCTTCCACATACTCCAGAACGAAGTCCAGGATGTCTTGTTGCCGCTTTGTGAGTCCTTTCGCCATGCGTGCCTTCTACCTATTAGGTAGACGGATTATACGTCCTGTTTGTCTACTTGTCAAGTAAGTGAGAATTATTTGCTGTCATAATTGAATCCTTCCCCAATTAGGAGTAGGTGTTTTCCCTTGTCAATCAGCACTGTTAGAGAGAAGTTTTTTGAAGGTGGATGCGGAAAGTCAGTTTTGCTTTTCAGCGCCATCGCAATGGTCGTTACGATGGGCTACAGCGCGTGTGGCCGCTCGTCCGGATTTGCAGCAACCGATGCGAAAGGTCAAAAATTGGCCACATTTGCAACAGTTGGCGGGGTTGAACTCCCGGTCGCCTGGGTCGATAAAGCTCAGGAGCAACTAATCCAGCAGCAGCTCGGTGGTAACACACAGCTTCTGGATCAGCTCCCTCCGACCTTCGCCGTAAGCCTGCAAACTCAAGCGGTTGGTCAAGTCATCGAGCAAGGCTACATGCTAGAAGCTGCTCTCCAGTCAGGCATCAAGATCGACGAAGAATCGATCAAGAAAGAAATCACCGAGGCGAAATTCCGCAAGTCGATCCGAGACCAACTTGGAACTCAGCTAAAAGCAGACGCAACCGATGCTGAGCTAGATGCCAAGGTAAAAGAACTCGCCCAAGGACAAACCATCGCCGATTTGTACAAAAAGCAGATGGAGGAGTTCACCAAGAAGCTTGCTGATCCAGCCGAGAAGCCTTTGCTTCAAGCGCAATTTGGACCCGCGGCTGCCATTGAGCAGATCAAGAACAGTCTCAAGCCGGACGAAGCGACTGTGAAGGAGAGCTTCAAGCAGTTTGACGTCAAGCGAATTCTCGTTAAGGGAACGGATCAAGCAAAAGCCAAAAAGATCTACGACGAAATCAAAGCCGGAAAGACCTTTGAAGCCGCTATCGATGAGTATTCCGAAGAAGTTGCTGAAGCAGGAAAGAAGAAGAGCGAACGGACTATGCCAGTTCCCTTGACCGCGATTCAGCGTAGCGATGACCTCAAACCGATTGGCTCACTTCAGCCAAATGGCTACACCGAGCCGGTTAAGACTCCCGATGGAATTTCAATCTTCAAAGTCATCTCCATTAAGGCGAACGTTCCGCCAGACTTTGATAAGGAAAAAGCGCGCTACATGAACCAGTGGGCCTCCTCCGAGTCACAAGGGCAGTTCCAAAAGAAGATCGATGAGCTTAAGAAATCAGTTCAGCCGAAGTTCGAACTCAAGGCATATGAGGCCGCTTATGCCCTTAACAAGGGCATGATGGATCAAACCGACAAGGTTAGCCCCGAAGTGCAAAAAGCATACGATCTCGCCAAGGCCGTTGCCAAGGATGAGCCTGGTGCTGAGTTGGCTGCGACCGTTGCTCTCGCTGCGTTTCAAAAGATCTACGACGCTCCTGGTGCCGACAAGGCAAAGCTCAAGACAGAGCGAATCGCATCAATCGCCAAGTATCTTGACTTTAAAGATAACTGGGATCTCCGAAAGGAAGTCATCTCAGACCTGAAAGATCAGAAGAAAGGTGACGATGCTTACGCTCAACTCCTAGTTGCACTGGACAAGAACACCAAGTACGATGCGAACGGTCAACGAGTCTACAGCGACATTGCTGCAAGCTTCAAGGAGCTTCAAACCTCAGCGCTCGTGAAGTCAGATCAAGAAAAGGAATTCCGAGGACGACAAGAAGAATGGCAAAAAGCAAAGGCCGACTACGACAAGACCGAAGCCGAACTAGCCAAGCAACAGAAGGAAGAAGAGGCAAGACAGAAGGCCGCGCAGCCCAAAGCCCCGTCAACTCCTCCGTCGACGCTGGCTCCCAAGAAGTAAAGCCAAAGCTGACGTTGGTCGCGACACCAATCGGGAATCTGGGAGATATCTCTTCCAGAACCCGGTTGGCGTTAACCGAAGCCGATATCTGGATTGTCGAAGACACACGGATCAGTTCCAAACTGGGTCATGTGCTCGAAGTCAAAAAGCCAATGCGTGTGGCCAATGACCATACCGACGACTACAAGCTCAACCAAATACTGAACGAGATCGAGGAGGGTCGAACCGCTGCGCTTCTGACCGATGGTGGTGCTCCCGGAGTGAGCGACCCCGGTTCACGTCTCGCAGATTTGGCGCACGAAAGAGGCATCGAAGTTGATGCTATCCCCGGCCCATCCGCCCCGATCACCGCGATCATGCTCTCAGGCTTCTACGCTCAGCGATTTGCTTTCTTGGGATTTCTGGGTCGGACAAAGGGCGCAATGCGAAAGGAGCTGGCGCAGTTTGTGGAATCACCTTATACACTCGTGTTGTTCGAGTCACCTCACAGGTTCAGAACGCTACTTGAGGTATCCGCAGAAGTACTAGGTTTTCGCCGATATGCCATCTGCAGAGAGATAACAAAGCTGAATCAGCAAGTATTCCGTGAATGTCTACCGATCATTCCTAATGAGGAAGAAGTTCCTGGGAAGGGTGAGTTCACCATCGTGATCGAGGGTCACCGCCGTTCCCAGCAGGATGCAGTTCATGCTAAACTTGAATTTGAGTGAAAACTCGGGGTGTAAAATGAATATGATGGTCAGGAGATTGTTAGTTGTTGTAGGAATCATGCTCGTCATGGTCGCGGCAGCGCTTGGCCAGAACACGTCAACCGGAAACCCCTACACGCTCAAACCCGAAGACGTCCTCCGGATTCAAGTTTTCAATCAGCAGCAGATCGCAGCCGACGTGCCAGTTGGGGATGATGGGAACATCGCTGCTCCCTTCGTAGGTGTTCTCTTTGTTGAGGGTAAGACAGTCACCGAAGTCGAAAAAATGCTTTTCGACCTGTACAAGAAGAAGCTTCTTCTTCGAGATCCAATTGTCTCGGTGACGATTACGCAGTATCGACGCCTCAAAGCGAGTATAAACGGTCAGGTCAATCGACCAGGCGAGATCGTGTTTCGCCAAGGCGACACCATTATGAACCTGCTTTCGGCAGGAGGCGGTTACATCTCTGAACGTGCTGATGCTCGCCGCGCTACCTTTCGTCGTAAAGGCTCACGAGAGCTGATCCCTATTGATCTGTACGCTTTGACCGTCTTCGGCGATAACTCTCAAAACTACGAACTCCTGGACGGAGATGTCCTTGACATCCCTGAAGAGCAACGAAACCGAATCATGGTTCTTGGTCAAGTTCGTTCACCAGGACTCTACCCTTACCGCGAGACGATGCGACTCATGGACGCAGTATCAGTATCCGGAGGAGAAGTACCTTACCGAGCTCGCACCTCGCAGGCATACGTCATGAGGGAGTTGCCAGGACGACCAGGTGAATACGTCCGCATCAACGCCGACCTCGTTAAGTTCCTTAACAAGGGCGATTCCGCACAAAACGTGAAGCTTTTGCCAGGCGATTTGGTCTATATCCCTGCGACGAATACGCCAGACTTCCAACAAGTCAACCAACTCGTCAACACGGTGTTCATCCTTAACTCTTTAGGCAATATCTTCGGTTTCGGACTCTAAGCCCCGAACGAAGTAACAGAAAAGGTCTGATTCCAAACCGGAATCAGACCTTTTTTGTTTGTTGAAGGTAAGCCAACGACTGCCGGAGGCACTCAAAGGGGTCTTCGCCGTAACAGTCATCCTGCTCTACGATCCCCCATTGGGTTCCTGAGGCGTCTAAAGCCGGCAGAATCTTATGCCACGCCAGATTTCCTCGTCCAACCGGAGCCATGCGTATCTCGCCCTTCACAACCGCCTTGTCTTTCAGGTGAACAACGTTCACCCGATTCTTCATCTTGCTAACCTGATCAGCGCAATCGACCCCAGCATGAACGATCCAGTATGTATCCAGAATGAACTGCAAACGAGGATCCGCCTCGGTCAGCATGATATCGTAAGCCTTCTTTCCGCCCTTGTCCTCAAACTCAACCGCGTGGTTGTGATAACAAAAATTCAAACCCTCCGCACCAAATGCATCAATCACGTGCTGAGCTTCTTTAAGCCACTCTCGCCAAGCCGGAGCCCCACCGTCGAAGCACTTTTTGGGCCCCATTCCGATGCCGATGTGAGTACATCCAATCGTCTTATGCAACTTGATCTCAGCCTCGGTCTTATTCAGCAAGTTGTCCCAGGGCCGGTGAGTCGCACAGCAAACCAAGTTGTACTCATGCAACCAGTCCCGTAACTGTTCTGGAGAAACTTCCTTTTCAAACGCCTCAACGGCAGAAATCTGAACGCCCTCATAACCCATCTCGTGCACTCGCTGAAGTGCCGTCCGAAGTCCAGAAGCCGTCTTAACGTGTTCGCGTAAAGTGTAGAACTGTGCTGCCCATTTCATGCTGTTAACTCCGCGAGTTCGACTCGCTCCCCGCCTCGGCGGGAACTCTCATAAATTGCCAAGATGACCTTCAACGGCTCCAACGCCGCACGCCCGGTCACAAACGGAGCGCGATCCTCAAGAATCGCATCCGTAAAGTCCTGAATCTGCAAACCATGCTGAACATGGAACGGCGCTGTCGGATCCTCATCCAACTGGTGATCCTTCCCCAACACCACCGAAGGTCCGAACGCCTCATGTTCACCCGTCTCCTTGATCACCCAGACCTTTGCCCGGTCTCCCTCGATCACGACTGTCCCTTTGGTCCCATGCACTTCCAACCGCTCCGAAAGCCCAGGGTAGAACGACGTTGACCCCTGAATGAATCCGGCAGCGCCGTTGTGATACTCCACCATCGCCATGGCCGAATCCTCAACTTCAATGTTGTGCATCCCTGTCCGGGTCTGCGCCTGAACTGCCTTAACTCCACCCATGATCCACTGGATCATGTCGATGTAATGAACGCTCTGATTCATCAAGGCACCACCGCCATCCATCGCCCAGGTCCCTCGCCACCCGGCGCTATCGTAGTACCCTTGGCTCCGATACCACTTTGTAATCGAATCACCCTGCAGAAGCGTCCCAAGCTCCCCGCTCTGTGCCGCGTCATGCAGCCGCCGAATGTCTCGAGCAAACCGGTGCTGACTAATGCATCCCAGCTTCACACCGGCGGCCTCGGCAGCCTCAACCATCCGCAGCCCATTTGCTAACGTAATGTCTAGCGGCTTCTCCGTCAAGACGTGCTTGCCCGCCGCCGCCGCCCGAACCGTATAGTCGCTATGCTTGCCACTCGGTAAGCAAACCAAAACCGCATCCACTTCCTTCAGAAGCGCATCAAAATTCGTAAATCCCGGAACCGAGTACTCCTCCGCTCGCGCAGTGAGCTTAGTCGAAACCTCGTCACAAACCCCAATCAGTTCCGCGCCAGTTGCCTTTAGAACCGCGTCACAGTGCGATTTCGAGATGTTCCCGCAACCCAAAACCCCGTACCGTACGACGCTCATAGTTCCTCCAGTATGCCCTTAATTGCCTGGGTAGCGATCCCAAACGATTCCGTCCCCGAAAACCCTCCTCGGTCCCCCGCGAACTGCAAATGTGGCTCGATCGACAACACCCCTTCCCAGCCCTGCGAAACCAGCCAAGCCAGAGTCTCCCGGACCTGACCGACCCCCTCACCAGCCGCAACGACCTTTCCATCCTCCCGAGCATCCTTGATATGGACTGTCTCTAAGTGCGGCAAAAGCCAAGGGAACCAGTCCTTCATCGCATAAAACCCGTGCTGAACCGAGTTAGCAAAGTCAAAAGCCGCCATGAAATTCGGGGATCCAAGGGTCTCAAACATTCGCTTCGCCTGCGTTGGAATTGAACCGTAATACTTCCCATCATTCTCGTGCATCAACACGAGATCGTTGGCTTCGGCGTACTCCACCTGCTGTGCCATCCAAGGTTCAATCACTCCCCAATCATCGCCCTCTGGCGAAAAGATTCGAATCCGATTGATCCCCAGCAACCCAGCAACTTCGCCCGCCCGGCGTAACTTCGCCAGTTCCTCTTCCGCTGAGCCGTCGGTCACGGTCACCTTATTGATCGGCGATGCAACGCAGCTAAAGCCCAACCCCGCCTTTTCTGCCTGCCGCTTGACCTCTAACACCTCGGCGTCAGAAAGCAGCATGACATTCTTCCCAAATGCCGACCGCAAATCAACCAGAGAAATCCCCTCTGCAACCAAGTGCTCAAACTGCACTCCCAAATCCGCGTCGATCTCATCCGCAAAAGCACTCAGCACAAATCCCATGAAGAACATCGGTATATCACAATTGGTACACCTAAATCCTGCTCATTTCGAGGATCAGCGCCAAAGGAAATCATAAGGGCGATATAGGATCATTAACGCCCTGTTAAGGGTAGCTCACTTCCTGTCGGTCTTGACAGGATTCTGCAGAGGTAACCATGGAAATATCCCAATTGTGTTTGACCTCTTTAATCCATACGAATCCTTTGCAACAATGGGACTTATATACGACGAGAATGACTTATCATACGGAGAACCAAAAGTCGTCAGGTGGCTACGAGCGTGGAAACAAGACAAGTCTTTCCAACCAAATCTGTCACTCAAATTGGTAGACGGTGGTTTCTCCGAGTACCAATACAAAGACGCGGCCTAACCCGAAGCGGCGTGCCCCCTTCCAAAAGGGGGATCCAAACTGGGCCAACAAAGCGCAGAGGCGCGGTTCAGACGCACCCAATTGTCCCGAGTCTAGCCCGCAGACCGAGCCCGCATCGACGCCCAATCACGCAGAGCCGAAATGTCCTCGGCCATCATCACGCTGAGCGGCACGCAAGCCTCAACTTCAGCCGACAAATCCGCCTGAGTCAACTCACGTTTCTGGAAGAAAGCCCGTTGCAAAGCCGCAACCACACAGGTCTCAATCTCCGCCCCGTTAAAGCCCTCACTCGCTTCGGCCAGAACCTTTAGTTTGAACTTCTTCGGATCGCGCTTCCGCTTCCCAATGTGGATCCGGAAGATATCCTCCCGCTCTTTCTGCTCCGGAAGGTCAATGAAGAAGATCTCGTCAAACCGACCCTTGCGCAAAAGCTCCGGAGGCAAAGCCGAAACATCGTTTCCGGTTGCAACGATAAACACCGGCGACTTCTTCTCCTGCATCCAAGTCAAGAACGTCGCAAAAACTCGCGAGGAAGCCCCGCTGTCCCCCGAGTTCCGAGTCCCCGCAAACGCCTTCTCAAGCTCATCGACCCACAAAATGCAGGGCGAAATCGCCTCCGCAGTCGCAAGCGCCTTCCGCATCTGCATCTCGCTCTGCCCAACGTACTGGCCAAAAATTGAGCCAACATCGAGGCGTAGCATCGGCAAGTTCCAAAGTGAAGCAATCGCCTTTGCGGTCAACGACTTCCCGCACCCCTGAACACCGAGCATCAAAATACCCTTCGGTGCCGGAATCCCAAATTCCCGAGCCGCATCCGTAAAGTTCCCCGTGCGCTGGTTCAACCAGTCCTTCAGGGTGCTCATTCCGCCAACGTCGGCAAGAGAAGCGTCCGGCTGGAAATACTGGAGAACCCCCGACTTCCGAACAACCTGCTCCTTCTCCTTCTGAATCACCGCTGGATCAAACGTCTTGGACTCCACAATCGACCGCGCCAAAACCGCCTCAACCTCATTAATCGTCAAGCCCTGCGCGCTCTTCGCAATCCGCTCCCGATTCTCCGGAGTCATCTCAATCTTCGATCGAATCTCCTCCGGCAACGAAGCATGGGCCGTGTCAAGCAACCGCCCAATCTCCTCCCCATCCGGCAAAGGGAAGTTCAGCAGCGAGACGTCCTTTTCAATATCCGGGTGCAATTCCATCGGCGACCCGGTAAGAATCAACGAAGTCTTCTTCTCCCGCAATCGCCCCGCAATATCCCGTAGCAACCGCAGAACCCGAGGGTCCCGCATGTAGTGGTGGAAATCCCGAAGCATCACAATCGTGCCGTCCGGCGCCTCGTAGACCTGAGCCAAAGCCTCCAGCTCCGGAGACAATGTACTCTTCGCGCCCGAACCCAGAACCGGCTTCATTCCCTGAGTCAGCGACCACGTATGCAATGTCCGCGAGAGCGTCGTCGCAATCCCCTGAAGTGCTAACTCCACACGTCGTTCCTCGTAGGAAACAACGTAGAGGATCGGATATTTGGACCGAATCAGAGTCTCAATCTCGCGCTTTGAATCCATGTGCCTATGAATCTACCCTTCAAACGCTTGCGACGTTGCAACTGTGTGCCGTAGGCAGAAATGCCCTGAAAAAGTGGGGCATTGGAACCTTTTAAAGGCTTCTAACTGTATTTCTTCACGAACCAATGGAGAAACTGATGTCGGTTTACCGACGATTAAAGAAGGGAACTACTGAACCTTCCGCGATCAAAGACGTTCAATTAAAAGTAGAGGATAAGGAAACCATGCAATCGCAGAACACCAAGAGTGTAATCACAAAAAAGGAGGTTGAGACGGTCATCGAGCAGTCGTTCGATGGTCTCTGGGAACAAGGAGTTCTCGGTGTGCGTGTGAACGTCACCGAAGAGCACGCTAACATCGCCGTGTACCTACTCCGTGATGCCGAAATGGATCAGGTGAGTCAAGCCATCCAAACGGTATCCGATAATCTCGGAGAAGATCTGGAAGTCCGCGACACCATCATTCGTGGCGTCATCCCATTCAACCGAATCACCACCAATATCGCAGCTTAACCGCAAGTTAACAACAATAGAGGCCCTGCTTAACTCTTAAGAGTGAGCAGGGCTTTTCTCTGCCAAAACCGCACGATAACTCTGAACAAAAACGTCAAGTTCTTCCGGAGTTCCCACGCTAACTCGCAAGCAATTCGGTAATCCCAAAACGTGACCGGACCGAGTAATCACGCCCTTACGCAACAAAGCCTGGAAAACCGGCTCCGCAGGCTGACCGATATCCGCAAGGATAAAGTTCGCGTGACTCTCATAAGGCGTCCCGCCCGTCTCCTTAAACAACGCCGTCAGCCGATCAAGCCCCGCCTGGTTCATCGCAACTGTCCTGGCCACATACTCATCGTCCGACAAAGCCCCAATCGCTGCCGCCTGAGCCAAGATGTTTACGTTAAACGGCTCCCGCGCCCGGTCGATCGCATCCGAAATCTCCGGCGAAACAAACGCGTAACCAACCCGCAGCCCGGCCAATCCGTAAGCCTTGCTCATCGTCCGCATCCCCACCACGTTCGGGAACCGCGACAAGTAATCCAGCGAATTCGGCATCCCCGGCGCACCCTGCGCAAACTCGAAGTAAGCCTCATCCAGCACAACCACTGTCGACGAAGGAACCGACTGCAAAAGTCCCTCAATCTCCACCTGAGAAACAATCGTCCCCGTGGGGTTATTCGGATTCGCGATGAAGATCAACTTGGTCCGTTCCGAAGCCCGAGCCGCCATCGCCGGAATATCCAGCCGCATATCCGCCGTCAAAGGAACCTTGGTCAACCGGCAATTCGCCAGCCCCGCCGCCGCGTCGTACCGCACAAACGAAGGATCTCCAACAATGATCTCATCCCCCTCGTCCTCCAAGAAAATCTGCCCGAGCAGGTGAATAATCTCATCGCTCCCGTTCCCCACCACAATCTGGTTCATCGGCAAGCCGTACTTCGCCGCCAAAGCCTCACGCAACGAGAAGCAAGAAGCATCTGGATAAAGGTGCAACGTCTCCGCCGCCGCCTTCACCGCCTCAACTGCCCGAGGCGACGGTCCCAAAGGGTTCTCGTTCGAAGCCAGCTTAACCACCCGATCCAACCCAAGCTCCCGCTTCACCTCATCAATCGGCTTCCCCGGAGAATAAGGGCTCATCTTCAAAATCGCAGGACGAATCGGAGTGTCAGACACCCCTCTATTGTGACAGACATCACCACGGAACGCGGCCTCCCCTGACTGCTTCTGCAAGGGATCACACCCCCAATCACTTCGAAGGAATCACGCGCCAAACATCCGGATCCTCAGACCCCACATACCAAGCGCTCACCTTGTTCAGCCCCAGAGCCTTCAGTGCCGCAACCTTTTGCTCAAAAGCCGCCCGACCCGAAAAATAGACCTTGTCCATCTGCACCAGTTCCCCGCTCGAAGCATCCAACCGAAACGGCAGCCGCGACAGATCAGAGTAGGTCAGAGAGAGAGCCGGCTTCTGCCGCCAGTCATATCCGTACCAAGCGACCCCAATATCAACTTTTGAAGCTGACATCTGAATCATCGCAAACTTTGCCACTCGAGTCACCCAATCCGTCGGAGCAATTGCCCCCGCGTCCGAAGTTGACCAGTGAACGTCGTAGCACATGATCTTCACCCGATCCGCCACCGTCCCGATGGCCTTCCAGTCGTGCGCCTTGGGCCCATCCCAGTTCCCCGGCTCCGACTCCTTCGGATGTACCGTCACCGACAAAATCTTCTTCTGCCCGTGTAGAGCCTTCGCCAAAGCAGTAACAAAACTAGAAAACGCATTCCGATCCGAAACCGCCATGGACTCCAAATCCAAGTCAATCCCGTCCAGCGAATCCTTCTTCACAAACGCCAACAAATCCGAAACCGCCGCCTTCACCTTCTTCGGATCGTTCAACAACAAGCTCATCCGCTTCGCATCAAACCCGTCCGGCAGAACAAAGTTATGCACCATGCCCAGCACCTTGACCTTGTGCTTCCGAGCCGCCGCCTGAACCCGCTTCCAATCGGCCTCTTTCCAAGAGGACTTCAAAGCAATCGTCCCCGCGGCACTGACCTCATACCGCTCCGGCATGATTTCACTCAGCTTCGCAGCCTGCTTCTCAAATGTGGAGATACTCGCCGGATTCCAACCCACAACCCAGGCGGAAACATAGAGCGAAGGGGCCAAGATGGGGGCAAAGATCGACGCGGCTATCATGTCGAAACCTTACCCCCTCGCCAGACCTTACTTCAGGTCGAAGCGATCAAGGTTCATCACCTTGTTCCAAGCCGCAACAAAGTCGCGCTTGAACTTCGCGTCCGAGCCGTCCTGAGCATAAACCTCAGCAATTGCCCGAAGCTCACTGTTCGATCCGAAGATCAAATCCGCTCGAGTTCCGGTCCATCGAACCTGACCCGAAACGCGATCCTTCGCCTCAAACACTTCCTGAGCATCCGAGACTGCCGACCAAGTGACCCCGAAGTCCAGAAGGTTGACGAAGAAGTCGTTCGTCAAAGTCCCAGGATTGGAAGTGAAGACACCGTGCGACGAACCGTCATAGTTCGCACCCAGCACCCTCAAGCCACCGACGAGAACCGTCAGCTCAGGAGCAGTCAACGTCAGAAGCTGAGCCTTATCGACCAACAGATCCTCGGTCGAAGCGGCCACCCGACTGCTTCGATAGTTGCGGAAACCATCCGCCACTGGCTCAAGGGCACCAAAGGAGTCAACATCCGTATGCTCAGCCGTAGCATCCATCCGGCCCGGCGTGAACGGAACCGAAACGCCAGAAGCCTTCTCAACCGCCGCGCATCCTGCCAGGACGATCAAATCTGCCAGGGAAACCGTGCCTGCAAATTCAGCCTTAATCCCCTCGAGGACAGCAAGTACCGAAGAGAGTTCTGCTGGATTGTTCACTGCCCAATCCTTCTGCGGTGCCAACCGAATCCGTGCGCCGTTCGCTCCGCCTCGCTTGTCCGATCCTCGGAACGTCGAAGCCGACGCCCAAGCCGTTCGGACCAACGCCGAGACAGAAAGACCGGAAGCCAAAACCTTCGCCTTCAAAGCTGCAATGTCAGCATCATTGATCAACGCATGATCAACCGCCGGAATCGGATCCTGCCAGATCAGAACTTCCGAAGGAACCTCTGGTCCGAGGTACCGCGTGATCGGTCCCATATCCCGGTGAGTCAGCTTGAACCAAGCTCGGGCAAATGCATCAGCAAACTCATCTGGGTTCTCAAAGAACCGCCGTGAAACCTTCTCGTACGCAGGATCGACCCGAAGCGCGAGGTCGGTGGTGAGCATCGTCGGAGCATGGCTCTTCGAAGGATTGTGAGCATCGGGAACAGTCCCTGCTCCCGCGCCGTCCTTCGGCTTCCACTGGTGAGCGCCAGCGGGGCTCTTGGTCAGCTCCCACTCGAACCCAAACAGGTTCTCGAAGTAGTTGTGGCTCCACTGCGCCGGAGTCGTTGTCCAAGCTCCTTCGAGGCCGCTGGTAATCGTGTCCTCTCCGGCACCCGATCCAAACGTGTTCTTCCAACCCATCGACTGCTGCTCAATCCCTGCTCCCGCTGGCTCGAATCCAACGTAAACGGATGGATCAGCTGCTCCATGAGTCTTACCGAACGTGTGTCCACCCGCGATCAGTGCAACGGTCTCCTCGTCATTCATCGCCATGCGACCAAATGTTTCCCGGATATCTCGAGCCGACTGCATCGGATCCGGATTACCGTTCGGTCCTTCCGGGTTCACATAAATCAGACCCATCTGGACGGCCGCTAAAGGGTTCTCAAGCTCTCGGTCACCCGAGTATCGCTCGTCACCGAGCCACGTTCCTTCCGCACCCCAATAAACATCCTCCTCCGGCTCCCAAACGTCTTCGCGTCCGCCACCGAAGCCAAAGGTCTTGAACCCCATCGACTCCATTGCGCAGTTGCCAGCAAGAACCATCAAATCTGCCCAGGAAAGGCTGTTGCCGTACTTCTTCTTGATCGGCCAAAGCAGGAGTCTCGCCTTATCGAGGTTCGCATTGTCCGGCCAACTGTTGAGTGGAGCAAATCGCTGGGTACCTGAACCAGCGCCGCCGCGTCCGTCTTGGATCCGGTAGGTGCCGGCGCTGTGCCATGCCATTCGGATGAAGAAAGGTCCGTAATGACCGTAGTCCGCTGGCCACCAATCCTGAGAGGTCGTCATCAATGCGAAGATATCTTCCTTGACCGACTTAAGATCCAACGCGGAAAACGCGGTTGCGTAATCGAAATCATCTCCCATCGGATTGGACAATGCGGAGTTTTGGCGAAGGATGTTCAGCTTGAGCTGATTTGGCCACCAATCCCGAATCCCGGTCCCCGCGCCGGCACCTCGAGTAATCGTCCCTCCATGAAAAGGGCACTGTGCCGCGGCCGAATTAACATCTCCAAGCGTGCTGTTCTGATCCATTTTTGCTCAATTCAGTTTTGCTGGCCCTGACTGAGCAGTGCCAGCAATTGACACCTAAAGTCTACGCCCAACGCAGATGCAGAATCACATTAAGAGGGAGTAGGGACAATAATGTGGAAAACCAATCGACAGCATCTTTTTGTTTCGCACTCACGACGCAGTCCGTTAAACTAGGTAGCAGATGTCTCGGTTCCTAATTGCAATTCACCGTCCGCATGGATACGATGCATCGACTTTGTCTGAGACTTCGGCCGCTGTTGATATCGATGACCTGAACGATGCCATGGTGGTGGCCGGAGTGCGGGTATTCGTCGGAGGTCTCCAACCGCCGAGTCGGAGTACGTCGATCAGGCGTCAGCCTGATGGCACATTGTCTGAGTCATCCGGGCACTTTCTCAACTCGGATGAATTCGTCGACGGATTCTGGGTTCTTGAGGTTCCATCGATGGAAGAAGCACTTCATTGGGGTCGGAAAGCCGCCCAGGCATGCCGAGCCTCTGTTGAAGTGCGACCCTTCTACTAAGAAAAGATGGTGGGCGGTACAGGACTTGAACCTGTGACCCCTACAGTGTCATTGTAGTGCTCTACCACTGAGCTAACCGCCCCCGGAGTCACTGTCGGCACGAAACCGACAGGAACTATTATTATCCTGATTCGCGCCGGCACCTGCAACCCACCGGGTCTTGAACAGTCGAAGATTGTCTCCAAAACCTATCACAGTGCTCTAGGATTTCCGATCCAACTCTGATACAATCCGTCACGTTCCTGCCAGGTTTTGGTAGGTCGTGTTCTTGGAGACCCTATGAAAACTCGTACGCTTGTTTGCGGCATAGCCGCGTTTGGATTGTTGGCTGCAAAATCCGAAGCACTCACCTTCAACCTGACCTTCACCGGTTCGACAACCGCTTCGTCGCCTTCAGGTCTTGCTTTCCAGCGTGCGGCAAACACGTTTGCGAGTCTGTTCACTGATAACGCAACCATCAATCTAAACGTCGGTACTGCGGCACTTGGAAGCGGAATTTTGGCTCAGGCAGGGTCGCCGTCGGTAAGCGTCAGCTATACCAACTTTCGCAATGCCATGATTGCTGATGCGAGCACGGCAGACGACGCTCTCGCTATAGCTTCTCTTAATGCAGGATCCACCTTTAGTGCTCGGACCAACTACTTCAGCGATGCAGGAAGTAACGCGGCGGGAGGAGATGTCTCGATGAGCTTTCTCGACGTGAATCGTGCTAATGCGAAGGCGCTCGGCCTTTTGGCCGGGAACGACTCCGCCACTGACGGTTTTATTACATTTTCGACCGCCTTCACCTGGGATTATGATAATACAAACGGCATCTCCGGGACTGACTTCGACTTTGAAGGAATAGCGATGCACGAAATCGGGCATGCGCTAGGATTTGTCTCGGGTGTTGACTTCGTCGATGGAGTCGGGGCAGGTCAATATTCTTCCACTCAATTCGCTTGGGTTTCGCCACTTGATATGTTCCGATACTCGGGTACCGGCACTCGGAACCTTATGGCGAATAACAACGCAAAGTATTTTTCCCTTGACCTTGGAGCTACTGGGGGCAGTCAGTTGTTCTCCAACGGTGTCTCGCGCGGCGACGGTCGCCAAGCGAGTCACTGGAAAGATAACTTGGGTCTTGGCGCCCTCGACCCAACCGCTGGACGAGGTGAATTATTGACCCTCTCAGCCCTTGACAAGAAAGCATTCGATGTCATCGGCTTTACTCCGGTTCCGGAGCCTGCGACGATGGTTGCGCTTGGACTCGGCATCGCCGGGCTTGCCCGACGACGCCGAAAGACGGCTTAACGCTTCGAAGCTAAGTCTTTGAAGAACTTCGTGAGTTGCTCGAGTCCTTCCTCGGGCAGCTCATGACCCCCGTCGGTGACATACCAAACCGATGGAGCTTTGCCTTCCCAAATCGTTGAGTTTGGACCGTACGGCTTTCCGTCTCCGGTGCCGCCGTTGTGACGTTTGACCATGTTGAACGAGAGCTGCTGACCAGCGAATTTGACAATCGGGTCATTCTTTCCAGCCACCGAAAAGATCGCTGTTGGCTTGTTCGCAGGCAGAGCGCGTCCCCCCGCGCAGCAAACCCCAACCCCTTTGAATAGATCAGGATGGGAGTTCCATGCAACCATGGTCATCGCGCCGCCGTTCGAGTGCCCCATTGAGAAGATGTTCTTCTCATCAAGGCGGTGATTCTTGCGGACCCATTCCATCATCGCATCGAAGAACTTCTCATCCCGGTTTCCCTCGGTATTGATCCGCTGTTGCCAGCCGTTTTTTTTGCCCTCAGGGTCAGTCATTCCTTTGGTAGGAAGACCCTGAGGATAGAGGGAGATTGCTTGGGGCCACGTTTTGTTGAACTTAAACCTTGAGACAGAGTTCCTCATATTCCCACCGTGCCCGTGGAACGCGAACACGAGCGGACGGGGCCGTGCGTCTTTGGTCAGTGGAGCGTAGGCGATGAACGTCCGTTCGACGCCGTCAACGTTGAGAGTCACGGTTTGAAGTCCGTCCGCTTGAGCGGCTGCAAGGGCGATGATTGTGCTGAGCATGCAAACTCAAACGGACGTTGATGTCGAAGGTTCAGCTACTCCAGATCGAATAGTTCATCGGACCCAAAGTTGCCGTCCCTATCGACGTCTCCGAGGGTGTTTTTGATGAAGTCAAGAGAGTTGTAGCCGTAACCGAAACTACCTGTTCGATAGCTTGGGGTGCGCGTGTTTGCGTGAGAGTCCACCCAAAGTACAGTTCCTTTTCCTGAGTGCCGAGCGTGGAAGGAAGGGAAGTCAGAAGAAGGAGGCTCCAAATATGTATTTCCTTCGAGCGTGGGGATTGTTGTTGACCAATTGTTGATGCGCGCGCAAGAAGCAAACGCCACCGTTTCGCTCGGCGAACCCACCGCCGTCGCACTCACGCCGACGGCCGTCTCAGCCCAAGTTGGCGGAGAATAGCTTGATGGAGAGAGATAGCTGTAGTTATAGCCGTAACCGGTGAAGCCAACAACCGACCGCAGACGATTCGGGAACGAAGGGTCTTGTTGCACCCCCTTGCCTTTGGTGTAAGGGAAGAGTAGGCCACCTTCCTCGCGTAAATGAGTTCCGTCAAAAGAACCCCACCAATAGTTGATCAGGGTTGGCGAGGCGACAATGCGGACGCGCATGAGCGTGTCGTCGTAATCGCCCGAATAGATCGTCCAAGCAAGCCCAATCTGCTTGAGGTTCGAGATCGACTGGGTCTTCTTGGCAGCCTCCTTTGCCTGGGCGAAGACGGGGAACAGGATGGCGGCAAGGATTGCGATAATCGCAATAACGACGAGTAGTTCTATGAGCGTAAACGCTAGTTTCTTCATATAGCCTCTTTGTTGAGGCCATCGATAATGAGGGTGCCGAACACGCCCCAAGAGGGGGTGTTTGCGCGACCAATGCTCGTTGGCGACAGCTTCGTATTTCCACTCAGAGCGGGCATTCGGGCTCAGACATTTCTGCCTTGACCGTTGCGGCACAGCGCCGGACTTTCACCGGACTTTCCCCGTTCTTTCAGCGATTCCACGACGGAATCGCCTCTGAGATGTGACCAGCATGATACATCAAAACCAAACACTTTTGCTGACTCAGGCGGTAGGGTTAATAACATGAAATCTTTCGGTAGATTTGGTATTGTTGCGCTCTCTTTAGTGGCCTCCTCGGCGGCGTTTGCCGACGAGTTGATAGGCGCCCGCTGGCTCTCCTTGAGCCCGGATGGCTCTCGATTAGCCTTCAGCTACCAGGGCGACATTTGGGTTGCGCCTTCGCTAGGCGGCAAGGCAGTTCGGATCACCGATAACGTCGAAATGGATGACCGTCCAGTCTGGAGCCCCGATGGTTCCAAGCTCGCCTTCCAAAGCGATCGATTCGGTAACTTCGACATCTTCGTTGTTGGGGCAGATGGTGGAAAACCGAAGCGAGTCACTTGGTTCACCGGCAACGACATTCCGTACTCATGGGACGCCGACGGTAAGTCAGTCAGCCTGATTCGTACGTTCGATAACGGCTACCGAACCGTCATGTCTCTTAACACCGAAACTCTCGACTTGAAGAGCCATTTTAGCGACCAGATGCCGATCGAGGCCCCGATGTCCTCACCCGAAGGAGACAAAGTTCTTTATGCCCGGTTTGGTTTTCCTTGGCAGCGAGCGCGCTATCAAGGGTCCGGCGCAGCACAGCTTTGGCTGTTTGATAAGAAGACCGGGAAGCGCAACGAAGTTCGTAATAATGGGTACCAGCACCTATGGCCGAGCATCACGCAGTCTGGAATCTACGCCGTCACCATGACCGAGCCAGTCGTGAGTTCGAGCACGCTCACAAAAAGCGTCGGGAAAGTGACCTTTACGGCGGGCGGAACTCCCAATGTGTACAAAATCGACGCGAAGGGTGGGGCAAAGCGACTGACAAATTTCGTAGGCGATGGAGCGAGGTTCCTTGCCGCGTCACGAGACGGCTTGACTCTCGCATTCGAGCACGATGGCTCTGTCTACACGCTCAAGCCAGGCGGGCAACCTGCAAAGATCAGTCTGACGGCGAACCTGGATGATAAAGTCTCAACCGAAGAATCGGTTGTGCTGACCGAAGGAGCAGATTCCGTGACGCTCAGCCCAGACGGTACCACCGCTGTTTTCTCGGCAGGCAGCGAAATATGGTCCGTCCCAGTCAAGAAGGGAGAAGGTCCGAACAAGGACGACGCCACCCGATGGTCTGAATGGGAAGGTCTTGATACCGGTCCGGTCTACACTCCGGATGGCAAAGGAGTCTTCTTCATCAGCGACCGCGATGGATCTTCGATGCTCTATCGGTTGGATCTCGCCAGCAAAAAGACAACAAAGATCTCAACGGAGTCTGCAAGCGTCGACAACATTCAAGTCACTCCTGATAAGAAGTCAATCGCCTATCAGCAGTTCGGAAACCAGGGCGGAATCTACACGGTATCTGTCGACGGTGGAAAGCCAACCCGCGCCGTCGCCCGTCCTGGACGAGCAAATCTGGAATTCAGCTTCTCTCCCGACGGAAAGTACGTCGCTTTTGTTGAAACCCTTATCGGCAGCGGACTCTACCCCTGGGACTCGGGAAACAACGTCTTCGTGACTGACCTCAGCACCGGAGTCAAGACGAACGTTACTCAGACGAATGTGGAGCACCACTCGCCAGCCTGGACTCCTGATGGCAAGTACCTCTACTACCTCCGCGCAGGTGCCCTGACCGCACTTCCTCTCAAGCAAGATGAGCTTCGGCCCAACGAACTGACGATGAAGTACGAGAAGCCGAAGGATGCCGTCAAGGTTGAAATCGACTTTGAGGATATCGAGACCCGGGCAAGAAGGCTCGGGAATGTCAACGGCGGAATCATCGCTTTCGACAAAGAAGATGGTTCGTTCTACTACCTCGCGCCGGATGCCGTCTACAAAGCCGACTACAGCGGCGAAAACCCTCGACGTGTCACCGACGCATCGAACTGGTTCGAGTTAAGCGAAGATGGCAGAACTCTCACGGTCGCCCAACGGGGTCGAATCCTCAATATCAATACCAAGGCGCCTGGTTTCCCTGCCACCCCGATCTCGTTCCGGGCTGAGTTCACACGGGACCTCACCAAGGTTCGTACCGCGGCCTATCAGCAGTTCTGGCGAGCCTACAATGACGCGTTCTATGACCCCAACTTCCACGGAAGAGACTGGGCGGCGATTGGAGAAAAGTATCGCAAGTTCTTGCCTTCAGTTGGACATCGCCGCGAAATGGCGACTTTGCTTGCTCAGCTAACCGGCGAGCTCGAAGCGTCGCATGCCGAAGTCTCTCCGGGTCCAGGAGGCGCAAAGTCTGCGAACTCCGCTGTTCCCGGATTCGTGGTTGACTACTCTCATGTTGGTCAGGGAATCAAGGTTCTCGAGGTTCCAAAGCGCACTCCGGGTACTTACGCAAAGACCAAGCTGAATCCCGGCGATATCATCACAAAGATCAACGGTAAGGAAGTCACCGTCAGTGAAGCCCTGTTCCGAGACGTTCTCAACGATCAAGTCGGTCGTGAACTGACGATGATGGTGAAGAGCGCCGACGGAAAAGAGCGTGAAGTGAAATCACGCGGTTTGTCGGCTGGTGAATACAGCGGAATCATTCGTCAGAACAAACTCGAGGCCAACCGAAAGTGGGTCGAATCGAATTCAAACGGTGACTTTACTTACGTCCAGATCGCCGGAATGGACGGAGGATCGTTGGACCGGTTCAACCAGCAAATCTGGCAGTATGCCCAAGGTAAGAAAGGGGTCATCATCGATGTTCGAGGAAATGGAGGTGGCAACACTGCTGACCGAATTATCGATATCCTTGAGCGGCGCATAAACATGAACTATGTGCCTCGCGACGAGTCGATCATCACCGGACCCGGAACTCTCCTCAACATGCCAATCGTGGTCATGTGTGATGAGTCGAGCTTCTCGAACGCTGAGATGTTCCCTGAAGCCATGCGAACCCGCAAGCTCGCCAAGATCGTCGGGACAACGACCAGCGGCTACGTGATCTACACCAATAACCTTCCACTTGTGGACGGTACTCAAGGTCGGATGCCGGGAACGGGCGTTTTCCGTGTTGATGGAACTCCAATGGAGAACCTTGGCGTGAAGCCCGATTTCATCGTCGAAATCTCGCCCGAGCAGTACTTGAGTGGCAACGACCCTCAACTCGCCAAGGCGATCGAGGTTCTGAGAAAAGGGTGAATGTGCTGACTCCGCATGACATCCCCAGCGGTTGTCATGCGGGGTTCGGTACGCTAGAAAAAAGATGGCAAACAACTACTTCTTCCAGATCGCTCACACTCCTGACACGTTGATCAGAATGGTGGATGCCATTCGGCCAGATCAGTTCGATGTTTCACTCACCCCAGAGAAGTTTTCTCTGCGTGAAGTGATTGCCCACCTTGCCGACCTCGAAGAGACATGGCTCAACCGGATCACCTCAGCTGTCGAGTACCCAGGAAAGGAAGTCGAGAACTTCGATGAGGATCAACGGGCGATTGATCACAAGTATTCGGCGAAAGACATCCACCACGAATTGGAAGTCTTTGACAACCGGCGCCGCGACACCGTTGCCTACCTGAGTGGTCTCGCCGAAGATGATTGGTCCAGCACGATCACCCACCCAACCCACGGTTCGATGAGTGTTTTGGAAATCGTGATGTACATCGTCGGACACGATATGTATCATGTCCACCAAGTTAGTCAATATCTCAAGTAATCTGCATCGCAAATGCGATCGCGATTCTTACCTCTGCTTCTCCTGCCAACCCTCGGAATGGCAGGAGAAGTTCAGTTTCGGGAGGGCGTTGCCCGTCCAATCAACTCGAACGCTCGTACCGTTCTGAGGATCGATGCAGTTGAGGCTGACCTGATTGCTGGTCGACTCGACACTTCTTCCTGGAAGCCGGTGAAGGCTGCCGAGAACGGCTCGTTTTCCGGGCAACCCTTTGGTTCAGGTTACGCCCTGTTCAAAGTCGAATCCGAATCAGAAAAGTTCATGCTCCTTGAAGCCAAGGGCAACGGCTTGGTCTATGTCAACGGGGTCCCTCGTGCGGGAGATGTGTATTCTTTCGGCTACCTCTCAATCCCTGTCAAACTCAAAAAGGGGACCAACGAGTTTCTCTTCACCCTCGCACGCGGATCCTTTTCGGCGAAACTCGTCGATCCTCCTGCGCCTGTCTCGCTCGACACGCGGGACTCAACGTTGCCTGACATCGTTATCGGAGAAAAGGAGTCCCTCGTCGGGGCTCTGATGGTTCGAAACGCAACGACCGAAGACCTGAGCGACTTAACGTTGGACGCAAACGGGACGAAGCGTTTAGTCGGCTCGATCCTCGCCGAATCAACCCGCAAAGTTGGATTCTCCTTCAAGCCAAATTCAACGGGTGAGTACACGGTCAAACTGTTGCGAAAGGGCAAACTGCTCGATCAGACCAAGATCAAACTTCGTGTTCGCGGTGCAAAAGAGATTCACAAGCGAACGTTTATAAGCCGGATTGATGACAGCGTTCAGTATTACGCGGTTAACCCCGCCCAGGCAGGGCCCGCTGGCAGGGCGATGGCCCTATCTCTCCACGGAGCCAGCGTCGAAGCCCTTGGGCAATGCGAATCATATGGTCCTAAACAGAATTTCACAGTGGTTTGCCCGACCAACCGCCGACCATTCGGCTTCGATTGGGAGGATGTTGGACGCCTCGACGCCCTAGAAGTCCTTGACCTCGCTCAAGCTCGTTACAAGCCCGACATTCAACAAATCTATCTGACTGGCCACTCAATGGGCGGACACGGAACTTGGAACATTGGAAGCCTATTTCCAGACCGCTTCGCGGCAATCGCTCCTTGCGCCGGTTGGATTAGCTTTAATACATACGCGGGCGGTGCCTCGTATCCAGAATCTCCTATAGGAGACATGTTCCGCAGGGCCGGACTGTCAAGCGATACTCTCGCGATGAAGAGCAATCTGCTCTCGAAGCCGATTTTTATCAATCATGGTGATGCGGATGACAACGTCCCGGTCACTGAGGCAAGGCGGATGCGGCAGGAGTTGGCCGACAACAAACAACTTCACTGGTACGAGGAGAAAGGCGGAGGACACTGGTACGACTCTGACCCCGAACCGGGTGCCAGCGTTCAAGACTTTGCGCCGATCTTTAGCCTTTTTGGTCAGTCTCGCATCCCAGCCCTGTCTTCCGTGCGAACCATAAACTTCACGACGCCAAATCCTTACATCTCAGCGCGATGCAACTGGCTGTTGGTGAACTCGCAAGAGACGATCGGTGCCGCATCCAATGTCAAAGCAACGAGCTACCCCGGTTTGAGGAAGTTCGTGGTCGATTCGACAAATGTCGCGAGTCTGACCCTCGACTCCAGTATCCTTCTTGGGTCAGGTTCCGTGGAGATTGTATGGAATGGTAAGGTTTCTAAGCAGGATCCTACCAGTGGTCTGATTCTTTTGGGAACAGACGCTCCAGTTGGCAAAGGCTTCAAGGCAAGTCTGGATAACCGAGTTGTCCTCGTTTACGGCACTCGTGGCACCGATGCTGAGAACGAATGGATGCGAAACCGAGCTCGCTTCGACGCTGAACAGTTCTGGTACCGAGGGAATTCGGGAGTTGCGATCATGTCCGACGTGGAGTTTCTCAAGTCTGGTACCGGTCGAAATGCCCTTTGCTACTCGATTGGAAAGGGTAACGCCCTCTTTGAAGCACAATTCGATGTCCAGGAGCGCTCGGCCGACTCGCTCTTGCTACGAAGAGTTGATCGGCAAGGAACCTCTTTGAGCTTCTTCCACGCCTCAAACCTCCCCTCGGCTAGGCTCAGTGAGCGTATTCCGCTCTTCAGCGCCGGAGTTGCGATTCCAGACATCCTGGTGATCAATCCGACGATGCTGAAAGACGGAATCAAGGGCGTCGAAGCCATTGGATTCACGCGTCAAGATTTGATTTGGAACAAGTGAGAACTTACCGAGCAACACGCCAAGAGGGGATTGAGACGCTCAACGGGCGTCTCGACAAGAGTCCGTGGACCGCGTGCAAGTGGTCCGATGACTTCGTTGACATCGAAGGCGATAAACGACCAACCCCCCGTCATCGAACAAGGATGAAAATGTTCTGGGCTGAAGATGGTCTCTATATCGGAGCCGAGATGGAGGAGCCACACCTCTGGGCAACCCTCACTGAGCACGACTCGGTCATCTTCCATGACAATGATTTCGAAGTCTTCCTCGACCCTGACAATGATGGTCTTGCCTACGCAGAACTCGAAATCAATGCCCTCAATACCACGTGGGATCTCCTCCTGATCCGTCCTTATCGGGAGCAAGGGCGTGGAGTCGATGGCTGGGAGATTCAGGGGCTCAGAACAGCTGTTTACCTCGACGGGACTCTCAACGACCCCTCGGACACGGACAAAGGCTGGAGCCTAGAGATCCACATCCCTTGGCACGCTCTTTGGGAGATTTCCAAAGGCGAAGTGCCTCCCGCTCCCGGCGACCGATGGAAGATCAACTTCTCAAGGGTGCAGTGGCACTTGGATGTAGTCGATGGTCAGTATCAAAAGCGCCCAGGACTGCCAGAGGATAACTGGGTCTGGTCTCCTCAAGGCATGGTCGACATGCATCAGCCTGAGCGATGGGGCTTAGTCGAATTCGCGGACTAGAACATCACTGACTCAAGACCAACGACTAGCCCGCTCATCTCCATGACCTTCTCGCAAGAAAGGCATATTCCCGCTTCAAACGAGGACCGGTCCAATGAGTCATGGCGTATGGTCAGCACTTCGCCTTGGCCCCCGAACAACACTTCCTGGTGTGCAAGCATCCCCCTGAGACGTACCGAGTGCACGGGAACTTCGTTGACCCTTGCGCCTCGCGCACCCTCCGCCTTCAATAGCGGTTCTGGCAGCTCTAGTGCTTGACTGGTCCGCGATTCTTGTATGATCTGGGCGGTTCGCATTGCAGTTCCGCTCGGAGCATCAACCTTCTTCTCGTGGTGAAGCTCGATGATCTCCGCGTCCGGTAACCAAGCCGAGGCGAGTCCAGCAAAGTGCATCATCAACACCGCACCAACGGCAAAATTTGGAACCATAAACACTGCCGATCGTTCACTTTGGCGTTGAACTTCGAGAAGGAAATCATTTGGAATTCCCGTGGCCCCTATCACAACCCGAACCCCAAAACTTAGCCCTAGCAAAGCGTGAGCGCCTGCTGTCCGGCCAGTTGTGAGTTCCAACAGCACATCCGGTTGGGTGCGGTCAAGGCAAGCTGCCAGGTTTGTCTCAACGCCGTCCGCCTCAACCCGCCCAACTCGACCAACAACCTCAAACCGAGGGTCCGCCGCTAAACAACGCGAAGCCACCGTTCCCATTCGCCCCGAAGCACCAACAATTACAACCTTGATCGCCATAAGCCGTTTTCAATCTACCGTAACCGCTGAAGGTGGGTAACGTCTAGCAAACTGGCTCATGGTTAGAAAGCTGATTCTCTTGGTCTGTCTGCTGGCAAGCTCGTTCGCTTGCGCCGAGCTGAATTTTTCGACCTTCCTCCCCGAAAAGAAGTGGGCCCTCTGTATTGGCGTCAGCGGCTACTCGAGCATCTCTAAGCTCAGCTTCTCGGGCAAAGACGCCGTGAGATTCTCAGAATTCTTAGTTTCTTATGGGTTCAACAAAGATGAAATCCATACACTTTCCGATGAGCCTGGATTTACGAAGCCCACGAAGGGCAACATCGACGCTAAACTGACGGAAATCCTCAAGTCACCTGATCTCGAAAAAGGCGATCAGTTCATTGTGTTCTTCAGTGGTCACGGGGTGGGACTGAAAGACGGAGACTACTGGCTTCCTTCCGACACAAATCCTGCCGATTACGCCTCCACGGCAGTGTCCATCAAATCCGTCATCAAACGGCTGGCAGACGCCGGTCTTAAAAGCGTCACCATCCTTTCAGATGCATGTCGGGCCGGGGAAAAGAATGCGTTTGGCAACGAGCTCATTGCTCTTGGCAAGAAGACCAATATCGCCGTATTGTTGGGCTGTGAGCCGGGCGCCAAGTCTTATGAGTTGCGTAACCGCCAACAGGGAGCGTTCACATACTATCTGACTCGCTCGCTGCAAAACCAAGCCTTAGCTGATCCGGTTACAGGTGCCGTCTGGGTTTCGAAGATCGGCAGTCGGCTCAAAGAAGTTGTCGCTGCGGCGACCGCTGGCGAGTATGGATCAAACAAGCAAATTCCGGCGGTTTACGCAGATGCCGCCCAAGATGTTGCCTTTGGTTTGATCACCATCTCCGATCCTGACAAGCAATTGTCTGGGATCCAATCAACCCCACTGGATCGATTTCAGAGGGTCGCTCTGCTTTCAAAGCTCGGTCGAGAGTTCGTCGAGAAGGGCGACTACACTCGGGCCGTCGAGTGCTTCAAGGCCGTGGAGGCATTGGGTGACATCTCTGATTCAACTCTCCTACAGTACTTTCTTGCTCTCAGCCGACTTGGGAGAACTTACGAGCTTGAGCGCGTTGGACGGCGTTTCATCCTTGATCGTCCACTCACCAATCGGCGCGCTGCGATGACAACTCTTCTGCCCCCAAGACTCGTTTCAAGCGAGCTCGCTGCCAAGGCAATTTCCCACCTCATAGGAAAATTTGAGTCGGACTTCGATGAAGCAACCTACATCGTAACGCTGATGGAGCGCTGGAACTTGCCGAAGTCTGAGGCTGCGGCATTCCTAAAGGGGAAACTCAACAACTCATCATGGGAATCCCCTGAGCGTGAGTTTGCCCAAGGGGAACTTGCTCGGCTGGATGGCAAGGGGCAGGAAGCATTCGACCATCACTTGAAGTGTCTGGATTCTAAACTCACCAGATCCGACGTCATTGACGCGATGATCCAGGACTTGTTGGCGGAACCGGACACTGGAAGGCTCGGCACTTGGCTCAGTTTGGCGGTGAAAACTGAAGGCCTCTCGCATCTCGCATCATATTCGATGATCGAGTTCGGCTTCGCGCAGGATAAAGCGAATCTTAAGCAGTACGTTGACGCCGCAATCCGCAGTCGAATTCCAGTCTTGACACTGCTGAAGTTGACTCCGAGACTGATTGCGGAGAAAGCAATCGAACCCGATCAGATGATGCAACTTCTGCAAGACCAGCCTCTGAGCTTTGAATCGAATCTCATCAAATGGATTGGCGAGAATCTCTCAAAGTCCCAGTTTGGCGGGGAGATTCCTGAGTCAGTCTTCAAGTATGCCTCTAGCCGCGTCGACGCCGTTTCGGTGAGCTTCAGCACATGGATCGAACTTGCATCCATCGATCTGTGGAACAAGGACCGTACCCAGGAAGCCACAAAACTACGGCGCGAAATCCTTTTTCAATTCCGCCCGTATCTTCCCGAAATTCTCGCCAACACTGATCTTCTGATCGCATATTCCCGTGAGTTGTGTCGTGCCGGGTTTGGTCTCGAGGCGTGGTACTGGCTGAATGTTCAGTTGAGTTTGAACGCAGAGCAAAAGGCAAGTCGTGACCTCACCGAGATTCGACTCTTTTCGGCTCTACAGTACGGCGATCTCGATCTAGTCGCAAAACTCAAACAGGAGATTGAGACGAAAGGGGGCCTGTCCGATGACCTGGCGGTTCATCTGATGTGGAACTACCTCTTCTCCGATCAACTCGCTCCCGCCAAGTTGATCATGGGCTGCCTCAAGGAAACCGACCCGAAGCTCAAAACTCATCTAGCAATGGCGCAAACTTACGTGCTCTTGAAGGAGAAGGGTAAGGAGGCCGCTGCTTCGTATGCCAAGTCCCGCTCCGATGAGGAGTTCACGATGAGCGGCAATCTGACTCCTCTGAGTGTCGTGATGACGTACCTTGTCGAAGGGGGCGAGCCGGACCTCTTGGTCATTGCAAAGATTCTCGGATTCAGCCCGGACTGGGAAGACATTTCGATCCTCCTGATCAAGAAGTTACAACCGGAAATCGCGAAGGCAAAGGATCCGGGGATTGCCGGTTTTGGGAAAGCACTTCGAACAAAGTTGGCTGGCTTCCCTGGTAGCAGTTATCTCAACGAGGTCGCTCTAGAGCCAGACTCAAAGCTGGAAGATTTCGCTGGCGAGTATGCGTTCAAGCTAGCTCCACAATATGGCGGCCAGGTCGGGATCGACATTCTGAAGTTCAAGGTAGATGCCAACGGCATCGTGACCGGTACGGTCGACAAATGGGACATCCGGGGAACGGTCACCAAGTACGGCACGTTCTCCGCGAAGCTGATCGTCAATGGGAAGGAGGCGACTGCAATCGCCGCCAAACTTCCGCGGCACAAATCTCTCGCAACCGATGGGGAAGTGAGTTGGAAGAAGGCGATCAAGTTTCTTTTTATCGATAACTCGCTTCTCCTTGCTCGTTTTGACGCCACTTTTCAGCCCCAATCGTGATAACATCCTGCAAACCAACTCTTCGGTTGGTGACAAGGTAGTCCATGGGTTCAAATAATTTTTCTCGACGCGATTTTATGAAGGCAACCTCTGCAACCGCAGTCGGTCTTGGTCTTGGTCTCGGCACCTTAGCCGAAGCGGCTCCCGCTAAGAAACGATCAAAATCTGCCAACGAAAAGCTCGTCTTCGGTCTGATTGGTTGTGGCGGAATGGGCGCCAGCAACATGCGAACCTTTATGGGTTACGAAGATGTCGAAGTCGCCGCGCTCTGCGACGTCGATAAGAATCGAATCCCGAACGACTTTAACGATGTTTCCAAGAAGTACGGGAAGAAACCCGAGGTTTACAGCGATTACCGGAAGATGCTTGAGAACAAGGATATCGATGCGATCATCGTCGGATCTCCTGATCACTGGCACGCCCTCAACCTTATCCACGCTTGCGAAGCTGGCAAAGACATTTACTGCGAAAAGCCGATCAGCCACAACATTGTCGAAGCAAAGGCAATGGTCGGAGCAAAGCGACACTTCAAGCGCGTTGTTCAAGTTGGAACCTGGCAAAGAAGCACACGGGAATTCCACAACGCAATCGAATACATCCGAGCTGGTAAGTTGGGCAAGATCGTGCACTGCCGCGCTTGGATTGCTGATGGCACCAAACTAGGAAAGCAACAGCCGATCGCTGTGCCCGATGGGTTCGACTATGACATGTGGGTCGGGCCGGCCGCGATGCGTCCGTACCAGGGGAACATTACTCACTGGAATTGGAGATGGATTATGAACACCGGTGGCGGTTTGACCACCGACTGGGGTGTCCACATGATGGACATCGCCTTGCTTGGCATGAGCAAGGGGCTTGATCTCCCGATGCCAAACCGAGTGATGTCAACGGGTGGGAACTGGGCGATTAAGGATGACGATCGCGATGCGCCCGACGTCACCGAGGCAATTCTGAACTTTGGCGACCCCGAGTTTGCGATGACATGGTCGGTTCTTCGAGACCATCCGAACAAACCAGGGCAGTGCACCGAGTTCGTTTCTGCCGATGGACGTACCCTTCGCGCATGGCGCGGTGGATGGGAAATTGTTGATGCCAACGGCAAGCAACTTCCGAAGGAAGATGCCGAGCCGCAGGAGTCCGGTCACTGGGAGAACTTCTTGGACTGTGTCAAGTCGCGAGAGACTCCGAGGGCTGATCTTGACTCGGTTGCCCAAACAACGATCGTCTGCCACCTGGTGAACGCTTCACTCCAAGCTGGAGAGATGGTCCGATGGGACAAGGCTAAGATGGACATCGTCGGCAAAGCCGGAAAGAACACGATGGCATACAGCCGCAATTACCGCAAGGGCTACAAGCTCCCAATCTACAAATGAGCGCGAACAACAAGGTCACGATAGGGGTCATCGGCACTGGGATCATGGGTCCCAGTGACATGACCAATCTTCTCAACGTTGAAGACGTTGAGATCGCGGCACTATGCGATGTCGATGATGCTCAGCTTGCGCCTGCAATGGCGACCGCTGAGAAGCGGCAGAGCAAGATGCCGGACGCTTACAAGGACTATCGCAAACTCCTTGATCGGAAGGATATCGATGCGGTTGTCATCGCTACGCCTGATCACTGGCATGCCATCCAGTTCATCCACGCTGCGCAGGCCGGTAAGGAAATCTACATTGAAAAGCCCCTCAGTCACCACATTGTGGAGACTCAGGCGATGGTCAAGGCCCACCGTAAGCACAACCGCGTTGTCCAGGTGGGTACCTGGCAGCGAAGCACCGGTGAGTTTGTTCAGGCCATCGATCTGGTCCGTGGTGGAACGCTTGGCAAGGTCGTTCACATTCGATGTTGGACGACTGACGCACGCAATGTTGGCCGCAAGCCAATCACCGAGCCGCCGAAGGGCTTAGACTACGACACCTGGCTGGGTCCTGCACAGCCACAGCCATACCAGTCGAACGTCGTCCACTGGGGATGGCGGATGCGTAAGAACACCGGTGGAGCCCGGACGACCGACTGGGGCGTTCACATGATCGATATCGCCCTTCTGGCAATGTCAAAGGATCAGGACATCGTCATGCCGAGCAAGGTCGTTGCGAGCGGCGGCCAGTGGTCGGCGGTCAACGATGACCGAGACGCTCCGGATAGCATTGATGCGATCATGACGTTCCCCGAGCATGAGTTTGCGATGACCTGGTCGGTTCTTCGCGACCACCCAGGAAAGCCGGAGCACGGCATCGAGTGGGTCTTTGCAGATGGCAAGACGCTACGCGCTTGGCGGGGTGGAATCATGTTGCTCGACCCGAACGGCAAGGATCTCGGACTCAAGAAGGAACCTTACGGCGAAACCGGGCACTGGCAGAACTTTGTAGACTGCATCAAGTCGAAAGAGCTTCCGCGCGCTTCGCTCGAGTCGATGGCACGGACGACTGATGTGTGCCACCTCGCAAACGTTGCCGTCTATAGCGGCGAGCAGATTGTGTGGGATAGCAAGAAGATGGACATCGTTGGGAAGGCTGGAAAGGACACCTGGGCTTACCGGCGGCCGTACCGCAAAGGCTACAAACTCCCGTAAACACGTGTGGGTCGGTGCAGTTGGTGCAAAGTTTTGAACCTAACTGCACCAACATGGCACCGAGTTGGTGCAAGTGCTCTTGGAACTGATTCACTGGCCGACTTTGAATCCTAGTCGCCAGCAAGTATCAAGTTTTTCATCCTCACTCTCTAGGCAGGGATTCAGCAGGTTTGTCAACCGAGCTCAGATTAAAAGAGGACAGCTCGCTCTCGGGTTCTGACATTTACGGCAAGACCGATGAGGGACATACATAGCCATATCGCCGTGCCGCCTTTGCTAAGGAAGGGGCACCAGAGACCAACGACCGGGAAGATTTTCAGCACCATGCCGACGTTCACAAAGAAATGAAACGCTAAGACGGTGAGGATGCCAGCCAAGAGCATTTGGTAGTAGAAATCAGTTGCAGCAAGCATGCCGAGCCAGAGACGGTAGAAGAGCAGAGCAAAGAGTCCGAGCAGAGCGACGCTTCCAAGTAGCCCAAACTCCTCACTAAACACGGTGAAAATGAAGTCGGTTTCTTGCTCAGGTACGTTGAACTTCTGGGTTCCTTTTAGAAACCCGGTTCCAGCAATGCCGCCATTGGCAATCGCGTAGAAGCCCTGTTGAACTTGGTAGTCATCCCCTTTTACCACGCCTCTTTTCTTTTCATCAGCAGTCTTCGTTCCGCCATGGATGAGTGCCAGGACTCGTTCTTCTTGGTAGGGCTTGAGGATCGCTTTACGAACAGGCGTAACAAAAAGCACTAATCCTGCGAGTGCGACGACGACCCCGACAACAAGCGCAAGGAACTTCGGCGGCACGCCCGCCACGAGCGAAAGAGCAATCCACACTGCTATGAGTAGGAGAGAAGCTCCAAGATGAGGCTGAATAAACACAAAGATGATTGGCACTGCCATGTGCAAAAGGCCGATTGCAAACGTGCTGAACTCCTTGATGCGATCCTGCCGGGAGGCATAGAACGCTGCGAGGGTAATCACAAGGAGGATCTTTGCCATCTCGCTAGGCTGAATCTGGATGGGGCCCATTTTGATCCACCTTTCAGCGCCGTTGACCGTCTTTCCCATGAACTTGACCGCGACCAGAGCAAGCATGTTTAGGCCGTAGACAACCGGCATCATCTTCGCCCAAACGCGAGGATGGATGAAGGCGAAGATGCTGAGCGGGACAAGACCCACGCCGATGTTCATCAGCTGGTCCTTGAAGAATTTCGTTGTCTCACCGTAGTGCGAACTGTAAATTGTCCCAAGGCCGATCAGGGTCAACGCAATAGCCGCACCAATTAACCACCAGTCAATCCCCACACCTGACGTGCGACTTTCACTGGTCGGTCGAAGTGTGATGGAAGCCATAAGCTACTCTTTGGGCTGGCGGATCGAGGTGCCGAATTCACGCTTGATAATGCCGTAATCCTTCGTAACCCAGAACCTCATTGTACGGGATCGGGGGGTGTCGAGGAGGATTTCAAGCTCTACCGTGGTAAGAACGGCCCGAACCGATTTGCCTTGATACGGTACTTGGGCGTCTTCGGTGGTTATCTTCGCCCGGGCGGGGATCGGCTTAGAAGGCGAAATAAGGTTTCCAGACCAGTTCCAAGAGTCTCCAGCGTACATTGGGATTCGGATGATATCGATCGGAGGATCGTAAACTTCGTCGCCAGCTTCCCGAACCAGCAGAGCTTTCGCCGCAACTTCGTACTGCTCACGGTCAATGGTCACGTCTCGATCCTTGACTTCGATAACTCGCGTGGTGCCTTCAGACTCGGTTCCGAGTTGGCTAGGCATAATCGTGCCGTCAATGCAGAATGACGTTTCATTACCGGGCGGGCAAACCCTGCCTATGTCGGAAACAGAACCAAGATAAGTGCCCTTTGGGACATTCATCTGAACCTGGTCGCAACCCAAAACCGATACCAGCAGTAAGAGGCTACTTAACCTCTTCCATGACAATCTTGTTGGTGGTTTTGCCTTCAATGGATTCAATCTCCGTCTTTACAGTCCCACGTCCTTTCACTAGCCAAAGCTTTGAGTTCAGCTTGAACGAGCGTCCGCCCTGACTGCCGCTTGCGGTTACGGTTATAAGCAGAGCGTCCTTGTAGGTAGCAACGGGAGTCTTGACCTCCTGAGTTCCCACGACTTTATTTGTCCCCGTCATTTGCATGACGCTGTCTTTCGTGGTCTTGATCTCCCAAGTTTTGCCAGGAGTCAGCCCGGCCGGTAGCTCCCAAGTTGATTGATCCGAAGAAATCGTTGCATTTGAGGCAGCTCGGATGCCTTCCTTCTCAACTTTGAAGCTCGCCGTATCTAACCCAACCAGCTCATCGGAACTTTCCAGGTTGTACTCAGCGACACCATTTTCTACTTTAACTAGCTTGAAGGTCTGGGTCCCAACTTTGTCGGCCTGACCAGATTGCTTGATCGCCAACTTCATGGGCTCGGTTCGTCCGAGTCCGTAGTACTCGAAAGCATCCGTCTTCAGATCTGCGGGCACTTCGAGAGGTTTCTGCGATTCAGCTGGTGCATTCGTATCGCTCGAACTCGTTGGAGAATTCGACGTGGCACTTTTATCTCCGCATCCAACAAGAATAGCGACAGCGAACGGCAAGAAGAACAGTCGATTCATTACTTGATAGTGTAGCTCTTTAGGCGCAATGTCAGCGAGCTTCGACCACCCTGAATCTGAACGACTTGCTTAAACCGGGCAAGACCCACACCGGGAACGAACCAGCTGTTGTTTCCGACCACGCCCTCACCCTTCGCCGACTTAAACGTACCACTCGACTCGATAAAGAGCCCGCTCATACGTCCACTGTCGGTATCGACCGGTTGCGGCTCGTGGGTCGAGAACTTGTAGTCCATCGTTCCATTTTCGCCAAGCGGGGTGATGCCGGTGCCTTTGAAAGACCTGATCTCGTCGAACTTCAGCGGGAAGCTGACAATAGTCTGCTTTGGCGAGTAAGCGACGGGAGTTTTTCCAACCGATATTTGGTGGACGCCGGCCGAGTCGATCTCCCAGACCTGCTCGTCCTTCGGCTTGCCTTCCTCGGTCATGACGATGACGCCACGCGTCACGCCTGTCGACGGGTTGGAAACTGATTTAACTTCGTAACCGATCTCGACCGAACCAGACTCAGCTGGCTTACCTTCAAGCTCTCGCGAAATCTCGAGTGCATAAGTCCACTGGTTGCCGACCCTCAGAGGGTAGAGCTGTTCAGGAGAAATTTTTGTCGGGATTTCCGTCTTGACTTCTTCGACAGGAACAGGCTTGTACTCAGATTTTCCGCAGCCGATGACCGCTAAGCCCACCACTCCAATTGATATCTTCCAGTTGTAATTCAATAGATTCTCCCGCGCTTATCGCGAATTGACTAAGTCTACAGCTTCCTGAATTAGCGTCCTGTCCGCAATCTGTTTAATCACCAGTTCTTTGCTGTTGAGCTGAGTTCCGACGGTTGCCGCCGCAATCGGGATCTTCTTGCTGACGACAATGATCTTGGTGTTTGGGTGTTCAGCCGAAAACTTCCAAAGTCGAGCCGCTCCTTCGTCGGTGAGCTGGATTTTGAGATCGTAAGAAGTCTCTTTCTCGCTCTTGACTTCTTCAAAACTCGCTTTCTCGACCATTTTAAGGTTGGTTATGACGATTGAGTGCTTCAGGATATTGAGAGCTTTTGCGTACCCCTCACCGGCTTCTCCCTTTTCGAAGATGTTTTTGATCAAGCTTGAGGGGTCTTCCTTCGACACGCCCTCATTCTTTTTTACAAAATCTGCGTAGTATCGGTCGAGCGCTTCCGCATCCAAAAACTTAGACTCCAACTCTTTGTACAACGTACTCATTGCCTTCGATTTGACAGGCATAATGTTAAATCCTGTGACCGGCTTCCCGGAGGCGTTTGGAACATCAAATGTGACCGGAACTTGAAGCCGAATTCCGTGATAGAAGGCGATACGATTGAGCTTCGTACTCAGTTTGCCGTCGAGTCCTATTCCTAAGTCATTTTCAAGTTTTGCCTTAAGTACGCTATCTCCACCAATTGCCTTTGCAGCGTCGGCTGGCGACCAGATCGGTGCCTCTTCACTTGGCTCCTCGCTACTCTCCTTCTTCGAAAGTTTGTAAAGTAAGCCGGTGATTCCAGAAGAATCGCCATCCAGGATTCCGAGAAGTTCCTTCATGGGTACTCGGGCTTTGATAGAGCCTGAGTCAGATCCCCCGGAGTCAGAACCGCCGGCCTTGAAGTCATCCGACGCCTCAACGACTTGCACCATGCGGTTGACGGCGAGAATTTTGACTCTGGCCTCTTCGCTGATCGCAACGAGGCAAAAGTTCTCTGAAGAGATGGGTTCGAGCTTAACTCCGCTTAGTCGTACTTGAGTGTAGAGCCTAGATCCACCAAATCCGACCGCAAGGAGTGTGACAAAGCCAATGGCAATTTTGGTCGAGGGGCGGATTCTCATGTCTTTAGGAGTAACAAGCGGAATTAGATTTCTAGTTCCGAAGAGGAAACAGTTTACTCGGATGGGTTGTAGTCAACATAAAACCGCCCAGCAAGGGTCGTGAACAGGGCTACGATTCCACACATGATGCCCGCAGTCAGGAGCGCAGGAACCAACGGAGACGTTTTGACGAATCCGAGGAATAAGATGAATAGTCCAACAGCTGGTGCCATCACAAAGACCATCGCCAGCAACTGCATCAATCCTCGGAATGAGCGTTGCGTGGGATCGTCAAAATCAGGAAACAGGACGACCACGAGGAAGATCGCGCTGACCATTCCGACGCCGATTGCTGGTGAGGCGATGAGCCCGGCGAGGTGGAACTGCCACAGACCCGGTTTGTAAATTAGCCCGATCAGGTACGGAACAACCGCAAGGAGGATGGCAACAAATGACTTTGCGGCGACTTCGTAAAACGCGATCTGCCTGGAGGTCAGTGGTAGCGGCTTGATCACTTCCACTCGGCGCAGGGTTTCCTGGAATCCGTTGAAGGCAGCGATGGAGCCGAAGTTGGCGGTCATGAATCCGACAAATCCCAGGTAGACGAAGGGAAGTACCCGCTCACGTTTTTCGGGGATGCTGAGGAACATCACGGCCATGAAGCCTAAAATCAGCATGAAGACAAAGCTCATGCCGATACCAGTTCGGGCTTGGATCAGCCACTCCTTGTAGATGAGAGCCCAACCGTTGAGCAGTTTCACGTCTTGCAGTTTTTGTGCAATCCGACCTCGCTTGATTTTGCCCGACTTGGCATGTTCGACGAGCATGCCCGTCATGTCGCCTTTTCGCTGCATATCGCGCATCGTCTGACCCTGGAAGCCGCGGGTCGCCGCTTGGTCGTACATCCATCCACTCAGATGAGAAGCGTAGCGTAACGAAACTGCGACGACGGCGATCAGGATTGCCGCCGAGGTGAGCGAGCCAGCCAGAGTACCGGCGAATGAACCCACCGCTAGCAGAGTCGTGAGATAGGGAATGATCATGATCGCCCGGACGTGAGGCATCTGAGTCGTCTCGACAATCGTCTTCCAGGACGGATCAATGTACATCTTGGCCCCAAAGGTCGCAAAAACGATGACGACCGCCAGCGAAATCGTCCAGCCCGAAATGCGAAGGATCTTCTTGGACTGCTTCTCATTTTTGGCCAAGTAGAACGACAGAGCATAGCTGAGGGCGACCCAGACCGCCGCCATGAGGAACCAAGAGAGCACAACTCCTCGAACCGCTTGATCGAAACCCAGTGGATCACCTTTTTTGAGACCCGCTGCTAGGCCCGAAAGCGGCTTGAAGCCGAAGAAAAGCATCAAGAGGGGGAAAAAGAGGGTGAAAATGTATTCACGAAAAAGCCGGAAGTACATCACCAGACGTGATGAGACCGGAGTGGGGAACAGTACGTCAACATCCGCTGGCTTGAACGTGTTCTTCATGGCAAACACCCCTGCGGCCATGAGGATGCTGATGCCCATGAAGACCAGAAACACAATCGGCTGAACGTTCGCGATCTCAAATTGGAACCCCTTGGGAAGTAACGGCTCACCTTTCTTGGTGAACGTCGTTGGCTTCTCCCAAGGTCGCAAAAAGAAGCCGATGTAGTAGCCCAAGCCGACCAAAACTGAGATGAGCCGCTTGGGGGAGCTGACTGCTCGCTTGACTCCGTTAAAAATCTGCCTGGCCCACAGGTACAGGAGCGGCTTCATTAAGCGACCTCGTTCGTGAGCTGAAGGAAGACTTCTTCCAGCGACTGTCCTTGCATCCCATAGTGTTCGCGTAGTTCTTCAGGACTTCCCTCGGCCAGTAGTTTCCCTCGCGCCATGATCAGTACTCGATCACACAACTTCTCGGCAGTGTCGAGCAGGTGGGTGGATATCAATACGGAGGCTCCACCTTCTTTCATCCGAATGATCTCTTGCTTGAGCTCGTGGGCTCCTGCGGGGTCAATTCCAATCAGAGGCTCGTCTAGTAGGAACACATTGGCCTCGTGAACTAGTGCGCATGCGACGGACAGCTTCTGGCGCATTCCTTTACTGAGGGTGGCAACGAGGTCGTTACGCTTGTCAAGCAAATGGTAACGAGCCAGGAGCTCCTCGTGCTTTGCCTCAAAAATGGGCAAGGTATCGAAGCACATCGCGATAAAGCGCAGGTGCTCGTAGACCGTCAGCAGTTCGTAGAGTGAGGGGACTTCGGGGACAAATGCGAGGCCGCGTTTTGCTTTCGCCTGTTCCTCGTTGATTTCGTATCCGTTGATTAGGACTCGTCCGCTGGTCGCGCGAAGAATGCCCGCCATACAGCGCATCCCGGTCGTTTTCCCCGCCCCGTTCGGCCCAATTAGCCCGACAATTTCACCCGGATTAATGCGGAACGAGACCTCGTTGACCGCGCGGTACTCCTTGTACTCCTTTACCAGTCCCTGAACTTCAAGCATTACTACCCCCCTGTTTCTACCTTAACGTACCGTCAATGGGTTGCACAAACCAGGCATCTGTGCCAAGCTAGGAGAGTTTATGAGCATCGAAGCCAAGGTCCAAAGCGTTCGATCTGAGATCGGGAAAGTGATCTCAGGTCAACATGAAGTGATTGACCAAATCATTGCCGCGACCCTGGCAAATGGGCACGTCCTTCTTGAAGGAGTTCCCGGGCTTGGTAAGACCTTGCTTGTTCGCACCCTTGGGCACGTTCTTGGTTTAGAGTTTGGCCGAGTGCAATTCACGCCGGACCTCATGCCTTCCGACGTGACAGGAACGATGATTTACGATGCCTCGACGGGCAAGTTCACGTTCCGCGAGGGCCCGGCTTTTGTTGGACTGTTGCTCGCCGACGAGATCAACCGCACCCCTCCCAAAACTCAAGCCGCTCTGCTCGAGGCCATGGAAGAACGGCGTGTCACCGTAGACGGAACGGCCCATCCGCTCCCCTCGCCTTTCATCGTCATCGCTACTCAAAATCCAATCGAGTTTGAGGGGACTTATCCACTCCCAGAAGCGCAACAGGATCGTTTCCTTCTCAAAGTCCTTCTTCGCTACCCGACGCCAGAAGAAGAACTTGGAGTCTTGAGAATTCACCATTCCGGCTTTACGCCGCAAAATCTTGAGGCAGCGGGTGTTCAGAATGTCATCTCTCAGACGGAGCTCCTTGACTTGCAAAATGAAGTCAAAACGGCCACGATCGAGGACAAGATTTTCAATTACATCTATCAAATCGTCCATGCAACACGGGATAACCGCGATGTCATGGTCGGTGCCTCGCCCCGAGCGGGAATCGCTCTGATGAATATCAGTAAAGCATTTGCTTTCATGCGCGGGCGGAACTTCGTTACTCCGGACGACGTTAAGGAAATCGCTCCTGCTGTCTTGCGACACAGAGTCTCTCTCCGGCCTGAGGCCGAGATTGAAGGGCAAACCGCCGACGACGTCATCAAGCGCCTTCTTGATTCCGTTGCGGTACCAAGATGATTCGTTTGCCGCAGTTTGTCGTCTAACTCCGTGAACCTATGAGCATTGTCGCCGCCATCGCCGGACTCCAAATCGCCCTCCAGACGGGTGGAATCCAACTTGGTATTCCGAACCTCAAGCCTGCGCCCGACAAGGATCAGGTGTTGGTAAAAGTGAACGGCCAAGAGATTAGGGCAAGCGACATCGCTGCGTTGCTTTGGGACGTTAAGGCGGACGAAATTCTTAACGAAGTCACCTACTTCCAACTCGCAAAGGCCGAGGCCGATAAGCTGGGAATCTTTCTCACGGGAAAGGAGATCGACGACGGCGTTCAGCGGGAGCTCGACGCTATGAAGGCGAACTTGGCCCCTGGGCAAACGCTCGAGCAAGCAATGGTGAGCTCCGGCCAGACGCGAGCAAGACTGTATCTTGCGGTCAAGACATCGCTTCTATTGACCAAGATTGCCTTTGCCGAGTTCGATCCGAAACTGTATGTAAAGGTCTCGACGATCATCATCAAGCCTGCTTCAAACTCAGCGGCGGACCTTGCCAGCGCAATCAAGATTGCTCAAGGTGCTTATGACCGACTCCAAAAGGGCGACGCATGGGAAGCAGTAGTCGATGATGTTGTGACCGATGAAGCCGGCAGAGAGTCTCGAGGTCGGCTTGGATGGCGACTCCTGTCGGCGTTCCCAGATGACGTGCGGTCAGAAATCGGATTACTGAAGGCCAACCAATTCAGCAAGCCTGCACAAATCCAAAATGGCATCCAGTTCTTCCGTATCGATAAGTTTGGAAAAGACCTGGCAAAGGAAGACCTTGACCAGATGCGAATCGAAATGACGGAAGCACTCAGGCTACAGGCGGTCACCAAAATTCGTCGAACAATGACAATTGAACGGGTCTGGCCACCGCAACCTAAAAAGCCGGGCGTATAAACTCTTAGTCATGACGATAAGCGAGGCCATCGAAACCCGCCGCTCGATACCGTTCTTCGATCCAGCGGTACCGATCACCAAGGAAGAAATCCTGCGATTGAGCAATCTGGCAAACCTCGCGCCAAGCTCGATGAACCTCCAGCCATGGGAGTACATCGTCTGCTCAACTCCTGAGTCCAAACAGAAACTTCGTGAAGTCAGCTACAACCAAGCAAAAATCACCGACGCGAGTGCGATGCTGATTTTGCTGGGAAACCTCCAGCACCATCTGCACGCTAACGATGTTGCCTCCAGCCAGATTCGTAATGGTTACTTTGGCGAGGAGCGAAGGGAGGGGTTCGTTGGCTCGGCACACGGTGCGTACGAAGGAAATGCACAGAAGCAGCGCGATGAGGCATTTCGAGGCGGATCGCTCTGGGCAATGACTTTCATGCTTGCGGCCCACGAGGCTGGCTGGGATACTGCCCCACTTGGTGGCTTCATTCCCGAACAAGTCAGCGAAGTGTTCAACATTCCCGAGACTCACCTGCCGATCCTTCTTATCGCAATCGGAAAGCGACCTGCAGATGCCAAAATCCTTCCTCGAAACGACCGGATCTCAGCGGAAACGCTCACCCACTGGGAAGCCTGGTAGAGAACGTCTGCATTTCGCGAAGGGGTCGTTCCCAGAAGGTCTTCACTCTCCAGATCAGAGTAGTGTGACCAAGACATCCGCTAATGAGGGTCGCTTCACAAACGTGCAGCGAACGTCTCCGTATCCGGCGATCAGAAGCTTTTGAGCAAGCTCTTGTCCTTCAAAAGTCTCGACCTTCAGCCCTTCCGGAATCTCGGTCACTTTGATTGCAAAGGGCTCAACCATTGAGCGAATCGCGTGGGAGCGAGTCGTCTCGATGATCACTTCGCCAGGTATGGTCCGAGCACGAAGAGCTTCGAGAGAGGACGATGCCCGAAAATTCGAGTCCTTCATCACCACAACCCCATCACACTGCTCGATGACGTCGATCTGATTGGTTGTAATGAGGTGGATTGTGCCCTCTTCTCGTCTGCGCTTTTCGAGTCCCGCCAAGACATCTCGCCGAGTTTTTGGGTCGATCAAGTCGGCGAGCATGTCGATCATCACGATGTGATCCATCTCGCAGAGTGAGGGAAGTAAGCACATCGCGGCAAGCTGCCCCGGACTCGCATCGGAGACCGCGTTGGCTCGGGCTTCCCAGAGCCCGCAAATCGTCAGAGCCTCGCTTGCTCGAGAGGCAGATGAGGCTCCACCTTTCAAACGGGCCAACGAGTCCATACGACCTCGCTTCGGAATCTGTCTTTCGTCGAGCAGTCTGCAAGCTGATCCGGCTGAAAAGGAACCTAAGGCTGGTCGTAATTGACCCGCCAACACCCGAAGGAGTGCGGTCTTTCCGGAACCCGCACTCCCAACAATCGCAACGGCCTGACCCGGCAGTACCTCCAAACTCAGGCTCGTCCCACCCTTAACAAGGGCGAGGTTCTCGATCCTGAGGCCGGAGGGTGCGGTGCTCATGCCAAGGGCAATTCGAGGAGTTCTTTGGTGCTTCCCGTCAGGTTGATGACGCCAGTTTCGGTGACAACGACGTTATCTTCGATGCGGCAACCGCCCCATCCTTCGAGGTAAACGCCTGGTTCCACTGTCCAAACTTGACCGGGTTCAAGGACGGTCTTGCTTCCAACACCGAGTCGGCCGGTGTCATGCACTAAGATTCCGAGACCGTGGCCGAGGCCATGCCCAAAGTACTTCGCCAGACCTAATTCATCAAAGACTTCTCTCACCTTTGCGTCTACGGATTCCGCAACTACCCCGGCCTTCATCATGTCAATTGAGGCTAACTGAGCCTTGAGTACTTGGTTGTAGACTTCGCGCGTTCGATCATCAGCTTTGCCCACAACCACCGTGCGGGTCATGTCGGCGCAGTACCCGTCGAGCTTCGCTCCAAAATCCATCGTCACAAACTCACCGAGCGCCAGTTGCTTATCCGTCGCCTTTCCGTGTGGGCGCGCGCTGTTCGGACCAGAAACAATAATGGGCTCAAACGCCATGTGTCCGCTCTGGCGCCGAATGAAGAACTCCATTTCAAGCTGAATCTCGTGTTCCGAAATACCGGGCTGAATCATCCGAATCAGGTGACTGAAGCAGGCATCGGTGAGTTCGCAAGATCGTCTGATTTTCGCGATTTCTGCTTCGGACTTGATCATGCGCAGGTTCTCAACGATGTCTCCGAGAGGCTTCAACGAGACTTTCTCAAACTTTTCTTCCCAACCTAGGAATTGAGCGTACGTTGTGTTGACCGACTCAAATCCAAGTTCGAGGATGCCAAGATCCGCAAAGATCTCCCCAAGAGCCTGAACTCCTGTTTTTGGGGTTGCAAAGCTTCGGATTTCGAAGTCCGAGACTTGCTCCTGAGCCTGAATGGTGTAGCGGCTATCAGTGAGGAACACGGCATCGAAGGCAGTGACCACGACATAGCCGAACGATCCAGTAAATCCGGTGAGCCAAAAGACATTCGTCGGAGATGAAACGAGAGCGGCCGAGAAGCCGTTATTGGCAAGAGCGGAGCGCAAGCGAGCGAGATTCGACATTAAACAACTTCCTTTTGCAGGTTGAGGAGGGCTTGGATTCCGAGAACGTAGCCAAATCCGCCAAAGCCGACCACCTGACCAACACATACGGGCGCGATCACGCTTTTGTGCCGAAACTCCTCGCGAGCATGAACATTTGAGAGGTGAACTTCAATGACGGGTAGTCGAACACTTGAAAGTGCATCTCGCAACGCGATCGAATAGTGAGTCAGTCCGCCTGGATTGATAATGATCCCGTCGGCCCATTTGCGATGCTCCTGAATCGTGTCGATCAGGATTCCCTCGGAGTTAGATTGAATGATTCTAGCCTCGATACTTAGTCTCGCGCACTCAGCCTTGATATCGTCGTCAATGTCGTCCAAAGGCTTCTTGCCGTAAACGTCCGGCTCCCGGAATCCAGTCAAGTTCAGATTGGGGCCGTGAAGCACGAGGACCTTAAATATCGATTCACTCATCAGTGCCTACGATTCTATCCTCTGGAAGCAATTGCGGAATGCCCTCAACGATTGGATATCTGTCTCCCGTAACCGTGCAGACTAAAAAATCGCCCTCTCGACGAAAGGGCGGTCGGTCAGGGTGGTTTGGATTCCCCAAAATTTCTAAAAGTCGCTCGTCAAACGTTGGCATGCTTCCTCATAGGCTCGGATGTGCTGTCGAGCCGACTCTGACCAGGTGAACTGCTTCTCGCGAGCGAGCCCTCGGTGGCTGAGGTCTGCTAGTTTACTAGGCTCATTCAGAAGTTCCGAAATTGCCGCCGTCCAATCTACGGCTGAATATGAGTTCATCACGCTCGCCGCATTTCCGGCGACTTCTGGCATTGCTCCCCCGATTCCGCACATGACGGGGCAACCGCAGGCAAATGCCTCGACAATTGGTATGCCGAAGCCTTCATGGAGGCTTGGAGCAAGGTAGAGCGACGCGCAGGAGTAGAGTGCGGAAAGCTGCTGTTCCGAAACATATCCGACGGATTGGACACGACTTGATGCCAGTTTCTGTGTTGCTTTTCCAGTGACGATCAGTTTATGGGCAAGGGAAGTAGGCAAGCCGTTCACTGCGGCCACAGCAAGTTCCTGGTTTTTCCGCGCCCAGTTCGTGCCGACGGTTAGCAGAAACGGCTCCCGAACTCCTAGCTCCTTCAGAATGGATTCCCGTTGCGGTGGCTCAATTGGAGCTATCCAAGGTGGTCGAGCGTTGTAGGCAACAACGACTTTGCCCTTTGCAGCGGGGATAAACCGCTCAATTTCGGCTTTCGACGAGTTGCTGACGGTCACAATCCTCTTTGCCGCCTTCGCGGCCAAAGGGATCGAACGCCGCAAGGATCGCAAATCACCAGCCGAAAACCACTCTGGGCCAATATAGAACGACGTATCGTGAATCGTGGTCACTCCATTTTTTGCCAGCGGGCTCAACGAGTATTGAACATGCAAAACGTCCGCCTTCGCCTTTCTCGCCGCCATCGGCAACTTCACAAGGCTCCACAAACGGTTTGCTCCGGGTAGCACTTCCCAAGTACAACGTGGTCCAAATGGAACTTCTCGAGGGCGAGATTTGTTGGAAAAGAAGATCAACTCGTGTTCGGGGTGTTCGCGGATCAAAGTGTCGACGAGGCAAGTCCAATAGGTGCTATCTCCGGTGTTCGTTCCACTAATCAGCCGGGCATCAATCGCAATTCTCATGACAGGACTCTCCTTGGCAAGAAACTTGCGAGCATCAACATCTTCTACAATAGTCTAACGGATCGCAATCATTCACGAAAGCCATGAAACAACGTAAATCCCCTGTCGCCCTGATCGTCGTCGCCGTCTTTGCCGGAGTCGGACTCATGATCGCTGCCAAGCCCTTCCGCGAAGAGAACCTTTCTATGGAAGAAAAGATGAAGCTTGCCCAGGAGCGCGCTCAGGCAGAGCAAGCTTCGAAGATGGCAAATGCCCCTGCTCCAAAGCCAGATATGAAGAAAGAGGGAAGCGAGCTCAAGGATGCAATCGCTAAGTCCGTCGCACGCCAGACTGGTCCGAAGGGTCCGGGTGCTGATGACGAGGAGGGGGGATTGCCTTCTTCTCCGGTTGTGATCAAAGCCGAAGACAAGGTGTACATTCCGACGCCGAACGCCTCTGCTACGACGAGCCAGTGGTACGACAAGAGCAACTGACAGCGACGACGGTCTCGGCGTCAACTACCCGAAACCCTGTCTGGTAGGTTCTCTCTAAGACGCCGGATGAGTGGATCATCTCAAGCGACTCGAACACTTCGAGTCGCTTTTCGTTGATGAAACCCCATCGTGCCGGGAGCCGCAACGCCTGGTTGACATCATGCACCGTCAAGATGATGGTTTTCCCAGCCTCGGTGAGTTGGGCAACAAGCTCAAGAATACTCAGCACATGGGCAACGTCGAGCTGACTGGCGGGCTCGTCGAGCACCAGAACATCCGCATCCTGAGCGATCGCTCGTGCGATTCGAATCCGTTGCTTCTCGCCCCCGCTAAGCTCGTGAAGAGGGCGTTCGGCAAGGTGCGTCGCGTCGCACAATTCAAGTGCATTCGCGGTCGCCTTGAGATCTTCCTTTGATTCAAATACTGAGTCCGAAAGGGCGGCTCTGCCTAGAGAAGCAAACTCCCTCGCAGTCCAACCAAACTCAACAAACTCTTCTTGCGGAACCCATGCGATTTTGCGACATCTCGTGGCAAGCGGCATCTGGGCAACATCGTTGCCGTCAATCGTCACAAATCCTTCGAAGGGGCGGACCATTCCACAAATCGTTTGGAGAAGAGTTGATTTGCCAGATCCGTTGGGTCCGAGAAGCACAAAAATCTGGCCCGGGGCAAGATCCAGCGAAACACTGTTGACCAAGATCTCCTTGCGCCCTACGGTAAGACTTGAAAGAGAAAGCTCAGCCAAGATTATCCTCCAGGAGACCATCGCTGAATGCTTTGAACAGCAACGAGTACTGTCCATTCTTAACCATCAGCTCCGTATGCGACCCCTGTTCGATTACTTCGCCGCGCTTCAGAAATAGGATGGAGTCGGCTCTCGCGGCCGTGGTGAGGCGGTGGGCGATGAACATTGTGGTCCGGGTCTCCATGACCTCCTGCAAGGCCGCTGTGACCGCTTTCTCGCTCTCGGCGTCGAGGGCACTGGTGGCTTCATCCAGAAGTAGAATCGAAGGATCGCGCACTAATGCCCGGGCAATCGCGATGCGTTGCATCTGTCCGCCGCTGAGGCGCACTCCGCGTTCGCCCAAAACTGGGACATTTCGATCCCGGAACTCTTTTGAGAAGTCCTCCGCATGAGCCATTTGGAGGGCCTTGGTCAGTTGCTCGTCGGTGGCGTCAGGAGTTCCAAGCCGCAAGTTCTCATCAATTCCTCCCGCAAACAGGAAGGTGTGCTGGGGAACGACTCCGATCTGGCTCCGGAGCCAGTTCACATCCAAGTTTTTGATATCAGTTCCGTCAAGGAAAATCGCACCGCTGGTTGGCTCATAGAACCGTTGGAGCAAATCGGCAATCGTCGATTTGCCGGCTCCGCTGGGACCGACGAGGGCCATTGATGTCCCAGGCTGGATCGCGAACGAGACGTTTCGTAGTGCCCAGGTTCCATCGGGATACACGAAAGACACATCTCGAAACTCGATCAGTCCGTTGATGCTTTCAAGGGTCTGCCACCCAGTATGTTCCGGCGGCAATGGCACGTCCAAAATCTCCGAATAAATTCTGTCCGCCGCTCCCTGAACGGAAGAATATGTTGACGAGAGATTAGAAATTCCTCGAAAGCCCTGGTTGATCGCGTCGAGCGCAAATGCGAGGGCAGCCATATCGCTGACCGTCATATCGCCGCTGAGCGCTAGCCACCCCCCGATCAGGATGGCGCCGCATAAACCAACCGCTCCCAACAGCTCGACCAACGGCCGAAGTCTGGCGACCAGCAGAGCTGCCCGCAACTGACTCTTCAAACTTGTATGCAAGAGCCGACCGTAGTCCCGATTAACCTGCTCCTCCGCACCGAAAGCCTTAACAACCCTTACGCCCTGCAACACTTCTTGAGTCACCGCGCCAACTTCCGAGAGATCAATCTGAACCTGCTTTTGGGCGATCCGCATCTTTTTCGCGTTTCTTTGGACGATGATTCCCATAATCGGAATCATCAGGAATGTGATCATAGCCATCTGCCACTGGATGATGATGATGAGGATGAGAGCAACGATCGCCTTAAGCGGAGCCTCAATCGAATCGCGTAGGATCTGTACTGCCGATTGGAAGACGTTGACATCGTTCGTCAGAACGCTTTGAATCGACCCCGCTCGTTTTTCGTTGAAGTAGGTAACTGGGAGCTTCAGAAGTTTATTAAGGAGTCTTTCTCGGAGACCATTTGTGAGTCTCGCGACCGCTTCAGCCAGGTAGTAGGTTTGACCGCGAGTGAAGAAATAGCGCAGCACAAAGACTCCGATGATCATCAGCGTGCTGATTTTCATCGCGTCGAAATCCTCTAACGCGCGAGTTTGCCCGATCTTCTCAAGGTCCTTGAGTAGGCGCCGGATGAGGCCCATCGAGGAGCCGTACAGGGCAGCACTGAGACCGGTGCAGATGAGCCCTAGCAGTATTAAGCGTCGCTGACCCACGAGCTCGCGCTTGATGCGCGGGTCCAGTTGAAAGCGACGCTTGGCCATTTAGAAATCCGCGTTACCGGGGGTGCGGAAGTAGGGGATCACGTCCCGGATGTTTTTCATTCCCGTCACGTACATCATCAACCGCTCGAAGCCGAGCCCGAAGCCCGCATGGGGAACCGAGCCGAATCGGCGCAGATCGAGGTACCACCAGTAGGCATTGATGGGCAATCCTGCTTCCAAGATACGCCGCTCAAGGACGTCCAGTCGCTCCTCGCGCTGAGAGCCGCCGATGATTTCGCCGATACGAGGGGCCAACACGTCCATCGCCCGCACGGTCTTTCCGTCATCGTTCAGGCGCATATAGAACGCCTTGATCTCTTTTGGATAGTCGGTTAGAATCACCGGACGCCCCACCTTGACCTCGGTGAGCCATCGCTCGTGCTCACTCTGCAGATCAGTACCCCACGAGACTGGATACTCAAAGTTCTCGTCGCTCGCTTCGAGGTGCTTGACCGCTTCGGTATAGGTCATCCGCTCGAATCCGCTTTCGACAACGTGGGTGAGTGTCTTCAACAGTTCTGGCTCAACCCGTTGATTGAAAAACTCCAGATCGGGGCCACAATGATCAAGTGCGTGTTGGATCGTCTCCCGTAGGAATTCCTCGGCAAGGTTCATGTTGCCCTCCAGAGAGCAAAAAGCCATCTCTGGTTCAATCATCCAAAACTCCGCCAAGTGTCGGCTGGTCGAAGAATTCTCGGCTCGGAAAGTCGGTCCAAATGTGTAAACGTTTGTCATTCCCAATGCGAGTGTTTCCGCATCAAGTTGACCACTGACCGTCAGATAAGAGGGCTTCCCGAAAAAGTCATCTGCAGGGTCCTTTCTCGCCAGCTTATAGCCGTCTGCACCGTGCTCAAGGGCCGTCGTGACCTGGAACATGGCACCAGCTCCCTCACAGTCACTCGCGGTGATGATCGGGGTGTGGATGTTATGGAATCCGCGCTTATCGAAGAACTGGTGTACTGCCTGCGACAGCTGGTTCCGAACTCGGAATACTGCGCCAAAGGTGTTCCCCCGCACTCGAAGGTGAGCCTTCTCGCGCAAAAATTCCATCGTTGCCCCCTTCTTCTGGAGGGGATAGGTCAACGGATCGGCTTCGCCGAAAATCTCGAGAGAAGACGCTTTTAGCTCAACTGCCTGCCCTGCGGCCGGTGATTCGACAATCACGCCGTTAAACGCGACGCAAGAGCCAGTGGTGACCTTCTTCAGTAACTCAGGATCAACCACGCCCTCATCAACTATGACCTGCAGGTCCTTGAACGTCGAGCCATCATTGAGCTGAACAAACGACAGCCCCTTGCTGTCGCGGCGAGTCTTGACCCACCCAAACGCCGTCGCTTCCGTTCCCGGTGCGAGTTCAAAAAGCTGCTTGATGTAACTGCGTCGATAATCCATGTGAAACTGCTAGGTTCAGGATACCGGAAGCGACTTTAGAACCTGAGGTCTGAAAAGGCCAGGTTGTAGGTCGCTTCATTCAAGGTTGACCAGCCCTGATCTAAGCCGGCGGTCCACTTAACCGCAGGTGTAGCCCCTTTCGAACCCCAAACAAACCCTGAGAACCCTCCAAAAGATGGCACCAAGGCGAAGTAGAACCCCTTCGAAGGGAACACCGAGCCGAACAGCTCAAGTACTTCCTCCGAGGAGTACGGGCAGTAAACGTGGTTGTCCGCTTGTGTCACAACAAATCCATCTGGCGAGAGAAGCCGGAGCAAGTCGGAGTAAAACGCGGATGTCCAAAGCATCTCACTGATCTCGCCTTCCTCTTCCTCGTAGGTATCGGTCGAGTCAACAACGATCAAATCGTATGAGTCTGAAGCCGACTTTACCCATGCAAAAGCATCCGTAATGTGCAGACGAACCCGGGGATCGTCAAACGCGCCATTGGAAAGGGAGGGCATGTGCTCTCGGCAAGCGTCAACGACGCCTTTGTCGATCTCAACCATGTCGATCTGGGCGACCGACGAATGCCGGCAAAGCTCCCGAATCACTCCGCCATCCCCTCCACCGATTACCAAAGCTTTGGAGAAGGAGGGCAAATTCAGAGCCGGAATCTGCACCAATGCCTCGTGGTACGCCTTCTCATCAAAGTCGGTCAGCTGGATGTGTCCATCAAGCAACAATGCTTTTCCGTAAACGTCGGTATCAAGAATCGTCACGCGCTGGAATTCAGTCTGTGCGTCAAAAACGGTCGACCGCACCGAGCAGGTCATAGTCAACTTGTCTGAACGGATAGGGAAGGTGAAATGCGATTCCGACACGGTTCAAGTGTACTTAAGCTGCGATGTCAAGATAAACGACGTTCGTATCCACCCGAGCGGCAAAGAACCTGTGGACAGCCCAGGAAACAAGCGGCACTGTGAGTGGAACCCATTGCGCGACAATGACGCTACTAAAGGAAACCAGAATCGAGATCAAGAAGACCAATGGAATCGTAGCGAGCCGCCAGATGTAAAAGGTCTGAACAACGCTATCGACAGACCCGTCCAAGAGTGAATCGCGCGATGCTCGAAGCCAAAGTGCCAACAGCCCCAATCCGGCCACAGTGACGTTCCCAGCGTACAGCCACCAGCCCACTCGTAGCTCGTGGTTTCCAGCGTGTATAGAAGTCGTCAGGGGTAGTATCGACAAAAAGAACAGGAATTGAAGGTTGAGCCAGTACAGCTCACGGTTGAACTTCGACAGGTGCCGAAAAACCCTTTGGTGCGTCATCCAAAATCCTCCGATGATAAAGAAACTGAGAATGTAACCCAAAAGTGGGGCGGCCTGCTCTCTGATCGCATTCATGATCTCGCGATCCGAGCCAGCATCACTCAGCTTTCCAATATCGAGCCGGAAGATGAGGAACGTCAAGACGATGGCAAACACGCCATCGCTCAGCGCGCGAACTCGCGCCGAATTCGATCCCTCATCCCGTAACTCTTTACTCAGCGACATGCGACTGAGATTTTCATCGGAGCAACCAAGAGATAACCGGATACCAGGATTGGGCAGGACCAGGTTCAAAGATGTCAAACTAGTAGTCGTGCGAGGAACAAACGGATACGGCACCTTGGCAATCGTTGCCGTCCTTGGAATTGCACTCGTTATCCTTGACCGTCGTACGAACTCTACGCCAACCAAGAAGAAACTGGAGATTCCTTCGAGTTCAATCGCCCGAGCCTCCGGATTCAATGCAAAGGGCGAAGCGAAAATGGTCGGCGGTCGGCTGAAGTCAATCCTCAGCGCCGGTGGGCAGATGCACTCTCATGAGGTGATCCGGTTCGAGGCTCAAACGCTTTTACGAACTGCAGATGGCAAACTGACACCCCTATCCCAGTCAAGGTCGACATTCAGTGAAAAGCTGGTTGAAGAATTCCCAAGCGCAAATATTCCCCAAGGCTCAAAGCTTGTCATTCGGGGTCGCTTGTTCGTCTATCGTCGCGAGGAAGTCAAAGTCGAGCGGGAGATGACACCGGACGGTTCTCCAAAGCTATATCTCAACACAGGAAACATCACTTTTAAGCGCACTCAAACTCCAAATGGACCAAGAGTCATGGTGACTTGCACCAACCTTAGATCGGTCCACGAGCACGGAATGGAACTCATGTCCAAGGACAAAAAAATGGTCTCCGCGCGAATCATGTTCACACCCGGAGACCAGATTTTGGATCGGGAAAGCATCCCGTTCGCTTCGAAGTACTCAGGGCTTGAGCCGATTACAATTCATCAGCTCATCCCTAAGCGAACCGAGCCCATTGAGCTCACGGTTCCAATCGGCGGACGTTAGCGTCCGTTTCCGCCGCGCCAGCGTCCGTTTCCACCGTTGCCGCCACCGCTATTTCGGTTGCGACTATTGCGATTTCCGCCCTGACCCGGTCGCCCGCCTGGGGCTCGTGGAGCAGGAAGCGAGCATTCGGAATCTTCGGAGATTGCAAGTTGCATTCCCATCAGCTTCTCGATGTCTCGCACGTCTCGGTGCTGATCCGGCGATGCAAGCATCACGGCTCGGCCCTTGGCACCAGCTCGACCCGTTCGACCGATTCGGTGAACGTAATCCTCTGGATTCTCTGGCACATCGTAGTTAACGACAAGGGAGATTCCCTTAACGTCAATTCCGCGCGCTGCGATATCGGTAGCGATCATGACTCGGTACTCGCCCGTCTTGAAGCCTTTGAGGGCACTCATGCGCTGAGCAAGAGTTCGGTCGGAGTGCAGCTCAGCAGCCGTGTGGCCATTGTTCCGCATCGCTTTCGCAAGCTTAGTCGCACCGTGGCGAGTTCGAGAGAACACCAAGATGGTGCCTTTCTCTTCGTCCACGATTCGGCGAAGCATTTCCGGCTTCGAATCCCTCTGAAGAACCAATAGCTCCTGGGTCACCAGGTCAATCGCGGTACCTTGTTTGGTCACCTCGATTCGCTCTGGATTTCGCATGAACTCGGACGCCAATCGCTCAATCTCTTGAGGGAAGGTTGCCGAGAACAACAGGGTCTGTCTGTCCTGCGGTGTCTTGCTGAGAATCTCTCGAATCGGACCGATGAAGCCCATGTCGAGCATTCGGTCTGCTTCGTCTAGAACCGCAATTCGGACATCGCGGAGGTTGATCGTTCGCTGAGCGAGGTGATCGGCAAGCCGACCTGGCGTAGCAATAATCACCTTCGGATTCGACCGAAGTTGGCTGACCTGACGTCCCATCGGCGCTCCGCCGATAAGAAGTGCGGTTCGCATTCCGAGTTTTTGGAACGTCTCTTGAATCTGAGCGGCAAGCTCACGAGTAGGTGCAAGCACCAACCCTTGGTCATATTGACCAAGCTTCACAAGCATTGGCAGGCCAAACGCAAGCGTTTTGCCCGTTCCCGTCTGAGCAAGGCCAACCACATCAACACCCGTCAAAGCAACCGGAATCGCTGACGCTTGGATCTCTGTAGGCTCAGAAATGCCCATCGGGGTAAGCCGACTGGCAAGCCAGTTAGGGAGTCCAAGTGCAGTGAAGGCCATCGGGGCGATGGCAGTCTCCACAACCGCAGTGGACTCGTGTCGCGGTCGTGGATTTCGATCCGAATTACGCGCCGTAATCGTAGTTGATGGGGCGTATTTTCGGAATCGTTTGGGTGAAGCATCGCCACGCGATGCGCCCCGGTTTTGGGTATTTGGCATAGAAAAAGTCGCACGCAAAGGAATGTGCTAAGTTCGGCGACACTACTATGATACCACACCCGCCTACCAGGTTCCCTGAACCGCAGCGTTTTGGCCCATATTGGCGAGCACTTCCCGTAAAGTTGACTGCACATCTTCCGCGCTTACGGATGCCAAAAGAGGCACCGTAAGCACGTGAGTTACCTGCTGATCGCTCGGCGCAGCAATCTCCTGATAGCCCTTGTCGACGCTAAATGTCACTCCCTCGGGAGTGCGGGCAAAAACGACATCAACCATCGATTGTAGTTCGACCGAGAGCTCTTCTAATGAAGTGGCCGCAGAGGTCGCCACCGACAAATTTCCAAAATTATCTGTGGATTCCCAATTCATGGCTTAGTTTAGCGGATCGATTCGGTGGTAACGACTAATCCCGTCGGTCGCGTCTGTAATCGGCTTTAGTATCTGAACAGACTTCGGAGGAACTGTTACCGTCAACATGCCATTTACGCTTCGGTATTTCACGCCACTAATGACGTCCTGTAACTCTCCCCAGCTCATAATCCGTCCCACCCGACTGGGGAAGGTTTCGGTAACCGACTTTGCCGTTGGATTTGCAACCACAATCACCGCTTCTCGAATTTTGTCGGTCGTGCGAGCGAATCCAAATAACTTCTCCGTTGCTAAAGCCGAGCAGTCCCCGTAGCGCAATGCGGGTGACGCTTTCCGAATCGCCATAAGCTGGCGAGTGGAAGCCAAGTCAGGATTTGTATCTGCAACCAAATCCCAACGCATCGGCGCCCGGTTCATCGGATCATCTTTGCCTTCCATTCCCAGTTCAGAACCGTAGTACAAGACCGGAGCACCCGGCAGCGTGAACTGTAAGGAACGCAGGAGATTTCGGTCTTCAACCGCTGGCACAATACTCGCTAAGCGCGCGGTGTCGTGATTGTCCGTCTGAAGCCAGCATTTCAAAAGGTTCTCAATTCCCGAGTCGTTTACCAGCTGCTGGAGCGCAAGCCCGGCTTGGCCGCCGGACATCTTTCCTTCTAACATCGCTCTTCCAACTGCAAACGAATGGAAGTTGTAGACCCCGTCTAACTGAGGGAACCAATCGGCGGGATAACCGGCGACTTCCCCGACGACCCATGACCCTGCTTTCTCTTTGTGGGCAGCCTTCGTGATCTCGCCGCACCACTCAGGACCGACCTCGAACGCAACATCCAGTCGCCAGCCATCAATGCCGTCCTTCAGATACTGCCGGACCACCGAAGACTTTTGGTTCCACAGGTAGTCTCGGACAGCTTTGTTCTCAAGGTTCCAAGAAGGCATGTTTCGAACATTGGCATAAGCGCGGTAACCGCCCTTCTCATCGATAAAGAACCAATCACGCTGAGGGTCCTTGGCATCGGCACGAGCCGCCGTGAACATCGGCGCGTATTGACTCAGGTGATTAAACACCCCGTCGAGCATCACCTTGATTCCGTCCTTGTGAAGACCCTTCACAACCCGCTTCAGATCATCTCGGGTTCCGAGTTGGGGATCTATTTTGGTGTAATCAAGCGTGTCGTATTTATGGTTCGTAAACCCCTCAAAGATGGGCAGGAAATAGACCACGTCCACCCCGAGTTCCTTGATATAGCTCTGCTTCAACGCGAAAGATGCAAGGTCCCCACCCCAGAAGTCGATCTCGTGCGACCACATTCCCAACTTCTCGTTGTTTTTCCCTTGCTTGGGCTCGGTTGTCCAAGGCAAAAGCCGCTTCGGAGACGCGTAGAGCGATTTCTTCGCTTCCAGATTCGCCGAAGGCGCAAAGCGATCCACCATTACCTGGTAAACAACCGCCCCATTCCGCCAATCCGCCGCCCGGCGAGCAAAATCTTTCGGAGTAGTCAACGTCGACATCACAATCAAGGCTCCGGTGAGCATGAAGTGATTCTAATCCAAAATTTTGAGAATAACCGGGAATCAAAACTTGAGACGGGCGCGCCGATTACTCGATGATCTCGAACTTCTCGACCAACGACCGATCAAGCCGCTTAGCCTCGACCGAAATCGCCTTCTTCGAGACCTTCACTCGAACGTAGCCGTTCGTCTTTTCGCGCAAAGCGCACTTCTCTGGAATTGGGTCGCTGAAGTCGTAACTGGGTCGTCCGCCGCCGCCCTCGATCACGTAAAGAGTACCGACGCCCTTCTTGTACTTGCTCTTATCCTTACTTGTAATCGCGTTGGCGCGCATTGGGTACTGCCGCTCGTAATGGTGATCGTGTCCTTCTAGAACCAAATCCACCTTGTACTTATCAAAGATCGGAGCAACGTTTTCGATCAGGCCCTGGTTGTCTCCTCGACCCTTCGAAGTCCCATAAACGGGGTGGTGCTGTAGAACTATGATCCATTTGATCTTGGGATCGCGGCGTGCGGCGGCAAGGGTCGCATCAACCCACTCCAAGTGCCCCGGCGCCTTGTAGGCGTCCGAGTTAATTGAGACAAACCGAGCACACCCATAGTCAAACGTGTACCAATGCTCGGCACCTGGCATCGCAAATCTGGCGAGGGTCGCCACATAGCCGATCTCGACATCCTTGCCGTCGACCTTGATGTCCTCATTCTCATGGTTACCAAGGGTGATCATGAACGGGATCACACTGGCCATCGGCTCGATCTGCTCAAGATACTTGTCCCAGATCGGCTGATCTCCGTTGGCGTATGAGATGTCTCCAAGCATCAGGTGGAACGCCGGCTTCTCAAAAAGCACGTTATCGACATTCTTCACCGCTTCTGGGGTCACTCCGTGGTCGCCATAAGCCGTGAAAACAAACTCCTTCGGATCCGGATCGGCCGTCATGAACTCTCGAATCGGCGAGAACCCGCCATCTTTACTACCAACTCGGTAGAAGTACTTCGTCTTGGGCTTCAGGTTGTAAAGCGTCGCCTCGGCAAGTGCGCCCGTCTGGTAAGCGTAAGTCGGCTGGGTTCCGGCGGCCACCATTCCTAGCTCGGCAGTTTCGCCGTACTCAACCGTTCGTGAGGCTGTGGGTGCAGCTGTCTGCCACATCAACCGCATCATTCGAGTCGGATCCTCGCCGTACGAGATTCGCACCTGGGTAGGAGCCATGTCTTGCGGGGCAACCCCGAAACCACCAGTCAAACCAAACGCGAGAAATGCGAGACCTATCTTCATATGACCTGGCAAGAATAGTAGCTCTAGGTTAAGGTTTGGTTAGCGAATCACTGCAGAATCTGGTCACGCAGATTAGCTAGCCACGGAGAAGTGATCTGATCGGCTTGCGATCTTTATAATCAGGAAAGAGCTTGGCCATTTCGGACTCAAGTGAGCAATTGTCGAAAGTAGTGCTAATCCTTCTGGATCGCTCTAAGAACGAGTGCTCGGACAGAAGAGCTTGAAAAGTCTTGAGGCTTGTAGAAATACCGCCCGAGAATCGAACATTCTTGCTGAGGTAAGACTCGACTTTGTCTTCGGACCAACCAGAACGGACAGCCGCGTTTTTGATGACAAATTCGCGGCGTGAGGCCGTCCCTTCGACCAGTTCCAACAAGGCTACTTCGGATTTTGCTGGGTCCGAAGACGGTAAGCGACCCAAGCGAAAGTCCTCAAGATTATGAACCCAGCCGAAACTACTGTCGACTTCTGCTAACACGAGAACATCTCGTAGCAGTTCCGGTTCGTAAATATGGTCCCATCGAGGTGCTGGGAATCGGTCTTCCCGCATGAGCCACAGCGCCCAAACGAACGGCTCTCCCGTCAACTCCGTCCAAGCCGCCCCCAAATCAACATCCACTAACCCCGTCCCGTCCGCCTCAAGCCCCTTATCCCCGATCAAAACGCAAGCATCACAAGCCGCCAGCATCGCCGCTTGATCCGGCTCCATCGTCACCAACGAAGGCCGAACTCCCCGCTCGGCCAGAATGATCTGGGCGAGCATATTGCTTGTCATCGAACTCTCATCTAGGGCTAGGGTTTTAATCTCCTCCAGCGGAACCTTCGAAAGCATCCGAACCGATGCCACCGGCCCATTGCTCATAATCCCCACATCCGCCGCGATCACCAAGTCATCCCGCCGCAGATATTCGATGGACGAAACCAAAATCGCATCGACTTCCCCCGAGTCCAGCAACGCCGGAAGCCGCGAGGGCACGTCATAAACCACCTCAACCAACTCATTCGGCTGGTCGAAACAAGCCACCAACGGCCTCGCATTCACATAAGGAACGCACCCCACCCGAAACCGCGCTTTCATACTTTCAGTCTACGTAAATAAGGCGACCGCAAACCTCAGCCTCCGCCCTTTTTCGTTAGCTCGATCGCGCGTTCCAGCACCTTTCGGTGCCGTCCGTCATCCGCAATCAATTCCAAAAGATCGGGGATGTGGTCGGTCGTGACCTCAAAAATGCACAAACTCATCTCGTCATTTGAACCCTCACCATAAACAACCTCTCGAGGCGGATTAAAAGGGTTCGTCGACATCTCCTCAGAGTTGTTATGAACCGAATACATCTGCAACCTTGTCCCTTTAGGCAGGCGAATCGGACTCTTAAATACAAATGTATCCTGCCACCGGAAATCCCACTCCTTGATCCAGACCAGCGGAATCTTCCTGCCATCCGGAAGCGTCGCGTCCGCCTTCATTTCGCGACCCAGTAGGTGCATGTGCGGTGTCACGGAAAGCATAGTCGCTTCCTTCGGCAAAACATAACTGCTTTCTCGCCGGTATTTCTTTTCTCCCGCCGGAATTTTGATCTCCCAATTTTCCAGCGCGATTCCTCCGACTAAGCGGGTGACCGGCTTTCGGGAGAAGTAAATGCCGATCTTCGATCGGTCAGCTTCTGCCTTCCCGGTCGGATGGTAGTGGAGCTGCAAAACGATATCCGACCCCTTCTGGAAGTACCGACCGACACCGTCCGGAAGCCAAACGGGAGTCCCGCCCGGAGCCCAGCCACCCAAACTTCCGGTTGGAAAGAACCCCGGTCCGCCAAAGCTCTGATAACCGGGCTCCTTCGTCTTCTCATCAAGCTTCCGTGCAGCACCGTTTAAATCCAAGAACACCAACGCGTGATGGACAACCTTCGGATTTCCAGGTCGAAGCTCAATCGCTCCAACGACCTGGTCTGAAGTCAACGAAGTTGGAATCACGAAATTCTGCAAAATGTCCGGGCCATCGGCCGGAATCTGAAAACTGGTTGGCACTTCCACAATCAAGTCTGGAGTCCCTAGTTGCCACCCGTCCGCAAACTTTGGTGGCTTCGGCGCTTTTGCAAGGTCTCCAGATGGAGCCCCAGAATCGACCCAATCTCCAATTGTTTTGATCTCTGTCGGGCTGAGTGTTCTCTCGCCGACGAAGTCTCCGTGACCCGCAATCGCCTTCCACGGCGGCATGAATCGACGGGACGTCGTCAGTTTGATCATTGAGGCAAACCGCTTCGCTTGTGGATAAGTCTCTAGGGCAAACGGGGCCACTTCCCCCGCTCGATGGCAGGGCGTACAGGATCGATAGATGATCGGCGCAACCTGAGCGGCAAACGTCGGAGGATTGCTGTTGGGCGCCAGGAGCAGAGAGACGAGTGGAGCCAGAAGCATGACCATCTGGATACTACCGTTAATGAACCGTCGCATTGCTTCCCACCCAAAACAATCGCGGGTATTCGAAAATCAGCGAACAGGTATCCGATAAACTCCGATGATGCTTTCAATTCTTGCCGCCACCGTCGCTCTGGCAAGTCCCCTTCCTCAACTCTATGTGAAAGGGCAAAACATCGTCGACGCTAAAGGCAAGCGACAAATCCTCAAAGGGACGAATCTCGGGAACTGGTTCGTCATCGAGCCGTGGATGCTGAATCTCAGCGGCATCAGCGACCAACACCAAATCGAAAGCACCCTCACCGAGCGTTTCACCGAACCCGAAAAGGACCGGCTGATGGACATCTACCGCTCCAGCTGGATCACCAAACGAGACTTCCCGATCATCAAATCGTTCGGTTTCAACCTTGTCCGACTCCCCATGAACTACCGCCAGTTTGAGGATGACCGCAAGCCGTTCCAGCTCAAAAAGGACGCCTGGAAATGGATCGACTTCGCCATCAACCAAGCCGAAAAGAACGGTCTTTACACCATCCTCGACATGCACGGAGTCCAAGGTGGCCAGAGCGTCTACGACCACACCGGCCAAGCTGGCCAGAACAAGCTTTGGACCGAAGAGAGTAACAAAAAGCGCCTCGCCTGGCTGTGGGCCCAGATCGCAAAGCGATACAAAAACCGCTCAGCCGTCTTGGCTTACGACGTCTTCAACGAACCTTATGGCGGCACAAAGCCCCACCAGGTTGAAGTCTTTAACCGCGTCCTTCCCGAAATCCGAAAGGTCGATCCCAACAAGCTCGTCTTCGCTCACGGCCACTACGACAACTTTTTCCATTACGGAAACCCCAAAGCCAATGGCTGGAAAAACGTCGCCTTCCAACTCCATTGGTATCCCGGCCTCTTCGGCAACGGCTCGCCGACCGTCCAGACCCAAATGAAGCACCTCAGCACCGCTCCGTACTGGAAGGAGCAAATGGCAAAGGTCAATGTCCCACTCCTCATCGGGGAAATGAACGTCGTCTTCCAAGCTGCGGGCGGCGGAGCAATGATGCGCCGGCACTTCGACACCTATGGGTCAAACGGATGGCTCACCACCATGTGGTCCTACCGTGCTGGAAGCGAAACCGGGGGCCATGGAAACGCATCTTGGGGCATGGTCACCAACCGGAAACCAGCCAGAAAAATCGACTTCAAGTCAGCTTCGAAAGCCCAAATCGAAGTCTGGATGCGAGGATTCGCCACCGATGAACTCGAGATCAACACCGACCTCAAAAAGTGGCTCACGGTCAAAAAGCCTGTCTTCCCGCCGATTCCCCCTGCGCCCCCAAAAGTAGTTTCAACTCCTCACCAAGACACTCTCCCAAACTGGACTGCCACAGACCTTAACAACGCCCGAAAAGGAGGGCTGCATAACCTCGGAAGTGGAACGTTCGCTCTCTTTGGTGCAGGATCAGATATCTGGGGCAAGTCTGATCAAGCTCGGTTTCTCCACCAAACCGTTCAAGGCGACTTTCAGCTTACGGTCCACCTCCTCGAACAGCCAAAGGGCGAGCAGTACGCAAAAGCCGGTCTGATGGTGCGCGAAAGCCTCGCCGCAAACTCGGCAATGACCCTCCTCAGCGTGTTTCCCGACGGCGGAGTCCAACTCGCCGTCCGTGAGACGACCGACTCCGAGGCAAGTGGCAAAGCCGAGGCCACTGCCCAGTCCCCGCTCTGGTTCAGGTTGACCAGGCAAGGAGCCAACCTCACCTGCTCAATCTCGAAGGACGGATCATCCTGGCAAATCGTCGGAACGACATCGGTCAAAGCAGCGAGCCTGCTTGTCGGCCCAGTCGCCCTGAGCCATGACGACAGCCAACTGACAAGAGTTGTTTACGAAAACTTGGAACTCCTCCGCCTGCCGTAGTTCCAAGGGAAAGCACCCCGGAAAGCCGACGTAAGTTACTTCGGCTTCCTGGCCACAATCACCACCGAGCTACCCCAAGGCAGATTCACCGAGCTTATCAAAGCCAACTCAACCCTCATCACCCACCCCAGAAACGATTGGAACCAACGCGGTAGTTCGGGCAACTTCGCCGATGGCTCTCCTCCCTTCAGCTTGCTCACTACCCGCGCCGCGAGTACCAAAGGGAAGAGTAAGAAGACGCTGTATGTCGCCCGCTCAATCTCCAGTCCGGCCCCCAAAACCGCCTTTCGGGCCGATGCCGTGGTGTACCGCCGTTGATGCATCAACGCCACATCATGGGGACCCCACAGGAACATGAACGCGGGAACATTCATCAGCAACAGCCCGCCCGGCTTCAGCACGCGAGCGATTTCGCGCAGAGCCGCCTCATCATCCGCCACATGCTCGATCGTATCCAGCGTCACCACCGCGTCAACCGACGAGGACTGCACAGGCAAGACCTCCGCATTGGCCTTCGAAAGCAAACTCAGTCCACGTGAACCAGAAAACTCCAACGCTTCTTGGCTGAAATCAACACCAAAAACCGTCCCAAACTCGGCAAAAGCCGACTGACCTGCCCCGGTTCCGCATCCAACATCGAGCAGAGTCGCCCCGGAGAGTCCTGCTCTCCGTAGAATCGAAAGCGCAAGCTCCCGGCGAGCGACGAACCACCAGTAGGTGTCCTCCAGCTCATACATCCGGGCGTATTCTGCGCTTTGCACTCAGCCAAGATTCTAGCTCATTCAGGTTTCTGAGAGAGAGCGTTGAAGAGGAGCTTGAACCCAGCGTCGCTCTGCGCCCGGAAGTTGACTTCCGGCCCAATCAGAACCACCTCGCCTTTGCCTAGAGGGCAAAGTGCAACTGCTGTCGCATCCTTCAGCTTGTCCTGACCAAGCGCCCATCCTGACCGAAGCGGAGTCGCCGAGTCGAACCAAGCGATCCGTGTCGCACCTTCTTTCAGTTTGTAAACCGGCGAGTTGTCGAACATCACGTCCACATACTCCTCGTAACCCCGCGTCAGCCAGCTCGGCTCGACCCGCATGCGCAGAACCGAAGACGGAACGTAATACTCCGTCCCCTTCACGCCGTCAAGGGCATCTTCCACCGGCAACGAGAACCGCGAAGCCAGGTTCTTTCCAGCTGAGCCGATTGCAACGACTCGCCCGCCGTCCTTCACGAACTTCTCCAGATTCTTAATCCTCTCCGCGTTCATGTCGCCCATGATCGCCCGAAGCTCCGCCGGAATCGTGGTGTCCGTCAGCATCTCGCTCACGCCCCGCCGATCCCCGGTCGGAATCGCGCCGTCTGGGAACAGGATCACGTCAAACTTCTCCCCCAAGTCCTCGCCAAACTGCGGCGGGTAAATCACCTTGAAGTCAAAGTGATACTTCTCCAGCGTGTACCGCAACCACCCCGAGTCCATCGACCCTCCATAGGTATCCCAAAGTCCGATGCGGAGTCGCTTGTAGGGCTTGCCATGAACTCCTTCGCCACTTTGCGGGAGGCCAAATTTTAGCAACTTCTCGACGTCGTATCGGTCCTTGCCAAAGTCGACAACAAAGTCGCCTGTTGCGGTGCGCGTCACTTTCCAACCTCGTTCCGCACCAGCGTTTGCCCACGCAGCTGACATCCCTGCCGACACGGGCAACAGTGCATTTTTATCCTGAATCGGTGTCTTCTCTCCTGGGTACCAAGCTCCGGGAGCAAGGGAGATGAACGGGTTTGTTAGTGGCGCACTTCTCCAGTCAAGCCGATCCAAAATCCGCTCAAACTTTACGCCCATCTGCATTGCCAATGTCCAACCCGCCGAGTCGTAGGGTCGATTGGGCGGACCTCCAGGATACTGAAGATCATTCGGGTGATCCTGGGGCTCGAACATGTCAATGATATGAGGGCGAAAAGCCTGATTCAACCTAACGATATAGCCTTCACCTGCGTACTCAACCTCAACTCCGCAGATCATCAGCCTTTCCAAAAACTTCTGTGCCGCTGGCAAGTCAGGCTGATCAAAAGGAATCAGATACGCCCGAGCATCCCTCAATTCCGGATCAGAGAGCGCCTTCTCCCCGTACTTGGCAATCCGCGATGGATACTTCGTCCAGCTATCCTTCGATCCCTTATCAATCGAGTTCTGCGCTGCTCGGTACATGTTGTAAACCAACGTCTCGCGCTGACGAGAGGCGTAGTCCAGCAAAGCCCAGTTCGCCGTGATCTCGTACTCAAGCGAATCCCGCGCATGCCACATCCCCGGGTCTGCCGGTAAGGGAAGATCGCCCGTAGGAACCTGGCGCGAAGCCACAAAAGGAATCGGACCCGGATTCGGTGAGCCCCAAAGCTCCGTCAAAATCCCGATCATATTGTGGAAGTAAGTCGTGGTTCGCAGTCCTCCGTTCCACCACGCCGAATACCCAGCGCCGTTGCGCATTACCGAGCCCTTCTTGCCCTCGGCAATCAGTCGCTGGTGAATGAGAGTCCCGGCCAAATCCGTGCTGATTTGCACCAATGCGTCCACGTTATGGTTGAATGGCGACCGGAACGGGGGAACGAACATGATCGCACCAGACGGAGCCGTCTGGTGGTGATTGTAAACAATCTGCGGGAACCACTCGTGATACAAAATCCGGTTCATGTTTCGCGTCTCAGCGAGGTTGGAAGCGTAAAAGTCGCGGTTATTGTCGTGCCCCGCGTACTTCTCATAAAGCCGGGGCAATCCCGCTAAGGAGCGCTCCTCCGGTTTGGATCGTCGCATGTACCACTTGCTCACGAGGTCCATTCCGTCCGGGTTAGCGTGAACCAGAAGGATGATGCAGTCCTTCAGAATTCGCTTCGTCTCTTCGTCGGTTTTGCTGGTCAGTCGGAAAGCGGTTTCAATCAGCGACTGGGTTGAAATCGTCTCATTCGAGTGAAGTCCTCCATCAATCCAGACGACTGCCTTGGCTCCTTTTGCCAACTTCCGAGCCTCGGCCTCGTTTCCAATCGACTTCGCTAACGCGATCCGGCGGTTAATCTCTTGGTACTTCTTGAGATTCCTGTAGTTGGATGGATCAGTCACGATGGCCATGTTTTGATCGCGCCCTTCCTCGGTCTTCCCGATGGACTGGACATGAAGCCGTCCCGACTCCTTTTCAAGCAGCTTCCAATATGCCGACAGCTGTGCATAATCGGCGAGCTGATAGTCCGCACAAACGTCAAAACCCAAAAACTGCCTCGGAGTCGTAACCCCTTTTCCTAATCCCGAGGCGCAAACCGCCACTAACCCCAAAACCGCCCAGTACCGCATTCCCAGATGTTATCCCAAACGTGTTATCCCAAACGCGTTATCCCAAACCGAGCAGAGCCTGCGGTACGATACCGAAGTCCTCCCCCCCTTCATACGGCGGAGAGAACCAGCAAGGAAAAGCGAATGCACTTCTTACTCGGAGTCGTCATGGCGAGCGCAGGCAAAGAACCAAAATCGGATTGGAAAGAGATTCAGCCCGGAATCTGGCGAGCGCAAATCGGCTCCGCCGATAGGCCAACCCTCACCGATGCTGGTCGAGCCGTCGCGAAATCTGAGCGGCTAGCCGCCATGCCCCAAGGAAAGCTGCCTTTTTCGCTGGATTCAGTCGGGCTGAAAAAGTCGAAGAACTTCGCGACCGTCCACATCCCGCTGGGCAAAGACGAAAAGATTTTTGGCCTCGGCCTTCAGATGAAAGGGGCCGATCGGCGCAAGGGGATTTATCACCTCAGAGTTGACCATTACGACCAAGGTAACGACCGCCTTCACGTCCCAACTCCGCTTTACGTCAGCAGCGCAGGCTACGCGGTCTTCCTAAACACCAGCCGCCCAACGAATTTCTATGTCGGAATCGGAAACCGGCTAGATGATCGGAGTCGTCCTCCGTTCCGAGACCGCAACACTGACCGCAAGTGGGATGACCAGCCACCGAGCGACTGGGTCGAAGCCAGCGTCGAAGCTCCAGGTCTCGAAGTCATCGTCCTCACCGGACCGACCGCGATGGACGCAATCCGTCGGTACAACCTCCTTTGTGGAGGCGGAGCGATGCCGCCAATGTGGGCACTCGGGTTCTGGCACCGAACCCCCTCGCTTGCCACAGCCCAAAACGTTCTCGACGAAGCTAACGAGTTCGAAAAGCGAGGATTCCCGCTGGACGTCATCGGCCTCGAACCCGGCTGGCAGACTCGCTCCTACCCCGGCTCGATGGAGTGGAGTAACGAACGATTCCCAGATCCCAGCGGGTTCCTCACGAAACTCAGCGATAAGGGGATCAAGGTCAATCTTTGGGAGAACCCGTATGTCGCGCCGGAGACTGATCTCTTTCAGAAGCTCGGCAACAAGTTTGGCTCGCATACTGTCTGGCTAGGTGGAGCCCCCGACGTTCTCGACAAGAAAGCACGAAAGACCGTTCAGGACTTCCATACGGCGAAGCACCCCGGTGTAAGTGGCTACAAAATTGACGAAGTTGACGGCTTCGACGTCTGGCTCTGGCCCGATCACGCCGAGTTCAAATCTGGCCCAGACGGCCTCCAAATGCGCCAAATCTATGGCGTCCTCTGGCAGGAGCTCCTGCTCGACATGTACAAGAAGAAGAACGAGCGAACCTTTGGCCTCGTCCGAGCCTCCAACGGCGGCGCGAGCCACCTTCCGTTTGCGATCTACAGTGACACCTACGATCACCGGCAGTACGTCACTGCCCTCACCAGTTCCTCCCTCGCCGGTACCCTGTGGTGCGCTGAAATCCGAAGCGCGAGCAGCCCCGAAGAATGGGTCCGACGGATGCAGTCCGCCTGTCTCTCCCCGATCGCCCAGCTCAACGCCTGGGCGGACGGAACTAAGCCCTGGAGTTTCCCAACCGTGAACGAAACTGTAAAAGAAGCGATGCTTCTGCGCGAGTCACTGGTGCCGTATCTCTACACCGCCTTCGCTCAGTACGCGATGGACGGAACCCCGCCAATTCGCCCAATGAGTCTCGTCGATGGCGGAACCGAAACTGACCAATACATGATCGGCGACTCCCTCCTTGCCGCTCCTATGTTTACAGGTGAAACCAGCCGAACCGTCAGACTGCCAAAAGGGCAATGGTGCGAGTACACAACCGGAAAACTCATCGGTGAAAACCAGAAGATCACGATCAAGCCAGATCTCAATCAAATTCCTCTCTATGTCAAAGCAGGTAGCGCGATTCCAACGTTCAAGAATCCGACCAGCGTTGCGAAGGGGATCTCTTCCAAAGCCATCCTGGTCAGGGCGTACGGACGCCTGGCATGCTCCGGACTGCTCTATGAGGATGACGGAAGGTCATTCAATCACGAGAAGGGAGACTTCGGAATGTTTCAACTCCAAACATCAGATCGTGAGGTCGAAGCGACTCACTTAGCGGGTAGCCGTACCACCCCAAGTATTCAGTTTGAAGTAATCCGACTCGACTGATGGTTGACAAACCCCCGACTACTTCGTCTTGTAAGTAACCATGCCAGTTCCCTTTATCGGTCGTCGATTCCGGCCGTCTGAGTTCGAGGCGTATCTTAAGACGCTCGCCTTCACCTACTTCCAGCCCGAGTTTGTGACGCTGCACCACACCGGAGCCCCCTCTCTCGCCACACGTCCAGATGGCCTCACCGATCAGCATCTCCAAAACCTCCTTAACTACTACCAAAACGAGCTGGGCTGGAGCGGCGCGCCTCACCTTTTCGTCGATGACCGAGAAGACGGCATCATCGTCTTCCAGCGTCTTGATAAGCGAGGAGTCCATGCTGTCAGCTTCAACCGTAATAGCTGGGGTATCGAAATGCTCGGCGAGTACGACTCCGAAGAATTCAACTCGGGGCGCGGAGCAAAGGTGCGAGACAATAGTGTCAAAGCCATCGCCTTGTTAAACAAACGCATCGCGGCATCTCCCGAGAGCTTGCGGTTCCATCGCGACGACCCCCAAACCACCAAGACCTGCCCCGGTCTCAAAGTTCAAAAGGCCGACATCGTTGCTCGAGTCGCCAATGCGATGAAGACGTCCCCTCCCCCGGACATGGTCAGTAACACGGTTCCTTGGAAGGTCTTTCTCAGCACCGGACTCGAAATTCGTCTTGTCCACATGGTTGGCGGACGTCCCACCTGTCGAATCAAAGAGCTTCTCACCCTCCTCAGGCCAAACGGAACCTTCACCCTTAATTCGAACAAAACCAAGGTGACCTGGAAGACGAGTACTGGAAATATCAAAGTGATTGACGTCGCTCAGATCGACGAAAAAGGCAGCCCCTGGGGTTTTCTGAAAGAAATTGCGGATGTAGCGCGTTATCGGTACGAAATAACGGGAAACAGGATTACTCTAACCAAGATATAGAAACCTGATACAGGCCTGATTCGATACCCTGCGTTCGAGTTGCCGAGAATTACTTGGTATATTGACTGCGGGAAAGTTATGAAGATCACTCATGTTCTAATCGCAACCGCGGTCGCATGCGCAAGCCAGCTTGCTCTTGCCGAAGGCGAGGGAAGCCAATCTCTGCAACTGCGCTACACATCCTTTGGAGGGGCAGAGAGCCTCTACCGAAGTTACTCCTACCAAGCAACCAATGCCGACGGTAGCGCGTTTAACCTCCGGGCAGTTCAAAGCCTGCGCGAGACCACCGGATTTCTTCCGGCGGTGAACTCCGGCGGCAACGATCTGGAATTCAGTTTCAGCAACAAGTTTTCGAACTTTGACGGCACGTACTCGCTGGGTTTTGCATTCCCAAATACCTTTGCAGATAGCTCGACATCGTTCGTTTATGGAATAACCCGATCGCTAAGCGAGTCCTTAGTGCTCTCCGTCAAGGGTTACTCCGGACTCACCTCGGCCAACGCGCTGTTCCTGAGCAAGAACTTCAAGCTCAGCGACTCGATGGCGCTCGATGCAGAAGTCGGCGGAATCATCACCGGTTATTCAACCATTGACGAAACCACCGGAGCTTCAAAGCGAAATCTGTTGATTAACGCTCGGCTGAACTACCAAGTTTCAGAAATGCTCAACGCGTTCATCGGTGTTACCAACACCCTCGGCGACTCGACCCGATTCTCGCTCAACAGCTCGGTCGGTAACAAGCTCGCTCTCACCTTCGGTCTCGGAGGCAAGTTCTAATGAAAAACCTCAAAGCAGTTGTAATCGCTCTCTTCGTCGTCTTGGCGCTTATCATCATCGGTTGCGGTGGCGCATTCCCCGGAGTCGCTGGCGGAAATAACGGCGGCGGTAACAACGGCGGCGGCAACAACGGCGGCGGCAACAACGGCGGCAACAACAACGCATAATTCGCCAAGGTTTGACCTCTACACTAGCCAGACTCATTCAGAGTCTGGCTTTTTACTGTTAACGGGAACGAAACGCCGGCAAGAGACATTAGCCCCATACAGTGATTAGCCTCGCCTTGGAAATCCCAAATATGAGCACAGCACCGAGAAGGGAAGATTTTGAACGCTTCCTCATTCCGTTGCTGCCTCGGCTCAACGCCTTCACCCGGCAACTCGCTGGCTCGAACAACGAGATCGCCCGAGATATCGCTCAAGAGGCGATCGTCAAAGGCTTCCAGAGCTTCATGGCGGGAAAGCTTGAACTCAGCGACCGAACGATGTCCTGGCTCGCCACTGTCGCAAGAAACGAGTTCCTGATGATGAAGCGCAAAGACCGCCGCATCGTCGAGTTCTCCGAAGAAGAGGGCGGCTACGAAGCTCAACTCCCTCCTCACGATGGACAACGAGACGCCGATAACTCGGACACGAGAGCAATTCTTTACCAAGCCCTCAGCGAGCTCCCCGAAGACCAACGCGAAGTCGTCGAACTCGTCGACATGAACCAATTTGACTACGAAGAAGCCGCCGATATCCTTGGAATCCCTGTCGGCACCGTCCGCTCTCGTCTCTCCCGCGCCCGCCTCAAGCTCGCGGCTCGACTCCACTTCATGGTGAACCCCGTATGACCAACGCCGAACCCAAACTCCGCCCTTGCCCCCAAATCGTCTCCAGCCTTGAAAAGATTTCTGAAGGCAAGGACACGAACGGAATCTTCATGATGTATGTCAAGAAGCACATCGAAAAGTGTTCCCACTGCGCCGAGGCTCTGGACGCCTTGACCTGCTATCAAGACGCTGTCAAGCAGGCTTACAAAGAGACAATCGAGCAGGGCGAGAAACCTTTTACCGACCAAGACTTATCTAATCTTCTGGACTCAATTTCGAAACCAGCCTAGTCCCCAGTGCCCCGCACGGCTGCTTCGTGATATGATTTCAGGGCACCCTTGGAGACAGCACTACAGAACTATCTCGCCGAAAATATCCCCATCACTACCGCGATGGGGATCAAGGTCGTCATTGCCTCACCCGAGCGAGTCCTGCTGGAATGTCCCCTCGAGCAGAACCGGAATCACCGAGGAACCGGTTTCGGCGGAAGCATTGCCAGCATCGCCACCCTTGCTGGCTGGGCATGGATCTGGGTGATGATGCGTGAGCGCACAACTCCACCGAACATCGTCATCGCGAAAAGCAGCATCGAATACGATCAGCCCGTCGACGCCGCCTTCAGCGCCGAACTCCGCCCTCCTTCCGACGCTCAAATCAAGACCTTCATCGAGTCATTCGATCGCCGAGGCTCCGCCCGTATTGAACTGAAAGTCGACGTTCTCTGCAGAGGTGATGAGGCCGCCCTGTTCACCGGTACCTACGTCGTGGTTAAGTCATAATAGAGGCAAGGCATGGGAGATCACAAAAAGTTTCAGGGACATATCGACGAGGTCGCAAAGCTGATCTCTGAGTACAACCTGTCCGAAGCCGAACTCGAAGTCGATGATTTCAAGATCGTCCTTCGACGCCAAAGACCACCCGTGATGGTCGGAGCCCCGGCTCCTCAACAGTTCATCGAACAAGCCGTCGAAGCCACACCGATAGCCCCCGTTGCTGCGCCGGTTCAAGCCGGAACCCCCATCAGTAGCCCGATGATGGGAATCTATTACGCCTCATCCAGCCCCTCGGCGGATCCCTACGTCAAAGAAGGCGACACCGTCACCGCCGGCCAAGTCATCGGACTCATCGAAGCGATGAAAGTCTTCAACGAAATCCAATCCTCCGTCAGCGGTACCGTGAAGAAGATCGTTGCCGAAGGCGGAGACATCGTCAACCCCGGCGATCCCTTGATGTACATCGGATGATGCTTGCGTCCCTGCTCGCCCTCAAAGCCGGAGCATTCCTGCTCGTCGGCGGAGGCAGCACGACTCCCGAGATGGTCAAGAAATTCTCCGACCTCTGCGGAGGCTGGAACGCAAAGATCGTTGTCCTCGGCCAAACTCGCCAAGAACCCACTGACGCGACTCAAAGCCGCGATTTCCTCATCAAACAGGGCTTCAAAAACGTCGAGCTCTTCCAAGATAAAGAGTTCACCCTCACCCGCAAGCGAGAACTAGCCGCCTCCGTTCTCAGCGCCAAAGGAATCTGGGTTCCCGGTGGCGACCAACGCCTCATCGTCGAGCGCCTCAGCGCCGATTGGGGCAAAAATCTCTTCGACCGAGCCATCAAGAACGGCACCAACTGGTTCGGAACCAGCGCCGGAGCCATGTGCGTGTCCGACCCCATGATCCGCGACGAAGTCGCCGAACCCGGATTCGGCCTCATCGACCTCCTCATCGACACCCACTTCGTCAAACGCAACCGCGAAATGCGCCTCAAACGCGCCTTCTTCTCCGGCACCGCCAGCCTAGGAATCGGCCTCGACGAAGGCGAATGGGTCATCATCCGCAACAACCAAATCGAAGAAACCAAAGGCTCGCCAAGAGTGCTTCACAGAGAGTAGCAAGCCGAAGACGGCATACGAAAAGCGACCACCGGGTAACGTAATCCCATGAAAGCCCTCTTCATTGGCGGAACCGGGATCATTAGCTCCGCCAGCTCGCCCCTCGCCGTGAAGCAAGGCTTCGAACTCACCCTCCTCAACCGAGGAAAATCCGCCCGACCAACCCCCGAAGGCGTCGAAGTCATCCACGGCGACATCAACAACCTCGAAGAAACCAAAAAGCTTCTCGGAGACCGAATGTGGGACGTCGTCGTCAACTGGATCAACTTCGTTCCCAGCCAAATCGAGCGCGACATCGAGCTGTTCCGAGGCAAAACCAATCAGTACATCTTCATCAGCAGCGCCAGCGCCTACCAAACCCCTCCGGCCTCACTACCGGTAAGAGAATCCACCCCGCTTGACAACCCCTACTGGGAATACTCACGCAACAAAATCGCTTGTGAAGAAGCCCTACTCAAGGCGTACCGCGACGAAAAATTCCCCATGACCATCGTGCGCCCGTCGCACACCTACGACAAAACCCTCCTCCCGTTCGACTACGGATACACCATCCTCGACCGAATGCTCAAAGGCAAGCCGGTCGTCGTCCACGGCGACGGAACCAGCCTCTGGACCCTCACCCATCACACCGATTTCGCCAAAGGCTTCGTCGGACTCATGGGCCACTCCGCCGCCATTGGCGAGGCGTTCCACATCACCAGCGATGAATGGCTCACCTGGAACCAGATCTACGACATCGTCGCCAGGGCCGCCGGAGTCGAGGCCAAAAAAGTCCACGTCCCCTCCGACATCCTCGCCGTCCGCGACCCCAACCGTGGCCCCGGCCTCCTAGGCGACAAATCCAACAGCTTCATCCTCGATAACTCAAAGATCAAGTCCCTCGTCCCCGCCTTCACCTGCACCACCCCCTTCAGCCGAGGCGCCCAAGAAATCGTAGCCCACTACACCGCCCCCGGAGTCAAAGGCGTAGTCGACCCCCAAAAAGACGCCCTCGAAGACGCGCTTTGTGCAGAGTTTGGGGTCAGAAAGCCCTAACACATCCCGAAATGAAGGACCTCGGATATCTACTGCTGGTTATCGGCGTTGCTAGTGCCGCATATTTTCTGCTGTTCTTCGACAGTTCTGTTCTGGTGGCTGGAACTGAAGGATTAAGAGTCAGCAATTTATCACTTCTTGGTGATCGGCAAAACGGAATGATCCTGTCTGTTGGTGTAGCAATTTCAGGGATCATTCTTCTTGCCTTCTCATATTCTCGCACGGAACACATCGCTGTCCCTAGCACTACTTTGAATCCGTGGGAAATCCAGTGTTGGAATTGTCGAACTATCATCCGCAAGGATTTAACTCACTGCCCGAATTGCAAAAGAGATCTTAAGTATTGAACTCAAATCCCCTGGAGTCACCGATTCCGGAGCAGGAACACCTACAATCCGAGAAGTTTAGCTTTGGCAGAAGCGAACTCTTCCGCACTCAACATCCCATCGGAATGAAGCTTCGCTAGGCTCTGTAACTCGCTGACGAAAAGGCTCGCGCCGTTTTGCGAGAGGTCGAATGAGAGTGGGGCTTGGGTCAACTTTGGAATCGCTGGTGAGTTTACGATGGTAAGTCTAAGGCGTATAGTATCGGCGATCTGTTTGCATTGCGCTGTCGCCATTGATTTAATTTCCCCCTTTGCGCCAGAGGTGACGACTATGAGGGTCGAGAGAGTCGATGAACCGTTGACTTGAACCGAGGTGATTTTTCCAATGTCAAATATCTCGGTTTTTGTGTGTTTGAGAATTGAGCCGACTTTGCGACCGCCGAACAGCACTCGGGTCTCGGTTACGATCACAATTCCAGTGTGATCTTCGTACCAGCCGAATCCAACTCCAAGAATGTTATCTGTAGGTTGAAGCAACTCCGAAACGATTGGAATCTCTTTGAAGGTCGCCAATCGCGCCCACTCTGGATTTCTTCGCAAAGCATTCCTCAAGCCCTCTGGATCGACCATGCACTCGTTGTACCTGATCGCCTTTAGACATGCTCCACTTCGCGATCGGAGTCGAAAAATGGTTAGATCGGTATATCTTTGCCGCGTAGCGCAGCGCAGGATGCGTAGGCATTTCGTTTTACGCCAGCAATAAGTCGTACTGTAAGCAAACGGCTCCGAGTGGTCGACACTGTCCATGTGTCGTCACCGAGTTGTAAGTACACTAGCTCCTACCTTTCAGCGATTCTAGACTGTAACTAGACTGTAACTAGACTGTAATATGGAGGACAGCAGGCGTCATGACACGACAACACAAAGAGGTTTTGCAACAGCCGGACTTCGCCGATCCCTATGTTGTCTTGAAGGACCTTTTTCAAAAGGCCCAGCAGATCGATGAATTTGAATTCTGCTGCACGCTGCTGCGGATTCGAGGCGCTCAAGACCCGGGTTGGGATCCTCTTATCGAAAGCGATCATCTGATTCATCAAACGATCGCGACCATTAGCAGTCCGATCGATGAAACCTTCCGAAGACGATTGATGCTTTTGCTCTACTGTCATCTTTGCGAAATGGATGAGATGTACCGAGTTGTTGCGAATTTGATAAGAGTGTGCCAGGGTGGAAGATACCATTTGGATGCGGTCAACTCAGGCAAGAAGCTCGAGCCAGAATGGGGGAAAGCTCACGACTGTATGGGTGACGCTCTACGGGTGGCTATCATGGCACGAGAAGCCGGCTTCGACAAAGTTGGAGATATATTTGAAGCGGCAATGATTCGTCCTGTTAGGAACGCTTTTTTTCACTCCCAATACACATTGTATGAGGATGAGTTCCGCCTGACGAATGCTCCTCTATTGTCTGGGAAGGGCGTGCGCATTGGTTACATTGACGACAGGGGGGCGCCATACAATGCGCTGACTGCAATTGTCCCTTTTGAATGGTTATGCGCGCGAATTCAACTTGCTGTAGATCTTTCCCTGGCAGTGATGAACTTGGTCACTGAGTCCAGAGCAAGCTACAAGCAAAGCAGGATCGTTCGAGGGCGCTTCGGCTCCGGCGGGAGCAGCGTTGATCTTACACTACTGGCCGATGAAAACGGACTCTACGGATTTAGTGGTTCAGCCTGAGTCGCCAAATCGATAGTCCTAGGCAGTGAGCCACTAACGTGGTCGGGGGAGGCAGGGGTGGGAACTACCAGACCCAGATTGGAAATGCATCCCCAAAAGCGTTGTTAGTGAGTCTTGTTTGGCCGGTACCGCTAGAATTCATTTGAAAGATTTGGAACACAGATGATGGTTGACTGCAATAGACAATTTTTGCCCCATCTGATGACCAAGACGGACACTGATCTGAAATTGAGTTGTTCGTGATTCTCGTCTGACTCGTGCCATCCGCATTCATGGTGTAGATTTCCCAATTACCATCTCGATCGGACATGAAGGCTATTTTCGTTCCGTCTGGGGACATTTCTCCCAATTGGTCGTTTGTGGTTGTATTTGTTAAATTGACCTGATTTGAACCATCTGCACTCATTGAAAAGACTTGCCAGGTTCCCGTTCGGTTGCTTGAGAAGATAATCTTTGATCCATCAGAAGACCATTTAGGACGGTAGTTAAACGAAGCGTTGTTGGTTAGCTTGATCTGACCAGAGCCGTCTGAATTCATTACCATAACCGCGTTGCCACCGTCTCGGCCGCTCATGAAGGCAATTTTGGATCCATCTGGAGACCATGCGGGTTGGCCATCGAATAAAAGACTGTTTGTCAATCTAGTCACGGCGGAACCATCTCGATTCATTGAATAAATCTCAGTGTCACCACTGTCCCGTTCAGTTTGGAACGCTAGTTTTGATGCAGAGTGTGACCAAGCAGGCGCCCAGTCATGTGCCGGGTTATTGGTCAGATTTGCTGCGTTGGTTCCATCCGTTGCCATCCCGTATATCTCCCAATTGCCGTCTCGAACGGATTCAAAAGCGATTTGGGGTTGTGCACCGCTCGTCGAAGAAGTAGACGCGGTTGATGCGGTAGTACTTGTTGTGGCAGTAGTTGCGCTTGTTGCTGTTGTTCCGGTAGTTGAGTTGGTGCTCCCGCCACTGCCGCCGCAGCCAATAATAATGAGCAGGAACAGAACCCATCCTATTCCAACGATTCGGCCGTGTCGAGAAGAATTACAGAAGTGCTTCACTGGCCCCATGTTATCCCCATTTGAGTTCCTAGCTGTAATTTAGATGACGAGGTTCATCGCATTCTCGCAATCCGCCGACGAGGCGCGCCATCAGCGTGGCCGGGGTGAGCCGGAGTATCAGGGGTGGCACTGTCAAGCGACCGAACGCCAAGAATTTCCACCCACCGGAAAACGAGCTTGTCAGTGGACAGCCGTCCGCGCATGCCCCCAACTCCCGCCCAGATTCCCTCCGGCGGGCTGAAAACCGCAAATCCAAGGTTGACAAACCCCCGATTTCATCGCCTATGTGTTGATGATGAAATTCTGCAGACCGCGCACTAAGCATGCCGAGCATGCCGATCAAGCCGGGGCATCTCACCTGCCCATGCGGATGTTCGAGCCAAGCCCAGAAAAAGGCTCACAACCGGGCTCAGTTCCAACCTCTACCCGCCTACCCAACCCTACCCAGCCTTCGCCCAAAATCCGAACTTCGTTGAACCTGACTACCCATCGAAATGCGTCGCAGTTCTCCTCACCCCCTGCCCGAAAACCGATGCCCGAAAGCCGACAACCGAAAGCCAAACGCCTGTCCCCACTTGTCCCCACCAAAACCGGAAAACTCACACTCAGTTGAACCTCAGTTCCCCACCAAAATGCGTAGCAGTTCTCTCTTCGAAAACCGCGCAAGACTCCATATCCCCGCCCTTTAGTGCCCCTTTTTCGACCAAATCCAAACCCATTTGAACCTAACCCGCCCCTCAAACTCTACACACCTCACCCCGCGCCGAAAGCAGAAAAACCCAGCAACAAACCCGGAACCAAACCCCAACCCAACCTGTTGAAACCCCACAGAGGTTCAACACCAGATGGCACTGGGGATCAGTTTAAGTATCAAAGCTCCGACTCGGGAGGAAATAGACGGGAAAGGTAGAATCGGACGAGCCATGCTCTTCGGGCGCCGAGACTACAAAAAGGACTCGTTCGAGCAGCAAGCCGAGCGAGTGTTCAGCTCCGTCTTCGGCACCGCCCTGCGCCTCACCCGAAGCCGCGAAGAAGCCGAAGACCTCGCCCAAGAAGCCATCGTCCGAGCCTACGAAGCCTACGACCGCTTCGACGGAACCAATTTCAAAGCGTGGATCCTGCGGATCACCACCAACCTCTACATCAACAAGTACCGATCCCGCCAGCGCGGACCGATGATGGCATCGCTCGAAGACGAAAACGTCGCCGAGCCAATGTCAACCGAAGCCCAAATCCCCGACCGCCAACTCTTCGACGGAATGGTCGGAGCCGAGGTAGAAAAGGCCCTCAAAAGCGTCCCCGACGAATTCCGGCTCGCCGTCATCCTCAGCGATGTGGAAGAAATGAGCTACCAGGAAATCGCCGACGCAACCGGAGTGCCCATCGGCACGGTACGATCTCGAATTGCGCGAGGGCGAGCAATGCTCCGCCGCTCGCTCGAATCATATGCCCTCAAAGAGGGATTTATTAAGGAAGGCGAAGATCTATGATCGACCCATTAAACTTGCATTCATATCTAGACGGAGAGCTCAGCGAGTCTGAGCGCAAACAAATCGAGGCCAAACTCGAAACCTGCCAAGCCAGCCGAGAAGAGCTCGCCGCAATCCAGTCGGTCAAGACGGTCCTCAAAGGTCGCCTCGAGCCTCAAACCTGCGACGCAACCTGGGCCGCCTGCCAAGCTCGACTCAAAGAGATCGAGCGAGTCGAGCGGAGCGGAAACTTCGTGTCGAAGTATTCCTGGGCGTTCGCCATGGGCGTCGCTGCAGTTGTCATCGTCGGCGGAACAATTTCCCGACACGCCCAGCAAAGCTCTATTTCAACCGGCGCGCTCGCCGGCTTCGTTGGAAAAACCAACCGAATGACCCCCGAGAAAGCCCTATCGGAAGCGATTTCGACGGACGTCCTAAGCCGGGTCGATGCAAACCTTTCCCGACTCCAAATCCTGAGCGGAAGGGAAGTCGTGCTGGAAGGCCAACTCGCAACCGCGCTCCTCGTTCGAGATGCGACCGGTCCGCTACAGATGCTCGTTTTCCCGACCACCGCAAATGTCGAAAATCTCACCCCGGTGAGCGGAACGCGCTATTCCGCCGGAGAAACATCCTCAAAGCAGAACGCAATCTCCTTCGAAGTCAACGGTCAATCGGTCGTTATGTTCGGTCAGCGATCCGGTGAGGATCTCATGCGATCTGCCGATAAGAACTTTCCCGAAACCAAGTAGCAAAAGTCCTAATCCCTTGCTCAAATCCTGACAGAATGTGTTAGATTAGAGTTGAGAATACGAATTCTCAACTGCCTCTCTTGCGGTGTCGCAATTGGGTAAGGGTTTGACGATGTTGTTGAAGGCTCGATTTTTTGGCGTTTTAGTGCTCGGCTTGCTCGCGCAAGCGACGTTGGCGCAGCTGTCTTGGTTAGGTAGCACGACAACCTACAACATGGGTAGTCAAATCCCTACGGTCGGCGCCTACATGCAGCCGTTCTCGAGCGTAACCGTCTCGACCCAGACCTACCCCATCGCCCCTGGCCAAAGCGTCGTTGCGGTTGTCACCACCAACAACTGGCAAACCCAAAACGAGATCCCCCTGAACTTTGACGGGAACACCGGGAATAACACCAAGTGGTACGGCCTGATCGGCCCGTATCCGCAAGGTACCAACGTCCAGTTCTATCTTCGAGCCAACGGCTCCGGAAACACCGTTCAGTACGACAACAACGGTGGCCAAAACTTCCAATACACTTGGCGCTACTCGCCCGCCGCCCGCCGAGGCGCCATCCTCCAATGGTTCGCCACCGACTACAAGACGATGCTCAAACGACTTCCCGAAGTCGTCCAAGCAGGCTACGGCTCCATCTACCTTCCACCTCCATCCAAGTCAGGTGGCGGAGGGTTCAGTGCTGGCTACAACCCAATCGACCGCTTCGACCTCGGCGATCGCCTGCTGAGCGGCACCGTCAAAACGAGATTTGGTAGCACCGAAGAACTCCAAGACCTGATCCGAGCCGCCAAGCGGTACGGCCTTGAAGTCTATTGCGACCTGATCATCAACCACAACGATAACCGCGCAAGCTGGGCAATGAACCGCTACCCAGACATGATCCCAGAGGACTTCCACATCCGAAGTAGTGCAGACACCGGGAACGACGAAATCAATTTTAACAACGCTGGTCCGCTGAGTTTCTCAATGCTGAACCACGACCTCGTCGGCCTAGCTGATATTGCCCACGAGAACGGCAACCTCACGCAAACGGGTGCGTTCAATCTGCCTAGTTATGCAGGGTGGAACATGTGGGGCAAGCCTTGGTTCGTCCGACAGCCCACCACTCCCCAATACTATCCCGGAGGAGTCCCGGTCAAAGAGGATGTTCGTGAGTACCTTCGGCGCTGGTGTTGGTGGCTCAGTGAGGTGGTTGGTTTCGACGGATTCCGAGTCGACGCCCTCAAGCACGTCAACCCGCGTTTCATGATGAAGACCCAGGGTCAAGCCGGTAACGACGCCAACAACTCCGATCTCCTGCCTTCTATCTATGCCGCAAATCCGAAGGCATATGTCTTCAGTGAAGTGTTCTCAACCAACTCTTACGAGCTCCGCGAATATGCCAAAACGGGCACGCAGCTTCTCGATTTCAACCTCAAGCAAACATCCAACAGTCTGTTTAACTCAAGTGGTTTTGGAGATTTGACCGCCCTCTCAAACAGCTTCGGAATCGACTCTGCAACGGGTGTCGGATTCCAGAATGGCGGCCTCGACAGCACTTTGGGAGTGAACTTCATCCAGAGCCACGACGATACCGCCCCGGTTTCCAACAATCTTGCCCAGGCCTTCTCGCTCATGCGGCCAGGCGGTGCCGTCGTTTACTACGACGGAAACAACCTGAATCCATCCGACTACGGTCAGTTCCCTCGCCCAGGGCGGTACGACTCTCTGGGCAACGGCAGCGACTACACGCTGAAAATGGTCGAAGCCAGAAACCGATTCGGACGTGGCACGATCTTTAATCGTTGGACCAGCGACAAGCTTTACATCTTCGAGCGGCACGTCAACGGTCAAGCCACGATGCTCGTTGGAATGAACATCCGTGGGGATTTCACTGCGCTCACCCAAACGGTTAATACTGCCTTTGCGCCGGGAACGACTTTGGAGGACCTGAGTGGTCAGCAACCGAATGTCACCGTCAACGGTTCCGGTCAGGCCACGATCACTGTTCCTTCGAACAGCACGTCAAGCAATAACAACAACGCCCGTGGCTATGTCTTGTACGCTCCAGTCTCGCCAAAGGCGAACGGCACTGCGATCGTCGTCACAGATGCAGTCACCAGCGTTGCATACCCGGAAACCACCATCACGCAACCAACCGGGTCCTTTGCTCAAACTGCAGGAACCCAGACCAAACGCGCAACTGTTTCAGGAAGGTCACTGACAGTTAACATCAACACAACATCCGATGGGAACACCGCGTTTGTCATGCTTGATAATGGCAAGCCAGGTGCTTGGTATAGCGGGCTGTCCAACACCCCTGAAGGTCTTACCGATGGCTACCTAGCCACCACAAAGCTCGCCAACGGGAGCTTCCGTTTGTCCAACTTTGACATCTCGAGCCTCGAAGACGGGCTACACGTCCTGAAGGTCAGGGTTTTTGCAGATACAGGCTCACGCCCTGGCGTTTTCAGCGACTTCTATTACTGGTTCGACGTCCGCCGAGGACTTGAAACCGGCTGGACTGTCGACGGCAATCTCTCCGAGTTCGGTACTCAAGCCAATTGGTGGCAGCAAAGAACTCCATCGTCCGGTTCCAACCGCCTCGACGGAATCTTCTTATCGAACGACGATCAGTACCTTTATATCGGACTCGCCGGTCGTGTTGACCCTGCGGAAGGGCTGATCAACGGAATGTCCTTGTTGATTGATCCCGCCGTAGGATCTGGCGGAGGCATCACCAACATGGCTTTGCTCAACGATGATAGCGGACCCGCGCCACGGCTTCTTTCCAACACGAGGCTCACTGTCCCCGGGGGATTCTCCGCAAAGTACGCCCTTTCGAGCTTCCGCCACGGCGTTCTCAGCACCTCGCCTGAATCATCGATTACCGGTATCCCTACGTTGCCCAAAGCACTCGGCGCAGAAGCGGGTACTTGGCGCATCGACCCTACCAAGTTGAACGCCTTGATTGGCATTCCGAGCAGCATCGCGATTCAACCCCGAATCTCGCCGACCGGAACCCTGACCGGTCTTGAGGCGGCGATCCCGCTGCGATCCATCTTCCCGAACGGAGCCACGAGCGGACAGGCAATGGGCTTCCTTGCCTACCTGGGAACGACTGGTGAGGCAGGGAACACTCTACTTTCCACTGATCCTTTAAGAGGCACTCTTGGCGGCCGACCTGAACCGATTAGCTGGCTGTCTAACCAGTTCCTTCCTACCCAGTCGAACGTGCAAAACGATCCAGGAACGAACCCAATCACGGTTCCCAGCTACCTGAGCTACCAGCCGATGCGAGCCGTTGCGAGTCCAAATGTCTTGATCCGCACCACGAGCTATGACCCGGTCACGCAAACTCAGACCGTCGGTGTCCGAAACAATGGAACGACCACGCTGAATGGTCCTGTCTGGCTGGTTGTAACTCCAGGTCCTAAGAGCACCGCGCAGGTGGTCAATCGGCAAGGAATGACAATGTACGGAACTCCACGACCATACTGTCTGATCCGAAGAACAAGTCTCGCTCCGAAGCAGGAAGCCGTGTTCGCGGTCAAGTACAGCGGTGTCGTTGGAAGCTCACCGCTGTCGACATACACCGCATTGTTCGGTAGAGGCGCGCTCTAGAATTGCGGTAAAATAAGTTCGCCACGCAGGGGTATAGCTCAGTTGGTAGAGCGTCGGTCTCCAAAACCGTAGGTCGCGGGTTCAAGTCCTGTTGCCCCTGCCATTTCCTGGCCCACATTTCACCATGCAGCTTCTTTGCTGTAAAAACGTCTCACCCCAGACTTCAATTCTGGGGTGAGACTCGGTTGCAGGTCCCTGGCCAGCCCTCAGCGGAACGCAGAAACGATCCCAGGATACGCTTTGCCTGGCTTTCGATGGGCCCACAATATTCGGTTGAGCGTCCCGAAGTCGGCAAGATCAACGTCCGAGAAGTCCATTTTTGCCGACTCTGCCGCCATGACGGACCGGGCGGAGTTCTTGGCGTTGAGGTCAACCTTTGGAGTCAAGGTTGTAAATGGACGCAAGTCCTTCTTGCCGGTAAAGCACCTGAACATAGGTGCGGCGGCGGCATCGTACTGGCTAGACGGGGCGAGACCGAGGCAGAGCTGCATGGTTCGCATGAGGCTACACGAGGTGTACATCGTGGAGTCTAAGCTTCCTGCCTTTGTGTAAGGACTTGCTACCATGGCCACGGTTCGATGGGCATCGACGTGATCAGGTCCATTCTGTGCGTCATCTTCGATGACAAAGATTGCGGTCTTCTCCCAGAACTTGCTCCTGGAAATAGCCTCAACGACCTTGCCAAGGGCAATGTCGTTGCTCGCCACCGCAGCCTCTGGTGTGTGAGCTCCTGGAGCCGTACCCGATGTGTGGTCATCTGCCAACGACATCAGGATGAGGTTTGGCCACTTTCCACTCTTCTCGGCATCTTTGAGGTCCTTAACAAAAATGTCAGCCTTGAGGTGATCGGGCACGCCGTCGGTACGCCCTTGGTTCCATTCCTTGCTGAAGTTCCCTTTCCAAGTCGGACTAAACAGTCCGCGCCAAGTCTTTGCTCCGTAAGAAAAATAGGTCAGTCCCTTCTTCTCCGCATGCTCCCAAATGTAGCCGTTTGATGGGCGAATCTCTTCCCGGCTCCCGGGGGGATTACCTCGACCGCCGTAGCTGAGCGAAGAAGCCTTGATGTTCCAGTCAGAATCATTTGCCGCAGTGCTCCACTCCCATCCATCTTGGCTGACGTCACCATCGCAGTAGGTGTTATCAAGCAAGACGAATCTCTCAGCGATGGCGTGGTGGTTCGGCGTGATATCTCGCCCAAACAAGACGAGGTTTGGATCCCCGTTGCCCTTCGGCATATCGCCAAAAACCTGGTCGTACGTCCGGTTCTCTTTGATGATGTAAACGACGTGCTCAAACGGACTCTTCTGAATTTGTGAGTCTGGAAGAACTGAATCCTTTGGCTTTGCGTCAGCTTTCGCCAACAGCCGGTCGGCGTACGGAGTGACCGAGCGAACCACCTCGGTGTGCGCGCGGAGCTCATTCTTATTCGGTTCTGGAATCCGCTGAATCACTCCCTCGGTGTTGGAAAGAACATAGTTGTACTGCAGGTTGCGGTCTCGCTTCGGTCCATACCCGCCCCCGACCGGCTGTCCAACGCGAATCGACATCGAATCTCCAGTTCCGATGTCGTTCCGACTTGGTTCCAAGCCTTTGCCTGTCCCCGCGAATAGCCAGCCGTTCTTCGAAATACAAGTCGCAACCGGATACCATCCCGTCGGGACAAACCCCTCAACCTCGGGGGCGCCGCTGCCAACGCGAACCACCGCCACGTCATTGTTTCCCGCATTCGTGACGTACAGTTTCGACTCATCTGCCGAGAACGAGAGGGAGTTGGGCACTGAACCGATAGGGGCACTTGGCGTCAATCCCATCTTCACCGTGGCTCTCACTTTGAAGTCAGCAGGATCGAGTACAGAAATCGAGTCTGCCCCCGAGTTTGCGACGTACACAAGTCCGATCTTAGAAACCAAAATGGCGGTTGGCTGAGACCCGGTATCCACAGCTCTCGTGACCGAATTAAGCTTCAAATCCACTTCCGAAACCGAGCCCGAACCGTAATCGGCCACATACGCCTTGGACTGATCCGGAGAAACTCCAAACGCACAGGCATTGGCTCCCAACTCAACTTTGCCCAGCACCTTGCCGGATGGGTCTAAGTGGTACAAGATGTCTCCTGGTTTATCCGCGCCTTCATCGAGTGCAAGAAGGCTAGAGTCGTCCAAAACCTTGATCGAACCAACATATGCTTTTCGTGCACCTGCGCCGGGTACTTCGATGGTTGACTCTTGAGTTAAGAAGCCCGTTTCGCTAAGGGAGTACCGATGAATTAGCCCCGATTTTCCGCCGGATACAAACAGCTTGCTTCCCGAAAACTCGAACCCTTTATAGATTTGGGGGAGAGTGACCGTGCATCGAACCCTCATGTCCTGCCGGGTATCCGATCCAAGTGTTCTAGCAGGTGCCGCGCCGACAGAATAGATCCTAATCTGGTGAGTCCCATATCCCGACGTACCTACGGCGAGCCATCTGTCATCAGGGCTGACCGCCATTTGCGTCGGGAAGTCTTCGATCCGAGTCAGCATTCCCGCAGGCTTGATGACCCAGCCGTTATGCAGTCGCGCCGCTCCGTCCGCAGACTCAGGACGAACCCCAACTCCGGTGGTGGACGGCAAAATTTCTCGATATGCAAAAGCAGAAAGCCCCAGACCAACGAAAACAAGAGGGATCCAACGAGAAGAATTACGCATGCCTGCAGTTTCGCGCATGTGCTATCCCCGTTGAGTTAACAGGGCATTAAAGTGCGAAATCCTACCACCGCCGGTAGGGGAGCCCGTTACTTCCGACCGCCGTAGATGGGTAGTAGACGTAACTCGAGTTGAACGACTGCTTTGAAAAGTGTGTCCAACTCACCGTAGTGGAGGAAGTTACGCCACCAGTTGCGGTGTTGGTCTTCGTGAAGGGATTCACAGGAATCTGAGAAAGGTAAGGACCCTTCCACGTTCCGGCAGGCACCGACTTACTCACCCAGTCGGTGTTCATGGTGTTCCGTTCCCAGCCCGTTGCTGGAGCAGTCGAGTCGTCAAGATTCTGGACCTCAAAGGTCAAGCCAGTATCCGCCTCTGCGCGGTCCTCAGCTAAGCGAATCAATGCGAGGTTGGCACGCAGACTGGATTCTTTGGACCGAAGAGAGGAATCCGAAAACCGCGGGATAGCGATTCCGGCAAGCACAGCGATAAGGATAATCACGATCAGTAGTTCAACAAGCGTAAACCCCCTGAATTGCAAATCGCGCTTCATCACTCCAGACTCCAGTTCAAAGTATCGGTACATCTGGGGTCAGAATTCAGGACTAAGAGCCAGAATGTCTGACTTCTAAATAGCTACACCCTTGCTTGATCCGATATACCGGAACATCGGGTAGAAGTCTCTCAATCTGATCCTGCAGTGAGTCCATCCCGCAGTCCTCGCTCACCCCGTGGTTAACCACGATCATCGGGCTCCCGGTATCGTTGCAGTATTCACCGATAATCCAGGCTCGGGCGATATCATCCACGCTCACCGCCAGATCAGCTCCCAAATCGTAAAGACGCATCGCCTCGCTACAACACCCGGTCCCAATCCCAACTGTCTCGATGATCCGATCGGGATCGCCGTAAAACTCAACCGTCGATTGTCCGGCTTCGGCCGTCCGAGATGCGAAGTACTTTGAAAACTCAAGTGCCGTTTGTCTTTCAACCCGGTAAACGTTCAGATACCGCTCCGAGTGCAAAAGTCGACTCAATCCCAAGAAGTGGCCCCACCGAAATGGCATTCCAACTTCTGGAATTGCGTCCCAGACGTCGTGACATCGGATGATTGTCAGCCCTAGTTCGTCGATAAGAGACAGCTTTTCTCGCTTTGCCTCCTCATATCGAGGGTGCAAAACCTCTTTCTTCAGCTCCCAATGGTCAAAGAAAGTTGGCTCGTGTGCCACGACCGTATTTACTCCGAGTGCTGCCGCCTCTCGCAGGGTTGACGAGTAGGGCATCCAGCAAACGGCGACTCCGTTGACGACCTGGTTGCCATCGCCAGCGACGAGCTGATCGACCGTCTTCGACAGGTCGAGTTCTGGCCATAGGCGATTCAAAGAGTCACAAAGCTCCAGCGCAGTCATCAAACTCAAGTTGTACCTTCCCATCTCGTTCCGTTCTGACTTATCAGTAAACGTCGAAACGCGACGATGAATGATCTCGTTGATAACTAGACATGAACGTCCTTTGCCCGAAGTGCACCGAAGTCATGATGATTGTGGACCGACAAAATGTCCACATTGACTACTGTCCAAAATGTCATGGCGTCTTCCTTGACCGCGGTGAACTCGAGAAGCTGATCCAACTCTCATTGCAACCCGCTCCTCAGTACCAACAACCGGCCTACCAGCAGCCAGTCTATCAGCAGCCGGCTTATCAACAGCCACCCCAACCGATGCGAAGAGACGATGACGACTACGACTACAACTATAAGGGTCGCCGCCGACGCCGGAGTTTGTTGGGAGACATCTTCGACTTCGATTAAGTCGTCAGTACCCGACCTTCTCGAGCTTGAACGTGAAATTTCCCTGCACGCCTGACTTGAACTCAGAAGAGTAAGCAAAGATGGACGCCTTATACTCACCGTTCGCCAGAGGCTTGCAGAAGAACTTGAACCTCAGCTGATCGCTCGCTGCCTCCGATTTCCCCGCCGATCTGATAAACGCCACCATCGCGCCTCGTCCACAAGAAACTCCTTTCGAGTGACCGTGCATGACCTTCGAGTACTCCGGCGTTGAAAATTTGACCGAGGGCTGAGTGAGGCTCAACTTCGCCAACTTGCTTCCTGGATTCACGTTCAAATGAAATTTGATCCCCTGATCATAAAACATGTCGGCCCCCTTCATGAACGTAAGCACATAAACGTCCGCCTCGTCCTTCTTACCGTCGCCCTCTGCCGAGGCGCGACCCGGATGCTTTTGAACAACCGCGTGGTCAAACACCACCGGTTTCCCAAACAAAATCCCATCTAGCCGGGCCGGCTGGGTGACAAGAATGGCGGCGATACAGTTCATCAATCTAGTTCTTCCCCTCTGATTCAAGCCTCTCCTCAGTAGACTTACTGGGTTCCCTTATTGTAGTTTTGTTCTTCAAGGGCGGTTAGCTCGGTTGTAGTGCACTCCGTTCACACCGAAGGGGTCGTGGGTTCAAGTAAGAAATGACGACTACGGCTTCAACGGTAAGGGTCGCCGCCGACGGCGGAGTTTGTTGGGAGACATCTCTTTAAGTCGTCAATACTCGAGTTTCCCGAGCTTGAAAGTGAAGTTTCCCTGCACGCCCGACTTGAATTCAGGAGTGTAAGCGAAGATGGACGCTTTATACTCGCCATTCCCGAGCGACTTGCAGAAGAACTTGAACCTCAGCTGATCGCTTGAGCACTCTGTTCTCCCCGCCGAATCAATAAACACCGCCAACGCTCCTCTCCCACAAGAAACTCCCTTTGAGTGGCCGTGAACCACCTTCCGGTACTCCGGCGTTCCAAACTTGACCGCAGGCTGAGTGATGCTCAACTTCGCCAACGGCGCTCCCGGGTTCACACTGACATGAATCTTGATCCCTTGATCGTAAGGCACGTCCGACCCCTTCTGGAACGTAAGAACGTACACGTCCGCCTCGTCCTTCTTTCCGTCCATCTCTGCCGAGTCGCGTTGCAACCTCTTTTGAACCCGGGCATGATCAAACACCACCGATTTTCCAAATAGAATCCCGTCGAGCCGGGTCGGTTGTGCAACTAGTAGAGCAGCGATCCAAGTCATCCCTCCACTTATGCCCGGTTCCCGAAACCCTCCTCTCGGGAGTCTTGCCGGGTTCCCTTGGTATAATTCTTAAGTTCAAGGGCGGTTAGCTCAGTGGTAGAGCACTTCGTTCACACCGAAGGGGTCGTGGGTTCAAGTCCCGCACCGCCCACCACTCCCCAAGTATGTGCCGTCAGCGGACTGCTCAGCAAAACCTCGGAAACCGATCCTGGTAGAAATGCGTTTATACTAGGCAAGTATGGACGGCGAGTATAGCAAACTGGAAAAGGACTTCCTGGGCAACGAGCGAATGGTTCATTACAGCGCTGAAGGCGTTGCCGTGTCCGCAAGCAAAGTTGAGCGATCCGAAGATGGCTCCATGACGGTTGGTGAGCCGATTCCCCTCGCGTCGCAACCTCAACCAGTCGCTGTCCCGGCTCGAGTCGTCAGTGAACCTCGTCCCGGTACTTATCCACCCGGAACCATTGCGACGATTGGCATTGCATCGTTTGTTTTAACTGCGCTTGTTGCGCTGATCATTATCAATTCAAACAAGTCTGACTCGGCAACCGAGCGATTCAACACCGCCGTCTACCGAGATCCGGTTCGAATTCAATCACCCTCCGAAGATCTGGAACGGGTTCCCCCACCCCAAGAATATGATAGCCCCCAGCCTAGGCAAGAGGACGAGACTCCACCGGGTGATCGTGATCGCCCAAGAATCGATCTCCGCGAAGAAGAAGTAACGGTTCCGGAGCCAAAAGCCGAGCCCCTAAAGGAAAAGCCCGCCGTGACTCCAGAACCAGCGAAGGGCACTGATCCAATTGACTTAAGGGGAGACGGAGACGAATCCCGGTAAGATTGTCAGCAAAGCACTATGGTAGCCATTGGAATCGCATCGTTTCTTCTCGCCAATCTCCAGCAAAAGCTGGAGACAAAGTTGGCTGATCTCAAGCCGGTCACGCAAGCAGCAGGAACTGGGCAGATCGAAAAGAATGATGCCTTCTCAATCGGCGGAGTTGTCCTCTCCGAGGGAATGCTCTTTACAAATAATAGCGCCGGAGATAACAACGAACGAAAGGCGACGCTGGTGTACTCAATCCCCGCCAATACAACTTCGTTTCGAGCCTTCTTCGGGATACCTGACGGCTATCCGACCGCATGGCTCTCAGCCAGCTTGGCGGTTTCTGTTGATGGTGAGCTCGTAAAGCTGTACGAAGCTCAAGCCGATTCAAAGCCAATCAAGATCGAAATCCCAACCAAGGGCGCGAAGTCGCTCAGGTTGGTCTTCAACGGCTACTCTGCCTTGGGCGAATCTGTCTTTTCCGCGTTGGCCACCAAACCAGTCGACCAGACCCCCAAACCGCCCGTCGACTCGGCCGGTCTTCCCCGAGTAACTCTCGCGTTGCCAGAAAACGGAGCCAAGGCAAAGGACAAGCTGATGGTCAAGTGGGATCCGGTTCCCGATGCCGTCGCCTATGGCGTCGAGATGGTGCTTCTCTCAAACAACACAAATACGGTTCCAACCCGCTTTTTACGATCCTTCACTGCAAAGGGAACGTCATTCGACTGGGTCTTTTCAGATGATGTCGTTTCGGGTGAGTACCAAGTCAGCGTGATTGCCTTCAGCAAAAAGGGTGTCCTCACCCGATTCAGCACCAGCCGCAGATTCACAGTGGAACGCCGAACAACTTCAAAGCCAGGAAACCAATAAACTCCTGAGCTTGTTCTGGTAATCGGAGATCGATACAAGCCACAATGAATGTCATGCGCAAGCACCTGCTTGGACTTTTAGCGCTTTCAGCGCTCGGACTTTTTGGATGTGAGAAAGCCACGACCGTGTCCGTTCCGATGCGAGCTGAGCGGCTAGAACACATCGTCAGCCTTAGCCCGAGTACTACCGAAATCATGGGTATCACGTCGATCAACTTTGAAGGTCGAACAAAAGCCTGTAACTACCCACAACTGGTTCTGTCGAAGACTGTTTACGGTGACCTCAAGCCAAACTACGAGGCAATTACGAAGGATCGAACCCAGCTGGTTGTTTTCGATGCCGAACTCTATTCGGATGAAGACAAGGCGAAGCTGAAATCAACCGGAGCAAAACTTTACGAATTCAAGGCGACCACCATCAACGACTTCGAAAAAGAGATGCTGACTCTTGGCAGTCTTGTTGGAAGCGAAACCAACATTCAGCAATACGTTGATCGTATTCGTCGCTCCCGCCGAGAAGCTGAGGGGGACGCACCTCCGAAAAAGATCAAGTCTGTCCTAATTCTTCCCGGAACTGGTGGATCTCACATGATCGCCGGGACGAAGTCGTTCCAGGCCGAGATCATGCGAGTGATCGGGACAGAACCACTGGGTCCAGACACGGCTAAGTTCGAGACGCTGACTCCGGAATTCCTTTTCCAAGCGAACCCTGACGTCATTATCGTCGCCGGTGAGGCAAAATCCTTCCTCGCCGATACTCGCTTTGCCAATCTCGCAGCAGTCAAAAATCTCAACATATTTGGCAACAACCAAGACATGTGGGTTCGCCGCGGCGGCCGTGTCGACACCCTGATCGACCAAGCCCACAAGGCCCTGATGCTCGTCATCAAAAAGTAAATGAATCAACGCGCAGAAATCGGAGTTTTCGGTGGATCAGGCTTCTACAGCCTCCTGAAGGATGTTGAGGAAGTCAAGATTGACACGCCTTACGGCGCGCCAAGCGACGCCGTCTTCCTTGCGACGGTAGCGGGACGAAAAGTCGCCTTTCTGCCTCGCCACGGTCGACATCACACCTTGCCGCCCCACAAAATTAACTACCGGGCAAACGTCTGGGCTATGCGCTCCCTCGGAGTTCAGGCGATCATTTCGCCTTGCGCTGCGGGCTCGCTCCAGGCTCATGTTGCTCCAACCCACTTCGTCGTCTGTGACCAATTCGTGGATCGGACCAACGGTCGGGCGGACACATTCTACGACGGACCAATCGTCACCCACGTGTCTCCCGCAGACATGTACGATGCGACCCTCCGAAAACTCGCGGTTGAAACCATCCGTGAAAACGGCATCACTTGCCACGATGGCGGAACCGTTGTTGTCATCCAAGGTCCACGATTCAGCACGAAGAGCGAATCCAAGTGGTTCCACGATCAGGGCTGGGAAGTCATCAACATGACCCAGTATCCCGAGGCTTATCTCTCCCATGAAATGGGAATGGCGGTCGTTAACATTTCGCTCATCACCGACTACGATAGCGGCGTCCACGCCGGTGCCGAAGCCGTGAACGCTCACGACGTCCTCAGCGTATTCAAAGAGAACTCGGAAAAGATCAAAAAGGTCGTGCTGGACATGATCGGCAAGATGCCTTCTGACCTAAGCACCCTTGGCCACCGAGCCTCTCTGGCGTACACTCGTGGAGACGGACACGCAACGTCGCCCAACGATATTCGTCTATTTGAATTGCTGGACTAACCTATGCTCTCGACCCTCATCGCCCTCTCGTCGCTCACTTTTGCTCAAGCCTCGGGAGGGCAAGGGGAGAGTGTGTTCCCGAGGCCGGAAGCGCTAGAGTCCGGGATGTACGTAGATCGGAGCATTTTTCAGTATCTCGATACGCAGGGACAGCCCCTGATCGGACTGCGATCTGCCTCCGATTGGTCCTCTCTGAAATATGTCGCCGCCAAGACTTCTGCCCTGAAACTGAGAGTTCTGCTCCTCGTTTTCGAACGAGAATTCTCAGATCCCAGCATCAGCAACACCTTGGAGATGAACGACAAGCAGAGACTGATCGCGACGATGTCGAGGATTAGATCCTTCTTCTCGTCGATGTCTCAAGGGGATCTGGATGTTGAGGTCATACCTCGCTTTGTTCCAGAGCCCATTTTTGCTTCCTCAGAGATGGACAGCATCCAACAGGCTGAGTTCAATCGTTTCAAGTTTGATGCAGACGATCGGGAAGAGCGAGGACCTTTTTCTGCGATCGTTAGGGTGTCTAGCTCTGGTGCGAATAACTCGTTCGTAGCGATGGGCGGAAACGAGAGCGGGTTTGCATTGGAGCAACGAATAATCCACCAGATTTGGGATCAGCTTGTCCAGAAACTGCCCGGAAGGTTAGGTTATGCTGCGCTACCACAAACGAGTTTTGCGCTTAATTCTCCATCAAATCCTTGGTTGCGGTTGGATCCTTGGCCAAAGCCAAATTCGGGAGTTCCGTTCCAACTTCTTGACGAAGCGTACAGAGATGATCTAGGTCTCGTTACGAAGTTTACACTCGGCTCTGAAGACAGCAATCGTGAGAATCTGACCTTTCAGTTCGTCAGTGGAGGAGCGACCCTTACTAGAGAGGCAGGCGCTCTGGTCTACACCGAGCGTTCGATCATTCGATCTGGAGCGGCCATACTTCCTCCCATTCCGACCAAAGAAGTATCTGCATCGGGCGGATTAAGTTTCGAGGTGCGGACCAAGTCTTTCAATCCAGTCTCAGTCGGCTGGGCCGACTCTGCGGCGAAAACCGCCTCGAATGCCTACTCAATCGGTATTGGGGCCCAATTCCCAATCAAAGCAGATGGAACATGGCAAAAGGTGACGATTCCAAGGGAGCCAGGTCAGCGTGTTCCAAAAATCTCTGTCCCACAGAGCCGAGAGGGGCGAACGCGAAATCCGCATGAGGTGATTCGATATGAGTTTCGAGGATTTCAGTTGATCACCGAGTCACCAGGTGTTCCGCCGCTAGATTCTCCCAATCCGTTGAACTCGATTCCCGCAATTGAGGCAGGCTTGGCGAGCAGTATTCCGGAGCAGCAACTGGTCGCCATCAGGGCGATTTTGCAGGATCCCGCCCAGTACAAATCGCTCCAACCCAAACTCATTGAGTTGTCCACCGATCTTGAACCTGCCGTCGCCTTCGGCGCAGTCCAAGCCTACGGAAAAATCGGAATCGCTAACGACGACCTCATCGGCAAAGCCTTCATGAACCGCCTCGTCGCCACCGCGCCAAACGAGTTCGCCCGTGAAGCCGCGCTCCTCTACTTCGCTGAGCACCCCGAGCAGACCACCTTCGAGGCCATCGCCCCCAACATCGTCCGTCGTAGCTGGCGCACGAGAATCGCGACCGTCAAAGCCCTCGCTGCTCTTGACCGAACCGACCTAAAAGCCAAGCCTGCCGCTCGCCAGCTTCTACTGACCGCCACTGGCCAAGATATGGCAATCATCCGTTCTGCCGCCCTCGCCGCGATGAAGCCGGATGTCGAGCAGGAGCGCAAGCAACTTGAATACTCGCTCGTTAATGACCCTTCCGAGCAAGTCCGCCTGCAGTGCCTTCGGCAACTCGCCGCGGCAAATGCTCCAAAAGAAGTCCTCTTCGGCTCCCTTGCCGACGATAGCCCCTATGTGAGAGAGCATGTCTACGAGCAACTCCCAGCGAACCTACAAAGGGAAACTCTCCAGCGCATGGTGATCGATCGAGACACTTATGTCCGCGCGGCTGCCCTCTACGGCTTTGCAAAGCTTTCTGACCCTACTCAGCCAGGTGAAATCCAAAACACCTTCGCCGAAGAGCATCCGGCTGTGCTCCTTGCCCTGGTTGAGGGTGCCCAGAAAGGGAAGTGGAAGCTCCCCTCCGCCGTGATAGAAAACGCAAAGAAGAGCAAGAGTCCCTTGGTGCGAGAAGGAGTCGCCAAGCTACCTGCGCAATGAAGATCGTTCTCGCCTCCGACCACGCCGCTCTCGACCTCCGGGGGTACCTCAAGGACAAACTTGAGCAAGCCGGTCACCAAACGACAGAAGTCGGCGCCCTGACCACCGAAGCCTACGATTACCCAGACGCCGCCGACGAGCTCGCCAAAGCCCTGCCAAGCCACGACTTTGGGATCGTCATCTGCGGCACCGGAATCGGCATCAGCATCCGAGCCAACCGCTTTCCCCAAATCCGAGCCGCCCTCTGCACTACCGAATACATGGCCGCGATGGCGCGTGAGCATAACGACGCCAATGTCCTCGCCTTAGGCGCACGAGTCCTTGGAACTGAGCAGGCTTGGGCGATCACCGAGGCGTTCCTTCGAGGAAAACCTAGTGAAGTCCAAAGGCATAAAGCCCGGGTTGAGAAGCTAGGACGCCCAATCTGACGTAGAATAGATTCATATGAGTCTCGAGCGGAAAAGCCTGAGTAGTGCACTGGTGATCTCCAGTCTGTTGGTTGCTGGTATCGCAGGAATGAAGTTTCGCTCGATCCGTGACCTCCCTAACACTCAAGAGCCTAGTTTAGGCTCAATGTTCGCATCCACTAGCAAAGAGCTAGAAATTGCTGAGACAGACTATTTCACAGGCATCATTGAACTTCTTCGCAGTCGCTATGTTGACCAAGTGCCTACGGATGACAAACTGCTGAGCGGCGCGGTGCGGGGCATGATCGTAGGCCTCCGAGACATCGACAGCCAGTTCTACAAGCTAGAAGAGTTCACCGCTTTCAAGAGCATCCGCGCCGGACGTTATCCCGGCGTCGGAGTTTGGATGGACTACAAGCCGCAAAAAGTCAGCGTCAAGCTCGGCGGAGTTGCTCAGGAGCAGGATCTTCCCCGTCTCACCGTTGTCTCTGTCGCCCCCGGCTCTCCCGCTGATAAGGCCGGAGTGAAACCAGGCGACCTCCTTGATTCAGTTGACGATCACTGGGTGATGAACAGCGAGGAAATCATCAAGTTTCAGGCTGCCCAGTCCGACTTCATGGCCAAGAAGATCGATTTTAAAGCGATCAACGACATGAGAAAATCGCTCAAGGCTCGGATGGACAAAAGCATCATGCCCGTGCGCGCCCGCGAAAAGCTCATCACGGGAGGAAGCGGCGAACTCAACGTGGTCTGGGAACGTGGGGGTCAAAAAATCATCACCAAGCTTGCCAAGAGCGAGACTGACGTCCAGCGCAAAATAAGCCCTGACGGAACCCTCCGTCTCATCTTTAGCAGTGGTGCCGTCGAGGACTTATCTGCTGTGCTGAAAGGCAAGACTAGCATTTCCATCGACCTCCGAAACAACGTCCTGGGTGACATGGAAACCATGCGCCGTTGCCTTGCTCTGGTGGCTCCAGCCGGGAGATTTGGATACTTTAAGAACGACCGCAAGGCATCAACTCCGGTCGAACTAACGATCAGTAAAGGTAACCCCACTCCGCCCAAGATCAAACTCATCGTCGACCAAAGCACCCGCGATGCCGCCGAAATCTTCGCTTTGGCCCTGCAAAGCAAAGGTATTGCCACCCTCAGTGGCACCGACATGGGCAACAGTCGAAAGCTGAAAGACGTCGTCCAACTCCCAGATGGAAGTGGATACACCCTTAACATTGGAACCTTCACCCCCGGTAATCCACCGGCCACGAAGGTCGCTCAGGCAAAGGAGAAGGCTCAAGTATGAAAACTCTCACCCGCGCTCTCGCGCTCACCCTCGGACTTAGTGCCAGTTTTGGTTCCGGTTTCCTTTGGAAAGACATCCGTAACGGTCAGCTTGGCTCAGCACCAAGAGATCTTCTTCTCGGAATCAAGACTCCTGCAAAAGCCGCCAACCCGGAGACGCTTTTCAAGCAGTCGTTCACCAGAATTCTCAGTTCGCACAAGAGTGATCAAGATAGGAAAGAGCTAAAGTACGCGGCCATGGAAGGACTCGTTGCCTCCCTCGGTGATCCTCACAGTAACTTCTTTGTCCCTAAAATCAACACCGCTTTTCAGGACGATACAAGTGGAAAATTTTACGGCGTGGGCGCACGTCTCTTTCCGGATCCATTAGGGGTCAAAGTTGTTTCCGTTTTCAAGGATGGCCCCGCAATGAAGGGTGGCATCAAAGGCGAGGATGTGATCGTGGAAGTTGATGGCAAAAGGATCGCCGGAATGAATTCCGACGACATCATTCTGCTGATCAAAGGAAAAGAGAACACTTACGTCAAGCTCAAGATCATGAGACCAGGCAAGCCAGAGCCGTTGGTATTCAATCTGCGAAGAGAAAAGGTTATTCCGCCGCTTGTCGAAGGCAAACTCCTTGAAGACTCAAAAGTGGGCTATCTGAAAATCCAAAGTTTCTCCCAAGAGGTTCCTGAGCAGTTCACTCGAGAGTGGGACGCTCTCGACAAGGGCAACCTCAACGGGCTCGTTATTGATCTCCGAGACAACCCAGGTGGAGCTCTTGATGCTGTCGTCGATATGCTTGGCAGCTTCGTGGACAACCGGCTGGCCGTTACTTTGAAGGACAAAGAAGCCGGCGAAGAGAAGGCAAACACTCCGTCGGGTCAAGTCCGTCAGATCGGCTACAACATCGCGGTTCTCATAAACGAGGACTCGGCCAGTGCCGCCGAGATCATGGCCGGAGTGCTTCAGGACTACAAAAAAGCGATCCTTGTCGGAGATACCTCCTACGGTAAGTTCTCGGTCCAAACCGTCTTCCAGCAGTCCGATGGAGCCGGCATCAAGCTCACCATCGCCAAGTACTACCTGCCGAAGCAGGGCGCACTTTCCCGAAAGGTTGACGATGACGGCATTTATGTGAGCGGAGGCCTAAAGCCCGACGTAGCGGTCGCTCCGGATCCGGATCAAGAGTTCGAATCGGGTAATCCAAAGAAGGATAATCAGCTCGCCAAAGCGATCGAAGCGATTACGAAGCGCTAACCCTGGTTGGACTTCGGATCAAAATAGTTCCGAAGTCCATCGCCGATAAAGTTGAGCGAAAAGACGGTTGCACTAAGGATCAAGCACGGCCAAAGGAGCTCGATGGGGTACGAGTTAAAGCTGGTTCTCGCGCTGTTGATCATTCCGCCCCAAGTTGGAGTTGGTGGCTGAACTCCAATACCTAGGAAACCAAGGGTGGACTCAGAGATGATGGTTCCCGCAAGTTCTACGGTTGATACCGCGAGGAAAATGCCCGACATCTGGGGCAGAAGATGCTTGAAGACTAGGTACGCAGTCGTAGCACCGGATGCCCGGGCAGCGACCACGTATTCACGCTCTTTAAGGGTCGCCAGCTGAGTCTTTGTCAGCCGTGCAATGCTTGGCCAACCGGAAATTGACAGCGCAAAAATGACGGCAAGAGGGCCAACCTTCGTCGCTCCAATTATCCCGACGATAAGGATCGCGAACAGAATGTCTGGGAAGGCGAACATGCCATCGGTAAACCGCATGATCGCGTTAGAAATCCATTTTTTTGAGAAGGTTGCAATGACCCCAACCGAGATCCCAACGATCAGATTGATGGTCTGAACCGCAAAGCCGATGAACAAACTAATGCGTGCGCCATAAGCAAGTCGCTGAAGGAAAGAACGACCAATCTCGTCCGTTCCGAGCAAGGCACCGGGAAACCCGGGTCCAAGGTGAATCGTCGATTTACCTTTGATATCGAGGGAGTCGTATACGGGATCGAGTACCTTTCCATCCGGACTGGGTGGAATCGGAATCAGCGGTCCAAAAACCGCAAATAGCACCAAGAGTGCCATGTATGTGACACCAATCCAAAACAGCGGATCACGAAGCTTTTTGCCCTTCAAACCTGCGCCTCCCGAATGCGCGGATCAAGGATCGGTAACAGGATGTCAACAACCAGATTCACAACAATAAAAATGAAACCAGTCACTAAGACGCAAGCCTGGATCACGGGGACATTATTGGAGAGTATCGCTTCAATCGTTGTGCTACCAATCCCAGGGTAGCTGAAGTAGCGCTCGACAACAAATGAACCAGTCAGCAGGAACCCAAACGTGGTTCCGATGGCGGTCACCACCGGAAGAATCGCGTTTCGCAAGGCGTATTTGGTCATCAATCGAAACGGTGGAACACCCTGAGCCGTTGCCGTCCGAATGAACTCTTGGCGTAAAGTCTCGATCATGGAGGCGCGGGTCAAACGAGTCAGCAAAGACATTGGTCGCAACGACAAAACCGTTACTGGCAACGCTAGATACATCCAAAGCGGTCCCCGAAGCTGAGTCTCCCAAGTGGTCGGCAACATGTCGAACTTGATGCAAAAGATGAACGTCAAAATCGGCGCAAGAACGAAGTTCGGCAACGTAACGCCAAACGTCGAGGCCGATAGAATTCCCCGATCCAATAGCCTCGTCTCCCGAATTGCGGCGATGGTGCCCATCGAGATCCCAACCACCGATGCCAAAAGGATCGCGAGCAGGGCTAATCGTAGGGTCATCGGCATCGTCCGGCCAAGAATCGCCGAAACTTTCTCGTGCGTTCCCGAGTAACTCTCTCCCCAGTCACCCTTAACGATTCCACCGATGTAGTTCACATAGCGAATCGGGAGCGGCTTATCCAAGCCGAGGTTCTCACGAATCCGCTGAATCGTCTCTGGCGAGGCTTTTTCGCCGGCAATGTAGGTGGCAGGGTCGCCCGGCGCTAAGTCGGAGGCGACGAACGTGATAATGGAAATGAACAGGAGGCTAACAATGCCAAACGCAAACCGGGATAGGAGCGCCCTGACCAACTGCACCCGGATAGTTTAGCAGACCTTAGCCCTTAACAACACGTACCGAGCTGATCTTGTCTCCGACCGTGATTTTCTGAACCACATCCATGCCAGCCGTGATCTTGGCGAAGACGGTGTACTTTCCATTCATAAACCGACTCGGTGCCAACAGAATAAAGAACTGGCTATCGCCTGAGTCTGGCTCATCCGGATTGCGTGCAAGCCCGACCGAGCCCAGATCGCATGGCAGGCCGCTTTGCTCGAAAGGAACCTTCTTCCCCGAACCGCCATTCATCTCTTCTTCGATCGCTCCAGTCTTGGACGCCGGATCACCGACTTGAACTAGGAACGGCTTCGGCTTCTGAATCGAACGGTGGAAGCGCTGACCGTCGTAAAATCCTCGAGAAACAAGACCAACGATCTGAGCGCATGTCTTCGGAGCCGCTTTTTGATCAAGCGTCATTGTGAACTCGCCCCGTCCTTCAATGGTGAAAACGAGCTTGTCCTGCGCTGCCGACAAAGCCGACACCAAAACCAATACCAGACAAATCAAAAGGGAACGCATAGGATTCTTCTACCTATTGTGACGTATATCCAAAGTCCGAGTTTCAGTCTTCGAGCGCCCGGCCGTACCCGTCAAGCCGAACCTGACCAGAAAGAATCAAGACTCCGTCGATGATCGACCATACGTGCAATGTGCCGCAAGTGATGATTGCCGCAATTAGCTGAATCACGCCAAGTGCCGAGTAGCCCATGTAGATTCGACCAACACCAGGCACCAAAAGTTGTAGAACACCGCTCAAAGTGCGGCTCTTATCGCTTCGAGGCATGTTCGCCGGCATGTGGTAACCGTAAGTGTGTCGCGGATAGTTCGCCTGGGTCTGCATCGGTTGCATCGGATGCATCGGCTGTGAATAACTCGGCGCAGCCCCAATTGGCGGAATCGTCTGCATCGGAGCAGGAGTCGGCGGCGGAGACGCAAAAGGCTCGACCGCTTGAAAAGCGTTCATCAGTTCCGAAACCGAAGACGCCGGAAGCCAGTCACCCATGCCAGGACGCCAAACATAAGTCTGTTTCTCGATGACGCCACCCTCAATCAGCTCTTCGAGCTGTTCCTTGGTCAGTGGGCCAAGCTGCCCAAACGAACCAACGTAATACCGAGTGGCGAGATCACTCATGAACGAATCAGAATCCTAGTAGCTATGGGAACGATACGACAGAGTTGTACCCTTTCGTTGCCCCTGTAGGTCACATGGACTACCTACGCCGACTCAAACCGGTTCTGATCTCGGTTCTTCTTGACCTGACTCGGATCAAAAACTTGTCCGTTCATCGCTAAATAGACGCCTTTCGATGCCGTTTGTAACACTCCCATCGCAAAGGCAACATTGAAAACGGCATCGGTAAACCGAAAGTTTGCGGGTTGAAGCGACCCCGTCAAAACCACCGTCTTGCTTGTCTTGTTCTGCAAAAACTGTCCCGTCAGCGCCAACGTGTCTGTCCCGTGCGTGATCAGTATCCGCTCCTCAATGCTCTCACGAACCTTATCTAAGATCATTGCCCGATCCTCGTCTGTGATCTCTAAACTGTCTTTACGAAGGATGCTTTCGACGATGTAAGGCACCGTTACCCCACCCTCTCGCAGAATGCCCTCAACTACCGGATTCCCAACCTCGTACTCACTCAGCGAATCGAAATAGATCTTATCAATCGTTCCGCCCGTGGTCAGAATTCTTATCATTCCTTAAAGTCTACTAAGCTGCGATCCACCGGACGGTAAAATAGTGTGTCAGTCGACCGTGATCTTTCAACGTAGAAAGAACTTAGGCAACCATGTCAACCAAGACTTCAAAAAGCACTTTCAACAAGCTCGAATTCCTCAAGCTCATGATGATCTCGCGAGAGGGCGACCGTCGTGAGGGAATCTTGCTACGACAAAGCAAAGGATGGTTCCAGGTCTCAGGAATGGGACATGAAGCGCTCGGCGCGCTCGCGTATCTGTTGCGCGAGGATGACTACCTCTTCCCGTACTACCGCGACCGTGGTCTGATGCTTGCCCGCGGCCTCAGCAATAGGGAACTTGCTCTCGCCTACTTTGCAAAGCGTGAAGGAAGCAGTGGTGGACGCCAGATGCCCGGCCACTACAGTAGCCGCAAGCACAACGTCTTCAGTGTTTGCACCCTCACCGGTGGCAACTGCCTCCCCGCCTGCGGAACCGCTTGGGGAATGAAGATGGACGGCAAGGACAGCGTTGCCATCGCCACCATCGGCGATGCGGCAGCCCGACAAGGCGAGTTCTACGAGGCCTGGGCATTCGCAGTGCAAGAAAAGCTCCCCGTCATTTTTATCCTTGAGGACAACAAGTACGGTATCTCGACCCCCACCGAGAAGTTCATGCCGTTTCACCTTCCGCTATTCGACTCAGAAGCGATTGTAAAGGTCGACGGACGTCGTCCCGACGACATCCTAGAAGCGGGAAGAACCGCGATCGATAAAGCCCGAAAAGGCGATGGACCCACGATGATTTGGCTTGATCTAGATCGTCTCTCATCGCACACATCCAGTGACGATCACCGCGTCTACCGTGACCTCAATGAAATCGAGGAGATGCAGCATCGTGATCCAATTCGGCTGTTGTCCGAGGAGCTGCTCAAGTCCGGTGCCCTCACCGAAGCCGCATTCCAAGCAATGCAAGACGAAGTCTTCAAGCTCGTTGATGAGGACTACATCGCCGCCGAAAAGGCCGACGACCCAATCGGCGAAGAAACCATGCGCGACTGCTGGGGTGACGAGGTAAATGCCCAAGCTCCGCCCATCGCTCCGGGTCGCCAGACCATGGTCTCCGCCATCAACACCACCTTCCGAAAGGCCCTTGAGAACGATCCGAAAATCGTCTTCTTTGGTGAGGATATCGAAGACCCGAAAGGCGGAGTCTTCGGAGTCACCAAGGGTCTCTCCGAGGCATTTCCGAAGCAAGTCTTCAACTCCCCGCTCGCCGAGGCCACGATCATGGGCGTCGCCGTCGGACTCTCCGCCTACGGCTGGCGACCGGTCTTTGAACTCCAATTCATCGACTTCATTGCTCCCGGCTGGAATCAGATCACTGGGCAAATGTCGACCCTCCGCTGGCGCAGCTTTGGCGAGTGGAAATGCCCTCTCGTCATCTACGCTCCCTACGGCGCGTACCTGCCGGGCGGGTCACTTTGGCACAGCCAGAGCAACGAAGCATCCCTTGCCCACGTTCCTGGGATCCGAGTCGCCATCCCGAGTACCCCGCAGGACGCCGCTGGCCTCCTGTGGAGCGCAATCCATGGCGATGACCCCACTTTCGTCCTGGTTCCCAAGCACATCTTCCGCATGCAGATCGAGGTCGACAACGTCGAGCCCGTTCCGTTTGGAGTTGCAAATGTTGTACAGGAGGGATCCGACGTCACCATCGTCACCTACGGTAACACGATGGAACTCGTCCATGAAGCCGTCGCCAAGAGCGGAGTCAGTTGCGAAATCATCGATCTCCGGTCCATCGTTCCGTGCGATTACGAGACCATTACGGAATCCGTCGCCAAAACCGGTCGTTTGGTTGTTGTGCATGAGGACACCAAGACCTGCGGATTTGGGCAGTCAATCATCAGTGAGATGGTCAGCGTCCCGGAGCGGTTCAATCTATTCCTCTCGCCTCCCCAACTTGTCTGCCGCGACGATGTCCATATCGGCTACAACCCGATCTACGAGTACGCGGCTCTGCCAGACATTGATCAGGTAATTTCTGCGATCAACCTTGTCATGGAATAAGCTTGGATTCCGGACCATTTACGGTTCAATCACGTCATTGGGTCAAGTAAACTTGACCCAATGAAGCCTATGCGCGTCGGCATTATCGGAGCCGGCAATATCAGCTCGATCTATTGCGAAAATCTCAAGAAGTTTCCTTCTACCGAACTCGTCGCAATCGCAGATATCGTCCCCGCCGCCGCACAAGCCCAGGCTGAAAAGTACGAGATCAAGGCATTCTCTGTCGATGAGATGATCGCGTCGGACGAAATTGATCTGATCATCAACCTGACCATTCCCGCCGTGCACGGTCAAGTGGCGCTGCAGGTACTGAACGCAGGGAAACACGTCCATAACGAGAAGCCGCTCGCTCCAAACCGCGAAGAAGCTCGAGAAATGTTGCGCATCGCTAAAGAGAAGGGCCTCACCATCGGTTGCGCCCCCGACACCTTCCTCGGCGCTGCGCACCAGCATGTCCGAAAGCTGATCGAGAGCGGAATCATTGGACCGGTCGTCGGAGTTCATGGTTACATGACCTCGCGTGGAGTCGAATCCTGGCACCCGAATCCCGAATTCTTCTATAAACCAGGTGCTGGCCCGATGCTCGACATGGGTCCTTACTACCTGACAGCAATGGTCAACATGTTTGGCCCAATCCGCCGCGTTGCCAGCATCACCAACATCACTTATCCCGAGCGAACCGTGACCAGCGAGCCCAAGAAGGGAACCGTGATCAAGGTCGAAACCCCGACCCACTTCGGAACCACCGTACAATTCCACAGCGGCGTCGTCGGACAGCTCACCATGTCATTCGACACTCACGGATTCGAAGGTCAGCCCTGCATCGTTGTCTACGGCGGAGACGGAACCATGATCGTTCCTGACCCCAACTCCTTCGACGGATGGGATGGTCGCCCAGAGACCGGCAACATCATCGTCCGCAAAGGTGGCGAGTCCCAAATCATTCGCTCAACCGAGCCGTTCAAGACTAACTCTCGTGGCCTCGGTGTCCTCGATACCGTACACGCGATCGCCGAGGGGCGACCAAATCGCGCAAGCGGTGACCTCGCGTTCCACGTACTTGACGCCATGCTCGCCTCGATCGAATCCTCAGAGCAAGATCGGTTCATCAACCTGGAAACCAAACCCGAGCAGCCAACGCTCATCGGAGACGCAGAGTTTCCGGTCGAGCGCGAGCTTATGGGTTGATCTAAGCGAATCCGATTCGGCGTAGGAACAACCATGAACGTATCAGTCGAATGGAAAGGGAATCTCACGTTTGAGGCAACCGCCCCAAGCGGGGTTCCGTTCGTCATGGATGCAAGCCACGATGACGATTCGACGCCTAAGGGGCCAACTCCGCTCGAAGTGCTGGTCGCCTCTCTGGCAGCCTGTTCGGCGGTCGATGTCGTCGGAATCTTAGCTAAGAAGCGCCAGATTGTTGAGAGCTACCGAATCGAAGTTGAGGGCACTCGACCAGAACCCGGCACGTACCCTCGACCGTTTACGGCTCTGACTGTGCGACACATTTTGACTGGTCAGAACCTTGACCCGGTGGCAGTCGAAAGAGCAGTTTCGTTGAGCGATGAGAAATACTGTTCGGTCGCGGCAACCTTGAGACAGCAACCAACGATTTCGACCGAAATTGTGATTGAATAGCTTCAACGGACTTGCAACAGTTCCCGAGCATTCGCCATCGCGGTCTCTGTAACCTCATCCCCTGCCAGCATCCGGGCAATTTCTTCAACTCGGTCTTGTTGGGAAAGAGGCACAACCGAAGTCTGCGACCGACCACCCTCCTCTCGCTTCTCAATTCTGTACTGATGCGCCGCCCAAGCCGCCACCTGAGGCAAGTGGCTAATCGCGATCACCTGATAATACGCGCCCAAAGCCGCCAGCTTCCGACCAACCGCCGCCGCTGCCTTCCCACCGAGGCCGGTATCGACCTCATCAAACAGCAAAGTCGGAACCCCGGCTCGTCCGGCTAAGGCACTCTTCAAAGCCAACATCACGCGAGAAACCTCACCACCGGAAGCGATCTTCGCTAGCGGCTTTGGCGGCTCTCCCGCATTCGCCGAGAACAGAAACTCAACTTCATCCGCCCCCGCTGCGGTTGGTTCGGATGGCTTCATTGAGACTTCTAGGCGAGCCTTGCCCATTGAGAGATCGTCCAGATGTTCACGCATGGATCCCACAAACGCCTCTGCCTTCGACCGTCGCACCGTGCTCAAACGGTCGCAAGCCTTCGCCAGCTCTGCCGAAGCCGCTTCGATCTGTTTCCCCAGCGATTCTTCGCTCGCCTCCGCATCCTCGAGCGTTGCCAATTCTTCTTCTGCTGACTGACAAAAGTTCAAGATCGCCACTTCGGTTTCGCCGTACTTGCGCTTCAATCGCTTCAGCCCGTCCAATCGTTCGGTGGTGAGATCCAGTAAGCCGGGATCGGCATCTAACCGCTCGAAATAAGCCGAGAGAGTATGAACCGACTCGTCGAGATGGACGATCGCCGCCTCGAGTCCGGTGGCGACCGAGTCTAATGAAGAATCGAACCGCAAGGCGTCCGAAACCGCCGAAGAACCTCCCGCCATTAGATCGCGAGCGTTCACCTCTCCTTCGCTCAGGGAGGCCAGCGCAACTTGTACCGACTGCGTGATCCGTTCAAGGTTTTTCAGTCGAGAGAGGGTGGCGGTCAACTCCTCCTCTTCCCCTTCAATTGGTGCAAACGAGCGAATTTCATTCACTTGGAATCGAAGCATATCGAGCCGCTGCTCCCGCTCTCGCAGTCCGCGTCGGAGGGCATCCATCTTCGTCCGAACTGCCGAAAATCGAGAATAAGCCTCATCAACTGCGAGGAGGGCAGCTACTGCCTCCGCGCCAATCCACTGGTCGAGGTACCCGACGTGTGTCAGCGGATCGAGCAGCGCCTGATGCTGATGCTGACCGTGCAAGTCAACAATCAACCGTCCCAACGCCTTCAAAGTCGCAATCGGAACCGTCCGCCCATTGACCCGCGCGACCGAACGACCCTCCGCAAAAACCTCACGGAGAATGAAAAGTCGCCCATCCTCCAGCTCCAACCCTAACTCAGATAAAGGAGCCAATAAATCAGGGCGCGACGACAAATCCAAAACCAATTGAACCGAAGCTTTTGCCGCCCCCGTCCGCACGAGATCCGTATCCGCTCGCTCGCCCAGAGCAAGCTCGAGTGCGTCGATCATCAACGACTTTCCTGCTCCCGTCTCACCAGTCAAAACCGAGAAGCCACCATTGAACCAAAGTTCAACGTGGTTGATAATCGCAAGATTCTCGACTCGTAGTTCAGAGATCATCAGGAACGCGTAAACCGCGCTTTGAGTCTATCCCACCAAGCCGCCGTCTCCTCACCCTCATAGAAAACGATGTAGGACGACATCATCAGAAACGCGAACAGAGGGATATTCATCGAGTACTCGATCCACGAGTGCAACAAGATTCCTCCCAGAAGCACATACTTCCGGAGAGACTTGAAAAACACTAATGTGCCGAGCGCAAATTCGACAGCCAAACTTCCCCAAGTCGTGATTTTCACCATCGGGTAGTCGACCAAAAACGCGGGCACTGGGAACTTATCAAACTCATGCAGCCTAGCCGGGTACCAAGTCGCATCGCCTGACTTCCAGAGCCCCCCAAACCACTTTGCCCAAGTGGTTGTGAAATAAAGAAGCGCCAAGTTGTAAGCAATGAGCCGCTGAGGCCACATCGAAATCAGCTCTGGCTGCTCACCTGCAGTCCCACGTCGCCGAGCTAGCCACCTGTCCAACGAGACGGCCGCTCCGGACGGCCCCAAGGCGAGATAGACCGATACGACTCGCATCCATGTATCGCCACCGTGCAGGATGATCGGGTTCCGGTGGTGAATCGCAACGACCCCGACAGCAAGGCAAAACGTGCTGAATCTGGTCCAGAGTCCCACAGCAGAAAGGGCAGCAAATCCTACCGTCCCCCAGTAAACCGCCTTCACGATCAGCTCATTTGTCACCCCGAACAGCGGATCAATTCGGTTGATAAGCAGTGAACGATCTCCCCCGCTCATATAGTGTGAGTCAAGCCACTTAGCTCCGATCTCTGCCGGGACGTAACCCGTCTGCCCGAACCAGTCGTTCCAGAAGAGACCGACCATCACAAAATTGATGAAGATAAGCGAGCAAAAGATGGTGCGAAAGACGCCAAGAGTGACCGGGCTGCCGTAGCCGAACCACCATCGATAAAGTTGCTTAGCGCTTTCCAATCTTCCACCCTTTGTCCCTCGCTAACTTTGTCTGATCCACGATGTGCCAGTAGAAGGTGTACTTGTTATAGCTTGGCTCGGGACCTCGCTTTGCGTCATGCCGGGGTACGTCCAGCCAATGTCGCGTCAGTCCTACCTTCACCGGAGGATTCTTTGGGTCACTTGCGTTAACGAGGGCAAAATGTTGGGCAAACACCGGCCACATCCAACCGTTATCGTTTCCATGAGCCGGATCATTCATATTCACTCGCTCAAAGAACTTTCGATAGCGCTCCCTCAAGTACTTTTCTGTCAGCTGAAGATTTTTCATCCTCGGATACTGATAGGTTGTTTTCGATCCGTCGAAGAAGATGATCTCGCCGTCGCACCAAAAATCCACTTGGGTCGGATTCGGTGCAAACATGTCCCAATACTGCCAAAGTCCAGTCGGTAATAGGTAGTGTTCTAGAATCGGATGCGATTTCATCGTCGCATCGTTCCACTTCAAGAAGATGTCTGTTCCGCGTGGCACGGCATCGTTGTTCACTACTGCGGGTGAAGGCTTGGGTAGCGCATAAAGCGTCACCATGACCACATTAAAAGCGACAAACGCGCACACCAGTGGATGTACGCGTTTATCGTCAGAGGGTGCGGTTACCTGCACCATCTCATTTTACGCCTCAAGTTCAGCAAGAACGTCCTTCAGTTCACCCATCATGTCCGGGTTTTCATTGACAACTGCTCGTACTTGCTCTGCGATTTGCTTCGCCTCTTCGGTGTGCCCCGCTCGCTTTGCGGCCAGACCGAGGTTGATGAATACGCCGAAGCTCTGCTGGTTTTGCGAGAAAGCAAACTGCATAAACTGCCAAGCATCCTCATTCTTACCTTGGCCGTTCAGCGCTTCGCGGTACTCGCCATAAGCTGGCTCGCAACCTGGATACATCTCCAGCAGTCGCCGTGCGGAGTCCTCAGCCTCGACATGGTCGCCAACGCGGTTGTAAGCCGAGGCAAGCATCGCCCACATCTTCCAATAATCTGCTAACCAGTTCCGAAGTGGCTTCAAGTCTCGGATTGCACCCTCGGCATCCCCTGCGGCCAGCTTCTCACCCGCTGCCTGCACGCTTTCGATCCGCTTTGGCTGCTCAAGTTCAATGAGCCAAGCTGTGGTCTGGGCTTTTGTGTTCTGATCCGGATTTGCCTTCAATACGTTCTGCAAAACCGCAGGGATCTCAAACTCGCGGTCGGCAGCCTGCAAGGTCTGGGCGTATTCGAGAAGCAGAGGCACATCCGCCGGAGCAACGTCGATGACGTCCTCATAGAAGTCCATCGCCCGGTCAAGATCCTCGTTCTGTGCAAGGTAAGGAGCGTAGAACCGCTTAACAAGCACATTCTCTTCCACTGAGACAATCGCATGCTCAAAAGCCTTCTCGCCGTCTGACTGGCGCCCGTTTTGGATCAGAGAGATAGCGTACTTCGCATGAAACTCAGGATTCTGTGGGTTGGCATCAACCAACTCCTTCCAGAGTGCCGGGACCTCGTGTCCCCGCCCCGTTGCGTTCAAAACGCCAACCAAGAAGTCCATCGAAGGCTTGGTTTCATCCTCGAGTTCAACTGCCCGCTTGAAGTTTCGCTCGGCGTTAACGAACATGTTCATCGAAGCCTGTGCATTTCCAAGCCGATTCAAAATCCCCGGATCGTCGGCCTTAAGCTGTGAGGACTTCTCGAAGAAATCGACCGCCTTCGCTGCATTGTTCGCCGCCTGATGAAGTTCGCCCAAAGCGAAGTAAGCACCAAAGTCATCCGGAACGAGCTGGGTCGCCTTGGTCAAGGCACCCTCTACAAGTTCAAATGTTCCAATCTGATACTGGGTGCAGGCTCGGCAGAGCCCCACGAGCACCTGATATGCCCCTTCAAACTCCTTATCGAGTTCAATCGCCTCGGAGAGGGAAGTCATTGCGCCCTCTGGCGAGAACTCTTGCGCAACAAGCCCGTTCGCTTGTTGGATGTAGTTCAGAGCGTCATAGCCCTCAAGGAACTTCAGAAAGCATGCTGCGTTGTCGGTGCCAAACTCCATCGTCTCGCCCGCAAGAAACTCCGGCAATCCGATCTCAGCCTCGTCGGCAAGGCGCTTTACCAGCTTGTGAAGAACGGTAAAAATGGCGTCGTCAGAAAACTTGTGAACTTCGGTGACTCCGCCGGCAAGGTCATCCTTTTTCGTGTACCGAACCGTGATCTCGTGTCCACCGTCAACAACCGCGATGGAACCGTCCATCGACACATCAACGCCCGACTGACCAAACAAGTCGCCAAGCTGATCGGCTTCGAGAAGTCCATCACCGATATTGACAAAGGCCGTTCGAGCGACACCGTCTTGTTCGATCTGGGTAAGGAAACTAACCGACTGAATATCGGCTCCTCCGTGGCTTCGAAGTTGATCTGCCACAAAAGCGGAAATTTGGCGCCCGAGCTGGGGCTTCGCGCCCTCTCCGGCATTCAAGGGCAAAACTGCAACTTTCAACACGAGAAACAGTTTACCGGGCAGGGGCGATGCCAAGTACAATGATCGCCGTGCAAGCCATCGCAAAGACGCGACCTGAGCCGGGCGTTGAGATCGTCCAAGTCCCGGAACCCTCGGTTCGCCCCGGTTGCGTTAAGCTAAAACTTGAGGCGGCGTCCGTCTGCGGCACCGATCTGCACATCTACAACTGGGACGAATGGTCCTCGGCTCGAATCAAGCCGCCTCGCATCATTGGCCACGAGTTCTGCGGAACGATTGTGGAGCTTGGTGAAGGGGTCACCGAACGGGCGGTCGGAGATTTTGTGGCCAGCGAGTCGCACATCGTGTGTGGAACGTGCATCCAGTGCCTCCAAGGTCAAGCGCACGTTTGTGCGAACACCGTCATCCTCGGTGTTGATGTCGATGGCGGCTTCGCAGAGTACGCGGTGATTCCTTGGGAGAACGCCCGACCAACTTCCCGAGAAGTTTCGCCCCTCGTCGCGGCATTCCAGGACGCGCTGGGTAATGCAGTTCATACCGCCATGGCCGGTCCGCTCGAAGGTCGTACAGTTCTGATCACCGGAATGGGACCGATCGGCCAAATGGCCGTCACCGTTTGTAAGGCCGCCGGTGCGGCGCAGGTGTTTGCCACCGAAGTCAGCGAGTTCAGATCGGAATCTGCACGCAAAGTCGGGGCAGATGCGGTCTTTAACCCGCTCACCCAGGATCCACTCACTGAAATCCGAAATCGATGCCCTGGTGGTGTTGATGTTGTCCTCGAGATGTCGGGTCACCCCTCCCAGCTTGCCCTCGCGATCGACGCCGTCAGGCCCGGTGGCCGGGTTTCGCTCCTTGGCGTTTACGGCAAAGCCGAACAGTCGATTCGGCTCAACGACGTCATTTTCAAAGGGATTGATTTGCAGGGGATCGTAGGGCGGAAACTTTGGGGAACTTGGGATCAAATGGGAGCTCTCCTGCAGAGTGGCAAACTCTATCTTGACCCCATCGTTACTCACGTGATGCACTACACAGAGTTCCAAAATGCGATGGAACTTATGAAAGCCGGCAAAGCCGGAAAAGTCGTCTTTACCTTCAGCTAACTCAGACCCCGGTTGAGTACCTACCGGGCAATAGCAAAAAGACCCCCGCTGACTACGCCGGCCCGGACTTCACAAGCCCAGGTCATCGCCTCATCCAATGCGAGTGGTAACTCCGCCTCGTAGGATGCGGGATCGACTCTCAATTGATAAGCCCCCAAGGTTGTCAACGCCCGTTGGGCACATTGATGCGTACCTCGCTGAAGGTTGTCACCAAGGTCATCCAATGGTGCGGCGTAGCTGCTCCTCAATGTCCAGTCAACAACGGCCACAGGGTGATGACTTCTGATGGCGCTGGTGGCTCCCTGCCACGAGCCGCCGATGCGAAACCGCGCCGAGCAAACCAAGGTGAAATTTGCCAAGGCGTAGATCAACCGATTTCGCTCCATCGCGCGCCCTGCGCTAAAGGGCTCCCCGGGCGGGCAAACCGAGATTGCATATCCGCGATACCGCCCATGATCCATCCCGCAGGGCAAGCAGTGCACGATATCGCCGTCCTCCGACAAGACACCCTCAGCAAACTCCGAATCACATCCAGCCGCCGCACCCGAAACGCCAAAGCACCCCCGATCCGCGCACCAAGCTCCCGCTCCTCTCGCCAATCTGAGACCCAGTTCAAGCGGTTGACGGCAGCCAACGCCTCCAACACCGAGTCGGCTCCGACCGAACTCATCTTGCCAAGGAGGTTTGATCGCCATACCGGGTTCGCTCATCCAAAGCACTGGAGGTGCATTCCGCCCTAACGTTTTGAGAAGCCTTTGTGGATACGCTTCACAGGCCGAGGTTACCAATGCGTGCCTTTCAAGTAGCATTTCGGCCCGGGTGAGTCGCCTTGGGTCCATGAGTTGCAACGCTTCCTTATCAAATCCCCCGCGACGGAGTAAAGAATGAATCGAAGCCCATGAAGGCTCAGTCTCACCGTCAAACCCTCGCCGGAGGCACGAAAGTATTTGGGAATGACGAAAAACACTTGAAGTGGGTCTGCTTTCGCTGACCCCATACAGCGCGGCGACAACCGTACTCAAAGCCCTCACTATTACAGGATACCATGTATAAGGTACTACAGAAATACATAAGTACCGCAACGTATCAAGTTTATTCGTCATCCTCCGCAACTTGGATCTGACTAGGTTGTCCAATGTTAGAATTCCAAAAAACGAGGCTCCTCCACCGGACACCAAAGTAGACTTTCTGAAAACCGATGCTCAAGCACTCCGATCTCACCCGCCGTCGCGTCTCGCAGTTCCTCGTCAATACACTCGAGCCCCTTATCTACGGCGATCAGGTTGATCTGAAAATCGAAATCAATCGGCATCCTGCCAAGGACCAAAGGGAAGCGCTTGCAGGGAATTGGGAAGAGGTCGGCCCGGGTTTCGGCTATGGGCCCGCATACACCACCTTCTGGTTCCGTCTCAGCGGCAAAGTTCCCAAAGCTTGGGCAGGTCAAAGCGTTGTCGTCCACGCCGAAATTGGAAGCGAACGCACGCTCTGGAAAGATAACAGCCCCTACCGAGGTATCGACTACAAGCACACTGATTTTGGCTTCCTAACCGGCGGTACCCTCCCCACCGATGGCCCTGTCAAAGGCGGCGAATCCGTCGAATACATTCTCGAAGCCTACACAAAGAACCCTCAGTGCCGGGTTCACCTCAAGGAACTCCCACGGGAACAGGAAGTCGAAAAAGTTGAATTCGCCTACCTGAAGATCGTCCGCCCCGAAGTCAAAGCCCTGCACTTCGACGTTGACTTTTGCCTCAGTCTCCTCGAGACCTACCAGTCGGATGATCCCGGCTATGCAACCGTCCTTCGTGCCCTCAACGAAGTGATCAACACCTGGGTTAAAGAGGAAATGGAGAGCATTCCTCGGGCAAGGAAAATCATCAAAGACGCCCTCGGCAGCCTCAACGGCGAGTTCAAACACGCCATCTATCCCGTCGGTCACGCCCACCTCGACACCGCCTGGCTCTGGCCCATCGACATCACTAAGAAGAAGATGGCTCATACGACCTCAACCCAGCTCAGCCTGATGGAGCGGTACCCAGAATACGTTTTCGTTCACAGCCAAGCAAGCCAATACGAGTGGCTCGAGCTCGAATATCCCAAGCTCTTCAAGCGCGTCAAAGAAGCCGTCGCCCGGGGTCAGTGGGAGCCTGTTGGCTCCATGTGGGTCGAAGCCGACTGTAACCTCACCGGCGCCGAATCCCTCATCCGCCAGTTTCTCTACGGCAAGCGATACTTCCGCAAGCACTTCGGATACACCACCAAGGACATGTGGCTCCCCGACGTCTTCGGCTACTCCGCCGCCCTCCCTCAGATCCTGAGCAAGTTCAATATTGACTACTTCCTCACCCAGAAAATCAGTTGGAACCAGTTCAACAAGTTTCCGCACCACACGTTCTGGTGGCAAGGAATTGACGGCACCCGGGTTTGGTCCCACTTCCCGCCCGCCGACACCTACAACGCCTCGGCTGAGCCGAAAGAGGTCGTCTACTCGGTTAAGAACTACAAGGACCACGCCAGAGCAGACCAGTCGCTCTATGTGTTCGGTCACGGTGACGGCGGCGGCGGTCCAACCGAACGTCATCTCGAGTTCATTCGCCGGGGTCGGTTAGCCCCTAATTATCCCGAAGTAATGTCCGGAAAGCGGGCTATCGACTTCTTCCGCGAAGCCAAAGCCAAGTCGAAAGACCTGATGGCCTGGGTTGGAGAGCTTTATCTTGAGCTCCACCGAGGAACCTACACCTCCCAAGCGGCTAACAAGAAGTCGAACCGCGAGTGCGAGTTTCTGCTCCGAGATGCCGAGTGGCTCAACTCCTTCACCGCTAGCTTCCCCAAGAAGTACCCATCCAAAGAATTGGAGGCGGCTTGGAAGCTTGTGCTGTTGAACCAGTTCCACGACATCATTCCGGGTTCGTCGGTCCAAGAGGTCTACCGAGATTCAAAAGCCGACTACGAGAAGGTGACCGAAGCCGGCAATACTCTCGTCTCTGCCGCCCTCAAAGAAATCGGTGATAAATTGGCCACAACGGAGATGAAGCATCCTCATGCCATTTTCCAGAACACAACTGTCCAAACTCAAGGCTCAATACCCTGGACGGGTGAGGCAACCCCGACCAGTATCATCTGCGGAGACGAAATCTTTCCCGTCCAAAAGTTGGAGGGAGAGCTCATCTTTCCAACCCCTCTTGCCGCCCAAGGTTCTGTCGCCGCCGCCGACTTCACAGACGCCAGCCCAACCACTAAGTACCGCCTTAAGGGTAGCGGTCGCAAAATCGAAAACGACCAATGGAGCGTTCGCTTCGATGTTAATGGCAACATCAGCTCGATCCAGAGCATCGAAGACGGCACCGAATTCATCGAGCCAGGCAAGCTCGCCAATGTTTTCCAGCTCTTCGATGACCAGCCCCTTTTCTGGAGCGCATGGGACGTTGACGTCTTCGCCTACGAAACTGCTCAAGACCTCCTTAAAAGCGAAAGCTTCGAGATCGTGGAGCGTGGCCCCGTCCGAGTTGCCGTTGAAATCATCAAGAAGTTCAGCAAGTCGACGATAAAGCAACGGATCAGTCTCGGGCCGACCCCAGGCATCCGTTTTGACACCGAAATTGACTGGCACGAAGACGACAAACTTCTCAAAGTCGCCTTTCCGTTGAATGTCAACGCCGCTCGCGCGACCTACGAAATTCAATTCGGAAGCGTCGAGCGACCAACCCATTACAACACAACCTGGGACATGGCTCGCTTTGAGGTCTGCGCCCAAAAATGGATTGATGTGAGTGAGGGCGACCTCGGTGTCGCCTTGCTGAATGACGGGAAGTACGGGCATGACGTCCACCAGAACGTCATGCGAATGTCCCTGCTTCGTGCTCCAAAGGCCCCGGATCCCGAGTGCGATATGGGCATCCACAAGTTCACCTATGTCCTGATGCCCCACTTCGGTCCGCACCAGTACGCCGATGTCGTTCGATCAGCCTACGCGCTCAATGCACCGATGCGCTCTGCACCTTTGGACCCGAGCACCGGCACGGCGGCAATGCTTCCTCAGCTGGTCAGTTGCGACAACCCCAACATCGTCATCGAAACCGTCAAAAAGGCCGAAGACTCGAACGACCTGATTGTAAGAGTGTACGAGTGCCACAACACCCGTGGTACCGCCGAACTTCGCTCTCTCAGGCCAATCCTGGGCGCTCAGCTGTGCAACCTAGAAGAGACCGAGATGGGTGAGCTGGAAATCGAAGACGGAGCCGTCCAATTCGACTACAAACCATTCGAGATCATCACGCTCAAACTGAGGGTCTAAACATGCTCCAGCTCGCCGCCTTACTCCTTTTGAATGACGATCCTTTGATCGTCATTCAGAAAGGCGAGCTCCCAATTGTTATCTCTGCCCCCCACGGAGGGCGCCTCTCAATCCCTGATTGCCCGCTCCGAACCAACAAATCCCTTCCCCAATTCGTCACAGTCCTCGACACCAACTCAGACAAACTCGCGGAAGAAACCGCCAAAGAACTCGAAAAGCTCACCGGCAAAAAGCCATGGCTGATCGTCGCAAAGTTCAGTCGGAAATACGTCGATGCGAACCGCCCCTTGGAGCACGGTACCGAAAGTGATTCCGGAAAGGCGGTTCATCGCCGCTACCACGACGCTCTTCGGCAGGCAGTAGACGCCAGCCGCTCCGAGCCCAGAGCTCTCCTCCTCGATTTTCACTCCCAAGGTAATACGAAAGATCTGATCTTTCGCGGAACCGCAAACCTGCGATCGCTAAAGCGAGACTCGCTGAGAGATCTGATCGAGCCCACCGGATTTCTTGGCGAGCTAGAACGTGCTGGGCTCAAGTTCCAACCCAAAGCCGAGAACGCCGAAGAAAAAGAGCACCCCAGTTTCGATGGAGGTTGGATCACCAGGACATACGGGGCAAGCTCCGAACGAGGAATTAATGCCCTTCAACTCGAAGTCGGCGCAGATTATCGCTCAAAAGCTACGGTAACGGACACGGCTCAGAAGATCGCCCAGGCTCTTAAGAACCGTGTCCTAAAGAACTGACTTAGCCCTTCAGCGTGGCCAGATCGATGACGAACCGGTATCGAACATCGCTCTTGAGCATCCTCTCGTAAGCCGTGTTGATGTAGTCCATCGGGATCACCTCAATGTCACAAACGATGCCCTTCTCGGCACAGAAATCGAGCATTTCCTGCGTTTCTTTGATCCCACCGATCATCGAACCAGCAAGCGATCGACGCCCTCCAACCAGGGAGAATGCGCTCACCGGCGAGGGGTTGGGCAGTCCGACCAAGACCATCGTTCCGTTGATCTTCAGCAATCCCAAATAGGAGTTCAGATCATGACCGGCCGAGACGGTATCGAGAATGAGATCAAATTTCTTGCGATTGTCCGCGAACACCGCCTCATCGCCGGTCGCGATGAAATCGTCCGCACCCATCGCCAAAGCCGCTTCTCGCTTCGATGGTGAGTGGCTCAACACCGTCACGTGAGCGCCAAACGCTTTGGCAAACTTCACGCCCATGTGACCGAGTCCGCCCAAACCAACCACGGCGACCGAATCTCCAGGTTTCACTCCGAAGTAGCGCAGAGGCGAGTAAGTAGTGATCCCCGCGCAAAGCAACGGAGCCGCCGCGTCCAATGGCAGGGCCTCGGGAATCGAAACGATGTAGTCTTCTTGGATCACGATCTGCGTCGAGTATCCACCGAAGGTGAGTCCTCCACCATCCCGCGCTTGCGCATTGTAAGTAGCCGTCATTCCTTCATCGCAATACTGCTCTTCACCCGCAAGGCATTGAGGGCAAGCGCGACAAGAATCAACAAAGACGCCAACTCCGACCGTGTCGCCAACCTTCCACTTCGTCACCCCGGTGCCAACCGAGAGAACCTTACCAACAATCTCGTGCCCAGGCACCATCGGGAACAGCGAACCGCCCCACTCATCGCGGGCTTGGTGGAGATCGCTGTGACAGACGCCACAGAACAAGATGTCTATCAGAACATCATCAGCCCCCAGTGCCCTGCGTTCGAGACTCCATGGTTCGAGAGGGGATGAAGAGGATTGGGCAGCAAAGGCACGGGTAGGGAAGCTCATTGAGATCTATGTTGTACTACTGAACGTATCTGTTTGTCGCGGTTCAAATCTTCGAGTGGGTCGATTCCATCAAATTAGGGGTAACGTAGCCTTCATGAAGAGCGGAATCGTCGCCCTCGCATTCCTTGCCGGAGTCGGCACCACCCTTGTCGTCGCTCAGAACCAAGCCGCAAAGCCAAACCCAGACTCTTTCTACAAGCTCGGACCTGACTCCCAAGTTAAGGAGGGCGTGCCAAAGGGTGATATCAAGGGACCATTCATGCTTCCCAGCACCGCCTACCCAGGCACTCAGCACACCTATTGGGTGTATGTTCCCGCCCAGTACGATGCCAAGAAGCCTGCCTCGCTCATGGTCTTCCAAGATGGTCACGCTCACGTTGGTCCCGACGGCGGCTTCCGCGCCAGCGTCGTGATGGACAACCTCATTTTCCGCCGCGAAATCCCAGTGATGCTCGGTATCTTCATCAATCCCGGCCGAACTCCGCAGCAGGATGAACCATCCGCCCAGCGCGGCTGGGGCGATGGTTTCACTAATCGAGGACAGGAGTACAACGCGCTCGACGACAAGTACGCCCGAGTCGTTACGGACGAAATCCTCCCCGAAGTCGAGAAGACCTACAGCATTAGCAAAGATCCCGAGCAACGCGGTATCGGGGGAACCAGCTCCGGTGCAATCGCCGCATTCGGTGTCGCCTGGCACCGCCCCAACTCTTTCCGAAAGGTCCTCAGTATCGTTGGCTCGTTCACCAACATTCGCGGCGGCCATCAGTATCCGGAAATCATCCTGAAAGATAAGAAGAAGCCGCTAAGAGTCTTCCTTTGCGATGGTCGTAACGACCTTCGGGGCGTCCGCAACGGCAAGTACGACGCAACCTGGGACTGGTATCTCCAAAATGTCCGCATGAAGGATGCACTCACAAAGAAAGGATACGACCTGAACTACACCTGGGGCATCAACAATCACGGTGGAGCCTTCGGCGGTCAAATCCTTCCCGACATGATGCGCTGGCTCTGGCGAGATGCTCAAAAGGACATCACTGATCCAGATGATCAGATTGAGCGGAGCCTCCGCATGCCAGGCATGGATCACTAAGACAGTTTCACTGTTAGCCTCACTGGCACGAAATTTGCACCCTGTTCTGTGACTCAATCCGAGTCACGGAACAGACATGAAACAACTCCTCCTCCCGACAATTCTGGCTGCCGGTCTGATGATCTCAGGCTCGGCAGAGGCAATTGACTTGACCTACACTGGAATGAGCCTTCCGAACGCGGCAACGGCGTCCATCTCGGTGAACGGTAGCTCGTTCAGGTCGGTCTACGCCGGCCAGATCAACTTCAGCTCAAGCAATGGCTCGTTAAGCACCTACTGTGGAGAAGCCCTCGCCACACTCAACGGCGCTTCGAACCGCTACAACGTGAGCCAGCTCACCCTGTCCCCAACCACTAACTTGGGCAAGGCAGGAACGATTCTGGCAAACAACCAGGCGGGAGCTACCACCGCCGCCCAGCAAGCCGGCCTTCAGCTTGCGGTGTGGGAAGCCATTTATGATGGTGGAGCTACATTCGATGCGTCCAGCGCTGGATTCAAAGCCCAAAACGTGAGCTCTGAAATTCTTGGCTTCGCTTCGCAATACTACGCGACGTTTTCCACCACCCCAACGAACGGCGTCACCTTCTTCGGGTCCACCGGAGCAGGCGGACAATCGCAGATGACCGCAGTTCCGGAACCGATGACGGTTGCCGCTCTCGGAATGGGTTCACTAGTCCTCCTCCGACGCCGACGCAAGTCAGCTTAACCCATGAACTTGTAGCCAACACCCCGGACGGTCACGAGTTTCTCGGGAACGTTCGGGTCTGGCTCAATTCGGGTACGGAGCCAGCGGATATGGACGTCGACGGTGCGAGAAGTGACATAAGCATCCTTCCCCCAAACTCGGTCCAGCAGGGCCTCTCGAGTAAACACTTGACCAGAGTGCTTCGCCAAAAACAGCAGGAGCGCAAACTCTTTGGGCGACAAAGTCATTGGCTTTCCATCGATGCTTGCCTCATGGGTCCGAGGATCGATCAGCAATCCACCGCGCTCAATGAGCTCACTCGTCGGTTCGCCCTGGGCACGTCGCAAAATAGCCTTCACTCTGGCCGCAAGCTCTGCCATGTTGAACGGCTTGACCACATAGTCATCAGCTCCCATCTCTAGACCACGGACGCGGTCTTCCTCATCGGCCCTTGCGGATACAAAAATGATTGGAGTCTGGTTGTCCTTTCGCACGGCTCGGCAAAAGTCAAAGCCCGACCGGTTTGGCAACATGATGTCAAGAATAACCAGATCCGGCTTGACCTTCTTAAAGAGTCGCATGCCGTCTTCTGCGCTATCAGCAGTAAAAGTGGTGTATCCCTCTCGTCGGAACTTTGCTTCCAAAGTTTCGGAGATCGCCGGCTCATCGTCAACAATCAGTAGAGTCATGTTTTCTCTGCCAGTTTTGCGCGAAGATGTTAAGGCTTAGTAAAGATCGTTAAAACCTGGAAATTATCCAGCCGCAATAATCTCGACGTTTGCCCTCGGAACCGTCACCTCTTCACCACTGTTGAGCTTTGCCCGAAGAACCCGAACATGCGTACCAGAGTCCAGGGTAACGAGCTCCGCAGGCAAGTCCGTCACGTTCGCGAGCAAGCCGAAGTAAGGCTCTCGAATCACACGAATCTGAGTTCCGATATTGAGCGAAAGAATCTTCGCTTCCTTACTCGCCTCACCCGTTGTGCGCGGCTCTGGAACGATCAACTCAGGCCGGATAACACCCGCCCGAATCTGGGTGGCTCCGTTGATCGAGCACTCGTGCCCTTCCAACGATTTCAAAAGCTCAAAGGTTCTCGAAGCCATCGGCAAGAACCCGAAGCCCTCGGTCACCATGAGGGTCAAATTGATCTTCTCTGAGCCTGTAATTGCAACACCGATGTCGTAGCCAAGGAACTCAATCAAGTCACTGTCTTTGATGCCACCAGCAATAATTCCTGCAGCCCCAACCGACGAAGCCCGCTTGATCGCTGCCGCCGTCATCCCAGCGCCACCCACCAAAATCTTGCCGGCATCCGAATCCAAAATGTGATTTTCGTCGAGCACTTCATCAGGAGAAGAAACCGCCTGGCGTAGCGAACCCTGCCGCTCTCCACCGACGCCAAAAATCCCCTGCACCATGGCACAGCGAGTCTCGATAATTGCCCCTTCCTGAGGAAGAACTTCGGCGACTTTGCCCTTGATATAGGCATTCATGTCGATGGGAATTGATGGCTCACGAATCAGAGCATTACCAGTGATGTCGCTGTAGCTCTCAACCGTTCCCGTGTGCTCCGACACCGCCGTCGGAGCCTTAAAAATCCCAAACAGCTTCTTGCCCGTCGCAACAAGGTCGCCTTTCTCGATAGGATCGCCGACCTTGACAATCATAAACGCCATCGCGTCTTTCGGCTCAACTCCGAGTGGATCGGCAATGCGCATCGTCTGAAGGTTCCCCGGAAGCAATGCCCGAGCAATGGGAGTCGTCGGCTCCACCATGTCGCCAATGCCCACCAAAACCTCGCCTTTGATCGGCAGGCGGCGGGTGCGGCGGACAACGATGTCGCCACTAACGGTCAATCCAGGTGTATATGCGCTTCCCAATTTCTTAACAACTCCGAGACGTGTGCGAATGATGATACACCCTGAGCAGTAAGCGGTGAGCGGTGAGCGATGAACAGTCGAACTGAAAACTGTTCACTGCTCGCCGTCAAAGCTCCATGTCGCTGCTGTGCCCCGGAAACAGTTTTGCTTCCGGATCGAGATAAGTCTTGGCAAAACAAACCGCGGTCGCAGCTTCACCAACTCCTGTTGCAATCAACTTCAGCTTTGAGCCGTGCGTTGCAACGTCCCCAACCGCGAAGATTCGAGAGAGGTTAGTCTCGAACTTTGAGTCCACTTTGATCTGGTTTTTTTCAATCTCCAGACCCCACTCCTTCAGCGGGCCAAGCGAGGACTTGAACCCGATATTGACGCAGATCGCATCCGCCTCAACTCGCTCAAGCTCCTTCGTCTGGGTGTTCTCCAGGGTCACCGCCTCCAGTTTGCCGTCTGAACCGTGAAGTTCCTTCACAACAAAAAACAGCTTCATAAGAACGCTGGAATTGCGCACGACTTCGACCGAATGGTCATGAGCCTTAAAAACGTCCCGACGGTGCACCAGCGTGATACTCTCGGCGATGTCATTCAGGTTCATCGCCCAGTCAAACGCCGAGTCTCCGCCACCGACGATCAGCAACTTCTTACCTGTGAAAATCGAACGATCTCGAACCCCGTAAAACACGCTCTTCCCCACAAACTCGTCTTCCCGTTCAACTCCGATCTTCGTCGGCGAAAACGCGCCTGCCCCCGCCGAAATAATTACGGTGCGAGTCGGCAACTCCATGCCCTTATCGGTCCGCAGCATCCAATGATCGCCGCAATCCTCCGCGGAAACCGCTGTGTTCTCCAACACCAACTTCGGGTGAAACTGCGTCCCCTGAGCGATAAGATCTCGTGCCAAATCCTTCGCCAAAACCTTTGGGAATCCCGGCATATCAAAGATGTACTTCTCTGGATAAAGGGCCATCAGCTGCCCCCCAAGCTCCGGAAGGGAATCGATAATCCGAACAGACATCCCACGGAGGCCAGCATAAAACGAGGCAAACAGCCCGCAAGGGCCTCCGCCGATAACAGTTACATCAACGAGATTCATGGCTCAATGTCGCGGCTCGCCATTGAAACCGGACATCCGTTTTACCCTTTTGTTAACCCGGACCACTTCAGTGCCAGCCGCTCTGACCAGCGTGGCTTCGGTGGCAAATAGCCTCGCCCCGCCTCCATCGCATCCTTCAACGAGTTCAACGTATTCCACAGCCCCCAAAGAGCAAATAGAACCCAGGTCAGCGCACTTTTGACAATGATGCCGACCCATCCGATCTTTTCCAGATGCAATCCGTTTGAATCTAAAACGCCATCTTCCTTCATCTTCCAAAGGCTGTAAGACAAGCTGCAAGCAATCAGGATCCCCGCGATAATGGTTCCAATGACCTGCTCGATGAGCATTCGGTAAGAGTGAAACTTGGCATAGGGCGACCTCGCCCCGATAATCAAACCCGCAATTGGAGCCACGTACGGTAGAGGAATCGACGCCAGGTTCATCGCCATCGCCAATCCCTGATCCTTCTTCGGAATCTCCAAAGTCATTGTCGAATCAGTACGGTGCGAGTCCGGAACCGGTTTCATAGCATCGCAAGTGCACGGTCAATCCGCTTGACAATCCTATCCGGTCCCAATACCGACATGAGCTCGAATAAGCCCGGCCCAAAGGTCTTACCCGTCAACGCAACCCGGGTCGGGTGAACGATTGGTCCCAGTTTCTCAATCCCGTTCGCTTCCTGGAACGCAACCAAAGCTGCCTTCATCTCATCTGGAGTCAGTACCGCAGCCCCACACACGGAGCGAATATGATCGAACAAAGCCCGTGCATGAGGCTGACTAAACCACTTCTCAACCGCCTTCGGATCCATCGCTGGCTCCTCGACAATAAAGAACTCGCAAGCCTCGCCGAACTCAATCAGGTTCGTCACCCGCTCCTGCTCCAGCTTGATGCACTCCAGCGCGTACTCCTGGTTAGTCCGAGCAAACAAGACGAACTTCTCGAACCGCTCGAAAATCGCTTTGCCATCCCGAGGGGTCTGATTCGGAAGAACCTCCTCATCAACAAAGTTCTCCCAGAACCCCTTCGTGTGCTCTTCGGCATATAACCCTTCGATCTCCGCCAAGACCTGCTCGGCGGTCATGGATCGAATCGTGTGACCGTTCAGCCACTTCAGTTTCTCCATGTCGAACTTGCCCGGACTCGGCTGAAGTCCACTCAACGAGAACGCCTGAATCAACTCCTGCTCCGACATCGCCTCGCGATCGTCTCCCGGCGACCAGCCGATGAGCGCGATAAAGTTCTTCAGCGCCGATTTCAGATACCCCTGCGCCATGTAGTCCAAAACCCGAGTTGCGCCGTGCCGCTTCGACAGCTTCTTTCCGTCCGCCCCAACAATGACCGGACAGTGAACGAAAATCGGCGGCTCCCAACCAAACGCCTCAAAAATCAGCCAGTGAATCGGCGAAGTTGAAATCCACTCCTCGCCACGCAAAACGTGCGTGATCTCCATCAGGTGGTCATCCACCATCGCCGCAAAGTGATACGTCGGCATGCCGTCTGCCTTAATCAAAACTGGATCCGGCAACGTATTTGAATCAAACTCAACCCGACCCCGAATCAAGTCCTGGACTACGATCTTCCGATCCCGAGGAACCTTCAGCCGGATGACGTAAGGCTTGCCCTCAGCAATTGCTGCCTCAACTTTCGAAGCATCAGCATCGCGCCAATCCCCACCGTAATAGCCGATCTGGACCTTGTTGATCTGCTGAAACTCGCGCATCTGCTCGATCTCTTCAGTCGTATCAAATGCCTTATAAGCATGCCCATTCGCCTCTAGGTCGGCGATCTTCGAAGCATAAATCCCCAGAGCCTGACGCTCCGACTGTCGGTAAGGAGCATGTGGCCCACCCTCAAGATGCGGTCCCTCATCAAACTCAATTCCTACCCACCGCAGCGTTTCAACAAACTCGTGCTCGCTATCCGGGTTGTACCGACTTCGGTCGGTGTCCTCAATGCGCAAAATGCACGAACCGCCCTCTTTCTGACGAAGCAAATAGTCGTACAGAACCGTGCGCAAGGCTCCCACATGAAGGAGCCCCGTCGGGCTTGGCGCAAATCGAACGCGGACTGGCATAGACCCATAAGGGTACCGCCCCGTACATGTACCGAGTCTGGCTTACGAAGCCTTCAGAGTCTCTTCGCCAGCAAGGCAAGCCTTCAGCGAATCCAAAGCCACCTCGATTTGGTCATCGCGAGGCTCCGAAGTCGTGATCAACTGAGTCCACAAACCAGGCTTGAACATCACCATGATCGCTGCGTTATCCCGAAACTTCCCGGCAAAACGAAGCAGCTCATAGGCGATCCCCGCAATGAACGGCAGAACCGCGATGTGATAGATAAAGTTGCCTAGCGCTATCATCAAGGTGTTGCCCTTGAACTGCGTGAAGTGATCCTCAAACCGAGGAATCCACGGGAAGATCACAAACCCGAGGAGCAAAACAATAATCGCAAAAGAGGTTCCGCACCGAGGGTGCAACCGCGTCTGAGCCTTACAATTCTCCAGCGTCAGTTCCTGCTCGGCTTCATAGGTATTGATCGCCTTATGCTCCGCGCCGTGGTACATAAAGACCTCCTTCACCTGCTTCATCTGGCTGATCAGCAAGAGGTAGCCAATGAAGAACACAAACTTGATCGTCTCAACGAGCAAGTTCGTCACCTGTGGGCCAAGATCAAACTTTTGGCGCAAAGTCGTTCCGCCGACTTGAGGCAGATACTTAAAAAGGAAAAGGCTGAAAGCAAGGGATACAACAATCGTTCCGGCGACGACACCGTCTTGGATCGCCTTCGATGCAACCGGCTGAGAGTTCTTGGTGACTGCCTCTGCTGCATCTACAACCTTATCTTCTGGCTTTTGATACTCCGGAGCCAACTGAATATCCGACGCAAACTTCATCGCGCGAATCCCCAGCGACATAGCATCCAACAAAGCCCACGACCCTCGCAAAAACGGCGTCTTTAGCCACTTCTGGCGACCAATCCACGTCTTCTCCAACGGCTCGGCTTTCACCACCAGTTCGCCGTTGGGTGCGCGGCAAGCCACCGCAAAGTACTTCGGCGACCTCATCATCACTCCCTCGATGATCGCTTGACCGCCAACACTCAGGAATTCATCCTTGGACATCGAGTTAAGTATAGCTCTCAGCTGTCAGCCCTCAACCACCAGTGCTTCGTTACAACGCTGACAGCTGAAGCCTGATGGCTGAAGGATTTCCTAGGCCTCAATCCCCATCAACTATGAAGAATCCCATAACAAAACCGATAAATGGCGAATGGCACCGAACTTGCCGTACACTGACTGTGTCGAAAAGACCAAGGAGGAGCAATCATGGAATCTCTGACAAACAGAGGACTGAAGCTCACCGAGGACGAAGCATTCGCACTGTTGGGACTTTGTTTAACCAGCCCTGGGCCGGTTGACGAAGCGACAGCGGTCGCAATGCGGAAATTGGCGTCGTATTGTTCGCAACGAAGCGAAAAGAGCAATTATTCAATCAATCTAAATACGGCAGCAGTTGCACCAAGGTGAAACGAAGCAAAGAAAGGGGAGGCAAGACGCCTCCCCTCTTTGTTTCTGGAGATCGGTTTGGAGTGCGAAAACTTGTTCTCGCTTTGAATAACCAGAGCTCCGCTCGGCCAACTTAAACACAATAGCCGGTTCAACAGAGTCCTGCCCCGCTGCTGGCTTCATTGCTCAAGACTCAAGACTAGAGACTCAAGACTACGCAACCGCCATAATGCTAAGGATGCTCACCGTCAACGACGTCCTCCGAACACTAGAATCCTTCACCCCCGTTCGTTGGGCATTCGACTTCGATAATGTAGGCCTCCTCGTTGGATCGCAGTCAGCCGAAGTCACCAAAATCATAACGGCACTTGATCCATCGCCCGCGCTTGTCGATCAAGCCGTTGCCACGGGTGCCGAACTTGTCATAACCCACCATCCCATTCTTTGGGGGGGAACCAAGTCGATCACCGATGGAAACGATGACACCGCATTTGCTCTCGCACTGGCGAAGCGCGGAATCTCCCATATCGCTGCTCATACGAACTGGGACTCGGCACCCGGCGGAATCAATGACACCCTCGCCGGTCTCCTCGGTCTTCAAAATCTCACTTCCTTTGGCTCCGCTGCAAGCGTCCCATACAGCAAAATCATCGTCTTCTGTCAGCAAGAACAAGAAGACATCCTTCTGGATGTCATGGCCGAGCATGGCGCTGGAAACATCGGCAACTACCGACGTTGCGGTTTCAAAGCCCAAGGAGTCGGCACATTCGAACCGCTCCCAGGTTCCAACCCCTACACCGGAAGAATTGGTAAATCCGACGAGATCGAAGAAACCAAGATCGAAATGATCAGCCCGACCCACAATGTGTCCGAGGTCATCTCCGCGATGATCGAGAGGCACAACTACGAGCAACCCGCATTCGATGTCATCCCCCTTGCCCCTCTTGAGGAACAACCGAGTGGTCGTATCGGTGCGTTGCCTGCTCCCATCACCTTCCAACAATTCCTAAGTCAAACCGACGCCGCACTCGGCACGAGAAGCATGGCCTGGGGCGATCCCCAAAGAATGGTTGAAAAGGTCGCTGTTGTCGGGGGATCCGCCGATGGAGAGTGGAAGAATGCCCTCGGAGCCGGAGCGGATGTCTTCGTCACCGGGGAAGTCAAACACCACATCTCGATCGAAGCCACCAACGCAGGACTCGCCATCGTTGCCGCCGGGCACTTCGCCACCGAAAACCCCGGGATGAAAGCAATGGCCGAGCAACTCAATCTCAGACTTCCAACTGTTCAAACAACCCACTTTGACCCGTCGTCTGGGCAGTTTGGCCGTCCCATCTAAGAGACTGGAACCCAAAGCAGTCGGCGCGCCGTACACATCTGCATGAAAGCGCTCTTCCTCCTTCCCGTCGGATTACTTGCCCTCGGTGGATACGTCTATGCAGGTTCCCACCTCGCCCAAAGCACCTCCAAGCGCTACCCAAGCGTCAAGGGTAACGGAAAGGTCATTAACCAGAATCGAAACGTCGCGCCTTACACCAAAGTCGTGATCGGTTCCTCGTTCGAAGGCCAATTCTTCGAAAGCACTCCGGGTCCGCTCACCATCAGCGCCGAATCCAACCTGCTCTCAATGATCGAAACCAAGGTTGAAAATGGCACCCTCTACGTCACGACAAAGGGCTCAATCACCACAGAAAAAGGATTCCGAATCACTGGCCGAACCGCAAAAATCTCCGCCTTTGACGCAAGCGGTGCCGCTAAGGTTGAGCTGAAAAACATCGGCAAACATCCTCTCGACCTCAAGACATCTGGCGCAACCAAGATGAGCATATTCGGAGCCCCTTCGAGCCTCAAGGTCGATGCTTCTGGTGCTAGTCAGATCAGCTTCGGCACGTTGACCCTCGATTCTCTTGTTGCAGATGTCTCCGGCGCATCGAAACTAAGCCTCTCCGGAACCGCGAATTCAGCGACAGTCAATGCCTCCGGCGCCAGCCAAATCTCCGGGAAACTATCTGGCGGGAAGCTGAAGGCGGTCGCATCAGGCGCATCAAAGGTGGACATTAGCGGTCATTTCAACACCTCTTCGGCCAGTGCTAGCGGTGCATCAAGCATTTCGAAGCCCCACTGATCCAAACCGGACGAATCTAATCCATACTAGAAGTAGCCTGCGTAAATTACCTGGGCAGACCGGAGAAAAATGAGCATATTTGACAAGGCAAAAGAAATGGCAGAAAAAGCTGCAGACGTCGCAGGCGACCTCAAAGATAAGGCCGTAGATGTAGCGGGCGATGTAAAAGATAAGGCAGTCGACGTTGCCGGAGACATCAAGGACAAAACCGTTGACGTCGCAGGTGATGTGAAAGATAAAGTCGAGCACGTCGCTGGCGACGCCAAAGAAGCCGCAGGTGGCTTGATGGGCAAGGTTGGCGGGGTGCTTGGTGATCTCAAGGACAAAGCCGTCGAAGTTGCAGAAAACGTAACCGGCAAAGACCTCAACAAGGACGGCGTCATCGGCTCCGGTACCGCGGAAGCCGAAGAAACCACCGAAGCCTAAGCTTCCAATAACCGAACCAACAAGTGAAGGGGTCTCGACAAACAGTCGAGACCCCTTCACTTGTTGAAGGGTGCTCTTAGAGCCTCTTGTCGTAAACCTGGACGTCGCCATCAATCACTTCACCAGTGACCTCAAGCGTCTCTCCGCGCTCCCGTGGAACGAACTTGTAGCGAATGACATCCCGGTTACCCGTCGTCGCGTTTGGCGCACGCCGGTCGGTCGCAACAACGAGCAGATAGCCCTTCGCCTCGTACACGACCTTCCCGTCAACGCTGCGGTACATCGTCGCCTCACCTGCAAATTCCGCGACGTTCTTGCTCTTGGCAAAACGTGCACATCGAAGGAACCCCGCCGCGACGGCGACGTTTCGCTCGCCATCCCGAAATTCGGATCGAAACTTGGCGGAACCGCCAACCTCGAACCTTGCTTCGCGGGTCACTTTCTTCACTTCGATCTCAAAACGAACCTTGCGGTTGTTATTCGACATCATCCAACCACGACCTCGACAGCCCTCTTCGATGCCGGCACCGGCAGCGAGGGCAAGAGTTGCACCGACGAGAGTTACGGAGACAAGCACAGATTTCATTTGATCTTCCCAATCCGGAGGTCCATCAAATCGACCCCACAAGGTCAATGATATGTCAACTTTTATGGCGTCCGGGACTAAGGGACCAGGAGATTGCCGAGAATCAACGAGCAAAAAGTGGTGGGCGAGGAGAGAGTCGAACTCTCACGGCTATTAACCGCTGGAACCTAAATCCAGTGCGTCTACCAATTTCGCCACTCGCCCGAATGAACGTTTAAATTTTACCAGAACGACGAATCTCAATTGTTCGTGTACAATTCATGCATGGCTACCAAGACAATCAGCATTGAACTCGATGTCTACGACTGGCTCGTGGACAGTCGCGAGCATCCTAGCGAATCGTTTTCTCAAGTGATCAGACGAATGAAGAAAAGCGGAGAGAAGTGGACGGGTGCATCTCTTTACAGGGCAATTACTTCCGGAGAGCTAAAACTCGAGATCTCTCCTGAGCAGGAAGCAATGATTCTCAATCAGGACAGGGTCGAAGACATTGCTTCTTGACACCTGTTTCCTCATCGACTTAGCGAAAGGCGACCCGGGTGCCCTCAAGCTCATTTTTCGAGCTGGCGAGAGCAAACTACACGTTTGCCCCATCGTCATCGGTGAGTTCCTAGTTCCGTTCGCGCCGAACCCCCAGCCCGGGCTGACCTTCCTCCAGAGTTTCGAGGTACTACCAACCGACGAGCTAGTCGCCGCAAAATACGCTCAACTCATCCACCGACTCGGTCGCCAAAAAACCGTTGGCGGAACCAACGACATCTGGATTGCCGCGACCGCGATCGTCAACGGCACCAGCCTGGTGACACGCAATACTGCAGACTTCGCCAGAATCCCCGAACTCTCATTACTTAGCTACTGAGCCGCACCGAGCCCCGAACGATCACTTCGCCATCCCGATGCTCAACTCCCTCAAACACCACCGGCACCGGAAACATCTCTGCCTCCACAATCGGGTTCATCTTCTCGATCTGGGTCGAAACCAAGTTCTTCAACCCTGCCCCCATCGCCGCCGCAGAAATCAGCCGAATCGACAGCTCACGAGGCGAAGTCAACTCCAAAACCGCGTGCGCCGTCACCGGAATCGGAACGATGACCTGCTTCTTCCCCTCAATATGAACCCCATCCGAACCCACCGAAACAGAAATATCGTAAAGATCCGCCGGCTTCAAATTCTCGAGAAAAACCTCAATCGACTTCGCCCGAACCGTCGCCACAAACGTCCCCGACCCCGTCGATTTCTCCAAAGCCGATGGGTCTAAACGCCAAGACTCCCCTTCAAACTCAACGAGATCAATCAGCAACCCCACCGGGGTCATCAGCCACTCAATCGTCGACGTAACCTTGCCAATCTTAACCGACGAATCGTTGCTCACCTAAAGAATCTACCGCTTAGCAACAAGCACAGGTTGCAGATCATGCACTGACAATGAAACGGCAACCCCGCCCTCAACCGTAAACCGAATTCGAGCATGAGGCGCCCCCGTCGGAGCAAATCCGTGCTCCTCCACCCGGTTCAACATCCGAGTTGCACCCGTCGGCCGCTGAATCTGCAACGCCTTGCCCTTACTCAAAGCCACCACAAAGTGGTCATTAGCCCCCTCACCAAACATGTACTTGCCCACATAAACCTCCTTCTCAGCATCGCTCAAAGGCAGATTCGCCGCTGCACTCCCCGCATCCCCCAACTCAGTCAAGTAAGCCAAAACCGCCGCCGCCTTCTCTCCGCCAAAGCGAGCATGAGCCAGCAAAGTAATCCCGTGCGGTCCCAAGCTCCGCTGAATCCCCGGATTCTGCTTCACCAACATCTGCACCGCATCCAAATTGCCCAGCATCGCAAACGCAAAAACATCCGGCTGAGCCCCATTCTCCATCAGCAGCCGCGCAATCTCCGCCTGACCCGTATGCGCCGCCGCCCCCAGCGGAGTCTCCCAGTCCCCAAACCCCCAATCCCAAGCCGACTTCGCCAAAGCCGGAGTGTCTTTCAACATCGCCCGAACTCGCTCAAGATTCCCGTGTGAAGCCGAAACAATCTCCTTCACCGCATCCGGGTGATGGCTCGGATACAACGGATGAACCGAACCCGTTTGCTCCCGAGATCCCAAAGCAGCCGAAGGAACCAATAGCGCCGAAGGCACCAACCCAATCAATCCGCGACGCGACAAACCAGTTTTCATCTCAGCACGTTACCCCGCACGAAAAGCCGTTGGCGTAGACTAGACGAATGCTCACCGCGATGATCGCCCTTGCAACGCTGCAAAACGACCTTCCGCCCATCAACCGCGAATTCCGCGCTGCCTGGATTGCCACCGTCGACAACATCGACTGGCCCACCAACCGCAACGACAGCGTCGAAACCCAAAAGCGAGACCTCCACAACATTGTCGCAAGGGCAAAACAACTCCACCTCAACGCCCTCATCTTCCAAGTCCGCCCATCCGCCGACTCCCTCTACAAAAGCAAACTCGAACCCTGGAGCGAATACCTCACCGGCCAACAAGGCCGCGCCCCAAGCCCCGCCTGGGACCCCCTCGAATTCATGGTCACCGAGTGCCACAAAAACGGCATCGAACTGCACTGCTGGTTCAACCCCTACCGCGCCCAGCACCCCTCCCAAAAGAACCCCGTCGCCAACAATCACCTCAGCAAAACCAACCCCGCAGTGGTCAAAAAATACGGAACGTTCCTCTGGATGGACCCAGGCGAGCCCGCCGTCCAAAAGCGCTCCCTCGACGTCATGATCGACGTCGTCAAACGCTACGACATCGACGGCGTCCACATCGACGACTACTTCTACCCCTACCCAATCCTCGACGAAAACAAGAAGAAAGTCGACTTCCCCGACGCCCCCAGCTACGCCAAGTACGGCAATGGAATGAACAAAGACGACTGGCGTCGCAAAAACGTCGACGACTTCATCGAGAAGCTCTACAAAGAAATCAAGCGCCAAAAGTGCCACGTCAAGTTCGGAATCTCCCCCTTTGGCATCTACCGCCCCGGCATCCCCGAAACCATCAAAGCCGGAGTTGACCAATACGCCGAGCTCTACGCCGACGCCGAAAAGTGGCTCAAAAGAGGCTGGTGCGACTACTACACGCCCCAACTTTACTGGCCAATCTCCCAAACCCCCCAGTCCTACCCCGTCCTCCTCGACTACTGGATCAAGGTCAACGACCAAAAGCGCCACGTCTGGCCCGGACTCTACACCAGCCGAACCGATCCCGCCGGCGGAGCCTGGAAAGCCCAAGAAATTGGCGACCAAATCCGCCTCTCGCGTGAAAAGCAAGCCACCGCCGGCAACGTCCACTTCAGCATGAAAGCCCTCATGAAGAACTGGGGCCTCCTGAGCACCGGCCTCCAACGCGGACTCTACAGAGACGACGCCTTCGTCCCCGAATCCCCCTGGCTCTCCCCCCGCAAACCCAAATCCCCCGAAATCATCATCGAAGAGGGAACCATCACTCTCAAATGCCGAGGTGACGAGGAAACCACCGCCGTCTCCCTCAAAACCGAAGAAGGCCCCTGGTCCCCCTGGGTCCACGCCGAAGACGGAGTCCTCCTCAAAGACGCCACCCAAGTCGCCGCCATCAGCTTCACCCGAACCGGCATCGCCAGCGACCCCACAATCCAGAGCGTAAAGTAACTCAGTGAGGCGAATAGCACCCCTATTCGCCTCAAAACCTGAGGCGAATAGACCCCTATGAAATTCCTCAAAAGACTCCTCGACCCGCACCTCCGAAACGGAATCCCGACATTCGGGATCATCGAAGCCTTCGACCTCTACTGCAAACAGCTCGGCGTCGAACCGCTCGTCCTCGACGAAAAGAAGTCCGATGAAATCCACCTGGACCTATACATCGTCCCACCGACAGACGATTTCCCCCACAAACGGGTCTACACCACCGGAGCCGCCAGCTACGCAATGGACGTCCCGCCCGGAGTTAGTCCCTACTGCGAGTACATGATCGTCCTCCCCGCCGACTGGCCCACCGAGTTCGAAGACCTTCAAGACCAAAAGAACTGGTGGCCCTTCAACCTCCTAAAACGAGTGGCAAGAGCCCCCATGCGGAACAAGCTGACATTCTCGGAGTTCGACAGCATCCCCCTAACCTCCGACGGTTCCCAACTGCCCGGAACTCCGTTCTCCTCCCTGATGCTCGTCCAACCGTACTTCCTGCCGTTACAACAGCGAGTGCTGAGAACAACCCAAGATCACACCATCAACATCCTGTGCATCGTGCCCCTCTACACCTCAGAACTCGCCTACAAACTTCAGCCCGAAAACGACGTCTCCCTCTGGGAGAAAGCGCTGGCGACCGGCCGAGACTCCCTCGAACTCTGCCTAATCAGAACCGACCGCCCCCGTATCACCTAGCGCAGCTCTTTCCGCTGATTCAAAATCATCTCCCGAAAGATCCGATACCGCCGCTTCAAACGTTCAGATCCTGCCTCACGCTCAAGGCTCTCAAGCAATCGCACTGTCCCAGAATCTGAATGCCGAATCATAAGGCGGGCAAGATCGGCCAGCTCCCGTTGGTACACCCGATTGGTCAGGTAGTCCGAATAAATCTCCCGTAGCCGAGCACTCTGTTGAGGCTTCAGTTCGTACTTCTTCAACCTTCGGCAAATGTGCTCCTTGTAATATCCTGATCTAAAGCAAATAGATTTAACCGCGAGGATGTCAAGGTTCGTTTCGATGTCTTTTGAAGACCAAGGTTCATCAGGAACCGCCGTCTGCAGATCCTCAAATACTTTGCAAAACTGAGCGTAATCGGGAATCTGCCGTCGTACTTCGTCCCATATCTGCGGGTAATCCCAACCAGTATTCGAAGTCATGATCGCGTGAAATCGTCCCCAAACAAGCTTCTGATCTACCTCACGCCATCGCCTGCAGGCTTCAGCGGTTAATGCCTCTCGCTCATGGAGTTTCAATCCTTACCCCCGTTCCCGATACTGAACCGCCTCCGCCAAGTGCGCCTTCTTCACCTGCTCCGAGCCGTCCAAATCGGCGATCGTCCGCCCAACCCTCAGAATCCGATCGAAAACCCGACCTGAGATATTCATCCGCGCCGCAACCGCCCGCATAAATTGGTCGCACTCCTCATCCAAAACCACCATCTCCCGAATCTCCCGAGGAGTCATCTTCGCATTCACCCGAGCCCCACCCAGCCGCGCCGCTTGCCGCTCCCGCGCCGCCACAACCCGCTCTCGAATCGAACCAGAACTCTCCCCCGGCTCCTTATCCATCAACTCATCTGGCTTCAACCGAGGAACCTCAAGGTGAATATCAATCCGGTCCATCAGCGGTCCACTAATCTTGCTCGCGTACTTACTGCATGACGCCGGATTCGAAACACACTTCTGCTCCGGCAGACCCCGAAATCCACAAGGACAAGGATTCATCGCCCCGATCAAGATGCATTCCGCCGGAAAAGTCAGAGTATTGCTCACCCGAGCAACCGTAATCACCCCGTCCTCCAAAGGCTGCCGTAAAGCCTCCAAAACTGACCGATCAAATTCCGGCATCTCGTCCATCAGCAGCACCCCAAAGTGCCCCAACGAAATCTCCCCCGGCTTCGGATTCTTCCCGCCGCCAACAATCGCCGCATGTGAAGCCGAATGGTGCGGCGACCGAAACGGTCGTTCCCAAACCAACCCCTCTCGAGCCCCCTTCTGCCCCGCCGAAGAGTGAATCCGAGTCACCGCAATCGCCTCTTCTAACTTTAGGGGAGGCAAGATCGTCGGCAATCGCCGCGCCAACATTGTCTTTCCCGAACCCGGAGGCCCAACCATCAAAACGTTATGCCCGCCCGCTGCCGCAATCTCTAGAGCCCGAATCGCATGCTTCTGCCCTTTCACATCACTGTAATCCACCTCGTAATGCGGTAGCCGAACATCCTCGCCGTCATCAAAAACCACCGGCTGAACCAGCAACGACCCGTTCAAAAGCTCCACCGCTTCCAAAAGAGTTCGGACACCATAAACCTCAACACCCACCGCCACCGCCGCCTCCCGAGCATTCTGAAACGGCATGATCAGCCGCTTGAACCCTTGCTCCAGAGCCATCAGAGCAACCGAAACTGCTCCATCAACTGGACGAAGTTGGCCGTCAAGACCCATCTCGCCAATGATTAGGGTCGACTCAAGTTCCGAAGCTGGCAGGACGTCATTTGCGGCAAGAACGGCACAGGCGATCGGGAGATCCAGAAATGGTCCCTCTTTTCGGACGTCTCCCGGCGCCAGGTTGCAAAGAACTCGCTTTTTGGGGAAGTCCAGCTCGGAGTTTTTTATCGCGGTACGGACTCGCTCGCGGCTCTCACCAACTGCCTGGTCAGGGAGCCCGACCAGGACGAACATGTCCTCCTTTGCAGACTGAAGATCAACTTCGATCACTATCGGCAACGCCTCAATCCCGTTCAGGGTCGCGGAGTGAGCTTTGGCGATCATGCGTATAGTTTGCCGTTAGCTCCGGGAAGTTTGTAGTTTTTTTTCTGGCGGCGGTATGAATTTTAGCTCCATCTCGCATGCCACATCCTCCGTTCCACCGGGCATCCTCGTCTTCTGGAAACTCAACTTTAGGAGTTCAGGAAATGGCAGCTTCGAATTCCAAATCGCGGATCCGCGGATTCGAGGTCGATTACTTTCGCGATATGTGTACTGGTCAATCCGAATCCGGTTCTGAAAGCTCCGGACGACGGCGACTGCCCCAGAAGTCATCGAATCGGTCTCATCCATGAATTCCGAAATCCAATCCCCTCGATCAATGTCCCGATCCCTGATCGATCGCAACACCCGCTGAAAAACTCCCTCCACATGTCCCCGCTCTGGCGGAGAGTACGCGACCGAGCCAGTGGGGAGTAAAGTCCACTTCCGCTCAGAAGGAGTCGCCTTCACATCCGTTGGAATTCGCTGACCGTCCACAATTGTCGCCGCCAGTTTCTGAACAAATGTGAACTGAATCGCCTTCGGTTCCACCTTGTCAACCCGAATTCGTAACGACTCCTCATTAGTCAGGTCAGTGTCCGTGTTGGTAAACCGAGAAGTGAGGGTGTAGTCCCAAAACTGGCCCTCTTTCAAAGTAGGGAAAAAGATAAGGACCGCGAGCAAAGTCATTTTAGCGGGATCTCTCCGGGTGGAGTCCAGCCCGCTTTACGAGCCTTCTCTTCCATCTCCAAAGGATTAGTCGCTTCACGGCTCCGTCCGGATTCCTTAATTTCCGATTCCTTCAAAGATTTTATTTCTTTGCGCATCGCACTCGCCTTCGCCTTCTGGTCGCCGTACATCAGCCAAGGCCCTCGAGCTGCGAACAGGCCTGTCGCAACCGCGAGGATAATCACGATTGGCACAAACAGGCTTTTTTTCTTCTTTCGAGCTCGCCGCCGGCTCATTTCACAACCTGAGTCATGATCATATTCGTGTTCCCGGCCTTGCCCGCCGGAACTCCACCGGTAAGAATGATCAGGTCACCGGAGTCCAGGCAGCCATTCGATGTGAATGTCTGCACCGCCGCCGCCATTACGTCGTCGGTCGAAGATGGTTGCGGCACCAAAGTAGCCGAAACTCCCCAAACGACCGCCATATACGCCACCGTCTCTGGTCTCCAACTCGCGCAAAGGATTTTTGCCTTTGGCCGAAACTTTGAAACCAAGCGCGGAGTCTGTCCACTGGTTGAAGTCGTGACCACTGCCGCGGGAACCAGCTGGCGTTCAAGGATTGCTACCGCCGCGGCGATTGCCTCGGTGTGTTCCTCAGGGTCCTCTTTGGTGTATCGATCGTAAATGTCGTCTCCAAGTTCATATTCCGCCTCGAGCGCGATTCTCGCCATGACTCTAACACACTCAATTGGATACTGCCCAGCTGCGGTCTCGCCAGAGAGCATCACCGCATCGGTGCCATCCAGCACTGAGTTAAAAACATCAGACACTTCAGCCCTTGTTGGGCGCGGGTTCGTCATCATGCTTTCAAGCATCTGAGTTGCGGTAATGACCGGAATACCCGCTCGTCCACAATGCTCAATAATTCGCTTTTGCAGCCGGGGAACGTCCTCAATGTCCATTTGCAGGCCCATATCACCACGGGCAACCATGACAATATCAACTTCCGGAAGTATGGAATCAAGCTCTCGAATCGCTTCGGGAGTCTCGATCTTGGCACAGACTTTCATGGTCGAACCGTGCTTCTGAAGCTCCCACTTGAGTAGCTCAATGTCTTTTGCGTGCTTCACGTAGCTAAGCGCGATGAAGTCACAACCGTGGTTTACCGCCTCCTGAACATCCTCCAAATCCTTGATCGAAAGCGCGGGAACATTGAAAGCTTGCCCAACGAGAGTGATCCCTTTTCGGCTCTTAAGATTTCCGCCCGTCACAACGCGGCCCCTGAACCACTCACCCTCTTTGGATTCGATCCGAATCTCAATCTCACCATCGCCCAGGAGCAACTTCTCTCCAGCGTCCATGACATCAAGGATTTCATCTTGTTCAATGGGCAGCTCGGCTCCTTTGCCCATTGTCACGAACTGACCAGCAACGAGATCAAGTCCTGCTCCTCCAACGTCACCGACTCGAAACTTTGGCCCTTGGAGGTCGGCGAGAATCGCCACCGGAGCCGTCGAAGGAGATAGTTCGCGAATCCACTCAATCCAGCGACCCTTAGCTTCCCAGTCGCCGTGGCTACAGTTGAGCCGCGCGACGGACATTCCGGCTTCTATGAGTTCCTGGATTCGCTCTTTGGAATCCACTGCGGGTCCCAGGGTGACCACGATTTTGGTTCGCCTTTCCATATTGATTCGCTTCCGTGCGGGCTTCTTTGAAACCTTGCCTAGAGTATGCCGTATCATAAAGGACGTGGCAGAGCCGGTTTTAAGATCGGGAGAAGATGTAGAAGCAATCTTAAAGATCGCTTTACGAAACGAGCACGGCTCGGTTCAGGAACTTCGTGACCGCCTTGCCCGATCCGCGGACGAATTGGGTATCTCTCCCGAAGCCCTTGCTCAGGCGGAAGAGCAGTACCGAAAGGAAGCTAAGATCGACAAATTCATGGTCGCGAAGCAGGCAGGTTTTCGGGCGAGCCTCATCACCTACGGGGCGATCACAGTTCTTCTTAACGTAATTTACACCATCACCATGTTTGGCAAGTTCTATTGGCCAGGAATTGTGTTGGCCGCGTTCGGAGTTGCCCTTGCAGGTCACTTCAACGACCTGCGCCAACGGCCAACGATCAACGATCGTAAATTTCAACTTTGGCTAGAATCTGGTGAACCCGCCTCTGTCGGTATGGACACCGACGAATGGGCCGACAAGACCGCCCGCGAACGCCTCGAACGGTAGACTTACGAGCAGATGCTCACCCGCGAGTTCGTCGAAGCAATGCCGAAAGTGGAACTACACGTCCATCTCGAAGGAGCTACCCGACCCCAGACGCTCCTCAAACTTGCAAAGAAGAATGGAATCAGCCTTCCGGCAACTGACCTTGAGGGTGTGAAGGAATGGTTTAAGTTCGAAAACTTCGACCATTTCGTACAGGTTTATATTGCTTGCATTGAGTGCTTCCGTTCAGGCGAGGATATCGAACTTCTTGCCGAAGAGTTTGCCCGTGAACAAGCTCGTCAGAACATTCTATACACCGAGGCTACTTACACCGCAGAAACCATTTTTCGTCGCTGTGGCGTCCCGGCTGATGAACAGATTGAAGCGCTACTGTCTGGTTTTGCAAAGGTCCCCGATACTCGCGTCCAACTGATCCTTGATATCGTTCGTGACATGGATGTCCCCAATGGAGAGTGGACCTCCGAACTGTGCCAAAAGTGGCATAGGAAAGGGGTCTGTGCGATTGGTCTTTCTGGCTTTGAAGGTAGAACGCCAGTCTCTAAGCATTCAAATGCAATCCGTGAGGCGAAAAAAGCAGGGCTGAAAGTATCAGCTCATGCTGGCGAGACTCAAGGTCCAGATTCCATCCGTGAAGTCCTTGCGGACGCTGATCCCGACCGGATTGGTCACGGAGTCCGATGCGTAGAGGATCCGCACCTGGTCGCTCAGTTGAGAGATTCTCAAATTCACCTTGAAGTGAATCCTTCATCCAACATCTGCCTTGGGGTCTTCAAATCTCTCGAAGAACACTCTCTGCCGAGACTCATGGACGAAGGGCTGAACATCTCGATCAATTCCGACGACCCCCCATTCTTCAACACAACCCTCTCCGACGAGTACCTCCGCTGTGCCGAGACTTTTGAGTTTTCGACGGACACAGTATTTTCTCTCTCTCAAAACGCGGCAAGAAATGCCTTTCTTCCCGAGCAAGAGCGTAGAGATCTACTTCAGAGGATGGCGACTGGCTTCAGTACCCTTACCAGCGGATTAGATTAGCGCCCCAGACAAGACCTGCACCAAAGCCGACGGTCATGACGACCATGCCTTCCTTCAGTCGTCCTTCATGAACCGCCTCATAAAGCGCCAGCGGAATGGAGCCAGCGCTCGTATTGCCGTACTTATCAAGGTTGATAAAGACCTTTTCAGGAGGCAAATTCAGCCGCTTTGCGGCAGACTCAATGATCCGAATATTGGCTTGGTGAGGAACGAAGAGGTCAACCTGATCCGCTGTCATTCCCGCGTCATGCAGCACTCGTTCGCAAGCATCACCCATGGCTCCAATGGCAAACCGGTACACCTCGTTCCCATTCATCTTGATGCCATAGGTTCGCGCAAACCATTCTTCACTTTTCGGCGGATACTTGGTTCCACCAAGTTCGTTCATGATGTGATTCGCACCGCTGCCGTCGCTGAGTAGGATCGTTTTGATGACGCCACGAGTCGTTGATTCTTGGTGTCCGAGCACAATCGCTCCCGCACCGTCGCCGAACAAAATACACGTTGAACGATCGTTCCAATTTACTTGCTTCGTCAGCGTATCAACACCTACGATGATGGCGTTATTGATCTGCCCGCTCTCAACCATCGCGGTGCCGACGGACATCGCGTAAATACATCCTGCGCAAGCCGCACCGAGGTCAAACGCTCCGGCGTTTTTGATGCCAAGCTGATCCTGAACGTAACAAGCCGCGGTGGGCCAATCGTAGTCGCCCGAAACGGTGGCCACGATGACCATCTGAATGTCATCTTTCGACAGCCCTGAGCTTTCGAGAGCTTCTCTCGCCGCCGTGAGCGCAAGATCAAAGCAACCTTCGTCAGGCGCACAAATTCGGCGTTGCTTGATACCCGTCCGCTGAACGATCCACTCGTCGGTGGTGTCAACCGTTTTGCTGAGTTCCTCGTTGGTGAGGACGCGCGAGGGTACGGCGTGCCCGATGCCTTTAACGACGGCGTTTCTGTTCATTAACTTGCAAAGAAGTTACCCGTTTTGGGTCTCAATGAAGTTCTGGGGCAACTCTCGGTGAATCGCGTCCCGGATGTGATCAACCAAGTCGGAACGAATAGCCTTGTCCGCCATCAAAACGGCATTCTTGATCGCTTTCGCGTTACTTCGCCCGTGAGCAATGATGCACGTTCCGTTAAGTCCTAGCAAAGGTGAACCACCTACTTCGGCGTAATCCATGTGCTTGCGGATTGGCTTCATGACCTTCTTCAGTGGCCAGTACATGGTTTGTAGAAGCTTGTTGGTTGGAACGCCTGACTTGATCATCTTCGCAAACATCTCAGCGACGCCTTCGGCAGTCTTCAAAATCGTGTTTCCAACAAAAGCCTCGCAGACAACAACATCGCAGGCTGAGTTGAACATGTCTTTTCCTTCGATGTTCCCTGCAAACCATTCATGGTCTTGCAATAGCTTATAGGCTTGCTTTGCAAAGGAATTTCCTTTGCCTTCCTCTTCGCCGATGTTGACCAAATGGACTCGGGGCTTTTTGCGCCCCATAACGGCCTCGGCATATGCACGGCCCATGATCGCAAATTCCACAAGATGCTCAGGATCAACATCGGGAGAGGCTCCCGAATCCAGCAGGAGGAAACCTCCGTGCATATTTGGTAGCTGAGATCCAATTGCCGGGCGATGTATGCCGTGTACTTGTCGCCAAGTGAGCAGGGAAGTCGCCGATGCGGCTCCAGTCGAACCTGCCGAGACGAAAGCCTTGGCTTTGCCGTCTTTCACTAACTTGCAGCCGACCAGCATCGAAGAATCCTTCTTTTTGCGATAGGCATCAAGCGGCTTTTCATGCATCTCAACAATTTGGGAAGCATGGTGAATCTCAACATTAGAAGGCAAAAAACCATCATTTACGCGTTTGAGGGAAGCATGAATCGCATCGGTTTGACCTACTAAAATCAACTTGCCCTTGATGAAGGGTGCCGCTTCCATGCCGCCTCGTACGACTTCATCTGGCGCGTAATCACCACCCATCGCGTCCAGCACAATATTTGGCTCGCCGTGCGAGATGACCTCGGAAAGGTGAATCTGCCCGGCCTCGCTCACTCGGTCGAATCTCCTAAAAGCTGTTTGAGCTTGCCGAGTTCGCTATTTTCGTTGTCAATAATTCGGGTGGCGCCTTCGGCGAAAAGCCGGTCGCACTCCGCAATCGCATCTTCGTCACACTGTGGATGAATCGGGAGGTTGAGCAACAAGGTTTGCTGGATGAGTGCCTCAACCATGAGATTGTTCTCCTCGAAGAATTTGATGGGCTCGTCGGGATCGGCTTCTACTTTTGCGAAATCTTGATGGCTCATCGAACTCGGAATTCCGACGACACCAAATTGCTCGTCGAGAACGAACTCAATATCCATCTCGAGTGGCCGATCGCACCGCGAGCACTCCAAGACGACCCTAGCCTTAAACTCTCCGGTGAGCAACAGCGCATTACCAGTAGAGACAGCTTCTATGAATCCTTCCACAGGAGCTACGAGGTCGAGATCTTCCATTTCTGGTAGTTCAGTGGCAATATCAACCGCTAGTTCTCTTCCAGGATGCTGGAGAACGTCGTTGAGGTCTAGTAAGTCGTCCCTTCGCACCGGACTGAAATTGTACCAGCGTGGCGTTTTGACAAAAAAACCTATCCAAGCGGGAACATAACTTGCTATACTCCGATCACTCTTGTTGCTAGGGATCACTATGCGTCGTCAATTGGATTGGAAACAACTGAAGTGGGGTCTGGGCGTTGGAGCCCTCGCCATCGCGATTTTTGGCTGTGCGGGTAACACCGCTGGCGGCTCGTCAACGGGCTCAACTGCGACCTCCGGGTCCACCGCGTCTTCGGGGTCGACAGCAACTTCTGGAGGTCTGTTCCCGGAGGTTGCGACTGTCAATTTGTCGAACACACCTGCTCTTCTTCAGTATGTGTTCCTCACCGGTGCTGGACGAGCACCAGCAACTGAAGTTGCGATTGCCCGAAACATGGCAGTCTCTGACAACTTCGGTATCGAAACGTCGGACTTAACGGAAAAAACTCTGACGCTTACGTCCAACCAGTCGCAGATTCTTGCGACCAACGTTGGGTTGCTAACTACGGAATCCAGAAACTTCACCTCCGTTGACGTCAACATGGTTCGCTATGACCTCATTGACGATCTGGGGACCCGAACTTTCAACAACATTCAAGGCATCCCGGGCTCGATCCCATCAGAAGTGCGAATCTTCAAGGGTCGCGAAACCCTCGTGCCGCTCTTCATGGATGGCTCGACAATCAATACGGAAACACAAAACATCGGAGGAGTCGACACTGAAGTTGCCGTTTTCGATAGAGCCTGGTTCGATAGCGTTAACCGGATTGATGGTGACACGACAGTCGTCCGTGGCTTCCTTAGCGACTATGTGTGCTTTGATGTTTCCTCAATTTCAAGCGGACTGCGTCCTACTCTGAGCCAAGGCTTAGGAACTGCGAACAGAATCTTCTTCTCGGGAGACGGGTATGCACTTGGTGCAGGAAACCCTTCCGCAGGAGTAGTGGGTGGAGCACCATTCGAAACGATCTTCGCTGCTGGTCAAGACGCCTCAGTTGTCGGTCGATACTCCTCACCGGCAACTCTGCCAAGCGGAATCGGACTCTCAGTGACTCCGGGTAGCTACACGACTCTTGGTGTGGATCCAACGGACGTAACGACCACCGATCCTGTTCTTGCTCGAAAGATCACCTCGTTCCAAGGAACTTGGCGACCACACTTCCAACAACGGCAAGATCCGTCCTCCGGACTGATCTCGGATATCGGCTATCTGCGTAATGCGCACTCGTTTGAGGCGATTTCGATCCCAAGTAGCCTGGATGACGAGCGACAGGACGTCGTCTTTGTTAACCAAACCATTGGAACTGCCGCTAACGGAGCTAAGTTCGCGACCATCACCTCCATGATGTGGGGCTACATTGACATGGGCACCAAGCAGATCTTCCTCTACCCAATCGCAAACATTGGTGATTCAAATGCAATCACGAACCGAACGGGTGAGGTTGCAGGAACGATCAGTACGCAGTACAGCTCCACCGGTACTTCAACGGTGTCTCCACAAAAGACCCGATGGATTGACTTCTCGTTCACGACGCCTGCACCTGGCTTCCCAGCAAGCGGCAAGATCGTCGTCCTACGCAGATAATGCATCGAATTCTCGCCGGAATCGATACGGAGTACGGACTCCGTATCGATGGGCGAGGAGCCGAAACCCAAGTCGAGGACTCGGAAGACTTCGTAAGAAGTTGTCCGGGTCCTTGTTTTGTTGGCTGGGACTACCGCTTTGAGAACCCTCGTAACGACCTTCGAGGGTTCTCGGTCGATCGCCTCGCAATCGACCCTAATGATGCCAAGTTTGACAAAGGGAAGTCATACGGCGATCCGAAAGACGTCCGAGCCGACCGAGTGCTTCCAAACGGAGCGAGATTCTACAACGACCACGGCCACCCCGAATACGCCACTCCTGAGTCATTCTCAGTGTTCGAGCTTGCTCGATTCGTCTCCGATGGCGACTACCATCTTCTTGACACCGCGAGAGTTTACGCCTCCAAGATTGGTCGCAAAGTAACTCTTTATCGCAACAACACCGACTTCCACGGTTCTTCCTTCGGAACCCACGAAAGTTACCTTGTTTCGCGCAAGCACTCGCCTGAAGCGATCCAGAAGGCTGTAGTGCCGATCCTCATTGCCCGGCAACTTCTTACTGGAGCCGGAAAAGTCGGTGCTGAAACTGGCGAGCCATGCGACTTCCAACTCAGTCAGCGTGCCGACCACCTTTCCGAACTCTGCAACCTAGAGACCCTCTGGCGACGCCCAATCTTCAACACCAGAGACGAACCCCACGCCGACCCCGCCAAATGGATTCGGCTCCACGTCATCACCGGCGACTCGAACATGATGGAGGTCAGCACGGCCTTAAAAGTGGGACTAGTAAAGATGGCTCTTTATCTGCTCGAGAAAGGTAAGGTGCCGGTCTGGGAGATTGATGACCCAGTCGATCAGTTTAAACATTTCAGCCGAAACCCTGATGACGCCAGCACAAGGAACTCGGCTCGCGAAATCATCGAGTCTTACCTGTCCGCTGCCTCCGAAGCTGAGCTTAAGAGCATTGATCCAGAGATGGACTGGGTAGCCAAGAACACCACCGAGCTTCTTACCGGTTTGGAGTCATCCCACCCGGCAATGGCTAGGCGTATCGAGTGGTTCGCAAAGCGAAGCCTTCTTCAACAAGTCAAGGAAGAGTTTGGCGATGACGCCGATCTTCGATCTTACGACCTTGAGTTCCACAACATCGACCTTGACGAAGGACTCTACCACGCGCTTGAGCAAGCCGATCAAGTTGAACCTGCCATCCCTTCCACCAAGCTTGGAAACCTACTCAGATCCCGCGCTTTCGCCCGCTCCCTCGCAGTCACCAAATTCAAAGGCCACATCCAAACCGTCGGCTGGCGAGGAATTACCATCAAAAACGAATTCATCGATCTTCCGCCAGAAAGGGAATATCCCGCGACGCTCGCCGACTGCCCTGACGTAGAATCATTCATAGCCGCTCTCAAGGAGATCAGATGATAAACGCCGAACAGCCGCAAAGACAAATGCCATCAGCCCCCGAGCGCAAACTCGGCGACGACAGCGGCCCCAAGGCCCCGGACGTGACAAAACCAGAAGGAGGAAACGAACTCCTCCGCCGACTCAAAAAGGTTGACCCGGATCAGGCCAAGAAGTACCGCCAGAGGTCGGGTCAATGATGAGTCCGCTCGCTCGGCCCTTTAGCGAGCTCGTCCCAGCACCCTTTAATGAGGCCACTGGAAACCACCCCGAAACCCACGGCACAACCGTCCTGGCTCTTCGGTACAAGGACGGAATCCTTATCTTTGCCGACCGTCGGGCGACGATGGGCAACCTCATCATGTTCGAGCAGGCCGACAAGATCATGGCTCTCGATGACTCGACGGTCGTCGCGATCAGCGGTTCTTTCGCCCGTTCGGTTGAAATTTGCCGCTACCTAAAGCACAGCTTCAAGTACTACCGACGCTCGGTCTTGCAAGAACTTAGCCTCGAAGGCAAACTCGCCGAAATCAGTCGCTCCCTCGCTGGAAACGCTGCCTCGGCAATGGAAGGCATCGGCGTCTTCCTCCCCATTCTCGCTGCCTACAACAAAGAAAAAGAAGAGTTTGTTCTCTACTTCTTCGACGGCGCAGGGGCGAGATTCCTCAACGACGAATATGCGTGCGCCGGATCTGGCAGCATGCAGATCAAGGGAGTCTTCGAATACCTTCGGCGCAAAGAGGGCTCCTTTGCCAAGCGATCGCTTGACGAAGTCCTTAAAAACGGCCTCGAAATGCTCGACATTGCCGCCACGCTCGACAGCGCGACCGGGGGATTCCAACGGATTGAACCGGTCGTCAGAGTCCTAGACAAAGACGGCAACCGACCAGTCGACGAGAAAGCCCTCAAAACCGCCATGCAGACGGTTCTCAAGGCCGCAAAGCCACTCTAGCGCTGTAGCCGCGCTAGAGCTCCTTCAATCGTGTTACGAGCGAAGTGCAGCGAGTGATTCTTCCGTGATTCAATCACGGGAATTGCTCGCTTATCGCCGTAGTCCGCCAGAGCATTGATTGCTTGGTCCATCGGAGCATAGGCCCGCCCTTTTGCTAGTGACACCAGTAAGTCGAAAACCTCACGCGAACCGGTAGCATCCTTCACCTGTCCAAGCACGCTAATCGCCTGCATCCGAACAGGTCCCGGCGCGAACTCCTTGACCGCCTTCAGTGCCATCGTCCGTGCCGTGTCCTTGTCGTTTGCGGCAAACCATGATAGTGCCCGCGTCTGGGTTTGCAGATTCCAAGTTGTCGTATTCCAACCCAGCTCTGCGGTCGCCGCATCATTTCTCACGGAGAGGAGCTTGTCAAAAGCTGCATTCTTCATCTCCTCGTTAGAAACTGAGTTAAACAACTTCTCAAAGAGTGCCTCGTTTTTTGAACCTTTGTTTGCCGAGAGACCATAAAGGGCCGTGATCTGATGCTTTGCATTCTTGCTCGTTTCTAGAACGTTAACCAAGAATGCATCATCCTGAATCCTTCGTAAAAGCTCCCCTTTGAGGGCTTCAGATCGTGGACGCTCAAACTCTGCCTTTCGAAAGTCCTGCGAAACTCGGTCAATAAGCCGCATTCTCTGCGCATCGTTGTCTGCCAAGGTCCAGGCCCGCTCCCAGTCAGCTGCTTTGTAGTCCGCCGGATAAGACACATCGCATAATAGCCACGCACCTGGATCAATGATCAACGTCTCCCCGGCTCCAACCGCCACCGAAACCGCTTCGGCAGATGTCCCACCAAGCAAGCCGCGCCGAGTGACCATCTCATTGTTCATGATCACATACTCGACATCAACATCAAAGCCGGCAGTCGTCTGCCGAACAGTGAATCCAGATCCTGCCTTCGTCAACTTAAAGTTGGGATACCCCTTGGTGTAGAACCACTGTTTTCGGAAGTCCTGTAGCTTCGCGCTGGAAGTCTTCTCAAAGGAAGCAAAGAACTGCTCAGTCGTCACGTTCTTACGGCCATACTCACCCAGATATACTTTGGTCGAAGACCAGAACTTCGGCTCGCTGAGCTGGCGCATCAGCATAAACATCCGCGTAGCTCCACCCGGATAAGCGTTGCCATCGAACATCTCCATCGGGACCGTGTAATTTGTTCGCACCATAGGATGTTCCTTCGCCGAACCTTTACACCCTTCATAGGTTCCGAAACGCTCAATGTGGAAAGCACTATCGCCATCCAACTGCCGAGTCACAAAGTGGGGAAGAAACGTCGCCCAGCCCTCGTTAACCCAGATATGTGCCCAAGTCGGAGTTGTGATTAGGTCACCGAACCACTGGTGAGCCAATTCGTGAGCATTCAGACCCCGTGCCGATGAAGTCTCAGCTGCATTCTCCGGGAAAATCGCCCCGATCGTCTGGGTCGTGCAACTCAAGTTCTCCATCCCGCCAAACATGAACTCTGGAACGACTGACTGGGCGTACTTAGCCCATGGGTAGTCCACGCCGGTCAGCTTGGAGTAAATCTCAACGAGCTTATCCGTCCCCTTAAATGCAGTTCGCGCAGCGTCTTCGGCTCCTTTTGGCGCCCAGATTTGAATGGGCTTACCTTTGAAGGTTCCGTCGGGAATTGCAACGTAGTCCCCCGCAACCAACGAGATCAGATACGTTGACATCGGCTGATCCTGCTTCCAATGCCAAATCGCTTGGTTCCCAACCGTCTTCGTCCCAAGCAACTTCCCGTTCGACAAGACGCTCATTCCCTTTGGAACTCGAGCAATCAACTCCGTAGTCGCTTTATCATTGGGAAAGTCGTAAGTAGGGAACCAGTAACGGTTATCCTCCATCTCGCCCTGGGTGTAGGCCAGTGATCCTTTACTCGGATAAGCCCGCTCAGCAGGAACAAAGTAAATCCCAGCCTCTGGTGCAGCTGAATACTTGATCGAGACCGTCAATGGCGTCCCATTAGGGACGCCCGTGCATCGAACAAACACATTTTTGGCGGTGGTTTCGGTCTTGAACTTGCCTTTCCCGACGATGCTTACAGACTGGATCGTCATTGGTCCTTTGTCGAACGCCAAGACCGCATCCTTTGCCACGGTCACGAGCTTGTGTGAGACGATCCCCGAGACGGCCTCCGCTTTGAAGTCCAAGGTGACGTCGAGCTTCACATCGAGGAGATCGAATTGGTGGGGCGGTCGAGTATCAGGTCCAAAAAACGCCGAAGCGGCGATAACCGAGCCGAAAAGCATAAGCTATCTTAGCCCATCTTTTCTCTTAACCGAACCGCAGCGTCCCACGCCTTGCGAATATCCGCGACCAGGAGGCCGTATCCGCCGTCATTATCAGGTCTTTGCTGCCGCAAAATGTAGCTCGGGTGCAACGTTGCAATCGCCGTTTTGGCATACTCGCACTCGTTGTAGAGGCCCCGCTCCTTCGTGATCGCAAAGTTCTTCCGAATCAAGTTCTTTGCGCTCGGTGCCCCTACGCAGAGGATCACAGTTGGTGCAATCATTGCGAGCTGAGGAAGAAGCCATTGCCGACAAGCTACTGTCTCTTGATCTGTCGGAGGGCGATTCTGAGGTTTACCCGTTGACCAATCCGCGGCCCGACACTTGACGGTGTTGCAGATGTAAACCGCCTCCCGGCTTAATCCCGCCTCGACCAAAGCCTTGTCTAAAAGCTGACCTGCCCTACCTACAAACGGTCGACCTGTCTTATCCTCCTGATCTCCTGGCCCCTCGCCGACCAATACAAGCGGAGACGACGGATCTCCCTCGCCAAAAACAACGTTTGTTCTTCGATCACTCAGCGGACATGCCGTACACACCAAAGCCCGTGAGCGAAGCTCTTCAAACGTCACGCTGAATCGCCTCCCGAAGGCGGTCGTAGCTGTCCTCAAGCGACTCAGGCATCACGCGCGTGTCACCAACCGTCGTCAAGAAGTTTGTGTCCCCATTCCATCGCGGAAGAACGTGCCAGTGAATATGTTCCGGAATCCCCGCTCCGGCAGCCTTGCCAAGATTGACGCCAATATTGAATCCATCCGGCTTGTAAACCTCCGAGATCCACTTCACTGACCGCGCAACCAACTGGTTGATCTCTAGTAATTCCTGGTCCGTCATTGTCGGCAAGTCGTTCGTCTGCCGAAACGGCGCAATCAACAAGTGTCCATTGGTGTATGGGTAAGCATTCAAAATGACGAACGCAGTCTCTCCCCGGTACAAAACAAGGTTCGCCTTGTCATCACCTCGGGCGGGAAGCTCTACAAAAATGTTGCCCGATGTCGAGGGCTTCTCGACATACTTCAGACGCCAAGGCGCCCACAAATTCTCTGGCATAGGGTCTAGTTTAGACTCTAAATCGACTTCGCAAGAATAATCGCTTCCGCGACTTCCTGCATCGTCTTCCGAAGATTCATCGACTGCACCTGAATCCGTCGGTAAGCCTCAGCTTCGCCGAGGCTGTGTGAATCCATAAGAATCCCTTTCGCCCGGTCAATTGCCTTTCGGGCCTCAAGGCGCTGCGATAAATTCGTGACTTCTTTATTGAGTAAAACGTTCTGCTCAAAGCGAGCTCGCGCGACCTCGATCGAAGGCGCCAAATCGCTCGGCTTAAACGGCTTAACGAGATAGGCAAATACCCCCGCCGCTCGCGCCCGGTCGATCAGTTCCTTGTCGGAGTACGCAGTCAGCAGAATGGTTGGAGCGATGTTCTCCTCGGTAATGATGTCAACCGCTTCGATTCCGTCCATTACCGGCATCTTGACGTCAAAGATGCAAACGTCCGGCTTAAGCTCTCTCGCAAGTTCAACCGCAGTCTTTCCGTCGCCCGCTTCACCCACGACCTCATAGCCTAGGCTCTCCAACATCTGGCGCAGGTCAAGCCGAATAATCGGCTCATCGTCGGCAATCAACACGCGAACTTGGGACATGGCTGCAACGGTGTCGACACGATCTTTATCGATCCGCGTCACGAACCTAAAAGATACCATGATCTAAGCTAAAATGAACCGTGGCAAAGCGCGCAGACGGTTTTCTTGAACAGATCATTGATTACGCGGGCACCTTTCCGCCCGCCTCCCTCGCTCCCGCTGAGGCGGTTTCGAGCTACTTTGAATTGTTAGATGGTGACGAAAGTTGGATCGTTGAAAATCTAGCGTGGCGAGTTGCTGATCTCCAAAACCTGGCAGATTTACTCGGAAACCGCTCTGTTGGGATTGCCGCCATTGGTCGCCCTGGCGAGGGTTGGTCCGAGTGGCAAGCTGCTCGCGAAGCTGACGCCAAGGACATGTCTGTCTTTCTGGGAGTCAGCCAAAACTCCCAAATTCGAACCTACGAGTGCCCTGCACCTCCTCTCTCTCACTTCAGCGCCGGTATCGCCTCCCTCAAAAGCTACCGCGACGAAACGGATGTTTACTTTGAACTTCCTTGGAGCCGAGACGTTAGCGAAGAGCTGGCCATGATGGCCGAAGGAGAATGGCTTTCTGCAAAGTTCCGATGCGGCGGAACCGCAATCCCCTCACCGACCCAGCTCGCCACTGTTCTCAAGGAATGCATCGATCTCGAACTCCCATTCAAGCTAACCGCAGGCCTCCACGAAGCAGTCGCTCATGACGGTCAGCACGGGTTCTTGAATGTCTTCGCTGCAATCGGCATGCGCTACCTCGAAGACTCCAGCATCACCGAAATGGCACGCGTCCTCGCGGACGAAAATCCCCAGTCGTTCTCAATCAAAGGAGCCTTTGCCTATCGAGGTCGCGAGTTCTCGGAAGAAGACCTTGAGGATCTCCGCTCATTCTTCATCACTTTCGGTTCGTGCAGTGTCGCCGAGCCCCTCGCCGGACTGGACCGCCTCGCAAGGAACTAAATCATGTTTGTCGTACCAAAAACAGCTCGCTCATGGGTTAACGTAGACCCAGCTTCTCACTTCTCCATTCAGAACCTTCCGTTCGCAATTCTTGCTCCGACGGGACGGGAAGTGACCCTTGCAACCGCAATCGGTGACTATGTTGTTGATCTCACCGTTCTGCGTGACGCCGGTCTCATTTCTGAAAAGCAGTATCCGTTCCTCGATAGCTTTGCTGATCTGACTCAAGAAGAATTCACCGCGCTTCGCAAAGCTCTCTTCGAGCTTTTGGAGGAGTCAAACCCTGCGTTCCGAGACAACGAGATCCTGCGCTTGAAAGCCCTGATTCCGATCAGCAGGGCGCGGCTTCTGCTCCCCATCAAGCCTACTGCGTTCATCGATTTCTACTCAGGGATCAACCATGCAAGTAACGTTGGCCGAATGTTCCGCCCCGACATGCCACCATTACTCCCGAATTATCGCCACCTACCGGTCGCCTACAACGGCCGCGCAAGCAGTGTAGTCGTGAGCGGGACCCCAATCCGCCGCCCCAAAGGACAGACCAAAGCACCAGATTCCGAAGTTCCTGAATTCGGTCCAACAAAGGAGTTAGATTTTGAACTCGAGATGGGTTTCTACGTCGGTATGCCCTCGGCAATGGGTGAGACCGTTGATATTGGAGTCGTGAAAGAGCACATCCTGGGCTTTGTCCTCGTCAACGACTGGTCGGCTCGTGACGTTCAGCGCTGGGAATACCAGCCTCTCGGTCCATTTCTTGCTAAGTCCTTTGGAACCTCAGTCTCACCGTGGGTTGTTCTTCCAGATGCCCTTGAACCGTTCAGAGTGACTCGCCTTGAGCAAGACCCACCCGTCCTCGGTCATTTGCGAACAAGTGAGCCGATGGCATATGATGTCACCCTTGAGGTCAAGCTGAAGCCGGAAGAAGCCGCAGACTATGCGACAGTTTCAAAAACAAACGCGAACCAACTTTACTGGTCGTTTGACCAACAACTCGCTCACCAAGCATCAAACGGAACCCCGCTCTCTTGGGGAGACTTGTACGCTAGTGGCACCATCTCTGGCACTGAAGAAGGTAGTTTCGGCTCACTGTTGGAGCTCACCTGGAGAGGATCAAAGCCAGTACAAGTTGGCGAGACAATCCGAAAGTTTTTGGAAGATGGAGACAGCCTCGTGCTCACAGGTTACTGCCAGGGTGAGGGCTTCCGTGTCGGATTCGGGGAAGTAGAAGGGACGATCCTGCCTGCTTAAGAGGCAAGATCATCTGCTTGACGCTGGAACACCTGGTGGACAAACTCCGCCACTGCCATGCGCTCTTCGTGATTCTCGGGCACGAAGCGGACACCTGCGCTAAAGAGATCTGAGTTTGGAATCTCGACGGTGTGTCGGATTTCCCCTCGGAGGCTGAGGCTTTCGCCATCGGTGCAAGCTACCTGAATAAAGACTTTGGAGCCCGAGATCAGCTGGGTTCGTGTACGAACCTGAACACCACCCAAGCCAATATCGGTAATGACCACATTGACCGTTTCGGTCGTGCCGTCTAGCGACATGACGGCATAGTCCAGTAGCTCATACCGAATGTAGCGTCGTTTGTCTGTGTTATAAGCAAGATTCAACGGAATTCTCCTAGTCTCATATGCCAACCAAAATGGTCGGCACAGAAGAGTTATCGGAGAGTTCATTCCATATACGGAGAGTTGCGAACCATCAAAAACAAGAAAGGCGATCCAAATTGTGGATCGCCTTAACTTTTGACTTCGAAAGTCCTTACTTGGAGTCTTTCTTGGTTATGAGAACGTGTCCGGTGGACGGATCGAAATCGATGTTCACCTTAAGAGCGTCGCTCATGAATGTAAGAGGAACGATTGTTCGACCACGATCAATGTAAGGTGCCATTTCGAGCTTGAATGCTTTGTCGTTGACCTTTGCGTTGGCATCGCCTACCTTAAACCAAATCTTCATACCATCTGCAGAAGCGTTAACTTCCTTCGCTGACTTGAGCCACCCGACCATGCCGCCTGCCTTTTCGATCAGGTGTCGGAATGGGGTCATCGGAATCCCTTCGTCAACTCGAGGCTGAACGTCAAACTCGACGAAACGACCGTTGTAAAGCACTGAGAAGGTGTTAACACCTTCCATTCGGAAGCCCTTTCCAATGGAGAGAACCTTTGTCGCGGCTTCAGTTGCGAAGTTTGGAAGGCCATGAGGTCGGGCAATTCGACTTCCGGTAGGAACCATGTTCATGTTTGCCATTGGAATTCCGCCATCAACAGCTGGCGATTTGAGCGTTGCCACCTTATCGTCAATCTTAGGGGTTACCTTGGTTGCAACCGGCTGAGCTTTCGAAGCGGCTGGAACAGCAACTGGAGTCTTTGCCGTCACCGTGGTCTTCACAGCCCCGACCTTCGGAGTTGAAACGCCAACTGGTGCGGTGGTCGCGGCCACCGTCAGATCCGATCCCTTGATACCGTTGTTTGTATCTTCGATCGTGGCTTGGCTGGTGCCCTTAGCAACAACTGCCTCACCACCACCAAGACCGGTTCGATTGGTTCGACCGCCTGGGTTGTTAACAAAAACGCGAACCTGCTTCGATTTGTAGGTGTTGGTGAGTTCATCAACAACCCAAGCCTCGACAGTGTGCCATCCGTTGGACTCCTTCTGGGTGTCCCAAACGTAGTTGTAAGGGGGGGTGTTCTTGATTTCTTTGTGGTCGCCATCGATGAAGAATGAAACGAAAGCATTCTTCAGCTCTTTACCGAAACCGATCTTGATTTCGACTGGACCCTTGACGGTCTCACCTTGCTTTGGGCCAGTGATGTAAACCGGACCCTTGTTACCTTGGTCGGTCGAAATGTTTTGCTTCTGGCTTGAAAGAACCTTGCCGGTCTTGTCGTAAAGTCGAATCTCGACTTCATTGTCTCCGTCCTTCAGGTCGGTGACGGTGACGGTGAACTCAACAGTTCCCTTGGTTTCCTTCGAGGCAACTGCTCGAGTGGCAAACGATTCGCCGTTGATTCGGAGTTCAACGAGCGATGCATTTGCGCCGTCGTACTTCACGGTCAGCGTCGGGCTGTTCAGCGCGCGCTGAATCAAGATCTCGGCATCAAATGCAAATGCGAACGAACCAGCCGAAAGGGCAACCGCGCCCGCCAAAGCCAACGTTCTTTTAATCTTCGTGAACCTATTCACCATGTTATCACCAAGCACTATCCCCCCGGATAGCAATACAGGTGGCTTATTGTCGCACTTCTCGCCGCGAATGTCAACAATCTTTTTGCGATCTTGACAATTTTATGTAACAGGTTGTGCGTCAATAAAGACATGCTCTCTGTGCTCGTTGCATCCCTTGCCATGTCTAAGCAAGATCACCGCCCCCTGCTGGACTACTTGGCCCTCCCCCAGAAGGGGTTGCCAACCGCAAGACTTACTCGAAACAACGGCATCGACGAGATTGAATTCTGTAGCCAGATGTGGCAAAAACAGCTCTGGTCGCATCGAATTCTGATGAAGGTTCCGAAGGGTGCCGAGAAGTCGGAAACCGCCATCCTGTTCATCACCGGCGATGGCCCGAGAAACGGCGACATGGTCGACATCAACCTCCTTTCTAATGCGACGGGAATGCCGATCATGATGCTCTTCAACATCCCCAACCAGCCCATCTGGGAGATGAAGGAAGACGACCTCATCGCTCACACCTTTACCAAGTATCTGGAAACCGGCGACGCCACCTGGCCACTCCTTTTCCCGATGACCAAAGCCGCCGTCTCGTCGATGGACGTGATCCAACGGTTTACCAAACAAAACGGGATGAGTATCAAAAAGTTCGTGGTCACCGGAGCCAGCAAGCGAGGCTGGACGACCTGGCTGACCGCGGCGAGTGGCGACAAACGAGTCGCCGGTATTGCCCCGATGGTGTTCGATAATCTCAGATTTGACGCCCAAATGAAGCATCAAATCGAAATGTGGGGAGAATACAGTGAGCAAATCGCGGACTACACCCGCCGGGGCCTCCAAGAAAAACTCCAGACCAAAGAAGGTCAAAAACTCATTGAGATGGTCGACCCCTACTCGTACCGCGATCGGATCAAAATCCCAACCCTCATCGTCAACGGTTCTAACGACCAGTACTGGGCAACCGACGCCACCAAGCTCTATTGGAACGATTTGAAGCAACCCAAGAACGTTCTCCAAGTCCCTAACAATGGTCACGGGCTCAGCGACCGAATCCGCCTCACGAACACCATCGGCGCATTCGCCCGCTCCATCAACGGATCCTTCAAGTTCCCCCGTCTCCAAAGCAAGACAACCGTCAACGAAGAAGAAGTCGCTTTCAACCTTGACCCCAGCGAAGGCCAAATGGAAGCGGTCTCGATCTGGAAAGCCGAAAGCGACACCAAAGACTTCCGCGAGCAACGATTCGTCGAAGAAAAGAAAGCCAAAACCGATATCCTTAAAACCGAACTCAAACCCGGCAAATGGAGCGCCGTCTTCCTCGAAGCCCGCTACAACATCGACGGTAAGCCTTTCACCCTATCGACTCCATGCGAAGTCGCCTATGGTGGTAAACCGCAATAATGATCCGTGCCCTCCTTGGTCTAGCGATTCTGGGCTGCAACCCCGCCGCCCAAACTCCGAAGCCCAACAGCATCAAGCTCTACTCAATCGGCCACTCCCTCAGCAGCGAAATCCCCGACATGGTCGCCTCGCTGGCAAAGAACACACCGGGCCTCAAGTTCGAATTCCAAGAGCAATTCCGGCTTGGCGCTTCGCTTGAAACTCAATGGAACGAAGCTATCAAGCCCGGTGATAAATATGATGACAAGCAGTTCCGCGTTAACTACCCGAATTCCCTTGCAAAGGGCGGTTACAACGCGGTCGTCCTCATCGACTCCGTCCCCCGTGGCGGCGACTGGCAAGAGAAAAACTCTGTCGAATTCCTCACCAAGTTCGCCGATTACTTCGGTCGCACGAACCCGAATGCAAGCATCTACTACGTTGAACCCTGGCACAGCCTCAAAAGCGGAACCGGCAAAGCTGAATGGGACACTCACAGCCCCACCCGCAATCTCCTCTGGCGCAAACGCGTCGACGCCGACGCCCCGATGTGGCTAAAAATCAAATCCGCCGCCGAGAAAGCCACCGGCAAAAAGATCACCATCATCCGAGAAGCCCAAGCCCTCGGCGCCCTCGTCGATGCCGCCGAGGCAGGCCGCCTCCCCGGATTCACCAAAGCCCAAGACCTCTTTGGCGACGACATCCACCTCAAACCCGCCGGAATGTACTTCATCGCATGCCTCCAATACGCCGTCCTCTTCGGCCGCTCTCCCGAAGGTCTCACCGTCGACCTCAAAGGCCGCTGGGGCAGCGAATACTGGGGCAAACAACTCTACGGCAACGGCCCAATCCACCCCCGACCCGACCCCGCCGCCGTCAAAGAAATGCAACGCATCGCCTGGCAATTCGCAAAGTGATCCGACAAGCCCCCTCTCCTTCCGATGGAGGGAGAGGGGGCTGGGGGTGAGGGAGGCTTGGCCGAGGACTTCCTCGGTGACGGAACCTAATCGCGAACGATCCCCTTCTTTCGTAGCCACGTATTGTCTAGCTTTGCCGACCAAACGTCACCAAACGCAAACATCGTAATGACTACAGTCCACCCAACGGGCATCAAAATCCAGCCGAGAAAATCGCCACCTTGATTCGAAACCTCGGGACGGCGAATTGCCAGCGCAACGGCGCACAATATTAGACCAACAAGTACCCCTGCAACAACGCATTTTTGAAGAGTCCCTGGTGGACGCTCAAACTCCCTCCGTTCTATAGCTGGGTAGGTGCTTGCAAGCGTCGATGTAGGCATCGTTTCTAGGCGCAAAACCAATTCCTTTAGAGCCGACTTTTGATCCGCCAAGTTCTTGAATTCCTTGCCTAATGGGTACAGAAGCAGATACATCGGCGGAAGCGAATGGAACTTCGGAACTCTGAGCCGAATGCGTCCTTCGACGATCCTGAATTGGTCTACTTCTAGTCGATTGATTTCAACGACTTGAGTCTCATTCCGAACCCTGATCATGCCAAGTTCTAATTCAAGCGAACCCGTCATTCTGGTCCTAATCTGGTTAGGCTGGAAACCGCAGAGGAGCCGAACCGGATCTTGAGGCAAATCAGGCTTCTCGATGGGCGCCCGCAACCGAGCCGCGAGAACGGTCAATCCGATGACTAAGAAAATCGGACCAATTGTGAAAACCAGTGCCAGCCACTTCCAAGGACTATCCCACGCGATTGCTCCTGATCTGATTTGTTCTGCGAACCAAATTCCGCCAATGATCATGAACGTCGCAACCAAAACAGAGGAGATGATCAGCCGTGGCAAGTTCTCAAACCCCGACTCCTTTGCTCCCTCCACTTTCGGCCCAGTCTCCGGACGCAAAAATCGCCGCCCCTCATAAATCAAAATCCTCGGCTCGTCCACCATCCCCAACATCTTACGCTCCGCACAACCGCAGAGATTCAAGAGGAAATCCCAAAAGCGGTACCCTGTAACCCGAAGTTGGCCGGGTGACGGCTCGCGCAAGCGGGAGGAAAGTCCGGACTTCATAGGGCATGGTGCCCTCGGCAACGGGGGGCGGGGCGACCCGACGGAAAGTGCAACAGAAACAAACCGCCACGAGCAATCGGGGTAAGGGTGAAATTGTGAGGTAAGAGCTCACGTCTTTGGTTAGCAATAGTCAAAGAGGGCAAACCCCACCAGAAGCAAGGCCAAATAGGGAGGGGCTGACTCGGCCCGACGACCCTCCGGGTTGGCCGCGTAGATAAATCGTCACACAAACACAGAATCCGGCTTACAGGCCAACTTCAAAACTCCAACTTAACTACCATGCGCCCTTGCCTCGAGCGAGTCCCAGCTAGAGCAAAACACAAAAACTGTAGGACATCGCTTCTTCGATCTGCGTAGTAACGCACATGACACTCCAAAATCTGTCTTACCTCGCCGCCCTGGTCGCCATGGTCGAGCCAACCATTACCGATCTCAAAGACGGCTACATACGAGTCGAGACCAAGAAGTACACCGTCGAGGTCCCCAAAGGATGGGAAGTCGGAGAGGAAACCAGTTTCGGTCAGCGCGAGTTCCACTCCAGCAAGGGCGAAATCGGCACTATGACCGGTAGCGCAAAAGGCTCCAACTGGGACCGCCTATACAACACCAGCCTTTACTTTATCCAGCGACGCGAAAAAGCCACCCCAACCCCCTACAAGCTCGGCAAGAACAAGAAGGGTTATGAGACCATGAGCTTCGAGATGATGGGCAAGGACGGAAAGCCAACCTCAAAGTATGTCATTCTCAAGAATGCTAAAGAGGACATCCTCGCCCTCAGCGTGCGAATCACGCAAGTGAAGAGCGAGAATGAACTCAACAAAGCGTTCGACCGCCTGATCAGCACCGCAGTAATGAACTAAAACGGAAAACCGGGTCGCTCGAAAACCGAGCGACCCGGTTTGGCATTAACCCAAGTCCGAAACGCGAACCATCGCCCCGCTGGCTTCCATCGACTTCCAAGCCGCTTCGGTCAGACGAATCACCTCAAGCCCGCACTCAAAGCCGCTCTCGCAAGGAATCCCCTGCGTGATACAGTCGAAGAAGTGCTGATCCGGCGTCGAGCCACCGTAAGTCTCTTCATAAACAATCCGATCCTTGGCCAAGTTTCGCACCGTGAGCTTCCCGCCTCGAACGAAGAAGCCAAGCTTGGTCCCCATGATCGTCATATCCTCGTGCCAGTTAGTCGAGTCGCCGATGATCGAGATGTTGCCCACCGCGCCGTTCTTGAACTTGATAGCAAGCGCCGAATCAATATCGACTTGAAGCCCGCGATTATCGCCCACCGCCGAAACCGTCTCGGCCTGCAAACCGGTCACCCAAAGCATGATGTCAACGAAGTGCGAACCGGTATCGTTCAACTGTCCGCCGCCGCTCAAGGCCGGATCGTGGCGCCAAGTTCCGGCGCAAGCGACCTTCCACTCCTGGCAGCTCAAGCCCGCAATGAACTGAATCTCGCCCGCCTCGCCACTATCGATCATCCCCTTGATCTTGCGATAAACCGAATCGAAGTGCCGCTGGTACGAGACCATTCCGACCTTCCCGGATGCCTTCTGAGCGGCAATCACTCGGTGAGCGTCCGTCACCGTACAAACCATCGGCTTCTCCACGCAAGCGTGCTTACCTGCTTCGAGAGCATCCACGATCTGCTGAGCGTGCAGCGTGTGCGGAGTCATGATCATCACCGCGTCTACATTTGGATCCTTCAGTAAATCCTTGTAATCGCCGTACTCGGCTGCGCCCGTGCTTTGCGGATGCGCCGCCTTCATCGCCGAGATATTGTCTGCCGACGTATCCGCCATCGCCACCACGCTGGCCCCCTTCACCTTGAGCAAGTTCGCAACTCGATACCGAGCAAACCCACCAACACCAATCAACCCAAACCGAACTTCTGCCATGTCAGCAGGGAGTTTAGCCTAGGTGCTGGTCACAATCAACCCGGAATGATCATTCGATAACCGCTTTCTGCGAACCGTACTCCACGTACGCAACGGCTGTCGGATAGTGGCTCAAATCAACCTCGTCCAAAGCCTTATCAATCGCTGATAACTGCGCCCGAGCCTCAGCCAAAGCCGACAAGAAATCCTGAGAACCTAACGACGGATCTCGGCCAACGTGCCGATACGAAAGCATCTTCAGTCGAAGCGCATCCAAAGTCGTTATAAACACGCTCGCCTGAGCCTTCGTCCGCTCGATTCCGCCCGTCAGCTCCTGATAGTTCCGCTCGTACTCAAGAACGTTTTTCTCGGCAACCGCATAAAGGGCCGAAGCCTGCCGATCCCCAGGATGAAACGAAGGGAGTCCCGGCGAAAGCCAAGGCTTCGACTCACTCTCCGCAATATCCGCATGCATCAAGTCCGCCCACCGCAGCGCCTCATAGAGCCCGAGCGCAACATCCCGAACCGTATTCGGTAGCTCCCGAAACTCCGCGATTTCCGAAGATTTCAGTTTCGCAATGCCGTCCTCAAAAGCCCAAAACCGCTCTCGGCAGGCGTACCAAAGGTCACCGAAAAATCTGTAAACGAATCGCCGCTCCATCTCGGCTTGATAGGCGTCTTCGAAATCGGTAGGACGCCCAATGGGTAGCGGAGTCAAAGGCTCCAGCGGATTCCGAAGCGCAATGCGGTGCGCCTTGTGGAGGTATAGCCGTCGGACAAGCGAGAACCCAATGCTCCGCGCCTCATCCCGAAAAATCTCTAAATCTGCGTCCTTGACTTCCTGTCTCATGCCCCGCGCCCATCCTTGGCTCTGCAAGCTCAAACCTATTGTACGCAATTTCTGCAAAATGCAACGGCAATCCTTAGCGGTGCTCGCTTGTCCGCGGCGACGTCTCCAATTCTTCAAGACTGTTCCGTGACAAAACAGACAACGAAGGGTTAAGTTGCCATAGATCAAGGACCCTGTAGAATTAAACGACCGATGGCAAAACTCGAATTGGCTCAACCCCATGTCAAGTTCTACACATGGTGGCCCGGTCCGGGTACTTCCGTTCGACTATCACTTGAACCAGAGGACTACGAGGTTGGCTGGGGTGAGATTCCTGGATACTTCGAAAAGAAGTACCGACAATTGCTCGGCCTAGAACCCGACCCAGGCGGACACCTGAAGGTGGTCTATGGCCACCGGATGCGCGACTTTATCTACGGGATTCAGCCCTGCATGGACTTCGTAAGCGCGCGGATGGCAAACATGTTTATCGATGCCAAGTTCACCGGTTGCCAGTTCGTTCGTTACACCGCCGAAGGGCTCCCAAACGGTGATACTGAGGTGTATCGACTGATCATCAGTGGCAGATGCGGTCCAGTGATTCACGCGATGGACGAGGACGATAAACGAGGGCTCAAAGCAATAGAAAATGGATCGCTGAATTACATGGATATCAACACCTGGGATGGATCTGATTTCTTCCACGAACAGCCTAAGTACGGAAGTTGGTTCTTCACCAAGCGCGTTGCCCAAGCAATCCGAAAGCACAAACTCGACTTCACAACCAAAGACTATCTCTGGACCGACAAAGTCCAGTTCGACGCGCTTTTCGAGCGATAGGGATTTGGGTTAGCGAGAGTCAATCGAATGTTACGCAACTATGCAAGTTCGATCACTCTAAATCAAAGTACCGATCAGTCGGAGTCTGCCCCAGATAAAACCCACTCATTTTCTTCTTCGAAGCGTGCCCATCTGCCCAAGCGATAATCGCACTCTCCATCGCGTTCGGATCCGGAATTCCCCAGCAGTCAAAGCCCGCCGAGCCACTCATGTCCAAGTAGTCCGAAGGCCGAAGCAAGAACTTCCCATCGTCCCCGCACCAAGACCCCTTCACCGAAGCCCGGCCCGTCGACAACGCCACCGTCCCCGCCGGATCACCCAGCGAAGTTGAAGTCACCGCCCGCTGAGTGTCCAGGTTCGAAAAATCCAACTCAAGGTTCGTCAAGTACCGAACGTTGTAACCAAAGTGCGAAGTCTCCGCCCCGCTCTGGTCAAACTTGCTGACCGTCGAACAAGGGCAAAGCCAAACCTGCTTGTTCTTGACGTACGGGTTGATCATGTCGTGCCAGATCACCGTCGACGTCATATCGCCATATGCGCCCAGCGGAAACTGGTCGTCGTTATCGCTCTGGTACATCACAAATGAGATGTCAAGCTGCCGCAGATTCGACATGCAAGAAGCCGCCTTCGCCGCCTGTTTCGCCTGAGCAAAAACCGGAAACAGAATCGCGGCGAGAATCGCAATAATCGCGATCACGACAAGCAGCTCAATCAACGTAAAAGCACGGCGCACCCACCTATTTTGAACTAAGAATCTAACGACAAACGGACAGTTGTAACGGTTTTTGTCTCTAAGAACCTCGATCAAGGTTGTGGTATAATCTTCTCTTGTCCGTGTGGTGAGTTGCCCGAGTGGACAATGGGAACAGACTGTAAATCTGTCAGCGAGAGCTTACGTTGGTTCGAATCCATCACTCACCACCACTTTCTTTTCCGATTTTCCGCTAAATCTGTGTGTAAAATGCACGCATGGTTATAGCCACCGTGGCATTCTTATCACTTGCCATGCAAGATGCCAGTTCAGTTAGCGTCTCCATAGACCCAACCAAAACCCGGGACGTGATCAATCCTTATATCTATGGTCAGTTCATTGAACACCTGGGCCGCTGCATCTACGGTGGAATCTGGGCCGAGATGCTCGAAGATCGTAAGTTCTTCCACCCCATCAAAGCCACCTACGCGCCCTATGTCTCGATGAAAGACACCGACTTCCCCGGCATCGGCGCATCGCCCTGGGAAATCAATAGTGGCAAAGTCGAAATGTCGAAGCAAGACGTCTTCGTTGGTCGCCACACCCCCGTCCTCGCCGACGGAACCAAGATCAGCCAGCACCGCCTCGGCACCCTCGCAGGAAAAGAATACATTGGCTACATCTGGCTTAAGCCCCTCGCTGGCGCCCCCAAAGTTTCCGTCTCGTTCGGCTCCGAAACCACAACCATCAGCCCCAAGCCTGGAAGCTACGCGAAGTTTCCCTACAGGTTCAAGGCTGACAAAACCAGCGACGAAATGACCATTTCCGTCGCTGTCGACGGCGGCTCCATCGCCCTCGGTACCCTCTCGATCATGCCTGCTGACAACATCAAAGGCATGCGCCGAGACACCCTCAAACAGCTCAAAGATCTCGGCGGCACCATCTACCGCTGGCCCGGCGGAAACTTCGTGAGCGGTTACGACTGGCGCGACGGAATTGGCGACCGCGACCGCCGTCCACCTCGCGGCAACCCGGCCTGGGGCGGAGTCGAACACAACGATTTCGGCACCGACGAATTCATCCAGTTCTGCAAGGAAATCGGTACCGACCCCCTCATCGCCGTCAACACCGGCTTCGGCGACGCCTACACCGCCGCCCAATGGGTCGAATACTGCAACGGATCAGCCAAGACCATCGGCGGCTCCTGGAGAGTGAAGAACGGCTACCGCAAACCCTACGACATCAAAATCTGGTGCGTCGGAAACGAAATGTGGGGTGACTTCCAACTCGGCTACATGAAGCTTGACCACTACACCCGCAAGCACAACTGGGTGTCCGAGGCGATGCTCAAAGCCGACCCCTCTCTCACCCTTATTGGGAGCGGTGATCTCGGCGACCCTGATGTCACTGGCCTGGATGGCAAATCCGCGAATCGAAGCTGGTCCAAAGGCATGCTCGAGCGATCCTCCGAATACATGGACCTGATCTCCGAGCACTTCTACGATGGTCGTCTCCCTTGGAATAAGAATCAGCGATTCCCCATTGACCAAGCGGTTAAGCAGATGGCAACCAATATCCGCAAAAAGGCCGACGGTCACCGCAAGATGCAAAAGGGCATGAAGCATCTGAACGGAAAGACCATCCCCATCGCGATGGACGAATGGAACTACTGGCACCGCGACTACACCTACGGTGAACTTGGCTGCGAATACGACCTCGCGGACGCCCTCGGCATCGCCGCCGGACTCCACGAGTTCTTCCGCCAGTCCGACATCATCCAAATCGCGACCTACGCCCAAACCGTCAACGTCATCGGTGCCATCAAAACGAACCGCACCGCTGCCGAAATGGAAAGCACCGGCCTCGTCCTCCAGGTTTACCGCCAGCGCTACGGCTCTATTCCGGTTCAAATCAAAGGTAACTTTGGCGAACTCGACATCGAAGCCGCCCTCTCGGCGGATCGAAAGACCCTCACCGTCGGTGTCGTTAACCCAACCAGCCAGGCCGTCAAGCTGAACCTCAACTACCCCGGCGCAAAGCTCGACCAAGCCAAGGCGTACATTGTCACCGGCGAAGCCGAGACCGACAAAAACGCCCCCGGTCGCGCCCGGAAAGTTGATATCATTCAGCTAAAAGGCACAACCGTTCCCCGCCTCGGTTGCGGAGTCATCACTATCCCGCTCTAAAGGCGGGATTAGGTGATATGATTTAACGGTAACGCCATGCTCACAGCTCTGATCGCAACAATGATGTTCAAAGACGCCCGTCCGGTCGACACCTACGGTCTGCTCCAAGCCAAAGGAAACCGGATCGTCGCCAAAGACGGCAAGCCCGTTGCCCTCCAAGGCATGAGCCTTTTCTGGAGTCAATGGATCGGCAAGTACTACACCGCCGGCACCGTCAAGTGGCTAAAGGATGACTGGAAGTGCAGCATCGTCCGCGCCGCCATCGCCGCCGACGAAGGTGGATACCTCAAGCAACCCAAGGTCGAACTCGCCAAAGCTGAAGCCGTTATCGATGCCGCTGTCAAAGAGGGCATCTACGTCATCGTCGATTGGCACGACCACAAAGCCGAAGCCCACACCGCCCAGTCCGTCGAGTTCTTCTCTGCGATCTCCAAGAAGTATGGCAAGAACAAGAACGTGATCTATGAGATCTACAACGAGCCTCTCAAGGTCAGCTGGAAAGATACGATCAAGCCCTACGCCGAAACCGTCATCGCCGCCATCCGCAAAAACGACCCCGACAACCTTATCGTCGTCGGAACCCCGAATTGGTCCCAGGACGTCGAGGACGTGATCCCCAACCCAATCAAGGATCGAAACGTTGCCTACACCCTCCACTTCTACGCTGCGGGTCACAAGCAGTACCTTCGCGACAAAGCCCAAAAGGCCCTCAACGCCGGCATTCCGCTCGTGATCACCGAATGGGGAACCGTCAACTACGACGGGAATGGCGCAGTTGATGACGCCTCCACCAAAGAGTGGCTGGCCTTCGCCAAAAAGAACTCCTTGACGATGTGCAACTGGTCCGTCGCAGACAAAGTCGAAGGCGCCGCCGTCCTCAAACCTGGTGCCAACACCCAGGGCAACTGGCCGGCTTCCCAACTGACGGATGCCGGAAAGTACGTCCGGGAAATCATCCGAGGCTGGAAGGTTAGATAGAGTGAGTTTGCTGCCTGCACGGCTGCGCTGTGCAGGCAGCTTGTCATCAACGCCTCCCGTGAGTCGCGCGCGTTGTTGAATTCTCACCGCGCGTTAAAGTAACCTCTGGTTGACATCCAGAGCGGCTCAGGCCCGGCAACCGAGGTGAATCCCCACGGTGCCAAAACGATGTGCGGAGCAGTGCTCCGAAACAACGAACCAGCCAGCCTCGGGTGTGTGGAGAACCATGCACATGAGAAACATCACTCAACCAACTTCGGCGCCCGTTGCCGACCCTTTGCACCAATCCCTGATCGCCGATATTGACTCGATCTGGGAAGATCCGATGGAATGGATCTTACAGGAGGGGCAACCCAAGGTCCACTTCACCGTGTGGATCGAATCTCTCAATCGCCCCGTGATCTCGAAGCTGCAATCGCATCCGAATTGCGGCTTCTTGGACCTTTATACAAGCCAAGAGCTTGCTCAGGACGACCTTCAAGGGTTTGCCAAAAAGCACAGATGGGACACCGAAGACTTAACCGTTCGGCGCATCACCTTTGTCGAGGCGTTGCATATTTGCCGGGAAATCCCCACGCCACTCAAACTTGTTCGTCGAATGGGAACTGTTGAGCGACTCTTCGGGGTGCTTGTCTTTGGAACTGATCGCGCTTGGATCCACGAATTCTGAAGCTGATTATTAAGGATCCTGAAAAGCGGCGATTGATTGTCCTGGGTCACTCTGATGCCTGCACGCGCTGTGTAGGCATCTGTTCTCGCCGCCCAAAACGAGTATTCTCCGCTTAACTTTTCACCGAGAAACACCATGATCACCCTGACCCTTGCTTCCCTCGTCGTCTCATCCCACCTTCTAACTTTCGAAGAACCAACCCAAACCGAGCCGCCGACCGAAGTAGGAATCAGCGAACCCGGAGCTTCACCAGAAAGCATCACCTCAACCAAGGACGGCACCGTCTATTTCGGAAGCACCGCCAAGGGGACGATTTACCGCGCCCTGCCCAAGCAAACCCAAGCTGAACCCTGGATCAAAGCGTCCGAAGCGGGGCTCACAAACGTCCTCGGCGTCCTCGCCGACGAGAAGCGAAAGACCCTCTGGGTCTGCTCCAACGTCTCGTCCGGTAGGAACGCGGCCGCGGGCGGACAGACCGCGCTCAGGTCGTTCGACCTCAAGACCGGAGCCCCGAAAGGAATCTATCCAACCCCCGGAGGCGGCCTGTTCAACGATATCGCCGTCGCAAAGGACGGAACCGTTTATGTCAGCGACATGAGCGACTCCCGAATTCTTTGCCTACATCCAAAGTCAACCGCGCTAGCCGTCTGGATTAACGATCCGCAGCTTCGTGGCATCGATGGACTCACGTTCCTTGCCGACGGAGCCCTGTACTTCAACAACTACTTCAACGGAAAGTTCTCGCGAGTCCGAGTGCAACCCGACGGTTCCGCCGGACCAATCGTTGACCTCGAAACCTCCGTCAAATTCACCCGCCCCGACGGCCTCCGCACCTCCGGAGCCAAAACAATGCTCCAGATCGAAGGCTCTGGCCGGCTCACCGAAATCACAATCGACGGCGACAAAGCCATTGCCAAGGTCCTCGGCGAAGGCTTCACCCAAGCCAGCGCCCTCGCTCAGACAGGCAAAGAAATCCTCGTCTTGATCCAGCGCACAAAAGCTGTCCGAGTCGCCTACCCAAAGTCCTAAGCATCATCAAGGCTTAAGCCAGGCGCGAACAATCGAATGCCTCGGGAGAACAATCCCGAGGCAAAGCGCCAAAGCGAGGCTTACTGACCGTTCGCTTTCGCAGCTTTCTGAATTTCGAAGAAGGCTGGCTTCGGCTTCAACTCTCGATCAAAAAGCAACGGATAGTCGGTACGACCTCGGATCGGGAAGCCGTTGAGCCACGAGTGACCGTCGTCGACTCCCCAGAGAGTGACCCGGCCAATGACATCTTTGTGCCGAAGGAACAACTCGAACGCCTCACGGAGCTTGTCGGCATGAACCTTGGCAACCTCGGCCGGGAGCCCCTTAGTATATGGATTGATGACCGCCAGTTGCTCCGGAGTCATCGTCTCCGCTCGTGAAATGTCGGCCCCCTGATACTTGGTCGGCAAAACGCCCATATCAAGCTCAGTGATCATCACCTTGAGCCCAAGTGCCGAAAACTCCTTGATCGCCTTCTCGGTCTCGGCAAAAGGCGGATTCTCGATTCGCCAGTGAGCCTGGATTCCCACCGCGTTGATGGGAACTTTCTGATCAACTAACTTCTTAAGAAGTTCAAGTGCCTTCGGCCGCTTATAATCCAGTTCGATGTTGTAATCGTTGTAGACCAGGATCGCATCGGGATCTGCCTCGTGAGCAGCTCTAAATGCCTCTGCGATGTAGTCGTCGCCAATCGCTCTGAGCCATGGAGTCTGTCGAAGGACCCCCGGTCCGTCGTTGATCGCCTCGTTCACGACGTCCCACTCTTTGATCTTTCCCTTGTACCTCCCGACAACGGTTTTGATGTGTGTTCGAAGGCGTTCCAGAGCGAGCTCACGGGTGACCGGCTGGCCGTCTTTTCCCTGGAAGAACCATCTGGGCGTCTGAGAGTGCCAGACAAGGGTGTGCCCGACGACGCTCGCTCCGGCCTTCTCTGCAATTTCAACGAGCCGATCTGCGTCGGCGAACGTGAACTCGCCCTCGCGAGGCTGGATGCCTTCTGGCTTCATCGAGTTCTCAGCCGTGAGCGCATCAAAATGCCGCGAAAGGAGCCTTTCGCCGGCCGAATCTTGACCGCGGAGCACGGCCGTACTGACCGCAGTTCCAATGCGGAATTTGCTCTTGAATGCGTCTTTCAGAGGTGCGACTTCAGAAGGGGTTTGTTGAATCGTTTCAGAGCTGACCATAGTGGCTGACGAAGGATTACTCGGGGCAGGAGGCATACAAGCCAACGCGAGCGGGACGGCAAGAAGGAAGTAGCGCTTTTTCATCGGTGAACCTGAGCGGAGTGCCTCTTTGCATCTTACTGCTTTTTCGGTAAATCGCCACCCCATCAGTGAAGTTTTTAAGCCAGGAGGAACTCATCCATCACCTCTGGTACAACTTCCCAAACCCGTGGAAAATCCTTCAACAATCGACTGGGGAGCCGCTCCCGACTGGTCAACCATCCCCGCGCCCACTGACGACGGCGCCACCTCCCACCTCCCCGGACTGAACTGGCCACCCGTAAGTCTCGAAGGAACAGACGGACAACTGCACGATCTCTCCACCCTGAAGGGCCTAACCGTCGTCTACGCATACCCGCGAACCGGACAGCCCGGCGTCGAGAATCCCGACGGATGGGACCTCATCCCCGGCGCCCGAGGCTGCACCCCCCAATCCTGCTCCTTCCGGGACCACTTCGCCGACCTAAAATCCCTGGGCGTCGACCATCTCTTCGGACTCTCGACCCAAACCGCCGACTACCAGCGAGAAGCCGCCGAGCGCCTCCATCTCCCTTTCCCGATCCTCTCCGACGAGCAACTCATCCTCACCCAATCCCTCAACCTCCCCACGTTCGAAGCCAGGGGAATGACCCTCCTCAAGCGCTGTACCTTCATCCTCCTCAACGGAAAAATCCACCACATCTTCTACCCCGTCTTCCCACCCGACCAAAGTGCGAGTGACGTCACGCGGTGGCTTAGAGCCCAGAAGCAGTGACCCCTACCGAGACTTCGTACTCCAACCCTGCCGGGTCACGATCGGAACGTATCCAACCTCCATCCCCTTCGGCGGCTTTACCAACAGCGCCGGATCAACGCTCGCCAACTTGCCCACCGAAGGCTCTGGCAAGTAGCTCCGATCCTGCTTCCAGCTTCGATGAATCTTCTCCACCCGCTTCTGAATCGCCTCACGCTCCGAAGTGCTCAAATCCGCGTTCATCAACGCTGGCTGATCCGCAAACCGGTACCAGTAGTAAGTGACTTCGCTTCCATCTCCCAGCTTCCGTACGAACGGCCCCGCCTTCGGTCCCGGCGACTTCCAAGGTGTCTGAGCTTCCGAGGGAGTCACGTAAGGCTCCGTCGGCCGCTTGGCCGGGGGAAACTTCGCATCCCGCAACCCCGTCTCCTCCGGAACCTCATCCCGACGCACCACCGCCCAAACCTCTTTGCCATTTGGCTTCTTCGTCAGCCGGTAAAACTCGGGCAAAGTCACCAACGAACCTTCCGAGCCCTGGTCTTCCATCAGCTCCCGCTTCCATCGGTAGCCGTAAGTCTGAGGATCGAGCGCAATCGGCGAAGCATACGAAGCCCAATCAACGTCCGCCGACTTCGAATGCTCTACACCCGGAAGATGAATCTTCCAAGTCGCGTAGCCTCCAGTCTTAAACGTGTGAACACTCGAAGCAGCCTCGTTGATCTTGCCCGAAGCCACCTGACCACCGCCAAACCACCGGCTCACTTCATCCCAAAGCGCACCCTTCGCGTAAGCCGTGCTCCGATGAATCAGCCGAGAATCTTTCCCAACTTCTCCCGGAAAGTGCGTCGGAGCTATCCGAGCAAACATCGTCCCCGCGCTGTCCTTAGCCACCATCGCCGGAACATGCTGAGTCTCCATCTGCACCGCCCGATTCGGGTTGCTTGGTCTCGAATCCAAGAACATACCCGCCAACTTCTCGTCCTTCGCCGAAGCCTTTGACCAGAAGTGAGGAGTGAAAAACGCAACTGGCCCTTTAAAATTAGCCGAGTTCAAAAACAACGTCCAAGCATTGTTTCCCGTCGGAACCGCCTTACCTGCAGTCGTAGCCTTTGGCTCGGTCAGCGGCAAGGGCAGGTAACCATAGCCAAACAACTCGCCCTTCGTTCCTTGTTTCAGGTTCAAACCATCGGGTGGCCAGAGCACCCAAGGACTCAGCTGCGCAATCGCATAAAGCCCGGTCGGATTCTTCCAATCCCGCCCCTTGCCCGCACCCGGTCCGTTCGCCCACTCGCTGAAGTTGAGCGCAACGCCGCCCATGATGAACTTCGGCGTCTCTGTCGCAAACCGAGTGTCCCTCCACCATCCAAGCCCACCCTCAATATCCGTGTAATGATCCTTCGGCGCCTTCCCCTCAAACTGAGGGAACATCCAAGTGCCAAACAACCCGCTCTGAAAATCCGATCCCGGATAAGTCTTCTGCAACGGCCAAGCCGCCACGTACATCGAGAACCCTCCGTTGAACTTCGGATCAACTCGCTGGTGAGGGACAATCAAATACCCCGCCATCTCCGTCATCTGGGGACCAGTCTGACGTGATGGAGAGAGTGCGCTCAGCGTGGGTAGTTGTGAGATAAGGATGCTCAAGATCATGACAGTGCTCTTCCGGAAGACTCGTGGTTAGTTTAGTATAGTGAGGGTTGAATCAGGAAACTTACTTACAAGCCGAAATAATCACGTCAATCAACCCCGGAAACTGCGGAGCCCCGGTCTTCCGATTGAACAGTCCTGAATCAATCCCGATATCCCATAGCATTGGAACCACCCCGTGCCGATATGCCGACTTCGTCACGTATCCAACCCATGCCCGCTGAAACTTCTCGTAGCCCGGAAACTGCTTCTTCGACATCGCCGTGTACTCGCCCAGCAGAACCGGAACCCCGCGATCAACAAACTGCTTGTTCAACAGAGCAAACTGCTGATCAACGTAAGCCTCATTGGCCCAAGTCTCCGTCGCCTTTGGGTCTGTCGCTCCCGCCCCCCACTGCCAAACCGAACTCTTCTCATTCAACGTGAAATTGTAGGGATCGTAATAATGAACCTCCATCATCAACTTCCCCTTGACCGAGTCCTTAGGAAGCGTCGCATTGAACTTTAAGGCATGGCCAATATTCGTGTTGTAACTCTGAACTACCAGGAATCGTTTAGAGTTCATGCCGCCCGTCTTCCTAACCGTATCGACGAACAACTGGTTGTAACCGTTCTGAACCTCCGCGTTCTCGGCAGTTGGAGCCCCGTAATTGTCCTTCACATGCACCTCATTGGTGCCGGCAAAGATCAAGTGATCATCGTAGCTCTTGAAGCGGGTGCCGATCTGCTTCCAAAACGCCGCCAACCGCCGGCCCGCCGCATCGCGGTCCTTGAAGGTCGGCTCCAGCCAACCGCCATCCCAGTGAACATTGAGCATCACGATCAAGTCTGCCTTCCGAGCCATCTTAACCACCTTCTCAACGTGATTCATCCAAGATGCCGAAACGGTGTGATTCGTATCCGAATACTGCGACCAAGCCGCAGGAATTCGAACGCTTCGGAACCCTGCCGAGCGCATCGCCTTGAACACTGCCTCATTCGGCTCAGGATTCCCCCAGGATGTCGCTGTCGGAATCGCCTCGAGCGTGTTCCCCAAGTTGATTCCTGGCGACATCAGCTTTAGGGCATTTTTAGCTGTCAGAGCTTCGCCCGCGAGCGAGTGGCTCATCGCTCCCAAAAGCAACGCGAAAACGCCGACCGCGCGACTTCTCATCAGCCTTATCGCTCTTCGATTTTGACCGTCATCTCAACCCGAGTCCTCGGATTATCTCGCTCATCTCGCTCCGACTTCACAATCTTATCCACGACGTCCATGCCCTTAATCACTCGACCAAACGCTGAATACTGCCGATCCAGATGTGGAGCAGCTGCCACCATGATAAAGAACTGAGACCCTGCAGAATCAGGATCCGAAGAACGGGCCATGCTCAAGATTCCTCGAACGTGCTTCGTGTCATTAAACTCAGCTTTGACCGTATGACCCGGCCCGCCGGTCCCCGGCATCCCCGTCGCCCCTGGCTTAGTGTTCGGGCATCCACCTTGAATCATGAACCCCGGGATCACTCGGTGAAACGCCGTCTTGTCGTAAAACCCTTTCTTTGCAAGGGCAATAAAGTTCTCGACGTGCTTCGGAGCCTTGTCCGGGAAGAACTCAAGCTCGATAACTCCGAGAGTCGTTGTCATCACGGCCACTGGCTTCTTTACTACCTTCGGTTCATCCTGGCTTACGGACATCAAAAACAGTGGAACGAGAGCAAGAAGACTCATAGGAATAGAAGGATACCAATTCCACGGCTGCCCGAAAAGGCTCAAGTCGAAAGGCATCTGGTTAACATCGCGGTAACCTGCGACCTGTGCTAACTCGCCGAGATGCGCTCCTGGGAATCGCAGCGGTTCCCCTAGCTGCGCACGCCGGAAAACCCGCCACTCAGAAAATGAAATTCCCGCCGCGCCTCAAGCCAAACGACGTCGTAGCTCTCGTATCACCCGCTGGCGCCGCGAGTTCTGAGCAAGGCATCCTGGATGCAATACGAAACATCGAGTCCCTCGGGCTCAGAGTAAAGCGAATGCGATCCGTCGGGCAGAGCTGGGGATACCTTGGTGGCTCGGACGAGCAAAGGGCAAATGATCTCAACGCCGCTATTCGAGACGAGGAAGTCGCCGGAATCATCTGCTTGCGCGGCGGCTACGGCTCGATGCGGATCCTACCGCTACTCGATTACGACGGGTTCGCAAAAACTCCGAAGGTTTTGCTCGGTTACAGCGATATCACCGCTTTACTGAATGCGTTTGCCCGTAAGTCTGGAGTTATTACGTTTCACGGTCCAATCGCGGAGGCAAAGTTCCTTGGCTTTGAAGGTGAGAATTTACGAAGAGCGATTCTGGATGGACAAGAACTTGGAGTGTTCCCAAATCCATCTGAGCTATCTGGTGACCCGGTTTTCCCTCCACTCCGAACGATCATTTCTGGGCGAAGCAAAGGTCGGCTGATCGGTGGAAATCTGAGCCTGATCGAGCCGTGCGTGGGAACCGCCTACGGACCAGACTTCACCGACGCGATTCTCTTCCTGGAAGACGTTGCTGAAGCACCATATCGTGTCGACCGAATGCTGACCTCGCTCTGGCTTCGTGGGGAACTTCAGAAGCTTAAGGGAATTGTATTTGGCGATTTTCGTCTTCCGCGCGACGAGCCGGCCGAACCAGGCTCTGATTCCTTCTCAATGAATCAGGTCTTTGATAACCTCAGAATGTGGCTGAGCTGCCCGATCTTCTGCGGACTGCACGCCGGGCATATCCGTGATAAGCTGACACTCCCGATTGGAGGCATGGTCGAGATGGATGCAGAGCTTCAAACGTTGCGTTTTGTGGAATAGCCTCGTTCCGCTCGTCGTCCTATGGAATTGACCCCAATCCCAACGTCACATTGCATAGTTGAAAGTGCATAATCATAGCTAAAATGTTCACCACCCTATTCCTCGCACTCAGTACTCTTCCAACAGTAGAGCTCAAAATTGATGCGACCAGGCCGCAAGTGAAGGTCAGCAGGAGTCTTTACGGAATATTCTTCGAAGAAATTAACTGCGCTGGGGACGGAGGGATCTACCCTGAACTTGTCCGAAACAGATCGTTTGAGGACAGCGATAAGCTGGTCGATTGGAAGGTCGTCAGCGGTTCCGCCAAGGTCTTTAACGGCAAGGTTGCACTTGACGCACTTACGGTCTTGGAAAACCCCGGCTTCTACGGGATGAACATAGTGAAAGGAGAGCAGTATCGCTTTACCATTCGCTATTTGGCAACTCAGGACGTCAATTTGGTGGTCAAGTTTAACGGAAACGGGCTTAAAGGCTCGAAAGAAGTGTTGCTGAAAGCCGCCCGAAACGGAGTTGCGCAGTTTCAGTTCAAGCCCACCGGTTCCGATCCCAAAGCTAGCCTGGAACTCTTTGTCGAAAAGCCGATCGAGCTTGACTTCGTCAGCGTCTTCCCCGAGAAAACATTCAAGAACCGCGAGAACGGTCTACGACCTGACCTCATGAACTTGCTGACGGAGATGAAGCCCAGCTTCATGCGCTTCCCTGGTGGATGCTGGGTCGAAGGCGACACAATGGCGTTCGCAATGCGATGGAAGACGACGATCAATGACCTCCACTTGCGAAAAACCCTTCCAAACATTTGGGGCTATGTCAGCACGAACGGTCTTGGCTACCACGAGTACCTTCAGATGTGCGAGGACCTCAAGGCAGATCCGCTATTCGTAGTCAACGTCGGAATGTCCCACAAGGAAGTTGTTCCGATGGACAAGATGGGTGAATATGTCGATGACGCTATCGATGCAATTGAGTACGCCAATGGCCCTGTCACTTCAAAATGGGGAGCGGTCAGAGCCAAAAACGGCCATCCGAAGCCGTTCAATCTCAAGTACCTCGAGATCGGAAACGAGAACGGTGGACCCGCTTACAGTGAGCGATACAAACTCTTTTACGACGCCGTGAAGGCGAAGTATCCGGAAGTCATCACAATCGCAAATCTCTGGGGTGGCCTCCCAACAAGCGCCCCGATCGAGGTCATCGACGAACACTACTATAACAACCCCTCATTCTTCTTCCGAAACGCCAATCGCTACGATAGCTACGATCGCAAAGGACCCAAGATTTATGTCGGTGAATACGCCGTCACGAGTGGATGCGGAAATGGAAACCTGATCGCTGCTCTCAGCGAGGCAGCTTTCATGACCGGGATGGAACGCAATAGTGACATCGTAACGATGTCTTCCTATGCACCCTTATTTGCGAACGTCGATAAGAAAGCTTGGAATCCAGACCTCATCTATTTCAATTCGAACAAGGCGGCAGGGACGCCATCCTACTACGTTCAGAAGATGTTCGCACGAAACCGCCCCGACGAAACCGTGCGAACTGAGGTTCCCAAACTTCCGGAAGTCAAGAGCTACTTCCAATCTGGCGGAGTTGGCATCGGAACTTGGATCACCAAGGCTGAGTTCAAGGATATGTCAATCACCGAGAACGGTAAGACCAACCAACTTGACCCGTCCGAGTTCAAAAAGGAGCGTGGAGACTGGAGCATCAAAGGCGGAATCGCCACGCAGAACTCTCTGGACGAGCGGTGCCGCCTTGTGTATCCCATGCCCAAGTCGAACACCTACACTTTTCGAACCAAGGCCCGGAAGATCAGCGGAAACGAGGGATTCCTGATAACCGTCGGACACTTGGACGAATCCCGCTGGGTGTGGCTCAACCTTGGTGGTTGGCGCAATGCCGAGCATGGAATTGAATGGAATGGCGCAGGTCGTGTGACCAACAACATTCCTGGCAAGATCGAAACTGGACGCTGGTACGACATCGAGATCGACTACTCGCCGGATCGCATTATCTGCCGTCTCGACGGGCAGCAAATCTTCGATGAGAAGGCACCAAGTAGCCCAACCTTCTTCCAAACTGCCGGCGTGGATCGCAAGGCAAATGAGCTCATTATTAAGGTCGTCAATGGCTCCGCTGAGACGATCTCAACGAATCTGAATCTCAAAGGCGCACGACTCAATGGCGTTGCAAAGCTTGAGGTACTTCGACACGACGACCCGATGGCAGAAAACACACTTGACAATCCCAGGAATGTCGCGCCTCAGCAGTCAAAGCGTAACTATGCTGAGGGCCAACTCAAATACGAAGCCAAACCCTACTCACTGGGAATCATACGGGTTCCGCTGAAGTAAATCCCGCATTCCCCCGGTTCCTGAGACGTAGGAACGGGGGAATGTTCCATCATATAGGGATTCTATGAAGATTAACAAAACATATGCTGCTCTTTACATTGACTTCGAAAATATCTACCACTATCTTCGCAAACGAACAATTGATGCTGAGCGCACCCAAGACATTCTCCTTGAATTAGTACAGAACCTTCGCAAGGTCCTCAACGAGGAGCATGGGACGATGTGCATCGTCCAATACGCCTACGCTGACTTCGAACAAATCGAAGTGAATGCGCAAGGGCAGCTGTTCCTACTCGGCGTCGAAACGCGAAACGTCGTCGGCACTGAGCATAAAAACGCCGCCGATATGCGCCTTTGCATCGACGTGATGGAGACGATGTACACCCGAAACGAGATCGACACATTCGTTCTGATGGCTGGTGATCGAGACTACATTCCGGTGCTCCAGCATCTGCGCAAGCACGCCAAAACCGTCCAGGTCGTGGCATTCAAAGAAAACATCTCCGGGGATCTTTTGACGCTTGTAGGAGATGGCTACATCGATGCATTCTCCCTCCTTGGAAAGGTCGCAATGAGCGAACTTGAAGTGGGTCGAGAGCGCCTGAGCGAAGCAATGGCTGTTCAGCGCGAAGCGAGCAATGTCCGTGCAGAGCAGATCGCCGAAGCCCGAGCCGTGGGCAAAATGAAGAAGGTGACCTTCGAGCGCGTTCAACGCGTCGAGGACAAGAACATGCTGATTGCCCTCGAGGTCATGCTCCATAACTTTAAGGACAAGCCCGAAGTCTGGTTCTCTCCGTACCTGAATAAGCTCCGAAACGAGCTTCAACATCTTGCGGAGTACGAGCGCAAAGCGATCGTAACCAATCTTGAAATGGCCGGAGTGGTTAAGGTCGAGAAGCGTCGGGGCGAGCCGCACGATTATTCGGTTTTGCTCGTCAACTGGGATCACCCAGATGTCCAAGAGCACAACCCCGACCTGCAGTAGCCATGCATTCCGCCCTCGAAACCATCCGATCCTGTGTACTCGGAACTTGTTTTGAGGGCGATTTGTATCTAGTCGGTGGAGCTGTTCGTGATGAGCTTCTGGGTCTACCCGGCTCCGACGATTTGGACTTGGTCACGACACAGCCTTCGGGGGAACTTGTTCAGCTACTTTGGGAGCGCGGTATTTGCGATTTCCACCCGGTGGTTTACGAGCGGTTCGGAACCGCGATGATCTCTGTAGCTGGTCAGAAGGTCGAAGTTGTTCAAACTCGGCGAGAGTCCTACTCTTCGCGCTCCCGAAAGCCGTCGGTTGAACCAGGAACGCTTCGACAAGATGCTGAACGGCGAGATTTCACGATCAATACTCTGTTGAGATCGTTGACCGACTGGACGTTAGTCGATCCCCTGGGAACTGGTGTCAGTGATCTCAGTGAGGGTGTTTTGCGGACCCCGTTGGAGCCCCGAAAAACCTTCCATGACGACCCACTTCGCATGCTGCGAGCAGTTCGGTTCCGGCACCGTTTTGGGTTCTCCTACGCGCCGGGTCTTGCAGAGGCAATCCAGAAGTCGGCACCGCGGTTGAAGATTGTTTCGGCGGAAAGAATCCGGGATGAATTCCTGAAGATCTTGCAACACCCATCGGCAAACCTCGCCCTCGACGATTTGCTCGTGCTCGGCTTGCTGGAGCAGTTTTTGCCTGAGCTACTGCCGCTAAAGGGTTGCGAGCAAGGGAAGTGGCACCATCTTGACGCGTGGGATCATACGCGGCTCGTGGTACTGAACGTTCACCAAATGTCCGCCTGCTCCCCGCGACCGGGTGATGCGAACAAACAGGGACCGGACATCATCACCCTATTGGCTGCACTGTTTCATGACGTCGCTAAGCCCCAAACTCGGACCGAACCCAACCCCGGCGAGGTTCACTTTTACGGACACGACCACGAGGGTGCAGAAGTCGCCCGAACCGCTCTCAGGAGACTCAAAATTCCGAATGACACCGCCGAAGTCGTAGCCTTTCTTGTCGAAAATCACATGCGCGTTAGCAGCGCAAATCAGTTTGGGACACCAGCCATTCGACGCTTGATCAGAGACATGGGAGATCACCTTGACCAGCTCCTCGATTTGTGCGGGGCAGATCGGATGGCGCACAAGGAACCGCAACCACTTACACAACTTAGAACGCAGATCGAAGCAGTTAGAACTGAGTCGCCTAAAGAGACCCTCGAAAGCCCCCTGACCGGTGAAGAAATCATGGCCCTCCTTTCTCTCCCTCCCGGGCCAGAGGTTGGGGTCTGGAAGCAAAAGCTAGTCGACGCCGTGCTCGATGGTGTGGTCAGAGACGCTGATTCGGCCCGTACCTGGCTACTTGAACAACGTCAGTAGCAGGTTCGCAGCCACGATCTTGAATACCGTGGCAAAGGGTGACGAGGTGGCATAAGCAGTGGAAGGCAGCTCATTTCCCGTCTGGCCGACCGAAAACGCCAGCGTGACTGGCTGGGTCTGCGCTGCGGCATAGACCCCAAACAATGAATTCAGCGGAATCTTCATCAAGTAGAAGCCTCCGACCAAGATCACCAGTCCACAAACCAACGAAGACACCGAACCGGTGACCAACATCGGAACGGCTGCTCCGCTCCGAATCGTCTCCATAAACTGATAACCCGATTTCAACCCAACCCCAGCTGCGAAGATCGCTAGGCCAAACTGCCGAAGTGTCATATTCGCCGTGTGAGAGATGTTCCAGATGATTGGTCCTGTACGTTGTATCCGACCCAGAACTAACGCAACCAGCAAAGGCCCACCGGCGAATCCCAGTTTGAAAGTCGATCCCCCGGGACCGGGAATTGGTATTTCTCCCACGAGCAACCCAAGCATCATTCCCAAGCCCAAGGATGCCAAGTCGGCATCCATCAACCCACGGGGCTTGTCCCCTAAGAACTTGCTTACCGCCTCTTGATTCTCTCTTCGTGCAAGAACCCGCACGCGGTCGCCAAGCTGCAAAATCGTCTCCCCGGTGGGAATGAACTCAAACTCGCCTCGCTTCACCCGGGTAACGACCGCACCATGCTTCTCCGAAAGCTTGAGCTCGGCAAGCGACCTTCCAGCGATCTTAGCGTTCGAGACAATGACCCTTCGGAAGTCAAGTTGCTCGCGATCATTTTCAAGGTGAGTCTCTGACAGTTCTCCCAGTCGTTCCACGACGCGCACTGCCTGTGACTCTGATCCGATCACACTCACCAAGTCGCCCGGCATAAATGTTGTCCGGCTGGTCACAACCTCATCAGCTCCATCGCGCCGTCTACGGCCAAATGTAAATGCATTCCCAAGCTCTCGCGAAATCTCTTTCACCGGCACGTCAACTATCTCCAGCTTCGTCACCAAGACGGTGTAGGCATTCAACTTCTCACTCATCAGTCGATAGGCAGGAATTGTCTTGGCTTCTTCCCGCAGATTCACCCCGGTCAGCCGTCGGAATCCCGCAATCAACAGCAAGGGAATCAGGATCCCCGGTGGATAACTGATCGCGTATCCCGTCACAGTTCGGCCAATCTCTGCCTCGCTTAAACCATTTCCGCGGAGCGTTTCCAACACCGAAGCCAGGGCAGGCGAGTTCGTGAGAGACCCGGCGAAAGCCGTTGCTCGCAGGGGAGCCGATAGCCCCATCGCGTTTCCAACCAAAATGATTGCAACAAAGGAAGCCGTCAATCCAAGCAGCGCGAGACCAGTCTGCCGCAGTCCCGATCGATTGAGAGCTCGGAAGAATGACGGTGCCGAACTGAGCCCGATCGTGTAAACGAACAGGGCAAGCCCAAGAAAGTAGATGAAGTCCGGTAGCTTCAATGCCGGATCTAGCGAGCCGACGCCGATGCCCACAAACATCACCATCGCAACCCCCAGCTGAACCCCAGCAACCTTAACTTGCCCGAGCAAAAATCCGATCGCCATGACGGTCATCAGCAGAAGGAGCGGGTTTCCTTTCAGAAGATCGATCAACCAAGGCACATTTGATGTTGGCATAGTTGAGCCGAACTTGACCTGGCACAGTGGCTCCGCCCACCGAGCAAAGCCTTGCACCGATCCATAGCCTGAGGTAACATATTAGGTAGTGGACCACATCCGCTGTCAGCTGACGGTTAATCCCGAATGCTCGCAAGTGGGGAATTAGCTCAGCTGGGAGAGCGCTTCCATGGCATGGAAGAGGTCAGGGGTTCGAGCCCCCTATTCTCCACCAACTATCAAGGTTCGAATTTTTGAACGTTGCAAGTCGCGTGCAAGAATCTCCACAACTTTATCTGCTACATCTTAGTTCTCGCCTGAACACCGTTCCTAACGAGTCCTGGATGCCCAAGAGGTTGAGGCTAGTCGTGGATTAATCAGTAACCACGGACACTTCAATTGCGTTCCTGTTCACGAAGTCCAAAGGGGAGCTTCCCTGATCCAGGAGCGCCAACAGACCTTTCAGGTGATCCGTCGTGATGTCTCCAAACAATCCCCGGCCATCGTAGATGCTTGTTGTCTCTCCAGGCTCATAAGGGCCATAGAGGACGAACCTGACGACTAAGTCCTGGCGAGTGCCTTCTCCGAAATAGACCTCTAAGTTGAAGCCATAGTCACTGAGGATGATCCATGCATGATCACCACTTGCTCCTCCACGATAGCTACTGACAGGTCGAGTGGCGGCGAGGCGATCTATGAGATCACAAAGCTCCTCCGTTGTCTGAGACTTGAGTTGGTACGTATTCTCTTTGTTCCACTCACCGTGATATGCGTTTAACATTGCTTGCCTCTCATAACTCATACCAAAAGTTGAACCTCTTTCGAGGAGACCATAGATTGGCTTTCCTTGACTTATATAGGGTCAGATGCTCCAAAGACAGTTTGACGCCTCCGAAGAAAGGGTCACGGGATGAACAGGTTGAGCCTGCACTGCTATGACCATCAAGGCAGATCACTAACGCGCCACCCTAAAATTAGGAGCGTCGCTTCTTTTTCGAAAGCGCAACGATTCCGAGTCCTAAAGCCACCAGAGAGGCAGGTTCGGGAACTGGGCTGTACTGGAGTTGAGCGCCGTTGAAGTTTCCAGTGTAGTTCACCGTCAAACTTCCACCCGTTACCGCCAAGCCTGAGAAGAGCACATAGGAGTTGCCGAGCACGTGACTTCCGGCCCATCCCCCACTCGACGCCTGGGAAACACTGTTGATGATGAACGTTGAAGTGACGTTGCCCGATGCCGACTGACCGTACAAGAAAACGTTGTAATTACCTGGTAGCAACCCGGTGATATTAAGCACCGCGCCGCCTGAACTCCCGGCCGTATCTTCCATCAGCTTGAGAGCTTCGCCGGTGTAAAGCCCCGGTGCCAAACTTGCTCCGAAGCCAGTTAGGTTAAGCAGACTTGTAGTTGGAGCGTTACCAAGGTCTACAAGTGGGAAGTTGGAGATGACACCCGAACCAATGTCTGCGTTGTTCCACCAACCAACAGACCCCGCAGCACCGTAGAGGTTTGAGGGTACAGTACCGCCTCCCCCCAGCCAGTTAAAGTCGATGTTCATCGATTGCGCAGCCGAAATCGAAGCCAAGCCCGCAACGCCAAAAATCATAGCAAATTGTTTCAATTTAGATTCCCTCGTAATCAGAGGTGTCCCATTCATCGAGCGACGCACTGCATCATACAACTAATCTGCTAAAAGTGCGAGAAAGAAATCGGAAACGTCCTGCAAGCCCACCGCTGCGGGACAAAAATGAGCCCACTTGGAGCAATCAAGGTGACCAACATTCAGCAAGGTTTTTGTCAGAACGTGCTCATTCTGAAAGCTCTAAACTTCGTGTGTATAATCCGGTTTCAATGCTTGATTCGGTATGCCATCTTTGGACTTCGAGCTTCTTTTCGAGAGGCGTGCTTTGAGTGCACTCACCAGAGAAAAACTGACCCAGGCGACGGGTTTGGTACTGGCATCTGGAGTTCATGTCTGGCTTACTTTTGTCCGTGAAACCGGAGAGGGTTCAGACCCCGCTTTACCGTTCATTTGTGAGACAGGGCTGGTCTGGATATCCGCTTTGATGGTTGGGCGAGATGGCCGCAAGATTGCGGTTGTCGGTAACTATGACGCTGATCCTCTGAAACACTCCGGCGACTGGGACGAAGTTGTTCCGTATGTGCAAGGGATTCGAGAACCACTTTTGGAGGTGCTCGAGGCCTGGATTCCAACGGATGAAAAGCCACGGATTGCCGTCAATTTCAGTGAAGACGATGACAAAGCGGATGGATTAACCCACGGTCTCTTTCGGCTCTTATCGTCACACCTTGAGGGAACTCGGTTTGCAGGCAGTTTGGAGTCAGCTCACGAGATTGTTAGCCGGTTGCGCGGTATCAAGGTGACGGAAGAAATTCGAAGAATTCGAAAGGCGGTTGAGGTGACAGATGACATTTATGCATCTGTACCGAGCCGATTGAAACTTGGGCTCGATGAACGAACTCTCTACGACCAGATTCAGAATGAAATCGACACGAATCGCTGGGGATACGGGTGGTCGAGAGCAGGGAACCCGATTGTCAACTTTGGACCCAATTCAATGATTGGTCACGGGGTTCCGTCAGCTGAAATCTTTCTTGAACTGGGGCAATTGGTTCACCTGGACCTTGGCGTGATCGTTGAGGATTATTCGTCGGATATTCAGCGCTGCTGGTATGTCGCCTTACCGTCCGAAAACTCCCTTCCGACCGATTTAGCCGACGGTCTTGCTGCAGTTTCAGGTGCAATTCAGGCGGGAGCCAACGCACTGAAGCCCGGGGTGTTGGGCCATGAGGTTGACGCAGCCGCGAGGGCATATCTCGTTGCCGCCGGTTATCCTGAATATCTACATGCCCTGGGGCACCAAGTTGGACGAGTCGCTCATGACGGCGGCAGTCTGCTTGGCCCCCGTTGGGAGCGATATGGTCGCTTGCCTGAAATCCCGGTGGAAGAAGGTCAGGTCTATACCCTCGAACTCGGAGTCACGGTCGCTGGTCGCGGATACCTCGGACTAGAGGAGATGGTTCGAGTTGGGGCGGATGGTGTTGAGTGGATCACTGAACCGCAAAGATCGATACCCGTGCTTCACGTGAGCTGAACTCTAGATACTCCAAAGGGCCATACGAATCAGTCTGAGGAATGACTTCAATTCTGAAACTCACTCCTCGGAAAATTTACTGGTAGATCGAACGAATTTGAGCTTAGGCAGCGGGTAATCAGCAGGGGTTTAGTATAATTCCGCTATGTCACTCCAGCTCAACCAGATGATCCTGCGTCGAGGCGTCTTTGTGCTGGGAAGTTTGACCGCGATTTACGGCACAGTTGCCACAGCCAACCAGTCAGGGCTCATCACCGCAACCCCCGAGCAAGCCGCCCATTTTGAGTCGAAGGTCCGACCAGTTTTTGTCGCAAAATGTCTCGCCTGTCACGGTGAGAAAGAGCAGATTGCCGGGCTACGGCTTGACAAGCCGATTTCCGCGGCGATGGCAAAGAAGGTTGCAGCGGCAGTTGAATACAATGGCTCGACCAAAATGCCTCCTGCAGGGAAACTAAGTGCGCAGGAAATTGCCGCAATTTCTTCTTGGGGCAAAGCAGGCGGACCTTGGCCGGCAAAAGTGGTAAACAAGGGCAAGCAACAGTTTTGGGCGTTCGTGCCTCCAACGATGCCCGCAATGCCGAAGGTCAAAAACAAGGCCTGGGCGAAGTCTCCCCTTGATCTCTTCGTTTTGGCAAAGTTGGAGGAAAAGGGTCTTAAGCCAGCTCCTGCAGCAAACAAGACCACGCTCATCCGACGGGCAACCTTCGACTTAACCGGACTCCCGCCCACGCCGGCTGAAATCGATGCTTTTATCGACGATAACTCGCCAAGTGCTTTTGAGAAGGTCATTGACCGATTGCTCGCAAGCCCAGCTTATGGAGAGCGATGGGGACGGCACTGGCTCGATGTTGCGCGGTACTCCGACTCCAACGGTTTGGACGAGAACCTCGTCTACCTCAATGCTTGGCGCTACCGCGACTGGGTGATCGGAGCGATGAACGACGATATGCCAATCAATCGCTTCTTCCAGGAACAGGTCGCCGGAGACCTCTTGCCGGGAGCGGGAGACAGTCAAGTCGTCGCAACGGGATACCTGGCGCTCGGTGGAAAAATGCTCGCTGAGGACGATCCCCAGAAGCAAGAACTCGACATCATCGACGAGCAAGTCGACACTTTAAGCAAAGGAATGCTCGCCATGACTGTCGGCTGCGCCCGATGCCATGACCACAAGTTCGACCCCATTACTGCAAAGGACTACTACTCACTCGCAGGAATCTTTAAGTCCACCAAAACGATGGACAAGTTTACAGTCGTTGCCGAATGGCAGGAGCGGATGCTAGGGCCAAAGGAGTCTCAGGAGAGACTTAAAAAGATCGACGCAACGGTCAAAGAGAAGTCAACCCAGCGGGATTCGATCCGCCAAGCCGAACGGAAAAACCTGCTGACGCGTCTTCAGGGTGAAAAAGATGCCTACATCGAGGCTGCCAAACTCCAGATTCAATCGGAAAAGGATCGCAGCGATCTCAAAACGGTGCTGACCGAGCGAAACGGTCCTCGACCGGAAGGTGCGGCAGTGTTAGAAGCCGAGGAATTCGTGACTGGAAACGTTGCGAGGGACAAAGGAGGATACGGGGCCGAAATCGGGGTCATTCATAACTCAGGAACGTATCCCAACATCGCTGAATACACAGTCAACGTAGGAGCGAGTGGGTCGTACCAGCTTGACTTGCGCTACGCCTCGGGCGAGAGTCGCCCGATTCGGGTTTACGTCAACGACGAACTCGCGCTGGTTTCGGCAGCTAGTCAGAGCACCGGCGGCTTCTACCCTCAACACCAAAAGTGGTTTGCCGAAGGGATTGTTGTCCTGAGGCAAGGTGCAAATAGGGTTAGGTTTGAAAGAGACACTTACTTCCCGCACATCGATCGATTTCTTCTCGTTCCGCGGATGGGGATGCATCCGACCAAGCAAGTACCAACAGGTCTGATCCCCGAGGTAGTTGCAAAAGTTGCTGAGCAGGTTAAGTCAGGAAGCTCAGCGAAGCTCGAGTTACCCGAAAATGCCGATCACCTCTTCACACCTGAGAAAGTTGGTCAGCTGAAATTACTCGAAGGCGAGATCAAGCGATTGAATGAGACGAGACCGGTGATCCCTCGTGCCATGGCGGTGAGCGAAGCAGCACCAAAGAACCTGAAGGTCCACCTGCGAGGGAGCTATTTGACCCTAGGAGAAGACACATCTCGCGGCGTTCCCGCCGTCATGTCGACGAAGACTCCTGTCAGCATCCCAAGTGACCGTAGTGGAAGGCTTGAACTTGCCAACTGGATCACAAATCCAAATAATTCGCTCACGGCACGGGTTTTTGTGAACCGTGCTTGGCGATGGAAGTTTGGTCGTGGGTTGGTGGCCTCGGTTGATAACTTTGGCATTCTCGGAAACCTCCCTTCCCACCCAGAACTGCTTGACTGGCTGGCGACCAAGTTTGTAACCGAAGACAAGTGGAGCCTCAAAAAGCTTCAGAAACGGATCATGCTCACCAGTACCTATCAGATGAGCACCAAGTACGAGTCCAAGTTTGCAAATCTCGACCCGGAAAATCGCTACCTTTGGCGTTTTAATCGGCGGCGCCTTGAAGCTGAAGCTATCAGGGATAGCATCTTCTTCGTCTCCGGAACACTTGACCGAAAGATGGGGGGGTCGATGATCAATCTTCCTCCTCGTGCTTACGTGACCAACGACCAAAGTGCGAATCCAATCCAGTACGACAGCCCTCGCCGAGCGGTTTACCTTCCGGTGATTCGGGCGGCCGTCTATGATGTTTACACGGCCTTCGACTTCGGTGATCCAACCGTGATGAACGGAGATCGGGCGAGTACAACCGTTGCTCCGCAAGCTCTGTTCATGCTGAACGGAAAAGTGGTCTTGAATGCCACCAAAGCGCAAGCGGATAAGCTGCTCAAGCGGAAGGACTTGGACGACCGGGCTAGAATTCAGACGCTCTACCGAACCTGCTTTGGTCGATCGGCAAATCCTAAGGAACTCGAGAGATCTCTGAGTTACCTCGCCAAATTTGAACAGGCTTACGCCAAATCAAAGGAACCTAAATTGAGCGCATGGCAGAGCCTGTGCAAGACCTTCATCGGAGCAAACGAGTTTATATATGTGGAATAAAGACCAACTGACGCGGCGCGACCTGCTGAGAGCAAGCGCATTAGGCTTTGGGAACATGGCCTTCCTTGGCCTGCTTGCCGATGAAGCAAACGCCAATCAGGCTAATAATCCGCTCGCTCCCAAGGCGCCGATGTATCCCGCCCGAGCAAAGCGAGTCATTTTCGTCTTTCTCCATGGCGGTCCTTCGCAGGTCGATACCTTCGATCCCAAGCCCTTGCTCACCCGAGACCATGGTAAGCCCTTCACCGGCGAAATGCCGCGCATCGTCTCCTCGCCAACCGGGAACCTGCTCAAGAGCCCTTGGGAATTCAAGCATTACGGCGAGAGCGGAATCGAAGTCAGCGACCTCTTCCCACACGTTGGCGGATGCGTGGACGATCTCTGTTTCATCAACTCAATGTACGGCTCCAACTCACGTCATGGAGCTGCACTCCTCGAGTTGCATACAGGATCTGACACATTTGTTCGCCCGTCAATGGGCTCGTGGGTGACCTACGGTCTCGGTACCGAGAACCAGAATCTTCCCGGCTTCTTGACCATCTGCCCCACCCTCGGTCACGGCGGCGTCAACAACTGGAGCTCCGCATTCCTTCCTGCGTACACCCAAGGAACCCCGATTGGAAACGCTGGCATCGAAGCGCCAAACGCCCGAATCCCGTTCATTCATAACGATGAAACTCCGGCGGAAGCCCAAAAGCTTGAAATCGAGCTGATGCGCCAGATGGGACTCGATCAGCTCAGCCACCTCGGCCCTGATCCTGCGCTCGAGGGAAGAATCAACTCCTATGAGCTCGCCTTCCGAATGCAGCTCGCTGCCCCTGAACTCCAGGAGATCGCAGGCGAGTCGGAAGAGACCAAGAAGCTTTATGGTCTTGACGACCCCAAAACGCGAAACTTCGGGCACCAGTGCCTCCTCGCTCGCCGCTTTAGCGAGAAAGGCGTACGCTTCGTCCAGGTGACCCACTCCTACAAGTGGGACCAGCATGATGCACTACGCAAAGACCACGAAAGCAATGCGCGAGAAGTCGATAAACCGATCGCTGGCTTGATCAAGGACCTAAAAGCCCGAGGAATGCTGAAGGACACGCTCGTGATCATCAGTGGTGAGTTCGGTCGAACTCCAGTTGCCCAAGGGAACGACGGTCGTGACCATAACCCCCACGGATTCACCACCATTCTTGCCGGTGGTGGAGTAAAAGCGGGAATCAAGTACGGAGCAACCGATGACTACGGCTTCTTCTCAGTCAAGGACAAAGTTCATATCCACGACCTTCACGCGACGATGCTCCACTTGCTCGGTATCGAGCATACGAAGCTGACGTACTTCCACGGCGGCAGAAACTATCGCCTCACGGACGTTCACGGAAACATTGTTAAAGGGATCCTAGCTTAACCCCGCGTCGAAACTTCCCAAACCCGAAGGGTGAAGGCGAGTACTCACCCACGAGGGCGACGTTCGCCTTCCTCGGAATGTTGCGACGGAGTCCCCAATACGTCCCGTTGACCAGAAGTCGGCGAAATCTCTCGTCCGTAAAGTCGGTTGCGCTGCCAAAAGTTGTCGTTAAGATCCGGTTGGGCAACTCGCGAGTCCAAACGATCGGCATCATGGGGTCATTGAGATCCTGCTCGGCGCCTGCTTTCGTTTTCTTCCTGCCAGCCACTTGCTTCGCTAAGGAGTCAAGCGATTCCACAACTTCGCCTCGCATAAGAATTTGAGCGTCGGGCGGTGGGGCTGCCTCGTAAACGTCCGTCATGCCGAATAGTCCGTCAACTCCGTTCAGAATCGGATGCTTCCCGACCGTTACTCCTCGGGTCGCTTGAGTCCCATGAATGCCCCAATGGCTCACCCAAGTTTCGCCAAGAATCTGTTTTCCAAATCCTCCCGGCCAGTGCTTAGAATCCCAACTCCAAAGGCGGTACGGGCTTGCCGATTCCTTCGGGTACTGGAAGGCGTGCGTGCTCGTCCGAATTGCGATGATCGGCTTCCCGGCCTCGAAGTAGCGCACAAGATGACCCATATCCTCGTCCGAATAGTTTCGGAATCGGATCATCAGAATGCACAAATCGGCTTCATCGAGGGCGGCGATCCCCGGAGCCGAGGACTGATTTTCGGGATCGATCTCCCCCTTCCCATTGAGGGGCAAGACAAGCGTGCACCGAAATCCGTGTCGTGTGGCTAAGATTCGAGCCAGCTGTGGCAGCATCTCTTCGGAGCGGTACTCCTCATCCCCACCGAGAAGCACAATCCGCTTCCCCGTTGGGGGGCCAAGTTCCAAGGCGCTCTGGCCAAGAACGACTGCTGTCAGAAGGGAAACCATCAGCCTTCACAAACAATTCGGAAACCGCAGAACGGACCATCTGAAAGCCACCACCGGCTCTTCGGAATCTGGGGGTCGGACTCTTGCCACGCTGGAATCCACTTCTGCTTGAAGGTCGGCGAAACCTCCTCAGGGTTCTGCATGAAGGTAGGTCCACAAAGCACCGGTTCACCCTTCGCGTCAGTCGCCCACTCGCCAACATTGCCAAGTGTGTCGTAGAGACCAAAAGCATTGACCGCCTTCTTTGCGACCGCACTTGTCACCTCTTCAATGTTTGCGTAGTTCCAGGAAACTTTGTCAATTTCCGCCTCGGTCATCTTCCAGGGCGACTTGGCCCCCGCCATCGCGGCATGGACAAACTCCGCCTCGGTCGGGAGTCGATACTTCTTCTTCGTCACCGAAGAAAGCCATCGGCAGAACATCTCGCAGTTCGTGTAGCTCACGCTGATGACGGGAAATCCGCGGTGCCCGAACCCGCGATCCGGGAGGTGATAACTTCGACTCGGCCGTGCAACAGCATCGGGCGCAAAAACCGCCTGCTCATAAGGCTTTGATGGCGGACCACTCTGCAAAAACACATCAAATGCCTCCCAGCAAGTCTCAGTAGTCGCCATGTAAAACGGTTTGACCGCCCCACTCCCGGGAATCGGCACCATGTTGATCTTTACGACCGAATTTGGCAGGGTTTCGGTGTAGGGAGCCGGCTTCTTTGTCGTATCCTGAACTGGCGATATGAGTGAGAGGGCAACAATGAAAGTGGTCATAGCAGGTGTGCTCGGGCTTGTGGGGGCGTTCTCAGTCCCTCAAGATCAGACGACCCAAAGGGCAGAACAACTCACCCGTTTTACCTTAGTGGAGTATCACATGGGCATCGATGCCCGGATCGTGGTGTATTCACCTTCTCAAGAAATCGCAAATCGTGCATGCGAAGCGGCATTTAAGCGGATTGCGGAACTCGAGCAATCCATGAGCGACTACCGTCCGACCAGCGAACTCATGCAGTTCTGTGCCAAGCCTCGGGGCACTAGGGTCAAGCTCTCACAAGATCTGTTTAAGGTTTTGGAGCGAAGCCAACACATTTCAAAGCAAACCGGAGGCAGGTTCGACTGCACGGTCGGACCCTTAGTCCAACTGTGGCGTAAAGCCCGAAAGTCGAAAGTGCTACCTACGTCAGAAGAGATCCTCGCCGCCAAGAAACTAGTCAGCTACCGTTTCCTGCACATCGACAAGCGCACCCAGACTGCCTGGCTCGACCGGGACGGAATGAAGCTCGATTTGGGAGGCATTGCCAAAGGCTACGCCTCCGACGAAGCCCTTCGCAAACTGCAGGAGAACGGCGTGAAAGTTGCACTCATCGAAATGGGCGGAGATTTGGTTCTTGGCGACGCACCTCCCGGAACCGCGGGCTGGTCAGTCCAAATCCCCAACGCAGACAAGACGGTTTTTCTCAAGAATTGCGCAATCTCGTCGTCAGGCGACACCGAACAGTTTGTTGAGATTGGCGGCAAGCGATACTCTCACGTTGTCGATACTCGATCAGGCTACGGCCTCACCGATAGAGTGCAAGCTACGATCATTGCCAAAGACGGATTCATAACCGACCCGCTCTCGACCGCGCTGACACTCCTGAACGAAAAGGGCCGGGACAAGCTCCAAAGAGCTTATCCCGGCACCCAAGTGTTCATCAAAGTCGCGAAGGATTAGAACTCGCGATCTGTCAGCTTTCCAGGTTGTGGAACCGGATACTTTCCGTTCTTGCCTGGCATCAGCGGTGAATCGGACTGGTAGTTGAGCTTATCAACACCCGGAGCGAACTCGTGAGCGCAATTCAGCATCTGGTCTAACGTCACAACCTGAGCGGTGTGTGCCGCCATACGTCCCATTGCCGTGACAAGGCTCGCGTTCACGCCGCGCTTCACTTCGTTGTAAGCCGTGTTGTTTCGGATGTTCTTAACCAGCGTGTTCCACTCGTTCTGATAAGGGTTACTTCGATCAGTGGAGATCCACGTCGGCGTCCCCGTCATCGTTTGGTTCGCAAACGTCGCCGATGGTCCATTACAGTCTCCGCTTCGTGCCGCAATCGCTGAGCCCTTGGTTCCATGAACGTAGCTTGAGAAGATGCCGTGGGCACCCTCAACACAGCGGCCGTCAAAGATGAACTTAGTTCCATCCTCAAACGTGTACTCAACCGAGTACGAGTCAAAGTTCTGGTCAATCAGCGGAAGACCTTCTGCATTTTCGCGATAGTGCCGTCCGCCCAAACCTTGAGCAGTCACTGGCCAAGAGTTCTTCATCCAAGAAAGGTGGTCAATGTGGTGAATGTAGAAGTCGCTGAAGCAACCGCCTGAAGCCCACAGGAAGCTGTGGAAACGGCGAATCTGATACTCGAGGTGACTCATGCCGTCCGGCTTAGGAGTCGACTCAAACGATGCGGCAGGGCCGTGCATGCGGTATCCGCGGAGAAGGAGAATCTCTCCGAGATCACCATTGGTCACCTTCTCGTGCAGTTGTTGAAGGGCAACAGAGTGGCGTGACATGAGACCGACGCCAATTTTTAGTCCAGCCTTATCTGCCTCGTCGGACAATGCAAGCATCTTTCGGGCAGAAGGACCATCGGTGCTCACCGGCTTCTCCATAAAGATGTTGAGCTTCTTCGAGATTGCATATTGGAAGTGGACCCATCGGAACGCCGGAGGAGTCGTAAGAATGACAATGTCCCCCGGCTTCAGGCAATCCATCGCCTCCTTATAGGCATCAAATCCGAGGAACTGACGCTCCTTCGGCAAATCCATCTTCGCCTTGTATCCGTTGTTCAAGTTCCGAAGGCAGTCATCCATGCGGTCTTGGAAAACATCCGCTACCGCAACTAGTTTGAGATTTTGACCAGGAACCGACATCGCGTTAGCAGCCGCTCCACCACCACGTCCGCCGCAACCAACGAGCGCAACCTGAATGGTCTCGTCGTTGCTCATGTGAACGTTCCCGAATCCAAGAGATGGAAGAAGCGATCCAGCCGCGACAGTACCTCCGGCCTTTAAGAGTGTGCGACGCGATGGGAGTTTAGGGTTCTCGAAATCCATACTGCTGTCACGATACCCCGAGCGACTTGTCTGTTTGGGGTGGGGAGTTATGGGATTATTTCGCTAAGTGATTTTCCAGTAAATTGATGTCCTCAACGCACCCACCCCACACTCCGCCGCTCAGATTCTGGACGAGAGCCCACTGGCGGATGAAGTCGGGAAGGTTCGGGTCGCGCTCGAGGTCAGTTCGGGTAGGACGGGAGTCTAGGTCCGCAAGGGCATTGATCGAGCAAATCATTGTCTTGGTGTCTAGCTTGATCTCGATCATATCCCCATCCAGTAGCTTTCCTAGTGGTGCGCCTATAGCGAGTGCTTCAGGTGAAACATGACCAAAACAGGGACCAGTGGTGACACCAGAGAACCGAGCATCAGTAATCAAGGCACAATCCGAGAGCTCTGGAACGCCCTTGATCGCCGCAGTGACCTCATACGTCTCCGGCATCCCCGCCCCCAGCGGACCGCGGCACATGATGACGATGACTTCGCCTGGCTGAATCGTGCCATTTTTGACGGCCTGAATTGCGCCGGATTCGCTGGTAAAGGTTCGGCAGGGAGCCACTTTGTGATAAACGCCATCGGCGTCAAGCAGCCTGGGATGAATCGAAGTCGCCTTGACCACGCTACCCTCGGGCGCAATATTACCGGTCGGGTATGCGACGGTCGAAGTGAAGCCCATCTGCCTCGCCTTTGAAGGGGGAAGGATCACATCATCTGGATCAACTCCGTCCTCGGCCAAGAGCCGTTCGCGTAAGACTCGGCGACGATCAGAATTTCGCCAAGCATCCAAGTTTTCTCCAAGTGACTTGCCCGTAACCGTCTTCGCATCAAGTTCAAGGAGTCCGAGTTCGGCAAGGTGGAGCATCACCTCCGGCACACCGCCCGCCATGAACACTCGTACTGTTGGGTGGACGCCAGTAGGGAGGCAGTCCACAATTCGCGGAGCCTTCAGATTGATCTTCTGGAAATCCTCCCTTGTCGGCCTCGGAAGTCCGGCGGCGTGGGCAATCGCCGGAATATGCAGAAGCAGGTTGGTCGAGCCGCCCATGGCGGCATGGATCACCATCGCATTTCGGATCGATGCTTCGGTGAGAATGTCCTTGGTCCCTACCCCGTTCTGGCGCATTTCGACGATTGCTCTAGCCGAGTCGCGGGCAAGATCGGTCCAGATATCAAAACCGCTCGGAGCCAGTGCGGAATGAGGAAGGGCGAGACCCATTGCCTCGGCGACAGCCTGGGCAGTAGCAGCTGTACCGAAGAACTGGCAACCCCCACCAGGGGTTGCACACGCCTTGCATCCAAGGTCCTGAGCTTGTTCAAGGTTGACCAACCCTTTGGCGAAGCGGGCACCGAGGGACTGAATGGTCCCTGCATCTTCTCCCTCCGCCGGAGGAAGTGTGACCCCACCGGGAACAATGATCCCAGGTAGATTGCCCGGAAAACGGCGAAGGGACGCGATAAGCATCGTCATCGCGGGGAGGCCTTTGTCACAGGTCGCGATTCCCAGCACTCCCTCCGCACAAGGGATTCCCCTCAGCTGAGTGGCCAGAGACTTGTAAATGATGTTGCGTGATGCGAGGCTGATATTTGCCCAAATGGTGCCCTGGGTTCGACCATCGCAGGTGTCGCTCGTATGGAGCGCAAATGGAAGTTGACCAAGCCGCGAGAACTCCTGAGCGGCGATTTCGACCAGCTTGTAGAGCTCGTTATGTCCGGTATGCGCTCCGAGTGCTGCGCCGGGCCAGCCGCCAAGCGTGCTCATGATGACCATGTTCGGGTCCGTCGCACCATCACCCTTCCCGCTCATCCCGGCATTCTGGGAGATCCCGAAGAGGTCGCCACTGGGACGGTCGAGGAGGTCCGTTTCGGTATAGTCCAGCCTACCCTCGGGGCCGGGGCTTTTGAGAGGGAAGTTGAACGAGGCGGTTCTTCCTAGGTGGTCCGAGAGGATGTCGCTCATGGTCAGAAGTTGTAGGGGACGACATTGGTGGTTGCATCGATTCGCCCGAGTTGAGGGCTGTCAATGACAACTCGATCCCCGGCCTGGAGGGAGAAATCGATTGGAGGAATGATCCCGGTTCCGGTGAAGAGAGCGAAGCCATCCTCAAATAGGCCGTTCAAACCCGGAGCAAGGGTGCGTGCGTGTCGGACAAGGCTCTCCGGAGAACGCTTCATAGTTGTGCTTGAGTACTCATCGAAGTACATCCGTTGACCGTCTCGGATGATTTCCATCGAGATGACAACTTCAAGTGCAGGTTCATAAACGGTCAACCACGGTGAAAGCGTCGTGCATCCGAGGTAGGTTTTTGCTGCCGGCAGATAAAGGGGGCTCAGGCTCTCCAACTGCCGGGCAGTGGTGTCACTTCCAACTGTCTGAGCAACAATCTGGCCCAATCTATTGACGACCAAAACTCGCTCCGGCTCTGGCACACTGGAGCCAAACGAGCCGTCTTGCGCTCCATCAGGCCGTATCCAGATATCCCAGTCGTTAGCCAGGTGGCCATAGTCCGTGGCTTTAAAAAACACTTCGGGCGGATTCGCGGTGTCATAGACGACATCGTATGGCGTCGGTCGCCCATCATCTTCCACATCGATGAGGGCACCCGCTCGGAAGGTCTCCAGTCGGCGCTCACGAAGCGAGTTCGAGAAGGTGACACCTGCCCCCAAGATGGGAGATTTTCGGGGTCTGATCCACTCTTGAAGTGAGCGCGGCTCTGGTGCGTCACATTCGAGGCTCGCTTCAAGCAAGCACTGCGTCACGAAGCTAGGTTCTTGGGCCAAAAGGTTGAATATTCCGTTTCCACCTTGAAACCCTTCGCGCGTAACTCGGAAATGTTTGTCCCCACGCTTAACAACAATCCCCTCTCCATCTCTTGCGAAGGCAAGCCACTGCATCACCTCATTACACCCGAACGTAGGCGTTCGGGTGCGCTACCATTTCGTTTCTCTCGATCCTGAGAATCTTGGCTACTGATCGCACCAGCGGTAGGCATCGATGAGCTTTCGCTCACCTTCTTTGCCGCCTTGGCTGTTGCCGTGCTCCATTCCGAGAACGCCGGTGAAGCCTTTCTTCTTGATGTGCCGGAAGATATTTTGGTAGTTGATCTCGCCGGAGAGAGGCTCTTTTCGTCCGGGGTTATCGCCGATCTGGAAATAGGCAATTTCGGAGTAGGAAGCGTCCATGTTTGGAATCAAATTCCCCTCATGGATTTGCTGATGGTACATGTCCATCAGGATCTTGCAGCTCGGTGAGTTGACTGCACGGCAGATCTCGAATCCTTGGGCCATCTTGTTGAGGAACAAGCTTGGGTGGTCGCGATAGTTGAGCGGTTCGAGAACCATGACAAGACCGTGCGGCTCGAAAATCTCACTTGCATAGCGCAAAGACTCAATGACGTTTGCCGTTTGGTAGCCGAGCTCCATGTTGTAGGAGATAGTTCCGGGGACAACAGTCATCCACTTTGCGTTGACACGTTTGGCGCAATCGACAGCCACACGACACTCGTCCAAGAACTTCTTGCGGGAGTCCGCATTTCCGGTAGTAAGCGTCGCACTCCATGCGGTTCCAAGGTTGACAACGAAGACTCCCATCGTGATTCCGAGGTCGCTCATCGCCTTGGCAAGCTTCTCTTGATCTTCGACGGATCGGCCGGCCATTCCGTTGTCTTCCCAAGCGGTAAACCCTTCATCGGCCGCAAACTTTAGCTGGTCAAGATCTGATTTCGCATGGTTAGAGAACATGCCGAAGTGCGGGCCGTACTTGGCCTTAAACTTTTCGCCCCGTAGCGACTTGCCGATTTCCGTGATTGCATCCATTTTGCCAACACTGATGGCGGCTCCCGCCGCCATCAGTTCCCGTCTCGATATGTCCATCAGTAAACGCCTTTTGTTGATCCCGGAACTGCAACTGCCGGCACCGGAAGGTCGTTGAACCCAAGCGGATTTGGCATCAGACTCACCTGCGAGTTCAGTGCCTTCTCCCAGGTGACTTCTTCTCCGGAGTAGGCGCTCATTCGGCCCATGATGGCAGTGAGAGTGCTCTCAGCGACCTGCACGCCCTCGTTGAATCCCTCGTTGGCCTTGATTGACTTGTAGAGTCGACCGTGCTCGAGAACATACGGATTCGGTCGGTCGCCTTCGAAGCGCCAATTCTTTTCACCGCGAATGCTGGTGTTTGCGTTACTCTGACCCTTGGAGCCAATGATCTGCTCGGAGACTCGCGAAGCGCAACCGTCGGCTTGGCGGCAGTAGCTCATCATCTTCACGCCATTGGCATACTCATACTCGGTGGCGAAGTGATCAAAGACATGGCCGTAAGCGGCATCTGTTCGCGTCTGGCGTCCGCCCATCGAAGTTGCCTTGACAGGGTGCGAGCCCATAACCCAGTTACAGACGTCGAGGTTGTGGACGTGCTGTTCGACGATGTGGTCTCCACCGACCCAGGTGTAGTAAAGCCAGTTTCGGACTTGGGTTTCGACGTCGGACCACGATGGTTGGCGAGGGTTAAGCCAAAGGCCACCCTGATTCCAGTAGCAGTTCATCTGGAGAACATCGCCCATCACGCCATCTTTGATCGCCTTGATGCACTCGTTGTAGGCGTTATCGTGTCGCCTTTGGGTTCCCGCGACGACGCTCAAGTTCTTAGCTTTGGCAGCAGCGGCGGCGGCCATCACCATGCGAATGCCAGGGCCGTCGACAGCAACCGGCTTCTCCATGAAAACGTGCTTGCCAGCGGCGACTGCAGCTGCAAAGTGGATGGGGCGGAAAGCTGGAGGAGTGGTGAGGATGACCACATCACAATCTGTCGCGAGAACCTGTTTGTAAGCATCAAAACCGCTGAAGAAACGTGCGCCAACCTGGCATCGCTTGCCGAGATCCTTTTGGAGACCGTTGAGAGCTCCTTCTAATCGGTCGCCAAAAAGGTCGGCAATGGCGTGGACAACCGCGCCTGGTTCGGCGGCAAGGTTGTCTCGGATTGCGCCGCTTCCGCGACCGCCGCATCCGATCAGTCCAACTTTAATTGTTGGTTTGTCTTGAAAAACTCCGCCCGCAAAAGACGAGCTACTGAGCGCTGCGGCAGCTCCGCCGACGAGCACTTGGCGTCGAGTGATATCCATCACTCGCTATGTTATCCCGTTACTTTGTACAAACGAGTCGCAAACCGATAAATTGTCCGTTTGCCAGCCACCATTTGCTTTTTGGAGTCTGGGGGTCAGCTTCGTTCCACTTTGGACTTGAAGCCTGCCAGTAGCCTTGTTTGAGGTCGGCGGGCTTTGTTTTCCACGAGCCTCCGGCAACGCCATACTCTTCCTTTTCAAGTGTCCACTCGGCGACGTTTCCGAAGCAGTCGAACAGCCCAAAGGCGTTTGGCTTCTTGTTCGCGATCTTGTGGGTCGTATCTTCCGCATTATCCCAGTGCCAACTGGTTTCGTCCGGCTTTTCGGGACTGGCTCCGGCGAGGTACTCCCACTCGGTTCTCGTTGGAATTCGATACTTCTTGCCTGTTTTGTTGGAGAGCCACTTGCAGAACTCTTGGGCTGAGTTGAGCGAGATGCAGATGGCAGGAAACTCGTGGTGTCCGAAGCCAGTGAAGATCACCGCATAGGGCCGGCTTGGGCGGGAAATTGCGTCGGGTCGGACGCTGGTTTGCTCCTGAATCGTCTGGTCGCGCTGCAAGTACCAGATCTCGTAGACCTCCCAAGTCAGCTCGGTTTGCGCGGCATAGAGGTTCTTGATCTGGGTGCCTTTGTGCTCTCCATCAGGGATTCGGACCATTTTGAAGCTCACACCGTGAGAGGGGAAGTCTTCGGTGATGGTTTCCTGCTGAAGAACGGCGGCGGCGAGTAACGTTGTGAGCATCTCGAATTCTGAATTCAGACGAACCCGAAGTAGCCTAGGTTCGCTGGAAACCTACTTATTATGCTTTGCCCTGACCGGGTTGGACTCAGTCGTCGTTCCTTCCTATGACAAATCTGATCACTCATCAGCCGCCTTTCTTCATTGCCTCGCGCATCCGCGCCTCGGCATCGCCAGACCAGTAGCCACATTCGAGTTGGAAGAACACCGAAGTATAGGGCTGGATGTGGGGCGTCTTTATCAGGAGAACTTTGAACGTCTTTCCTGCCTCATCAAGCTTGGCGATGATTTCTTCGTGAAGTTCGCGAGCGACCGTTTTGCCTTTGAGAAGTCCATCGAGAGACTTGCGGTACGAGGAAATTCCTTTGGCGTCTGCTTCTGGAACGAACTGCAACTCCTTATCGACCATGATTGTCGGGCGGACGTGTTTGGTCTTGGATAGAGCCGCCATGACGACCTTCACGGCTTCGAGTTGGGACATGTTGACGGTAATCGTCTCGATTCCTGGCGCAGTTTGAAGTGGGTAGGCGGAGTCAGCTACAACGATCCAGTTGCGGTGTCCGAGAGCAGGAAGTTTTGCCTTGAGCATCGTCTCAAGTGAGGGGGCTTGGGCCATAGCCGAGGCGGCTACCAACAAAGATGGCAAAAGAAAATGAGCATTCATGCTCACACTATAGGCGAGGACTTGCCCTGGTGGCAAGTCCAGTTGGCTAAACTGGCTCCGTGCTTCTCGCCGCCGCTGTCGTGATGTCGAACCTCGCCCGAATCGAACGAACTCCAACTGAGTTGGTGCTTACGAACGGGATTGTCGAGCGAAGAATTCACCTTGATCGATTTGTGACAACGACCTCTCTTCGGCGATTGGATACTGGGAATGAGTACATCCGCTCGGTTGAGCCGGAAGCTGTGGTGCAAATTGACGGAAAAGAGGTGCTTCTCGGAGGAACAACCGCCCCACCCAATCGAGCGTTTCTGGATCCAACTTGGCTCAAATCACTGAAAGCCGATGAGAGGTCATTGCGATTTGTAGGGCTCGAAGAAGTCCCTCTGCTCCGACCGGTACCGCATACCACCACCGATAACTCTCCTTGGCCGCCAAAAGGAAAGGCAGTGATGCTCTACTTCAAGAGTGAAGTTCTGACAGCTGCGGTTCGGTACGAGGTTTATGACAATCTCCCTGTGCTCGCGAAGCAGGTGGAGATTGTCAATCGAGGACCAGCTTCGGTGCGGTTGGATAAGATTTCCAGCGAACGACTGAGCGTTGTGGAGGGAGAAAGCAATGTCGAGGCGGCTCGTTCTTGGCGGCTACCGAACATAACTGCGTTGACCGATATGGCGTTTGGCGGCGGAACGGTGGATGCCGGTTCCGCCGTGCACTGGGATGTTGATCCTCGCTACCAGACTCAGGTGAGCTACGAACTCAAGACCCCCGCTCTGCTCGATATCCATCCGCCCGTGGGGCCAGGATTAGACCTCGCTCCGAACGAGAATTTCAAGTCGGTGCGCTCGTATTTGGTTCTACACGCTTCGGATGAGCGGGAACAGAAATCGCTGGATGTGCGGCACTTCTTCAGAAACTTTGCCCCGTGGACGAACCAAAATCCGCTGATTCTGCATATCGTTTCGACGGATGAAGTGAAGGTCAAAGCGGCGATTGACCAGGCGGCAGAGTGCGGTTTTGAGATCGCAATTTTGAGCTTTGGCAGCGGTCTGAATATGGAGGACACCTCACCAGGGAACCTCAAGAAGTTCAAGGGTTTACGTGAGTATGCAGATTCTAAGGGGATTCGGCTCGGAGGATACTCTTTGCTTGCCAGTCGGCGAATTGACGACGAGAATGACGTGATCAACGTCAAGACGGGCAAAACGGGTGGAGCGATCTTCGGAAATTCGCCTTGCCTTTGCTCCAAGTGGGGGCTTCAATACTTCGAGAATCTGAAGACCTTCATCCGCGAAACCGGTTTTCATATTCTAGAGCACGACGGCAACTATCCGGGTGACCCTTGCGCTTCGACAACCCATCCTGGGCACCGGGGCTACGAGGACTCGCAGTGGAAGCAGTGGAAAATGATCACCGACTTTTACAGCTGGTGCCGGTCAAGAAATGTCTATCTGAATGTGCCGGATATCTATTTCTTGGCAGGTTCCAACAAGGGTGCGATGGGCTACCGCGAAACGAATTGGTCGCTTCCTCGGGAACAGCAGCACATCCACACCCGTCAGAACATTTTTGATGGGACATGGGATAAGAATCCTTCCATGGGCTGGATGTTTGTTCCGCTTGTTGAGTACCAGGGCGGCGGTGCAGCAGCTACGATTGAGCCTCTCAAGGACCACTTGCTGGACTACGAGCTTCATCTCGCCAATAACCTAGGCTTTGGGGCGCAGGCTTGCTACCGAGGAATGCGGCTATATGATTCACCAGAGACGAAGGCAATGGTGCTTCGGATGGTCGGCTGGTACAAGAAGTACCGGGAGATTCTGGAGTCGGATATTGTCCACCTTCGCCGTGCAGATGGTCGACGGCTTGATTTCATCTTACATATCAACCCAGCTGTGTCACCGAGCGCAATGTTGATGGCATACAACCCGACGGATGAACGCCTTACCGAGACCGTCAATGTTCCGCTGAAGGGGACGAGCGCGAAGATTCGCGAGAGGGAAGGCAAGTCGTCCGTCATCAAGGTCAAGAACGGGTTTGCCCAGGTCAAACTGGACATTCCCGCCAAAGGCTGGACCTACTTTCCGATCAATTAATGATGTTCACCGTCTTAATCTAAGAAGCTTGGTGAGGCTCGCATAGGCAGGTTTTCGACCGTAGTTCGAGTCCAAAATCAGAGCCGCACCTCGAGTGCCGTCTGTGAAACTTGGAATCCAACTCCGGCGATCAGTTATGCCCCACATCTGGATGCCTTTACAACGCGAACTTGAAAGTCCGAGTTTGAACACATTGTCATAAACCTTCGACTGCACGACGAGATCGGAAGCGGTGACTGGCACGATTCCAAACAGAGGGTTGTTGGAAGGGTACTGGACGACGGGCATGGAGATATCCAATTCCGTGATCTGCCAGTCGTAGTTGTGTTGCTCGAACTTGTTGACCACTTGGTAGTGAGCATCGTTTGGGGAAATCGACTCGTTGATCCAAATGTGATACTGGAGTCCAATTCCATCAACGCGCATACCGCTTTGGCGGACAAAGTTGACCAAATTGATTGCTGAGTCCGCTTTCCACCCACCACGTTCCAGGTTGTAATCGTTGTAATAGAGCTTCGCGTCCGGGTCGGCTTCTGCAGCGTATTGGAAGGCTAGGACAAGGAACTGAGATCCTAGTTTCCGGTACCAGAAAGAATCTCGCAGGTTGAAGGGTCGAGAGTTCGGGCTGTCGGCAATTGCCTCATTGACGACATCCCACATTGCGATTTTGCCTTTGTATCGACCCGCAACTGCGTAGATGTAGTCCCGCAACAGATCTCGCACCTGCTGAGTCGTCAACTGGGATTCCATGTTCAGGAGCCAAGTGGGGGTGGTGTAACCCGGTTCGTTTGGATAGAGGAGGACGTGTCCACGCACCTTCATTCTATTGGTCTGCGCCCATCCGGTCTGGCCCGGTGCCCCGAGTAAGTAGTCGGGTTTAGAGAAATCGTAGTTGTTAATCCCCTTCCAGATTGAGGCCGGCTTTAAATCATTCTCTGGCCCGATCATATTCAAGTTCTTGACAAGCGCATTTCGGTAAGAGCCGTTATCAGCATTGTTCTTGATCAAATCAGATTGCACAGCGGAACTGAGAGATAACTTGATCCGGTCTGCGTCTCGGCGAAGACCGAGTTGTGCGGACTGACCTAGTCCGCCCGCAAGAAGGGCGCATGCAATAACTTCAACCATGAGAGCAAACCTGTCCGAATCTTAGCATGATTTACCGATCAAGTCAATACTAGTTTTTTCGGGTCTGACGTGTTGCGCAAGTGGGGCAAACTCCGAACTTTGCGTTGTAGACAGACTGGCAACATTGGCAAAACAGGTCTCCGTCGGGATCGACCTCGGGAACCTCTGAGTCGTCATACTCGCCCTCCAAAACAAGCTCTCGGAGATCTTCGAGGTCGTATCTTCCCGGGCCGAAGCGCTTATAGATGTATAGACCGATGCTTGTAAGAAACGGCGGAACCGCCAAAAAGAGCAGGACTCTTGAGATCAATCCAGCGGGCCAAAGTAGTCCGCTTGCAATTGCGAGCAGAGCGCTGATTGCAATGAGTTGGAAGGGCCGAACTCGTTTGAGCATTGCTTAATCCTCGTCGCGCGAGTAGCCACTTGAGCGGTCAAGGTTTCGGTAGCGGGCGAATGCCGGTTGGAATCCGAGCATGACCTTGCCCACCGGGCCATTTCGGTGCTTGGCAATGATGACCTCGGCTTCTTGCACTTCGTCGTAGGATTCGATCTCTGGCTTGTGCTCTTCTTTGGCTTTGTAATAGGAGTCTCGGTAGAGAAGCATCACCATGTCAGCTTCAGCTTCAATCGAACCGGATTCACGGATGTCAGAGAGCTGAGGTCGTTTGTCATCACGGTTTTCGACAGCGCGAGACAGCTGGGAAAGTGCGATAACGGGAATATCTAACTCCTTTGCCATGGATTTGCATGAGCGTGCGATCTCTGAGATTTCTTGGACTCGGTTCTCAGTCTTTTTGGAGCCACGCATCAGCTGGAGATAGTCGATGATGACCATATCAAGTCCATGTTCGGCTTTGAGGCGACGGCACTTTCCACGCATCTCCATCGGAGTGGTGTCGCTGGCATCGTCGATGTAAATCGGCATCGAGTAGAGAGATTCGCAGGCGTCGGCGAGACCCAAATACTGCTTTTCAGATAGGCCCTTGTCGGATTTGAGGACTCCCATGGAGATGCCGCTGACCATCGAAACCATACGGCGGGTGAGCTGAATCGAACTCATTTCAAGCGAGAAAATCGCAATTGTTCCTTTCTTTCCTTCGCGGCGGACGCCTTGCGCGACGTTCAAGGCAATGTCGAGAACAAGGGAGGTTTTTCCCATTGCCGGTCGGGCTCCAATAATCACGAAGTCTCCCGGGTAGAAGCCCGTGGTGATTCTATCGAGGTCGATGAAGCCGGTGGGTAGTCCGAAGAGAGGCTTTCCGCTTTCGACAATTTTGTCCACGTCCACAAAGAACTCTTTCGCGAGGGATGAGACGTGCGCAAATTGCTTGCCGAGGCGTCGTCGGCCGACCTCAAAAATCTCCTGCTCAGCTCGCTCAACCTTGTCGTCAACAGTGTCAATTTCCGGGTCGATGACGTGTCCCTGGATGTTTTTAGCTGCAACATCCAGACGGCGAAGGGTTGCCATGTCGATCACGATGTCGGCGTAATATTTGGCATTCGAAATCGCCGGAGCCTGTAGCTCGATATCAAAAAGATAACTCTGCCCGCCTACCTCGGTAAGGAGTCCGCGTTCCTGGAGTTCCACCCGTACTGTCAGGTGGTCGATTTCTCGGTGATTTGAGTTCAGTTGACGAATCGCCCGGAATATGATCGCGTGTGCGGGACGATAAAAATCGTCCTCGTTGAGAACGGCAAGTACCTCATCAACCGCCTTTGGTGATTGCAACATGCACCCAAGCACCGCCATTTCTGCCTCGATGCTATAGAGGGCTTTGCGGGAGAGGGGATCGACAATCACTCCAGAAAGTATAAACCGCCTGGAGTCCGAAACGACAATTGAATTGCCCCCACGAACGAGTGGAAAACTCTTACGCCGAAAGATCAACTCGGCGAACGCCGAGCATCGCAAGAATCTTTTGCCAAACCGTCGGCTTCGTAGCAGGACTGACCGCTTCCATTAGCCCCGGACAGCGTTCGATAAGATCATCAAAAGAGTTGGCGATTGCAACCGGATCGTTGTCGAATTCACCATGCCAAGAGCAAACAAAGCAGGAACTGACCTCAACCGAATTAATGCCGCCACAGAGTGGGCACACCTTGAACTGGGTTGCTAGTGAGTTTGCAGTGCGGCTAATGTCTTCCATGACCAAGAAGACATCATTGGCATTTCTGCCTTTAAAATCAACGGCATCGTCGCGATCCATGTGATTTTCTTTGATCACAACGACTCAGTCGAAGTTCCAAAGCAAACCTGACAGCAGGACTATGGGTAACATAGCCCTAGCTATGAAGAATGGAGCAGACGAAATCATCCACTCGGTTTCGACCGATGCTCCATCAAGGCGGGCTCGGTTCCTGCGATTTCTTGGACCGGGCTTTTTGGTCAGCGTTGGCTACATGGATCCGGGAAACTGGGCGACCGACCTAGAAGGTGGTTCGCGATTCGGCTACACCTTGCTCTGGGTCATCCTTGCAAGCAACCTCATGGCGATACTTCTTCAAACGCTCTGCGTTCGAATGGGGCTGGGGGGAGGAATGGACTTGGCTCAGGCGTGCCGAGCCGTGTTCAAGAAACCTTTAGCTGTCCTATTATGGATTCTGGCGGAGATCGCGATGATCGCGACGGATGTTGCGGAAGTGATCGGCTCGGCTGTAGCTTTGAATCTGCTCTTTGGTTTGAACAAGGTTGCGGGGGTCGTGATCACCGGCCTCGATGTCCTTCTTCTGCTTGGGTTGATGAAGTTTGGGTTTAGAAAGCTGGAGGCTTTGGTGATTGTTTTGGTTGGAACGATCGCCGTTTGCTTGTTCATCAATGTCTTCAAGTCCTCGCCAGAGTGGGGTTCGGTTGCGTCCTCATTGATCCCACGCGAGAAGCCAAATGGGGATGCATTACGAATAGCGATTGGAATCATTGGAGCGACTGTAATGCCGCATAACCTTTATCTCCATAGCTCGATCGTCCAGAGCCGTCAGGTCCCTGAAGGTCGAAAGCATGAAGCGATCAAAGCCGCGACTTGGGATACGATCATCGCTCTTGGGGCAGCGTTCTTTGTGAACGCGGCGATTCTTGTGCTGGCTGCTGCAGTGTTCCACAAAAGTGGTGAAACGGTTGCGAGTTTGGAGAAGGCGCATGAGCTACTCATTCCGACCTTGGGTCCAGCGGCTGCGGTGTTGTTCGCGGTTGCCCTTTTGGCCTCCGGACAGTCTTCAACAATCACCGGTACTCTTGCAGGGCAAGTGGTGATGGAAGGCTTCATGAGCTGGAAAATCAAGCCAGCATATCGGCGAATGATCACTCGCGGAATTGCGCTCATTCCCGCCATCTTGATCGTCACGTTGACCGAAGGGAAGGACATTGATGGGCTCGTTCTGTCCCAAGTCATTCTGTCTCTTCAACTTCCTTTTGCAGTCTTTCCGCTGGTCATGATTGCGGCAAGCAAGGCATCGCTAGGCGAGTACGCTGCGCCGCGATGGATGACGGTTTTGGGGATCCTGATCGGTAGCGTGATCACCCTGTTAAATGTCAACTTTATGGCGGATAAGTTTGGTTGGCCAATCATCTTGGGCGGAGCGATTGCGGTGCTAGGTTTTGTATACTGGGCTCAGTTCGTTTACCGAGCGAAGGACGACGTAGTTGCAAGCTGACCGAACCCGCAGAGTCCAATCGGCAGCAAACTTGTCCTTCGGGTTTAACCTGGTGCAAACCGGTTTGAAGCTTACCGGGGCTCTTCTCACCGGCTCGGTGAGTCTTCTGAGTGAGGCGCTTCATAGCGTCAGTGACGTCATCTCCTCCTTCGTGTCCCTGGTCAGCGTTCGAGCGGCAGCCGCTCCACCTGATGACGAGCACCCGTACGGGCACGGAAAGATTGATACTCTTGCCGGGCTCAGCGAAGCGATAATCCTCTTTCTCTTTGCGCTCTACACCGCCGGAATGGCAGTGATCCATTTCTTTGAGAAGCCAGTCGTGGGCAAGTTGGATTGGGGTCTAGCCATCGTTAGCGTTTGTGCTGCAGTTGGATTCTTTGTAATGCGAGTCGTGCAAAAGATAGCAAAAGAAACGGGTTCGTTCGCGCTTGCTTCCAATGCTCAGCATATTCAAGTCGATATTGTAACAACTCTGGGGGTTGTTGCTTCGCTGCTCGTAACCAAGTTTATCGGCTGGCCATACGCCGACCCGCTGTTCGCGCTTGGTCTGTCCTTGTGGTTGGGATTCTCTTCGGTCAAGATGATCCACGCTGCCTTCGATCAGGTGATCGATAAGCACATCGATCCTGAGGAACTGAATTTGATTCAACGCATCTTGAATGAGCAGCCGGAGTTGATTAGCTACCACAAGCTTCGAACTCGCCACTCAGGTGAGCACCATTTCGTCGAAATGCACATCGTTGTGCCCCGCGATTGGAACGTTGTGCAGGCTCATGATCTGGCGGACCGTATCGAGAAACGGGTTGAATCTGATTTAGCGCCGTGTATTTGCACTATTCACGTTGACCCAGATGTCGCCAAAACCAGCATGATTGCGGGTGACGAACCATTTTGAAAGCGGAACACCTTCAACGGGATGATTGACTGGCTGGTCTACTTAACAACCGGAGGAGTCTTGGGCGCGATAGTCGCGTTCGTAATCGCACTATTTAGGACCGGTCCAGGAAAGCCGGATTTTCCACTCGGTAAAGTCACATGTGCGTCCATCTTCCTGGTTCTTTCCTTGCCATATGCCTACATGTGGTACATGGGCAAGACTCACAAAGCGTCAATTACTCCGGTTGTCAAATCATATTTCAGTTCGCCACGTTGCCCCCTGGAAGGCAAGATCGAAGAGATTCGAATCATGCACGTGGCTAAGTCAACCGCCTACGTCTTGTTGGTCAGCCAAGAGCCAGAAAGTTGGGGTGGTTACGATCACCCGATGATGCGACTGAAACTTTCTCGACAGAAGAAGTCGGGCAAGTGGTTTGTGGAGAAGGGCGAGGTGCTTCGTTCTGCTCGTCTCAACAAAGATGAGATGATCTGGCCGCCGTTCAAGTAACTTGCTAGTACAATCTGGCACATGACGCCGACGCTGTCGTTTTATGGCGCAACCCGCACCGTTACGGGTTCTAAGCACCTTCTTAAGGTGGGTAAAGCCCAAATCCTTATTGACTGCGGTCTGTTTCAGGGTGCAAAGCATCTGCGAGACCTCAACTGGGACGAGTTTCCGTTTGTTCCACACGAACTCGACGCGGTCGTTCTGACTCACGCCCACGTGGACCACATTGGCATGCTTCCCCGGTTGGTGAAGGACGGTTTTAATGGTCCGATCTACGGAACGGCAGCGACGATTGCCTTGTGCAGAATATCTTTGCCAGACTCGGGTCGACTTCAAGAAGAAGAAGCCCGTTTCCAAAACAAGAGAGGCCTTCGCGCGGGAGCCGAACCGCTCTACACCGAGGACGATGCCTATCGAGTTCTCAAGCTAATGAAGCCCGTTAAGTACCATGAGCGGCACGACTTGCCTGGTGGAGCAAGCTGGGTTTATAAGCCAGCCGGGCATATTCTTGGTTCAGCTTTTGTCGAGATGGCGTTGCCAAATGGGGAGATTTTGCTGATGAGCGGCGACCTAGGTCGTTACGACACGCCCCTCATTAAGGATCCAGAAGTTGTCGATTACTGCGACTACCTGGTCATCGAATCGACGTACGGGAATCGAATCCACTCGGATGAGGATCCAATGGCTCGGCTTGAAGAGGCTTGCGCCTGGGCTTGGCAAAACGGTGGAACGATTCTCGTGCCGTCTTTTGCAATTGGCCGAACCCAGGAGCTGATGTATTTCTTCAAGCAGCTCCAGGATGCTGGGCGCATGCCACGAATCCCAATCTACATTGACTCACCGATGGCAGTATCGGCAACTCACGCCTATGCTCAGGCTCAGGAGGAGCATGATGAGGAACTGAAGATTTCGATTGCTGAAGGCTCGAGCGAACTGGAACCGGCCAATCTGAACTACGTTCGAGATCGCGAGCAATCGAAGGCGCTGAATCGACAGGACGGTCCGCAGATTATCATTAGTGGTTCTGGAATGGCCAATGGTGGGAGAATCAAACACCATCTCAGAAGCCGGCTTGGAGATGAGAACACGTTTGTCCTGTTCACCGGTTATCAGGCAGAAGGGACTTTGGGGCGGGACTTGATAGAAGGTCAGCCAACGGTTTCAATTTTTGGAGAAGATGTGACAGTTCGCGCACGGGTCGACAAGCTCAACTCCCTAAGCGCACACTGCGACCAGAAGGAGATGATGAATTGGCTCAGCTTCTTCCGAACTCCACCGAAAAAGACGTTCATTGTCCACGGTGAGCCCGAGGCTCAGGAAGTGCTGGCTGCGAAGATCAAAGATGAATTAGGCTGGGAAGTCAATATTCCGGAGTTTGGCGACACGACAGAATTGGTCAACTAGGTTGGCATTCGCTTAGGTGTGACGGGGCACTGCTGAATCAATTCGGAAGCGTGACGATCTCGCCTTTGATGGTGATTGCCTTGCCTCCGGGCAGGGCGCCAGTTTTTGGATCATCCGCCCAGTTGCTTCTTGTGTTTGTGCTTTCGAAAAACAGAATCGCTTTCTCGTCTTTGATGTCTCCGCGATACTTTCCTGCAACCGCGAGGTTGATCGCGTAACCGTAAGAACCGCTCTTCCCCTGCAAATCGGGACGGACGAGCTTCTTCTCTGCTTCACCCTGAGCTAGGTCACCAGTTTTCAGTCGTGGCATGAGATCATCCATCCAAGAGACCGCCTCAGGAAACTTCTCCTCGCTTTGATGGTAGACCTCAGCCGCAACGTGCAGTGCCTTGAGGTGGGTGATCGAGTCGCCTTCAAACTTGGCATTTGCCTCGTTCTTTTCAAGAATTCCGGTCTTGAGAAGGTCGCGAACCGCATCGCCAGCCGGACTGAACCAAGCTGCAACTCCTCCCAGAATCATAAACACTCCACACCCTGCTAGAACCTTTTTGCCCTTTGCCACTGCTTCGATTCTGACATAGCCAATTGCGCAAGATGTTCAGATGTTGGTGCTGAGGACAACAACGGCTTCTCCCAGTCAAGATACTGGGCAATATAGTTTGATCGGTTTTTGGTGAATCCTCGCAAAAAATGAAGGAGCATTCTTTTCTTCTTCTGGAACAAGTCTGGCATGATCCCTCAATCTGTCAGGCGCGGTAGGCGGCAAGGATTCACTTTGATAGAAGTGATGTTCGGTGTTGTTCTCGCTGGAATGGCAGTCTCGATGGTTGCGACATTGATTCCGCTTGCAACCAAGGGTCAGAACGCCAGCCGGGAATACTTGCAAATGACAGACGTAGCCCAATCCAAGCTAGATCGATTGAAAGATTTGGGCTACGGGCGGCTCGATGAAGATGAAATCGTCGACGCGGGCATCGGCACAAAGGAATCGGAAGACACTTATCGATTTGTACTCGTCGGCGGAGTGGATTCGGTGACGAGTGCAACCGGGAGGATCACAATTTCAGATTTTGATGCGGACATTAAGAGGGTGGTCATCTCAATTGATTGGAAGTCAGCCGGGGCAACGGCCACTCCTCGAACCTACGAGCTACAAGGACTAATCGCGAGACAATGAAACGAAAACGTGCGTTCACGGTGGCCGAAACCCTAACTGCAGGCAGCAGTGCTGTTATTATCGGAGGCATCTCAGTTGCTGCGTTCTTGGGAAGTGCGTCTGCCTCCTCCCTTGCCAACTCGCGTCATTACGACTCAAAGGAAATCTACAAATTGTCGGTTATGTTGAGGAACGACATTGAGCAGGCGACCAGCTTTCAGGTTAGCAACAGTTCCAATCTTAAACTGGATGTGAAGGACCCAGTGAGCGGCGCAACCTCTGTGACTGAGTACAAGCTCACGACAGGTAATCCGGTGAGAGTCCAACGACTGGTCAGCGGCAACGTTGATCCGCTACTCAGCACTATCATTCAATCGGTCACGTTTACAAAGGTGAATGACGGCTGCCTTTCCTACCAACTCAACTTTTTAGCCTCATCTTCACAACCCGCCACTCGCTACAAGGGTGAAGTTCGACTACGAAACTGGATCAAGAAATGAAAAGACAACGAGGCAGCGCACTGATGATCGGGATGTCATCCTTATTCGGATGCATGGTCATTGGAATCTCGGTTGTTGGTCTCCAAGCGTCGGAGACCTACAAGGCACAAAGAGTTCGAAGGCAGGCTCAAGCTTTCGCCTTGGCTGAGTCAGGCATTGAATGCGCCCAAAGATGGCTCACGACCCAGGCCTCACCCCCGTCCGGAACCGTCACAATCATCCCTCAGAACAGCACGGCTGAGCTGGGTTCCGGTTCCTTTAGTTTCTCGGTCATTCCCGACCCTTCCAACCCAAGTCGACAGCTCAAAATCTACACTTTGCGGTCAACCGGAACAGTGGACGGTATTTCGCAAAACGTGGATGTCAGAATGCGCTCGCAATCCTTTGGACGCTTTGCATATTTTTCTGACCAGGAGTCTGCGAATCCCATGACTTTAAAAATCTGGTTTGGCCGAAGAGACAAGATCCGAGGTCCATTTTTTACCAATAACTCAAACTCATCATTCACCAACATCGACAACTCGAATCCCGCGAATCCAATTTTCGATTCTTCGGTTGATATGAATGGCCCGTCGATCAATTACATGACGACGAAGCCCTCAACCGACGCAGATTTCTTAAAGCTGTTCACCCTCGGTCGAAGTGCAGTGAAGCTTGCGGTCGATCGGATTGAGCTGCCAACCACGACCACAATTCAAGCCAACGCAGCCTGGGGATCCACTGCGGGTCATCCAACCACCACTGGAGTTTACGTCAGGGCAGCGGGTGGCATCTATGTCACCGGCGATGCCAGCATCGAGCTTCAGGCTCCTTCGGCCAACGTGCAAGTCCTAAGAATCACTCAGGGTTCCAAAACGACCGTGGTTCAGATAGATCTTCAGAACAATCTACGGACCGTCACCGACGAATCTGGAACGACGAACCACGCGGGCCTTGGGACTGGAGTCGTCTTCGTAACGGGCGACATTACTAGCATCAAAGGCAAAATGGCTGACTCAATTGTCGGTGCAAACCCCGTCAAAAGCGCGATGACCATTGTGGCAGATGCTGCTGCCGGTCGCACGATGACTGTGACGGGCAACATTGAGTACCGGACACCCAACAATACAAGTATCGCACCAGACACAGGTGTCAATCTTGTCGCGGGGATTCTGGGATTGTATGCAAACAGGATTCGCATTGGTGCGAATGCCGGCGCAAACGTTCGCGTTGACGGGATCGTAATGGCTGGGACCCAGAACAGAACAGATGGAGGCTTTGGAGCCGATGCACACACCACTCGTAGCGTCGGAACACTTACCCTCAATGGTGGGCTGATCCAGAAGGTTCGAGCTCCCGTCGGAACGTTTAGTGGAAACAGCGCGGTGTCCGGATTCGACAAAGACTATTACTACGACGAACGCATGATGGACACGCCTCCGCCATTCTTTCCGACCACTGGCAAGTACGACATGTTGAGCTGGAAGCAGATCTAGCCCCCCACTCGGCTCTAAGACCTGTGACAATGCCCGCCTGTTTCTTAGACTAGGCGGGCATTTTTATTGAAACCGAGGGCTTTTTCAAAAAACCCTTGGGAAACGGTTTCCCCAAATGTTTTCCAAACATCGATGTACGACTCTATGCCGACAGTTCATCGATGACGCTGAACTGGAAGAACGAAGGAGAAAACATGAAAGGCCAGAAAACAATCACCGGCTTCGGTGCAGTCTCGGCACTTGCCTTGTTCGTGGTAGGAGCGTGCGGCGGAAGCGGCACGGCTGATATCGCGGGCGACGCAGACTTGCGAACCATTCCCGACGATCCGTCGGCGGTTAGCTACACGCTAGGAAGCAAACTAGCAAACCTGTCCGGACAGGACTCGACCGACTTCGATGACGGTCTCGTTGCCTTCTCAAGCAACGAGGGACCAGCGGACGGTCTCGGACCGGTCTTTAACGGGCAATCGTGCGGGCAATGCCACTTCCAAGGTGCCATCGGTGGCGCGGGGAACGACCTTGCTCTGACACGGGTGACCAGAATCGGCGGAATCGTTGATGGGAAGTACAGTGATCTGGAGCATCTGGGAGGTCCAGTCATTCAGTCCCGCTCGAACCGAGAGTTCGATCCATTGTTTCCGCATGGAAGAGAATTCGTCCCCCCCGAAGCCAAGTTCGTATCGCTGCGAATCACCACTCCCCTGTTTGGGTTAGGCTTGATTGAAGCGATTCCGGAGTCGGAAATCGTTGCGCGGTCACAGCGCAAGTTTGGAGACGGAGTTGCGGGAACCGTCAACTGGGTAACTCATCCGGTGACGGGAAAGAAGGAAGTCGGCCGATTCGGTTGGAAGTCACAGATTTCGACCATCGAAGTCTTTGCTTCAGACGCCTACGTCAACGAAATGGGGATCACTGTTCCCATTTTCCAAGATGAGCAGAAGCCGCAAGGGCATCCGATTGCGCCGGGCGCCGACCCCGTCGGAGAGCCGGAGGACGCTGAAGATGTTGAGCTCTTCATTTCATTTATGAAGTTCTTGGCACCCCCGACACGCTCCCCTCTCTCAATAGTCGCTCAACAAGGCGAGAAGCTGTTTGGTACGACCGGCTGTGCAAATTGTCATGCACCCCAATACAAGACGGGAGTCAACGCCAATCCTGCACTGAACCAAAAGGATGTCAATTTGTACTCCGACCTGCTGGTCCACCGAATGGGATCAATGTTGGCGGACGGGATCATCCAAGAGTCAGCACAGGGTGATCAATTCCGAACGGCTCCTCTTTGGGGACTTTCGAAACGCCGGCTATTGTTGCACGACGGTAGGGCGACGACGGTTGACGCTGCAGTCTCTTATCACGGTGGCGAGGCATCCATTGCGGCTGGCCGGTATTTCTCCGCTTCAGAATCTGATCGAAGCGCAATCCGCGAGTTCTTGAAGAGCCTCTAACTAGCCAAGGAGTTCCGCGACGAGTCGCGGAACTCCTTCAGTGGCAGATTCAGCGATGATCTCAACGTTCGCTCGCCCCTTGGCGTTCGGTTTAGGGTCAACCAGGACTTTACGCTTTGCGTTTGAGATATCGACAAGGCCAGCGGCCGGGTAGACCGTGAGACTTGTACCGATGACGAGGAAGATTTCGGCACTTTCGGCGAGCATGATTGCGGTTTCCCAATCGTAAGGGGTTTCTTCGAAGAAGCAGATATGTGGTCTTAGTTGATGACCGTCATCAGCAAGGTCTCCAAGGCGGATGTCACCTCGAATCTCCTGTTGAACCTCAAAATCGTAGCTGCTTCTGGCTTTAAAGATTTCTCCGTGAATGTGAAGTACGTTCTTGCTCCCAGCCCGTTCGTGGAGATCGTCAATGTTCTGAGTGATGATGCTCACAAAGTGCTTTGAAGCAAGCTCAGCTAAGGCAAAATGCGCTACATTTGGTTCTGCATTGACAACCTCCCGTCGACGGAAGTTGTAAAACTCCAAAACGCGTTCCGGATGTTCCGCCAACGCTCTTGGCGTGCACACCTCTTCGATGCTGTAACCGCCCCAAAGGCCATCTTCGTCTCGAAAAGTCTTCAGACCTGACTCGCGTGAAATTCCGGCGCCGGTGAGGGCAACTATGTGCATGAACCAATATTGGCACAGATGCGAGAGACACAACAATTCTCGGGCTCGCCAAGGTTCGCATATACTGTGAAGCGCGAGCAATTTTGAGCCGGGACCGGTCGGAAACCAAAGCTCGCTTCAATCGCAATGCTTATCCTCGGAATTGACCCTGGACTGGAACGCATCGGCTACGGAGTTGTCCGACGTGTCGGCTCAAAGCTAGAGTGCCTAGACTACGGTCTAATCAAGACACCAAAAATTGCCCTACCCGACCGGCTCAGAATGGTTCACGACGGCGTCGTCGAATTGATTGAAAAACATCATCCCGACGCAATCGCCACCGAACGCTTGCTGTTCACCAAGAACGTCACAACTGCGATGGATGTGGCAAAGTCGCTTGGAACGATTCTGCTCGCAACCGCAGAAACCAGCATCCCCTGGACCGAATACTCGCCGCCCGAGATCAAGCAAGCCGTCGTTGGGAACGGGAGTGCCGACAAGAAGCAAGTGACGTTCATGGTCAGACGGTTGCTTGCACTGAAGGAAGATCCAAAGCCAGACGATGTCGCCGACGCGTTAGCGATTGCCATCTGCCACGCCTTCCGTGCGCCCAGGTAACCGCGTTAGGCTTTGTGCTGGCGACCGACAACTACGAAGGCGCCATTCAGGGCTTTGGAGCGGCTAACATGAAAAATCGGCTCGTAGCCCAGCGTTTCCATCTCTGCGATGTAGCGAAGGTCGGCCTGATCAATCAATACTTCGCCAAGACCATCTACCGGATAATAGCCGCGATCCGGCGGGTTACCGAGTTCGTCGACGGTGACTCGAAAAATGTTCTCGCGAATCTGGGTCATGGCTTTCCTAAGATTCTGACAGATTTTGCGCGTCCGGCGAGATAACCTTAATGGATGAACCCGATCCATGTTCGACTAGGCGAAGTTGAATTCGACTTCGAGCCTTCCTCCGGCTACCTTCGGTACGTCCGAATCGGCTCGGTCGAACTCATTCGGGGCATCTACGGAGCTGTCCGAAAAGCAGATTGGGGAACTCCAACAAATCGAATGACCTCGACCGGTCAGCAATCCTCCAACAAAACCTGGAAGGCAAACTGGACCGCCCGCGTCGCTGATGGAGATGTGCAATTCGACTGGAAAGGCTCCGTCAGCGCAATCCTGACCGAAAATCGCGTCGAAATTGAATACGAATTTGAGGGCGAAGGGAAGTCTGATTTTAAATCGAATCGAACAGGGATCTGCGTTCTTCACCCGCGATCACATCAGGGTCTGAAATGCGAAGTTGAACATAACCACGGTGAGTGTGATCAGGTCTCTTTTCCAACACCTATCAAACCGGATCAGCCGTTCAAGGACGTAAAAGCGATCTCGCTAGATGTGGAAACGGGGATCCACGTCCGAACCGAGTTCTTCGGCGAGGTCTTCGAAACCGAAGACCAGCGCAATTACTCCGACGCCTCGTACAAAACCTACTCACGCCCGCAGGAGTGGCAGAAGCCGTTCGATATCAAGACTGGCGAGACGATACACCAGCGAGTGAAAGTCGTCATTGACTTTTCTGAGGTTAAGTCTGAGACGAAACTGCAGGCACACCAAGGCAAGCTACCGCTGCTCGGAGCCTTTGTTGATCGCGCCCTCTCCGAATCTGAGGCCGATAATCTCAAGAGCCTTGGGCTCAATTGTTGGCTTGCCGGAGCAAACGGAATCGAACAGGCCAAGAAACTCGGCGGCCCAGTCTTTCTGCAAACCGAAGTCGCTTCTTTTCCTGTAGAGCTCTCTCCAAATGATGGAATCTGCCTTGCTCCTCCGAACGAGTGGCAAAAACTCAACCGTATCCGCGGTGGAAAACGATTGGCAACCGCAACGTGGGCGTTCATGCAACTCAACGGATCTCGTCCAGCGTACGACGAGATTGAAGGCTCGGCCTGGTCTGTTCGTCCGGATATTCACCTTTCGGACACGCTGACTTGCCTTGAAGGTGGCTGGACAGTACAGGATCAGCTTCGAACCGCGCAGGGCTTTGGTTCCAAAACTAACCTCATTGGCCCAATTGAATTCTCGAAGGATCCCGCTGACCCACGACGCGATACCATTGAATCTGCGCTTTTTGCCCTTGGTGTGATCGCTGGAGCGGCGAAAGGGAAGGCCGACTACGCCATCTTTGCGGACGCCACACGCCTACCTCATTCCGGATTTGCTCTCGCCCTCGAACTCTTCAAGGAGTCTCCGTCCGAAATTGAAATCCATGAATGGGAGCCCTTCTTCTTGATGATCCGCGCGGGTCGAACGGTCTTGGCAAACTTCAGTTGGGAGCCGACCGACCTCTACAAGCTCTGCCCCATTGACCGCCCGGAAAACATGGAGAACGGAATGCGAAACGCCTACCGACTGATTACTGCCAACAACTTCGAAAGATGGTCTGAGATCCTTGCCGGTCCGGAGTCGCACAACCCACTCACGATGATTCCACCGCGCAGTATTGTGGTGATGTGAATTCGTAGATGAGCGAAGTGATCTACGATGTGGCGATAGTCGGCGGCGGGCTGGCTGGGATCAATGCCGCCCTCAGATTTAGCGAAGAGGGAAAGTCGGTTCTGCTGATCGAAGCCGCAGACCGACTGGGAGGAAAACTCAGAACCGATGCTGACGAAGATGGCTTCGTCTACGACCATGGGTTCCAAGTGGTCTTTCCGACTTACGAGGAGATCCCAACTGACTTTTGGAAGATGCTGGGCACGGTTCCAAAGTTCTCAAAAGGGGCGGTCATCGCTGGAAAGGGTTTGATTGACCAGACTCATCCGTTTCAGAGTCTGATGACGACAGGTAGCGTCTTCGACCTGATCCGCTTACTGAAGTTGAACTTTGTGTCTAAGTGGAGCGCTGATGACCATCTCGACACAACGGCGAGGGCAATTCTGACCCAGAGTCGCTTCTCTAGTAAGTTCATCGATACGTTTTTCGAACCATTTTTAGGCGGGATCTTTCTCGACAGATCGCTTGATTTCAGTGCCGTTCAGTTCTTAAAGGTTTGGCGTTACTTGCATCCTCAAGGCGCGTGTCTCTTGCCGCAAGGGATCCAGCAACTGCCGGATTATCTTTCGCAGCAGCTTTCTAAGCGAAGCTCTGTGCGGATTCAAAAAGATTCCAAGGTCGATTTGATCGAAACTGCCGATGGATTTGTTCAAGTGCGCTCGGAAAGCGGAAGCTATCAGTCCAGATCGGCGATCTGGGCGGCAGGTTACTCAAGCTCAATTGATCTGGCAGTCCCGGTTGCGACTTACCCAAGCCAGGGATTCAAAAGTTCAGAATGTCTCTATTTTGCTTCTAATAGACCCCTGGTGAATTCGAAACATATCGTCTTGAATCCAACACACGGTGCCTTGGTCAACCAAATTGCCCCACTCACAAATGTATCCCCTTCCTACGCACCTCCTGGAAAACACCTGATCTGCGCTACGATTCTTGGTACGCAAAACGCTGGGGACGACGAGCTCAGCAAGTCGGTTATCGCAGAAATACAAAAAATGGGATATTGCGAGCCACTCGAGTTCCGTCGTCGGTACACCGTGCACCAGGCGCAGTTAGCACAAGAACCATATTTTTGGAAATCAACGCCCCCAATCGCGACTCACCTCCCCGGCGTCTTCCTCGCCGGGGAAATCACGACATCATCAAGCATCAACGATGCGCTAAAAAGCGGGCGCCTCGCCGCGGAAGCCGCTCTGACATACTTAAAGAACAAATGAGAGTCGCAATCGTTGGCGCAGGTGTATCGGGGCTGGCGGCGGCATTTCGGCTGAAACAACTCGGAAAGGAAGTTGTTATCTTTGAGAAGAGTGGCGGGCTTGGTGGGCGAGTCAATTCGCGCAAACACAAGCTCGGCTATACCTTTGACGTTGGCGCAACCAGCATTACTCCTCGCGGAAAGACCATTGATCGGGTCATGCTGGAAAATCTCTCCACCGCAGAGCTGGTCAAGGTCGAAAAACCAATTTGGACGCACTCGGGTCTCCGCACCGCCCCCGGCAGCGCTTCGAAGAACTCCACCGCCCGATACAACTATCGGCACGGCATCCAGACTTTCGCAAACCTGCTTGGCGAGGGCACGGATTTAAGACTGAAAACCGATGTTCTGGACATCAAGCGAAGTGGCGAATTTTACGATCTGGCCGGGGAGCAGTTTGACGCAGTGATTCTCACCCCACCAATCCCCCAAACCTGCCAGCTCCTCTGGTCTCTCGGGGAATCGCGCCCCGTCGCCAATGTCTCCTACCGCTCGTGTGTCTCGGTCATGCTTGGGTATCAAACAGCCGTAGAAACACCGTACCACGCCCTTATTGACATTGAGCAGGTTCATCCCTTGACTTGGCTCTCTGTCGAAAGTGCTAAGTCTACGGACCGGGCTCCCCAGGGTGGCTCGGCGTTTGTCGCTCAACTTGGAGCCCGCTTTTCCCAGCAAAACTATTCTCAGCCCGATGAGTTCTTTATTGACGCCACCTTATCGTTTATGAAAAGTCTGTATGGGGCTGGCTTCGCGACGCCTGAAGTCGCCATGGTGAAGAAGTGGAAGTACAGCCAACCCGAATCCCTCGCGCGGTTCGAAAATGTGAATGTTCCTGGCGCCAAACTACTCGTGGCGAGCGACGGACTCATGGGCGGGCATATTGAAGACGCTTTCGAGTGCGGCTGGCGATCGGCAGAAATGCTGGCATAGAGGCTAAACTCCGAGGATGTTCGCAGCATTTTTGGCCAATTGTCTGGCTGGTAGTACTCCATTCCAGGTGGAGTCAGGAATGTTCAACCAGCTATCGTACAGTAAGCCCGCCGAAAAGTTCTATGAGGCACTTCCCATCGGCAATGGTCGGATTGGCGCCCTCGTTTTTGGGGGCGGAAATGTGGAGCGCATCATCCTGAATGAATCCACAATGTGGTCGGGCTCCTACTATGATGCCGACCGTGCGGATGCCTTCAAGAACCTCCCTGAAATCCGTCAACTTCTACTCGAAGGTAAGAACAAAGAAGCGCAAGCTCTCGTTCAAAAGACGTTTGTCTGCCAGGGTCCTGGCTCAAGCTATGGGAATGGCAAAGATGGCCCTTTCGGTTGCTACCAAGTTTTTGGGAAGCTCCAGATCGAACACGAGGGACAGGTAGAACCCTCCAGCCTGAAGCTCCATCTTTCCCAGGCAACCGCCGAGATTGGCAACCGAGCCGTGGCCTTTGCAAGCAAGCCTGATGAGGTATTCGTTTACACCTCCAAGGAGTGGAACAAGGCGTTCATGCTCAGTTTTGACCGGGGAGAGAACTGTTCGATCACCGCTCAAGGCGACACGATCAGTGTCCGCGGGCAACTGAATAGTGGTCAGAAAGGGGTCGAAGGAGTCCGTTTCGCAGGTGAAATCCGGGTTGTACTTGAGGGCGGATCCGTTAAAGCAGTTGGCAACAAACTTCATGTCAATGCGACTCGCGGCTACACAATCATCGCTTCACTCGGCACGTCAATGTTCGATCCAAACTTTGAGGAAAAGGTGAGGAAGCAAGTGAACAGTGCATCGAAGAAGTCGAGCGGGGACCTATTTGCTCGACACCAAGCTGAATTCTCAAAGTTTTATGATCGGTGTTCTATTTCACTTCCTAGTCGTGGCAGTGAATCCTTCAAGCCGACCGACCAACGTCTTCTTGAGAACGCAAAGGGTGTCCACGATCCGACCCTTGCCGCTCTCTACTTCAACTTCGGTCGATACCTGATGATCTCAGCTTCTCGGCCAGATTCTCCTCTCCCGCTGAACTTGCAGGGCATCTGGGCGGAGGAGTTGCAGACGCCATGGAACGGCGACTTTCACCTCAATATCAACCTCCAAATGAACTACTGGCCCGCTGAGGTCACCGGACTTGGCGATTGCGCCAAGCCTCTGTTTGAGTTCACCAAGAAGATGGTACCGAATGGGTCTAAGACCGCCAAGGCGTACTACAATGCCCCCGGCTGGGTCGCCCATTGGGCAACGAATCCTTGGTTATTTACATCACCCGGTGAGGATGCGAGTTGGGGCTCCACCGGTAGCTGCGGAGCCTGGCTGAGCGCCCATATGTGGGACCACTACGCATTCACCGGCGACAAGAAGTTCCTCAAAGACGCCTATCCAACGATGAAGGGTGCTGCCGAATTCTTCTTGTCGATGCTCATTAAAGAGCCTAAACATGGCTGGCTAGTGACGGCTCCGTCAAACTCACCAGAGAACTCCTTCCGGCTCGGCAATGACAGTCTCTCAACTTGCATGGGACCAACCATCGATAACCAAATCGTCCGCGAGCTCTTCACCAACGTGGTCAATTCGGCAAAGGTTCTGGGCCAGGACTCGGAGTTTGCCAAGAAGCTAGAATCAACAATCCCTCAACTCGCTCCCACCCGACTCGGTCCTGATGGCCGGATCATGGAGTGGCTAGAACCCTACGAAGAGCCGGAGCCAAAGCACCGCCATGTTTCACACCTCTATGGACTTCACCCCGCCTTTGAGATTGACGTGGATAAGACTCCGGAGCTTGCGGAGGGGGCCCGAATGACGCTCGCCAAGCGTGGCGACGACGGAACCGGATGGTCACTTGCGTGGAAAATTAACTTCTGGGCAAGGCTCCGTGACGGCGAACATGCACTACTTCAGCTCAATAAGCTGTTAAGACCGACCGGAAGTGAAGGTTTCAACTATTCCAACGGGGGTGGAACCTACAAGAACCTCTTCGACGCCCATCCCCCGTTCCAGATTGATGGCAACTTCGGCGCAACTGCCGGAATCGCTGAAATGCTCATGCAGAGTCAGCCCGATCAGATTCTCCTTTTGCCTGCGTTGCCGAATGCTTGGGCGGCAGAGGGTGAAGTGAAAGGCTTCCGGGCAAGAGGCGGTCTCAAAGTTGATTTCAAATGGAAGGACGGCAAGATTGTCTCGCACAAAGTCACCGGCAACGGCGCCGCGAAAGTGAAAGTTCGCGGACCCGGGCTCTAATTTTCCCAGTTGGCGAGCACTTGTGCGACCGGAATCCCAGTTGGGGGTAAGAGTTCCAGGACTGGAATCCCTTCCCAGCGAGCCTTGTCGTGACCGCCTTCACGAGCCTCGAAGCCAGCGACATCCGAGCCACTTTTGACGAGGAATCCCATGAACACGCCTTGGGCGGCGGACATCAGCAGGCGACCCGCTTGGTCGTAGGACTCTGGTGAGACTCCGTAGAGCTCGAGCTCCTGCTGATTGATTTTGATCAGGCCCTTCGTGTAGACGTGCAGGGATTCGTCGCTTGGGCGAGAGTGGATGAAGATGTGCTCTCGGGCATCGACCAAAGGATCGACCCTGGGGTTGATGAACACTTGTCCAGGAAGCAAGTATCGCTCGCTAATCGGGTCCGCTACGATGCCGTCGGTGATCTCGGCGAGTCTTTTTGCGATGTTCAACAGGAAGTCCAGGGCGGGGTAGACCTCGGGGTCATGGCTCTCCCAACTGAGTTGAAGCAGGTGCCAGGTTGAGCGGATTCGAGTGAGAACTTCGGGGGTGACGCGCTCCGCCAGTCGGGAGGTCGCGATCGCCTCTGGGCTAAAGCCCGCTTCGTCGGCGTTCATTACCATCATTCGGACGACGTTTTTTTGGTCCTTGGTTGATAGCGCATAAATGCCGCGCTGCATCGGCTGGGCAAGCAGAGATTTGTCGTTGGTGTTGACCAGAGGTACCCCAAAACCATCCAACGCTCCGCCTTCTGGCTTTGGTGCAATCAGCTCTGTGATCGGAGGTAGCACCGGAACTCCAGCCAGAACGGAAAGATAGAAATTCTTGCTAATCCCAAACCCCGGCCCATTCGGCTTCGCAAACTTCCAGAACTGGCGCATGCAGACAGTTTACGCTTTTGAGTTTTTGGACTTGTAGCCGAAGAACTTGTCGGCATGATCTCGACTGTTTCTGTTGATCCCCGTGTAGAGCTTGATACTGTTGTCTTTTGATGTGATGCGCATGGTGACGCATTCGTAACAGATCTGAATCTCCAGCCAATTCGCCTTAGACCGTGCGAAGATGGAATGCCTTGGAAAGAAGCACTTGGCAGGACCCTGTATCGGTATCTTTGTGAGTGACTTGAAGAACTCAACTGCCAGTTTGCGGTCGTTGCCGGTGAGAACCGCCGTTCGAGAGCCGTTGGACTGTTTTGTCACCGCGGACGTGAGCGATGTTCCGGCCAGCAGCTTTGCTCTCGCAGTAGCAGTCGCGGAATCAGAGGTCAGCACACGATCCGCCGCCATCGTTGTGATCTCGTCCGCGTTTGCCAGGAACTTCTCTACTTGGTGGAGGGTGTTCATATGTTCCTTAGAGTAGAGCTCTGAGGGATCTACCTGCCTAAGAATCATGAAGATTGATAGAAGCATGTCATTGAGACGGGCGAGAAAAGAGAAAACTCCACTTGCCGCTGGCAAATGGAGTTTGAGATTCGAACTGGAGGGCCTAAATCAGTCCTTGAAGCCGGGAAGGCGTCGACCTTTCCAGTAGCCTTCTGGGCTTGCGTTGTGATTAAGTCGGAACGGCTCGCCGTCAACTTGCTTGCTGAGGGTGATCTCAGGCAGGGTTGCGGTGTAGTTCGTTCGTCGAAGCGCGGTGCGCTGGTGGCTAAAACGTCGTTTTGGGTTTGGCATTTACTTCTTCTCTCCCTTACTTCTTTTCTCTGTGAAGCGTGTACTTCTTGAGGTTTGAGTTGAACTTACGCAACTCAAGTCGATCAGGCGTGTTCCGCTTGTTCTTAGTGGTGGTGTAATAGCTTTTGCCATCCTCGGTACATACGAGGCGGATGATTTCGCGGACTTCGCCTTTCTTGGCCATGATTCAAACCTCTTGGCACGACGATACGTCTTGCCGAAAGAAGATTATGGCTGATTGTTAGGACGATTTGCAACCCAAAATCGATCCGCCAAAGCGAAAACGAGTATTCAACTCTCTTTAGGGTCTGCGGAAGGGGCATCTTCGGGAGGCTGTCCTTCGAAATAGTCGATCACTTTGCCTCGGTAAGCCAAGTCCTTTCCCTTGAACTTGATGAAGTACCACAGCCCACCCCACATTACAATGAGAAAGAGGACGGTCGCAACGGCGATTGAAATCTGGACAGCGAGAACGTTGGTTTGTTCGTTTAGCATTCGTTCCTATTCAGCTTGATTCGTCGCGGGTACCCAAACAGCCTTCCCGTCCTTCCAAACCACGACATGATTGCCCTTTCGGGCGTGTTCTTCCAGAGCATCTCGAACAGCATCGCTGACCGCTTGGTGAACCTCTTCGTCCCGGTTAAACCGATTTGCTAGTTCGTCTCGATTACTCACGACTGAAACTCCTCCACTAGTCTATTCCAGACCTCCGGCATCAAAACGGAGCATGAACCACTTAAGTCACCCCTCGCGATCAGCTTGGGAGCAGCATTGACTGAGTTATCGTACAGTCGCCATGTGTCCACAATCGGAACGTAGGAGTTAAAAAAGAGTTTCAGCCCTGACCGATACCGGCGTCGAATTGTCTCCTCGGGAACACGGTGACCACCATCTCTCACTCTTCCTTCGACGCGGAGGCAGGCGAGTTCTTCGCTAGGGAGCCAGAAGAATATGAGGTGAACTTGGTATCCCCGCTGCTGCCACCCAGCAACTCTTGTCGCCAGCATCTTGCTCGCCAGGGTGGTCTCAAAAGCGAAATCTGTTCGACTTGACTCCAGTTCTTCAACTTGTGAGAGCAAGAGGCGCCCTGCATTGATGTCCGCGCTTGTCCCTTTTTCGCCCGAAAGCTGCTGAGCAATCATGTCGGCATTCACAAAAACCATTCCCTCTGGCAGGAGCCGAGTGGCGGCAGTGGACTTTCCCGACCCGTTAGGTCCCGCAATAATTACCGCTTGTGGGGAGGGTTGGGTGATCAAGATTGCCAGTGTACTTGCCAGCCCACTTTGCTGATTCAGGGGGAGTATCTTTTTTGCAGAGTTTGACGATTGCTGAGGGTCTTCCGTACTCCACCGAAGAAAACGTTCATTGTGCACGGCGAGCCTGAGGCGCAAGAAATTTTGGCCGCGAGGATCAGGGATGAGTTTGGCTGGGCAGTCGAAATTCCAGAGTTTGGGTACACCGCCAAACTGGGGAATAAGCCAGGTTCATCGGCAGTAACTTCGTGAGTCCAAAGTCCTTATAAATGCCAAAAGTGTGGCAGAAATCTGGCATTTTAGCGAGGTACCACCTCTAAGAGGCTGTGCAATACTTCACAAATTGCTTGAGGTTCCAAATCAGGAAAGTACCCATGAATCATACATTTTCTTATCGACATAGTTTTGCGCTAGGGTGTCTCATTGCCATCTGCTCAACGGCAAACGCACAATTCACTGCAACTGTGTTGAATCCTCCTAGCTCGGCTGGCTCATATGCTTCAGCAGCTAACGCTGCTGGTGGTGCAACACAGGTTGGATTTGTGTCCGACTTCACTTCCGAATTTGGAGCTGGTTCGGGTAGAGCCGCTCTTTGGAACGGAAGCTCCTCCAGCCTGGTAAACCTTCACCCGACCGGATTTTCCTGGTCTAATGCACTTGGTGTTTCGGGCAATTATCAAGCTGGACATGGATTGACCACGCCTGGAGGGAAGGAGCACGCGTTGCTGTGGAATGGCACTGCGACCAGCGTCGTTGACTTGAACCCGGCTGGATTTGAAAAGTCAATTGCCTATTCAGTTTCGGGTAGCTCGCAGGTCGGAACTGCGACAAATGGCCTGGGCTGGAATTCTTCCAGAGCAATCTTTTGGCAGGGTACTGCGGCAAGCGCGGTAAACCTTCACCCGGCAGGATTCCAGCGATCGGTAGCCTACGGAGTTTCAGGTGGCTTCCAAGTTGGATCTGCGACAACGAACGATCCTAACAGTGTCACTCATGCCATTCTCTGGAATGGAAGTGCATCAAGCTTTGTGGATCTGAACCCAACCGGATACACCGGCTCGCTTGCACGAGGAGTGTCGGGAAACAGCCAAGTGGGATGGGGAACAACCGGTGGTAAGTCTCACGCTATGTTGTGGAGCGGAACTGCAGCAAGTTATATCGATCTACATCCAACAGGATTTGATCAATCATACGCAGAGGCAGTTCACGGCAACACACAAGTCGGATATGGATATTTAGCTGGATCGTTTGCTCCTCGTGCACTGCTTTGGACAGGAAGCGCAGCTGGTTACATCGATCTTCATTCACTGTTAAGTTCGTCGGCAGTTGCGTTTGTCACGAGTAAAGCAACGGGCATTTCTGAAAACGGCGATATCGTTGGATACGGAAACGATGCAGATGGCAGAACTTACGCGATCAAATGGGCACCCGTACCTGAGCCTGGAACAATGGCAGTTTTGGGACTTGGAATTGCCGGACTTATCCGCCGTCGTAAGAACGGAAAGTAATCGGAACAATGTCTCCGCGCGCTTCCATCTAGTTTATGGTTTGCGCGGAGACATGTTTTTGCTACTCCGAGGGCTTGGTGTCTGCGCCTGCAGTTTCCTGGTCATAGAAATATTCCACAACCCGGCCTCGGTAGCGAAGGTCTATCGAGATTGGGTGACTCTGCAACTCAATCTGATTCCCCAAAAAGACCAGTTCTTGGGGCAGATATTGCTAGTAATGCCAGATGTGAATCGAAGCTTCGTTTGCGGAGCCTTCAAGGCTCCAAGATGGCCTTGCGAGCTTCCGGCGCGTCGAACATCTTCTGATGGTCGTGACCTACCTCTTTCACCGTTTTGAGTCGCCAGTTGAATGTCCAGCCCCGCTTCTGGGCGAGGTTTTTGCCATAGTTGAAGCAATTGGTGCTCCGCTGGAGCCGTCCGCCGCCCTGACGCATCGCCTCCTTTGATGTATCAAAATTCTCATCTGGTTTGTTATCCGCGGTGCCAAGCAAGAAAGTCATTGGTTGCGCAAGATATGCCCTGATCGCATCATCTGAACTAAGTGATGGGCTCAGCCCGCCCATGCCGAACGGAAATTTCCAGTCACTTCTGGGAAAGATGACAGAGCCTGGGTTACCGACAACGACGCGCCTGGCAGATGTGCCAGCAAACGCACACATTCGATTAAGGAACTGCCCTCCAGCGGAGTGACCAATCATGTAAACGGGTTGGGCGCGCTGAATCGGACGGATGAGTTTTTCGACGATGCTGTACGTCCATTCGTGTCGTGGCCTGAGCTGCCCTTTTTCGTCCTGGATGCCACCGCGGTGATACCGCCAGCTTGGAAAGCGCTCTTTATCGAAAAGGGGTGTTGTCACCGAGAATCCCCCTGCTGTAGCCAAAGTTGCCGAGTGCTCGCAATACTCCTGAGCGTTCCGATCCGTGCCATGAAAAACGAACAGCGTCCGGGTCGAGCCAATTCCTTGCGACAGCGAAAAGAGCGTTAGCGGGATTCCACTTACAACCACCTCGGATTTAATCGAAAATTGAGCATTTGAAAAAACAAAAAGGGCAGTGCTTAGCACTGCCCAATTCTATCGCAATCTGCAAGCGGTTATTCTTCGCCGCCCTCGGTTCCTTCTTCACCTTCGCCGTCATCCGTACCCTTCACGATTCGGGCAATCGATGCAACCTGGTCATCGCCGGTCATGTTAACAAGCTTTACGCCTTGGGCAACTCGACCCGTAGTGCGAATCTCTTTAACCTTCATTCGGATACCCTTGCCCTTGTGGGTCATGAGCAGAAGTCGGTCGTCATTCTCCACGACTTCGGCACCTATAACCTTTCCGGTCTTTTCGGTGCAATTCATCGTTAAGATTCCCGACCCGCCTCGGCTTTGAACACGATACTCATCAAGTCCAGTCCGCTTTCCAAATCCGTTCTCAGAGACAACAAGCAACGATAGTGCTTCGTCCACAACCGCTGCCGTAACGACTTGGTCGTCCGGATTTCCGGCCTTGAACTGAACTGCGCGGACCCCGCCCGCAGCCCGGCTTCGCGAGGTCGCATCTTCTTCGCTAAAGCGGATCGATTGACCTTCACGCGTGACCAAGATAATGTCGTCTTTTCCGGTCGTTCGCAATGCCCATCCAAGCTCGTCACCGTCTTCGATGTCGAAGGCAATGAGGCCATTGTTGCGGATATTTGCGAAAGCCGAGAGCGGAGTACGCTTGATTTCCGCGTTATGCTTCGGTCCGGTTCCCTTGGTGATCATCGCAAGGAATCCGTCGCTCGTCAGGTCCTTAACGCTCACCGTCGCCGTGACCCGTTCTCCACCAACAATGCTGATGTAGTTGATGACCGGCATTCCCTTGGCGTAACGTCCGCTTTCCGGAATTTCGTAGCCCTTGAGCTTATAAACCCGTCCGCGATCCGTAAAGAACAGGATCGTGTGGTGAGTCGAAATCTGGAAGAGGTGCGCTGGTTCGTCATCGGCTTTGAGAGTGTTGTTAACGCCCTTTCCTCCACGCTTCTGCTGGCGGTAAGCGTCGATACTCACTCGCTTGATGTAGCCATCTCGCGAGATTGAGATGATCGCTTCCTCGTCCGGAATCAGATCCTCTTCGGTGAACTCGCCAGCTTCTCGCGCCTGGATCTTGGTGCGTCGCTCGTCGCCGTGCTTGTCGCGCATGGTGACGATTTCGGTCTTCATAACAGCGGTTAGTCGAGCTTCGCTGTTCAATATGTCGAGCAAATCCTGGGTCTTTCGAAGAGCCGCTTTGTAGTCGTCCTCCAACTTCGCTTGCTCCATCATCGTGAGTTGGCGGAGTGGCATGGCGAGGATTGTGTTGGCCTGGAACGCCGACATATCGAACTCGCGGACAAGTTCGGCGCGGGCGACACCTGGATCTCGCGACTTTCGGATGAGGGCGATGACCTCGTCCATGAACCGGCGGGCAATTTGGTAGCCCTCAAGAACGTGGACCTCTTCAAGCGCGCGGCAAAGCTCGTACTTGGTTCGGCGAAGAATAACATCGCGGCGGTGCTTGATGTACTCATCAATCATCGTCATGAGCGGCGCAGTGCGCGGCGAGCCATCGACGAGAGAAAGCAGAATACAGCCGAAAGAGGTTCGGAGAGCGGTGTGCTTAAGGAGGTAGTTAAGCGCCTTGTTCGGGTTAACATCGCGGCGGACTTCGATCTCCATCCGCATTCCGCGCTTGTCGGAGTAGTCCTGAACGTTGAGGATTCCGTCGAACTTTCGCTCTTTGGCAATCGTAGCGATGTTCTTCATCAAGGTCGTCTTGTTAACTTGATACGGAATCTCAGTCACAACGATAACCGACTTACCTGCATCGCCCGGCTCGATCATCGTCTTAGCCTGCATCACGATGGAACCGCGACCTGTTTCGTAAGCCGAGCGAAGTCCCTTGGTACCCATGATGATTCCGTAGGTCGGGAAGTCCGGACCGGGAATGTGCTCCATGATGTCATTGAGCGTGCTTTCCGGGTTATCAATCCGGTGAAGAATGCCGTTACAGACCTCGGTAAGGTTGTGCGGAGGAAGCTTGGTCGCCATTCCAACCGCAATTCCTTCGGTACCGTTGCAGAGCAGGTGAGGGAACTTTCCGGGCAGAACGAGCGGCTCGTTAGTCGATTGAAGGTAGTTCGGCGTGAAATCAACCGTTTCGCGGTCGAGGTCTTCAAGGAGCTCCATCGCGATCGGAGTAAGTCGGCACTCCGTATATCGCATGGCAGCGGGAGAATCGCCATCAACCGAGCCAAAGTTTCCTTGACCATCGATCAGTGGATAACGGAGCGACCATGGCTGCGCCATTCGGACGAGGGTTGGATAAACAACTTCGTTACCGTGGGGGTGGAAGTTAGCAGTGGTTTCACCCGTGACCTTGGCGCACTTTGTGTGAGCGTTGGCAGGCGTCAGGTTGAGGCCGCGCATCGCGTAAAGGATTCGGCGTTGAACCGGCTTCATTCCGTCTCGAACGTCGGGAAGCGCTCGGGCGATGATAACCGACATCGCGTAGTTGACGTAGGAACGACCAAGCTCCATGTCAACAGCGATCGTCGTATTCAGCTGATCGTTATTTTCTTCTGCCACGGGTCAAATCTCATTGCGCCAAAAATGGCGCGTGTAACCCCGTGATTGTACCCGGCGAAGGGACTTATGGTCCTGTTTGAACCCGGCGCGCCCGTGTAGCGTATGCTCTTGTTGAAATGAACGGTGTTTCACCTTCGCAACGAACGACAATTGGAATCGTCGCTATTGTCCTTGGCTTTTTCGGCTTCGGATGGCTAGGCATCCATAAGTTCATGATGGGCAAATCCAAACCTGCCGTGACTTCTATCCTCGTCACTGTCTGTACCTGCTTTATTGCCCTTCCAATCATGTCCATCATCGCACTCGTTGAGGGAATCGTCTATCTGACCAAGTCCGACGAGCAGTGGTACCACGAGTCGATTATTAGTGGGAAAGACTGGTTCTGATCAGCAGTGCCTAATCTTGCTCCCAGTAGTGAAGTAAACGAGTAGCGGGAAACTCACTCAGCCGAGTAGCTCGTAGTTCCATACTACAAATATGAATATTCTTGTTCTCGGTGGAACCCAGTTTGTCGGTCGGGCGATCGTTGACGAACTCTTGGCAAAAAAACACCAAGTCACTCTGTTCCACCGAGGCAAAACGAATCCGGATCTGTTTCCGACGTGTAAGCACATTCTTGGCGATCGAGTCGCCGACATTGAGAAGGCCAAGGCAACCCATTGGGACGCGGTTGTGGATGTCAGCGGATATCTTCCGTCCCAGCTTGTCGCCAGTGCCCAACTCAAGACCGACTTCTACACGTTTATCTCAACCATCAGCATCTACGAGACGGAGGGGATCGAAGGACCCTTCGACGAGCAAACTAGGCAGTTTGCGGAAGGTGAGATGGATGCGACGGAAGTGACAGGTGCGAACTACGGTCCTCTTAAAGTCACCTGTGAGCGCATCGTCCGCGAAGCGTTTCCAGATAACCACGCAATGATTCGTCCCGGAATCATCATCGGTCCCCACGATCACACTGGCCGGTTCCCCTATTGGGTTGCGCGGCTGGACCAATTCGACGAAGTTCTCGTTCCCAACACGTTTGAGGAGCGCTTCCAAGGAATCGATGCTCGCGATCTCGCTACTTTTGCGGTTTCAATCACCGAGCAAAAGCTGCACGGCTTCTGGAACGCCGTAGGACCAAGAGTGACCTTCGGCGAGGTTATCGACGAGATTCGGCGACAGACGGAACGGGAGCATAACTTGGTCGTTGCTTCCATCGAAGAGCTGGAAAAAGTCGATGTAAAGCTCTGGCAAGACCTCCCCGTCACGTTGCCGCCAGGTTCCCAGACCTTCAACTACGATCCCGCCAAAGCGCAGTCGGCTGGGTTGAACTTGCGTCCAATTGCGGAGACCATTACGGACACCCTGGCATGGGTTCGTGCTGAAGGGAAGGATGGATTGGGCAAGTACGGAATGACCCGAGAAAGGGAAATCGAGGCTATCTTGAGGCTGAAATCTCTAGCGAACTAACGCAAAAATCTCCATATCGACGGGACGGCCAAGGGCATCCACTTCGTCGTTTCTGAAGCGACCTTCGTGCAAAAAGCCCAGCTTCTCCGCCACGCGTCGGCTGCCTACGTTATCAACCGCACACCAAAGCGAAACTCGTTTCGCCTCCAGCGCTTCAAAAGCCATGGAAGCAATTAAACGAGTCGCCTCCGTAGCAATCCCTTTCCTCTGAGCCGAGGATCGCACCCAATAACCAACCTCGAACTTCGGCACTCCCCAATCAATGTGGTGAAGGCTGCAACGACCAAGGCACTCACCATCGGCTGACCAAATCGTGTAGTTCAAGGTCTCACCGCGATCCCACTGCTCCTCGGCGTCGTGGCAGCTGACGGCAGTCTTTTCAAATGAAGGAATTGGCAGCGCCCATCGCATTCGTGGATAAAGGATTTCGTTCGATTCTAGGATCGCTTCGAACACTCTCTCAGCATCACTCCAAACGGTTCGTTGCAGAACAATGCCCTCTCCAAGCAACTCAACCGGAGCCCCATGACGCATCCGAACATTATATCGGCGTAGACTCTAGAGCATGAACTCAACGGGTCGGCTAGTGGTTTCGGTAACAGGCGCAAGCGGCGCAATCTACGCAAAGCGGTTCCTGTTGCAGGCGGCAAAGCACTACGCTGAGATCTACCTGATCCTGAGCCGGCAAGCTCCCCAAGTCGCCAACACTGAACTTGGAGTGACTCTTGACCCGGAAAGCTTCTCGACCAAAGACTGGCTCGGCGAAGACGTCCCGCAGATCAAACTCTTGGACTCGAAGAACTACTTCACCCCTCCCGCGAGCGGCTCCTTTCGACACGATGGCATGGTGATCATTCCTTGCTCCATGGGGACTGCCGGTCGAATCGCGAACGGGATCAGCGATGACTTGACGACTCGAGCCGCCGACGTCTGTCTTAAAGAAAAGCGGAAACTCATTCTTGTGCCGAGAGAGATGCCCTGGAACCTCATCATGCTACGTAACATGACGACCCTCGCGGAAGCGGGCGCGACGATCTTACCTGCGTGTCCCGCTTGGTACACCAATCCCCAAACGCTAGATGACCTGGCGGATACCGTCGTTGCGAGGGTGCTCCAAAACTTGGGGATCGAACAGAAAGTCCAGAGCGAGTGGATGATCGATTAAACCGCTTCTACCCCCTCAATTTTGCCAGGGGCTTTGCCGATAAGTACAGAGAAATCTGCACAATGTCGTCCTACAACCCTGAACCGGTTAACGCAAACGCGCTCCAGAACGCTCGCCTAAGAATGGCCAGCGACCCAGGTTCCGCTGCCAAAGAGTTTGCTCAACTTGCTCGGCGATACCGTGATTCTGGAGAGATTGAGTCAGCGTTGGAAGCGCGTCGATATCATTGTTTTTCGCATATCATGAACCTCGAAGTCGAGGAAGCTGATCGAATCGCACTTATCTTCTTGAAAGAGGCAAATGAGGACGGAAACGCTCGATATCTGGGAATCGCGCAGATGTACCTCGGGATCATTTCGCTGGAAACTGGAGAAATGGGGTTAGCCTGCGAGTTCCTTGAAGAGGCGCTCCAAACCGCGACCGAGGCGGACGATGTCGATTTGATCAGCCGGGTTCAAATGAATCTGGGCAACGCCTTTTTTAACTTTGAACGCTACGAAGATGCTATTCGGTCCTTTAGCTATGGTCTCGAAAACTTAGCGTCTGGTGGTGGTGTCTCGAGCATTAGCCTGGGTGAGTACAACGTTGCCTCCGCGCATACAATGTTGGCGCACCAACTCCATCGGTCAGGTGGCGCCTACCAGGAACACATTGCCGAAGCTCGTCGGCACCTCAAATCGGCACTTGTCAGATCAGAGATTGAGGAATCGACACGAGTCCTGTGTGAACTCCTTCTCATACAGCTTTTTACGCTCGAAACCGGGATCGTCAACGAGTCGGAGTTTGCTTCGATCAGTGAGGTTGCCGAAAAAACAGGAGTCGATCCAGTAAAGATTGCGGTCCTAGAGACGCAGTGCTACTGCTACGAAGCCGCTAAGGACTGGGAGTCGCTGTACACCTACGCCCGTCGTGCGATCAGTTTCGTAAAGCGGAAGGGCAGCATCAAGACGTTAGATCGCTTGCAGATATTCGCCGCTACCGGCGCGGCTGGAGTGGGTGAATTCGATCATGCGTACGAACTCCTGAGCGAGGCCTTGGAACGGATTCGGGAAGTCAACGCCAGTCAAACCAGCCGACGAGCGCACATTCTGGATACTAAGTTCGAGGTGCAGAAAGCCAAGTTCGATCAGCAAGTCCTGAGAATGAGGAACCAGTTCTTGGTTGAACGAAACCGTGAGCTGGAAGTCGAAGTAAAGATGGACCGCCTGAGCGGTGTCTTAAATCGTCGTGGTGCAGAAGAAGCGCTGAGTTCTCTAGCGGCAAAGAACCCCGGCGGGTTTGCGATAGGACTGACCGATATCGACTTCTTCAAAAGAGTGAACGACACTTACGGTCACGGCATAGGCGATCAGGTCATTCGAACCTTTGCGGGAATCCTCAAGTGCGGCAACATCGGTGTTATCCATGTTGGACGATGGGGTGGTGAAGAGTTCATCATGGCTTTTGAAGCTACTTCGGAGTCTGAAGTCGCGGCTGCAGCTGAGCAAATCTCCGAAGACATTCGGTCGTTCGACTGGTCGGTCATCCAGCCAGGTTTGAAAGTAACTGCTTCACTTGGCATCGCAGTTCACGATCAGCTCCAGCACGTCGACAAAACCGTCGAAACCGCTGACGCGTTCCTGTACGCAGCAAAGCAAGCTGGGCGAGACTGTTGGATGTATCGTCCCCAACGTCGGGCAGCGTAACCGCGTAGAATGCCCCTGTGGGCAAGATCATCATCGCAGGCGGAACCGGGCTGATTGGGTCAGCGCTGTCAGCTGAACTCGTTAACCGCGGTCATCAAGTCCTGTTGCTATCCCGATCGCCCGGGGAGGGCAGAATCGTCTGGGATGGTGTCCACTCCGGCGAATGGGCTGAAAACCTTCTAGACTGCCAAACTGTGGTCAACCTCGCCGGGAGCCCAATCTCCGTCAAGTTCACGGGCGATAACCGACGAGAGATTCTGAAGTCTCGACTTGAACCCACTGGAGCCATCGGTGACGCGATTCAAACGACCTGCCACAATGTCACACCACCGCATTGGATCAACGCGTCCGCAGTCGGATTCTATGGGAATCGTTCAGACGAGGTTTGCACCGAGGAATCTCTTCCCGGCAAGGGCTTCTTGGCTGCGACCAGCGTCCAGTGGGAAAGGGCGTGTCTCGATCATCCCGCTTCCTGCCCCAAATCCATCGTTCGGATTGGTGTTGTTCTCGCCCATGGAGGCGGAGCATTTCCCAAGCTCCAATCTCTGACGAAGGCGCTTCTCGGCGGACAGATAGGGGATGGCGAACAATTCATCAGCTGGATTCATCTGGCGGATCTTGTCAACATGTTCTGTTGGCTGATCGAAAGTAGAAGGGAGGGGATCTACAATGGTACGGCGCCGAATCCGGTCAAGAACCAAGACTTCATGAGCGTGCTCCGAAAGGCAGAAAGTCGTCCATGGTCGCCACCTGTTCCTGCTCCGTTACTGCGCTTAATGGGCGGCACAGTTGGGCCAGATGCCTCTCTGTTGCTAGACTCCACGAGGGCGATACCCGCGGCCTCTGTTGATCAAGGATTCACATTCCGATTCCCGACCATCCAAGAAGCGCTTCAAGACCTCTGCACCAAGTAGCCTCGGCGAGGTACCCTTTAGGGTCTAAAACCCAACAGGTTTGCGCCCACCATCATGCAAGTCACACGAGAAGATTTGAACCCTTGTACCGTCAAGCTGAATATTGCTTGCTCCGCTGAACAGGTCAAGGAAGCCTTTGATAAGGCAGTTAAGTCGATTGCCAAAGAAATCCGTCTCCCTGGTTTCCGCCCTGGCCACGCGCCAAAGGCGATGGTTGAGAAGTACATCAACCCCGAGGAGCTGTATCGTCAGGCAGCCGACGAGCTGATCCGACGCACCTACGACAAGGCAGTCGCCGAGCAAAAGCTTGACGTTGATGCTGGTGTTCGCCCTTCGGTTGAAATGACCGCTCTCGACCGCGATACGAGCACAGGTTCGTACTCCGCAAAGGTGCCGTTGCCTCCGAAGATCAAGCTTTCGGAATATAAAGGTCTGGTCGCAAACCGCCAGCCGCTCGACGTGACTGACGAAGAAGTTGAGTTCCAGATCGACGAGCTCCGGAAGCGACAGTCGTCTCGTGAAGCAATCACCAATCGCTCCGCAGGTGAAGGCGACTATGGAGTCGTCAACATCAAGCCAGAAGGCGACACCGGTGAAGGGAAAAACTTCATGGTCGTTCTTGGACAGACCTTTGAGGGTCTGGACAACGCGTTGAAAGGCATGAACGCCGAAGAGATGAAGACTGCAGAACTCACCTTCCCGGACACCTTTAGCGACTCCACTTGGGCAGGGCGAAAGATGAAGGTTCAGGTCACTTTGAACTCGCTCAGCGCGGTTACTCTTCCTGCTTTGGATGAGTCTTTCGCCAAGTCTCTGAAGACCGAGAGTGTCGAAGAACTGAAGACTCGAATGCGTGACAGCATTGTCGAGGCCAAGAAGCAAATGTCGAACGACATGCTTCAAGAGCAACTTCTTGAAAGTCTTCGCGAGGCATCCGAAATCTCGGTCAGCGATAACATGTGGGAGGCTCTGGCGAACCAGCGGCTTACCGAAATTGCTGAGCAACAGGCTCAGCAAGGCAAGTCACTTGAGCAGTACGCGGCAGAGAACGGCATGGTCATCGATGATCTCGTCAAGGCTTGGCACGAACAGGCAAAGGTACACGTCGAGCGAGCAATGATCGTCCGCGAAATCTTCTCCGCCGAGAAGCTCGCAATCACCAACGACGAGCTTAACGAAGAGCTCTTCGCAATGGCCCAAGAATATCAAATGGAGCCGATGGAGTTGCTTGAGGCGATGCGGAAATCTGGCTCGCTCCAAGAACTTCAGTTCCGAGCAATCTCGCGGAAGGTAACCAACTTCCTGATTGAGAACGCAAACATCACTGAAGGAGAAGCTCCTGCACCGAAGCCAGCTAAGAAAGCATCCGCAAAGAAAGCCGATGCCGCTCCAGCAGGTGAAGATGCTCCGAAGAAGAAAGCTCCTGCAAAGAAAAAGGCTGAGTAAGCTTCTGAACTGTTCCCGCCACATGCATTGCTTGGCGGGAACTTTTTTTTAGCTCTGCTGATCCGGGAAACAGCCTGATTTCGAAAGATAGCTAGATGGTGTCTGCTCGGATGGAATCATCCCCCCGAAGTCAAGTTATCGGCTTCAGCTGACCTTAGCAAGGCGAATCAGATCGGCGAGCAGACTGAGTCCAGCGGGATTTCCATTAGCGTAGATAGGTTGTGAACCGTGTCCTCCGTGAGGTCGATAGGTGCTCAACACCGTCTGTCCAACTCGTGCGATGTAAGGTGCCTCCTCGTAGGTTCTGGTGTCGACTCTCGTCTGCAACCACTCTGGCTTTCCTCCTTTTTCAAGCCACTTCACATCGAGTACTTGATCGGGGCAGTAGGCGAGAGCTTGCTCCCAAGGGTCTTGCGGCGTGGTGATTGATTCTCGCCAGAACGGCGCTGCCTTTCCTCCTTCGCCATCGACGAGGACGACGGTTGGCAGGCCGGCTTTGGTTCTTGCCCAAACGGAATCTCGCCAACCGACCGCAATCCCGACTCCTTCAGTTCCGAACTTGACGCCGTCGTATCGGTCGTCGGGCCATAAGAGGAAGGCATCATCGAATGATGGACGGGGGTGAACATGCAGTTTCCACCGATTGTGGACTTCGCCGAATGACACGTCCAAAGCGTATTCGCCCGACACGAGGCTTTCCACATTGACCTGGGCGACCTCGTGGCTCCCGTCGGAAACCGACACCTGTTTGGCAACGCCCTGCTGAACAACCTCGCCACTGGGCTTCGTAATCCTCCAAATAAGTGCGCCTTTCGTACCATGGGGACTAGCGAGTCCAAGTTTGATATGGACCGGTTGGTCGCCAAAATAGTTAAACAAATCGCGGTATCCGACGCGATTACCTCCTCGTGTCCACATTGGATCTCGACTGGGGATGAGGAAGAGGACTTCGTCGGCGTTCCAGTCTTTGAATTCGCATGGCGAGAAACGGGGACGTGCCCAGTCAGTGAGGATTCCACTACTGCTAATCGGGGTGTCTCGCAGTCCAGTCAGGACGTAGCCATTAAAATCGGACCTTGCCCTAAGTTGTTCCGTGACCAGTTTCTTGACGAATAGTCCCTTCTCGTGACTGGCTACCATGAGGGATTGGTGACCACTCTGTTCCGGCTCGTGGGCAAAGCGGTTGGTATGGATGAACTTGGGGATGTCGTACTGCCAACGAACTCCCTGATCGTTCAGCTCGCTCATCGCGCTAGCCCAAAACGGCATGATTTCAGCGACTTGAGCAAGGTCACGGTGAAAGTCGTAGTCGTTTGTTTCACCTAACAGAATTGGCTTGTGTGTCCTTGCTCCCAAGCTGAAGCTATCGAAGAGCCCAGGGAAGTGATGAAGTTCACCATAGGGGTGGAAATCTTCGAACGAGCCAAACTCCCTTGGATCTCCTCCATACATCTCGGCTCCGCCGGAGTTATCTTTTACGACCGGGCATCCGGTGATGGCTTCAATCTTTCTGGTCCAACGATCTCGCCATTCGACCGGCCCATTACTGAGTTCGCAACCTACCGTCCAGGCAGCGATGTTGGGGTGGTGTGCGTATTGCCTGACGATGGCTTCCAGTTCTCTTTCGATCGCTGGATCCTCAAACATTTTGGCCGAGGGTTTCCAAAAAGGTAGCTCTATCCAGGCGTGGAGTCCCTTTTTCTCGAGAGCCTCAAGGTAGTAATGCGGCGGGAGCCAGAGGCAGAACTTTACGGTGTTAAAACCAAGCGACTCGATGTACTCGATCTCACGATCGATCATATCGTTAGTAGGATGCGGCGAGCCTGTCTCCGGATACCAGCCCCAGTGGAGAATTCCTCGCATTTGGAGGGGAGAGCGATTGCAAAGAAGCCTTTGGATAGCGATGTCGTATCGAGATTTTCCGACTCGGTGGGTCAGCGGTGTGTTTTCATCGATAATCTCTACCGGACGAAAGATGCCACCAAAGGTGTGGAACACGTAGGGAAGGAAACCGCCTAGGGTTTCTGTGACCGGATGGGATTCACCACCGTTCTTCGTGACTCTTACAACGATTTCGACTCGTTTTCCTCGGTAAGCCTCCAGACTTACATCGAAGGCGTCCCAGATTCCCTGGTGAGTTGCTATCTTTTGTCCGTCGATTTCTACGTCGCAAAAATATGACACGCCATGGAACCTGAGCTTACAGGCCCTCACGGGAACATCGACTATCGTCTTGTAAACCGCTGGACCTTCCCAGCGCACATCGACTTCTTGTCGCCAAGCATGCGGCACGCGAACTTCGCGAACTTGCCCTTCGCCATAATCAACCGTCCAGCGCGTAACTTGCAAACTCATCCTAAGGTTCAGACGATCCCCGAGCGCATAAGGTCTTTGAGCATTAGTAGACCGACAACTTTTCCGCCGCGCACAACAGGCAGTTCGCCGATTTTGACAGGATAGTTCTGGAATACTTCCAGAGCCTCTATGGCAAGAAGCTCAGGTTCGATGGTGCCTGGATTCTTGGTCATGAACTCGTCAACAGTTGCCTCGATGTTGATCGGAGTCTTGAGCAAGTGACGGCGAAGATCACCTTCGGTTACAAAACCAAGTAGCTCATGCTGCTCATTCAGCACGCAGGCTGCGCCAACTCCGGCCGTTGCGATACCTTTCATGACTTGCAAAACCGTATCATGCATCGTTGCCGTTGCGGTTTCGGTAAGTGGTCGCATGACGTTTTCGACAGTGAGCAGAAGTCGCTTTCCTAGCGCACCGGCCGGGTGGTATTTGGCGAAATCATCTTTGCCGAATCCACGCGACTCCATGACAGCAATTGCGAGTGCATCACTGAGCGCAAGCATGACGGTCGTGCTGGTTGTCGGGGCTAGATTATTCGGACAAGCCTCTTCTCTTACTCCAGTGTCAAGAACCAGATCGCTCAAACGGGCGGCGGTAGAGCCTGGTCGTCCGGTGATGAGAATTGTTCGGGCTCCAGACGATTTAAATGATGGGAAGAGTCGTACAAGTTCGTCCGTTTCACCGCTGTGGGTGTAGAGAAGAACGATGTCCTTGTCCGTCACCATCCCAAGGTCGCCGTGGACGGCTTCGGCTGCGTGGAGAAAGAAAGAAGGCGTGCCTGTTGAAGCAAGTGTCGCCGCTGTTTTGTTTGCGATATGCCCTGACTTGCCGATGCCACAGCAAATCACTCTACCCGCGCATCCTATAATCCATTCGGTTGCCAAACGAAAAGGTTCACCGAGCGAATCGCGACAAGCGACAAGTGCTTGTGCCTCTTGATCGATGACTCTTTGCCCAATAGATATGCTCAAAATGCACCTCGCAAAATTCGTTTACCGAACAAACTGGCGACCCATTCGACGGTGACGGTTGCGGTCTGATTGTTTGTGTCGTGAATTGGAGAAACCTCAACGAGGTCGAGTCCGATGAGCTTGAATGGAGCATTCGGGGAGGCAAGTGTGTCGTGCATCAGCTCGGCGAGCAAGTGAGCCTCTCGATACGTCAACCCACCACGAACGGAGGTGCCAGTTCCGGGCGCTAGTATTGGATCCATCACGTCCACGTCGAATGAAACGTAGAGGTACTTACATCCACAATCCCGAATTCGTTGAACAATTCTTTCCCATGCATCCACGATGCCATGCCGGTCTATTCGGTGCATCGAAATTGGAAAGCCGTGTCCGACAGGCTCCTGCTCTCCTTCGTCAACATCACGCAATCCGAGCCAGGAAACGTGCGACAAAGGCAGTTTAGTAGTTCCAACTACTGTTTGCAATCGAGTCCAGTCTGAATCGATCGCTTCATCGCTTGATCCGCTCCCAGCCCCACTCAGCAGAGCGAGCGGCATCCCGTGAACATTGAGCGACGGACTCACACCGGGGGTGTTGATGTCCGCATGAGCATCAATCCAAAAAACGGCAAGCTCTGAGCCAAACTTTTCCAGACATGCTGAGATGGGTCCCACGGACAGACTGTGCTCACCACCCAGCATCAAGGGCAATTGACCAGCCTCCAAAGAAGCCAAGGTAGCCGTCTTCAATGGCTCCAAAACCGACATCAGTGGATCAACAAAAGGCAGACCTGTCTCGCCTCGCTCAACGTCTAGGTTGGTGGTGATTCGCTTGCCTACCGACACGGTTCCTTTGCCCAGAACATCGGTCAACGTTGGCACCAATCCCGCCAGTCGCAACGCATCTGGCCCGAGCCGACTCCCTTGTCGCGCGCCCCCCAGATCATAAGGAACGCTGTGTATCTCGATCACTCCATGAGGGTACCTTGAAGGGTACATGCACGTCGGAGTTCTTGCGGTCCAAGGCGATTTCGAAAAACACATCCGCTCTCTTCAAAGCCTCGATAGTCCGCCGCAAACATCCGAAGTTCGTACCGTCGAAGACCTTGCGGCAATTGACCGGTTGATTATTCCCGGTGGCGAAAGCACCACGGTCGGGTTGCTCCTAAAGCGGTACGGCCTCGGTGATGCTATTCAAGCGCGAGCAAAAGATGGAATGCCCATCTGGGGAACTTGCATGGGCATGATCATGCTGGCTAAAAAGGTTGAGGGCCGAGAGCAATTCAGCTTGAGCCTTCTCGACATCACGGTCAAGAGGAACGCCTTTGGCGCCCAAGTTCATTCGTTCGAAGCGCCGGTTGAAGTGAAAGGTCTTGATGAACCTGTTTTGGGTGTCTTCATTCGGGCTCCTGTTGTGACACAGGTGGGAGACCACGTCGACGTCCTGTCCACTTATAAGAATAAGATTGTGGCAGTGAGACAAGGCAAAATCCTCGGAACAAGCTTCCATCCGGAACTCACCGAGGACACTCGTCTCCACGAATGGTTCTGCAGGAGCTAGTCACCTAGCAACTGCTTCAGCATCGGCTCCATAGCCTTCGCCCAAATTTCATATCCACCTGAGTTTGGGTGCAATAGATCTGGCATGAGCCCCGCCCACATATCCCCATTTCGGTTCATGTAGTGCCGACCGATGTCCAGGAAAAACACGTTCTTTCCATCGGCCAGTGTCGAAAACTGAGAAGTAGCCGATGCTACATCAACACGCATTTTGTCGGTCGAAGTCGCTCCTCGAGGAAAAATCCCGAGCAACAGAATCTTTGTTGAAGGCATCACAGAGCGCAATTTGCCAACGATCGTCTTCACACCAAGCGCCGTTGCCGCCGCGTCTGACGAGCCGTGTCCAATGTTGTTCGTTCCAATCATCATCACCGCGACTTTTGGCTTCTCGCCAACGATCTCGCCGTTCTCCATCCGCCATAAAACATGCTCGGTTCGGTCCCCGCTGAAACCATAGTTGGCCGCCTTACGACCAGCGTAGTATTTGTCCCACGTCGCCTTCCCGCCACCTTCCCAGCCCTGCGTGATCGAGTCGCCGATGAAGATCAGCTCATGACCGCCCTGCTTGGTTTGCTCGACACATCGTTCATGCCGCGCCTTCCACCAGGCCTCTCCCATTCGGTGAGCAGGGGTAATCGATACTTGAGTTGTAAAGACAAAGGCGAGGGTTGAAAGCATGATCGCAGTTTGCCACAAACGTCCTGAACTGCGCCTCGTTTGAAAACAGGTCTATAATAAATGCAGCGAGCACAAGGATGGTGCGAAGTGAGAATAAAGTGAGCGCAAAACGGCGTTCGAGTCCGGCTAAACGGAAGCCGAGAAGCAGGGAAGCGACCTCCTCCCAATCTAGGTCTGGGAGCAGGCAGAGCCATCGGCGTTACGACATTGTCGGAATCGGCTTCTTCACGCTCTCAGCATTGTGCGTTGTCGCGTTGATGTCGAGCAACTCCGGTGTTGTTGGCGGATTCATGCGCGACGCATTCGGGATGCTGTTCGGACGCGGAGCCTGGGTGATGCCGATCGCTTTTGCTATTTTGGGCTACACCTATCTACGTGGTCATTCAAAAGCCGGGTCGTGGATTCCTGCGCTTGGAGTCTCGCTCCTGGTCTGCGCCGTGCTCGGTGGATTCGCCCGGGCGACGGGGGCTGATTACTTCGATCCAAAGCAAATCGCTCTCGGTGGTGGCTATGTCGGTGCGGCCGTGGCGTCGTTGTTTTCCTCAATGTTTGGTGAGATCGGGAAGTTTGTTGCCTGCTTAGCGACAGGCCTGATCGGGACGGTGCTTTGCCTCGACAAACCTTTGCGCGCTCTCTACACAGATTTTCGGGACCGAGCCGCACTTCCACTCTACGAGGCAGAAGATTCGGTTCCCCAAAAGGCAGCTCGGACTGGAAAGGCCGTTATTGGAATTCCAGACGACGAGGATCAGCGCAATAGGTCCTTGCCTAAAGGCTTTGTTGACGAGCCTGCGGCAGATGTCCCTGTAAAGCGAGCAGCGATTATTCGCGATCACACAGACACCCCTCGACCCGAGCGGGCGAAGCCGGAGTTCTCGATTGAATCGACGACGCCAAAAGAGGGGTATCAGCTCCCGTCGATCTCGGCGCTGAATGAGCCAGCTGAGAAGCCGAAGCGGACGGCTTCGGAGATGCAGCAGAACATCGAGACCATCGAGGGGACTCTGGAGCAGTTTGGTATTGATGCCAACGTTGTCGAGGTAGCCACGGGTCCGACGATTACTCGCTACGAGATTCAACTTGGCGCGGGAATCCGGGTGGCTCGAATTGTATCGCTGGCCGACAACATTGCGATGGATATGGCGGCGACGATGGTTCGCGTCGAGGCTCCAATTCCGGGCAAGGCGGCGATTGGACTTGAAATTCCTAACGCAACTTCGTCGATGGTCAACTTGCGCGAGTTGGTGGAGTCAAAGGAGTTCATGGATCACCCATCGCGGCTCTGCGTTGCGCTGGGCAAGGATGTTGCCGGGGTTAATCGCTACGCGGACCTCACCAAGATGCCTCACTTGCTGATTGCTGGTGCGACCAATAGCGGAAAGTCGATTGGACTTGCCACGCTAATCACCTCGCTTTTGATGCGAAATACGCCGAAGGATCTTCGGTTGGTAATGATCGACCCGAAGCGGGTTGAGCTGACGCTATTTGATCAAATTCCTCATCTTTTGTGTCCGGTTATCAAGGACGTTAAGGAAGCTCCTGGCGTTCTGATGGCGGTTCGGGCCGAAATGGATCGGCGGTATGACCTGCTCTCCGAGAAAGGAGTTCGCAATATCGACGGCTGGAATGCGAAGGCGTCTTATGCCGACAAACTTCCTTACATCGTCGTTATCATCGACGAGCTTGCTGACCTCATGATCCAGGCGAAGCAGGATGTCGAGGGTTCGATTGTTCGGCTTGCTCAGCTGGCTCGGGCGGTCGGAATTCACTTGGTCATTGCCACCCAGCGGCCTTCGGTGGATGTGATTACCGGAACGATTAAAGCGAACATTCCTTCGCGAATTGCCTTCTCGGTTGCTTCTCAGATTGACTCTCGTACGATCCTCGACTCGAAAGGCGCGGAGGCGCTGATCGGGCGCGGCGACATGCTTTACATGCCGATCGATGCGACGAAGCCGATGCGGGTGCAGGGCTGTTACGTTGCCGAGAGCGAGATTGAGGCGATCTGTAAGCACTGGCGCGAACAGGAGGCTCCGAACTATGCGTTTGATCCGGCGGAGTTTGAAGCTTCGGATCCGGTGAAGGCGGCGGGCGACTTTGGCGGTGAGGTTGATCCGATGTGGGAGGAGGTCGTTCGGTACTCGGTGGAGACCGGTCAAGTTTCCACTTCGATGATCCAGCGCAAGTTCCGGCTTGGCTTCCAGCGGGCGTCTCGGTTGCTTGATGAGATGGAAGGGCGAGGAATCATTGCCGCGAAAGATGGTCCACGGCCTCGCGAGGTTCTGCTTGCTTTGGCTGACTTGGAGTCGGTTTTTGGCGGTTCGTCGTCGGCTCCGAAGTACGAGATGGGAACGAGCATTGACGATTGGGAAGAGGCGTAATCGCGCTTTTTTGTCGGCTGTTCTTTGAGAGAACTGCAACGCATTTTGTTGGGTGCTCAGGTTCAAATTCTGATCGATTTTCCACAAAAGTTGGGTAGGGTTGGGTAGTCGGTCTCTCGCCCAGCCCGACGCCACGAGACCCGCGTCCCAGGGTCGAACGACCGTGTTTTGTTGGAAAGGTGACCCCCACTTTATAGGTGACCAAAGCGGGACTCTGTCAACCTTGTTCAGCTCAAAAGCACTGCAGGATCATCCATGCTTCGTCAAAGTTGAGCATCTCCAGATCCTGTTTGCGGATCCAGAAGTAGATGAATCCACAGTCTCCGAAGCAGATCTCTTGTGACTCTCGGGATTTGAACTGAGCGAGAAAAACCCAATCTGAGGCGGATGCACGGGCGGCGGCGGTCTTCGGAGAAGTAAAGACATCGGGATCGTCGTCATAGACGCCAGCGGCGATCATGGCACACTCCTCATCCATGGTATCGGCTTGAATCGAGTGGGCAAAGCCTAGGGCCTGGGCGGCGGCATCCTCGTAGAGGGGGATGTGATCTCCCCATTCTGCAAGCAATGAGTCCAAGTTCTTGATGTGGGCCGCCGCCCGGTTTTCGTAACCCGGATAAGTGCTGACTTTCTCTGGTGTGAGGTGGATGCGAGTGAAGGCTGCGATCGGCGACGGGGTCTCTTGGTGAACCTCTGAATACACAACCCTCCAGCTTCCGGCATCTTCCGGGTAAATGCCCCAAGGTCCGTCTTCACTGTGCTCGTAGAAGAACGATAATGTGCCGGTGGTTGGCAATGGCGAGTCGTGCAGGAGTTCCGCGATGGCCCCGAGGTCGAGTTGGCCGATGAATTCGAGCGGGCGGCCGTTTTTCTCGGGCCAGGCGAATTCGGATCCAAGATTTGGCGATCCACCGGTGAATGAGTTCGTCGCTTGATCCGTTTCTCGATAGATGATGCCAGGCTTGCCAAGCGCAAGCAGTGCATCAACGACGCCTTCTTCAGGAGGTGTATCGGGAAACTCGATGAAAGGGACGACGGACAGCTTTCTCGCGAAGAACTGTCGCAGCTTTTCGAACATGAAGAAGGGACGAGTTTCCGTGAGATTTTGGAGCGTGGGCCAGTCGAGGCGCGGGTAACGTTGCTCGTATGTTCCTCGCCGCCACGCTTGCAATCTTGACTTCATCAGCTGCGCTGCAGACGCCAGTGACTTCGCACGGCGATGGGCTTCATGGATACATCAGCTTCGGGCACGAGCCGCTACCTGAGAAGGGTGGTTTTACGGCGGGGATGGGGTTTTATGCCGCGGTTTGGCCCCTGACGGATAAGCCGCTTGCGGGGTTCCAGATCGGTCTTCCGGGATCGTGGATTCAGCCTGATAATCGAGATAACACGGATAAACCACTTGCACCGGAGGGCACACTCGCCCGGCAGTGGAAAGAGCGGGGCCCGACTTGGAGTTCGGTTTTTCAAACAGTAGAGGGCGGACTTGGATATTGGGCAAGAAACCACTTTCGTTACGGACCGCCAAAGTTCAGCATGAACGCGACTCCGCAGTGCTACGACTATGAGGTCGGTTCCCCTGGCTGGTCCTTCTTTTACAGCAACTCGGCGCTTCCTGACAATCAGCTTGGGATTGCTCAGCTGAGCAACCGGATTCTGATTCCACCAGATGGGTTGCCATTTGAGGGCAAGCCAAACGGGGAGTTTCTGGGCTATAGCTGGATGGCACTGCCTTTCACGGACGCTTATGCGGGCGATCCGCCAACTGGAGACCAGAGTTGGACTTGCTTTCTCTCGGCGCAGAACTTTCGAGGACCGATTGCCTACTACATCCCAGAGACTTGGAGCAAAATCGGCAAGTTGTTTGATTACCCGTTCTTGCACGGGAGAGGGCTTGATGCGCGACCGGGGATTATGGGAGGCGGTGCGATGGAGATCAACACGGTGCCTCGATTTGATAGTAAAGATGCAACGGGCGCGACTTACTCGAAATTGCCAAATCTACAGTTTCCAGTCGACGGCGAGGGCCGGTCAGTCTTAGTCCAAGATGTCACTTACTATTCCAAATCGGCACTGTTTGATCAATTCAAATCTTGGAAAAATGGCGGACCGGCATGTCTTGGACGGTTTGATTTGAACAGCGCATTTAAGCCGAAGTTGACAACCCGAACAACGCGATATGACCAGGCAGGGCAGCGATTGGAGGGGGTTGAAAAGACGTTTGACACAAAGGTCTTTGAGGGCAACGTTTGGGGACTTCAGTGGTTTGGACCGCAGGTCTCGAAAAGCGGGAAGTTTCCCCAGTATTACAAACAGGTCGGTGACAAGCGGGTTGCGGTGCCGGAAAAGGACGTTCCTGAGGAGACCAAGTTGCAATCAGCAGCATTTCGGCTCGCAAAGGTAGGTGAGAATTACACATCTCCGACCAAGGGAGCATGGGTTAAACCGGGAGCTAGAACCGGCCCGTTCAAAGTGAAGCTTGTCGACGGGTCCGTGGTGACCTACTCCTGGTATCGATTTGTGGATCAGCCTTCGTTCCAACAGTATGCCTGGAGTGCGGAGAAGAAGGAGAAGCTCCAGGCGCTGGTGGAGAAAGTTCACGCCCAGTGGACCCCCAACCGTACGTTCATGCCTCCTCCCTCTAGCGGAAAACTTGTTTCCCTTGATCCAGCTCTGTTGGTGAGGCCGCCAAAGGGTCTGGAGCGGGGTTACGTTCCAATCGTGACGGGACAGACGGGAAAGGACTGACATGAAAACGGCCTCGAAGCAAGTCGCTCCGAAGCCGCTTTTCTAGACTAGTTGTTGATTACTTGCCGAGGCCTTTGTGGAGTCGGGCGTTCACGGCGTCCCAGTCGATGACGTTGAGATAGGCGTCAATGTACTTCGCTCGGGCGGTTTGGAAGTCGAGGAAGTAGGCATGCTCGTAGACGTCGAGGGCAAGGATCAGGGTTGAGTTCCAGGACGGGAAGGTGTCTTGGGCGTCGCCGATGAAGTTGAATACTCGCTCTTCGTCGTGATCGTAAGCAAGGTAGACCCAGCCTCGGGCTCCGATTCCGGTGGTTTTGAGGTCCTTTGCCCAGGCTTCGTGGGAGCCGTACGCTTCGTTGATCAGGCCCGCGACGTCTCCTGTTGCGGGGCCGCCGTTACCGCCGATGGTGTCGAAGTAGACGTTGTGGTTCTTGTATCCGCCGTAGGCGAATGCATAGTTGACCTTGAGAGCGCGGATTTGGGAGTAAATCTGGTTTGCCTTCGTCGCATCCATTTCCATCTCAGCGAGGGCCTTTCGGATCTCGTTGGTCTTGTTTGCGTAGCCTTGCCAGAGGCCGAGGTGGGCTTTGTGGGTGGCTTCGCTGATGCCAGCGGAAGCGGTCTTTAGGGCTTTGGCAATGTCGGCTTCGGTGGGGACGTGAACGAGTTTTGGTTCCATTTTTGGCAGTTTCCTAACCTGTTCTACGCCCATTGAACCCATCCCGGTAGCACTAAGACCAACCGCAGCCGAGGCCGCGAGGAGGTCGCGTCGAGAGAGTGAATTGTTCATGGGCAAAGAATTTTCGGTACAAGAGAAATCTACTCCAAAACCCTCTTGCGAAATGCGAGGTTAAGGATTATAAACACGGTGGGACAACTATGAAGGGCTACCTGAGTTCTCTTAAGAACACTCCAAAAACGCTCGTCAACATCGTGGATCAGGTGAAACCAGACCACTACAACGATAAAACCGACCCCGAGCGGTTCACGCTTCGCGAGCTTATCGCGCATTTGGCGGACTTCGACGACGTGTTCCTAGATCGATTGAGGCTTGCCCACGAGTCCCCGGGCGCCTCGGTGGTCTCGTTGGATCCTGATCAAAGGGCGGCTGAGAAGCACTACGCGACTCGGGACGTGCACCACGAGCTGGACGTTTTCGAGAATCGCCGTCGGGATTTGGTTGACTTTCTCACGGGGATTTCGCCAGAGGATTGGCAGAAGAAGTTTCACCACCCCGATCTGGGGGATGTGACGATTGAGTCGTACGCGAACATCATCTTGGCGCATGATTTGAGTCATGTTTCGCACGCGAGTTCTTACTTGCGTTGATGCCCCACCCCAACTCCTCCCCCTTTAGCTTCTGGAAAAGGGGAGGGGCTTATTGGACTACTGCGCAGGAACGTAGAGTTTGTAGGTGTACTCCAGGTGGAGCTTTTCGGCGGGTTTGACCTTTGGCTTCCAGGTTAGCTTTCCGGTTGAGTTCATTTGCCGGAGGCCTTTGGTGGTTTTCACCACGGCAGGCTCGCCGTCGGCTTTGATGAGTTCTCCGGTGAATTGCTTCACAAGGTTCAGCTGAACTTCTTCCTTTCGTGAGTTAGTGACTTCCAGCGTGCCCTTGACGGTGACGAGGTCCCAGCGAGGGTTGTTGTACTGATCGCGGATGGCGGCTCGTTCGCGGCTGACTTCTTCTTCGTTGGCCTCGGGGCGAACGTCGAGGGCTTTGTTGATGCGCAGTGAGACTTCGCCGGCGGCGGGAATGTAGTTCATCATCGTTTGGCCGATGAGTTCGCCCTTGTTGAAAATAGTAGCGGCACCAGTGGTCAGCGGCTTTCCGGAGCCGTTTTTGAACTTGACGGTGTGCCAGATTTCTTCAGCGTCCTGCTGGGCAACCGGAGCGGGGCGGTAATTCCCGCTGGCGTCAACGCGGTCATCGATGTCCCAGGTGTAGATGTGCTCGTACTTGCTATCGAACCGGAATAGGTTTTGATAGATTCGCGAGTTCTTCTTAGAAGTGAAGTTGTCGAGGTCGTAGAAGAAGAGGTCGCCGATTTGCTCTCCTCCGACCTGGGAGGTGTTTCCACCCCAGTTGACATCGGCTGCCATTGATGGGGCATAGGCGTTTTGGGTCATCATTTCGCTGGCTCGGCCACGTGCCCCTCCTCCTCCGGGGCCACCGGGCATCCCTCCGGTCGAAAGCGTCCCCAACCAAACATCGTTGGACATTCCAGCCGTGAATGGGTCGAGAATATCTTTGAATTGTAGGTTTGGGAAGCCAGTGATCAGTCGGACGGGGACCTTGTCGAGGGCGAGCAGGTCGTTCATTACGGTTGCCTTGCTGGCGACGGTGAGGGTGCCTTCCTTGGTGATATCCACGGCGTAGCCGGGTGCCCAGGAGACGCCACGTTCGAGCGACATCATCATGACTTCTTTGGTCTTTTTGTCAGCCTCGATGGTGTAGAACTTTTGGGTTGACTCGGTCTCGATGGTTTGCTTCCAGGTGAACTTTTCGTCGCTCGTTTTGATGTACTTGATCGTGTCTTTTCGGATGGCGGTCGTGCCGCTCTGGGTTTCCAGAATCAGGAGCTCGCCATCAGCGGACTTAATCTTGCCGTCCTGGGGTGCGGCCGACTGGCTCTCGACGTATACCTGTTTGCCGACGTTCGCCCGGACTAACTGGTCGAAGTTCGCGAGGTTCTGTTCGGTCTTGGTTTTGGATGCGCTTTCGTTGGTGTAGATCTGTTTGAGCTCGCCCTCGGGAGTCCAGAACCAAAGGGTTCCGAGGGAGGCTTTGGGGACTTCGACAACGTTCGCAGCGCCGTCTTTGAGTTTGATGCGACGGGTGACGAAGGCGAAGCCGTTCTTGAACATCGAAACCGACACGATCTCTGGGGAGGTCATCTCGGTCTTGGCCTGAAGGAGCATCGCTCCGGCGAACACGGTGGAAAGCATGCTCATACAGACGAACGAAATTGCCATCGGTTTTCTTATAGTGCCGGAGGTATAGTTTCGTCTACCAGTCTATGTCGCACGAGAAGATTGTTGTTGTTGGTGCTCGGGAGAATAATCTCAAGAATATTACGGTGGAAATCCCCCGGAATAAGCTGGTGGTGATCACCGGGTTGAGCGGGAGTGGGAAGTCGTCGCTGGCTTTCAACACCATTTATGCCGAGGGGCAGCGGCGATATGTTGAGTCGCTTTCGGCGTACGCGCGGCAGTTTTTGGGTCAACTTGATAAGCCGGATGTTGATCATATCGACGGGCTTTCTCCGGCGATCTCGATTGACCAGAAGTCGGCGTCGAAGAACCCGCGATCTACGGTTGGGACGGTCACCGAGACTTATGACTACCTGCGAATTCTGTTTGCTCGAGTTGGGATTCCGCATTGCATCAATGGACATGGACCGATTGAACGACAGAGCACGGATCAGATTGTTGATGTGGTTCGAACTCTGCCGGAGGGAACTAAGTTGCAGATTTTGGGACCGGTTGTGCGCGGACGTAAAGGTGAGTACAAGAAGGAACTGGTTGATATCTCGCGGGCCGGATACGTCCGCGTTCGGGTTGATGGGCGGATGTATGAGGTTACGGACGACATTCCGATGGACCGGTACAAGCAGCACACGATTGAGGTTGTTGTAGACCGAATCGTTGTGAAGGAAGGTATCGAGCGGCGACTGACCGATTCGATTGAGGCGGCGCTGAAGATGGGTCAAGGGCTGGTGACGGTTTCGATTCAGCCTGCAGATGACGCAATTTTGCCACCGAACGTTCAGGCGATGATTGATCGTCAGCCTCTGGATGAGGTTGAGGGTCAGGAAGGGTGGAGTGACTTGCTGTTTAGCGAGGCGTATGCATGCTCGGTTTGCGGGTATTCGATGCCGGATCTTGAGCCGCGCATGTTCTCGTTTAACTCGCCGTATGGGGCGTGCCCGGAGTGTACGGGGCTGGGGACTCGAACGGAGTTTGACCCTGAGCTGGTTGCGCCAGATCACTCAATTTCGCTGCGCGACGGAGCAATCAAGCCTTTTGTTTACAAGTCGGGCGAGGTGAAGGATTGGTGGCCGGAAATGCTTGACGCAGTTGGTCGGGCCTGCGGATTTGATGCTTCGCTGCCAATTTCTCAGATCCCGCCGGAGGGAATGGATGCCGTATGGAACGGTTTGCCCAAGCCGATTGAAGTGCTGATGAAGTACGGGCGGAGCGAGCGGAAGTTTTCGTCCGAGTGGCGGGGCGTTTTGGGCGCTCTGAGAAAACGGTATGAGGAAACAGAAAGCGAATGGGTCAAACAGGACCTTGAACAGTATATGAGTACTAAACCGTGCCCTTCGTGTGCCGGTCGGCGACTAAAGCCGGAGTCGCTTTTGGTGAAAGTGGCAGATCACGACATGAGTCAGATCACGAACATGTCGATCGGCGATGCGGTGGCGTTCTTCTCGGGTGTGACTCCGAAGCTGACGAAACGGCAGCTGATGATTGCTGAGCGTGCCGTAAAGGAGATTCTGGAGCGGCTTTCGTTCCTGTTAGATGTTGGTCTTGGGTATCTGACGCTGGACCGTAATGCTCGGACTTTGAGCGGAGGAGAAGCCCAGCGGATTCGGCTGGCGACGCAGATCGGGTCAGGGTTGATGGGGTGCCTTTACGTACTTGATGAGCCTTCGATTGGGCTGCATCAGCGAGATAATCGTAAGCTAATTGAAACGTTGATGCGGTTGAAGAACCTGGGAAATACGGTTCTGGTTGTGGAGCATGACGAGGAGACGATGCTTGCTGCCGATCACCTGCTGGAGCTCGGGCCGGGTGCGGGTGAGCACGGCGGCTACGTGGTTGCCCAAGGGACCGTTGAGGAGTTTATGAAGGCATCTTCTTCCACAGCGGACTACCTTTCGGGTCGCCGGGAGATCGAGATTCCGAAGGCTCGTCGTCAGCCGAAATCTCCGACGAAGGCGGTGGTGTTGAAGACGGAGAAGGTCATCAAAAAGACGGCGACGAACCGAAAGTCTAAAACGTCGGTTCCGTAATGTCAAACGTTCCTCCGCAACAGAACTTTTCAAACTATCCCAGGGCGAGCGAACTGGATGTCGAGCGGCTCGAGAATTTAGTTAACGGATATCTCGGTCTCAACAGGCCGTTCTTGATCAATTTTTTGATGCTCATTGGGTTGAACGTTTTGATTAGAGGTACCAACCTTGTCAGCTCTGAGATAGCAGCACTGGGAATCGTAGTTGCCATTCCCGTGGTGTTATTCTTCCTTGCCCGACCGGAAGTCATGAAGGTAGGAAATGGTCTCGGATGGAGCGATGCCACGGTTACGGGTTACACGATTCTGATTGCCCTGTTGTTCTGGCTCTGCTTCGGTGGAATCGGGTTCATGGTTGTTCAAGGAAAAGCGATGAATGGGATCAAAGGATTCGGCTTCCAGGGAGGCTTGTTCTCCACCAACAAGAAAGCACTCCGTGCCTTTGTAGAGACAATGAAAGCTGGATCTACAAATCCAGGTTCTGTGCCGCCGGTGAGTCTGTAATCTCTCGGTAAATCGGGTAAAACCAACCCTGCCCATGACTGATTCAAGTGAGCGTATTGTCGTCGAGTCAGACCTTAATTTACAGGGCAGACTCGGCGCAACCACCCTTACTTTGGAAGATGGAAAAGCTCGGCGCACCCAACAAACTCCGGCGGGCGAAGAGCTAGTAGCTGAGTATGAAATCAGCGATTTGTCAAAGCCTCGGCTTGAAGACTTGGTCGATTCGACCGCTCTGATCGCTGATTATCAGGGATATTCGGTTGAGTTGATTCGGGCGACGAATCGCAAGAACCTTCCGTTGGCGAACGCTGAAAAGTACTTAAAGGCGCTCGTTGCCGGGAAACCAGCGCCGGAACTTGATCTTGCCGAAAGGGTTTGTCCGAAATGCGGTCGACCGTTGCCGCAGTACAACAACGTTTGCGAAGCATGTGTTAATCGGGGCAAGACGCTTCTCCGGCTATTTGGCTACACCAAGAACTATCGAGGTCGCCTTCTTTGGGGAACTCTGCTCAGCTTTGCCGCAACGATTTTGGAACTCATCCCACCGTTCCTGATCATGAACATCTTGGACAACGCGCTGAAGAAGCAAGATTCTAAGCTGTTCTGGACGCTGATTGTCGCTTTCTTTGTCACGCGGGTTGCTCTGCTTGGAGTCCAGATCGCTAGAGGGCGAAACGTTGGCTATCTGGGTGCGAAAGTCGCGGTCGAGATCCGCAACTCGTTGTTCGAAAAGTTGCAGTCCTTGAGCTTGAACTTCTACGATAAGCGGAATGTTGGCTCGTTAATGTCGCGAATGACGAACGACACGGGAGCACTTTATGATGTTCTTGTCGATGGCATTCCGGTTCTGCTCAACCAGCTTTTGTTGATCATTACAATTCCGATCGCGATGATGAGCATTAACTGGAAGATCGGGCTCTATGCCTTGGCCCCGGTTCCTCTGGTTATCATCGCAGTCCACCTGTTCCGAAAGAAGATGAACCGTGTTTGGAGCCGCTACTGGCACCAGTGGTCACGAACAGGTTCCACTTTGAACGGAATTCTGCAGGGAACCCGAGTCGTCAAGGCGTTCTTTGGCGAGGATCGTGAGGTCAAGCGGTTCAATCGGCGAATCACCGATCTGGCAGATAGTGGGTACGTGGCAGAAACAAGCTGGGCGACGTTCTTCCCGTTTGTCATGTTTGCGATGTTTCTTGGGCTCATCACCGTTTGGGCAGTTGGTGGAAACGCGGTACTGGCAGGAGCGCTGACCGTCGGTCAGCTTGTTGCACTGATTACCCAGGTCCAGCGGCTCAATGACCCACTCTCGAACTTGCAACGAATCATTGACTGGTCAACCCGAGCATTGACGGCGGCCGAACGCGTGTTCGAAATCATGGATACCCCAGTGGACATCAAGGACACCGAGGATACGGTCTCGATGCCCGCCATGAAGGGTGCGGTCACCCTCAAGGATGTTCACTTTGGCTACGACAAGCTACGGACGATCTTGCACGGCGTTGATCTTGAGGTCAAGGCCGGTGAGATGATCGGAATTGTTGGTCACTCTGGCTCCGGAAAGACGACGTTGATCAATATGATCCTGCGGTTCTATGACCCGACGCAGGGTCACGTGATTATCGACGGAGTTGATATCACAAAGATCAAGCTCGAGGACTTCCGCCGTCAAGTTGGAGTTGTCCTGCAGGAGAGCTACCTGTTCCCCGGCTCGGTTGGACATAACATTAGCTACGGTAAGCCGGGCGCGACGCAAAAGGAGATCATGGAGGCGGCGAAGGCAGCCAACGCTCACGACTTCATCTGTAAGTTCCCGGATGGCTACGACACCTATGTCGGTGAGCGAGGTCAGCGCCTTTCGGGCGGAGAGCGACAACGTATCTCGATCGCTCGCGCGATTCTGCACAACCCGAGGATCCTTATCCTTGACGAGGCCACGGCTAGCGTTGATACCGAGACAGAACGGATGATTCAGGAGGCGATCGAGAACCTTGTCGACGGTCGAACTGTCTTCGCCATCGCGCACCGGCTCTCGACCCTGCGCAACGCCGACCGCCTCGTCGTGATGGACGATGGTCGCGTCGCTGAGGTCGGGACTCACGAAGAGTTGCTCGCTAAAGAAGACGGAATCTACCGCAAACTCGTCGATATGCAAAGTGAGATTAGCAAGATGCAAGCGAACGTGATCGGAGCCGAAGATCCTGAGCCCGAAGAAGTCACCGCTTAAGGCTCGCTCGTCGGTCTTCTATACTCAAGGTGTGCGCTTTGCTTGCATGCTCTTATTGATCTTCGCCTTTTTGAACGTTCAAGCCCAGACGATTTGCATCGACCCAGGACATCCGAGCGAAGTCGGAAGGGGCACATCTGGCAAGAAGATTAGCGAGTTGACGGCGGCTTGGAAAGTGGCGAAACTTCTCGAAGGGAAACTCAAGAAGGCTGGGATGACCGTCGTATTGACCAAAGCCAAAGAAGGTCAGTTTGTCAAAAACAAGGATCGAGCTGAGATTGCGAACAAGGCAAAGGCTGATCTCTTGGTTCGACTGCATTGCGATGCTAACGAAGGGGGTGGCTTTGCGGTCTATGTCCCGATGAAGAAGGGTATATCTGGCGGAAAGACAGGTCCGTCGGAAGCGGTGATTAAGGTCTCGACTGAACTTGGGAAGCTGTTCCACGCCGAACTTGCGAAGCACCTTTCGATGCACCTCAAAGATAATGGTTTGTTGGGGGATATCAGGACGGCCGTCGGGGCAAGACAGGGTGCCTTGACGGGGTCGATTTTCAGCGAAGTCCCAGTGGTACTTGTTGAGATGTGTTGCCTTACCAACGCAAAAGATGAGGAGTTTATGGCCAGTGCAACGGGTCGAGAGAAGATGGCGGAGGCGTTGTTTAAGGCGACCAAAGCAGCGTTGGCGGGAACTAAGAAAGCGGCAGGGTTGTAAACTGGTTCTGTTTTGTCCGACCGCGTCGCCTTAGAAGTCATCGTTCCTGCATACAATGAGGAAGAGAGGCTGGGTCGCACTCTTGCCCGAATCGCTGAGTACTACGATTCACAGGACTACACCTGGCGATGCGCGGTCGTAAATGATGGATCGAAGGACGGTACGGCGGCGATCGTGATGGGCGTAGCGGCGACCGACTCGCGATTCCGGCTGCTGGAATACGGCGGAAATCGGGGGAAGGGGTTTGCGGTGCGGTACGGTGTGCTGAGAGCAAATGCAGATCGAGTCCTTTTCTGCGACGCTGATCTCGCAACCCCGCAGGAGGAGACAGAGAAGCTGATTGCGGCAATGGAAAAGGGAGCCCCAATTGCCATCGGTTCGCGACCTCTGAAGGATTCTGCGCTGGAAGTCCGTCAACCCTGGTACCGCGAGCAGCTGGGTCGTGCATTTAATCGGGCAGTGCAGTTGCTGTGTGTGAAGGGCATCGATGACACTCAGTGTGGGTTCAAAATGTTTACTGCTGAGGCCGCTGAAGACATCTTCAAACGCTGCAAACTTGACGGATTTGGGTTTGACTTCGAGGCGATGATGATTGCGCGAGACCTCGGGTACGAGATTGCCGAGGTGCCGATCCGCTGGCGGCACCAAGAGGGCTCGAAAGTTGTGCTGATGCGCGATGGGCCAAGGATGCTACGCGACTTGTTCAAGCTCCGAATTCAAGGCAAAGCGGGTCGACTTGAGCTAAATCCGGAAAAGTAGTTGCGTTCGGGGAGAGAAACGCGCAAAATGGACACCAATGTCATTGCTCGCACAGAAGCTCACTCAGCGCGTTTTTACGGTGAAACGATCGCTTCTCAAACTCATCGGAGCTGAGTACTTCGTCTACGACGAAGCGAATAACCTCCTTTTCCTTGCCCACCAGGAAGGCTTTAAGTGGAAACTTGCGATTGATGTGTATGCCGACCAGGCCAAAACTCAGTCTTTGATGTCGATTAGAGCTCGTCAGATTGTTGACTTTTCCGCTGCTTATGATATTTGGGATAACACGACAAACCAGGGGATCGGCATTCTTCAGCGAAAAGGCTGGAGTTCAATGGTGCGTGACGAGTGGATTATCTGCGATCCGAGCGGAGTTCAAGTTGCAACCCTCATCGAAGATTCCATGCTCCTCAGCATCCTCAGGCGCTTCGCAGACGGGCTGATTCCGCAGAACTACGACATCCTCATCAATGGTCAGCGCGTGGTTGACCTTAGGCAAAACTTCAATCCATTCAACTATCATCTGCGTTGCGAGGTTCAGGGAATGATCGACAATCGACTCGTTTTGGCCTCAGCGATTCTGCTTGCGGCGGTCGAAGGTAAACAACGTGGCTAAATCTGCGTCATAGTGATTATATGAAGGGCCTACCATGAAGTGTTTGGCATCTCTTGCTCTGTTGGCGACATTTTGTATGTCTCCAGCGCAAAAGGAGTTTGATGCAAAAGTAGAGCCTCTCATGGTTCGGCTCCGGGCAAGTGTCACGAATTTTGACCTGATGATGAATCAGATCACAACCCAGAGGCAGGCGGAGAACACTTATAAACAGTACCTTGCCTCGCTTAAGGTAATCGCGGAAGACGCGGGGATGTACGAGTCGAATGCGAAGGACAAAGGCACGAAGTGCCGTCTTTCGATGGTGTATTTCCAGACGATGGCGAACTATCTGAATGATTTTGCTCAGGTGGAGAAGATTGCTTCGAACCTGATCGAGAAATATCGGGACACAGATGCGTTGTGCCAACCGATTGAAGAATCGGTTTTCGTCCAGTACTTAGGCATTGATCGCTACAAGAAATTAGAAGCGAACTTGCTTAAATCTAAGAATCCCGAGGTTGTTGCTTCAACCGCTTTGACGAAGGAACTGCTGGCGTTTGCCGATGAGAAAGGTGATCTTAATCGCCTTCGATCTTTGTCGGTGACCTACGCCAAGACCAAAGCGGGGGCAAGAGCAAAGCGAGTTTATGACCTGCGCACCAAGTTCATTTTGAGCCGACCCGCGCCGTCTTACGAGTTCGCCCTGAGTGATGGGAAGAAGATCAATCTGGCGGAGTTAAAAGGGAAAATTACCATCATCCATTTCTGGGGATTTTGGTGCGGTGAGGAAATCAACGGGTACCGCGACCTCGTTCTCAAAAATGCGAACCTCGTTCAAGTGATGGGGATCAACACAGACCCCTGGAATGTCACTTACACAGGAGCCCGCATCAAAGATCGTCAGTACTGGTGGCCCAACCACTTTGCCGGTGGTCTGACAACTACCGTTCCCATGGACTTCGGGATCCTTAGCTATCCCGCCACTATCATTATCGATGCCGAAGGGATCGTCCGCTCGGTTCCAGGAGTCGGTAATTGGCGCGAGACGATGGACAAGTTGTTAGGGAACTAACAACTAGTTCGCCGAAACCGGAACTCCGCCGACTGCTCCGACCGCAAATACGTGATCGTCCTTGTTGACGTTCTTGATTGTCGCTTCGCTCGACTCACCAACTTCCAAAGCTCCTTCGTAAACCGAAGATGAAGACGAGCGCCAGTAAACGACGTAGCGAGTTCCCGGGGTTCCTTTCCAGCGAAGAATCGTGGTGTGGGCCTGCTTAGGATCGTAGCGAACTTCCGTTGGAGCCGCGCTTGCGTTTGCCAGCGCCTGAAGCGAAACCAGGTTCACTCGCGCAACGTTGGCGAGATAGGAAAAATCGATCCCTGAGATGGTGTCGGTCTCGTTGTGCTGATGATCGAGGGCTTCGATACATTCTGTGAATCGAATCCCCGTAAATCCCGCATTGTTGAAAGACGTGTGGTCGCCACCGCGCTGGAAACGGTCTCGGCGAAGAACCAACCAAGGTGAGAATCCTTTCACTTTGCCCCGCGCATTCCACTCGATCCATCGTGCGAGTTCCCGGGAATTGTGTTTGTCTGATTCTTCGCTGAAGACCCGAACTCGCTTCTTATCCTTGAGAGCCCCCGACTGCGATCCGCCGATGATGTCGTTGTTGAGCAGGGCATCGATCTGCCACTTCTCACCTTTTGCCCGTGCTGCGAGTGCGGCGGAGCCTAAAAGACCCTGTTCCTCTCCGCTGAAGGCGACAAAAACTACGGTGTTCTTCCATTTGGACTGGGACATCAATCGAGCGCACTCCAGGGTGGCGGCTACGCCGGAGCCGTCGTCATTAATCCCGGGGGCGACCGCTGTCCGTGGGTCCCCGGTGAGGTTGATCGTATCGAAATGGGCTCCCATGAGCACTCGCCGATCCGTCTGACCCTTTAGCGTCGCGATGACCTGAACAACTTCTCGATCCTCAACCACTCGGCGACCTAGTTTCACGGTGTAGTACATGAGTTCAACGTCCATTCCAGGAATCTTGCGGTACTCACCAGCGATCCATTCCGCCGCCTTTGTGCAGTAATCCGTGTTGATGTTGCGGTTGGGATAAGTCCCGAGATGGGTCAGGATTGAGCGCAGATTGGGTTGGGAAATGTCAGCTGAAATTAGGGCGAGAGCAGAGGCGAGCATCATGACGCAAGATTACCCCTGGAGCAGAAACCGTCCGTGCAAGTTCGAGAAGCGGTACTCGATAGGCTAAAATCACAAGACGCCAATGTCGGAAACTATCAACTCCCTCCTCCACGAAGACCGCCTTTTCCCGCCGAGCGAGGAGTTCCGAGCCCAAGCGAACGCCAACGATCCGGCGATCTATGACGAGGCGTACCACAATCCGGTCAAGTGGTGGGAAGGCTGGGCGAACCAGCTGGACTGGTTCGAGAAGTGGCACACCCCGATGGAGTTCGATGCGCCGAACGCCAAGTGGTTCCTTGGTGGAAAACTGAACGCGGCTTACAACTGCGTGGACCGACACGCTCTCGGTGAGAGAGCCAACAAACCAGCGATTATCTTCGAGGGCGAACCTGGCGATAGCCGGACTCTTACTTACAGTGAAGTCAAAGACCAAGTCAGCCAGATCGCCAATGCATTGAAATCGCTTGGTGTTCAAAAGGGTGATCGAGTCTGCATCTATCTCCCAATGGTTCCCGAACTCCCGATGACCATGCTTGCGTGCGCTCGCATCGGAGCGGCACATACGGTTGTCTTTGGTGGTTTCTCAGCAGACTCGGTGAAAGAGCGAGCCAACGACGCGAGTTGCAAAGTCATCGTCACCGCCGACGGCGGTTGGCGGCGCGGAAATGTTGTGCAGCTTAAGAAGATTACTGACGAAGCTCTCGACATGGGTTGCCCAACCGTCGAGTCTGTGCTGGTGCTCGAGCGAACTGGCGAGGCTACAGGCACAGTCACGTATAAGCAGGGCAGGGACTTCAAGTGGTCCGAGACCGTCGCTACCCAATCCACCGACTGCTCGTGCGAGCCGATGGATGCCGAAGACTTGCTCTTCATTCTTTACACCAGCGGCTCGACTGGAAAGCCAAAGGGGATCACGCACACAACCGGTGGTTATCTCACAGGAGTCTACGCCACGTCGAAGCTTGTTTTTGACCTCAAAGAAGACGACATCCACTTCTGCACCGCCGACTGTGGCTGGATCACGGGGCACAGCTATATCACTTACGGACCGATGGCGAATGGCGCGACAGTGCTCATTTATGAGGGTGCACCGGATACTCCTGACAAGGACCGATTCTGGCGCATTATCGAGAAGCACCGGGCGACGATTCTGTATACGGCTCCAACCGCGATCCGAACGTTTATGAAATGGGGCCTTGAGTATCCGGGTCGATGTGACCTTTCATCGCTCCGTTTGCTTGGCTCGGTCGGAGAGCCGATCAACCCTGAGGCATGGATTTGGTATCACCAAAACATCGGCATGAGCAAGTGCCCAGTCGTCGACACCTGGTGGCAGACTGAGACGGGTGCAATTATGATTTCGCCCCTCCCCGGAATCACCGCCACTAAACCAGGCTCGGCAACCCACCCCTTCCCAGGTGTGCGGGTCAAAGTTTTGGATGAGCACGGCAACGGAGTTGACGTCGCCGGTCCCGGCGCGAGCAGTACGCCAAAAGGCGGATTCCTGGTCATGGACCACCCCTGGCCGTCAATGACGCGCGGAATCTTCAACGACCCGGAGCGGTATCAGAAGACTTACTGGTCTCGCTTCCCAGACTCCTACTTTGCTGGAGACGGAATCAAGTTGGATGAGGATGGGTACCTCTGGCTTCTCGGTCGAGTGGACGACATTATGCTCGTCGCGGGACATAACATCTCGACCATGGAGGTCGAGAGCGCCCTCGTAGACCACCCCGCCGTTGCTGAGGCTGCCGTCATTGGCAAGACTCACGACGTGAAGGGTCAAGCCATCGCTGCCTTTGTCATTCTTCGCGCAGGCTACTTAGCGTCCGACGCCCTCACCGCCGAAATCAAAGCCCACGTCGGCAAGAAAATCGGCCCGGTCGCTCGGCCGGATGATGTCTACATTTCGGCTGAGCTTCCTAAGACGCGAAGTGGAAAAATCATGCGCCGACTTTTGCGAGACATCGCCGAGGGACGGGCGTTAGGAGATGTCTCGACTTTGGCGGATTCCTCCGTCGTCGCATCTCTCAAGGATCGCTACGAGGCAAGCGAAGGCTAGTGAAGAACTGGGCGGGAAACGTGACGTTCGGGACAGAACGTCACGTTGCGCCTAGGTCGCTGGATGAGCTTTCCGAACTGGTTGCCAATTCTCGCAGAATCAAAGTTCAGGGATCTCGACATTCGTTCAACACGATTGCCGACTCATCAGAGACTTTGGTCTCCCTGGAGAACTTTGACGAAATTGGAGAACCTGACCCCGAATCTCGGAGTGTAAGAATCGGCGGAGGGGTGACCTACGGTCAGTTAGCGATCCACCTGCAATCCCGAGGCTGGGCACTCAGCAATTTGGCTTCGCTGCCCCATATCTCGGTGATCGGGGCATGTGCGACGGCGACCCACGGATCGGGGCGGCTCAACAAGAACTTGTCCAACGACCTCTTGAGCCTTGACGTCATGGGACAAGACGGCGCAGTCCGGAACCTTGCCGCGGGTTCGGCCGAAGCGAAGCTCGTCGCGATTGGGCTTGGTGCGGTCGGAATCATCACGAACGCAACGGTTCGGATTGAGCCGACCTACATGGTGAGGCAGTGGGTTTACGAGCAGCTGCCGTTCGAGGTTCTGATCTCACACTTCGATGTGCTTTCCCGACATGGCTACAGCCTCAGTCTGTTCACAAAATGGACGAGTGACTTCGTCGACCAGATGTGGGTGAAGGAACGCGAAGGCGGACTTTTCGAAGGTCGGGACGAGTGCTTTGGGGCGAAGTTGGCGACGGAAAAACTTCACCCGCTACGGGAAATGGATCCGATCAATTGTACAGACCAACTTGGAGTTGCGGGACCTTGGAGCGAGCGACTAGCTCACTTCAAACTCGAATTCACACCAAGCGCCGGTGAGGAACTACAGTCGGAGTACTTTGTGAATTTTGAGCACGCGACGGCAGCCGTCGATGCGCTCCGCGCATTGGGATCAGAGCTGGACCCACTCCTCTTCGTTTCCGAAATCAGATTCATCGCCAGGGATGATCTCCCGATGAGCCCAGCCTTTGGTGCGGATATTGTCGCATTCCACTTCACTTGGAAACCGCTGTGGGAGCAAGTGCGAGAGGTTTTGCCGAAGATTGAGGCAGTGCTTGCTCAGCTAGGGGCGCGTCCGCACTTAGGGAAGCTATTCTCGATGCGGAGCGACCGCCTCGCAGAGGTTTATCCTCGTCTATCTCGCCTTCGAAACTATGCGGCAGAGCTAGACCCAGAGGGAAAGTTTCTGAACGAATTCCTAACCAGAAGTGTTTTCGGGATTAAGTCGCCAGCGTAGGCTGCTGCAAGCCTCGCAAAACCTCCTCGCGTTGCGAACGAGTGATCGGTGCGCTCAGAGTCGCAACAGTACAAACAAGAATCCCCACACCAAAGATGTGGGGATTGGGGTCTGGTTACTTGGTGGCGCGTCGTCGTCGAAGCAGAGCGAGCCCGCCGACTGCAAGTGCGGTCATGCTTGCTGGTTCAGGCACCGGGGCAAAAGTTGCGGTGCCAGCCTGGCTGGTGACATCAAGACGGTAGGCGCCAAAGTCGGCGTTGCCGTAACCGGTGCCAACGAAAACATACTGGATGCCGGTTGTGAGGTTAATCGTGAACTGCTCGTTGGATGGAGATCCATTGGTATCGTCGCCAATGAGAACGTTTGCCAGCGGGCTCGCGGCGTTGAAGGGATCTGCATACAAGAAAGCATAGGAATCCCATCCAGTTGTGGAATTCATGTTGAAGGTGTAGGAGCCGTTAGCACTCACGCTCACCAAGGTTGCTTGATAGGGAACTTCGGTTCCAACGCCTGAAAGAGAAATTGGAGGAGCACCTTCCGTCGGGCGGTTCCAGATAGGCGCGCCAGCGGTGGTACCAAAGAAGGTCTGTGCGGCGGAGAGGGACGAGAGTGACAGCGCAAGAGCTGCTGCAAGCCAATACTTTGCTCGGTTCATGACAAGGATTCCAAGTTTTCTCGTGAAAACAGCGGGGCAACACCGCCACGCCACCCATATCTTGACAAACTTGAACCACTTTGTCAAGTTTTCGATTCAACTAGTGGTTCATTATCCGGGATCGATAAGCGCCAAAGAGCAATCCGATGGCAAGAACAGCTTGTGCGCGGATGATGGGGCAAGATAAGCTCCTGACCCATCCGTCAATCGTTTGACGTTCAGCAGATGACGAGCGCGATGCGGTCGTCTTCAATGACGATGATTCCTTCGCGGTAAAGCGTTCCGATCAGCTTCTTGAACGCCCCTTTGCTCATCCCAAATGCTCTCAGAATCTCATCGGGGGAAGATCGGTCTGAGAGCGGAAGTGAACCTCCGTTCGCTTCGAGAGCCCGGATCACCCGGTCTCGCTCACCTAGTACCGCGTCATAGCCTTGCGGTCGCAAGGAAAGGGCAAGTTGCCCGTCATCGCGCACTCGCTTTACAAAGCCCTTCCGCTTTTGCCCGACGCGAAGCTCATCCACCCACTCGTCGCGGAAAATCGCACCCTTGAACTTGCCATTCACGATCACCGTCGCGAATTCGGGAAGGATGTCTGCGACTAGCATCTTTACGGCGTCGCCTTGTTCGAGCTCGCCCTGGTGCGGGGTCAGGTGCTTCGACCACCGAGTCGTGCAAGCCACTCGATTTGATCGCTCGTCGAGATAGACGTAAACCAGCACCTCGTGGCCTTCCCGAAGCTCAAAATGCTGCTGCTTGAACGGGCAGAAGAGGTCCTTCATGAGGCCCCAATCGAGGAACGCACCTTGCCCAGTGACCATCAAAACCTTCATCACAGCAAACTCGCCGACGGCGGCGTGAGGCTTCATTCGGGTGGCGATGATCCGGTCTTCCGAGTCGGTGTAGATGAACACCTTGAGCGAGTGTCCGACGAGGGCGTCGTCCGGGCACTGGTTCTCGGGAAGTAGCACTTCGGTCTCGCCGCCATCCGAAAGGTAAAGCCCGTACTCCGACTCCCGCTTCACCTTCAGATCTTGCCACTCACCGATTTGCATAGTACATTGTGAACTAACCAGACCATTCGCTCGGAGGCGACATCCGATGGCTCAGGGCTCCGATGGAGACTTGGGATCGCGTTTTGGGTAGAGCAATCCGCAGATCACCTCCGCGCACCCAATCGCTATCAAACCAACACCGACGTACATGAGGATCGATAGCACGTAGTCTTTAGGTGTCCAACCTTGGGTGTCTGGCGAGGTTTGGATTGACATCATCACGAGACTGAAGAAACTCAGAATTCCTTGCAATATGAACCACAAACCTAGCCCTCGAACGACGACTCCCATCCAATCTCTTGGTTGCATGGGGAGAGTATAGCGACTAGCTAAAGGGATCGCAATTTCGCGGCGGCTTGCTCGGGGGTGATGTCCCTTTGCGACTCACCGAGCATCTCGTATCCGACCATAAACTTTTTCACCGTGGCTGAGCGAAGCAGAGGTGGGTAGAAGTGTGCATGCAATTGCCAGTGGTCTCCCGGCTCTCCATCAAACGGCGCCCCGTGCCAACCCATCGAATAGGGGAAGGAGCAGTTGAAGAGCGCGTCATATTTTCTCAACCCGATGCTGAGGATCGCAGCCAGGTCCCTCTTTTCTTCGGGCGTCAGGTCGGTAAAGCGAGAACGATGTGCTTTCGGCAGGAGCATGACTTCGTAGGGCCAAGTTGCCCAGAACGGAACCAGCCAGACCCAGTGCTCGGTTTCAGCGACGATGCGCTCCTTCTTCTCGAGTTCTGCCAATGCGTAGTCGCAAAGCATGACCGAGCCATTTTGCTCAAAGTGGGTTCGCTGCCATCCGTGCTCGCGCGATACAAGTGAAGGAACATGGGCTGATGCCCAAACTTGCCCGTGAGGATGCGGGTTCGAAGCTCCCATTGCACCTCCACGATTCTCGAAGACTTGCACCCAAGCGTACTTTTCGCCAAGCTCGACGAATTGGTCATGCCACAGCTCGACCACGGATTCGAGCTCTTGTTGAGACATCTGCGCCAGGGTTAGATCATGTCGAGGCGAAAAACAGATCACTCGGCACTCGCCCTTAACGGATCGAGCTTGGAAGAGCCCATCCATAGATGCCGCTAATGGAGTTTCCGGAAGCAATGCCGAGAAATCATTCCTGAACGTGAATGTCGACTGATAAGCCGGATTAACCTCTCCGTTTGAGCGAGTATTCCCCGGACACAGATAGCATTCGGGGTCATAGGGCGGTCGCTCATCGAGCACAGTCTCTTCTGCACCCTGCCAGGGCCGCTGAGTCCGGTGTGGCGACACCAAAACCCACTCGCCAAGCAACGGGTTAAAGCGGCGATGCGGCTGGTCGAACACGCCTACCTGTATACCCGCCGGATCACTCCTCGTCGGAGTCGTGTCGGGATGCCTCAATTAGGCTCATCACCTCACTCACCGACTCCTGCACCAACAAGTGATGCTCGTGATCGAATTCAACACGGGTGTGTTTAGGATCGACCTCGTATTCGTGCACAACGCGAATGTGGGCAACGCATACGGAGAGAGGGGGCGAGCCCGCGGAGTTAGGACGGGTTAGTTGAATCCATTCTTTCATCTTCTTCGAGCTTACTGAGCACTTCTTCCAGAAATCTGTACCAATCTTCATGGACACCGCAAGTCGTCGCAAGTCTCATCAAATTTGCTGTAAGATAGCAAAAGCCATCATGAAATCAGTTGCCCTTCTCGCCGCTTTCGCCACTCTCGGTCTTGGACTCCAAAACTCCTTGCCCAGCACCGTCGATAACCACTTCAAGAATCTGCAAGGTGCTAAGGGCCTCAAGGTTGAGTTCAGTGTCATGCGTCTTTCGGGCGGCGCTGAGAAGATTAGTCTCACTTATGGCAAGCCGAACATGTTCAAGATTGAGTCGCCATCCATGCTCAAATTGAGCGACGGCAAGACTCTGTTTACGCTTGACAAGAAGAAGAACACCTACACCGAAGGTGCTGCGGTTCTGGCTCCCGCGATGGATGCCGATACATGGGCATGGAGCGGATTCTTCGACGAGAAAGCCACCAAGGACCTCAGTGGTTGGCAAGCGAAAGGGAAGAAGCAAATTCGCGGCACCTCGCTCGAGGAGTTTGCATTTAAGATCGCCGGCGGCGATACTGGCTCGCTTTATATCGACCCCACCAACGGAATTGCGAAAGGCTATAGCCGAAATGGAAAGGGTGGAGATCTCATCATCATAGCTAACTCAGTGACCGCGATGAAAGTCGCTCCGGACGCTAAGGAGTTCACGTTCGTTCCGGGAACGGCCAAAAAGGAAGAACCCAAGCCAGTCGCTGCTGATGTGCTCTACGCCGATATCTCTACAATCACGACCCAGCGTTGCAACGGCTGCCATAACTCCGGTAACTCCAAAGGTGGCGTGGCCACCGATTCTTTCGCCGGACTCTCCAGGATCGTCAAGCCGGGTGATTCCGCAAGCAGCAACTTCTACAAAGTGATTTCGGGTCCAAACCCACGGATGCCGAAGGGCGGCGGAAAGATGACTCCGGAAGAGATCGAGATGATCAAGAATTGGATCGACTCCGGGGCCAAGCAGTAGAGAGAGCTCTTTCAACTCTCTTACGTTCTTGCTGGGCTTGGAGTGACTCGGTGTATAGTAAGTCTAACGGTAAATCATGACGACGTTGCTTGCTCTTGCCCTCATCATTCAGCCTTCTGCAGAAGGTCTTCGCCCGGTCGTTGACCGACGCAAACTCGACTTTGGGACGTGTGTAGTTAGCGATCTGATCAAGGACAATGCCGATGGCGGAAAGTACGTCCAAGCGCTTAAGGATCATGTTAACCTGATTGAGCCGGAGAATGATCTGAAGCCGGCTGCGATGTGGAAGGGTATGAACGAGATTGACTTCTCGAAGCCAGATTTTCTTCTTGGAACGCCTGGCAAGAAAGGTTGGGCGCAAGCCAACAAGATCAAGGTTCGCGGACACGTACTGTGCTATCCCAACGAGCCTGGCTACACGACACCGGGTTGGCTGCTGGCGAAAGAAAAGGAACTGACTGCCGACCAGACTCGAGAGCTTCTCAAGAACTACATCCTTACCGTTGCCGGCCGATACAAGGGGAAAATCTCGAGTTGGGACGTGATCAACGAGATCATCTCCGACGGGCCCAACGGAAATCAGTTCAACGTCCGATCCAGCATTTGGTTCCGAAAGCTCGGCATGGAATTTATCCCCCTATGCTTCAAATGGGCGAAGCAAGCCGACCCTAAAGCCAAGTTGTATTACAACGATTACGGTTGCGAAGCCGGCGGACGAAAACTGGATGATGCCATCGCGATGTGCAATTGGATCCGTTCACAAGGCGGCCCGGTTGATGGAATCGGGCTCCAGTACCACATTGGCTCATGGGCAAAAGTTGGTCCAGGCAGTGCCTTTTACCAAACCGTTGAGAAGATTGAAAAGAACGGCTACGATTGGATGATCACCGAGCTCGACTATGCAGTTGAGACGGTCACTTATCCTCCATCGGACCCGAACTACGGACTGGTCCCAAAGAATCCGAAGGACCTTGAAACTCAAGGAGCCACGATCGGAGCGATTGTTGAAATGGCTCTCAAGAGCAAGCGATGCAAGGGGATCAACCTTTGGGGAATCACAGATCGGCACAGCTGGATTCCAGGATTCTCCAGAAACAAGAACGGTGCGGCGACGATCCTCGATGCCAATTACAACGCGAAACCAGCGGTCGAATACATTCTGAAAGCCTTGCGGTCGAAGTAGGGCTTTCGTGTAGACTTGTGTTTACATGTCTGAGGGGTGGATCAGGGTCAAAAATGCGCGCGGGCACAACCTGCGCGGGGTGGACGTGGACATCCCGCTGGGACTATTCGTCTGCGTGACCGGGGTGTCGGGATCAGGGAAATCGACCCTGATTCAGGACACACTTTTCCCTCGTTTGATGTTTGAGCTGCACGGTACGCGCTCGACCTGGCAGCCTCATGATGCGATTGAGGGGCTGGACGCGGTTGATAAGGTGATTGACATCGACCAGTCCCCGATCGGCCGAACTCCCCGCTCAAACTCGGCGACCTACACCGGAACCTTCGACATGATCCGGGATCTGTTCAGCAAGACCCAAGACTCCAAGATTCGGGGTTATCAGCAGGGGCGGTTTAGCTTTAACGTGAAAGGTGGGCGGTGTGAGTCGTGCAAAGGCGATGGAGTTCTTAAGATCGAAATGCACTTCCTGCCGGACGTCTACGTCCCGTGCGAGATATGCAAAGGGCGTCGGTACAACCGGGAAACTCTGGAGGTTAAGTACAAAGGGAAGTCCATTGCGGACGTTCTCGAAATGACGATTGAAGAAGCGGTTGACTTCTTCAAACCGATCCCCAAGATTCACAAGAAGCTCGATACGCTTTTGGATGTGGGGCTTGGATATATCCGCCTCGGTCAGCCTGCGACTACTCTTTCGGGTGGAGAGGCGCAACGTGTGAAACTCTCCACCGAGCTATCCAAGCGGGCGATGGGCCACACCATGTACATCCTTGATGAACCCACAACTGGCTTGCACTTCGACGACGTCAAGCGCTTGCTGATGGTCCTCCATCGGCTGGTTGATCAGGGCAATACGGTCCTCGTGATCGAGCACAACCTCGATGTTATAAAGACGGCTGACTGGCTGATCGACATGGGCCCCGAAGGTGGAAATGGCGGTGGGGAAGTCGTTGCTGTAGGCACACCGGAGCAAGTTGCTCGTGTCGAGCGCAGCCATACCGGTAAGTTTTTGGCAGAGATATTTAAGAAACGAGGTCACGCCTACTAACGGCGGTATCCTCTCCCCCATGCGTCCTCTCGGCAAACTCACCGTCGTCTGCGGAAGCATGTATGCCGGCAAGAGCGAGGAGCTGATTCGGCTCGCGCGGCGCTCGCTTTACGCCAAGAAGAAGGTCCAGGTTTTTAAGCCGTCGATTGATGACCGGTATCACAAAACCATGGTGGTCAGCCACATGGGAGTTCAGCACGAGGCAGAGACTGCAGTGAACGTGGCCGAACTCACGGCGAAGGTCAACAAGGAAACCCAGGTGCTCTTGATTGAAGAGGTTCAGTTCTTCGAGCCTTTGATCGTGGATTTTCTGGTTCAACAGGCTGATCGAGGCGTCGATGTGATTGTCGCCGGTCTCGACCAAGATTTTAGGCGCCAGCCATTCGGGCCGATGCCGGCACTTCTTGCGGCAGCGGACGAAGTTGTCAAGCTCCGGGCAATCTGCATGAAGTGCGGCAATCCGGCCAGCCATACGTACCGAATGGTTGATGGAAAGCCAGCCCATTGGGACGACCCTATCGTTCTGATTGGGGCTACGGAGAGCTATGAGGCACGGTGCCGCAACTGCTTCGAGATTCGGAAAGGGAAGAAGAAGTAGCTCTACTCCGTTCGAGTCACGGTGATTTTCACTTTGCCAGCTGGGGCGCCCTCGCCGGGGACCATGTTTTCGGTTTTGAGTTCAAGCTTTTGCAGTGATGCATCGGAGGCGCGGACCCAAGAGGTTGCGGTCATGTCACCGGAGAAGCCTTCTTTTGTGAACTTGCCCTCGCAGGTGGACTTTAGGGTTTCGACGTCTTCCAACTTCTCTGGACCGACGAACTCAAACTTCGTCTTTCCAACTTTGGATTCGAACTCCCACTTGTGCCCCGCTTTGATGGCCTCGGCGGGGTCAGAGCCATCGAGTAAGTCGAGGAGAGTGGAAATAGGATCCTCTTCCTCGTCGGTTTTGTCCTCTTTGATCTCCTTTCCGTCTTTGTCGTACTTGTGAGTCTTGGCGTCTTCGGGGTCAATTGCCTGCTCTTCGCCGTTGAACTTAATCGTTCCGCCGAGAAGGGTGTCCTCTTCTTCGTAGGAGCCATCGGCGTTCACCTTGGTGATCTTGAAGCGATTCTTTGACTTCATCTCCATCGTGAACCCCTCTGCCTCGAAGTTCACGGCGATTTCGTAGGTCCGCTCGGAGCCTTCCTTGTGCTTCTCGCGAAGGCTGTATGTTTTGTCTTGCAACGGCGCAAAGCCGAGGGTAGCGACAGTGAGGAAGAGAACGGCTTTCGAAGCGACCATGACATATAGTGTCGTGCGAAACGTCCCAAAAGTTTCTAACTTTCGCAGATTTTAGCCCACCAAAATACAGAAAAGAGGCGGCAACTGCCGCCTCTTTTCAGGTGTAACCAGGAAGTGTTTACTTCTCGCGGGTGATGACGAAGCTACCCGTGATCGGGCCTGGGGCTCCTGCCATTGGAACGTTGGACCACTTTTGCTCGGCCTTGACAAGCTGAGAATCAGCCTTCGAGATCCAAATCTTGCCTTCGATCGAAGCTGGCTCAGCGCCGGATGCTTCCGCAACCTTTGACTTGATGACAAGGGTATCTACACCGTCAACGGTCTCTTCGGCAACGACTTCGAAATCCTTCTTGAGAGCGACGGTTCCTTTGTTGGTGTCAGCCTTGGACTCTTCGTTCCACTTGGAGCCAACCTTAATCGCGGTCTTAGGGAAATTCCATGCGTTGAGTGCTGCGACTCGGTATGCCTCGGGTCCGATATCGTCTCCGCGAATCTCTTTCACGGTTCCATCGGCGTTGTGAACAACGGTGTTGCCTGGAGTCTCAGGGATTTCCATCTCCTGTCCGCCCAAGCTGGCGGTGCCGCCGAGCTGCTTGTCTTCTACAGTGTATGACCCGTCTTCCGCAACTTCTTTGACGGTCGATTGAGACACTAGGTTAGCGACAACGTCAGTACCCATAATTTGAAGGTTGCCTTTGATTCTGAGTTTCAGAACTTCGCCCTTCTTCGGGGTGTATTTCAGGATGACGCCATCTTGGGTGGCGAGGGCGACCGATGCGAGAAGCATCATTGCAATACCGGCAGATTTAAGTGCTTTCATGTTTCCGACTCTAGTTTAGCGTGTTTGCGCTTGTTTCAGATATGTATACGCACAACCCTTAACCCGGTTGCGCCCATACTTTAAGGGTAGGTCAAAAGACCAAATGTTTCCCGTATGCAACCCAATCTCGTCACTTTCGACTGCGCAAATACACTGATCTGGACGGATTGGCAGCCGCACACGTTTGCTGTGAGGTGTGCGGGAATTGCAGGAATCGTGTTGCCGCGCGGTGCAGCAGAGAAGTATTTGGAGCTTTTCATTCCAAAACTGCCCGAGTTTTGGTTGGTCAACCAGAGACGTGACCTTTTGGCTTGGCGCGAGTTTTGGGTTCAACAAGTGGCGGATTGGCTGGAGGTACTTGGAATCAGAGATCGCGATCCTCTCGAACTCCACATGATCGGCGAGAAGGAGATTTTCCAGGCTCCATCGCAAACGTTTAAGCTTTTCGATGACGCTCTTGCTACTGTTCGACAGATCCGGGAAATGGGTATCAAGGTCGCCGTTCTGAGTAATTGGGATTACTCTCTGCATAAATGCCTGGAAGGACACGGTCTTGGTGGCGAGTTTGACGCAGTGTTTGCGTCGCTGGAACACGGTGTTGAGAAGCCTGATCCAAAGTTTTTCAAGATCGCTCTGGATCACTTCGGGGTGTCGCCAAGCGAGTGCTTCCATGTGGGTGATGATCGTGTTGATGACCTTGAGGGAGCAAAATCGGCTGGCATTCCGGTTGCCCTTCTTGATCGAGCTCATTTCAGGTTAGAGAAGCCGGTGATCACAAGCCTTAACCAACTCAAGGAGGCATTCGAGTGGTACGCCTGAGCGACTTCGATTACCACCTTCCTGATGAGCTCATTGCGCAAACTCCGCTGAGCGACCGCGCGGCATCGCGCCTCCTTCACCTCGATAAAGCATCCGGCGAAGTCGCGCATCTGAATTTCCGAGACTGCACTGACCTCCTTGAAGCAGGAGATGTCCTTGTTCTGAACAACACCCGCGTCAACGCGTGGCGATTCATCGGCGAGAAACTCACCGGCGCAAAGATCGAGATCCTCGCACTCAAGGAGTTGGAATCCGGTGTCTTCGAATGTCTTGTCAAACCCGCTAAGAGGCTGAAACCGAACGATCCGATAATGATCAGCCCAATCCTGTCGGCTGAGTTCGTTGGCCAAGGGGACGAAGCCATCCGTCACATCAGGTTCAGTTCCCCAGTTGATCTGTACCAGGCGATGGACGAAGCCGGAAATGTCCCGCTTCCGCCCTATATCACAGAAACCCTCGATGACCGAGAGAGGTACCAAACCGTTGTCGCTCAGCACCCTGGCTCCGCCGCCGCCCCCACCGCCGGACTACATTTCACGCCTGAAATCCTCGATCAAATCAAAAGTAGAGGAGTCTCAATTGCAGAGGTCACTCTTCACGTTGGGATCGACACCTTTCGACCTGTTCAAACTGACGACGTCACTGACCATCAGATGCACGGTGAAATCTGCGAAATACTTCCGCATGTTGCCCATCTGATCAACAAACGCAAGGGAAGACTCATTGCTGTGGGTACCACTTCCGTGAGAACCCTCGAATCATTCGCCAATCCATCTGGAGAAATCGAGCCCGGTCGTCAAGAGTCCAAAATTTTTATCACTCCCGGCTACAAATTCCGAGCGATTGATGGCATGTTTACCAATTTTCACCTGCCGAAAACCACAATGCTTCTCATGATCTCCGCCTTGGCCGGACGTGAGAACATTCTGGATGCGTATCGTGAAGCTGTCGAAAATCGCTATCGTTTTCTTAGTTTTGGGGACTCGATGCTGATTCTGTAGGTTCAAACTGCAAGGTTCAAAGTTGTCTGCGACATCCAGAAAGGTCCACCGCGATGAGCGAGTCAAACATCAAGTAGAGGGCAATCTCTGTAATCATGTACCAAGCCGATTACGACGACTAAAGTGCCCATTAAGGTCGTGATGCAGGCGTCCCGCCATGGGGCGAACCTCCTCAGACCATGCAAAGGCGCTGCTTTTCGACACCTTCCCGACCTCGGCGAGTCTCTCTGAGAGAGGTAGACGCGTCGTAGTTTCCGTACTTAGAAAGCTAACGACTATGCTTCCTAACGCTCTGCCAAAGATGCCTTCAATTCGCGTAGTAGAGCGATGCTCGGCTGCCTGGATTTGGGCGAGTCCAGACTGAAGGACCTTGCATCTCCCAACTCTTCGCGAATCAGTGTCTCGACGCGGCTAATCTCTTCCAACAGTTCGGCTGATTCTCTAGCAAAGCTGACCCATACAATTTCTTTTGCATCGAAGTCGTATTCCCACAGCCCGACAATAAGTCCGCGATCGACGATGGCGTGAGTTGAGAGATCATTGAGTGATCCAAGATTTGCCAATTTGCCTTGTAAGAGCACGTCCATGCCGGCTTGAGCTTCTCCGATGTGCAGAGACAGGTCCCGCCGGAGAAGAAACAATGAATCTAGACCAGAAACGAGTCGGTAGCAGGGCTCAGTTGGCGACTTGAAGTCATTGAAGTTTCCAACCGTTTCTGGAGTGCCTAGCAAGCTGCTTTCACCGAGGGCAACCAGACTCAGGCTAGTCACTGCCGACTGGGCAGCCTTTACTCCTAATCCGCTAAACCACTGAAAGTGGGACATGGATGCAAAACCGCACCATCTCCAAAACATCCTTGCGAGATCTCGGAATGCATCAGCTTGAGGATAGCTATCATCAACTGCTGGCGCATTCTGGAACAACGTGTACTTGTAGCTCTGCCCGTCTAACCGTCCGTCAGAAGGGATTCGGCGAATCTTCGCCTCGGCTTGCAGAGCGAGAAGACCAAGCGACACATTTGTTGTCTGGCCAATCTTCTTTCCCGCCTCTCCATAATTCTTGTAAAGTGAACCAAGTGGTTCTTTGAGTCCGGCAGTATCGAGGGGGCCATTTTCCAGAGCGCGCATGATTCCTTCCTTAAGGGCCTCAACCTCCTGCACGTTTACTCCCAATTTGCTCTTTGCCGAGCGCATTGCTGACTCTGCGTTGAATCCTTGCCCGCACTTGATCCCGACTTGGAAATGCTCGGCAGGTAACAGGTAAGTACAGCCTCTAGCGGAGGCAAACTCTTGGATCAATGACGACGCCACATCTGACTCGATTGCTTCGCGCGACGCCCGATTTCGGGCAAAGAGGGAAAGATAGGGATTCGCTCCTCCGACCGTTCGTGCCCACCCATTTGTTGCCAATACTGAGGCAGAGGACTCAGATGAAAAGCTATGAAGTCCCTGGCACTCACCTAAAAATGCGCTCAATCGAGCATCAATCAATGCCCAATTTCCCTCAGTTGCAACCGTCCTCCGAATTCAAGTGAAGGACAAAGCTTGGCAACGCCCACCGCATCGTCCCAATCCTCCGCTTGGAAAATGAAGTAACCCGAGGGGGCAACGGCATCACCGGTGTAGTCGACAACTTCCACCGAATCGCCGCTGAGAAAGCGCCCGATCGGTTTGACGGGATCGGCCTGAACGACGCGCTCCTCGATCATCATCGCAAAGTTCCTGATCTTGCCAATCCAGCCCTGCTTCTCTTCATCGGAAAAGGTCTGCCAAACATCATCGTCCTGCATCAACAAAATGTAAATCGCCATCTTGAAGCAATTATAGTACGAGCGGTTAGAGATCGGGAGAACGCCCAGTCAGAATCGCACCCGTCCGGTGCCGCCACTTTTCGAATTGGTACCCAACGACTCCGAGTGCAAGCATGGCCAATGCCCCCATCTTCGCGAGAGCGGTCATCGGAGTCAGCGCCTCCACCGATCGGAATGGTCCCTGCGACCTCTCAATAAATCGTGACCCATTTGGTCCGGTGCCCTTTACAAACTTAGTCCCGGTTGGCAGGAGTAGATGGACTGGAGACCCGATGAGTCGCTCGCCCTCCACAACTTGGCACAAAACTCCTTGCGCTTCGATGGTCTGCTGAAACGAATAAGCAGAGATGAAAAGTAACCCACCGAACACTGATATGAACAGTCCAATCCATCTCATAATTTAAAACTAGCAATAATTAGCATAAATAGATTGTAAATAATGTTAAAAACTTGTTAGAATGTCTTAATCGCAACGTTTCGAGGCCGAGCAATGACGCCGTGATCGAAGAAGAACTTCTAAGAGAAAACAGCTATGTCAAAATCGTCTATGCGCCTTGCGGGCATCTTTAGCCTACCGCTACTTGCGGCTTCGGCTTTCGCCCAAACGCCTGAACCGCCAGCCATCAACGCCGCCGACAGCGCGTTTATGATCATGGCGACGGCTCTCGTCCTCCTCATGACCCCTGCCCTCGCCCTCTTTTACGGCGGCATGGTGCAGAAGAAGAACGTCCTCAACACGATGCTCCTCAGCTTCATGATGATGGGAGTTATCTCGCTGATTTGGGTTCTTGTCGGTTACTCCTTTGCATTCGGTAAGTCTGCAAATGGTTTGATCGGTGGTACGGAGTACATTCTTGGCAAAAACATCGCTCTGAAGACTCCTTACGGGACGCAAACGATTCCGGCGGCCCTCTTCATGCTCTTCCAAATGAAGTTCGCGATCATCACCCCGGCGCTCATTTCGGGCGCGATTGCGGAGCGAGTTCGATTCAAGGCGTACACGCTGTTCATGATCTTTTGGTCAGTTCTGGTTTACACTCCGATTGCTTGTTGGGTCTGGAACGCTGATGGCTGGCTCTTCAAGGCGGGTGCTCTTGACTTTGCGGGCGGAACCGTTGTTCACCTCGCAAGCGGGATCTCTGCACTTTCTCTCTCCATCTTCCTCGGCAAGCGAAAGTCGGTTGAGGCGAAGGCTAACAACATCCCGTTCGTCCTTCTCGGAGCTGGTCTCCTCTGGTTCGGTTGGTTTGGCTTCAACGCCGGATCTGCGCTGGCGATGAACGACATTGCGGTCAACGCCTTCTTGACCACCCATCTCGCGGCAGCTACAGGAATGGTCACTTGGATGATCGTCGAGATGATTCGCTCTCCAAAAGGCAAGGTTACAGCCATGGGAGCGGCTTGCGGCCTCGTTGCAGGGCTCGTCGCGATTACCCCAGCGGCGGGCTACGTTTCCATTCCGTCTTCGATCCTGATCGGCGTTGCGGCTGGTCTGGTCTGCGTCTTCGCCATCGAACTCAAGCATAAGCTCGGCTTTGATGATGCGCTCGATGTGGTTGGCGTGCATGGAGTCGGTGGAACGCTTGGCGCGCTCCTCACCGGAGCTCTTGCGGACCCGGCGATCAACAGCGCTGTGGAGGGTTCTCTTAAGGACGGACGAGGTCACCTCATGGTCGTTCAGCTGCAGGCCATCGGCGCGACTCTGGCGTACGCGGGGATCGGAACGTACGTTCTGGCGATTATCGTCAACAAGGTCGCTCGACTTCGAAGTTCAGAAAGTGCGGAGGTCAAAGGACTCGATCACTCCTACCATGGTGAGCAAGGTTATGTCATTCCTCCAACTGGAATACCAAGCCATGCCAGCGCGGTGGCTGCAGAAAGGATGATCGAATCTGCCACCGTGAACGAACCAGTAATGAAATAATCCCCACTAATGTCCCGGCGAGAGCCGGGACAGTTGACTCTCTCCCCCACCTTTGATAGACTGTTCGCGTGATCGCCGTCAGTCTCGTGCTTTTTAGCTTGCCCCAATCTTCCCTGCGGCTTCCAACGCTGTTCACCGACCACATGGTTGTACAGCGTGGGAAGCCGATTAACGTTTGGGGTTGGGATTCTCCAGGTCAGAAGGTGACGATTTCTTTTGGTGGAAAGACGGCAACCGCAACGACCGACGCCAGCGGTAAGTTCACTGCCTCATTGCCAAAGCTCAATGCCGGCGGCCCCTTTACACTCAACGTTTCTGGCTCGGGTCAAAAATCAATCTCTGATGTCCTCGTCGGTGAAGTCTGGATTTGCTCAGGGCAATCCAACATGGAGTGGCCTATGTCGATGGCTAACGATCGCGCCACGGCGAAAACCGAGACCGATCCCAATGTACGGATGTTCACGGTCCCAAAGTTGATTGCTCAATCCCCCGTCACCGACGTTGCGGGTAGCTGGGTTGAGGCGAAGCCTGACACGATCGACACTTTCAGCGCGGTTGGCTATGCATTCGCCCGAAAGCTATATCGGGATCTCAAAGTGCCGATTGGCATGATCCACACGTCCTGGGGTGGAACGCCGGCGGAAGCTTGGACGAACTCGAAGTACTTTGCCACGAGCGACCTCCTGAAGCCGATTCTTGAGAGGATTAAGAGTAGCCAGGGAAGCACGGCTCAGGCAATGGCAAACTACCGCTCCAAGGTTGCGGTTTACCAAACGAGGGCCCTTCCAATTTTCTTTGACACCAGCGATTCCTCCTGGACGCAGGCGGGCTTCGACGATAGTGGCTGGGAGTCGACTCCGATGCCCTTCGTTTTTCCAGATGGCTTTGATGGTGAGTATCGGCACCGCAGAACCGTGACCCTTTCTGCGGAGCAGGCCCAGAATATCAAGACCATAGAACTCGGACCGATCGATGACTTTGACCAGACTTACATCAATGGTCAAATGGTTGGGCAAACCGACATGATGACACCCAACTTTTACTCTTCGCCGAGAAAATACAGCATCCCGGATGGAGTGCTCAAGGAGGGAGAAAATCAGATCGCAGTAAGGACTTATGACTGGACGGGAGGTGGAGGTTTCACGGGAACAGCCGGTGCATTCCGGCTCGGCAATGTCAACATTGCAGGTAACTGGAAGACAATGCAGGGCGCCAAGCATGTGATCGTTGACTCGAAAACGACTGGCCCTCAGCCCCAAGCTCCGGAAGGCTCGAATAGTCCGAACTTCCCAAGCACCCTCTACAACGGCATGCTTGCTCCCCTAGCGCCTTACTCAGTCCGCGGTGCCATTTGGTATCAAGGTGAGTCGAATGCGGGACGAGCTGTCCAGTACACAGCTTTGCTCAATGCGATGATCCAGAACTGGCGTGACGACTTCGGTCAGCCAAAGATGTCGTTCTACATTGCCCAACTTGCCAACTTCATGGCTCCTAATCCGGCTCAATTCGATTCTGCCTGGGCAGAGCTGCGGGACTCTCAAGACATCGTTGGCCAGATGGCGGGCAACGGCACCGCGACGATCATCGACATTGGCGAAGCGAACGACATTCACCCCCGAAACAAGCGAGACGTTGGCGAGCGACTTGCCCGAATCGCTTTGAAGAAGGACTACGGGATGAGAATCGAATGGCAAGGACCTCGCTTCAAGTCGATCAGCACAAAGGGGGATGAAATCACGGTCACCTTCGATCATGCCAATGGACTTCGCACTGCCGACGGCCAGGAACCACGCTGCTTCGCCATCGCGGGAAGCGATAACAAGTGGAAATGGGCAACCGGCCGAATCGAAGGAAACAAAGTGATCCTCAAGCGCTCCGGCGACGAAGCGATGGTCCGCTACGCTTGGCAAGATAACCCTCCGGTCAACCTGGTCAACGCAGAGGGACTACCCGCGATGCCTTTCCGAACCGATTCGCTTCCGTTAACAACCCGCAACAATCGGTAAGCAAGCGCTAGCCAGCTACCGAGAGGCGTAGTTTTGCCTCTCGGATTTCCCAATCCGTGAACAGGCTGGAGAATTCAGGGCTACATATATGCGCTTCCATTGACTTGTTGAGCATTCCCGCCTGCTTGAGCCTTTGAAAACCTTCTTGGAGGTTTGCCGGGCGCCTCAATGCCCTTTTAGCATGTTCCACGCCGCCATTCTTCCTGACGGAAGTTAGAAATCGCTTCGCAGAATAGCCCGTTGCGTCTCGCAGATCAACGTAAAGCTCAAGCAGTCTGCGCTCGAATAGTTTCTCCAAAGATAACTCACTCTCCTGAACTTCGTCCAACGAGAACCGGACGTAACCGCGGGAGGTTCCACCTTCCTGTCGAATTCCGCAGCATTGATGAATTGCGATGGGTCGCCTTAACTGCTCCGAGACTGCTTTGGCGGTGAAGACATCCGCGAAGGGACCATGCCATTTTCCATTTGGTGTCACGGATTCGCCAGTCTTACCTTTTCCCTCGTTGCAAAAACCGCAATCCGAAGCGTGGATAGTTACTCGATTTGTTGGATAGTTCTCGTAAAGATAGAAGTTAAGCATGATCAAAGTATGCGCGTTTCTGCTTCAAAAGAGAACCCTGAACGGAGCCACAGGGAGTCCGAAAGCGTTGACCAAATTCCCTAAGGGATTATCTGCCCAGAGATACCGAACTCCCTTCACCTCGCCAGAAACAAGTAGCTGATTCCGCAGAATCTCTCCTTTTGCAAACACCCAAGTTCCATCAGCGCCAAGCAGTTCGAGGCCAGAGATCGTCGCTCCGTCACGAGTTTTCAAAGAGCCGTAAACATCTTGAAAGACGATCCGGACCCGCCCGGCCTCTCGTTTAGCCGAGATCACGGTCGGGCAGAATGATGGAGTCCCTCGTTTATAAACTCGCGACAGTGCAAATCCTGCAAGTCGCCGGCCGACTTCGCGCTTCCGTAACGGGTGAATCGTCTCTGCATCCCCCAAATCAATCGAGGGTGCCATGCCTGTCATCTTGAGCTTCAGAGCCGATTCTTGAGCCTCGCGTAGCTCCGCCCACTCCGCCTTGGACGGCTCGGCTGTCTTTCCGAATCCAGGGAGCTGAACGTAGAAGAAGGGCAGTAGCGGTTCTTTCCATCGCGCTCGCCAATCGCTTACCATTGCGGGAAACTGCTCACGATACAAAGAAGCCGTCCCGACATTTGCCTCACCTTGATACCAAAGAATTCCCTTGATACCGTAAGGAATCAGGGGTGCAATCATCCCGTGAAATGCTCCGCTTGGGGCGTTGCGATCCCCTGGTCCCATCGGTCGTATGGGTCGCCGTTCGCCCTCAGCTACAGGAGGCTCAATGACAAGCTCGTTTCGAGTCTTCCAAGTGGTGTTCAAGTCCAAAGAAGTTCCGCCGTCGACCGAGGTTAGTTTGATGTCCGGCCCTAATAACCCGCCCTCGCCGGAGCGATTCCAAACTCGAATCGCAACAACATTCTCACCCTCACGCAACACTCCGGGCCCAATGAAGTATGCACGCGGCTTGAACCGCCCCATTGTGGCTCCCACCTTGAGTCCATTCACATAAGTCGAATCATCTGTCCCAACAAATCCGAGTTCTAGCCGAATCCCTTTCCCCTTCCACTCCGGTGGCAATGAGAAATGGTGCCGGTACCAGACCGCGCCATCAACTTCTCGACCCTCAATCTGTTCCCAAGGCGTCGGCAAAGCAACTTCCGACCACGAAGCATCTTCAAACTCGGGTCGACTCCACCCCTTACTAAATCCTTCGTTCCCAGGGTCCTTCTTTTCGTTGGCGGTATCCCACTGGTTGACTTTCTCTTGCCACTCGGCAAGGCGATCCTTGTATCCACCCAAGGAAGAAACGTAGTCGTCAACGATCGGACGTAACTTCGGATTCGCCTCGAGCGACGACTGGCTCATCCAGGCCTCAATCTTTGTTCCTCCCCAGCTCGCCTGAATGATTCCAATCGGAACTTTAACTGTCTTCTGAACCTCTAGCGCAAAGGAAGTCGCGATGGCGCTCCACTTATTTACTGCTTCCTTTCCGCCAACTGTCCAGTTGCCGCGAATCTCCTTCTCAGGCGCACTTGATGACGTCTGAACAACCCGAAAACACCGAACCATGGACGAGATATCTCGCCGAATTTCTGCTGCCTCGCGACACCGTGATACGGGCCACTCCATGTTCGATTGCCCCGAAGCAAGCCACACATCGCCGACCATTACGTCTCGAATCACAACTTGCTGAGTGCCCGAACGCATCTTCAACACAAATGGTCCCCCTGCTACTGCAGGGGGCATCTTGAGTCTCCAAGTCCCTTCAGGCTTTACCAGAGTTTGGGCGCGAAACACCCCGAACTCGACCTCGACGGTTGAGCCAGGAACGCCAAGCCCAAAAATCGGAACCGGGATGTTGCGCGGCAACACCATGTGGTCCGTAAAAAGTGCCGCTGGGCGAAGGAAGACCTGCACCCCTACAAGTAAATTTGCGAGTATCAGAGCTATAGATTATAGGTCGCTTTACAAATCACTGAAGAACTCCCAAATCAAATCATCCGCCCCCGGCAGACCCTCGTGCCCGAAATCGGGGTACATCACGTGGCTCTTTTTGCACGTCATCTTGTTGTATGCCGCAAAGTAGGTGCTCGGCGGCGTGATGGTGTCCATAAGGCCACCGAAAAGCTTGATCTCGCCTTTGATTCGATGGGCTAGGTGCTGCAAGTCAATATAGCCGAGCTTCTCAAAGATCTGCTGCTCTCTTTCGTGGCGCGGATCGCGCATCCGGAAATAGTATTTCAGCTCATCGTAAGCGTCTTTCGCCAAATCCATTTCCCAGACCCTCTGATAGTCGCAAAGGAACGGATAGACCGGAGCCGCCTTCTTGATTGGGGCGAGTGCCGCGCAGGCAAGAGTCAGCGCTCCTCCTTGCGAGCCACCCATAGCTCCCAGCCTCGATCCGTCGATCTCGTCGAAGGACGACACGACTTTTGCAAGAAGTGCGGTATCAAGATACACATTTCTGAAGTACATCTCTTCGGGCGGTCCATCGAGACCGCGCACGATGTGACCCTTGAGAGTCATTCCTTCATAAGCCGAGCCATCCCGAGATTCGCCTCCTTGCCCCCGGCAGTCCATGGCCGCGACGGCAAATCCTCGCGCCACCCAGTTCAGTTTGTGCATCCAGTCGCCCGAGTGCATTGAGTAGCCGTGAAACTGGAGCATGCAAGGGACATTCTTCGCCCCTTTGGGTCGTATGTACTTGGCGTACACCTCGCCGCCTCGGGTGCCGTTGAATCGGAGCTCGAAACACTCCGCGAAATCAGCACTCACTTCCTTTGGAATCAAAGTTGGGCAGACATCAACTTGGTTCATCTCCAAGATTGATTCGTCCCAGAACATTTCGTGGTCGATTGGTCTGGGGTTCGTGCCGCGATACTCCAAGAGCTTTTCAAGCGACATGTCAACGAGAGGCATGGGTGATAGAATATCCCCAATATGGTCTGGAAATGGATCGGACTCATGCTCTTATGCACCTGGATTGGGGTTGTGAACGCCTACGGGTTAGCCTTCCTGCTATCAACATATGCACGAGACTTTGTGATCGGCTGGGCACCTCCCCAAGAAGGCCACATGAATTTCAGCCCATTTGATGTTGCGGCTGGAAATTGCGTGGTCTACGGTGCGCCGTTAGGGCTTCTATCAGGAATCGCAGCAGTATTTGCAGATGCCATCTACCAGTCGAGAAGAATTTACTGAGATTTCGGATTTTGAGAAAAGACCTAACTCGCTTTTGCGATCTCTCGCTGCTGAATAATCCTGAGGAATTGCGATCTCACCGCTACGGCCCGACGGACGTCTTTGAGTGCATGGATCGCAATCTCCCGGTTGACCGGAATGAACTCGTAATCGCTATTCACCGAGATCTGGGCGAGATAGGGCCAATCTGCGGCAATGACCACTCCTAATCTCCGGTAGCCACCCGAAACGGGACCATCGGGTCCGAGGATGATGATCTGCCCTCCCGGAGTCTGCTGAATTAATCCCGGCACGGCTGGCTCGCTGGGAGACTGCGTAAACTTGGCGGATAGCTCGCAGTTGAAGCGATACCCTTGTCGATTGATATCCAGAGTCGAAGAGGCATCAAAGGGGATCCGTTGCTCAAGGGGGAGAAACCTGAGCTGACGCACGGGCTCAAACAAACCTGCCAGCTTTCTCTCTGGCATCGGTCGATAGCTGTAGCCGAGATAGCCTGCAAAAGAGCCAATGGTAGTCACCCGGAACCGCTCAAACTTCTTGAGCCTCTTTACAAATCCGGCGTGGGGTGTCATCCAACAAATTGAGAGATCGCGCTTGGCTTCAAACTCAAGCGTTCCCAGAACTTCCAAGACGGGAGAGTCATCCTCTGAAAGTAGTGCCGCACGAACCAATCCTGGAGTATGTGGGTCGATCGGTCCTCCCGGCGGAACTCCAAATTTCCTTAGCTTAGCTGGGGCTGCAAACACCGAAGTTTGCCCATAGCTCTTGATAATCTTTAGGCTCAAGCTCCCACTCCGAGCCCTGATCGCTCAAGTGCTGTCCGAACCGCTTTGGCGACCAGTACTGCGTCGGGCCGGTCGCCGTGGATGCAAATGGAATCCACAGAAGGAGAGAGTCGAAGAGCTTGAGCCTGGATTTCTGATAGCGAGGAGAGCTCAGCGCCAACGGTACCGCGTGGCAGTAAACCACCCTCTGCGTTGTACCCTCGCTCTGCAAATCCCTCGCGAATAAACCTCAATCCTCTCCGGCGGGACTGGAATTCGTGCTCGGTGCCCGACAGTCCCATGAAAGGTTTTTCCATCTCGTCCAACGCATCCCAGACTGTACGAGTAGAAACCGTATCATTTGCTAGCCAGTGATATAGCGCGCCATGGGGCTTGATATAGGTGAACACCCCTGCTTCAAGAATCTGCACGACTACGCTGCTAATCCACGTTTCTGGGTAGCCCTCGTGCAGCTCGCGCCTCCCCATCGATCCTGGATCGGGGAATCCAACGTGGAGGCCGGCACGGATACCCTTCTCCCCGGCCGTGCACAGAAGTTCGTGGCAGAGTTTCGGAGATCCTGCATGGAACCCTGAGCAGATATTGACCGAAGAAACGACATCCATCAGTCCAAGGTCGTGTTCGAATCCCTCGCCGATGTCGGCGTTGAGGTCAATCCATCTCATAGCTGGTGAGTAGTTGTTCATCAAGCATCCTCGCCTGATCTCCATCAATCTCGAAGAACCTGATTGTATCACCTGGGTTCAGTGGGAAGTAGCGAGACTTACCTTCAGCTACCAGAATCGGAGTCGTACCGATTAGATTCCAGCCGCCCGGCGACTCTTGTGGATAAATCCCCGTTTGCCCCTTTGCGATCCCTACTGCACCGCGCGGGACCCGAATTCGAGGCGTTTCAATCCGCTCGAATCGATGAAAAATTTCAGGTAGTCCTCTCAAGTAGGGAAATCCCGGCAAGAATCCAATCGCCTGAACCGTGTACGTCGGTTCGCAAAATGCCTTCGCCAACTCCTCCGGCTCCATGAACAATTCGCGACAGATGCCCTTGAGGTCCGCACCGTCAAAGAGCAATGGAACCCGATATTGCTTGGTCGGCAGTTTGGGAGCCAGTTCCACAGTGGCAAGAGATTCGACATCGAAAACTTCTGGATCAACGTAGAGCCCAATGGTGTCAACCGAAGCAATCACCTCGTCGACGCCAGGCAGGTTCATTAACTCGATAGAGTAGGCAAAAACGTACGGCTCAACCTCAAGGTCGCGAAGTATATACGCTGATTCTCCAAGCTCATCGATCCGCACGATGTTAAGTATCGTCGTTTTCTGCGTCAAAATGAGGGGCAATGAGCATCGAGATCCCCATTATCCTCGGCGAGGACGCGATCATGCCAACCTATCAAAGTGCTGGGGCCGCCGGGCTGGACCTTTGCACAACGAAGGACTTCGGTCTAGATCCGCTCGAGCGAATGCTCGTTCCGACGGGAGTCAGGCTAGAAATTCCTCAAGGCTACGAAGGCCAAGTTCGACCTAGAAGTGGCTTGGCTCTCAAGCACGGAATCGCGATGGTGAACGCCCCCGGGACTATTGACTCAGACTACCGAGGTGAAATTGGAGTGCTCCTGGTGAATCTTGGGCAAAATCGCGTAGAGTTCAATGCGGGCGACAGAGTGGCGCAATTAGTGATCTGTCCTGTTATCCAGGCATCACTCAAGGTTGTTACTCAACTAGACGAAACTGAAAGAGGCTCCGGCGGATTCGGAAGTACCGGAAAGAGTTAGGAAAAGAAATGGCATCAACAGTGGATTTTAATGATGACTACGGAGCGCAACTGCGCGAGGAAATGTCGCGGATCAATCTGCTCAGAATCAGAGGTGACCTTTCCTCCGCGAAGACTCTCTGCCTTGCTACCCTGAAAAAATATCCGGCCAGCGTGGATGCACATACAATGATGGGTGATTTGCATGCCGAGCAAGCCGACCTCGAACCTGCCGCCGAGTGGTACGCGCTCGCTCTGGACCTAGATCCCAACGCACCTGGAGCCCAGACTAAGCTCAACCGCATCCGTGCTGCGCTTGATATTTCCAAGCAAGCCGCCACTCAGAAGGCGATGATTGATTCGGGGCGAAAAGTCTCGCCTTGGCTCGTTACCGCAGTGGCGACTTCCGCGGTAGCAATCGCAGCCGTAGCTTTCATGGTCGGTGGTCAAAAAAGTCCGTCTCCAGTACAGCCGACGGCTACCGCAGCCCAAAAGTTCACCGGCGAATCCATTTCTGCTCCGCGAGACTTTGGCGGTTTTACTCCCTCAGCCCCCGCTCAGTCCCCAGTTAATCAGATTCCAGGTACTGAGGGTCAGAATTCGTCATCTGCTCGTCCTGCAGAGTTCGCAAGTTCCTCGGGTCAAAAGTCTGAAAAAGGGTCAAGCACCTCTACGGTTGCCCAGGATGAGACCCTCCTGACGGCAATCAAGGAACGAACAAAATTCGCCAAGAACATCATCAGTATCCAAGATGATCCCCGAAACCGCTCTATGGTTGTGACCTATTCGGTCGCGCCGGATGAGCATGGACGCTACACCGGGGCAATGGTTGCTTTGACTGCTCTTGAGTATCACGGAAAGGCGGCTTTGGTCACTTTGCGGGGCGTCCGCAACGGCATTCTCACCTACATGGGTGACGTCACTCGGGAGAAAGTTTTGTTGGCTCAGGGCGAAAAGGGAAGCCTGAGCGATCTGGCTGATCATTCATGGATTGATGACGTGCTCGAGAATGAATACTTCAGATCGGAAGAAGTGACCGGCGTCCCGGTCAAGTAGTCGTTCATAATCTGATAGATGCGAGTCTCCTTACAACTATACACCGTTCGGAATGAAATTTCTGCCGACCTTCCCGGTACCCTTGCCGCACTTGCAAAGGCTGGTTTGAAGTTCGTGGAAGGCGGCGGGCTGAGCGTGGAGGAGGCGAAAACCTGGAAGAAACTGCTTGATGAGAACGGGCTTCAGATGAGCGGTGCTCACTACGGTCTCAAGGCATTTGAAGCCCCTGACGATGTATTCGAGGCGATGGAGATCGTTGGTTGTAACACCATTATCGACCCATGGGAGCAGCCTTCAAACTTTGAAACCCTGGACGGAGTGAAACAGCTCGCCGAAAAGCTTACAGTCGCGGGCATGGGAGCGCATGCCGGCGGTTTTGAATACCTGTATCATAACCACGATTTCGAGTTCACAAACCAATTCGAAGGAAAGTCTGCCTGGGAGCACATGCTCGAGCTGACCAATCCGGCTTGGGTCAACTTCGAGGTTGATCTTGCTTGGGTGAAAATCGGCGGCTACGACGAAATCAAGTTGATTAACGATTTTTCCAGCCGAGTTGGAGCCCTTCATCTCAAGGACACCGATCCAACCAAGACGCCTAGATGGACGATCGCTGGAGAGGGAACCGTGAATCTCGACGCCGCTCTCAAGTTTGCCGACGAGCAAAACATTGGGTTCGGATGTATCGAGCTCGATGAATCCCCCTGCGCACCACTTGAGGCAGTTGCGAAGAGTTTTGCCTACTTCAGCAGTAAAGGTTACAACTAAACCATTCCAGAACCCCTCTCCGCGTCATTGCTCGAGAGGGATTCTCAAATTCCTAGGGTCTTCCGCGTAAGAATCGCTCAAGAGCCTTTCGGCTAGGTCCTCGATACGCGCTGTACTTTTCGTACACACTCACGCTCTCTTCATCCGGGAAGAAGTGAGTGAAGAAGAAAGCCATTTCAATTTCTTTGTAGGATGCAATCTTCTCTCCCGTGGCGATGATGCATTCGGCGCGAAGCGACTCGTCACATTCGCCCTTGTAGTACCCGAGCATCGGCTTCGTGATGTACCACTCATGAATGCAGATCTGTTTACTTGTCGTCGGAATGTCGAGTGCGGTGATCTTCCTGATCATCGACTCAAGAGCTTCGCCATACCGATTGGCATACTCCTCTGGTCGTCGGACTTGACCACGGTAGTAATGTGAGAAGTTAGCGCAGCGGCGATTCATCCGCGTCCACCACTGTCCGTCTTCACCACCGACAAGCGTTTTGAGCTCTACCGCCTCAGGCCCCGGCTCTCCCCAAAAAGAGATCGTTGAGCCTTGCACGATATGGCCATGAAAATCCAAGTGCCCGTCATCAACGAGCATGTAGTTACAGAACGAGTGAAACGCCTGATCCCAGGTACCAACCGCTTGCCCACTCGTCTCGGAAGGACCACCCACATGCCCTCGAGCCGGTTCATTGAACCACTCGAATCGCAATCCATCCGGCTGCCCTCCGAGTTGTCGCCAAAGATTGACGGAGTGATCGATAATGTCCTGCCCTCGCTCGCGAGCTGCGGACCAGAGGCGAAAATCTGGGCGCCACCACTCCTTCCACGGTCCACCTGTGTATCGGTGCCATGATGTATTTCCAGGGTGTGGAACAGGTGAGAGACCAAGTAGAAGCTTCTTCTGACTCGTAGCGACCGCTATGATTCGGTCGTCAAGGTCAAGCCACGTGGGTTTGTCGTGATCAACGTAGATTTCCCAGAGCATAGCTTGCTCTCTGACCCAGCAAGTCGGGAGTGACTTAAGGTCGTTGATTACCTCCACCCTTGGACCGTTTGTCCGCCGGAGGGGGATTGCGGTAGAGACCCCGCGTCTAAGAATTCTTGGACTCCAAGTACTTCTCCAGGTCTTGGGGCGACAACACGGAAACGTTTACTTGCGCATTGACCATGAATTCTCCAAGGCTCATCTCAGCGAGGTTCTGCTCCGCGCTCATTTCATCGAAGAAGTGTTGGATGACCTCGCCCTCCGATGGCCTCGTGGCGTACGCTTCAATCCAAACCCCAGTCCGTTCCTTCGTTGCGCGGTACGAGACGGCTGCCACGTATGGCAGGGCAAGAATTTCCTGATCATCATCGACAGACCACAGGCCATCGTGGACATGCAATCCTGCAGCATGTAGTTCCTTCTGAATCTGTTCAACTGACTGACGACTTGTTGCGATGATAGCAACCGAGTGCTTTGCCTCCGCCGCTGTGAGCAACACCCGACCAGTTTGTGCGTGAATGTAAACGTGGCGCGAGGCGAGCTGTTGCTCAACTGCGGCCACGAAGCCTTCATAGGGAACTCGGAGAGTCATTTGAGTTCATTATGGCTTGGTTTGAGCCAGAATCGACTGAATCAAAGCGACGACCTTCTCAACCGTCTCCTCACAATCGAAAACAGATTTGCCTTCGGCATAGATATGAAACATGGGCTCGAAGGAATCTGGTGTAACCAGCGCGCTACCTGAACTGAGCATCAGCCGAACCCCCTCGGGTTCCTTCTCGTTTTGAGGAAACTGATCGGTCAACTCACGCAAAACTCCTCCCTTATCCGGTCCATGGACGGTGACGAGATCATAGGCCATTGGGAAATCGGGTAAGTCAGCCTTGTACTGGCTGAGCGTCATACCGGCTGAGGTGAGAACGGTTAGAAGCCACCCCACTCCGTAGCAGGCGTCAAATCCAGTCGGCATTTCTCCAAAGAAGAATCCTCCCCGACCATCGCTGCTGAAGCTATTCTCGACACTTTGGAGGCTTCGAGCCGAATTTGGAACCCGAGAAACTTCGGCGCCAAGCGACACTAGCCACCGTTGCACGTCGCCTGGGAAGTAAGAGGGAATTGCAATCTTAGTTTGCCCTGCGGTTGAAAGTCGTGCCTTGGCCACCAGGGCAAAGAGGGTGAGACCGTCGATAATTGAACCTGTTTCGTCGACGAGTGCCATTCGTTCTCCCTCATGAAGAAAGAGAACCCCCAAGTCGCAGCTGAGGTGCTGGACAGAATGGCTTAGTTCCTGAAGGTGAGCTTCGATTTCGGAGGGGGAATTCGGAGTCCTTCGGGAGTCAGGATGCCCATGGAACCCAATGGTGTCTATGCTCAGGCGATCGGCGATCGATGGAAACAATGTACCAACCGACGAATGGGCATAGTCACATGCGACTCGCAGTGAGCCACTGGGCTTTGGCAGGATGGAAGCAATCCCCTCTAGATACTTCTCGGTGGCTCCCTGAACGTATTCGATTACTCCGATATCCTCGGCATCGACTCGGTTAAAGTCTTCTCGAAAATATCGGGCTTCGACCTTACGCTCGACAGCTTTCGAAATCTGCTTACCATCGCCATCAAATAGCTCGACCAGGGACATACGGCGATTTCCGGGCAGTTTGCGAACAACTATCGCGGCCGCGGCTCCCTCGCGGTACATCGAATGCTTAGCTACCGGAAGCGGGGCTCCTCGCAGATCCAGGACGTTGCAACCTACGCTCACCAGAGATGAGATCATCGCCCGTTTGAGCATCCGAGAGGATCTTGAAGTATCCCGAGCGGCGACAACGGTGCTACCAAGCGGGAAGAGCGAACCAAATGCGCCCGCAAGTCGACTTGCCATTTCGGGGGTCATCTCGATATTGCTAATCCCGGCGACTCCGATATCTCGAAAGAGGGACGCCTGCCACCGATGCCCCCAGACCATCGACATGGCAACCGTCGCTCCTCGCTCGACAACTTTATCGGGCCAAATCTTTACCCGGGGTCGGATGACAGCCCCCATATCTAAATGACAGCGGTCGCCGATCACCGCATCCTCCATGACCGATACATTCTTCTTGGCAACCACTTTTGTTCCGAGAACTGCCGATCGAATCTGTGCTTCAGCACCGATGTAGCAGTTCTCCCAAACCACTGATCGCTCGACGACAGCAAACTCCTCAACGATGCTGTTTGCTCCGATCGCGGTGTAAGGTCCCACCCGAGCCCCGCGCTTGACCTTGACATTTTCGCCAAGAACGACTGGTGGGACAAGGTCGGCTTGTTCATCGATCTGGCAACCGTGCCCGATGGAGATCCCTCCCGACTGTGAGCCGGGAATTTTCAGCTGAACGACTCCTGACATCACCTTCTCTTGGGCTTCTCGGTATTGGCTCAGAGAACCGACGTCACACCAAAAATCGTCAGTGATGTACCCAAACACGGGCTGGTTGGCCTCAATCAGTGCCGGGAAGATATCCATACTCCAATCGTAGGGTTTTCCTTCATCCATCAAACCCAGCACCTCGGGATTCAGGATGTACATTCCGGTGTTCACTGTATCGGTCTGAACCTCCGACCAGTCTGGCTTCTCGACCAGTCTTCTAACTCGGCCGGTTTCGTCGGTAATCACGATTCCAAACTCAAGCGGGTCTGCTACCCGCTTCAAAATAAGGGTTGCAATTGCCCCCTTTGCTCGATGAAACTCCACAGCCTGTCGGAAGTCGCAATCTGTGAGGGCATCCCCTGAGACGATCAAGAATGGCCCACCGTCAAGAGATTCCTCGGCATTCTTGATTGCTCCCGCCGTCCCCAGAGGCATCGGCTCGTCTGGATATGAAATCGAAACCCCGAAATCTCGCCCAGTGTCGAAATGAGACTGAATTTCACTGGCCAAATACGATGTCGTGACTAAGAACTCCGAGAACCCCTGCTCTCGAAGTAACCCGACCAAATGCTCCATGATCGGTACCGTCGCCACTGGGACGAGAGGCTTCGGACGTTGCGAAGTCAGCGGTCTCAACCGCGACCCCTCGCCTCCCGCCATGATCACGACTTTCATGCTTTCAAATACAAGATACGGTCTGGCACCCGAAAAGGAACATCGTTCACGACATATCCGTGACAAAACCTAGAGTTCTTTGCAAACTTGCCGACACAAAGAGTGCCATGAGCAATTCTTCACCGACACTGGCTTGGACCGGCGAGCGAATGATTCCGTTCGTCAGTGACTACGCGACCCAAGCAACCCACTTCCAGCGGTACCTCTTTTTCCGCCCATGGTACGAGGACGCAAAAGTCATCGATGCCGCCTGCGGTGAAGGCTACGGAACCGATTACGCCTCCCTGTTCGCAACCAAGGCGACTGGAGTTGATCTTTCAGAAGAAGCCACGAAGTATGCCGGCTCAGTTTATGCCGGAGCCGAATTCGTCACGGGTGATGTCTGCGAATACGATTACAGTCAGGCTGATATGGTCGTCTCCTTCGAGACGATTGAGCACCTTCCTGATCCCGAAAAGTTTCTTGAGGCGGTCAAGGCGTGCACTGGACGTATTGTCATTAGCACCCCAAATCGGCTCCTGTACGATCCGAATGCCAAGTTAGGCGACAAGCCCAGTAACCCATATCATACGATCGAATGGACGGCTGAAGAGTTTGCAGAACTGATCCAGAAACACTTTCCTGAACGCCAAATTCGCTTCTTGTCCCAGAAAACTGAACTGCCTGGTCGCCTTTACGAAGGTCTCGATCCAATGGGCTGGTTCATCGTCGCCGTCATCGGCGATGGCGAGTTACCCAAGTGGCCAAAAGTTGGCTTCTCGATGCCAACCGTCAACAACTTTGGAATGGGCAAAGAGTGCATCTCATCGTTTGTAACCTACTACCCTGGCGAAGTTGAATTCGCCGTCGTCCTAAACGGCACGAATCAAGAGCACAAGGGGCTTTGGCAGGACTTTGCTGCACAAATGGGTGGCATGGTTCACCTGATTGAGCAACCTTATAACCTGGGCTACGGTCAAGGTGCAAATGCTGGTCTTGCTTTCCTTCGTCAGAAGGGCGGTTTCGATGCCTACGGTGTCACAAACGACGATGTTTTCCCTTCGCTCGGCTGTATGCCTGAACTCATGCATGCGTTTACTCAGCTTCAGAAAGCTGAAAAGAACCCTGGTCTCGTCGGGGTTGTCTCGAATCGAGTCAACGGCAAGCAACACGCCGGACTGCCGGCATTCACCAACATCGTCGAGATGATGCGCGAAGCGAACAAGTTCCTTGGCGAGCACAAGTCGTGCGCAACCGAGTGGGTCCAGATTCGCGGCCTCTGTTTCGTAATGCCCGAGAGATGCCTTGACGCAATCGGAGGTTTTGACCCCATCTACGGTCTCGGCAACCTTGAGGATGATGATTTCGCGATCCGAGCTCGAATGGCTGGGTTCAGCAACTGGATTGTTGATGGTGCCTGGCTCTACCACGAAGGATCGCAAACCTTCGGAGCACTCAATCTGGACTACGAAAAGTCAATCCAGGAAAATCTAGCAAAGTTCTTATCGAAGTGGAAGCTTAATGACCACTCCGACTTCATGAACATGACCGCGATCCCGGAAGGCGTCTCGCTGTTCGTTTCATTGGAAACCGAAATTGCTCCCATGAACTTAGCGGTGGTTAATGGTCAGGAAGTCGATCTCCTGAACGGAGCCAGCGATATGGACTTTGCCTTCTGGGTATTTGGCCAAATCGCCAAAGGTGGACAGGAGGCCCGCGAGCGGGTCATCTCTGCCCTTCGTCAAGAACTCAAACTCGCGGCCTAAATTCGGTACTCAGCCCAGCTTGAGGGAGTCTCGGTAACTCGAATTCTCTCAAGCAAAAGTCTGCCTGCAGCGATACGGTAGACATCTCGCTCGAACCCGGCTGAAAGAGCCGATGTTACGAAATCAAAAATCTCGCGAGCAATGACTTCGGTGGTTGGGTCAGTGTCTTCAAACACCAAGACCGAATCTGGGTGAACACTCTGCATCGCGGGCAAAAGAGGATCAGCGGAGTTGAGGGCCATTCGATGGTCGTACCGCTCAACGTGCTCTTGGCACAGCAACTTGATCGCCTTAAAGTCGACGACCATGTCGTTCCCGTCAAGCTCTTCGGCTGACAGCACGACTTCGATAACCCGGGTGTGTCCATGCGGATAACGGCAAGAACCTGGGTGCTTTGAAAGCATGTGCCCAGACTCCACCGTGAACGACTTGCAAACGCGATAACGGCCCATTACCTTGCCGCGTTGATGACCTGAATGAAGTCTTCAGGCTTGAGTGAGGCTCCGCCAACAAGTCCGCCGTCAATCTCGGGCTGTGAGAAGAGCTCTGCAGCATTACCTGGGTTGACACTCCCTCCGTACTGGATTCGGATGGACTCGCGATACTCAGATGGAATCTGAGAGCGGATAAAGCCACAAACGCGGTTAGCTTCCTCTGAGTCGCAAACCTTGCCTGTCCCAATTGCCCAAACCGGCTCATAAGCAATGACCAAAGTGGATAAATCGGCTACTCCTGCCAAAGCCCCCGCGATCTGTGCTGCAATCATCGCGTCCGTCTGGCCTGCTTCGCGTTCTGCCAACGACTCACCGACGCAAACAATGGGCACCAAGCCGGCTTCGAGAGATGCTTTGAGTTTCAGATTGACGGTCTCGTCCGTCTCGCCGAAGAAGGGAAGCGTGGACTCGTCGACTTCCAACTTCCCAAATCGTCCGCGCCGCTCGGAGTGACCGATGACCGCGTACCGGCAACCCGCATCGACAACCATCTCTGCGGAGACGAAGCCTGTAAATGCTCCGTTTGTTTTCCAGAACACGTCTTGGGCGCCAACGCCAATAACTGACTCGCGCAGGACTAACGAAACCCCGGCAAGGGAAAGAAACGCCGGGCAGATTCCGATTTCGACCGCATCCTCAAACCCGACAAGCTTGGCGAGTTCGGAGGCACGAGTGGCCGCTTCGGCGGCCATTAAGTTCATTTTCCAGTTGCCAACAACAATTTTCTTTCGCATCTAACCAAAGGTTGTACCCGCCTAGGCTCGCACAACGGTCGGCTCAATCGTGACGTTCACTGAAGCACGAACTGCATTGGTGACGATGCAATATGCGTCGCACTTGTGCGCCATGTCCTCTGCGATTTTCAACTGGTCGTCTGTGGCATCCGACGCCAGGGTGATTGATGGCCGAATCACAATCTCGCGGTACTTGAACGCCGCTCCATTTTGCTCAACAACACCCTCTGCCTTAGCCTCAAAGCCCAAAATCGGTAATCGGCGATTCGCAACAACGATTCCGTAGGTAATCGAGTAGCAGCCAGCGATGGCTGAGGTCAGAAGTTCTTCGGGATTCAGGTGCCCACCTTCACCACCAAACTCGGGCGGAACATTGATTGGAAATCCGTTTCCGCTCGGTCCAGGAGTGATTGACCCTGAACCCTCTCGCCCGCCATTCCAAACAACATCTGCTATGTATCGATGCTCCAAAATTGCCATCAACAGGTTCTACGAGAACCAATCGGGAAGAATCCCGGCTAAAATACGAGGTATGGGGAATGCAGCGAAGGTTGGAGGGCTCGTCGTCATCTTTGCGGCGATGCTGTTGGGAAGCTACGCATTCCTGGGTAAGAACCTGTTTGGACCCAAATTCCAAACCTATTACGCATCCTTTCCTGATGCGGGCGGTATCACAGCCGGAACTCGAGTCCTTCTTGCTGGAGTCAATGTTGGTCTGGTCACGAGCGTTGAGTTGGCAAGCCCGACCGAAGCTAAAGCTACCCTCGCCATCAAGCCAGGCGTGGGCATCCCAACCGGCTCCAAGCTACTTCTCCCTTCTAGCCTCGTGGGCCTCGGCGAACAGGTAATTCTGCTTAACCCACCCAAAGTTATCGCGGGCAATCTCATGCCTGGAGCGACCATCCCCGGAGGTAAGGCAGGAGCTCTTGATGGCATCCTCCCGAACGCGCCGGCGACGGTGGAAGAGCTGACCAAAACCATGGCCGCCTTCCGCAAGCTGCTTGAAGACCCCGAACTCACCGGAGGACTCAAAAAACTGATGTCCACCACCAATGCGACGATGGGAGAATTTGGCAAAACCGCCGGTAGTTTCAATAACGTCATTAGCTCGAATCAGGAAAACCTAACCAAAACCTTGGTTGCCATGCGCGATGGGATGCAAAACATCAACAGCCTCACCAAGGAGTTGTATGTGATGGCGAAGAGCGGGAAAATCCAAGGTGATTTGACCGCGACCATGGCTAATCTGAAGTCCGCCACCGAAAAGGGTGACAAGTTGATGACAGAGATCAATGCCCTCGTCGCAGACCCTGATCTCCGGGCCTCACTCAAGGGCAGCGCTGCGAACATCACGGCAATGACCGAAAGTGGCGCGAAAATGGCGAAGAACGGCGAGGCCATTGCCGCCAATGTCGAGAGGATGTCCGTTGACGGCCCCGAGATCAGCCGCAAGATCAGCGAACTGATGACCAAGGCAAATGAGATTGCCGACGAGATCAAAGGGATCACGACCGACGTCAAGGGTAGTGTCAAAAAGGTCACCGAAGTCCTTACGAAGAGCCCAACCACTTCATTCAGTAACATGCAGACCCGGTTCGACTTGATTCAAGAATCCGACCCGAGTTTTCTTCGGACGGACTTCACGGCTATTTTCCCTTCCTCCAATGGAGATAGCTTTCAGCTTGGACTCTGGAATGCCTTCGAGTCCAACCAGTTCATCGCCCAGCAGAGCAAGAAGATCGACGACAATTTGAGCCTGCGGTACGGGATATTTGCATCCAAGCCCGGTTTTGGGGTAGATTATCTTCTTGGTTCGAGAGCATCGTTACGGGCTGACGTTTTCAGTCTAAACGACCCTCGGTTCGACCTCCGAATGCGCTACGATGTTGGCAAAGGAGTGATCGGCTGGATCGGGGTCAACAAAATGTTCAAAGACAATTCACCCATGATCGGGTTCGGCGTTGTGCGCTGATCGCGAGAGAGGGAACCACGCTGGAGAAATTTTAGAAGATGAAGGTAATCCTGAATCAAACCGTGCCAAAGGTTGGCAAAGCCGGAACCGTAGTAACCGTTGCAGATGGCTATGCCCGCAACTACCTTTTCCCGCGCGGACTTGCGATCATTGCAAACCGAGCACAAGTCGACGCACTCGAAAAGCGAAACGCTCGCATGTTCGAAAAGACCGCTGCCCTCAAGGCAGGTGCAGATGCACTGAAGACCAAGATCGACGGTCAGACCGTTAAGATTGAGGCCAAGCTCGGTGCTGACGGCGTGCGACTCAACGGGTCCGTCACCTCGGCTATGATCGGCGATGCCATCAAGGCTCAGCTCGGAGTCGAGCTCGAAAAGAAGCAAATCGCTCTCCACGACGCAATCAAGCGCCTCGGAACCTATGCAGTCGACCTAGACCTTCACCTTTCGGTTCACGCTAATGTCAACGTAGTGGTCTTTGACCCAGCTGTTGCAGCCGCGGAAGCTGCCGAAGAAGTCGAAGCCTGAGGCTTCTAGACACAAGAAAGAGAGCCCTCGCTAAAAGGCGAGGGCTCTTTTCTTTTAACTACTTCCCAGCATTCATTCGCTTCAGCGTGCTGAGCAAGAAGTCAATGTTCATGAACGGATCGCCGCCGGTGCGCTTCCAGTGGATCCGTCCTTGCTTATCAATCAGGATCGTGGAGTGCAACTCCATATCCTCAAAGTCATCGTACGAAGAGAACCGTCGGGCGTTCTCATGGGCGTTATCCGAAAGGAACTTCACATTGGCTTGGTCCAAGGCAGTCGCCTTCTTCAGCTCCGCCGGAGTGGCGCTGCAAACTGCTAGCACAACCGTATCCTCTTCCCCAAAATCCTCCGCCCGGTCATTGATTGCCTTCAACTGCCCAACGCAGTGGGTGCAGGCTGCACCCAAGAAGAAGACCAAGACCACGTTCTTGCCCTTCATGTCCGTCAGTCTCACCGGCTTGCCTTGTCGATCCACGACCTGCAAGTTCGGCGCCTTAAACGGCTCCCAGTTCATAGGTCCGATTGAGTCAAGCTCGCGAGGGCGATAGACCCGCTCTGGACGAGGAGTCTCGGAGATCGGCGAAGCTCCAAGTTTCAAGGCACGAACCTCTTCCAGCCACTTCAAACCGGGATCAGCTTGTGACCAAACCTGCTCAAGCCGACCCGCATAGACGGTGGCCTTTTCACGGTTTCCGGCTGCGAAGTGAGACAGGGCCAGCCCAGAGAGCGAAAAACCATCATTCGGCTCACTCTTCAATGACCGCTCGTAGCACTCAATCGCCAGTCGCAGATTTCCCTGTTTGCGGTAGTGGTCTCCCAGTAAGCGCATCACTGGCCATGGATCGTATGGTGGATCGTTCGCGTACATTCCAGCCGCTCGATTCGTATCCTCCAGGGCGGCGGCATTGAGCAAGGCGCGTTGTCCTTCCAACGTCCGTCCTTCAGCCAAACTCACCATGCCATCGGCAACTTCAACAAACTGGTCAAAGGGCATCGGCTCCTTGGAGGCAGCCTTGACCTTCGCGACAAGGGCTTTCAGCGCGGTGACCTGCTCCCGCGCCTGTTCTACTTTGCCTAATCCGCTGAGCGCAAGAGCATCGGCAAACGCTTTTCCGATCTTCCCCATGTCATCCTTCTCGCTCCAGGCAAAACCTTTCGGATTGAGAATCTGGTCCCAACGCTCAAACTTGATGAGCGCGCGGACCATGGCCGCCTCGCCTTGGCCAGACAGTACGCCCATCTCAGGAGGATTGTAGTCAGGGTCCAGTGGAGCGTTGAGTAGGTCTGCCGCACCCTGAATGGAGGCTGAGGCCATTCCTAGCTGTTCTTGGATATAGCAAAGGTAGTTGCGGTTATGTGAGTAGTTCCAGGTCTCGTAGGGCAAAGCGAGCCTTTCGTTCATGTAGCGCAACTCCAGGCGAGTCGCTGAGTCCATCGCAATCGCTGCTTCGTGCCACATTCCTATCTTGCTGTAGATATGGCCCGGCATATGGAGGGCATGGCCGATCTCGGGAGCCGCTTTACCATACAGCTCACAACTGCGAATCGCCTGTTCCGATGAAACGCCGTCCCAGTTATGGATGCTCGCATGGTGGGCCCCTGGGTGCATCGGGCTTTTCGCCAAGATTTGCTGGACCAGGAGCTCGTTTGCAAACGCACTTCCTTGACCGATATTGAACAGACTCAATAGACTCTTTGCCTCAATGTCATCCGGATATCGAATGACAATTTCTTGAAGCCGAGCAACCATCACTTTTGTGCGGTTCTTTTCACCGGGCGCAAATGCTTTCTCCCAAGCCTCGATGTACATCCTTTCACGCTCACTCGCCTTGGATTTGCGCTTGACAGCCTCCTTGAGGAAGCTTACGAATCGAGCGGAAAGTTTGTCATCAAACTCTGGGGAGCCAACCGTGAACCAGTTGAGACCGCAACGTGCCATTCCCCAGTAGTGCATCGGATTCTCTGGTTCAAGCTTGTGACACCATCGGAAAGAACGCTCGGCTTCTTCGAACCAGAACGAGTGGAGAAGGGCAGTCCCTTGGTCAAACCATTTCTGCACCTCAGAGTTCTTGGTTGTGATCGAAAATGGACTCTCTCCGATTCCTTTCATCACCCAAGGTCGAGTCCGCATCCCCGAGTCGAATGCCGAACCGTGCTTCGAGTGCCCGGGCTTGTCGTCAGCCACGGCGAGAGATGTAGCTAGCAAAAGCAATGCGGATGTGAGTCGAACCATTCAACCCCATCTTATCACCTCCCTCCTAAGAAGATTAGGCTTCTGGCTAAAAAGGAACGTCAGTTGTAAACTTCGTCGTTCCCAGAACAAAACTCGTGTTCAGCCGATGAATTCCCCGAATCTTGGTGATCTTGTCCCGAACAATCGACTCATAGTGCCGCATATCTCGAGCGAGCACCTTCAAAATGAAATCATAATCGCCGGTCACGTTATAAACTTCCGTGACCTCCGGAATATCCATCACCGCCTTTCGAAACCGCTCTATCGGCTGCTGCTCGTGCAAGGCGAGGGAGACGTGGACGATCGCGGTTAGCTTCCGATTCAGCTTTTCGGCATCAAGCAGAGTCACGTATTGCTTAATCACTCCGGCAGCCTCTAAGCCACGCACCCGTTGAAGCACCGAAGGCGCCGACAAACCGACCGCCTTCGCCAAATCTGCGTTGGTGATTCGCCCATCTGACTGGAGAATCTTCAGTAGCTGAACATCTGTCTCATCCAAAACGGTCTTCATAGCCTAAGAAAATTATGCTCCAAGAAGGGCAACGAACCTAAGCTGACCGAAGAGATTGAGCCTAAAACCTAAGAATCAAAAAAGACCCTGAAGCTTTCCGGTGCTATCGCCTAACTTTTCAACCCTCACTCCAACTCGATCGAGCATCGTGATGAACAAGTTGTTCATCGGAGTGTAGTTGTCAAATCGGTAATGTTGACCCGTCTTCAATCCGCCACCGCGACCGGCCAAAAGGATCGGCAGGTTGTTGTGGTTGTGGGCGTCGCCATCGCTAATACCGGCTCCGTACACGATTAAGGTGTTGTCAAGCATTGATCCGTTGCCTTCCTTGATCGCCTTCATTCGGCCAAGGATGTAGGCCAGCTGCTCGACGTGGTAATGGTCGATCTTCTTCTTCTTCTCCAGCTTTTCCGCAAGCCGTCCGTGGTGCGAGATATCGTGGTGACCGTCCGAAACCCCAATCTGAGCATAGGACCGGTTTGATCCGTCGTTAGCAAACATGAACGTTGCGACCCGGGTCAAGTCAGCCTGAAATGCTAGGATCATCATGTCGCCCATGAGTCGAATGTGCTCACCAAAGTCCGCCGGAATCCCCTTTGGCTTGCCGATCCCTGCAGCTGCTTCAAGCTTTGCCGTGTTCTCAAATGCCACAACTCGCTTCTCGATCTCACGAACTGCCTGGAAGTACTCCTCCATCTTCATCTGGTCGCGCTTTCCAAGCCGACCTTTCAGGGCTGAAGCATCTTCCATTACGAAATCCAAAATCGACTTGTTGAACAGATCCCGTCGGGCAACACTTTCATCCTGCTCGTTCTTTTGTCCGTTACCAAACAGTCGCTCGAAAACGAGTCGGGGATTAACTTCCTTTGCAACAGGCGTATTTTCCGATCGCCAGGAGATGTTCGAAGAGTAAGCACACGAATAGCCGCTGTCGCAATCCCCTGCATTTCCACCCCGTTCGCAACCGAGTTCCAAGGAGGAGAATCGCGTCTTCTTCCCAATCTCCAACGCCGCAACTTGGTCTGCAGAGATGCCGAGCTTAATATCCGAACCCGCCGTCTTCTTCGGGTGAACACCGGTCAACCAAGCCGCGGTCGATCGAGCGTGGTCTCCAGGACCGTCACCAAGCGCGTTCGCATTGTTCTGGGCCAAGCCAGTCAAGATGGAGAAGTCATTCTTCAACGCCCGCAAAGGCTCAAGAAGAGGCGTAATTTCAAGGGCACCCGCATTCGCCGGTGTCCAGTTCCGCATGTCGATTCCGTTCGGGACGAACATGAACGCCATTCGAACCGGGTTTTCGGGCGCATTCGCCGCTCGGGCCAAAGGAGCCAAGCCTTCCAGGGCAGGTAGGGCCATCAAGGTACCAAGCCCTTTCAAAAACCGACGACGATCAATCTGATTCTCTGTCATTTACCTACTCCTTCTACTTTTCGCTTCTTAAAGGGATCACTCGCAACAATCTTTGCTACGATCTCACCAAACTTGTAGTTACCCGCGGATGTCGCTTTAACCACGTCATCAACGAAGCATCTATCCTGAACATCGACGCCGCGACCAGTGGCATACGTCATCAACTTTTCCACAAAACTCCTGGCAAACAACTGCTTGTCCGCCATCAAAATAGTTTTCAACTGGGTCGCCCCAGTGAATTTACGCCCACCTGGGAGGTCAGCTGAGGCGTCGATCGGAGCAGCACCATCTGCACTTCGGAACTTGCCAATCGGGTCGAAATTCTCGAAGCCAAATCCTAGTGCATCCATCTCACGGTGACAAGCCGCGCAAGTTGGGTTCTTTCGGTGTTCTTCCAGCTTCTGCCGAACAGACATCTTCTCGGTGATGTGCTTATCCGCCAAATCCGGCACTCCGGGGGGAGGTGGTGGCGGTGGGGTTCCGAGAATCTGTTCCAAAATCCAGCGCCCACGCTTTGTTGGGCTGGTTCGCGTTGGGTTACTCGTAATCGCCAAAACTGACGCTTGGGTGATCACTCCACCACGACCGGTGCCCTCGGTCGAAACTCTCTTGAAGTCCTTGCCGGACACTCCGGTGATCCCGTACAGCTTCGCAAGCGGCTCGTTCACATAGGTGTACTTGCTGTCCAAGAACTCAGTGATCGGCTTGTTCCCGCGCATGACTTCGGTGAAGTACATTCGTGTCTCGGTCAGCATCGCTTCGCGAAGATCGGTATTGAATGCCGGGTACTGCTTCGCGTCTGGTTCAAAGTTATTTAGTTTTCGGAGTTGGAGCCATTGGGTAGCAAAGTTCTCCACCAAAGCATCACTCTTCGGGTCCTGTAGCATTCGCTTCACCTGCTCCGCCAATACTTCTGGCTTCACAATCTCGCCGCTCTTCGCGTATGCGAAGAGGGTGTCATCTGGCATCGAACTCCAAAGGAAGTAGCTGAGCCGAGATGCGACTTCGTATCCGTTGAGCGAGCGAGAAGCCGAGGCAGATGCCCCGTCCAACTCGACTCTGAACAGAAAATTGGGGTTGCAGAGCACAGCCTGGCAAGCCAACTGTATCCCAGTTTCAAAGCTATCCGCACTTCGAGCGCCGTACTTAAAAACAGTCACCAAACGGTCCAGTTCTTCAGTGCTAACTGGTCGCCGATACGCCCGGGTTGCAAAGCTCGACAAAGCCGTACGGGCTGCCAAATCCCAACCTTCTTTGGGAGGCACCGAGGGAACCAGTTTCTGTTGGAACGTCGTTTTGACCTGCCCATCTTCTATCGGCCCGATAAGCTCCATCGAGAACAGAGCAGCGTTACGATCCTCCTGTTTTTGCCCATTGCCAGCTGGTCGGTAGTAATCGTTAGCAAACGTAACGCCAAAATTGTATTCGCCCGCCAAAAGTTTGGTCGGAAAGTCATAGTTGCCTGGCGCCCCGATGGGATCGCGCACTTCGAACGAGGTGAGCTTGTCCCGCCCCATCCTCAACTCCATCAGTGCGTACTGATCGCCAGCATGCTGCTCGCCCATTTTCAGTCGAATTCGGTACCAACCAGAAGTAGTGACCTTGAATTTTTGGCTCGCTGTCCCGTTGGAAACGAAGAACATTGTTCCGTCACGGGGAACTGCACCAGGAGTCGCAGAGAGAGAAGCCCCATCCACTGACTGCACCTTCGTCTTCGGAATCCTGATCGCCGCCTTGACCACCTTCTCGGAAGCCGCCAGATACTTCTCCATCAACAGGGGTGACATGGACAAAACATCTCCGATATTGTCGAATCCGTAGCCAACGTCATCGGAAGGGAAGTCGTCCGCAGGGCGGATCGATACGCCCATCAGGTCTCGGACGGTGTTGTTGTACTCTTCCTTATTCAGCCTTCGCAGCGTAACCTTGCCTGGATCTGCCAGATTGCAGTCACCCGCCAGGTTCTTATCAATCCAAGCCACCATCTGCTTCCGCTGAGCATCGGTTGGCATGGGCATTCCCTTGGGAGGCATCGTCCCATTTCCAACTCTGGCGGCAACCCGAGACCATGCCGTTGGATTCTTGGCGACGGCAGCTGAAGTCATTCCCGCCGTCAATAAGACCCCACCGCTCGGCTCCTTGCCGGAGTGGCAACTAGCACAAAACTTGGTCACCATCGGTGCGACATCCTTCTCAAATGTCGGAGCAGCGGTCTGGGAAGTTTTCGTTGCTGGCTTCTTTTGAGCCGTAATCTGGGTAGGCAGAACGAGCACCCCGCCGAGGAAACTTGCTCCGGCGATTAACCCAATCCATGTCTTATTTGCAGTCCCCATTTTTAGCTTCTACGGACGCTACTTCGCCCCAACTCAATTATCCGACAAAACCCCGACCAATCGAGATGAATTATCGAAAAAGTGAATTCATTTATGCTTAGAATACGTGGCTTGTCCAGAAGCCAAGAAGATCGCTCGTCCTTGGTGGTAACCCTCGGTCCACGAATCGCTCTTTTGGGACGGGATTGGATCGTTGTTTTCGTCAAGCTTCGGGTGCCATCCGCCGTTCAACCTATCGAGCTGCTTCTCCAAAACAAACTTCCATAACTGCTTGTATCGAGTCTGATAGTTTCCGCCAAAGTTTTTCGAGAAGATTCGTAGTGCATTCAGTCCCTCGGCCGTTGTCCACCACACTTTGTGCCTGTCGCTCGGTGCTCGACCGATGTGCCCTTCATAGAAGAACCCGCCGTTCTTTTCGTCCCAAGCCACCTTCAAACAGTGATCCACCAGCAGCTTCGCCTTGCGCCAAGTTTCTTTGTCATTCGGCTTGCCAAGCACATCCGCGGCTTCGAGGAGAAGGTACGCAGTTTCCAGCTCATGCCCGTACGAGTCGATGTCTGAGCGCGACGACACATAATCTGCGGAGAGGTAATAATGGAGCTCGCCCCTTTCTGTCGTGTAGCGATCCCGGACAAGCAAGAATGCCTGCTCCAACCGCCCCTTTACTTGGGGATCTTTGGTGAGGACATAAAGTTCAACCAGTGCCTCTAAGATGTGGATCGTCGTGTTCATCGAGCGAATACCAAACGGCGTCCCAATTGCGTCTGCTGATCCTGGATCAGAAATCAATATCGGCTGGTTAGAACCATCCAAAGTTTCGAACCACCCCTTCAATTTGGTGTCGTATGCGTTTCGATCCAACCAACTAAACGCTATCATCGCTCGAGTCTTATCTTCCGCCCTTTTAGTCATGTTCGCATGCCGGGCCAGGGCGTACAAGGCAAAGGCATTTCCATAGGTGTGCTTCTCCGAAGAAGGCTTTCCATCAAGACCAACCGTCCACCAAAATCCGCCGTTCTTCTGGTCCCATAAGTGCTCCATCAAAAACTTCACTCCATGCTCAGCGACTGGTTGATTCCCCCCAATCGACGCAAGCCAAGTAAGCCGAGCCTGGTAGACCACTCCGCGAGCATCGTCCGCCAACGGATGCCAAGCCTCGTCAAAATTCTGAAAAAATCCACCTTCCGGATCGATCGCTCGGGGAATCCACTGACCGACGATTTCGGTCTGAAGATGGCGTTTGATCTCGGCTTGCGAGGGAATTTGGAACAACATGGACGACATAACAAGGGCGGCGAGCATTATCAATCTCCCGGTAACATCCTATCACTCATGACGCTTCGTCCGCACCACATTGGAATCTCAGTATCGAATCTTGACCGCTCACTTGATTGGTACGGCAAGAACTTCGGATTCGTGGAGCGATCACGAACAGTCCTAGAATCTGGGCTGAAAATTGTCTACATCAGCAACGGCACATTCGAAATCGAAGTCTTTGAACAGCCCAATTCTCAGCCACTTCCCGGAGTGGACCGCGAAGTCGGAACAAGTTTTGCCGTGCAGGGTTACAAGCATTTTGCCTTCGAAGTTGAAGATGTTGATGCCTACTGGGCCGATTTGGTTCAAAAGGGATTAACCCAAGTTTCCGAACCGAAGACGAATGACGACCTGGGTGTCCGATATTGCTTCATCAGTGACCCCGACGGCATCCTGCTCGAGTTCTTGACGAGAATCTAAAACTCCCCACTCTCTGAGAGTTGGGGAGCTACGGCGAACCGTTAGAGAAGTTGCCGCGGGGAACCAGTGCTTAGCGGAAGTTCACGAAGTCAACCGGAAAGTCCAAGTCCAAACCTTTGACGAAAGCCATCGTCTTCTGCAAATCGTCCTTTGACTTCCCAGAAACCCGAATCTCGTCACCCTGGATCTGAGCGTTGACCTTCAGACCCTTGTCCTTGATCTGTTTGATCAACGGCTTCGCCTTGTCCTGCGCAATCCCTGATGTCATTTCGAGCTTACAAAAAACGCTCATCGCGCCAGTCTGCTCCAGCTTGCCCCATTCCAACGAACGAGCGTCAATCCCACGCTTGAGCATCTTGCTAAAAACGATATCCTTCAGTTGATCCATCCGGAACTCGTCGTCCGCGATGAGCTTAATGCCTTCCTTGTTGTGGATGATCTCGGCCTTAGAACCCTTAAAGTCATACCGGTTCATCAGCTCCTTTTCAGCCTGGTCGATGGCGTTCTTAACCTCCATCTCGTCGACCTTTGAAACGATGTCAAATGAAAAATCTGCAGCTGCCATGTCTTACGCCTTCTCCATGTCGTCGCCGTGAATCAGCAACATAAAGTGAACATCAAAGTCCAATTCTTCCTTCGTGAGCTCCTTCTTTTGGATCTCTGAGAGACCGTCTAAGAGCTTCGCTCGCATTCGAACGGTGGCTTCCTTATGGATCGCCTTGGATGGCTTAGAAAGAGAAGGCTCATCAACCCGAACGGCATACTCCGAACCTTCATAGACGTTTTGAATCGTGCCGGTAAGCCCGCCCATGTGCTCGAAATATCGGTTCGTCTCCCGATCCTGCGCTGTAACCTCGCGGCTCAAAACCCGCACGCGATCGCCTTCGTTGAACTTCATTATTAACGAACAGAATACCCGGCAACCCCGCAACCCAATCGTCAACGCCAGAGTACAGTAAGCCTAAAGTTCATGAAGGTACAAACTTTGCCAAGAGTCTTCCTCATCGTCAGTAGCCTGGGCCTCGGTTTCCTTGGTTTGGCAATGGCGACGCCTTTCCTAACGCCTCTTTTGTGGGCCGCAGTTTTGGCAATCCTCATGCTTCCCTTGAATCGAGTGTGGGCGAAACGGTGGTCTCCGGGCCTTGCCGCTGCCCTTTCGACCATCGTGGCGACTCTCCTTGTCTGCCTTCCGCTCCTCCTGATCGCAACCCTTGCTTACCGCCAAATCTCCCCCGCTCTCAACGCTATGGAGGGAACCACTGGATGGGAAACGGCCGACCGGATCGACAGGGCACTGAACCCGATCCTCGAAAAGGTTGGTATGCACGACTTCCACCTCAAGGGTTGGTGGGAAGAGAACGGCGCCGAGATCACGCAAAATCTCCGAGCTCCCGCCACCAATTTCGCCAAAAGCATTGGCAATAGCCTCTTCATGGCGGTTGTACTCATCCTATCGATGTTTTTTTTCCTCAAGGATGGAAAGTCCCTGCGCGAACCCTTCCTGCGCTACTGCGGTCTCGAACGAGAGTGGGGAGAACGAATCCTTTCAACTGTTGAGAAAACCACCCACGCCGTCTTCCGAGGTTCCGTTCTCGTGGCAATGATTCAGGGTGCTTTGATGGGAATTACATTCGCACTGCTTGGGGTTCCGAACTCCATCCTTCTCGGTGTTGTCGCCGTTCTGATGTGCCTTATCCCGATCCTCGGCGCACCTGTACTCTACGTCCCCGTTGGACTCCTTTTCCTTGCCCAAGGCGATGTCACCAGTGCTCTGATCGTCCTCAGCGTCGGAGTGCTCATCATTAGCCAGATCGACAATATTCTGAAATCGTTCCTGATTGGTCACCAGCATCCGTTGGTCATCTTCATCTCCGTGCTTGGTGGAGTCGCGGTGATGGGCAGCGTCGGTCTTATCCTCGGTCCGGTAAGCATGGCCGTCGTCGCCGAACTCTACAAATACGTTGATTCCAAGCTGAACCCGCCTGTTCAACAAACCGAAGCCGTCGAAACGCCAGGGGTCGTTCCGACGGCTGAACATCCGATACCCGTGTCTAAAGACTGAGATTAGTGAACGGAATCGTTCCCGATCCAATAATCGGGGTCTTTCCGTTCCACTTCTCAATTGCCTTCTTCAGCACCTCAAGTCGCTTAAGTTCGATCACTTTGTCGCCTTGAAGCGCGAGAAGTCGGTTCAGTTCCGCCTGCTTCTTCGCATTCGTCAGCGTTGTGTCAGCATCGATCCTTGCCCGCTCCAGCGAGACCTTCGCAAGTTCTAGAGCGTTTACGTTTGCAATCCGTTCATCCACTTTTGCCCGAACCTGCTCGTTTGGATAGACCTCACCGACATAGATGTCGTCAACCGTCAGCCCCCAGGCACTCATGATCGGCTTGATCACTGCCTTCACCTGAGTCGATAGAGCCGCGCGGTCCTTTGATGTCAAGTCAAAAATCGACTTCTGCCCCGCCACAACGTTCAGCCCATAGATGGTTGTCCACCGGATGAAATCCCGCTGAACCTGTTCCAGGTCCTCAGTCCCGAAGTTCTGGAACGCCTTCAGAACATCGACCGATTCAACGTGGTACGAGACGGTAATGTCAACCGGCAGAATGCTTCCCTCGCTGGTGCTCGCCTTGATGCTGTCATCCCCTTGCCGCTCACCCTCGGTTGAGTTCTTGGTATAAGTGGCGTTCCTAATCGAAGTCGGATACACGATCAACTTTTCCGCGAACCCAAGCCACACAACCTGCGGCTTCACGAGATGCTCACTGATCCCGGTCCGAGCATTGAACCTGACTCCCACCGAAGCCGGCGGAATTTGTTTCATGCAGCCCCACTGAGTCGCTCCCAGAATCAATATCAACGGAATCAACTTCTTCATTTCACACCTCCCAGTGCGCGCATCATGTCTTGAGTAATCACCACCGTTTGTCCTGGCTTCGTATTGAATGGCGGTAGGTTTCCATCCCATTTTTCGAGGGCGGCCTCGGCTGCCTCAAGCTTCAAGATCTCTACAGATCGTCCTACTGCTTGGGTCGCCGTCAACTCGCTCGCCTTTGCGCTCGCGCTACCTTTGACCACCGCCACCTGACTCTCGATCTCGGCAATCTGCCGCTTCAACCTCGAAATCTCAAGCTCGACGTAACTGTTCACCCGGCTCGTAATCTTCTGCTGAATGTCCTGCGACGGATAGCACCCACCAAGGAATGCCGTATCGACCGTAATTCCCTTTGCAATGAGTTTCTTTCGTAGGTTTTCCGCGATCTTCGCCGAAGCCTCTTGCCGCTTCACGCCCATCAATGCGAACAGGTCGTACTGAGTTCCAACTTCGTTGGCCACCTCCTTCACGGCCCGCCGAATGAAGGTTCGCTGAATCTCTTCAATCGGTACTGCGCCGAAGGCGTTGAATACGCTCACCACATTCTCCGGGGCGACTCGATACATGACCGCGACATCAAACATCGTGTTTGCGTTGTCATTGGTTGTGATCATGATTCCGTCGGCGGTCTTCGACTCGCCGGCAGTGGGATCTTCTGTGTAGATTGCCGCCTGAAGTCGCGTCGGATAGACGTACATTTGCTGACGCCAACCGATCCAAACCGCTCCCGGCTTGTAGTAGTTGGTCTGCAAGCCGCTATTTGCGTCATAAATGACCCCGACGTAGCCCGCCGGAACCCAGTCGGTGCGCCAAAGGTAGATCATCAGCGCAAAAAGGGGAAGGGCGATGGCGAGGATCACTCCTCGCAACACGCCCTTAAAAGATGGTCGTTTTAGTCTCATAGAGTTTTTTCGATCTCCGCTTCGGCTTTCTCACGAGCAAGAGATGCCTGAAGCTCTTCATTAGCCAGGCGTTCGCGCATCTCGTTGTCGAGACGCTGCTGAATAGCTTCCCGACGCGCATCGTCGGCCTGCCACAGCTTTAGGTATTTGATTAGGCGACGCCACTGCTCTTTGAAAGCGATTGCGATGACCGCCGCCGCGATGCCCCCAAGGAGCATGATTCCTAGAATCGTTTCGAGAATGATTCTCACTGACATAAGTGAATACGGTTTTCCGGGGGCAGAGGATGCGTAGAATAGTGGCGCATGACCCTTGGCGAGTGGATTCCTGCGGCAACCGAACGGCTTACTCAAGCTGGGGTCACTTCGTCGCGGCTGGAGGCGCAATTGCTTGCGGCTCATGTTCTGCTCGTCGACCGAACTTATGTGCTCACTCATCCTGAAGTCGAGCTGAATGAGCTGGCGGCGGAGGGGCTTCTTCAGCGGCGGGAGTCTCAGGAACCGTTGGCTTACATTTTGGGACATCGTGAGTTTTTTGGTCGGCGGTTTCGGGTGACGCCCTCGGTGCTGATTCCTCGGCAGGAGACGGAGTTGTTGATCGAAACTGCGCTCGAACTTACGGTTCCAGTTAAGCGCGTTCTGGATATCGGCACCGGCTCCGGTTGTATTGCGACCACCCTCAAACTCGAACGCCCGGATTGGGATGTTTGGGCGGTTGACATTAGCGGGGCGGCGTTGCAGGTCGCCCGGGAGAATGCGGAGACGTTGGGGGCGGAGATTACTTTTCGGCACTCGGATCTGTTCTCGGGTTTAGCTGGCGAGCGGTTTGATCTCATTGTTTCGAATCCGCCTTATATTGGGGTTGAGGAAGAATTGCCGGTGGAGGTTCGGAGTTTTGAGCCGGGGACGGCGTTGTTTGCCGACAATCACGGGTTGCTGATCTACCAACAACTGGCTGCCATCTACATTGACTACTTAACCGATCGCGGAGCAATCATCCTAGAAATCGGCCAAACCCAGGGTCCTGCCGTTGCCGAGCTGTTCAGCGGCGAGATCCTCAAAGACCTTTCCGGCAATGACCGAGCGGTGATCGCCACTCGGCACATCTCGTAGGCCAGATTCAATTCATCCGAAGGACTGAGTATTGGGCGACGGCGCGGAGGGTGGGGGCGTTGGGGAAGTTTTGGATGAGTTCGGAGGCTTGGGCGGCGAGGTCGAGGGCTTTGGCGCGGGATTCTTCGAGGCCGTAGAGGGCGGGGTAGGTGGCTTTTCCTCGCTCGCGGTCGGAGCCGACGGCTTTGCCGAGTTGTTCGGCGGTGGCGGTTTCGTTGAGGACGTCGTCGGCGATTTGGAAGGCGAGGCCGATGGATTCGCCGTAGGTGCGGAGGGTGGATCGAGAGGAAGTGGGGTCAGGTGAGGTGAGGGCTCCGATCTCGCAGGCGGCAGCGATGAGGGCGGCGGTTTTGCGAATGTGGATTTGATCGAGGGTTTCTTTGGTGACCGCTTTGCCTTCGCTGAGGATGTCGATGGTTTCTCCGCCGACGAGGCCTTCGGAGCCGACGCATTTGGCGGTGATTTTGAGGATTTCGACGACTTGGCTTGCCGGAAGTGGGAGGGAGGCGAGGACTTCGAAGGCGAGGGCGAAGAGGGCGTCGCCGGCGAGGAGGGCGACGGCTTCGCCGAACTTGATGTGGCAGGTGGGGAGTCCGCGGCGGAGGTCGTCGTTATCGAGAGCGGGGAGGTCGTCGTGGATGAGGGAGAAGGCGTGGATCATCTCGAGTGCGCAAGCGGCGTCGAGGGCGGCTTGTTCGTTGCCTCCGACGGCTTGGGCGGCGAGGAGGACGAGCGCGGGGCGGAGACGCTTTCCGGGAGCGAGCGCGGAGTAGCGCATGGCCTCGTGGAGCTCGGCGGGGGCTTCGGTGGTTGGGGGCAGGAGTTCTCTTAGTCGTTGGTCGACTTTTGCGGAGATTTCGCCCAGAAGGGTCATCAGTTGAGCAGTTTCCGTTGCGACTTCTGGGGACATCGGTTTAAGGATACCAAGGGGTAACCTAGGTTCAATGCTGGAGCTTCGCCCTTATCGGGTTCTTGAGTACCACGGATCGATCGACGCCTTGATGGAGCTGCTTCAGCCGGAGCGGGAGCCGGGGGATCGGAGCCAGTTTGTTCGGTATGCGCGGATTGCGGCGCAGATGGCGGCTTGGGACCGGGATGGGACGAATAAACGGTCTACGGCTTTGGCTTCTCCGGTGGTTGATGGGTTTGAGTACGGGGTTGCTCGGCTTTCTGATTTGAGCAGTTCCGTGGAGGTTGCTCCGCGGGATAAGGAGGAGGATCAGCGGATTTTGGAGGCGACTCAGATCTACTTTTCGCCGGTGGTGGTTTCTGCTTCTGGTGAGGTTTTGACGGGTTTTGAGCTGTTCGCGGCGGCGATTGCGTTGCGCGATGAGCTTGCGAGGCCAGGGAAGGAACGGGCCAGCGACTTCTGCTTGGTCGCCAAAAGCCTCAATTCGGAGGACTTAGACGCGGGTAGTTCGCATCTTGTTCCGAAAATCGGGGTTAATATGTGGAGTCTTAAGGACTTTTAGTACGATGCAGGTTCGACTCCTTGGCACTGGTGGCTCCGACGGCATCCCGGCGTTTTACGGGAATGACCGGGTGAGTGCTCACGCGCGCAAGGTTCGGGGAAAGGAGATGCGGACCCGGTCGGCGGCATTGGTCGATGGGACGCTGAAGATCGATCTGGGACCAGATACTCTTTGTCAGCTCAATGCGTACGGGTTAGAGGCGCGGGATTGGACGGCGGCTTTTTTCACCCATTCAGACGGAGATCATCTTTGCCTATCGGAGCTTCAGTACGGACTTTTTCCGTTCGTTGAGTGCGAGGATTTGGAGTTTACGATTTACGCAAACGAGACGGTTTGTGGGCTGATCAATCAACGGTATCCGAAGTGGCCAATCGATTTGGTGCGGACTTACAAGAATACGACTTACTTGCACGAGGGGTATGAGATCACGCCGGTGGCGGCGACGCACACGGTTGGCGAGGAGTGCCATAACCTGATTTTTGCTAAGGATGGGGTGTCGTTCTTGTACGGAACGGATACGGGGGTTTATTCGGAGGCGACGTTTGAGGTGCTCGCGGGGCGTCAATTAGATGCGCTGGTGATTGAGTGCTCAGATGGGAAGAACAAGACTCCTTACGTCGGGCACATGGATTTGGCGCAGTGCGTCGAGGTTGTGGGGCGCTTACGGTCTTCGGGAGCTTTGCGGACGGGGGCTCAGGTGGTGACGACGCACCATACAGCAGGTGGAGACTTGACTCACGCGGAACTCGAAGAGATTCTGAGGCCTTATGACATCGTGCCGGGTTTTGACGGCATGGTCATCGAATTTTGAATCTTTTGTGTCAAACCTCGCGTCCCTATCTTCAGCCAACGGATTGGCGGGCGCAATAAGGGCCAGGATGGCCACTTAACTCCTTTCTTGCCAGTACACTGCAAGTACGTTGCCCATAAAATGTTAATTCCGTTAGCACTGTTGTTCAATCTTGTTGGGCTTCCTGGCTTTCAGGTCCCGAAGAATCAATCAAAGCCTCCGGCAGTGAGCCAAAAGGGGAATCTGAACGGGAAGGTCTTTGTCATCATGTACCACCATATCAAGGATGGTACGAACCTGATGTATCGCTCGGCAGCGAAGTTTCGTGGGGACTTGGAGCGGATGTATAAGATGGGATTTCGCCCGGTGACGGTGACGGATTACGTCAACAACACGATGCGCGTGCCGAGTGGGAAGACTCCGGTGGTCATCACATTCGATGACGCGCACGACAACCAGTTTCATATCCTGAAAGATGGCTCGATTGATCCGAAGTCAGCAGTGGGGATTTGGAAAGCGTTCGCAGATAAGCACCCAGATTTTCCGGTGGTCGGCACTTGGTATGTGCTGCCGAATTTATGGGGTCAAGAAAAGCTTCAGCGAAAGAAGATTGAGATGCTCCAATCGTGGGGATCGGAGATTGGGAACCATACGGTGCACCATGGCGACTTGAAGAAGATGAGCGAGGCTGCGGTGATGAACGAGCTTGCTACGATGAACCTAAAGTTGCAGAAGCTCGGGGTTCCTGCCACTATGCCGTTCTGCCCTCCTTACGGGTCTTTTCCTAAGAACAAGGCGTTGCTGAAGTCGTTCAAGTACAAGGGGCAGACGATTACTCACTCGTCAGCTTGTCAGGCGGGCTGGTGCCCGGCGTACTCGCCGAATGACAAGAAGCACTTTTCGAAGTACTTCATTCTGCGGCTGCATGGCAACGGTCGCATGTACGGCATCGACTGGTGGCTCAACGAAGTGGCTGCCGGAAGGTGTAAAGTATACAAAGCCCCTTGAGTTTAGGGCTATCTGAATGAGCGAAGCACCTTCTGGCCATCCGGCCGTAAACATCGGTATCAGCATTGCCTTGGTTGTGGCGAGTGCGCTTTTTGTGGGCGGTGAGTACGCACTCGTTGCGATGCGCCGGGGGCGGATTGAGCCTTTGGCCCGAAAAGGGAACAAGTCGGCAAAGAGGCTTCTGCGGATCCTTGACGATATGTCTCCGTTTATTGCGGGGACTCAGGTGGGAATCACCATCGTGGGAATCGCGATGGGAACGATCACGGAGCCGTTTGTGGCTTACCATCTTGGTCAGCTATTCTCCTTCCTCGACCCTGCATTAGTGAGCTTCTGCTCGTTTATCATCGTTCTCTTTGCGTTGGTTGTCCTCGGGGAATTGGTTCCAAAGTACATTGCGCTGAAGAAACCAGAGCAGTTTATGTTCATGGCGTATCGGCCATTGGATGTCTTTATCTCGGTTTGCAAACCGATTATTTCCCTCGCGACTTTCACCTCTCAACTTATCTTGAAGCCGATGGGTATCAATGTAAAGGACACGGGTAAGGAGACGATTGAACGGGACGAGCTGCTCACGATTCTGCAGATGACCTCCACGGACGGGGTGTTAGAGAAGGAGCACGCGAACATGGTGACCCGGGCCCTGCGGCTCGATATGTTGGCAGCTCGGGACGTGATGGTCCACCGCCTGGATATCCAGTGGCTTGATATTGATTTGGCAGGAAGCGAGTTGTTGACTCGGATCAATAAGATTCGACACACTCGGATTCCGGTTTGCCGGGGGGATGTTGATGATATTGTTGGAATCGTCTATCTCGTTGATGTTCTTCGATTAGTGCAAACCAACGAATTCAAACTTGACAAAATCGTTCGCCCATTCATCGCGATTCCCGAGAATTTGCCGATTGAGAGGATTATCACCACCATGCGAGATGAGAAGACTCAGATCCTGATCGTGATGGATGAGTACGGCGGGACGAGCGGCCTCATCAGCCTGGAAGATGTCGTCGAGGAAGTGTTTGGTGAAATGGAGGATGGCCCAGAAAGCGAGAGGCAACCGGTTGAGGTTCACGCTTCGGGACGAGTTTCGGCAAAAGCAGAGCTAAGGCTGGACGAGCTCATTTCGAGGCTTGGGCTAGATCCTCAACTGGATGAATCCACTGAAACGCTGGCGAACATGATCGTAAATGGCTTGGAACGGATTCCTCGTCCGGGTGACACAATCGAGTCGAGCATTGGATTAATGCGGGTGGAGAATATGGCACGGAGGCGCATTACCCGGGTAGGAATTCAGCTCAAGCCTTCGCTACTAGGCTCTGGTTCTGAAGGTTGAACTGGCGGTTCGTGGATGACCTGCATCCGCTTGGAGATTGCGACCGCGTGATCTGCGACATGCTCAAGCGCATGGAAGATTTCGATAGTTCTCAGCATCGCTCTCGCGTTCGCGGGATCTGCCTTAATCAGTTCTAGGACTCCGTTGCGCGCGATTGCGTATCTGCCATCGATGAGATCATCGTCGCTCACAATGCTTCGGGCGAGCTCGACGTCGTATTCCATGTACAGCTTGAGTGAACTGGTGAATTGGTGTTTGGCGGCATCGCAGAGTTCTCGAAGGGTGCCTTTCAGCTCCGATGGGAAAAGTGTTCCGAGCTTCGTTCCACGCCGTGCAAGCTTAACGGCGTGGTCCGCCACCGATTCGATTTCACTGACAATGCCGAGGGTTGAGACTAGGAGTTTGAGATCGCTGGCAACCGGCCCTTCCTGAGCGATGATGAGGGCTGTCTCAAGAAGAAGTTCTCTTTCGAGTCGATCGAGCGTGTCGTCTGCCTTTACAACTTCGTTAGCCAGTGATGGATCGGCGTTAACGATTGAATCGACAGATTGTTGCACCATGTCGTTTGCGGACATTCCCATTGAGACGACTTGAGTTCGCAGTCCTTGGAGCCGTTCATTGAAGTGGGTACGCATAGTCATGAAAGCGCCAATGCTGACACTTTCTTAACAATAGGATACTCGAACCTTATTTGTACTGGGGCGAGAACAAGGGTCTAGAGTAGTTTCCACTGGTTCCGGTAAGATTCCGCGCGTTTGATCCGTTGGAATCAGCGATAAATACTGCGCGATTGAGACCCTCTCGTTTAATATAGGTGATCTTCGTTCCGTCGGGGCTAAACGATGGGCTTGTGATAGAGCCACTGGCGATCGCTGAGCCACTGGAAGCGCCTTGCGGTTTGAGCGGGCAGGATCCAAGACCCAAACTGGTTCCGTTGCCATCTCCGGAGTAGGACGCAGGGATGAACATCAGGGTGCTTCCATCAGGACTGCACTTAATTTCGGTTGTGCACTGCTTGATATCCGGCGACAAGAGAATCGGGGCGACTGCTTGATCGGAGGATTTGCTTGGGTCAATCATGAAGATGCCGTGGATGAATCCGGTTTTGATCGGTTTACCATCCGGTCCTTCGGGCGGGGTGACCTCTAAGATGTTTGCGACGAGGACCTGCGAAGTTTGATCGACATCGATTTCGATTCGCTCGGCGGTGAAGATTTGCATTGGAGGCTTGATCTTGCCGTCTTTGTCGGGTTCGAAATCTTGGATGATCAGCGTCTCTCCGCGTTCCTCGCGGCGCATGACTGCGGCGATGAATCGTTTGGATTTGAGCCAACGCGCGACTCGGAAACTCTTTCCGAATCGGTTGTAAAGCAGCTCAAAGGTGTTTCCGGCTCCGCCACCCTCTTCGGCCTCAACTCGTTGTTTGCTCGGAGGGAGGATTTGGCTACTTTTTCCGTTCACAGGGAAGAATTCTTGGACTGTGCCGCGAACGGTGAGTAGGCCAGCGAGTTCAGTATCGGTTGCAGGCTTCTCGTCGAAAATGAGATTGCTTCTTCCCGCTTTGTCGATAGACCTTTGCTCGGGATCAGTATTGCGCTGAGGGTCCCAGCGGAAGATGTGGAAGGAGTCCTCTTTGCGGTTACTAATGAAGAAGAGTCGGTTTCCGTCGGGGCTCCAGGCGAGATCTCGGTCGGTTCGACCTGCGGGATAACCTGCAGACTTTGTGACCGCCCCTTTGCTGTCGATCGTAACGGCATGCGAGCCGTCTTCGGTGAGCAACATCGCGGCGATCATTCCGCTTGTATCCGAACCGAGTTGAATATCACCTTTCTTGCCTACTAGCCAGACAAAAAGCCAGCCGACCACTCCGAGGGAGACGACAAAGACGACGAGTCGACGGGTAGAACGGGAACGCATATTACTCTCCTAGAATTATGTCACTTCTCGGCGAAGCGGTTCCCAAAAAGAAAACGGCACTGCTTCTAGCAGTGCCGTTTTCTTTTTGAGTTGCAGGGCTTACTTGCTCTTTCGTCGTCGGGCGAAGGCGAGGAGTCCGAGGCTGAGTCCAGCGATGCTTGCTGGCTCAGGAACGCCCTGAACTTGGACACCGCTGAACGTGCTTGAAGCAATCTCGTAGTCGCCGAGCATTGTGGAGTTGCCGAAATATGCGGTTCCAATGAGCTTCGTTACGACGGTGAGTTGCTTCGTTTGACCATAGATGTCCGCAACCCCGAGCGTGAGTGAAGGGATCGAATTGAAGGACATCGCATTTGAGCCCGCACCAGCATTCGGAGCGAGAGTCGTATTCACCGCCGACGTTTGAGTCGTCCCAACCTGTACTCCGTTGAGGAATGCACTGACTTCCAGCCGGACATTGTCGCGGTGGAGGCTAGCGAAAGTTGGACTGCTCAGGGCTCGTGAGAAGCTCGCAGCAGTATTGCTAAGGTTAATGGTTGCGTTGCCAGTAGCAGGGTCGCCTGGGAAGTGAAAAACCCACAGAGTTGGAGATGAAAGGTGCGGATCAGTGGGAGATCCAGCAGTCGCGACCGAACCAGTCGTGATTGAACCAGTTGCCAAAGGTGCCGTCACTCCGCTGATGCCAACCGTCGAAGACGAAGTACCTTTCCCGCCGGCGATGCCTGCTGTGAGAGTAAACGAGCTTCCTGACTGGGCGGCGAATCGATTAACGGTGGGTGCTGGCGAACTTGCTCCCGTGGAAGCGATGCTTTGCGAAGCAGTCCCAGCGCCACTCACAGCAGAGGAAGCTGTCTGGTTAACTGTGCCGTTCCCGTTCAGAACAAACGTCGACGTGACCGAAACGTCGAACCGGTTGTTGACTCCGGAAACTACGTTGTTGAGTACGAAGGGGCGAGACGTTGAGCCTGCAACTGCGAACGTCCCCGCACCACTGACCCCGATCGAGTTACCCGTTGCAGAGAAGCTGGGGGAACCCGTGGTCGTGGTGTTTGAGGCTGTGCCAGGCGTAAATGTTGCGTTCTGAGCAACAGATAGTGAGGTACCCAAAGCCAAAGTTGATAATGCAAGTAAGCGTTTCATAGTCAAAACCTAACAGACATCCTCATGATATCAAAACGGCTTTTAGATTTCCACTGGTAAAAAAAACAGATAAGGCAAATTTAGCAATTTCTTAATATCTCGCTTCAAGTTGCTCGTGCGCCTCTCAGCCAATCAAGGCCCCTCATCGGTCGACGGCCCTCGGGTTGCACCATCTTGAGAATAAGATTTCCAGATTCGAATTTACACGAAGCCTCTTGATCGTGTTCAAAGAATCCGTTTCCGTTCTCGGTGCCGAGGTTCGCTTTAAGAATCTTTAGACGCCCAGTCTTCGTATGGATGAAAGCACCTGGACTAGGACTTAGGGCCCGGTATCGGTCGTATTCTGACCGGGCATCGCAGTCTAAGTGGAGTTCTCTTTCTTCGTTGGAAATCTTTGCGGCGTAGGTGGCTCTGTCGTGGGTCTGCGGCTGTCGCGGGTAGTCGCCTGCCTCGATTCTTTCGATCCACTCTTCGATTTGATCGGCTGCGAGTTGGGCGAGGCGGGCGTGGAGTTCGCCGTAGGTTTCGTCGGGACCGATGGGGGTGTGGACAATGTCGATGATATCGCCGGTGTCCATGCCTTTATCCATCTGCATCAGGGTAACGCCGGTTTCGGTTTTCCCGTCCATGATGGCGCGCTGGATGGGGGCGGCGCCGCGGTATTCGGGGAGGATGGAGCCGTGGAGGTTGATTCCGCCGCGTTTGGCGGTTTCAAGCAGTTTTGTGGACAGGATTTGACCGTAGGCAGCGACGACGTGGACATCGGCTCCCAGTTCTTGGATCTTTTGGACGAACTCGGGGTCGCGAGCCTTCTCGGGGGTTTCGACAGGGAGGCCGAGTTCTTGGGCTTTGAGCTTGACGGGCGAGGCTTTGAGATTCATCCCTCGTCCGGAGGGGCGGTCCGGTTGGGTGACGACGAGTATGACGTGCTGTTGCAGTTTTTCGAGCGCCGGCACGGCGAAGTCGCTCGTGCCGAAGTAGACGATTTTCAATCGTTAATCCTCGTCCCGGGAGTGGAGTTCGGGGTCTTCCCAGTGGAGGGTTGCGGGGTCTACTTTGTCAATGAAGAGGACTCCGTCGAGGTGGTCGATTTCATGCTGAGCGACCCGGGCTGGCATACCCTCAAGCTCAAAAATGAGCTCGCGGCCCTTTCGGTCCATAGCTTCAACTTCAATGTAGTCGTATCGCTTGACGTCGCCGTAAAGACCAGGGATGCTGAGGCAACCTTCCTGACCAATTTGTTCGCCCTCGGCTTTGATAATCTTGGGGTTGATGAGGGCTGTGGGTCGGAAGTCCAGGGGAGCCATGACGAATAAGCGTTGGCTGATCCCAACTTGAGGGGCAGCCAGTCCGACGCCGTTAGCTTTTCGCATAATCCGCATCATTTCGTCGATGAGGAAGTTCGTCTTTTTTGTCAAACCAGTCACTTCTGCAGCAATTTTACGGAGAACTGGATCAGGGATTTTGACGACCGGGCGCTCTACGGACTTAACGTAAAGGTGCTTGAACTCCTCCGGTACCACGATTTCCATCCTTCACATTTTGGCAGATCGACCCGAGTCCTCGTGTCAAGCGTAAGAGTTTTGAAGGAAATGCCCCGTCTGAAGCAGGCTGAGCTGAACCCGATCTGATGACTAGTTTTCGCTCAAGACCGACTTTGATTACTGTTTATTCACACCTCTAAACTGGCTACTTATCCACATTTTGGAAGTTGAGTTTCTTGCTGCGAATCTTTTTGAATCGCCCCTCCGTCCCTACTCCCAACAAAGGAATGTCTTGCGCGGGATTGCCCGATTGCATGCGGAAATGGAGGTCTGAAAAATGGAAGATACGATGCGACCGGAAAATTTGTTTGAGAACCAGGCGACGATCAAGGTGATTGGGGTCGGCGGAGCAGGTAGCAACGCCGTCAACCGAATGATCCGAGAAGGTGTCATGGGTGTTCATTTCATCGCGATGAACACCGATGCCCAAGCCCTTCAAAGCTCGTTGGCTCCGAAGAAGATCCAGCTCGGAAACGACATTACTCGTGGCCTTGGGGCAGGGGGAGACCCCGAGGTCGGCCAGGCTTCGGCTAAAGAGTCGCAAGCGATCATCGAAGAAGAGTTGCAGGATGTGGATATGGTTTTCATCACCGCTGGTATGGGTGGGGGAACCGGAACTGGCGCGGCACCGATGATCGCGGACATTGCCCGACGGATGGGAATTCTCACCGTCGGTGTTGTCACGAAGCCCTTCGGTTTCGAAGGGCCAAAGCGACGCAAGCTCGCGAACGAGGGAGCCGAGCGACTTCGTGAAGTCGTTGACACCTTGATCACAGTTCCAAACGACAGGCTGCTTGAGGTTGTTGAGAAAAGGACATCGATGTCCCAGGCCTTCGCGGCTGCCGATGACGTGCTTCGGCAGGGCGTCCAAGGGATTAGCGACATCATTCTTCTTCCAGGAATGATCAATGTTGACTTTGCCGACGTTCGGTCCATCATGAAAGACGCAGGAGTTGCTCTTATGGGGCTTGGACGAGGCGTCGGTGAACAACGAGCGAGGCTCGCTGCCGAAGCCGCAGCCCACTCGCCGCTTTTGGAAACCAATATCCAAGGTGCGCGACGGGTTTTGGTCAACATCACCGCCGGAAGTGACTTCACAATTGGCGAGGCGCACGAGGCGATGGAGTACATCCTTGGCTTCACAGACCTTCAAAACGCCGATATTATCATGGGCCATGTTCTTCGCGAGACTCCGGATCATGAAGTCCAGATCACCTTGCTTGCAGCGGGAATGGATGTTACTAATCCGACGGTCAACCGAGCTTTCGACAAGGCGGTATTCATTCAGCCCGTGATGGAAGAGCCGGTGGCTGGAGTGCAAGAAACTTACGAGGCGCCAAAGCAACCCGAGCGAATCTTTGTTCAACCTAGGGCAGTTGAGCCGATCACTTCAGAGTCGATCTATGCCCAAGCCAAGCCCGTCAGCTCGGCTCCCATGCTTGTGGAACCCGATCTGGATGACATCGATCTTGACATCCCGTCGTTCCTAAGACGACAACGACTTGGCGAGTAACGAAATAGTTACCATTCTCCAGCCATTGGGCCTCACGTATCGTTGCGTGGGGCTCTTTTTTGTGTCGTTAGTCGTTTGTCGATAGTCGCGAATCAGTGGATTCCCCTGACTTCGTGATGTTCGAGTTTAGGTTCTGTTGTATAGCGTTGGATTGTCCGTAGTCGACTATGGCATTCTCCAGTTTTTCCGCCACCTTCTGGACGGCGAGTGACGACTTGTGAAGTACCGCCTTATAGGTTGCGACGGCGCAGGCAATCACGAGGAACATTGCGGCAAGCCCGGCGATCGGTCCGCCGATCTTGAACGCAGCTACCGAAAAAATCAGTGGGAGTGTCCAGAGGAACGAGAGCGCGAGGGCGGCTGACTTGTCGGTCCAGACTTCGATCTTCGTTCGTCCGCCTCGAGAACTAAGCTTGAAATGAGGGTTGTCCCACGCCTCATGGACTTGCCCGGTGACGGTGCGGCCGAATTGCGAAAGTCCTTTGGAAGTAGGTCCGCCGATCGACATCAAGGGAATCACTTTGAGCCCTTCGGTGATCACGTCAAAATCCTCTGGGTTAACTTCAATCGGTACAACACGCTCGATACTCTCGATTCGTGAGGTCTTCTTCTTCGCTCCTTTGATCGGCTGGGAGCTCTGCTCCCTCAGTGCAAGTTCGAGGAATTCGCGTTGAATGCCAACTTCTTGGGCGAGTTGCGCCAGCTCGTTGGCGTTGACACCTGGCACGTAGCCGTGCTCAGATTTCTCCTCCTGAAGCTCTCCGGCTCGCCGGATGATTTCCGCCACCTCCGATTCCGAGAAGATCCTTTCAGTTGCCATCCGTGTGATTGTACTTACGTTGGCGGGTGGCTCGGGTTGCATCAAACAGCTTCCCAATTCCTTACAACTACCCAACCAGGCAACTACGCAACTAATCGCTATGTCAAACTACAGAGGTGGCGCAATGAAGCGCAAGAGAAGCTATGCCGAACGTTTCAATATTCATTCCTCAGATTGGCGAAGGACTTCAGGAAGCTCGAGTTGTGGCGTTCCTGAAGAAGCCTGGCGACACGATTCGACGAGATGAGCCGATCTATCAGATGGAAACGGACAAGGCGGTTATGGATGTCGAGTCTCCGGTGGATGGAGTGCTGACCTCTTGGTCGGCGGCGGTAGATGACATCGTTCCTATTGGTTTTGCGATCGGAGTTGTTGAGGTAGGTGAGGGCGTAGATGCTCCCGTGGCTCCTTCGCATGGGGCTCCTTCGCATGGTGCTAATTCTGAAAGCGTGGCCGCGGGGTCGGCAGCCCTATATATTCCTCAAATCGGAGAAGGGCTACAAGAAGCGCGGATCGTGGCATTTTTGAAGCAGGCTGGAGATCTGGTGAAAAGAGACGAGCCGATCTATCAGATGGAGACGGATAAGGCGGTCATGGACGTTGAGTCGCCATATGAAGGAACTTTGGTCGAATGGCTAGCCGCGGTTGACGATGTGGTGCCGATCGGATTCGAAGTAGGTCGAATGTCGGTTTCAGAGGGCGTGGAAGTTGCTGTGGCCCCTTCACATGGCGCTCCGGTAGTAGCTCCTGCTGCTAAGACTGCACCCGTGGCATCGAAATCATCGGGCGATGTTCGAGGAATTCCTCCGCGAACTCGAGCTTATGCTAAAGAGAAGGGAATCTCTGATGACGTCTTGGTAACGATTCCGTTCAGTGGATCGAAACTGCTGCCGGCGGACATCGACGCTTTTCAGGCCGGAGGTTCACCGTCGGTTACGACAGGTGCTGGATACTCCGAAATAGCGATTCCTTCCAAGCAGAGAGTGCTCAACTCTCGAATGGTTCGATCAAACTCATTGGTCGTGCCCGGAACGATCACCGTCGTTACCGATTGGAGCGCAGTAGAGACCGAGCGGGCACTCGCGAAGCAAGAGATGCGCTCGTTCCAGCCTTCGGCGTTCACTATGTTCTCTTACGCGGTTGTGAAGGCAATGGCTGAGTTCCCGACTTTCCGCTCGGCTCTGGCAGGAGATGACAAGTTGCGAACGTACGACCATGTCTCGCTGGGGATTGCGGTTTCGTTGCCGGGCGATGAGCTTGTCACGGCGGTCGTGGATAAGGCTGACACGATGTCCTGGACCGAGTTTGCGGCGGCGGCGCGGGCGCAGATCGAACTTGCTCGCAGTGGAAAAGATCAAGCTCATGCTGGAGTTACCGTTTCACTGACGAACATGCAGGCATTTGGGCTCCGCGACGCGGTTCCAGTGGTGGTTGCCCCGTCGATGGCAACGATCTTTTTAGGTGAAGTGTTCAACGGGCTCGATTCCACACCGAATATGATCCGGGTTAAGAGATTTGTCAATATTTCGATGACTTTCGATCACAGAATCGCGAACGGCGTGGGAGCTTCATTGTTCATCAACAAGGTCAGGGAGAATGTCGAGTCGATTCGGGACGTGCTGGTGTGAAACCGCTGATCGCGATATCAGTTGACGTTGATCCAGAGCCCTTACGTTTTTCGCTAAGGTGGAACTACGCGGAGCAAGTCGCCCTCGCAGGCGGCAACCCGCTGTTGATTTCGCCGCTGACCGATTTGGAGCCCTTGATTGGTCTGATCGATGGGTGGCTGATTCCGGGTGGGGAGGATATGGACTCCGTGCACTTTGGGCAAGAACTCCACTCGAAGGCGAGGCTTCAGCACCCAGCGAGGTGGGAGAACGAATCTCGGCTGTATGAACAATTGCCTTCTGACTTACCCATTTTAGGAATTTGCTACGGATGCCAGTTTTTGAACGTGAAGAGAGGGGGAACTCTGATTCAGCACGTTCCGGATGTGGTGGGGCACGAGGAACATTCAGGAGGAACGATGCAAAAGTATTCTCTGCTCGAATCCTCTGTTCTTGCACGATCCACCATGGCGTCGAGCATCGAGGGTAAGAGCTATCATCATCAGGCCGTCGATGCGATGGCCGATGGACTGGTTGTGAGTGCGCGAGCCCAAGATGGAACAATCGAAGCGATTGAAGATCAATCGAAGGCTTTTTGGGTTGGAGTGCAATGGCATCCGGAACGGACGCCGGAGGATGTTGCAACGCAGAATCTGTTTCGTGCATTCATCGGAGCAGCCGCAAAATATCGGGGAAGCAAGTCATGAAACTCTATCTGAATGGTACGGAAATCGAGGCAGTTCCTGAATCTGGATTTGAACTCGTTCAAGGCACTGATCGCATTATGGTTCGCACGCCGAGCGGTTCTTTCTCAGCACTGGCGATCCGAGATGGGGACGCCATTTTGGTTTCCTACCAGGGGCACCAATATCGACTTGAGACCCGTCGTCCCCGCGCAGGAGGTCAGGGTGCAGCCGCGAGTGGCGAGTATCGCGCACCGATGCCTGGTCAGATTGTCGACGTGCTTGTTTCGGTTGGCGACAAAGTCACCAAGGGACAGAAACTGATCGTGCTTGAGGCCATGAAGACTCAGCAGCCTTTCAACGCTCCGTTTGATGGAACTGTCAAGGCACTGAACGCAGTTAAGGGTGCCCAGGTCAATGATGGTGAGCTATTGGTCGTCGTCGAAGAGGATTGATGGATCAAATCAGAATCATCGAAGTTTCGCCTAGAGATGGGCTCCAGAACGAGAAGGTGCCTGTTCCGACCTCGGCTAAGGTAAGTCTCATCGCCAGTCTTCGAGAGGCGAAATTGGAGGAGATTGAGGTGAGTAGCTTCGTGTCTCCCAAGTGGGTTCCCCAGCTTGGGGATGTTTCTGAGTTGTGGCGACTACTGCCAGAGGGTGGACTCTACTCAGCTCTGGTGCCAAATGCTCGAGGATACGAGAATGCCAAAGCCCTCGGAGTATCAAGAATTTCTGTTTTTACGGCGGCTAGTTCGGCATTCACCCTAAAGAACATCAACATGACGGTTGCTGAGTCTCTCGAGGGATTCCGACCGATCCTGAAAGAGCATGAAGGATTCAAGAGGGCCTACGTTTCGACGATTTTTGAGTGCCCGTATGCTGGCAGAATCGAGCCTGCCGCAGTTGCCAAACTGGCCGAGGAACTGATTGAGATGGGAGCAGATGAGATCTCGCTCGGTGATACGATCGGCGTTGGTACGCCCTCAGAAGTCACTCAGCTCCACGAGTCAATCCGGCATCTTGATGCTCAGAGAATCGTCTGGCACTTCCATGATACGAGGGGGACTGCGATAGCAAACGTTGCAAAAGCCCTAGAACTCGGTTACCGAAGCTTCGATGCCAGCGCTGGCGGTTTAGGAGGGTGTCCGTACGCCAAGGGCGCAGGCGGAAATCTTGCTACCGAGGACCTTGTGTACTTTGCCCATCGCGAGGGGCTGACAACGGGCGTTGACCTTCTGAAGCTGAGTCAGGCGACCTTGCCGATTTTCGAAATTCTGAGCCGCCCGCCGACGGCAAAGGTCCAACTGGCCGCCTTGGCCGAGTGGCGGAGTAGCCAAGAATCAGCGCAACAATGACTGCAACGACCAGGGTTGAAACCTTCTCGTCCTTGGTCATGTTGAACATCCGCCAGTTCACCAGCAGCGTCACGACTCCGATCGGTACCAATGCGGGCAACGCGATCCCCGTCAGCATAACAAACAGCAGGTAGCAAAGCAGGACAGGAATCATGACTCGAAGCGTCGTATACGGCTTCATGTCGAACCGGAACATCGCCAAAAAGAAGGTTCCCAAGAAAACGAGATCGGCTGGTCCAACGATTCCCGAGATTTCGGCCTTTCCGCTCGTGGGCAGGACAGTTGACGAAGCCGGAATCGACATCCCGCCTTGCTTGAGAATGTCCGGAGCCGCTTGCATCAGCTTTTGTGTAAAGCCCAGCGGGGTGAGAACGAGAAAGATGTCGTATCCAATCAAGAAAATCCCAATCGGGATCAAGATGTTTCGGTCTGAGATGAGAGCCGCAACGAGAGCTCCGAGACCGATGCACCAAACCTGTAATCCGGCTGGCTTTAGTGGCGCCAACAAGGACGAAGCAACTCCCTGGCCCTTAAAGACAAGGAGATCCAAAGCAACGAGTCCCCCGTGAATCATGACCCCAGCGAGAAAAATGTACAGAGCATGCTTGGGTTTCGGCTGCTCCGACATGGCGCGGTAGATGGCGATCAGCGGGAAGGCCAAGAAAACGACGGTCAGCAGGACGTCTATCACCGGCTTGATCGAGAAAGGCACGGGAATACGCGGCAATAGGAACCGAATGAGAGCTAAGACTCCCAGGATCAAGGCGAAGTCGGCATAGCCGGAGCGTTTATAGGAGATTTCGGGTTCCAACTGCTTTCTCTCCAACTTCTGCTTCGCGGTGATGTCCGGCGATCGCTAGTTCGTAAACTTCGAGAATCCGATCAACCATCAGTTCAATACTGCTTTCGGATGCCTTTTGATGCGCGCCTTCTGCGAGTTTCTTGAGTTCTTGAGGAGAGGCGAGCAGTCGGGCCACTGAGCTACTGAACTCTTCGATAACATTTTTGGTCACTAAGCCGTTGACGCCGTCCTCGATCGAGTCGCTTGCTCCACCGCCGGAGATGGCTACTGCGGGAAGGCCGTACTGCATGGCTTCTTGGACTACCAAACCCTGAGTTTCGGTGACGCTTGCAAAAGTGAAAAGATCGGCACTTGCGTAGTATTGGTCAACCTCGTTTCGGGGCACGGCGCCGACAAATTTCACCCGATCACCGACTCCAAGTTTGGCGGCCAGTGCCCGCAAGTCGTCTCGGTAGGGACCGTCGCCAACCAACCAAAGCCTAGCTCTCGGATGCGCCGGCGAAACACTTGTCACCATTTGAATCAGAGTTTCCAGATTTTTCTCCTTGGCTAGTCTGCCTACGTATAGCAACACTTGAAGATCGGGAGGAATTCCCAAGGCGGCGCGCGCTTCTGCTTTATCGATTTTCGGAGGGGTTGGGATTCCTGTCGGGATCACATGAACCGGGCGAACGATACCGTGTCGCTCAAGCCACCGTTTTGCCGCCGCCGTAGGCGCGATCACCTGCTCGCAAGAGTTGTAATAGAAATTGGTGTGCTTCGCGATTCGGAATCGGATGTAGCGTCGCGGAAACATCCAAAGATAGTGTGCGTACCGGTCGTACAAGGTGTGATAGGTGCTGACCAAGGGAATCTCGTGGCTCTCAGCCCACCGCATTCCAACAAATCCGACGATCCAGGGGGTGTGGGTGTGGATGACATCAAACTCAAACTTTCGAAACGTCAGGAGCATTCGCCAGAACGGGGGATAGGCGAATGGATATCCCTTTGCCCATGGAGTCTCGATAGCGCGGAACCGGTGCGTATTCGGATCCTTCTCGTGATGCCGGATGAAGTTCGGCGCAAAGATGTGGACACTGTGTCCACGGTTTCTGAGCTCCTGGACTAAGGTGTCAACACTGATGCTGACTCCGTTCAGAACCGGCAAGACGGACTCAGAAAACATCGCGATCCGAAGGGCTCTCTTAGGTGCTGAGCTTTCGGGCATCGTAGGGGTAGTTTACATTGAGTTGCAGTTGCCGGGGCATTGAACGAAGGATGAGTGTTGATCGAAACCTAATGTGACGGGCTTTTTGCCATCGGCTTATCCAAAAGAGCCCCGGAAGCGGGGTTCTTAGAACTTAGGATGTTGTTGGACCGACTGGGAGTAGAACCCTGGGCCAAGTGCCAAAAAATTTGAGGTGGCGCGTGTTTGAACCTAGCTTGAGTGAGGCGGCGCATCCCTCAGCAGATGATCAACCTGAGGTGTCTCCCTTGATCTAGTTGCTGAAGTGCAATACTTGCACTTCAGCAACCAGACTTGCATCAGCGTTTCCGAGAACGTCGAGCCAACGAACTACCCAACAATCCAAGACCAAGGACGGTGACAGTCGCGGGCTCTGGAACTGGGGTCACTGAGAACTGAACATCATCCAGCAGCGTGGTTCGGTCGTCTATCCCCTGGACATTGCCAGATGAGTCGTAATTATAGGGACTCAGACTGTTGAAACTCAACGTATAGGTGACACCGCTCACTAAGTTAACCGGATTCCCCGTTCGAGAGTACCAACCCTTCTTGCCAGCCAAAGAAAAACGATCATCACCAGTATTGGTCCAGCTATTGGCTTCACTTCCTAGAAAGACCTGACTCGTAAAGTTGCCAATCGTCTGAACGTTTCCTAAGGAATCTGTCAGCGTGACACTGTAATCATTTGGACGTCCGTACCAGGTGTGTTCACGCCAAGAGGATCTGTTAGCATCGAACCAGTTAAGTGTTCCGACAGAGTCACCCGTGGCGGTAAAGGTTTGAGACATGGTCTGACGATCCTTGATGATTCCAAACACATCGCCAGAATGAGCCCACTTCCAACCTGTTGCATACTCCTCCGTCCGGGCCAAAGCACCACCTGTCCAAGCTCCTCCAGGTTGAATTGCTTGCCATGAACTCCAACCCCAGTTGTTCCATCCGGCGCCCCATTTAGCCCCAGAAGGTTGCGAGTAGAAAGGAGTGCTTTGGATCTGAGCTTGAACTTCAAAGCTACTATCCAATAGCACCTGTGCCTGCGCAGAGAGAGCGCAGCTGAACGCTGAAGAAACACACAATAGTTTTAAAAAGCCTTTCATCATTGCACCAACATTAAATCAATAGTTTGGATTCATTAGCCGTCAAGAACGAACTAAACCAGTCCATTGCTCAAGCCTTAATGCCATTAAAAGTATGCGTGAATCACTAAGTCCATGTAATGTGATTTCATGGTATTAAGTCGAAATCTAGCATTTATAACAGTCTAGAATGCGAATATGGCAAAGTTTTCATCCATGTATTCATCGTTAAGGTCCCGAACCTGGTTCAAAGGCGTAATCGAGCATGAGGCATTCAAACTCATCAAGGTAGACCATGCTTTCTTATCTTCTGAGGTCGTACTCACCTCCTTCTCTGAAAAAATAGGCCGAGCCTGAACCATGGGAATTCGTACGCTAAAGCGAATGAATTGCGGAAACGAGTCAAGGCCGGGTTGCTCTTTCCCGTAGAGCGCCAGTAGATGGGAACCATTAGACAAAGCCATCGCCTTCATCTGCAGGAAGCACTCAAAACAACCCACCAAAACAACCAGCCCTAATGTCACAAGGAATGCCTAGCGGGCAACCCAACCGCCGTCTACAACGAGCGGATGTCCGGTCACAAACGAAGCGCCACTCGAACAGAGCCACAGCACTGCCGAAGCAACTTCGTCTGGGTGACCAACGCGACCCAAAGGCTCCCCAGCCACCAACTGCTGTTGAATCTGTGCCTCACCGTGCACAAATCGATCAATCATCGGAGTCTGGATCACGCCTGGGCACACCGCGTTCACCCGAATGTTCTGCGTGGCATACTCCAAAGCTGCTGTCTGAGTCAGACCGATGACTCCATGCTTGCTCGCATCGTAAGCCGGAATCCCAGGAAAGCCAATCACACCCGCAATCGAGGAACAGTTCACGATGCTTCCCCGACCGTTCTTCAGCATCACGGGTATCTGGTACTTCATGCAAGCCCAAACTCCTTTCAAGTTGATGTCAATCACTCGGTCCCAGTTGGCCTCATCAGAATCGCCAGTCATCGCCTGAGCACCCTCTACCCCCGCATTGTTAAAGGCATGATCGATCGTGCCAAACGCCGTTACAGTGGCCTCCACAGCCGCCAAGACCTCATCTGGTTTGGATACATCGCACTTCACAAACATCGCTTCAGCCCCGAACTCCTGCGCCATGCTCACCGTTTCTTCTGCATCTTCTTGGTTCACATCAACGGCTACAACCTTAGCCCCGCTCTCCGCAAAAGCAACCGCCGTCGCCCGACCTATGCCCGTCGCTGCCCCAGTCACAAACGCAACCTGACCAGAAAAGTCGAAACTGACACTACCTGCTTGTTGAGAACTCATCTTTTGCCCACCTACATCATCAGTGTAAACCTGTTCTCAGGGAAAGGCTGTCCCTAATTCCTAGTACAGAGCGGGGGATGGGTATACGTCTCGACCAGTTCGTATTCGAAAAGACATCGGCTCGCCTTGCCGAAGAACGGGTCTTGAGGCTCGTGGACGCAAATGAAGAAAGTTGCACCTGAGTTCGGGCAACAAAAAAGCCCCTTGAAAGGAGCCTTTTGAACCTAAAATGTTGGTGGACCGACTGGGACTCGAACCCAGGACCAAGTGATTAAGAGTTACATGGGAGATATCAAATTTCGACTTCTTTGAATCAAAATTTAGGTTCAAAATCGAAGATCCAAAGTCTACTGACATCTCCGAATATCTCTTCTCTGCTGTCAACTCTGCTGTCATTCTGCTGTCAAATTGCGATAAAATAAGACGACGATGGCAAGAAAGTCGAGCAGGGTTGCACAGGGTTACTCTGTCTTTCAGCGGAAGGATAAAAGGTGGGGCTGGGCGGTCACGATCGGCTACCATCCGGTTACGGGAAATCCGCAGCGTAAATCTGGAACTTGTAAGACCCAGAAGGAAGCTATTGACCTGGCTGTTGCTACGTCTGTGAAGGCAAAACAAGGAGAACTTCAACCAACCGGTCGAGATACTTCGCTCTCTGCCTTCCTTACCGAGTGGCTGGATACATACGTTCGTCCACACAAGCAGCCGATGACAACGTCCTACTATGAGCGGATGATTCGGTTGCACATCGTTCCAACCCTCGGGCACGCAAAGCTTCGAAAGCTCACACCGATGATGGTCCAAACCCTTATCAATGATAAGTCGAAGCCTCAAACGGACGGAACAAAACTCAGTACCGAAACAGTTCGCGGAATCATCGCCACTCTGAGAAGCGCCCTCACTCAGGCATTTAAGAACGGACTTGTCGCAGAGAACGTCGTTAAGCGAGTAACCATGCCTAAGCAGGAGCGCAAGGATCCAGAGTATCTCCAACCTGCCGAAGTAGCCAGATTGCTCGAAGCAGCTAAGAACCACCCGCTCCACGGGATGTTTGCGTTGACAGTTCTCACCGGTCTTCGCTTCGGCGAAGTTTCGGGACTCACCTGGGACGATATTGAATTCGAAACGAGGACCATAAAGGTCGAAAAACAATTACAACGGATAGAAGGGACTCTACAGCTCAAGTCTCTCAAGACAACTCGCTCAAAGCGCAAGCTCCATATGTCCGAGACCGCGCGAACAATTCTCGAGGGAATCAAAGTTGATCAAGCAATCAAACTTACACCTGGGCAGAATCCCATGCGCCTCGTTTTCCTCAACTCGGTAGGAAATCCACTAGATGCGAAGTATGTTGATGTTCGGCTCAAAGAACTCATGGTCAAAGCAGGACTGAAGCCGATGAGTTTTCACAAGCTACGACATACAGCCGCTACACTCCTATTGGCAAGCGGGTCTCCTCTGACTGTCGTTAGAGATCAACTCGGTCACAGCCAAATCACCCTGACCGCAAACAGCTACGGGCATGCCGTTCCGACTGCTTTACGAGACGCTGCAGAGCAGCTAGAATCATTGTTTAACAGGGCGGACAATCGACCTTAGGTCATCATCTGCCAGAACTGAGAACCCTCAGCCTGGCTAGCATCTCCATAGACCGATTCAGCCGGTTCATTGACAAAGTGTATCGTTGCTCCCAATACATCCCCTCCTTGATGCTGTGGCTGCCCTTGGAGTGCGTTTCCATGCGCATCCCAACGATCTGACACTGAAGCCAGCAGGTTATCACCTGCTCAATTGCGAGAAGTTCGACGGGAGACTGATGATCGCATCTGAGATCCTTACGCATCTGCTCCATTCCGCAACGGACAGACTCCTGGACAAGGGAGTTATCGTCAAAGACGGCAAGCGCATTGTGCCGAAGTTGCTCACCGAGTTTCCCCACTGCCTGCCAAAGGCTGGGATGCTCTGAAAGCACTTGCCGAAGTTTGGTAAGTTCCTTGCCTTCCATCTTTCGCCCTTGAGACTCGTAGAGCATATCGAATGCTTCCGAGCTATCCAAGTAGCTATCTCCACTGGCCTTTGTGATATTTGTATCCATCTGCTTCTAGCTGTGCCCTAATGAGTTGCTGGATCTGTAAGATGTAGGCACGAACATCTGCATCAGACTCCCTTTGAGTCGCTCTTGCTTGGCGAACCTCCTCTCGTTCCATCTTGCCTTCCAAGACTAGTCCTTCAACCAATTCAACGAGTTCTCCTCGTCCGTGGTACTCACTGATGACCCGGTTACCAACACGTTTCTTCGTGTAGTAATAGCGGTTACCGTTACGCCTCGTTTCCCATGCCATCTGTTGTGCTACGCCTCCACCGATTCCCCAATAATACAGACGAACGTCTAGGTAAAATGTTCGCACGAAAGTAGCCACCCTGCGACGGTGGAGAGTGGCCATTTCGTTTCCGTTTTCGATTCTTCCTATATATAGGAACGAACAGAAACGGAATCTTGGTTAGATGAGCTCGTACTCAAACGGACTGTTCTTCTTGCCGCTCCCAGTGCGCTTAAGGTTTCCCTCTGCAACCATCTCATTGAGGAGTTGCGGGACCTTATTGTCCTTTATGACCGCACGAATCATGGACAGCGGGATTGGAACCCCAGTGAACAGATCAAGGATTTCGACTCTCAGAGCAGCCATCCGGTCCTGATGCAGCGAACCTTTGATGTGGACTCTCTTGGTAGAACGGTCCATACTGAGCATTGACGACTCAAGGGAGTCTCCATACCGCTGCTCAGTCGAGATGATGCGCCGGTTCTGGCCATCCACTCTGATTCGGACGAGAGTATCGACCATTCCGAAAAGGGCGGTTGAACCGAGAGCACTGTCACCATTGTTCTCCGTTTCACCTTTCTTCCCGTGATGGCTTACGAGGATTGAGCAGCCTGAAGATCTAGCCAGTTCTGCAAGTGGCTCCATCGCCCTTGTGACTCCGACATAGTCATTGAGGTCCTGGACTTGGCAGAACCGGATCAATGTGTCGATAATGACCAGTGATGGCTTGTGCTCAGTGACCAGGTTCGTAAGAGTCTCCATGTCAGGGCAATCCGTCTTGCTCGTCGTCAGAAGGATCTGGGCATCTGGCGGCACTGCCATCGACTCGAACGCCTCTCTCACGCTGTGGATGCGCTCCTCAAATGCAAGGTAGATGACGGGCCCCTGTTCCACCGTGCGGTTTAGGAATGTCTCCCCAAGGGCAACATCTCTGACAAGTTCGCGAATGAGCGAACTTTTGCCAACCTTGGGCTTGGCAATAAGGATGCTGAGGCTACCTTTCGGGAGGAGCCCGTCCACCGTCCAACTCACCTCTTCGGGCGGGAGCTCGTAAAGTTGCTGGAGAGTCAATAGTCCAGTGCTTGTTCTGGGAAACCCAAACGGGACGAAGTCGTCCAGCCCGAAGCCAGCAACGATATGATCTGATGCGTCCTTGCCCTGCTTTGCCTGAACAAAGCGAATGGATTGACAGATAGGCTCAAGCTCCGCTTTGAGCTTCGTGGCGTGCTTTGCTCCAGCCTCATCACGGTCCACGATGACCACGACATTTGCTCCTGACAGATCTTCACTATACGAATCCTGCCACTTGCTTGCTCCGCCAGGGTTAGTTGTGGCGACTACTCCTAGCGAATTGAGGTTGTCAGCATCCTTTTCGCCTTCGGTGATGTAGATGACTTCGCCCTTCTTTACGGCTTCCAGCACAGTTGGCAACCGATACAGGACCTTCTGAACGCCTTTCATATCCCAGACCCTGCGGCCATCTGACTCAACCCTTCGTTGGCGGAAGTCTTTTGGCAGATAGCGCACCACTTCGTAAACTAACCGACCTGAAGCATCGTGATAACCGTATGCAGCCACTTCCTTCTTCGCAATCTTAGACGATTGTGGTGGAGACGTTTCCCATAATCCGAGGACTTTGACGATGCTTTCGTAAGTGCAACCAGCGTGGCATTTGAGGAGCACCTTTCCTTCTGTCTCAGTTATCGAAAGGGATGGATTTCTGTCGTCGTGGACAGGGCAACAGGCTTGGTAGCCAGTCCCCTTCTTCTTGGCGCTTGGTAGCTTTGCCAATACGTCCTGGAGAGTAAAGCGCACTACTTCACCTCCGTGATGTCGATGCCGTGTTGCTCAAGCGAGGCACGGGTGACGAAGTTCTGAACTTCGATGAGGGGGATCCGGTTTGATCTTCCGATCTTGATGCTTCGGATCTGACCGGCGTACAACAGGCGGTAGACCTGAGCACGGCAAATGGCGAGGGAGGCCGCAGCCTGTTCGATGGTTAAAAGTATTTGTACTTCTTTCTGCATAGCAGTGTCGCGCTGGGCGCGGAAACTCGGGCAACAAAAAAAGCCACTTAGCGAAAGCTAAATGGCTTGATGAGTTGTCATTGCCGAATTTGAACCTGAGTTTTCAGGTCAGGCAGGCGCGACAAAGGAGGGCCTCGGATTCTGGCATGCGCCAGCAAGGCGGATAGGTCGGGCAAAAGCACCGACTTCCGAAGAAGTCGAGCGAGTGCGACCATTAACGGCTAATAAGTTTCACAGAGTTGTGTTTTTGTCGAAATCTCCCGGTGGAAGAGTGAGTTGGTTAGAAACCTCGAAAGCGCGGATTCAGGTTCAATCTGAATACTTCAGCGAAATTTGGGACACAAAGATCCCCGACAATGTTGCTAGTGTATCAAAAATTAGGTTCAATACGGACATAAATGGTGTAGCACAGATGGAAGACAATGCTTGGCTTAGGCGCATTTCTCATTTGACTGATTTCTCGGCCTGTGGAGACATGGATGCACTCGCTGATTTTCAGAACTCTCTTCGGGAGTTGATTAACGATCGGTGGCGCTTGGTTGAAGAACTTCAAGCGCCCCTCGCCAACGCGAAAGGGAACTTTTACAAATACAATTGGACTCAAGATGCAATTGACCATGAAGTCGAACGCATTAAGGCAATCGAGGTCCACCTTGCTCCGGCAGATTGGGATGCGAGAGTCGAATACCTGACTCGTCAGCTGCTCGACCTACCCATGAATTTGAGATATGAAGTTATCGCCAAAGCTGGGCTTGTAGAAAGCGAGTCAGAACAGGCATGTCTCCCAAAGATTCCGGAAGACATCCGCTCCACCAGAGTACAACTCCGAATTTCGCACGAGGAGCACCGTGACTTGCGAATACTCTGCAAACACTCCAACCGCACGATCAGTGAAATCGTGCGCCTTGCTGTGCTCGGCTACGATCCGAGGTTTGAACTGTTCAAAGAAATGCACGAATGGCGCTCTACTCAAAAGCTTAACTCGAAGCTGTTTGTTCGGCTCCCAGCATTTCTGTATGAAAAGCTTGAAGCCCAAACCCGAGCGCACCGTAGCACGACAGGAGCGACTTTACGAGCGATGCTTCGTCGATGGGTTGCTCTTGCCAAACTGGAATCAAGAGACTCTCTGTACGCTATCGATTGGGATGAGGAAGAAGACTCGGAAAGTGAGGACGAAACTTAAACGAACAACCAGGCACTATGACGCCCTTAGTTGTACACAGGATTTTGACACAGATCTGGCTGAATCCACTTACTCAGATGCAATCACAAAGGAGTGCAACCCTATCAAGATTTTCATAGACTGCTTGTGGAGGGGCTGACCATTTGTTCAAGTTGGATGGAGTGGAGGCTAGCCTCAATGAGCAGGTCGAACCGGAACGTGTTCTTGATCTAGTTCATCATCTGAGACTCCACGGTGTGGAACGTCTTGTTCGTGCTACCGGTTTGATTTCAAACCTGCAGGTAATTCGGGCCATCCCAGATGATTGTTGAAAGACTTCCACCCATGTTCTCGACTTTCTGGTACCCGTCTGAATCGTAGGTGTAGGTATTCAACGTCGCATCCTCGGCAAATGTCGCCATCCGTTTCTCCTTATCATACGACATCGTTGTCCGTTGGGTGGGGAGCTGTTGATTGGTATGGTTACCGTTCGCGCCGTTGGCGTGTTGAGTTGCTTCGTCTAAAGGCTCACCTTCTTAAAAACAAGGGAGGACTGTACAGGTGATGACTCTCTCAATAGACGCAACAAACTACCACTGTGCAATCGCAAGTAAATAGAATGCCCATAGTGCCCCCTGAATCCGTAGTTAGTACTATCAGAGAACCGTTGTCCATTGGCCGAGTCAACGATATCTCTTACGACAATGTAGTCATCGTAGGCTGTCCAGCGGCCGCGAAGCGGGCCTTCTCGCATCGTTCCATCCGGGTCAAGCTCAAGCTTTGATCCGTCCTCGATGGAAGACGAACCCACACTATCTGTGCGGCTGAACTTATAGACTCCTGCAGGACTTCCAGTCGAGATTGCTCCCGACACGCTTTTGGGTTGAACGCAACCAGCCAATACGAGCCCGGCAGTAACCGCGTTCATCGAAGTTATCATTCTAGATCTATTCATACTTATCACTATTTGGGTCCGATCTCGTAAAAAGGCGCGATACATTCTTTGAGGACTCCGCCAAGCAGTCCGCACCACTTTATGGCGGTCGTGTCATCACACCGACTATTGCACTGCGATCTACATGATGGACTCTTTTGATCGCAACAGTCCTTGCACTTGTTAGGACTCCAGGTGGGTCCCCAGGGGTCATTGTAGTTCTCTTTCCCCCATCCGGCTTGCTGACAACTTTGAGCTGCAGACCTGCAGTCTTCGCAAAGTGCTGGCTTGGGAGGAACAGGCGGGTCAAGTAAATTGATCGGTCCCGGTTTAGGGCGTGGCTTGCCGCAAGCGTACGCAAGTTCACGTTGCAAGAAATCGCATAGTTTTCGACAATTAGTTTGCTCGGCCTTGGGTTTTGACTTACAAGAGTTGCAGAGACCGTTGACGTATGCCTTGGACGGCTTATCACATCTCAAACCTGCAGGAGGTGGCGGTGGAATTCGCTTTGGCGGCTTTGAACCTTGTAAGCCGGTTGGATCAATCCAACGACTAGCCCTGCCTTCGACATACTCAAATGCACTCTCATCTGGCCAGAGTGGATCAACCGATGACCAACTTCCGGTCAGATACGAATAGTGCCTTGCTCTTACATAGTGGCTCATGTGGAACAGACTGGTCTCTCGGTAGCCGTAGCTTCCAACCCAGCCAAAGCCACAGCTGGTTCCTGTGATCCAGCGGTTACGACCATACGCTGAATAACGAGTATCAAAAACACGGACCTCGTTCTCGTCCATGATCGCAATCACAGAACCTAGGTGATCAGTGAGGAAGTC